>Ga0213825_1000001_pt1 | contig 1162601 bp, 1078 predicted proteins | sample MC6MC0900MG_FD_179896 | JGI IMG/M metagenome (GOLD analysis project Ga0213825, IMG submission 179896) | Enriched soil aggregate microbial communities from Iowa State University, Ames, United States - MC6-MC0900-MG | ecosystem: Environmental > Terrestrial > Soil > Unclassified | place: USA...
TATCCACCAAAGGGAACAATTGCTAAAATAGCCCGGATTGAACGGTCTGTTTGAGCTCTTTTTGCTGCAAAGAAAAAGCAGGGCGCAAAAAAGCGAGTAGTGAAAACCGGATTAAGCTCCTGAAAAATGTGTTAATGTTGGAGAGTTGAAAGTATGCTTCTATTATTTTTCAAAAAAAAACCTCTGAAAATATTCAGAGGTAAATGTATGTGAAAAATTTTATTGCTTATTTTCTGTGTAGATCATTCTAAGAAAATCTCCGTATGATCTATCAACTCCTATTATATCTCCAGATTTCAAATTTATTCCGGCATCACCAGATTTGTTTGAACTGACTTTAAGGGCAGAAACTTGAAAATATTGAGGAATACCATCTGTATTTGAGATCTTAATTGCCGATCCGAGGAACTTTTTCGTCGAAATTGTATAAACATCTCCACGGACAGTTGTTAATGAGAGGTAAGATCTTGGTTCAAGCACATAATTTTTTTTATTTACACTAATTGTCTGAGACTTTTCTGAGGAAGAGAACAAGTAAAGCTGCTGTGAATTTTTAGAAAGTTCTTCTTTTGTGATATAAAAAAGTTTAATTCTGTAATTCGCAGGATTAAAAGGTTGCTCAATCTCATCAACTGTTTCAAAAGGCTCGTAAGCGAAAGCATTCGCGCCAATTTCTTTTGCTTTTTTATAAATTTTAGAGAAAACTTTCTCGTCATCAGAAGAGAATCCTTGAACATCAATCTGACCAAGGTATTCCGCGGGTATCTCTTTACTAATTTTTATAAAAATTTTATCTGTATTATCGTTGACCTTCACTACTTTAGACAAATAAACATCTTGAGCGCTAAATAATGTAAAGGAAAAAGCAAAAATAAGAATGATTATATTTTTCATTTTAATTCGAAAGTATATTTACACAATCTTCTAAACTGTTTTCCCAATGTTTTGGCTCAATCTTGTAAATCTTTTCAATTTTATCGAGACACATTGTGCTTCTTTTCGGTCTTTTTGCCGGGGTTGGATACTGCTCTGTCGTTAATGCATTCAGCTTTACTGATGATTTGGAGAATTCAGCAATTTTTTTTGCAAACTCAAACCACGTTGTTTCCGGATAATTTGAAAAATGGAAAACACCAAAAGTTTTGTTCGGGTTTTCTATAATACTCATAATCCCTTCTGCCAAATCATTAGCATTGGTTGGTTGCCCAAATTGATCAGCAACAATCCCTAATTCATCTTTTTGCGAAAATAAGTTGAGCATTGTTTTCACAAAGTTCTTATTGAACTCTGAATACAGCCAAGAAGTTCTTAAAATAATGGTCTTAGGATTATTTTCTAAAGCCAGCTCTTCCCCTTTCAGTTTAGATTCTCCATAAACTCCGATAGGATTTGTAAAATCGTCTTCTGAATAATCTAAATTGGTTTCACCATCAAATACATAATCGGTTGAAACGTGAATGAAGACTGTTTTATAATCAGCACACGCTTTTGCAAGATTCCCTACTCCATCTGCATTTACAGCAAATGCTGTTTCCTTTTCTTTTTCCGCAAGATCTACCGCAGTATATGCTGAAGCATTGATGCAGAAGTCTGGTTTTTGATCATAAAAGAAATCATTAATCTGGTCTTCGTCTGTAATATCTAAAGATTGAGAATCTGTAAAAATAAATTCATAATGAGTTTCAAAATCGGGAGCAATTTTTCTGATACAGTTTCCTAACTGACCGTTACTTCCTACTACAAGTATTTTTTTCATTGAATTGGTTTTATGAATTTTTTGCATTTTGTGATCTTAAAAACTTTACTCTCGACTGAAAGTCTTTCTGTTCTAAGTCAACATAAAAATTTCCAAAAGTCTGCATAATTTCTTCCGGATGAATATCAGAACGCCTTGTTTTTATATTAAAATAAATTACCGTAACCCAAAGCACGGCATGAATTGTTTTTTCATCAAGACTTTTCATCAGAATTTCTACTTTAGAAATTCGGTCTCCTATCTCGATCGTTTTACTGCTGATAACAACCTGAGTATTGTATTTCACTTCTTTAAGATAAGCAATTTCATTCTGAATCGCAATCCAGGTACAGCCGGTTTTTTTAGTATATTCTTCATAAGTAAAGCCATAGAAAGTTTCTACATGATCTTCTCTGGCATTGAACATGTAATCGAGATATTTCACATTATTTAAATGTCCAATCGGATCACAATCACTGAATCTTACTTTTACGGTCGTTGAGACTTCTTTTTCCATAGCGCAAAAATAAAAAAACCACTTCGAAATGAAGTGGTAGTTTTTATAAATCTTTGTTAATTTCAGAAATTATTGAAGACCTAATTCTTTTTTAACAGCTGGAGTTGCATCAGGACCTCCTTTATAGATAAGACCTGTAGAGTTTGTATCCATAATATACTCATAACTGTTTGCTTTTGCCACTTTGTTTACAGCATCCATCACTTTCTTTTCGATAGGAGCGTAAGCCAATTTTTCTTTTTCAGCAAGATCTTTTTGTGCTCTCTCGCTCATTTGCTGAGCTTCAGTCTGTAACTTCTGCATTTCCTCTTGTCTAGCTTTGTTTTCAGCTTCAGTTTTTGTAGGAGCTTCTTTTGTATACAAAGCATATTTTGCCTGCATTGCATCAGTCTTCTTTTTTATTTCTCCTTCTTTTACATCAAGGAAAGCTTTTAAATCTGTATCTGCTTTTTTCTTTTCAGGCATTGCATTAAGTACGCTTACTAAGTCTAGAGTAGCAATTTTTTGAGCTTTTGCCATCCCAACAGAGACAACCATCATTACTGCTCCAAATAATACACTTAATTTTTTCATAACGGGTAATAAATAATTAATTTGTTTTTAGATTTTAAATTTAAGTAAAAGTTAAGTTCTGGTGAAACTTTTACTATTTTTTATTAGTTTTCTTTTCTTTTTCTTTCTCGGTTCCTTTTAGTAATACGGCCAATACTTTATCCGTATAATCATATCTTGGTTCATATGAAAGAACATTGTCTCTATTTTTATCAAAAACTATACCTAATCCGTTTTTTGCGATTACAGAACGGAGAGCGGTATAAATCTGATCTTGAAAAGGCTCTACCAAATTAGCACGAAGCTGATTGATCTCGCCGGTTTTACCAAATCTTAAACTTAATGTCGTCTGAATACTTTTTTCTAAGTCTAAGACCTCTTTTTCTCTAAGCTTAAGCTGATCACCAATTAATAAAACTTTTTCACTCTCAAAAGCAGATTTTTTTTGCTCGTATTGTGATTGAATACTTTTAATTTCTTGTTCCCAAGTATCAATCTGAGCATTAAGCCTTGCTTCAGCTTCTTTATATTGAGGCATTTTATCCAAAATATATTGGGTATCAATGACTCCTATTTTCTGAGCATTGCTAAATCCGAAAAGCAAAATTACCGCTAAAGTGAAAAGAGTTTTAAAATTTTTCATACTGTTATAAAGATTGGTTCATTAAGAAGTGTGTTCTACCTCCTGAAACATCACCACTGATTGTTTTATCAAATCCATAAGCGAAGTCAAATCCTATTAAACCAAATGCTCCCATGTAAACTCTTACCCCTACACCAACAGATCTTTTCAGCTGGAAAGGATTGTAGTCTCCCCACTTATTCCAAACGTTACCTCCTTCTGCAAATGTAAGTGCGTAAATTTTGGCAGTTTGATTTAATGAAATCGGATATCTTAATTCTAACGTAAATCTATTGTAAATAGTACCTCCACCTCTTTGGGTAATATCTTCAGCCTGTCCTCCATATGTAGAAGCATTTTCATAACCTCTTAACGGAATTAATTCTCTACCATCAAATCTACCTCCAAAAAGTCCGGTTCCACCCACATAGAATCTTTCAAATGGAGGTGCTCCCAATTCTTTATTGTAACCATCCATGAAGCCCATTTCAGCAGAAGATCTTAAAACTAATTTCCCAATAACTTCATTGTAAACATCAGCTTTAAACTTTATCTTATAAAATTCCATCCACTTATACTTTTCTGTAGGTGTCATTGTAGAGTAATTTTTATTACTGAACAATGAATATGGTGGAGTAAACTTACCTGACAATTCAATATTTGAACCCACTGTAGGGAAAATAGGATCAATACCTGCAGAGTTTCTGCTTAATCCAACATTTAAACTTAAGTTGTTTGCATTACCATACAATTCTGTGGTATCTCCAAACTCAAAAGGATAATTGCTGAAGTTATATTTTTGGAATTGAATCCCAGTGTATAAAGAGAAATAATCATCCGGCCATCTCAAATATCTATTTAAACCAACAGTAGCTGAGAAAATATTTAATCTCTGATCTGGTCCTGTAGACTGGCTATAATTAACTCTAGAATTATTTAAACTTACAGAAAGAGCTGTAGGCTTTGTACCAAACAACCAAGGCTCTGTAAATGAAACTCCATAATTCTGGAAATACTGTCCGGCTTGAGCCTGAATAGATAAAGTCTGACCATCACCTTGAGGTACCGGTCTAAAATCTTTAAGTTTCAAGAAATTTCTCAATGAAAAGTTATTGAAAGTAAGCCCTAAAGTTCCGATGAAACTGTTACCTCCGTAACCAGCCTGCAACTGAACCTGAGAAGAACCTTTTTCTACCAATTTCCAACCGATATCAACTGTATTATCTTGTTGATTTGGCTGAATATCCTGACCAATCTGTTGAGGATCAAAGAATGACATTGACGCTAAATCAAAAAATGTTCTTTTGATTTCTGTTTTCTTAAACAATTCGCCAGGTTTCGTTCTTAATGCTCTCAAAATTACATGATCATGAGTTGTTGTGTTACCAGACCAAGTTACTTTGTTCCAACTTGCCTGTTCACCTTCAACAATTCTGATTTCAAGATTAACAGCATCACCATTAACCGATTTTTCTACAGGAGTAACGTTTGAGAAAAGATAACCGTTATTCATGTAATTTGATTTGATATCAGAATCATCTTCTTTTCCTCCGTCTTCCCCTACTTTTTTGTTGAAACCTACTGCATCATAAATATCTCCTTTTTTGTATCCTAAGATTCTTTGAAGATATTCTGTAGCAAAAACTGTATTTCCGGTAAAAGTAATATCACCAATGTAATATTTTTTACCTTCTTTCAATTTAACATTGATTTCGTAGTTATTCTTTTTATTCCTCCATACAGAATCAGAAACAATTGCAGCATCTCTGTATCCTAATGAATTATAATAATTAATTAAGCTTTGTTTGTCTTCCTGGTATTTTTCTTCAACAAATTTTGAAGACTTCAAAATACCTCCGATACCAAATCTCTTTTGTTTGGTTTCTTTGAAAGCTTTTTTTCTAAGCTTTGCATCAGTTACACTTTCGTTTCCTTCAAACTCGATGTGGCTGATTTTTATTCTTTTCCCTTTGTCTACATTGATTGTCCAGTCAACAAGATTAGGATCACTTGCATTTACCTTATCCTGAATCGTGATTTTAGCATCTGCAAAACCTTTTTTAACGTAATCTTTAGGAATATTTGTTTTAAGGCTAGAAACAAGATTTTGAGTAATCTTTGTTCCTGGCTTTAAATTATTGTCTTTTGCTAATTTTTCACCTTTAGACTTTCCGATTCCTTTACCTGTAAATTTTACTTCGCCAAGGTCTTTTAAGTCTTGTAGATAAAATCTAAGAACAACGGTCTGTCCCTCGATGCTTTCTACATAAACTTCCACTTCAGAGAAAGATTGAGAATCCCAAAGTTTTTTGATAGCATTACTTACCTTCTGCCCCGGAATATCTACAATTTCACCTTTTGATAGGCCTGTAAATCTAAAGATCTGAGCTGGTGTGTATTTTTTTACCCCATCAACAACAATGTCCTTCAGCGTGTAAGTTCCTGTTTGATTTTCTGCAAGAACAGCAGCGGTCTCAACCTTTGTACTGTCTTGCGGAGTTACCTGTCCATAAAAATGTGCAGAAGCAGCAAACATAATGATGGGTAATAGTCTAAACTTCATTTTATCGTAATCTTTCTTTTCTTAAAATTTACTGAATTTGAATTTGGTCGCCTGTAAGACCATATCTTCTTTCCTTATTTTGATAATCAACAATACATTGGAAGAAAATATCTTTTGTAAAGTCTGGCCACAGAACATTAAGAAACTGAAGTTCTGCATAAGCAATCTGCCAAAGCAGGAAATTGCTTATCCTTATTTCACCACTTGTTCTGATAAGTAGATCCACTGGTGGAAAATCTTTTGTATAAAGATAGTTTTCAAATAATTTCTCATCAATATTCTCCACCTCTACCTTTCCTTCTTTTACATCGGAGCTTATATTTTTTACAGCATTTAGTATTTCACTTTGTGAGCCATAACTAATTGCTAATACTAAATTTCCTTTTGTGTTTTCTTTTGTAAGATCAACTACACTAAGCAACTGATCTTTTACCATCACTGGCAATTTATCTAAGTTACCAATAACATGCATCCTTAAACCCTTTGTAAAAATCTCTTCAGCTTCTAGTAAAAGCGTTTCAGCTAGCAAACTCATTAAGGTGTTTACTTCATCTGAAGGTCTATTCCAATTTTCTGAAGAAAATGTATAGAGTGTAAGATAAGGAATATGGATCTCATTGCATGCATTAATGGCATTTCTTACTGCATTAATGGCATTCTTATGGCCAAAAGTTCTTTCTTCACCACGAGATTTAGCCCATCTTCCATTGCCATCCATTATGATGGCTACATGTTTCGGTAAATTCTCAGAATTTATTTGTTTCTTTATCAACGACATAATTTCTTAATCACAATAACATGGTGGTCTACCAAAAGAATAGGTCAATCCTAAACTGAAAGTATTCATCCAATCTCTAGAATCTGGATCTCCTACAGATCTATTTCTTATATAAGTTGCTTCTCTTTCTTTAGAAACATTATAATAATTTCCTGTTTGCAGTAAAGAACCTCCAGTTGTAGGGCTCAAAATATCTGCATTATAATTACTAATCACATCTTTTGCAAGAATCTTGCTGTGATCAAGCTGATCTGTTAAGCTATATCTGAAAGTAGCTTCAGCAAAGATAGCCCATCCGTGATTGAATTTATATTTTAAACCAACTCCGAAAGGAATTTGTGCAACTGTTTTTTTACCCATAGAATATTCTGTGGTAGTAACAAAATCGTTTTCATTGATCGGAGCTTGTGCAACCCCATCTGCATTTCTTCTGAAATCGTGAGTTAAAGTCGCCTTTGGAGCATCAAACATTAAACCACCAAATCCACCAAAAATATACGGGCTCAACATACTCAACTGCTCATTATTTACAGGGAAGAAGTTGTATTCAAACATTAAACTTGCTTCGTAAATATTGTTTTTACCGTATGCGTTTCTGTTTCTTCTGTATTCTTCTTTTGCCGCTTTATCGCTAAACTGCACCTGATTATAACCCAAGTCTAATCTAACCGTCTGATGCGGGTTAAAATTAAATCTATATAAAATACCACCATAAAACGGAACACCCCATTCTGAGGCTCTATCCAAATCCAAAGGTTGCTGTAAAATGTAATTGGTTTTCCCTATGTCGCCAACAAGATTACTCATCCCTAAGCGAATTCCCAATTCATTTCTTTGTGCTTTTAAACTTACCACAGTTCCTAAGAGGATAAGGAAGCTAAACAATAATTTTTTATTCATAAAAGAATATGGATTTATGGTTATTTTAAAAATTAATTTTTGCAAATATAAAACATTTTTATATTAATGATAATCTTAATGTTTAGTTAAAAATAAACAAAAAAATATAATTTGTTATAAAGTAAACGGCAAAGTAACAAATTTATTCTTTTTTTAATAGTTCAGGTGAAATTTACAGTTTGTAAATTTCACCTGAACGGCTTTACTTATTTCTATCAAAGTAAGCTCTTACTTTGTTTTTAATTTTGATTAATATTGGCTCTGTGTAATTTTTATCTTCATCAAAATATCCGTAACCATAGCCATAACCATACCCGTAACCATAGCCATACCCGTAACCTTGTTTGGTAATGTAATCATTATAAACAAATCCTAAGTGTTTAATCTCGTTATTATGATACTTTTCAGTAATCATTTTAAGCATATATTTTTCGGTATACTCGTGGCGTACAACATATAAATTGGCATCAGAATGCTTCATTAATTCGTAGGAATCAGCAACAAGCCCTACTGGTGGTGAGTCTATAATAATAAAATCATATAATTTTTTAAGCTCTTCTATAAACTTAATATTTCTTTCGCTCATTAATAATTCAGACGGATTTGGAGGAATTGGTCCTGAAGTAGCAACATCAAGATTAGGAATTCTAGTCTTGTTAATGATCTGATCAATTGATGTTTCCCCGGTAAGATAATTTGAAATCCCAAGTTTATTGTCAATATTAAAATCCCCAAAGATTTTTGGTTTTCGCAAATCCATTCCCAACAAAATAGTCTTCTTGTCACTTAAACCTAAAACCGATGCCAAATTTATCGAAACATACGTTTTTCCTTCTCCTCCAACCGATGAAGTCACCAAGATAACTTTACTGTTATTGTCTTCTCCTGATAAAAATCTCACATTGGCTCTAACACCTCTAAAAGCTTCTGCAACCGAAGACTTAGGACTATTGAGAACAGTAAGCATATTTTCATTGTTGTTGTTACCAATCACACCCAATAATGGAATTTTGGTAGCACTAACCAATTCTTTGATATTTCTGATTTTACTGTCAAAAAGACTTCCTAAAAGAATTAAAACAAACGGAAAAGCAAGAAAGCCTGCTAAAATTGTCATTTTTGTTCCTTTTACATTCGGTCCAATCGGACCTTGCCCAAGGTTTTTCGCAGGGTCAATTACTGTAATATCAGATTGATTGGTAGCCAATCTCATTTGACTTTCATTCTGTCTGCTGAGCAAACTGTTATAAGTCGCCTCAATCATATTGTATCCTCTCTCTGCATCAAGAAATTTCCTCTGTTTTTCAGGGTATGTTGTAAGATCTGTGCTTGTTTCTGCTATCTGTCGGTCAATTTTATTGAGTTCTGTAGTATACACCGTATGAACATTTCTGAGAGATCCTGAAGAGTTTGCTTTTGCTTCATTGATCAATCTATTGATTTCCTTAATCGGTTCTGAATTAGGAGTATAAATTGATGACAATTCTCTTTTCTTAAGATAAAGAGCTTTGAGCTCTGAAACCGATGCAGTAAAAAGACCATCATCAAAACCTGCCGCAGAAGGACTGATCATCTTATCGAAACCTTGAGACTCTACAGAATTCCTGATGCTGTTCAAAGAGTTCATTTTACTGAGTATATCTGCTTTTTTAGCTTCTAGTTCTTTTATTTTTTGTAAAGACTTTTCATCTCTATTCGTAATATCATAGAGCTGTTCTGAAACCTTAAGATAGTTGACATATGCCGCACTTGAATCTAATTTTTTTCTAATATCGGCCAAGCTACCTTTCAAATATTGCTCTGTATTTTGATCAACTTTTATTTTATCATTAAACCTTTTTTTCTGAAGCTCAGTTACAGATTTATTGAGAAAATTAACCGTACTATTCAGATTAAAACCTGTTTTAGAAATGATCATGATGGTATTAATTTCTTTATCAAAATCGACCCCTATTGTAGAGACAATACCGTTTACAGCATCATTTACTGTAGAAAGGTTTATAATAATGTTTTCAAAATTTATGGTAGGAACTACAGGATTCGGAACCAACCTAAACCTAAGATTAGGAGTGGTGTACCATTCATTAACTTTAATAATTTTATCGGAAGGCCTTCCATAACTTTCAATAGTCTGAAAACCTTCTGCGTCATATGAATACAAGTGAGTTGACTGACCTTCTTCCGGTAAACTTATCTTATAAGAACCATCTCCCTTCGGCGTTAAAGTAATAGGGTAATTTACTTGCTGTAAATGTTTTCTATCCACTTCCAAAAATACAGGAGAGTCACTTTTATCTAAATAAGTAGATTTAATTACTCCTTTTGTACTATAATTTACAAAAAGACCTAATTCTTTTACTAAAAATTCGTTGTGCGATCTAGACAATAACATTTTTTTCAAATAGATACCGTCCTGATTACCATTTTGCCCCCATATAAAATTGATGGATTGGCTTGGTGTAAAATAGCTGGCTGTACTGTTTGAAATACTTAATTTTAAATCTGACGAATAGATATTTTGCGCATAGTATTTACCATAGAACCAAGACACAGCATAACCAATAGACAACATCAGCACAAACCAATACCAGTTTCTAAGAATTCTTCTTAAAAAATGTTCTATGTCAAATAAAGCAAATGATCCGTATTTTTCTTTTTGTGGCTCATTTTTACCTACTAAAGCTTCTTTTCCTGGAATCATACACTAAAGGTTTTTAATAAGTAGATAAATTGACAATGCCGTTGTAAGTACAGAAACGCCACTAATAAGCGTTTGTATCGGGTCTTTTCCAAAGCCGTTAAGAGCTCTTCTTTGTGTTGTCAGGAAAATCTCATCTCCATTTTGCACATAATAATAAGGAGAATTCATCACATCTTCTCTAGTAAGATCAATCTTTGCTTTTTTAATCCCTTCCGGTAGCTTTCTGTAAACTACAATGTTTTTACGGTCTATGGTTCTGTTTAAACCTCCGTTAATAGAAATTGCTTCTGTTAACGTCAATGTATTTTTATGAGCTTTTTTTTCTCCTGTAATACCTGTAGTTTCAATATCACCTAAGACGTAATAGGTTATACCGTCTGTATTGAGTCTTACTTCAGATTTTCCATCTTGAAAATTCTCATTTACTTTTTGTTGAAGTTCCTGAGTGATTTCTTCTATAGTTCTACCTTCTGCTTTTACATATCCGATACCGAAAACTAATATATCTCCTTTCGAATCGACCTTTAAACCGTTAAAATAAATCATTGCATTTCCACCAGATCCGCTTCCTGTTGCATTTCCTCCGCTAAATGAAATGCCATTTCCTGTCGCTTGAGCATTTAAAGAAGAATAAAACTGAGCCGCATCACCTTTAGGAGTTGTTACAATATTCAAGGTCAACATATCATTTTTGGTGACTCTATAAACAGGAATATTGTAGGGAATCAAACCCTCTTCATTGATAACAAGGCTTTCACTTGGTTGCATGTATTTTACATCTTTTGAGGTGATACATGATATCAACAAAAAAGGTAAAACTAAGAATGGGAAGTACTTATAAATTTTCATCGTAATAAATGTAGTTTGCAAAAATAGAATTTAATTATTAGTTTTTAGTTTATTATTCCGCAACAGTAAAATAATATCCGGAATATAAGCTCCTAAAAAACCTAAAAACAGAACAAACACCAACAATAGATTCACATTGGTATGCCTAAAACAATAGGTAATTGTAACAATAAACAGATAATAGCATATAATATAAAAACTAGCTCTCCTGTGAGTTAAATCAAGCTTAAGAAACTTATGATGAATATGGTTTTTATCTGCCTCAAAAGGCGATTTTTTGTTCCAAAGTCTTACTATGATAACATTTAAGGTATCAACAATCGGAAGAATAAGAATAGCAACGGCCACTACAGGAGCTGATTCCAAATGATATCTGGGAACATTCACAATGTTTTTATCTATAAAAATATCTATAAAACAGATACAGGTAAACGCCAATAAAAATCCTAAAAGCATAGAACCTGTATCACCCATAAATATTTTTGTCGCCCGTAAATTTGATAAATTATAATATAAAAATGCCAATACAGAACCAATTAAAACAACCGATAAAATAACCAAAGGATAATTATATTCTCCTAAACGATAGTAACTGATTCCAAAAAGAGCACTGCAAATAAGAGAATATCCGCCTGCAAGACCGTCAATTCCATCTATAAGATTAAAGGCATTGATGAGAATAATAAAAGTGATGATTGTAAAAATGATACTTACCAAATAATGAATTTCGTAAATACCAAAAATTCCAAATAAATTTCTGATTCTCACATCCGAACCAATTACAATGAATGCCGATACCACAATTTGCGCTACCAACTTCTTGTAAGCACGCATCACAACAATATCATCCATTATTCCTACATAGAGCAAGATAATCAGCGAAGCAAAAAGAAATTTATATAAATCGAAAATTTCATAAGCAAAAATTGAAGTACAGATTCCTATGGAGTAAAACATCGCGATGCCTCCCAAATTAGGAATTTTCCTGAGATGAGAGCTCCTTACACCGGGCTCATCCATCAGGTTTTTACGTTTTGAAATTTTAATGATTGTAGGAATAGAAAAAAACGTAATCAGAAAAGAAGACAAGAAACCCAACCCTACTTTTATGTAAAAAATAGAAATTCCTGTTTCATTTAAGAATAATTCAAAATTTTTCATCAACTGCTTTTTGAGCTTCTAGTTCTCGGTAAGTATTAAATAACTTTTAAAAGATTGCACTTAAAAAATCATTTCAATATCCCGAAAATTTCATTTGTGTTTACATGAGTTTTCGTATCATTTTTTTTTGTCCAGTAAAAAAAAGCAGATAGAATATTTTTTTTTTCAGGGGTAAAGATAAAAGATAATTCTTACCAAAACGACTGTAACACAATATATCTTTCATTTTAACATCTCTTTTTTCTACAAAATCTTTAAGCTCTTGAGCCATTTTGTAGAATTGAGTTTCATTTTTAACGAAAGCAAGATAAGCCAAAAAGGTATATATTCCTTCTAAAATCTGAAACCCCTTCAATTCTTTTGTTTTTGAAGAATATTTTGAATTTTTAAAAACTTCTTCCACATCTTCTACTGCTTTCAAAATATCCAGACCTCTTTCGTTATGAGTTTTCGAGATAGAATCTGCTCTTTCAAGATATTGATAATGAAAACTTTGCGTTTGCGCCAATATTTTACATTCCAGCAAAAGCTGAGGAATTAGCTGAATATCTTCAAAATGAACGCCTTTTTTAAATCTTTTATCAATAAATAACTCTCTTTTGAATAATTTATTGCAGGCAAAATAACTTAAGTCAGAAAAAACAGAAAAATGTTTTTCCAAAACAATTTTCTCAGGCATATTCGGAATCTGGGGCAATTTTTGCGTTACATTTCCATCCTCGTCTACTTTCTGAATATTGCAGATCACCATTTCGGCATCGTTTTTTTCAGCCAGACTCAACATCTCTTCAAACATTGTTCCAGAAACATAATCATCACTGTCTACAAACCCCAAATAATCTCCCGTTGCTTGATCAATCCCAAAGTTTCTTGCATCACTTAAACCTCCATTTTCTTTGGTAAACGCTTTTATTTTATCCGAATACTTTTCTGAATATTGCTGAATAATATTTCCCGAATCGTCTTTACTTCCATCATTTACAACGATAATCTCAATATTTTGCAGACTTTGGTTCACCAAAGAATCAAGACATTTTGCCAAATAATGTTCAACGTTGTAAACGGGAACAATCACAGAAACTTTTGGATTCGGGTTTTCCATCGTTTAGATTTTTGTAAATCTTGCGCTCAACCAACCTTTTTTAGCTTCATCAAAATCTCTTCTTGAGCACGGAATACAGTTTTCAATATTTTCATCATCTCCAAAATACCAAAGATTACTGAAAGTATCACGCTTGAAAGCATATTGCCTGTCTTCAATCAAAACATAAAACATTTCGTAATGTCTTTCTTTAGGATGCGATTGCTGAATGTTGATTCCTTCAATCAAATACCAAATCATTTGTGCCAAAAGTTGGTGATTGAGCTGGTTTTCAGAATAAATATTGTAATTAAAAATTCCTACAGATTTTAGGTTTTCGCTTAAGCCGATTTCTTTCATGTAAGCACAGATTTCTCTTCGGTTTAAACCGTTTACCTGCGGATTCATAGAAAACGCATCACTGAAGCTTTCAATGGCATCACAATTCACCGTTACCAAATCTGCTTTTCTGAAAAAAGGTTCGGTTTTTTCTGTAGAATTCATCATTTCTGCTAAACGTACAATATCAAACTCCACTTCTTTGATGAGCTTTACAGAATCCTGCTCGTTCAAATGTTTTTGATATCCCAAATGATGATAATTTTTGATAGAGAAATTTTTCGAACCTAAAATTTTACTTAAAAAAGTATGTTCATTAATATTTTCACCTTGTTTCAGAGAAATAATATTACTGATTTGAGTATAATTGATATTTTTCTGATGAAAATGTAAACCCGAAAATAATGAGAATGCAAAATCATTAGAACCACCAATAATCACCGGAATAGCTCTTTTATAATGACATGCCGACAAAACTTCCTGTAAAATATAATGAGAATCTTCCACCGATTTTCCTGAAACCAAATCTCCAAGATCAACTATCGGAATTTCAAAATCCAGTTGCGAAAGTTTGTAAAATTCTTTTCTTACCGCCGTAAAATCCTGAACTTCAGCATCACCATTCGCTCCTCTGTAATCAGAAACAAACAAAAGTACAATGCTGTCTTCTTTTATTTCCTTCGTAATCTTATTTCCGATCTGCCAGTTTTCTGTTCTGAAATTTCTTGGTGAAATGATAAAATCTTCAAAATCCATATTCTCAAATACTTATTAAAGCTCAAAAATATTAAAATTAAATGAGTCTGTAGAGTTTTGAAATTATATTTCAGAACGAAAAATATTCTTGTGATCAACCTTGTCAAAGTTCAAAACTTTGACAAGGTTTTCAAAACAGTGTAGTTTAAACCTAACTGTTTAAAATCTCAAACACAAAAGTCGTCGAGGTTTCAAACGCACCACCTTGTGTTGCTCCAAATAAGAACTGAGGTCTTTTCCCGTCTTTGCTCATCAAAATCATAGGACGTTCTAATCTTCCGAATCTTTTTAAATGTTTTGGAGGGTTAGTTTCTTGAATATAAGACTGCATATTGAGATAAGCGATTTCAGGTTTTGTCCATTCTATTCCGTTTTTTGTCGTTAAATGCAAACCGTATTCGTGGTTAAAAAATCCCATATCACGGGCAATCATATGGAACTTACCGTTTTCTTTCCAGATAAAAGCGTCTTCCAATTGAGCATTGTTGGGTAAGTTTGAAAAATCAATCACCGGATTTTCAGAAACCTTTGTGTAAGGTCCGATTGGAGAATCTGCTTTTGCCAATCCGTATTTTCGGTTACCTCGAACTGTTCCTTTCTGAGTTTCGTATTCTTTGGTATTCCAAGATTTGTAAAACAGCCAATACTTTCCATCATTTCCTTTTACAAAAGCCGGATTTGTGGTACAATGATCATCCCAAGAACCTTCTTTTCCGGGAAGAAGCAAAGGTTCATCCGGTCTTTTCCATTCTCCACTCAAACTTTTTGAAGTAGCCAATCCTATTCTTTTGGTATTTGTTTTTCCGTTGGAATTTCCCATAAAGAACAAATAATAAAGATCATCAACCTTTTTTATCAGAGGATTATGACAGGTTGTTGCATCCCAAAAATCACCACCTCTTGGACTAAGAACAATCTCTTTATGCTCGAATTTATCGAATGGAGAATTGGCTTCTGCATGACAGATCTCCGAACCATTGAGCCAACCGCCCATTCCTTTTTCTTTTTTCCAGCGGGAATAAAAAAGATGCACTTTTCCATCTTCACCCCAAATCGGAGACGAACACCAAATATAATATCCTTCGAGTTCTAATGAACGACCAATCGGTTTTAATTTAAAATAAGGTTTTTCTGAAAAATCAAATGCTTTAGTAAATGATGACCCCAAAAATACAGCTGTAATTCCTAAAGCTGAAGTTTTTAAAAAATCTTTGCGTGTATATTTTGATGCATTCATCTTGATTTGATTTTCAGCTAATGTAGAAGAAATGTAAATAAAGAGTGTCCTGCGGTTTAGGGTTGGGTTTAAATTTGAGTCTATTTAAAATTGCTTTCCAAAATCTTCTGTTGAGATTGAACATGTAGACATAATCGTTATATTTGAGTTATTGATAATACGCAACAGGTTTTACTAATCTGATTAAAAAAACTTAGATGAAAAATTTAAAAATTTTATTGCTTTTATTTCTGATGATCAATAGTTATGCTCAGAACTTAAACCTTCGGAAGGCAATCCTTAAAAGCGATTTAATTATCGTTTCCTATTACTTCGATTTTGATACTATTCGCATCAATGATTTTACCAAAAATAACTATGTCAGAATAAATAAAATCGACAGTATCTTAAAAAACAAACTTCCTGCAATCCCGAAAAATCTAACAGCCAGAAGATACCTAGACAACGAAGATTATTATTCGGATCTAATAACTAATGAAGGAGGATGTATTATGAAACCTACCGAAGCTAATAATTGGACAGCATACACTAATATTTTCTTCATTAGAAAAAATGGAAAAGAATATCAATCTTTTTTAATTTTACAGGGAATAGAATTGGAAAAATATAAGAAAATAGCCCACCAAATAAGAACGATCTCAAAAATTGAACATCTAAAAAATGATAAAGAACGATTTGAAAAAACTTTAGACTGGTCTATAGAAAACGGATTACTTCCCGACCCTGATTTTATAGAATATTACAAACAAAAAGGTATCACTACTGATACAATTCAATATTCTGACCAACAGTACAAGAATGCATTACAACAGTTTCAAAAAGGAAAAGAAGAACTTTTGCCAATGGTTAGAGAAAAATATTTTGATGAAATAAAAGCATACTATCTTAAAAAAATGCAAGTTTTAATCGATAAAGAAAAATTAGATTACAATGATTATTACGATTTTTACAACATAGTTTCGAATACCACCAACACCTTTAATGAAGATTACAATTCAGGCAATTATATTTTAAATAGCGGTTTAACCTCAGATAAATTTAATGATTATGAGAAGAAAAATATAATGATCCATTTATTGAAAATAGTAACTGAATGGGAATAAAAAGTAAGACGGAAAAAGAAGATAAAATATGGGAATTACTTGAAATGTGCTACTATGGTCACATTGACCAAGTGAAACGATTATTGGAAGAAGGTGTAAATATCAATGGAATTGGCAATAATGGAATGTCGCCGTTGGATGCAGCTAAAAATGGAGAAAATGATGATATAGTTGGTTTCCTTTTAAGTTTGGGAGCGAAGGAAAACTTAAATTCGAATGATAAATTATAATCAAGAAAATTTATATATGATCTAATGCTAGCAAAAGAAACCAAACTCTTTGTCCGAAAAATAAACTCGCAATACACACTTAATAATTTCACAATACAAATAAATGATAAAGAATATATTTCTAATAATCGTAATTTTTAGTTTTCTTAACACTTACGCTCAAAATTTCAATGTTATTTTACAGGTAAACGATGTTAATATTGATGGAGAAATTACAGCAATGTATCTAAGCAATAACAATAGTAGAGACGAAGAGAGAATTAGAGTTAATTATTATCCTGGAGATTTAATAATTCCTGATTATGAAAAATTAAACTTTGAGAAACTAAATAACGATTTTATACTTACATTCAATTATAATACTTTTAAACACAGATCACAACAAATTGCTACTTTTAATATTCAACTATCGAAAGAGCTTTTGAAGCAACCGTATTTAATAATCAATATTTATGATTTTAGAGTTAGAAAATATAAGCGGTGGTTCCAACACTGCGCAAAAAACAGTGATTATTTTCCTCAAATATCTTTTCAAAATTCAGGATTTTGTCCTAGAATAAAATAAATAACCCCTTTTTGATAATTTCAAAAGGGGTTATTTATGTAAGTTTAAAAACTATTTATTTCTTCGCTGCCGGTTTTTTAGCAACCGTTTTCTTCGCTGTCGTTGCTTTTTTTGCAGCTGGCTTTTTCGTTGCAGGTTTCTTTTTCTCGGCGAAAGCTTTTGGGTCTTGTGCAGTAATCCACTTTTTAACCTCATCGATAGAAACGTCTTTCAGCTCGTCTGCTTCATACTTGGTATCGTCTTTTTTCTTTGGAATTTTATAAATATTCTTTCCATGTTTTACGATAGGACCCCATCTTGCATTTTCAATTGAGATTTTTTCAGCTTCCCACTGTTGGATGTAACGGTTGGCTTCTTTTTCCAGTTTGGCTTCTACCAATTCGTTGATGTCGCTTTGAGAAAGGTTTTCGAAGTTATATTTCTTCGGAACGTTGATGAAAATACTTTGATACTTAATGAAAGGACCAAATCTTCCTGTTCCTTTTGTAATTGGCTCACCTTTGTATGATGCAATAGGTGCATCGGCTAATTTCTTTTCAGCAATGATTTCTTCCGCACGTTTTTGATCAATAGAAAGAGGATCTTCACCTTTAGGAATACTGATGTAAGTTTCACCCCATTTTACATAAGGACCAAATCTTCCGACTCCGACTGATACAGTCTGGTCTTCAAAACTATTTAATTCAAAAGGTAATTTGAATAGCTCCAAAGCATCTTCCAAGTTGATCGTCGCAATATTTTGTCCGGCCAATAATGATGCGAAAATTGGTTTTTCTTCATCATCCTGCTCTCCAATTTGAATCATGGCTCCAAATCTTCCGATTCTTGCATGAACATTTTTACCGGTTTTCGGATCTACACCTAATAATCTTTCACCATTCGCACGGTCTGCATTTTCTTCTACATCGGCAATTCTTGGATGAAATTTTGAGTAGAAATCGATCATCATTTCTTTCCACTTTTGGGCACCACTTGCAATTTCGTCAAAACTTTCTTCTACTCTTGCAGTAAACCCGAAGTCTAGAATTTCACTGAAATTATTCGTTAAGAAATCATTCACAACCTCTCCTATGTCAGTAGGAACAAATTTATTTTTGTCGCCTCCAAATTTTTCATCAAGAACTTCTTTTTTGATTTTATCATTTGTTAAAGAGATTTTCACCACCTCTCTTACTTGTGGCTCAATTTCTCTTTTATCAACATATTCACGGTTCTGAATCGTCTGAATGGTTGGAGCATAAGTCGATGGACGACCAATTCCCAATTCTTCCAGTTTTCTTACCAATCCGGCTTCTGTATATCTTGCACTCGGTCTTGAAAATTTTTCTTGTGCCGTAATTTTTTTATAGCTTAAAACTTCACCAACGGTTACTTTTGGCAACAACTTTTCGTTGTTTTCCTCATCATCATCTTCTGTTTTTACGATTCCGTATGCTTTAAGGAAACCGTCAAAAATAATAACTTCACCTTGAGCTTCAAAATGCTGTGGAAGTTTGGCATTACCAATTTCGATAACCGTTTTCTCAATTTTAGCATTTGCCATCTGAGAAGCCAATGTTCTTCTGTAAATCAACTGGTACAATTTGCTTAACTGCACATCTGCAATTGATTTTACAGAAAAATCTGTCGGACGGATCGCTTCGTGAGCTTCCTGAGCCGATGAAGATTTTGTAGTATAATTTCTCGGAGAAGAATATTCTGCTCCGTATTCTGATATAATTTGATTTTTTGCGCCTTCAATAGCTTCCTGAGAAAGGTTTACAGAGTCAGTTCTCATATAGGTAATGAATCCTTCTTCGTAAAGTCTTTGTGCAAGACGCATCGTGTTGGTCACATTGTAACCTAATCTTGAAGAGGCTTCCTGCTGAAGTGTAGAAGTTGTAAACGGTGCAGATGCAGAACGGCTTCCCGGTTTTGTTTCTACATTTAAAACTTTAAACTCAACTGTTTTTGCCAGTTCTAAGAATTTTTCAGCTTCTTCTTCTTTTTCAAAATCTTTTTTAAGCTTCGCAGCGATTTCCTGCATTGCTTTATTTAAGAAAATTCCGTCTAGTTTGAAGCTTGCTTTTGGAGTAAACTCACGAATTTCTTTTTCTCTTTCAACCACCAATCTTACAGCAACCGACTGTACTCTACCTGCAGAAAGACCTGGTTTTACTTTTTTCCAAAGTACCGGAGACATTTCAAAACCTACAATTCTGTCTAAAACTCGTCTCGCCTGTTGAGCGTTGACTAAGTTTTGATCAATATCTCTTGGGTTTTCAATTGCTTTAAGAATCGCATTTTTAGTAATCTCGTGGAAAACAATTCTTTTTCTGTTTTCGGGTTTCAGTTTTAATTCATCTGCCAAATGCCAAGCAATAGCTTCTCCTTCACGGTCTTCATCGGAAGCAAGCCAAACCATTTCAGCTTTCTTTACGGCAGACTTTAATTCTGTTACCAATTTCTTTTTGTCGGCAGAAACTTCGTAATCTGGGCTGAAGGTCTCCAAGTCAATCCCCATTCCTTTTTTAGGAAGATCTCGGATGTGACCGAAACTGGATTTTACCTCGAAATCCTTTCCTAAATATTTCTGAATAGTTTTTGCTTTTGCGGGGGACTCAACGATTACTAAATTTTTCGACATATTGAAAATTTTTGCAAAAGTAAAGCTTTTTTATTAGATGAGTTTTGCTAAATGATTTTATTTACCCCTTGAAATGGCTCAAATCAAGGTTTTTTAGATATTTTTTTTGAAAGTAAAAAGCCATTTCCCAATCGATTACCAAATAAAAAAAGGTAATCTGTGAAAAGCCCTTCTTTTAATAAAATAGACAAAACCGTTTAGGGTATTTGATATTTTAAATAACATAGGCTTAAAGAATTAAGTTGTTTTTAATTCTTTAAGCCTTATGCAATTATTTTTTTATAATCTTAACTACTGTTTCAGAATTATTAATTCTTACCAAGTAAATTCCTCCTACCAAGCCAGAGACATTGGTAAAACTGTTTTCAAACTTTCCTGATTTTACCATTTGACCTGCTGCATTGTAAATTTGAAAATAATACTCTTTATCTTCAGTTGCTTTAATATACAATCGATCTTGTACCGGATTTGGGAAAAGTGTAATCTTATTTTCTTTTATCTTTTCAGAAATCTCATCTTTGCTGAAAATATTTGAAGCTCGTACAGCAGAACCCGGAGTTACAGGAATTGCCGGAATAGCACCTTCTTCGTCTCCGTTTTGATTGTATTTTACTTTCACACATCGGCAATTCATCCCAAAATAAGGATCATTATTATCATGGAAAGCAATAAAACGATTCGCTGCAGAAGCCGTATCAAATAAAATATTAATTGGTCTTCCAATATAATTTGAGTTTAAAGCAGCCGTCCAAACACCGGGATATTGAAAATTATTTACTCCATACGTTCCAACGGGAGTTTGATTTGCCAACACACTTCTAAAACCACGCGAACCGGAATTAGGATAATTTCCTACAGCATAAGCCGGATTACTGAAAACAAAACCAATACTTGCATTAGCAGAATTTTTTACTGGTACTCCCAAATAATCAGCGGTCAAGCTATAACTTGTTGCCACTTTTTTATCTTTTTTATACCAAGGTGAAAGACCAAAATCTCTATTGGTAACAATTGCCACATCTGTGAGGTCTGGAATTCTCCATCCTTCAGGACAAGGATCGAAAGGCGATTTTTTACCACCTCTTCCCCATCGGTCATTGGCAACATTCGGCTCATTTAAAAGCCAGTCTGTACCATTAGTATAATTCGGAACCGCACCATTATAAGGAGCAAAAGAACTTGGAATCATATAAATCAAAGGGTTTTCCACCGAGTAAGAAAGCACTTTCGCTACTTTTTCATTCACTTTATCGCTCGCTAAAATATTTGCATTGGATGCATCTGTATATGTATTGTAAGGAATAATATAATTTCCAGACGTGTTGTTGTATGAAGCCGCATTAAGTGTAGTATAAGCAATCGCTCCAGTTGAATTCGTGTTTCCTAAAAAGATATCATATGAAGTTCTGTCGGCATATTGAAATGAAGGAATAGGATCTTTTCTTCCCCATTGATATTGCAATCCTGTAGAAGCTTTAATTTTTAAATATTCCTGAACTGTAGGAGCTGAAGGATTAGCAACAACCGGAAAAGCATCTACTGCTCCAAGATTCCTGTCCATAAATTCTGTTTTTAAAACATCACCTTTAGGAACATAATTTACATAATTAGTCGCTACTGCATTAGGAGTTTCAGTTGCATAAATATTAGATTCTATCGCTGTATCTGTTACCCAAATATGCCATGACCAGTAAACAGGATTTGTAATACTTCCGTTATGTAAAGTAACCACAGCATTTCCGCTTTGATTAGCGCCTAAATTAACCTCAATTTTAGAATTTGATAAATCCGTCAATGATCCCGGTGAAGGATTTATAATATTTACTGAATTAATTAAATCTGCGTTAGTCGTCCAGAGAACATTAACCTTCAGATCATTAAAGCTGGAAGTGTTTAAAATATCTGGATTATTCAGTATTTGACTCTGAACTGAAAACGCCTTAGTTACAGGAATTTCAATAGTTGAAGATACCTCAGCTTTTACAATATGATATGTATTTGGATTATCGAGTCCAACAGTATATTCAGAATTTGGATCTATATATTCTGTAGGAAAATCATAATCATTAAGCTGAAACAAAGGATCTTTAATACATCTACAAGCATTAGCATCCGACGTTTTAGCAGTTGCCAATGGCATATACCAATACCTGCCTTTAATGGTAGGATTTACCGAATCTGGTGTATCTCCCTGATATTTATCCGGAATCATATACAACATTCGTGAGCTTACAGCCGGAGTCGTATCATAAAATCGCGTCATCGTTGAAGTCCACAAACCTACATGATGCTGGTCTGTATATTGCCCTCCCTGAGTATTAATGATAACATGCCCAGTTCCCGGAAACATCCCCATATTATTTCCGCCAACATTTGATAAATTAAAACCAACGTTAGGAAATACTTTAAATCCCGCCATGAAAGCTGGAACATTATTATCATTGGGTTTTATGATATGATATCCATTAGATTCGAAGGCATTCTTCCCGATATTTGTTCTTGTTCCAAATGGAGAAAAATCGACCCTTATATTATCAACATATCCACCGGAAGCTAAATTAGCAACAAGCATTGAAGGAATTCGCCATCCGTTCGGACAAGGGTCAAATGAAGATTTATTTCTATACGGAGCGCTGCTTGCATCACTTGTATAATCTGTATTGAGTCTACCTTTGGCATTATCTGACCATAAATTAAGCTCAGTGAGCCTGCTATCTGTCAAAGCTACAGTTCTTCCAAACCAATTAATCATAAGATTTGCATTATTATTGTAATAAGCAGGTCCCGAATTATCATCTTTATTTACATAAATAAGACTTAGCGGATTTTTTACAGAAAGCTGCATATTATTATCTACAGTAGCATTAGATAACAGGACAAATTTTCTAAGGTCATCAAAATTAACAGCACCGGTAAAGTTTTTTGCTCCTCTATGACGCACTCTTCCAATAGAACCTGAAACCTCATAAAAATCATTCCCTCTATAAACCAAAGGCGGAATAGGATCTTTTCTTCCCCATTGATATAAAAGACCTCCATTTTTATTCCAGTCATCTGCAGTGATTGAATTGCTTAAGGCTCCTAAATTTCGATCCATCCATTTCCAATCTGCATCAGGAATTACTTCTACCGTACCATTGCTTTTTTCTCTCTTTACGCCTGTAAAACTTTTATAGGTAGATCCGTTGGTAGGATCGTCTGTAACCCAAATATGCCAAGACCAAAAAATCTCATCATTTACTCTAAAAACGACAACTGCGTTACCTTTTTTTGATTTATTTACAGGCACTTTTATTTTAGCATTCTCTCCAGAACCCTCAATTTCCAAAGCATAATCTAAACCCGATTTAATCAAGCCATGGCTATCTTCCCAAAGAACATCTGCTGTAACATTTCCTTCCGGAATACCAGAATAACCTAAAAATTTATAGCCAGCCCACATTGCATAAGCCTTTTTCACAGGAATATAGATTCCATCGTTCACTTGTGAAGGTTCGAAAATATAGCTATTCGGAGCCTTCATCCAATCTTTTGCAGCCACTCTTTCGGTGTTTCCGTTACTTTTATCGGGAAACCTATTTCCTAAAGTATCTGTTTTTTTTATCAATGCTAAATGTTCTGATTTAGAAAAAGTATTTTTTGATTCTAAATTTTGAGCATCAACAGAAAAGAAACAGAATGCCGCTGCAACACTGTAAAAGTATTTTTTATTCATATTATAATTTGATTCCGCAATCTAAAAATAAAATTCCCACAAACACAATACAAAATGAAAATATTAAGTAAATTGAAATTTATAAGTCGTTTATATTACAAAATCAATAAACATATTCACTTATGCATGAAAATTTCATTCCAATTATTTCGCGCGCAAAAATACAATATTCAAGCCCATAAATACATGAGCTTGAATTAATTTTCATTAATAATTAATAAAATTTATTAATCTTAAGAATTAAAATTTAGAAATGGTTTAAGTAAAAATAAAGCTTAGGGAAGTAAGTAATTTTTGTAAAGTTCGGACGTGAATCTTCCATTTACAATGTTTTTGAAGCTTGAAAACACAATAAAATTGAATAAGAATAAAGCAATAATAAAAGCGTAAATCGTCTTTTTGGTATTTGCCGAAACTACATACATTGCGTTCGGAATAATAATATAGGCAAAACCAATAAAAGCTCCCGCCAATCTGGAAGAAAATATACTATTACTTCTAAAAATAAAATACATACAGATCCCCATCACAGCATAAACCTTGTGATATTCATAATAAGGGTACTTCTCCATCATTTTATCATCAAAAGTAAACAGGAAAAATGTAAGAATTGCCATCATTGCTTCTGGAATACCTACGCCTCCATTCAATCTTTCTGCAGATTGATTCATATATCCATTAAAACCTTCTACAAGCATACTTTCGGAAGCAATACCCGTAAGGAAACCTCCAAAAACCTTATAAACCTCAAATGGTGAAGCAAAGATGGAAGCGATAATTAAAATCAGCATCCAATACCTGTTCAATGGAACGCGAACCAGCCAATACATAGGCAAAAACAGATAACAAACATTATGAATACCCGAAGCAATGAAGATCCAGAAAAGGTAAGGAATGAGTTTCCTTTCTTTGATATAACGCAGTGCAAAATATACAATAAAAGTCCCTAGATTCTGTCTTATCTGTCCGCTTTCTCCAATAAAAAAGCCAGGAATAAACATAAATAATGTGAAAGTAAAGGGATAAAAAGTATTATCGTCGGTATATTCTACTTTAAAAAATATGGCGCAAATAGCAATAATTAACGTAAGAATATAAAACGGAGCGTTAAATACATTAAGCAGTACTTTATTAATCAATGCAAAAAGCCATTCCAAATCAACATTTTCGGAACCTTGTATATGCAATGCTTTCAAAAATATATCAATATACTCTTTGGTGTCTGCATACACATAAATCATTACATAACTTCCATAGTCTGGTCCCACATTCTCACGAAGTCCCGCAAGAATTATCAAATAGATCGCTAAAAACCAAAACCATTTTTTTTCAACCTTATTTCCAAAGACTTCCTGAACGCTAAAAAACAGCATGTAAACAATAGCAATCAGATAATAAGGGTGCAGTAAACTCATCGTTTAATTATATAATTTTTTAAAATCATGACACGCCACCAATGCGCCTGTGAGAATAAGTGGTAAAAATAATCTTACTTCCCAAAAAAGCCCAACCAAAGTAATCATCCCAATATAAGGCATTGAAAAGAATACATATTTTTTTAAAACCAGTCTGTTTTCGTTACCTGCGCAAAGTTTATACATAAAATAAAGTGCAATCACCGAAAACAACAATCCGGCAAGATTAAAAGGACTAGTAAAATTAGCAACAACATACACACCTTCCATAAAAGACGTTTCTTCGTGGCTCAAAAATATTCTTAAACCTAAATATGGAATCAGGAAAGATAAAAGTAAAGGAATCACTTTCCAAATAAATTGAAAATTTTTCCGCTTTATTTCTTTTATGTTGAAAAAAACTGAAGCAAAAAAAGCAATATTAAGACATGCAGTTTCCCTCACAAGAGTTGATACCGCAATGAGAATGATCAACAGATAAAAAAACACGTTTTTACTGGTATGAAGATATTTTAAAGTCAAAACAATTCCAACTAAATAGCAAAACAAAGCAATCGTATCGCAGTTTGAAGGAGTATATTGAGTCATAACAATAAAGAAAATCATCAGAAGATGAACAATTCTTCTGACCATCACATTCGAAAAAAGATCAACCGATTTAAATTTCAAAATCGCATTAATAATTCCAGAACACAAAATAAAAAAGAAGGTATTCATCAAAAAAAGACCGTGATAAAACGGAGTTCCATTTTTAATGAGAAGATTTTTAAAAGGCAAAAGATTATTGATACAATATTCCATAAAATCTGTCATATAAATGCTCAGATAATTAGGGATTATTCGGTACGAATAGACCGAAGAAAACAAGAAATCCGGTGGTCTTTCAGAAGTTTTAAAATGAGTATAAGAAGACTCGAACCCATAATACGACATGAAGAACAGCAGAAACGGTAAAATTACTACAAACAGAAATCCGGATAATTTTTCATCAAATGTTTTCAACATACAAAACAATTGCGTCTTTTAAGAATAATTTACCGCCAAATATAATCTGGCAATAAGGGAACTTTTACAAAAGTATAAGTTTTTTTCATTTTACATTAAATATTTTATTGATTTTCAGTTAAAACTTATCAAATAATTGTTTTGAACTACTACTTAAAAATTTAAATTTGCAAACTTGATTCAAGAAACCATGCATCGTTTTTTCATCCATTTATATTATTTTATTTCTAAAAACCGACTTATTTCTATTGCTGCAGCATTAGGAATCTTACTGGTTTGTGGTTTTTTTGCTTCGAAAATTAATTTTGAAGAAGACATCAATCAGATTATTCCTAAAAACGAAAAATCTGATCTTACGGCAAAAGTTCTTACGCAACTCAATTTTTCAGACAAGATTATCGTCATTGTTGAAAAAAAATCGAAAGACGACAATTTTCAGCTTTCAGAAACTGCCGATACTTTTTTAAATAAAATTGAACCTTTAAAAAAATACATTGGTTCCGTTCAGGGAAAAGTAAATGACAATGAAATTTCGGAGACTTTCGATTTTGTCAACCAGAATCTTCCTTTGTTTTTAAACGAAAAAGATTACGCAGAAATCGAAAGAAAGCTCAATAAAGACAGCATTGCCAAACAGGTTGAGAATAATTATGTTTCGCTGGTTTCACCCACAAGTTTAGTTACTAAAGATTTCATCAAAAAAGATCCTTTAGGAATTACTTTTTTAGGAATCAAAAAACTGAATGCGCTCAACATCAGCAAAGATTTCAAGCTCGAAGACAGTTACATCGTCACCAAAGACGGCAAAAATCTTTTGCTTTTCATCGATCCTAAAAATAAAAGCAACGACACCAAAAACAACGAAGTTTTCGTCAATCAATTAAACGAAATTAAAGACGAAATCAACAAAACTTTTAGCGGAAAAACAGAGATCAGTTATTTTGGTTCGCCTGTAATTGCCGTTGCCAATGCCCAACAAATCAAGAAAGATATCCAGAACACGGTTATTATTTCGATGACGGTTCTTTTGATTTTATTAATTTATTATTTCAGAAATTTCTTTACGCCGTTAATTGTATTTCTTCCAACCGTTTTTGCCGTTTTCATTTCACTGATGATTTTATATTTTATTAAAGATAAAATTTCGGCAATTTCGCTCAGTGTTGGTGCAATTCTCATCGGAATCACTATTGATTATGCTCTTCACATTCTCACGCATTACAAGCACAACAATAATATTGAAGAGCTTTATAAAGAAATTACACAACCTATTATTCTGAGTAGCGCAACTACGGCAGTTTCGTTTTTATGTTTGGTTTTCGTTCGCTCTGAAGCGTTGAAAGATCTCGGTCTTTTTGCTTCGATTACGGTTTTCCTATCTTCTTTTGCAGCGTTGATTATCGTTCCGCAATTGTATCACCCGAAAGCAGATAAAGAGAAAACCAACACCAATTTTATCGATAAAATAGGAAGTTATCCTTACGAAAAGAACAAACCTTTGATTATCGGTTGTTCTCTGATTATCATTGCCTGTCTTTTCGGTTTCAGACACGTTGGTTTTAATGAAGATATTGGCGACTTAAATTATATTCCAAAAGATTTAAAAGTAAGTGAAGCCAAGCTTGAAAAACTGTCCGACATCACTTCAAAATCAATTTACACCATTTCTTACGGAAATTCCGAAAGTGAAGCTTTAACAAGAAACTCTAAATTGAGTCAGTTTTTAGAAAAAGAAAAGCAAGATGGAAAAATTTTAAGTTACAATTCGATTGGAAACGTGGTTCTATCCGAAAAAGACCAACAGAAAAAAGTAGACCAATGGAATCAATTCTGGAACAAAAATAAAAAAGACCAGACGATTTCTGAATTAGTTGAAAACGGAAATAAATTTGGTTTCAATGCTTCCGCATTTGATCAGTTTAATGAAAACTTAAATAAATCTTATTCTACTTTAAGTTTAAAAGATTATGAAAAAGTAAAAGCACTCCAAATCTCAGAATTCCTAAGCAATGAAAAAGGATTTTATACTGTTTCGAATGTTGTAAAAGTTGATGAGAAAAACAGAGACGCATTCATTAAAGATGTTGAAAAAAACCACGAAGCTTTAGCAATCGACCGTCAACAGATGAATGAAAACTTTTTAGGTTTACTGAAACGAGATTTTAATACACTGATTAATTATTCTCTTTTGGCGATTGTTTTAACGATTATTGTTTTCTTCAGAAATTTTGAATTGTCTCTTTTAACAATGTTTCCTATTGTTTTAACAGGAGTCGTTACCGCAGGAATTCTCTATTTTTTAGGATTGGAATTAAATATTTTCAGCACTGTTGTCTGTACTTTAGTCTTCGGTGTGGGTGATGATTTCAGTATTTTCCTAACGAAAGCAATGCAGAAAGAGCATACGAACGGGAAAAATGAGCTTCCGACTTACAGAACATCAATAATTTTGGCAGTTTTCACGACCATTTTATCCATCGGTTCGTTAATTTTCGCAAAACATCCTGCTTTACATTCTTTAGCTTTAGTTGCTTTAATCGGAATGTTTTCAGTGATTGTGATTACCTCCACTTTATACCCTTTTTGGTTTAGATTTTTGATTACTAACAGACAAAAGAAAGGATTGTCACCAATTACTTTAAGGTTATTTTTGCGTTCAGTCTTCTCATTTATATACTACGGTTTGGGTGGACTTATCTTTTCTTTCTTCGGACATTTTTTTGTGAGAAAAGCCAAAGGAAAAACGTTAGACAATATCAAAAAAGCCATTGCTTTATTTTTAAAATCGGTTTTGCATCTTACCTCATTTGTAAAGAAAACTGTAATAAGAAATCCGAACGAAGATTTCAGCAAACCAGCAGTAATTATTGCCAATCACACCTCATTTCTCGATACTTTGGCGATTGCAATGACAACACATAAGATCGTTTATCTTGTCAACGATTGGGTATGGAATTCTCCTGTTTTTGGTAAGCTGGTAAGAGCTTTGGGCTTTTTTCCGGTTTCTCAGGGCATCGAAAATGGAAAAGAAAAATTAAAAGAAAAAATAGACCAAGGCTATTCATTAGTGATTTTCCCTGAAGCAGAAAGGTCTTACACCAACGATGTGAAACGCTTTCACAAAGGAGCTTTTTATCTGGCTGAAGAATTCGGTTTGGATATTTTACCTCTTTACATTCACGGAAATTCTGAGGTACAGCCAAAAGGCGACTTCATTATCTACGATGGAAGCATTACGGTAAAAGTAGGCGACAGAATTATAAAAGACGATGTAAGTTTTGGTAAAGATTATTCAGAAAGAACGAAGAAAATCAATGCTTATTTCAGAGATGAGTTTGCGAAACTGAGAAATGAAATTGAAGACGAAAATTATTTTAAAAAGAAACTGTTTCTAAGCTTTTTATATAAAGAAAACGAAGTCGTAAAACCTGTAAAAGACGATTTTAACAAAAACAAATCGGTTTATTTTGAACTGAACAAACATATTCCGAATGATGCAACGATTTTTCATATTGCAGATGATTTTGGGCAAAAAGATATTTTGCTAACCTTAGAACAAGCCGGAAGAAGAGTTTTCAGTTTAATTAATGATGAAGAAAAAAGGCTGGTTGCAAAAAACAATTATCTGGTACAGAGACGAAAAATTTTCTACATTGATAATCAGGGCCAAATCAATAAAAAAGTTGATGTGCTTTTAATTTCTGATGATAATTTTAATCTTAATGATATCAAAGATTTACCCGAGACTATTATTTTATTGAATAGTAAGAATCAAACTTTTGAAAATCCTAATTATAAAGAGGTTGTTATTTCAGAATCAATAAAAATATTTAGGCACGAATAATAAAATTGAAAATCTTATTTTTGTAATCCATAAAAAATATTAATGCAAAAAAATATACTTGTTCTTTACTATACTCAGACTGGTCAGCTTGAAGATATTGTAAAAAATATTGCACAGCCTTTTGAAGATAAAAAAGACGAATATAAAGTGACGTATTACAACATTCAGCTCAAAAAAGATTTTCCTTTTCCCTGGCCGAGTGATGTTTTCTTTAATACATTTCCCGAATCTTATTTACAGATTCCCAGCGAAATTCTTCCACCACCGGAAGAAGTGCTCAATACAAAATTTGATTTGATTCTTTTCGGATATCAGGTTTGGTATCTTACACCGTCAATTCCGATTATTTCATTTCTGAAAAGTGGTTTTGCAGCTGATATTTTAAAGAATACGCCAGTTGTTACCATTTCAGCAACCAGAAATATGTGGATGCTTTCTCAGGAAAAACTGAAAGTATATTTAAAGAATTTTGACGCTAAACTGGTTGGAAATATTGCATTAGTAGACAGAAGAGACAATTACACAAGCGTTTTGACTATTCTAAGATGGTTAACAACCGGACAAAAAGAAAAATCAGGAATACTTCCTGCAGCCGGAGTTTCTGATGAAGAGATCAACGGAGCCGGAAAATACGGTAAGATTATTGAAAATCATTTTGAAAATAATAATCTCGCCAATCTGCAGCCGGAACTGGTAAAAAACGGAGCCGTAGAAATCAGACCTTTTTTGGTAAGAGTTGAAAAAGTAGGGAATAAAATCTTTACAATCTGGTCTAATCTGATTATCAACAAAAAAGAAAGACGACCATTGCTGATAAAATTCTTTAAGGTATATTTGATGGCAGCAATTTGGATCATCTCACCAATTGTGTTGATTTTTCATATCTTGCTTGCTCCAATTTTATGGAGAAAAAGACAAAAACAGAAAGAATATTTACAAGGAATTAATTTAAAATAGAAATGTACGACGTATTTATAACAAAAGCTTCAACATACTTGCCGAATGAGCCGGTTTCTAATGATGAAATGGAAAGCTATCTTGGCTTGGTAAATAATACACCTTCTAAAGCGAGAGCTTTAATTCTAAGGAACAACAAAATCACTACGAGATACTACGCTTTAGATAAAAACGGAAATCCTACACACACCAATGCACAGATTACGGCAAAAGCGGTGGAAGGACTTTTTGATGAAAATTTCAAAAAAGAAGATATGGCATTATTGTCTGTGGGAACTACTTCTCCGGACCAGATTCAGCCTTCTCACGCATCAATGGTTCATGGTGAGCTTAACATCGGGAAATCTATCGAAATTAATACCGCAACAGGACTTTGTAATTCGGGAATGAATGCTTTGAATTATGGCTTTCTGAATATAAAAGCAGGAATTAAAGACAACGCAGTTTGTGTAGGTTCTGAAAGAATGTCTGCGTGGATGACTGCCGATAAATTTGATCATGAAGCAGAAAACTTAAAACTTTTGGAAGAAAGACCTATCGTTGCTTTCAAAAGAGAGTTTTTAAGATGGATGCTTTCTGACGGAGCAGGAGCTTTTTTATTGGAAAACAAACCAAGAGAAAACGAAATTTCTTTAAAAATTGATTGGATCGATTTCTATTCTTATGCTCACGAAATTGAAGCTTGTATGTATTCTGGTTGTGAAAAGCAGGAAGACGGGAGCCTAAAATCATGGGCAGATTACCCTTCAGATGAATGGTTGAAACAGTCTATTTTTGCTCTAAAACAAGACACCAAAATTTTAGATAAATATATTTTGGTAAAAGGTGCCGAAAGTTTGAGAGCATCTTTTGATAAACACCAACTTGACCCTGAAACTGTAGATCACGTTCTGGCGCACATCTCTTCAGGTTATTTTAAAGAAGGTTTAAAGAATGAATTTGCCAACGTTGGTCTTGATTTCCCTTGGGAAAAATGGTTCTACAATCTTTCAGAAATTGGAAATATCGGAGCAGGATCTATTTTTGTTGCGGTAGAACAATTAATGAATTCAGGAAATTTAAAGAAAGGCGAAAAAGTACTTCTTTGTGTGCCTGAAAGTGGAAGATTTGCTTATTCTTGCGCATTATTAACGGTTTGCTAATGGAGATATCTTTACCAACATCCGACCAAAATTTTGTTGAAAGTTTAATTCCGCAGAAATTTCCTTTTGTGATGGTCAATGGTATTTCAGAATATTCTGAAGAGCATTTGGTTTCAGGATTTACCATTAAAGAGGAAAATATTTTTGTACACGAAGGAATTTTTCAGGCTTCAGGTTTGATTGAACATCAGGCGCAAAGTGTAGCGCTTCATACCGGATACAAATTTTATCTTTTAGGAAAAGAAGCTCCCACTGGTTACATTGGCGCCATCAAAACTTTTGAAGCGAAAACTTTACCTAAAACCGGAGATCAATTAACTTCAGAAGTAAAAATCATCAACGAAATGATGGGCGTTACTTTGGTTGAAATTATCACAAAAATCAACGGTGAAATTATTGCGAAGTCTGAAATGAAAACGGTGGTAAAGTAGACAGAAGAACCAAGGAAAAAGTACCAAGAATCAATGGAATTAAGAGAAGAAAACCTCATCAACATTCATCATTTTTTGCCTCATCGCAGCCCGATGTTGATGGCAGATTATATTCTGGAGCTTACTCCGGAAAAAGTGGTGACTTCTTTTGAGATTACTCCAGACAATATTTTTGTACACAACAATCAGTTTGTAGAATCGGGATTAATCGAACATTCTGCGCAAACTTCTTCTTCAATTCTTGGGCAAAGCTTTTTCGAAAATCCGGAATCGAATACTAAGGTAATCGGATTTATCACCAACATCAAAAAAATTGAAGTTTTTGGCTTGCCTCAAGTTGGGGATAAGATTATTTCTAAAGCTTCGTTGATTTCACAATACGAAAACATCTGCAATATTTTCTGCGAAACTTTCCTTGATGATCAGTTGCTGATTCGTACGCAAATCAGTTTGTTTATTCAGGAAATAGAATCATAAAAATTTCAATACAAAATACAGAAGCCGACTTTGAAGTTGGCTTTTTTATTGGCTAAATTCTCGATATATTTGAGAAAATAAAGTTATATGAGCGTAAAAGTAAGATTCTATTCATACGACATTGAATTTGAGTTTGAAAACTCTGTAGAATTCCCGGTAGCACCACAAGTTGGCGATGAGGTAAATCTGATTTCTTTTTTTAAATATCAAACTTCAGAAAGAATAGAATATTATGAAAACATGGACGATTTAGGTTTATACAATAATGCCTTGGTTATTGAGCGAACCTGGTGCAACGATCTTGAAAAGAACGAGATTTATCTTTTGATACAGCTGAAATATAAAAGGAGGTAATACGTATTAAAGGGATAAAAAAACAAGCAGAAAAATAAATAAAAACAAATCACACAAATGAAATATCTTTTATTCTTTCTTATGATTTCAGTATTTGGTTTTTCACAAAAATTTAGCTTTATATATGAGGCTAAATATAAATCGAATACTCAAAAACCAGATGATATCAATACCATCAATATGATTTTGGATTTTGAAGGTAACACATCCATTTTCAGGGAAGTGGAAGACAAAAAAGCTGATTCCGCAAAATTGAATAATGGTAACGGAATGATGAAAATGGGAGTTGAAAACCAATTCTATGTTAAAAAAGACGTATCGAAAAATACAGTAGAAAAAATCATCACTTATTTAGGAACCGATTATCTCTTACCAATTGATGAAAAATTAAATTGGAAAATTGCTTCCGAGCAAAAAACAATAGGAAAATACAAAGTTCAAAAAGCCGAAACAAATTACGGCGGAAGAAATTGGGTTGCCTGGTTTACAACAGAATTGCCTTTTAGTGATGGTCCTTATATTTTTGGCGGTTTGCCCGGTTTGATTATTTCGATTCAAGATACCGACAATCATTATTCTTTCAATTTGACAGAAGTAAAAAAAGGTGGAAATCTATTTGATACACGAACAAAAACGGTGAAAATTGACTGGAAAAAATACGAAACTTTAGCAAAATCATATTACAACGATCCCTTCGATTTACTTTCTAAAACCGGAAGAAAAGTTACCATGACCGATGCTAATGGAAACAAAGTAGACATTACAGAACGTATCAAAGTAATGCAAAATTATATTCAAGAAGAAGATAATCCATTAGAATTAAATCACAAAATAAATTATAAATAAAGGCTGTAAAAAAAAAATGAGGCATTTCTGCCTCACTTAAAACAATTTATATTAATGAAAATTAATATCCAAAGATTTCTTCTAACGTCACTTCTTTAAACTGTCCCATTTTGTTGATTGATTCCATATTCAGGTTTTCTCTTTTCCCGATAATGGCCGTGTTGTACATCAATGGTTTAATTTCAGTATTGTAGAAACCAGTCAATTGAGGTAATGTCAACGACTGAATTTCAGAATAAACATCTTTTCTGATATCATAATCAACTCCCAGTTTTTTAAGAGCCATTTGATTGTAGAAAATATTTGTTCTGTTGATTCTGTTAGATGCAATCTGCTTTAAAGCCGATCCTTTAGAGTTCTCAAACTGAGCAGGAATTTGTGGGAAATCTGCCATCAATTCATTCATTGCATTTACTGCTAAAGGTAATTTATTAGACTGAGTTCCGATGTAGTTGGTTACATAGTTCGGATGGTCTTTTTCGCTTGCCGTAGCATAAGAAACGTAAGCAGAATACGCTAAAGATTTACTTTCTCTGATCTCCTGGAATACGATTGAAGATAAGCCTCTACCAAAATATTCGTTGAAAACATTCGCCTTACCGAAGTTGGCAAGATTTACATCGCTTCCTTTTGCAATTTTAGACATTTCCATTTGTACCATGTCGTAATTAGCAAAATATACTTTTCCTCCAGTTGCAGGCTCTGCATATACTTTCGCTTTTGCAGGCTGTAAAGTTGCGTTTGCAATAAATGGTTTTACCGCTTTCTCAAGATCTTTCTGGCTTTCTCCGTAAAGGAAAACTTCGTAAGGATAATTATTTAAAGTCTTGATCTTCGACATCAATTCTGTTACATTGATATTCTGAAGCCTTTCTTTAGAAATAATGTCAGTCATTCTGGAGTCTTTCCCGTATTTAGCATAGTTGGAAAGCGCTGCCATAATTCTGTTCTTATCTTTCTTAGCAACATCTCTGGATTCAAGGATAGTCTTTACCGTTTGATTGTAAATTGTCTGATCTGCTTTTACGTTTTTCAACCAGTGATTCAACAATTCTACACCTTTTTTCATATTTCCTTCAAGCCCGCTTAATGTAATAAACGTTTGATCATTAGTCGTTCTGAAGCTGTTTGAAATTCCTAATTTGTAGAATTCTTCTTTCAATTGCTCCGGAGTATATTTATCCGTTCCTAAATACTGTAAAACACTTACACCTAAAGAAAGCTCTTTATCGTTATCTGTTCCGAAAGGGAAAATATAACTTACCTGAGCAACTTTATTATATTTGTTATTAACGAAACTTACTTTTTTATCTTTGATCTCAGTTGTCGCAATAGCAGTTTTGTAATCAACAAACTGAGGTTTTATTTCTGCAACTTTCGTACTTAAAATATCCTTAAGGAAAGGCGACTGTACATCTCTGTTCAGTTTAATTGGTGTAATTCCTGGGTTTTCTACACGAACCAATTTATCATTCACTCCTTTCTCTTTGTAAATTACAACATAATTATCTTTAAAGAAATCATTTGCAAATTTTACAATATCAGATTTTGTAATTTTCTCAAACTGATTGATTTCGTCAAGTTCCTGTTCCCAGGTTCTTTCACCAATATAAGCTCCGTAAAGCGTTGTTGCCAAACCATCTGCGGTTTCCCAACCTTTCATACGCTGAACTCTCATATCGTTTACGATAGCTTTCAGCATCCATTCTGGGAACTCTCCTTTTTTAATTAAATCAATCTGAGCAAAAAGTAATTTTTTAGCAGCATCAAAACTTTGTCCATCTTTCGGAGTTACATACATATTAAATGAACCGTATGTTTTTAAAGGGTTTGCATATGCTCCTGCTCCTAAAGTGGCTTGTTTTTGATTAATGTTAAGGTCAATTAAACCTGCATCACCGTTGTTACTCAAGATCTCTCCTACCATTGTTGCCAATCTAGCCTCTTTAGTTCCGTTAGAATCTGTTCTCCAGGCAATTGTCATTCTTGGTGTAGACGGGCTTTTTACAGTTCTGCTTACAATAGAAGTCATTGGTTCTTCTGAAACCATTTTCTTCATTGGCAATTCTTTGTATTTGAATGCTCCGAAATATTGATCAACTAATTTTATAGTTTTGTCGAAATCAAGATCTCCAACCAAAACTACTGCCATGTTATTAGGAACATAGTAGGTATCAAAATATTTGTGGATCGCCTCCATTGAAGGACTCTTCAAATGTTCTGAAGTTCCTATTGTCGTTTGCTGACCGTTTGGATGTTTCGGGAAAAGAGCATCCATTAATGCATAATTTACTAAACGTCCGTCGTTATCTTGAGCTCTGTTGAATTCTTCATAAACCGCTTCCAATTCTGTATGGAAAAGTCTTAAAACCAATTCAGAGAAACGCTCTTTTTCTACTTTAAGCCATTTTTCAAGCTCGTTTGCAGGGATGTTATTTTTATAAACAGTTTCATCCAACCAAGTATGAGCATTAGTTCCTGTTGCTCCTAAAGATGAAATTGCCTTATCATATTCGTTGGCAATTGCATATTTTGAAGCTTCCTGAGAAACCTCATCTATTTTTTTGTAAAGTGCTTTTTTCTTTTCAGGATCTTTCTCTGCTTTATGCTGTTCGTAAAGATCAGAAATTTGCTTTAAAATAGCTTTTTCTTTTGCCCAATCCTGAGTTCCCAAATGTGAAGTTCCTTTGAAAACCATATGCTCTAAGTAATGAGCAAGACCGGTATTGTCGCTAGGATCATTATTAGAACCTGTTCTTACCGGAATATAAGTCTGAATCCTCGGTGCATCGTCATTTTTAGCAAGATATACCTTCAAACCATTTTTCAAAGTATATACTCTTACTCCTGACTGGTCATTCTTCACAGTTTCGAAGCTGTAGCCTTGAGCATCCGTTTGTTTCTGCGTTTCAAATTTTTGTGCAGCAGCTTGCAACATCACAAAAAGAGAAAGAGAAATAAAAATTTTCTTCATATGAAATTAATTATTTTAATTACATTAGTCTTTATAATATTTGTTTCGTTACAAATCGTTCATACAATAAAACAACCTCACCTCCGTTTGATATATAATTTAAAAATCTATACTATGAAAAGAAAACTTTTAAACATTTTTACGATCTCTGCAATTATTACAACAATCGGCTTTCTTATGGATGGTGATGTAAAAGAACCAAGCATGACAATGCGTTTTACAGAATTTTTTGCAATGATGACGATGTTGTTTCTAGCAATATCAGCAGTCTATCTTCCCGCACATTCTCTGACAAAGAAATTACAGAGAGTACGTCAATAAACTTTAATTCCTTTTTTATTGTTAGAGCGCCGAGAAAATCTTGGTGCTTTTTCATTTTAAAATATTTCAAAAAAATAGCACAATCTTATGTCCTGCATTTTTATTATTTTAGCCAATTAGATTTTAAAGATAATTAACATCAATTTTTTCGGGTGAAAAAGCAAGATCTTCCTCAGGACGAAAGTAATTTACAATCAGCAAATATGACAGAAGTGTTGTATGTGACTGATGAAAATGACAATTACATCACAGCAAACAGCATTGGTTGGGATGCGAAAAAAGCAGCTCTCGAAGAATCGATGGAGCTCATTAATGAACGCATCGAAGAAGCAAAACAAAATGTGGCAAACAATTTGGTAAGCCCTATCGTCTATTTTATGGAATTAAATAAAATGGATATACAGGTTTTGGCAGCTTACGTTGATATGTGGCAATGGACTGTGAAAAGACACGCAAAACCCAAAATTTTCAAAAAACTCAGCGATTCTACCCTCAAAAAATATGCAGATGCTTTTGAGATTTCGGTAGAAGAATTAAAAAATTTCAACGGCAAATAAAAAAATGAAGATCAATTTTGAACATCACCAAACTGCACATTGCGAAAACGGTGTTGCCTCCAATCTACTTCTCAACAGAGGTCTGAAACTCAGCGAACCTATGATTTTCGGAATCGGTTCGGGTCTGTTTTTCGTATATCTTCCTTTTTTGAAAGTTAATTTTGCTCCGGGTTTTAGTTACCGTCCGATGCCGGGTGCTATTTTCAGCAAAGCAGCAAAAAGACTGGGAATTAAAATTAAAAGACAAAAATTCTCAAATCCTCAGGAAGCACAAACTGCTTTAGAGAAAAATTTAGAACAAAACATACCTACAGGTTTACAGGTTGGGGTTTTTAACCTTACTTATTTTCCTGAAGAATATAAATTCCATTTCAACGCTCATAATCTTGTAGTTTATGGAAAAGAAAATGGGAAATTTCTGATCAGTGATCCTGTAATGGATTTCGCAACGACTTTATCCGAAGCTGAACTTGAAAAAGTACGTTACGCAAAAGGAGCACTTGCCCCAAAAGGTCATATGTATTTCCCAACTCACATTCCGGAAAATGTAAATCTGGAAGAAGCCATTAAAAAAGGAATAAAAGATACCTGCAAAAATATGTTGGCTCCAGTTCCTTTAATTGGAGTGAAAGCAATGCGTTGGGTTGCAAAAAGCATCCCGAAATGGGCAGAAAAGAAAGGTACGAAAGTAACCAATCATTATCTTGGTCAATTGATCAGAATGCAGGAAGAAATCGGAACCGGCGGTGGCGGATTCAGATTTATTTACGGTGCATTTTTGCAGGAAGCCGCTCTGATTCTTAAAAATGACGAATTAAAAGAACTATCAAAAGAAATTACTGCGATCGGTGACCTTTGGAGAGATTTTGCGGTGGATATTGCCCGAGTTTACAAAAATAGAAATTCGAAAAGTAATATTTATAATGAGCTTTCAAAATCAATGCTTCATATAGCCGATTTGGAGGAAGCTTTCTATAAAAAACTGAGAAAAGCGATTTAGTTTGGAACATATCATCGAAATAAAAAACCTTTATAAGAAATACAAAAATTCGGAAGAATTTTCGGTAAATGATATTTCTTTAAATATAACTAAAAACGAGATCTACGGAATTCTCGGTCCCAACGGAGCGGGAAAAACCACATTGATTTCTATGCTTTCAGGTTTGATCAAACCTACTTCAGGAAGTTTTACTATCAACGGATTATCGCCTAGAAAAGACAGTTCCAAAATCAAACAAATCATTGGCGTTGTTCCACAGGAATATGCGCTCTACCCTACTTTAACAGCGAAAGAAAATCTTTTGTTTTTTGGAAGTTTGTATGGTTTAAAACATAAAAATCTTCATAAAGAAATCGATGAAGCTTTAGAATTAATGGGCTTAACGAAATTTGCCAATAAAAAAGTCGACCAGTTTTCCGGCGGAATGAAACGCCGTTGCAATCTGATTGCAGGAACACTTCACAACCCGAAAGTTTTGTTTTTGGACGAACCGACTGTTGGCGTTGATGTTCAATCGAAAAAAGCCATCATCGATTATCTTTTAGATTTAAATAAAAAAGGAACGTGCATTATTTACACCTCGCATCACCTTTCGGAAGCGGAGGAATTCTGTACAAAAATTGCCATTATCGACCACGGAAAAATCCACGCAACGGGAACACCGCAAGAATTGGTGGAAAGAGTAGCCAATGCGGAAAACCTCGAGGATGTTTTCATTTCATTAACCGGAAAAGAATTGAGAGATGTTGTATAAATTGTGGAGAAGTTTCGTCAAGGAAATTCAGTTGCTGAAAAGAGATTCAGGCGGAATTGTCATTATATTTTTAATGCCTTTACTTCTGATTATTACGATTACCTTAATTCAGGATTCTACTTTTAAAAATCTGGAAGGCTCAAAAATTCCGATTATTTTTATTGATAACGATAAGTCTGAAATTTCTAAGAATATAAAGCTGGAATTACAACGCAGTAAAACTTTTGATCTACTGACAAATTATGATGAAAAATCCGCTCAAAACGCAGTTTTTTCAGGTGATTATCAAATGGCAATCGTCATTCCGGAAAACTTGACGAAAGATTTAAATTCAAATATCGATTCTAAAGTTCAGACCATTGTCAGTTCATTTGGATTGGAAAGTGATTCAACTGCGACAAAAGCTGTGGCTTCAAAAACCAAAGATATCCATCTCTATTTCGACCCTGCAACCAATGCGGGTTTCAAAAATTCAGTAATGAACGCCATTAATAAAATGGTGTTTGAAATCGAGAATAAAAAAATATACAAAGCCTTTCAAGACCAACTAGGAACAACCGAAGACCTTGAAAATAAAAGCTTAATTACCTTCAAAGAAATCACTCCGAACAAAGGCAAAGAAGAAGCGATGCCAAATTCTGTTCAGCACAACGTTCCGGCTTGGGCATTGTTTGCGATTTTCTTTATCGTCGTTCCATTATCAATTAATTTAGTTAAAGAAAAAAGTCAGGGAACGAGCGTGAGAGTTCGTGTGAGCCCGACTCCTTATTACATCCATATTTTAGGAAAAACTTTTACGTATCTTATCATTTGTATCATTCAATTTTTACTGATGGTTGCAGTTGGGGTTTGGCTTTTCCCATATATGGATTTACCACAATTTGATGTGACCGGAAAAATGTTCCACCTTATCATTGTCACTCTTTTTGCAGGATTGGCAGCGATTGGATTTGGAGTTTTATTAGGAACAGTTGCCGATACTCAGGAACAATCTGCTCCTTTTGGTGCGACTTCTGTAGTTGTTTTGGCAGCGGTTGGCGGAATTTGGGTTCCGGTTTTCCTGATGCCAGAATTTATGCAAAAAATCGCCGCATTTTCTCCAATGAATTGGGGATTGAATGCCTATTACGATATTATTTTAAGAAACAGCGGACTTGGCGAAATTGCTAAGGAATTGATTTTCTTATTTTTATTTTATATTGCAATGGTTACCATCTCATTACTATACGAAAGAAAACAAAATGCAGTTTAACCACTAAGAGCACAAGGATTTTTCACAAAGAGCACAAGCAGTAAGATTAAGGGTTATTTGCGTCCCCTTGTGAAAGCCATTGTGCCCTTTGTGGTAAAAAAGATTAAGCATTAAAGAAGTAATAATTTTAATCATTAAGAACACAAACAATATGAATATGAATATGAATGAGAATGAGATTTCAAAAGTTATATTTGATGCAGGATTGAAAGTTCACCGTCAACTTGGAGCTGGGCTTTTGGAAAGCGCGTATGAAGAATGTCTGTACTTTGAATTAAAGAAATCGGGATTACTGATAGAAAAACAGAAGCCAATGCCATTAATCTATGAAGATATAAAACTTGATATTGGATACAGGCTTGATTTTTTGATTGAAAGAAAAGTTGTTGTAGAAATAAAATCTGTAGAATCATTAAATGATATTCACATCGCTCAAATTTTAACCTATTTAAAGCTAAGCAATTGCAAATTAGGTTTGCTTATTAATTTTAACTCCGTTTTATTTAAAAATGGTGTTAAGAGATTAATCAACGGAACAATCTGATTCTATATTAAAAAGATAATTAAAAAATTGTGTCCTTCGTGAAAAACTTTGTGCCCTTTGTGGTTAAAAACAAAACAAAATGCAGTCTAAAGATTTAACTTGTACCGAGGAAGTACGCGTACGTTTCAACGAAACAGACCCTTTGGGAATTGTCTGGCACGGTCATTATATTGTATATTTTGAAGATGGAAGAGAAGCTTTCGGAAGACAGCACGGCTTAACGTATCTCGATATTCAGAAAGCAGGATTTGTAACGCCTATTGTGAAAAGTACGTGCGAGCATTTTCTCCCTTTAAAATATGGAGAAACTTTCAAAATCGTAACAACTTTCATAAATTCTATTTCAGCGAAACTGATGTACAAATACGAGATTTTCAACCAAGATAATCAATTGGTTTGCAGCGGAGAAACCATTCAGGTTTTTTTAGATTCAGAAAATAATTTATGTTTGTACAATCCTGAGTTTTTTCAAACCTGGAAAGATAAAATGGGATTATAAATGGTTGTTGGTTGATGGTTTTTCAGAAACAAATTAAAGTTATTAAATTATGATTATTCCATAAATGGGGAAAGAAATTTACATTACAGATTACAACTGCGTCACACCTTTAGGTTTTGATGTGGAATCAAACTGGAAAGCACTTTTGGATGGAAAATCCGGCGTAGCTTTGCATCAAGTTAGCGATAATCTTGAAGCTTTTTTTGTTTCTAAAATTGATGATGAAAAACTGGAGATTGAGTTTAAAAGATTCTTCGACTCCGCTCAGAATGACAATTTCACGAGACTTGAAAAAATGTTTTTGTTGAGTTTAAAACCTTTAGTTGAAAAACATCACATTTCAGGTGAAACAGCCTTTATACTCTCGACTACAAAAGGAAATATCAGTTTATTAAAAAACGAAACTAATTTACCGGAAAGCGTTTATCTTTCAAAACTGGCTCAAAAACTGGCTGATTTTTTTGGATTTAAGACTAAACCAATCGTTGTTTCCAACGCTTGTGTTTCCGGAGTGATGGGGATTTCTGTAGCAAAGAATATGATTCAGGCAGGAAAATACAAAGATGCTTTTGTAATTGCAGGAGACGAAATTTCTGAGTTTGTGATTTCAGGATTCAATTCTTTTCAGGCAATCGGAAGCGAACCTTGCAAACCCTACGATAAAAATCGAAACGGAATCAATTTGGGCGAAGCAACTGCTGCAACGTATATCACTTCAACTCCATCAGAAAACGAAAAACTTAGGTTTAAAGTTTTAGGAGATTCAGCAATCAATGATGCTAATCACATTTCTGGTCCATCAAGAACTGGCGACGGATTGTTTGCAAGCATTCAAAATGCAATGAAAGAAGCAAAAGTTTCAGCAGACCAAATCGATTTTATTTCCGCTCACGGAACAGCAACCATTTACAACGACGAAATGGAAGCCATTGCTTTCAACCGAATTGAACTACAAAATGTTCCATTGAACAGTATGAAAGGATATTACGGGCATTGTTTAGGAGCTTCAGGTTTATTGGAAAGTATTATTTCTATGGAATCTGCTTTACATAATACTTTAATTTCATCTAAAAATTTTGAAGAAATGGGAGTTTCTCAAGATTTAAATATTATTAAAGAAAATCAACCTGCAGAAATCAAATATATTCTGAAAACGGCTTCGGGTTTTGGTGGATGTAATGCAGCAATTGTTTTGGAAAAAGCATAAAATAATTTTGTAATTTTGATAGAATTAAAGTTTTAGGAAATGGAATCTACTTTAGAAATCAGAAAAAGAATTCACGAATTCATTGATATTGCAGATGAAAGAATCTTACGTATTATCAATGGAATTATTGATGCTGAAGAACAGGAAGATAATTATCCTACGATTCCCGATTGGCATTACGATAAATTAAATGAAAGAAGAGAAAAATACATAACAGGAGAAAGTAAATCTTATACTTGGGAGGAAGTTAAAGAAAAAGCAAAATCTGCTTTGAAATGATTTATGAATTAATCATACAAGAAGAAGCCAGTCTTGAAATTTTGGAAGCATACATTTATTATGAGAATGCACAAAAAGGTTTGGGAGAAAAATTTATGAAACAGTTAAATAATTATTTTCGCAGAATCCTCAGCAATCCAAAACATTTTCAGCTTAAAAGAAATTATAGAGAAGCTTTTATTAAAAAGTTTCCCTATCTCATAGTTTTTGATATTATTGATAACAAAATCATTGTACTATCTGTTTTCAACACCTACCAAAACCCAGAGAAAAAGCCTTAAACTTTTTGATAATCATCAATGAAGAAAACAGACATTTGCACCATAGAAAATTCAAAAATTATTCTCAACAACGAAATTATTTTTGAATCTCAAACAGAAAATTTTTCAGATTTTGCAAAAGAAGCTTATAAAAGTTTAGAACTGAGTTATCCTAAATTTCATAAAATGGATAACCTTAGCAAACTCGCTTTTCTTGCTTCTGAAATGATTTTGAAAAACAACAATCACAGCAAAACAGCTTTAGTTTTCGCCAATAAATCATCCAGTCTCGATACCGATTTTAAATATCAGGAAAGCATTAATTCTCAGGAAAATTATTTTCCGAGCCCTGCCGTTTTTGTGTACACTTTACCGAACATTTGTGTTGGTGAAATCAGCATAAAACATAAAATGCAGACCGAAAATGCTTTTTTCGTTTTGGATGAATTTGATGAAGATTTTTTAAACACTTATGCAAAACAAATTCTCAACTCAGGAAAAGCCGAAAAAGTCTTGTGTGGCTGGGTAGAACTTTATCACGAAAGTTATAAAGCTTTTGTATATTTGCTTACTTTGTAATATAACAATATAAAAATGTAACGGTTTACCAATAATTAATTATCTCAAACATCATTGGTACATTGTTAAACTGATACATTAGTACATTATAAATGAAATTTATTTTATGGAAGATTTAAAATTAGAATTAAAAACAAAAATTATAGAAGTTCTTAATCTTGAGGACGTTGCAGTAGAAGAAATCAAAGATACAGACCCGTTATTCGGTGGCGGTCTTGGATTAGATTCTATCGACGCTTTGGAATTGATTGTACTTCTTGACAAAGACTACGGAATTAAATTATCTGACCCTAAAAAAGGGAAAGAGATCTTCCAATCTATCGAGGTGATGGCAAAATTCATCGAAGAAAACAGAACAAAATAAATTAATATACCAATGTATCAATGTAACAGTCTAGCAATTGGTAAACTGTTACCTTGATACATTGTTACATTTTCAAAAGATGAGTCAAAAAATTGCCATTACAGGGATGGGCATTATTTCCTCCATTGGTAACAATGTCGAGGAAAATTTTATTTCGCTGACGACTGGTAAACACGGGATTTCAGACATTGAAATGTTTGAAACACGCCACGCTGGAAGTATTAAAACGGGTGAGATAAAATTGTCTAATGAAGAATTGATACAGAAACTTCAGCTCGCTGAAGATAACAACGTAACAAGAACCGCTTTGTTAGGAATGGTTGCCGCAAAAGAAGCTGTAGAAAGTGCCGGAATTTCGGATATTAATGAATATAAAACCGGGCTCATTTCCTCAACCAGTGTTGGCGGAATGGATATCACCGAAAAATATTTCTATACCTACGAAGATTTCCCTGAAAAGCAAAAATACATTGATTCTCACGATGCCGGAAATTCATCATTGGTTATTACAGATTTATTAGGTCTGAAAGGGATGGTTTCTACTATCAGTACAGCCTGTTCTTCTGCAGCAAATGCAATTATGATGGGCGCAAAACTTATCAAAAATGGTGTTTTGGATCGTGTAATTGTCGGCGGAACAGATTCTCTTTCAAAGTTTACTCTGAATGGATTTAATACCTTAATGATTTTGACGGATTCTTACAACACACCTTTCGATAACGATAGAAAAGGTCTAAATTTAGGTGAAGCCGCTGCTTTTATCGTTTTGGAATCTGATGAAATCGTGAAAAAAGAAAACAAAAAAGTTTTAGCCTATCTTTCAGGATATGGAAACGCCAATGATGCACATCATCAAACCGCTTCTTCGGAAAACGGACAAGGTGCTTATTTAGCAATGGAAAAGGCTTTGAAAGTTTCAGGTTTAGATAAAGAAAACATCGATTATATCAACGTTCACGGAACGGCAACTCCAAATAATGATTTATCGGAAGGAATTGCGATGATTCGAATTTTTGGTGAAAATAAAGTCCCGGAATTTAGTTCCACAAAAGCATTTACGGGTCATACTTTGGCTGCCGCTGCAGGAATTGAAGCGGTTTATTCTATTTTGGCAATGCAAAATAATGTGATTTTCCCGAATCTTAATTTTAAAACTAAGATGGAAGAATTTGATTTAACTCCAGTAACTGAACTCAAAGAGAAAAATATTAATCACGTTCTGTCCAATTCATTTGGATTTGGAGGAAATTGTTCAACCTTAATCTTTTCAAAATCGTGAGTGCAGTTTACATCAACAGTGCAGCCTGCATCTCGGTTCAGGACACTCTAAACGAAAATTTTTTCCAAAATTTAAAGCCTGAAAATTCAATTCAGATTTTAAAAGCAATTGAGCCTAATTACAAAGAATTCATTCCGCCTGCAGCAAGCAGAAGAATGTCTAAAACAGTAAAAATGAGCACCGTTGCTTCTCAATATGCATTGAAAGAAGCCGGACTCGAAAAACCCGATGCTATTATTGTCGGAACCGGAATGGGCTGTTCACAGGATTCTGAAAAGTTTTTAAAAAATGTTTTGGAAAATAATGAAGAATTTCTGACTCCTACATTTTTTATTCAGTCGACTCACAATACGGTTGCTGGGCAAATCGCTTTAGGTTTGCAATGTCACGCTTACAATTTCACGTATGTGAACACTTCTTCGTCTCTGGAATTTTCGTTTTTGGATGCAAAATTGCAAATCAATGATGGTGAAGCTTCAACCGTTTTGGTGGGTTCTACCGACGAACAAACCGACCGAACGATGGAGTTGTATAAATTAAACAATACCATTAAAAAAGAAGAAAGTTTTCCCGTTGATTATATAAACTCAAAAACCGAAGGTGTTATTTGGGGTGAAGGCGCCAGTTTTTTTGTCTTAGGAAAAGATAAAACAGAAAATTCTTACGCTCAACTCAAAGATATTCAATTAAGTAATAAATTAGATTTAGAAGAAACTCAACAATTTATTGAAGATTTTTTGTCTAAAAACAATCTGAAAAATGATGAAATTGGTGCTGTTATTTTAGGATTCAGCGGAGATGTAAAATCTGATGTTTATTATCAAAAAGCAATGGATTTATTTTCAAATTCAGCATTGTTGTATTACAAACATTTGAGTGGTGAATTCAATACGGCAAGTGGTTTTTCAACATTTATGGCTTGTCATATTTTGAAAGATCAGGAAATTCCGAAGGTGATGATGATTAATGATTTAAAGAAAAAAGAAATTAAAAATATTCTTTTATATAATCATTTGGGTGGAAATGACCATAGTTTGGTTTTGTTGGAAAAGGCTTGATTTCATTCAGCAAAGTAAAACGCTCCGTTTGTCATTCTGACGAAGGAAGAATCTCAACTTTATCATTTAGATTCTTCATTTCGCTTCGCTACATTCTGAATGACAAAACAGAGGGCAACAAGGAGAACTAATAGTTAAAATAAAAGATGAAACATTACCCATTTATCCTATTTTATCTTTTCTGCAACGTGTTTATTTATGCGTTTCAAGGAAGTTTTTGGGTGTATCTTTTTTGGTTTTTAGTGTTTTCAGCGGTCGTAGTTTGGGGTTCTTTTGATATCACATTAGGATATTTTGTCAATAGTTTTACGCACAAAAGAACTAAAATAAAAGAAGTTGCATTAACTTTTGATGATGGACCGACCGAGTTTACACCGAAGTTTTTAGATTTATTAAAAGAAAATAACGTAAAAGCTACTTTTTTCTGCATCGGAAAGCAGATTGAAAAATATCCCGAAACTTTTCAAAGAATTATTGCAGAAGGTCACACCATTGGAAATCACACGTTTTCACATTCTAATAATACTGGATTTTTGTCAACTCAAAAAATGATTGAGGAAATTGATAAATGTGATAAAATGATGATGAAAGTCGGAAATATTCAAACCGATTTGTATAGACCACCTTTCGGAGTTACCAATCCGAATATTGCAAAAGCAATCAGGAAAACTCAGAAAAAAAGCATTGGCTGGAATGTACGTTCTTTAGATACAATTACAGAAAATGAAAAGAAAATCTACAAAAGAATCACGAAAAATCTAAAAAAAGGAAGCATTATTCTTCTTCACGATACTTCGGAAAAAACGTATAATGTTTTGGTAGATTTATTGCTATTTTTGAAGGACAAAAAGTATTCAACTTTTACGGTTGATTAATAATTTTTTAACCACAAAAGTCACAAAGTTTTTGAACACGTTAGTTTTTTTAAGTTTAATACTTTGAAAACAGAAGTTCACATAAAACGAAAATCACAGATTTTCAAAAAACTAATGTGTTCTTTTTAATGCATCGAATTGCTAACTTTCATTTAACTTATGTGTTATAAAAAACTTTTTGCCACTTTTGCGGTTAAACTTAAACAATAAAATAATGATTAAAAATATTGCTTTCGGAGCGTTTTTATTAATTTCAAGCTTCTTTTTTGCACAAAATACAGCAATGTCCGGAGCGGAAGCAAAAGCGTTTGTTACTAAAGTTTCATCGGAAACTAAAGAAATAAAAACTTTACAAGCCGATTTTATTCAAACCAAAAAGATGGATTTTTTGGATAAAAGCATTATCACATCCGGTAAAATGTCTTTAAAATCACCAAATACGCTGAGCTGGAAATACACAAAACCTTATCAGTACAGCATTATTTTTAAGGAAAATAAAATCTTCATCAATGATCAGGGAAAAAAATCTTCGGTAGATGCAAAAAGCAAAACTTTTGAAAAAATCAATAAACTGATTGTGGGAAGTTCGAACGGAAAAATGTTCAATGACCCTGAATTTACAGTTGCTTATTTTAAAAACGGAACTTCAAACATCGCAAAGTTCACTCCGAAATCTGCTCAATTATTGAAATATATCAAACAAATTGAGCTTTATTTTCCTAAAAATCAAACGACGGTTTCACAGGTCAATATGACGGAAGCTTCGGGAGATACAACAAATATTGTTTTCAAAAACACAAAAATCAATGCGCCGATTCCTGCTTCAGAGTTTTCTTTATAGTCTGTTTGTTTTACTGTTTGTTTCCTGTAAAACGTATAAGCTTACAGATGTAAAACCTGTTTCAAATTCTGAAAAAACAGTTGAAAATCTATACTTTTCTTCCAACGAAGATTATGTATATAAATGTCAAATGGATATTTATAAAAATCACGTCAGTGGAATTTTAATTATCAAAAAAATCAAGGAAACAACACACCGTGTCGTACTAACTTCAGATTTTGGAAATAAACTGATTGATTTTGAAGTTTCGGAAAATGATTTTAAACTGAATTACGTTCTTCCGGATTTAGATAAAAAAATCGTCATTAATTTTTTAAAAAGTGATTTTCAGGAGCTTTTAAGACAAAAATATCCCGTGAATGAAAGTTTTGAAAATGAAAATTCTAAAATTTATCTTTCAAAAATTGAGAAGAAAAACTATTATTTATTTTTCAACAAAGAAAATAGCCTGCTCAAGCAAATCATTTATACAAAGAACAATAAGGAAAAAATCGATTTTAGTTTTGATGCAAAAAAACATATCTTCGCAGATAGTTTGAATCTTCAACATAAAGATTTCAAAATCAATATAAAACTATTTCAAATCACTGAAACTGAATAAATAATGCAGACCATTCTTACAGATTTTTATACTTTAAAGTCCTCTGAAAAGGCAGAAAACGGAAGTTTTATTGCCAATATTTCTCTGAATAAAGATCACGATATTTTCAAAGGGCATTTCCCTGGAAACCCTGTAACTCCAGGAGTTTGTATGATGCAGATTGTGAAAGAACTGACTGAAGAATTTACTGGTAAGAAATTATTCCTAAAATCAGCTTCTAACGTAAAATTTATGGCAATCATTAATCCTTTTGAAACACCAGATTTAACGTTACAATTGGATATTAACGAAGGCGAAGAAGAAATTAAAGTAAAAAACACCACTTCTTTTGGCGAGACTATTGCATTAAAAATGTCGGTAAACTATAAAAAATAGACCTTATGAAACTTATTTTCTCGTTTTTGACCGCTTTTTTTCTGTTCTTTCAATCTGATCTTGATGCTTTAAGAAACAGCTATGAAAAGGCAAATTCGTCAACTGCAAATACACAAAGTTTCATTGATATTGCCGAAAAACAAACTGGTTCTGATGCCGTAACAAACGGCTACAAAGCTGCTGCGAAAATAATGGAGGCTAAAATTGTAACCAAAAACAGAAAAGCCCTCGTAAAATCCGGAGCAACAAGTCTTGAAAGCATTATTAAAAGCAATCCGAATAACGCAGAATTGAGGGTTATAAGAATGAGTGTTCAGGAAAATATCCCGAAAATTGTAGGTTATCGAGGAAGCTTAAAAGATGACAAAGCTTTTCTTCTCAATAATTACAGCAAACAAAATGCAGCGCTGAAAACTTACATCAAAAAGTTTGCAGCCCAGTCTAAGACAATGACAGACGCAGAAAAAGCAATGTTAAAATAAAACAATGACCCTTCCTGAAATGCAAAATGCAATTTCTGAAAAGAAAATCTGCATTTTAATTCCTACTTACAATAACGAAAAAACTCTGAAAAGAGTAATTGACGGCGTTTTAGATTACACCGAAAATATTATCGTTATCAATGACGGCTCTACCGATTCTACTTTACAGATTTTAGAAAAATATTCGGTTACGGTTATTAATCTATCAGAGAACAAAGGAAAAGGAAATGCGCTTAAAACAGGTTTCAGAAAGGCAAAAGAAATTGGCTACGATTATGCCATAACCATCGATTCAGACGGGCAACATTATCCCGATGACATTCCTGTTTTTGTAGAAAATCTGTTGCAAGAAAACGAAGATGTCTTACTGATTGGAAACCGAAATATGTCGCAAGACGGGATTCCGAAAAAAAGCAGTTTTGGAAACCGTTTTTCTAATTTTTGGTTTTGGTTTGAGACCGGAATCAAACTTGAAGACACACAATCCGGCTATCGTCTTTACCCTTTACATAAAATTCCGAAAAAATATTTTACTCCAAAATTCGAGTTTGAAATCGAAATTATTGTAAGAACAGCTTGGAGACACATCCCTGTAAAAAATGTTCCTATAAAAGTTTTGTATGACCCTGCAGAAAGGGTTTCGCATTTCAGACCATTTAAAGATTTTACACGAATCAGTATTTTGAATACTATTTTAGTGACCATCACTTTATTGTATATTATTCCAAGAAATTTTGTGAATAATTTCAAAAAAAAAAACTTTAAAAAATTTATCAAAGAAGATGTTCTGGAAAGTGACGGAACCAATCGTATAAAAGCATTTTCCATCGCACTTGGCGTGTTCATCGGACTTTCTCCGTTTTGGGGATTTCAGACTTTGTTGGTGATTTCTTTATCAGTCCTTTTCAAACTCAACAAAGTTTTAGCATTTGTTGCTTCTAATGTGAGCTTGCCGCCGTTTATTCCGTTTATTATTGCTGCGTCATTGTTTTTGGGAGCGCCTTTCGTTTCAGGAGATTCTAATCTTTTGAGTCAAGATTTAAATTTCGATTTGGTAAAAAATAATCTGCTTCAATACATTATCGGAAGCTTTATTTTGGCGACAACAATTTCTACCGTTTCGGGAATTGCTGCTTTTCTTTTTTTGAATAAAGTGAATCCTGAAAATAATTGATTTTCATAAAAAACTGCAAAGCCTTTCGACTTTGCAGAATTAATTTAAGTTTATAATTAGATTTTACTTTTTAATTATTTTCTGAGAATATGTTTTCCCATTTTTATCGGTTAAAACCAATAAATAATTTCCTGCATTTAATTGTTTCACAGAAATTGATTCTTTCTCAACTTTGGTCTGTAAAACCATTCTTCCACTAAGTTCATAGATTTTTGCTTCAATCGGAGCAAAGTTTTTATTAGATTTAAAATTAATAATATCAAAAGCAGGATTTGGATATACTGTAAACAAATCTTGAATATTCTCGACATCTCTAGTTCCTAAATGGGTTCCTTCTACAACATGAAGGGTTGTATTTGGCGTAACATTATCGATGATATCTACCAATCCGGAAGGCCATTTTACCACAACTTTTGTAATTGTCGTTGCCTGACCAATCCCAAAATGCGTATTTAAAGTATTCATATTTCTGAATCCTACTCCACTTTGTACATCACGAATCTGTTTTCCCCAGGCTCCATAAATTTCTACTCTTGAACCAATTCCGTTTCTGTTGCTCTGAGTTCCTTGTAAAGTTACTTTCAACCATTTATTGGTATTTCCGGCATTCAGCATGATGGTATTTCCATTCTGAATATCAAGAAAACCGTCGTTATTAAGATCTCCAACGGGTCTGTTGTTGTAATTTAAATTATATGGATTTGCATTGGGAGTAAATTTAAGATTTCCATCCCCAAACATAATATTATTTCCTGCTCCTAAAACATCCAAAAACCCATCATTATCAAAATCGTAGGCAACATATTCTCTACTTAAACCACTTGCAGTATCATAACCTGACCCTACTGAGACATCTGCAAAAGTTCCGTCACCATTATTCTTCATCACCTTGCTGTATCCGTTTGCTGTGGAATTCATTCCCACTACAGCATCCATCCAACCATCATTATTAAAATCTCCCCAAGCTGAAGACCAAGTCTGAACAGAGTTTGCCATATTTGCTAATGCTGCTACATTGGTGAAAGTTCCGTTACCGTTATTCCGATGAAGTTCATCAATATTTCCACCTGGTCCGGAACCTCCGCCACTGCATTTTGCGATAAATAAATCCATGTCGCCATCATTATCATAGTCAATCCAAATTGATCCATAATTTCCACCCGAAGGAAAATCTCCCATTCCACCTTGATTATGATTCATATTGGTGCCGTCATTCATATAAAATCTGTTGGGAGCATTATCATCACAAACAAAAGCATCAAGTTTACCGTCTTTATTGATATCAACAAAATTTGTACGTTGCGTAAGATAAAATTCAGGTTTTCTTTCTGATGTATAACCTGTTCCTGTTGCATTGGCTTTCACAAAAGCAATTCCGCTGCTAGAGCCATAAATAAGGTCATTAAAACCATTATTATCGTAATCTCCGGCAGCAATACTCCAATACGGCAAAACTACGGTATTAGGAATGGTATAAGACACTTCATTAAAAGTACCACCAGGTTGTTGATATCCAATTACTATCTGAGTATTATTAACTACCGAAACAATATCATCTAAATAATCGCCATTCATATCTACCACACAATGATTATAAATTCCCGGAGCATTTACAGATTGTTGATTAAACGATAACCTATTTGGTGCAGGAACTGTTTCAGTGACTGAAAAATTAAATCCTGAACTCGTCCATCTATTATCAAAAGTGATATAATAAGTAGTTCCAGCTGTTACTCCAAAAGTTACCTGAGAAGCATATCCTAAAAAATCATCATTTGCGGCAACGCAGGTTTGGCTTCCGCAATTTCCAGTAAAAACAATAAGTCTTGTATCTACATTTTGTCCTGATAAAGCTGTGGAAACAGTAATATTACTATTTTGAGTTGCTGTATATTTGTACCATAATGCGGCGTTTCCGGCAGTTCCAAGTGTACAAGCAGTCGAGAGAGCTGTACCCGTAATTGCAGGAGCAGTATGTGTTCCCAGTGAAATATTCACTGCTGTAGCACAGGCTAATTGTGCATTTCCCCATGTTATACTAAATAATACAACAAAAAAGGATAGTTTTTTTTTCATAGTTATTTTTAGTTTGTTTTTGTTTTTATGGACAGTTTTGATTCAAAGAATTTATCCATTGTTTTAAAAGATCTACACCTTCATCGTGAACTACTGTTCTTCCCAATAAAGGCATTCTCATACTTTCATCCACAGAATTCAGTCTATAATTCATTACAGATTTATTATGATTTCCCGGAGTAATTATCCTTTCCAAAGATTGGTCTATAGGTTCATCTGCAGTTACACAAACTCCCATGTTTGCCAAATTGGTGGTTTTGTTAAAGCTCAATCGTATCGCTCTATAATCACAGCGGGCATTTTGCTGATGACAATGTGCACAATTAATATCAACATATGAGCGCAAGCGAATATCTACAGGTTTACTTGTATCTCTGTAATCAACTGTAGAAACAATACTTGAAGGATAGCTTTGTAAATAACCTTCATCAACGAGCTTTTGTAACTGATTTTTAAGTCCGTTTGGATAGTTATAAGAAACATTAAGATTTTGAGGTTTCACACCAATCGGAACTGGTTGATTATCCAATTTATGACATGCATAACATTCAGATTCAGAAGGGATTCTGTAAGCTGTAGTAATAACATCATTATTACTTTTCTTAAATGTAATATTTTTTGAACTTCCACTCGTAAAATCAGCTCCTGTGACTAAATTCGCTTCAGTTTGATCATCATTCCACAAATATTCGGCAAATATCCAACCGCTCACTTTTTTAATCATTAATCTCGTCTCAATAATTTTTGTAGTGTTATTGGGCTGAACGGTATTGTAATAAAAGTTTTTAATTAAAACTGTTCCGACAGGAAAATTCAATGACTGATCATCTGAAACATAACTTGCTTTAGTAGATTCCGGCATCCAGATAAATCTCTTTTTTAGAGCATAATCTGTAAAAAGAGAACTCGCCGGTTCATAAGGAATCACTTTTTTAGAAGGATTTAAGTTCTTTAAATCTCCAGTAAAAAAAGAATACGTTGAAAGTTTTGCATAAGGAACTGCATCAATATTAAAGTTAACAAACGAACTTTCTGCTTCTACAGCTTCCATTTTCTCATCAGTTTTACATGAAAAAAGTAGTAAAAAAGATAAAATTAAAAAATAGATTTTTTTCATTAATTCAATAGTATTGGAAAAACGAATATAAATATTTAACATAATCACCACCAAACATTTTCACATAAAATAAATAATTTTAACTAAAATAATTTAACAAAATAATTAAACAATAATACATTTACTAAAAATACAACGACAACAAAACAATAAACATAATTCCTCAAAACTAAAAAAAGCTATAAGAATTGGTTCTTATAGCTCTTTTTTAATTAAACACTTTGTTGTAAAAACAATTTTACTTCAAGTATTTATTAATTTTTTTTAAATATTTTTGAATACTTTCTCTATCAGGAATTGTTGTGATTTCTTTCGTCAAAGCTTTTTCAAATTCAGTTTTTGCTTTTAAATATTCTTTTTGTTTAAAATAATATTTCCCGGATTGATAGTAAACCAACCAAAAATCAGGATTTAAAGACTGATAATGTGGAATAAAATCATCGGTAAGAATCATATTATCCGAATCAATTGCATCTTGTATTTCAGAATGAGCAAATTTAAACTCTTCATAATTTTCAAAATCCTGAGAATCCACAAAAGGATCTTTCGCAATATTTAGTTCAGACTTTGCAAATACACCGCTTTTTAATCTTTTATCAGAGAAAATTTCATTTAAATCATAGCATACAAATTCGCCCAATTGATAAGGATTTGAAGAAACCCAAACCAGTTTTTTCTGTGGCGAAAAAATCACCGCATGATGCGCTAATAACTGATTAATCGCTTTTTCGTTTCCATAACCGATTTCTTCGTCCTTCAAACCTGATTTATCTCTTAAAATAGAAGCCATTTTTTCAGGATTCAGTTTTTTATTTTCCTGCAAAAGTTCCTGAAGTTTTTCGTAACGGTATTCGGAATGGCTTTCTACGATTTGCTTTTGATTCCTTTTATCATTTTTATAAGCTTCCGATTGGAAATGATTGGTACAAAAAACCTTACTCGTATTTTCAACTTTGTAAACCCCAAAATTATTCGGTGAAACCTCAATAATGACTACATTTTTATCATTAGCACTTCCCACTAAAATAGATTCTGATACGAAAACTTTTCTTTTTTTGGCAATCGCTATCGCTTCGTCAATAGTTGTAGCATATTGCAGAATTTCCCTTGTCACAAACGAAATTGGAGTTTTCGCCGTCAACGGAATTTTAGATTTTCCTGCATTGATCGTTACTGTAATTCCTTCTTTATTCATCCCGGAAACTACGCCAATCATTCCCGGCCAACTGACTGATAGATATGGAATTCCGTTTTCGGGTTCTACAAATTCTATTAATTTATTTTTCGCAAATTCGTCACCGACATAAAAGTCAAAATTTCTGCCAATCAATAAATCACCATCTTCTGTATTTTTATTCCAAACTGCAAGCGAAGTACAGCCAACAACCATTAAATCCTGCATTGCATGACCAATATCGTGCGCTCCGTGCAAATACATTGCTCTTCTGAATTTCGGAGCAATAAAATCATATTTATCTGAAGAATATTGAGATAAACCGTACAATTCAGCCTGAAAATCTTCACGAACATTCAGATACATTTTTCGGTTGTACCATTTCAAAAAACCTCTCAACAATTTCTGCTTGAATTTTGAAGGAACGAAACCTTCCACTTTAGAAAAGAAAATCTCTTCCTGTTTCTGCATTAAATCCTGCGTTAAAGCTCCGTTGTTATAACCCAACTGCAATGGGTTTCCTTTGATATACAATTCCCAAAGCTGTTGTTTATTTTTGGTTAAATAATTTTGACTAAAGCTAAAAGTAGAATCGTTAATTGTTTTAACTTTCGGAATATCTAAAGAATATTTTTTTATATCTGGAATATGTTTTATGGATTTTCTGACACCGCAAGAAGTAAGGTTCAGGATAAGAATAAGACTGGAAAAGAGAAAGATCAAACGCTTGCCATTTCGACGAAAGGAGAAATCTATTACAAATATATTAGATTCTTCATTGCGCTTCGCTTCGTTCTGAATGACAAACTGTGTGTTATCTTTATTCTTCATTTTTAATAATCATTTGTGCCAAACGTTCATCCAGTTTTTCTTTACCTAAAATTTCTGCACAGGTGTTGAAAGCTCCAATTGTACAACCTAAAATTCCGTGCATATTGACTGATTGACCTGTCAGAAAGAGATTGTCGATTTTTGTACGTGGAGAAACCATTGTTTTCAAAGGATTTTCTGAACTTTTCATATAGCCGTACATATTTCCGTCAAAACTTCCGATATAGTCGCGGTAAGACAAAGGTGAAGACGTATAAATATTTTTAATTGAATCTCTTAAATTCGGGATTTTCTTTTCCAGAGCATCAATCATTTTTTCTGCTTTTTCAAGCTTGAATTTTTCGTATTGTTTTCCTCTTTCGTGTTCTTCAGCAACTGTATTTACGGTAGTTTCCCAAGCTTTAACCTCATCAAAATCCATATAGGAAATGGCAGTTAAGCTTTCTGCAAATTCAGGATGATGTTTTGAAGGTGTTGAAGAAAGCATATAAGTTTCTGGCCAGTTTTCTTTTTTATATTCAAATCCTTTCCAGACTTTTTCTTCATTTGAAAAATAATAAACATTATAATTAAAATTAGGAATAGTTTGAGGTTGTAAAACCAAATAAACACTGAAACAAGACGAAACAGGTTTCCAACTTAAGACTCTGTTTAAAAAAGATTTTTTCAATCTTTCTTCACCGATCAATCTAGTTAATGAACGAATTTCAATATTTGAAATAAACTGTTTGGCGAAATATTCTTTACCTGATTTTGTTTTTACCGAACTTAAAACATTGTTTTCGTTGAAAATAAATTCTGAAACTTCTGAATGTTTATGAACATCAGCTCCATATTCTCTTAATTTCCGGATCAAAAGTTTTGAAATCTGGCTTCCTCCTTTCACGCATTTGTAAGCACTTTGAATGTAAGAATTCACCGTTAAAGCATGAACATAAAACGGAATGTTTTCAGAATCGCCTGCGTATAAAAAATTGGAACCCAATAAAACAGATTGCAATTTCTTATTCTGTGTAATCGATTCGATGAATCTTTTGGTATTTAAATGGAGGATTTCCTCACTATAACTATCTTTTCCAATCACATTATATCTTGGAAAGTGATTGCAAACACGCTGAATTTCTTCACAATAATCTTCTAAATTCTCTCTTTCTTCAGGAAAATATTTTGATAATTGTTCAACAAAATTTTCATAACCCTGAGCGTGCGGATATTCAATTTCATCGTCTCCGAAAGTGATTTTATCGTAACCATTTTCATCCATTTTCTGGAGCTCTAAATCATCGATTATTTCCAGGTAAGAAAAAAACTGATGCAGGTTTTGCCCTTTTGAAAGTCCGCCCAAATAATGAACTCCGGTGTCGAAAATTAATTTATCACGGGAAAATGTCTGTAAATTTCCGCCATATTGATTGTTTTTCTCTAAGACACAGACTTTTAAGCCTTCTTTAGCCAAAATAAGAGCCGAAACAAGACCTCCTATTCCGCTGCCAATAATCAATATGTCGTATGTTTTTTTCAAGGAAATTAATTTTCATCAGCCTTGTCAAGGTTTTAAACCTTGACAAGGCTTCTCTATTGCTGAATTGTTTGCAGCCCGACTTGAGCGGAAATCCTTTTTTTGCTTTGGTAAAGCTTTGGCAAAAAAAGATTGAGAGCGGAAGGCGGAAATAGCTGCCATAAAAAATATTAAACTGCTATTCAACACTGTCAAATAACCGCCTTAAAATTATCGAAAATTAATCAATATCGTCCCAAAAATCGAAATAGTTGAACCATTGAAGTGGATATTTCTGAATCATCGATTCAAGATTTTTGGTGTATGAGTGTAAAAGCCCTTGTGCATCGCGTTTTTTGACGTTTTCAGCGACTCTTGCATACAAATGATAATGAAGATTTTTTTCTTTCATTACATACACATAAACCACAGGAACGCCCAATCTGGAAGCAATCATAAAAGGACCTGCCGGAAATTTAGCACTTTTCCCAAGCAAATCTGCTTCAAGGAATTTTGAACCTTCAAAATAACGGTCGCCAGTAAAACATATCAATTCGTTTTTAGACAAAGCTTCGTTGATGTCGAAAATATGCGACATATCGTCTTTTACATAAATGAATTTGATGTTGCTCTGTTTCACAGAAACGCTTTCGAGATATTCTTTAATGACTGTAACTTCCTGATCTGTTGTCACCAAATTAATTTGGCAATCGAAATCAATTTCTGCAAAAAAATGTTCTGCAATTTCGAAATTCCCGATGTGTGCACTGATGAGAACACCGCCTTTTTTTTCTGCTAAAAGATTTCTGAGATTTTCTATTCCGTCGAATTCGTAGGTGTATTTATTTCTTAAACCAGCTGAAATTGCAGTCTTATCAATTAAAATCGTTCCGAAAGTAAAATAACTTTTAAACAAGGAGATTTTTGTTTTCCAAAAACCGTAATTGAGTCTTTTCTGGAAGTAATATCGATAATATTTGTTGCTCTTTTTTTCGAATAAAAAATAGTAAAAAGCAACAAAATAAAGAACAAAATAAGAACTTCGGATCCCAATATTTCTAATGCACCAGACGAAGATTCTGTAACCTAAGATGGTACCTTTAGATTTGCCTTTCCACTTGTTCATAATATTAATTTAACAATGTATCAGTCTAACAGTGTAACAATATTTAAAACATTGGTAAACTGTTAAATTGTAATATCGTTACATTTTTTGAGTAAATTTTTAATCGATAGTTATGCGTTTTTTTGAGCGATTTTGTTTTCTATTGTCGAGTAGAAATCATCAAAAGTGATAATATCTTTAAAGTCTGTTTCGCCTAATTTTATTCCAAAATTAGATTCAATTACCACCACCAAGTCTATATAATCTAAACTGTCTAAGCCCAAAGTTTTCTTGAAATGGGCATCATTACTGATTTCGTCACCATCTACCTCAAACTCATTGATTAAAAAATCATTAGCAATGGCAACAATTTTTTCTCTTTCCATGTTTTTTTATTCAAATTTTTTAACGATTAATGCGGAGTTGGTTCCCCCAAATCCGAAAGAATTCGACAAAAATACGTCAATTTTTTGATTTTTAGTTTCGGAGATTAAATTTATCTTTTGAGCGTCTTCATCAGGATTTTCTAAATTAATGTTAGGCGCCACAAAATCGTTCTGCATCATTAAAATAGAATAGATCACTTCACTTGCACCTGCCATCCAACATTCGTGACCCGTCATTGATTTTGTAGAACTTACCGGAACTTCGCTTCCGAAAATTTCGTGAATTGCTTTTGCTTCATTAGCATCACCAATTGGTGTTGAAGTCGCATGAGCATTAATATAATCAATATCTTTAACGTCTAAACCTGACTGTTTTAAAGCACGGTTCATCGCTAAAGCCGGACCATCTACATTGGGCGTAGAAATGTGTCCGCCATTTGAAGAAAAACCGTAACCAACGATTTCTCCTAAAATAGTTGCTCCTCTTTTTTGTGCAGATTCAAGGCTTTCAACAATTAAAGTTGCTGCTCCACCGCTTGGAATTAATCCGTCTCTATCAGAATCGAAAGGTCTTGATGCTTTTGCAGGTTCGCTTTCTCTTACCGAAAAAACACCCAAACCATCAAAACTCGCCATTGAATATTTGTTGGTTTCCTGTGCTCCACCGCAAACAATCATCTCCTGAAAACCATTTTTAATCATCATATAAGCCAGTCCCAAAGAATGAGAACCACTTGCACAAGCTGCACTGATGGTAAGATTGATTCCTCTTAATTTAAAAATAGTAGAAAGATTCATCGTTACCGTGGAGTTCATCGATTTGAAAATCGCTCCAGAACCCATCAAAGTGGTATCTTTTTTTTCTCTTGCAATATCAATAGATTCTACAACCGCTTTTGAAACGCTGTCGTTTCCGTATAAAATTCCGACTTCGTTTTGGTCTAAAAAATCCTGATCGATATTTGCCTGTTTTAGAGCATCCAATGTTGCAATGTAAGCGTATTCGCTTTCTTCACCCATACTTATGCGTTGACGTCTGTTGAGAAGATTTTTCAAATCCGGTTTTGGAACAACTCCCGTAAGACCTGATCTGAAACCAAATTCTTTTCTTTCATCGACTAAAACAATTCCCGATTTTCCTTGATACAGGGATTCTTTCACTTCTTCTAAAGAAGTTCCGATGCAAGAATAAATTCCCATTCCGGTAATGACTACCCTATTTTCCATGTTTTTCAAATTTAACAATGTATCAATCTAGCAATGTAACAATTTAAAAACATTGGTAAACTGGTACATTGTTATATTGTTACATTATTTTACGAATAAATTCCTCCGTTAATATTAATAATTTCTCCTGTGATGTACGAAGATTTTTTGGATGCTAAAAACGCAACCAAATCTGCCACTTCTTCTGCTTCGCCAAATCTGTTTGCAGGAATCATTGCTTTCAATTCATCTTCGTTAAAATCCTGCGTCATATCTGTTTTGATAAAACCCGGAGCAACTGCATTAACAGTAATATTTCTTTTTGCAACTTCTTGAGCCAAAGCTTTTGTCGCGCCAACCAAAGCTCCTTTCGCAGCAGAATAATTGGTTTGTCCAGCCGTTCCTTTTACTCCGGAAACAGAAACCATATTGATAATTCTACCGTATTTGTTTCTCAGCAACTTTTGAATAAAGAAATTCGTCACATTATAGAAACCATTTAAACTTGTGTTAATCACAGAGTTCCAGTCTTCAATTGGCATCCACATGAATAATCCGTCTCTTGTGATTCCTGCATTGTTTACGATAATTTCAACTACAGAATTTGGATTATTTTCCTGCCATTCATTTAAAACTTTTTGAGTTTCCTCAGCATTTCCTACATCGAATTTAAGAATTTCGCCTGTAGAACCCAATTCTTCCACTTTAGCTAAAGTTTCCTTTGCTGCAGCTTCGTTTGAAGTATAATTAATTAAAATATGCTCGATTTTCTCTTCAGCCAGTTTTATACAGATTGCTCTTCCGATTCCGCGGGAACCACCTGTTACAATTGCACATTTCATATGTGTTTCAGTTTATTTATATATTGACAACTAAAAGTAGCCAATAATTACATTGTCTTTAAATATTTTTTCACTTCCTCCAAATAAGGATACATCACCATATCATTTGAAAATACAGGAATAATTTTTCTGATTTCATCATATAATTCTTTTGTTTTCGATGAAACTTGTTCTTGAAAACCAAGATATTCAATCGCCTGAACAATTGTAATCGCTTCAATAGAAAGTACTTCAAAAGCATTTTCAATTACTTTTCTGCAAATCACGGCTGCATTCGTTCCCATACTTACAATATCCTGATTATCATTATTATTAGGAATACTGTGAACATACATAGGATTTGACAACATTTGGCTTTCCGCAGTTGTGGAAGTCGCTGTAAACTGAACACCCTGCATCCCGAAATTAAATCCTAATTTACCTAAATTAACAAATGGAGGTAAAATTTCATTTATTTTTGAATTTAAAAGATAATTCAATTGTCTTTCAGCCAACATAGTCAACTTCGTTACAACGATTTTCAGCTTATCCATTTCCAAAGAAATATAATCTCCGTGGAAGTTTCCGCCGTGGTAAACGTGCTGGTCTTTCACATTGATAATCGGGTTATCATTTGCCGAATTGATCTCATTTTCCAACACTTTTTCAGTGTATTCTAAAGTATCTAAAACCGGACCTAAAATTTGCGGAACACATCTTAAAGAATAATATTCCTGTACTTTTTCTTTGAAAACTTTTTCCTGTTCTTCAAAGTGAGTATATAAATGATCTGCTCTTTTTCTGATTAATTTACTATCTGCTAAATGATGACGCATTTTTTCTGCGATTTTCTGCTGACCTGCGTGAAGTTTTGTTCCGTTCAATACTTCAGAAAAATGATCATCGTATGCCTGAACAATTTCGTTGATTGCACAAGATAATTTTAATGAAATTTCAGTTAACTGATTGGCTTTGTATGCATTTACAATTCCAATTCCTGACATTACGGAAGTTCCGTTCATTAAGGCTAAACCTTCACGAATTTCAACCTGAATTGGTTCTAAACCTTCAGTTTCGAAAACTTCTTTTGTCGATTTTCTTTCATTTTTATAGAAAACTTCCCCTTCACCAATTAGAACTAAAGCTAAATGTGCCAATTGCACCAAATCACCACTCGCTCCCACTCCACCGTGTTCGAAAATCAACGGCGTAATATCTCTGTTAATTAATTCTTTAAGTAAATTCACAACAGATTCATGAACTCCGGAATTCCCTAATGATAATGTATTTAATCTTGCCAACATACAAGCTTTCACTTCATCTGCGGGAAGCGGATTTCCAATACCTGAAGAATGACTTCTGATTAAATTATATTGAAGTTGATGGGTATCTTCATCACTGATTTTAAACTGAGCCATCGGTCCGAAACCCGTATTCACTCCATAAATTACTTTATTTTTTGAAAATTCTTTCAGAAAAGAAAAGCTCTCATTCACCCTCTGGAGAAGTGATTGATCTAATTCTATGCTTTCATTTTCAATAATAATTCTCTGAAAATCTCTCAGTTCTAAAAAGTTATTTATTTTCATCAATTAAAAGTAATGGTATATAATTTTGTAAGATATAATTAATTGTCACTAATTTTGCGCAAAGATAAAAAGTTTTATTAAACAAATGGACAAAGAAATTGTTGATGTTTTAGTAATTGGAGCTGGACCTTCCGGATGCGTATCTTCTGCTTATTTGAAGAAGAATAACATCAATGTGAAAGTAGTTGAAAAAACAAAATTCCCAAGACTTGTTGTTGGCGAAAGCCTTATTCCCAGAGTGATGGATCATTTTGATGAAGCCGGATTGTTTCCTGCTTTAGATAAAATGGGCTTTGAAAAAAAATTGGGAGCTCGTTTTATGCGAGGAAATGAAGTCTGTATTTTTGACTTCAGCAACAAATTCGGAGAAGGATGGGATTGGACTTGGCAAGTTCCAAGAGCTGATTTCGACAATACTTTGGCCCAGGAAGTCATCAACAAAGGAATTGACCTTGAATTTGAAACCGAAGTTATCGGCATTGAATTTAACGGAACAGATTCTATCACAACCGTTAAAACTAAAGACGGAAAAACAAAAGAAATTCACGCAAAATTCGTAATTGATTCCAGCGGTTACGGAAGAGTTTTACCTAGACTTTTAGATTTAGAAAAACCTTCGAAATTATCTCCGCATTCTGCAATTTTTGCTCATGTAGATGATATCAACAGAGAAGAAGGCGTAGAAGGAACTTTAATTTCTTTTGATATTATAGAAACTGAAGTCTGGCTTTGGGTAATCCCTTTTTCGAATGGAAATACAAGCATAGGAATTGTTGGCCCGACTGATTATATTGAAAAATTATCTGAAAATGGAGACCCTACGGAAGCTCTGAGAAAAGCAATTTCACTATCTGATTATTATGTAAAACGTTTTGGTGATGTAGAATTTCTTTTTGAACCAAGACATTTGAAAGATTATTCTTGCTCGGTAAAAAGTCTTTACGGTGATGGATTTGCTTTAACAGGTAATGCTTCAGAATTTCTTGATCCTGTTTTTTCTTCGGGAATGGCTTTTGCAACCGAAGGCGGAATGACGGCGGCAAAACTAGCCATAAGACAATTAAACGGAGAAGAAGTTGATTGGCAAAAAGAATTTGCAGATTATATTCTGTACGGAGTAGATGTTTTCACAACGTATGTAAAAGAGTGGTACACCGGAAATCTTCAGGAATTATTTTTCCACCAACCGGAAAACCCTGATGTTAAGAGAAAAATCTGCGCAGTTTTGGCAGGATATGTTTGGGATAAAAAGAATACGTTTGTTAGAATACACGATACTGCAATTGTGAATTTAGCAAACTTCATTAAAGCAGAAAAGCAACAAGCATAAAAAAGCGGTCTGAAAATTTTCAGACCGCTTTTGTTTTATTTTAAAGCAGTTTTAATATCTTTTCCTAATTTTTTTCCTAAAATTTCATAGACAGCTGCAATTCTTCCGTATTCCCAAGAAAAATCTTTATTCATCTGTCTTCCCAAAATTTTATTTGCTTTTAATTTCATAACAACATTTGAAGGATTATCTGTTTCCACAAAAGTTAGATCGGCATCAAGTTTTCCTTCTTGAGAACCAATCATTCCGCCATACCAACCTGCATAAACCCATTTCGCATCAATAATTAGAGTATATTTTGCTTTAAGATCATTTCTGAAAAAAAGTTTTTTAGATCTATTATTAGCTCCTTTAAAGAAGTATTCCTGAAATTCTGTAGATTTAAATCTTTCCCATTGATATATCCAGTTTTCCCAAACCTTTTCATTCTTTTTAGCAGTGACATCTGCTTTTCTGTTTTCAATATACTGTTCTTCAGTAAAATTTTTCTCTTGGTAAACAGCATTATCAAATTTCAATTGAACATTTACCTCAGTCTGATCTTTAAGAAAATCAAAATTTCCTGAAATAACATCTATTTTGTTTTGGGCAAAAACGGTTGTTGCAACTACCATTAATAAAAGCAAAAATATTTTTTTCATCATTAAGAATATTTATAAGTTTACAAATATAATACTTCTGAAAACATTATTATTAACTTAATAATATTTCCAAATTATTTGAATAAAAATTAAAATTTATCTTAAATCTATAAATGTAATCGGTTTTCTGCTGTTTGGATTGAAAACGGTTTTAGACAAAACATCAAAATCTAGCATTTCAATTTTCGGGCTAACTCTTAATTTTGCACGGAAATGATCTCTCACTTCTCCTTCAAAACTTTCCTCTTCTCTTTCTGTACTAAGCTTAATGATAATTTCATCCAACCCAATTTCATTAGATTGAATAACAATTTGATAACACAGTATCCCTTCAAAATCATTCAGAATATCATTCATTGCAGGCGGATACAGAGTTGTTCCTTTATATTTGATCATCTGTTGTTTTCTTCCGACAACAGGTCCTAATCTCATTGTATTTCTACCACATTTACATGGTTCTGAATGAGCTTTAACTAAATCTCCCGTTTTAAATCTCAACAAAGGAAGCGCTTCAACACCTAAAGTTGTAATGGTCAATTCTCCGCTTTCACCATCTTTTACTGGATTTCCTTCATCATCAAGAATTTCAGTAATAATTAATTCCGGATGTTGATGCCCTCCAACTTGATGTTCACATTCTGTAAATGCAGTGCTCATTTCAGTAGAAGCATAAGTGGAATACAATTGAATATTCCATTTCTCCTTAATCTTTTGCGAAAGAATATTATCTGTAAAATCCTGATTTTTGATGCTTTCACCGATGCAAACCGCTCCAAAAACGCTAGAATTTTTATAATCAATTCCGTGTTTTTCGGCATAATCAATCATTTTCAACAAAAATGACGGAACCGTTATCAAATATTTTGGTTTGTATCTAAAAATAGAATCCCATTGAAGTTCGGGAATTCCAGGTCCCATTCTGACAACACTTGCACCCATTTTTCTCAATCCTAAAAAATAGGCAAGTCCAGCCATGAATCTTTTATCAATCGTCGTAATCATCTGTACAACATCTCCTTTCTGAATTCCTACACAAGCGAAAGAAATTGCTTCGTTGTAAGCTAATCTTTCAAGGTCATTATCAGATAAACCAAAAGTTACGGGATCTCCTAAAGTTCCGGAAGTCGTGCTGTAATCAACAATTTGATTCTGGGGAATACAGAAAAAATCATCATTATTTTGCTGAATATCGTTTTTCGAAGTTGTAGGAATTTTCTGCAGATCTTCCAAGGTCTGAATATCAGAAATTTGAATATTGTTTTCTTTAAATAATTTCTGGTAAAAAGGCGAATTAGCTTCAAGATATTGTAAAAGCTCCTGAAGTTTTTCTTCCTGAAATATTTTTATATCCTGAATATCTGCTTTCTCGATGAATGGGAAAAGTTCCAATAGTTTAAATTTAGAAGACAAATTTATTTAATTAAAATGAAAAGATTAAAGCAAAGCCAAATGAAAATTTTTCTTGCTCAGATGATGCATATGATTGAGAATAAAATTACGATGGAAATACTGAACCATTAAGATTTCTATTAAGAAGTTAAGAATATTAAGTCTCTTCTCTCTTCCAGCAGAATGCTTTTCAAAAAATCTATTGATTTTTCTTAAAAAAGCTTAACTTCTTAAATCTCCTTAATGGTTCAGTTTTAATTTTTTTATAAAAAAATGTGCGATCTGTGGGACATTTAATTTTAACGTAAAATACACATCCTTTTATTCAAACTTTTCAATAGATGGAATCAAAATAAAACATATATTATAAACCGACAAAAATCACTAAATTTGCCAACTTGATTAATCAACGAAATTGAGAAATTACAATGAGCCAATTTAAAGAATATAAAAACCTCAACCTTATAGATGTAGCCGAGAATGTTTCGGAATTCTGGAAAGCAAACGACACTTTTGCAAAAAGTGTGGAAACACGTCAGGGAAATCCTGAGTTTGTGTTTTACGAAGGTCCGCCTTCCGCAAACGGAATGCCCGGAATTCACCACGTTATGGCAAGAGCGTTGAAAGATATTTTCTGTCGTTACCAAACGCAGAACGGGAAACAGGTTTTCCGTAAAGCAGGTTGGGACACACACGGACTTCCTGTGGAATTAGGAGTTGAAAAAGAACTCGGAATTACTAAAGAAGATATTGGCAAAAAAATTTCGATTGAAGATTACAACAAAGCTTGTCGTGAAGCGGTAATGCGTTATACTGATGTTTGGAATCACCTTACCGAAAAAATCGGGTATTGGGTAGATCTTGAAGATCCGTACATCACGTACAAATCAAAATATATGGAGACGGTTTGGTGGTTGTTGAAGCAATTGTACAGCAAAGAATTATTGTATAAAGGTTACACGATTCAGCCTTATTCTCCAAAAGCGGGAACCGGACTTTCGTCTCATGAGTTGAATCAACCGGGAACTTACCGTGATGTTACCGACACAACAATTGTTGCTCAGTTTAAAGTTAAAAAAGATTCTTCAGCATTATTCAACGATGCTGACGGAGATGTAAGTGTTTTAGCTTGGACGACAACTCCTTGGACTTTACCTTCAAACACTGCTTTGGCGGTAGGAAGAGATATTGAATATGTTGTGGTAAAAACTTTCAACCAATATACTTTTGAACCTGTAACAGTTGTTTTGGCGAGAGTTTTATTGGAAAAGAATTTCGGTAAAAAATTCGTGGAAGGAACTGATGAAGATTTGGCAAACTACAGTTCAGACAGCAAAACAATTCCATATAAAGTTTTAAAAGAATTTACGGGTGAACAACTTGCAGGAACTCAATATGAGCAATTAATTCCTTGGTTTACACCGGATGAAACTCCTGAAAAAGCGTTCAGAGTAATCATTGGAGATTTTGTAACCACAGAAGACGGAACTGGAATTGTTCACATCGCTCCTACTTTTGGTGCAGATGATGCGAGAGTGGCGAAAGATGCAGGAATTCCTCCAATGTTGGTGAAAGACGAGAATGATAACTTGGTTCCGTTGGTTGACTTACAAGGTAAATTCATCAAAGGAAATGATGTTCCGGAAACTTTCTCAGGAAAATATATCAAAAACGAATATTACGATGAAGGAACTGCACCTGAAAAATCTTGGGATGTAGAATTGGCGATTTTGTTGAAAACAGAAAACAAAGCCTTCAAAGTAGAGAAATATGTTCACTCTTATCCACACTGTTGGAGAACCGATAAACCAGTTTTATATTATCCTTTGGATTCTTGGTTTGTAAAAATGACGGCTGTAAAAGACCGTTTGGTAGAATTGAACGAAACCATCAACTGGAAGCCAAAAGCTACCGGAGAAGGTCGTTTTGCCAACTGGTTGGAAAACGTGAACGACTGGAATCTTTCCCGCTCAAGATATTGGGGAATCCCATTACCGATCTGGAGAACTGAAGATCAAAAAGAAGAGAAATTAATTGGTTCTGTTGAAGAATTATATAATGAGATCGAAAAGTCTATTTCAGTAGGATTGATGACTGAAAACCCTTTCAAAGGTTTTGAGATCGGAAATATGTCTGAAGAAAACTATGACTTGATCGACTTGCACAAAAACATTGTTGATAAAGTTGTCTTGGTTTCAGATTTAGGAAAAGCAATGAACCGTGAAAGCGACCTTATTGACGTTTGGTTTGATTCAGGTTCGATGCCTTATGCACAGTTGCATTATCCTTTTGAGAACAAAGAATTAATTGATAATAATAAAGCTTTCCCGGCAGATTTCATCGCAGAAGGTGTTGACCAGACTCGTGGATGGTTTTACACGCTTCACGCTATCGGAACAGCAGTTTTTGATTCAGTTGCTTATAAAAATGTAATGAGCAACGGACTTGTTTTGGATAAGAACGGTCAGAAAATGTCAAAACGTCTAGGAAATGCAGTTGATCCGTTTGAAACTCTTGCAGTTTACGGACCAGATGCAACACGTTGGTATATGATCTCTAACGCAAATCCTTGGGAAAACCTGAAATTTGATATCGAAGGAATTGACGAAGTGAGAAGAAAATTCTTCGGAACGCTTTACAATACCTATTCATTCTTTAGTTTATATGCAAACGTTGACGGATTTAATTATTCTGAAAAAGACGTTGAAAACAGACCAGAGATCGACCGTTGGATCTTATCTGAATTGAATCTTTTAATTAAAGAAGTAAAGGCATTTTACGAAGATTACGAGCCGACAAGAGTTGCAAGAGCGATCAGTAATTTTGTAAATGACAATTTGAGTAACTGGTATGTAAGATTGTGCAGAAGACGTTTCTGGAAAGGAGATTATTCTGATGACAAGATCTCTGCTTATCAGACTTTATATACTTGCCTTGAAACGGTTGCCAAATTATCTGCGCCAATTGCTCCGTTCTTTATGGATCAATTGTATCAGGATTTGAACAAAGTAACAGGAAAAGATAGTGTAGAATCTGTGCATTTAACAGACTTCCCGGTTGCGGATGAAAGTTTAATCGATCAGGATTTGGTTGAAAAAACCCATTTAGCACAAAACATTACGAGTATGGTTTTCTCATTGAGAAAAAAGGAAAACGTAAAAGTTCGTCAACCGTTACAAAAAGTGTTGATTCCTGTGTTGGATAAGAAAACTGAAGAGCAGATTTTAGCCGTTGCAGAATTAATTAAACAAGAAGTTAACGTTAAAGAATTGCAATTGATTAATGCTGAAGAAGCATCTCATTTAATTGTAAAACAGATAAAACCAAACTTCAAAACTTTAGGTTCAAGACTTGGAAAAGACATGAAAGTTGTTGGTAATGAAATTACTAATCTTTCTGCTGAACAAATTTCATCTTTAGAAAAAGAAGGAAGCATCGAAATCCAAGGATATGAAATCACATTGAATGATGTAGAAATTTCAACGAAAGACATTCCGGGATGGACGGTAACTTCAGACGGGAAAACAACTGTGGCACTAGATTTGAAGATGACTGATGAGTTGAAATCTGAAGGTATCGCAAGAGAATTTATCAACAGGATCCAAAATCTTAGAAAAGAGAAAGATTTTGAATTAACAGACAGAATAAGCATCGTTTTGGAAGAAAACACTCCGTTTTTGGAGCAGATCAAACAAAATGAAGAATATATTTCATCTGAGGTCTTGTCAAATAAAATAGAAATTGTATCTTCACTTTCAAATTTTAACGAAATCGACATCGATGAGATTAAATTTAAAGTGAATGTTGAAAAAAATTAATATATAACTATTGTTTTTTCAATTTCCAAATCATAAATTTATTAAAAAAGAAAAAGACAATGCAAGACGAAAGAGTAAAATACAACGACTCTGATTTACAAGAGTTTAAAAAAATAATCAAAGAAAAGATTGAGAAAGCAGAGAAAGATTTACAGCTAATCAGAGAAAGCTTTATCAACGATCAAAATAACGGAACAGATGACACCTCGCCTACTTTCAAAGCTTTTGAAGAAGGTGCAGAAACGCTGAGCAAAGAGCAAAACTCTATTTTGGCAGGAAGACAGGAAAAGTTTGTAAGAGATCTTAAAAATGCTTTGATAAGAATTGAAAACAAAACTTACGGCGTTTGCAGAGTTACGGGAAAACTGATTCCAAAGGAAAGACTTTTGGCCGTACCACATGCTACTTTGAGTATTGAAGCTAAAAATATGAAGAGATAATTATTTTTATCTTATTTTTGTAAATAATTAATTGGGTTTATATAATGTTTTACAGCATTGTATAAACCTAATTTTTAATTATATCTATGAGTGAATTTTTGATTTTAGGAATTATCCTCGTTGTTGTTTTATGGTTTTTTAATAAAGATCGAATCAAAAACCGATTCTATCCCGATAAGCCTAAAAACCTGACAATCGATCAGCAATTCAACTCAGATAAACGAGAAAGAGAAAAAGAAATCGACAGGCTTCTCAGTAAAATGGGCAAGAATGGAATCAACGATCTGTCTGCAAAAGACAGAAAAAGACTCGACGAACTTTCTAAACATTAAGTCTTTGATTACACAAAGGCTGACAAAAAAATAAATTAAAATGGAAGCATTAATTGTACACCCAAAAAACCAAATGGAGCTGAATGCGCTAAAAAGCGTGATGAAAGATATGGGAATTCGATATGAAAAATTTCATACCAGAGGTGCAAAAACACAAAAATTTGAACCAAAAGCTCCTGTAAAAAAGGATAAACCTGTAAGAGATTTTAAAGACAATCCAAAGAAAGACAAGTAATGAAGAAAATAGCATTAATCACTTTTCTTATTTTATTAATAGATCAGGCTTCAAAAATTTACATCAAAACAAATTTTAACCTGAATGACAGTATTCCTGTTTTTCCAGGTTTTAAGCTGACATTTGTAGAAAATCCGGGCATGGCTTATGGTTTTCATTTTGGTGGAATGCTTGGTAAATATTTTTTAGTGATTGTTCGTATTTTCCTGATTGGCGGAATGATCTATCTTTTCAATAAGTGGCTTAAAAGAGGCGAATCTAATTATCTCATTATCCCAATGTCGATTATTTTTGCCGGAGCTATTGGAAATCTTATTGACGGAATGTTTTATGGTTTAATTTTCGACAGCGGAATGGTTTACGATGAAAATGTAAATCAATGGATCGGTTATGGCGGAGTTTCTAAGCTGGTTCCTTTCGGAGAAGGTTATTCTACTTTTATGAAAGGCTGTGTTGTTGATATGCTGCATTTTCCTTTAGTTGATTGGTATGTTCCCGAAAGCTGGCCTATAATTGGTGGAAAACATCTTGAGTTTTTTAAATATATCTTTAACGTTGCCGATTCTGCCATTACTATTGGAGCTGCATTGCTTTTAATTTTCAGAAAAAAAGCTTTTCCAAACGGACTCGAGTTCTAAAATATTTAATATGTAGATTTTTATTGTCTTTTAAAGGACATATTTAATCCCAAAATCTTTATCGATTTTTGTGTTGCCAACTCATAGGGATTTCATACTTTTATGAAACCTTCAAGGTTTACAATGTATGAAAAGAATTATAAAAAATATAATCAAAATTTTCCTGCTACTTTTTGTGGCAGGAATTATTTTTATCATTTGGTCAAATTTTACAATTAATAATCAGTCAGAAGATTATGTAACTTCTAATATTTCAACTTTACCAAATGAAAAAACGGGACTTCTTTTAGGTACGAGTAAAACTTTATCCAACGGAGCACCGAATGCTTATTTCTTCAATCGAATTGAGGCAGCTGCGCAATTATATAAATCAGGAAAAATTCAGAATATCATCGTGAGTGGTGATAATTCTAAGAAAGATTATAACGAGCCGGAAGAAATGAAAAACGAGCTTATCAAAGCCGGAGTTCCTGCTGATAAAATTTTTGAAGATTTTGCAGGTTTCAGAACTTTAGATTCTGTGCTTCGTGCAAAAGAGATTTTCGGACAAAATTCATACATCATTATTTCTCAAAGATTTCACAACGAAAGAGCGGTTTATCTTGCAAGAAAAAACAATATTGAAGCTTGGGGTTACAATGCAGCAGATGTTAATAAATATGCGGGTTTAAAAACCAATGCAAGAGAAAAACTGGCAAGAGCAAAGGTTTTCTGGGATTTTATGTTTGGGGTAGAGCCGAAGTTTGGTGGGGAGAAGATTTTGATTCCATAAATTTTAAACTAAAACAGCAATGAATCACAGCAATACAGAAAGTCATAAAATTCAGGGACATTTAGATATTTTAATTAAAAGTGAGGAAATATTAATTCATGGAAATCCAGAAGGACTTAAATCTTTAGCTCAATTATTAATTGAAATTGCTGATATAAATCAAGAAACAGTAGACGATAAACTTTTACCAATTGGTGCAAGAGAACATTTTCATTTAAGATCTAATATTGAATTATCAAAAAGCTCAATTGAAGTCATAATTGGAAGACTTGATGTAAAAGGAACTGGTAATTTTTATGATAGATTTATTCCTAAAGTAAATATAGAGTAAAATGAAAGTATTTCATCTCAATTCTCAGAGTAAAAGTGCTTTAAAATTTTTATATTCTTTCCAAATGTCTACACAAATCTGTAGGATAAATACCTAAATTTGCAGTTCAATAATTTTTTAAAATAATTTTAAACAAATGTCAAGAATTCTTACCGGCATACAAGCCACCGGAACACCGCACCTTGGAAACCTTTTGGGTGCAATTATTCCTGCAGTAGAGCTTTCTAAGCAAGCAGGAAACGAATCATTTTTATTCATTGCGAATCTACATTCGTTGACGCAGATTAAAGATGCAAAAGAACTTAAAAACAACACCTACGAAATTGCTGCAGCTTGGCTTGCTTGCGGACTTGATACCGAAAAAACATTTTTTTACAGACAGAGCGACATCCCTGAAACCTGTGAACTTTCTTGGCATTTATCATGTTTTTTTCCTTATCAGAGACTTACTTTAGCACATTCTTTTAAAGATAAAGCAGACCGTTTACAGGACGTGAATGCAGGTTTGTTTACCTATCCTATTTTGATGGCTGCAGATATTTTATTATACGACGCAGAAATTGTTCCTGTAGGAAAAGATCAGCTTCAACATTTGGAAATTGCACGTGATGTTGCTTCAAGATTCAATAATCAGATGGGTGAAGTTTTGGTTTTACCTCAAGCCGAATTGCAGGAAGACACCAAATATGTTCCCGGAATTGACGGTCATAAAATGTCTAAATCAAGAGGAAACATTATCAATATTTTCTTACCCGAAAAACAATTAAAAAAGCAGGTAATGAGCATTGAAAGTGATTCTAAATCTCTGGAAGAACCAAAAGATCCTTCTACGGACAAAACTTTTGCGATTTACGAATTGATTGCAACATCTGAACAAACTGAAGAATTAAGAGCAAAATATTTAGCCGGAAATTTCGGTTACGGTCATGCTAAAAAAGAGCTTTTAGATTTAATTCTAACAAGATTTGAAAAAGAAAGAGAATTATTTTCTTACTATATGAACAATCTTGAAGAGCTTGAAGCAAAACTACAGGAAGGAGCAGCAAAAACAAGAGTAATTGCTACTGAAACTATTAAAAGAGTAAGAGAAAGTTTGGGAATTTAATTCTGAATTTTCTAATGAATAATAAGTTTCGGCGGCACCAAAGGTGCCGCCGAAACTTTATCAATAGGTCTTTACAAATATTCTTTAATTTGTAAAAGATGCTTTATTACTTTCAAATTTTCAACTTCTTTATTTTCATTTAAAACATCAAAGAAAATAACATCCATACCGAAATTCTGAGCACCGATTACATCAGCTATCCAATCATCTCCAATCAGAATACTTTCTTCTTTTTTAGCTTCAGAAAGTCCTAGAGAATACTCAAAAATAGCAGGATTAGGTTTTCTTACTCCAACAGAATCTGCACTTGTAATCGTCTGAAAATAATGATCAATTCCTGAAAGAATACATTTTCTTTCCGTTACTTCCTGAAAACCGTTTGATATAATATGAAGCGTATAGTTTTTAGCTTTTAAATAATCTAAAATATATTCTGCGCTTTCAACCAAATGGTTATAATTAAGAATTTTATCTAAAAAATGTTCCTCAAAAAACATCGACAATTCTAAATCATCAATTCCAAAATGTTTGAAGGTATCATAAAAACGATGCTTTCTAAGATATTCTTTATCAATTTCGCCGTCTCTGATCTGTTCCCAAAGTTTTTCGTTGATCTCATGATATACAGAATGAAATTCTTCAAAATCAATATTGTATTTTAAAGTAATTTCTTCTTTATCGAAAAGATCTTTAATGGTTAGGTAAGCGTTTCTGCGGTGATCCCAAAGCGTATTGTCTAGGTCAAAAAAAATGTGCTGAATTTTCATACAGCACAAAATTAATGATTTTTAATTTTTTGAAAGATGGTAATGATTTTTTTTAATCTTTACTACTTCAAGATTTTTTGAGAAATTGAGCAAAAAATCAATAGTTTGTTTTTTTGGTTTCAAACTTTTCATTTTTAAAGAATCGTTATTTTTCATAGGCAAAAATTACTTTTTCTTTAAAACGTGAAAAATATTAAATTATTATCTCGTCAAGACAATATTATTTTCTTCCATTATTTTTCTCAGGTTGATCAATGCATACCGAACACGTCCCAAAGTCGTATTAATACTCATATCTGTATGGTCTGCAATTTCTTTAAAACTCAATCCGTCGAAAAACCTGAGTTTTATCACCTCTTGTTGGTTTTCTGGTAAAAACTGTAACATTTTAAGCAAATCTTCCTGAATCTGAAGACTTACCAATTGATCCTCAATATTTTCTGAAGGCTCTCTAATTAAATCAAAAATAGAGAACTCATCATTTTCAAAAGTAGTTTCTGAAACTTTTACATTTTTTGCTTTAGCACGAAAATAATCGATAATAAGGTTTTGTGCGATTCTTTTTGCCCAAAGAATAAACTTCCCCTCCTCATTGTAACGACCTTCTTTCAGCATTACAATAATCTTGATAAAAGTATCCTGGAAAATATCATTTGCCAAATCCTGATCATTTATTTTATACAAAATAAACGTAAACAATTCTCTTTGATGGCGATGTATTAAGGTTGACAATGCTTCTTCGTCTCCTTTTTGGTACAGAGAAATTAATAGACTATCTGTTGATTTCATAACTCTTCTCATTATTTTCCGCCGACAAACAATTTCCTGACTAGGATCAAGTTAATTTTCAGTTTGCCAAAACAGTATTAGAGTAGAGTATTATCTATAAGCATTCAATTATGCTGTAAATATAAATAAAATTTTAATAACTGTTAACTAATTATTAAATATTCTGAAGAATTATTTAAAAAATCTACTTTAACATGTCATGTAAGAAGGATGTTGGAATATTTAGTGTGAAATTTACATTTACTCCTTTTAATTCTTTACCATTTAAACCAGAATTCCCAATTGGAAAAGCATAACCACCTGTTAAATCTAAAATTCCGAAAAGAGTAACCCCTATTTTGGGAGCCACATATTTATTGGTTCCTTCAACTCCGGCAAGAAAATAATATGAATGATAGAAATCTACATTTCTCTCGAAATTAAGCAAAACATCTGCTTGTAACTTAGGCATTATCGCAAAGTCAGAATTCGCAGATCCCATTAAAGCAGAAGCTCCCAAACGATAAATGACATCGTCATTTTTAAGAAACATCAGTCTCCCTCCTACTTCACCGAAGCTTTGGTTTTGGTAAACGTATCCCACATTAATCAGTTTATGAACCGTGTACTGCGCTTTTACAAAAGTGCTTACGAAAAATAGAAAAAGTATAGAGATTGCAAATCGCATATTCATTGTGAAATATTTAAGTGTAAAAATAAAAAAAACTGCTTTAGCATTTTAATGTTAAAGCAGTTTCTATACCGAAAAGAAGAATTAAATTCCGAAAGCAGATTTAATTTCTTCTACTTTGTCTAATTTCTCCCATGTGAAGAACTCTAAACCTGTAAGAGTCAACTCATTTTTATGCCCTTTATTAAAGGTTTTATCTGCAACGAAATGCTCTCTTCCCATGTGTCCGTAAGAAGCAGTTTCCTGGTAGATAGGATTTCTTAATTTTAGGTTTTGTTCAATAGCATAAGGTCTCAAATCGAAAACTGTAGATACTTTTTTAGCAATTTCTCCATCATTTAAACCAACTTTTGAAGTTCCGTAAGTATTGATGTACAATCCGCAAGGTTCAGCAACACCAATAGCATAAGAAACCTGCACCAAAACTTCATCAGCAACACCTGCAGCAACTAAGTTTTTAGCAATGTGTCTTGTAGCATAAGCAGCACTTCTGTCTACTTTTGAAGGATCTTTCCCAGAGAAAGCACCACCTCCGTGAGCTCCTTTTCCACCGTAAGTATCAACGATAATCTTTCTTCCTGTAAGACCTGTATCTCCGTGAGGACCTCCGATTACGAATTTCCCTGTAGGATTGATGTGATATTTGATCTGATCATTAAATAAAGCTTTGATTTCTTCAGTCTGCTGAGCAACAACTTTAGGAATCAAAATTGTTTTAATATCTTCTCTGATTTTGTTTAACATTTCTTCTTCAGCACCGAAATCGTCATGCTGAGTAGAAACCACGATAGAATCAATTCTTACCGGTTTGTGGTCATCAGAATATTCAATTGTTACCTGAGATTTTGCATCTGGACGGAGATATTTGATTTCAGAATCTTCTCTTCTGATTGCAGAAAGCTCTTTAAGAATAGTATGCGCCAAATCTAAAGCTAAAGGCATATAGTTTGCCGTTTCGTTGGTAGCATATCCAAACATCATTCCCTGATCTCCTGCTCCTTGAGCGTTTGCTTTTGTTTCGAAAGTTTCGTCAGCAACTACTCTGTCAACACCTTGGTTGATATCCGGTGACTGTTCGTGAATCGCAGAAATTACTCCACAAGAATCACCATTAAACATATATTCACCTTTTGTATAACCAATTCCGTTGATTACTTCTCTTGCAATAGTTTGAACATCTAAATAAGCATCAGATTTTACTTCTCCTGCCAAAACAACCTGTCCTGTTGTAACCAAAGTTTCACAAGCCACCTTTGATGTTTTGTCGTATGCTAAAAAGTTATCGATAAGTGCATCAGAAATCTGATCTGCAATTTTATCCGGATGTCCTTCTGAAACAGATTCAGATGTAAATAAATAAGACATATTATTCTTTGTATTTTTTAGATTAAAAAAAGTGAAGAAAAAATGAATAATTGCCCGGAAATGCTAAAAAAGAATTACTGTTTTAGCATTTTTTTAGAGAGGTTGCAATCAGGTCAAATTTTTCCTCGTTAATAAACGTCTGCAAAGTTAAGTACTATTTTTTAATACTCAAAAACTTTTGTCGATTATTATATTTTTATTGAAACATGCTTTAAACGTCCCTCAATTCTGTTATTGAGGCTTAATGCTTACAAAATCTTTTGGTGCATTGTTGAAATTAAGCTTTGTTTCTAAAGAAGATTTTATAAAAGAACTCAACTCATCAATAATTTTTTGCTTGAAAGTGGGTTTATAATAGATGATTTTAATTTCTCTGTATGGAAAAGGTTTTTTAAATCTGTAAACCTTGCCTTTTTGTTCTTCTGAAAGTTGATTTAAAGCTAATTCCGGCAAAATACTGATCCCTCCCACTTTATCAACCATGTGTACCAAAGTCTGAATATTGGATGCTAAGAAATCTAAATTTTTAGGCTTCAAAGTGTTTTCTTTTAAGTGGCAAATGTTTTCAAACTGATTTCTCAGACAGTTACCTTCTTCCAAAAGCCAAACCTTTTCTACATTCAGTTCTTCAGGAACAATAAATGTATTTTTCTTGTTTGCCTCAGTATCTGAACTGTAAATCATCAATTCTTCATTAAATAAGAAGTCCTGATAAAATTCGTTGGCATTATCATAAGGTGTAGAAATAATTCCGGCATCCAATTCACCTGCTTTTAAAGCTTTGATGATGTTATCAGTCGTCATTTCCTTTACATTCATCTGAATTTTAGGATTATCCTGCAAAAAATGGAAAATTTCTGTTGGCAGAATGAACGAAGAAACGGTTGGAATAATTCCCAGGTTAATGGTTCCTCCCAAAATATTATTTAATAAATTTGCCTTGTTTTTAAGCTCATTTACAGCCTCGATGATTACTTTAGCTTGGTCTATTATTTGCAGTCCTACGTCGGTGGTTCTGATTGGATGAGTTGTTCTGTCAAAAACCTTTACATCCAGCTCATCTTCAAACTTCTGTATCATTGCACTTAATGTTGGCTGAGTAATAAAACACGCTTGAGCGGCTTTACCAAAATGCTTATACTTATCTACAGCGATAAGATATTCCAATTGCTGAATGTTCATTTGATTAATATTATCTATGACAAAGATATAACGTTTTTGGCAGAAGCCATTAAAAATTCAACTAAATTTGATTCTGAAAAATGGAATGAATCTCAAATCATAACTATATGGATAATAAAAAATTAACGACAAGCAGCGGAGCACCTTATTATGAACACCAGGATTCTCAAACAGTCGGAGCGCGTGGTCCGGTATTGTTACAAGATTTTATCTTACAGGAAAACCTTGCTCATTTTGTGAGAGAAAGAATTCCTGAAAGAATTGTTCATGCGAAAGGAAGTGGAGCTTACGGAAAATTTACAGTCACTCACGACATCTCAAAATATACAAAGGCTAAATTATTTTCTCAGGTAGGAAATTCTTGTAAAATGTTTGCCCGTTTCTCTACCGTTGGTGGCGAAAAAGGAAGTGCAGATACGGCAAGAGACCCAAGAGGATTTGCTTTAAAATTTTATACAGAAGACGGAAATTGGGATTTAGTAGGAAATAATACGCCTGTTTTCTTTATTAAAGACGCTAAAAAATTTCCAGATTTTATACATACTCAAAAAAGAGTTCCAAAAACCAACCTGAAAAGCGCAACCATGATGTGGGACTTCTGGAGTTTAAATCCCGAATCGCTGCACCAGGTTCTTATTTTAATGTCTGACAGAGGTACACCTTATGGTTTTAGACACATGCACGGTTTTGGCTCTCATACTTTTTCGATGATTAACAGTGAAAATGAAAGAGTTTGGGTGAAGTTCCATTTTAAAACAAAACAGGGAATTAAAAACTTTACCGACGACGAGGCAACAAAAATGGCAGGAGAAAATCCTGATTTTGCACAGGAAGATCTTTGTAACGCAATCGAAAACGGCGATTTCCCAAAATGGACGATGTACATGCAGGTAATGACCGAAGAACAGGCAAAAGAATTCAGATGGAATCCTTTCGACATCACTAAAGTTTGGTTTCAGGGAGATTTCCCTTTAATTGAAATTGGCGAAATGGAACTGAACGAAATTCCAGCAAATTATTTTGCTCATGTAGAACAGTCTACTTTCTCACCAAGCAATTTGATTAACGGAATCAGTTTTTCACCAGACAAAATGCTTCAGGGAAGATTATTTTCTTACCCAGATGCACATCGATACAGAGTAGGTGTAAATTCTCATCAGCTTGAAGTAAATAGATGTCCGTTTGCAGTCAACAATTACCAAAGAGATGGTTTTATGGCTGATTCAAGTGAATATCAGGATAAGCCAAATTATCATCCAAATAGTTTTGATGACATCCAACCAGATTTGTCTTATAAAAATTTCGAATATGAGTTAGACACCAATCATGTTGCTAATTTCAACAGAAATGAAAATGACGACGATCACTACACTCAACCCGGACTTTTATATACAAAAGCAATGAATCAGGAGGACAGAGAACACCTGATAAACAACATCATAGGAAGCATGAAAGGAATTGACGGACCCAAAAAAGACGAGATTATCAACCGCCAAATTTGTCATTTTTTCAGGGCAAATATTGAGCTTGGCATGAAAGTGGCATCCAGTTTAAATGTCAATATAGACGCCAACATGATGAATCATTTTAAGTAAACTATTAAATAATAAACACTTAAAAGGGAAAAAAGTTAATTTTTTCCCTTTTTATTTGTAAAAAATTTTTAATTTGCAGGTTCTTAAAGATTAAGAGAATAATGACTTACGAAAATATACTGCTAAAGAAAGAAGAAAAAACGGCTGTAATTACAATCAACAGACCTGAAAGTTTAAATGCATTGAATGCACAAACTATAAAAGAAATCAGTGCTGCATTGGATCAATTACAATCTGATAATGAGGTAAGAGTAATTATTTTAACTGGAAGCGGAGAAAAATCGTTCGTTGCTGGTGCAGATATAAAAGAATTTAGTAACTTTAATCAGGAAAAAGCAGAAGAATTAGCAAGAAACGGTCAAAACTTCCTTTTTGACAAGATCGAAAACCTGTCTAAACCAGTAATTGCTGCAGTAAATGGCTTTGCTTTGGGCGGAGGTTTAGAATTGGCAATGGCTTGCCACATCAGATACGCATCAGAAAATGCGAAACTGGGACTTCCTGAAGTAACTTTAGGTCTTATTCCGGGGTATGGAGGAACCCAAAGACTTCCAAAATTAGTAGGAAAAGGGATTGCGAATGAAATGATTTTCTCAGCAAAAATGGTTCCTGCGCAAAAAGCAAAAGAAATTGGTTTGGTAAATGAAGTTTTCCCAATAGGTGAACTTCTTTCTAAAACAGAAGAATTGGCAAAAACAATTGCAAACAATTCTCCAATGGCAATTTCACGCGCTATTAAAGCAACCAATCTGTCTGATACTGATAAAGGTTTTGAAACCGAAATTAAATTTTTCGGCGAGCTTTTTGACTTAGAAGACAAAAAAGAAGGAGTTTCAGCTTTTATTGAAAAAAGAAAGCCTAACTTCTAATATACCAACACAAATTATTTCGAAAACAACCGATGCAGAAGTATAATAAGTTTGACAAAGCTTATCTAAAAATGGCTCAAGAATGGGCAAAACTTTCCTACTGCGAAAGGAAACAAGTAGGAGCTCTTATCGTAAAAGATAGGATGATTATTTCAGATGGGTACAATGGTACTCCGTCAGGATCTGAGAACTGCTGTGAAGACGAAACCGGGAAAACCCATTGGTACGTTTTACACGCAGAAGCAAATGCAATTTTGAAATTGGCAGGCTCTACACAATCTGCCCGAGGTGCAACTTTGTACCTTACTTTATCTCCCTGTAAAGAATGCAGCAAGCTAATTTTACAGGCAGGAATTTCAAAACTGGTCTACATTAATGCTTACTCAGATGATGAGGGAATTGCTTTTTTAAAAGAACACCAAATTGAAATAATACAAGTTTCCGAAAATGAGTTAGAAATTTAATTAAAAAAAACACAACACGATGACTTGGGATGAAAAAATTAAAGATTTCGAAATCTTTCTACGTTTTGAAAGAAATTTTTCAGAAAACACACTCGACGCTTATATCCGCGACATTAAAAAACTTAAAGACTACGCAGTAGGAGACCTCGAAAATACAGGTCCTGAAAAGATTACCTATGATAATCTTCAGGAATACATTTTCAAACTATCTAAACAGAAATTCAGCGAACGATCACAAGCAAGATGGATATCCTCCATTAAAGCTTTCTTCAGATATTTACTGGAAGACGAAATTCGTCATGATAATCCGTCAACATTGTTGGAAGGTCCTAAGTTAGGTTTATATTTACCCGATACATTAAGCCTTGCCGATATTGAAAAAATCATCGAAGCTATTGAAAGAGGTTCAGATTTAGGTAAAAGAAATCACTGCATTATTGAAGTACTTTATGGATGCGGACTTAGAGTTTCTGAATTGATTGATGTTAAAATTTCTAATATCAATTTTAAAGAAAACTACATTAAAGTTATCGGAAAGGGTAACAAAACACGCTTCGTACCTTTAGCTCAATACACTGCAAAATTTTTGAAAGAATACATCACTGAAGTACGTTCTAAAAGTAAAGTGAACAAAAAGCATGAAGACACTCTTTTTCTTAACAGTAGAGGAACTTCAATGTCTCGCGTGATTGTATTTATTATCATTAAAGAATTAACAGATAAAGCGGGAGTGAGTAAGAAAATCTCCCCACATACATTCAGGCATTCATTTGCTACGCATTTGTTGCAAAACGGAGCTGATTTGCGTTATATTCAGGAAATGTTGGGACATTCAAGCATTACAACAACCGGAATTTATACCCATTTAAAAACAGAAGAACTTCGGGATGTGATACTAAATTATCACCCGAGAAACTCTAATATTGCTTAATGAAAATATTAAAATTTTGTCCGAATTGCGGAAATGAAACCCTCAATTGGGACGGAGAAAAAAAATGGAGCTGCGCTGAGTGCAGCTTCACTTTGTATAATAATGTTGCAGGAGCTGTTGCTGTAGTAATTCGCTGTGGAGATGAAATCTATTTAACACGAAGAAATCAGGAGCCTAAGAAAGGAAAACTGGATTTAGCCGGAGGATTTGTAGACCCAAAAGAAAGCGCAGAAAACACTTGCAAAAGGGAACTTTTTGAGGAACTTCAGCTTGAAATTGATATTAAAAACTTAAGATATCTAACGAGCCTTCCCAATGTATATCAATACAAAGAAATTGATTATAATACGATTGATTTGTTTTATGAATATCGTGTTTCTGAGAAGTTTGAAGTGAATATAGAATTATCTGAAATTTCAGAAACCCAATGGATTCCAATTTCTGAAATTAACCTTGACGATATTGCTTTTGATTCTCAGAAGAAATTCTTTGAACAGTATTTAAAAGATTTTAATTAGAAGTATTTTCTAGTATTTTTTAGAATCTAAAATTCCTTTAAAATAATTATTTAAAAGCAATCTTTCTTCTTTAGAAAGGTTGGCTTCCGGGTGATAAACAATATAAGCAGGCATCGGCATTACTTTGCCATCAATAGTTTGTATTGAGTGCTTAAGCATATTTTGCTTTAAATCTTTATTGTAACTTCCCCAAACAGAAAAATTAAGATGCTCTCTACCATCATTGACATGGCTTTTCACTGACCAGGAAAAAGGAGCGATATAGGCGTATTTAGGATAAACCGTTTCATCGGAATGGCAATCGTAGCAAGCATTTTTCAATAATGCAGCGACTTTTGGCGGCGTATTTTCAACCTTAACAAAATTTTTGCTTTGATCTACAGGTTTATTCACTTTATCAACCGGAATAAATTGAATCATTGCAAAACCTACCAAACACCAAAAAACGATTTTCTTAAACTTCTGCATTATCTTCTTACTTCAAGATTTCTATTCGTTCCAGAGTTATTATTCTGAATAGAATTATTCATTGGATTTGTTGTCGATTTATTCTCGTTAGACTGAGCTTTTGCAGCACTTGTAGCCGTTCCGAATTTACTGATATCAAGTACTTTTGTATCTTTCAGATCCCAGGTTTCTCTTGAAGTCCATAAAGGTCGAATAACCGCAGTCTTATAGTAAGTATAAGAATCTTCTGCAAAAGTAGAAGTTTCAAAATCTGCAGGATCCCAATATCCGTTTTCATTATTATCAACCAAGATCCGGATAATATATTCTGCCGGTTTCAATACATCAAACGTAACCGAATTTCCGCTGGTATATACTTGATATATTGCTTTTTCTGAAGAATCTAAAAGCTGCAGCCAATATTTTTTAGTCGGAGCATTTTGAAGATCTACTTTTAAAAGTCCGTAATTTTCAATCTTATCAATTTCAAAATCAAAACGTTTAGACTCAGAATTTTTTTCATAATAAGAAGAAATCGTAGTTTTTGGAATTGTCAACTGATATTTTTTTCCGGAAATGAAATCTGATGTTATTAAAATCTGATAAGGATTGGTCTCTGATATTTTCGCAGTAAACGGTTGTACCGTTGTACTATCAATCTTTAAAGTCCATTTTTCCGGATTAATTTTGTCGATAAGGTAAGTGGATGAAATTTTGAAAGCAGTTTTTGGAGGCAATAAAGCCCCACCATTTTCGCTAATAACATCCATAACGTTCTTCTTATTGTATTTATAAAAAGAAACAACAGTATCCTGCTTTGTTCCGGTGTCGTAGCTGAACTCCAATTTTTCATTCACAGTTTGCCCAACATCACTTTTTACCGCATCAAACCAAATCTTCACAGAATCTGATTTTGGCTTATGAGTCACTTTGATGTCTTTCAGCTTTTCGCTTATAGAAAGTACTTTTACCTCTTCAGGATTCCCTTCAAAAGTCATCAAAATTCCTCCCGGCATTTCTTTTAACTCAGGGTTTTTAAACGGCTTTTTAGACGGAAATAATTTTAAATTTAATCCGGAAATAGATTTTTCAACAACAACAGTGTCTTTTTGAAATGCTATTTTTTCTTTTCCAGGATTGTAAATTGAGTTTTCGTTGTCGTCATCAAAAGCAATAATCTTGTATTTTCCTTTGGCAAGATAATTTAGTTCATAATATCCGTCATCATCTACTTTGGTGATGTAATATGGCTTCTGTTTATAATCCATACTGTCTTTCAACTGATAAAGACCAACCACCATTTTGTTATCAGAGCTGCTTTTCTTTTTTAAAGCTAATGCATCTGTAACCACTCCACTGATGTACAGATCATCAAGCTTTTCGCCTGTAGAAAAAGCAAAATTATAATATCTCAAGACATTACCTTCGCTGTTATCAACGATTGCATTTCCAAAATTGAAATTATACGTAGTATTTGCCTGTAAAGTATCTGTCCATTGAATCACCATATATTTATTAGCGATATTGGAAGGTAGAATTCTTTTGATATTCTTTATAGGAGGTGAAATATTAAGATTTTTATTAATATCCTTTAAAGTAATATATTCATTAAAATCAATACGAAGTTCTTTAATATCTCTTCTTACATTGACTCTTGCGGAATCTATATTTGAACCTATAGCTTCAGGAGCCAAGGTATCTTTAAGACCTCCGATTGGTGAGCCTACTCTTGCACAAGACTGTACAAGAATCCCGATGATGAATAAAAGAAGAAATCTTTTCATGAAATTATTTGAGCAAAAATAAACATTATTCTCCAAAAACCTCATTTGTTGTTTTCAAAGTGTCCTGATTATCATTCATAATGCTGTGAAGTTTATCTTTCTGAGGTGGAAAATCTTCAAACAAACCCGATAAAGCCAAAGCTGAGTAGACTCTACCCGAATATTTGTTTCCTATAGCAATAATGGTCACTTTTGATTTTAAAAGATGAGCAAAAACAGAATTTGTACCATGCCACCAACCGTTGTGATAAGTTAGCTTTTCTCCGTTATCAAAAATTTTCATTCTGAAACCCAATCCGTAATTATTTTGACCTGCTTTTTCATTGCTGTAAGGCGCAAAAACCATTTGCATCAATTCTGGCTTTAAAAAATCTTTAGAAAACATCGCTTTCGAAAAATTAAAAAGATCTCTTGGTGTGGTATAAACATTTTTATCACCATAAATAAGGTCTAATCGGTCTAAAGGATACAGTTTATTTCCGCCAAAATAAAATGACTGCGATGCCGTAGGAATATCTTTTTCCTGAAAAATATACGTATTCGTCATTTTCAGCGGAGTGAAAACCATTTCCTTCATTGCTTGTGGAAAAGGAGTTTTAGTAATTTTCTCAATCAGCAAAGCCAAAAGCGCAAAATTGGTATTGCAATACATAAATCCTGTATCCGTATCTCTTGCCAACTCAGGTTTGTATTTGATGATCATATTCAAAACATCCTGATTGGTAATATAAGTTTTAGAAAGTTCTGCAGGAGCAGGCTGAATTTTAGTAATGAAATATTCGTATTTCGGCAATCCGCTTCTTTGGTCTAATAAAGTCTGAACCGTCACATTTGGGTAAGGAAATGCAGGGAAAAACTGTGTTAAATGGTCTGTTAATTTTATTTTTCCGGCTTCAATTAACTTCATCATTGCCATTGCCGTCAATGTTTTTGAAACTGAAGCAACATGCAATGCCGTATTTTGATTTATAGGATTTTGATTTCCTTCTCGAGCGAAACCTCTGTAATTTTCATATAAAATCTGATCTCCCTGTGCGACTAAGAAACTTCCACTTAAATTACCTCTTTCCCAAACCTTTTTATAATACTGGTCGATATAATTTACGGCATAATCTTTATCAACAAGATTGAAATCTCCTGAAGCAAAAACCTTAGTTAAATCTACATTTCCATAGTTGGGAAGATTGGTCGTAGATTCTGCTGTTGCAGAATTATTTTCAGATTTGTTTTTACAGGAAAATAAGAATAAAAATACGGTGGTAACAAGTACGAGGTTAAGCTTCTTCATGGGTTCAAAAAATGAACGGCAATTTAATAAAACTCCATTCAAATATGAAAAGGCGATTGTCAATTATGAATTATTTAACATAAAATTTCACACCCTAAATGAGTAATCTAATTCGTTGGTTTTTAAACTAGCAAAATGATGCAATAATTTTATCTACAATTACTTGTGCCAATTTCTCTTTGCTTTGATGAGTCCAGCCTGCGATATGAGGCGTTACGATTACTTTTTCTGAGTCTAAAAGATAGGCTAAGTCGTCATTGTCTGTTTCTAGGTTTTCAAAAGAAGATTTTTCATATTCTAAAACATCAAGACAAGCTCCCTTTACTTTTCCTGACTTCAAAGCTTCAACTAAATATTTCGTTTCAACATTCTTTCCTCTTGCAGTATTCACGAAATAGAAATCGTTTTTCATTTTATTAATAAACGCTGAATCAATTAAATAATGAGTTTCTTCCGTCATAGGAATATGCAAACTTAAAACCTCTGCTTTTTCTTTTAATTCTTCCAAAGAAACCTGCGTTGCAAACTCATCTGAAAGATCAGGAAGAATATCATGGAAAATCACTTTACATCCAAAACCCGAAAGCCTTTTTGCAGTAGCTTTTCCCATGTTTCCGTAACCTATAAGACCAACAGTTTTCCCCAATAATTCATCACCACGATTTTCCTCACGCAACCAAATTCCTTTTTTCACTTCATTTGAAGCAATGAAAAGACGATTCATTAAAATCAGCAACATTCCAACTACATGTTCAGCAACGGAATCTCTGTTCCCTTCAGGAGAATTTATTAATTGAATCCCTAATTTCTCAGCAACAGGAATATCAATATTTTCCATTCCCGCTCCTACTCTTGCAATGAATTTCAGATTGCTTGCTTTTTCTAAGAAATTTTTGTCTAAAGGAATTCTGCTTCTGATAATTACTCCATCATAGTTTTGAATTTTACCACAAACCTTATCATATGAAGACGTAAAATCTTCTTCTAAAATAAAGTTCTTCGCTAAAAGCTGTTCGGTAATAAGAGGGTGATTTTTATCTAATAATAAGATCTTCATTTTTTGTAACTTACATTTAAAAATAAACGGAAGAAAAATTCTTCCGTTGTAAATTATTGTTCAATTTCTCCTGAAAATAGCTTTTTCAATTCTACAGAATCTGTTGGCTTCATTCTTCCCGAAAGAATCAGCGACAATTCTTTTCTTCTTAAAGCAGCTGCGAATCTTTCTTTTTCAAGCTCGGTTTCCGGCTCCATCTGAGGAATTGGGATTGGACGATTAAACTCATCAACGGCAACGAAAGTATAAATTCCTTTATTCGTTTGAATTTTTTTCTGGTTGATTGGATCATCCAACCAAACATCCACATAAATTTCCATAGAAGTTCCGAATGCACGGGAAACTTTAGATTCCATCACAACAATTCCTCCTTCCGGAATTGGATGATCAAAAGAAACATGGTTTACAGAAGCTGTTACTACTCTTCTTTCGCAGTGTCTTGTTGCGGAAATCGATGCGCAACGATCCATTCTTGCCAACAATTCACCTCCAAAAAGGTTTCTCAGTTGGTTGGTATCATTGGGAAGTACGATATTGGTCATTATCGTCAGAGATTCTGACGCTTTTTTTATTTTTGCCATTTTGATTTACTTTTTATTGGAATTGGGTTTCCAAATTTTTGCAGCCTGTTTTATTGAATCTTTTTTAAGAGAATCCGCTTTAAAAGCTTTTACAGAATCTTCTCTTTTTATCTCTGCCGAATCTATTTTTACCGGCATTTTCTTTTCAATTCTCTTTGTTTTGGTCTGTACCGAAACATCATCAAAAGATTTTTTTCCGAAGATAAGTTCCTGTTGAGTATATCCTAAATATAATATTCCTAAAACCGGAATAATAAAAAGGAAAATCCAAAGAATTGATTTATTAAATTTATAATCTTTCTCAGGGTTTATCGGGCTTTCGAAAGAGTCACCTTCATTGATATCGGAGAAACGAATTTCTTCCAAACCATAAAAATCAGGATGATCAGATTCTAAACGATTTCCTTTGAAATGAAGTTCTCTGTCTTCAAGAAAAATAGTTCCGAGATTCTGGATCTCCAAAGTATGCTCTGCCTGAAGTTTTTTCTTCCAAAAATCAGTCTGGATCTGCAATTCATTTTCAGCCGCTTCTTTTGAAATTGATTTTTTATTGCTGATAAAATCTACCAAATCATCTGATGAAACCTGATAATCAGAATGGAATGCAATTTTTGAAGAAGGAGGAAGAATACTTCCGTTGTCTGAGTTGATGACCGCTTTAGAATTTTCCAGAGAAAATACACCAAACTTTGGAACAGTAACGGTTCCAAATTGTTTCAAATAGTCTAAAATGTAAGCTGAAATATTCATTTGGTGGCAAATTTATGACTTTTTCGTGACTTTTTGGAAGATTTATTTCTAATGTATAAGTAGCAATAATTACAAAAAATTAAAACTAAAAAAAGACTGCCGAAACAGTCTTTAAAAAATTTAATCTGAACTAACTTGAAATATAATGATATGAAATGGTGTCGAATTGTAATTATTGAATTTTCCAACTGATCCCAAACATAAAATTGGTTCCTGCCTGAGAAAAATAAACCGGACCATTGTAAACGTACCCATTGTTTACATATTTCTGGTTAAAAATATTATTCACCAAAAGTTTTAGAACAACCTCATGTTTTGCAATTTTAAAATCATACTGCGCATTGAAATCTGTAAGAAGATAATCATCAAGCTGTAAGCTCTGAGTTTCTGTATTATCAAGATATTGCTTCCCGACATACTGATTCATTAAAGCAAAGTGGAAATTTTTAGTTGGATTGTATTTCAGGCTAAGATTGGCAATTAAATTGGGTGAAAAAGAAATTTCAGTGTTTCCAAGCTCAGTAATTTCTTTTTTATTTTTAATTCTAAAATCAAGGTTTCTGTTTTGGCTGAAACTTACATTTCCTGAGATCTCCCATTGTTTTGAAAGTTTTGCCAAAGCTCCAATTTCAATTCCTCTTCTGTAACTTTTACCGGAATTGGTTCTGATAAACTCTCCGATATTACTGATCTGACCGTTTAAAACCAACTGATTCAGGTAATACATATAATAAAGATTGGCTGTAAAAGCGACTTTTCCAAATTGCTTTTCAATTCCTGCTTCAAAATCATGAAGCTTTTCTGATTTCACATCATTGTTTGATATTAAATCATCACGATTGGGCTCGCGTTGCGCATGAGCATAAGAGAGGAAAACTTTTCCGTTGCCTAGTTTATAATTAACTCCCGCTTTTGGATTAAAAAATAGCCAGTTTTTATTAAGATTAGCGCCTTCTCCATCACCTTCCATTAATATCTTTGTATCATAATCAATATTTCTCAACTGAAGATCTCCAAAGAATTCAAAATCATTCACTTTGATTAATGCTTTAGCAAAAGCTGCAACTTCAGTTTTCACCGAACGATTACGGTAATATTCATATTCATCAATATTTGGAAAATACACTCCGGTAACATTTCCGTAATGCCTTCCGTAATATTGATTTCCTACTAATCCGAAATTCAAATCTAGATTTTCAAATTTCCCATATAAAGTAGAAACTAAACCATAGAAATCGTTGTTCAACCATTTTTTTCTGATAAAATCAGTTTGATTTACCGGAGAACCGTTTAATTCAAACACCGGAAGATTGTAATTGGAGTAATGCGTTGCATCTTCATCTTCTTCGTTTACTCTTACGTAATTTTCATAAAACCCTCTTCCTTTTGTGTAATGAAGGGTCGTTTCAAGATTCCAACGCTCGTTGATGTTTTGTTCCCATAAAAACTGATAATGATTTTGCCTGTAATTATCCGTTTCGTTATCATAGAATTTCTCCTCACCAGTAAAAAGACCCGTGTATTGACCGGAATAATTTAGTCGAGGATTTGTTTCCCAGGTTTGTTTATCAATTCCGTTCCAGGCTTGATACGTTTTTTCTTTTCCTCCAAAAGCCATCAAGCGAAGTTTTGTTTTTCCCTCTTCAAATAAGGCTGTGAAATTATAAGAATTTAGATCTGAAAAAGCCCTGTCGATATATCCATCAGAATGAATATAAGAATACCTTCCCATCACAGAAAGGCGGTCTTTCCAGAATTTACCAGAACCTACCTCAGCCGAATATTTATACGTATTAAATGATCCGTAGCTGTCATCTGTTTTAAAATAAAACTTTTCTTCAGGTTCTTTAGAAATCACATTGATACTTGCTCCAAAAGCAGAAACTCCGTTATTAGATGTTCCCACACCTCTTTGAATCACGATTTGTGAAGCCGAGCTCGTAAGATCCGGAACATTCACGAAGAAAGTTCCCTGACTTTCAGAATCGTTGAACGGAACGCCATTCATCATCACATTAATTCCTCTTCCGGCAACTCCACGAATTCTAAAACCGGTATAGCCCACTCCATTTCCGGCATCAGAAGTTGAGATAATTGACGTTTGATTTTTTAAGAGAATAGGTAGATCTTGTCCGAGGTTTCTACCGTCAAGATCTTTCTGAACATTGATGATTTCTTTGGCAACAGGAAGTCTTTTGGTAAAGTTGACAGCTTCAATTTCTCTGATTTTCAGAGAATCATTATTTAGAGTTTGTGCAAAACTCAGGGAACTTGCGGTAAGTCCTAAAAAAAACAATCCTTTCATTCTTATAAATTTTAAAAATTTAATGGAATAAAAGGGGCGACTATATTTATAATCGATAAATTATGATTGATAAGTGATTTAATTTATAGTTTATCATTTATCATTCATCAATTATAATGAATGTTTCCCTAAACGGCATTACCCGTTCCAGGTTCATTGGGTATAATCTCAGCCCGCTTTGGAGCACCCCTTTATTTCAACCGCGAAATTACTAAAAATATTTGAATTGAAATATTTTGAACTAATGATTAAAATTTAACTCTAAAACTCAGTAAGATTGGTTGTAAGAATCAATATAATAATAGTTTTTATCATCTTTTGTAACTTCAAACATTTTACCTAATTTCCAGCTGTAATTCCTTTTTATATCGGCATATTCAAAAGGAATGATGATTTTATTATTAACATCAATCACACCAAATTTATCATTGTAAGTCGCAACAATCATAGGATTAGAAACATCATCACCTTCTAAAATGTAGAGATATTGATATTTAGGATAAATAGTAAACTGGCTCTGATCTGAAGGATTTTTAAACTTTGAATCTTCAATAATACCATACTTTCCCTTTAAAATATAAGCATGAAATAGCGCTTTTTTTACTTCTAGTATACATTTTCCTAAATCTGCGTCTTTATATTGGTAAACTTTTTTGCCCGATTTATTTATCCTGAAAGCAATTTTATTTTTCTCTACAGTGGCAAAATCTCCGCCTCCAAACTTTCTGATTTTCTCGTTGGGAGAGTTTAAAAGGTTGCAATCTTCACCAAAAAACATCACCAAATCATACTCCGGTTGAATTACAAATTTTCCTTTTTGATTGACGAAGCCCGATTTTCCATTCTTTTTTTGCGGAATCAGCAATGGCACTTCTTCATTAACCACAGGAAGTTTCGATACATCATTTTTTACAATATTTGACTTTACTGCATTTTTAGATTTATTTAAATTATTCTTTTTAAGAGTTTTAGATTGAGAAAAAGCAAAAACGGAACACGTTATTAAAAAACCCAACTTCAATTTCCTTAGAATCATCTTATGTTTATTTTGTACCAAAAATAGAAAATATAAAATTCATATTTATAAAGAATCTAAATAATTTCAACCTTACAAAATAGTAAAATTTCGTAAATTTGGGAACATTTTCAAAGGTTTAGCAATAGAAAACAAAATTTTGAAGATTTTTTTTGATAAAATCAAAAAATTTACAGCAGTTCTTATCTGTTTAGTTTTTATCTCAAGAAAAGATTTTCAGATAACATCAAAGGTTAAATCCATGATGTTAAAAGTTTTTTGAAAAAATTCCGGACAACTTGAAAGCATTACAGGTTTTTAGAATTTTAAAATTTTTGAAAATGAAATTAAAAATGAAAAGACGTACATTATTATGAATATTTATCAGGATTACATCCAAGAGATTGAAGAAAGAAAAGCACAAGGGCTTCACCCAAAACCAATTGACGGCGCAGAATTATCAAGCGCGATAATTGCACAAATCAAAGACACAGCAAACGAATACAGAGCTGATTCTCTTAAATTTTTTATTTATAACACTTTACCGGGTACAACAAGTGCTGCAGGGGTAAAGGCTCAGTTTTTAAAAGAAATTATTCTTGGCGAATCTGTGGTTGAAGAAATTACTCCAGCTTACGCTTTCGAATTATTATCTCATATGAAAGGTGGACCTTCTATCGAAGTTCTTCTTGATTTAGCTTTAGGAAATGATGAGACGACTGCAAAACCGGCTGCTGAAGTTCTTAAAACTCAGGTTTACTTATATGATGCTGATACAGCACGTTTAAAAGAAGCTTTCGAATCTGGTAATGTAATCGCTAAAGATATTTTAGAAAGCTATGCAAAAGCAGAGTTTTTCACTAAACTTCCTGAAGTTGCAGAAGAAATCAAAGTAGTGACGTTTATCGCAGGTGAAGGTGATATTTCTACCGATTTATTATCTCCGGGAAATCAGGCACACTCTCGTTCTGACAGAGAACTTCACGGTAAATGTATGATCACACCTGAAGCTCAGGACGAAATAAAAATGCTTCAAGCTCAACATCCTGATGCAAGTGTAATGCTTATCGCAGAAAAAGGGACAATGGGAGTTGGTTCTTCTCGTATGTCTGGGGTGAACAACGTTGCACTTTGGACTGGGAAACAAGCAAGTCCTTACGTACCTTTCGTAAACATCGCTCCGATCGTAGCAGGAACAAACGGTATTTCTCCAATTTTCTTAACGACTGTTGATGTAACCGGAGGTATCGGAATTGACCTACAAAACTGGGTGAAAAAAGTTGACGAAAACGGAAACCCTGTTCGTAATGAAAATGGTGATATTGTTTTAGAAGAAAAATATTCTGTTGCTACAGGAACTGTTCTTACAATCAATACCAAAGAAAAGAAATTATACAACGGAGATGTTGAATTGAAAGATATTTCAAAATCATTTACTCCTCAAAAATTAGAATTTATCAAAGCTGGTGGTTCTTACGCTATCGTTTTTGGTAAAAAAATTCAAACTTTTGCTGCAAAAACTTTAGGAATTACAGCTCCTACAGTTTTCGCTCCTTCTAAAGAAATTTCTATCGAAGGACAAGGTTTGACTGCTGTTGAAAAAATCTTCAACAGAAATGCAGTGGGTGTTACTGAAGGTAAATTATTACACGCTGGTTCAGACGTTCGTGTAGAAGTAAACATCGTTGGTTCTCAAGATACGACAGGTTTGATGACTTCTCAGGAATTAGAATCCATGGCTGCAACCGTGATTTCTCCAATCGTAGACGGAGCTTACCAATCAGGTTGTCACACTGCTTCAGTTTGGGATAAAAAAGCGCAGGCTAATATTCCTAAATTAATGAAATTCATGAACGATTTCGGAGTAATCACAGCTCGTGACCCGAAAGGTGAATATCACGCAATGACAGACGTTATTCACAAAGTTCTTAACGATATTACAGTTGATGAATGGGCAATCATCATCGGAGGTGACTCTCACACAAGAATGTCTAAAGGTGTTGCTTTCGGAGCTGACTCTGGAACTGTAGCTTTAGCTTTGGCAACTGGTGAAGCATCAATGCCGATTCCTGAATCTGTAAAAGTGACTTTCAAAGGTGATATGAAAGAACACATGGATTTCCGTGATGTAGTTCACGCAACTCAAGCTCAGATGTTGAAGCAATTTGACGGCGAAAACGTTTTCCAAGGTAGAATTATTGAGGTTCACATTGGAACTCTTCCTGCTGACCAGGCATTTACATTTACAGATTGGACTGCAGAAATGAAAGCGAAAGCTTCTATCTGTATTTCTGAAGACGATACTTTGATCGAATCATTGGAAATTGCGAAAAGCAGAATCCAGATCATGATCAACAAAGGAATGGATAATCACAATCACGTTCTTCAAGGTCTAATTAACAAAGCAAACAAGAGAATCGAGGAAATCAGAACGGGCGACAAACCTGCTTTGACTCCGGATGCTAATGCAAAATATTACGCAGAAGTAGTTGTTGACCTAGACATCATCGTTGAACCAATGATCGCTGACCCAGATGTAAACAATGACGATGTTTCTAAAAGATACACTCACGATACCATCAGAGACCTTACTTTCTACGGTGGTGAGAAAAAAGTTGACCTTGGTTTCGTAGGTTCTTGTATGGTTCACAAAGGCGATTTGAAAATAGTTTCTCAGATGTTGAGAAATCTTGAACAGAAAAATGGTAAAGTAGAATTTAATGCACCATTGGTTGTTGCTGCTCCTACTTATAATATCATTGACGAATTAAAAGCTGAAGGTGACTGGGAATTATTAGAAAAATATTCAGGTTTTGAATTTAATGATGCATCTCCAAAAGGCGAAGCTCGTACTCAGTATGAAAACATGATGTATCTTGAGCGTCCAGGTTGTAACCTTTGTATGGGTAACCAGGAGAAAGCTGAAAAAGGAGACACTGTTTTGGCAACTTCTACAAGACTTTTCCAAGGGAGAGTGGTTGAAGATTCAGAACGTAAAAAAGGTGAATCTTTATTAGCTTCTACTCCGGTAGTTGTATTGTCTGCGATTATTGGTAGAATTCCAAATATCGACGAATACAAAGAAGCGGTTGAAGGTATCGATTTAACGACTTTCGTTCCATCTATCAAAGAATTGGTTACCGTTGGTCACTAATAGATTTTAAATTAAAGTCGCAAAACTTTTTAAATATAAAATGGAAGATTTCTTTTTGAAGTCTTCCATTTTTTTGTTTAGAATCTTTCCATTTAAGAGCGGTAAGAATTATTTTAACCTATGTCAATGATTCAAAATTTATTTTTCCTTAACTTCATAGGTATAAAAAATAGTAGTTATTCATTTAATTAATCCTATTTTATAAATGGTAGGAATGGTATTTGATGAACTTATTTTGAAAAAAATTCCGGCTTTAGTTTTAATTAAAAACCCGGAAAATTATTAGAAAAGAAAAATTAAAATAGATATGACTTTCGACATTGACATGATCAAAAAAGTGTACGAGCGTTATCCTGAAAGAATTGCTGCGGCAAGACAAATTACAGGAAAACCACTCACACTTTCAGAAAAAATCCTTTACACCCACTTATGGGAAGGAACCGCAACACAAGAATATGAAAGAGGAAACTCTTATGTAGATTTCGCTCCAGACCGAGTTGCAATGCAGGATGCCACTGCGCAAATGGCACTTTTACAATTTATGCAGGCTGGAAAAGCCAAAGTAGCCGTTCCTTCAACTGCTCATGCGGATCATCTTATTCAGGCAAGAGTAGGTGCAGAAGCAGATCTGCAGGAAGGAATTAATAAAAACTCTGAAGTTTTCAACTTTTTAAGTTCCGTTTGTGATAAATATGGTATTGGTTTCTGGAAACCAGGAGCCGGAATCATTCACCAGGTTGTCCTAGAAAATTACGCATTTCCGGGAGGAATGATGATCGGAACCGACTCTCATACGGTAAACGCAGGAGGCTTAGGAATGGTTGCCATCGGAGTTGGTGGAGCTGATGCAGTAGACGTAATGGCTGGAATGGCTTGGGAATTAAAAATGCCAAAATTGATCGGTGTTAAATTAACAGGAAAAATGTCTGGCTGGACTTCAGCAAAAGACGTTATTCTAAAAGTGGCAGGAATTCTTACCGTAAAAGGAGGAACGGGATGCATCGTAGAATATTTTGGAGAAGGAGCAGAATCTCTTTCAGCAACAGGTAAAGGAACAATCTGTAACATGGGTGCCGAAATCGGAGCTACAACTTCTACGTTTGGATATGATGATTCGATGAGAAGATATTTGGCTGCAACCGGAAGACAAGATGTTGTAGATGCTGCTGATAAAATTGCTGAACATTTAACAGGTGATGCTGAAGTGTACGCAAACCCAGAACAATATTTTGATCAATTAATAGAGATCAACCTTTCTGAATTAGCTCCTCATTTGAATGGACCTTTTACTCCGGATCTAGCGACTCCCGTTTCTGAGTTCAGAGCTAAAGCTGAAGCAAACGGATGGCCTCTTGAAGTTGAATGGGCATTGATCGGTTCTTGTACCAACTCTTCTTATGAAGATCTTTCGAGAGCAGCTTCAATTGTGGAAGATGCAGTTGCAAAAGGGGTAAAACCTAAAGCTATTTTAGGAATTAATCCTGGTTCTGAGCAGGTGAAATTTACTGCAGAAAGAGATGGCTTCTTAGATTCTTTCAGAAAATTTGAAAATGCAAGAATCTTTACCAATGCTTGTGGACCTTGTATCGGACAATGGGACAGAGAAGGTGCTGAAAAAGGAGAAAAAAACTCAATTATCCACTCTTTCAACAGAAATTTTGCAAAAAGAGCCGATGGTAACCCAAATACACATGCTTTTGTAGCGTCTCCGGAAATTGTTGCAGCAGTGGCGATCTCCGGAAGATTAGATTTCAATCCGATTACAGATACTTTAACCAACGAAGCTGGTGAACAAATTAAATTAGATGAGCCAAAAGGTTTTGAATTGCCTGCAAAAGGATTTGCTGTAGATGACAACGGATATCAAGCTCCTTCTGCAGACGGATCTAGTGTTCAGGTTAATGTAAGCCCAACTTCAGACAGACTTCAATTATTGGAAGAGTTCCCAGCTTGGGATGGTAAAAATATTACCGGAGCAAAAGTTTTAATTAAAGCTTTCGGAAAATGTACCACCGACCATATTTCTATGGCAGGACCATGGTTAAAATACAGAGGTCACCTTGATAATATTTCAAACAACATGTTGATTGGAGCCGTCAATGCTTACAATATGGAAACTAACCATGTTAAAAATGAATTAACTGGTGAATACGGTGAAGTTCCGGCGGTACAAAGAGCTTATAAAGCAGCAGGTGTTCCTACGATTGTTGTAGGAGATCAAAACTATGGTGAAGGTTCTTCAAGAGAGCACGCAGCAATGGAACCTAGACACCTTGGTGTAAAAGCCGTTTTGGTAAAATCATTTGCAAGAATTCATGAAACGAACCTTAAAAAACAAGGAATGTTAGGAATTACATTTGCCAATGAATCTGATTATGATAAAATTTTAGAAGACGACACGGTTAACTTCTTAGATCTTGATCAGTTCGCTCCAGGAAAACAATTGACTTTAGAATTTGTACATTCTGATGGAACGAAAGATATCATTTTAGCAAACCATACGTACAACGACCAGCAGATCGATTGGTTTAAAGCGGGTTCTGCGTTGAATTTAATTAAGCAACAGGAAAACTAAAATTTAGTTTTTAATTATACCGAAAAAGCAACTTCCATTGAAGTTGCTTTTTTATTTCAGCTTTTCCAAAAGATTAGATTTATACATTTCTCCCACCGAAATTTCGTGTTCCGAAATCAAAATTACTTTTTTTGAATTTAGACTTTTCACTTTATCTAAATTTAAAATAAAAGATTTGTGAATTCTTGTAAAGTTTCCCGGAAGCTGATTTTCCAGAGATTTTAAAGTATCTAAAACAATGTATTCCTGAGTTTCGGTTCTGATGTTGACGTAATCTTTAATGCTTTCCACATAAAGAATTTCATCAAAATTAATGCGATGTTGCTGACCGGAAGATTTCACGAAAAAATGTCCGGTTTCATTAGCTTCAGTTACAGGAAAACGTTCCTGAGCCTTCATAACGCTTTTGCTAAAACGGTCAAAAGAAATCGGTTTTAAAAGATAATCGACCACATTGTGCTCATATCCTTCTAAAGCATATTCTGCATAAGCCGTAGTTAAAATATACTTCATTTTGTCACCGACGATTTTCATAAAGTTGATCCCCGTTAATTCCGGCATTTGAATATCTAAAAAGACAAGATCTGCATCGTTCTTCTGAATAAATTCTAAAGCTTCAATAGGGTTTTCAGTTGAAAAAACAAGCTCAAGAAAAGAAATTTTCTCTACATAACTTCCGAGGAGTGATACTGCGAGCGGTTCGTCATCAACAATAATGCATTTAATTTTCTTCATTCTTCAAATCAATCTTTAAATCTACGGTAAAATTGGTTTCCGTTTCAATCATATTCAGCTCGTATTTTTTAGGATACAAAATTTCGAGTCTTTTCCTTACATTTTCAATCCCGATACCGGAAACAGAGTCTTTCATTTTCTCTTTTTTAAAATTTGAAAGATAAAAATGCAGAATTTTATTGTTATCTGAAATTTTCATATCAAAACCTTTGTTTCTGAAATCCCCGTGTTTAAAAGCATTTTCAACGAATGGAACTAAAAGCATCGGCGAAATATTCAGTTTTGGATGAATCAATTTTTTCTCAACGATTAATAATTCTGGACTTTTAATTCTCAGTTTTTCTAAAGCAATTAAACTGTCTAGATAACCAATTTCTTTATCTAAAGTAATAAAATCTTTCTCAAGATCTTTAGTGCTGTATCTTAATAATTGTCCCAATTCTTCAATGGCAGGCAAAGCTTTATCTGAATTTTGATAGACCAAAGAATAAATATTATTTAATGTATTAAAAATAAAATGCGGATTAATCTGGGTTTTTAAAGCTTGAAGTTCCGCAGATTTTTTTTCACTGATTAGCTGTTGACGCTCTTGTTCTCTTTTTAAGAAAATATTAAACAAAGACAATACAGTACTGATGAAAAGAGTTGTAGAACTATAAAATACATTGTCATAATAATAAAACAAAAGTGAAGTTCCATCAGCATAATTACCATGCCCAATAAACAAAGGCAGTATTAATTCTTCAACCATATATCGGAAAAATACAAAACAGCCTACACTAATAAAAAATCCTAGAATTGTAAAATACAGTTTATTAATATTGAAAAAGAAAGGAACAATAAAAAAATAATTGATATAAAACGCAAGTAAACTGACTACAAAAAAAGTAATATTCAATACGAAGTGCTCTGTGTTACCGGCTATAATAGGCGTAATTATGGAAAAAACAACATTAAGAATCCAATAAAATAGGTGTAAAAATATAATTTGTTTTGCTTTCATCGTAATTCTTTGTTGTTAACTATAATTGGTTGAGAAGAGTAATAATGCAAATATATCGAAACCGGAACTGCCTTTCGGTTTTCTAACTTTAAACTGCTTTTTTTAGGTAATCTATATTTAAACTCAGATTTGCCCGGAATTTCAGAAAGTATTTTTAGCTCAGAAACTAAAACTATATTTTCATCTGAAAGATTTTCTATTTCTATCGTTGCGGGCGCTTTTACTTTATTAATAGTAATGCTTTCGTTCGGAGCTATTGTTATTGTTTTCCAAACATCTACCCTGTGATTGCCTACATTAGGTTGCATAAAAACTAAGCTTAAAAAGAGTATTATATTTTTCATTCACCAAAAATAAATACTATAGCATAACTAGATCTTCCAAAATCTACAAACACCCTTTTTTTTCCGATGAAAATATTTTAACCCGACATATTTCGTTTTTGGTCGAAACGCTGTTTTATCAAATTGCTGTGAGATATAAATTTGTCAAAAATATTTAAAACAAATTATTATGAAAACATCAATATTAATCGTGTTAATGACAATGTCAACATTCTTATTCGGGCAGAAGAAACCTTCAGAATATTTCCCTGATCCTAAAACCAAAGTCTTGGTTGTTGGTTCATTTCATTTTGATTATCCCAATCAAGATGCTCATAAAACAGAAAAAAAAGATCAGGTAGATGTTTTGGAACCTAAGACAGCAACTGAAGTAACAGATTTAATCAATTATATCAAAAAATTTAAACCTACAAAAATTGCGATTGAAGCCTGGCCAAATTGGAAAGCCAATGAAAAATTAAAAGAATACAAAGAAGGAAAACACAGAGATCAAAGAGATGAGCGTTATCAACTTGCGATGCGACTTGCAACAGAACTTAAGATCAGTGAGCTGTACAGTATTGATGCTAATTCTGTATTGGATGAATTTGTAGAAAAATTTGAAAAAACAGATTCAGTATATTTTAAAAATATGCTTAAAGATTACGATTTTTTAAATGACGACCGCATCTCTCAACAGTATAATACTTTCATTAAGAATACTGAGCGAAAAAACTTCAAATCTATTCTTGATATGTTTAAATATATGAACAGCAAAGAATTTCATCAATATGAATATGGAGCGTATTTAACAGGAGATTTTAAATTGAGAGAACACGACGGCGCAGATCTGCTTGCTTTATACTGGTACAACAGGAATCTTAGAATGTTCAGAAAGATACAGGAAATTCCTAAAAATGCAGAAGACAGAATTTTGGTGATTGCAGGAAACGGTCATGCTACAGTTTTCAGACAGCTTTTTACTATTTCTCCGGAATATGATTATGTAGAATTTTCATCCTTAGACTCAAAAAAATAATCTTCTTACCTCATCAATCTAAACCATCCATTTCTCATGAAAAAGACATTCATTATTGCAGTATCTTTCTTATACTTCTCTTCTTTTGCCCAAAAACAAGATAGTTTACAACTGAAAACTATAGAATCTGTTACCATTAATGGCAAGAAAAAACTTCTTCTCGAAAGAAAAGCAGATCGTCTTATTTTTAATGTTGAAGCTTCTGTAGCTTCCCAAGGAATGGATGGTTCGGAAACATTGACCAATGTTCCGATGTTGAAAGTAGACGATAATTTGGGAAGTATTTCTATTGCAGGAAAGAGCAGTGTCAATGTAATGGTCAACGGAAGAATGTTGAATCTTTCTGGAACGAATCTTATCAATTATCTGAAAACGATACGCTCGGAAAATATTGCCAAAATAGAAGTAATCACCACTCCACCCGCAAAATATGAAGCTCAGGGAAACAGCGGATTGATCAATATTATTTTGAAAAAAAATCCAAACTTAGGCTGGAGTGGTTCAGTGAATACAGGATTGAACCAAAGAACCTATTCAGGCGGAAATTCGACAGGATCATTAAATTATCAGACCGAAAAACTTAGCTTATCTTTAAAAACAAGTTATGCAGACGGAGCAAAGCGATCGGAAGAAAACTACAGTATTTTAGGTGCTTCCCAAAACTACAGCCGTTCTGTAAGAAAAGATATGTGGAAAGAATTGACACCTAATTTGAATCTATCATACAAGATCAATAAAAACTCTGAAATCGGAATGGAATACATCTATGCTCATCAGAAATCTGGGATGGATATTGTAAACGAAACAAGAAATATAGACACCGACTTATCTGTAGAAAATCTTTTAACAAAAACTTATCACCGCGAAAAAACACCAACTCATACATTGAGTGCTTATTATGATTTAAAATTAGATTCGTTGGGGAAAAAATTAAGTTTTGCAGCAAACTTTTTTAAAAATAATTCTGATACAGACGTTAATTTTTCAACATTGAAATTGAGTGATAATTCAGTTCAAAATGTTAATACAAGATCGATTGTTCAGCCACAAATATTTTCTTTACAAGGAGACCTGGAACTTCCATTTTCTTTTGGTACGATTGAAACTGGACTTAAATTTAATCAGTTTAAAAATGCTACCGATCTGCAATATTTCAACATCATCAACAATCAGTATATTCCGGATTTCCAAAGAGCCAATTTATTTGAATATAAGGAAAAAAATTATGCTGCTTATTTTAGTTATGCAAAAAGTTTTGGGGAACATTGGGAAACCAAAGCAGGGCTTCGTTATGAAAATACTCAGACGCGAAGCTTTACTCCATCAACAAACTTAGAAAACAAATACAATTACGGACAGTGGTTTCCGTCGGCTTTTGTGTCTTATAAAAAAGAGAAAAATGTTTTCAGTCTTTCTTATTCAAGAAGAATCAACCGTCCGAGTATGAGCAATCTTAATCCTTTCAGATGGTACGAAAATCCATACTCATATTCTTCAGGAAATCCTTTGCTTAAGCCATCTTACATCAATAATCTGGAATTGGGATATACTTACAACAGCAAATTTTCTGCAAGCATTTATTATTTAAAGCTTAAAAATGGTTTTGGACAAGTTGCTTTAATCGATGGACTTTCTCAAATAGGGACTTATCTTAATTATTACGATAATAATTTTTACGGATTCAATGCTTCTTACACTGATCAGTTTTTCAAATTCTGGGAGACCAACCTATCTTTAAACGGATCACTTATGGATTCAAAAGTATATAATCTTGATGCAGAAACTCAAAATGGTCATTATATTAGCTACTCATTTAACAATACATTTACTGTAAACAAAAAGAAAACAGTATTCTTTTTCTTAAACTACAGTCAGGATTTACCTTATAAAAATGTAAATTCTTCGTTTCATAATTTTTCTAACCTGACTTCAGGAATAAAAGTTTCATTGATGGAAAAGCAGTTACAGATCAATGCTACTGTAACCAATATTTTTGCTCAGAAATATCGTGGTGATATGTATTTCAAAGATAACAGCCAACATTTTAATAATTATTGGGACGGCAGAAGCTTCCGTTTAAACGTAAATTACACATTAGGAAACAACAAAAAGAAACGAAGTACAAAAAGCATCAGTTTTGAAGAAAAAGACAGAGCGCAATAAAATTTTGTAACAAATAAGATTTTCTATCGTCTAACTGAGTAGATTTAACTCACATATGAAGAAAATACTACTTACTCTCTCAATTTTAGCTTCAACTTTAGGTTTTTCTCAAGAAACTAAAGACAACAAAGAAACCAAGGAAAAAGAAATTGAAGGTGTTGTTATTACCAAAACTAAAAAAGCCGTTGAACAGAAAGCCGACAGAACGATATACGATTTTTCAGAACAATCACACCTCAATTCTGGGACAACGATGGAAGGTCTCAAAAAAATTCCGGGATTGGTAGTTTCAGAAATGGCTGGGATGATTTATCAAGGAAAATCTTTGGAAGTCTATATGGATGGCCGTCCTCTAAATCTTTACAGTGACCAATTAACAGCTTATTTAGAAGGTTTACCTGCTAACAGCATAGAGCGTATTGAAATGATTACTCAACCGGGCGCTGAATTTCCAGCAACTTCGGGAGGTGCTATTCTTAACATTGTCACCAGCAGAAGTGCTAAATCTTACTTGTCTGCAACCTATGCAAGTGGTTACCGCTTCACTAATTATGATAAAGTCCGAAATAAATTCAATAATAGCTTAACACTGAATTCTAAAAACAGATGGTTTGGTTGGCAGTTGAATATCGGACAATCTTACAATGAAAGTGAAACTCAATCTACCATAGACGAAATTTCAAAATTAGGAAATGACAATATCGGAAGAAATCAGTTTTTAAGAAGTGCCTTCACGTTCGATCTTGGAAAAGACCGATTGTTATTGAACTACAATTTCTCAAACAATAATGCCGACCGTTATATTGACAGTTATGCTCTCTTTGAAGGCACAGAAATTATAAGCAATGACAAAACTTCTTCTGACAACATGCGTCATGAAGTAATGGCAACGTATCAGAAAAAATTTGATGATCGCAGTAAAAAATTTGAAATTAAAGGAACCTATTCTAACAATAAGGCTGACTTTAACCAAAACTCACATCGTCTTTTACCTACAGAAAATTTCTTAAATGCAGCAAATGGTTCTTCTCAGAATGTTTTCAATCTAAAAGTAGATTATGCACAACCTATTAAGATTTTGGAAGAAGGTAAGCTGAGCTTAGGTGCAGATTACAACCAACAGGATTTTGTGGCAAATGACAATATCATCGATAATCTTGATTACAGCAGCAAAACCAGTGCAGTCTATTCTGAAGTAAATGCTAAAAAGGGAAAATTTGATTTCGTATTAGGACTTCGTGGTGAATACTATAATGTTGGCGGGACAAGCTATGATTATGAAGAAAAAAAATATGATGCGTTAATCCCTTTTGATAAATTCAAAGTATTTCCCAATGCTAGTGTTCAGTATAATTTTGTTCCAAATATGGTTTTTGCGAACATTAATTATAATAAAAAAATAAGCCTCCCAAGCATCGCTAACCTTAACCCAAACAATACGAGATACGGTAACTCGACGATAGATTTTTCAGGAAATCCAAATCTTCAGCCGACCATCTACGATAATTTTGAATTTAAGTTAAGCGCCATGAATTTTGCTTTCATCGGTTATACTCTTACTTCTGGAAAAAACCAAGTCGTACAAGAAGTATCACGTATCGGCGACAAAATTTTCCAAACATCTGCCAATGTAGATCATTTAAGAATTCATAATTTCAATGCGGGAATTCCAATTCCTTTTGCGGTTTTCAATAAGCCTTTCAGTGAGTTATTAAAAATGGATGTCAATCCAGATAAGATGAATTTCATCTATCTTTATACTTCTTATCAAATCCAGGAAATTGATAAAATTGTTAATCCAAAAGGTTACTGGACTTACAGTGCATCAGGACAATTTTTGTTGCCTTCTAAGATAAAACTGAATATCAGTTACACCTATTTAGGTAAAGGAAATTACTACTATTTCTATCCTAATAAATCGTTCTATAATAGTTTTGACATCAGTATGTCGCGAAAATTCAATAAAGACAGAATGACATTGACCTTATTCGCAAATGACATTTTCAATACTGTTGAAAACAATCTGAGAACAATAAATACAACTCCGAATGTCTTTATCAGAAACAAAAATGACAGCAGAACTTTCGGATTATCTTTCACTTATAAAATTCCAACCAAAAACAAACTGGCAAAAGAAGATCCGAATATGATTAAATCAACCAATCAAAGCGACAGCAACGGAGGAATTCTGCAGCAAGGACAATAATTTATAAAATAAACATTTATCCAAAATCTCAACCATTATATATTTCAATAGAAACGGGTTTTTTGCCCGTTTTTTTATGCCTATTTTTTTCTGCAGGTTTTAAATTTATTAAATGTGAAAAAATTAACTATTCACTATTCACTTTTAAAATTGACAATAGTAAAACCACCCCGTCAAAAATTCATTGAATTTTCACCACTCCTCCAAAAGAGGGGAATTTTAGCTTGTGAAATTTAGGTTTAGAAATCAACCGTTTGAAATCTCCAGTTTAGGGTGTCAATTAATGTGATTTGATTTAAATTTAATGGTAAATCGGTTATTATTTTTAAAGCTAAATTTGCCATCATACTTCCTACAATTCCCGGTAATGCGCCTAAAACTCCGAGACTGTCGCAATCCGGAAGATTTTCATCAAAAGGAGGTTCTGGGAAAATATCTCTTAAATTTTTGCTTCCTTTATAATTAAAAATTGCAACCTGTCCGGAAAAACCGAGAATACTTCCATAAACTAAAGGCTTTCCAAGCTTTACACAAGTATCATTAACTAAATATCTCGTTTTAAAATTATCGGACCCGTCAACAATAATATCAAATTTCGAAATAATTTCTTCAGCATTTGAGTGATTAATTTTATTCTCAATTCCGATAAAATTGACCTGATGATTAAGGTTTTTTACAAAGTCTTCTGCACTTTCCACTTTTAATCTCCCTACAGAATTTTCATTATGAATGATTTGTCGGTTTAAATTATGCAATTCAACCTCATCAAAATCTGCAACGCCCAAAGTTCCAACTCCCGCCGCAGCCAAATATTGAATGACAGGGCTTCCCAAACCTCCTGCCCCAATTATCAAAACTTTAGCATTCATTATTTTTCGCTGACCATCCAAACCGATTTCTTCAATAAAGATCTGTCGGCTGTATCTTGAGAAAATATCTTCTTTTTTCATTTTTTGATTTTATTTACATCAGATTGTTCGAGTTTTTTTGTAATGGAATGGATAAAAATGTATCGAGAACTTTCATTAAGCATAACTTCTCGATACGATTTCTTGCAAAAATCTACTCGAAGTGACGTTCGTTATATTTCTGATAGAGTTTTTATTTTTAGTTTGTTTAAAATTTCAATCTTTAAACTCCGCTATACACAGCATCCCAATCTTTCATGATTGGATCATATCCTGCATTTTTAATAATATTTTTAATTTCCTCCATGCTTCTTTCATCACTGGTTTCAAATTGTTCCAAAGATTCTTTGTCCACCGCATAACCACCCGGATTGGTTTTCGAAGCTGCACTCATTGCTGTTGCGCCTAAAGAAATGATGTTGTTTCTAAATTTTTCGTTCTCTCTTGTTGAGATTGAAATTTCCAAATCTTCATTCCAGATTCGATACGCACAGATTAATTGGAGTAAATCTTTATCAGACATAATAAAATTCGGTTCAATAATTCCTTCCGCAGGTCGAAGTCTCGGAAATGAAACTGAAAACTTGCTTTTCCAATATTGTTTTTGAAGATAATCAATATGAAGTGCGTTGAAAAAACTGTCAACACGCCAATCTTCCAAACCCAACAAAACACCCAATCCCATTTTATGAATTCCGGCTTTGCCAATTCTGTCGGGTGTTTCCAAACGAAAATTGAAATTTGATTTTTTTCCTTTTGGATGATATTCTTTATAAACGTCCTGATGATAAGTTTCCTGATAAACCAAAACAGCATTCACACCGGCATCATGAAGCTGCCGATATTCTTCTTCTGACAAAGGCTGAACTTCAATCGAAATATTAGCAAAATGTGGCTTCAACAAGTGAACAGCATTCAGAAAATAATCAATTCCAACTATTTTATTTGCTTCTCCACTTACTAGCAAAACGTGATTCACACCCATTGATTTTAAAACGGTAGCCTCGATCATCAATTCAGTATCTGAAAGTGTTTTCCTTTTAATCGAATTATCTAAACTAAAACCGCAGTATGTACAAATATTCTGACATTCATTACTCAGGTACAACGGCGCATACAACTGAATGGTTTTCCCAAAACGCTTCTGAGTAAGTTGCTGCGTCATTTTCGCCATTAATTCTAATTTCTGAGCAGCAACCGGTGAAAGAAAATTAAGGAAATCATCTATTGTTTTATTCTTTTTCTGAACACTATTTTCCACATCAGATAACGTCACTTTTTCAAGCTTTGCTTTTACCTCATCCCATTGGTATTTTTCAAAAAGATCTTTAAAACTTTTCATATATGTTTGTATTAATCAAAATGATGCATTCAATGATATTTTTAAATAGGATTTCATCCTATCCTTTATTAAATCGTCCCTTTGGGACTCTTTTCTCTCTATTTTAATCAAACAAAAAAGAAGTCAGTGGACTTGATGCTTCTGCATGGTTCCCGATAGCTCCTAAACCAGATTCAAAAGCTCTTCTTCCCGCAATTACGCCTTCTTTAAAAGCCAATGCCATATTTACAGGATCTCTCGCAACAGCAATTGCAGTATTTACCAAAACCGCATCAGCTCCCATTTCCATTGCTTTTGCGGCATCAGAAGGTGCTCCAATTCCGGCATCAACAACAACAGGAACATTACTTTGAGCAATAATTATTTCTAAAAAATCTAAAGTTCTTAAACCTTTATTCGTTCCAATCGGTGCTCCCAAAGGCATTACAACGGCTGTTCCTACATCTTCCAGACGTTTACACAAAACAGGATCTGCATGAATATAAGGCATTACGATAAACCCTAATTTTGCCAATTCTTCCGTTGCATACAACGTTTCAATCGGATCGGGTAACAAATATTTTGGATCAGGATGAATTTCAAGTTTTACCCAATTGGTTTCCAAGGCTTCTCTCGCCAATTGTGCTGCCAAAACAGCTTCCTTTGCGGTTCTTGCTCCTGAAGTATTTGGTAAAAGGTAAGATTTTGTAGGTTTTAAAGCATTTAACAAATCATCTTCTGAAGATTGCGAATCGATTCTTTTTAAAGCCATTGTCACCAATTCACTTCCGGAAGCGATGATGGAGTCCGTCATTTCTGAAAGATCTCCGAATTTTCCGGTTCCTAAAAACAGTCTCGATCCGAAAGTTCTGTCTGCTATAATTAATGGTTGATTGTTCATTTCATTGCTAGTTTAAATTCGTTGATAATAGATGGTTGATTGGTGATTTGACCCGAAACGGCGACTCCATAAATTCCGATTTTTTGTAATAGGTCCATGTCTTTCAAAACCACTCCGCCAATTGCGAATATTTTTGGAATTTCTAATCCTTTTTCTTTTAAATCCTGGATTATTTTTTTATATCCTTCAAAGCCTAAAATCGGACTTAACTGCTCTTTAGTTGAAGTAAATCGAAGTGGCCCCAAACCGATGTAATCACATGATTCATTCATTCTTTGCAAAACATCAGAAATGGAATTTGCCGTTCCGCCAATAATTTTATTTTCTCCTAAGATCTGTCTTGCAATATCAATCGAAGTATCTTTTAAACCTAAATGAACACCGTCTGCATCGATATCTTTTGCAATCTGAACATGGTCATTGATGATACAAACTGATTGATATTCTGTACACAGTATTTTTGAATTTTCACAAAGGTTAATAAACTCATTTTCGGGAGCATTCTTCCAGCGAACCTGAATCCATTTTATGCCATTGTCTAAGGCCTTTTTTATATTTAATTCCTGTTCGGTTTTTGTAAAACCTTGAGAAATATATTGTAGTTTTTCCATTTTTAAATTTGAATACATCTTAATAAACTATATTCTGGCTGCATTTTCTGAAAACATGTAAAGGCTCATCACTCTCCCATATTGCGCCTAACAAAGCCACTCCATCAATATTATTATCAAAAACGTGATGAATATTATTTTCATTAATTCCTCCCAAAGCAATCAGTTTAACATTGGAATTATCTCGTTTTTTAATATCATTTAAAATATTTGAATTTTCCCCATATCCTTTTTTAGAAATACTTGGAAAAACCGGACTGATAAATGCATATTCCCATTCTTTATTCAAGTGATTAAAACTTTCAATATCATGAACAGACGTTGAAATTGTTTTATAGGTAAAAGATTGAGACAAGCCATTTTGTCTGTCAACTTCTCTGAAATGAAATCTTGAGACGTTAAAGTTCTCAGCCAAATCGTAATGACTATGCAAAACCAATTGAGAATGAAACTTTGAATCTATTTTTTGAATAAAAACCGTCATTTCATCCTGATTAATAAAAGGTTTTCTGATATGAAGCAAGTTTAATCCCTCCTCAAACAATTCGTTAATAATCTCAGCTTCGTTTTGAACAAGTTCTTCAGGAGTGATTACGATAATCATATATAAATTTCTTTCCCTTTTTCGATGAATTCCTGAGATTTATCAAACATTCCTTTTTCTGCAGACTCACGGATCTCCTGTGTGATCTTCATTGAACAGAATTTTGGCCCACACATTGAGCAGAAGTGCGCAATTTTTGCTCCGTCCGCAGGAAGTGTTTCATCATGATAAGATCTTGCCGTATCAGGATCTAATGAAAGATTGAACTGATCTTCCCATCTGAATTCAAATCTGGCTTTGCTTAAAGCGTTGTCTCTGTATTGCGAACCAGGATGACCTTTTGCTAAATCTGCAGCATGAGCAGCCAACTTGTAAGTAATAACTCCAACTTTTACATCTTCTTTATTCGGAAGTCCTAAATGTTCTTTTGGTGTCACATAACACAACATCGCGCAACCAAACCAACCGATCATCGCTGCACCAATTCCTGAAGTGATGTGATCATAACCCGGCGCAATGTCTGTCGTTAAAGGACCTAATGTGTAAAACGGTGCTTCATCACAAACTTCTAATTGTTTCTCCATATTTTCTTTGATCATATGCATCGGAACGTGACCAGGACCTTCAATCATTACCTGAACATTGTGTTTCCAGGCAATTTTTGTTAGTTCACCTAAAGTTTCCAATTCTGCAAACTGTGCTTCATCATTGGCATCTGCAATTGAACCAGGACGAAGACCGTCTCCTAAAGAAAAAGCTACATCGTATTTTTTCATGATCTCGCAAATTTCCTCGAAATGGGTGTATAAAAAGTTTTCTTTATGATGAAACAAACACCATTTAGCCATGATAGAACCACCTCTGGAAACAATTCCTGTGACACGTTTTGCGGTTAGATGAATATATCTTAATAAAACTCCAGCGTGAATTGTGAAGTACGAAACTCCTTGTTCTGCCTGTTCGATCAAAGTATCTTTAAAAATTTCCCAAGTGAGATCTTCTGCAACACCTTTTACTTTTTCCAAAGCCTGGTAAATCGGGACGGTACCAATTGGAACCGGACTGTTTCTGATGATCCATTCTCTGGTTTCGTGGATGTTTTTTCCGGTTGACAGATCCATAATTGTATCGGCTCCCCATCTGCAAGCCCAAACTGCTTTCTCTACTTCTTCTTCAATACTCGATGAAACAGCACTATTTCCAATGTTCGCATTAATTTTAACCAAAAAATTTCGGCCAATGATCATCGGTTCGCTTTCAGGATGATTGATATTGTTGGGAATAATTGCTCTTCCGGCTGCAATTTCGTCTCTTACAAATTCGGGAGTAATTTTATTTTTCGGAGTTTTTGCTCCAAAATTATTTCCCTGATGTTGAAAAGCCATGTCTTTTGAAACAGAATCCAGTTGCTCGATTCTTTGGTTTTCTCTGATGGCAATATATTCCATTTCGGGAGTGATAATGCCTTGTTTTGCGTAATATAATTGGGTAACTTCCATCCCTTCTTTTGCCACTTTAGGTTTGTGGTTATACGAAAAACGCAACTCATCCAGTTTTGAATCAGCAAGACGTTTTTTTCCGTATTCTGAGGTAATTCCGTCTAAAACTTCGACGTCATTTCTGTCTAAGATCCATTGTTCACGAATTCTTGGAAGCCCTTTTTCGATATTAATTTCAGAATTTTCATCGGTGTAAGGTCCTGAAGTATCATACACTGTAACAGATGGATTATGTTCTAAAGTTCCGTTGGTGAGTTTTGTCGGACTTAATTGTATTTCGCGCATCGCTACATTGATTGGATGAATTTTTCCTTCAACATAGATCTTTTTTGAGTTCGGAAACGGCGAACGTGTAATTTTATGAGCCATAAAAATATTTTTTAACCGCCTTGAGTAGCAGTGATAATTAAAATTGAATCTTGGTTGTTGAGAATAGTTTCCGCCCAGAATGACTGCGGAATAATGAGATTGTTGAGCGCTACGGCAATTCCTTTTTTCTTTTCAGGTAATTCCATAGCGATAAGTGCTTCCAGCGTTTTGGGAAGTACATCAAAATTTCTTAGTGTGTGATTGATCGTGAGCTCCATTCCTAAATTTTTAAATACACTTTAGGAATGCCCATCATTGTACAATAGAATGTACAGCAAAGTCATCTCACTTTTTCCTACGCTAGTATGATCTAGAAATCAGGTTCAAAGGGTAAAGTCTCAGCCTGTTTTGTCAACAGACACCCCTAAAGTTGGGAGCGAAGTTAGACATTTTTTTAAAATGGGCAAAATTTTTTGAAAGAGATGGAAGTTGGGGATGGAAGCTGGAAGTTTTAAATGTTTGAAAATATTGTTTTTTTATATCTCGCTGATCTTGGAGATTACGCAGATGTCTTTTTTATTTTATACTGGAAAGATTCGAGTTGAAATTCTTATAAGATGACAATCTTTGTATTTGGTTTTCAAATATTTAAATAAATGACTTCTAATCTAGCCCCGATTGGAACGGCATCCTTTTGGGTTGCGGCGGAGCGAAGCGGAGCCGTAACCCAAAAGATATAGTGAAAAGCGGGAAAAAGCTCCTAAAAGGTAGAAAGGTTTAAAATAATGAAGATATTTTTGTTTGCTTTGAGCAATTTTTACCACGAATTCACGAATTTATTTTTATATTTCACTTAATAATATTCGTGAATTCGTGGCTTATGGCCTTTTAGAAATTAAAAATGAGACACACCAAAAAAAGGAAACTGAACATCATATTCAGTTTCCATTTTATAACTTATTTCTAATTTGATATTTACTCTTCACAAGCTCTCCAGATCGCGTCATTCTGCGGAACAGGAGCAACGATTGTTACCTCCTCTTTTGTAACAGGATGTATAAACTGAAGTTTTCTCGCGTGAAGGTTAATTCCTCCATCCGGATTTGAACGAGACGCACCGTATTTTAGATCACCTTTAATAGGAACTCCGGTTTTTGATAACTGTGCTCTGATTTGATGATGTCTTCCGGTTTCCAGATCAATTTCTAAAAGAAGATAATTATCTAAAGTTTTAATAACATTGTACTTAAGAATCGCTTCTTTTGCACCTTCGGTAACTTTCGTAAAAACGATCGCTTTATTATTTTTTTCGTTTTTCTTTAAATAATGAACCAATCTTTGGCTTTGAGGAATCATTTCTTTAGCAACAACCGCCCAATACGTTTTCTGAATCTCACGGTTTTTAACCATTTGAGTCAATCGTGAAAGCGCTTTTGAAGTTTTAGCATAAATCACTAAACCAGAAGTTGGCCGGTCGATACGATGTACCAAACCCAGAAAAACATTTCCGGGTTTATTATCTCTTTTTTTGATGAAATCTTTAATGGAATCGAGTAAAGGTTCGTCACCGGTTTTATCACCCTGAACGAGTTGCCCTACTTTTTTATTGATAACTAAAAGGTGATTATCCTCAAAAACAATCTGCTCTTCCATACTACCTTAACGATTCTGTGATCTGCTCACAAAAGAAATAACCACTCCACCTAAAAGACCAATCGTTTTTATAACGTTAAGACTTGAATCCATCGGTAAAAATGCTCCGATGATACACAAACCTGCCGCAGCGTACATAGGATACATAAACTTAGTATGCATCAACATTCTTCCCTGAACGATAAAACTGATTCCAATTAAAATATAAAATAATCTTGCTGAAAGAAGATAATTGATATTATCCGGGAAAATTCTAAACCAACCTGCTGCTAAACAAATGATTGCTAAAATTGATAAAATTCCTTGTGTTGCCTGTAAATTACTTTTCATTAATAGCTTTCATTTTGGTTAGGGAAATCAGCACTTTTCACGTCTTTCACGTATTGAGAAACTGCTCCTGTAATTTCTGTATATAAATCTAGATATCTTCTTAAAAATTTTGGAGAGAAACCTTTGTTCATTCCCACCATATCATGATATACCAAAACCTGTCCGTCACAATGAGGCCCGGCTCCGATTCCGATTGTTGGAATCGAGATACTTTCCGTCACTCTTTTAGCCAAATCTGCAGGAATTTTTTCAAGCACAACTCCAAAACAGCCTAATTCTTCAAGCAATTTTGCATCGTTGATTAATTTTTCAGCTTCAGCTTCTTCTTTAGCTCTTACTTTATAGGTTCCAAACTGATAAATAGACTGTGGCGTTAATCCCAAATGTCCCATAATAGGAATTCCGGCATTGATGATCTTTTTAATTGATTTTGAAATTTCTTTTCCACCCTCAATTTTAATCGCATGAGCACCCCCTTCTTTCATCATTCTAACTGCAGATTCCAGTGCGATATCAGGATTACTTTGGTAAGTTCCGAAAGGAAGATCTGCAATTACCAATGCTCTTTCTACCCCTCTCACCACACTTTGAGTGTGATAAATCATCTGATCTAATGTAATAGGAAGTGTTGTTTCAAAACCCGCCATTACATTCGCCGCAGAATCTCCGATAAGAATAGTATCAACACCACCGGCGTCAACCATTTTTGCCGTTGTAAAATCGTAAGCGGTAAGCATTGTTATTTTCTCCTTGTCGAATTTCATTTTTCGCAAGGTTTCTGTAGTAACTCTTTTAATTTCGGAATGAACAGACATAATGTATATGATTGTTTAAAGTTAAAAAGTCGGCTTTCGCCGACTTATATATTTGGATTTTACAAAACTACGTGTCCTAGTTTCATTAATTTATCGTGGTTGAGAATTTTGATGTTTCTACCGTCTACTTCGATGAGACTGTCACCTTTGAATTCAGAGATCAATCGGATAGCGCTTTCGGTAGCCGTTCCGATAATGTTGGCAATTTCTTCTCTCGTTAAAGAAATTTTGATAAAACCTTCAGGATCTGTCCCTAATTTTTGTTCTAAAAGAATAAGAATCTCTGCCAATCTTTCTCTTACTGTTTTTTGAGCCAAGAAAGTAATCGTGTTGGAAGACTCTCCCAATTCGTAAGATATTTTCTGAAGCATTACAAAAGACAACTGTGGATCTACTTCTAATAAGTCCATAAAAATATCTGCAGGTAAGAATGTGCATTCAACATCAGTCATTGCTTCTGCCTTTGCTTGAAAATTTTCTCCACACAACAATGCACGATATCCTATAATATCACCTTCTTTTATAAATCTAAGAATTTGATCTTTACCAAAAGATCCTGATTTTGACAATTTAGCAGCCCCTTTTTCTATTACGTAAACCCCTTTCGGAGTTTCGCCATCGTCAAAGACGATATCGTGTTTTTGAAAAACGAGTTTCTTTTTTGCGTTGATATATCTTTCATAATCAGTATTGGAAAGTCTTTCTTTAAAGGATTTATCATTAAAAACCCTCGCGAATCTTTCTTCAATAGCAATCTGTTGTTCCTGCGACATTGTAATATGACATTTATCACAAAAATAGAACATTTAAACTCTATAAACAAAAAAAAATGTTATAATTTTGTAAGTCAATAATTTATGAAGGTGAGCGAGAACTGTTTTCATTGCGGACAAGGGATAGAAAAAGAAAGAATTTCTTTTGACGAAAAAATTTTCTGTTGTACCGGCTGCAAATCTGTTTATGAAATTTTAAATACCAATAATCTCAGTAATTTTTACGAGCTAAACAAAAAAGCGGGCATCAGACCTGAAGAAAATTCTTCTCAGTTTGATTACCTCGACACCAAAGAAATTTTTAACAGAGTTACAGATTTTTCTGAAGGCAATACAAGTCTTGTCACATTCAGAATCCCAGTAATCCACTGTTCTTCTTGCATTTGGCTATTAGAAAGCCTTCATACTTTACATAAAGACATTCACTATTCTCAGGTAAACTTCACAAGAAAGACTTTACAAGTTTCTTTCAATCATAACGAATTAAAATTAAGCGAATTAGCTAAATTTTTAACCAATCTTGGGTACAAACCCGCAATCAATCTTGAAACAGCCGAAAAAAACGAAGACAATTTAGATAAATCTTTATTGGTAAAACTTGCGATTGCAGGATTTGCCTTCGGTAACGGAATGTTTTTGGCCTTCCCGGAATATATTGGCGGAGAAGATTACTGGATGGAGCATTACAAAGGTTTATTCAGAGTTTTAATGTTCTTGCTTTCGGTTCCTGTTGTATTTTATTCTGCATCTGATTATTACAAATCTGCTTGGTATGGTTTAAAAAACAAAATCGTCAATATCGACGTTCCTATTGTTTTGGGAATTTTTGTGCTGTTCGGAAGAAGTATCTACGAAATCGCTACCGATTACGGTCCGGGATATTTTGATACTTTGTGCGGACTTTTATTCTTCATGCTTTTAGGAAAAATCTTCCAGAAAAGAACCTACAGTTCGCTTTCTTATGACAGAGATTATAAATCATTTTATCCTATTGCAGTAACGAAAGTTGATTTTAATGGGAAGCAGGAAAATATTTTGCTTTCAGAAATTAAAATTGGTGACAGAATTTTAGTAAGAAACCACGAAATTATTCCTGTAGATGCTATTTTGATTAGCGGAAACGGAAATATCGACAATAGTTTTATTACAGGAGAAAGTGAAAGTATTTCTAAAAATCCGGGGGATAAAATCTTTGCCGGAGGAAAACAGATCGGTTCATCTTTGGAACTTGAAGTCATTAAAAATGTCGACCAAAGTTACCTTACTCAACTCTGGAACAAAGAAGCTTTCAAAAAACACGAGACCGGACTTGATACTTTAATCAACGACATCAGTAAATATTTCACCTTTATTATTTTAGGAATTGCGCTTGTTGCAGGAATTTATTGGTATTTCATTGATTTGGAAACCATGTTCCAGGTTATTTCCGCTGTTTTAATCATTGCCTGTCCTTGTGCTTTGGCATTGTCTTCTCCGTTTACTTTCGGTCACATTATGAGAATTTTAGGCCGAAATAAATTTTATGTAAAAGACACTTTAACGATTGAGAAAATTGCAAAAGTCGACACTTTAGTTTTCGATAAAACCGGAACAATTACTCACAGAAAAAAATCAAACATCAGATACGAAGGTTCTGAAATTCAGGAATTTGACTTATTAAATATTAAAAGTTTAGTTAAAAACTCAAATCATCCGCTTTCAAAATCTTTGTATGAATTTCTGGAAGTAAAAGATGATTATTTCCCTGTTGATAATTTTGAGGAAATTTCCGGAAAAGGTTACGAAGCAAGTGTAAGAGGAAATATTTATAGAATAGGTTCTGCAAAATACAACAATCAAGAATCTAAAAATCTTGAAACCGCAGTTTACATCAGCAAAAATAATGAGTTTATCGGTAAATTTATTTTTAAAAATGAATACCGAGAAAACCTTAGAAATCTTTTCACAAAACTGATCAATTATAAGATTTTCATTCTGAGCGGCGACAATTCTTCTGAAGAAAATCAGCTTAAAGAAATCATCCCGAATTACAGTTCGATGGCTTTTAACCAAAACCCGGAAGACAAACTGAATTACATCAAGGATCTTCAGGATAAAGGCTTAAAAGTGATTATGCTTGGTGACGGTTTAAATGATGCCGGAGCTTTAAAACAAAGTAACGTAGGAATCGCAATTTCTGACGACAGCAACAGCTTTACGCCATCTTCAGATGTCATTATGAATGGAGAAAAAGTATCGCAGCTTGACAATTATTTAAATGTTTGTAAAGGTTCGATCACGATTGTAAAACTAACCTTCCTGATTAGTTTTTTATACAATGTTGTTGGTTTAACCTTTGCCGTAACCGGAAATATGAGTCCGCTATTTGCAGCTTTAATTATGCCTGCAAGTTCGATTACCGTCATTTCTTTCACAACGATTTCTACCTGGATTCTTGGGAGAAAATATTTCAAAAAACAGCCTTAAAACCCCTTATTTAGACTGATTTTAAATTAGCCAAACCCAGTATTTCGTGATAATTGTCATTATTTTTCACTAATTTTGAACCCCGAAAATAGGTTAATTTTGTTGTCAGATGGATATTCTATATTTAATGATCTTATGCAGCGTTTCTTTGGCTGTAGTTTTTCTGGTCGTATTTATAGTTTTCGCCAGAAAAGGGCAGTTTGAAGATGACGAATCTCCAGCTGTGAGAATACTTTTTGACTCCGATGAAATAAAGGAAAAAGAAGACACTGGCAACAACAACGATAAGAAAAAAGGAGATAATAATAAATTTGAAGAAAAAAGTGAATAGTTAATATGGAGACACAAAAGTTTAGTTATGACAACAGTATTGTTCGTGCATTCCTTTACGCGACCATAGTTTTTGGAATTATAGGTTTCGTGTTTGGACTTACGGCAGCATTGATGCTTTTCTATCCTGAGCTTCCTGAGTTTTTGTTTGGAACTGACGATACAACAATCAACAGTCTTGCATCAGGAAACATACAAGGGTTAATTAATACCAACGGTGCGTTAGGGTTTGGTAGAATAAGAATGCTACACACCAACACGGTAATCTTTGCATTCGTATGTAATATCGTTTATGTAGGGGTTTACTACTCTACCCAAAGATTATTAAAAACAAGAATGTACAGCGATACTTTATCGTGGATTCATTTCTGGACATGGCAATTTATGATTGTTGCTACGTTTATCACATTCTTTATGGGGATCAACACTTCAAAAGAATATGCTGAGCACGAGTGGCCAATCGATATATTAATCGCAGTTTCGTGGATCATTTTCGGAGCGAACATGATTTTAACGATTGCAAAAAGAAGAGTAAGACATCTTTACGTAGCTATTTGGTTCTATCTTGGAACTTGGGTTGCTGTAGCGATGCTTCACATATTCAACAACTTAGAAGTACCTTTAACGTTCTCTGGCTGGAAATCTTATTCAGCGTATGCAGGAGCAAAAGATGCCATCGTACAATGGTGGTATGGTCATAATGCGGTAGCATTCGTATTGACGACTCCGGTTTTAGGTTTAATGTATTATTTCTTACCTAAAGCGGCTGACAGACCTGTATTTTCATACAAACTATCAATCATTCACTTTTGGTCATTGATTTTCGTATATATCTGGGCTGGTCCTCATCACCTTCAGTATACAGCTTTACCGGCATGGGCACAAGCAGTGGGAACTGGATTCTCAATTATGCTTATCGCTCCATCTTGGGGAGGAATGCTGAATGGTCTTCTTACATTAAGAGGAGCTTGGGATAAAGTAAGAGAAAATCCTATTTTGAAATTCTTCGTCGTTGCAGTTACCTGTTATGGTATGGCAACATTTGAAGGACCTCTTTTGGCAACAAAAAACATCAATAAAATTGGTCACTTTACAGACTGGGTTATCGGTCACGTACATTTAGGAGCATTAGGATGGAACGGTTTCATGGCGTTCGGTGTTATCTATTATTTGGTACCGATCATGTGGAGAACCAAAATGTGGTCTGTAAAATTAGCAAACTGGCATTTCTGGTTGGGTACTTTAGGGATTATTTTCTACGCAGTACCAATGTATATCGCAGGATTTACTCAAGGTTTGATGTGGAAACAATTCAACCCGGACGGAACTTTATTGTGGAAAAACTGGCTTGATACCGTTACTGCAATTATTCCTTACTTTAAAATGAGATTCTTAGGTGGTTTATTCTATCTTTCAGGAGGTCTTTTAATGGTAGTGAATGTTTATATGACAATCAAAAAAGGATCTTTCCAAAAAGAAGTTCCTGCAGAAGCACCTGCTTTGGCTAACATCAGCAACAGACGTAAAGAAGGAGAAGGTCTTCACCTTTGGTTAGAAAGAATGCCAATCTTGATGACTGTTTTAGCATTACTTACTATCTCTATAGGAAGTATGGTAGAAATTATTCCTACTTTATCATTAAAGAAAAGTGTACCTACAATTTCTGCGGTGAAACCTTATTCACCATTAGAATTAGAAGGTAGAGATCTATATATCCGTGAAGGTTGTAACGCTTGTCACTCACAAATGGTAAGACCATTCAGAGACGAGATTGTAAGATTTAACGGTAAAAACGGACAGTACTCTAAAGCTGGAGAATTTGTTTACGACAGACCTTTCCTTTGGGGATCGAAAAGAACTGGACCAGATTTGCACAGAGAAGGTGGTAAAAACCCAAGTTCTTGGCACTATAAGCATATGTATAACCCAAGACAAACGTCTGCTGGTTCTATTATGCCACGTTATCCATGGTTGATTTCAAATAATCTTGACCGTTCTCAAATGGTAGACAAAATCAAGTTTATGAAAAATACCTACGATGTACCTTATACAAAAGCTCAGATTGATACTGCAGATAAATGGGCAGACAATCAGGCAGCGAAAATTGTAAAAGATATCTTCGTAGAAGCGGCTGACGTTAAAAAAGTGTACGAGAACAAACCTAAAGGAGAATTAGAGAAAAAAGAGATTATCGCTCTTATCGCTTATCTTCAGAGATTGGGTACTGATATTAAAACGACAGAAATAAAAACAGCTAGTAACTAATAAAATTAAAAGCTTACGATGATTCCTCAAAACTTTAAAGATATATTATCCAATACTGAAAATGCAGGTTTGTATCAAACATTGGCTCTGATTTTCTTTATGTTGTTTTTCGTTGCTTTGATAATCTATGTTTTTAGCAGGCCTAAAAAATATTACAAGGAAGAAGAGCACGCTCCGCTTGGGGATGACGAAGATGATTTTAATTTAAAAAATTAAACTATTTATTATGAGACAAAGAACACCAGTTGTTGTAAACATTTTAATAATAACAGTATTATTAGTAATATTTTATTATTTATTTGTTCAGAGCTACTCGTTTTTAGCTTCACCATATTTCTGGGGAACTGTTGTAATCAGTGCTATTTTAGCATACATTCACAGCGCTATCGGAGATTTGATTGAGAACAATAAATTTAAAAAATTAACGGCTGAAGAAAAGTCTGCTTACTTAGCTGAAAAGAAAATTCCTTTCTTGAGAAGACAGTATGATGCAGCTTTCAAAAAGCAATCAGACACTCACGAAAAAGATATTCTTATCGACCACGGTTTCGATGGAATTATGGAATTAGATAATCAATTACCAAAATGGTGGTTAGGTTTATTCTATTTCGGAACTGTATTCTGTATCGTTTATATCTGTGCATATGCTTTTACAGATTTTGCGCACCCTATAAGCGAATACGATAAAGAATATAAAGAACAAGAAGCGGCTATTACACAATACCTTAAAGATCAACCACCAGTAACAATAGAATCAGCAGTTTTCTCTGAAGATAATATTGCATTGGGTGAAGAAGTTTTCAAAACCAACTGTGTATCTTGTCACTCAGACGGTGGTAAAGGAGGTATAGGTCCTAACTTGACAGATAATTTCTGGCACAACCAACCTGAGAAAACATTATTCAAAAACGTATTCCACGTAGTTGAAAATGGAGTTACAGGAACTGCAATGCAAGCTTGGGGGAAAAATGGAGTATTAACCGGTACAGACATTCAGAATGTTGCCGCTTACGTTTACTCTATCAACCAGCTTAAAAAACCAATTACACCTGCAGAAGGCGGCGCACCACCATATGGTGATGAAGCTCATTGGGAAAAACAGTAATTAAAAAAAATAGAAAGTATATGAAAAACATAATTTGTTATTAGATAAAAATAGTAACGAATTATGTTTTTTCGTTTTTTAAAACCTAGTAAAAATGTCAAAAATAGATGAAGACATCGCTCGCGGTGGACAAGGACAGGTCTTAGACCCTGAAACCTATAGAGATTCTATAGGCACAATGGAACAATCCGGTAAAAGAAAGTGGGTTTTTCCTAAAAAACCAAAAGGTAAATACACCAATTACAGAAATCTGGTAAGCTACATTCTGTTGGTTGTATATTTTGCCGTTCCATTTATAAAAATCAATGGAAACCCTTTCTTTTTGTTTAACGTTATCGATAGAGAATTTTTTATTGCAGGACAGCCTTTTTATCCGCAAGATTTTTTCATCCTTACATTAGGCGCTATTGCATCTCTTATTTTCATTATTATTTTTACGATTGCATTCGGAAGAATTTTCTGCGGGTGGATTTGCCCTCAGACAATTTTTATGGAATCTGTCTTTCGTAAAATAGAATATCTGATTGAAGGAGACCGAAATAAGCAAATGAAGCTTGACAGACAGGAGTGGAATACAGAGAAAATCTGGAAAAGAAGTTTAAAGTGGTCGGTTTACGTTGTTATTTCTTTAATCATTACCCATTTTATGTTTATGTACATTGTGGGATATCAGGAAGTATTTAACATTGTTTCTGAAGGACCATTTGCCAATCCTACCAACTTTATCGTAATGATTTTATTTACGGCAGCTTTTTACTTTGTATTCGCATGGTTCAGAGAGCAGGTTTGTACATTGGTTTGTCCTTACGGAAGATTACAGGGCGTTTTAATTGATAAAGAAACCATCAACGTATTTTACGATTTTAAAAGAGGTGAAAACCGTTCTAAATGGAGAAAAGGTGAAGACCGAAAAGCTGCTGGAAAAGGAGATTGTATCGACTGTTATCAGTGTGTTGTAGTTTGCCCTACCGGAATTGACATCAGAGACGGACAACAGCTTGAATGTGTAAACTGTACTGCCTGTATCGATGCTTGTGACGAAGTAATGGAAAAAGTAGGCTTACCAAAAGGTTTGGTACGTTACGCATCCGAAAAAGAAATAGAAACCGGAGCTCCGTATAAATTTACCGGAAGAATGAAAGGTTTCGCTGTCGTTTTGGTTTTATTGGTTGGATTCTTAGGATACTTACTTTCAAGCCGTGGCGAGATGGAAGCAAAATTCATTAAACCTGCAGGAAGTACATTCTTTGTAAGAGAAGGAAAAATCATCAATACCTATAACTATACTTTCCTGAATAAAACAAACGACAAAAAGATTGTTACCATTAAAGTAATAGAACCTGCGCATGCAGAAGTGGGTTACAGCGCATCAAGCAAAATTACTGTAGAACGTGACAAAATTTCTAAAGGTACCATTAACATCAGCTTCCCGGAAGCGGAAATGAATCTGTCTAAACAAAACATCACCATCGGCGTTTATGATATGAAAGGAAAGTTGATCGATTCTTATCAAACGTACTTTGAAGGACCTTTTAAATTACAGTTTTAAAATTTTAAATTATGAAAAATTTCACTTGGGGACACGGTATTTTTTTAGCTTTAGCCTCATTCATTATATTTATTTTATCAATGGTTTTTCTTTTTCCAAACGGACAGAAAAACTCTGAAATGGTGACCGACAAATATTACGAAGAAGAACTTCTTTACCAATCTGTAATTGATGCCAAAAAGCGTGCAGATGAGCTTGCAGAAAAACCGGCATATTCTCAATCCCCTGAAGGAATTAAACTAACCTTCCCGAAAGGTATTGACAATTCAAATTCTGTGGTAAGTTTTGTTCTAAACAGATCCGATGATCAGAATTTAGATGTTAAAAAGACGGTTAAATTAGATGGAACTAATTCATTTGTTATACCATCTTCAGTTTTGAAAAACGGAAATTACACCTTAAGACTTCATTGGATAAAAGATAAAATCGACTACAGACTCGATTATGACGTGATATGGAAATAGCATTGATTATATCTGCAATTGGTTTAGGCTTCGCATCCGGTTTTCACTGTATCGGAATGTGCGGTCCCATTGCGTTATCAATGGGTTTAACCAAAAAGCAGGCTACCAATTACTATCTTCAAAATCTAACCTATCAATTTGGAAGAATTGCAACTTACGCTTTTTTAGGCGCGGTTTTAGGAATTGTAGGTCAGGGATTTGAGATGGCAGGTTTTCAGCAATATCTTACAATTGGAGTAGGAATTTTGCTTATTATCATGGCATTATTTTCATTTGGCGGAAAAGATTTTGCTTCAAAAATTCCTTTTATCTCTAAATTTCTTTTTAAAGTTAAATCAAACCTCGGGAAGCTACTTCAGAAAGCAGATTACCGCTCAAGATTCACCACAGGAATTCTGAACGGATTTTTACCTTGCGGAATGGTCTACATGGCTCTCACCGCAAGTCTTGCAAGTGGCGGAATTTGGCAGGGCGCTTCTTTTATGGCATTATTTGGATTGGGTACACTTCCATTTATGTTCACCGTTGTTTTGGTAGGAAATTTAATGAACCAGGCATTTAGAATTAAAGTGTTAAAATTCGTTCCAGTTGTAATGATTATCCTTGGTGGGTTGTTTATTCTAAGAGGTCTTGAACTTGGGATCCCTTACATTTCTCCACCATCGGAAGCTATGAGGGTCTCTCCGGAACATGATGTGAATTGTCACAACACAGAACCGAATCATAAGCATAATCCGGCAACCTGTCATTAATCAATCCTATTTATGAAGCTTAAAATTAGTTTTCTATTCATCATTCTGTCTCAATTTTTTATCTCTCAACAGGGAAAAATAATTAATAACCAATCAACTGCCTTCGAGATTTCTGAAAAAGATGATTCTATCGAATTTATTGTTTATGATACTAAACTAGAGCAGAAAAAACCAGTCTTTCTATGGTGTCAAGGTTCACTTCCCTACCCGATTTATGTCAATTCAAAAGAAGAAGGACTTTGGATCATTGGTGGTGGAATTACCAATTTTGATGTAGAAAATATTGTGAAAAATTATCATTTAGTAATCATTGCAATGCCTAAAACGCCTTTAATAGCTGATGAAAAAGATATTAACGAATCTTATTGGTATTACGGAAATTCTAAAAATGAAAATCAACCCACTTTAGAATTTCAAAAAGCAGATTATTTAGAAAACTATGTAAACCGTGCGCAGAAAGTCCTGAAATTTTTAAATAAACAAAAATGGATAGACCGTTCGAAATTAATTGTTGCAGGTTCTTCTCAAGGTTCAAAAGTTGCTACCAAAGTGGCAGCTACGAATAAAAATGTTTCCAAGTTAGGTATATTTTCAGCAAACCCTTTTGGCAGAATTGATCAGAATATCAGAGAATATCGAAAAGAAGCTGAGCAAAAACAAATTTCATGGGAAGAAGCCGATAAAGGGATTGAAGAAGAAGAATATCAAATGTTCAGAGATGCACACAATCCCAAAAAGTTAGCACAAAAACCGGAACTTCTTGCGTGGAAATCCTTCTCAGTACCTTTATTGGATGATTGGTTGCAATTCAAAAAACCAATTTATTTAGCGTATGGAACTCATGATATTGCAAGTGATTTGAATGACCTAGTTCCAATTTATTTCATCAGAGAAAACAATAATAATCTGACATTCAAAAGATATTTAAATCTTGAACATAATTTCTTTGAAGTAGAAAATGGAAAAGTCAATCATCAAAAACTACATTGGGAAGAAGTGATGAATGATTTTGTGGAGTGGACGTTGAAATAAATAGATTTTCTATTATTGAAAGCTATTACAACTCCAAAAATATATTTTCAATACCGAGCTTAAAATAACTGAACTTCGACTGAAGCAGATTGTTTTTCTATTAAGTCTTTTCAGATGAGTTCTCAGGTTAAGATTTTTTCTTTCAATTCCGTTGGTAGCATATTTTTTAGTGAAATGAATTTCTTTAGGAACTAAATATTTGTAGTTCCTGAGTTTATCGGTATATATTTTTTCAGCTTTAGAATTAACCAAAGTTTTCACAACAGCATTGAGGGTTTTGTTATTTCTTTTGCCAATATAAAAAACTGCAACTTGTTTAGTTATCTTGTCAATCGCATATACAATCCAAACAGGGTTGGTTTTCTTTCTAATAAAAATTCTCATTTCATCCAATTCATAAGATTGATGAAATTTTAAAGCAGGAATTATAATTTTATCCGCAATTTCAATAATTCTCTTAAGCAAAGTTGTTGTCGATATTTTTAATACTCTTGCCATACTTCTTATTCCTAAACCTTCTTTTGTAAAAAGGATAATTTTATGATTGATATTCCTTTTATAGGCATTATAGCTAAAATGAAGTACACTGGTTGCTTTGCATCTTTTGCACTGATATCTTTGCTTACCCTTACAGGTTTTTACCATATTTTATAAATTCAGAAATCTCACCAACACATTTGGAACATGAGTAATCATCTACTTTCATATTTGTACTTTTTACCTGTAAAAATAAAACGAGTAACCATTTAGATTACTCGTTTATTGAATTATTTTTTATTTAATTTCTTTGTAATGTATCATTAATAAAGGAAACCAACACTTCTGATACATTACCCACCAAACTTCATCACTAACTCTTATATATTACCATTATTTGATGAATCTTTTTTTTACTGCCCAATCTTTATAAAAAGCTGTATTCAAGCTATCTAGCTTATAAGTAGATTTATTGGGTGGGTTTATTCCTGATATCCTTCTTAATGCTCCAATTGTAGCTTGATGAACAGTAATTCCATAAAATTCAGTATTATGAGAGATTCTACCATCTTCGATATTTTTAAATAAGTATTTTACGAATACTGTATCCTTTTCATCTTTTAATAATGAACAACCTTTCATTATTTCTGTTTTATCATTACTATTTAGAAGTCTTATAATATCTTCTTTATTATATTTCTTTTCACAAGAAAATAACATTAATATTATTCCACAAAACATTCCTATTTTAATATGTGTTTTCATTATTTAATAGTGTATTCATTTCTATTATAAAAGGAGTAATTGTTGAGACCATTATTTAAATATTTTAATAATCGGTCAGGAGAAACATAATAACCTGTTTTCAGTTTATAACTTGTTGCTTCTCCATCAAATCTACTATATGTTGTTGGAGATGTAAATATATTTACTCCATTTTTTGCCAATGCTTGGATTGCTACTGATGTACAATTTAATCCAGTAAGTTCATACATACCTGGATTTTTTGCAAAACCTAATAGGGTTTTTTCTAAGCCTTTAACTTGAGAGTCAGACATTTTTATCGTATAGGAAACAATAGTATTTCCATAATACTTTTGATAAAACTCATTTTCACTATCAATATGCATTTCTCCAGGGCTATTTTTTAAATCTACTTTCGTATATCCTCCATCACCATCTAAATCTGTAGGATAATAACCGTAAACCGCTCCATTAACCCTAAGTGCAGTATGTCCAACATCTCCATCCATAGGCCAAATTAAAATCTGTACGATAGGTTTTATTTGCCCTCCATAGTTTAATTCTGTAATATAATTACTCATCCAAGGACTTAGCTCTCCATCAGCAGGATCAGCTCCAGTTCCTAATGCGCTAGAGATAAAACTCATAATCTCAGCAGACCTATCAACGGTGTCATTAGTAGTTCCGTTTCCAAACGAAGAATCCCCCCAATTATTCATGCTCCAACCCATCAATTCCCCTTTACCGTCTCTGTATGCACCTAACTGCCAATCATAGGTTAATCTTCCGTCAGGATCAATAAATGAAACTGGATTGTTCACTGCATAATTATAAGGGCTCCATGCTCTATATATTTCTGCCATTGGATCTATAACTCCCCATCTTGCAATCTCCGGCATATACATTCTTGCTCCATAATCATACATTCCGTTTTCCTGAACTTCTTTTCCGTTGTATTTATAACGGAAGGTATTGTTTGAAAGTACCGGAGTATACCCTGTATGCCTTAATCCAAAAGGATAATAATAAAACTTTGGCTGTACCGTCTGTCTGCTTATAATAGCTCAGCCTTAAATTTCCTAAATGATCTTTATAGGTGTAAATATACCTATTTTGTACGAAATCATAATAGCCTTCTCCATTGGCAGAAAACTGCAATATTCCGTTTTCATATTGAAAATTACCCAGATATTCTGTGATCCTTTTTATTTCTAACTGAGATTTTGAGTGAAAGGCTGTATATTCTGTTTTCAGCTTTGTTCCACCTGCATTATAAAGATATTGGGTATTTACATTTCGTTCTATTTGTCCTCCAAAAGGATCCTGAACGATATAACTCGTGTTGTAAATAATCGACGAAGGAAGATCCAGATAATTGTAGCTAATGCTATTGATCCCTTTATCTTTCTGGCTGGTCATATTTCCGTTATCATCATAATCAATCAGCGTACCTGAAGATGACGGGTAGCCACTATAATTCTGAGAAGTATCTGAAACATTGGTCAGTCTGTTTCCTGCATCATAAGTGTAGGTAAGGTTATCAATTATTTTTCATCACTAACTCTGATACACGAGGAATGATTATCAGTCATTTGCATATATTTTTTCTTCAAAAATAAACGAGAGTAGGGAATGCCTACTCTCGTTTTAAATGTTTGTTTTTAATTAATATTGAATTTCAGTGATTTACATTTTGTAAAAGCGCCATCACTAATTCTGATGCATTACCGAACTAACTAATTTTTGGATATGATATTATGCTTCTGAATTTCACGTTGCTTGAAGATTCTTTTTCTGTTAATTTTTCCAGAATAAAATGCTAAAAATAAAGCAAAGCCAGCAATAATGAAAAAATATAAATAATATTTTATATGGTAATTTCTAAAGGAATCGAATTTTTTAAAATCTTCATTATAAATATATATTCCTACAAAAAGACCTACAATAAGATATAAAAATATATATTGCCAATAAGGTGTATCGAATATAATGGTTTCATCAAAAGATAAATATATTAATTCAAATCCAAAGTATAAGATTATGCCGAATAATAGTGTAAAAACTAGCCATGTAGCAACTTTTGCAGATGTTCTGCTTTCTTTATCAACTTTATAATAATACCAATATATATGATAAAAAAGTAATCTTATAAATCTAATCATTACCTCTCCATTTTAATAGATGTTTTTTGCATTTCTCTTTGTTTAAAAATTCTTTCTCTACTGATATTAGCTTCATAAATAAATAAACCAAGAGTAAAGAGTACTATAATGAGAAAATAATAATAGTAATTTTTATTGTAGTCATAATATTCATTAAAATCTTCAAACCCTTCTTTATACAAATAGTAAGCGATAATGATTCCGATAATAACATACGTAACTATGTATGACTTTCCTGAAAGAGTAGTGTAATTAATATCATAATGTTGACGAACTAAATTATAGATAGACGTGATTAATACACCAAATATAACTGTAAAGACTCCAAAAGTTGTATATTTTGAATATAATTTACCCTCTTTTCTGTAATAAAAAGTATAAATATGATAAAAAAGTAATCTTATAAATCTAATCATCTTAAAATAGGGGTTTACCATCGTTATAATATGTTTCATAAAGTGCCATCCCGGCAAAATAACCCACCGATACCCACGCAGTAGCAGGAATGAATCCGGCAACTCCCATTATCCCATCAACAACTGCTCTGGTACCAGATATATTACCTTGTCTATATTGAAAAGCTGTATTTGCTAAACCAAAAATCCCCACAGTTGTTCCTAACCCTTTTAAAACCGTTGAAGCAGTTCCTAAGGTTTTTGCAGAAACAGGTAGCTTTGTACTTATCGTCTCTGCAAAAATACGACTTTTTGATATATTAGAAGCAGCATTCCAGTTTGACAATCCTTTCTCAGCTATTGTAGAACTCGCCTGTATCATTCCAGCAAATTGTGATACTTTAATTGGATTACTTTGAACCCAATTAAAAGAATTATTCATGAATGCATTAAACGAATTTTGTATCTGGCTTCCCCAACCAGAACTCTTTCCTGTCAAACAACCTCCGGGATATTAATATAATCATCTAGAAGTGTATTAAGACTCTTGTAGCTACCGTCATAACCTAAAGCTATATGACTGTTGCTTTCAAAACCATATCCAGTATTTGTCCATGTTCCTTCTCCAAGATCTAATATTATATTCATCAGTGCAGAATTATTTCCAGATGTAGTGGAACTTTGTCCAGCACCACCATTTAAAGCCGATATAAAGCTAACAATATCAGCACCACCTGATCTATTATCATAACTATCATTAGCTCCTTTACCAAATGATGGATCTCCCCAATTATTCATGCTCCAACCCATCAAGGCTCCTTTACCGTCTCTGTATGCACCCAATTTCCAATCATACGTTATTCTTCCATCCGGATCAATAAATGAAACAGGATTGTTTACCGCATAATTATAAGGACTCCAGGCTCTATATTGTTCTGCCATTGGATCCATAACTCCCCATCTTGCAATATCAGACATGTACATTCTCGCACCATAGTCATTCCAGCCTGTTTCTTCCTGCAATTCTTTACCGTTGTATTGGTATTGGAAAGAAGGATTTCCTGCTAAAGCGTTGTACCCTTGATGCTTTAATCCAAAAGGATAATAATTGCTTTCTTCAAGAACTTCTGCGCTGCCTCCCGCATTTTTGAAATAGCTCAGGCGTGTATTTCCCAAATGGTCGGTATAGCTGTAAATATACCTATTATTTTTAAAATCATAATACCCTTCCGGAGTAGCTACAAATTCTAAAGTAACAGTTCCTAAATGATTTACTGTATACTGAAAGCCATCTAAATAATCTGTTGTAGTGGTTCTTTCTGAGCCACCCTTAAAGAAAGCCGTATATTCTTTTCTGAGCTTTGTTCCGTCTGCACGAAAGACATAATTGGTTCTTACGTTTCTCTCTTCGTCTTCACCGGTTACTTTGTTTCTTATAATATAGGTAGCACTGAATTTTATTTCTTCAGGAAGATCCAGATAATTGTAGCTAATGCTATTGATCCCTTTATCTTTCTGACTGGTCATATTTCCGTTGTCATCATAATCGATCAGCGTACCTGAAGATGACGGGTAACCACTATAATTCTGAGAAGCATCGGTAACATTCGTCAGTCTGTTTCCTGCATCATAAATATAAGTCAGGTCATCAAGAATCTGGGAAATTTCTAAAAATAAACGAGAGTAGGGAATACCTACTCTCGTTTTTAAATGTTTGTTTTTTAATTAGTATTGAATTTCAGTGATTTATATTCTTTAAAACTGCCATCACTAACTCTGATACATTACCCATTAATTGGTGTTAAAAATTATTTCATCATGATCTAGATCAGAATCGTAATCAAAAATTCTATCTTGATTCCCCCATTTATTTTTGCCTATTAATACACCTCCAGCAATTATATAATATTTAAATCCTTGTGATTCTATTTCAAATATCTTCATATCATACATCAATAATTTTGAATCTATCCTGTCTGGTAATTCAGTGTTTTTGATTTCTTTAATATTCAGCCCATTGATAACTGATGGGAAATCAATATATTTTATTGACCAAAATTCAAAGTCTATGTTGAATGAAGTATGTTCATCAAAATTATGCTGGTCGGGATATTTCATTTCACTACGTAAAATTAATGAAGAATGGCTGACTGTATAACCCCAAAGTTTAAAGCATCGATTTGAGCTAAAAAAGTATTCCATAATTAAAAGTATTAATATCCAAATGGTGAAAAGTTAGATAAAATTTCATAACTATTACCACTTTTTTTATAAAAAGTAGTCTTATTTAATAGACTCGGATCATTAAATATAGTATGCATTTCCCAATTTGTATAATTTTTGTAAGACAATGGTTGATTTGGTTTAAATTTTGAAAATTGATATTTACTAAATCCTGTTACATTAAAATGGATATTATCATAGCCTTTCATAGCATCTAAAATTTTATCTTTTTGAAATCCAGTAGAAAAAGCTTTATAGGTATCAAAGTTTTTAACTTTTGCAAAAGCAAACAAATCGTCTCCTAATCCTAATGCAAGATGTCCACCATTTTTAATACCATACTTAGCAACTCCTCCAATAATTGGTACAATTGCCGCAAAGCTTGCTGCTGCATTTATTCTATCCCCTCTTCCTAGATAGATTAAACTGTTCATGCCATCAAAAACCTCTCCAAAAACAGGAATATTTCCCATTAGATCTAAACCAGTCTGAACATCATCTACTGGGTTAGAATTTACTGCATTTCGGTAATTGCTATAATTTTGATTAAAATTCCAGTTTTCTAAAGCTCCCAAAATTTTACTGTCCATCATCAGACCATTATAAGAATCTGCTCCGGAGCCTCCATTTTTTTTCCATGGAATTATAACTTCCTCGATTGCTACATCAAGCGCAAATGCTTTATTATTCTGCATGAGGCGACCCATTCCTGAAACACGCCCTCCACCAGTGAAATACCTAAATAGTGCATTCATTTCACCACGATCATTAGTAGTGATTGAATTTCCGTCAGCACTTTGAGTATACATTCCTGTTGGGTCTGAATAATTCGAAGGATTATTCATCGCAAAATGGTAAGGTGAATGATCAGTATATTCTTCAGAAAGAGCATCCATACCTGTAAATCTTCCGATATCAGGGATGTATTGACGCCAATCCATTGAATACATTCCGTTTTCCTGAACTTCTTTTCCGTTGTATTTATAACGGAAAGTATTGTTTGAAAGTACCGGAGTATAACCTGTATGTCTTAATCCAAAAGGATAATAATGGTTTTCTTCTAAAATTTTGGCTGTACCGTCTGTCTGCTTATAATAGCTCAACCTTAGATTTCCTAAATGATCTTTATAAGTGTAAATATACCTATTTTGTACAAAATCATAATATCCTTCTTCATTGGCAGAAAACTGCAATACTCCGTTTTCATATTGAAAATTATCAAGATATTCTGTGATTCTTTTTGTTTCTAACTGAGATTTTGAGTGAAAGGCTGTATATTCTGTTTTCAGCTTTGTTCCACCTGCATCATAAAGATATTGGGTATTTACATTTCGTTCTATTTGTCCTCCAAAAGAATCCTGAACGATATAACTCGTGTTGTAAATAACCGATGAAGGAAGATCCAGATAATTGTAGCTAATACTGTTGATTCCTTTATCTTTCTGGCTGGTCATATTTCCGTTGTCATCATAATCGATCAGCATACCTGAAGAAGAAGGATAACCAATATAATTCTGAGAAGCATCTGAAACATTGGTCAGCCTGTTTCCTGCATCATAAGTGTAGGTAAGGTTATCAATAGTTTGTGAGATGCCACCAGAAGACCCTGCTGTTCTTTTTAATGTTGAAATATTCCCATTTAGGTCATAATCCAAAATTTCATTGTACTCTTTCAGATAAGGATTGGTATCGGTCTGGTAAAACCCGGCTTTCAGTCGGTTAATTCCATCATAAGAATAGCCGTATCTTCTCTGGATGTTGTCTGTAGCGACCTTCCAGTCTACCTCCGAAATACCTCCGTTGTAGCGGGGCTTTACTTTCAGGTCTGTATATTCGTTGTTGGGGGTTTCTACTCCGTCTCTCTGGTTGTATTTTATTTTGTAGGCAAAAAGCTTGCTGCCCAAAGTACCCAGATCATTAGGGTTAATCCCCAAAAGCCAACCTCTTACATTGTAAGTATAGTCTATGCTTTGTAAACCTCCGCCCACTTTTTTGTTGGTGATCTGCCCAAGGTCATTATAGGTAAGATCAGAGATCAGCTCTTCAGGCTGACCATTGATCTGTTGATAATGTTTCTGCAAAAACTGGTAGGGGCTGTAGACATAGCGGTCTTTGATGGTCACCTGCGCAGAAGCAGTGTTTCGGGAGTGGTAAGTATAGCTTTCTTTTACTTTTCCCGAAAAATCAAGAGAGCTTTCGGTAGAGGTAAATCCACCCAAATGATTTTTTCCGTAGGTTCCTACTGCTCTTCCCATGGTGTCGTACCAGATAAAGGCAGAAGACCAATTGTCGTTCTCAATGTTTCGGGTATAGCTTCCGGTAGGCATTGTTTTGGTGCTTCTTACCGATGAAAAACCATTGGCTGCAAAGGCAGTCGGGGTAGATTTCATCGTCGTCTGGTTCTGTACCAGATTGGGTTGCGCAGGTGCACCCGTAGGATATTCATCGTAATAATTTACGCTCAGTACCGTCATGCTTCCTGTAGGGAAGGCATTTTTGGTATAGTAGATCGTCATGCTTCCCTGGGTAAAAGGAGTTGTTGTTATGGTCTCATTGTTGAGCGCATTGGCAGATATGTTGTTGACGGCAGTTTGCATAGCTACCCTGGTTCCTGTGCTTTCAAAAAAACCGGTGTATAAAACCCTGCCGAAGGCATCATATTTGGTAAACATCCAGCCTCTTTTCGCAAAATTATTGGTCGTGGTTCTCAGGTTAGCATCCTGTGTAAGGACAGGTCGGCTCTGCTTGTCATAGACTACATATTCCCAGCCTTTTCCCGGCAGCTTTTTTTCTGCCAATCGGTTGTATTTGTCATACTTGTATTGATAGCAGAGCACATCAAGTTTGGTGTTAAGCTGTGCAATGCTTGTTGCTGTAGCTGCTTTGGGCGGGATCACAAATGCCAGATTTTCAAAATCATCGTATACATAATAGGTATCAATATTTTCTGTTGTTCCGTTTGCCTTCAGGTTGATCTTACGGATCAGGATCTGCTTTCCTGCAGGATCTGTAAAGCTCTGTACCTCGTGGTTTTCTTCGTCCCAGGCGATGGTTTTTACGAGAATATTGGCATTGTAAAATCCGCCCGTAGTATAGGCATTATCCGACACAGCATCTAAAGCTGCATCGCTTATCTGCGTTGAAGGATTCCAGGTAGAAGTAGCCGTAATTTTTCGTACTTCGCCTGCGCTGTTGGTGGTCTGCTCTGCTCTTTGGGTATGGCTTCCTGTGATCTGCCAATCGACTCCGGGAGCTGCTTTCTTTTCTACTCTCCCCAATGGTGAAGGCTCATAAGAAACTTCAGAATACGCATTGGGAACACCGTAATAGGCATTTACAGAATTTTCGCCAACATTCGGAAGATACGCTCCGTTCTGGCTGTCTACAGGCTGTGGAAGATAGTCTTTGGTTTTTCTTCCTGTGGCAGGATCGTACAGGGAAGGAACTACAATGTCTTTTCCGGTTGGCGAAGCTTTGATGCTGATGCTCTGGGTAGCTCTTCCAAGCCCGTCAAAGTATTTTACACCCTGAACCTGCGCCGCTCCCGGCTGCGTTGTGGTTACGGCTTCCAGATACGTTCTGCTGTATATATAATTTTCTGATGGGGTAAGACTCTGAGAATAGAGCACAGCCACCATAAGAAGATAGATTAAGGTTAATATTTTTTTCATAATTTATTTTTTTAAACAAATACGACAATAGATTATTAAGGCTGTGGTTTTGTGTTGTATTGGTAATCAGAAACAATATTTCCGTTAACATCGATGACCGACTTCAGCCTTGATTTTAGATCGTAGGTATAGCTTTCCCTGATTCCGTTGGGTGGCGTTACAGAGCTTACTCCCGTCAACGGATTGTGGGTATAGGTGGTGATCTGAAACTTTTTAAGCGCAGGGTTTGTTCTGAAAGTGTCTAAAGCTTCAAGCAGTGTTTTCTCTGAAGTATTGTCTTTATCAAGATCAGATTTTGCGATAATATCGTCGGCTAATGTTCCGATATCTGCTAATGTTGCTCCCGGTATTTTGGCAATAGGCAACGTTTTGTGATATCCCCAGATTACGACTGCCGGAACTCCCTGCCCAGAAACCTCATCAATGTTTGAAGTGTACTGTCTGATGTTACCTTCATTATCATAAGCATCCAGCCTTTGGGTAGTTTTAAGGCTTCCGTCTTTAGGATTGGTTACCACGGTAGAAGTAGGTCGCAGGCTTCCGTTGTCATATTTTGTCTGTGAAGTAGAGATCATCTTACCGTTTTTCTTGGCAATGGTTTTGATAGGCACAGAAATAATATTGGCATTCTGAAGATGGGTGTACTCACTGTTCCCTAAAGGATAGAAGGTCTGTGTTTCTATAACATCTCCATTAGCGAGAGTTGCCTTTTCTTTTTCGGTCTGATAATTCACTGAGCTTATTTCCGTTTCGGCAGCGGTTGAGATTGGCTGTCCGTTCTTCCCGAAATTCTTAGACAATACGGTAACCTTTTTAGTAAATACAGGGACAGATCTTGCATCTTCAATTAATTTTGCTGCCATACTTTTCTTTTCAAAAGCATAGGTGTATTCTGAGGAATTAAGGATTTGGTTCTGCTCATTATAGGTTTCCTGCTTTTGCGTCATTCCGTTTTCCAGCTCATTGTTTTCAGGAGTGATGGTTACACTGCTTCCGTTAACCTGAACTGTGTAAGGCGGGAAGTTTCCTTCATCGGTATAGTAGTAACGCAGGTATCCATTCCCTGAGTTTTCCTGAATCTTTACGTTTTGGTAAATTTTTCTTACCCCACTACTCGAAGGAATGGTGGTGTCGAATTTATCATAAGTATAAGACATTGTTTTCACAGGTTGTGAGTCTGTGCTTGCATTAAAATATTTAATGTTTTTTATTCTTAATCCATCATTATCAAAAGCATTTTTAAGAGGTCTTGGCTGTATCATAAGCTCATCAATGGTAATGTTTCCTGTTCCTGAGCCTATAATCTGAATAGTATATGTTCCGGGAAGCAGCAGCATTTCGTTCACAGAGTAACATACCTCGTTTTCCTGTGCTGCTCCGGAGTTCTGCGTTACGTTCACAATTCTGTAATCGATATGCTCAAATCCTCCGTCTTCTGCAGGAATAAGAGGTGGAAAGCTCGTCCCATTATAGCTGAACTTCAATTTTTTTTGTTTTCCTGGAGTTCCCGTTACCTGAAAAGTATAGTTTCGTGAATTTCTGGTGTTAAAATCCCAGTTATAAGCATTCTGATAAAAATAGTGAATAGAGCTACCTTCCCATCTTTCCAGTCTTTCTAGATATTCAGGAGAATTAAAATCCATAAATATTTCATTTCCTTCAAACTGATATTCAATAGTTCCTCCTCCCGGGTTTGTTATTCTTACCTTTTTGCTTTTAGGATTTGGGTTTATGATACTGATTTTGGTTTTATCCAAAACAGTATTATTCGCATCAAGTCTTTGTACTTCTGTTAAAATTCTTTTTTGTAAGATCTGGTTATATTCAGGATAATGCACATAAGGAAGATCATATATAAAACCGTATTGCGATATAATGCTTCCCCAAAGATCTTTAAGAACTGCTTTTTTTACACTGTAAGGATCACTCATCGAGTTTTCCAGAGAAGGAACAAACTCATACTGAATCTCTATAGATCCCATATTGGGAGATATTACCTTGGTCAGTTTGCAAAGCTGGTAATTAAGCGCAGTGCTGCTTCCTTCTTTGTATTTGAAATCTTTCTGGTATTCATAGGTAAGAAGGGTTGCATTGGTAGGAGAACTAATTCGGGTCAAATAAAATGCAGATTTGTAAACAAGTCCGCCAATACCTGATGTTCCTGTTCTGTAGTCGGTTCTGCTCTGGCTGTAGTCGCTGAAAAGAAACTTATATCCATAGGTATCTGTAATGGTAAAAGACGTAGCATTAAGGGTAGCCTGGTTGCTGTCTCTTGTATATTCTATCTTGATGTTGTTGGGACTTAGGTTGACAATCTCAAAGGTGTTGGCATTAACATCCCTTACAAACCTGAATTTTCCGGAAGTTCCTGTAGGAAGATTATAATAATACACATCATCGAATTCATTTCTTTTATAGGATGGTGAGGAAGCGTTGTAATAACTTTCGTCCAAATCTGTTGCTATTTCTCTTGTAATGATTCCCCCTTTTGCGAGCGTCCATCCTGAACCTGTTTCGCCTGCAATTTCGTTATCCTGATCATTGCTTGGGTGGTACATCAACGAAAGCCCTGTTGATATTCGAGGATCATTGCTGGCAAGACTCAAAATAGGTAATGATATATTGGGTATCCCTGTAGCATAAGAAACAGGGGTGGTATCAAAAGTTGTTGCTGAAGATTCTGAAGGAACAGGTTTGGTAAAATCTCCGAAATTAATTCCCTGGGCATGAAAGCTTCCAATGGAGATTCCTATTGCTGTAATCCATAAAGCTTTGTGAATATTTTTTCTCATGTGTTTTTATTTTTTAATCAATTTAGCATTCGCAGTTTTATCAGTATCGGTTTTTACGACAATTAAATACGCTCCCTGAATCAGATTTTGCGTATTGATTTTTGTAATCTTATTCTTTGTTTTCAGACTTTGTAATTGTCTTCCACCCATATCGTAGAGCGTTATTTCAGCTTCAGACTTCCCGTCACCCAGTTTCCAGCTTCCATCCTCAAATCCTATTTCCACATAAGCATAATCTGAAACAGGATTTGGATAAATTTTAATATTCTGTTTTTCGATTAACTGGTCAATCTGCGAATCTCCAAGCTTTACGATCTTCCAGTTCTCTTTTCCGAGTTCTTCGGCGCTTGTTCCTGCCAAAACAATAGAACCATCTTTATTCATCTTCAGATCAGAAAGCCTTTCCTCTTTCTTTCTCGATTCTCCTTTTATATGTTTGCGCCACTGTTCATTCCCGTTATTGTCGATATAAAGCATCCAAAAGGTCTCATCATCAGCTTCCATTCTTCCTTCTGCCTGAGTATAACCTCCAAGTAAAACTCCTTTTGAGTTTTTGCCATCTCTTGTGTTGATCACATTCATTCCCATCAGAATATCACGGTTCTTAAAATTGTAAGATTTCTGCCATTGTTCTTCACCTTTCGTGTTTAAAAAGATCAGCCAGACATCAGTTCCTTCTTCAATTCCTACGGTCTTGTTACCAGATTTCTCAGATCTCGATTCTCCGCCGATAATATATCCCGAAGAAGTAAAAGCCATTGTTCTCAAATGGTCATCACCCTTACCTCCGAAATTCTTTTCCCATTCAATATTATTGTCTTTGCTGAGCTTTATTACCCAGTAATCGCCCTCTCCAAAGTTGGGGCTGGATTTGGAGGTTCTTGATACAGGATGCGAGGTTTCGTTACTACCACTGTTTCCTGCTGAACTCGAATCCCGTAACTCGGAACTCCTTGAATAGATTCCCAATAGCGCTCCTCCATCCGGTGTAGGAATTATTTTTTCCACTTCATCAAGACCTCTTCCGCCTAAAATTAATTCTGAAAGTACTTTCCCGTTTTTATCAAGTCTTGTTACCGTAACATCTTTCGATCCGAATCCGTTGGCAGCATTCTGAACATTCCCTGCGACCATAAAACCAAAATCCACAGTCTGAATCACAGATCTTGCTTCTTCATCCTGCGATGTTCCTAAAGTTTTTTGCCACAGTTCATGTCCGAATTCATTGATTCTGATCAGCCAGATATCAGATCCTCCTTTTGAAGCATCTTTTTTGTCTAAACCTTTTCCGGAATGCGACGTTCCTGCCAAAAGAAATCCTCCTTCCTGAGTAGCAATTGTTGCCGATAAAAAGTCATGATTTTGTCCCGAGAAATACTTTTCCCAGACTTCTTCTCCCTGTTGATTTAATTTGACCAGATGAAAATCGTAGCCGTTGTTTTGTTTTGAAGCTGCAGATGACACTACAGTTTTACTTGCTGCCTGAATACTGCTACCTGTTACAAGATATTGCTGATCGACTGTTGTGGTAACTTGTGAAAGAAAATCCTGTGTAGAAGATTTAATATCTTTCTGCCATACCACATCCTGAGCATACAGTACAGCAGTTGTGCATACGAAAAATGCACTCATGTAGAGTTTTTTCATGATTTGCGTTTTTTAATTATTATTTTTTGCTAATTTAATATTTTTTAGCACATATCACAACCGTTTGATACAAATTTGATAAATGTATCATTTGTTGTGGAAAATTAGATGAATGTAGTGACAGAACTTGACGTAATATATTGGATATTTATTAGGAACATCTCTACTCTATTTCAAGTCTAATAGAAATTTGGATATACTAACGATAATAAAAGCATAGTCGAGTAATAAAAACCTCTTACAAATACATTCAAAATGAAAAAACCACCAAAATTCGGTGGTTTCATTATATAGAATAAATTCTAAATTCTAATTAATCAATTCAAATCTCGCATATTCAGCGATCTTCTTAGGAAGCTTAATTCCTTCTGCTGTTTGATTATTTTCAAGCAAAGCTGCCATAATTCTTGGTAATGCCATTGCAGAACCATTCAATGTATGCACTAACTGAGATTTTCCGTCTGCTTTGTAACGGCATTTCAATCGATTTGCTTGGAAAGTTTCAAAATTAGAAACTGAACTTACTTCCAACCATTTTTCCTGAGCAGCACTCCAAACTTCAAAATCATACGTCATTGCAGAAGCGAAACCGGTATCACCACCACAAAGTCTCAACACTCTGTAAGGCAATTCAAGATCTTCTAAAATTCCTTTGATATGCTCTACCATTTCTTCTAAAACAGCATAAGAATTCTCAGGTTTTTCTAATCTTACAATTTCCACTTTTTCAAACTGGTGAAGACGGTTCAGACCTCTTACGTGAGCTCCGTAACTTCCTGCTTCTCTTCTGTAACACTGAGAGAACGCCGTATTTTTAATTGGAAGATCTTTTTCATCCAATAAAACATCACGGTATAAATTCGTCACCGGAACTTCCGCTGTAGGAATTAAATATAGATCATCTGCATTGATGTAATACATTTGCCCTTCTTTATCCGGCAACTGCCCCGTTCCATAACCTGAAGCTTCATTCACAACGTGTGGCGGATTTACTTCAAGATAACCAGCATCCGTATTTTTATCTAAGAAATATTGAACCAAAGCTCTCTGCAATCTCGCTCCTTTCCCAAAGTACACAGGAAAACCTGCTCCGGCAATTTTTACACCCAATTCAAAATCAATAAGGTTGTATTTTTTTGCCAGTTCCCAGTGAGGAATTGCTCCTTCACCTAAACCTTCCACATCATGAGACTGATAAATGATTTCGTTGTCATCTGCAGAAACACCTGCTTTTACCAATTCGTAAGGTACGTTTGGAATCTGATACAAAATTGTAAGTAAAGATTTCTCAACGTTTTCTAGCTGTGTCTGTAATTCTTTACTCGACTCTTTGAACTGTGCTGTTTTAGATTTGGATGCTTCAGCTTCTTCTCTTTTTCCTTCTTTCATTAAAATACCAATTTCTTTGGAAATCTTATTGATCTCGGAAAGTTGCGAATCTAATTCAAACTGAATTCTTTTTCTTTCTTCATCGGTAACGATAGCCTCGTCTACCAACTCAAGATTCTTGAATTGTCTTTTTTGAAGACCTTCTAAAACGCGTTCTTTATTGTCGCGCAAAAAATTAACCTGTAACATAAGTTAGTTGTTGGGTGTTTGATGATGGGTGTTTAATGCTAAATTTGATGAAGAAGCTTTTTGATAAAATTTCCATCATCCTGCATCATACATCCCGCAATTATGCAAATTTAAGATTATTTTATGATTGTAGCCACATTTGGCTGATCGGGAACTTTTGTAAACACCAATTGGTTATTATAAAGTACTCTCGAAACTTCAAAAACTGTGGGTGAGGAAAGGTAAAATATTTCGAGTTTATCCTGAACTACGGGATCATTCTGAGTATCCGATATCTTTTTGGTTAAAGAAACCTGAATTTCAGATCTATAAATTTTATTTCCATCCGGTGTATCTTCTACAAATTGTCTTGTAGCCCCGGCAAGATACTCAAGGTAATAGGTAGAATCAGCAAGCATTTTCCTATTATAACTTACATTTACATTATCTTTTTCCGCCAATTCATCTGTAAAAGTAATTCCGGTGTAAGAACCAATTTCCGTAGGTTTTAGCAAATCATTTCCAGAAGAATCTTTCATATAAAGATTTAAAAGCTGGTCTATTTTCTGCAGAGAATCTTCGTCACTTCCACAACTGAGAAGCGTAAGACTGATAAGCGTTAAAACAAGAAATATTTTCTTCATTCCTACAAAGATAAAATATTAATGAAAAATAAGTTTATTGATTTTCAAAATATTTCTGATACCAAAGCTCAAAAGTAACCAATTGCCAGATTTTCACACAATCGTATTCATTTTTTTGATGGTTCCACCATTCATCGATGAGTTCAGAATTGAAAAATTCACGTTTTTTAAGACTATTTAAACTTTCAATAATAAATTCTCTTACTTTTGGTTCGGTTTTAATGAAATGAGCAAGTGGAAAAGAAAATCCGCGCTTTGGCATTTTCAAAATTTCCGAAGGAAGATATTTTTCGGCAACTTTTCTTAAAAGCGGTTTATTCTGAATTCCATTATACCGTAATTTCTCAGGCAAAGAAGAAACATAATCAATCAAATCGTTGCTCAAATAAGGATAACGAAATTCAACACCGTACTTCATCGCGCTCAAATCATCTCTGAAAACATGGTGTGAAGACAGAGAATATTTCATATCATATTCAAAAAGTCCTTGATAATCTTTAGTTTCTGATAATTTTTTATCTTTTAAATTCGTTTTAACTGTATTAAAAATAGCATTAGAAAAAACATTTTTAGCCTCAAAAGGTTTCATACCGACCTGACTTTGTCTGAAAAAATCAAGCATATCATCCTGAGAAAAATAATTTTTTACTTTTCTTGAAAAATCATCATTAGTAAAAATAAAATGGCGGACTGCATTAAACTTTTTCATCGACAGCCATTTATTAAGCTTTAAAGAATGAGAATATCCCGCAAAAAGTTCATCGGCTCCATTTCCACTTAAAACAACTTTAAATCCTTTATTCTTTGCAAATTCTGCTGCGTTCATAAGAACTTCAAGGCTACTGTAAGGTTCTTCAAAATGCTGAATATTTTCTTTTAATTGATTTAAAATCTCATCATCGGAAACTTTTTTTATATTATGCTGAATATCAATTTCTTCAGCCATCAAAGACGCATTTTTCACTTCGCTTTCCGAAAACTGATACGAAATAGTAAATGCATTAATGTCATTTTTATACGGTTTTGCTTTCGCTGTAATCAGCGTAGAATCTATACCGCCGCTCATCATACTTGTCACTGGAACATCGGCAAAAAGCTGTTCTTTGACGCTTTCAGATAATAACTCATCAACTTTTGCAACCGCTTCTTCTTCGGTTACATTTTCTAATTCTTCAGTCGGGAAATTCCAATAAAACTGTTTTGAAAAGGTAAAATCATTTAAATCTAAAACTAAGAAAGAAGCAGGTTCTAATGAAAATATATTTTGAAAACACGTCTCCGGAGCTAAAGTGGTTTGAAAAAGGAAATTGGTATAAACTCCATTCCAGTTGATTTCAGGCTTGATGTATTCATTTTTCAGAATAGATTTTATTTCGGAAGCCCAAACTAAAGCATTTTCATTTTTAAAATAAAACAAAGGTTTTAATCCTACTCTGTCTCTTCCAAGGATCAACTTTTGTTTTTCTAAATCGATCAAAGCAATCGCAAACATTCCGTCAAATCGGGAAAACATTTCCGTTCCCCACTCTTTATACGATTTTAAAATAACTTCTGTATCTGAAGTACTTTTAAAATGATACCCTAAATCTTCAAGTTCTTTACGTATTTTTTTAAAATTATAAATCTCTCCATTGAAGGTAATCGTAATTTTCTCATCATCAGAAAGCATCGGTTGATGCCCTTTTTCAGACAAGTCTACAATTGAAAGTCGGCGAAAACCTAACGCAATTTTCGAATTTGTTTCATTTAAAACAGGAAAAACTTTTTTAATTTTTTTCGTAGAATCATTTCCGGAAAAAGATTCTCCTTTCGACCCATCAGAAATCCAGAAACCTTCATCATCCGGACCGCGATGACGGATTGCGCTATTCATCTCTAAAATATTTTCAGAAGAAATTTCGTTCTTAAATGAATAATAACCGCAGATGCCGCACATAAATAGTTGATGGTTTTTAGTTGACAGTTGATGGACTGAGATTCAATGTAACAAAAAATATATTATTTAATATTTTCAGTATCTTATTTGAAAACTCTTAATTGATTGGTAAAAATAAGGATTTGGTATTAGATTTTAACCAGGAAAATATCAATTGCTTTTTTTAGAAAAAGTTTTAATCAATGTATTAATTTCATCTTTAGAAATAATATAATCTTTGATTTTAAAATCTGTTGACTGATAAAATTTCCAGAATAATATGCTTGCAGAAACGACATATGATAAGGTCGTCACAAAACAGGCGCCCCAAATTCCCCATTTTGGAATGGCAAAAAAGGAAAAAATAACCGTTATCAATAATCCTACAATCGATTTTATATTTAATATTTTCAGCTCTTTAATTCCTGAAAAATAATAACCGATCATGTCGCTTACTGCAATTGCTAAAATTCCGGGAGCTAATAAAAGCATGATGAGCTTGGTTTCACTAAACTCTTTTCCAAAAATAAACGGGTACACAAAATCCGGAATGATCAGAATTCCTAAGACAAAAACAAGAATCAATGTGAATGAAAGCTTGAGTGAAGATTTCGTTTTAACAATAGATTCTTCCCTACTTTCGCTATTTACGACGTCAGAATAGAGAACGACCGCGATACTTCTTGTGATTGTCCATATTGCTTCTGAAAATGTAATTCCGATAGAAAATATCCCCACAACAGCAATTCCTTCAAAGTATTCTAAAAAATAAAAAGAAAGTCTGTAGTTTAAAAACTGAATAAATGCACTTAACTGAGTTTTCCATCCATATTCGAACATATTGATAAATACAGATTTTGAAAATGAAAATTCTGAAAATTTACATTTCTTCAGGATCAGAAAAAGACTGGTTAGAAATAAAAATATTAAGCAGAAAATCTGCGCTAAAAAGTAAACAGAAACATCTTTTAGTTTAACAATGTAAATCAGAATTGCGATAAACAAAACATGAACAAGTTGCTGTAAAACAGTATAAATATTGAAAAACCGAATATTCTGCGTCCCAATAAACAGACTAATATTCGTCGATAATAATGATGAAAGAACAGAAATACCGATCAAATAATACAAAAATTCATTCTGAATAGCCGCAAAACTGAATATCAAAGGAACCGCAGTTCCTACAATGAGCGACCAGAGATAAGAGTAAACCAGAACCTGCTCTACCTTAAATTTTCTTGCAAAATAAGAGGTGCTGCTTCCGGAAAAAATACTACTGAAAAAACTAACCAGAGCAACATTGGCAATCACAATTGATATCGTACCTTTTCCTTCACTTCCCCACATGTTGGTAGAAAAGATGACCAGACCAAAGCTCAAAATCAAAATCAAGAACCTCGAAATAAAAGTCTGAACAACTTTAAGCTGCTTCATTTGCTGTTTTTTGGTAATGAATTTTTAATAAAGTTAACAAAAGAATTCTTGATGACATTCCAATTGTAATTTTGCATAAATTCTTTTCTGGCATTGGTTGCATGAAGATGATACAGTTGCGGTTCGTTAAGATAAGCTTCAATATGATCTGCAATCTTTTTAGAATCTTTCGGATTCACCAAATATCCAAAATCAGAAACATTCATGTGTTTTCTTATTCCTTTCAAGCTTGAATAAATAATCGGTTTTCCCGTACCCATGTAATAGAATAATTTGATGGGCAACGAATGATGATTTTCAAAATTAAAAGCCCTCAAATCAAAACAAATATCGGCATCAGCAAAAGCTTTTGTAAATTCTTCGAAAGAAGTCGGTTTTTTGATTTCGATATTTTTCACCGAAAATTTGGCAAGAATATCCGAGAAATAAATTTCGTCCGCTTTTTTTCTCGCAGAACCAACAATCAGTATTTTGATATTTAACTGACGATTATTTTTGTGAAGTTCTTCAATTGCATTGAAAAAATTCCCTATTCCTTTATCTTCCGAAATTGCGCCTGTGTAACAAAGCGTTATTTCGTTTGGATTTAAGTCCTTAATATTTTCAGAAACGAATCGTTCGTGAGGATAATAAGGCAAAATAATTTTCTTTTTAAATGGAAAAAAATAAGCCAATGGAAACTTTTTGGTCTCTTCACCAAAGATAAAATGAGTGCTTAAAAAACCAGCGTACAGCTGAATCAAGAAAAATTTTATTCCGTGAATAAATTTCATCAAAAAATTGTAATTCTGAAGCATCGACATTGCTGGATACCATTCTGTGATATCGTAAACAACACTTACTTTTTTAGTTTTACTGAATTTTTTAGCCGCAATTACTGCAATCGGTTCAGAACAGATGATACAATCCGGTTGAAAAGAATTACAGACTTCTGTAAACTTCTGAATTTTTGTCTGTACATATTCATTTAAAATATCAAAAGATTCTATCTCAATACCATCAATTTTCCCTTTAAATTCGGATGTTAAACTGCAAATTTTCACTTCAAAACCAGATGTAATCAATTCTTTTGCCTGATGAAAAAAGATTCTGTCATCATCAAAATTATGGGCAGTGGTTAAGAATAGAATTTTTGGCATAGAAGTGCTTATTCAAAAAATTCCTCATCAGTTTCTATGAATCAGAAACCAAGAGGAATTTTCATTATTTTATTAAGGAATTATTTTATGGTAACCGCCCAACTTTTGCTGAAAGGCAATAAAAAGTTTCCTAAAAATTCTAAATACGTGTTTTTTGAGAAATCAAAAACTTCGATGTCTTTTGAAAGTTCTCCGCTTCTGATTTTATTTTTAAAATCGATAAGCTTTAAGGTTTTTACTTCTCCGTTTTCTACGAAGCTGGCTTTCATTCTGTCGAATAATCCCAATTGGTACTCTTCGTCAATCTCCCTCATAATTTTACCCAAAGCATCGATGCTGCAGCCTGAAGCCATTTCTTTTTCTTCGTCTACACAGATGACGATAAATTGATTTTTTTCAATTTTAAAAGATGACGAAAGTGGTTTTCCGTGCGCTGCCCAACCTGCCAAGAAATCATATAATTTTTCGGTAATTACTTTGGCTTCTTTTGTAGTGAAAGGTCTTGATGCGGGATATATAATAACTCTGTAATCGTTTGCTTCAACAATATTAGATTCTTCAATTTTCATTCTGAATAAATTTAAAGAGTAAAATTACGCATTTTTCCTGAGTTGGAAACCATTGTACTTTTTACTTAATGCATACAGAAGTACAATAAAAAGCAGAAGAACAAAACCTAAAAAGAATCTCAGATTGGCACTGTCCGGGAAAAATACAAACTTGATATAAATATTGGCAAAGAACAATAAAGACAAGATTCTGATCCACCAATCTTTTGAAAAATAGAAAGTTAACCCTAATAAAATAAGTGAAGACAGCGTTATTTTTTTAAAGTTGATTAATTTAAATAATAGAAAATCAAAATACTTCTGAAAAGTAAAATCTGCTTTTTCTGCCGAAATTATTGGTCTTCTGTAAAAGAAACTGTCATAGAAAAGGTCTTTCCAGCCCGGATAATTGTAGTATTTAATAATCGCAACATAAATTATAGCAATTGAAAATCCTTGAAGAATTAAATTATAATTGATCTGTTTATTTTCTTTAAAATATTTAAAAACGAAAACTACAAACAGATAACTCATTGCAAACAGCACATAATCTGGTCTGATTAAAACGCAGCAAAGAAGGAAAATAAATTGTAGTAATTCAGATTTTTTTTGAAGCAGACTAATGATAAAAAACATTAGAAAGACAAAAACGAACATATCTGGTGTGGGATTTTGCGCCATGTCTCTTACCGGAGGAAACCAGAAAACAAACAATGAAAGTAGCGGTGCAATAAAATAGTTTTTGGGAAACAATAGTTTTAAAATATAAAACATCAGTAAACCACAAATAAAATAGGAGAATATATTGACCATAAGAACCGAAAGAGGTCCTGTAAATCCTAGTTTATACAATACATAAACTGCAGCATTAAAGCCAAGTTTAATTTTATAATATGGCAATTGCTCGCCAAAGGCTTTATAATCTGCGTAGAAAACTTCATTGGCATGATTGTAATGAAGAATATCGTTGAATTCTGTTTTTGAAGCCTCTTTTTCAATATCAGAATATACTTTTTCCTGTGCTTTTTTTGCATCATCAGGAAATTCCCAGGAATAAACGCTGCCTAAATATCCAGGCATATCCCAATCGTAAACCCTATTCTGATAGCAGGAAAAAGTAAGAAAACTTAAACCTATAATAAAAAAAAGAAAGGATAAACCCCATTTTAAATTCATAACGCAAGATTTATCCTTTCTGGAAATATATTTACAAATCTTCAGCTTCCGCCAAAAGTTCTACGATATCTTTTACTTCAACTTCGTTATTTTTATTGAAATGTTTTACGCCATCAGTCAACATCGTGTTGCAGAACGGGCAACCTGTTGCAATGATTTTAGGCTCGAAAGAAAGTGCTTCTTCTGTTCTTTCTACATTGATATCTTTTTTACCTTTTTCAGGTTCTTTAAACATCTGTGCTCCACCTGCACCGCAACAAAGACCATTGGTTTTGCAACGTTTCATTTCAACCAATTCTGCATCCAGCTTTTCTAAAAGCATTCTTGGAGCTTCATATTCATCATTCGCTCTTCCCAAATAACAAGGATCGTGGAATGTTATTTTTTTACCTTTAAAACTTCCGCCTTCAATCTTCAGTCTGCCTTCATTCATCAGTTCTTTTAAGAATTGGGTATGATGAATTACTTCATAGTTTCCGCCTAAATTAGGATATTCATTTTTAAGCGTATTGAAACAGTGCGGACAAGCCGTAACGATTTTTTTTACTTCATAAGCATTCAGAACTTCAATGTTCGTCATTGCCATCATCTGGAAAACAAACTCGTTTCCTGCACGTTTTGCAGGATCACCTGTACAGCTTTCTTCCTGTCCTAAAACAGCGAATTCAACACCTATTTTATTTAAAATTTTGCAGAATGCTTTGGTTATTTTTTTGGCTCTATCATCGAAACTTCCAGCGCAACCTACCCAGAAAAGAACTTCCGGAGATTTGCCTTCCATTGCGTAATCCGCCATTGTTTTTATATTGAAATCCATATCAGTTTCAAATTTATCAATATAACAGTGTAACAGTTTACCAATGATTGTTACATCGTTACATTTTTACATTATTAGATTAATTAGTCTTTTGCCCAATTCAGACGATCTGCCTGATTGTATTGCCAAGGTGCGGCATTGTTTTCTACATTGGTCATCATAAGATTCAATTCCTGTGGCGCTGCAGATTGCTCCATCACCAAAAATCTTCTCATTTCGAAAATAATAGAAAGCGGATCAAGCAATACCGGACAAGCTTGTGTACATGCATTACAAGTAGTACAAGCCCAAAGTTCTTCTTTTGTGATGTAGTCGTTCAACAATTTCTTACCATCGTCTTCAAACTTTCCGTTTTTATCGATATTTCTACCAACTTCCTCCAAACGGTCTCTTGTTTTCATTAAAATAGCTCTCGGTGAAAGCTTTTTACCTGTAATATTTGCAGGACAAACAGAAGTACATCTTCCGCATTCTGTACATGAATAAGCATTCAATAACTGAACTTGGTTCAAATCAAAAATATCTTCTGCACCAAATTTCGACGGAGCTTCTTCTGCACCTTCAGCCGGAGCGGCATAAGGGTCTGCATTCGGATCCATCATCAATTTGATTTCTTTGGTAACAGACTCAAGATTATTGAATTTTCCGTACAAATCAAGATTGGCGTACCAAGTACTTGGAAACGCAAGAATAATATGTAAATGTTTAGAATAATAAAGGTAATTCATAAAGAACAGAATCCCTACGAAATGGAACCACCAAGCTCCTCTTTCAACAACTTCTAAAAAGATATTATCAAAACTGAAAATTTCCAGAAACGGAACCAAAGTCATTTCACTGATTGGAAAGCTTCCATGTGCTTCTAAAACTCCTCTTTGCTGTAAGATAAAATCTGAAGAATTCATCGTGAAGAAAGCGACCATTAAAGCAAATTCAATGATCAAAATCCAGTTGGCATCATTCTTTGGCCATCCGAAAAGTTCTTTCATCGTCAATCTTTTCACTCCGTAAAAATTTCTACGGATAAAGAAAAGTACCACACCAACAATTACTAAAAGTGCTAAAACTTCTAATGTTGCCGTGAAAAAATTATAGAAAGTATGTCCGAAAATTATTGATAGAAAACGGTGAGTTCCGAAGATACCATCAACAATAATTTCGATGAGTTCAATATTAATAATTACGAAACCAACATACACAAAAAGGTGCAAAACACCTGCAACAGGTCTTGCCGTCATTCTGCTTTGTCCCATCGCAACTCTTGTCATGGTTTCCCAGCGCTCAGCTTTTCTGTCGCTGCGATTAATTTCTCGTCCTAATCTGATATTTCTATAGATCTTCAGAAGACTTTTTCCAAAAAGCCCGAAACCTGCAATAAGTAAAATCAGAAAAAATACATTATCAAGATACTGCATATCGTAGATTTTTAGTCTTTACTGTTCTTACCGAAAACTGAGAAATTAATATATCTCTTAGGATTCGCTTTCATATCCTCGATCAAAGAGTTTAGATTGGTAGATGCAGAATTCAAGTTGTTGTACAACTGATCATCTTTCATAATTTTCCCTAAACTACCTTCACCTCTGTCAATACCAGAAATCACACCGTTTAATTTCCCAACAGTTTGATCTAAATTAGCAATCGTCTGATTCAATTGTTTGGTATCGATACTTTCAGCAAGATTTCCGTATTTGTCTAAAGTTGTTTTACCACTTTGCATGGTTAAACTTGCTTCATCAAGAACTTTCTGAAGTTTAGGATCATTGTTACCAACCAATTTGTTTACGTTTCCTGCTGTAGTTTCTAATGCACCTACAGTTTTGTTTAGGTTGTGAAGCAATATTCTGATTTCTTCTCTGTTTTGAGCATTCATTACCTGATTAGCATTTGCCATCAAGGAATCTACTCTATGCAAAACTGTTTGCAACTGGTCTTTCACAGGACCAACCTGAGAAGAAAGACTGTTCATCATACCCAACTTGAAGGCACCTTTCAAAGTATCTCCGTCTTTTGCAGTAGGACCACCATAAAAAAGATTTACTCTCATTTCTTTACCACCCATTAAGCTTGGCTCAAAAATCTCAAGATTTGAATTTTTTGAAAATTCAAAATTATCATCTACGGTAATCTTTACGACAAAGTGTAACTTTCCGTCTTTGCCTGTCTGAGGAATGATTTTATCAACCTGTCCTACTTTGAGACCATTGATGGAAACCGGAGAAGACTGTGCAAGACCTTCTACGTTATCATATTTTGCGTAAAATATATTGTCGGTAGTAAAAAGGCTTCTGCCTTTCATAAACTGAAATAAAATCACGAAGCCAACAATGGCTAAAAGCGCGATTAAACCAGCCTTTAATTCTTTACTGAATTTCACTTGTTAAATTTTTTCTAATGTAGCAAATATAGTACATTTTAAATTAATGTTTCTCTTTATTGCTCTGCGTTAAATACAAAAAAAGCGCCAAAATTACTTTAGCGCTTTTATATTTTTTAAATTAGAATCTTATTGTTGATTTCCTAATTTACTCCAGATTTCAATTCTGTAATCATCGATATCTGCATTGTCTTGTAAGCTCTTTAACCAAGCCTGACCAAACATTCCTGCATTTCTCTGGGTAACAGATTCTGTAAATTGTTTCACATCTCCTGGTTGCTTATTGATCGTTTCACTCTTTTTAACGATAACATAAACACCAGTACCACCTTCGATTGGATTTGAAACTTTTCCTTTTGCAATACCAAACGCAGCACCAGCAACTTTAGGTTCCATCGCTCCTGCTACAGAAGGATTAAGCATGTTAACCTGAGCCGATTGTTTAGTTGTTGCAAATTTTGTAGCCACCTGATCTAAGCTTCCTGCTTTTCCGATTTTTTCAGAAATTTGCTTAGCTGCCAATTTATTCTGAACTACTGTTTCTATCTGATCTCTTACAGATTCTGGATCTGCAAGACCTTTTTCTTGTTTTCCGTTTAAGTAAACAACTACTTTATCTCCCGTACCTTCTACAGTGAAGAACTCTGTATCACCTTTTTCTCTTTTCTTATCAAAAGCCCAAGCGATAATTTCACCGTCTTTATCAGTTCCTAAACCTTGAAGCTGACCGTCAAATCTTTTTGCAGATTTAGCGTTAGAATATTGATAGTTTGATTTTTTAGCAATATTTACGAAATCATTGAAAGATTTCCCTTGAATTTGCTGAATAAATCTTCTTGCTTTTTTATCAACTTCAGCTTCTGTAGCTTCAGAAGGCTTGATAGTTTTCACGATATGAGCAATTTTATAACCCATTGCCCCAGCTTTTTTATCTTCAATATTGATGATGTGATAACCGAAAGCTGTTTCTGCTAAACCTGTAGCACCTTTAGGATTATTTGCCAAAAATGCTAAGTAACCCGGAGCGAACTGACTTTGAGGAGTCGTCCAACCCACACTTCCTTTTCTTTCAACAGCACCTGGTTCGTCAGAAAGCTTAAGACCTTCTGCAAATTTTGCAGGATTAGCTTTAATTCCAGCCATTAAACTGTCAGCAATTTTTTTAGCTTCTTCTTTAGTTCTTGTCGCTGTAGATCTTTCAGCTCCTTTGTAAGCGATCAAAATATGGTTTGACAAAGTAGAATCTGAAGGTTTTTTGTCAATTAATTTAGACAATACATAAAGATTCTGTTCTTTGTAAGGTCCGAAAACCTGTCCGATTGCAGCCGTTTCAATTTTCCCCTGCAATCCTTGAGGCATTTGGTTTGCCTGAACATAAGCATTATTATAAGGCATATCTGAATTTGCCATTACAAACATAGAATCATTAGCAGTGTTCTGGAAGTTTTCTTTTCCATCACTTGCATCAGTACCTCCAGAAAATATTTTGGTAATATCTTTTTGCACTGCAGCTTCATCCGCCGGACTTGGCTGAGAAGGGAAAAATGCAATTCCTAAATTTCTGCTTGGCTCAGTTTTAAACTGTACCGGATGCGCTTTGATATAATTAGCTAAATCCTCAGTTGTAACCTTGATTTTATTTTTCTGAAGATAAGAAGCGTAATCTACTTTTACAAAGTCGATATCAGCAAGCTGATCTCTTTCTTTCATCAATTCTTCAGCTTCTTTTTTACCAGTAGTGATACCTGCAGAAACATTAGCAAAAACCTGTCTTGCCATAATTCTGTACTCAATAGTCTTTCTAGTTTTCAACCATTGATTGTATCCTTCAGGATTTGTATTCTGTAGAGTTTCAATTTCTTTTTTTAATTCCTGAAGCTTGAAATTCCCTTTTTCGTCAAAAAGCTGTTGGTTTTGTGCAAACATTTGATCAAACTGAAGCTGATTCCAGAATAGATCATCTGTCATTTCGAAGCCCATTTTTTCAAATTGCTGTTTTACCAATTTCGACTGTACAAGTAGTTGCCAAGCTTGTTCTTCAAGTCCGTTTTTTGGTTGACCTTGTTGCTCTGCTTGTTGTTGTAATACGAAAAGCTGGTCATTATACTCTTCACGAGTAATTTTCTCACCATTTACTTTTCCTAAAACATCAGGGTTTTTACCAAAAACCTTATCAAGGCTTTCCGGGTTTACCAAAAACGCTAAAAGCGCCAATGCGATCATTCCCATCAAAAGCCAAGGTCTACTCCTAATCTGTCCTAAAATTGCCATTTTATAAATATAGTTTTTATATCAGTGTGCGAAAATACACATTTTTAAGAAATTACAGAAATATAAGTCGTGTTTTTAATTTTTAAAATTCAAATACTGTGAAAATGGAAATTTTGACCGTATTTTTTGATGATTATCAAATGGCATTAATATTGTCAATTTAATATACAGTTCACACATATTGCTTTCTCTAAGCAAATTGTGAAATATCATTGTAACGACTTAAACTGAAAATGACAATTTGTCATTCGATTTATTATGACAGAATTTGAAGATATAAATTTTGATGATATTCTTGGCGATGGTTTTAACATAGTAGCCGAAGAAATCAACCTTTCTGACCTGGATATGGATAATGAAAAAAGCTCTGAGCAAAACGTTTTCCCGATACTTCCGGTAAGAAATATGGTCATGTTTCCAAATGTGGTAATTCCTATCACTGCAGGAAGAAAGACCTCTATACAGCTTCTTGAAGAAGCGCAACAAAACGGTGATTATATAGGAATTGTGAGCCAGAAAAACTCTGACATCGAGCAACCTACCGAAAAAGATCTTTATCACACAGGAACTTTAGCCAAAATCATTAAGATTATTAAGCTTCCGGAAGGAAACATTACCGCTATCACCAAAGGATTCCACCGATTTAAAGTAAAAAAAATCGTAGAATCTCAACCTTACTTTAAAGCTGAAATATCTAAATTAAAAGATACAAAAGCTAAAAATAAAGAGGAATACGAAGCATTATTGGAAAACATTAAAGATTTAGCTCTAAAAATTATTGAGCTTGATCCTAATATTCCGAATGCTGCCAATTTTGCTATAAAAAATATCAGCAACAATGAGGATCTGCTGAATTTTGTAAGCACGAATGCCAATTTTCCTTACTTGGAAAAGCAAAAACTTTTGGAAGAAAAAAGCCTGATGGAAAGAGCCAAAAAGTGCTACGAAATGATGCATGAGGATTTTCGAAAGCTTGAATTGAGAAATCAAATTCATCAAAAAACTTCGAAAGATTTAGACAAACAACAGAGAGAATATTTCCTGAATCAGCAAATCAGAACCATTCAGGATGAATTAGGAGGCGGTCCGGAAAGCGATGTTGAAGATTTGCTTAAAAAAGGACAAGATAAAAACTGGAAACCTGAAGTTGAAGAACATTTCCAGAAGGAAATAGGCCGACTACAGAGACAAAACCCTAATTCTCCGGATTATAATGTTCAGAGAAATTATTTAGATTTCTTTACAGATTTACCTTGGGAAACCTTCACAAAAGATACTTTTGATATTGAAAAAGCCGAAAAAGTTTTAGACAAAGCTCATTTTGGTTTAGAAGATATTAAGAAAAGAATTTTAGAACATATGGCTGTTTTAAAATTGAAAAATAACATGAAATCCCCTATCCTATTATTAGTAGGCCCTCCCGGAGTTGGTAAAACATCTTTAGGAAAGTCTGTTGCTGATGCTTTAGGAAGAAAATATGTACGTGTTTCTTTGGGCGGACTTCATGACGAAAGCGAAATTCGTGGTCATAGAAAAACCTACATTGGTGCAATGGCAGGAAGAATTCTTCAGTCCATTAAAAAATCTGGTACTTCCAACCCAGTAATTGTTTTGGACGAAATCGATAAAGTAGGAAAAGGAATGCACGGTGATCCTAGCTCAGCATTGCTTGAAGTTCTGGATCCTGAGCAAAACAGTTCTTTCTACGATAACTTCCTTGAAATGGGTTATGATTTGTCTAAAGTAATGTTCTTGGCAACAGCAAACTCGCTTTCTACGATCCAAACTCCGCTTTTAGACAGAATGGAGGTCATTCAAATCGCAGGTTATACTTTGGAGGAGAAAATTGAAATCGCTAAGAGACATTTAATTAAAAAACAACAGGAAGAAAACGGTTTGACTGCAAAATCATTCAAACTTGGCAATCCTGAACTGAAACATATCATCGAAGCACATACTTCGGAAAGCGGTGTAAGAACTTTAGAAAAAAGAATTGCCGCTATTGCACGTTGGGTTGCTTTGCAGACTGCTTTAGTAAGAGAATATGATGCTAAAATTACGGTTGATAAAGTTGATGAAATTTTAGGTGTTCCAAGACCAAAAAGCTTATCTGAATTGACGGACGTTCCTGGAGTAGTAACCGGATTGGCGTGGACAAGCGTAGGTGGAGACATTTTATTCATCGAAAGTATTACCAGCAACGGAAAAGGAAATCTTACCATGACCGGAAATCTGGGAACGGTAATGAAAGAATCAGCAACCATTGCATTGGAGTACATCAAAGCCAAACATGAAGATCTGGGAATCAGTGAAGACGATCTGGAAAAGAAAAATATTCACGTTCACGTTCCTGAAGGAGCCACACCAAAAGATGGACCTTCTGCGGGAATTGCAATGCTAACTTCCATGGTTTCTTCATTCAAAAACAAAAAAGTAAAACCTCATCTTGCAATGACCGGTGAAATTACTTTACGTGGAAAAGTACTTCCTGTAGGCGGAATTAAAGAAAAATTACTCGCTGCAACAAGAGCCGGAATCAAAGAAGTGATTCTTTGCGAAGCCAATAGAAAAGATGTAGAAGAAATAAAGCAGGATTACCTGAAAAACCTGAAAGTAAACTACGTAAGCTGGATGAAAGAAGTACTGGAACTGGCCATCGAAAAATAAATATTCAATAATAAACATAAAACCTCACCTGAAAACGGTGGGGTTTTATTATTTTTATACAGCAGATTTTAAATTATGAATTTTATCAAACTTCCATTTCTCCTGAAACTTGCATTAGCAGTTATTTCCATCATCGGAATCGGTTACCTTATCAAATTAGGACAGAGTATTTTGGCTCCATTTTTTTTGGCATTTTTAATGGCGATGCTTTTTTTACCGTTTGCTAATTTTATGGAGCAAAAACTAAAGCTCCCAAGATCTGTTTCTACAATTGTTTCAGTCATGATGATGTTGATTATTCTTACGGGAATGATCTATTTCTTCGGCTCTCAAATATCAAGCTTCAGCAAAGATCTTCCACATCTCAGCAAACAGTTTAATTTGGTTTTTCACAATCTGCAAAACTGGGTATCACAGACGTTTAATGTGAAAATCGACGAACAGTTTGATTATTTAGACCAAGGTTTGGCTAAACTTTTGTCTTCTTCGGGAGTAATTTTAGGATTTACTTTTGGTGTTTTTTCTACAAGCTTAGGATTTTTGGCTTTTTTCATTCTGTTTTTTGTCTTTATATTAAATTACAGAAGAATATTAAATAATTTCATCGTCAATGTCTTCAACGAAAAACACAAAGTCAGCGTGCAGGAAGTCGTTTCGGAAGTAAGAATCATGACTAAAAGATACATTATCGGGCTTTGTCTTCAGGTAATTATTGTTTCTGTACTTGCTACAACAGTTCTTACTATTTTAGGCGTAAAATATGCAATTTTATTAGGTGTTTTAACAGGATTACTGAATGTAATTCCTTACATCGGAATCGCTATTTCTTTATTAATTTCTTGTTTTATCGCATTTGCAACAGGTACTGTTTCAACTTGCGTTTATGTAGCAATCGGGTATGTTATTGTTCACGCCATCGACGGAAATATTGTACTTCCTTTTGTGGTAGGCTCAAAGGTAAAAATCAACGCATTATTTTCTTTCATCGGAATTCTTTTAGGTGAACATCTTTGGGGAATTTCTGGAATGTTTCTTTGCATTCCCGCGATTGCGATTATTAAAATTATTTTTGAAAGAGTTGACGGTTTAAAACCTTGGGGTAAACTATTGGGTGAAGAAGAAAAGCCTAATAAAAAGAAAAAATCTTATAAAATTTCTAAAAACATTACATTAAAAGAAATGGATTAAAATATGAGTAATTGATAATAAGTAATGAATAATTTCTGCTAAAATTAAATTTTTATTAATTTTTTCATAACGAAAAAGAATTTTATTTAATTTTAATAAAAAAATCACCTCATGAAAATTATTAAACTTATTATCAGTCTTCTTTTCGGATTAATGTTTATCAATGCAGGATTAGACAAATTTCTTCATTACATGCCTATGGAAAAGCCTACTCCAGAACAAATGGAACTTTTTGCCGCATTTGATAAAATCTTTTGGTTGATACCATTAGTTGGCGCTGTAGAAATTATTGGTGGATTATTATTTATCTTCCCAAAAACCAGAGCTTTAGGAGCGATTGTCATTTTACCAGTAATGGTAGGAATTGTAATTCATAATTTCACTATGGATAAATCTCCAATGGGAATGTCAATAGCCGGTGTTTTATTCTTAATTAATCTTTGGATGATTATTGATAATAAAGAAAAATATCGGGCTTTGCTGAAGTAGAAAAGTCAATGGTCAATTGTGAATATTGCTTCGCAAGTGAATTTTAAAATTGACAAGCAAAGCGAATTTACAATTGACCATTCACATTAATTATACGAATGCACTGAAACCTGTAATTGATCTTCCAACAATTAGTGAATTGATTTCTTTCGTTCCTTCATAAGAATAAATCGCTTCGGCATCGGCAACAAATCTTGCCACATCATATTCAAGCAGAATTCCATTTCCGCCCATCACTTCTCGTGCTCTGGAAACAACGTCTCTCGTACGCATCGTACAAAAAACTTTCGCTAAAGAAGCATGCTCGTCTTTAAGAATATCTTCGTCCTGCATTTCAGAAAGTCTGAAAACCATCGTTTGCATCGCCGTTAAATTCGAAAGCATTTCTACCAAATGTCCCTGAATCATTTGAAAAGAAGCAATTGGTTTTCCGAATTGTTCTCTTGTTCTTGTATAAGCTAAAGCACTTTCATACGCTCCTCTTGCACAACCTGTCGCCATCCATGCAACTCCGGCTCTTGTCATTCGTAAAACTTTTGCGGTGTCTTTAAAAGAATTGGCATTTTGAAGTCTGTTTTCTTCTGTAACTAAACAATCCTTCAATGTAATCAAACCATTTTGAACAATTCGAAGCGCCATTTTTCCTTTAATTTTCTCTACAGAAAATCCAGGATTATCTTTTTCAACAATAAAGCCTTTTACTTCGCCATCATCAAGATCTCTTGCCCAAATAATAATAACGTCTGCAAAAGTGGCATTTCCGATCCATTTCTTTTCACCATTTAAAACCCAGCCTTCTGGAGTTTTTTTGCAAGTTGCCGTCAAACCTCCTGCTGCACCGGAACCCACTTCAGGCTCAGTCAAACCAAATGCACCAATTTTTTCAAACTTCTGCATTTGAGGAAGCCATTTTTGTTTTTGTTCTTCCGAACCGCAAATATAAATAGAGCCCATTGCTAAGCCAGATTGCACTCCGAAAAATGTAGCAATCGAAGCATCAATTCTCGCCATTTCCATTGCAATTACTCCTTCCATCAAAAAAGGCATGCCTTTGCAACCGTAACCTTCATAAGTTACTCCACAAATATCAAGCTTTTGAAATTTCGGGATCAGCTCATGTGGGAATTCATCTCGCAACCAATAATGATTCACCAAAGGCTTTACTTCTTTTTCCATAAACGCTCTTACTTTAAGCTGAACTTCTCTTTGCTCGGGAGTCAAAGTATGATAAATATCGTAGAAATCGCCATCAATAGGCGGAAGTTCTTTTTTCTTTTTATTAGGATCAAGCATTTTCGATATGCCCTGCAACTGTTTATTATCTAATTTGGAAAAACTGTGCATCAATTTTGGCAAATCTACCTTTTGAGAAATGGCAGTCAGCTGATCAAAATCTATTGATCGGAATAATTCTATAGCGTTTCTGATTTTGGAAAAAGTATTAGACATATTATTTGAGATTTAATTTGTAAAACATTAGCAAAAATCAATCCGAAGTACTAATCAAACCGAGTAATCAATTTTACAAAATACTGAATTTCAGTAATTTAAATTTAATTAATTATTTACAAAATGTTTACCTGCAATATTCAAACATTACAAACGATTCTGCTGGAACTTTGAACTAAGTAAAACATTAAAAAATAAATATATGAAAACGACTTACATCAGATTAACCATCGCAACGGCACTTTTATTAGGAATTTATTCATGTAAAAAAGGCGAAGCTACCGTAAACGATTATGAGCTGTCAACAGCTGCAGATTCGGCTTCAGTGGAAAGTTCCGATAACATTTCTTCAGCAGCAACAATGTCTGTAAAAGACAAGCAGTTCATCAAAACTGCTAATATAAACATGGAAGTGAAAGATGTTTACGGAGCAACCATATCTATTGAAAAATCGGTACAAGAACTTGGCGGATTTGTTACGCATAGCAATTTACAAAGCAGAGTAATTTCGGAAGACACTTACAATACTTCTAATGAAGAAGCTATAGTGGTAAAAAAATATCAGACCGAAAACACAATGCAGGTAAGAGTTCCTACCGCAAAACTGGGCGAGCTTTTAACCTTAATTAATGATAAAAAACTCTTCCTGAATTCCAGAATTATCAATGCCGAAGATGTGACTTCAAACATTAAATATGCAGAAATGGAAGGCAAAAGAATTAAAAAAACCAGCGAGAATATTTCTGAACTCAAAACCACAAAAGATAAAGTAAAAATGAGCGATGAAAATATGTCTGAAGAAAACCAGCAACAGCTAGCAAATCTTGATGTAACCGATAATCTAAAATACAGCACAGTTGATATTTACATTAAAGAACCCAAGCTCCGAATTGCAGAAATTGCAATTACCAATTCAGAAAACATTGATAATAAATATAAATTCGATTTCTTTTACAGTGCAAAAAATGCTTTTGTTGAAGGATATTATTTAATTCAGAGAATTGTGATTGGGCTCATTGTAATCTGGCCGATTCTATTAATTGGAGGGGTATTATTTTACTTTTATCGTAAAAACAAATCTAATAAGAAACCAATTCAGGCTGATAAAGAATAAACGTGGCATCCTAACCTTTTGGTTATTCATATATAAATATTACCGAACCTCTGCATTTTGTGGAGATTTTTCATTTATAAAATTCTAATTTTTAATTTCGCTTTATAAAAAAATAAATCTATATAAAGAGATACTTTCCTTTTACTCATCAAATAAAATTCAGGAAGGAGCGTTAATCATTCAAAATAAAACAATGACCAAAATTTTTACTGCACTATTTTTTATTCTAAGCTTGTCAATTTTTTCTCAAAATAGAATCAAAATTTTAGATTCAGAAAATCAGAAACCTATTCCTTATGCTAAACTCATTTTAAAAGACAAAAGTTACTACAAAAACACTGAAGAAAACGGCGAAGCCGTTTTAGAGAAAGATGAAGAATTGTCAGAAATTCAATCTTTTGGATATGAAAACTTGAAAGTTGAAAAATTCCAACAAACCTATTTATTAAAACCTCAGTTCAATGAAATTGAGGAAGTGGAAATTACAAAACCAAAGTTTCAGAAATCATTTTCAGTAGGCTCAATTAAAAAAAGCAGTATGGGCTTTTCAGCTTTAAATATAAGCTGGATGGTCGTCGATTTATTTAAAAATGAAATTCCCGATGAAAAAGTTTACATTAAAAAGATAAAAATCCCAACGCAAGTTCATAATACGATAAAAGAAGCTACTTTCAACCTTATTTTTTATGAAAACATCAACGGAAAACCTTCCTTAGAAAAAACAAAAAATATTGTTGTTTCCTGTAAGTCTGGTAAACATCTTACTGAAATAGATTTATCAAAAAATCCTATTCCATTCCCTAAAGACGGTTTATTTATTGGTTTTGAATGGATTGTAAATGAGCAAAACACGTACTCTTACATCACCACTGTAAACCATCCGGACGGAACTAAAGAAAAAAATGTATTAAAGCATGGAACAGCTCCTTCTTTCAAGGCTTATGAATCAGTAAATTCAAATGTTATGGCAAATAGTAATCTGGACTGGTATAACATTTTTAATACGAAAACAAGAAAAACGGTTTACAGTATTTCTATGCAATTAGAACTCACCAATTGATTTTTAATCCTCAATTAACATCATTGTACGAAAATTCCGTAAATTTGCAGATTGAAATTTAATAAATATGATTTAGTGAATTTTATTCAAAAAAAATTCCTACATCTTACAATCACTTCTACATATGTTATCAAAAATAAATCCTACACAAACAAATAGCTGGAAAGCCCTCGACGAACACTTTGGAAATAACGATTTTGAGCTAAGAACGCTTTTTCAATATAATCCAAACCGTTTTGAAGAGTTTTCTATCAAAAAAGACAATTTCTTATTCGATTATTCTAAAAATTTAATCGATTCTAGAACAAAAGAGCTTCTTTTGAATCTTGCAGAAGAATGTCAGTTGAAGGATGCTATTTCTAAAATGTTTTCGGGTGATAAAATCAACGAGACTGAAGGAAGAGCAGTTTTGCATACCGCTTTGAGGGATTTTTCTGATAAAGAAATTTTGGTTGATGGTGAAAACATTAAGCCTCAAATCAAAAGAGTTTTAGACCACATGAAATCTTTCTCTGAAAAAATTATTTCAGGAGATCACAAAGGTTTTAGTGGAAAAGAAATTACGGATGTTGTGAACATAGGAATTGGAGGTTCAGATTTGGGACCTGTGATGGTAGTTTCGGCTTTAAAACATTTTAAAACAAGATTAAATGTTCATTTCGTTTCAAACGTAGACGGAAATCATATCGCTGAAGTAGTAAAAAATTTAAATCCTGAAACCACTTTATTCATTATTGCTTCGAAAACGTTTACGACTCAGGAGACAATGACGAATGCAAATTCGGCAAAAGACTGGTTTTTAAAAGCCGGAACACAAGAAGATGTAGCAAAACATTTTGTAGCTTTATCTACTAATGTTCAATCAGTTAAAGACTTCGGAATTGCGGAAGACAACATCTTCGAATTCTGGGATTGGGTTGGTGGAAGATATTCGTTGTGGAGCGCAATTGGCTTAAGCATTGTTCTTTCTGTTGGATATGAAAACTTTGAGCAATTATTAAAAGGTGCTGAAAATACAGACCAGCATTTCCAAACGGCAGATTTTTCAGAAAACGTTCCTGTCCTGATGGGACTTTTAGGAATTTGGTATCGTAATTTTTATGCTGCAACAAGTCACGCTGTTTTGCCTTACTCTCAATATTTAGACAGATTTGCAGCCTATCTTCAACAGGGAGATATGGAAAGTAACGGAAAATGCGTCGATAGAAACGGAGAATTTGTAGAATATGAAACAGGTCCGATTATTTGGGGTGAACCGGGAACAAACGGACAACATGCTTTCTATCAATTGATTCATCAGGGAACAGAATTGATTCCTGCAGATTTTATTGCCTATGCTAAAAGTCCAAACAAAGTTTCAGATCACCAAGATAAATTATTGGCCAACTTTTTCGCTCAGACTGAAGCTTTAGCTTTTGGTAAAAACGAAGAAGAAGTGGAAGCAGAATTACAAGCTTCAGGAAAATCTGAAGAAGAAATTGATTTCTTGTTAAATTATAAAGTCTTCCACGGAAACACACCAACTAACTCGCTATTAATTAAAGAATTAACTCCATTTTCATTAGGGCAGCTAATTGCATTATATGAGCACAAAATATTTGTTCAAGGAGTAATCTGGAATATTTTCAGTTTTGACCAGTTTGGGGTGGAATTAGGAAAAGTTTTAGCAAATAAAATTTTACCGGAACTTGAAAGTAATGAGACCATTAGCTCTCATGACAGCTCAACAAATGGGTTGATTAATTATTATAAAGGAAACAAATAATTGTTGAAGATTTTCATTAATTTTAATCAAAAATAAAATATGACACAAATTATCATAAACCTAAGCAATAAGGAAGAAGAAACCTTTGTGGAAACTTTTTTGAAAAAAATGAAAATCAGTTTTGAAAAAAATGAAGATGATTTTGAGTTGACGGATGAAATGAAAAGAGTGATTGATGAACGGTTACTAGAAGATGAAAACACTTATGTTGATGCTGAAGAGTCTCTAAAAAAGATTTCTGAAAAATATGGAATATAAAATCGTTTTATCTCCAAAAGCAGAAATAGAAATTGATGATGCTATTCAATATTATAATCAATTTTCTAAATCAGCAGCAAGGTCTTTTAAGAAGCAACTTTCAGATTCTTATAAAAAGATTCGACTGAATCCTTTTTTTGAAAAAAAATATAATGATGTAAGATTCTTACCATTTTCGAAGTATCCTTACATTGTTTTATTTCGAGTTGTTGAAATAGCAAAGAAAGTTTTTGTACTCTCCGTTTTTTGCGCTCGCCAGAATCCGGAAAAATATCCATAAAAAAATCTAATAAAGTAATAAAAGTAAAAATGGCAGAAATTCTTGACGGATTAAAAGTATCCAAAGAAATCAAAGCAGAAATCAAGGTTGAAGTTGACAAAATTATTGCAAGCAAAAGAAGAGCACCACATTTAGTAGCAATTCTTGTCGGGAACAACGGAGCAAGCAAGGCGTATGTAAATGCTAAAGTGAAAGACTGTGAAGAAGTAGGATTTCAATCTAGCTTAGTTAAATTTCCAAGCACCGTTTCTGAATCAGAATTGTTGGAAAAAATCGACGAACTTAATAAAGATAAATCTGTAGACGGTTTTATCGTTCAGTTACCTTTACCAGACCAGGTTGATCAGGAGAAAATCATCAACGCTATCGATCCGAGAAAAGATGTTGATGGTTTCCACCCAACAAATTTTGGAAAAATGGCTTTGGAAATGGATACATTCTTACCAGCAACTCCTTTTGGGATTTTAACATTATTGGAAAGATATAATATTGAAACGAAAGGAAAAGACTGTGTAATTATCGGAAGAAGTAAAATTGTGGGAAGACCAATGAGTATTTTGATGGGAAGAAAAGATTTTCCTGGGAACTCAACAGTTACTTTGACCCACTCTTATACAAAAGATATTGAAGAATATACTAAAAAAGCAGACATCGTAATTACCGCTTTAGGTGACCCTCACTTTTTGAAAGGTGAAATGATAAAAGACGGAGCAGTAATCGTTGACGTAGGAATTACAAGGGTTGATAACGATTCTCCAAAAGGATATTATTTGGCAGGTGACGTAGATTTTGATAGCTGTGCAGCAAAAGCAAGCTGGATTACGCCTGTTCCCGGAGGAGTAGGTCCTATGACAAGAGCGATGTTGATGAAAAATACCATCATTGCTTATAAGACTTCGGTCTATAACGACTAATTTGAAATGAATAAAGAAGAAGATATATTATTAAAAGAAGGTAAAATGCTCCCTGTGATGGAGCATTTTTACACTATTCAGGGAGAAGGCGCACATACAGGAAAAGCGGCTTACTTTATCAGACTGGGAGGTTGCGACGTTGGTTGCCATTGGTGTGATGTAAAAGAAAGTTGGGATCCTACGCTGCATCCTCTGATGAATGCTGAAGAAATTGCAGAAACTGCCGCAGAGCACTGTAAAATAGTTGTTTTAACCGGTGGTGAACCGTTAATGTGGAATTTAGATATTTTGACTTCTAAATTAAAAGAATTAGGTTGCACCATCCATATCGAAACTTCAGGAGCTTATCCTTTGAGCGGGCAAATCGACTGGATTACGCTTTCACCAAAGAAAACAGGACTTCCGAAAGAAGAAATTTATGCTAAAGCTCACGAGCTTAAAATGATTGTTTTTAACAATAATGACTTTAAGTTTGCGGATGAACAAGCTGCAAAAGTTTCGGAAAATTGTAGGCTATATCTTCAGAGCGAATGGAGCAAAAGAGACGAAATGTATCCTAAGATTACCGATTTCATCCTTGCAAATCCACGTTGGCAAGCCTCAGTTCAAACTCATAAATATCTGAATATCCCGTAAATTGTTTATATTAGCTTCTGCCTTTCATAAGAGAAGATGCAAAGAATCCGATATTCCCGTTATCTAAAATCAATTATCATATTGCTTGACCTTTTGGTTATTGCAGGTGTTTTTGTATTGTATTTTTTTAATACATCCCGGGATTTGATTCACGATCAGGAAATATGGTATGAAACCTCTTTTCCTTTGCTACTTGTTATCTCTTTTTGGATTTTATTAAGCGGAAGAACTAAAATTTATAATATCTCCAGAAACCTTACCTATATCCTTTTTGTAGAGAGAATTATCATTCATTTTCTCTTATTTATAATTGGCTTGGTATTGATTCGAAAAGTGAGCGGCAATCAGTTTTTTGGTTCAGAACTAACCTGGCTCTCGCTTTACCTTTTTGTTTTTATATTTTTATTAAAATCTACTGTCTATTTTTTGATAAGATACATCAGAGCAATCGGAGTCAACCACAGGAATGTGATGTTTCTTAGTGAAAATAATTCGACGGATGTTTTAAAGAAAACAATAGAAGAAAGAAAAGATTTTGGTTACAAAATATTTAGCTATAATTCATCGGAAGTAAATACTGAAGAATTGGTAGATTTTTGGAAAAAAAACGGAATCCACACCTTATTTATTCCCACAGAAAATTCTTTTAGCAATGAAACGGAGGATAAGTTATTCAGATTAGCAGAAGCCAACAAAGTGCACATTTCTTTGATACCGAATATCTCGAAGAACAATTTTTTCTTTTATGATTTAGGGTATATTCAAACTCAGCCAATTTTAACTCAGGCAAAATATCCTTTAGACTATTATTCTAATTTTTTATTGAAGAGAACCTTTGATATTATTTTTTCGGTCTTGGTTTTGCTATTCATTTGTTCGTGGTTATTTCCCATTATTGCAATTTTAATTAAAAAAAGTTCTAAAGGGCCTGTATTTTTTATTCAAAAAAGATATGGTTTTCATGAGGAGGTTTTTAATTGTTTTAAATTCAGAACAATGGTTGTAAATGAAGATTCTGCATCTAAAACAACAAGTGTAAACGATAAAAGAATTACCAAAATAGGAAAGTTTTTAAGGAAAACTAGTCTTGATGAGATGCCACAATTTATCAATGTTTTGAAAGGTGAAATGTCTATTGTAGGACCCAGACCACATATGTTGGCTGTTGATAATTATTACAAACCAAAGATTGGAAGATATACCTTAAGAAGCTTAGCTAATCCTGGAATTACTGGTTTAGCCCAAGTAAATGGTTTACGAGGTGATTCAGGAGATGTGGAAATTGAAATGAATAAGAGAATTCTTGCCGATGCATTCTACATTAGAAACTGGAGTTTCATTTTAGATATTGTGATTATTCTAAAAACCATTTTATTGGTTATAAAAGGAGATAAAAATGCAAAATAAGACGAGGTTTCGTTAAAATAATTTAAAATTTGGGCATTAAAATCAAGCCTAGTCTTAACCTCAGTCTTAAACAAATTAAATAAAAATAGTCTAATTTAGCAGAATGTTAAAAAACTTTTTTACAGCCGTCGGAGAATACATGATTCTTATCGGTAAATCTCTTCAAAAGCCTCAGAAAATGAGAGTTTTTTGGAAGCTATTTATGCGAGAAATCAATGACTTGGGAGTCAACTCATTTGGGTTGGTTATTTTCACGTCTATCTTTGTCGGAGCCGTTGTTGCCATTCAGATGTTTAATAATTTTGATGCATCATCGTTCCCTATTCCTCCTGCATTTGTAGGTTATGCAACCAAAGCAGTTTTAGTATTAGAGTTTGCTCCTACAATTATCAGTTTAATTTTAGCAGGAAAAGTAGGTTCATATATCGCTTCCACCATTGGTACAATGCGTGTTTCGGAACAGATTGATGCTTTAGATATTATGGGAGTAAACTCTCCCAATTTTTTAATTTTACCTAAAATTATTGCCTGTCTTATTTTTAATCCGCTTTTAATTGCAATCAGTATTGTTTTTGGTATTGGTGGAGGTTATATTGCAGGGATACTTACCGGTAACTGGACGACTGCCGATTACATCACAGGAATACAAATGTACATGCCAAATCTTTTCATTTATTATGCATTTGCTAAGACGATTGTTTTTGCATTTGTGATTGCCACTGTACCTTCTTATTTTGGATATTTTGTGAAAGGTGGTTCATTGGAAGTAGGTAGAGCAAGTACACAAGCCGTGGTTTGGACGATGGTATTTATCATTATTTCCGAATTAATTTTAACACAATTAATATTAAGCTGATGATTGAGGTAAAAAATCTTAAAAAGAGTTTTGGTGATGTTGAAGTGCTTAAAGGAATTTCAACCACCTTCGAAAAAGGTAAAACAAACCTGATTATCGGACAAAGTGGATCAGGAAAAACCGTTTTTCTTAAAAGTTTATTAAATGTTTATCAACCTTCATCAGGAGAAATCTTGTTTGACGGAAGAGACATCAATGTAATGAACCGCGAAGAAAAACAGCATTTACGATCTGAAATCGGAACATTATTTCAGGGAAGTGCATTGTTTGATTCTTTAACTGTTGAAGAAAACATCATGTTTCCACTTGATATGTTTACCAATTTAACGTTCAGAGAAAAGAAAAGAAGGGTTTTTGAGGTAATCGGAAGAGTACATTTAGATAAAGCTAACAGAAAATTTCCATCAGAAATTTCCGGAGGGATGCAGAAACGTGTGGCAATTGCAAGAGCGATTGTAAATCACCCAAAATATCTTTTCTGTGATGAGCCAAACTCAGGATTAGATCCTTATACTTCTAATGTAATTGATGATTTGTTGCTTGAAATTACCAAAGAATACAACACCACAACCATTATCAATACTCACGATATGAACTCGGTTATGACTATTGGCGAGAAAATTGTATACCTGAGATTGGGCATAAAAGAATGGGAAGGTAATAAAGACATCCTGATTACTGCAGGCAATAAAAATCTAATCGATTTCGTTTATTCATCAGAATTATTTAAAGAATTGCGAGAATATCTTTTAGAGAATAATAAAACAATTGAGAATACTATTACAAAAATAGACGATAATGAAAAAATTAATTAGCGCAGCATTTATAGGCTTTTCAGTTTTTGCTTCGGCACAGATTTCACTAGCCGGAAAAGCAAATGTATTGATTCCAACAAGCTCAGCTTCTTGGAAAAACCTTAAAACAGCAGCTACAAATGCTGTAGAGCAAAAAGGAAAAAACATTACCGGATTTAATGTTGGTCTATCTTTAAAAATCGATTTACCAACTGCATTATACGTAATGCCGGAAATTTATTATACCAATTTCAGCAACGAAGTTACTGTACAAAATGATATAAATGCAGCTCAAACTACCATTAAAGCTAAAAACAGCAGAGTAGATATTCCTGTTTTGGTAGGGGTAAATGTATTGGGGAACTTATTAAGTGCTTATGCAGGACCAGTTGGAAGTTTCAATTTAGCTAAAAGCGATAATTTTGATAACTTTGTACAGAAGGTTGATGCTAAAGAATTCACTGTAGGTTACCAATTAGGTGTACAAAGTGAAATTAAGAAGCTAATTCTTTCTGCAAGATATGAAGGCGCTTTTTCTAAAGACCAGAGAAAATTCATCAACAATGTTGCGGGATCAAGTCAGGAAATCAATTACGACAACAGATCAAGCTTATTTTTGTTAGGTTTAGGATATAAATTCTAATCAAACAAAAATTCAATTATAAAAAATCCTCAAATTAAATTTGAGGATTTTTATTTATATTTTCTCTTTCAAGCTCAGCCTGACGTTTTTCAATTTCAATAGCTTGCTTTTCAAGTTCTTCTTTTTCTTTCTGAAGCTGTTTAAACTCCTTTCTTTTGGCTTCTTCTTTTATGGCACTCCCTTTACTTACATAACCAATCATTCCGCCGAATATCAAGCCTATTCCAATTCCGGCCATAACTCCCATTACATGCGAAATTGTAATTTTCTCAACAGTAAAATCTGTTGTCAGATAAAAAAGTAAGGCAGATACTGCAAGAAGTATCATTCCTATAATCGAAATACTTTTCATAATAGTGTTTTTTGATGGTGAATATTGACTTATAAATTTAAACTAAAATTTACAAATTCTTTCGGTTAATCCATTTAATTAAAAACTTAAAATTTTCTTTCATTAAACTTTTCCTCCCGCTCTTTTATAGTATTCTAAAGCCTTTGGTAAATCTTTCTGAATATCTCCAACTCTGGTTCCTGGACTTGGGTGAGTTGACAAAAACTCCGGTTGTCTTGCTCCTGAAGATGAAGCTTCCATCCTTTGCCAGAAAGGTATTGCTTGACGTGGATCATATCCTGCAATAGCCATTAAATTTAATCCCATTTCGTCTGCTTCAGACTCCTGAGTTCTTCCGTATTTTAAAAGAGCTACTTGTGATCCAACAGGATAAACTTGTTGAAAAACACTCGACCATTGCGCATTTGAAATAGTACTTCCTAAAAGCGCTCCTCCATATTGTGCAACCATTGCCTGTGAAATTCTTTCGTTACCATGGCCTGCCAAAGCATGAGAAACTTCGTGCCCCATCACAACTGCAAGCCCGGTTTCATCTTTAGTAACCGGAAGAATTCCTGTATAAACAGCCACTTTTCCGCCCGGCATACACCATGCATTCACCTGATTATCCTGAAGAAGATTAAATTCCCACTGATAACCAGACAAATCTGCACTTCTACCGATACTTGCGTAATATTGTTCTGCTGCTATTTTTATTTTATTTCCTACTTTTTTAACCATCTGAGCCTGAGCTCCTGTTACAACTTTAGACTCTTTCAAAGTCTGCTGATATTGTTGCACAGCCGAAGAAGTTATCTGAGGATTAAGAGTTCCTATTTGTAGAGATTTTCTTCCTGTCATCGGATTTGTTGTACACGCTGCAACTGCAAAAGCGGCCGCTCCAATTCCTAATAAATGAGTAATTTTCATAATTATGCCTATTATAATTGAACCTTAACAATTTCTATTCCAAAAAATATTTTGAAATTCGTTTTTGCATACATTTTGATGTATAAATTTACTAAATTTAATCTTATGAAAATTTATATAAAAATAATCTCAGTTTTTGCATTCATATTTCTTTTTCAGAATTGTGCATCGCAAAAAGTTGATCCACAAATAGTAAACAATCTGGTGAGTTCTGATGAATTTACTTTTCATGCTGAAAAAGCAAACCCGATGAATTACGATGTTATCAATGTGGTAAACTCAATCCCGAATGCCACTCAGCTTCGTACATTTCAGATTTCTGGTGAAAGCTACGGCATTGAATTTAAAAAAGGAGTGATGGAAGTTACACTTCCTTATTTTGGAAGAGCTTTTACCTCAACATACGGTACTTCTGATAACAGTTACCGATTTACCTCAAAAGATTATGCCGTGACAAAAACTCAAAGCAAAAAAGGAAATTGGGTTTACAAAATCAAACCTAATGATGTGAAACATGTTTCTGATATTAATATTGAAATTTTTAAAAACGGAAAAGCATCAACATCAATAAGAAGCAACGACAGACAGCCGATTTCTTACGATGGATATATTTCTAAAAATGAAGAAATGAAAGAAAAGGAGAAGCTTTAATTTGGTTCGGGTTTCGTGATACGAGGTTCAAATACAAAAAATATTATTAAATATTTTCCGAATCGCAAAAACTCGGATCTTGAAACTCGTAACTCAAATCTCAGATCTTGAATCTCTTAAAAACTTTTCTACAAATAATTTTGCTTCAGTACTTGGATTAGAAATCAGGTCTGAAGCATTTTTTTTATGCTGAATATAAGCTTCCTCAACAGAATTATCTTTTTTCATCATGCTTAAAATATATTCCTGAACCCAATATTCAAAGCGCTTTTCAGATTGTTGAGTTCGAACTTCGTCAAAACGTTTTGTATTCTTTTTTAATGAAATAAAATCATCAATTTTTTGATAGACATCATTCAATCCTTCATTATGTAAAGCAGAACCTAACAAAACAGGAACTTTCCAGTCTTTTTCTTTTGCAGGAAGAAAATCTAAAGCCCGTTTCAATTCGAGCTTGGTATTTTTGGCTTTTTGCAGATTGCTTTCTTCTACTTTATTAATGAAAATAATATCTACCATTTCCATGATTCCACGCTTTATTCCCTGAAGTTCGTCACCGCCGCCAATAATTTTCAGAAACAAAAACACATCGGTAATATCAGAAACTAAAACTTCAGACTGCCCTACTCCAACGGTTTCGATTAAAATATAATCGTATCCTGCAGCTTCGCAAATCATCATCGTTTCAAAAGTAGTATTGGCAACTCCGCCCAAAAAACCGGAACTTGGAGAAGGACGAATGAACGCATTTTCTTCTTTTGCCAATTCTTCCATTCTGGTTTTATCCCCCAAAATACTGCCTTTATTAATCGCAGAACTGGGATCAATAGCCAAAACCGCAACTTTTTTATTATTTGAAATCGCTAATCTTCCAAAGTTTTCTATAAAAGTAGATTTTCCGGCACCGGGAACTCCTGTGATTCCCACCCTGATTGAATTTCCTGTTAACGGAAGTATCTTTTTTAAAAGTTCTTCTGCCTGACTTCGATGTTCGGGTTTTGTGCTCTCAACTAAAGTAATGGCTTTTGCAATCAAACGCTTATTGCCTGATTTAATCCCATCTATAAAGTCTTTTGTTGAAATTTTCATCTGAATATTTCCATTTTTAAAGGAAAGATGTAACCTGTCGGTTTCATTCATTCAAAAATATAAAAATAACCTGCAAAATCCGAGAAAAAGCTCATTAATTTTAATGCTTCTAAATTATAGATCTAAACACCAATCACCTGCAAAATTCGCTATTTTTGTTTTAAACAATTAAAAAAAATATGAAAAGTCTATTTGCAGCAGCAACATTTGCCCTTATTTTATTAGCATCTTGTACTCCGAAAGCAACACCCGTAGCTGAAGCTCCAAAATCAGCGACAAGTACCACAGAACAAATAGCACAAGGAAAAACAATCTTCGAAACTGCATGCAAAAGATGTCATGATTTGCCAGAACCCACCAAATTTACTTCTGTACAATGGGTAGGAATTATGAATTCTATGGCACCAAAAGCGAAACTAACTGACGAACAACATCAGTGGGTTTACGATTATGTGGTGTCTGTGAAAAAATAAAAGATTCAACCAACAAAAAATATCATCATGAAAAAATTAGTTTTAAGTATGATTTTAGGATCTGTTTTTATGGTTTCTTGCGGACCAAAAAGCACAGCCGTAACCGGTCCTAAATTTACCTCAGCTGAACATTTAGCACAGGGAAAAACAGTTTTTGAAAACTCATGCAACAGATGCCATAAACTACCGGATCCTGCAAAACACGACGATCAGGGATGGATAAAAACCTTAAGCAGAATGGCTCCAAAAGCGAAATTGAATGATGAACAACATCAAATGGTTTATGATTATTTGATTTCTGTAAATAAAAAATAGGCTTTCTTTTGAAAGTCTATTTTTGTTTAAATCTCCATTCAATTCGGTAGATTTTTGAAAAAAAAATTGTATCAGAAATAATGTTTTGAGAAAGTTTTCGATCCATTTTTCTTCGTTTGATTATGAAAAACACGAATGTATAGCTTCGATTTAAATTATAAAATTGACAAGAAAAGCTGATTGACAATTCACAATTCACTGATTAAATTCACTTTAAATCAATCCCTAAACCCGGTTTTCCGGATAGAATAATTTTGCCATTTTCTACAAAATTTCCTGTGGCATAATCATTAGAAATAAGATTGGCTCCGTCTAAATCTACAAAACCTGCGACTCCGGTTAAAAGACATCCTGCAGAAATTCCGACTGTTGATTCTGTCATGCAGCCGATCATAATTTTATAGTTTAATTCTCTTGCTCTCCTAATCATGTTTAAAGCGGGAGTCAAACCTCCACATTTCATTAGTTTAATATTGATGCTTTTATAATAGGGAATGAGTTCCTCAAGCGAATCAATATTCTGACAATCTTCATCTGCCATCCAATTGGCAAAACTTTCTTTTTTTAATATTTTATAATGGTCAATTGGCCGAGGTTGCTCCAAATATGAAAATTTTTGAACCTCACCATTTCCCTGAAGCCAAACACAATCTTCATCGGTAAAACTTGCATTAGAATCTAAAGCAATACTTTTATCTAATTGTAATAATTTTTCAACATTGTATTTATTTAAGCCTTTACATTTTACTTTAAATTGAGTCCATTCACTTTTCTGAATTTTATCGATTTGATTCTCAATATCTCCAATGGAAATCGTGATTGAACTTTCAACTAGATTATTCGTTGGAAGTTGATTTAATTCTAAAAAACTTTTGTTTTCAAGTTTTCCAAACAAATCCCAATACGCGCAATCTAAAGCAGAAAGTAAAAACGAATGAAGGTTTAAACTCAACAAAAACTTAAAAAAATCTTTGGGATGAATGATTTTCTGAGCTTCAATTTGATGCTGAATTTCTTTTAATTTTAAAACAAAATCGTGAAGATTAATCTGGTAATAATCAATCGCCACACATTCGCCATAACCTTTACAATTTTGATGGGATAGCTCTATTAACAATGCATCACGATGATTGTAGTTTCCGTAAGCAATGGAAAACGTTTCTTTTAGCTGAAGCTTTTTAAGAGTAAACTTTATTTTCATAATACTAACTTACCCATTGGTCAAATGTTCTTAAAACTACCCATTTCCCATTCTTTTTTTTGTAAATAATAGTCTTTCCTCCTCCATCCAAAGGTCCACAAGACATTGAATTTTGAACGATACATATAGTTTTTTCTTTATTAAAAAATGGTACAGAAAAACGACAAATACAGTTGTCACCATATTTTTTATCAAATTCAATCCAAAAATTACTTTTCTTAATTTCCTGGAGTTTTTGAAGTTCTTGACCTGTTATATATTTTAAGTTAATCTTAATTCTACTTTTATCGAATTTAAAATTTAAAACAGCTCTTTCTTGATTTTTATAATAAACAGAGTCTTTTTGTAAAAAAATTGAATCGTATTTCAAATCAATACCAAGAGGCCGTATTTTATTGTCTTCTACATCTATATTGACTGGACTCAAGGTAGAATTATAAATAAAATGATTAAACTCTAGCGTCTCACTATCGTTTTTAATCAACTGATTTAAAACTTCGTATCGCAAGTTTAGCAAATCATCTTTCGGAATTATGGCTTTCTTCACATCGTTCTTCTTGCAGGAAATCAATAGCAATAGAATCAAAAATAAATAGTGTTTCATAAATTAAATTTACAAAAAAAGGAGACTTATTTCGTCTCCTTCTTGTTTTTAGATTTTTTCTTGGGCATTTTAGATTTTATAAATTTCTTGCGATCTTTTACAACATCTAAACTATGCGATGAGAAACAATACTTTTCAGCCTCAGTTAAGAACTTTAAAGCATTAGGAAAACTTCCTCTCTTCTCAGAAAGCAGAGATCTGTAAAACCATAAGGTCGCTTTATCAATTCCTTTTATTTTCAAAGAATAGTTGATCAGCTTTTCAGCTTCCTGCAGATCTTCATTATCCAAAAGACATTTAATGTAATATTTTGGTGTATTAAGATTCGTCACATCACATTGCATCGCCTCTTCAAAATAGAGCTTTGCTTTTTCGTAATCGATGAGCATTTCGCTGTAGATTCTTCCCATCAGACAAAGCGAATCTGCATCTTCAGGATCGTAAGACAGCGCATAATTCAATGCTTCCAGACAATCCGGCAAGCTATAAGGATAATTATCCAAAGCTTCAAAATAATATTTACTTTTAGTTAAGGTCATTTCTGTAGTTTTTTAATTCGTTTTTCAGTTGATTTCTTTCTTTTTTGAAAGATTTCTCCTGATAATTCTTTTTAAAATCCGTTCCCGAAAATGTTCGGATTGGGTTTCCTCTTTGCACCTGCAAATGATTATTCCAAGTTTCCTGCATTCTTTTTTGAAGCTGAATGATATTCTGTTCCAAAACTTTTTCTTTCAATCTTTCAATCGAAAGTTTTTTATTCTCCAATTGGGAACGCGTATCCTGTACAAAAATACTTTGCCCGGTCGGAATATGAGTTGCACGAACAGCTGTGTTGACTTTATTCACGTTTTGTCCGCCACTTCCCTGACTTCTCGTTGTCTGAAACTGAATATCTTTTTCGTTAAAATTAATTTTCTCCAAACCTTCCAGTTCAAAAATCCCGATAAACCAATTGCTTCTTTTATGCAATTTTCGGAAAGTACTTTTCCCAATCCAGCAAATACTTCCCAACCAATTTTTTAAAAATTCATTTACATTTTTTGATTTTAAAAGTAACGTTACTGACTTCAAAGTCAGGTTTTCATCGCCATTTTCACGATGGATGATTTCGTAATCGATATTATTATTTTTTGCTTCCTCAAGAAAAGCCTTCAGAACTTTGGCAACTACCCATTGACATTCTAAAGATCCTCTTCCTGAGGTTATTTGTATTAATTTATCCATTGTTATTTTGGTATTTCACTTAATCTTGGATGACCGACAGGATCAATTCCTTTTTCCAATAAATCTTTTGCAGCCATCACTGCCCAACATTTATCGCTGGAATGAATGTTTCTGTAAAATGAAAGCAAAACATCAGGTTTTACAACAGTGAACCCGTTAGCTTCGACAGTTTCCAAATCATTTCTTTCAAAGAAATCGATTGTAATTCTGTGAAATTTTCCGTTTTCCATTTCGAGTGTTTTCTCATATCTGCGAAAATTTTCTTCGCTTGGAAGATGATCATATCTTGTCCAGACTTTCTGAAAACCTTCCTGTTGAAGAATTATAATCACTTCAGCCACATTTTCTTTATTTACAAAAACATCAATATCCTTATGATCATGTGCATGTTTGTATTCCGTATGTCCTACTTCAGACATAAAATGCCACGCCCAACCTCCTGATAAAATGACTTTATTTTTTAACTTTTCTAATATTTTTAGTCCGTGTTGAATTCTAAATTCCGGCCAGACCTCACCGTATCTTTTTATGTTATGTGGTGCTCCCATTTTACTAATTTTTGTTATTTTTTGATGGTTGTCAGTTGATGGCGTTAAAAATTCTAACAACCATCAACTAAAAACTAACAACCATTTTACTTATCCATTCTCACAATTCTTGGTTGGAAAGTTCCCAAAATATCGACCAATTCACTTTGTGCATTCATCACTTCGTTGATGTCTTTGTACGCCATTGGTGCTTCTTCGGTATTTCCGCCTATCAAAGTGACATTCTTGAGTTTCAATTCTTTTTTAATATCATTTTGAGTGAAAAGATTTCTGCATTCTCCTCTAGAATGAGCTCTTCCGGCTCCGTGAGAAGCTGAGTTCAAAGAATCCGGATTTCCTTTTCCACGAACGATAAAGCCTTTTGCTGTCATTGATCCGGGAATCATTCCCAATACATTTTCGTTGGCTGGAGTTGCTCCTTTTCTGTGAACGATCACTTCTTTTCCATTATGAATTTCCTTCCAAGCGAAATTGTGATGGTTTTCAATTCTTGCTTTAACTCTTCCTCCGACGGCTTTTGCCAATCTTCGGTGAATATCGTCGTGACAAGCCGAAGCATAATCTCCCGCGAGATTCATCGCCGTCCAATATTCTAAACCGAGATGCGTATTCAAATCCAGCCAGGCAAAGTTTTGCGCTTCTTTTGGTAACGGACATTGCTCTATCGCCACTCTCGAATAATATTGAGCGATTTCTGCTCCCAATCCACGCGAACCGCTGTGTGAAAGAATTCCGAGGTATTTTCCTTTCGGAAGATTGATTTTTTTGTCTTCTTCTGTGATCTCTACTTCCCCGAATTCTACAAAGTGATTTCCGCCACCGGAACTTCCCATTTGTTTGATAGCTTTTCCTTTTAGTCTTCTCAAAATCGGAATTAAATCAAACGTATCTCTCTCGAAAATTTCGTGGTCAACGTGAGATTTGTGCGTTTCATACATTCCGAATTTGGTATGTTCCGCAAGAGCTTTTTCATATTTATCTCTCGCTCCGTCAAGATATGAAATAGGTGTATCCAAAATACTCAAGCTCATTCTACAGCCAATATCCATCCCTACTCCGTAAGGAATCACGGCATTTTCAACTGCCAAAACTCCACCGATTGGAAGCCCATAACCACTGTGTGCATCGGGCATTAAAGCACCTTGCGTGGCAATTGGCAATTTCAATGCGGTATACAACTGGTTTTTTGCTTCATCCGAAATATTGTTACCGAAAATCTGGAAAGATGCACGGTTTGTATTGAGCATTCTTTTTTCGGTTTTCTTTGATGAAAGCAAGGCTTCTGCAATCTGTCCGAAGGTTAAATCTTTCTCGAAATTCTCCGGATTTTGTTGAATTTCCTTTAAAAGAGATTTCACATAATGAATATTTTTAGTTGCAAAATTTCTCTTCATGACTTCCAAAGCGATGTTTACGCTCTGATTGTTTGGATAGCCTAATTTTAATATATCTTTTCCTTTAAGTTTTAAATTTCCCATTGTTTTAATTTTAAAATTTTCGGACATACTTGTCCTCTAAACTCTCTGCAATATCTGTTGCAGACATTTTGTAGTGAAAACATTTTCTGCTTTTTAACTGATCACGTTTGTACCTATTTTTCCATGGATTGGGTCTTCCATAAATTGTTTTATGAATAATCGCCTTTATTTTATGCTGATCTAAATAAGAATCGACTTCATCTATTTCTTTCTCTAAATCTGAATGTAAAGGTTTGTAATGAGTAATCATATTTGGTTTTACTCTTAATACAAATCTCCACGGTTCGATAAATTCGTAGTAAATATTATATCTTTTTCTGAACGGATTATATTCTTCTCTTTTCAGAAAATATTGCCTTTCTCTTGTTGTTAAACCAAGCTTTGGATCATTCCATTGATAAGTTGAAAGCTGAACTAATTTTTGCTCTCTGTCGACGTAAATTCTTCGTCCGAATTTTCTTTTTTTCTTTAAGAATTTTCGGGTTGGGGAATACATTTTTGTATTGATTTTGTTTAGAATTCCTTCGAAAAAATCGCCGTCTTTGGAACGTTTTACATCATCTCTCACCACGAAGAATCTTACAAATCCCTTTTGATAAGGCTGTTCAAGGGGAATTAACGGAATATTTCTTCTCAATTCCCAAAGCTCATTACTACGTTTATACTTTTTTCTGATCTGTTTTTCTACATCTTTTTTTATGATTCTTTTTCTGCTTCTCAGACTTCGCAGTCGGTAAAACAGGAGATTGTATTTTTCCATTTATCAATTAGATTATTCGATGCAAGACGCCAGATTTCAGACTTTCTGAAGCAGCATTTTTGCATCAAATCTTTCATCAACTAAAAGATTAGTTGATTTTAAATTGTGTCATTTTTGTCAACGAAAAAAGAGATTCTTCCTTCGTCAGAATGACAATGCGGAGTTGTAATTCTTAGCCCCGATTGCAGCGACATCCTTTTTTTGTATTGGCTTGAAAAAAGCGTTGGCAAAAAAAGATATAGCGGAAAGCGGGATTTAGCTCCTGATAAAAATTTTGATTTCGGGGAAACTTGTTTTGAGTTTGAAATATTGCGCAATAAAAAACCCGAAAATCTTACGACTTCGGGTTTTGATATTTCAATATACTATTGTTCTATGAGTGTACCAAACCACGAAGCCTCGCCTTTGCAAAAGGCAATCCTACTGATGAATGTTGATTGTATTTGAACATTGCTTCGTTGTTTTTTAATGGTTAAACTTGATTTTCAGTTGCAAAGATATTATTTTTTTTGAATTACAAAATAAAAATTCAAAAAATTATTTATCACTTATTAATGAGTTCCATTACATCGAAAATGCTATATTTGTTTTCTTAACCAAAAATATATGAAAAACACATTAATGAAATCCCTGCTGTGCGCATTTGCATTCGTGATTCTATTTTCCTGTAATTCTAACAAGAATGACGACATTTTAAAATACACCACAGATACCACTTTAGGTTTATCGAGAGTGAATTTAAATTCTATTTCTGATAAAATTCCGGTTGAAAAGATTCTGAAAGAAAAGAAAAATCTCAACGATGAGGGAAGAGTTCTTTTGCAGTTGATCAGCAAACCAAAAGAATCGGGTATCGATATCAGCAAACCGCTTTACATTATGGTGGAACCCGGAAAATCGAATTCAGATCCTGATGTGAAAGCATTTTTCTGGATCAGTGACAAGGCGAAATTTCAGAAAAGCATGTCTGATCTTACCAAAACTAAAATAACAATCGATAAAAAAGATTTTATTTTTGAAGACGGAAAGATTACAGGAAGCATCAAAGGTGACATGGCAATTATGTCGAGCGAGAAATCTTTTTCTTATTCAAGATATAATTCTATGGATGGCGTTGCAAAACTTAGCGAAAAATACTTTACTGATTTTTGGGCAAGAAAAGGAACTTCAAACAAAGTGATCATCGATCAGGTAAACGAATCTCTGGTAAGCGGAAAAGATGTGAGCGGATGGATGAATCTTGGAGCTGTTGCAAGCTACGTTTCTAAAGGATATATAGAAACTCTGGCTGTAAATAAGTTGATTAAAGATTCAGGAATTGGTTTTGATTTCAGCTTCGATAAAGGAAAAGTGGAAATGGATACCAAAACATTTTTCAACAGCGATATGAAAAAAATTGTTGAGAAATATTATAGCAAAAACAACATCAACTATGATCTTGTAAAAAATGTAGAACTCGATAATTCAAAATCATTTTCTATTGGTTATTTCAGTTTAGATTTTATGAGATATCTGATCAAGGAAGCTGGTTTTGAAGCTACAGTAAATCATTATTTGGCATCTACCAACACAACTTTAGAAGACATTACAACAACTTTCACGGGAGATTATGCATATATGGATATGAAATCTAATCCTGCAGATTCTATGGAATATTACAGCAATAAAAGAGCAATGGTTTTAGGTTTTAATCCTAAGAAAAAAGATGTTCTTACCTCATTGCTTCAAGGTCCTTTAGTTGAAAGCAAAAAATATACAATTGTAGATAATCAGGTAATTTTCTCTGATGATCAAAGTGTGAATGCACAATTTCAGGCGAAAAAGGCTGCGAAAAATTCTAAATTGAGCAAAAAAACCGGTATAACAGCTTATTCTTGGTCTGATGGAAGCGACTACAACAGAAGAGAAACTGTACCTGCAAAAGTAATTGAGATCTCAAACGAGTCTAAAGAAAATGCCGGAAATTTAGTTTCTAAATCGCTTATCACTTTAGACAAGAAAGACGAAAATGCACTGTATTATTTTATAATGAATGACTAATTTAGTATTAGAAAACATTTTCCCTAAATATTTCACTCCCAGAAATATCGAACAGTCTGAAATCTGGAATAAAAACATTTCCTTCCAAAAAGGAAACAGGTTTCTGATTGTTGCGCCTTCTGGGAGTGGAAAATCTACTTTGGCAACAGCAATGTTGGGTACTCATTTCCAATATGAAGGGAATATAAAATATGATCAACAAGTTGTAAAAAAACTTCACCTCGAAGAAATTGTAAAAAACAGAAAAGATGGAGTGAGCCTGCTTTTTCAGGATGTAAGATTAATTAAAGATCTTACTATTTCTGAGAATATTCTGCTTCGTGTTTTTAATAAAGACCGAAAACCGTTCATTCCAAAAATGGAAGAATATGCCAAAAGATTGGGAATAGAAAATCTTCTGAATAAAAAAGCAGAGAACTGTTCTTATGGAGAACGCCAAAGAAGTGCCATTGTGAGAAGCCTCATCAATCCTACAGATTTTATTATTTATGATGAATGTTTCAGTCATTTGGATTTGAATAATAAAAAAATTGCTTTCTCGTTAATTAACGATGTTTCAAAAGAAAGCGGAAGTTCGGTCATCTTTTTTGAGCTGAATGAGTTTCCATTTGAGCACAATTATCAAATTCTTCATTTATAAAAGCTTATGAAGAAAATTTTTAATTCAATTATTTTATACGCAGGATTATTCATCGCCTTTATTTTGGTCTTGTCTTGTCTGCAACTGTACGAAAATGCCAACCGTCTTTTTGGAAGTAAAAGCAGCGACAGCAATTATTGGCTGACTTTCAGTAAAAAGATCACTCCAGATAATATCGGCAGAAAAGAACTTCTTGGTTTTAATGAAAATGATATTTCAAAAATTAAAACCTGGAGTGAAGTAAAAACCATTTATCCTTTTTCAGCAAATGAATTTAAGTCTTCGGCAAATGGCGGTGACTTTATTCCTTTTTATACTGATCTGTATTTTGAAGGTTTAGATTTAAAAGCAATTGATTCTGATTTGACAGATGAAGAGTTTCAGGTAAAAGGTGACGAAATTCCAATTATTATTTCAAGAGAATATCTCAATCTTTACAATTACGGATTTGCTTTAAACCAAGGTCTTCCGCAGATCTCTGAAGATTTTGCCAAGAAAATTGAAGTGAATATCAACATCACTGTCAATAAGCAGAATAAGACGTACAAAGGAAAAATGGTTGGACTTTCAGACAGAATACATTCCGTTTTGATTCCGAAAAAGTTTCTTGATTCTCTGAATATGGCAGAAAAACCTGAGCTTGCGACACAGCCCAAAATCTACAACAGAGTTTTGGTACAGGTAAAAGATTCCGGGGATGAAGGTTTGGTTTCTAAAATGAAAGAAAACGGCTATGAGTCTAATCAGGAAAGTCTCCGTTCGGCAAAAATAAAGTCAAAGCTATTTTTAGTTTTAAAAATAATTGCTGTTTTGGGAGTTTTCATTTTTGCTTTGTGCCTTTATATCATTGTAAGCTTTATAAAGATTCAGTTTTTAGAAAAACAGGAAGAAGTTTCTATTAAAAATAGTTTAGGATATTCACCTAAGAAAATGGTGAGCGATATCAGCAGAAAATTTAGTTTGAATTTAATGTTTGTATTGATCTTAAGCTTAGGACTGATCGCAGCTGGACAATATTTTATTGCAAAATCTGATGTTTCCAACGGTTTACTTTCGATGTATATTAATCCTTTACTTTGGTCAATGATTATTATCATTCCAATATTGGTTTATTTCTTCGTCAATATTCTTATCTACCGATGGCTGATCAAATCCTGGAAAATATAACAAAACGACCATCAAATGATGGTCGTTTTTATTTTCTATAAAGCTGTTATTTTAATCTTTCGATCCTTGACTATCCATTGTATCTCCCATTCCTCTGCTGTTTGGAGAATATACTCTTTCTTTATCTAAAAAATAAATATTATGCTTTGCCTTTGCGATAATTCCGTTGTAAACATCTTCCGGCAAATCTGTCGACTCAGAATCACTCTGGTTAACAGAAGGTTTATTATAAATTTTTAATGCTCCATATTGATCCAAAACTTTTTTCGCGTTTTGTGCATCTGTAAGATTGGAAGCATAAACCACCAAATTGATTTTACCCACACTTTCCTTACTGTAAGCTGCTAAAATCTCGTTATCATTTACAAAAACATGATTCCAAAAACTTTTTGTTCTTTCATCATCTTCGTATTCATTCGTAGAAGACTCTTCATCAAATCTCGATTTAGAAACAATAATATCTGCGTCGAGAAATCCTTTGTTTTTTAATTCTGATTTTATTTCCTCTGTATTTACAGTTTCCGGAAATACTGAAATTACTGTATAAGCCATATTAATTTATTTTTTGGTTATGACTTACAGTACAAAAGCTGTGCAATTTGAAGTTTAATGAAATGTTAAATTACATTTCTGGGAAATTTATTTTAGCTTTTCGAAATTTGCAATCCAAATTTTTGCCTCTTTTAAAACCGTCTCGTTAAAATTGTTAAAAGTGACATCTTGATAGTGGAAACTCATCTTAAAATCTTCTAAATCTCCCCATGAATAATATAATAAGTAAAACGGATAAACATTTTTTTCATACTCTGATTCTACACAAATTCTGGCTAATTTTTCGAGGCAAGAGAGCACATCGTTCTCGCCATTAACAATCTTCTGTATATAATAATAAGATCGACTTTGAACTGCTTTTTCCCCTTCAAATTCTTCAAGATTAAATTCTTTTAAAACTTTACTTACAAAAGGTTTAATTTCCCAAGCATCGGTAGGTTTAGAAAATGCGGAAAGCATTTGAATGTTATCAGTCACAACTTCTTTTTGCAGTAGATCTATCGCCCAATCTACACAAATATCATAATTAAATGGAGAAAACCCTTTATGAGACTGAACCAGCCACGTAACATCAGATTTCTCAATTAAAATATTCACTTGATTACGCTAAAAATCTATTCAAAATATCAACCGCACATTTAGGAAGATTTGTTCCAGGACCGAAGATGAAATCAGCTCCGTTTGCATATAAAAATTCGTAATCCTGCTGCGGAATAACCCCACCTACAACAATTGTAATATCTTCTGCACCTAATTTCTTTAACTCTTCAACAACCTGTGGAACCAAAGTTTTGTGACCCGCTGCCAAAGATGAAACGCCCAAAATATGAATATCGTTTTCAACAGCCTGTTTTGCAACCTCTTCCGGAGTTTGGAATAATGGTGCAACATCCACGTCAAATCCCATATCTGCAAACGCAGTTGCTACCACTTTTGCACCACGGTCATGACCATCCTGCCCCATTTTCGCCACCATGATTCTTGGGCGACGACCTTCTGCTTCTTCAAATTTTTGGGTAAGCTCAAGCGCTTTTCCAAAGTATTCATTTTTACCTGCATTCATAGCGTAAACTCCTTGTATCGTTCTGATGTTGGCTTTATAACGTCCGAAACTTTCTTCCATTGCGTCACTCATTTCACCTAAAGTTACTCTTCTTCTTGCCGCTTCAATACACAATGCCAAAAGATTTCCGTTTCCTGTTTTTGCAGATTCACGGATTTCATTTAAAATTTGCTCAACAGCTTCAGAATTTCGGCTTAATTTAATTGATTCTAATCTTTCAATTTGCTTTCTACGAACTTCAGTATTGTCGATATCTAAAATCTCAATTGGAGTCTGTTTTAAAGCAGATTTAAAAGAATTAACACCGATGATAAATTCTTCGCTGCTATCAATTTTAGCTTGTTTTCTTGCGGCAGCTTCTTCAATTCTCATTTTCGGAATTCCGGCTTCGATGGCTTTTGTCATTCCGCCTTCTTTTTCTACCTCATCAATGTATTTCATTGCTTCTTCGATCATTTGTTGCGTCAAAGATTCAACCAAATTACTTCCCCCCATTGGATCTACAACATCGCAGATTCCACTTTCCTGTTGAAGAATAATTTGTGTATTTCTAGCAATTTTTGCCGAATAATCTGTAGGAAGAGCAATCGCTTCATCCAAAGCATTCGTGTGAAGAGACTGAGTTCCACCTAAAGCTGAAGACAATGCTTCAATCGCCGTTCTTGTGATATTATTGAAAGGTTCCTGCTCCGTTAAAGACCAACCTGAAGTTTGTGAATGCGTTCTTAAAGCTAAAGACTTAGGATTTTGAGGGTTGAATTGTTTTAAAAGCGTTGCCCAAATATATCTTGCCGCACGCATTTTAGCAATTTCCATGAAGTGGTTCATTCCGATTGCCCAGAAAAATGATAATCTTGGTACAAAATCATCAACATTCATTCCTGCTTTAATTCCTGTTCTTACATATTCTAAACCGTCGGCTAAAGTATAAGCCATTTCCAGAACTGGGGTTGCTCCAGCTTCCTGCATGTGATATCCGGAAATCGAAATCGAGTTGAATTTTGGAATATTTCTTGAAGTATATTCAAAAATATCAGCAATAATTTTCATGGAAGGAGTCGGCGGATAAATGTAGGTATTACGCACCATAAATTCTTTCAAAATATCATTCTGAATGGTTCCTGAAAGCTTATCCTGAGAAACGCCCTGCTCTTCTGCAGCAACAATGTAGAAAGACAAAATCGGCAAAACCGCACCATTCATCGTCATTGAAACCGAAATTTCATGCAAAGGAATTTCATTAAACAAAATCTTCATATCCTCAACAGAATCAATCGCAACACCGGCTTTACCAACATCTCCAACAACTCTTGCGTGATCTGAATCATAACCTCTGTGTGTCGCCAAATCGAAAGCTACGGAAAGTCCTTTTTGACCTGCTGCCAAGTTTCTTCTGTAAAAAGCATTAGATTCTTCGGCTGTAGAAAAACCTGCATATTGACGGATCGTCCAAGGTTTTTGAACATACATTGTAGAATAAGGACCTCTTAAGTAAGGGGCAATTCCCGGAGAAGCATCGCTGATGTCTTTATTTTTTACATCTTCTGCAGTGTATTTTGATTTCAGCTCAAGTCCATCCTTTTCAAATTGATAGATTTCCTGCTGATTTTCAGATATATTAAATTGAGGAATTTTGTTCTTTATTTCCCTTCTCATTTCTTCAGATTTAAGATTTTAAAAATAAGCATTTTTACGGGAATGTTTTGCGATTGATTTTCAGTAACATTGAATGTTTAAAAATAAAGGATCTTAACACATTAGCCACAGAGAGTTTTAATTATTATTCTGCTTAAAAGAACACATTCGTTTTTTAAAAATCTTTGATTTTCTTTAATGTGATTTAAATGTTTTTAAATTCAACTGAAAAATATGTTATTGCTAATATGTATGAATTAATTAATATATGAATTAATAGGATTTCATCCTATTCTTCGTTAACTCGTCCTTAATACCATAAAATACAAAAGCGAGACTGTAATGTTACAATCTCGCTTTTAATTTTAAAGTCTTTAATAATCTTAAAAATTATTTTCCAAGTTTTTTAATTCCCATTTCGTACAAAGCAAAAGAAATTAAATCTGCATTTTCGCTGATTACCTGATCTGTTGCTCTTCCTGCTCCATGACCTGCATTTTTCTCAATTCTTAGCAAAATCGGGTTTCCACATTTCTGTTTTTCCTGCAATTCTGCACCAAATTTGAATGAATGCGCCGGAACTACTCTATCATCGTGATCACTTGTAATAATCATTGTTGACGGATAACAAGTTCCTGCTTTTACGTTATGAACCGGTGAATATGATTTTAAATAATCAAACATTTCTTTATTGTCTTCGGCAGTTCCATAGTCATAAGACCAACCTGCTCCAGCGGTAAATTTGTTGTATCTCAGCATATCTAAAACTCCAACTCCCGGGAAGGCAACTTTAGCTAAATCAGGACGCATCGTCATGGTTGCTCCAACTAACAATCCCCCATTTGATCTTCCTGAAAGCGCCATATATTCTTTTGAGGTATAACGTTTACTTTGTAAATATTCTCCGGCTGCGATGAAATCTTCAAACACATTTTTCTTCTGCATTTTTGTTCCTGCATCATGCCATTTTTTACCGTATTCACCACCACCACGAATGTTTGGTACCGCATATACTCCACCATTTTCCATCCAGATTGCATTAACTACAGAGAAAGAAGGCTGCAAACTAACGTTGAAACCACCGTAAGAATAAAGAATTGTAGGATTTTTACCATTCAGCTTTATTCCTTTTTTATAATTAATCATCATTGGAACTTTGGTTCCGTCTTTTGATGTATAAAATACCTGCTCAGAAACATAATCTTCAGGATTAAATTTCACTTTCGGCTTTTGATAAACTTCAGATTTTCCGGTATCTGCATTGAATTTATATGTTGTTCCCGGAGTAATATAATTGCTGAAAGAATAATACAATTCTTTCTCCGTTTCTTTACCACCAAAACCACCTACATTTCCTTTTCCTGGCAACGAAATTTCTCTGATCAGTTTTCCGGTTTTGTCAAACTGCTTTACCTGATCAATTGCATCAATCATGTATGTCGCAAAGAAATAACCACCACCTCCGGAAATTCCCAACACATTTTCTGTTTCTGGGATAACATCTTTCCAGGTTTCAGGAGAAGGATTTTGAATGGTCGTTTTTACCAAACGCATATTTGGAGCGTCTTTATCAGTAAAAATGAAAAGATTATCACCTTCTGTGTCAACAATATTTACATTGATATCAAAACCTTTGTTGATCTGAACGAAATCACCACCTTTTTTTAGGTCTTTCACATACAATTCGTTTCCGTTGGTTGCATTCGCTGCAGAAATAATCAGATATCTCTGATCTTCAGAAACTCCTGCTCCCAAATATCTTCTTGGGGTTTTATCTCCCCCAAAAATCAGTTGATCAGCAGATTGCTTTGTTCCTAATTTATGAAAATAAACTTTGTGTTTATCGGTCATTCCGGAAAGTACAGTTCCTTCTTTCGGTTTGTCGTAGCTTGAATAGTAGAAACCTTCATCACCCTGCCAAGAAATTCCGCTGAACTTTACATCAACAATTGTTTCATCAATTTGCTTTTTGGTAAGGGCGTCGATAATGATGATTTTATTCCAGTCGCTACCTCCTTCTGAAATAGAGTACGCTGCCAAATTTCCTTTTTTGTTGAAAGACAAACTCGAAAGCGAAGTCGTTCCTTTATCTGAAAATTTATTAGGATCTAAAAATACTTCTGTGGTTTTTGTCTTATTATTGGTTCTGTACAAAACAGCTTGTGCCTGTAAACCATCGTTTTTATAATAATATGTAAAATCTCCCTCTTTGAAAGGTGCCCCTATTTTTTCATAGTTCCAAATATCTGTTAACTGCTTTTTAATCTGCTCTCTAAATGGAATTTGCGATAAATATTTTTGACTGTAAGCAACTTCTTCATCTACCCATTTTTTGGTAGGTTCTGAATCGTTTTCTAAATCTCTGTAAGGATCTGCAACGGCTGTTCCGAAATAGGTATCAGTTTGATTTCCTTTGATTGCTTTAGGATAAGTCATTTTTTGAGCATAAACTGTAGCCGAGAATAATACTCCGGCTGTTAATAACATAGGTTTAAAATTCATTGTGAAGGATTTTCTCAAAAATACGCAAAGTTGTGGGAATACAAAAGCCTACATTGTGTGACTTTTTTATGGATAATTTGCACAAAGTTTAGAGCACAAAAAAGACCTCTAAACGAATAGAGGCCTTTCTTAATTATGTATTTGAATTTATAAATCAGGTTTATTTCTTGATCAATCCCAATTCAATTAATCTTTCGTGTAAAAACTCTCCGGCTGTTGTATCTTCATATAACTTTGGATTATTTTCGTCAACACAGTTTTCTAAAGCATTCAGCGACATTTCGCTTACCGGATGCATAAAGAAAGGGATAGAATATCTTGAAGTTCCCCACAACTCTCTCGGCGGGTTTACCACTCTGTGAATCGTAGATTTCAACTTGTTGTTGGTATGTCTCGAAAGCATATCTCCAACATTAATCATTAATTCGTCTGGTTGTGCAATCGCATCGATCCATTCTCCTTTGTGATTTTGTACCTGAAGACCTTTTCCCTGAGAACCCATCAAAAGGGTAATCAAGTTGATGTCTCCGTGAGCTGCAGCTCTTACTGCATCATCCGGTTCCTGAGTAATTGGAGGATAGTGAATAGGTCTCAAAATAGAGTTTCCTTCTGCAATTTTATCATCAAAATAAAATTCATCAAGACCAAGATACAATGCTAAAGCTCTCAAAACATATTTTCCTGTTTTTTCAAGCATTTGATAGGTTTCTTTACCTACCTCATTAAATTGTGGAAGCTCGTCTACGATTACATTGTCAGGATATTCGCTTTTGTATTTTGAATCATCCGAAACGTATTGTCCGAAATGCCAAAATTCTTTCAAATCACCTTTTTTAAAACCTTTAGCCGTTTCTTTACCAAAGCCAACATAACCTCTTTGCCCCCCAATTCCGGGGATCTCATACTTTTGCTTGGTTTCTGTTGGGAGTTCAAAGAAGTTTTTCACTTCTCCATAAAGATTGTCTACGAGTTTGTCATCAAGGAAATGTCCTTTTAAGGCTACAAAACCAATTTCTTCGTAAGCTTTTCCGATTTCATTTACAAATTTCTGTTTGCGTTCCGGGTTGTCCGAAAGGAAATCACGCAGGTCTACACTAGGTATTTTATCCATTTTATAGAAATTTTACGTGGGGCTAATTTACAGATTTTTTGAATTAAATGATTTTAGAATTCATTATTTATAAACTAAATTTGCTTTATGAAATCGCCAAAGGCTCAATTAGTAAATAAATACGAGAAAATTAAAGCGATTCCATTAGACTTAAAAAAACAATAGAAATTTTCAAATGAAAAAATATTCTTCTAAGAGAAGTATTCAGGTACTTGCTAATATTCTTCACCAATACGGAATTTTAGACGTTGTGATATCTCCGGGATCCAGAAATGCTCCTTTGGCGATTCATTTTTCAGAGATAGATGATTTCAACTGTTTCAGTATTGTTGATGAAAGAAGCGCAGCTTTTGTTGCTCTCGGAATGGCAATGAGCGAGAAAAAACCTGTTGCAATTACCTGTACAAGCGGTTCTGCAGCGGCAAATTATTATCCTGCAGTCACCGAAGCTTTTTATCAGAATATTCCATTGTTGATTTTAACGGCAGACCGACCAACAGATTATGTTGATCTTTTTGACGGACAAACGATCCGACAAAACAATTTGTTTCATCAGCATTCTTACGGAGATTTTCAGTTAGTTGAAGACAGCAAAGACGATGCAGAAAGCATCAATTCAGATCTTATAAAAAAGGCAGTTGAGCTTTGTTTTGAAAAACAAGGTCCGGTTCATATCAATATTCCTTTGGAAGAACCTTTATATGACTTGGTTTCAGAACTTCCCACTTTTCCGGAGGTTGAGAAAACCATTAAAAAGAAAGAATACGAAATTCCTTCCAATTTAGTAGCAGACTGGAATACTTCACAGAGAATTATGATTCTGGTTGGAACAAAAGGCTACAGTCCTGAATTGGAAAACCAGCTTACCCAATTGGTTAAAAATCACTCAGTTGTTGTTTTAAGCGAAGCGAATTCAAATTTATATCATGAGAAATTTTTCAGACATATCGACCGATATATTTTCGCATTTACCGAAGATGATTTTAAAACGTATGCTCCAGATTTATTGATTACCGTTGGACAAAATGTGGTTTCAAAAAAAGTAAAACAATTTTTAAGAAATGCACATCCGAAGCAACATTGGCATTTGGATGAAGTTTGGCAACCCGACACTTATTTTTCTCTCACTCAGAAAATAGAAATAAAGCCAGAGCTATTCTTTTCTAAATTATTAAATTTCATCAACTTAGAACCTAGACCTTACTATAATCTTTGGGATGTTTTAAGAGACAAAAAAGATAAAAAACATAACGATTTCTTAAACTTAGCAGAGTTTTCAGATTTCTATTTTTTTAATAAAGCTTCACAGAGCATTCCTGAGAATTACAATATACATTTCAGCAATTCATCAGCAATTCGTTATGCACAGTTATTTGATTTTGGAAAGAGAAAAATGTACTGCAACCGCGGAACAAGCGGAATCGACGGTTCTACTTCCACCGCAATGGGTTTTGCTATCAAGAACAAAAATCCTACCCTATTGATTACAGGAGACTTAAGCTTTTTCTATGACATCAATGGTTTGTGGAATCAATATATTCCGCCGTTTACAAGAATTATCATTTTTAATAATGGTGAAGGAAATATTTTTAAAATAATTCCGGGTCCTGGAAATGCCAACTCAAATACGGTTGATGAATTTATTTCTACAAAGCATCATAAAAATACAGAGTTTATGGCTAAACATTTTGGCTTTTCTTATGTAAAAGTTGAAGATGACGGAACTTTAGACCGTGTTTTTGAGAATTTCTTCAAACCAGATTCGCTTCCTAAGATCATGGAAGTCAACACACAAGGTAAAAATAATGCAGATACACAGAAAGCTTATTTTAATTTTTTAAAGGAAAGCTAAGAAATACTAAACCATTAAGGAAAGTTAAGCAGTTAAGATAGGTTAAGAAATCTATAGATTTTTTAAGCATGAATTCTTACAGCGAAGCTAAATCTTAATGTTCTAAACTTTTTAAAAAATCTTAATGGTAAAAAAAGCAGATTTATTTAATTATAAATCTGCTTTTCTATTTAATCTGCGAGAGAAAAATATTTTAAAGAAATTATTTAAATATCCAAATAATCATCATTCCCAGGAAGATTGGTGATTTTATGAATAGGATAAATAAACATATCATCAAAATCATTCATTGCATTAATCAATTGAAAATGTGAGAATTCCTTGATATTTTGCAAAGTAATTTCCGCTTCTTTTATTTTCTTTTTCTTCAAAAGATATTGTCTTTGCACTCCGTTTAAAAGATAAGTGGAAGGCGTAAACCAATCTTTTCCTTTTTGGAATAATATATTTGAAAATGAAGTATCTGTGATGTGATTATTTTTTACAATAATAATTTCCTCAGCTTTAGATTTTGCTTTCATTTTATCCAACTCTTTACGATCTTCAAACTTAAAAGAATAGTCATAGCTGTTATTTTCAACCAACTGAAAATCCTGAATTTCAGGAATCGCATAAGGCATCATCATCGTTCTGAATTTTTTATCAAGGTCATAAACAAGTCGCAGTTTGTATAAACCGTCTTCGTCGTGTTGAAGATCTTTAAAAATCTTCTCCAAATCAATAGAACCTTCTTTCCCAAAATGGGCGAAAGTCTCGTTCACGCGTTTCTGGTGAAACTCCAACAGGAACAATTCCTGATCTTCTACTTTAATACTTTCAATGAATTGGGACATAAATTTTATTTTTCATTTCCTGATACTCGTCTTCTAACTTGCTCATGTGCGTAATTCCGCCACCGCTTTTGAAATACAGCTGATCGCCTTCTTTTTCGATAAAACGAATCATTACACAACTGTCTAAATCTTTTCCATCAAACCAACCGCAAACTCCGGTGTAAAAACCTCTGTCGAAACCTTCCGCTTCAAGGATAATTTCTAACGTTTTAGGTTTTGGTGCTCCTAAAATTGAACCTGCAGGTAAAAGTTTTTTCATGATACTTCCTACTTTTCCTTTAAACTCAGGTTTTAAACTTCCTGAAATTTCAGAACTCATCGCATACAGATCTTTCTGTTTTGTTTTCAGAAAATCAATATACTGGAATTTATCAACTTTTACATCATCTGCAACCATACTTAAATCATTTCTAAGCAAATCGACCACAGTATAATGCTCTGCCTTTTCTTTTTTATCATTCTTCAAAATCTCTGCAGCATTCTCCAAAGAAGCATCAATCGTACCTTTCATAGGATAGGTCTGAATTTTATCATCAACAATCTTTACGAAAGTTTCAGGAGAAAAAAATACGAAAAAATCTTTATATAAAACCTTGTATTTTGCAGAAGAATGATGAAAAATTTCTCCCAGGTTGAGATTTGTTTCAATTCTGGTTTTACGAGTGTAGTTGGTAAGATAAGAATTTCCCTGACGAATATTTTTTTGAACGTGATCGAAACCTTTTTTAAAGCTTTCCAGTGATTCGGGAAATGATTTTAATTCTATTTTTTTATCTAAATCTTCCTGCTTTTTTACATTAGAAAAACACTGAAAATCAATCAATAAACCTTCTTTTTCAATTTCGTCCTCTGTGAAGATTTCTACCTGATCAACCAGGAAGTCTATAATAAAGAAAAAGGGAACTTTCTGATGTGAAAGTTCGTCCATTTCAATAAATTTTTGATGATTCGCTGAAAACATTCCGCAAAAGTAGTTATTGATGTTTACTTTTGCATAAAATTTTTTCAATGCAGGAGCAATATCCACAAAAAACGGGAATCGATTTTATTTTAAAACAAGCATTTTTTTACTGGAACAAAACGTTGGTTTACCAAATGATTTTTTCGGTTATTTATTTGGCTTTGTTTTCTACGGTTTTCTTATACTTTTCAGGTCGATACGGAATTATGGATCAGCTTTTGGGCGCCATGTCTGATTATATGAAAATAGGACCTGCAGGATTAGAAGCGTACAAAAACGATATTTCCGCAATCATGATCAGTAAAGGTTTCCAAAACTTTTATCTTGGTTTAGTAGGAACTCTGATTTTTCTTTATCCGTTAAATTTAGGATTTTTTCAAATCTTTAGAAAAATTGATCTTAAAGAAAATGTTGAGTTAAGAGATTTGTTTGCCGGATATAACGGTTTGAATTTCTTCAGATATGCAAGTTATTTTATATTTTGGTATTTCTTATACAGCTTTATTGCTCAAACCCTTATTCTTCCTGTTGTTTGGGTAATGATAACATTGTTTGTGGCTCCATTAATGTTTTTTCAGAACAAAACTATTTTTGAAGGAATTGCATTAAACTGGAAAGCTTTAAAAATGTATTTTATCGAGATATTAGTTTGTACAATAGTCGCTGTTTTATTTAAATACATCGGTTTCGGGATCTTTTTAATCGGTGGATTATTCACTTTCCCATTTTGGAATGCGATGATTTATTCTTTGTATACAACTATTTTTACTGAGAAAGTCTGATTTTGAAAAATGTGTGATGTTTTTGTTCTCAAAAAAAATTAAATTTGAGAAACATTAAAAACAAACACCATGTCCGAATTTAACGAATTTGATCAGCAAGGCTCTGTACCTGAAAGAAATACCGGATCTATTATTTCTCATGCTTTCGAAATGTATAAAGGCGTTTTTCTTTATGGTCTCATTATAATTATTATTTATTTCATTGCAAATTTTGTAATTCAGAATATTAGCGGTTATAATCTACTGAACAATCTAAGAAGCTTTAGAGATTTAGATGGAGATTATTCAGATTACGCCTATTGGAATCGATCAGGAACATCATTATATTATTCTGGATATAGTTTTTTAGGAATTCTAGTGTCCCCACTTTATGTTGGACTCATTTATATAACAAATAAATTCAATACTAAAGAGGAGATAGAGTTTTCAGATCTTTTCATAGGCTATCGTCAAAATTTAGGTAATATTTTATTATATAGTTTTATTACTACAATTATACTTTGGATCTCCTTTTTAATGTGCTTTTTGCCTTTTTTCTTTGTATATCCCTTATTTTTTCTTGGTTATCCTATCTTATTGTTTGAGAATGCAAATGCAATGGATGCGCTTAATAAAACTTATAATATTGTTAAAGAAAATTACAGTACTTTTTTAGGAACAGCACTTTTAGGTGGCATTATTAGTCTGTCAGGAATTATTTTATGTGGTGTTGGTATAATTTTTACTGCTTGCTTCATGGAGATAGCTATGTACTCAGCTTACTGTGCTTATCTTGGCAAACCCTTACAAATAAAAAAACAATAAATGATACCACAAAATAAAGACAAACAAATCAGCAGCACAGCGATAAAACAAGTTTCTTTGCTTGCAATTATTTTGGTTTTAGCAGGTTTAATCTGTTTTAATCTTGCGCTTTTTATCCCTTCAGTTTTGGGAGCCATAACAATTTATGTCGTCTGCAGAAAATATAATTTTTACCTGCAGGAAGAACGAAAATGGAAACCGTGGGCTTCTGCCTTGGTTCTCATGTTGGCAAGTTTAATTATTATTATTCTTCCGGTGTATTTTATTGCCGATTTATTGATTGAAAAGCTTGGAAATGCACAAGCTTATATGGATAAGTTTAACGTGTTTGTCGAAAAAATTCACTCTTTTATTTATAAAAAAACCAGCTTTGACATCATGAGTAAAGAGAACATGGTTAAGCTGAAAGAGTTTGCCGGGAAATATTCCACATCAGCATTAAGCGGAACATTTAATACTTTGACGGTAGTAATGTCGATGTATTTTATTCTTTACTTCATGTTTGAAAAACCAAGATTCTTCGAAAGAATTTTAGCTTCAGCAGCTCCTTTGAAAAGATCTAATGTCTCTTTAATCGGCGAAAAAATGCGTAAGCTGATTATGGCAAATGCAATCGGTCTTCCTGTGGTCGCTTTGGGACAGGGAATAATCGCATTGATTGGTTATTTTATCTTTGGAGCACCAAGTCCTATTTTGTTATTTGCATTAACCGCAGCGGCATCAATGATTCCGGTTGTGGGAGCGGCAATTATTTATGTTCCGATTTGTATTTTTATGATTGCAGAAGGTCAAACCGGGCCGGGAATCGGTCTTGCTCTTTACTGTGTAATTGTGGTTGGTTTAACCGATAACGTACTTCGTTTTACTTTGCTAAAAAAACTGGAAGATATTCACCCTTTAAATACCGTTTTCGGAATTATTATGGGAATGAATCTTTTTGGATTTATGGGATTGATTTTCGGACCTATTTTAGTATCGTTCACACTACTTCTTATTCAGGTGTACAGAAATGAATTTTCTGATGATGAAACTCCTGAACTTCAACTTTCAGAGAAAGACAAAAACGAAGATTTAGAAAATAAAATTGATTTAATTGTATAAAAATGGAGCAAGGAATAAATCCTGAAATTTTACAGGAAATATGCGTGGTTAAAATGCCTTTCGGAAAATATAAAGACACTATTTTAGCTGATCTTCCGATAAGTTATCTGGAATGGTTTCAACGCCAAGGAATGCCTCCCGGAAAACTGGGAATGCAGCTTTCTACCATTTACGAAATAAAATTAAATGGTTTGATGGATTTGCTTACGCCTCTTCGTGGTGGAAAAGTGAGTTATGAAAAACCTAAAACTAAGATCTATAAGTTTTAAATCTTTTATAAAATTTCGGCGGCACCAAAGGTGCCGCCGAAATTTTATTTATGTAACGCTAAATTATTTAGGCTCCCACAATTCAACTTTATTTCCTTCCAAATCGAGAATGTGAACGAATTTCCCAAAATCGTAAACTTCAACTTCATCAAGAATAGTTACTCCCTCTTTTTTTAATTCTTCAACCAAAGCTTCTAAATTTTCAACGGTATAATTGATCATAAACTCTCTTTTCGAAGGCTCAAAATATTCCGTTGTTTCTTTGGTTGGACTCCATGTAAGGGAACCTTTTGCATCAGAATCAGACATTTCTTTCCAGTCAAATGTTGCTCCGTAATCGTTGGTGTCGATTCCAAGATGGGTTTTGTACCATTCTTTCATTTTGATTGGATCTTTACATTTGAAGAAAATTCCTCCAATTCCTGTTACTCTTTTCATTTTATCGTTTTTAGTTTATTTAAATGATTATCCTTTTAAAGCTACAATTTCGTCTCTCAGTTTTGCCGCTTTTATAAAATCAAGATTTTTTGCCGCTGCTTCCATCTCTTTTTGCTTTTGAGTAATCATTTTTTCGATATCTTCAGTTGCATAAGTCGCTTTTACTTCGGCAACTTTTTGAGTAATTTCCTTTTGAGTATATTTTTCGTCAGGGAAATCTTTACTTCTTCCGACAAGGTTTTCAGAGATTTTTTTATTTAATGCGGTCGGAACTTTTCCATGTTCCTCATTATATTGCATTTGTTTTGCACGGCGATATTCGGTTTCATCTAAAGCAGCCTGCATCGATTTGGTAATTTTATCGGCATACATGATCGCTCGACCATTCACATTTCTCGCAGCACGACCAACGGTTTGAATCATCGACCTTCTACTTCTCAACATTCCTTCTTTATCGGCATCTAAAATGGCAACCAATGAAACTTCCGGTAAATCAAGACCTTCTCTCAATAAATTGACTCCGATTAAAACATCAAAAACACCGAGACGCAGATCCTGCATGATCTGAATACGCTCTAAAGTTTCAACATCAGAGTGAATATATCTCGTTCTGATTCCGAATTTTGTGAAATATTTTGTGAGCTCTTCCGCCATTTTTTTAGTTAAAGTAGTCACCAAAACTCTTTCGTCAATTTCAGCACGTTTATTTATTTCTTCCATTAAATCATCAATCTGATTTAACGATGGTCTTACTTCAATAATTGGGTCTAAAAGTCCTGTCGGACGGATAATCTGCTCAATATATTCTCCCCCTGTTTTTTCCAGTTCATAATCTGCCGGAGTTGCCGAAACATAAATGACTTGGTTTTGAATCGCTTCAAATTCTTCAAACTTTAAAGGTCTGTTATCCATCGCTGCAGGAAGTCGGAAACCATATTCCACCAAAGCTTCTTTACGACTTCTGTCACCGCCGTACATCGCATGAACCTGTGGAACCGTAACGTGGCTTTCATCAATCACCATTAAGAAGTCTTTTGGAAAATAATCTAAAAGGCAGAAAGGACGAGATCCAGGAAGTCTTCCGTCAAGATAACGCGAATAATTTTCGATTCCTGAGCAATAACCAAGCTCTTTGATCATTTCAAGGTCCAATTCTGTTCTTTCCTGCAGTCTTTTTGATTCTAAAGGCTTTCCGATTTCTGCGAAAAAGTCGACCTGTTTTACCATATCATCCTGAATGTTTTTTATCGCACCATTCAAGGTTTCTTTTGTGGTTACGAAAAGATTGGCAGGATAAATTTGAATCTGATCAAAATTAGAAGTTACATTTCCGGAAACCGGATCAAAGCTTTGAATTTTTTCAATTTCATCACCAAAAAACTGAATTCTTATTCCGTTATCTGCATACGCAGGAAATACATCAATTACATCTCCTTTTACACGAAACGTCCCACGCTGAAAGTCAGCCAACGTTCTAGAGTACAACGCATTAACTAAAGAATGAAGCAATGCGGTTCGCGTTGTTTTTTCACCAATTTCAAGAGAAATTAATGATTTATGAAATTCAGCAGGATTTCCAACACCATAAATACATGATACTGAGGCAACAATCAAAATATCTCTTCTTCCGGAAAGCAAACTTGCAATTGCCGAAAGACGCAATTTTTCTACCTCTTCATTGATGCTTAAGTCTTTTTCTATATAAGTTCCTGAGCTTGCAATATAAGCTTCGGGTTGATAGTAATCATAGTAACTCACGAAATATTCAACAGCATTGTCGGGATAGAATTCTTTAAATTCCATAAAAAGCTGAGCCGCCAAAGTCTTGTTGTGTGCCAAAACCAAAGTCGGTTTCTGAACGTTATTCACAACATTGGCAACGGTAAATGTTTTCCCGGAACCCGTTACACCAAGCAAAGTTTGATATTTTTCGCCGATTTCTATTCCGGCGGTCAATTTTTCAATTGCTTTGGGCTGATCTCCTGTTGGTTGATATTCTGATTGTAGATTGAATTTCATACTTCAAATTTAGGAAATAAAAAATGTGGAGAAGAAGAGTAAAGTCATAAAATCAAATCTCAACACTAGAAATGAGCTATTTATTCTCCTCAATTAGTTTTGATTAAAAATACCCTGAGCTTTATCTTGTGCTTGTGTGACAATACAATCAGCAATACTTACATAAATAATATTATTGTCATCTTCTAAATTTTCATTTTTTGTGATGTTAAAATTTGCACTATTCATTCCGGATGTTAACAAAACTGGTTTTCCTTCTCGAAATAGTTGCGTGGCAATTCCTTATAATCTTGCAATAGCAATTTTTTTAATAGTTTCATCCTCAGACTCCATAAGAAATATACATCCCCAAATACAATAGGATTCAGTCTTTAATTCTTCCTTTCCATGATTCAAATAATGAAAATATCTAACTAATAATGAAAATGGAAAATTTTCATCAACTTTAGTTTGTTCCTGCGCAAATGAAAAGTGAATACCTAAAATTATGAATAATATTATATAAATCCTTTTCATCTACTGATATTTTATAAAAATTAATCAAAGATAATGAAAACTCTTTTCCAACAAACATCTTTGAAAGTTTAGCAATAAAAAAACCGCAAAGCATTACACTTTACGGTTGAAATTGATATCGCTTAAAACGATATTATATTTATTGTGTTTTTGTATTGGCAGCCAATTGCACGGCTAGAGGAATTTTGTATTTATATCTAACAGGTTTGCCGTCTATTTTTGCAGGAGTCCATGTCACATTTTCAGTAACCAATTTAGCTACCCTTACTGCTTCTATGTTAAATTTTTCATTTTCTCCGGCTGCATTTATACCACTTGCCTTCCCATTTTCATCGACTGTAATAAAAACATCTCCTTTAATTATTCCATTTTGATTATCTAAAGAACTTAAATCAAAACTATAAGATATTTTTTTTCTGAGTTCATTATTTCCTCCTGGATATTCTGCAGGCACTAAGTCTGCAGCAACTCCTTCCACTGCTGTAGAAATATCTTGAATCGTTTTCGAGTCTGGTTTCTCTGACATCGTTTTTACTTCTGAAACCTTTGCATTGATATTTTTTCTAGGAGAAATTGTATCTTTTTTAATGTCATTGTATGCTACTTCATTAAAACCAATTCCAATTTCTTCATTTTTTACAAATTTTTCGCTGTTTGAATTTGTCGTTAATGGAGTGTTTTTCTCTTGAAAATTATTAAGGTCAGGATTTTCGGATGTTTCTTTTGCATATGTTTTTTCTGCAAAAACGATTGCTAAAACAGCAAATGCCGGTACTGTAAGATAGTTTTTTACCTTTGCAAATTTTGATTTTTTGTTATTCATCATAATAAATCTTTTTTTGGTGTTATTAAAATTAAACTGATGGATCAAAGGAAGATCCTGTTGTTTTAAAATTTCCTGTAGAATAAGTTCCTGATAACTTTTTATGTTTTTATTCTTACCAATTACACTTTCATCAGCAATGAACTCATGATTATCTACCATCGCTTTTTTATAGAAATAGATAAAAGGATTGATCCAGAAAACAGCTTTTAAAACTTCCACAAAAAGTATATCTAAAGAATGCTTTTGTTTTACATGAATTTCTTCATGTAGAAATACAGAGTTTTCAATTTTAGAATCTTTAAAATAAGTTTCCGAAAGGTAAATGGTACTCCAAAAACTGAAAGGAGCAAGATCTTGTTTCAGAAGAAAAACAGTTCTGTTTTGATACTTAATTTTTCTTCCTTTTAATTTTTTAATCTTTATAATAGAATATCCTATTTTTAAAATTAAAATCCCTGAAACGATACAATAGCCCATTAAAAGAGCTTTTGTATAATCAAAACTTTCCTGTGGTGTTACAATTTGTGCTTCTATAGGTTGTTCATTTCCTTCTACAAAAACGGTTGCAGGAATTTCTTTTACAGCCTCTTTCGTTTCTATCGTCGCAAATGGAATGCATAATGAAAACAGCAAAGCTGCAACCAAGTAAAACCTATTGAATGTAAAAGTTTTTTCTTTCGCTAAAAATAAATGATACAAACCGAGTAAAATTCCCGAACACAGAATTATTTTTAAAACGATTAACATAATTATTATTTTATCTGTTGATCAATAATATCCCGAAGTTCTTTCAATTGTTTCTGTGACAGTTTAGAATTGGATGTAAAAAACGAAGCAAACTGCGTTACTGAGCTGTTGAAAAAACGGTCAATCATAGAAGTCATTTCATCATTGAAATATTCTCCTTTTGCCACTTTTGGAAAGTATTCTCGTGAGTTTCCAAAAAGTTTGAAGCCTACCAAATCTTTATTCTGCATTCTTTTAAGCACTGTTGCAACGGTAGTTGTTGCCGGTTTAGGATCAGGATACGATTCTAAAATATCTTTCAAAAATGCTTTTTCTTTTTCCCAAAGAATATCCATCAATATTTTTTCGGAGTTTGTGAGTTTTATTTCATTCATATTCTACAAAATTAAATCTTACTCTACAAATGTAGAATAAATTTTTAATTGCGCAACTTTTTTATGGCATTATTTTTCCTTTCATTTCAGAAACCAATCTAAATTTTAAATATGAAAAAATTCCTCTTACCTATTTTACTGGCTTCGGCAACCACAATTGTTTCTTGTCAGGGAAAAGGAAAACCAAGTGAACCTTCTGCAAAAGAAGAAAAAGCCAATACCAATTACAAGCCCGCTTTTGAAGGTCAAACCCGTATTGCTCCCGTTAAAACCACAACTCCTTATAATGTAGAAGTTCTAACTAAAGATTTAGGCAGACCGTGGGGAATCATCAATTTACCTGACGGAAGATTTTTAATTACAGAAAAAACAGGCTTCATGAATGTTGTTTCAACCGATGGAAAGCAAATTTCTAAAATTGAAGGATTCCCGAAAGTAGACGCAAAAGGACAAGGCGGAATGCTCGATGTTGCACTCGATCCTGATTTTAAAATCAATAATATTATTTATTTTTGCTATTCTGAACCTTATGAAGGAGGAAATCACACTGCCGTTGCAAAAGGAAAACTTTCACAAGATTTAAAAAATATTTCTGACGTAAAAGTCATTTTCCGTGCAACTCCAACTTATGATGGTGATAAACATTACGGAAGCCGATTGGTTTTTGATAAAGACAGAAATCTTTTTGTGAGCACAGGTGAAAGATCAGATAAAGAAACTCGTGTTTATGCTCAAAAAACAGATAATTATTTAGGGAAAATTTTAAAAATAACCAAGGATGGAAAACCCGCTCCGGGAAATCCTTTTATCGGAAAAACCGGCTACAAGCCTGAAATTTATGCGTTCGGAATCAGAAGCCCGCAAGGTTTGGCTTTAGATGAAAAAGGTCAGCTTTGGGATATTGAAATGGGACCGAGAGGAGGAGATGAAATTAATTTAATTCAACCCGGAAAAAATTACGGTTGGGGCGATGTAACGTATGGAATTGAATATTCTGGAGAAAAAATCAATAACGGAACCACCCAAAAAGAAGGAACTGAGCAGCCTGTTTATTATTGGGATCCTGTAGTTTCACCAAGCGGTGTTACTTTCTACACCGGAAATATTGATGAATGGAAAAACAATTTATTCATCGCCTGTTTGAGCGGTCAACACATCAACAGAATTGTTTTAAAAGACAATAAAGTGGTTGGTGAAGAACGTCTTCTTTTAGATCAAAAAGAAAGATTCAGAGACGTTTTGAACGGTTCTGACGGAAATCTTTACGGAGTTACTGACAGCGGAAAACTGTATAAAATCTCGAAAAAATAAGTCTTTTATATATTAAGATTTGTGCTCAAAACTTCGTTTTGAGCACAAATCACTTTTTAAAGCTTATTTAAAATAATTGCTTAATCAGAAAAATTTATTTTTCAAATCATTGGGGTCAAAAAAAAACTAAAATCTGAAATTTAACCTCGCAAAAGCCTGTCTTCCAGCAAATCCCATTTGCACAGGATCAAAAATTCCGCCTGCTTCTGTATTTCCTTCCGAAACGGCTGCTTTTTGCAAAGTAGGATATCTGTTGAATAAGTTTTTACTACCAACTGTTAAAGTGATATTTTTCGAAAATTCATAACCAAAAGAAAGATCCGTGGTAACTTTTGGATTATAGGTTTGATAATCATCTGCACCATTATAGCCAATCAAAGTTACCTTGTCAAATCTTACCAATTGCACATTCGCATTGAATTTACTGATCTTATAGTTTAAATTTAAATTGATTTTCGTTTTTGGGGCAGAAGCCAAAATAAATGCTCTTTCCCTTGGACTTAGGTAAACATCTTCTTTTCCTTTCAGTCTGTCGGAAGTATTTACCTTTGTAATTTCCATTTCGTTGTAATTTCCAGCTAAAGTTGTGGTTAACTTTCCTTTTCCGATGTTTTGATTGTAACTTAAAATCACATCAACACCTTTTGTTTTGGTATCCATCGCATTGGTAAAAAATTGAGCCTGGTCAATATGATTATCAATTAAAATTTGTCCGATTGCATCGTCATCTTGCGAGAAATTTCCTGTTAAAACAATTCTGTCCTTTACTTTGATGTAATATCCATCGATGGTTGCGGTAAATTTTCCTGTATTAAAAGTAAATCCGGCGCTTCCGTTCAATGAAGTTTCTTGTTTTAATTGTGGAATTCCTACTGCTTTTGCTAAATCACTGTCATTCGAAGCCAGTTGAATCGTCACCAAATCTCCGCCCTGAAAATTGGTAAATTGCAAACTGTAATATTTCTGAGCCAAAGAAGGTGCTCTAAAACCCGTAGAAACCGACCCGCGGAAAGCTAATTGTGGAGTTATTTTATATCTGGTTGCAAATTTTCCGTTCAGCGTGCTTCCAAAATCGTTATAATTTTCGAATCTTCCGGCAATGCTGATCATCCAGTTTTTGGTGACATCTAATTCTGTATCAACGTAGGCTGCAAAATTATTTCTGCTTTTATTCACTTCCTGAGAATATCCGGGAAAACCTTGTGAGCCTCCAGGTCTTATGTTTCCACTTAATGGATTAGTAACCAATAAGCTGGGGTTTGTATTCGCTGTTACAATATTTCCGTTGATATCGTACATTGCGTAAGAAGCTTCTTCTCCTTTAATGACCTCAAATTTTTCATATCTGAATTCTGATCCGAACGCAATATTCAAGCCTTCCATACATTGAATTGCTTTGCAGCATTAAAACCAGTTGTATTTTGAAGCAAAGAATGTCCTCCTGCATTGAAACTTGTGGGAGAATTTAGACCCAAAGTCGCATTGATTGTATTTTCAATTTGATAGGTAAATCTATTGTTTCCGAAAGCGTTGTAAAAATCGACATCCCAGTCGGAAATTTTGAATTTTAAGCCATTATCAAACGTAAAATCGCTGATGCTCGTATCTTGAAGAGGATTAAAACCACTTGGATAAACTTCAGGAATGCTTCCGTTTGCATCTGCACTTCTCGTCCATGCGTAAGCGTCTGTATTTCTTTGTGAAAACCCTTGTCTTGAATAAAATTTTAATTGATCCGATAATGGAATTTCAATATTTCCAAAGAAGTAAAAATTTTGAGATTTTGCATCTCCGAATCTTTGTCTTGGGGCATCATATTTTTCGGGGTTCGCATTTCGTATGGCAAATTCTTTATTGATGAATTCTGCTGTAAAGTTTCCAAAACCTCCTTTTGAACCTATTTTTGTTCCGTAATTTCCATAAAAATCAAATGTATTTCCGTCTATTTTTCGGTCTGAAACAACATCTTTATCACCCGGACTTTTAAAAAGATTAACCCCATAAAAAGCGTTTCCCTCAAAACCATGATCACGGTCATTTAAAATCACATTGATTACTCCGGCAATTGCATCCGAACCATATTGTGCCGAAGCTCCGTCGCGCAGAACTTCAACTCTTTTTATGGCTCCAATTGGAATAGTGTTCATGTCTGAACCTGTGTTTCCGCGACCTTTTGTTCCGAAAAGATTGATTAATGAAGATTGATGATATCTCTTTCCGTTTAATAAAAGTAAAGTCTGATCTGGTCCTAAACCTCTCAAAGTTGCCGGATCTACTGCATCTGCTCCATCCGAACCGGATTGTTTATTAGAGTTAAAAGAAGGCGCAGCAAACTGCAAAAGTTGATTCACTTCAACCTGTCCTGTGGATTGGCTAACCTGTTTAATATCAATCACATCAATCGGAACGGGCGTATCTACGACAGTTCTTTTTTTGTTTCGACTTCCAGTAATGGCAACTTCCTGAATCTTAGCTTCTCTAGATATTGTATCATTGGTTTGTTGTGAGTACAAAACAGAAGAAGTGCCTAGAAAAATGGCACTTAGGTATTTAATTTTCATATTTTTTTCTAGTTTTAAATTGGTGTTAATATCAAAAATATTAAATTTTATTTTTAAATCATCAATAAAAAAGACTTTTTTTTGATAAATAATATGAAAACCAAATATAAAATATGGTTTTATTTAATTTTTAGATAAAAATATTTGCTTTTAGATAAAATTTTAATTGGATGGATTTGACTGGTTTGTAATCCTTGTCAAGGTTAACAAGGATTTTCGAAGATTTCTATAAATAAAAAAGAATCCAAAAATTAATTTGAATTCTTTTATTTTTATGTTTTTAAGCTTCTTCCAAATGCACCGTAAAGTGTCTTAAAATTTCAGGCTCCCAAGTAATGTTGTAGCCTTTTGAAATTTCATTTCTTCTTTCATATACATTTTTTACTGCTGCTGCAATGTAATCCATGTGATTATTCGTGTACGTTCTTCTAGGAATTGCCAAACGAACCAACTCTAATTTCGGATAACGATTTTCTCTGGTTTCAGGATCTCTGTCTGCCAATAAAGTTCCGATTTCCACCGTTCTGATTCCTGCTTCTTTGTAGATTTCAAGACCTAAAGTTTGCGCCGGATATTCTGCACGAGAAACATTTGGCAAGAAATTTAAAGAATCAATAAAAACAGCGTGTCCTCCAATCGGTTTCTGTACAGGAATTCCGTATTCGATCAATTTGTTTCCAAGATATTCAACCTGAGAAATTCTGCTTTCCAAATAAGCAAATTCTGTTGCCTCATCAAGACCAACTGCCAAAGCAGCCATATCTCTTCCCGCCATTCCACCGTAAGTGATGAAACCTTCATAAATAATCGTAAAGTTTGATGCTTTTCTGAAAACGTCTTCATTATTTAAAGCAATAAATCCTCCGATGTTTACCAGACCGTCTTTTTTAGAACTCATCGTCATTCCTTCTCCGTAAGAGAACATTTCTTTACAAATATCTTTAATGCTTCTGTTTTCCTGACCTGCTTCTCTTTTTTTGATGAAATAAGCATTCTCAGCAAATCTTGCAGAGTCAAAAAACACAGGAATTCCGTATTGGTCTGAAAGTACTTTTACCGCTTTCATATTTTCAAGAGAAACCGGTTGTCCTCCTGAAGAATTACACGTAATGGTAACCAAACAGAAAGGAATCTGCTCTTTTGGGTGAGACTGATAAACAGCTTCTAATTTTTCAAGATTGATATTTCCTTTGAAAGGATGAAGATCATTAATATCAAAAGCTTCATCAATCGTACAGTCGATTGCATGTGCTTTTCTGATTTCGATATGCCCTTTTGTCGTATCAAAATGCGAGTTTCCCGGAACTACATCACCATCTTTTACTAAAACCGAAAACAAAACATTCTCCGCCGCTCTTCCTTGGTGCGTTGGTAATAAATATTTAAAACCAGTAATTTTTTGTACTGTATTGTGTAATTCTTCGAATGAACGAGAACCAGCATAACTTTCGTCTCCCGTCATTAAAGCTCCCCATTGTCTGTCTGACATCGCTCCGGTTCCGGAATCTGTTAAAAGATCGATGTAAACCTGCGAAGATTTTAGATTAAATAAATTGAACTTAGCGTCTTTCAGCCATTGTTCTCTTTCTTCTCTTGTAGATTGACGGATTTCTTCCACCATTTTAATACGAAACGGTTCTGCGTATGGTAATTCCATGTGATATAATTTTTTAGATTTTATTAAAGAAAAATTTGTTTGAAACTAATTTCAAAACATCAGATGTATTTTTTGATACTGTTTTAATTTTAAATAGTAAGAAAATCAATGGTTTAAGATTGATTAAGAAAACATCAAAGATGTTCTTATAAAATACAATGCTTAAATATTCTTATTAAACCAAACAGTTTTAAAGTGAGTGAAAGAAATCTACTCAGGAGCTTTAAATATATTTTCATCTGAATGAAAACCTGCTACACCACCGCTTACCGCAAATTTCATTGCCGTAGCTGCAGACATTCCTACAACAGGTTTGATATTTTTTTCTTCAGTCACAATTACCCAGCCAGAAATCGCATAAGAGTGTGGAAGGTAAACTGCTACAAAATTGTGCTTGTGTACATCAGCCATTTCCTTTTGAGTAAGAAATCCTATTCTCCAGATTTCTGGATTCTCATTTGTTTTTACCCAAACCGGATCGCTAAATTTCTTCTTATCCCCTACAAACGAAGACATCACATCTTTGGTAGGCGAATAAATATGTTTGATACCCGGAGTTTTTTCTAAAAGTCTGTCAACCGCATCTACAAAGAATCTTCCGACAACAAATTTGTTTCCTAAATAGCCCAACAAAGCAGTAATCAGCAAAGTAGAAACAAAAACCAACCCCGGAATTTCACTTGCAACAGACGGAATGATATTGTCGATCGACGTTATCACATACCAAATTACAAAAATGGTCAATCCGATAGGACCAATAATCAATAATCCCTGAAAGAAGTTTTTCAGAAAAAAATTAGTCAGGTTTTCAAAAGTCGGCTTTTTCAATTTGCTTTTATCCGTGTATAGTTTCTTTGTTTCCGTAAGATTTTATGATGCCTGCTTCATATTCCAGCCATTCTTCCCATCTTTTATTTACTTTTTCAGGGTCACCAAGCTGTCTTGCAAAACCGATGAATGTTGTGTAATGATTGGCTTCAGAAATCATTAATTCTTTATAGAAAGTTTTTAGTTCTTCGTTTTTTATATTTTCTGTTAAAACTTTAAATCTTTCGCAGCTTCTCGCTTCAATCATTGCTGCAAAAAGCATTTTATCAACAATTAAAGTATCTCTGTGACCTCCTTTTTGAATGAAATTGACCAATTCGTTGACGTAATCATCTTTTCTTGTACGTCCAAAAGTGTAGCCTCGTTTTGTAATAATCTCTAGAACCTGTCCGAAATGTTCCAGTTCTTCCTGAGCAATTGCCAAAAGTTCTTTTACAATATCCGGACGTTCCGGAAGCATTGTAATCAGTCCAATCGCATTGGTAGCGGCTTTTTGTTCGCACCATGCATGATCGGTTAAAATTTCTTGAATGTTATCCTCCGCAATATTTGCCCACCTTGGATCGGTAGGAAGTTTCAACTTAAACATAATTTAAAAATTTCTGTAAATTTAAAATAAATTGCGATAAGAATTATCGTTTTGTTTCAAATTCGATAGCAGATTTAGTTTTGAGCAGCCGTTTTCTTTCTTAAAAATTCTAAAATCTTCCAGCCAAAATCATCAAACTTCTTCAAACCAGTCGCAATTATGAATGCTAAAGCAACATTTATGACGTAAATAATGACCATTAAAACCCACCAAGGCATCAATTCTTTCATCGGAACAACGAGAAAATAAACCAACGACGAGCTGATTCCCTGACCGAAGTAAAAGAAAATTGCATTTTTACCAATATAAGTGACGAAATTTTCTTTGGTGATTTTTAAGCGGTTGTAGAAAAAGAAAAGTGTAGCCAGTGAAAAAAATGTCCAAATGATGTATGGAGCTCTGGGCGGAAATTTTGATTTGTTTAATAGCATACTATTTATAAAATCTAAAAATACATTCCAGAAAGCCTTAATTAAAATTGAAAAATCATAATTTAAAGAAAAGATAGAAGAAAAACTTATTGAGGATAGATAGTTCAGGAATTTAATACCAAAAAATACAAAGAATATTGCATACAGAAATATAACGAATCCGAGTTGAACTTTTTTCCCTTTGATTCTGTTTGCAACGAGAAAAATAGTCATATAAAAAGCAACATATCCTACTTGTCCGCTTGGATAAATTTCCGGAAAAATATTAAACAGTAAAGTTAAAGCAACACAAATTCCGATAAACCAATTAACGTGTTTGGGGAAAAATTTTAAAATTAAAACTCCGAAAACTGTTAAAATAAAATAAACTTTAAGGTACCAAAAGCTTCCCATTACAACAGGAAAAGTATCTGCATTTCTGTATTCGTGAAGATACCAATTGCCTAAATTCTGCCACTGCGGAGCCGTCGAAATGCTGGTTGCTGAATATTTTGAGCCAAATGTAGAATAGAAGCTCTGTAGCCATTCAAGTGAGAAAAAGGTGAGCCCGAATATTTTAAAGAAATAATCTAAAAAGAAAAGAAGCGTCACAAAAATCATGTACGTTATCTGCAATTTTAGTAAACGGTAAAGCGTTTTCTCAATATTATTTCCTGAGGTAATCCCGCTTAAAGCATAAAAAATTGCTACATCAAAAACCAAAGAAAACACTCGGATTTCCGGAATAATGTAAAACTGTCCCGACCAAAACGCCGTATGAATAAATATAATGGAAAGTGTCGCTAAACCTTTCGCAAAATCAATGTAGAGATCTCTGTTCATCTAAATGTGGAATATTTTCCAAAAGTAATTAAACTTTGCGAATATTGTACACAAAGAAAAAGAGGTAAGAATAATGTCTTACCTCTACACTAAAAGATATTAAAATGAATGTTTATTTAAGCTCTTTAAACTCTTCCGCAGAAATTTCGCCTGACTGAATTTGTTTCAACTCATCAAGGTATTGACTCATGTAAGCATCCAACTCAGGAAAATTTGAGTTTTTTGCCATTTTGTAAGTTCCGTTTAAAACTCCCTGATAATAATAAAAGAAGTTGTAATCAAAATCTGCAGCAGAAAGGTCGTACTGCCCTAAAAGGAAACCTAAACGCACTGCAGATCTTCTCTGAGGTGGCGTTCCGTGGTGTCCTGCACTGGTTGTCTGATAATCGCCGATACTTTGAGCAAATTCATACGCTGCTGCAATCTGGGCAAATGATGTCTGATTGTAACCATTGGGTCTTCTTAAATAATATCCTGCAAAACCGTCTGCTTCCAGTTCATTTGGTCTCGCTGTGGATTCACTTACAGACGGAAGTCCAAAAATATACTGCAACTGATGACCGTATTCATGAGCAAGAATCATTGCATTAACGATGTTTCCGCCTTTATTTTTTGCATCGGCATAGATTGCGTAGCCATAATAGATCTTTCCGGTAGAATACGAAATCGCATTATACGTAGAATTGGGATTAGACGGATCATTTACGAAACGCAGTGTCGGATTGCTTCTTCCCCATAAACTGGCAATTTTTGTCATCTGAGCATTCATAAAACTCGTGTCTGTAGAATTAGGCAATGATGTTGTCAATACGGCATTTGAGCTCCAGTACTGGTCTACATAATAACAAATCTTTTCGAGTTCGCCTGGTTGCTCAGGTTTTAAATTTTCTGTTTGAGATTCAGATACAGGAGTCTCCATTGTATCGTCGTTACATGCTGATAATGAGAATACAGCAAATGCTCCTGCTAGTAAGCAGAAATTAAAGTTTCTTTTCATATTGAAATATTTTGGTGAAAGCGAAGATATACAATAACGTGAAATAATTCACTAATTCATACTGAAAAAAAACTATGCTATGCAGGTAAAAAATTATTTTTTAATATTTGATTTTGATATGATTTAAAATCAATAACAAATAAGAGAGAAGCAATTTAATTTCTATATTTGAGAATTAATCACAAAAATATGAAGTTTATATACAGCCTTATTTTGGCAATATTTGCCGTTCTCAATTTATCGGCGCAGGGAAATCGCTTTATTTACGAATATCAGTTCAGAATTGATTCCACAAAAACAGACAGCCTGAAAAAAGAGTTTGTGAATCTTGATATTTTTCCGACCAAATCTTACTTTTATGGTCAGGCAAAATTTGCAAGTGATTCTATCACGAACAATTCCATTATTGAACAAAGAAAGTCTACGCCGAATAGTTTGAGTTATTCTTCCACCACAGAAGAGTGGAATATTTCTTATTTAATAGAAAAGTCATATCCGAGTTTTAAAACTACTTGGTTTACAAATATTGAGCAAACCAATATGATTGTAGAGGAAACTCCTGTGATAAAATGGCAGATTCTTCCGGAAACACAAAAAATTGAAAACTACAATTGTCAGAAAGCGACAGCAAATTTTGGAGGGAGAATCTGGGAAGCCTGGTTTTCTAAAGATCTACCCTTTCCTGATGGCCCGTACAAGTTTCACGGTTTGCCTGGTTTGATTGTGAAATTAGAAGATAAAACCAAATCACATCAGTTTTTATTAAAAGGAAGTAAAAAACTGAAAGCTGAAGACCATTCCTGGGATTATATTTCAGCATTGGAAAAGGAAGCTAAACACGAATTTGAGGGAGTAAAAGTAAATCCGGCTCAATACAAAAAGTTATTTATGACTTATAAAAATGACCCTGCAAAAGACATTAAACTAGACTTGGCTAATCCTAATAATTCTATGACTGTAACTACGGGAGATGGCAAAAAAATAACCAATAATGCAGAAATTATTAAATTCTTTGAAGAATCAATGGCTAAAAAATATAAATCAATTAATAATCAGCTGGAAATAAATCTACACAGAAAGTAGAAAATTTCTCAAAATCATATTGTTACTAAAAAAATAATCAGTACATTTGCACCTCGAATTAACTAAAAATTTATAGACAATGTTTGCAATTGTAGAAATAGCAGGGCTTCAATACAAAGTTGAGCAAGACCAGAAGTTGTTTGTGAACCGTTTGAAAGGAGATAAAGGAGGAAAAGTATCTTTCGATAAAATCTTACTTACTGTAAACGGAGCAATCACTGTAGGCGCCCCAGCTGTAAGCGGTATCACTGTAGAGGCAGAGATCCTTGACCACGTAAAAGCTGATAAAGTAATCATCTTCAAAAAGAAAAGAAGAAAAGGTTATGAAGTTAAAAACGGTCACAGACAATCTTTAACTCAAATCAAAATCACTGGTATTACAGGATTTGAAGGAAAAAAAGCAGAGAAGCCTGCTAAAAAAACAACTAAAAAAGCTGACGCTGAAAGCGCAGAATAATTGTTTAACCAAAAAACCTTAAAATAAAATGGCACACAAGAAAGGAGTTGGTAGTTCCAAAAACGGTAGAGAATCTCATTCTAAAAGATTAGGTGTGAAGATTTTCGGTGGACAAGACGCTATTGCTGGTAACATTATTATCAGACAAAGAGGTACTCAACATCACCCAGGTGAAAATGTTGGTATGGGTAAAGATCACACTTTGCACGCTCTTGTTGACGGTAAAGTAGTTTTCAGAAAGAAAGCAAACAACAGATCATACGTATCTATTGAGCCGAACGCATAATTAAAAAGCGTTCTATAAAAATAAAATCCTCAGCATTTTTGTTGAGGATTTTTTTGTTTTATGAATTTGTAGCGAATCGTTTTTTCGATAATTTAGATAAAAATAATATTTCTAAAATCCCTATTGACCACCAAACTGGATATTTAAATATTAAATACCAAAGATTAAAACCGTCAACGATTATAAATTTCTTATAAATGTTTTTGGTTTCGATTGTGTTTGATATATAGGGAATTAATATAAAGAAAAGTAAAAATATAGATATTTTCATAAAACGATTTATCTTAATATTTTTACTACTTCTGAATATATAAATATTGATTGTTAAGACTAAAATAAGGAAGGTTATGTCATAATACGTAAACGACATAAAAGGCTCTGCAGGTTCATTGAAGAAATGCATTGTTGATAATTTTAAAACCCAAACTGGAAGCCAGCTTTAATTCCAAATTTAGACACATCTTGTCTGTCTAAATAGTTTCCTCTCCAGTTGAAATCTACACGGAAAATCCTGATATTTCCAAAGCCAATATTTTCAATACCAAAACCATATTCGTAATAAATTTGCTGGTCTGGAGCCGAATATTTTAAATTGTCAACATTGATATTTTTTGAAGCATCACTCAAAGATCCATAAGCACCTCTGATGAATGCAACTTCTCTTAACTTCAGTTTCTTAATTAAAGGGATATATGAAAGTATTTTACCATTAAAATGATGCTCTATGTGAAGTGTAGAATAAGTATCTGCAACAAATTCATAATAATTTAACTGAGCAAATGTATTCGGAACAATTCCATACGACTGATTTCCTGGAATGATATTCTGTAATGCCAAAGGAACAGTATCAAAGTTTTTCCCAGCTTCAAAATTCAGCAATGTTTTTCCCCAACTTCCCAAAAGAATAGGTTTGTAAAACATAAACTGCAATTTGTTATAATTAAAATCGGCATTAAATAAGCCTTCTATACCTCTCGTGTATTTTAAAACGATGGTCGGTGCCAAAGTTCCATGCTCATATCGGTCAACTCCGGTTTGAGAAAAAGTAGCTCCCGGTCTTGCAATTAAACTGATTGTAACATGAGAATCATTGGTGGTTTTTCTTAAATCACCATTTCTGAAATACATCAAGCTAAAACCTGAAGGATTGGCAGATTTAATACTTTGCATCGTTCCGTCAACTCTTACTTGAAAGTTTTTCCAAGGCTCAATAGAAGTGAAAAAACTCGTTTGGTTTACCGAACTTAAAGAAGCATTTTCTCCTCTCGCAAAAACTGTTGAAGAAGCAAATGAGCGTGATAAAATTCCGTCTTCAGTCGTTAATTGTACTCCAAGTTGCGTAATGTCTCTTTTTGTTCCTCCTCCAATCATAAAACGATTGACTCTATTGAACATATATCGACCTTCTACTCCATATTTGAATTGTTGATCTTTAAAACCATAAGCATTATAAAACTCAATTCTCCAAGGATCATTTTGCGTAAAATACGTTCTTGCTCCTAATCTTATTCTATCACCTTCTACTTCATTCTTCCCATAAATAGATGTTATAGGACCCAAATCAATTCCTTTGGTCACATTATAATATCGAGAAGCAAGCGTTTCTGTAAGTTTAATAATTCTATTGAATTTTGGGGTCTGTTGTAATCGATCAAGCATTTCGTACACCCCTTTTTCTTCTTTAGATAAAGAATCCGGTCTTGCATTCACCCAAAAAGCATCGTCCTTATCTACAAATCGATCGTCGTATTCTTCTTTTTTTCTTGTGAAAACTGTATCAGCTAACGGTTTATTAAAATCATAATCAGAATAGTCTACAGATCTTTTGGCAATAATACTTTTTGCGGTCTTCTTTTTAGAAAAAGGAGTCATTTCAATTTCTGTAACATATTTTTTAGGCAAAAACGTTTCATCGTCAGGATTATCATATTCCAATTCCGTAGAAATGGCATTGATGAAATTGACATTTATTTTATTTGTTGATTTTAAAGTAGCTTCCAAAACCGCATAAGAATCGGTATCAATATAAAGATATCCCTGAAAAGCCAAAACCTCTGTTCTTCTCGGCTGATAACGTATTTTATAAGCTTGTTCTCCTCTAATAGAGACCGTATCGGTCAGATTATAATCATACGTGCTAAAACCGTCAGTTCCTACAGGACTAGGAAATCCTATATCGAAATAATTTAAAGTATTATCATAAATATTGATGTCACGGTAAAGATTTTTAGCTGTAATTGCAATCACCTGATTATCCTGAAAACCTGAAGTTTTCTGGGCAACTAAGAGTTTTTTAGTCTTTTTGTTAGGTTTATTTTCTCCGAAATGGTTGTAAACAGATTCGTTTAAGAAGATGGGTAATGCCATTTTTCCTCTAGCGGTAGAATCGGCATAATCAAAAATAAAATCTAACTTATTAAAGATTTTTCTGTGCATAAATGCACTGTCGAGATTATTGGCATCAAACTGAATCTTTTCGTATTCTTTGTATGTGTAAGTATCAAATTTATCAAGACCGTTATTTCTCTTACGCTTCCAGACTTCCTGCATAATTCGGTATGCTGGATTTTCTTTCTTATTTTTAAATTTCGTTTTCTCGTTGTGAATAACAACTTCTTCAATGCTGCTTACTTTTTCAGAAGAAAGCTTGACCATAAGATTATTGCTATTATCCGAAGTAATTTCTACACTTTCTAAGGCATAGTTTTTTTTCTGAAACTTTAGTTTATAAATAATACTGTCAGACTTCACACTGAAACTTCCGGAAGTGGTTGTAAGAACAGGCGTATTGTTATCATTAATAAAAACCTCAACAGCGCTAATCTCTTTGCTGGTTTTAGCATCCACAATCTTCCCGCTTGCCGAGTTTTGGGCATGAAAAAGACTGGCTATAAAAAGGGATATATAAAGGAAACCGTATTTAAATTGATTGGTTGACATCATTCGTATCTTCGAGCAGTTAGCTAAACAAAAACTATGCTGTTTTATTATTAAATTTTAAAAGTTTTTTAAAGACTTTTGTGTTTATCTGTAAAACTGCAAATGTAACGAAAATAAAGCTATGAATATTGTGCCTGGATAAAGCTTAAAGCTGATATTTGATAAAAAAAGCGAAGTTATATTTTGAGAAGAAAATAAAACAAAAAAGACTTACAATAATGTAAGTCTTTTTGCTCCTCCTCTTGGGCTCGAACCAAGGACCCTCTGATTAACAGTCAGATGCTCTAACCAACTGAGCTAAGGAGGAATGTTCCTCTTTTAAGGTGGTGCAAAGATAATATGAAAAATAATATCAAGCAAATTTTTTTTAACCAAAATCACCTGAAAAGTGCTATCAGATTATATTTCAGTAAATTAAATTTTAAAATAATTTGAAACAGGAAAGTATTAAAATCAAAAAAGACCTACAGTAATGTAAGTCTTTTTTGCTCCTCCTCTTGGGCTCGAACCAAGGACCCTCTGATTAACAGTCAGATGCTCTAACCAACTGAGCTAAGGAGGAATGTTCCTCTTTTAGAGTGGTGCAAATATAGTACTGATATTTAAACCACGCAAGTTTTTTATTTATTTTTTTAAATATTTTTAAAATTTATTGGTAATAATTTTAAAAATGTCTGCTCCAAAAATCAGTAACATTAAGCCTAACAGGAAGATAACACCAACCATTTGAGCGTTTTCTAATATCTTTTGTGGAACAGGTTTACCAACAACCATTTCGTATAAAGTAAAAATAACGTGACCACCATCTAATCCAGGAATCGGAATTAAGTTTAAGAACGCCAACCAAACAGAGAACATTGCCGTAAAACCCCAGAAAGCCGTCCAGTCGATTGATACGCTTCCGTCTTTTGCTTTATCAACAGGCATATTTTTGATGATAGCCAATGGACCACCCACTTTCTTATAACCCTGAACTTTTTTATTAAAGATTAATTTAAACTGTTTTACCTGATACGTTAAGCTTTCAATACTTCTCGTGAAACCTCTTCCGATAGATTCTCCAAAAGTAAAATGTTTTGTTTCATAGAATTTAGTCAATTGCTTATAAGAAGCCAATCCTAAAGTCCCTTCTTTAGATACCGATAAAACAAGCGGTTGAATTGCTCCACCTCTCATTACATCTACTTTAAGGTCTTTCCCTGGATTATTTCTTACAGTTTCCTGAAATTCATCATAATAAGAAATTTTCTTTCCATCAACTGCAACAACTTGGTCACCAACTTTCAGTCCAGCTTGCAATGTTTTAGGATTGTAGATAGAATCGATTACCGCAGGAAATCTTGGCGTAAGAAATGCTCTTGGATTTTCGTCTCTGAAAGCCATCGCTTTACCATCATCATTCGTTGGGAAAGTAACCTCTTTTCCGTTTCTTAAAACTGTAATTTCGTCACTTAATAGAACGTCTAAAGCCAATTTATCAAGATTATTCTGAGTTTTTCCGTCTACTTTTAAAATTTTGTCCCCATCTTGGAAACCCATTCCTTTAGCAACACTTGTATAATTCATCGGAGCATCAACTTTCGCTGTATCAAAAGAAGTTTCACCATTGAAAAACGAAAGACATCCGTAAATCAACCAAGCAAGGAAGAAATTTACCGTAACTCCACCTAACATAATGATTAATCTCTGCCAAGCTGGTTTTGCTCTGAATTCCCAAGGTTGTGCAGGCTGTTTCAATTGCTCGGTATCCATACTTTCGTCAACCATTCCGGCAATTTTCACATAACCTCCGAAAGGAAGCCATCCGATACCATATTCTGTTTCACCAATTTTCTTTTTAACTAGAGAAAAATAAGGGTCGAAGAAAAGATAAAACTTTTCTACTTTGGTCTTAAAGTATTTTGCGGGTAAGAAATGCCCAAGCTCGTGAAGAATTACTAAGATAGAGATGCTTAATATAAATTGAAAGATCTTAATTGCTAATTCCATTAATTATTTTTAGATTTTAATTTGCAAAGGTAACAATTATCAAAAGGATGCCAAACAAAAAAACTCCTCTAAATGAGAAGCTTTGTCATATATTGTGTCCGATTTTTTAAAAATTAAAAGAAACCCCTAAACTTCCATTATTCCCTACTTCAGCAAAAACACCTACTTTTTCTGTAAAGAAATATCTTGCACCAATATGAGCACCAATACCAAAGTCTCTGCCAAGAACTCCTAAATCAACTCCCGGATAAATATCAAGCTTCTCTGGTAATTCTAAAGCTTCCTTTAAATGGAAATTAACTCTTCCAAATATAAAAACTCGATTATCATCATTATTATCTTTATATCCGTCAAAATAAGCATTTGCTCCGGCTCCGACAGATATTAAATGGTTTAAACCATAGTCGTAAGTCGCGGTAATTCCCGTTCCATAACCCCATGCATTGAATCCCAAATTAACTTTCTGATCCCCTTTTCCGGTGTAGGCTTGTGCGCTGACTGCCACTCCGGCAAAAACCATCAACATAAAAACCAATTTCTTCATAGATTTTAATTTTAAATTATTACTAATCACAATTTGCAGCAAATATAAAACCGAAACCATTTAAAAACTGTAATTTTATGCAAGTTTTGAATTTGAAATATGAAATCGCCATGTTTATTTTTAAATCATAGATGTAATTTTAAAAGGGCGATTCCATACGGCAATTAAAAAAAATAGAAATCTGCGTATGAAAATTATAGGATTAAATCAGGATATTATCTGGAAAAATAAAATAGAGAACTTTCAGTTGATTGAAAATCAGCTACAAAATCAAGAGGCAGATTTATTTCTTTTGCCGGAAATGTTTTCTACAGGTTTTTGTATGGATGCTGCTGAAGTTTCAGATAAAAATGAAGAATCGCTGGAATTTTTAAAGAAAATTTCAAAAGAGAAAAATACAGCATTTTCAGGAAGTGCTTCTATAAAAGTTAATGATCAGTTTTTTAACAGAATGTATTTTGTGAAGCCAGATTCTGAAGTAATATTTTACGATAAAAGACATTTATTTTCCTTTTCTGGCGAAGATAAAATCTATACTCCTGGAAAAGACAGAGTCATCGTAGAATATCTTGGAATTCGTTTTCTGCTGCAGGTTTGCTATGATTTAAGATTTCCCGTTTTTGCAAGAAACAATGACGATTATGATGCTATTTTATACGTTGCCAACTGGCCGGAAAAAAGAGTCGGAGCATGGGAACATTTATTGAAAGCTCGAGCAATTGAAAATCTGTCGTATGTTTTTGGCTTAAACAGAATAGGAACAGATGGAAATGATCTTTTTTACCAGGAAAGTTCACATTGTTTTTTTGCTGATGGTAAAGAAATTTCTCAGAAAAAAGAAAATATGGTTTCTGCCGAATTAAATTTAGAAGAGCTTAAAGATTTCAGAAATCATTTTCAGTTTTTGAACGATCGGGATATTTTTGAAATAAAATAATTTTTTTTAAAAATTTAATTATTCAAAGCTTCTTTCCGCTTTCTTAATTTCTTCAAAGCCTTTCTACCTAAAACTATAATAACAATTATAGTTGCAATTGCCAGAAAAGCTGCTATTACCGGAGCAACCATTGCTAAAGTTGCCATAATTCCTGCTCCTGCAGTTTCTGTAGTTCCCACGACAGGATTTCCAAGTCCACCAGTTGTCGCTGTGGAAGCCGCGCGAATTCCTGCAAATCCAGAACTGATTGTTGCTGCAGTTCCTCCTCCTGCAATTAAAGCCAATCCCCATTGTGGAAATGTCCCTAAATCGGCAAACTGACTTGCAAAAAGTACAGAACCCGCAATCGTCGCCATCGGAACAGAAACAGTATCCAGCAAATGATCTACAATCGGAATATAATAAGCTAAAATTTCTGCTAAAGTGGCAATTCCTGTAGTAATTAATGCCGGAAGACCTGAAAGCCATTCAAAACTTTCATGAGTGGGAATCCATTGGAAATAAGACGCTAAACTCACCGCAAACATCGGTAAGAAAACTCTGAAACCTGTTGCAGCAGCAAGTCCAATACCAATAAATGCGCTTAAAACATACGGAAGATAGGGAATTTGATCTAACATAAGTCATCAATTGTTTGCTTAAAGCTACAAAAAATATAAATACTTAAAGTTCAAATTTTTAAATACGATTTTACCTGATGAAAATGATTAGTTTCGGCTCCGAAGGAGCCGAAACTTTGTAGAAAAGAATGAAAAACGAAAATTGCGCTCCGTAGGAGCGCAACCTTTTATAACTAATAAATTGTAATCTTTTATGATTTCTTCTGAGACTGACATAATTTAATAAACTCTGCCTCCACATCCTGAAATTTCTCAGGAAGTTCATTCGATACCCAAAACAGCATAGCAATTGTTTTATCTCCAAAACTCGCTTTAAAAAGATCTTTATTCAAACGGTAACATTCTCTTAAAAGCCTTTTCACCCGGTTTCTGTACACTGCTTTTTTAAAATACCTTTTAGAAACCGAAACTCCTAGTTTTACATTTTCACTTTGTAGATCCGAATTATTTTTAAGAATGATAATGCGCAAATTTCCACAACTCCTCCACTTACCTTTTGCAAAAAGTAAAGTGATCTCATTCTCTTTTTTGAGTTTTTCTTCTTTCGGATATTTAAATTCAGACATTAATCTTTCTTCAGTAAGTGATTGATAACCTCCGAAGCTGCGTACAAACCAAAAATTGCTGGAAGAAAACTGATGGTTCCATAAAAAGATCTTTTATAATTGCTTCCGTCAGTCATTTTCAAGCTATCTTCATCCTGAATTTCATCTGAAAACACACAACGAATTCCTTTATCTATTTTTTCTTTTTTCAGCCTTTTTCTTACTTCTCTCGCAAGATGACAATGCTGTGTTTTGCTGATATCACGAACGATAACCTTAGACGGGTCAGATTTTCCGCCCGCTCCCATCGAGCTTACAATTTTTATTTTTCTGCGTCTTGCAGCAATAATCAATGATACTTTCGGACTAACGCTATCAATACAATCTAATATGTAATCAAAATTTCCACCATCTAGAATTTCTGCCATTCTTTCAGGATTCAAAAACTCATTCACTTTTACCAGCTCAAGATTAGGATTAATATCCATCAATCTTTCTGAAACAACATCTACTTTATGCTTTCCTACAGTAGAATGCAGAGCAGGAAGCTGTCTGTTAATATTTGTAATATCTACAGTATCTCCATCTACAATCGTCATTCTTCCGACACCGGCTCTCGCTAAAAACTCAGCAGCAAAAGAGCCTACTCCACCTAAACCTACAACCAGAACAGCGGCTTTGTTTAATTTTTCAACACCTTCTTCTTTTATCAATAATTCTGTTCTTTCAAGCCAAACTTTATCCATGCTGAATCGTTTCTAAATTTTCTGAAATTTGTTCGTTAAGTCTTTCTAAAGAAATCCCTTTTAATTCTGAAACCTTTATATATAATTCTTCGATATTAAAATCTTCATTATCAGTTTCCAAAAACATTTTATCTAAAGGAATTGTCTTTAAAACATTCTGCAAAGATAGATTATACAAAACAGGTTTTCCAAAACTCAAATAAAATTTATTTTTAAGTAAGTCATCCGCAATGTTCTGTTTTTTGTTAAACCCGTGAATAATCATCGGTTGATTTGCCATCTTCCTGAAAGAAATCACTTCGTAGAATTTTCTTACACAATGAATAATTAAAGGTTTTTTAATCTCATTCGAAATTCCAATATCCCTTTTAAAAACTTGTTCTTGTATTTTTTGTTCGATAGAAATCAATCCGTCGAGTCCACATTCACCAATCGCAAAACAATTTTCAGTAATATTAGAATTTAACCAATAGAATTGATTTTCAACATTTTCCAATTGAATATCTTGAGGATGAATTCCTATTGAATATGGAAATTCTGGTGGGGCTTCACCATATTCCAGATTGTAAATCCCTTTACTTATATTTTTCTTATGATGATGAAAATCAAAAAATTCCATATTCAAAAATACTACAATTACCGTAAGATTGAAAATTATTAAACATCTGTTTACAGATATGTTAAAAAGTCTTAACTTTACTAAAAACCTAGTCATGGGAAAAAAGTTTTCTGAGAAGCAAATTCACATTCTTGATATTGCCGAAGAACTCATCGCTAAGAAAGGATATGAGGGAACATCTATACGAGATATTAGCACAAAAGCCAATATCAATGTCGCAATGATTTCTTATTATTTTGGCTCTAAAGAAAAGATGATGTCTTATCTATATCAGTATAGAGTATTAAAAACAAGAGAGAATTTTTCTGAATTTGCAGACACCATAAAAGACGGCAGACCCGAAATGCAGATGAAGGAAATGATCAAATATATTGTCAGCCAGCTTTTCAGATATAATTATTTTCATGGTTTTGTCACTCAGGAACTTCGTCATACAGAGAATCTTAAAGACGAATTACTGGATTTTTATCAGCTTTTTGTAAGAAAATTAGATGAAGTCATCAAAAAAGGGGTTACTTCAGGAGCATTCACATTTACACCAAAACCAGAGGATATCCTTACCACAATACTTGGTTCTACCTTGTTTGTCATCAGAAATAAAAATTTCTACGAGCTGTATGTACCTCACAAAGATGATGAATCTTACACCAAAGAAGCAGAAAAAAAGGTGAGAATGAATCTCTTAATGAATATTTTTGCTGTTTTGGGATACGCAGCAGACTAATTTTACGTTAAATAATCATAAAAAAAAATCTTTTAGCAAAAAAGTTATATTTTTGCAAATTAATAGGTCGGTAAACCCGAAAACTGTTACATTTTATATGAAAAAGTATATTTTAGGTATTTTCGCCATTGCTGTTTTGGCATCGTGCAAAAGTCAGCAGGAAAAAGCGTTGAGAAGTGCAGACAAAAACTTTATTCTTAAAGCTGCAAACGAAAATTTTGCTAAAAAGAAGTGGAAAAATGCATTGGCACTTTATGACAGACTTCCAAATTTGGTTGCAGGTACAGATGATGCACCGAATGTGGTTTTCAATTCTGCGTATGCCAATTATTACGATAAAAACTACAGACTGGCTGGAAATCAGTTTAAAAACTTCTCGGTAAGTTTCCCTCAGGATAACAGAAAAGAAGAAGCGGCTTATATGTCTGCATTGTGTTACTACAACGGTTCTATGGATTATAACTTAGATCAGTCTAGTACAGAATTGGCAATTAATGAACTTCAGGAGTTTTTGAATGCATATCCTAATTCTGAAAGATCAAAAAACATCAATACAATGATTGATGAGCTTTCATATAAATTAGAATTCAAAGCTTACGAAAATGCCAAACAATATTTCAAAATGGCAGACTACAAAGCTTCAGTTACTACTTTTGAAAACGTTTTAGATGATTTTCCAAGTACAAAGCTTCGTCCGAAAATCTATGATTATATGATGAAGGCGCGTTATTCTTTAGCTTTAGGTTCAAATTATGACTTAAAAGGTGAGCGTATTGAAAGCGCTTTGGCTTTTACAAGACAGGTTGAAAAAGAACTTCCAAATACAGAATATTCTAAAACAGCTTTAGATCTTAGACAAAAACTTGAAAAAGAGAAAAAAGATTTTGTTGTCGCTAAAAAACAAATGGACGAAAAAATTGCAGTACTAACCGCAAAACAGAAAAAGATTGCAGATAAGCTTGCAGAACAGAATAAAACAGAACAGCAAATAAAAGAACAAATTGCTAACGAGAAGAAAGCAATGCAGATTCAGAGGGACAGTGCAGCGTTACAGACACCTCCTCCTGCGGCGACTTTCAAAATCCAAAGATAATTCGTAAATTTGCCACCTTATAAATAAAATAATTTTCTCAAAATGAGCGTAAAAGATACAAAAGCAGAAGTAAATACTATTACTTACGATAAAGATAAGATTGAAGATAAAGTAGGTTCAATCTATGAAGCTATTGTGATCATGGGGAAAAGAGCAGAGCAGATCAATGCAGAAATCCGTACTGAATTACACAATAAATTAGACGAATTTGCTGTTCACAACTCTACTTTGGAAGAAGTTTTTGAAAACAGAGAGCAGATCGAAATTTCAAAACATTACGAAAAACTTCCAAAACCAACATCTATCGCTATCCAAGAATGGTTAGACGATGATGTATATTTCAGAAAGACTGAAGAAAGAAAATAATAAATTTTATTTTTATAAAATATAAAATCATAGAAGATTCGTTTCTTCTATGATTTTTGTTGTTTGTATATATCAATTCTGTTTAAATTCTCAATTGCAGATAAAATGCAGACCACTAAGATAAAGACATTCTTGAAAAAATCAGTAAATTAGTCCTTTAAAAAAATCTACATGAGTATTTCCGGGAAAAAGATTCTCATTGCCGTTTCTGGTGGAATAGCTGCCTACAAAATTCATTTTCTCATTAGAGATTTGGTAAAAAAAGGCGCCGAAGTTCAGGTAATTATGTCTCCTGATGCAGAACATTTTGTGACCAAGCTGAGTCTTTCTACACTTTCAAAAAATCCTGTTTACACAGAATTTTACAGTGATAACGGAACCTGGAACAGTCATGTTGAAATGGCACTTTGGGCAGATGTAATGATTGTTGCGCCTTGTACAGCAAATACTTTGGCAAAAATGATTCACGGGATTTGTGATAATTTGTTGATTGCGACATATATGTCTGCAAAATGCCCAGTTTTCATTGCTCCTGCAATGGATTTGGATATGTATCAACATCCTTCAACTAAAAACAATCTGAAACTTGCCGAAGAATTTGGTCACACTGTAATTCCTGCAGAAAGTGGTGAACTGGCAAGTGGTTTAGTCGGTCAGGGAAGAATGGCAGAACCGGAAACGATTGTAAAAACTATTGAAGAATTTTTTAATTCAGATCAAAAAAAATATTTGCAAGGAAAAACGGTTTTAATTACAGCCGGACCAACCTACGAGGCCATTGACCCTGTTCGTTTTATAGGGAATCATTCTTCAGGAAAAATGGGTTTTTCTTTAGCTGAAGAAGCTGCAAAAAGAGGAGCAAAAGTAATTTTGATTTTAGGACCGAGCTCTTTGAATCCAAAACATGAAAATATCGATTTACACAGAATTACATCAGCAAAAGAAATGCTCGATAAAGTTTTCGAATATTATGATACCATCGATATAGGAATCGCAAGTGCGGCTGTCGCAGACTACGCCCCGAAAGTAGTAGCTTCAGAAAAAATTAAAAAAAACGAAGATACTTTTACGATTGAACTCATCAAAAATCCGGATATTCTGAAAACGATGGGTGATAAAAAAGCGCATCAATTTTTGGTGGGATTTGCTTTGGAAACTCAGAACGAAGAAGAAAATGCAAAAGGAAAACTGGCAAAGAAAAATTTAGACATGATTGTTCTGAATTCACTTCGTGACGAAGGTGCAGGTTTTAAAAATGACACCAACAAAATAAAGATATTTACCAAAACAGAGAAAATGGAATTTGATTTAAAATCAAAAGAAAATGTCGCTAAAGATATTCTCGATTGTATTGAAGCTCAGTTTTTAAAATAAATGTTATAAATTTCCGTTTTCAACTTTTAATTTGTCAAATGAAAAAAATAATCATACTCTTTTTTCTGATTGTATTCAATTTTGGGTTTTCTCAGGAACTTCTGGCTACTGTTAATGTAAATTCTCAGCAATTGGGAGGAAGTAACACACAGGCTTACAAAGCTTTGGAGAAAAGCCTCAGAGATTTCATCAATAACACAAGCTGGACAGGAAAAAGACTTCAGAATTTTGAAAAAATAAAATCAAATTTTTCAATTGTTCTTAGTGAGAGAGATGGAAACAGATTTAAAGGAATTTTAGTTGTTCAGGCGGTTCGTCCAGTATTTAGCAGCTCATACGAATCTCCACTTTTAAATCTTCAGGACACCAGATTTGCTTTCGAATATGCTGAAAACGAAAATCTTATCTTCAACGAAAGACAGTTTTCGGGAAAAAACTTAATCGATGTGATTAGCTTTTATGTTTACCTTATTTTAGGCTACGATGCAGACAGTTTTCAGTCTATGGGTGGAACTCAGTGGTTTTCAAAAGCGCAACAGATTGCCCAAAACTCTCAAAACAGAAATTATGAAGGCTGGAATCAGATTAATGAGCCTAAAAGCCGTTCTATCTTAATTGGTGAGATTCTTAATCCGAATATGAGTCAATTGCGTTCTACAATTTACACTTATCACAGAGCTGGTCTAGACGGATTGTTTAATCAGGATCAAACACAGGCTAAGAAGATTATTTTTGATGCTTTAATGCAGCTTAAAACCTATGAAAACTCTTTCCAGCAGAATTACTTCTTCAATCTTTTCATGGATAATAAAGCAGATGAAATATTCAACATTTTCAATTCCGGAAATAACGGAGCTGTAAACATCGGTACGTTGAAGCAACAGATGATTATTTTCTCTCCAAAGAACACAGAATCCAGATGGAATAAGTGGAAGTAACAGGCATAATTCTTGAATTGTGACTTGTAAATTTTATATTTGCACTAACAAACGTAATCTGATTCTGATCTATGCTTTCAAGAATTTACATTAAAAATTTCGCCCTTATTGATGCTCTCGAAGTATCTTTAAAAAACGGTTTACAGGTAATTACCGGTGAAACTGGTGCGGGTAAATCGATTATTCTCGGTGCTCTTCGATTGGTTTTGGGTGAAAGAGCAGATATAAAATCAATTTCAAAAACTGAGGAAAAAAGTATCGTTGAGACAGAGTTTGAACTGAACAATCAGTTTAAAAAATTCTTTATTGAAAATGATCTCGATTATGAGCATCAGACAATTATCAGACGAGAAATTTTGCCTTCAGGAAAATCCAGAGCGTTCATCAATGATGTTCCGGTAACTTTGGATATCTTAAAAGAACTGACTTCTCAGTTGATTGATATTCATTCTCAGTTTGAAACCTCAAATCTTTTTACATCAGAATATCAGTTTAAAATCATCGACGGACTTTCGGATAACAAAAACCTGATTGAAAATTATCAGCAGGATTTTTATGAATTCCAGACTTTAAAAACTCAGCTTAAAAAGTTTCAGACTCAGCTTTCAGAAAACACCAAAGAAAGTGATTATAAGCAATTTCTTTTGAGCGAGCTAGAGGATATGAAAATGGATGATGTAAATTATCCAGACCTGCAAAATCAGCTTTCTATGCAGGAAAATGCAGGAATGATTTCAGAAAATTTAGGACAGCTTTTATCCAGATTTCATCAGGAGGAAATAGGAATTCTTTCCTTTTTTAATGAAGCTAAATCTAAACTTTCTAAAATTGCAGAAGTATCAACCAATTTTGCAGAGCTTAACGAAAGATTTGAAACTTCTTTTGTAGAAATCAAGGATATCCTTTCTGAATTGGAAGATGAAGCCGACAGAATTGAAATTAATCCTGAAACTTTAGCCCAGCTTTTAGAATTTAACAATAAAATAAATACTCTTTTTCTAAAGCATAATGTTTCTGATATTGAAGATTTAAAAGAAATCAGAGATCAGCTTTCCGGCGAACAGAAAGGAACTGCAGAAATTGAAGCGTACATCGCACAAATTCTTGAAAACATTTCTAAAAAAGAAAAATCTCTGGAATCTTTAAGCCAGAAACTTTCGAAAAACAGAAAAAAAAGCATTCCTGTTTTCATTAAAAAAGCAGAAGACTTGCTTAAAAAACTCGGACTTGAAAAAGCAAAAGTTGATATTGAAATCACCGATGCTTCAGAATACAACCAGTTCGGAAAAGAAAATATTCAATTGTTATTTCAGGCAAATTCAGGGTTTCCGTTAAAGCCTATTCAAACTGCCATTTCAGGTGGCGAAAGATCTCGTGTAATGCTTGCCGTGAAGAAAATCATTGCCGAAAGCGACGAACTTCCGACTTTGATTTTAGACGAAATCGACACCGGAGTTTCAGGAAAAGTTGCCGAAGAAATCGGAAATCTGATGCGCGAAATGTCTGAAGATATGCAGCTGATTGTTATCTCTCATTTAGCACAGGTTGCTGCAAAAGGAAATGATAATTATAAAGTGGTAAAACAGGATATTAACGGAAAAACTCAGTCAACGATTATTCCGCTCAACGATGAAGAGAAACTGAACGAAATTGCGCAGCTTATTTCCGGAAGTAAAATCACCGAAGCCGCATTAACGCAGGCAAAAGAATTGATTGGATAAGAAATTGTTGATGGTTTGATAGTTGTCAGTTGATGGTTTAAATTTAAAATATAAAGACTTCTGTTTTCTCGGAAGTCTTTTTGTTTTAAAATAATCTCAATTGCTGTTCTTTAGTTCCCGTAAAACCTTCGGTAGAAAGTTTCGGAAATTCTTTCCCGTCAAAAAATTTTTTCCTTCCGATTTTGAAAGTATTATGAATCATTTCCGCAATATTTCCACTGCCTCTTTGTCTTTCAAAATATCTTTTATCTCCTAAATTTCCGCCACGCATAGAGCGGATTAAGTTTAAAACTTTCTGTGCTCTGTCCGGAAACTGAGCTTCAATCCATTTTACAAAAACAGGTTCAACCGTATCATTCAATCTTACCAAAGTATAACCAAAACTCTGAGCTCCTGCATCAGAAATTGTTTTTAAAATATTCAAAGGTTCATCACTATTCAGCCCTGGAATAATAGGAGCAACCATAACATTAACCGGAATATTATTTTCTGAAAGTAATTCTATCGCTTTCAGTTTATTATTTGTCGAACTAGTTCGAGGCTCCATTTTTCTGCGCAAATCTTCATTGATTGTAGGGATGCTCAATGATACAGAAACTAAATTTTGCTCAGCCATCGGTTTCAGAATATCTATATCACGAAGAACCAATGCGCTTTTTGTCAAAACATTTACGGGATGCCTGTAATCAAGACAAACTTGCAGAAGTTGTCTGGTAATTTCAAATTGTCTTTCGGCGGGTTGATAACAATCGGTATTTCCCGACATTAAAATGGGTGCCGGTTTATAACCTCTTTTTTTGAAAAATTTTTCTAATAATTCCGGAGCGTTTTTCTTGACCATTATTTTTCTTTCAAAATCAATTCCGGCGCTGTAACCCCAATATTCGTGTGTTGGTCTTGCGAAGCAATAAGAGCATCCATGTTCACAACCCTGATAAGGATTCATGGAATATTCCATCGGTAAATCTTCGCTTTTCACCTGATTGACAATAGTTTTAGGAAAAACCTCTGTAAAAGACGTTTTGACTAATTCGAAATCTTCATCTTCAGGCTCAAAAGTAAATCTGTCGAAACGGTTAATCACATTTCGCTGAGCTCCTTGTCCTTTTATGATATTTTCGTTCTGCATTTCTGATGTAAAATTATAAACCTTTCATTCTAAAATAATAAATTTTAACATTAAAGTTTTCCACAAAAAAAATCCAACACCAATAAAATTGGATGCTGGATTTTAAAAAAATCTATATCTATTTACTACTTCTTACTTTAATGCGAAAAACTCGATACCATGATCGTCTTCAACATTTTTTTTATCAAAATGTCTGTGATGATCAGAATAGTACTCGTTATATTTTTTATGTTTTTTACCTAAAATTTTCTTTACGCTTAAAAAACTTAATACTGCCAAAAGACCTACTCCTCCTGCCAGTAAAACTCCTACTTCTTTTTTCATGTTTTTTACGATTTTGTATTGTGTTATATCAAATAGTGTACCTTTTTATATTTCTGAAACAACAAATTTTGTTAATATCTAAAGGAATTTTGTTAAAGCTGAATTAAAATAAACCTGTGCAATTATGGTTTAATAATTGTAGTAATTAACTAAAATATTATTATGGAAAGATCAGAAAACAATGACCAAATGACAACCCTGAGTCAGGTCATGGAAACCTTGAGAAAAAGGGGAATTCACAAAGAATTCAGAATGAACGAGCAATGCCAAATGAAATATGACAACTCTGAAAAAAATTATCTTCCCGAAGAATTATCAATTCTGAAAACTTACCGCTTTGAAGGCGACAGTAATCCAGATGATAATGTTGCTTTGTATGTATTGCAGGATAACAATCAAAATCTAGGAATTATCATTGATTCTTATGGCGCAGAAAGTAATTATCCAGGAGAGGAATTTGACACCTTTCTTCGTGCTATTCCGATTCAGGAGAGCGACGAATATTAAATCAAACTTAATCAATATATAAAATCCCGAAATTATTCAGTTTCGGGATTCTCTTTTTTCTTAAATATTTTTTTGAATAAACCTTTCTTTTCTTTTGGCTTTTCAGATTTCTTTTCCTCTTTTGGTATATTGGTTTTAGGTGAAGCCAGTTCTTTAGAAATATCTTCCTTAGCCTGTTTCACAGATTTTTTCACATCTTTTACGCTACTCTTCACATCTTTCACGGTATTTACAGCTCCTTCAACGGTTTTTTTAGTTTTATCAATGTTTATTCCGATTAACGTTTTCTTTAAACCATCTTCAATACCTTTCCAGAACATATTGAAAAATGATTTCGTAGGATCTCTTTCTACATCTTCTACCACAACCGATTCCGGAAACTTGCCCGAATCTGTTTTAATAAAAATATTGGCAACCGCACTCAAAACTCCTTTTTTCTCTTTGCTGTTTTTATCTAAAATCGAAATTTTAAGATCTTTATGTTTAATATTAAATGTTCCTCCAATTCCTTTCGGATTTCCTTTAAAATTAAAAAGCATCTGCTGAATCGTTCCCGTTGCCGAAACACTTAGATAAGGCACGACAAATGAGTTTAAAGCCGTCGCAGGAATATTGTCTAAATTACCCGCAATTGTAAAACGATCTCCCTGATCAGCCGTATTGAAACCCCAATTCACAGAGAGCGGTGAAGATTTCATAAACATACAGTCGATCTTGATTTGTACATTAGTGGGTTTTCCTTTCATTTTAGCAGAGTTCAGGTTTTTTACATTCATATTAAAATTACTGAATGTCAGTTTTCCTGGTCCGCTGCTTTTTGGGGTATCTTCTTCGTATTCTAAAATCGAATTTTTTAGATTTAAATTACTTACATACATCGGAACTTTAATCGATCTTAACATTCTTGAGTACAAAGGTTTTATTTTCGGATCATCTGCTGGAATTTTACTTCTGAAAATATTAGCATTGGCAGAATTCACCGTAACATTACTTGCATTGATAAATTTATTTTCAGAAAATAAATCCCAATTTCCCTGTGCCGAAATACTATTTACTTTAATGTCATACAAATCACTTTCCACAGGAATCATTCTGATAAACTGAGCTCTGGAAACCAAAGGTGTCATCGCAAATTGATTAATGTCAATTTTATTTTTATTTAAAGCTAAAGCAGCAACGTTCATTTTATAGAACTTTGTTTTGTACACAAAATTTCTGGTTGAAAGCGCATAATCTTTCACTTTTACCGCCATTCCGTTTTTGGCAGTATTTTCTACCAACTCAAGCTGATTAACAGTTGCATTGAGATCGTTAAAAGTTAAAGGCTGATTTTTGCTTTCGTAAGTAATATTTGAATTTTTAACTGAAATTTTTCTTACCACAATCGGAAACTGAATTCCTGTGACTGCTTCTTTTTTCTTCGGAACAGCATTTCCTGCAGTAATTTTACCGTTAATTCCATCAATCAGAACATCTTTAACGTCGAGATTTAATTTCCTATCAACAAATTTGAAATCATTGATGGCAAACTGAACCAGATTTGTTTTAAAATCCATTCCCATTTTGGGAGAATTGGTATGTTTTGCTATAATGTTTCGGATTTGCCCGCCTTTTGGATTTAGATTAAAACTTTCAATAGAAATATTTTGCTGATCATTGTAATGAATTCCTTTTCCTGAAATTTTAAAATCTTTATAAAGTACAGGAATCACTTCTTTTGAACTTTCTTTGGTAAGCTCTAATTTATTGATATTAACATTTAAATCTTCCGCAAAAAACAAATCAGTTTCATCTGATTTTACAACCTGAACTTTAGCATGATTCAATTGAATATCATCTAAATTAAGCTCAAAATTCCGTTTCTTTTCAACTTTTTTAACAGCAGAAACTCCTGTTTTATAAACTTTTATAAAAGGATTTTGAAAGTCTGCATTTGCTAATGAAACTTTATTTTTTTTCAGAACAATATCCTTAAAATTCATTTTAGGAATACTGAACTGAAACATTTGCGTTTTTTTAGGATAAGTTTTTTTAAACTGTTCAAATGAAATAATCGGTGTCAACTGAAGGTTTTCAACAGACATTTGCCCATTTGCAGTAGCAATTTTATCAATTTTTAAAGTATAAATATCATTCGGCTGGAAGAAAAAATCTTTTCCTGTAATTTTATATTCATCAAAAACTACAGGAAGTTTATTTTCTACCGATTCTTCGGTCATCTGAAGGTTTTCGACATATAAATCGAGTTCATTAACGCTTACAAATTTCTGTTGGGTATATTTAAAAACATTGATTGTTCCTTTATTAATTCTGATGTTTTCAAAATTGATAGGATTTCTTTTTTTACCCGTTTTCTGATCTTTTGGTTTGGCAAGAATAATATTAAGATTCGGTTTTGAAAGCAATAAATCTGAAGAGCTTATTGTTTTATTAAACAATGCGTCATAAATTCCGAAACGACTGATTTTTAAAGTATCAATTGTTCCCTGAAGCCCAATAACATTAGTGTTTTTCGGATCTTTATTGTTGACGGTAATTCCGGTTGCAAAAATATTTCCGGTTCCCAAATCTACATCCAGCGATTTGTACGAAACTTTATAAGCCGTATTTTTTTTGATATAATCAGGAAGTTGGGTTTTCAGCCAGATATTAAGTCCGAAATTGGCAATCAGAACAAGCCCGAAAACAATTCCCAGACCTATCAAAAGCTTTTTAACCCAAGGTTTCTTCATTATTATACATTTAAATACAGTCGATTAATTTTTTACAGTCAACTCAATCACATATCCTTCATGTCCTCTTACGTTCATAAAGTTTCCACCTTCAAAACTCAGATATTGTCCTTTAATACCGTTTAATACCGCAGTAAACTCAGGCTTTTTATCTAAAGTGAATGAAGCAACTTTTTCAGGTTTTGAAAATGGATAATCAAACTTCCACATTTCTTCACCTTCAGAATAAAATTTCTGAAAATCATCAGGAAAATATTCTCTTATTTTTTGTTGAAAATCTATCAAATCCACCTCGTCCTCAAAATCATCCTGCAACATTTTTCTCCAGTTGGTTTTATCGGCAAGATGTTCCTTTAAGGCAACTTCTATCATCCCGGCTTCGTATCGGTTTTCTGTTCTCGCAATCGGTAAAGCAAATGTTGCGCCTTGATCGATCCATCGTGTCGGAATTTGTGTATTTCTCGTGACTCCCACTTTTACATCTCCTGTATAAGCTAAATATACGGTATGCGGCTGCAATTGGATTTGTTTTTCTACTTCTAAATCTCTTTCGCCAATTCCTAAATGCGCTGTAGAAAGTTCTGGACGAATAATTGTGTCACTCGCATAAGGACTTTCAAAAAAGCAACTTTTGCAAAATCCCATTCTGTAAATTGTTTTATTCAGTCCACAATTCACACACTGAAAACCTGTATGTTTTATCGTTAATTCTTTTCCAAACAACTCATTCATATGAATAAGATCTCCTGAAAGATTAAGATAATATTGGATAGGTTGATCATTGAAAGTTGTCATTTTCAATATTTGTCCGGAAAACTGCATTTTAAAAATTTTAATATTTAAGATATAAATGTAAACTTTTTTTCATGTATTTGAAAACTAATTCATAATTTAACTAATTAAAAAACATAAAAAAATGAAAAAATTCTACTCTATTTTGTCTATTCTATTGACATCTCTGCTTTTTGCACAAACTACTATTTATTCAGAAAATTTCGGAAATCCGACAGCAACAAATTTGTTAACAGCTTATTCGGGATATCAAAACACTAGTCCGATTGTTTATTCGGGAACAGCAGATGTAAGAAACTCTACTCCATCTGAAGGCTATACCGGATCTAGCGGAAATGGATGCGTATTTTTAGGTGCTGTCACTGTAGCATCAGGAAATCCAGCAAAAACATTGATCATTGAAGGAATTAATACCACAAATTATACAGGTATTGCAATGACGCTTGGTCATCAAAAAGGCACAAATGCTTCAAGCAACGAACTTACTATCGAAGTTAGTTCAGATGGCACATCTTGGACACCTTTAACTTACACAAGACCTACAGGGACCGGAACATCTAATTGGATTGATAAGTCCTGCAGGAACAATACCTGCAACCTCTAATTTAAGAATCAGGCTGACCAATGTTTTAGATTCCAATGTAGGTTTCAGGGTTGATGATATCAAACTAACGGGAACTGCAACTACTTTAGCGATTGCCGAAAACAACAAAAAGGTGTTTAACATCTATCCTACTTGTGTTACTAACGGTAAAATTTTCATCAGCTCAACTAAAAATTCCGACAAAAAAGTAAAAGTTTTCGATCAAGCAGGAAGATTATTAATACATAAGACGGTAAAAGCAGAAATAAATGTTTCTGCATTGCCAAAAGGAATTTACATTCTAAATGTTGAAGAAAGTGGGGCTTCTGTATCCCAAAAAGTAATCATCAAGTAATAAAAAATTTATAGTTAAAAAAAGAATCTCAGTTTTTTATTGAGGTTCTTTTTTAGTTTATAGATATATTTGTAAAAGAAACTTAGCAAATGATTTATCTCGTAACAGGAGGAAGCGGATTTATTGGTTCTCATTTAATAGAAAAATTATTGAAAGAAGGACATTCTGTCATAAACATTGACAATTTTGATGATTTTTATGATTATAAGATAAAAATTAAAAATACTTTAGCTTCTCTTGAAAAAAATATTGATTTTGAATTTTCTGAAAAAGAAAATGATATTCAAAATTTAATTTCTATTTCAAAATCAGAATCTTACACTTTATATTTCCAGGATATCCGAGACAAAAATGGTTTAGAGAAAATATTTCAAAATCATCCGATTGATTTAATCATCCATTTGGCCGCTCTTGCCGGAGTACGTCCTTCAATTGAAAGACCTTTAGAATACGAAGAAGTCAATGTGCGCGGCACAATGAATCTTTGGGAGCTGTGTAATCAATTTAATATTAAAAAATTTGTTTGCGCTTCATCATCAAGTGTTTATGGCAATAATGAAAAAACTCCTTTCTCTGAAACTGATAATGTAGACCAACCCATTTCACCCTATGCGGCAACAAAAAAAAGCGGAGAAGTTTTAGGCCATGTTTATCACAGTTTATATGGAATAGACATCATTCAGCTTAGGTTTTTTACGGTTTACGGACCAAGGCAAAGACCTGATTTGGCGATTCACAAATTCACAAAACTCATTTCAGAAAACAAAGAAATCCCTTTCTACGGTGATGGAAACACCGCAAGAGATTATACTTATATTGACGACATCATTGATGGAATCTTAAAATCAGTCGATTATCTGGAAAAAAATTACGACATCTATGAAATTATCAATTTAGGTGAAAGCGAAGTTGTCACTTTATCTGAAATGTTGTCAGAAATTGAAAAAAATCTCAATAAAACTGCCATCAGAAAAATACTGCCACTACAGCCGGGTGACGTGCAGAAAACCAGCGCAGACATTACAAAAGCTAAAAATCTGATTGGTTATAATCCCACCACAAACTTCCAAAATGGCACAAAAAAATTTGTGGAATGGTTTTTGAGAAAATGACATCAACCTACTGCGATTGCACTCATAAAAGCATTTGCAGTAAAATATAGACAAAAATTAACAAAAGAATTGAAAATCAAGTCATAAAAAAAGTTTATAATATAAGCTATTTTTATACTTTTGCAAAAAATAATAAATTATGTACTGGACATTAGAATTAGCTTCATATTTAAGCGACGCACCTTGGCCGATGACAAAAGCAGAACTTATCGACTATGCAATAAGAACTGGTGCACCAATGGAAGTGGTAGAAAACCTTCAGGCAATCGAAGATGAAGGAGAAATTTATGATGCTATCGATGAAATTTGGAGCGACTATCCAACAGATGAAGATTATCTTTGGAACGAAGACGAATATTAATGAAAAGCATTTAAGCTTTAGGTGGTATACTTAAAGCTTTTTTAAATATATAATACACACCAAAGCGTGTAATTTTAATATGCTTAAAGCAATAAGCTTTGAGCTTAAATCAAATTCTATGAGTTTTTTAAATAAAGTTCTTAAAGGGTTTTTGGGAGACAAAAAAGCGCAGGACCTAAAGGAAGTAAAAAAAGTTGTAACAAAAATCAAAGCTGTTGAGCCAAGTGTCGGAGAATTATCTGATGATGGTTTGAGAGAAAAAACTGCCGAGTTTAAATCTAAAATAAAAGAAGCGACAGCAAGTATCACAGCGCAGATAGAACAAATTAAAGAGCAAATAAAAAACTCTACCAATGTTGATGAGAAAGAAGCGCTTTTTTCTAGAATAGAAGCTTTGAAAAAAGATTCTTACGAGATTGAAGAAAAAGTTCTTTTGCAGGTTCTTCCGGAAGCTTTCGCCTTGATTAAAGAAACATCAAGAAGATGGACTCAAAATGGAGAAATTCGTGTAACAGCAACCGATTGGGACAGAGAATTGGCTGCTGCTGGAAAAGATTTCATTGAAATCCAAGGAGATCAGGCGGTTTGGAAAAACTCATGGAATGCAGCCGGAACACCAGTAGTTTGGGATATGGTGCATTACGATACGCAGTTTATTGGTGGTATCATCCTTCACAGCGGAAAAATCGCTGAGATGGCAACCGGAGAAGGTAAAACTTTGGTAGGAACACTTCCTATTTACTTAAATGCTCTTCCTGAAAGAGGAGTTCACGTTGTAACAGTGAATGACTATCTTGCAAAAAGAGACTCGGCTTGGATGGGACCTTTGTACCAATTCCACGGAATGGCTATCGACTGTATCGATAATCACCAACCGAACTCAGACGGAAGAAGAAAAGCATACAACTCAGATATTACTTACGGAACCAACAACGAATTTGGTTTTGATTACCTGAGAGATAACATGGTAACTTCACCTACAGAACTGGTACAAAGAGAACTAAACTTCGCAATAGTGGATGAGGTTGACTCGGTATTGGTAGATGATGCAAGAACTCCATTGATTATTTCTGGTCCGGTTCCTCAAGGAGACAGACAAGAATTTGATCTTTTAAAACCTTCTATCGACAGAATCGTTGAAGTACAGAAAAAAACTGTTTCTGCAATTTTTAATGAAGCTAAAAAATTAATCGCTGCAGGAAATACTAAAGAAGGAGGATTCAAATTACTTCAGGCTTACAGAGGTCTTCCTAAAAACAGACAATTAATTAAATTCTTATCGGAAAGCGGAAACCGTGCATTGCTTCAAAAAACTGAAGCGCAATACATGCAGGATAACAACCGTGACATGCCGATTGTAGATAAAGATTTATACTTCGTCATCGAGGAAAAGAACAATCAGGTTGATTTAACAGACAAAGGTGTTGAATACATGTCTCAAGGAAACTCTGATGCTAACTTTTTCGTTCTTCCAGATATCGGAACTGAAATCGCTGAAGTAGAAGCTAAAAATTTATCTAAAGAAGAAGAGTTTGAAGCTAAAGAAAAGCTTTTCAGTGATTTTGCTGAAAAATCGGAGCGAGTTCACACGATGAGCCAGTTATTGAAAGCATATACATTATTCGAAAAAGATGATGAATATGTTGTAATTGACGGTGAAGTAAAAATCGTTGACGAGCAGACCGGTCGTATTATGGAAGGTCGTCGTTATTCAGATGGTCTTCACCAAGCAATTGAAGCTAAAGAAAGTGTAAAAATCGAAGCAGCGACTCAGACTTTTGCTACAGTTACTCTTCAGAACTATTTCCGTATGTACAACAAACTTGCGGGGATGACAGGTACGGCAGAAACTGAAGCAGGAGAACTTTGGCAGATTTATAAATTAGACGTAGTGGTAATTCCTACCAACCGTCCAATTCAGAGACACGACAAACAAGATTTGGTTTTCAAAACCAACAGAGAAAAATACAACGCAGTAATTGAAGAAATTGAAAACCTAACTTCGGCTGGAAGACCAGTATTGGTAGGTACAACTTCTGTTGAAATTTCACAATTACTTTCAAAAGCACTTCAGCTAAGAAAAATTCAACACCAGGTGTTGAATGCAAAACTTCACAAAAAAGAAGCAGAAATCGTTGCCGGAGCAGGACAGCCAGGAGTTGTAACAATTGCAACCAATATGGCAGGTCGTGGTACCGACATTAAGCTTTCTAAAGAAGTAAAAGAAGCAGGTGGTTTAGCAATTATCGGAACAGAAAGACACGATTCCAGACGTGTTGACAGACAGTTGAGAGGTAGAGCGGGACGTCAAGGAGATCCGGGAAGCTCGCAATTCTATGTTTCTTTGGAAGACAACTTGATGCGTTTATTCGGTTCTGAAAGAATTGCAAAAATGATGGATAGAATGGGTCATAAAGAAGGTGAAGTAATTCAGCATTCTATGATTTCTAAATCTATCGAAAGAGCTCAGAAAAAAGTAGAAGAAAATAACTTCGGAACAAGAAAGAGACTTTTGGAATACGATGACGTAATGAATAAACAACGTGACGTAATCTACAAAAGAAGAAAGAATGCTTTGTTTGGAGATCACCTGAAGTATGATATTACAAATATGATCTTTGATGTTTCAAACTCTATTGTAAGTAAAGCTAAAGCAACTGGAAATTACAAAGATTTTGAATTTGAAGTGATTAAAAACTTCACTATGGAATCTCCGGTTTCTGAAAATGATTTTAAATCAAAACAAATTCCGGAACTTACCAATATCTTGTTCAAAGCAGCTCAGGATGATTATAACATGAAACTGAACTTGCTGAAAGAAAAATCATTCCCTATTATTGAGAATGTTTATCAGAACCAAGGTTCTATGTTTAAAATGATCCAGGTACCTTTTACAGATGGAGTAAAAACTTTAACCATCGTTACAGATCTTAAAGAGGCTCACGATACAAATTGTGACAGTTTAATTAATGATTTTGAAAAGAATATCACTTTATCAATCATTGATGAAAACTGGAAACTTCACCTTCGTGAAATGGATGATTTGAGAAGATCTTCTCAAGGTGCTGTTTACGAACAGAAAGATCCTTTGGTAATTTACAAGCAAGAATCTTTCCACCTTTTCAGTGAAATGGTAGATAAGATGAATAAAGAAATTATTTCATTCTTATATAGAGGAGAAATTCCCGCATAAGAGATAAATTATAGATTTCACAAAAACCCGCCTCTTTTGAAGCGGGTTTTTGCTATTTATAGAACAATACTTATTAAATAAATATGACAAATATCAATTTATTATCTTATTTAGAATAATTAAAAAGAATATATTTGCAAAAAAATTAGGTATTACATGAATAAATTATTGATCTCTGCTTCGTTATTGGCATCTGTATTTGCTTTTGCTCAAGAGAAAAAAGATTCTACAAATTCTAAAAATATAGAAGAAGTTATCATCAATAGAATGGTGAAAAAGCTTGATACTGAATCTTCCAATAAAATGCCAATAAAATTTATCGAAAATCCGCAAGTCTATTCTTCTATCGATAAAGGGATTTTGGAAAATGAAAATATTTTCACCGTTGATGATGCCTACAGAAATGTAACTGGTTTGCAGAAAATGTGGAACCCAACAGGAAGAGCAGGAGATGGTGGCTCGTTCTTCGTTTTGAGAGGTTTTCCTTCACAAGCTTCTACCAGAAATGGTGTAGTTGCACCTGTTACATCTACAATCGATGCAATAAATGTAGAAACATTAGAATTTCTTAAAGGTCCTGTAGGAACACTTTACGGAAGTACAGTAGCTTCTTACGGTGGTCTTATAAATAGAGTTACCAAAAAACCTCAGCAAAATTTCTTTGGTGCTGTCTCAGCTTCTGCAGGAACTTATAATACTTACAGAGCAACTGCAGATATTAATGCTCCGATTACAAAAGACTTGCTTTTCCGTGTAAATACAGCTTATACAAATGAAGGAAACTTCACAAAAACTGACGCAAAAAACCAATATACAACATTTGCTCCGAGTTTGACTTGGAATGTTTCCGACAAACTTCAGTTGAATGTAGACTATGAGTTATTCAGAAACCGAGTAACGGCAAATCCTTATTTCTTCTATCTTTCGCCGAAAACTTTGAACGGAATCGATAATATGAAAGATTTGGAAAAAGCGGCTGACTTGGATTATAAAGAATCTTACACTGGAAAAGATTTATATATGACGGCAAGAAATTCCAATGTTTTCGGAAACGTGAAATGGAAAATCACCGATAATATCACGTCAAATACCTATATCAATAATTCTGATTCGTATTCAGATGGTTACAATCCTTATTTTTCGATTGGTTATGATAATGCATCTTCTTCTTATAGCGTTGCCAGAGCAGACCAATCTACAAACGGTAGTAAAAAATCTTGGTTCCAGATTCAGCAAAACTTCAACTTCAATTATGATTTTTCAAACGGAATGAAAAACAGAACGGTTGTGGGTTTTGATTACATGAGAACAACAGAAAGATTACGTTATAAATATTTGAATTCTAATTTTGATACTGTACCTGTTTCGGGGGCAGATTATTCTGGAATGAACGCCGATGCTTTGTCTGCACTTTATGCAAATTCTGCAAATTTTTCAACTTGGGACTATTTAAGAGATTTGAATACTTATTCAGGATATATTTCCAATTTATTTACTCCTATTGCAAACTTGCATATTATGGCAGGACTTCGTTATGAAAACAACGATTATTTAGGCGGAATGAATGGATCAAATGTTGAAAAAGCATTCAACCAATCAGCATTTTCTCCAAAGGCAGGAATTGTTTATGAAATTGTAAAAGAGAAATTCTCGGTTTTCGGAAATTATCAAAATTCTTTCAAATCAAACGGATATTATACATCTGATATAGCCGGAAGCACAACCTTATCAGACCCTGAAACAGGAAATCAGTTTGAAGGAGGTTTCAAAGCAAGTTTGTTTAATAACAGATTCAATGCAACGGTTTCTTATTATAACATCCAAGTGAAAAACCAATTGCTTTACACGGGAGAATATGCTCCAAATTTTGTTTCTGTACAAAAACAAGCAGCTTCTACACTCAGTAAAGGATTTGAGTTGGAGGTTAACGCATACCTTGTAAAAGGTTTCTCTTTAGTCGGAGGTCTCGCTTATAACGATACAGTAGATGAATCCACAGATTTAAGACCGACAACAGCGGGTTCTTTTTGGAATGCAAATTTCAACTTGGCTTATCAATTTGTTGATGGAAAAATAAAAGGTCTAGGTTTCGGATTTGGTGGAAATTATGCTAGTGACAACAATGTAACAGGAGATTTTATTTTACCAAAATATTTTGTTTTGAATGCTAATGCATTTTATGATGCCAAGAAATTCAGAATCGGAGTTAAAGTTGATAATTTCACGAATGAACATTATTGGACTGGATATTCGACAGCAAATCCTCAAAAATTGGCAAATTTCTTAGGAACAATCGCTTATAAATTTTAAAAAAACATCTGCCAAACTGCACCCGTAGTTTGGCAGATTTATTTAGATCAAAAAACTCTTTTTATAATTAATCTAAATAAAAACAGAAGACTTATCTTTGCGCATCCTTAAAAATTTCATGAAAAAAAAGCATCACCATAAAAAGAAACCGAGCGTCTATAAAAAATGGGCGGGTAAACTACACCTTTGGTTTGGCTTATCAGTAGGTCTCATTGTTTTCATTGTTTCTTTATCGGGAACAATGTATGTTTTTAAAGATGAAATTCAAAATCAGTTAAGAAAAGATGCTCAATATGTAAAAGCTGAAACGGTTACGCAACAACCTTTATCTATTGAAGTTTTAAAAGAAAAAATCACCTTAGAACTGAATGAGAAATATCCGGTAAGTTCGGTTGAAATTCCCTTAGATAAAAGCAAATCTTACAAATTTCTTTTTTATGAAAAAGACAAAAAAACGTGGAATTATTTTGATGAAGTAAAGATCAACAAACTTATTTATGTCAATCAGTACAATGGTAATATTTTAGGAATTTACAACGAAAAATACGACCTCTTCCCTATTCTGAAATCCATCCATTGGAGTTTGCTTTTAAAATCTGACTGGGGGAAATATGTGGTCGGAATTCCGGTTGTTCTGTTTATCATTATGCTCATCACAGGAATTATTCTTTGGTGGCCCAAAAACACAAAAATGCGGAAAGGTCGTTTTTCATTCGATTGGAAAAACGTAAAAACCTGGAAACGAAAAAATTATGACCTTCACAATGTCTTAGGATTTTATGCTTCGTTTATCGCTTTATTAATAAGCTTTTCAGGATTATATTTTGCTTATCCATGGATAAAAAACGCATTTAATTTTGCATTATCCGGTTCATTAGAACTTCCAAAAGAAAAGACGATCAAATCACCAGACTCGCTTTTAGCAAAAAACAAGTCGGTTTTTGATCTTACCATTCTCCAAACTCAAAAAATATACTCAGAATCATCAAGTTTCCGAATTCCATTGAACGGAAAAAACAAAAAAGGAAAAGAACTTGAAAATATTCCCGTTACCACGTATGGTAAAGACGGTAGATATAGTGAAAGAAATCAGCTGTTCTACGATAAATATTCGGGAAAACTATTATCAAATAAACCTCATCAGAAATTAACAAACGCTGAAAAATATGCCAATGCCAATTATGACGTACATGTTGGATCATACTTCGGGATTTTCGGCAAAATCTTATGGTTTGTAACAGGATTGGTTTGTACTTCATTACCGGTAACCGGTTTTTTGGTATGGTGGGGAAAACGTAAAAAACAAGGAAAGAAAACATTATGAAAAAGGCTCTTTTATCAGTAGCTTGCCTTAGCACAATTGCTGTTTTTGCACAGGAAAAAGACAGTTTAAAAGTAAAAAATGTAGATGAAGTGGTACTTACAGCTTCCCGAAAAAAGGAAAGTATCAAAGAAATACCAAGTTCTATTACCATTGTTAGCGAAAAACAAATTCAATCGCAGTTGACTGTTAATTCAGACATTTCTAATATTTTACAATATACTGTACCGAGTTTAGGACCGAGTTCCGGACAGACTTCCAACTCAGGACAAACTTTAAGAGGTCGACAGGTTTTGGTACTTATTGACGGGATTCCGCAGTCTACTCCACTAAGAAACGGTGCAAGAGACATCAGATCGATCGATCCTTCGGCTATAGAAAGAGTTGAAGTCATAAAAGGCGCTTCATCAATCTACGGAAACGGTGCAGATGGTGGTATCATCAATTATATTACTAAAAGAAACAAAACAGATAAAAAAATATCAGGTATTTCTCAGGTAGGTATTACCGGACAACCGTATGGCGGAACTTTAGGTTTCAGAGCCAGTCAGCTTTTATCAGGCAAAATTAAAAAATTCGATTATGTAGCGTCTTTGGCCTATGAAAGAACCGGTGGTGCAAAAGATGGCGATGGTGTAATGCTAAGCCCAACTTACAGCACCGCACAAATGAACAATTACAATGGATTGTTGAAGCTTGGTTATGATATTAACGATGACCAAAGGATCGAGGTTTCCTACATGGGGTATGCATCAAAATCTGATCTAAATTTAGGCATAAAAACCGGAAAATACGGCGTTACTCCTACCATTGGTGAAGGTGAAGGGAAAAGTTTAGAAACCACTCCACAAGGAACTCCACGTAACCATAATTACAGAATAAACTACGACAACAAAAATCTCTTCTGGGGTTCTACAGCATTGAATGTTAATGCTTATATGCAAGACTTCAGAACAGTTTACGGATATAGCGATACGTTTTTTGGAGGCGGACAGTCGAATATTATTTCTAAAAAAATGGGAGCCAGAATCAATTTTGACACCCAACTTTGGTCTGCCAACAATTCTCAGGCTGAAGTTATCTACGGTCTAGATCTACTTAACGATAAAACCGTACAAAAACTTGAAGACGGAAGATACTGGACTCCGGATATGGATATGACCAACACCGCTCCTTTCCTTTTATTAAAAATTGATTTACTGAAAAAATTAACGATTAAAGGAGGTCTGAGATACGAAAATATGACGGTAAATGTGGGTGATTTTAATACGCTTTCTTCAGTAAAAAGTGACGGAACTTTCACTAAAAGTATTTTTGTAACCGGTGGAGATTTAAAATACAACGCTTTGGTGGGGAATATTGGTCTTCGTTATAATATCAATAACCAGATTAATCTTTTCGGAAGCTTCTCACAGTCATATTCTATCAACGAGATTGGAAGAATTTTAAGAACATCTACACAAAGTAACCTTGCCCAAATAGAAGCCAAGCCTATTATTGTAAACAATTATGAATTGGGTGCAACCGGGCAGATCTCTAATTGGTTGAACTATGAAGTAACATCTTATGTAAGTACTTCAAAACTGGGAGCTTCATTTGTCCAAGGTCCAGACCGATCTTTTACCATTCAAAGATCTCCTGAAGTGGTGTACGGTGTTGAGGGTTTCTTGCATTTCACACCTGCAAAATGGATTAATTTCGGTGGAAGCTACAGCTGGTTAGAAGGGATTACTTCGCTTAAAGATGACGGTGATTATTCCGCAAAAGTAAACAACAGCAGAATTTCCGCACCAAAAATTTTGGCTTACGTTCAGGTAAAACCGACAGAATCGCTTTCTTTAGGTCTTGATATGCTTCATTCTTTTGAGCAAGACAGATTCAGTCCCAATGCAAGCACAGGTTTGTATGCTTATGGTGAAGGAAGAGTTCCGGAATACACGATAATTAATTTTAAATCTAATTACGAAATCAACCAAAACTGGAAGCTTTCTTTAGGAGTAGAAAATCTCTTCAATACCACTTATCAACCCGCAATCGCATGGTGGAACGCCAGAGATTCTGAATTTGTAAATGCTTTGGGAATGAGAGGAACCTTCATGATTGAATATAGATTTTAATTAATCTAAATAAACTTATTTTATATTTGCACATTGCAATTTTCTATGAAGAAAAAACATCACCATAAAAAGAAACCGAGTCTTTTCAAAAAATGGACAGGCAAACTGCATCTGTGGTTTGGTCTTTCCATCGGTTTAATCATATTTATTGTTTCAATCACCGGAACTTTGTTTGTATTCAAAGATGAGGTTGAGAATTTTACCCGTAAAGATGTTATCTATCACAACGAGCAAAACATTGCACAAAAGCAGATTCTGCCGATTCGTGTTTTAGAAAAAATGGTAGACGATCAGCTTAAGGAAAAATATAAAATCCATTGGGTGAATGTTCCTATAGACAAAAAATTGTCTTATCAGTTTTACTGGTACGAACACAACACCGCAGCCTGGAATTATTTTGACGAATTTCCTATCTATAAAGTAGCGTATGTAAATCCTTATACAGGAAAAGTTCTGAGAACTTATGATGAGAAAAACGGTTTTTTCAGCATTGTAAAATCGATTCACTGGAGCTTTTTATTAAAACAGGACTGGGGAAAATATGTGGTGGGAATTCCGGTAATTATCTTCGTGATCATGTTGATTTCAGGAATTATTTTGTGGTGGCCAAAAAATAAAGCCGCCAGAAAACAGCGCTTTTCTTTCAAATGGAAAAATATCAAAAGCTGGAAAAGAAAGAATTACGACCTTCATAATGTTTTAGGATTTTATGCTTCAATTTTTGCTTTAATATTTTCGATTACAGGTTTGTTTTATGCCTTCTTTGTGGTTCAGGCGATGATCTATTTTGTTTTCTCCGGAGGAAGTACGGTTTATCCTGACTTTTCGCACATCACAACCAAAGCACCAATTGAACTTAGAAACGAAACTACTTTAGATAAAGTGATTCACACCGTTCAGGCAAAATATCCAGACTCTTACGGATTTGCGATCGATTTGGGGCATCCGCACATGGATGATCATGAGCATCCTAATTTCTCTGTTTTCGTAAAGCATCTTTCTTATTCTTATCACAAAAACAGTAGTTTGATTTTTGATGAAAATTCGGGTGAACTTTTGCACACCTACAATCATGAAGATAAAAACTTTGGTGAAAAAACAGTGGCTGCCAATTATGATATTCACGTAGGATCTATTTTAGGGTTGCCAACCAAAATCATTGCATTTATTGTAAGCTTAATTTGTGCTTCACTTCCCGTAACCGGATTTTTAGTTTGGTGGGGAAGAAGAAAAAAGACCAAAAAAGCGGTCTGAATTCCAAATAAGTTAGGTTTAATAACTATTAATACAATCTTTTTTATAAATTTATTGCCTCGAAATTATACAATAAGAAAATGTCAGTAGTAGATTTGTCAAAAGAGGTTGCATTAGGTATCGATATCGGTGGAACCAATACTAAGTTTGGTCTTGTAAATCACAGAGGTCAAATTTTAACCAAAGGCTCTTTGCCAACCGATCAATACAGCACGCCTGAAGCATTTGTAGATGCTCTTCATGAGCAGATTCAGCCATTGATTGATGAACATTGTGAAGGTGGAATTGAAGGTATCGGTGTAGGAGCTCCCAACGCAAACTACTACAGAGGAACAATAGAACTCGCTCCCAATCTTCCTTGGAGAGGAATCATCAATTTTGCAGATTTAATGAAGGCAAAATTCAACAGTCCTTGCAAAATGACCAATGATGCCAATGCAGCAGCTTTAGGTGAAATGATGTACGGTGCAGCAAGAGGGATGAAAGATTTTATCATGATCACTTTGGGAACCGGTGTAGGAAGCGGAATTGTTTCTGGCGGAAATTTAATTTACGGTCACGACGGTTTTGCAGGAGAATTGGGTCACACTATCGTAAAACCAGGCGGTAGAAAACATTGGAGTACCGGTTCTGAAGGAAGCTTAGAAGCTTATGCTTCGGCAACAGGAATTGCCATTACCGCAAAAAAAATGAGAGCAGAATTCCCGGATTCTATGCTTAATCAATATCCGGAAGAAGCAATTAATTCTAAAACTGTACACGAATGTGCATTAAAAGAAGATCCTGTTGCGGTTGAGGTTTTCAGATATACCGGTCAGAAATTAGGTGAAGCCTTAGCTAATTTTGTTATGTTTTCTTCACCGGAAGCTATTTTATTATTCGGAGGAGTAATCAAAGCCGGAGATTTCATTTTAAAACCCGCAAAACTTCACATGGAAAGAAACCTTCTTCCTATTTTCAGAAGCAAAGTAAGATTGGTTTTCAGTGAACTGGATGAGGCGGATGCTGCCATTCTTGGAGCAAGTGCTTTGGTTTGGGAAAAATAATCTGAATTAAATTTAAAATATTGAGCATCCTTTTTAGGGTGCTTTTTTTGCTTTTTAGTTCCCACAGATTACACTGATTTTCACTGATTTTTTAAATTATTCTGAAAATGTTTTTAGCCACGAATGTTTTTTTATATCTGCTTAAAATATTCGTGTATTCGTGGCAAATAAATTTGTTGATTCTTCTTGACTTAAACCTTCTGATGATTTGTGAAATCTATTGTTATCATTTATTCTTAAAGGCTAAAATTTTATTTAAATGAGAAACTTTTTCATAATTTTGATTTCGTTTTTCAGGCTTATAAAAGTTTTAACAGGAGAATATTTAAACAAAACAATCAATTTAAAAATGGATAAAAATAATTTTCAGCAGATCACTTTTGGTGGCGGATGTTTTTGGTGTGTAGAAAGCTGTTTTAATATATTGAAAGGAGTAGAATCTGCAATTTCAGGCTATTCTGGCGGTCATAAAGATAATCCGACCTACGAGGAAGTTTGCACGGGTGAAACCGGCCATGCTGAAGTAGTTCAGATTACGTACGATCCTGCAATTATTTCTTATGAGCAATTAATGGATGTATTTTTCTTCCTTCACGACCCTACTCAATTAAACAGACAGGGAAATGACATCGGAACTCAGTATCGTTCTGTCATTTATTATAAAGACGAATCTGAAAAAGTAAAAGCTGAAGAAGCCATCAAAGCGTCGCAGGAATCAGGAAGATGGTCTGGAACTTATGTGACAGAATTAACACCATTTGAAAAATTCTGGCCAGCCGAACAATACCATCAAGGATATTATAATGAAAACCCGACACAGCCTTATTGCAGCGCAGTTGTAGGGCCAAAGATTCAGAAGTTCAAAAAATATTTTGGAGAATTGGGAATGCTGGAAACAGATTCACAGTAAAAATATAGAAGCGGAGATTTTTCTTCGCTTTTTTTATTGCGCTTCTTCCTGAATTCCGCCATATTTATCAATGATATATTCTGTTGCCTTTCTTAATTCTCTTCCATTATTCGGATCTACACCATCATTTGTAAAAAAATCTACTTCTCCATTATATTTCGAATACCAAACCTTCCCATAAGCATTGTCTACCGTTAAAGTATCTTTCCGTTCAATTCTTTTAAAATACGTCATCCTTTCATAATCAAAAGGAATTCTATGATTGTAAACCGGGTTTTTATCCTGACAATCTATCGGCTTATATTCACTTTTATCCCAATACATACAATGAATTTGTGAATCTAAAATTCCGGCAAAACCCTTTCCCGGAATTTGTGTATTAGGTTTTTTCGAAAAAGCAATACTACCAGTTGTAAGACATATTAAAAATGCAATTTCCATAATTCCCATTCCATTTTTCTTCATGAATTCGGGCATCTTGAAATTTTGCTCGTTCGTTATATTGATAATAATATTAGATAATTTCTCACTGAGAGATTCTTCATCTTTATCAACACTTATTTTTACCGTTGTCTTATTGGCTTCATCATTTTTCTTGATAAAAGTCCTAGAGAAATCTGCAAAATCCTTAAAATCTAAATATTGACTTAGTTTATCAAGCTTTTCAGGTTCAATATCTCTTTCATAATGTCCTAATACATAATCTTCGTAATATCTTACAAAAGTTCTCTCTGAAATTGTAAAATTTAAATGTTCTTCGAAATACACCCATAAAAAAGATGCTAATCCGTTTTTTGAAGTCTTTCCTGAATCTTCCTTGGCTTTTTTAAATACCTCATTGATTAATAATTTTCTTTTGGACATAATTAGTTTTTAAAGGCATTACAAATTAAATGATTTTCAATCACATAACATTATGGTTTCCCGTAATATAAATAGACATAGCCGATGTCCATCGATGTCCATACTTTGTCTAACACTTGCCTTCTTTTCTACCCCATCTTTGCCTCAGAAATCAGTGACAAACTAACAATTACAAAAACAAAAAACTTTAATCTGATTTCTAAAATCACCTGATAAAACGGAAGAAAACTCCGGGTTGGGAAGCAGATGTTTCTCTTCCGTTTTTGAAGGTTTACTTCCCAAAAATTTAGAAGCGCTTCGAAATTTAACGTGTACAGCTCGAGATCAAAGTATCTGCGAGAGGAAGAAAAACAATTTCAACTTCAAAAATTTAACGGAAATGATCCAATTAATATTAATGCTATTAGGTTTAGCATTCGGAAATAATAATGCAAATACATCAAACACCAATAATAACCAAGATCCTATAACGGTACAGAACTCAGGAGGAACTACTCCGGGAACTGGAACGGGTGAAGATGGAAACGGCGGTCCCGTAACAGGAAATACAGGACAAACTCCTCCTCCTAGACCTTAAACCTTAACATTTATTGAAGGGCAGATTTTTATCTGTCCTTTTTTCTTAATTTGCATAAAAACTAATCTATGAAGTTAAGTTATCTGATTATAATATTATTAATCTTTTACTCTTGCAAAAAAGAAAGAACAGAAGATAAAATATATCAACCTAAAAGATATTATCAAAAAGCAAAAAAATTTGCAAATGAAAATATCTCAGATTCTGCATTTTATTATTTTAATCTTGCAAAAAATGATTATCTCAATAATTATGACTCAGTTGGAGCAGGAAAATCATTAGTCAATATGGCAATTATTCAACATAATAATGGAGATTATTATGGTAGTATAGAAACCTCATTAGAAGCCAATAAATTATTAAAAAATGAGAACGACAGTATTGTAAAAAGTACTTTAGCTTCCAATTATAATAATATGGCAATTTCTTCATCTTTTTTAAAAAATTATAACGAATCTGTTGATTTTTATAAAAAGGCTTTGCGATTTTCAAATGATGATAAAAATAGATATGTTTATAATAATAACATTGGAGATGCATTCATCCTTTTAGGAAAATATAAGGAAGCAAAAAAATATTTAGAAATAGCGCTTTTAACGAAAGATAGCTTGACCTATGCAAAAGCACTTAATAATTTGGCTAGAGCTAAATTTCTTGAAGATAAAACTTACAACGCATTACCAGAATTGAATAAAGCTTTAAGAATAAGGCAAGACAAAGAAAATTTAGAAGGACAAAATTCAAGTTTTTCAACTTTAGCAGATTTCTATTTGGATAAGGATCCTGAAAAATCATTATTTTTTGCACAGAAACTTTTAGAAACTGCAGAAAAAATAAACATTCCTGAAGATCAGACAAATGCATTACAAAGACTTATCTCTCTTGACCCATCAAATTATTTAAAGAACTTTAAAAAATTAACTGCAATAAACGATAATACGCAATCTGCCAGAAATAAAGCAAAAAATCAATTTGCAGTTGTACGATATGACGTGGAGCAGAAAAATGCTGAAAATCAAAATTTAAAACTTAAAGATGTTGAAAATAAAATTAATATTATATATCTAAGTTTTGGCTTAGGGATTTCAGCTTTAACTTTAATCGTCGGATATTTCTGGAATGAAAAAAGAAAGAAAAGTATTAGACAGGAAAAAGAACAAGAAAAACAGCTTGAGGTAAAGAATACGCAGCTGAAAATGTCCAAAAAAGTACACGACGTAGTAGCCAACGGAATTTATCAGGTGATGACAAAAATTGAAAATCAAAATGATTTCAATAAAGAACAGGCGCTTGATGAACTGGAATTTGTTTATGAAAAATCCAGAGATATTTCCTACGAAAACACTGATTCTCATGATGAAAAATTCAATGAAAAAATTTCAAAACTCGTAGCTTCTTTTAAAAATGATGAGATCAAAACCTTTACCGTTGGAAATCAGGAAGAAACTTGGGAAAATGTTACAAAATCGACTCAAACGGAAATTTACCAAATCATTCGTGAGCTTTTGGTAAATATGAAAAAGCATAGTGAAGCCAATAACGTTGTTTTTAAGTTTGAAAAAATAAACAACCTCATCAATATCAACTATGCCGATAACGGAATTGGAATTTCTGATGAATTAATTTTTAAAAATGGTTTATCAAATACGGTTTCCCGTATAGAAAACATCAACGGAAAAATTACTTTTGAAACCAAAACCGAAAAAGGATTGAAGGTCAATATTTCATTTCCAGTTTCTTAAAAAGATAACAATGTTTAAAAAAATTCTAATTTCCGAAGACCACGAAAGCATCAATTTTTCAGTACAGAAAACTTTAGAGGATCTCAATTTTGATAATTTTGAGTATGTCTATTATTGTGATGACGCATTGGCAAAGGCACAAAAAGCCATTCGTGAAAAAAAACCTTATGATTTACTCATCACCGATCTTTATTATGAAGAAGATCATCATCCCCAAAAACTAAAAGACGGCCGCGAATTGATTTCTGCAATCCGACAAGAACAGCCAGATTTAAAAATTATTGTATTTTCTGCTGAGCACAAATCCGGAATAATCGATTCTCTTTTTAATGATTACGGAATAAACGGCTATGTACGAAAAGCAAGACACGATTCTAAAGAATTGAAAAAAGCAATTACATCAGTTTATAACAATGAAAATTATCTTTCACTTGATCTTAAACAGGAGGTAAAAAAACTGAATAATTATGAGTTCACAACGTATGATATTACCCTAGTTTCTTTACTTTCTCAAGGCGTTTTACAAAAAAACATTCCGGTATTTCTACAAAACAACAATATAAAACCCAACAGTTTGAGCAGTATTGAAAAAAAACTCAATACCCTGAAAGAAGAGTTGGGAATAAGCAACAACGAGCAATTGGTTGCCTTCTGCAAAGACTTAGGAATTATATAACTTCTTCTAATTAACCATTCGAAACCTTTCAAATTATTGAAAGGTTTTTTGTTTTACGGTTTCCCGTAAGGATTGGTTTTGAAAGGTTTATACTTTTGGAATGTTAAACAATTAAATTTTTTTTAAATGAAAAAACCATTAGGAACAAAAGCCAAAACGGGTGAAGTTTGTCCGGAATCAGGAGTTTGGAAAGTTGTCGGAAATCCATCTACAACTGCCCCAATCTCAAACGGTAACAGAATGCCACCTTATGATGGAAAAGCGGTTACTTGGGAATTAATCCAATACGCTTAAAATTTCCCCAGTGGCTATTCAAATTAGCCACTGGATTTTAAAAACTAAAAATCAGAATTATGGAATACAAAGTAATCCCATTTGTTGCAACTGCAAAACAACAAAACATAAGCTCAAGTATTATCGCTCAACAATTAGAAAGTTTAATAAAGGATCAATCTCAATTAGGTTGGAAATATTTGAGACTGGAAAGTGTTTCAACTTACATTCAACCAGTAGAAGGTTGCTTTGGAATCGGTCAGCAAAAACCCGGATATATGACATCCTATCAAGTAGCTGTTTTTACAAAAGAAACAAATGAAATATCTTCTACTATTAATCATTAAATCTTATTGGTTTATAATTCCTGCTTCAAAAAGAAGAAAGTGCATTTTCAGAAAGAGTTGTTCAAAACATGTTTATGAAGAAACAATAGGTAAAGGAATTATTTCAGGATTAAAAGCTCTTAAATATAGGTTTGAAAATTGTAGATCAGGAGCTCAAATTTTTGAAAACCCAACAACAGGAAAATTTCAAATCATTTTACTAAACAATCAAATTCTTGATGAAAAAGAAATTTCAGAAAGATTTATAAAAAAATAACAATTATGGGAAAATTTACGATCAGCAAAAGAAAAAATGATGAATATCAATTTAATCTGAAAGCCGGAAACGGTGAAATTATTTTAACCAGCGAAGGTTACACTACAAAAGCAAACTGCCAAAAAGGAATTGAATCTGTAAGAATCAATTCACAGGATGATTCAAGATACGACAGAAGAGTTGCTGTAAACGAAAAAGATTACTTCGTATTGAAAGCAAGAAACGGTGGAATCATTGGAAAAAGTCAGTATTACAGTTCAAAATCGAGCATGGAAATCGGAATTAATTCTGTAAAAACCAATGCTCTAACCGCTGAAATCGTTGATGAAACTCTTTAAAAAATACCATTATGGATCTTAAAATTAAACTTGAGCAATTACATCAAAAAGTAGTTGGGTTAAAAGAGCAGATCACTACAGAAGAAGCTACCAAAAATGCTTTTGTAATGCCTTTTATACAAATTTTGGGTTATGATATTTTCAATCCTACAGAAGTTGTTCCGGAGCATGTTTGCGATATTGGAACCAAGAAAGGCGAAAAAGTAGATTACGTCATCAAAAATAATGACGAACCCATTTTTATTATCGAATGCAAACACTGGAAAGAAAGCGCAGATGCGCACAATTCTCAGCTTCACAGATATTACCATGTTTCGAAAACAAGATTTGGAGTTCTTACCAACGGAATTGTCTACAACTTCTACACCGATCTTGAAAAACCAAATATTATGGATGAAAAGCCTTTTTTCACCATCAATATTGAAGATATAAAAGATAGTTCGATCAAGATTCTTGAAAGCTTCACCAAGAAAGATTACAATCTTGAAAGTATTCTGGATTCTGCAGAAGCCTTAAAATATATCAAAGCCATCAGAAAAGAATTTGAAAAAGAAATAGAAAATCCGTCTGATGAATTGGTCAAACTATTGGTCAACCGCTTTTTTGAAAAGCCTTTAACTGCAAACCGAATGATTTCGTTTAAAGAATATGCAAAAAAAGCGTTAACCACTTCTATTAACGAATCTATTAGTTTCAGGCTAAAATCTGCATTAAGCATTAATGAGCAAATTGAAAAGCAGGATGATGATATAAAAACATCTCAATCAATCGACGAGAATAATGATTCTAAAATTGTAACTACAGAAGAAGAGCTGGAAGGTTTTCAAATTGTGAAAGCAATTTTGAGAGAGAAAATTCCGTCTTCAAGGATTGCTTACAGAGACACTTTATCGTATTTCGGGATTTTACTGGACGATAACAATCGAAAACCTCTTTGCAGATTACATTTTAATACCGCAAATAAATATCTCGAAACATTCCATAACGGAAAAGATGCCGGAGAAAAGATCTTACTGAATAATCTTGACGAAATATATAATTATAAGGCAGAACTTCTGAAAACATTAGAAAACTATTCATAAAACTACTAAACCATGAAAATTCTTTTACTTATTCTAAAAATTTTACGCTGGTTCTTTGGAGGTCTATTTTTTCTTTTATCATTAGGTTTATTAATAAAACAAAGCTTTGTTGCTTCTTTAGTAACTCTACTATTTACAATATTTTTAATTCCTTTAACCGGAGATTTTATCATTAAAAAAATAGCTGCAATAAATATTGATGGAACAAATAAGATTCTAAACGGAATAAACTATTCTAATTTCAATAGCATCTTATCTATTTATGAACAAAATGTAGCAAAATACCAAAAGCAAATAAATGATAAACAAAAGCAAAAACTTGGAAGGAAAATCTATTACAACACTTTATGTTGTACTATTTTAGATTTACATCCTACTCGGGAGGGAATAAATAAATTAAATGACATTAAAGCTTATTTCAATTTATCTGATCAGCAAATACTTCTTGAGAAAAATAAAATTTCAGAGAAAACTGTAAAAAATTTAATTCAGAAATGTTATGCAGACCAAGTGTTGACTGATTCTGAAAGTCAACAAATTATAAGCATTGCTAATTTTCTTCAATTTCCATTAGATAAGACTGAATCAATCAAAAACAAAATTGCTTTTTCATTATTCAATAAAATTCTTGAAGAAAAAACATCCAATAAATATCTTTCTCCTATGATAGAAACGGAGCTGAAGCAGACAGCAATAAATTTGAAAATTGATCATAAGAATATTAAAAATTTTATATCCGAGAGAAAAATTAAAAATTTAAAACATGCGAAACTATTATGGAACCTAGATCATGGTATCTTCCCAGTTGTCTACAACCCTCCAATAACTTTAAACAGAGATGAGGTGTGTTATCTGAGTACTAATGCCAATTTAATTGAAAATAAGCTGGTTCATCAAGGCTATTCTCGTACAAGTTCTAGTGTTTCTTTTAGAGTTATGAAGGGGGTAAACGCAAGAGTTGGCGGTGGAAGATACCGTCCAGTAAAAGAGAATGTAACACAAATACATCCTGGAACTTTATTTCTAACAAGTTCCAGAATTGTTTTCAATGCCGGAGGAAAAAGCTTTCAAATTCCTTTTCCTAAATTGATTTCTCATGATATAAGAGGAGAGAGTTTTGAGTTTGTCGTTCAGAATAAAAGCTATTCGTTACGCTTAAACCGTAATGAAGCAGAAATGTTTTCACTGGGATTATCTAGCTCTATTAGGCAATATAAAAATGCCGATGACCATATAAAAATTCAAGCTATGAGAGAAAAATCTATGAATGAAATCTTTATATAAACAAATAACATTAAAACCATGAAAAAACTACTATTTACAAGCCTTTTAGGTTTAGGATTATTATTACCTGCTAACTTTTTAGCCAAAGAAAATTCAATTACTAAAACCGAATTTTCAAACACAAAACCAAAAAAGAAAAGTAAAAAAAGCAAACAGAAAAGAACAACAACAGCGTCTACAAGACAAGACTGCACCTATAACGGCCATACTTTATATGTCGGAAAAAGAGGAGGTTGCTATTATTACACAGGAAACAGCAAACAATATGTAGACAGATCATATTGTTCAGGTTGTAATTAATTATTTTTTTTAAACTAAAAACACATTCCATATATTACTCAAGGCGAATTTTACATTCGTCTTTTTTGTTGAATTGAAATCAAAAAACAGAATTTTTCGTTTATAATCTTTTTCCTATTTTTGTCAAGTTCACTACTTTTTATGAAAAAAATTGTTCTGATTGAGGATGAAACCAGCGTAGTCTCTTTTATTAAAAAAGGACTTCAGGAGAAAGGATATGAAATTTCTGTAGCATTTGACGGTCGCACCGGTGTCAATCTGGTGCAGGAAAATGATTTCGATTTGGTCATTCTTGATATTATGTTGCCCGAAATGAACGGATTGGATGTCTGCAAAGAGATCAGAAAAACCAATAAAAACGTTCCTATTCTTTTTTTAACCGCATTGGGAACTTCCGAGAATATTGTTTTAGGATTAGAAAACGGCGGCGACGATTATCTCGTAAAGCCTTTTAAATTCATCGAATTGGTTGCCCGAGTAAAATCTCTGCTTCGTAGAAGTAACCCGATCAACACTCCAGATGCAACTGAAAACGAAATCGATAACGAGCATGTTTTTCAGATTTCAGATTTAATCGTGAATGATTACACCAAAAAAGTAATTCGAGCTGGTGAAGAGGTTTCTTTAACTTCTACAGAATACAAACTTCTGATGTACTTCCTCAATAATCCTGAAAAAGTGATCTCAAGAGCTGAAATTTTAGACGCAGTTTGGGGGGTCAACTACGAATTGGGAACCAATGTTGTGGATGTTTATGTCAATTATTTACGGAAAAAAATAGACAATCAGGAAGACAGCAAACTCATTCATACGGTAATCGGAATGGGATATGTTTTAAAAAAACCTTAGAAAATGTTTAATAAAGTCATTACCAATCAAACCAAAACGATGGTTCTTTTGATGGTTGTTTTTACAACCGTTATTCTGATTTTTGGTGGATCGGTATACTTTTCTATTGTTAATTTTTCGCATCAGAGGTTTTATGAATTGCTGAAAATCCGTACCACAACGATTGTGCAGATCGAGAAAAGCAAAGAACACCTTGACCTTCCCGAAAATTACATTCTCAACAGCAGGAATGACGAAGAACTTCCGATGGAAAGAGACTATGTTTTTGCAATTCCTACAGATTCAAATTTCAAAAAAATATCGCACGAAGTACATATTCCCGATACATTTTTTAAAAATATCATCAGATCCGGTGAAGCCAATTACAACGATTCTGAATTTTATTATATCGGACAGACTTTCAAATATCAAAACAAAGATTATATCGCAATTGCTTCGGCAAAAAACCATTACGTAGTTCATTATCTCGGTTTTTTAAAAAGAACATTAATTACATGTATGATTCTTTCGATATTTTTCAGCATGATTTTCTCTTTTTATCTTTCTAAAACTTTATTCAAACCAATTCTTAAAATCACTGGAAAAGTAAAAGAAATCAGCTCTGAAAATCTGCATTTAAGACTTGAACCTCAACCGGATAATAAAGAATTAAATGAATTGGTTGAAACGTTCAATACCATGTTGACAAGGATTGAAACCTCTTTTGAAACCCAGAATCACCTGATTGGAAATGTTTCGCACGAGTTAAGAACTCCACTTACTTCGATCATGGGTGAAGCTGATGTGGCACTTTCTATCAACCGAACTGCAGAAGAATATAAAGAAACACTCGAAATAATTTTGGATGAAGCCGAAAAGCTTGATAAAAAAATAAAAGCGCTTTTACTGATTGCACAAACCGGATTTGACGGCAGAATTCAAAAAATCGATAAAGTAAGAATTGACCAGCTTTTATGGGATGTTATCGAGACTTTAAGAAGAATCGACTCCCGAAACAATATTTATCTTGACATCAGCATGCTTCCCGATAATCCTAAAAAACTGAAAGTTCAGGGTAATGAGCAGCTTCTTCATTTGGCAGTTGCCAATATCATCAATAACGGCTGTAAATATTCTAATCATCAACAGGTAAAAGTTTCTTTAGGAGCAACAGATACAGATCTTTACATCATCATCAAAGACAATGGAATCGGTATTCCGGAATCTGAAATGAATAAAATCTACGATCCTTTTTTCCGCGCTTCCAATACCAGAAATTATGAAGGTTACGGCATCGGTCTTCCTCTTGCCAGAAATATTGTGAGAATGCATAATGGTGAATTGTTGGTGAGCTCACACGAAAATCAGGGAACAACTGTACAAATGCGTTTTCCTACGATTTACGGTACTCAGAAGGAAGAAAACCCAACTTAGCTTCAAAAAGAAGCATTTTTAAAATGAAATTCTAATCTCATTTTAATCTCTTTAATTACATTTTAATTTCGTTCCAAAGAGCTTCTAATCTTACAGATATAGTTTTGTATCATCAAAAAGATGTTACACAACTAAATCTAAAGATATGATCAAAACCATTTTAATAGCAACAGATTATTCTCTTGAGTCTCTTAATATTTTAAAAAGAGTTTTAAAAGAAAAGAACGCAGAAGAAAATGACACTCAATACAAAATTTTATTGGTATCGGGTTACGACATGGGAGATTCTATCAGAGATCTTCTTTTTACCACAAAATCTACTATTTTCAGTAAAATAAGAACTCAGGAATTTTGTGATGCTTACGGAATTATCGTTAATAAATATCCGCATTTGGTTCACAAAATTGTGTGCGATGTTTTTTCAGGAAGTTTCCAGAGAGCATTCAACAATTATGTGAAAGCTGAAGAAATTTCAGAAGCATATTACTCTCCTTCGCTTAAAAATAAAAATACCAAAGGAAAATTTGATTTGAATCCTTACATCAAAAAGTGTAAAGAATTGACGTCTCACGAAATGGTATTAGAAGCTCCTCAATTTATGCCGGAAAAAGGCAGATTGGCAGAAGTTTTTGTGGAAGTGTAATGACTTTAAATAAACTATTTAAAATTTAAGTAAAATGTTAAGAAATTATAGTAACAGCAGGACGTTGGGAGACAACATAAAACTGGGGACGCTGACTGCCTTTACGGCAGGAACTATAAATATTGCATCTCTATTAATATTTCTCTCATTTACCTCAAACGTAACGGGACATTATGCTGTTTTTGCAGCAGAAATAAGCAAAGGAAACTGGAATCAAGTTGCCGTTGTCGGAGCCTGGATTTTCTTATTCTTCTTCGGTAGTTTTACCGCCAACTTTTTCGTTATCAATTTCAATAGAAAAAGTAAATATTTTGCACACGCAATGCCGATTGTACTTGAGATTTTATGTCTTTTGGCAGTAGGAATTTATGGACAGTTTTATTATCAGAAAACACTGGAAGAAGCAGAATATCTGGTCGCTTTAATGCTTTTTGCAACCGGTTTACAGAACGGTTTAACGGCGAGTATTTCCAACTTTTTGGTAAAAACAACCCACCTTACCGGAACAACAACCGATTTAGGGATTCTGATGTCTATGTTTACGCACAAAAAATATAGAAAAAACCCGGAGCTGATTGCAAGAGCAAAGCTTTTATCAAGTGTTATGTTGGCTTATGTTACAGGAGCGGTGTTTTCAGGATTAACTTATTATTATCTGGAATTCAGCGTATTTTATGTAATCAGCGTTTGCTTGATAGTTGTTATCGGATATGATCTTTATAAAATTCATCTGAGACACTTTTATACGAGCTACAGATATTCGAAAATCTATAAAAAACCCAATTTGATGGCTTATTTGTACGACAGAATACATGGAAGCGCCGAAGTGGTAATGAAACAAAAACGACCGGAAAAATCTAAACTGGTCTTAGAAGAAAAAATGATGTGACGATCATTGATTAAAATTTGGACAGCACAAATTGTATATACTTAGTTTGGGGCTCTTAATTGTTATACAATTAGGGGCTTTTTTTAATAGGATTGTGTAAAAGTTAGGGATAACTTAATCTTAAATCATTGTTTTACTGTTTTAAATCTTATTTGCTTTGCCTATTTTTGTAAGTTCATTACCCACTTATGTCAGATATTATTCAGCTTTTACCCGATCATGTAGCCAACCAAATCGCAGCCGGTGAGGTGGTACAGCGTCCTGCATCTATTGTAAAAGAGCTTTTGGAAAACTCTATCGATGCGGGAGCTACAAAAATAGAGCTGATTATAAGAGATGCCGGGAAAAACCTTATTCAGGTTGTTGATGATGGAAAAGGAATGTCTGAGACCGATGCAAGAATGTCTTTCGAAAGACACGCCACATCAAAAATAAGAGGAACTGAAGATATATTTAAAATAGCAACCAAAGGATTTCGTGGTGAAGCTTTGGCTTCTATTGCTGCTGTTTCTCAGGTTGAATTAAAAACTAAACAAAAAGACACTGCATTAGGAACCAATATTTACATTGAAGGCGGAGTTTTCCAGTTTCAGGAACCAACGCAGACTTCTGAAGGTTCTAATTTTTTAGTTAAAAACCTTTTCTATAATGTTCCGGCAAGAAGAAAGTTTCTTAAAAACAACAATATTGAATTCCGTCATGTCATTGATGAATTTCAGCGTGTTGCTTTAGCTCACGAAGGTTTAGAATTTTCATTATTTCATGATGATGAGCCTATTTTTAAATTAAGAAAAGGAACTCAGATGCAGCGAATCGTTGATATTTTCGGCAGAAAGCTTCATCCACAACTGATTCCTATCAAAGAAGATATTATTTGGTGTAAGCTACATGGTTTTGTTGCAAAACCTGAAGGCGCTAAGAAAACTCGTGGCGAACAGTTCCTTTTTGTAAATGGAAGATTTTTTAAAAGTCCGTACTTCAATAAAGCCGTTCAGGAAGCTTTTGAAGGATTGCTTTTACCTGGATACATTCCTACATTTTTTCTTTTTCTTGAATTAGATCCGGAAAAAATTGATGTTAATATTCATCCTCAAAAAACGGAAGTAAAATTTGAAGATGAGCATCTTATTTTTGCTTTGCTCCGTTCTACCATCAAGCGTTCTTTAGGAATTTACAATATTGCACCAAGTTTAGATTTTGAAAGAGATCCGCAACTTGATGAAATGATGCAGAAAAGCTTTCCGAGCAAAAGCAACAACATTGGAAATCTCAAAATGCCTGAAATAATTGTAGACCGAGATTACAATCCTTTTTTGGAAGAAAGAGGAAATCCACAAATAGAAATTCAGAATCTTACAAAAATGTATCATCAGAACATTTCTGCAGAACCTTCAAAAATCAATTTATTTGAAGATGAAGATTTTGATGAAGATTTGATGCGACTTCCCAACGGATATTGGCTTTTCAATAAAGGAGATTCTACATTAATGCTCGATCTGGGTAGAATGCACCGTCTTTTGGTGGCAGAAAGCAATAAAAAATCAAAAAAATCTACAAATAGACAGTCTCTTTTGTTTTCGTTGGAATATCATATGAACGAGACTGAAAAGAGTAAGTACAAAGCGATAAAAAAATATCTTCCAGAACTTGGTTTTGAAATGAGCATCAACCACGACAGTGTTTTAAGTATTGATGCGGTTCCGGAAGGATTGAAAGAATCTCAGGTGATGAAATTTCTGGAGAATCTTTTTGAGGTTTTAGAATATAAAACTGAGGAAGAATTTTTACAGTTTTACCAGAATCAGTGGAACAAAATGCAGTCGAAATCCCGTTTTGATTTTATCTATAAAGCAGATGCTGAACAATTGATTAAAGATTTTACAGCATTGGGCTTCCCAGAATTTTTACCTAACGGAAAAAGATGTTTTTATGAGGTTCCGTTTAATGATTTTAAAAATAAATTTTAAGTAGATGTTTAATAATATACCGCCACTTACCCGAAATATCATTATAATAAATGTAGTTGTATTTATTGTGGTAACTCTTCTAAACAGCAATCAGGTAAATGCATATTTAGCAGCTTTCTATCCATTCTCCCCTTTTTTTCACTCTTGGCAAATAATCACACATATGTTTATGCATGGAAGTTTTATGCATATTTTATTTAATATGTTGACTCTTTTCAGCTTCGGTCCGATACTGGAACAAAGTTTGGGTGACAAAAAATTTCTAATACTATATTTTTTAAGTGGGCTTGGTGCATTTTTCTTATTTAATTTATGGAATTTTGTTGAAGTTGAGCAAATCAAATCTAGTTTAGAAAGTTTTGGGTTTGACATTAATGGTTATTTAGCAGGAGAATCTGTTCAATTTAAAGGAAATTCGGCGGCTATTATTACCCAACAGGGATTATTAGAAGACTTAAAAAATATTATTTCAATACCGATGGTTGGTGCATCCGGAGCAATCTTTGGAGTTATTGCCGCGTTTGCAACTTTATATCCTGAAGCAAGAATTGGAATTATGTTTATTCCCATTCCCGTAAAAGTAAAATATGTTCTCCCAATTGTTATTATTGTTTCAATAGGATTAGGCGTTACAGGAAATGTCGGTGGAATTGCTCATTTAGCTCACGTTGGAGGTGCAATCGTTGGATTTATTTTAGCTAAAATCTGGAAAAAACACCTATACCGATTCAAATAATATCTTGTGAAAATTTTCCGATTAATACTTTTAATACTGCATTTAGGATTATTATTTCTGTTAACAGGAGTTTTACTGAATGCTTATATTCCACCGAAAATTTTTCCTTGGTTTAATTTACTGTCTTTAGGCTTTCCTATTTTAGTTATCGGATATGTTATTCTCACATTCTTCTGGATTTTCAGCTGGAAAAAAAGAGCATTTGTCTTTATGTTTTTAGGTTTATTTTTTCTGAATCCTGTAAAAAGATGGGTTAATTATTCTTCTGAAAGTAAAGAAATAGCCAATCTTAAAGTTCTTACGTTTAATATAAAAGGTGGGAAATTAGGGAAACAAAAAGTAATTGATTACATCAACGAGCAAAATGCAGACTTAGTTTTTATACAGGAATACGGCGATGATGGCGAACTACAATTAAAAAACATCACAGGAAAGCACACTGCTTCCATTGTATCTCTTTATACACATTATAAAATATTAAGTCGAAAAAACCTTTTCGATGGTCTTCCAGATACAGATATAACCTCACAATGTGAACAAATCGATCTCGAAATAAAAGGTAAAACCTATCGTATTCTTAATGTTCATCTCCAATCTTTTGGTGTTGTAAAAAGCATGGTAAAGCTTAACGGAAGCAGCGAAGAAGATGAGCAAAAAGTGAAAAATATTGTCAAAAAATTAATTCCCACCTTTAAGTCGCATCAGGAACAGGTAAAAATTATTCGAGAAAGCATTGATAATTCTCCTTATCCTGTAATTGTAGCAGGAGATTTTAATGCAGTTCCTAATTCTTATGAATACTATAAAACTTCAGAAGGGTTAAAAGATGCTTTTTATGAAGTAGGCAGAGGAAGTGGAACAAGCTTTCATGATTACAAATACCCTTTAAGAATAGATTATATTTTTACTTCAGAATCTATAAAACCGGTGAGTTATAAAGTTGATCGCTCCGTAAATCTTTCTGATCATTTTCCGGTGATTGCCACTTTTAAAATTGATTAAACCAACTATTTAAATTTCATAAAACGCTGATTGGCAGAATTTTTGTTACTAAACAAACATTTGAATTCATGAAGCGGTTTCCCTTTTTACTTTTTATCCATTTAATTGTTTTAACACTATTAATCAGCACGTTTGCAAACGCTTGGATAACTCCTAATTATTTCAGCAAGCTCAATCTTCTTTCATTAGGTTTTCCTTATTTAATTTTAGCTCATCTTTTATTTACACTTATTTGGATAATTAAAAGAAAAAAAATTGCTCTCATTTTTATTTTTTCAACATTTATTTTTTATAATCCTATAAGACGATGGGTAAATTTTTCTCCACAAAACAGCAATATTACTTCCACGAAAACGGATATAAAAGTTTTAACCTACAATGTAAAATATGGAAGTTCGGGTTGGAATAATGTAAAAAAATATATCAGAGATCAAAATGCCGACATCATTCTGGTTCAGGAAAAAGACACCAACAGAGCTCTAAGAAGCGATTTGGTAAAATATCCTTCGGTGATATTAAAAACCAAACATAAAATTTTGAGACAGGGAGATTTAATCAATGATGCTTCTAAAGGCAATTCTTTTTTTGCTGATATTGATATCAATGGTAAAATCGTAAGAGTTGTAAATGTTTACCTGGAACCTTTCAGATTAAATAAAAACATGCTTGGAATGGAAGATGTAAACTCCGAGAAAAAAGAAAACAATAAAATGGAAGCTCTTTTTTCAAGACTGATTCCTACCTTCAGAACGCATGAAGAACAGGTGAAGAAAATCAGAAAAGCAGTTGACAATTCGCCTTATCCGGTGATTCTTGCAGGAGATTTTAATTCCGTTCCTAATTCCTGGGAATACTATAATTTAGGCAAAAACTTAGACGATGCCTTTGTAAAAGCAGGAAATGGAAGTTCTACAAGCTTTCATGATTATAAATTTCCTCTGAGAATAGATTATATTTTTGCATCGAGCAGCATTATTCCAAAAAGTTATAAGGTAGATTATTCTGTAAAATTATCAGATCATTATCCTGTAATTGCCGAATTTCTATTAAATTAGTCGCATGAAAAATGTGATTTTTGCCAGTGTCATTTTATCTTTATCAACGGTTGCCTGTTCTCAACGAGAACCCGTTGTCAATAACGTTCAGGAATTAAAAGTAAAATACGACACCACCGCAATAGATTCTTTTTCGGCAGGCGCTACATCAGTTGATATTGCAAGACAAATAAGAATGTCTTCACAAAAATATCAGGATTCTTTAAAAGAGGCCTTAAAATTGCAACAGGAAGAAAAAAGAATCACCGAAGAGCTTGAAAAAGAAAACAAAAAGAAAGCTGAAGCCGAGAAAAAATTAAAAGCTTCTGAAAATGCAACAGAACCTAAACAGGAATAATTAAATAATTTTTTATCGCAAATGAAAATTTTTTGTTCTTTTTTTCGTTTAAAAACACATCATCAATTCATTTAAATCAACATTAAAAATATACACAATGAAAAAGCACATTTTAGCAGCAGTAGCCGTTTCTACACTATTTGTTGCATGCACAAAGTCAACAACAACTGAAAAAACTGAAAATCCTGACGGATCTGTAACAACGACAACGACGACAGAACTCGGTACAGACTTGGTAGATAGCTCAAAAATAGATAAGGCAAAAAGCGATATTAAAAATACCGTAGATAATGCGGGTGATAAAATAGAGAATACTGCTCAGAAAGCAAAAGAGGATATCAACGCTGCAGGAAAAGATCTTAAAAGCGAAGCCAATAAAGTAGGGAAAGATATTAAGTCTGGAGCTCAGGATGTGAGTAAAGATGTAAAAGATGCAGCTGCAAAAGGAGCTCAGAAAGTAGAGGATGGTGCGAAAAAATTTAAAGAAGATCTTAAAAAGTAAACATTTGATTGTTTTTTCGCTAAAAACCCAAATTATTTGTAAAACTTGTAGTATATTTAGATTTCTAAAAATCACCAAAACAAGTTACTATGAAAAAACTAACTGCTTTAAAAGCTAAAAAGCTCACAAGAGAAAATCTGAAAAAAGTACAAGGAGGCTATGTTCCAAAAGATGAAGATGACGGATGCGGATGGAATATGTGCAGAAATTCATTTGGAAGATGCTCTGTCTTTGCTTGTTGATTAAATAAAATCAACTTATTAAAATAATAAAAACCGCAGAAATTTCTGCGGTTTTTTTATGCTTTATTTAGCTCCAATAAAGGATCAATATATTCTCTGTCGTTACTCAATCTCGGAACTTTGTTTTGTCCTCCTAATTTACCCTTAGATTCAAGCCAGCAATAGAAAAGATTGGGTCTTGCAATATGCACTACCGGTTTTTTCAGTGTAATATTATTGTATCTTTTGGCTTCGTAATCAGAATTGATGCTTTTCAGATGCCTATCAAAAATATCCGTGAATAAATCTAAATTTTCGGGATGTTCACTAAATTCAAAAATCCACTCATGAGCGCCGCTTTCATTTTCTTTCATAAAAATCGGAGCTCCCGTAAAGTCTTTTACAGCAGAATTGGTTTCCTGACAAGCTTTGGTTAAAGCCGATTCCACATTGGTAATCATCAGTTCTTCACCAAAAGCATTAATATAATGTTTTGTACGACCCGTAATTTTTATTCTGAAAGGATTTGTTGAAGTGAAAATAACAGTATCTCCTATTAAATACCTCCAAAGTCCGCCATTGGTTGTAATCACCATTGCATAGTTTTTCCCGATCTCTACACCTTCCAGACTTACCACTTTCGGATTAGAGCGGTGAAACTCATCCATAGGAATAAACTCATAGAAAATTCCGTAATCGAGCATCAGAAGCATTTCATCACTATTCGATCTGTCCTGAATTCCGAAAAATCCTTCAGAAGCATTATAGATTTCATAGTAATTGATGTCTTTCCCGATAATCGGTTTATATTGCTCTTTATAAGGTTTAAAACTAATTCCTCCGTGAAAAAACACTTCCAGATTTGGCCAAAGTTCAGAAACATTTTTTACATCCGTTTCTTTTAAAACTCTCTGTAATAAAACCATCATCCAACTTGGAACTCCCAGAATACTTCCTACATCTTCATTTTTAACTTCAGAAACAATGGCTTTCAGTTTACTTTCCCACTCTCCCATCAATGAAACTTTCTTGCTTGGCGTTGTTGTAATTTCGACCCAAAAAGGAAGATTATCAATTAAAATAGCAGAAAGATCACCGAATTTTGTGTTGAAATCTGCATACAATTCAGAGCTTCCGCCCAAACGTAAATTTTTATTGGTGAAAAGTTGATTTTCCGGATGATTATTAGCGTAAATGGAAACCATATCCTTTCCTGCTTTCATATGGCAATATTCAAGGCTTTCTGCTGAAATAGGAATGAATTTACTTTTGGCATTGGTTGTTCCGGAAGATTTTGCAAAATGCTTGATATAACCGGGCCAACTTACATCTTTACAGCCCTGTCTTGCGCGCTCAACGTAAGGTTCAAATTCTTCATAAGTAACAATCGGAACTTTATTTTTAAAATCCTGATAACTTGAAATAGAATTAAACCCATACTTCTTGCCGTATTCCGTGTCTTCTGCATGGAATAACTGAGAAAACAGGATTCCTTTCTGTGTCTCGATAGGATAATCCATAAAATGTTGAATCTGATCTATCCTCTGCTTGATAAACCAATTGACTACCGTATTGAAAAGTGCTTTCGTTGCCATTCTGACAAATATAATAATATTTGGATTTTCAACGAGTTATTTAAACAAAAAAACCATCACAAATTTGCAATGGTTTTCATATTAATTTTTAAATGCTAAAAGATTAGCAGTACTCGTCGTAAGCAGCCTGTAGGTTTGCCGCAATAGCTCCTGCAGGATTTCCTTCAATATGATGTCTTTCAAGCATATGTACCAATTCTCCGTCTTTGAAAAGAGCCACACATGGTGAGCTTGGAGGGAATGGTGCCAAATGTTTTCTAGCCGCTTCTACCGCTTCTTTATCGAAACCTGCAAAAACTGTAGTCAAATGGTCTGGTTTCTTATCTCCTGTTAAAGAGTAAACAACTCCCGGTCTTGCCGCTCCCGCTGCACAACCACATACAGAATTGATTACTAAAAGAGTAGTTCCTGATTGTTTTAAAGCATCTTCTACCTGAGCAGGAGTTGCTAAATCTGTGAAACCTTTATCTGTAAGCTCAGCCTTCATAGGCATTACTAAATCTGTTGGATACATTTCTTATTTTTTTTAAGTGTTTACAAATTTACACAATTCTGCATGTATTTACAATTTATAAAAACTATCTAAGTATTTAATAAACAAAATGAAAAGCTACTGATATATAACGATATAATAATAAATTTAATTAATATTTAAATAAAAAGCACAGATATTAAATTATATTTGCTAAATTTAAAATGATTCTAAAAACGATTTCCATGAAAAAAAACTTATTAATTAATCTTTCAGGATATTAGAGTAAATCTAATGCCAATGTAATTCCCTCACCTTTATCTTTGTTTTATCTTAGGTTTTTAGAATATTCATAAAAAAATATCGATAAAGGATTTACAATAAATAAAGCCCGAAACATAAAGTTTCGGGCTTCGTTAATCAAATCGATATGCAAAGGTTGAATATCCTTTATAAATGGTTGATGGGTTTTGGTTGTTAGTTGATAGTTTAATCCATCAACAAACAACTATTAACCAATAACTATGAAAGTAACTTCTTCGCCATTTCTGAGATACTTTTTCCGTCAGATTTTCCGGCTAAGTTTTTTGAAGCCATTCCCATCACCTTTCCTAAATCTTTAATAGATTCAGCTCCGGTTTCAGAAATAATCTGCTTAATTTCAGCTTCCAATTCTTCAGAAGATAACTGTGCAGGTAGAAATTTCTCAATGACTTTCATCTGAGCCTCTTCTACCTCTGCCAAATCATTTCTTCCCTGAGCTGTAAACTGCTCGTAAGAATCTTTACGCTGCTTAATCATTCTTTGCAAAATTGCAATTTCCTGCTCAGATGAAACTTCAGCTCCTAAAGCTTCCGTTTTTAGCAATAATATCTGAGATTTTACAGCACGAAGAGAATCTAAAGCTACTCTGTCTTTAGCTCTCATTGCTGTTTTTATTGCTTCACTTATGGTAAGTTCTAAACTCATAATTTTTGTATTAATGTAAAAAGTATAATGTATTTATGATTAAAATATAAACGCTTCTAATATCGTTAATACATTTTACGTAAATACATTAGTACAATTCTTAATCTACATCTTTATTTAAAAATCTGTTTTCTCTGATCTGCATGTTCCCGTTGTTGTCAGACAAATATGTGTTGATATTTTGATCTGAAGCATTAGAACCGTCAATTGAAATATTTTTTCTCTTGAAGGCAGGTACAGATTCAAACTCATTCACATTATCGAAGTTCTGGTAACGAGAATTGAATTCTTTCAATTTGTTTCTTCTCTCTACTACTCTTTCCTGATCTGCAGGTTTATCTACAAAGGTAAATTCAGATTCTGTCTGTTTCTGAGTTTCTACTTTTGGCTGTTCAGAAGTTTGATAGAAAGTTTCCACTTTTTGAGTAGTTTCTTCTATTTTTTTCTCGATTACTGAAGTTTCAAACTCATTTTTTGGCTGCCCAAAATCATATTTAGGCTCAACAGTAGGTTGGTTAACGGTAAAATTAAACTCAACTTTTTTTTCATCTGAATAATTACTGTTGAAAGAGTTGTCTCTAGGCTCTTCTTTTTTATTTTCAAAATCAAAAGAGAAAGACTGAATTTCCAAATCATTAGGATCGTCCTCAAAAGAAAACACATTAATAGCCTCATCGTTTCCTGGTTCGTCATCTCTCCAGTCCTGAATTGGACTTTCTAATGTATTGGTCTCTCTATCAGAGAATTTTATTTCAGTATCTATATTCTCATCTTCGATAATCATTTTTTTTTCAGAAGATGACATTCTAAACTGCGGTGCATCATGATCTTCATCATCAAGTCTAAATAGGTTTTTTCCTCCAAAATCATATCCTTGCTCAGGTGCAATTTCTCTCTCATCTCTTTTTTTGAAAGGAGAAGCTTTTGGAGTTTCTAAAGCATCATTTAAACTGATTCTTATTTTCTCAGTAGGTCCGGAAAACTTTTGGTTATCGTTAGAAAAACCAGTAGCAATTACCAATACACTTACTGCATCACCCAATTCTTCGTCAGCTCCAACACCAAAAATAATATCTGCCGTATGACCTGCTTCTTTCTGGATATAATCCATGATGATACCGATTTCGTCCATTGTAGCTTCTTCTACACCACTTCTGATCAACAATAACACGTTTCTTGCACCTGTAATTTTGTTGTCGTTCAATAATGGAGAATCTAATGCTTTTTTTACCGCTTCTTCAGCTTTGTTTTCACCAGAAGCAGTACCAGTAGACATTAGTGCAGTACCAGAATTCTGAAGCACAGATTTAGCATCTCTAAAGTCAATGTTTACATCAAAGTAACCGGTAATAACCTCTGCCATTCCTTTTGCAGCATTGGTTAAAACTTCATCGGCTTTTGAGAACCCCTGTTTGAAACCCAGGTTACCAAATTGCTGTCTTAATTTATCATTGTTGATTACAATTAGTGAATCAACATTATTTCTTAGTTTATCTAGTCCTAATTCTGCCTGATCAAGTCTTCTTTTCCCTTCAAAACTGAAAGGTACGGTAACAATACCTACTGTAAGAATCCCCATATCTTTAGCAACTTTTGCAATAACCGGCGCTGCACCTGTTCCGGTACCACCACCCATTCCTGCAGTGATGAAAACCATTTTCGTGTTTTGCCCCATTGCAGCTTTGATATCTTCGATACTTTCAATCGCCGATTTTTCACCAACTTCAGGGTCTGCACCCGCTCCAAGACCTTCAGTAATGGTAACTCCCAACTGAACTTTATTTGAAACCGGATTGTTATCTAAAGTCTGTGCATCAGTATTACAAATCACGAAATCTACCCCGTGAATACCTTTTTCGTACATGTGTTTCAGAGCGTTGTTTCCACCGCCTCCAACACCAATAACTTTGATGATCGAAGAATTTCCTTTTGGCAGATCAAATGAAAATCCTTGTGTGCCTATATTTTCCATATTTAATTTTTTCTAAATTGATAATCGACTATGATAATTGATGAGAAAGACCATTCATCGTTTATCATTCATCATTTATATTTTATTCTACTTCTTCAAAGAATTTTTTCACTTTCTCCATCAGCGACTGTCCGAAGGTTGGTTTCGAAGATCTAGATGTTTGTACCGGAGCTTTAAATTCTTCTTCTATTTGCGGAGCTACTTGAGTTTCAGCATTAATATCAGTTTGTACTTCTTTTTGCTCAACTTTAGCATCAACTTCAATTTCAACCTCTTCTTCTACAACAACTGTTTTTTTGTCTCTGATTTTTAAACTTTCCATCAGCAAACCAATAGAAGTAGCAAATTCCGGTCCTTTAAGATACTGGTTTTTGTCGTTTGCAATGTATTCATTTGCAAAACCAATTCTGCTGTCGAAACCTGTTGTATAATTTGCCAACTGACGAAGATGTTTCAAGTTTGAACCACCCCCAGTCAATACAATTCCTGCAATCAGTTTTTTCTTTTGTTCAAATGCTCCGTAAGCTTTCAATTCTGTGTTAACCATTTCCAAGATTTCCTCTACTCTCGCATTGATAATCTGCGCTAAAGTTTTAAGAGAAATCTCTTTATCCGGTCTTCCGTGAAGCCCAGGAATGGTTACAAATGTGCTATCTTTTTCCAATTCAGGAACCGCAGAACCGAACTTAACCTTTAATTGCTCGGCGTGCTTTTCAATAATTGAACAACCTTCTTTGATGTCTTCCGTAATAATTCCGCCTCCGTAAGGGATGACGCAAGTATGACGGATGATATTATCTTTAAAAATAGCAATATCTGTAGTTCCACCACCGATGTCTACAATTGCTACTCCTGCTTCTTTTTCTTCTTTGGTAAGAACAGCTTCAGAAGATGCTAAAGGCTCTAAAGTAAGTGCCTCCATTTCCAAACCTGCTTCTCTTACACATCTTGCGATGTTTCTGATGCTTCCCATTTGCCCCACAACAACATGGAAATTCGCTTCCAGACGTTTTCCGTGCATTCCGACAGGCTCCTGAATTTCTCCTTCAGAATCAACCTTATATTCCTGCGGAAGTACGTGGATAATTTCCTCGCCCGGTAACATCACCAGTTTTTTCACCTGATCTTTTAACGCTTCAATATCATCGTCTGTGATAAATCTATCCGGATGTTCACGCATAATGTAATCTGAATGCTGCAGTGAACGAATGTGCTTTCCTGCAATACCCACAGTTACCTTATGAATAGGAACTCCTGCGCTTGACTGTGCTTCTGACACAGCTGCCTTAATGGAGTTAATGGTTTGTGAAATATTATTCACAATTCCTTTATGAACTCCCAGACTTTTTGCCTTCCCTACACCGAGAATTTCTATTTTCCCGTGTGCATTCCTCCTTCCGACAATGGCGACAATCTTGGTTGTCCCGATGTCAAGACCTACTGAATACTCTTGATTTTCCATTGTATATATCTCGATTTGATTTAATTACTTTTTTTATTAAATAGGATTACATCCTATCCTTTATTAAGTCGTCCCTTCGGGACTCTTTTTTTTATTCTATTTTAATCTTTGCTTTGGGTTTTGTCGCCGTTTTCTTTTCGGGAGTTTTATTTTTCTCCTTTGGTTTGACGACCGCTTTCGGCTTCGTGTTTTCTTTCGGTTTTAAAGAAGTGGAGCTCGCTTTTTTTACTATCGCAACCGGAGCTTTTACCAAATCTTTATGGCTCGCTTTTAAAATACTGTCATTTTCTTTAAAATAAGGATTCAGCGTTGTTACAATCTGGTTTTGATATTTTACCGAAATCATTTTATACTTTTGCGGATCCTGAAACACCAGATATTTTTCTACAAAAGTTTTAAAACCCTTTACTTTTAATTCGATATTGTCTAAATCTCCTATTTCCACTCTATAAATTCCTTCACTAGTCAGAAGATTATAGCTGTCTTTATATTTTGAGATCCCGATGAAATATTTTTTACTGAAATCGTCTTTATCAATCTTATCAACTAGTTCGGCAAGCTTTTCATATTCATCTTTTTTCACATCACCCGTCACCAACATACAAGGATGAGAATAGGTTTTAGAGATCGGAAATTCTATTCCTTTTTCGTCCACATAAAAATCCTTTCCTTTATAATTCAGCCTGAAAACCGGAACTCTTTGTTTGATGTCTAAATTCAGTTTTCCATTTAAATTTAAATACACATTCGCGCTGTCAACCGCAGGAAGCGCATTGATTTTCTTTTCCAGCTCGGGAATATTTAAATCTCCAACTTTTCTTGACGGATTTTCTTTATTAACTATCTCACGAATATCTTTTTCATCAATAAAATAAACCGGAGTTTTTTCATTCATTTTTACAGAAATTTTATTGTCCGTAATCTTCTGACCCCCAAATTTCTTCAATGAGAAACTCAGCAGGAACCCAAGAATGATCACTGTGATGGCAATTTTTAAAATTCTGTATTTGTTTTTCATACTTTTTTGTATTCATGTATTAATGTAAAATGTATTCATGAGCAGTCATTAATACGTTAGTACATTATTACTTTTTACATTTTATTCATCCACTCGCAAATCGGGTCATACAAAGTATCTATATTTCCGGCACCGACTGTGAGTAGAATATCAAATTCTTTTTCTTTTATTTTGCTGAAAGTATCTGATAAATTCGACACTTCTTTTTTATTTAAAGTCACTTTTTCTAATAACCAATCCGAAGTAATTCCTTCAAAATTTTCCTGAAGCTCTCTTGCAGGATAAATATCAAGCAGAATCAATTCATTAGAATTATTTAAACTTTCCGCAAATCCATCAGCAAAATCTCGTGTTCTGCTAAACAAGTGCGGCTGAAAAACCACCAATAATTTTTTATCCGGATAAAAGGTTTTAATTGAACCAACCACAGCATTAATTTCCGTTGGATGGTGCGCATAATCGTCAATATAAATTTTACCGCTCGGATAAATATGTTTTGTATATCTTCTTTTAATTCCTTTAAAATTGGAAATAGCTTTCTTTAACGTTTCAAAATCGACTCCCAAATTGTGAAGAATAGCCAATGCAACCGTTGCGTTTTCTACATTGTGAATCCCCGGAATATCCCACACAAAATCTTTTATGGTTTCTGTCGGCGTATGAAAATCAAAATAGATTTTATCATGATCCATACGAAGATTGTCCGAATAATAATCTGCTTCTTCGTTTACTGCATACGTTTTATGTGCTCTTCCGATTTCAATACCTTTTCTTACAAAAAGCTGTTTATCTTCCGGAACTAAAGCTGCAAATTGTTTAAAACCTTCTTCAATCGTATTTTTATCTCCATAAATATCCAAATGATCGGCATCTGTAGAAGTAATCACTGCCCAATCCGGAGAAAGGTTGAGAAAACTTCTGTCATATTCATCGGCTTCAACAACAGAATATTGCGAACCGTTATATAGGAAATTTGATTTAAAATTCTCAGAAATTCCACCTAAAAAGCATGAGAAAGGCAAATCTGCTTCTTTACACAAATGCGAAACCAAAGTAGACGTAGTTGTTTTACCATGCGTTCCTGCAACAGCGATGCAATCTGTATTTTCAGTAATTAAACCTAAAACTTTTGCGCGTTTTAAAACTTCAAAACCATTTTCATTAAAATAATCTAAAATATCCAGCTTTTTAATTGCCGGAGTATAAATTACCAATGTATTTTCTTTCTGAAGCGAGGTAATTTTTTCATCAATGACATCTTCAAAAACAATATCAATTCCCTCGTTCATTAAAGCCGTCGTCAATTTCGTGTTGGTTTTATCATAGCCCAAAACATTTTTACCCGAAGCATGGAAGTACCGTGCCAAAGCACTCATTCCGATACCTCCGATTCCCACGAAGTAAAAATTTTGATATGTTTCTAAATTGTTCATTCTTTTTTCTTGCATTATTGTATTCATGTAAAGGGTATTTATGATTTCATTAATACATTTTACAATGATACCTTTTACAGTTTACTAAATATCTCATCTACAATCTCTTTTGCTGCATTGGGTTTGGCAAAATATTTCAGATTTTCAGACATTTCTTTTCTTACATTTTCGTTTTCACAGATCTCTGATAATGTATTCCAGAATTTCTCCTGCATTTCAGAATCTTTAACCATTTTGGCTGCATTTTTTTCAACCAGATTCATCGCATTTTTGGTTTGATGATCTTCCGCCGCAAATGGAAAAGGAATCAATAAAACAGGCTTCTGTGCTACCGCCAATTCTGAAATGGCAATTGCTCCCGCTCTAGAAACAATGACATCCGCTGCAGAATAGGCCGTTTCCATATCTTTGATGAATTCCTTTAATTGGATTCGAGATTCGAGATTCGAGATTCGAGATTCCTTGCTCAACTCTTTGTAATCCAATTTTCCGGTTTGCCAGATTAGTTGATATCCTTTTTCTTTAAGTTGATCAAGATTTTCTTTCCAACCGTTATTTAATGTTCTTGAGCCTAAAGATCCGCCAACCGATAAAATGGTCAGTTTATTTTTATCTAAACCTAATTTTTCTTTAGCTAAAGAAGTCTCCTGCATTCCTGAAACAATATTCTCACGAATCGGATTTCCCAAAAACTTTATTTTTTCAGCCGGAAAACCTTCCACTTTTGGGTAGGCTGTAAACACGGCTTTTGCTTTTTTACTTAAAATTTTATTCGTTACTCCAGCATGTGCATTTTGCTCCTGAATAAAAATTGGAATTCCCATTTTGCTGGCTTCATACAAAGCTGGTCCGCTTGCAAAACCGCCTGTTCCCACAGCAAAATCGGGAGCAAAGTTTTTAATTATTCTTTTAGATTTAGATAAACTTTTTAAAATTTTAAAAGGCAAACCTAGATTCGATAATATATTTCCTCTATCGATTCCTGCAATGTCAATTCCTTCTATTTTGTAGCCAGCTTGCGGAACTTTTTCCATTTCCATTTTTCCGTTGGCTCCAATGAACAAAAACTCTGCATCAGGAAATCTTTTCTTGATCTCATCTGCAATAGCGATTGCCGGGAAGATGTGTCCTCCTGTTCCGCCTCCGGATAACAATACTTTTAGTTTTTTGTTCATACTTTTTATTATTGATAAATGATGATTGATAAGCGATATGAAAATCAATTATAAATTATCATTCATCATTTACATTTATGCGATGTCGTTTATTTCGACAATGCTTTGTTTTTTGCCCATTCCTTCTTCATCGTAAATCTGTATTCTTGAGCTTATATTTAAAATAATTCCAAGTTGAATGTACGTTACCAACATGGATGTTCCTCCGTAACTTATCAGCGGCAATGGCTGTCCTGTAACCGGAATCAGATTCACTGCAACCGCAATATTTACTGCTAATTGTATAAAAATCATCACACCGAGACTGAGAACGAGCAACGAGCCGAAAAATGCGGGCATTTTACTTGCAATCATCACAATCCTTACAATCATAATCAGATACATGCTGATCAGAAATCCAGCTCCGATTAGGCCATATTCCTCAACAATTACGGCAAAAATAAAGTCGGATGCTGACTGCGGAAGCATTTGTTTTAAAGCAGATTTCCCTGGTCCCATTCCGGTAATTCCACCGTGAACGATAGCCGCTTTTGCCTGCATTACCTGATAATTTTTTGCCTTTACACTTTCATCATCAACATCTGCAGATTTTGCTTTGCTAGACGTAAATGTTTCGATACGGCTCATCCATGTATGTACACGGTTTCCGCCAATCATATTTGTATTTAATGCAATTAATAGAAACAATGCAATCGCAACAAATGATGCCGAAATAAAACCTGCAATGTATTTCCAGTCTAGCTGTCCGATGATCAAAACAATCACTGAAACCATTAGGATCATCAAAGCCGTAGAACCGTTATCTTTCGCAACCAACACAAAAACCAGTAAGATCGGCCCGAAAATGTACATAATGTTCTCAATCGGAAGTCTTTCTCGTGTTATTTTCTTGGTTAAATATCTGCACAGATAAATAATCAACATTAAAAAAGCAAAAGATGAAGGCTGAAATGAAATGGGTGTTCCCGGAATTTTCAACCATCTTGAGGCACTCGCTCCGTCAATCGTTTGTCCGGTAAACATTGTGACAATCAGCAGAATAATCATTAAACCCAACATAATACTGCTGAGTTTCCCCATGTATTCATACTTCACGGTTCCTACCAATCGCATGATTGCCAAACCTAAAACCACAAAGAACATATGCTTCATAACGTGCCCCGTTGTAGTCCCGTTATTTACAATATATTCTAAGTTTGAACTCGCAGAATAAACCGGGAAAATAGAGAAAATGGAGATCACAAGAATGACCATCCAAAGTACTTTATCGCCCTTTAGAAATTCGAATCTGCTTTCTTCTATATTCTGTTCGTTCATACGTTTCGTATTCATGTATTTATGTAAAATGTATTCATGATGCTAAATATCTTTATACATTAATACTTTTTACATTTTACAATTATTTTAATACTTGCTCTTTAAACTGGTGACCTCGGTCTTCGTAGCTTTTAAAAAGATCAAAACTTGCGCAACATGGTGAAAGTAAAACCGTATCACCCTTTTTTGCTAAAGCTTTTGAAGTTTTCACCGCTTCTTCCATACTTGAAGTGCTGTAAATCAATTCTTTTTTGTTTTTAAAGAAGTCGATAATTTTCTGATTATCAATCCCTAAACAAACAATTGCTTTTACTTTTCTTTTAACTAAATCTTCAATTTCGGTATAGTCGTTTCCTTTATCTAAACCTCCGACAATCCAAACTGTTGGGTTTTTCATGCTTTCTAAAGCATAATAAGTGGCGTTTACGTTAGTTGCCTTGCTGTCGTTGATGTATTTTACACCTTCAATTTCCGTAACAAGTTCCAATCTGTGCTCAACCGCCTGAAAAGTCATTAATGAATTTCTTATACTTTCATTATTGATTTCCAATATTTTACCTGCAATTGAAGCCGCTAAACTGTTGGCAACATTGTGATTTCCCAATAAAGACAATTCTTCAATTTTCATCGAGAATTCGTCTTTTAGTTTCACCACAATTTTATCTTCATTTACAAAACCTCCTTCATTCAATTTTTCTTTGGTTGAAAAAGGAATCATTTTGGCTTTAATTTCAAATTTTTCAAGAATATTTTTGCTCATTTCATCATCTTTATTGTAGATGAAGAAATTATCATTTTCCTGATTTTCAGTTATTCTGAATTTTGCTAAAGCATATTCTTCGTAGTTGTAATTGTACTGATCCAAATGATCTTTCGATAAGTTCAACAATAAAGAAATATACGGTCTGAAATTCTGAATATCATCCAACTGGAAAGAGCTTACCTCTAAAACATAATACTCATGGTTCTCATCGGCAACTTGTTTTGCAAAACTGTGCCCAATATTTCCGCCTAAACCAACATTCAATCCTTCATTTTTCAGGATGTGATAGATTAAAGACGTTGTCGTTGTTTTTCCGTTGCTTCCTGTGATGGCAATGATTTTTGCATCGGTAAATTCAGATGCAAATTCAATTTCAGAAGAAAGTCTGATTCCTTTCTCTTGAATTTTGATGATCATTTCTGTCTTTTTAGGAATTCCTGGACTTTTTACAATCCAGTCTGCATTGAGAATTCTTTCTTCATCGTGGTTTCCCTCTTCAAATTCAATATCATTTTCCGTTAAAAACTGTTTGTAATGATCCTTAATAGCACCTTTGTCTGAAAGAAATACTTCCAAACCTTTTTTCTTAGCCAAATAAGCAGCACCACATCCACTTTCGCCACCTCCTAAAACAACTATTTTCATATTTTTTTTATTTAATGATTGAAAGATTTAAATGATTCAAAAATTTTAAAATGCTTAAATCTTTTCAATTTTAAATTAATTTTCTATCTCATCTTCAATGTAATGAGACACACAATTGCCAACATAACTCCTATGATAATCATTCTATTAACGATTTTACTTTCGTGAAAACCGTCTTTCTGATAATGATGATGAAGCGGAGACATTTTAAACAATCTATTATTTTGGGCATATTCCAACCCGAATTTTCTTTTTCTGTATTTAAAGACAACTACCTGAAGCATTACCGAAATATTTTCAATTAAGAAAATTCCGCAAAGCACAGGAATCATGAGTTCTTTTCTTAAAATAACTGCCAAAACAGCGATCACACCACCCAACATCAGACTTCCGGTATCTCCCATGAAAACCTGCGCAGGATAAGTGTTATACCAGAAAAATCCGATGACTGCACCTACCATCGCGACGGCAAAAATGGTGGTTTCACCCATATTCGGGAGGAACATAATGTTGAGATAATCCGCAAAAATAATATTCCCGGAAACGTATGCAAAAAAGGCAAGCGCCAAAAGAATAATAGTACTTGTTCCTGCGGCGAGTCCGTCGATTCCATCGGTAATATTTGCTCCATTTGAAACAGCCGTTACAATAAAAATAACGATAGGAATAAAAACAATCCATGCCCATTCATGGGCATCTTTGTCATTCATCCAAAATAAAATTCCGCTGTAATCGAACTCGTTATTTTTGGTAAAAGGAACAGTAGAAACGGTAATTTTTTCTGTCGGCATAAAGTTTTGCTCAACATTATTTCTGTTGACTACTTTTGCATCAGCATATTTTCTTTTAACCGTAATATCCGGATGAAAATACATTGTAACTCCGATAATTAGCCCTAAACCAACCTGACCTACAATTTTGAATTTTCCGCTTAGTCCGTCTTTATTTTTCTTTATTTTCTTTAAATAATCATCTATAAAACCAATCGCTCCCATCCAAATTACCGTTACAATCAAAAGAACGATATAAATATTGGTAATTCTTGTAAACAGCAATACCGGAATTAAAGTCGCAATAATGATGATAAAACCTCCCATTGTAGGGGTTCCTTCTTTCTGTTTTTGTCCGTCTAATCCCAAATCACGAACTAACTCGCCCATCTGTTTTCCTCTCAGGTAATTGATGATGCTTTTCCCATAAACGAGGGCAATCGTTAATGAAAGTAAAACAGCCATTCCTGCACGAAACGAAATGTACCTCAACATTCCCATTCCAGGAATATGAATGCCTTGGCTCGTTAAATATTCGTATAGATAGTATAACATTTTTTATTTTTTTATAAATGATAAATGATTATTGATGAATGATAAAATCAATTAACATTGATCAATTACCGATTATAAATTTTATTTACTCATAAGCTTCCAAAGCTCATTAATTACTTCTTTATCGTCAAAATGATGTTTTACACCATTGATTTCCTGATAATTTTCGTGACCTTTTCCGGCTACAAGAATTATGTCTTTCGGCTCGGCAAATTTTATTGCCATCTTTATTGCTTCTCTTCTGTCTGGAATTGAAGTGTATTTGCTGAAATTCTGAGGCTCAACACCTGCCTCAATTTCTTTTATAATCACAGCCGGATCTTCTGTTCTAGGATTATCTGAAGTAATGATTGCCAACGTTGATTTTTTAGTGGCAATATTTCCCATTTCAGGCCTTTTTGAGTGATCTCTGTCGCCTCCACAACCAAAAACAGTAATCAGTCTTTCGTTTTTCGTTCTGATATCGTTGATGCTGTCTAAAACATTTTCAAGTGCATCCGGAGTGTGAGCATAATCTACAATGAAGAAAATTCCACCATCGGATCTAAATGTTTCAAATCTTCCGGAAACTCTTTTCAAAGTACTGATTGCCTGAAGAATTTCATCCTGTTGAAATCCTAATTCTGAAGCAATTCCAAAGACCAAAAGCAAATTGTAAACATTAAACTTTCCTGTTAAAGTCGTCCAGAATTCTTTTCCGTTAAAATTCAACAGCATTCCGTTAAAATCAAGCTCCAAAGTTCTTCCGTGATAATCTGCCATCGTTTTCAAAGCATACGATTTTTTCTTTGCTTTGGTGTTTTGCAACATCACATTTCCGTTTTTATCATCAACGTTGGTAATGGCAATGGCATTTTCATTTAACTCATCAAAAAATCTTTTTTTCGTTTTCAGATATTCGTCAAACGTTTTATGATAATCTAAATGATCGTGGGTAAGATTGGTAAATCCTGTAATTTTGAAATGCAAACCTTCAGTTCTGTTCTGAGAAATTCCGTGTGAACTTACTTCCATAAAGGCAAATTCACAACCCGCTTCGACAGATTTAGCTAAGATCTGATTGATGGTAATTACATCCGGAGTTGTATGTGTTGCCGGAATTATTTCATCCCCAACTCTTATTTCTACCGTTGAAAGCAGTGCTGAATTATAGCCTAAATTTTTAAAAACATCAAAAAGCAAAGTAGAAACAGAAGTTTTTCCGTTGGTTCCGGTAACTCCGATTAACTTTAATTTTTCAGAAGGATTTCCATAGAAATTAGAAGCTAATTGACCTAAAGTTTTAGACGAATCTTTTACTTTGATGTAGCTAATGTTTTCATCTAAATTTTCCGGTAGATTTTCGCAAACAATTGTTTTTGCGCCTTTCTCAATAGACGATGCAATAAATGAATGTCCATCTGCAGCTGTTCCTTTTACTGCAATATAAAGTGAGTCTTTGGAAACTTTTCTGCTGTCGAAAACCAAAGCAGAAACTTCACGATCGCTATTACCATGACTTTCTAAAACTGGAATTCTATTTAATAATTCAACTAATTGCATTGCTTTGATGCTTTTTATTTTTTTATTTGATAGGATTTTCATCCTATCCTTTATTAAGTCGTCCCTTCGGGACTCTTTTTTAATTCTGCAGAGATAAATATATTCTCTGGTTTTTGCTTATCGTTGTGCCTTCCAATGGGAATTGTTCTTTAATTCTTCCCACTCCTTTAAAGTCTACACGATAGCCTAAATTTTCCAATTGCGGGATAACATTTTTTCCGATTAACCCAACTACACTTGGCATTTGTTTATTGTTAACTGCTACTTTTACATTCGGTTCCACCATTTTATTAAGGTTCACCTTTCTGTCAACAAGCATTTCCTTCTCAATATTCTGCGGTGTTTTTAAGAAAGTTTTACCCGCAATCTCTTTAAAAACAGGAGCAGAAACCGTTCCTCCATAAAAGCTTTTAGCCGTATTCGGCTCGCTAATCATTACATAACACGTATATTTCGGGTTATCTGCCGGATAAAATCCTGCAAATGAGGCTCTGTATTTCATTGGACCAGGAAGCCAGTATTCAAATCTTGCCGTTCCCGTTTTTCCTGCCATTTTCAGGTTTGGAGTAAAAATACTTCTACCCGTTCCCTTTTCTACCGCTTTTGTTAATGCTGCGGTCATCATTTGAATGGCTTTTTCAGAAGCCATTTTCTTAACAATGACCTCTTCTTTTGCCTGAAAAATTGTTTTTCCATCTTTCATTATTTTATCAATGAAAAGAGGTTTTACCATTTTTCCTTTATTGGCAACTCCATTGTAGAAGGTTGTCAACTGCAAAAGATTAATGTTTGATGAATAACCATAAGATATTGAAGCCAATGTTGCAGCATTCCATCTTTTATTTTCCGGAGTTACAATTTTTGGTTTTGTAATTCCCGGAAGTTCGATATCCATTTTATCAAATAATTTCCATCTTCTTAAATGATCAAGGAAAATCTGAGGTTTCTCTGCGTAATATTTTGTAATCAGTTTAGCTGTTCCTACGTTGCTTGATTTTGCTAAAACATCACTGATATCGTAAGTTCCACCACCATGACCATCAGAAATTCTCTGCTTAGCATAGGTCCAGACTCCATTTCCAACATCTACCGTTGTGTTTTCATCTATGAAACCATCATCCATTGCCGCCAAAAGAGAAATGGTTTTAAAAGTAGATCCTGGTTCGATATTATCTTTTAAAGCGTAGTTGTAAGCATCTTCGTAAACGCCTGGTTCGGTTTGTCTTAAATTAACCAAAGCTCTCACTTTTCCGGTTTCAACCTCCATGACGATTACCGTTCCGTGTTTTGCTTCGAAATTGATCAGTTGTTTTTCTAAAGCAGAATGCGCAATATCCTGGATTCTAAGATCTAAAGTCGTATAAACATCCTGTCCGTCAACCGGTTCGCTAACTTTCCAGAAATCGATTGGCTTCCATTGAGAAGAGTTTACCCTTTGTTCCAGTCTACTTCCGTCTGTTCCTGTAAGAAATTTTGAAAAAGCTCCTTCAAGCCCCGATCTTACTTCACCATTATCCATTCCGATGGTTCCTGAACCGATTTCTGAAGTTGCGAGTTCTCTTTTATAATTCCTGTCAACGATAAATCCACCTTTATTTTTTCCTCTTCTAAAAATCGGGAAATTTCGGATTCTGTCGTACTGATCAAAGTCTAAACCTTTTACCAAAGAATAATATTGGTTCTTCTTTTTTTTCTGCTCATCGAATCTTTTTCTGAATTCAGCTCTCGGCTTTCCGAACATATTACTCAAAGAATCTGTAAGAGCACCAATGTTATTGCTGTAAACAGTATCTTTTATCGTTTTAAAATCAAGAAAAATATCATAACGCATCACGGTTGTTGCCAAAATTGATCCGTCGGAAGCAAACAAATTTCCGCGAGCTGCTTTCAGAGTTGCTGTTCGGTAATTGCTGTTGATATAATCGTCTTTAATTTCCTGAACATTGGTGTTCTGAAGAATAACGATTCTCGCCAAAAACATCACGAATACACATAAAGCAACAGTTGCGAAGAGGTAACCCCATCGCAGTGTTTTTTTTCTTTTGTTATCGTAATCATTTTGTTTTTGCATCACTACTGTCTAATTTGATTAACAATTTGTGCGGGTGACTTTCTAAAGTCATTAATGAATCTGCAGCGACTTCTTTGCCCAATTGAGATTCCATTTTTACTTTGATCAACTTACTTTGTGCGTAAGCGTTTCTCGATTTATATTCTTCTGTTTCTTCTTTTAAAGCGTTAACAATTTTTATTTTTTTGTTGACTAAATGATTACTATAAATCATCGCCATCATTAAGACAAACAACAACAGGAAAAACTTGTAATGAATTTTTATTTCATCACGGTTCAGAAAATTTCCTTTTATAATATCTATAAAAGTAAGTCTTCTCTGAGGGCGATTTGTTGTTCTTTTTGCCACTTGTTTATTAGTAATAGGTAATTAGTAATGTGTAATTATTTTTCAAATTGCTTATTACCGATTGCTCATTATTTATAATTTAATTCCGGTTCTCATTTTAGCACTTCTGGCTCTTGAGTTTTCTTCAATTTCCTTATCATCAGGAATAATCGCTTTGCTCTTTACCAACTCGAATGCTTTTTCGTAATTTCCGTAGATATCACGTTGCGGCTCACCTTCAAACATTCCGTTTTTCAAAAATCTTTTTACCAAACGGTCTTCCAGAGAATGGTAAGAAATAACCACCAATCGTCCACCCGGTTTTAAAATTTTATAAGACTGAACCAGCATTTCCTTTAAAACGTCAAGTTCCTGATTAACCTCAATTCTTATTGCCTGAAACAATTGCGCATAAAATTTATTTACTTTATGCGGCGGAAGATAACTGAACAGTTTTTTCAGATCTTCAGTAGTCTCTATGGTTTTATTTTTTCTGTGATGCACGATGTCACGAGCTAATTTTCTCGCTTCTCTCAATTCACCATAGTAATAAAAAATATCAGCCAAGGCTTCTTCGTCATACTCATTGATTACTTTTTTAGCATCAAGACTCTGCATGACGTTCATTCTCATATCAAGTGGCGCATTGCTTCTCGTAGAAAAACCTCTTTCGCCTGCATCGAATTGATGAGACGAAACTCCAAGATCAGCCAAAATACCATCAACCTGAGAAACACCATACATCAAAAGAGAATTTTCAAGGAATCTGAAATTCTGATTGATTAAGGTAAATTTCGGGTCGTCGATATTATTTTTAAGAGCATCAAGATCCTGATCAAAACCGTACAATTTTCCTTTTTCGGAAAGTCGGCTTACAATCTCGCGTGAATGTCCACCGCCACCAAATGTGCAGTCCACATAAATTCCGTCTGGATTGGTCACCAAATCATCCACACTTTGCTTCAATAAAACGGGGTTGTGATACATGCTTATTTGTGTTTATTTAATTATTCTTCATCAAACGCTCCCATCACATCTTCTGCAAGGCTTGCAAAATCGTCTTCGTTGGTCGCAATTACTTTTTCATAAGCTTCTTTATCCCAAATTTCAAAAAGTTCTCCCGCACTCGTTATCACAATATCCTTTGTAAGGCTTCCAAAATGGGTAAGATCTTTCGAAATCTGCAGTCTTCCGGCGGTATCAAGCTCAACCGTCTTCACTCCTGCTGTAAACATTCTTATAAAATCTGCATTTTTTTTGATGAATCTATTCAACTTATTTATCTTATCCATCAGCTTATCCCAGGCTTTCATAGGGTAAACTTCAAGACATGGTTGAAACACAGAACGCTTTACCACAAAGGTTTTATCCTCAAAGTCCTCCATCTGCTTAATTAGCGATGAAGGCACTTTAAGGCGACCCTTGTCGTCTATTTTGCACTCATATGTTCCAATGAAATTTCTCATTTGGAACAAAAATATAAATATTTTTCCAAATCCTCCCACTTTTTCCCACTTTTTGACTTAATGTTAATAAGTTTCATTAAATATTGACTATCAGAGAGATAAAATAATTCATGTAATCTATAATATAAACCTTCTTGTATTCAAGGCATAACAAAAAGAATTGTAAAAAATACCACAACAATAGGTTTCATATATTATTTTTAGTTTATATTAGTTATATCAAAAAATTTTTGGTGTTTAATTTGTATTTTTGCAAGGCTTAGATAGGCATTATGAGATTTAGTACAAAAAAAGAAAAGAAATATAACTTTATAGAAGCTGGAGAAGGTCACCCTCTTGTGCTTTTGCACGGGTTGATGGGTGGATTGAGTAATTTTGATAAAATGGTGAGTTTTTTTTCAGAAAAAGGTTTTAAGGTTTATGTACCTCAATTACCGATTTACGATTTGCCGGTACTCAATACCAATCTCACAACGATTGCAAAATTTGTAATCAAATTTATCGAAACCAATATTGGCAAACCAGTTACCATTGTAGGTAATTCTATGGGTGGCCATGTCGGTTTAATTTTAACTTTGGCGCGCCCAGATTTGGTACAAAATCTTGTACTAACAGGAAGTTCAGGTTTATACGAAAGAGCTTTTGGCGACAGTTTCCCAAGAAAAAACGACCGTTCTTATATCAGAAAGAAAGCAGAAGAGGTTTTTTATGACCCTTCAGTTGCTACTGAAGATTTGGTAGATGAAGTTTTCAGCGTGGTAAACGACCGAATGAAAGGAATTAAAACGGTGATGTTGGCAAGAAGTGCCATCAAACACAATATGTTGAATGATCTTCCTAAAATCTCAAGACCAACATGTCTTATTTGGGGAAAACAAGATAATGTAACACCTCCGGAAGTTGCAATCGACATGCACAAATTTATCCCTAATTCAGATTTATTCTGGATCGATAAATGCGGACATGCTGCCATGATGGAAAAGCCAGATGAGTTTAATGAAATTCTTTACGACTGGGTAAAAGACAAAATATAAAACGATAAACCATTAAGACTCTTCTTAATGGTTTATTTTTCTAAATATAAAAATCAATAAAATGGTTATAAAAACAGCAACGTTTGTAAAAAGCAGTGGAAAATGGCAAGAATGTCCAGAACCGGACATGCCGGAATATGCTTTCATTGGAAGATCAAACGTAGGTAAGTCTTCATTGATTAATGCAATGATGAACCACAAAGATTTAGCAAAAACATCAGGAACGCCGGGAAAAACCCAGCTTATCAATCATTTTTTGGTTAACGAAAACTGGTATCTTACCGATTTACCTGGTTATGGGTATGCAAAAGTTTCGAAAGTTCTAAGAAAAGATTTTGAAAAACTGATTACCAACTATATTCTTAACAGAAGAAACCTTGTGAATCTTTTTGTATTGGTAGATTCTCGTCACAATCCACAAAAGATTGACTTAGAATTTATTCAATGGTGTGGCGAAAGCGGAGTTCCGTTTTCAATTGTTTTTACGAAAGCAGATAAACTGAAACCCAACATTGCCATCAAGAATGTTGAAGCCTATAAAAATGAATTGCTGAAAACATGGGCTGATCTTCCTGAAATGTATGTAACCTCAGCAGAAAAGAAAGAAGGATGCGATGAAATTTTAAATTTCATTCAGACAACAAACGAATTTTTAGTTAATAATAGCGTTAATTTTAATGAGTAATATTGTTTGGAAAATAAAAAGTTTCGAAGAACTGACGACTTCAGAACTTTACGAAATCATTAAAGCAAGAGTAGATGTTTTTGTGGTTGAGCAAGACACGCCTTATCCTGATTTGGATGGATATGATCAAAAAGCACTGCATCTTTGGGCGGAGCAAGAGGATAAAACCGTATTAGCATACTGCAGAATTTTTGACAGAGGAATAAAATATGACGAAACTTCAATTGGAAGAGTTTTGACCTCAGAAAAAGGCAGAGGAAAAAATCTAGGAAAGCAACTGATACAATATGCAGTTGAAACGATAGAAAACCGTTTTAAAACTTCTGAAGTAAGAATTTCTGCACAGGATTATTTGTTGAGATTTTATTCAGGTTTTGGCTTTACAGCTACCGAAAAGAAATATTTGGAAGACAACATTCCGCATACGGAAATGTTTAGGAAATAATTGCATTAGCTTTCACTTGATAATATAAAGCCGGAATTTGAAAAAACTCCGGCTTTAAAATACCAAAAACTTAAAAAAGTGAATATGATCATTTTTTTGAGATATTATATGAGAGATATTGATTAATTATTTAGTGAAATTCTTTTTTTGATAAAGTGCCGCAAGATAAAGTCTGTTCTTACGGCACAAAATACAAATGATGATAAAAATGCGTTAAAAAAATATTCTTAAACGCTAAAGCTAACATACAGGTATTTATATCCAAAACAAAGAAAAGGGCTTGTAATTTTCCGGAATTTTACAAATATAAAAGCCAGAACTTTTAAATTCTGACTCTAGCAAAAAAATTTAAAAAATGAACTAATTATTCTCTTTAGATAACAAAATGATTTAATGTACTCTTACTTTAAAGGCTTCTTATAAAACAGTTTCTTTGTCTGAAGAATAATGTGAAATTGCCAATAACAGCATTAAGCATACAATTTTTATAATCTTATCTTTCATACTACAATTTTTTATTAAAAGCGCTGCAGGAAATCTGTTTCTACGGCACAAAGTACATGTGATAATAAAAATGTATTAAGATTTTTCATCTTAAACAATTAACATTAACAAGGCTAACTTAGCTGTTTTCAGATTTTAAAACAACCAAATGGTTGGTAATTTTCCGGAATATTACAAGCAAAAAATCAGAAGATAACATTCCTTTTACGAAATGTTTAGAAAAACACATTTCTGAATGATTACCGCCAAGAAAACATTGTTATTTCTCAATTCCTGAAAAAGAATATTTCGAGACAGGTTAGCTTGTCCAACTCTTGCATTGATGTGACCTTTAAGGTCAAATTTTTGAGTGTTTTGGTCAAACATCCAGCCTTTTTACTCAAATGTCCGAGCTTTTTGCTTTAATATCAGAGCTATTTACTCAGTTGTGCAACTTTTTTACTCGCTTATCCAACCTTTTAGCTTCGATATCGACATCTTTTACTCAAATTTATGGGCAAATTAATTCTTATAAAAAGAAGACATCTGTAACAGTTTGGTTACAGATGTTTTTCTTTTCGTGATATTCTTTTTCACCATCATAAAAGAGAAATCCGGAATTTTTTAAACTCCGGATTTCATCATGAAAAACATTAAAAAAACTGAAAATAATATGAATTACTTTTTCTTGATATAATATAAATATGGTGTCATTTACTTTTTCTGATTATCGAAGCATCAGAATTACCTTGAAAGCATAGAAAACTTAATCACCCCAACGCTTAAAGATTTCGAGTACAAACCTAGTCGCATTTAAGACCCGAACCAAGCAATTAGCTAGCACAATTCCGGAAATTTACTAGTATAACATCAGCTCTCCTCCATCTTTTTCTCTAAAAGTTTTTTTTATTTTCAGAATCTGATGCCTTGTAAAAAGAGGCAACCTGATTCTTATTTTTTTTACTGAATGATTGCTCCGTATTTTAATGTTCATCTGATTTGTAAATATGCCTTCCTGAATATCGAGCTCATTAATTAATGAGATTGGAAGTTCTATTTTAGACGGAACATACTTCTTTTCGACAAAAGGATGTCTTTCTTTAAGAGAAAAGCATTCGCCTGAGTTTTCTACCTCAATCCCACGAAGATTGATTATAATTAATGCTATTACTATAAAAAATAACAGGCAACCTAATTTCCATATTGTGTTTTCTGATATAAAAAATCCTATGATTGGAAGAATGCTTAAAGCAATCATCACACAGCCCATTACTTTAATCTTTTTTAAATTTGAAATTTTCATATTTACCCGTATTAATTACCTCTAAATAATGGCTTAGTTATAAAATTCATTTAATTATTATGGTTTTTTAAATATCTTTCTTTTAATAATCAATGATTTTATCCCGCATGTATAAATTGTAATAAAGAAAGCCAGAAATGATTTCGTTCCGGCTTCCACCATAAAAAATACATTAAAAAATAAGTGAAGACGTGAATTACATTTTTAGTGATATTGATCTGATTAATTTTTAAATGAAAAATCTGATATCTGATAAATGTGCCGTAGAAAAAAAGAGTTAGTCCTACGGCACAAAAACACAAATGATAAAAAAAATAAGCGTCAAAATCATCCTAAGACGCTTAAAACAATTCCTCTAACTTACTAGTTTTCAAACCACAAAACAAGTAAATGATTTGTAGTATTCTGGAAAATTACAAGGTAAAAATTTGAGAATAGTCTTTTTTATCATTTTATACCTGAGCTTCGTTAAAGAGAGAGCCGGAAATTTGAAAATCCCGGCTCTCAACACCAAAAATCTAAAAATGAAAGTGAATTATTTTGTTTTTAGTTTATATATGAAGTATTAATAATTTCTACTTTTTTAAACAAATAATCGTTTTTGATAAAAGTGCCGCAGGCAAAGTATACTCTACGGCACAAAACCAAATGATAATAACGTATTCTTTATTTACTATATTAATTATTTGCTTTTTTAATTAACAGGAATAGCATAGAAATAATTCTCCCACGCTCTGGTTGGGAATGACCAATAATTGGTATTTTTATTTTGAAACAGTAAATAAATTCTTGTCGGAGCTGTTACACTAATCACTGAAGACCCTGAAATAAAATTCTGTGTTGAATTTGAATCATTTATATCTGAGCCACTATTGATAACATCTGCAACCGTAACATTGTTACCGGCAGGACCAAGATGAGTGAATCCAACTTGTTCTACAGCAGTTTGTGATGAAGAGAGATATAAGTGCTCTATATATCTTGCATTCGCAATTCCCGCATATATTGTAGCTCCTGAATTTACAATCCATTTTCCTGGTGAAAGATCTATATATATTTCTGCATATTTTGGTGTAGTTCCTCCATCACTCTTCACCAATATATCGGTTGTAGGAAAAACACCTAAAACAGTCGGTTTTATAGAAGCAGGAGTTTGCCAAGTACCTAAACCATTAGCATCACTCATTAATACTTTTCCATCACCTTGTGTACCATCTACAATTTTGATAGCTCCGTTTGTAGTGCCGTTGTTTATTTCTAATTTTGTAGAGGGGGTTGTTGTACCAATACCAATATTTCCGGCAGGTGTTGTTCGATCTCCTGTAAGTCCAGTTCCGAATATTGCCCCACCAATGTTGAGCTGATTACTACCTGTATCAGATGCCAAATCCTGACTTGTTCCAACTACGATATTATTACTTCCGTTATTGAGCTGCCTTCCTGCATTAAATCCAATTGCAACATTGTTATTTCCATTTGTATTAAGATTGCCAGAAGGGTTTGCTAACGCACTTTTTCCTATTGCAACATTCGCATAACCTGTCGTATTCTTAAATAAAGCCTCTTGACCCAAAGCCACGTTATTGACACCCGTTGTATTATCTTTCATTGAGCTAAGACCAACCGCAACATTGCCCGAACCTTCTGTATTATTAGAAAGTACATTTCCACCCATTCCGGTATTATAACTTCCTGTAGTATTTAATACTAATCCGTTATTTCCAAGTACAGTATTGGTAATACTATTGCCTTTTCCTCTACCAATAGTTATTTCATTTAAATTTAAGTCTCCTCCTGTTATGGTTTTTATAAGATTGTTAGTATCAACGGTTCTAAAAGTCCGTTCTTTTTCAGTATTATTTGTTTTTACTACAAAATCTTGAGAATCAGTCGTTCCTATAAAGTTTGTTCCGGCTGTAGTTCCACTGTTACCTAAGAGAGACCAGTCATTTCCGCCGGCTCCGTTACTTCCAGTGGTAAGCTTTTGCCAAATATTTCCATCAAAATAAAAATATCCTATACTTGTAACGTTTATGGTTTTAGAAGTTGTATCTGCAGAAGCCAATGCTTCTGTAACATATACCAGACTTGCTTTCTGGTCTGCAGTATAAAGTGCATCTTTAGCTTTTAGCTCAGATCCTTTCAATCTGGGAGCGATAATTCCGTCTGCCTTTGTAAGATCAGACGGTTTCCCTGTAACATCTAAAGTTGCTTTTGGAGTTTCTGTATCGATTCCGACTTGCGAATACGCAGCACCAGATACCAATACGCTGATTGTAAAAATAATTTTTTTCATCATTCAGTTTTTTAAATTGTTATACTAAATTTTCAAAAAACTCTCAGTTTTGAGCTTTCATAGTTGTGTTTACCTATTCCTTCGCAGGAATGTCAAAAAAAATCGTAAAAGTTAGTTATAGGTAAGTATAGTTTTTAGGAAGAATTGATAATCAATTCTTTTTGTAAGCATATTGTTGGAACATTAACGCCTACTTTCGAAATTTTTTTTCATGCCTTTGTGTTTTGTTAAATAAACTTTTTGTGTGTCATCTGATTGTCATAATTTTCAAAAATTAAAACAACCTGTTTTTAGAATCGTATCAAGTGAGAGATTAAGAAGATTAAATTGAGGGAATTGAAAACTTATTAATCTCGACACTTAACTTTTCGGGAGCAAAACTAGCCCCATTTGAAACTTCACACAAATAAAAGGTTTGTAATTTTCTCGAATTTTACAAACATAAAATTTAAATTACCTTTTGAAAATCAACAATTTATAAAGTTTTTCATAAAATTAATATCTAATCAAATTGTAGCTTTTTTTACAACTTGATAGCTTACATTTCGTCGACATTTTTATTTTTTTCCGCTAATGAAGAGATAAATTTTGATGGCGTAATTTTAGTTTTTTTAGTAAAGACTTTTGTAAAATAGCTATGTGAAGAAAAGCCAGCCAAATCTGAGAGATGCGTAAGTTTGTATTTACTGCTTTCTGGGTTTTCATGAAGATATTCAAGAATATATTTAATTCTTAAATCATTAATATATTCATTAAACGATTTACCCCGATGTTCTTTTAGAATGCTGTTTATATATTTTGTATTCGTATCCAAAATACTTACAAAAGTACTTTTTGTGAAGTTTTTAGCTGTAAAAGCTTTTCCTTTTTCAAACTTTTGCAGTTTTTTTAATAAATCTATTTTTGTTGCATCTAATATTAAATGTGATTTTGGATCTTGGCAATCCGAAACAACTTCTTCGTCATCATTATCCTCTATTACATCAAAGCTTTCTTTCTTTTTATTCCTTTCAAGTTCTTTTATAATCTCTTCAAAATATATTTTTTGTTTTTTTCTTTTTCTCCTTTTAAACACCAAAACACCAACCGACAGAATAACAGCAAGTAAAATAAAAATATATTTATATTTTTTTTGATGCTCCAGATTAATATCCTGTCTATTAATTTCTCCATTAATAACTTTGATGCTTTCTTTTTTAGAATGATCTTTACGTGTTACAAATTCGGCAAAAAGCACCTCTCTTTTTTCTGAAGTATCAATATTAAGATTTAAGCGCTGTTCTAATAAAACAGTTAATCTCTCGTCCATTTCACTTTTTCTGGCAATATCAATTGCCTTATCAAAATAATCTGCTGCACTTTTCTTATCTTTTTCTTTAGCCGCAATCACAGCTTTACAAACATAATATATTTCTGATCTCCAATTAAACTCGTCAGACAATTGCGAAATATCATTACTAGATTCAAAAAAAGAAATTTGCTTTTTAGCTTCTTTTAAATTACCTATCATGAGGTAATCGAAAGCCAAATAACATCTTGCAAATGCAAATTCAGAGATTGCAAATTGGGGGAGGTTTTTATCTGAGCTTTTTTGAGAATAATTATTACAACGACTACGATATGGAATGGCTGCATCAAACTTTTTTTCATTTTCTAAAGAAATCGCCTTTAGCTTCAACGTCATTGCAACTAAATAAGGATTATCTGATTTTTGAGCGGTTTTTTCTACCTCACTCATATATTGAGTGGCTTTTTGCATAACCCCGGACTTATGATAAGACAGAGACAAATAATAACTGGCAATAAAACTTCCTTCTAATGAATGCTGCTCCAGGAATAAGGAGTCAGCTTTTTTAGCATAGAAAATACTTTTACTAAAATTCCCTTTTAAATAATACCCAACAAAAAGGTAAAGATAGCTTTTAGAAGTTTCAGCATCGGTATTAGATGTCTTAAGCATTTTCTCACCCTCATTAATTATTTGTCCAGAACTTTTAAAAGGTTTTTGGTAAATATCAAAGGTTGATTCGGATATGTTTATTTTGTTTTGCCCAAAACAGGTAACTGCAAACAAAAAGATTACAATTTTTAATACTTTCATCATCAATGTGTTTTTCGGAGTTGATTTTTAATACAACGAATGAATATTAAATTTTTACTTTAACACTCAAAAACTTATATAAAAACTACAGTTCCTTATTTTATTTTTAGCATAAGAATACGTTCATAAAGTAAAACAATAAAACTTATATTATGATAAAAATTGACCACACACTTACCACATATTATAACTTCTAAGGGGTTAGAACGCAATTTTATTGTTAAAAATTCTATTACCATCACAGGAAAAACACTCGTTTTCAAATTGAATATAAACTGAAAAACATAAAAAGCCCTTCACTGATAATCAGGAAGGACTTTTAAAATAAATCGTTATTTATACATTAAATCAACATAAGTTGTGTTTCATCGCAAAAAGTACGAGGCCCACTCTATTTTTGATATCTAATTTAATAAAAACAGAATCTCTGTAACCATCGATTGTTTTAGGACTTACAAACATTTTGTCTGCAATTTCTTTATAGGTAAGTTCGCTACATGCCCATTTTATAAAATCTATTTCTCTGCCTTTTAATTCTGAAAGTAAAGATGCGATTTTAGTATCTTCAGCTTTTACTTGTAATAGCTTCTGAGCAACAAAATCGGTGTAAAAACTTCCTTTTTCAAATACGGTATCAATTGCCTGAAAAAGTATCGAAGGCGGCATATCTTTCAACAAATACCCTTTTGCTCCGGCTTTCAGCATTTTGATCAGTATTTTTTCGTCATCTTCCATCGTCAATGCAATTACTTTGATATCAGGATAATGCTCTGAAAGCCATTCTGTGGTTTCAATCCCGTTTTTAAAAGGCATATTGATATCCATCAAAACTACAGCGGGTAATTCTGGAGCTTTTTCAAGAGCTTCAATAAAATCTTCCCCATTCGGATGATTCATAATCACACGATACTGGGGATTTTCCACAATCATATTTTCTAACGCTTTTGACATTAAAGTATGATCATCAACTACAGCTATCGGAATTGTTTTCATTATACATTTTTGTAATAGGTTATTGAAGTTTGAGTTCCTTTTTCTGGCTCAGATTGTATGGAAAATTCTGCATGAATAATTTTTGCTCTCAATTCCATATTTTTTAATCCGGAACCATCTTTCTTAAGGTTTGTATTAAACCCTTTTCCGTTATCAGAAATCAGAATGTCTAATTTCTCGTGGTCATCTTCAATTTTTATCGAAACATTTTTCGCTTTGGAATGTTTCAAGATATTGTTTATACTTTCTTGAATAATTCTGAAAAGAATCAAACCATGTTTCGGCATAATATCAATATCATGCTTTTGCGTTATCAGCTCTATTTTGAGCAGTCTTAATTTCTGAATTTTACTGATTTCTCTTTCCAAAGACTCTATTAATCCGAAATGAATTACCTGCTCTGTAATCAATGTCTTCGACAAATCACGGATATCCTGAATACATTCCCCTAACAATTCGTTTAATTCTACCAATTCTTCCTTTTCGGAGTCTCTCATTTTAGCAATCAATTGGTTTTGCCTTAAACGGACAACAGAAAGTTTTTGACCTAAATCATCATGCAATTCCTGACCAATATAATTTAAGGTCTGCTCTTTCATTTCGATTTGAGATGTTGCCAATTCTTTTTCAAACCGCATATCTTTTTCTTTCTGCGCAATCAATAACCTTGTTTTCTTTTGAATGAAAATCACGTAAACGAAAATCATCGTTAATACGATAATCAATAAAGTAAATGTAAATATTACAACCAATTTGTTTTCTTCCATACTTTACATTCAGGTTTGTCTAAACTTATCGGGTTTATTCCAAAATAATCCAAAAACAAGAACCCCGTTATTAATAAGGTTTAAAAGAAATAATATAAAAAAATAAAGCTCTGGTGAAACTTTTGTTCTGAAATAAAAGATAGGGATAATTCCGATATAATAAATAAGCGAACTTACCGAAATCCAAAACGGAAGATAATTCTTAATCTCAAATATTTTATCAGAATTAAAAGTTTGATATAAAAACAAAATAATTGAAAATGTAAGCAACAGAAGATTCACATACAGCATATTGAAAGAAAATCTACCTAAAAAGTTCTCTTCAAAGTATAACATACAAAATACGTTTACTAAAAAGATAACCATTATAACAGCCTGAATGTTTTTAAGCAGCTTAGAATCAAATAATTGGTAATAATATAATAAATAAAGAAAAAAGACAACAGAACCGCCAATGACGTAGAACGTATCTGTTGGCATTTTTATAAACTTAAAATAGAAATAGCAAAAAAAATCTAATAATGAAAATATGACAAAGCCTGCAAAGAAAAACAAGTTTACTTTTTCGATTTTTTTATAATTTATAAAAATCAAAATCAAGACTCCCATCAAAATTATCATGGATACTTGCTTACCAATTTCAACATCCCAAACCATTTTGTAATTATTTAGTTCATCGTTTCTACAAATGCATTGGGTGGTGGTGCAAGATTCGTCATATTCATAGGCTGAATCGATTCTATATCTTCATTTTCATCTGCCACACCTCTTCTTTTCTGTCTATTTTCAGAGTTCTGCGTTTTAGTTGTTGGCATTAAAAAGACCGTTTGATATCCCGCATATTCAGGTTTAGCCATTTTATTTGTTGGATGATTTGCCGGATATTTCCCCATATAGATTCTAATTCCCACATTTTGCAAGTTTTTTTCCTTCGCATTTTCTTTTACGTATTTAATGTAGCCTTCCATTTCTTCAATAGAAAACCAATACCATCGAGAATCTGGGTTTCCGTTTCGTGATTGCATAAGAACTTTATTATTGGTCGCAGAATATTCATCAAAAAGAACCCTCGCTTCTTCATGAGTAATCAGTTTCTTTTTATAACTGTCATCAACAGGAGGTTCTGGTGGTGGTGGAGTACAACGAATAACACTCAATAAAAAAACAGTTGAAAAAAGTACGCTCAAAAACGAACTTAAATCCTTAAACAAAATTGAAGTTTTCATCTTTTATAATTTATAAGGTTATGTAACAAAAGTAGTTATAAGCTCAATTACAAAAAAGAGGAAAAACACTCTTTTTTATATTGATCTTAATTTTGAATAATACATAATATAAAGTTAGTTGAAATCTCGTTCAAAAGAAGAGATAAATTCAGATAATAATTCACTAAATTTTTAGAATTAAATTGAATTTGAAATAAAAGAGAATCTTGAATTTTTGCTTTAACAAAAAGTATATAAAACAAAAAAGACTGTTAATCAATGATTAACAGTCTTTCTATGTACCCCAGACGGGACTTGAACCCGTACATCCGAAGATACAGGATTTTAAGTCCTGCGTGTCTACCAATTCCACCACCAGGGCGTGATGTGAGCGAAAAACGGGACTCGAACCCGCGACCCCAACCTTGGCAAGGTTGTGCTCTACCAGCTGAGCTATTTTCGCAATAAAGTAGTGCGGATGAAGGGACTCGAACCCCCACGCCTCACGGCACCAGATCCTAAGTCTGGCGTGGCTACCAATTACACCACATCCGCATTATTATTGAGTTATTTTAAAGAACTTGTTTCGTTTTTGTGAGTGCAAATATAGGGCAATTTTCTTTACTTCCAAACCTTTTTGAAAAAAAAATTAATTTTTTGTAAAATTTATTTCCGTGTTGCTTTATTACATTTCAATTTACTACTTTTACAAAGTTAATATTTACGATATGGAATTACAAGGAACAGTAAAGAAAATCACTGATGTTCAAACATTTGCGAGTGGTTTCCAAAAAAGAGAAATGGTTATTCTTACACAAGAGCAATATCCACAGCCAATCAACATTGAATTTTTACAGGATAAAATAAATTTGCTGGATTCTTTGAAAGAAGGAGAAAATGTAAAAGTAGGAATCAACATCAGAGGTAGAGAATGGGTTTCGCCACAGGGAGAAACTAAGTATTTCAACTCTATTACAGGATGGAGAGTAGAAAAAGTTTTGGATAATGGTTCAGAACCTACCCAAGCTTCTCCGTCTCACTCTGCAGCTCCGGTTTCAAATGACAACCCTTTTGCTGGTGACGATGATGATGATTTACCTTTTTAATCAGAAATAAAATCAAATACTAATCCTGCTTTTTGAAAAGTGGGATTTTTTTTCTCATAATGGTTCGATTAGACGAAAACGAAATATCATTTCCCGATCCTGCACAGTATGACGGTCACGAAGGCATCATCGCTTTCGGTGGTGATCTGTCTGTAGAAAGAATCTGGTTTGCTTATCAGAATGGTATTTTCCCTTGGTTTAATCCCGGTGAGGAAATTCTTTGGTGGTGCCCTGATCCCAGATTTGTGCTTTTTCCTGATGAGTTGAAAGTTTCGAAATCGATGAGAAAAATTTTAGATAAAAAAGTTTTTACCATTACCGAAAACCAGAACTTCAGAGAGGTGATAAAAAACTGTCGCGAAATCAACCGTAAAGGACAGGAAGGAACCTGGCTTTCTGATGAACTGATGGAAACTTTTAACACCCTTCACCGTTATGGGCTTGCCCGAAGCGTAGAAGTCTGGCAAAATAACGAGCTCGTTGGTGGGCTTTACGGCATACAAATCGGGAAAGTTTTTTGTGGCGAAAGTATGTTTGCAAAGGTGAGCAATGCTTCCAAAGCAGGATTTATTCATTTTATAGAAACCCACCAAAACGATCTTGAACTGATTGACTGCCAATCTCACACCGAACATCTGGAAAGTCTGGGTGCGAGAATGATTCCTAAAGAAGATTTTTTAAAAATTTTACACCAAAACAATGAACGCAGATAAAGAAAAATGGCTTCTTCTGATTTTACTAAGTGTCATTTGGGGCTCTTCATTTATTTTAATTAAAAAATCCTTAGAACATTTCAGCCCTTATCAGGTGGGAGCTTTAAGAGTTTTAATTGCCGGAATCATCTTAATGCCCGTCGCTATTTCAAAGTACAAACTTTTCCCTAAGAAACATTTGAAATGGCTAATTTTAGCAGCTTTTACAGGGAATTTCGTCCCAATGTTCTTATTTCCTATTGCCGAAACAGAAATCAGCAGCAGCATCGCAGGAATCATCAATTCTATGATGCCTATTTTTGTCATTATTGTAGGCGCATTAGTTTGGAAATTTGAAACCACAAGAAGACAGATGACCGGAGTTTTTATAAGCTTTACCGGAGTTTGTCTGCTTGCTTTTGGGGGAGACGATAATACTCAGTTTAAATTATTTCCTATACTTTTACTTCTTTTGGCAACATTGTGTTATGCAATGAGTACAACGACTGTAAAATCAAAGCTAATGGATGTTTCATCTACCATTTTATCGGCATTTGTATTTTCTTTCGTTTTGTTTTTACCTTCAGTAATTGCTTTACTTTCCACAGGTTTTGTTTCTGAATTCACTTTCAGCAAAGAAAATATGATTGGATTAGGGTTTGTAAGCTTACTCTCTGTTTTCGGAACCGGATTGGCTATGATGATGAATTATCGATTATTGAAAGTTTCCACTCCACTTTTTGCATCAACTGTTACTTTGCTGATGCCGATTGTTGCTATTATTTGGGGCGTTTTAGACGGTGAAAAACTAACGACTTTGCAATTTGCAGGAACAAGTATCATTATTGCCGGTTTAATCTTTTTAAGAGCCAAAACTGCGGTGAAAAAATAGCCGATATAACTTACCTATTGCTCATTTAATCTTTAAAAGTAATTTAACGCAAAGTCCGCAAAGTTTTTTTATGCTGTTGAAAATATTTTTCGTTCGCAAAGACGTTTCACTCAGCAAAGAAAGAAGATTCAAAAAAAAATCCCGCATCACTGCAGGATTTTCTTATTTTAATTAAATGTTGAAAATTGATTTCAAGAAGATTGAAAACTTCCATCATCCAACATCAAGCTTATAAATTCTTCTTTTTAACTTTCGCTTTAGCTTTCTTCACTTCGTCTTTGATATACGGATATTTTTTCTGCATATCTGTAATCAATGAAGGATCTAGCTCCAAAGCCTTTTCCAAAGATTCACTGCCTTCTTCTTTATTATTTAGAATAAAATTACAGTTACTCAACTGATAAAACAATTCTGCTCTGTAATGATGCTTCAAGGCCAAATTTAAAACTGTAACAGCTTCTTCATATTCACCCACCAACATCAAAACTTCAGAATAGGCGTACCAATTGTAAAACCTTGAAGGTTCTGCATCTACCAGTTTTTTCAAACAAGAAAGACTCTCTTCAAATTTACCTGAATCGATGAACAAAAATGCCAATCTTTTCTGATAATCCAGGTTGCTATCATTTAACAATGTTGCTTCTCTTGCAAAATGTAAAGCTTCGGGCATTCCGCCCATTTCTTCATAAAGATAAGACTGTTCCATCATCGCAAGATAAAACTGAGGATCTTCTCTTAATGATTTCTGGAAAGCATTTAAAGCAATAATTGGCTGTTTTAAAGCTTTGTGACACAATCCGATTTTATAGAAAGTAAATGCTTTTGTATATTCCAACTCCAACATTTCTTCATATACTTCAATTGCTTTATTATACTGATTTAAAGCTTCATAACAAGCTGCTTTGCTCGCATAAACTCCAACTGCGCTGGAATTGATCGCCAACATATAATCGAAACCTTTGATGGCTTCTTCGTAATTTTTTCTATTGAAATAATATTGCCCATACTCGCTCCATGCAATTTCTGAATACGGAAAATCATCAAGATAACCGTTCAGAAAAGCTATCGCTTCCTCACTCTTATTCAGATCATTAAAGCACACCATAGCGTTTTCCAAAGAATACTCATCCATAGGATCTTCTTTGAGTGCTTGCTGATAATGTTTAAGAGCGTTAAAAGGATCTCCAAGATTCACATATTCGTCTGCAATAAAGTTATTGAGGAAGTTTTCTTCTTCCTTCAGTTCTAGGGCTTTTTTGCAGATTTCGATGGATCTTTTAGGGTTTCCTAAATTCGAATAATATTTGGCATAGCAAACCAAAAAGTCTGTATTCTCCATAGAAGAACCTTTTAACTCGTTGATTAATTCTTTTGCCATATTATAATCTTCCCATTCTAAAAGAACCTCCAGTTTTTTAATCTTGATTTCTAAAGAATTGGGATGGAGTTTCAGACCAAAATTAACTGCCATATCAGCATAATTAAAGTCTCCAAGCTCCAAATAATAAACAATAATGTCTTCTAACTCTTCTGTATCGAAGTAGAATTCATCATTATTTTCCATCATTTCTTCGAACTTTTTTACCAGTTCATTTCCAAAATATTCTTCCAATATAAACGAGTTTAAGATTTAAGACCAGAGATATGAGATGTACAAATACTCGCTTCTGAAAATCTTATTACTATAAAGTTAATAAATAATTTTTTTAAAATGATGAATTTAGTTTGAATATTAAATCAAACTTTTGATCTTCGCGATCATATCATCACCCAATTTATCGGCTTCTTCCTGAGATTTAGCCTCTGTATAAATTCTGATAATTGGTTCTGTATTCGATTTACGAAGGTGAACCCAATTGTTTTCAAAATCTATTTTTACGCCGTCAACCGTAGAAACCTCTTCATTTTGATACTCTTTTTCCATTTTAGTTAAAAGATCATCTACATTAATTTCCGGAGTCAGCTCAATTTTCTTTTTACCCATAAAATAGCTTGGATAGCCAGCTCTCAGTTCGGAAACTGTTTTGTTTTCTTTTGCTAAATGTGTTAAAAACAAAGCAACTCCCACCAAAGAATCTCTTCCGTAATGAAGATCAGGATAGATAATTCCACCGTTTCCTTCACCTCCGATTACAGCATTTTTTTCTTTCATTAAATTCACCACATTCACCTCTCCTACTGCACTTGCAAAATATTCTGAGTTGTGAGTCTGCGCAACATCTCTCAAAGCACGGCTTGAAGAAAGATTTGAAACTGCTACTCCATTTTTATTTTTCAATAAATAATCTGCAACAGCAACCAAAGTATATTCTTCACCAAACATTTCTCCCGTTTCATCAACCAGAGCTAATCTGTCAACATCCGGGTCTACAACAACACCAAAATCTGCATTTTCTTTCTTTACCAGTTCACAAATATCTCCTAAATGTTCTTTCAACGGTTCAGGATTGTGAGGAAACTGTCCGTTTGGTTCGCAGTATAATTTAATTGTTTCGCAACCTAATTGATCAAAAAGCATAGGAATTGCAATTCCGCCTGTAGAATTCACAGCATCTAAAACAATTTTATATTTTTTAGCTTTAATCGCTTCTACATCAACCATCGGCAAATCAAGAATCTTCTGAATATGAATATCAAAAGCATCTTCTCTGGTTTCATACTGACCTAAATCATCAACTTCAGCATAATTGAAATCTTCGCTTTCAGCCAAAGCTAAAACTTCAGCACCGTTTTCTCCGTTGATGAATTCTCCTTTTTCATTTAATAACTTCAATGCATTCCATTGTTTTGGATTGTGAGAAGCCGTTAAGATAATTCCACCATCTGCATTTAATTCAGGAACCATTACCTCAACAGTAGGAGTTGTAGAAAGTCCTAAATCAACCACATTTATTCCCAATCCCTGTAACGTTGCTGTTACTAAAGAATTGACCATCGAGCCGGAAATTCTCGCATCACGACCAATAATCAGGGTTAAGTCTTTTTTATTTTTATTGTTCTGAAGCCAGGTTCCGAAAGCAGAAGCAAATTTTACAACATCAAGCGGTGTTAAATTATCACCAACTTTTCCACCAATCGTTCCGCGAATTCCCGAAATACTTTTTATTAATGACATTTTTTATATTTTTAATTTTCTGATTATTAACACGATGCAAAGTGCATCTTTAATTCTAATAATTCAAAAAGTATAGATTATTTTTAGTTTAAATTTTCCGTTTGCAAAGATACTGAAAAGACAGTTAACTCAGAGTAGCGGAATTTTTTTCTGAATTTTATTATAATTTCTTTCTACCACTTTTGGAGGTGGAAAGCGATAACCGATGTACAGAAGCCCATAAGTATTATTATTTTCTACCGTAGAATTTTCTTTTTGATCATAAGCTGTTGCATTAAAATTAATTTTCCCGCCAAACAGAAAACGGTCAGAATTGTATCCTATATGTAAACCTCCTGAACTTTTTACTGTTACATATTGCTCATTTTGCTTTGGTCCTCTTGTTCCATTATCTAAAGTATCTTTGAAACTTGTGAATTTTCCACCAAAACCTACAGTTAAAAACGGAGCAATATTCACTTTTTCGGCAATCACCCAGTTGTAAAAATATCCGATGTTTGCCCCGAAATTATACTGATATTCTTTACTTTTCAAACCATTAATAGTATTTCTGAAAACTGTAAAGTCATAATCTAAAAACGGAACCCAGCTTCCTTTGCTGTTTTTTTGCCATTCACCTTGTGTATAAAGGCTTTTTAATGAAAAATCTTTCTTTAAAATATACGCTGTAGACCCACCAAAAGTCTGAACTCTTAAATCAGGAAATTTAATGTAAGGATCTCTGTCTTTTTGCCAACCTGGAATAAGATCCTGCATATTTTCAATATAAAATCCTTCTACATTTTTATAATACGCAGCTTGTATAAACCTATTTGGAAAAAATCTAAAACTGAAATCGGTATAAGAACTGTTTCCTTTTCTTTCGTTATCATTATTTCCGGGGAAAAATCGAGGTGCAAAAGACAAAGTAGCACTTATGATCCTGTAATCAACAGACAACGAAGCCTTTGTTTTGTTATTGATAGAAAGTATGGTTTGATTTAAATTTTCTTCGCCACCTTCAGAAAAAGTATAGTTTTCTATATTCGTATCAAAATTTACACGAATCATTACCTGATCTGCGTAAGACTTTATTTTTGTACTATCCGTTTGTGCTTTTGAATAAAAACCAGACAGACAAAGAAAAAAAACAGAGACTGCTTTTGAATTCAAATTGAGATTTAGTTTTAAGAAATGAAATTACTACAATTAATTTATAACAATCGAAAGAATTTATTTTTTTATGAAAATTCAAATTAGAAATAATTTATACCTTTGTAAAAAGCAGATTATGAATACGATAATAGTACATCCTACAACACCCGAAGAAACTAGCTTTTTAGAAAATCTTTTAAAAAGAATGAAGTTTTCCTTCGAAAAAGTTTCTGAAGAAATTGTAACTGTTTCTCCCGAAGAATTAAAATCTATTAATATCGGTATTGATGAAGCTAATGACAATAAATTAACTGACAGCGCTGATGTTCATCAAAAAGCTCGAGCATTATGTTCAAAATAAAATGGACTCCTGAAGCAGAAAAACTATATTTTGAAACATTAGAATATTGGATTAACCACAATAAGTCTAATAATTATTCTTTAAAAATAATTGCAGAGGTGGAAAGAAAAGAGAAATTACTCTCTAATAATCCTTTTATTGGCGCAATAATTTTCGGAACAAAAGAAGAAGTAAGAAGAGTTCTGGTTTTAGAAAACTTTTCTATTCATTATAGGGTAAAAAAATCAACTGTTGAGATTTTATCTTTTTGGGCAAATAAAAAAGACAGTCCATTTTAATTTATAAAAATCCTTTTCTAAGAACATCCGCAATCTTTATCGCACCCAGATCTTTTGGAACTGAATTTCTTTGGAGAAAAATTTTTCCTGATGAATCTATATAAAGAATAGCAGGCAAAAAGTACCAAAAGCGCAATAATGATATATTGAAAAATTAATGAAGAATCCATTTTACTTTAAAATTTGATAAGCTATCAACGACACAAAATATGCCAAACCGGTCATCATTGCCACCTGAAAGCCAGTCCATTTCCAGCTTTTGGTTTCTCTGTAGACTACTGCAAGTGTAGAAACACACTGCATTGCAAATGCGTAAAACAACAACACCGAAACTCCTGTAGCGAAATTGAAGACTTTTTCGCCATTCGGTTTGATATCGTGTCTCATTTTATCGATTACTTTTCCTTCCGGAGCATCATCATCCAAACTGTATAAAGTAGACATTGTTCCTACAAAAACTTCTCTGGCTACGAAACTCGTCAGAATTCCCACTCCCATTTTCCAATCGTAACCAAGCGGTGCAATTGCAGGCTCAATTGCTTTTCCCATTTTAGCAAGATAAGAATGATCTAGATGAACATCACTTGCAACCATTTCATTTGGATTCTGTTTCGGTCCGAAATAACTCAATACCCAAATAATAATACTTACAATGAAGATAATTTTTCCGGCTCCGGTAATGAAATCCCAAACTTTTCCTAAAACCAGTTTAAAATCGTATCCGAAAAGTGGTTTTTTATAAGTGGGCAAATCCATCACAAGATAAGTTTTACCATCTTCTTTAATGAAGTTTTTAAGAATTGCCGCCGATAATAGAGCTACGAAAAATCCTAACAGATACATTCCTAAAAGCACCAAAGCTTTGTATTGAATTCCAAAAATTGTGGCATCAGAAATAATTAAGCCAATAATAATACTGTAAACCGGAAGTCTTGCAGAACAAGTCATAAACGGTGTTACCAAAATCGTCAGTAATCTTTCCTTTAAATTTTCAATATTTCTGGTAGAAATTACTGCAGGAATCGCACAAGCTGTTCCTGAAACTAAAGGAACAATACTTTTTCCATTTAAACCAAATGGTCTTAAAATCCTGTCCATCAGGAAAACCACTCTTGCCATATATCCTGAATCTTCCAGTAAATAAAGGAAATACAGAAGGATTCCGATTTGTGGCGCAAAGATGATAATTCCGCCTAAACCAGGAACAATTCCTTGAGAAACCAAAGAATTAAGTGGTCCTTCCGGAAGATGTTCTCCTGCAAAACTAGAAAGCCAAGCGAAAGCTTCGTCGATCCAGTTCATCGGATATTCTGCTAGAAAGTAAACACACTGGAAAATAATTAAAAGGATAAACAAGAAAACGACATATCCCCAGAACTTATGAACAAGAACTTTGTCTAATTTCTCTGTTAAAAGTTCTTTAAACTGAGCTTTTTTAGTAATAACATCCGCTAAAATCTTGTCAACATTCTGATAACGTCTTACCGTTTCCTGAACTTGTAATCTTTTCGGAACTATATTTTTTGATTCTGAATCTGAATTTTTTCCAAGCGTAAAATTAATCCAAGATTGATACTCATTCTCTGAGTTTTTATCAAGAAGGTTTTTGTGTTCAGCAGGAATTTCAAAACTTGGTTTTTCAGAAGTCACAAAATTATTAGTGAAAACAGCTTCTTTAATCGCTTCTATTCCTATCTGTTCTTTTGCATTGGTCTGAATAACTTTAATATTCAACGCCTGAGAAAGCTTTTCAACATCAATGTGAATTCCCCTTCTTTCAGCCTGATCGATTTGATTTAAAACCAAAATCATCGGAATTCCAAGATCCTGAATCTGCTGGAATAGCAAAAGACCTCTTTTAATGCTTAAAGCTTCCAGAATATAAACGACTCCGGAATAGTTTTTTTGTCCGTCAATAAGAAATTTAGAAAAAATTGCCTCATCTTCAGAACTCGGATAAATACTGTAAGATCCGGGAAGATCTACAATTTCAACCTCCTCGTTTTTGTAAGAATAATTCCCTGAATGACTTGATACTGTGACACCAGCATAATTTCCTGTTTTCTGCTTTTTGTTTGATAAAGCATTAAAAACGGTTGATTTTCCTACATTCGGGTTTCCTACTAAGAGTATCTGTTTTTTATTATTTTCCTGCATTAATCAATTCTTCTACAATGATGAAATCTCCTTCTTCTTTACGCAAAGCAATACGGCTTTTTTCCTCGCCAAATTCTATGTAAAGGGGGCCATTAAACGGTGCCTGATAAAGAATTTTAAACAGAGTTTCGGGAAGAAGCCCCATTTCTATAATTTTGGTCGGCATTTTTAGGTTATCATTATCATAGTCTACTATTTTCCCAATTTTATTTTTTGGAAAGCTGCTTAATGTATGTAATTGAATATCCTTCAAGACCCTAATTTTTTGTGACTGCAAATATAGTTATTTAAATTTAATCTAAATAACGTTAGTTTTCATATTTAAAGGCAGTTAGATTTAAATTATTTTCAATCATATGATACAAAAAACCCAAACACATCACTGCATCTGGGTTTATTTTAAATATAATTTAGTTGATAAGGATCTTATTTTTTGTCTTTTTCTTTACCTACTTTTTCAAGATTTCCAACACTTATAGAACTTGCTTTTTCTATAGGATTGTCGTTTGCGTTATAGAAATCTTTATACATTTTCTCTTGTTTTTTTATCATATCTCCTATAGTACCATCGGTTCCCGGCATTGGTTTAGACATTATTTCTTGTGACATCATTGGTCTTACCGAAGCAAAAGGATCTTTTTTGAAGTCATTAAAAGTTTTTTCAAACTTTTCTCTCGTTAATTCTTTTGGTTTTCCGCCTGTAGCCTGCATTAAGCCTTCAATGTAAGAAAACTCGCTGTATTCTTTTACTTTTTTATTACCCTGTAATACCCAAGAATAATTTTTGTCGGCATCTTCAATTTTTACAATTAAGCCAGGAAGTCCGCTGAATTTATATGGTCCATCCTGAAAAGGAAGATCTGAAGAGAACCATGCCGTCCATTTTCTTCCACCATATTCAGTCGTAGCTTTTTGAGCATTATATTCGCCAATTTTTTGTTTTTCGTCTGAGATTTTCCAGTTAAATTTCAAGTCTTCAGTGTATGCAATATTTACGGGAGTCATTCCATTCGCTACTTTATCTACATACTCCACTTTCATACTTGGGTAAAGTTTGTGAATTCTTGCCGAAAATTTTGGTGTTTTAAGAGATTTTGAAAGATCTTTAAAAGTACCCGCTTTTTGCATGGCTTCCATCTCTATTTTCATGATAGAATCCTGAGAAATTACCGTGTAATCCTGATAAACAGATCTGTTTTTATCTGTAATATCCAGTACTGTAATTACTTTATCAATCTTGGTAGAATCTTGTTTTGGTTTGAAACTCAATTCGTAGAAAAAACGGTTTGAGCTTTCTTTTGATTCCTGTGCATTTGCAGCAAAAGCAAAAACAGTAACAAATAGTATTGAAAATATATTTTTCATTATATAAAAGGTTTACTCAATTAGTTTACATTAGTTATATTTTGTTACAGATTTTATGAAACAAAATTATAATTCATTTAAAAAAATTTTAGCCCTCCAATAATTAAAGCGAAAGATTCTCTATAACCAGGTTTTCGCCACTTACAAAAAGATGATAATGAGACCACGTTTTATTCAAGGTTTCAAAAAAGATTCTAGAGGTATCTTTCTGCATGGAATCATGAAGCTCAATAACCAGAATTTTGACTTTAGGCAGCCAATTTTCGTAATTTTTAGAAAAGACTTCTTTCTCACTGCCTTCTATATCCATTTTTAATAAATCAATTCTATCAAAATTATTTTCCTTAATAATTGTATCGATACTTATTGCTTCAATTTTACCGTTTTCATTGTCTTCTACCACTTGAATTCCCCATTTTGAAGCATCCTCATCAATAATTCTTAATTTAACGTCACTACTCCAAACCCCTTTATTGAGTAATTGTACATTAGAATAATTTTTAAGATTCTTTTCTGACATCATAAAATTATCAGAATCGGGCTCAATAATGACCAATTTTGCATCAGGAAATTTATTTTTCATCAAAACTGTAAAAAGTCCCACATTTCCTCCTGCATCTATGATGGTTTTAGGGTTTTTGTAATGATTAGGCTGATATTGCTTTTCTATAAAAATCTGTTTAAAAACTTCCAAATCAGATTTTTCATTTTTTCTAAGGTTTACAGGATGTTTTATTCCGTAAAGACTAATATTATTTAAATCTGAGGATGAAAGCTTTTTATAAAGTTTATAACCTTCCTTGAATCCGTACTCATTGTAATACGGTAAAAAATTTTTAAATTTTAGATATATTTTTTTTCTCATCTATTTGATTATTTTATTTGCTAAAGTAAAATTTTTCTTTTTAAACCTTCATCAGTTTTATTATAAACTTTATAATATTTATTACGTTTAGAATAATTTATAAATGGTTGATTTTGAAAATTTAGTATCAATTTTTAATCTTTTATAAAAAATAATTTTTCGCCCTTTTAAAAGTTTTAAATTTAAGCTCACCTTAAAAAATATTATATGGATACCTTAAAACAATTAAGAGACGAGCTTGAAGCCGAGTATCAAACCACAAAAAGCTTTTTAGAAATCTATCCTGATGACAAAAATGACTATGCTCCACACCCGAAAAGTATGAAAATGATGCACCTTGCTACTCACATTTCGGAAATTTTTGGCTGGCCTGGATTTATGCTGAATTCTTCAGAACTTGATTTCGCCAAAGGCGGAATGGAACCGAAACATCTTTCAACAAAAGATGAACTTTTAAAGGTTTTAGAAGAAAACCACAAAGCAAGTCAGGAAGCATTACAAAAAGCATCTGAAAACGACCTAGAACCAAGATGGGCATTAAAAAATGATGGTCATGAATTGGCTTCTTGGACAAAGTATGAAGCGATTCGTCACAGTTTAAATCAGATTACGCATCACAGAGCGCAATTGGGAGTTTATTACAGACTGAATGATATTGAACTTCCCGGAAGTTATGGTCCTACAGCAGATAATCCCAATTTTTAAATAAGCATTAAATATTTTAAAACAAAAAACCAATCTCGATGAGATTGGTTTTTATAATTTATTTAAAGTTGAATTTTACTGTAAACATTACCTGGCTTGGTCTGAGTAATATTCTTGTATAAGAAATATTTGTAGTATTAATATCGTACGTTTCAAATACTTTTTTATTTGCGATATTCATCCACTTCACTTCAAAGTCAACTTTCTTTTTAGACCATGAAAATTGATATGAAAGATCGTAGAATCCATTACGATATCTTGCATTGGCTGCATTTGTATTTACCTGATCCCAGTTGAATCCTATTGTATGATTTTCGATAGGATACAAGAATAAACCTAAGTTATGGGTGAAACCAGTTCTTGCCGCATCAGAATTTACTCCTCCTATACTTGTTTGGTCTGTTCTAGAGAAACTCGCATTATAATCTACGCTCATCCAACTGAAATATGTATTGTTGAATTTTACACCAAAAGACTGGCTGTTATTTTTATTTGTAAAAGATGCATCATTCAGAAAAGCATCAGACTTTGATGTATTATTACTATAGCTAATTGATGCATTGGTTTTAAATTTGGGGAAATACTTTCCTATTTCTGCATTGTAACCGCTGCTTACTATATTGTTGTCTTGCTCTATATATTCCATTACTGAATATCCTCCAACAATTGTTGGGTTCGAAATCAAGTTTCGCTTCGCATCAGAAAGTCTGTAACCAACATTGAAAAATAAATTATTTAGAGGATTACGGTATTCCAACCTAGCTCCTGCAGATTTATTATTGTTTTCAGGAATTGGATTATCTGCTGCCATTGCATTTAGCCCCGTTGGAGATATCATTAGTAATCCTGAATAAGCAGTATTCACTTCACCAAAATTATTGCTGATGTTACCATTTAATGATGCTTTAAAGAATGAAGCAAAGTTATACTGTGCAAAAATATTGGGTTCGAAAGTAATTTTATTTACAGATTTTGAAACCGTTCTTAAAGGATCTTCTGCATTGATATTGTTTGAGTTTACCGGGACATTGGCATAAAGCATCCAAGAATCACTCTTATAATTAATTCCTACACTTCCGTATGCAGTAGCAGTTGTGTATTTAAGATCGTTATCAAAAGCAGATCCATAACCAAATACGTTCCCATTTTGATAATTTGTAAGAGCAGATCTAAGATCTGTCGATTTATAGTTTAAACCGATTTCAGGAGTGAAAGTCCATCCTTTAGCAGAGAAACCAATATTTGCAGAATGATTGGCTTCAAATGTTTTCAACTGTAAATTTTGTCTTACAGATTCTGCCGCACCTCCTGGGTTAAAACCTGGGATATTAAGATATGAAGCAGGAGTAATATCTAATTTCTGACTGTCATTTTGGTAGCTGATAAATGACTGTACATTCACCATTTTCTCTTTCCATGGAATAATTGTGCTTAAAGAGTTCTGGAAAGAAGAAGTAGGAGATTCCAACGCTTCTCTACCATTTCTGCTAACTAAATTATCCGTTCTATCTACAACCGCTCTGTCAGCATTCCAAAACTGTGAGAAGCTCGTTGTATTTTTAAAGAAGCCTTTCTTAGCATTTTTTGTGAAAATTAATTCTCCTTTTAGTTTATCTGTGAAAAAGTTGTTTAATATATTTTGTGTAGTACTGAATGCAGGTGTTTTTGCTGTCGCAAAATAGTCTACCTGACTGTAAGATTCTCTTTCAACAGCATTATTTGTATAATTAGCATTTGCTTTTAGCTCCCATTCTTTTTTCTTATCAATATTGGTTAGATAATTTGCTGAAAGATAATGAACGTTATTAAATAAGTATCTCTTCACAGGAAGATTTGGAGTACTTGCATTTTCAACATTTAGCCAATCATTTTGAGACGCGTTTATTCTTCTTCCTTCAAATCTGTTTCCAAAAGCTAAAATATTTCCTTCATTTTCTACCTGCTCTCCCATATTGTTGGTCTTATAATTCACAACCCATTGTTGCTTTTTACTGAAAAACATAGGTGTTAATTTCACATTCCAAAGCCATGGATCTCCAAAACCAGAACCTACTTCACCTCTACCCGTCATCGTTACGGATTTTTTAAGTTTAATATTTATGGCTGCTGCATCAGAAGGAATTTTTCCCTGTAGCATTTTTACAGGTTGGTGATTTTCTAAAACTTCAAGTTTTGAAATCGCATCTTTCGGTAATGAATTGGTAATCGTACCATAACCTCCTTCCATCAAGTCTTTTCCTTCAACATAGAATTTATTGATTGCGTTCCCTTGATAAAGAATTGTTCCATCGGCATTTACTTCAATACCCGGAATTTTCTTCATGATATCAGCCAAAGTACGGTCGTTCTTATTGTCGAAAGCTTTCAAATCATAAGAAATAGTATCACCTCTCGAAGTAATCATTTTGGTTTTAAGCTGTACTTCTTTGATTTCTGTTGCTTCAGATTGTAGTTTGAAAGAAAGTGTCTGATCGCTGTTGCTGATCTGCTTAGTAATTGGTTTTTGGTTAAAAGCTTTTACTTTTAGATCTACATTTGATTCTGAAGAGGTAAAAGAAACTTTGTATTCTCCTTTAGAATTGGTAATTCCGTAGGCAAGAATTGCGTCTTTTCCGGGTTCTTCAATCGTTACACTTGCGCTTGGAATCGCAACACCATCTTCGTCGGTAATTTTTCCGGAAACAGTTTTTTGGGCAAACGTAATCACGGAGAAAAAAACCATCAGGAAAAGGTAAATTTTTCTTTTCATATGTATTAATTTATTTTTTTAACGGTCACATATGGAATCGCAAGACTTAGATTCATGATGGTATTTTACCAATCACAGCGATTTCATAATTTATTATTTGAGTAATTAGTTAGTTATTAATGTTTTTTGTTACACTTTAATAGAGATATAAATTTTAGACGATAGTTAAATTAGTTTTTTATAACTACAAACATAGTTATAATTTTAAATAATAATTCTCCTATATTTATATTTTATAAAACTTTAACGTTATGAGGTTTTTAAATACACTTAAAACAACAAATAAAATCACTAAAAAGTGAACAATTGTTAAAAATAAAGTGAAATAAAAAATGATACCTAATTTTTAAATCCAGTTTAAAGTAATTATAAATCTAATTTCGACTCAATTAAAATGTGATTAAGGTCATAGATTAAAAATATCTTAATTTATTTTCCGTAAGTAAATATTTAATAATTTTGTAACATTAAACTATAAAAAAATGGGGGTTATTCTAAAGCCTATAGATATTGTTGACGATATTACTCAAGAAGAGTTTCGTGAGAAATATCTGATACCAAGAAAACCAGTTGTGATAAAAAATATGGCCAGAAAATGGCCAGCCTATCAAAAATGGACGATGGATTATGTAAAGGAAGTGGTAGGAGACGTTACAGTTCCCCTATATGACAGTGCAAAAGCAGATCCTGCCGCGCCAATCAACACTCCTACAACGGAGATGAAATTTGCAGATTATATTGATTTAATACAGAGAGAACCTACCGATTTAAGAATTTTCTTTTTTGATCCTATCAAACGTGCCAACAAACTTCTTGAAGACTATATTTCTCCTTCAGAATTGATGGGTGGATTTTTAGATAAATATCCTTCTATGTTTTTCGGTGGAAAAGGTTCTGTAACATTTCTGCATTACGACATCGATTTAGCCCATATTTTCCATACTCATTTTAACGGGAGAAAACATGTGTTGCTTTTTGAATATAAATGGAAAGAAAGGCTTTACAAATTGCCTTATGCAACCTATGCTTTGGAGGATTTTGATATTTCTAATCCTGATTTTGAAAAATTTCCGGCTTTAGACGGTGTGGAAGGAATTGAATGTTTTCTGGAACACGGCGACACTTTATTTATGCCTACAGGATGGTGGCATTGGATGAAATATCTGGATGGAAGTTTCTCACTTTCGCTTCGTGCGTGGGATAAATCTTGGGCTGTAAAAGCCAATTCTCTTTGGAATCTTACTGTTCAGAGAAATTTTGACAATATCATGAAAGGCCAATTCAAAAAGAAATATATGGATTGGAAAGAGAAAAAGGCTGTAGAAAGAGCCAATTATGCTTTGAAAAAGGGTTTGCCTAGAAAATAGAAAAATACGCTTCGAAATGGAGCGTATTTTTTATTTCAATTTAATATTATAATTATTTCGACCTTTTTCATTTGGATATAAATTCGGAAGCAAGTCGCTCTGCCAAAATTCTTTAGTTTCAACATTCATTATCGACAATGCGCCTGTAAAAGCAGCTCCTGTATCAAGATTCCAAACATTGGCTTTATTCACAGGTTTATCAATTCCTAAATGCAAAGTCGGTGTATGTCCTATGAGAATTTCCTTATACAGAAGCAACCTCTTAGGATAAAGTTCTGAGTTTTTTGATAACTTCTTATCCATTGCTACTGCAGTTTCCCATAAAGTTCTATCCCAACGATAATTGCTTGAATAAACCTCTTTTTCAGGACCGTGCATCGAAGAATAACCTGCATGAATAAACAAACGATCTTCTTCATCAACATAATAATTTTTCATTCTTTCAAAAAATTCCAAATGAATTTCCAGCTCTTCCAAAGAATATTCAGAATAACTGTCAACTGTACTTTGTCCGCCATTGAAAAGCCAGACATCAGGAGCATTTCCGAAAGATAACCAATCTTCCGTCCATGTATCATGGTTTCCTTTTATAAAAATACACTCCTGTTTTTTTGAAAGTTCGATTAAAAATTGAATGACTTGAGAAGATTCACTCCAACCATCAACATAATCTCCAAGAAAAATTAATTTATCATTTTCGGTAACATTGGCTCTTTCCAAAACTTGTTTCAAAGCTTTGAAGCCACCGTGAATATCTCCTATTGCGAATGTTCTTTTCATTTAAATCTTTTATACAATTTTAATGAAAATCTTTTTGACTTTACTTAACTTAAAATTTTATTTTGCATAAAAAAGCCCCTAAAAGTTGATACTTTATAGGGGCATTTTTTTCTTTTTTCTTAATTAAAAAGCATACCAACGTCCACATTTATTAACGCAAAATGGTTCAAAGTCAGGATCTGGGGTAGAAGCCTGAAGGCAAGCCGCCTCGCTAGTATAATAGGGTCTACCTGATCCCCACCAAGATGCACATTCTGGCGTAATACCTCCTTTAATTGATTTTAAATTTTCTCTTGAGATTTTGTTTAATTTTTTCATAATGATTTTGTTTAATTTTCCTACTCTATACGGTTTTCGGACCCCCCCGATATTAATACACTAATATATGAAATATATTATAACAAAATCAAAAAAAATTTTTTATTGATGCTTTTAATTACACTATTCGTCTTTATTATTGCGAAATGTATTTAATATCTACAAAATCTGTCAGCCAAACATTATTTTCAGAAAGATAAAATTCTATCCCATCATCAAACATTTTTTCTGTATTAATGGTTAGAATAATCGGTTTTCCGTGACGCATTCCGACTTTAGTTGCCGTTTCAATATCCTGACTCAAATGAACGTGTTGTCGGTTTCTTTTTTCAATTCCTTTTTCAAAAATAGAATCGATATTACTTTGAGCTGTTCCGTGATATAAAAATTCAGGCGGTTGTTTTGTTAATATCAATAGAATGTCCTTGATTTGCTCTGATTCTGGTTTTATCTTCATTAAAAATAAACCGTTTTTTATCGTTGGTTTCCACAATTTCATCTAATTCTTCAAAGGTAAGTCCCTGATAAGAATCTCTCTTTGATTTTGTGATTAATTCATCAACATTTGCCCACCCATTTTCATCTAAATTCAAATTGATGAGTTCTGGATGATGTCTTAGAACGTAGCTCAGAAATTTGCTTGTTTTTTTCTTATGTTGTTCGGTCATGGTTTGTGTTTTTTATTTCATTAATTTGTTTCCTAATTTATTACAAAGCTTTTCAATATCCTCTTTCCTCACCAACTCCGCAATCCATTCTTCAGGAATATTTTCAAAACCATAATAAATTCCTGCAATTCCGCCTGTGATTGCCCCAGTTGTATCGGTATCTTCTCCTAAATTGACTGCTTTCAGAACTGCTTCAGAATAACTTTCAGAATTTAGAAAACACCATAATGAGGCTTCTAAACTTGAGAGTACATATCCCGATGAACTTATTTCTTCTTCCTCCAAAGTGTGTAATGGATCTATGTCATATTCACCAACTTTTAATTCTAAAATTCTGTGGAATTTATCCATTTCTTCTTGAGAACAAATAGGATTGTTATCCAAAAATTCACGAACTGTTTTCTGCATGGCTTTATAAGCTTCCCATTTATCCATTCCCTTCAAAATTTCCAAAGCAAATTCCAGATAAATAAAACAAGCCAAAACAGAACGAATATGCCCATGTGTAATGCTGGAAACATCTTTTACAATATCAAAACGATTTACAATTGGAAAATCTTTAATGTAAAATAATAACGGTAAAATTCTCATTAAAGAACCATTTCCGTTATCAAACTCACTTGTTCCACCACATAAAGTCGGAGAAGTTCCTTTACTGATTCTGTGAATGGCTTGTGAAGTGGCTATTCCAATATCAAAAACACTTCCATGTGGTGTCCACACTTCTGCATTGTACCATTTCAAAAACTTTAAAGCTATATCTTCCAAATCATATCCTTTGCAAAGGCTATCCACAAGACACAGCATTAAAGAACTGTCATCACTCCAAGTTCCAATCGGTTGACGATGAGTTCCAAAAGCTCTCATTGTTGTAACTGGTGATCGTTTCAGTTGGTCACGGCTTCGGAATTCTACTGGAACACCTAAAGCATCACCAATACAAACTCCAAAAATTCCTGCTTTCACAATGTTTTCCATTAGGCAAGATTTAACAATTTATCATATAATAATTTCATTCCCTTCGTAGCGGTTTCTTTCATTACAACAGCTCTTTGTCCGTATCCGAAACCTGTTTCATTAGGATTGATGACAATTAAAAGACAATCATCTTTGATATCATGTAGCAATCCTGCAGCCGGATACACCTGCAAAGACGTTCCAATTACTAAGAAAATATCTGCTTCCTTTGCTTTTTTCGTTGCTTCATTCATCAATGGAACATCTTCTCCAAACCAAACAATAAAAGGTCTCAATTGAGCTCCGTCTTCAGCTTTATCGCCGATATTGATGTCTGTTTTTTGTTCGTAAATAAGATTTTTATTGTTGCAAGAACACGATTTGAACAATTCCCCATGAAGATGAATGATATTTTTAGAACCCGCTCTTTCATGCAGATCATCGATGTTTTGCGTGATGATCTGAACATCGAAATGTTTTTCTAAATCGACAATTAATTTATGGGCATCATTTGGTTCTACTTCATGAAGTTGGCGACGTCTCTGATTGTAAAATTCCAATACCAAAGCTCTGTCTTTTCTCCATCCTTCCGGACTTGCCACTTCGGTTATGCTATGATTTTCCCAAAGACCATCTCCGTCTCTGAACGTCTTTATTCCGCTTTCGGCACTGATTCCTGCGCCGGTTAATATGGTTAGTTTTTTCATTTTGTTCATCATTTATATGGAAGATGAGAAATATGAATTTCAGGATTATAATCATCATTTTTCATCGAATAATGAAATACCGATGCCCATTCATCTGATCTTTCAACTTTTGGTCCCACTGTAATTTTAGATATGCTTTCTTTTAAAGGTGCTAATTCAATATAAACTTTCGGTCTATCTTTTACATCAATATTTTTATTAAAACCGGCTCCATTTACTACTAATCTTATTTCTTTTTCATATGAATATTCAGAATTTTTAACTAAAAAACTAATTTCATTAAGTAATTCTTCTATTTTATTTTTATCTGTAGAATCTCCTTTTTTATTAAATTTTTCGACAATTAAACTTAGGGTTTTCATCAACACATTCAACTCTTTTTCTTTTTTTACCTTATTCTTAATATCTGGAATTACAAACTTTCCACCCTCTAGGTAACAAACCCTATAAAAAGTAAAATCTTGTTCAATAATATAAAATCTATTAATATCTAAAGAATCATAAATCGCATTTTTATATTTTTCAATATTGATAGTAAGTGCGCATCCCTTTGCTTCTTCCTGTTGCTCTTTACCATACATTCGCCACATTGCCAAATCATTGTGTTGAGACTCAGAAACAAAACTTCCTATAAAAGGTTTTTGAGTAAATAATTCATCAATTGTATTATTATCTTTGACTAAGTTGCATTGAAAAGATAAATATTGAAATAATGTCATTCCTTCTGAAGTATCATTTAAAAAAGTTCCTTCAGACAAACGAAAAGGACTATTTTCAATAATTATTGCTTTTGTTGTGGATAAACTTGTAAAATGAGTAACACAGCCCTCTTTATAATTCAATAAGTCTTTAATCTTTATTACTATTTCGTTTATTTCTTCATAAGTTTTACTACTCAGAATTTTATTTATCTCCTGTATTTTTGATAGAGCTCTCTTATAATAATAATCTCTATCTTTTTTCGTTAATCTGACATATTCTTCATAATCATTTAATGCTTCTTTATAATTTTCAAGTGTAAGATTAACTTCCGCTCTATTAAAATATACTCCATCCCATAATGGGTCAAGAGTTATGTATTTATCATAACATTCTTTGGCTTTATTAAAATCTCCTTCATCCTTATAAACATTCCCTAAGTCATTATAGGGATGAGGAAATGTTTTGTCAATAAAAATGGCTTTATCAATATATTGCCTTGCTTTGTCATTATTATTTTCTTCAGAATAAATCCTAGCAATTCCCAAATATGCATGTTTAAGGAAATTATTACTTGGGTTTAGAGCGATACATTTGTTAAAGTTTAATTTACTCGTTGAATATTTACCTAAATCATAATACAAATCTCCTAAAGCAAGATAAGCTGGAGCAAAATTAATCTCAATTTCAATACATTTATTATAGTAAAATTTAGCTGTTTCATAATCTTTCTTACTATGATAACTATTACCTAGTGCATGGTAAGCATTTAAAAAATATGGGTCTAGCTCTATTGCTTCTTTATATAGTTCAATCGCTTTATCTTCATTATCATTTGCAATACAATGTCCTAAATAATGATATGCTTTGGCATTATTAGAATCTAACTCTTTTGCTTTATGTGCGCAAACAAAACATTCATCCTTCTTTTGTATATTCCATAAAGCTTGTGCTTTCTCGGAATAAAGGGTAGAGTTATTATACTCATTTAGAATGACATTAGATATAAGTCTTATTACTTCATCATATTGCTCACCATCATTAAACTTTCTTACTTTCTCAATTAAGTTATTAAGTTTATTATTCGTTTCCATAATTATTAGTTATAAAATCATAAAGATATTTCTTCGAATGGCTTTATCATTTCCTCTTTCTTCGAGAGAATCGCAAAAACCACTCTTTTAAATTTATTATTATACTTTCCGTGGAGATATTTTTTAAATAATTCGGCGATTTCTTTTGGATCATTTTTAAAAACACCGCATCCCCAAGCTCCTAAAATCAAAGTTTCATTTCCCTGATGTAAAGCCAAAGCCAACATCTTATCTGTTCTTACATCCATCGCTCCGAAAATTTCGTGAGCTCTTTCCGGTTCCTGACGTTTTACAACTCCTGCATTCACCGCTGGAGAAGTGATGAAATTACACAAAATAGGTTTCGGCAGCAATTCGCCTTTATCCTTTCTGAAAACCGGAACTTTCGGACTGTAAATCATCATATCGGTGTAGAAACAAGATTCCATTTCGCGATGAATTTTATAATAATCCCAACCTTGAAGCAGGCTTTCATGCAATCCTGAAGTTCTCGCCAGGCTTTCTTCCTGCGCTTCGGCTCCGTTGATGAAACCGCCGCCCGGATTTTTTGCTGATGCGAAATTCAGACACATGATTTTTTCCTGATTTTCTTCTTCGGCTAATTGTAAAATTGCTTTTAAAGAACTGCATCTCCAAACTTCAAACTTCGTTTCAAAATCGGTTTCAGGAAGTTTGCTGTTTACGATTTCTGAAAGTTTTTCGGGGTAAAATAGAACCGTTCCTTTTGTGGAAATTTCCAGTTCGTTTTCTATATTTATTTTTTCGTTGTATTCGTTTATATAATATTTCTTGGCAAGGATTTCCAATGGATCTTTTGCCATTCCTTTATTTGTCATCGTCAGTTTTTTTTATGTTTAATAATAAATTTTCTACATCAGCATTTGCAGGCTCTTTAAAATCTTTCCCCATAAATACTTTTGTCACTTTAATATTCCCTACAATTGCCTCATTAAAAGTATCCATTTCTTCCGAAGGAACCCACAGTTCATTATGATTTCTGGCTCCGACATTTTGGGCAGGATATTTATTAATCTTCTCTTCCAACACTTCAAATTCGGTTACAAAACCAAGATAATTTCCTGCCTCATCTCTGGTGTTCCATTTTTCTGCAATTTCGGAAGCATAATCTTCATCCAAAACGGGATAAAATATTGGTTGCCATTCTAATCTTGGAGGATATTTTTTGAAATTGCTTTCAATAATTAAAATCATTTCTTTTTCTCCGACGGGTCTGTATAATGTTATAGTTTTCATGGTTGTGCTTTTTTATATTTTTAATTTGTTTTTTAACGCAAAGGCCGCAAGATTTTCTTTTTAGAACTTGATGTATATTTTTTAAGTTCGCAAAGGCGTTTCACTTAGCTAAGTTCACAATGTTTAATCAATTCTTTTAAAATCTTTTGAATAAGGCGAATATGATCCAAAAACCTGATCAAATTTCACCTTAAGATTTTCTATTTTAAATGCTTCATCCAACTGATCAAGACAAGTTACCACTAGATTTTTCTTTTGCGCAACAACGTAAGCTTCATCTAATTTTAAAGCATAATTCAGCAAATTATAATCTAGATCACCGAAACGCAAATCCTTTTGAAATTCATTAAAAGTACAAGTTTCCTCTTGATTATTTTTAAGGTTTAGCGATTTTTCACTACTCATCCATCCACTTCCGTGACGGGTTGAATAAGATCTTGTCACATAAAACATTTCAACATTTTCAATCTTTAATAACTGACAGATTTCATACGCATTTTTAGAAGTCGTATTTGCAAAAGTCACATTCGGAAAAACACCGTGATCCATATCCAGTAAAATTCCCTGGCTTCCTTCAAAAATAAGATGTTCAAATGATTTTAAATATTCATAACCTTCTATTTTCCAATCAATTTTATCGATAACATCCAAAAAATCCTGTAATACATTTATAATTTCTTCATCTTCTTCAAAACCGTAATAATTGGCAATTTCTTTTAATTTTTCAATCAACATTGTTCTTGGAGCGATCAAATCAACTGCAAATAATTTAAACGGACTTTCATTTCTTTTCATCGTTGCGCCAACCCCTTTTCCGCAGGTTCCGTGTTCTAGATTTTTGATATTTTTTCTGTTGTACAAAACATCAAATGGTGTTGTTACTTTTGCTAAAGGATGGATAGTCAATTCTATATTTCCTTTTTTTTGCATTAATTCTTCTCTTTCATTGAATAAAAACGTCGGATGAATCGTGCAATGTTCCGTAAAATATGAAGGCAAACCACGCAGTGCACCACTTGCAAAACTGGAATGAACGTGTTTCTTCTCATCAATCATCACTGTATGCGCCGCCTGTTGACCTCCTGAAAACCGAATAACTACAGACTCAGGATGTTGCTGAGCCAGAAAATCGGTGGTGATGCCTTTCCCTTCGTCACCAAATCCCAAGCCTATAACTATTTGTGCTGTTTTCATTTTTAATACATTTGAATATTATCTAATCCTAAATTTTCTGTTGTCTTTGTAAAACTATCTTTAAATTTACTGCAAACCACATCTTTTATAACCTTCGGAACATCTCTGTAATCTTCGATAGACAAACAGTTTTGCCCCAACAGATCTTTCCAGCCTTTGTCTGCATCTACCGCCTGTCCGGAATGCAAAACGCTGATGTGAAAAACTTCATATTTCTTCTGAGCTTCAGCCAACAGTTCCGTATGTTTGAAAGTCTGTTGACCCGTTCCCATCAATTCTCTGATCGCAGAAGCAGGAAGTGTTTTCAAACAAGGTTCGTCACCCACGGTGAACAATAATCCTTTTTGATTTCTCTTTTCAAAAGCATCTGTTCTTGTGTGAAAAGCAGCAAAATACCAAGCCAACAAATAACTTTCTCCTGCATTTCCTCCACCTCCAGACTCAATGTAAGTTCTTGTTAACCACATATCAAGCTCTTCATCTCCCGATTCGAACTGCCCAACTTGCAAAGGATAACCGTCACATTCGTGATCTCCGATTCCTAAGAATAAAAGTGCCGGATCCGGAACGCCACCCTGGATAATTCCGCCCATCAATTTTGGCAGCCCTTCTTTAATCAAATCATAAGGAATATGTCCCATACTTCCCGTCACATCAAGCCCTAAAATAATAGGAACTGAATTTGGATGAACCGCAGAATCTCTTGATTCTCTGAAAGAAATACCATGTGGATTCATAGATTCATGTGCTTTTCTTTTTGCATTCTGCGTGAAAATCTCACTTGCAGATTTTGATGCATATCCTGCTTTCTTTGCTCTGTCAAAACGAGCGTCCATGTCGTATCTTGTACTTCCCATAACTTAAAATTTTTTGCCAAATAAATATTCGAATCTTGTTCTTGTTAATTCTAATTGAATATTTAAATTTCTGATGATTAATGATAATTCTATGTCTCTCTGAACGAATGCTTCCGGCTGAAAATCAGCGAATGTCAAACTGTTTTTGTCTAAAGGACTGATGTCGATCAAGCCTTCCTGCTCTCTTTCCAGTCTTTTGATTTTCAATTCGATATCTTCTACTCTTCGCCTGTAAACCAGCTCTGCATCTTCTCCGATAATTCGGGCACGGTCTTCTCTTATCTGGTCATTATTTCTTTGTAATGACTCGATGAATCTTGGTTTTAAGTCTTCTTCCATAATTCATTTTTTTTGTGTTGTTTTTACGCTAATTAAAAACTGTATGGTTTTGCCTTAATTCTTTTCGAATTATTTTTTAGAGTACATTATATCTGTTCTCAAAACGTACTTTAAACCACTGATTAAAGTTTTTCCTTCATGTCTTAAAGGATGGTAAAAAACCAATGCAGAACCTTTCTTCGGAGCAACAGTGAATAAATTTTCGAATTCTGTTTCTCCACCTTCAAAATCGTCATTCAGATAAATCAAAAAAGTGTAAAAACTTTTCTCATTTTCATTTCTGATGTAGCTTCCATCTCTATGCATTTTGAATCTCTGTCCTGAAGAATATTTATAAATTCTGAACATTTCATTAAAATCCAAAACACTGTAATCTTCATAAGTCTGAGGAAGAAATTTAACTGCTTTTTGAAAAAGATTTTCAGCCAAATCATTATCAAAAATCATCAGTCGGTCATTATTTCTAACTCCTTTGCTCATCATTTGTCGACCTCCCATATTAATTTTCGCTTCTTCAAAGACTTTATCTTTGGTCAATTCAATATAATGATCACATTCTTCATCAGTCAGAAAATTCTCAATTATGAAAATTTGCGGGTGTAATTCTGTCTTTTTCATGATTAATATTTTGTGTTTGGTTTTTTGTTTTTATGCTCTTAATTCGTCTCTAACTTCCATTAAAGCAAATCCTAATAAATTTTCACCATTCCATTGTTGTGGATTTTCCGCTTTTGGATCCGTTTCCAGCATTCCAATCCCCCAAATTGTATCGTAAGGACTCGCTTCCACTAAAATTTTATCGTTCGTTGAAAGTAAAAATTCTTTAAATTTTTCGTTTTGTGAAAACTTCAACAGATTTCCCTGTTTTACGATCTCATATTTGTGTTCATCCCAAAGTTGAGGATCAAAATTTTTGACTTTCCTTCCTAGACTTTTTGCCTGATTTGGAGTTTCTACTTTTAAAATTTGCTTTAAAGTTTCAAGATCATTAAATAATTTAGCTTTTCCGGCCATCATATAATGTTCAGCAGTTTTATAACTTACTCCATTTTCTTCAAATTCATAAGGAAACCATTGACTGAAACATGCTTTTGTAATTTCTTCTTTCACGGTATGTCCCCAAAAGAATAGAAAATCTAATTTTTCTTTATTCTGAAATTTCTTAATGATATTTTTTAATGTGTATTTCATGATTGCGTTATTATTACACAAATGTAAAAGATTATGGTTTTATCTTCCAAATTTATTTGTGTTTATTTTACGCTAATTAATTTAATTGATTGATTTTCAGGTATAAAAATTTATTTTATAAAACACGAATTACACAAATATTTTTCACTAATAGCACAAATGATTATTGTTCATTTAAGTTTTTGGCTAAAGCCGATTGGAATTTTTGTTTATTAAAAAACGGGCTAAAGCCCGTTCCTATTGATGTTAAAATTGTATTTATTGAACTTATAATTTTGATGTAGAAAGAATCTTTAAATTACATTAAAAGATTCTTCACGCCGCATTGCTCCGTTCTGAATGACAAAAGGGAAAAATCATTGGTGAAATTTCGTGTAAAAATTAGTGATATCTGTGTTTAAATTTATTTGATCTCGAAATAAAAACCCTGCTCTTCAAGCTCTTTATATTTCTCCTGATTGAAAGTAAATAATTTTCCAGGTCTGCCACTGCCTTCTTTTTTTAAGTTATTGGTTTCATTCAAAAGTCCGTAACTCATTATTTTTTTTCTGAAATTTCGACGGTCAATTTCCTGTCCGATAATGGTTTTATAGAGATTTTCAAGTTCTGAAAACACAAATTCATCATTTAAGAGATTAAAGCCAATCGGTTGATATTGAATTTTTGTACGTAGTCTTTTTAACGCAATATCAATAATCGTTTGATGATCAAAAGCAAGTTTCGGAAGTTGATTCACACTGAACCATTGTGCATCTTCAGCATCAGAATCAGCAAACAATTCGTGATAAGAAGGATTAACCAGACCTAAATAAGCCACTGAAACCACTCTATTTCTAGGATCACGACCTACGTTACCAAAAGTATAAAGTTGTTCCAAAAAATCGGGTTTTATACCCGCTTCTTCCTTTAACTCTCTTTTTACGGCATCGTCAAGATTTTCATCATCTAAAACTAAGCCTCCCGGAAGTGCCCAACCTCCTTTGAATGGTTCAATATTTCTTTTAATTAAAAGAATCTGAAGATCTTTTTTATCAAAATATCCGAAAATAACTGCATCTACAGCAACTTTTATATCTTGTAATTTTTTAGGAGAATCCATAATTTAGTTTGCGTTACGAGTACACAAAAGTAACCATTAGAAACTTTAATTTCAAAAATAAAATAATATTTTTTCGGATTCTATTTTTTGCTACATTTATAATCATCTTAAAACTAAATATTTATGAAAAATTTATTATTTGCAGCCTGCGTTGCTCTTCTATTTATCGCGTGTGATAAAGCAAAAATTGACGTGAAAACTTCAACCGGAACAGATTCTATCGCCAACGAAGAATGGAAACCGGTAGATTCTGCAACCGCAAACAAGGCATGGATGGATTTTGCCACTCCCGGAGATATGCAGAAAATGCTGGCAAAATCTGACGGAGTCTGGTCCGGAGAAAATACGATGTGGATGGAAGACGGTGGAAAACCTATGACAAGTACATCGACAACAACCAATAAAATGATCTTTGATGGACGATATCAATCTAGCGAACATAAAGGAAATTTTATGGGAATGCCTTTTGAAGGAATGAGTATTACAGGTTATGACAATGCTAAAAAGAAATTTGTAAGCACCTGGATTGACAATATGGGAACCGGATTAATGACCATGGAAGGAGACTGGAATCCATCTAAAAAATCAATTGAATTTAAAGGAAAAATGACAGATCCTACAAGACCCGGAAAAGACTGTAATATGAGAGAAGTCTATACTTTTGTTGACGATACTCATCAAACATTAGAAATGTATGGTCCTGATTCTAAAACAGGCAAAGAGTACAAAACAATGGAAATAAAATATACGAAAAAATAAAATCTAAACCGTTTCAGGTTAAACTTTTAAGAATAAAAAAATCCGCAGAAATTTTCTGCGGATTTTACTTTTATCTCTTGCTTTTTTACTTGGCTCTTTAGCTAGTCATTCAGTTTCAAAACAGCCATAAATGCCGATTGCGGAACTTCTACTCTACCAATTTGCTTCATCTTTTTCTTACCTTCTTTCTGCTTTTCAAGAAGCTTTCTCTTTCTTGAAATATCTCCACCATAACATTTTGCGGTAACATCTTTTCTTAAAGCTTTAATGGTTTCTCTCGCAATAACTTTCGCCCCTAAAGCAGCCTGAACAGCGATATCAAACTGTTGTCTCGGAATAAGCTCACGAAGTTTTTCACACATTCTTTTACCAATGTAATACGCATTAGAATCATGAATCAATGAAGATAAAGCATCTACCATATCTCCGTTGATCAGGATGTCCATTTTAACCAATTTAGAAGCACGCATTCCGATTGGTGAGTAATCGAATGAAGCATATCCTTTCGAAATAGATTTTAATCTGTCATAGAAATCGAAAACAACTTCTGCCAATGGCATATTGAAAGTCAATTCTACTCTATCTGCAGTCAAATAACTTTGGTTAACAATTTCACCTCTTTTCTCAATACAAAGTGTCATTACAGCTCCAACGAAATCAGATTTTGTAATGATTGAAGCTTTAATATAAGGCTCTTCTACTCTATCTAAAAGATTGGGATCAATCATTTCAGACGGGTTGTTGATTAAAATTGCAGTTTCAGGATCTTTTTTAGAATATCCGTGATATGAAACGTTGGGAACCGTAGTAATTACGTTCATATTGAATTCTCTTTCCAAACGTTCCTGAACGATTTCCATGTGAAGCATTCCTAAGAATCCGCAACGGAAACCAAAACCTAATGCTGCAGAACTTTCCGGTTCGAAAACTAAAGAAGCATCATTTAATCTTAATTTTTCTAATGAAAATCTCAATTCTTCGAAATCTTCAGATTCGATAGGGTAAATTCCGGCAAAAACCATTGGTTTTACTTCTTCAAAACCATCAATTGGTCCATCTGCAGGATTTACAAAAGAAGTAATTGTATCTCCTACTTTAACTTCACGGGCATCTTTAATCCCTGAAATAAGGTAACCTACATCACCACATTCTATCGTTTTCTTTGGAACCTGTTTTAATTTTAAAGTTCCTACTTCATCAGCTCCGTATTCTTTTCCTGTTGCGAAAAATTTAATTTTTTCGTTTTTAGAAATACTACCGTTTACGATTTTGAAATACGCTTCAATTCCTCTGAAAGGGTTATAAACAGAATCAAAAATCAAAGCTTGAAGCGGAGCTTTAGGATCTCCAACGGGTGGCGGAACTCTTTTTACAATCTCCTCCAATAATTCGTGAACACCCTCTCCTGTTTTACCGGAAACTCTAAGAACGTCTTCATATTTGCATCCTAAAAGTCCCATAATTTCATCGGTAACTTCTTCAGGATTTGCAGATGGAAGATCTATTTTATTAAGAATCGGAATAATTTCCAAGTCATTTTCTAAAGCCAGATATAAATTTGAAATTGTTTGTGCCTGAATACTTTGCGCAGCATCTACAATTAAAAGTGCACCTTCGCAGGCTGCAATTGAACGGGAAACTTCGTAAGAAAAATCTACGTGTCCCGGTGTATCAATAAGGTTTAAAGTATATTTTTCGCCATTAAGCTCATAATCCATCTGGATGGCGTGAGATTTAATCGTAATCCCACGTTCTTTTTCCAAATCCATATCATCAAGCGTCTGAGATTGTAATTCTCGTTGGGTCACCGTATTGGTGTACTCCAAAAGACGGTCTGCCAAAGTACTTTTACCGTGGTCAATATGGGCGATTATGCAAAAATTTCGTATGTTTTTCATTTAAGAACTATGTAATTTGCAAAGATAATAAAATGCAAGAGAATTCATCATTCTTAATTTTAAATCTGATGTTAACACGAATAGCACAAATTTTTACCTCTAAAAAACACTAATAACCAAATCCCATTTAATTTACATAAGATTTCGGTTAAAAAGCTTAGAGTATTAAGATGAACCCGGCTTTTAGAAATAGCGCTTAATTAACCTTAATAATTTAAATGATCTTAATCGTTCAAAAACTTTAATCTCAAATCCGTGTAATTTGTGATATTATTAGTGATATTTGTGTTTAAATTATTTTAATCCATGAAAAAAGTTCTTATACTACTTTTCATTATTTCTTTTGCCCAATTTCAATCGCAGTGGATTGAAAAAGCACCTGAAAATCCAGAAGAATTTGTCAATCCTTTAATTGGCTCTCTTTCAAAACCTTCTCTTTCCAACGGAAATACTTATCCAGCTGTTGCAGTTCCTCACGGAATGAATCTTTGGACTCCACAAACCGGAAAAAACGGAAATGGATGGCAATATACTTACGATGCCGATAAAATCCGTGGAATTAAGCAAACGCATCAACCTTCGCCGTGGATGAACGATTACGGAATGTTTTCAATCATGCCGATAACAGGGAAAATGCGATTTAATGAAGAAGAAAGAGCAAGTTGGTTTTCTCATAAATCGGAAACTTCAAAACCTTATTATTACAGCGTTTATTTAGCTGATCATAATGTAACAGCAGAACTTACTCCTACCGAGAGAGCCGCACAAATGCGTTTAACTTATCCCAGTTCTGAAAATTCCTGGTTTGTGGTAGATGCTTTTGATAAAGGTTCTAGTATAACAATCATTCCTTCTCAAAATAAAATTACAGGCTATTCAACAAAATATTCCCGTGGAAAATTGGTTGGCTTTAAAAATTATTTTGTGATTTATGCAGACAAGCCTTTTACGAAGTATTCAGCTTGGAAGGATAAAGATTTTGTAAAAGATGCATTGGAAATTACGGGAGATCATTGCGGTGCCGTAGTTGGTTTTGAAACAAAAAAAGGTGAAAAAGTCAATTTAAGGATTGCTTCTTCTTTTATCAGTTTAGAACAGGCAGAATTAAATTTACAAAGAGAACTCAGCAAAGATTCGTTCGATCAAACTTTAAATAAAGCAAAATTAGCTTGGAATGAAAAGCTTAAAAAAGTTGAAGTTGCAGGCGGAACTATCGACCAAATGCGGACTTTCTATTCTTGTCTATATAGAATGCTTTGCTTTCCGCATAAAATGTATGAAATCAATAAAGCTGGAGAAGTTGTTCATTATAGCCCATATTCAGGAAAAACCGAAGCAGGATATCGCTTTGCAGGAACTGGTTTTTGGGACACTTTCAGAGCGCTCTACCCTTTCTTGAATTTAGTTTATCCAAGTATCAATGTTGAAATGCAAAAGGGATTAATTAATGATTACAAAGAAGGAGGTTGGTTACCGGAATGGTCAAGTCCATCCTATTCTGATATTATGATTGGAAATAATTCGGCTTCAGTGGTTGCAGATGCGTATATAAAAGGTTTGCGAGGTTACGATATTGAAACTTTATATCAGGCTTTGCTTCACGGTGCTAATAATGAAGGTCCGCAAGCAACAGGAAGATTAGGAATTGAATATTATAAAAAATTAGGTTATGTTCCTTATGATGTTAAAATCAATGAAAATGCTGCTCGAACTTTAGAATATGCTTATGACGATTTTGCAATTGCACAGCTTGGAAAAGCTTTAGGAAAACCAGAATCTGAATGGGGAGAATATTACAGACGCTCCCAGAATTTCCAAAAAGTGATTGATCCTGAAACAAAATTAGCTCGCGGAAGAAATCAGGATGGAAGTTTTCAGGCTCCTTTTAATCCTTTTAAATGGGGAGATGCTTTTACAGAAGGAAATTCGTGGCATTACACATGGTCGGTTTTTCAGGATATTGACGGACTGGCAAAATTGATGGGTGGAAGAAAAGAGTTTTCAAAAAAGTTAGATCAGATTTTTGAATTACCTCCAATTTATGATAATTCTTATTACGGCTCAACCATCCATGAAATTCAGGAGATGGTGAATGCCAATATGGGTCAATATGCCCATGGAAATCAACCAGCACAACATATTATTTATCTTTATAATTATTCCGGAGAACCCTGGAAAACACAATATTGGGTTCGCGAAACGATGAATAGATTGTATCAGCCAACTCCCGATGGATATTGTGGTGATGAAGATAACGGCCAAACTTCGGCCTGGTATATTTTCTCAGCCCTTGGTTTTTATCCTGTAACTCCCGCGACGGATCAATATGTTTTAGGGGCACCTTTGTTTAAAAAAGCAACTATTCATTTAGAAAACGGAAAAACTATTGAAATTAAAGCTGATAATAATAGTGACGAAAGTCGGTATGTAAACTCATTAAAATTCAATGGAAAAAAATATTCTAAAAACTGGTTAAGCCATACAGAATTAACGAAAGGGGCAACGTTGAAATTTGATATGATTTCTCAGCCAAATAAAGAGCGAGGAACTCATGAAAAAGATTTTCCTTATTCGTATTCTAAAGATTAGTTTCAAAAATTGCCTCGATTATGAGGCATTTTTTATTCCGTAAAGATAAATTCTCCCGTAAGTGCATCGATATAAACTTTTGTAATTGTAGGAGTTTTAAAGCCAAATCCTTTTGCTACTCCTTTATTTGATTCGGAATCAATTGCGGCACCCACCATTGCTCCGACCATACCTCCGGCAATACCTCCTATCATTGCACCTGTTCCTACCTTTTCTGCAAAAAGCTGAGACCTGGAAGCTTTGATATAATATCCATTATCATTTTTTTAATTTCTTTAAAACCGTTTGCGGTGAATCTGTATGCAATGCCGTTATTGACATAGCAGAAAACCTCCGACATGGGAATTTTTAAATCTTGTTTATTTACAATTTTTTTAATCTCACCCTGCTTGTTTTTCTCTAAAGTATGTTGAGCACTTGGAGTTTGGTCAAAAAAACTTTTGAAACTTAAATAAACCCCATCCGTCAAAGAACTGTTATTTATTGATTTATTATTTTTTGAAAGATAAGTCTCATAATTTTCCAATTCATTTTCAGGAATTTGATTTTTTAAGACTAAACCACTGTAAGAATATTTAATAAATTCGGAAATAATCTCGGAAATATCTTTTGCAATATTTTTTGCAGCTTTAGAATCTGTGTTGTCTTCTACAAAGACATTATTGAAACGGTCTATAAAATAATACCTGTCATTTCTTTTCAAAAAACTCGAAATCTTAATCCTTACTTTTGGATAGTCTGCTAAATCATTTGGAGCCTTCTCATTATAAACTTTCAATTCTTCAAGTAGCAAAACAATATCATTATTTCCTTTTATTTTATTGTCACTCTCAAACCAATTTTCAACGTATGTTTTAAGGTCTTCGTTAATTAACTTCACCTCTGCAGTTCCTTTTTTGGCAATTAATATCCCTACTTCCTTATCCGTTCTGTTATCTATTAAGGTAAGCGATTTGGTGAGAGATTTTCTGTCTTTAATACTTTGATCAAGCTTAATAAATTCTGTTTTTTGGGCAGAAATACAAATCGTAATCATCAAAAAGAAAAATATTTTATACATCTTATGTTTTTATGCTAAAATATCAATTAAAAATTAAACGACCCTCACAATAAATTGCAAGAGTCGTCCAACATTAAAAAAATAAACTATTATGGAGTTTGCTTCGATTCTGAAGCATTCTTTTTTCCGCCGTGAGGTTTTCTTTCATTCATTTTATCTCTCATCATTCCCTCAGACTGAAAAAGCTTCAAGACTTTTTGACAAGGAATCACAGTCTGCATCTTCTCAGCATACTTTTTTCTATTGTCGAATAATTTTTGCCCTACATCAAAACTTTGCTGAAGTTTTACTTTTGCTTCTTCTTCCGTGAGTTTTGCCGGGTCAAAATTTGAATCGAACTGACTTTTAATTTTTTTCTGATTGTCTAAATATTCATTATACATCGCAGTAAATTCTGCTTTATCCTGTGGAGCAACATCCAGCATATCAACAACCATGTTATTCCTGAATTGCGTAAGAAGCGCTTTTCTTTCATCTGGCGAAAGATTGTTTATTACCTCTTTTCTTTGATCGGGATTCATTTTCTTCCAATCATACTCTTTGATTTGAGCTTTGAGCCCAAAACTTGAGATAATAAAAAGTGTAAATAATATTTTTTTCATCTTTCTTTTAATTATATAAATCTAAATAAACATCTTGACTGGAATTGTTTGCCAATTCTGCAATTTCTGAATTGGGAAGCGATTCTAAATATTCATTCATATGGATTTCATTAGCCGTTTTTACCGCTTTTTTATTTTGATTTCCCGAATTATTATTAACAACCTGCGAAACTACAGGCTTTATATCCATTTGTTTTTCAACTCTTTGATCACGATTTTCTACTGAAGTTAAATCTGATTCTAAAGTTTCGTATGCTATCTGACTTTCCTTTTTAGGTGCCGTTCTGTTATCAGCATAATTTCCATTTAAATCTCCATTTGTAGAAGAATCTGAATTAGATTGATATACAAAAGTCGCTCCGAAAATAAGAGCCAAAGACGCTGCTGCTACATATCCCCAATTCAATTTGAAAATTGGAGCTTTGCGTTCAGCTTTTATTTCACTCATCACTCTGTCCTGAATATTTTCAAACATATTTTCAGGGACTTTGTAAATGTTTTTGCGTTCTAATTTTTCTAGATCAAAATCATTCACTTCGCTCAACACTCTATTCTGAATGCTTTCAAACATATTGTCTGGCATTTTATAAATGTTTTTGCGCTCTAATTTTTCTAGATCAAAATCTTTCATGTTGTGGGTTCTCAAAAATTATCTCTCGTAATTCTCTTTGATATATTCTTCTATTTTTTGTTTGGCGTAATGATAATTTGTTTTTAAAGTTCCTACCGACATATCAACTATTTTTGATATTTCTTCGTAAGGTAAATCATCATAATACCGCATCATAAATACCAGTTTCTGCTTTTCTGGCAGACTTTGTATGGCTCTTTGCAAAAAAACCTGTATTTCTTCAGCATCACTGTGTGTGTTATCGGCAACCAGATTCTGCATATAATATTCTGGATCTTCATCAGTTTTCTGCATCTTTTTCAGTTTATTAATCTGCTGCAAAGCTTCATTGGTTGCAATTCTGTACAGCCAAGTATACAACTGACTGTCATTTTTAAACTGATGAAAATTTTGGTAAGCTTTTATAAATGTTTCCTGCAAAGTGTCCTGAGCAAGGTCTCCATCTACAATAATACGTCTGATATGCCAATATAATCTACTCTGATAAGCATCCATCAACACCCGAATACCTTTATCAAGTGTTCGTGGGTTTTGCATCAGCGCAATAATTTCTGCGTCTTTAATCTTCATAAGATGCTTTCATTGTTTTGGATTACAAAAATATCTAAAAGTTAAATTACTTATTCAATTTTGAGTCCAATATATTAACTTTTATGATTTATAGCAATAATATTTATTCGAAAATGTCCATTATAATTCAGCTTTCTACTCAAAACTAAAAACTCTTATCTTTGTTTTATGCAAACAGTCATTATCGGTTCCGGGAATGTTGCCTATCATTTGGCAAAAGCTTTCGTTAAAAATGGTATTTCTATAACCCAAATCTTTGGGAGAAATGAGAAAGAATTGAATAAAATTTCAAAAGAATTAAACATTCCAAACTCAACTAAACATTTAGTCGATTCAGATTTGTATATTATTTGTGTAAGTGACGGTTCTATAGGAGCTGTTTCTAAATTGATTACTAAAAAAGATTGCCTCGTTGCCCATACTTCAGGATCTCTTCCGAAAGAAATTTTGGTTGGAGAGTACAGGAAATCTAGTTTCTACCCTTTACAGACGTTTTCTAAAACTAAAAATTTAGATTACAAGAAAATTCCTTTTTTTATTGAAACTGAAAATGAAGAAGACCAAAAAATTTTAACCGATTTGGCTTCTAAAATTTCAGATAATGTAATGGAAAGCACCCATGAAAAGAGAAAATATATTCATCTAACTGCAGTATTTGCCTGCAACTTTGTCAATCATCTTTTTGCAAGAGCCAAAGAAATTTCAGATGCACAAGAAATTCCGTTTGATTATTTTTTACCGTTGATTAATGAAACTGTTCAGAAAATTAATGAAATAGATCCTAAATCAGCTCAAACCGGACCTGCCGTAAGAAACGACCAAAGAGTTTTGGAATTGCATGAGCAGTTATTAAAAGATGAAAGTCTCGAGATTTATAAAACAATAAATCATTCAATTAAAAAAATGTATCAATTACCATAAATTTTTAACTTTGATGAAAACCGAAAAAATGGACACAAAAATTATTCGTTCTCTCATCATCGGAGCAGCAATCGTTATTACAGCTTTCGTCTTAGGTTCAAGTTTTAAAAACAGAAATTTAAAACAAGATACAATTTCCGTTACTGGTCTTGGTTCAAAAGATTTCACCTCAGATGAAATCAGCTGGAGTGGAAGTTTCGACGCCAGTGCAATGGATGCAAAAGAAGCTTATAATTTGATTTCACAAGACAAAGAAAAAGTAAAGGCTTTTTTCTACAGCAAAGGTTTTAAAGCAGGAGAGTTTGCTTTTGGCGGAGTTAATTTTTCAAGGTCTTACCGTACAGTGACGACAAAAGAAGCAGACGGAGCAGAAAAATCTGAAGATATCTTTGATGGATATAAAGCGACTCAAAGTGTATTTTTCAGAGCTAAGAAAAATCCGGTTTTGATGAAAAAAATTGAAAGCGTAATTGATAAAACTGCAGAACTCATCAATAGTGGAGTACAGTTTGAACCATCTTCTGCACAATATACTTATTCTGACCTTTCTTCGTTGAAACACAGTTTGATAGAACAAGGCTCCAAAGATGCGAGAGAAAGAGCGGAGAAAATTGTAAAAAGTGCAGACGGAGACCTTGGCAAATTAAAAGATGCATCGATGGGTGTTTTTCAAATTACCGCAAAAGGTTCTACTGATGAAGATAGTTATGGAGGAAATTTTGATACCTCAAGTAAGGAAAAATCAGCGAGAATTACAGTAAGACTTACTTACAATCTCGACTAACATATTTATTAATAAAAAAACAAGGAATTAATAAATGCGATTGATTTGATTTTTTTATCATTCATCAATTATCATTTATCAATCATTAATTAAAATGAGTTATAAAGAGAAATTAAAAGATATAAAAGCATTTGTATTTGATGTAGACGGTGTTTTTACCGACGGAAGTGTTTATCTGATGCCCGGCGGAAATATGAGCCGCGTAATGAATGTTTTGGATGGATATGCAGTGGTAAAAGCATTAAAAAACGATTATCTGATTGGTGTTATTACCGGAGGAAATGACGAAATGGTGAGACATAGAATCAACTATTTAGGAATACAGGATTACTATGCAAAATCGCATGATAAAATGGTCGATTATGAAGATTTTAAAGCTAAATACAATCTTACAAACGAAGAAATCTTAACGATGGGAGATGATGTTCCGGATCTTCATATGATGCAGAATTCGGCAATTGCAACGTGTCCTGAAAATGCTGTTCCTGAGATAAAAGGAATTGCAGACTATATTTCGCAAATAAAAGGTGGAAGTGGAGCAGTACGTGATGTGATTGAGCAGGTGATGAAAGTTCAGGGAAAATGGCACGATGATAATACGCAATCTGAATAAATGAGATGACAGAAAATAGATAAAATACTTACAATCAAATATCTATTCTCATTAAATATAAAATATTATTTTCCATTAATCGTTTATTATTTATAAAATACTGATGAAAATACTTTTAGCATCACAATCTCCGAGAAGGAAAGAATTACTGTCAAGTTTAGGTTTTGATTTTGAAGTCGTGAAAATTGACTGTGAAGAAATTTTACCCGAAAATATAAAAATAGAAGACGCTGCAGCTTATTTGTCTGAATTAAAAGCAAATGCATTCGGAAATCTGCAAAATGATGAAGTTTTATTAACTGCAGATACAGTTGTTGCCAATGAAAATAAGTTTCTGGGAAAACCGAAAAATGAAATTGAAGCAAAAGAAATGCTCAAATCATTATCCGGTAAAATACATCAGGTTTATACCGGGATTACGATTAAAACTTTAGATAAAATCATTACAGAAACTGATGTTGCTGATGTAGAGTTTGATGAAATTTCAGATGAAGAAATTGATTTTTATATAAAAAACTATCAACCATTCGACAAAGCGGGGGGGTATGGTATACAGGAATGGCTCGGAATGTCAAAAATTAAAAAAATTAATGGAAGTTTTTATACCATTATGGGACTTCCGACGCATTTAGTCTATAAAATATTGCGAGAATTATAACCGTTTTCAAAATAAAATTTTATTATTTTTACAAAATCATCAAACTGCTGATAATAAAAAGTAAATTAGCGAGTTATATTGAAATAATGAAAAAGAAAATAGTCTTCCTTTTAGCAGCGATTATTGTCGTTTCCTGTGGCACGAAAGTGAAAAAACCGGAAGCCAGATCAAAGTTTTTGAAAGGATTTTCAACCTATTATAATACCCTGTTTAATGCAAAAGATGCTTTAAACAGTGAGTTTACGGAAAGAGACAAAGCTCATAAAGATAATTTTTATGCGCCCTATATTCCCATATTAACCTACGAAGAGCAACCTTTGGGAAGTGATTTGGGACAATCTTCAGCTTTTGCAGAAAATTCTATGAAAATGGCAGAAGTAAACCGATCACAAAAAAATAGCAGAAACACTCCTACAGCGTTATCAAATGGTCCTGGAATGCCTGGAAATATGCCTCAAGATCCTAACAATCCGGGAGGCAACAAAGGTGCTACAGTTTTAGAAATTGCTGAAGCAAAAGCTTTGAAAGCAATTAATAAATATTCTGTCATCAGAAAAGGAGAGGAGCAGAACAAAACAATCTTTGATGCCTACATTATTTTGGCTCAGTCTAGAATTTATCAGGGGAAATCAATTAAAGCTTTAGATGCTTTAAACTATGTTTTCACTCATATGAAGGAAGATAAAAGACTTCCTTTAGCTCATATTTACGAAGCTTTAGCGTATTCACAAATTAAAAATTATCATAAATCTGACGAAATTTTTAATAAACTTAAAAGTGAAAAATTAAGCAAGGATCATGATAAACTGTTGAGCATTTATTACGCTGAATCTCTTTTGGATCATGGTAAAAAAGAAGAATCTATAAAAGAATTAGACCGTGCTTTTGAACTCAACAGCAACAGAAAACTAAAAAGCAGAATTGCATTTTTGAGAGGACAGGTTTTACAAGAAACAGGAAAACAAGAGCTTGCAAGAGAGAGCTTTTTAGCCGCTTACAAATATGCCAATGATTTTGAATTTGAAGTAAAATCTCAGATCGAGATCGCCAAAACATTCAATGGAAAAGGAAATTATGAAGGCGCTAAAGATTATCTTGAAAAAATAAGCAAAAAAGGAACTTACGGATCCAGAAAGAATGAATTTTTCTATGCTTTAGGTTTAATGGCCAACAAAGCCGGTAAGAAAAAAGAAGCGCAAGAATTCTTCAGAAAATCATTGCTTGAAAAAGTTTCAGACGGGCAGGTGAGAGGTTTGGCTTATTATGAAATTGGTAAAGATTATTTGGACAGAAATGATTATATCGGAGCCGGTGCTTATTATGATTCTGCGTTGGTTGCTATGACGTATGAACCTTCTAAAATTTTGCTGCAAGATCAGTCTAATTACATTAAAAAGATCTCTAAAAACTATTATTTAATTAAGAAAAATGACAGTATTCTGTCTTTGGCAAAAATGTCAGATGCGCAGAAAACTGATTATTTTGCAAAATATATTGAAAAACTGAAAATTAAAGAAGAAAAAGAAGAACAAGAAAGGAGACGCGCCGAAAGAAGCAAAGGTTTTGATACCGGGGATTACAATGCCAATTCTCTTTTTGCGAACAGCTCAAATTCTTTCGAAGATTTTGGGATTGCTGCAAAAGGTTTTTATTTTGGAAATACAGGGACTGTAAGCAAAGGTACATCCACCTTTAAACAGGTTTGGGGAGATCGTGCATTGGTTGACAACTGGCGTTATTCTAAAAAAATGGCATCTCTTCAAGACATGAAGAATGAAGCTTTGGGAGTGACTTCTGCACCCAATCCGAGACGTTTTGAACCTTCATTTTATATTGAGCAAATTCCTTCAGATGCCGGAAAATTATCTCAGTTGAAGAAGGATAGAGACACTGCTTCATTAGGTCTTGGAGTAATGTATCAGAATTATTTTACCAATACTCCTTTAGCAACAAAAACGCTTTATGATTTGGTAGATGTAAAACCGGAAGAAAAAGTAATGCTTCAGGCTTTGTATGAAATTTTTGCGATGAATCATGAGAAAAATCCTCAAGCTGCAGCCAGAGCAAAACAGATTTTATTGACCGATTATCCTTATAGTTCTTTTGCAGAATTCGCAAGAAATCCTAAAAGCAATACTTTTGTAAAGTCTTCAGAAGAAGTTGAAAACGAATATAAAATGGCTTTTGCTTTATATGAATCTGAAAAGTTTGCAGAAAGCCAAGGTAAAATAGAGCAGGTGGTTCTTAAATATCCTAAAGATGCGTTAGTTCCTAAACTGAATCTTTTAAATGCATTCAATGCCGGAAAAACAAGTGGAAAAGAAGTAATGATTCTGCAGCTTGAGCAAATCGTTTTGAATTACGCTAAAACTCCTGAAGGAATTAAAGCTAAAGAAATGCTGAATTATCTGAAAAGCGATATTGCATTCCAGCAAACCGATAATAAGGGGAATACAGTACCCAATAATCCTTTTAACGGACCAGGACAGCCAAGTAATTTCCAACAATCACAGAATAATAATCTTGCTCCAAACAATACTAGTCCGCAGATGATGAATAATAATGTTCCTCAACAGAATAATAATATTCCGAAAAAATCAGGAAATAATACAATGCAGAAACTTCAGCAAACTACTGGCGAGGTGAAAACAATGAAACAATAAAAAAAGCGAAGATTATTCTTCGCTTTTTGTTTTTTTCTTTACTCCATGAAAATCTTTAAGATAGAATGGCTCAAAATAAGCTATATCTTCAAAATCTTCATTCTTTATTTTTTCTAAAGTTTTCTTTATTAAAAATTGAGCAGAAGGATATATTTCAGTGTTAAATTCTGCATTCGGAAGCTGCAGTATTTCTTTTGCTTTTAACGCTCCGTCGCCTACAAAAATTACTTTTTTATCTTTTAATTCTTCAAAAGAATTTTCATCTAAAACCTTAGCTTCGGTCTGAATAAGTTCTTCCCCCGAAATTCCATCATAAACAGCGGTATAAACCTCCATTCGTCTTGCATCGACCAAAGGGATGATTAATTCATAGTTTTGTCCTAAAAAAGGCTCTATCATGCTTTCCATGGAATTGACCGCAATCAAAGGAATTTTAAGTCCGTAACAAAAACCTTTTGCTGAGGCTGCTCCAATTCTCAAACCTGTATAAGAACCAGGACCTTTTCCTAAAGAAATGGCTTCAATATCTTTTATTGATAATTTAGCACCTTCCAAAGCCCATTCTACAAAAGTATGGAGCGACTCGCTCTGTTTATAGTTTTCTGAAACTTCTTCTGTAGAGCAAAGCAGTTTTTCATCATCTGAAATCGCTACTGAACAGTTTTTTGAGGAAGTTTCGAGATATAATATTTTCATTTTAATCTAAAAATTTATGCAAATTTATGGCTTTATTTCCACACTTTGCCGGCTCCACAATTTCCATTTAGATTTCTTTTTTATCCAGATTTCAAGTAAAGCCAGTTTCATTTCAAAACTCTGATTTTTATAAAGACCAGCAACTTTTATGGTTCTTCGAATGCTTACCGTATTTTTAAACTGTTTTAATTCTGAAATTTCAAGTTGTGTAATTTCTTTATAACTGACTTTTTTTGATGAAAAATCTTTATTGAAATCCTCCAAATTCTGAATCCAGCCATTGGAATGACCAAACGAAACATCTGAACAAAATAAATCAATAATTTGAGTATCATTCTTCATCATCAGAGAATCCAGCTTTTTTGCTTGCAATAAAACCGTTTCCTCATCTTTTGAATAATTTTGAGAAAATCCAAAAACAAAGCAAAACAAAAATAGAATAGGGAAGAACCTCATTTTCAAATTCTCAAATTAATCAATTTTCAAATTATCCTTTTCTGTAGATTGTTCTCGGTTCGCTTTGTGCGCTTGGATAAATTGTCATATCAGAAACCGTTACATGTTGTGGAGCGTTGATGCAATAAGCAATCGCATCAGCAATATCTTCAGCTTTTAAAGCTTCATAACCTGCATAAACGGTTGCAGCTCTTTCCTGATCTCCTTTAAATCTGATTAAAGAAAAATCTGTTTCTACAGCTCCTGGTTGAATATTGGTTACCCTGATTCCGAATTCTGTGAGTTCAATTCTCATTCCTTCAGAAATAACATCCACCGCTTTTTTGGTAGCACAATACACAACTCCGTTTGCATAAGTTTGTCTCGCTGCAACCGAACTGATATTAATAATCTGACCGGAATTTCTTTCTTTCATCATCGGAATAAGCGTTTTAGAAACGTATAAAAGACCTTTTACGTTTCCGTCGATCATCGAATCCCAATCATCTGTACTTCCAGCTGAAAGAGGCTCTAAACCATGTGCATTTCCCGCATTATTAATCAGTACATCAATATTTTTCCATTCTTCAGGAAGTGATGAGATGGCGGTTTCAACTTCTTCAAGATTTCTTACATCAAATTTTAAACTAAAAACTTCAGTTAAAGATGATAATTCTGCTTTTACAGATTCTAAAACTTCTGGTCGTCTTCCACAGATAATAATTCTGTTTCCTTGTTTTGCTAAAAGTTCAGCAGTAGATTTTCCTATTCCGGAAGTCGCTCCGGTGATGAGTATTGTTTTCATAAAAATTTTAAGTTTTTAAATTTAACAATGTATCAATGTAACAGTTTACCAATAATTGGTACATTGATATATTGTTAAATTGTTAAATTAATTTAGTTTGCATCAAATGCTTCAAAAGCATCTTCAATATGTTCTATAATGAGTTTTCCTTTTTCGTCGGGAAGAACAGAAATTATATCAAATCGTACTTCCTGATCTTTATTAAATTCTTCCATAAAATGATTGGCTGCAGTAACAATAAGCTTGATTTTACCTTTTGTAACAGCTTCCTGAGGTAGAATGAAAAAATCAGTAGATCTCGCTTTTACTTCTGTTACAATAATTAAATTATCTTTTTCAGCGATAATATCGATTTCAGCTTTTTGATAACGGAAGTTTCTCACAAGAATTTTATAGCCGTTTTCCTGTAAAAACTGAACTGCCAAATCTTCTGCTAGTTTTCCGAGGTCGTTGTGATCTGCCATTTGATTAGAGTGTTTGAGAGTAGGAGAATTTTAGAGTTTATTTAAAACTCAACCTTTACCTTATCATTAAACTTTATCTTAACCAGACTTCCAATAATCAACGGTCGATTATCATTAATGTGTCCATTTGGAAAATCAAAAACAACCGGGAAATTATACTTTGAAATTCTATCGGCAATAAGCTGGTTTGCAAATTCATCAAAGCTTTCTTCGTATTGTTTGTTATCTTTTTCGTCGCCCATATTGGTCATTCCGCCAACAATTAAGCCTTTTATTTTTGTAAAAACTCCGGCTAATTCAAGACTCATCATCATTCTGTCGAGCGCATAAAAATTTTCGCCAATATCTTCGATAAATAATATTTTATCTTTAAAATCGAAAGAATATTTGGTTCCTAAAAGCGCATAAATAAGCGCTAAATTCCCACCGATCAATTCGCCTTCAATATTTCCTTTTTTATTAAATTGATTTGATTCTAAACTGTATTTTGGCTTTTTCCCTTTTAAAATATCAAAAATAAGATCATAGCTTTCTTCAGTAACTCCGAAGCTTGATGTTTTAATGGTTTGTCCGTGTATGGAAGCAAAACCTTTTTTAAGCAAAAAACTTTGAATTACGGTGTTATCAGAATAACCGATGTACCATTTCGGATTTTTGGTAAATTCTTTTAAGTTTAAACCATGAATTAAATGTTGACAGCCATAACCACCTCTTGAAGCCCAAACTGCGGAAATTTCGCTTTCATTTAAAGCCCAATTCATGTCTTTTAATCTTTGCTCCTCAGTTCCGGCGTAATTGTATCCTTTTGAAAATTTAGTATAAAGATTTTCGCCTAAAACAGGTTCAAAACCTTTAGATTTAATCATTTCAATCCCTTTTTCCAATTGAGTGGGTTCCACTGAACCAGCAGGAGAAATGATGGCAATTTTATCGCCTTTCTTAAGTGACTTTGGAAATATTTTCATTAATCAGTTGTTGTTTTTAATATGATTATTTTAGTGATTCTTAAAATTTAACGCAAAGTTCGCAAAGATTTCTTTTACTATTATTCTGCATATTTTTTGTTCACAAAGGCGTTCTACTTAGCAAAGAAACCCAAGGTATTTTCAATTGAAAAATGATTATTTTTTATATTTTAATTCCTTTTTTTCAGCTTCTTCCAGCTGTTTATCAAACTGATTAAACATTTTAAAGCTTTGAAGGAAAATGAAAAAACTGAAAATAATCAGCACAACTCCCACCCCTTTTCTGATGTTGTTTGCCAATTTTTGAGTCAGTTTATAATGGAATTGTTTTGCAAGAAAAATTTTAGCAAAATCAATTAAAAGATAAGTTGCGATTACAATTGCCAAGTAAAGAATCAATGTTTCTGTATCAGGATACTGATTTCGAACTCCAATTACCGTTACTAACCAGAAAAGAATAACTCCGACATTGAGAAGATTTAAAAGAAATCCGTTGAGGAATGTTTTAAAATAATTCTGGCTGATTATTTTTTCTTCTCCCGGCAAATGCATTTTGGTTTTTGTCACCATCATGATGATTCCGTAGGTAAGAATAAGGATGGAGGTAATTCTGTAAAAACCGGGATGTTTGTCAATTAAATTAACAATATCTGCACTTGCATAATAGGCTGCAACGATGCATAATAAATCTGCTGTAATAACACCAAAATCTAGCGCTAAAGCATGTTTAGGACCTCTTGTAAAACTGGTTTCAATCAAAAGGAAAAAAATAGGGCCAATGAAAACCAAGCTCAGCATAAAACCAAGACCAATAGCCGACAATATAAGTTCAAACATTCAAAATTGTTTCTATCCCAAATTTAAAAATTATATTTCTATTTGTCTGCAAAAATGAGTTTTTTAAACCCGAATTGTACAATAAAGACTTTTTTAAACAAAAAAGACTGCCACAATCGGGCAGTCTTCTGTATTTATTTTTAAAATCTTATTCAACAATCTTAAAATCGAGCTGTTTCTGAATTAAATTGGCTTTTACCACTTTAATCTGAACATGATCTCCCAATTGATATCTGTTTCCTGTACGAGATCCATAAACAGCATGTGTAGCTTTATCATACGTGTAAGAATCATCCATCAAATCTCTCAATTTGATCAAACCTTCCGCACCGTTTTCAGGAATTTCTACCCAGAAACCAAATTCTGCAACTCCGGAAATTACCCCTGTGAAAGTTTCTCCCAAATGTTTTTCCATGAATTTCACCTGCATAAATTTAATTGAATCTCTTTCTGCATCGGCTGCCAAACGTTCCATTGCGCTACAGTGTTTTGCTTTTTCTTCCAATTCATTTCTGTCGGGAGATTTCCCTCCATCCAAATAATGCTGCAACAGTCTGTGCGCAAGCAAATCCGGATAACGACGGATAGGAGAGGTGAAGTGAGAATAATAATCGAATCCTAAACCGTAGTGACCGATAGGATCTGTAGAATAAACGGCTTTACTCATGCTTCGCATCGCCAAAGTTTCGATCATATTTTCTTCGCCTTTTCCTTTTACATCTTTCAACAAAGTATTTAAGGATTCTGCCACTTTTTTGGTATTGGCAAGATCCATTTTGTATCCAAAAGTAGAAACGAAATCTCTTAAAGCTTCAAGTTTAGCAGGATCCGGATCGTCGTGAATTCTGTAAATAAATGTGTTTTCATTGGGTCTTCCGCTTTTCAAAGAAACAAATTCTGAAACTTTCTTATTAGCGAGCAACATAAATTCTTCGATCAGGTGATTAGAATCTTTACTGATTTTAAAGTAAACTCCAATCGGCTGATTATTTTCATCTAAATTAAATCGAACCTCACTTCTGTCGAAAGTAATCGCACCGTTTTTGATACGACCTGCACGCATAATTTTAGCCAATCTGTCTAAAACATTGATTTCTTCCTGCAAATCGCCTTCTTTGGTTTCTATTCTTTCCTGAGCTTCCTCATAAGTGAATCTTCTGTCTGAATGAATGACCGTTCTTCCAAACCATTGTTTCTGAATTTCTGCATTGTCATTCAACTCAAAAACTGCAGAGAAAGTATATTTATCTTCATTCGGACGAAGCGAACAAACATCATTACTCAAAACTTCCGGAAGCATCGGTACAACACGATCTACCAAATAGACTGAAGTCGCTCTTTCGTAAGCTTCATCATCCAAAATAGTTCCCGGAACCACGTAATGAGAAACGTCTGCAATGTGAACTCCGACTTCCCAGTTTCCGTTTTCTAATTTTCGCATCGACAATGCATCATCAAAATCTTTTGCATCTTTCGGGTCAATCGTAAATGTTAAAACATCACGCATATCCCAACGTTTTGCAGCTTCTTCATCAGTAATTCTGCGGTCTATTTTATCGGCATCTCTTTCCACTTCTTCAGGGAATTCGTACGGTAAACCGTATTCTGCAAGAATAGAGTGGATCTCTGTTTCATGATCTCCCGGGTTTCCTAGAACCTGTAAAATTTCTCCTTCAGGATTTTTATCTCCGGGTTTCCATTCTGTCATTTTTACAACGACTTTATTGCCGTTTTCAGCACCGTTTATTTTTCCTTTTGGAATAAAAATATCGGTGTTAATTGTCTTTTTATCACAAACTACAAACCCAAATTCTTTGTGAGGAACCAATTGGAAAGTCCCCACGAATTCTGATCTTTTTCTTTCGAGAACTTCTAAAACAGAACCTTCAAGTTTTTTACCTTTAAAATTGTAGGTAACAATTAAAACTTTATCGCCCTGTAAAGCGTCTTTCACATTTTTTGAATGAATGAAAATATCATCTTTCAGATTTTCTACGGCTACGTATGCATTTCCGCTTTGGTTGAAATCGATAATCCCAGTTAAAGTGCCTTCAATATTAAGATTGATGCTGTATTTTCCTTTATCAGTTTCTTTTATTCTTTGGTTTGCCAATAGTTTGTGCAAAGCCTGAATCACCATCTCACGCTGTCTTGGATTTTTATGATCTATTCCGTCTGAAATTTGTTTGTAATTGTATACTTTAGTTTGATTTTGATTCATAAATTTCATGATTAATCTTCCGATTTCCATTAATTTATGATCATTTTTCTGACTTATATATTTTTTCTTTTTTGCCATTTTTTAATTTGATTGTATAAAGATATTTCCTTTAGCTTGTAATCGGAAATATTTTGTTTTTTTTCTATGTTTTTATTTAATTTCTTGATGAAGTTTATTTTAAATTAATCATCATCATTTTTTGGATTATTATCCTTTTTTGTTTTAGTAATAGATTAATTAGTTTTTTCTTCTAAAAAATTCCATTTTCCATCCTTGTACTGGTAAAGCAAATATCTTTTGTAGAGTTCTTTTTCTCCATCTCCTAAAATCATTGTAATGCCATAAACGCCCGAATTTTCACTTACAACAGGAAATATTTTCATATCAAGTTGAAGGTAATTCTGTGCAATTATTTTATTCTTGTCAAAGCTAATTTCTAAGCTCTTATTTGTTTTTTTATGAGATGAATAATAAAATTCTTTCTTTTTATTATTTAAATCTCTGTAAATTCCTTTGTAAAAAGGTTTAATATTTCGTGTTTTAAGATAATTATTTTCATCCTTCATATTTTGTTCAAAAGACCAAAATGGTATTTCTATCAAGGGAATAATTATTTTATTATCAAAGAAATTCAGAATTTTTAAATAGCTATTTTTATTCCATACCTTTTCGAAAACATCTTTGTTAATATACTTTTCATAATGTTTGCATTTAAAAAAAGAATCATTTCCGCAAGAATATATTATTGTATTGTAATCAGGATTAAGTATTACTATTTTTCTTTCATCAGATTTTATTTTCTGAAATTCTTTCAGTTTTAAAAGCTCATCAAATAGTGTTTCAAAATTAAGTTTTTGAAGCTCTTCAGACTGTTTTTCATAAAGTGCTTTTTCTTCATCATAGATTTTTTGGCAATCTACTTTTCTTAGTCCTAAAATTACAACATCTTCAATTTTATCATTATTTACAGAATCTTTTTCCTGTGCTTGAAGACACAGAAAACTTAATAACAAGAAAAATGAAAATATAAATTTATTCAAAAGTTAAATTTCTTTAATCAAAACCTATCAATTTTCCATTTGGAATATTTACGATGAAAGTTTTAGTTAAATTTAAAACAAATATGGAGAAGGAGAGAGAAAAATTTTCTGAAAGTCTTTATAAAAGAATCTGAAATTTCGTAGGAATCAACAGCTTGGTAATTTCTGTTGGACAGTGCAAATATATAAAATAAAAAATAAACAAGGCTTGTAAATTGATTTACAAGCCTTTATCAATTTAGCAGAATGCAATTTTGTCTACTCTGTTTTGGTGTCTTCCTCCTTCAAATTCTGTATTCAAAAAAGTTTTTACAATTTCCAAAGCATATTCTTTAGCCACGAATCTTGCAGGCAATGCAACCATATTCGCATTATTGTGTTGTTTAGATAAAGCCGCAATTTCCGGCATCCAGGAAAGTGCGCAACGAATTCCTTGGTGTTTATTAGCAGAAAGCTGTACACCTTGTCCGCTTCCACAAACTAAAATTCCTAATTCATTGTCTCCATTTTCAACAGAAGAAGCTGCTGGATGTACAAAATCAGGGTAATCTACACTTTCAAGAGAATGAGTTCCAAAATCCTGAATTTCAAATTCGTCTTGTAACTGCTGTTTCAAATATTCTTTATATTCAAAACCTGCATGATCTGCTGCAATAGCAATTTTTCTTTTCATTTTTTACTTTTAAATTTATTTTACTTTTTTATCTTATATCTGCAGTTATTAAATCTTTTGGCAAAGTTACGTTAAATCCGAATTTAATCTTCTTAGTTTCATTAGGTTTTATCTCAAAATTCCAAATCAGGAAACCGGAGCTTTTGTCATAGTCTGCATTATCCGGATTAACAGCTTCTATTTTTATATTTTCTGCCACTGAAAGCGGAATCTGATCTTTCACTTCAAGTTTCACAGAGGTATCTTTATTATTTTTAATAGTGATTTCGTAAAGGTAATTTTCAAACTTTTCCTTTTCACCTAAACCTTTAGTTTCTCTTTTCACCAACTCTCTTTTGGTAAGAATATTCGGATCACTTCCAAGACTAATCAGCATTTCACTCGTCAATTGATTCGTATCAATATTTGCTGTCCCAATTTGTACATCTTCCATGAAAATATCTGCATTTCCAGGTAAGAAATTATATTGTGAATAATCTTTTATAGAAGCCAGAAGAAAAGTTTTGCTTTCTAGCTTTGGTGTTGTAAAATATTTATAATTAGTCGTTACTTCAAAGTCATTCAAATCCTCTGTTACTTCAACATCCGAAGGAAGCACCACATTTTTATCTAAAGAAATTTCTGTTTTCATCGTTCTCTGAGAAATTCTTGATCTAGAGTCTCCCAATACTGCATACTCAGCTACGTTTGAAGTTTTCGCATTACTCTTCGGTCTTTGAAATGCCTGATTGGAAACATAATAATCTTGCTCTGTTCTCAAAAACCAACGATCCAATTCATAAGGTTTATCTTCTGAACTAAAACTTCCGTTGATTAGTTTTACAGGAATATTTTTAAATTCTAAACCTGTGTTTTGTTGAATTTTTGCTTTGTAAGAAATCTTAAGTGGAGATTTTATACCATTAGATTTTATCACATAGTAGGGTCTCCAATTCGCATTTTGAATTTGCTGATTCACTTCAAAATTAACCGTTTGCCTTTTATCACTTGTAATTTGAAGAACAATAATATTATTATTTGAGATTTCATCATCTTTGGACGATGCATATTTTTTATTCTCCAAAACCGAAATTCTTGATTGATTTTTTGCAATCTTCACCTGAAAATCAGCTTCCTCTTTGTATAAATTTTTAAGAGTCGTCTGATTAAATTCTATCATTTTTAAAATTTCTGCAGAAGAAGGGTTCCCCAATGTCTGATTTTTCTGAATAATTCCGATTGAATTTCTAGTTAGAGTTAGCTCCTGTTCAATCTTTTTATTAGCATTTTTATAAAATTCAATGCTGTCATTTATAGGACCAATGTTTTTACTTTTACCAAGTTTTTCTGCGTAGTTACTATTATAGGTTTCGTAACGTAAAAGGTTAATCTTTTTATCTGGTTTAAAAGATGAAATATCCATTCCACTGTTTCTCCCAAACTCTTTGATGATAATGAAGTTTTTACCTTGAGCTACATCTGCCGAGAAAGAATGTTTGATAATTCCGCCATTTGAATAAATTTTAACTTCTTTAATTTTTGAGGAGGTTGTAGTATAGTTTTCTTGCCCGAAACAATTGAAAACAATTAACACAAAAGACAATAAATTGATTTTCAGCATATTTTTAATTTTTATTTTCACTTTTTCCCAATTCTCATAAATTGTTAGTTAGTTACTCACAAATTGTTAAGATCATTGTTAATAACTGTGGAAAAGTTTGTTAAAAATAATATTTTTTTTCTTCTGAAAAAGTTGTAATAGAAATTACTTCCTAATATTTGAGTAAAATTTTTTAAAAACTTTTTTCAGAGTATTCCTTAGTTTTTCCATAAATCAGTTATTCATAATCAGAATAGTGGAAAAGTTATCCATAATTGTTAGTAAGTGATTGAAAAAACAGATTTACAGCATTTTAAAATGTGAATTACTTCTGAGTTACTTCTAAATTAGATGTTATCAAGTTTTATCATTAAAGTTATCCCCGAAACTCACAACACTCAACAACAGTATTCATTCTTTCTTTTTAAAAAAAAGATGATAGTGTTGATTGGTGGGTAAAGCTTTGTGGGGAATTTTTTGAAAACTTTTAAAAGATTCGATTTTTTGCGAGACATTAAAATCTTACATTTGTGAAACTAAAATTCAAAATTATTTGTGAAATGCTTCTGAGCTTTGAAAATTTAAAATTTCAATTTGATGAAACAATTTCACAGCACAAAAAATATAGATTTAAGTATGAAAACAATCAACGATTTCAATTTTAAAGATAAGAAAGCTCTGGTAAGAGTAGATTTTAATGTTCCTCAGGATGATCAACTAAAAGTTACAGACAATACAAGAATTGTTGCGGTGAAACCAACCGTTGAAAAAATTCTTAAAGATGGAGGTTCTGTAATTTTGATGACTCATCTTGGTAGACCCAAAGGAGAAATAAAAAATGAGTTTTCTCTAAAAAATATTTTAGAAGAAGTTTCTGCAGTTTTGGGTCAAGAAGTAAAATTTGTAGAAGAGTCTGTAGGAGAGAAAGCAGAAAAAGCTGCTTCTGATCTTCAACCTGGTGAAATTTTATTATTAGAGAACTTACGTTTTCATAATGAAGAAGAAAAAGGTGATGAAGGTTTTGCTGAGCAACTTTCTAAGCTTGGTGATGCTTATGTGAATGATGCTTTTGGTACAGCACACAGAGCTCATGCTTCTACTGCAGTGATCGCTAAATTCTTTAACTCAACTAAATTCTTCGGTTTGTTGATGGCTAATGAACTAAAAGCTATTGATAAAGTTTTGAAAAGTGGTGAGAAACCAGTAACTGCTATACTTGGTGGTTCAAAAGTTTCAACTAAAATTACCATTATAGAAAATATTTTGCCTGCAGTAGACAATTTGATCATTGGTGGAGGTATGGCTTTCACATTTATTAAAGCGCTTGGTGGAAAAATTGGTACTTCTTTGGTTGAAGAAGATAAATTACCTTTGGCTTTAGAAATTTTAGGAAAGGCTAAACAACATAATGTAAAAGTATATCTTCCATCTGATACTATTATTGCTGAAAGCTTTAATAATGATGCTGAAAGAAAAGAAGTTGATATTTACGAAATTCCAGAAGGATGGATGGGATTGGATGCTGGTGCAAAATCTAGAGATCAGTTTAATGATGTATTGTTAAATTCTAGAACTATTCTTTGGAATGGACCAATTGGCGTTTTTGAAATGTCTAATTTTGCTGCTGGAACGATAGCTCTTGGTGAAAGCATCGCTGAAGCTACGAAATTGGGAGCTTTTTCTCTTGTTGGAGGTGGGGATAGTGTAGCCTTTGTAAAGCAGTTTGGTTATGCTGATAAGGTAAGCTATGTATCTACTGGAGGTGGAGCCATGCTTGAAAGTTTAGAAGGTCTTGAACTTCCTGGAGTTGCTGCCATAAACAACTAAACTTTAAAAATATATCGAAAGTCTGCTATTTATAGCAGACTTTTTCTTTTTCAATTTCCTCGATTTCTTTGTATTTCCTTAATTTTTGACATTAACTTTAAAATAGGATTTTATTTTTTAAAATTTTAAGGTTTTCTCTATCTGATATACTGTGTTGTTATCAAGAAAAAAAATTCTATGCGATTCTCAGAGGGTTTGTTTGAACTTTCGTCTATGTTCTATTTTCAAAATTTGATAATCTTTTCAAAAACTTTTTAAAATATAAAATTATTTGAGTTTTAATTTTTCAATTTGTGCTTTTTTCTGTCTCATGTACTGAGCTATTATTTATTAAAAGATTTCTGTGGCATTCTCAGAGGCTTTATTTGAATTAAGAATTAAAGATATATTTTTGAAAAATTGATTTAAACCTTTCATGTGATAAAATTCAAAACTATTTGATTTTTATTTTTTTGATTTGTGCTGTTCTATTTCTGCTATCCTGTATAATTATTAATTAAAAAAAATCTACGAGATTCTCAGGCGGTTAATTTTAGTTTAAATATATTTTCTCTTTTTACTAATTATATCATTTACTAACATTTTGCTAATATTTTTGGAATTGAAATTTTTATTTTTTAAATTTTTTGTTTTTAAAGAAATATGGATTTAAAATTTAGAGTAGGGGAGTAGTGAATGAAATAAAAAAACTCGAGATTGTGTCTCGAGTTTTTATTTTTTTAGTGAAAATAGGGAAAATTGACCTTCATAAATGGCTTAAAAATTAATTTTCTATTTTTTTTCGACAATGTATATCAAACTTGAAAATTCGTCAGAAAAAAGGGCTTTTATGTTAGAAATCGTTCCGTAGATGACTGCTTTTAACCAAAATAGGGAAGATTTTTTGTATTTTTCGCTCAGCATTGAGATGTAGTACGAATCTAAAACCAGCGGCTTGATTTTTCTCATTTTCCAATTTGGTTTCTTTGTAATAAGATTTTCCATTCCATTTTTTGAGAAATGATAAATGTGTCTCGGTACATCATATGCAGCCCAATATTCTTTGTAATGTTTTGCATCATAAGAGGTAGGGTTGGGAACAGCAATAATTAGTAAGCCTTTTTCTTTTAATTTTTTATTGAAAATTTCAAGCATCTCATCCTGATTTTCCACGTGCTCGAAAACATGCCAAAGTGTAATTGCATCTAAACTATGATCTTCAATAGTATTGATATTATCTAAAATAGTAGCTTTGGAAATCTTATTTTGTACAGCTTTTCTTGCATCTGCATTTGGTTCAAAACCGAAAACTTCAAAATCATTTTCTATATATTTTACAAATTCTCCGGCTCCACATCCATAATCTAATACTCTTGAGCCTTTCTTTATTCTGTCTAAAAGAATTGTTTTTTTATACTGTAAATTAAAAGACTGTAAAAATTTGTACAATTTTTCTTTTAAACTTCCCGAATCCTGATGATGAGAGATATAATCTTCGCTTTCATAATATTTAGAAATATTCGATGGAATAGGGGAGGTTTTAAAAACTCCTTTTGTTTCTGTTTCTTTAATTTCAAATATTTCCTGTGAAAGAAAATGATCCTTTATTTTCATTTAGCTTGTTTCTTTTAAATTAAAAATTAAGATATTCAGAGTTAAGAATAAGCTCATAAATACCTTAATTTTCGCTTTTATTTTATAAATGTTTCACGTGAAACATTTTGTATTTAACGTCCTAAATAGATAAGTAAAACATTGATATCTGCCGGTGAAACGCCACTTATTCTTCCTGCTTGAGCTACAGTTTTTGGTCTTACATTATTCATTTTTTGTTTTGCTTCTGCAGATAAGCTTGAGATTTTTAAATAATCAAAATCTTCAGGAATCTTTACATTTTCTAGGCGATTAAGCTTTGCAACGTTTTCTTTTTCCTTTTCAATATACCCTTTATACTTAATATTTACTTCAGCCTGCTCTCTTACTTCATCATTATATTGAGAAGAAACTTCTTTTATTGCATCAATTTCTTCTAATTTTTCTAATGTAATATTAGGTCTTGTAAGGAATTGAGAAGCTCTGTAAGCTTGGTCTACAGGATTACTTTCCATGCTTTCAAGAATAGGATTTATGATTCCTGGCTTTAAAGAAGTTTCTCGTAAAAAGGCTTCAAGTTCCTGGCTTTTAGCTATTTTCTCTTCAACTCTTTTTAGTCTTTCCTCTTTTGCTAAACCTAATTGATATGCTTTTTCAGTTAGTCTGATATCTGCATTATCCTGTCTTAAAAGAAGCCTGTATTCAGCTCTTGAAGTAAACATTCTGTATGGTTCCTCAGTACCTTTTGTAATTAAATCGTCAATTAAAACCCCAATATAAGCTTCATCTCTGTTAAGAATAAATTCATCCTTTTCGTGAACTTTATTGTGTGCATTGATACCCGCCATCAAACCTTGTCCTGCTGCTTCTTCATAACCGGTTGTACCGTTGATTTGACCTGCAAAATATAAATTATCTACTAATTTTGTTTCTAAAGTATGCTTTAACTGAGTAGGAGGGAAGTAGTCATATTCAATAGCATAGCCTGGTCTGAAGACTTTTACATTTTCAAATCCTGGGATATGTCTCATTGCTTTAATCTGTACATCTTCGGGAAGAGACGAACTAAAACCGTTTACATAGATTTCTACAGTCTTCCAACCTTCCGGCTCTACAAATAGTTGATGTCTGTTTCTTTCTGCAAAACGATTGATTTTATCTTCAATACTTGGGCAATATCTTGGTCCTAAACTTTGAATTGTACCGTTGAACATTGGGCTTCTATCGAAACCTTCACGTAAAATATCGTGAACTGCTTCATTGGTATAAACAATGTGACAGCTTAATTGTTTGGTTAACTTCGGAGTATCTAAATAGCTGAATTTTTGAGGATTTTGATCCCCTTTTTGTTCTTCCATTTTAGAATAATCAAGGCTTCTTCCATCTACTCTTGGTGGAGTACCAGTCTTCATTCTTCCGGCTTCAAAACCTAAAGAAACCAATTGTTCTGTGATTCCGAAAGCTCTTGGCTCGCCCATTCTTCCACCTCCTAATTGTTTATCTCCAACATGAATTAAACCATTCAGGAAAGTACCGTTTGTTAATACAACAGAGTTGGATCTGATTTCTATTCCCAATGAAGTTACAACACCAACAGCTTTGTTATTCTCGATAATTAAGCTCTTTACCATATCCTGAAAAAAATCAAGATTTGGAGTATTTTCTAACGCTAAACGCCACTCTTCAGCGAAAAGCATTCTGTCATTCTGTGTTCTTGGAGACCACATTGCAGGACCTTTTGAAAGATTAAGCATCTTAAATTGAATTGCAGATTTGTCTGCAATAATTCCTGAATATCCTCCCATCGCATCGATTTCTCTTACGATCTGTCCTTTGGCAATTCCACCCATTGCCGGGTTGCAGCTCATTTGTCCAATGGTCTGCATATTCATTGTAACCAATAAAGTTTTTGAACCTAAATTGGCAGCAGCAGCAGCAGCTTCACAACCTGCGTGACCTGCACCTACTACGATTACATCATATATTTCTGAAATCATTTTTTATTGCTTGTTTTAAGCCTTAAATTTTATTTTTATCAAAATGTTTCACGTGAAACATTATTTAAATTTACAAGCTATAATGGCTTGCTGTGTGATTGTTTTAGCCCCGATCGTAGCATTTGTTTGAGCTCATTTTCTTTTTTAAAGAAAATAGCGAGTGCGGAGAGCGGGAATAAGCTCTAAAAAGATTTAATTATACTTTGCTATATAAAAATCTTCCTTATTTCGCATTAACTTTTCTTCTTCCTCAGTTTTATCTTTGTACCCGCAAAGATGAAGAATGCCATGAGCCAAGACTCTTCTGAGTTCTTCTTCATAATTTTTGGATAAGGTAGAAGCGTTGTCTGAAATGCGCTGCAAAGATACGAAAATCTCTCCGCTTATTGTTTTGCCTTTCACATAGTCGAAAGTAATGATATCTGTATAGTAATCGTGCTGTAAATAATCCTGGTTTACCTTCAATAAATATTCGTCATCGCAAAATATATAATTGATTTCTCCCAACTTTTTACCTTCTGAAAGAATGATGTCTTTCAACCATGTATTGTATTCTGTATTTACCGATTCGGGTAAATTTTCGTAAAAGAATTGTATCATTTTTTTTAAAACCAGTGTCCTAAAATTACACTGAATATGCCTTTTTGATTATTTTTTAATGAGTGACTGAAATTCAATTTTATTTGTCCAAACGGAGATTTATAGCCTAGAGTAGCACCTACAGAGCTATAATTAACTTTCACAGCATCTTCAAAGCTTATGTCGTCTGAAAGATTGGCGAAAGAAAAATTTCCGCTTAAGAATAAATTTTTATAGAATTTAAACTGAAGATCATTCGAAATTAAAACTACATTATTGGAATTGAGCTGTGCAAAATAAAACCCTGAAAAGTTTTTGAAGTTGACAATATTCTGCTCAAATATTCCTCCCAATCTGTACTGATAATATTCGGGTAAATTTTCGCCGATGGTAATTCCGCCATAAAGATTAAGATGATAACTAAGCTGTTTTGTAATTGGAAGATTAACTCTCACATCGGCTTTCACCTGGATTAATCTTTTTTCAACTTCAGATTTCATTAAGTCGATTACCTTTCCTTCGGCATTAAGGTAGAACCCTTTTGTAGGAAAATCGCGGTCGTTTTGAGTATCGCTCTTTAGAAATACATAAGGGTTGAGGAAACGGTTGTAGCGCTTATTTAAACCGTTTATTTCGGCTTCAAAATAATCATGGCTAATTCCGGTTCCTATTGCGAATTTATCTCTCCAAACAGACTGTATATAAGCTTCGTTACGGAGCCATTCCCATTTATCTGCATTAATATTCAAATTATTTTTTAAATCGAAACTCATTCCTGAAGAATAAATACCAAATCCGGGAATATATCCGTTATCTATAAAATAGTTTAAGTAATATCTGGGTTTATCTCCTACAACTACGTCTAAAGAAAGATTTGAATTTTTAAATAAAAGTCTTTTGGCTGAATAATTTAAAAGAAGTCCGGTTTTGAAAATTTCATCATAGTGAAGTCCAACTTTCAGAAAATGTCTGGCTTCGTCTTCGGTTACATATAATTTGAGATAATTAAAATTATTTTCTGTAACGATATCGTAATTAATAAAGCGGTAATTATTGGTGGCAACCAATTTGTCTAAACCTTTGTTGATGCTGCCGTAAGTTTGCAAAGAGGGAAGGCGAAGTCCCATTTTCCCGAGAACGTAGTTTTTCCCGTAAATTTTTCCACCTTCTATCGAAATACTGTCAATCTTATATACATTAGAATATATAGGATTTACAGCCTGTCTGAGACGGTCGAATTCACGTTTTGGTAACTGATTCAGTATTGCAGTATATTTTAAACCTTCAACATATCCGCTATCGAGAATTTTTTTCTTGTCATCGTAGCTTGTAGCGGTCATTCCGGTAAGATTAGGTTTGATATTGATATCGGTATGTTTATACTGTCTTCTAGTATCTTTCTGAATGCCGAAATCGATGACCTGATTGAGAATTGAAATAATATTATTTAAATCTTCTCTTTTAGATAAATCCTGATTTAAATCTACGCCAATCACAATATCAATTCCTTTATCTTTTAAAGGTTTTGAAGGATAATTTACGGTCATTGCGCCGTCGATATAAATACTGTCGCCAATTTTTACAGGATCCATTAAAGATGGAAATGCAGAACTTGCCATAATAGACTGTACCAAATCTCCGCTTTCAAAAATCTGCATATTTCCACTTTCTAAATTGGTGGCAACACACATAAACGGAATAGGAAGTTTTGAAAAATCATTGACGTTCGAAACATTTTTAAATAATTCTTTTAGAAGATAAACATTCTTCTGCCCCGAACTGATCGAAGAGGGAAGGGTTATCTTTCCATTTTTTAAAGGAATAGAAAAAAGATATTTATCGACAGATTTATTGAAAAACGAACTTTCTTTTCTTGATTTTGGATCTCTGATTAATGAATAGAAATCTGTATCCATAACAATTTTTTCAATTTCCTTTCCAGAATATCCTGAAGCATACAAACCTCCTACAATCGCACCCATACTTGTGCCGGAAATATAATCGACTTTTACGCCTAAAGAATCGAGTACTTTCAGCACTCCTACGTGAGAAAAACCTTTAGCTCCGCCACCTGCAAGGGAAAGTCCGATTTTTGGATTTTTAGGAATCACTAAATCTTTCTTTACCTGAGACTGTATCAAAAGTAGCTGAAATACAAACAGCAAAGTCAGGAGTTTTCTCATATTTAATCTTTTACATAAATCCGTTTTACACGAGGTGAAATGGAGGTTAATACTTCATAAGTTATGGTTTTGCAGTATTCTGCGAATTCTTTTAGGCTTGGTTTTGCATTGAACACAGTCACCGTATCGCCTTCTTTTACATTAGGAATATGATCAACATTAATCATCATCATATCCATACAAATACTTCCAACAATTGGCGCTAAAGTTTTATTGACGCCCACATTTCCGATTTGGTTTCCAATGAGTCTTGGAATTCCATCTGCATAACCTACAGGAATTGTGGCAATTTTTGTCGCTTGATTAGGTTTAAATCTTCTGCTGTAACCTACTGATTCCCCGTTTTCTACTAAAGAAATTTGTGAAATTACAGTTTTAAAACTTACGACAGATTGTAATTGTTTTTGTATTTCACTATTTGGTGATTCTCCGAGCATTCCTATACCAATTCTCACCATGTCATACTGATGATTGGTATAGCTTGTAATTCCTGATGAATTTAAGATATGTCGAATAGGAGTGTAGTCCAATTTTTCAATTAAATAGTTTGAATTTTTCTCAAAAGTTTCAAGCTGCCTTAAAGTAAATTCTTTCTCGGTCGGCATATCTGAAGACGAAAGATGGCTAAAAATACTTTGAACTTTTAGGCTGGTTTTATTTAAAGCTTGGCTTAATTGATCCAATTCAAAATCTTTAAATCCAAGACGATGCATTCCTGTCTCAAGCTTAATGTGAATAGGATAATTTTTGTCGTATCCTGATTTTTGAATTGCTTCATAGAATAATTCTAAAACACGGAAACTGTAAATTTCTGGCTCTAAATTATATTGAATCACCGTGTCATAACTATGTTGTTCAGGATTCATTACAACAATAGGAACGGTAATTCCTTTTTTTCGAAGTTCAACTCCTTCGTCAACGAAAGCAACTCCTAGATAATCAATATGATGATGCTGTAAAAATTCTGAAATTTCGTAACTTCCTAAACCGTAAGCATTTGCTTTTACCATTGCCATCATTTTTGTGGCTGGTTTAAGCAAAGATTTATGATAATTAATGTTGTGCAGAAGTGCATTTAAATTGATTTCTAAAACAGTATCATGCTTTCTAAGCTCTAATAAATCTTTTACTTTCTCAATTTCAAATTTTCTTGCTCCTTTAAGTAAAATAATTTGATTTTCTATTTCTGTAAGATGTTTACTGTCAATTAATTCCTGAGTATTAATAAAAGTATGGGTTTTAGTTTTAAATAAATCACTAAATTTTGATATTTCATCACCGATTAAGAAAACAGAATCAAATTTTTGTTCGTTTACCAATTCCGAAACTTCGTCATATAGTTCTTTTGAATTGGAACTAACACCAACAATATCAGTTAACACCAATGATTTCTTCGGTTTTTTGTATTCATTTAAAAACTGAAGAGCGGTTTTAAGAGAATCTAAATCAAGATTAAAAGAATCATTAATGACAATATTGTTTTTTTGTCCTTCAATCGCTTCAAGTCTCATTTCGACAGCTTTTAAAGCGTTGATTTTTTCGATGATATTTTGATTTTCGATACCTAACTCTTTCAAGACTGTAATCAGTGCTAAAACATTGGTTAAAGTAGCTTCGTCTCTTTGATGAACAGGGAAGGAGATTTCTTCACCAAAATAGTGTACAACAATCTTCTCGTCTTTTGAAATATTATTTTTAAAGTAAACTTGGTTAGAATCTATAAGTCCGTAAGGAATTAATTTTTTACTTGAATATAAATCATTTAATTTTTTATCAACCAATGGATTATCACCGTTGTAAATAATTACTTCAGAATCTTTAAAAAGCTGTATTTTTTCATCGATCAAATCTTCTTCAGACTTGAAATTAGCAAGATGAGCCGTTCCGATATGGGTTAATAAACCAATTTGTGGCTGGAAGATATTTTCCAGCTTTTCCATTTCATCCGGTTTAGAAATTCCGACTTCAAAAATTCCCAGTTTATGGGTATCATTTATTTGAAGCAAAGAAAGCGGAAGCCCGATCTGAGAATTGAAACTTTTAGGGCTTTTCACGGTTGGAAATTCATTCCAAAGACATTGATACAACCATTCTTTTAAAATAGTTTTTCCGTTACTTCCTGTAATTCCGATAGATTTTATGTGAGAATTTTTGAAATGAAATTTGGCTAATTTTTGAAGAAATTCTACAGAATTTTCTACAATAATCCAGGTTATATTTTCAAACTGAGAGTAGTGATGTTCAGAAATAATGACATTAATTCCTCTGTCGATGGCAGATTCAATAAATTTTTCGCCAGAATTTTTAGAAGTATTAATGGCAATGAACGCAGTATTTTTGGTTGAATAAATAATTCTGCTATCAAAAGCAATGTTTTTGATAATCAGATTTTCGTTACCAATAATTTTTACATTGGTGATGTCTGCGATTTGGCTTACTGTATAATTCATTTCATTTTAAAGATCATCAATCACAAATTTTTTATCTTCGTTTTGATAATTGTTATATAACCTTAGTATTTTGAGGTATTTAGTTTCTAATTTGTAAATAAGTGTGGTCTGTTCAGTAATCAGAAGTTTATTGTAATCAGGTGATTGTTCTAATTTTTGAAAGATTACTTTTTTCTGTCTAAAATCAATTCAATTTTACGATTAAGAATCTCTATGAATTTCTGATACTCTTTGTAGGTAAAACGATTTCCTATATAATCTTCAATTTGCTCGAGATCTTGAAGAGCAAAATTAGACCATCTTATTTCCATATTTCTTCAAAAAACGTTCTTCATAAATTTTCATTACATCACTATGAGAATAATATTTTCCTTCATCCAATTCTCTTTCTGCCTCTTTTAAAGATTGCAAAAAAGAATTTTGAGGTTCAATAATCTCAGCAATTTTCAGCAATTCTTCAGGTAAAAATTTTTTTTCCTTCATTTTTCTAAAAAATGTGGGCTCAGAAATTCCTGTCTTTTCAATAATGTATTTTATTTTGAAAGGAGAATTTTTCAGAATCTCATCAATAGAATTACTTATTTTTATATAATTTTTAATTTCTAATATCATTTTTTGATAGTTTTTACTATTAAAATTTAAACAAAATTAAAAATAAATTTGATATTAAACTTCTTTTTTGTTTAAAACTTCATCTACAAAAACTCTTCGGCTTACAGCATCGTAAGATTCTGTTTCTCCGAGTTCTACTAAGTTTTTTCCTTCGGAAGTTCTCATCGAATAATTGGCTAAATTTCCTGTTCTTCTACAGATGGCGTGTACTTTTGTAACGTATTCGGCAGTTGCCATCAAATAAGGCATCGGTCCGAAAGGTCGTCCCAGAAAATCCATATCCAAACCTGCAATTACCACCCGAATTCCGCTGTTGGCCAACTGATTGGCAATTTCTACAATACTCTCATCAAAAAACTGTGCTTCATCAATTCCGACAACATCACAATTTGACCCCAACAAAATAATTTCGTTAGGATTTTCTACCGCGGTACTGCGAATCTTGTTTTTGTTGTGCGAAACGACATCTTCATCTGAATATCTCGTATCGGTTTTAGGTTTAAAAATTTCCACATTCTGCCCCGCCATTTCAGCTCTTCTCAGCCTTCGGATCAACTCTTCGGTTTTTCCGGAAAACATTGAGCCACAAATAACTTCCATCCAACCGCTTTGTTTGGAATGATTAATTGTATTTTCTAAAAACATTTGTTAAATTAGCCGTAATATTTTAAGATCAAAAGTAAGCAATTTTAATAAGAATCTACGATGCAGAACATTCAAGATTTAAAGGATAAGATTTTTTTTGAATCCAGGAATATCATTGATATTTTGGGTGGAATAAACAACGTTGACGAACTGATTTCGAAACAAGATCTCTTGAATGATCTCGTGGAAAAAATTGCTTTTTTAAAATTGTTGGATAAAAATCTGGGCGATTACCAACAGCAAAATTCAAATTTTACTGATTATCAGAAAAGTGAATCTTTGGTTTCTAATTATTTGGTAACAGAAGAGGAAGCGATTTTTAATAACGAACTGAACGAAATCGGAAACGAATCTTTTTCTGAAAACGAAAATAAAATTGAGGAAGAAGAAGCCATTTTTAATAATCAATTGAATGAAATTATTGAAAGTGATTTCCATGAAAATATGGTCAATTTTGTTGAAGAAAATGAGCCTGAAGCTGATATAAATTTTGTGTCAGACGAAATTTCTGATCATCTTGAAGAAGAAGCAGTTTTCAATAATCAGTTAAATGAAATTGACGAAGATGAATCATCGGAAAATCCTGATCGAGTTTTGAGTTTTGTAGATGAAGAAAGAATTTTGGAAGATTCTCAGCCGGAAAGTGATGATGATTTTAGTGAAGAAATTTTTAATGAGGAGGCAACTGAAGAAGAGGTTACTTTCAATGATCAGTTAAATGAAATTATTAAAGAAGAAGATCAAATTTCTGAAAATGTATCTGCTGAAACTCATATTATTCCCGATATTTTCGAGAACGAATTTGATGAAGATGAAATTTTAATTGAAGAGACGGAAAATGAATATGTTTCAACTTTTAATCATGAAAATGATGAAATTATCTCAGAAAGTTCAAATGTAGAATCTATTTTAAATGAAATTAAAAAAGATACTGAAACTCCTGAAGTAGAAGCCGAGCTTAAAACAGAAGATTCAGGGAGAGGAAAAATTGTTGAAATAGATAAACCAAAACCTGAAATAACAGCAGAAATTCCAAAATCAGACGAAAGTTTTGAAAATCTGGATGCTTATCATCAGGAAAAGAAAATAAAGCTCGCCAACATAAGAGGTTTAAAAAATATTCAAACCTTATTTGATGACGATCCTTTGGAAAGAGAAACTCAGCATGAAAAAGTTGAAATTCCGGTTATAAAAGAAGATATCGGAAGTTTAATAAAAACAAATATCCCGACTCAATTTATGGAAGCCGAAAAGCCAAAACCAGAATTCAGACTTGATCTGAATGACAGAATTGCTTTTACAAAGGTGCTATTTAACGGAAGCCAGACTGATTTGAATGAAGCAATTTCTGAGCTGAACAGGTGCAAAAATATTGATGAAGCAATAGAATTTCTCAGTGAGCTTTATTATAATAAAAAATGGGAAAAAGTAGATGAATATGCCCAAAGACTTTGGGTATTGGTAGAAAATAAATTCATATAATTTTGAGCGGTATTTTGTATTTTGTTCCGACACCGGTCGGGAATCTTGAAGACATGACTTTCAGAGCGATTAATACGCTGAAAGAAGTAGACTATATTTTGTGCGAAGATACCCGAACTTCGGGAATTTTATTGAAGCATTATGAAATTTCAAAACCTTTGAAATCTTATCATCTTCACAATGAGCATCAAGCCACTGAAAAAGTGATTGCAGATCTTAAAAACGGTCAGAATATTGCCATAATTACCGATGCAGGAACTCCCGGAATTTCAGATCCGGGATATTTGTTGGCGAAAGCGGGATCAGATCACAATATTGAAATGATTTGTCTTCCCGGTGCAACTGCTTTGATTCCGGCTTTGGTGGTTTCAGGTTTGCCAAATAATGAGTTTCTTTTTGCTGGTTTTCTTCCTCAGAAAAAAGGGAGACAAACGAAGCTTAAACAGCTTGCAGAAGAAAAGAAGACAATCGTTTTGTACGAAAGTCCACACAAAATCAATACAACTTTAGAACAGATAAAAGAATTTTTTGGTGAAGAGACCAGAGCAAGTTTAAGCCGTGAAATTTCGAAAAAATTTGAAGAAACTAAGAGAGGAACAATCAATGAATTAATTGAATTCTCTAAAAGTAAAACTTTAAAAGGTGAAATTGTTTTAATCGTTAATAATTCTTTAAAGTAATTTCATTGAAAAAATTAGTTTTCATTCTGCTTTCAGGTATTTTTTCAGCACAGACCAATCAGTATAAAGAGATATTATTATCTAAACAAGTTGGCAAAGAAGTACGCTTTTATAACAACGGCTATGGGATTATTTCAGATCCGAATACCGGAAACTCTTCTATAGTAGATTCTTTAGGAACTATTTCTTTTAATTATCCTTTTAAAAGTGAAATTCTCCGTTTGTCGAAAGACAGATTTATTTTGAAAGTAAAAGAAGGTGAATCGAACGGAAAAACTGCTTTAATTGACGGAAACGGAAACCAGTTGATTCCATTAGATAAATTTAAATATAAAACTTGGGAAAATAGAGATCGTTTAATTGTATCAAAAGATGGAAAAGACGGTGTTTACGATTACAATGGGAAACAGATTATTCCGTCTCAGGATAAAATAGAATTCGCAAACGATAGCAGATTTTTTATTAAAAAAGATAAGCTTTGGTTTATATATAATTTTGACGGACAACAGGTTTCTGATAGAGAATTCAAGGAAAACTTGAGATTTTACAAAGGAAAAGTTTATTTAAATACCGGAATTAAAACCGGAGATGTGATAGATATCGATGGTAAAACGGTGAGCCAGTTTTCAAATCATTATATTGAGGATATTAATGGTTTTCCCTTTTTAATTACGAAGGACATTGCCAAAAATAAGTATGGAATTGTAGATGAAAATGAGCAGGTTTTAGCGGAAAATATCTACGAACAGGCTTTTGTAGGAAGAAATTATATTTACCTTATCAAAGACAATAAAGTAAGCGTTTTTTCTAAAGCAGAAAGAAAAGTTTTTCCTACGGAATATCATTATGTAAATCATTTGTTTAATGGAAATTTTAAAACATTAAAAGATTATAAAAATCCTAAAATTGCAGTTATTAAAGAGAGTGGGGAAGTTGTTTTACCTAAAGAATATGACGTTGTAGAAGGTTTTAAAATAAAAGGCGAAGATTATGTTTTTGTAAGCAAAGACAATGAAGAAAAGCTTTTAGATAAAAATTTTGAGAGCGTTTTAGATGAAGGCTTTCAGATCGAGAAAATCTTCTTTAATAATGTAATTGTTAAAAAAGACGAGGTTTATTATAAGTTTTCACCAACAGATAAATCTTACACGCCGATTAAAGATATTGTTTCTATAAAACCATTTCAGTTTTACCCTGCAATTATCTGTAAAAACAAAGAAAACCTTTACGGAATGCTTGATGAAGAAGGAAAGGAAATTGTTCCGTTCATGTATGATGATATTGTAAGTTTTCTTTCTGGCGATGAAGTTGTGGTACAGAAAGGAGATAAGTTTGGGGTTACCAATCTTAAAAATGAACCGCTTAAAGACGTTATTTACGACAAATATTCGGCAGATAATAAAAAGCTTACGCTGACAAAAGATAAAGAATCGGAAGTGATTGATTTTAGTTCTTCAGAAGACAAAGTGATGTTTTAAAACAATGTTTAATTAGTGAATTAAAACTCGCAAAAACAAAATATATATATTTGCAATCTGAATAATTTTCAACCACTCAAGTTATTTGGATTTTTAAAATAAATAATCATTATATGAAACTATTAGAAGGAAAAGTAGCGCTAATTACCGGAGCTACAAGAGGAATCGGGAAGGGTATTGCCGAAATTTTTGCTCAACAGGGAGCGAAAGTAGCATTTACGTATGCTGGTTCTGTAGAAAAAGCGAAAGAATTGGAAACTGCTTTAAGTTCTGTAACTCAGATTAAAGGTTATCAGTCTGATGCATCAGATTACGATGCTGCACAAAAGTTGGTAGATGATGTAATGGCTGAGTTTGGTAAAATTGATATTTTAGTAAACAATGCGGGAATTACCAAAGACAATCTTTTGATGAGAATGTCAAAAGACGATTGGGATACTATTATCAAAGTAAATTTAGATTCTGTATTCAACCTTACTAAGGCTGTAATTAAGCCAATGATGAAGGCTAAATCGGGCTCTATCATCAATATGACTTCTGTTGTAGGGGTTAAAGGTAATGCAGGACAGGCAAATTATGCTGCTTCTAAAGCTGGAGTTATCGGATTTACTAAATCTATTGCATTGGAATTGGGCTCAAGAAACATCCGTTGCAACGCAATTGCTCCAGGATTTATTGAAACTGAAATGACGGCTGCTTTAGACGAAAAAACAGTTCAGGGATGGAGAGACGGTATTCCTTTGAAAAGAGGAGGACAACCGGAAGATGTTGCCAACGCATGTGTTTTCTTTGGTAGCGAGATGTCTTCTTATATTTCTGGTCAGGTTTTAAACGTTGACGGAGGAATGTTGACTTAAGAAAATTATTATTCTACAATATAAATCCCTTTCATAAGCTTATGAAAGGGATTTTTTTATGATTAAGAATCGATATAATTTCTAAGCCATATCTGAAGATCTTTTTCTGGAGACAGATGAATCTTTTTTCTGAAATTATAACGGTTATTTTCTATTGTTTTTATTGCTTTAAAAGTGCAATCTGCAATCTCTTTCGTTGTAAAACCGAGATAAATATAAGCTGCAAAAGTAAGTTCGCTTGGTTTCAGGCTTTCATTAAGCTGAAGCATTTTAGACTGAAATTTAGGATAAACCTCCTGAAATCTTGTATAAAATGAAGGATTATTATCTTTTGCCAACTGAATGATTTCGTCGAAAGCTTCGTTAATCTGTTGTTTCAGTTTGTGCGTTTCCTGTTCAGTTATTTCTTTTTCTTTAAGCAGTTTTTGGGCGATTTCGATAGATTTCAGATTCCTAGATTTCGATTTTTTAAGAAGATAAATAATAAATAAAGTGATGAATATCAGTGAAGAAATGATGATTAAAGTTGTTCTCTGAGTTTTTTTTGTCTCAAGAGTATGCTTTATTTTTTCTTCTTTCATTACTTCATTCAACGCAAAATCTCTTTCATTTTTCATTCTGTCATCCAATTCTTTATTCGTTTTCAGATAAAGATCCTGATATTGTTTTGCTTCTGTTGCATTTCCCTGAGCAATTTTCAGCTCCGCAATTTTTTTGTACAATTCGCTCAGAATATCCGGGAAATGATGCTGGTCAAAACTTTTTAAAGCCTGATCGTAAAAACTTTGAGCCACAGAATATTTTTTTTGAACAGTAAAAAGATTTCCAAGTCCTATTAATGATTCAATTTTGCAGGGATGAATTTTATTTTTAAAATAATCTAATGATTTGCTGTAATAATATTGAGCCGAATCGGTTTTATTTTGATTCAGATAATAATTTCCAAAACCTAAACAGGAACAACCTTTTTGAACATATGCATCCTGCAAATCGATTTTTTTAAGAATCGTATCTTCTTTTTGCAAGAAGTAATGCATAGAATCCGGTTTATTGATATTTTGATAGATATAGCTCAGATGCGAATAAATAGAGCTTTCTGTGAGAGAATCTTTTGCTGTTTTATTGGGGTTGGTTTTTAAGATTTCAAGCGCCTTTCTATAGTTTTTGAATGATAGGGTGTAAAGTTCGAGAAGAAGGTAATTTCCGCCTAATAAAGATGAAATATTGGCAGAATGTGTTTTGTCTGTCTCTAAATAAGAAGTATATTTTTGAGCTTCTTTAGCATAATCGATGCTTTGTTTAAACTTTGCATGATCGTAATAATAAGAAGCTAGATAATAATTACCATAACATAGACCTTTCTCATTTTTTAAAATATTCGATAAATCAATAAGCTTTTGTGAAGCCTCCAAAACTTTGTCAGACTCTCCGGATAGCTGAATCGTATTGATTTGTTTCACCAAAAAATCAACATTTGATTGATCTTGAGCATAAAAAAGATTGCTCAAAAGAACAAGACTAAGTAAATATTTGTACGAATGGAGATAACCCATTTAAATAACTTGGTATTATTAACTCACTACATAAAAACTCAACACCTCACGAATGCATTATTCATGGGTGTTACAGTCTTTTTCACTGTATATTTTCACTCAATTTTTGTGCCAATGTAAGCCTGTAAATTGAAAGAAACGTTTGCCAGAAGGCATAATTTTAAAGGATTAATTAAAATTAACTTTCAATTTGTTTTAAATAGATCTCATATAAATAGATTTTCATATTCGTCGTGAATTTTTAAACTAGATAAAAAACGATTTATTATTGTAAATATTATTCAAAAAGATACGAATTATTAAGAGTTAATCAGCCTATTTATTATTTAAAGATTTCATTAAATCAAGGGTTGCCAAATTAAACTCAGATAATAATAGAGCATGAATTCTAAAAAAGAGATTCTATCTAATTTAATAAAATAATAAATAGAAAAAAGAAGGAGGATTTTAGATATATGTATCAAAAAAAACCTCCGGAATTTTAAACTAAATTGTTTAAAATCTCCAGAGATTAATTTTTTTCTCCATCATTCGGATTTTAATTTTTCGAACAATACAAATAGAAGAAAAAGTAGAAAAAAGAACAAAATATCTGGCCCTCAATTTGCCCTCTAATTCAATAAACTCTTTATTTATAAGGTTTTATAAAATATTTGAAATTATTGCAATTAATTGAATTTAATGCAAATTAGATCACAATTAATCATTATAAACCTGATTTTCCTGCTCCTGAACTCTTATAAAAGTCGTTCTTTTAGACAGTTCTTTTAAGGTAGAAGCACCAACATAAGTACAGGTAGAGCGTACTCCGCCCAATATATCTTTCACTGTTTCTAGCACTGCACCTTTGTAAGGAACTTTCACCGTTTTGCCTTCTGAAGCTCTATATTCTGCAACACCACCGGAATGTTTATCCATTGCAGTTTTTGAACTCATACCGTAAAATAGTTTGAATTTTTTACCATTTTCTTCTACCATTTCTCCACCGCTTTCATCGTGACCAGCAAACATTCCACCCAACATCACGAAATCTGCACCGCCGCCAAAAGCTTTGGCTACATCACCCGGAACCTTGCAACCTCCGTCTGCAATAATGTGCCCTTTCAAACCATGTGCAGCATCAGAACTTTCAATAATTGCCGATAATTGAGGATAACCAACGCCGGTTTTAACTCTTGTTGTGCACACAGAACCGGGACCAATACCTACTTTAATAATATCTGCACCTGCCAAAAGAAGCTCTTCTACCATTTCTCCAGTTACCACATTCCCGGCAATAATGATTTTATCGGGAAAATTAGCTCTTGCTCTTTTCACAAATTCTACAAAATGCTCAGAATACCCATTGGCTACATCAATGCAGAGAAACTCAATTTTTGGGTGGTTTTCGAGAATTGTTTTTATTTTTTCTTCATCCGCTTTTCCGGTTCCTGTACTCAAAGCGATGTATTGATAAATATTTTCGGGTTGATTATTGAGGAATTGGCTCCATTCTTCGACTGTATAATGTTTGTGAATGGCAGTGATAATTTTTTCTTTGGTAAGCTCAAGAGCCATTTCAAAAGTTCCCACCGTATCCATATTGGCCGCAATAATCGGTGTGCCTTTCCATTTTTTTTGAGTGTGAAGGAAGGTAAACTCACGGTTTAAATCTACTTCTGAACGAGATTTTAGGGTAGAACGTTTTGGTCTGAACATAACGTCTTTAAAACCAAGTTTTATATCATTTTCTATTCGCATAATCTGGAAATTATTTTAAATAAAATTAGGGAAAAGATTGATAGAAAAGCTTAAAATAAATGATTTTATAGATTAATTAACTATAAACTTATAGCATTACTAACACATAAATTTCAATAATTAAAACGCACACGATTAATACAAAAATGACAATACTGAATTTTGAATAAAATTTAAATAAAATATTTAGGTCTATGGGAAATTTTAATTTTGAAACAGCTGTACAAATCTTAACTTTTATTAGTTTGAGTTATCAATTAATTGAAAAAGTAGTAAAAATAGTAAAAAGGAAAAACGATAGAAAAAAACAAAAGTAAAGACTCGTAAAATAATTTTTTTTAAACGATCATCTACGAAAATTTGTGGAATCTGTGGGAAAAGATAATCGAAATATCTTATTTTTGATTTTATGGATTTTCCTGTTACATTTCACATTTTTGGTAAAACAATTCTTGCACATCCCGTGTTTGAAACTGTTGGGATTTTCATTGGAATGCGTTTTTATTTTTATTTAAAACGAAAATCAAAAGAAAAACTCTCTTTCAATACTTCTGCAGCGGTTCTTATCGGTGCTACAGCAGGAGCCTTGATTGGTTCAAAACTCATTGGAAATCTAGAAAATCCCTATGTTTTTTTTAATGATTTCAATTTAAAAAGATTCTGGACAAATAATACCATTGTTGGCGGATTGGCTTTCGGGCTTATCGGAGTAGAACTGGCAAAAAAAATAGTTGGTCATAAAGAAAGCACTGGAGATTTGATCGTTTATCCATTAATTTTAGCAATGATTATCGGGCGAATAGGCTGTTTTCTCACAGGAATTCATGAAGAAACTTACGGATTACCAACAGATTCTATTTTCGGAATGCATCTTGGTGATGAATATTTAAGACATCCTGTTGCGCTGTACGAAATGGCTTTTTTGATTTTCATGTGGTTTGAACTAAAGATGATTTCACGAAAGAATAAATATCCTTCAGGTTTTATTTTTCAGCTTTTTATGTTGAGTTACTTTAGTTTCAGGTTCTTTTTAGATTTTATTAAACCTAAAATTGATATTCTTGGAAATTTAGGAACCATTCAATTGGTATGTATTTGTGTAATTATTTATTACATTTATATAATTAAAAACTCAAAAAAAATTACAAAATGAAAACTCTGACGCTTCTGGAAGGTAATATGGATTTAGGAGGTATAGTGGTGATGATTATTGGAATTATTCTCATTGTAGTTTTCGTTGTTTCATTAGTGGTTGCTGCGATTGCAAAAGTGATTTATGAATGGGATAATCAAAAGAAATTTACAACCGGACAATTTTGGAGAACGGTTTTGATTTCTATGTTGATTGGAGGATTGATCAGTGGTTTTGTTTGTGGTGGAATGTAAAAATAAATTATGCCGGTAAGAAATTATACGTATTACGATTATACGATCAGTCTTTGCCCGGAATGCCTGAAAAGGGTAGGAGCAAAGATTATCATCGAAGACGACTCTGTTTTTATGACCAAAAGATGTCCTGATCATGGTTTTTTTAAAACGATGATTGCTTCGGATGTTCAATATTATAAAAATATCAGAAACTACAATAAAGCATCAGAAATGCCCGTTCATTTCGGAACCGATGTAGAATATGGCTGTCCGTACGATTGTGGTTTGTGTGTTGATCATGAGCAACATAGCTGCCTTTCGATTGTAGAAGTTACCGATCGTTGCAATTTGACATGTCCAACCTGTTATGCGATGTCTTCTCCGCATTACGGAAGTCATCGGACTTTGGAAGAAATCGAAGCAATGTTTGATGTCATTGTCAAAAACGAAGGTGAACCAGACGTTGTACAAATCAGTGGAGGCGAACCGACGATTCATCCTGAGTTTTTTAAGATCATGGATATTGCCAAGTCGAAACCGATCAAACATTTAATGTTAAATACGAACGGAATCAGAATTGCGAATGATCCCGGTTTTGCTGAAAAATTAGCGACTTATGCTCCGGAATTTGAAATTTACCTTCAGTTTGATTCTTTTAAACCCGAAGTTTTGGAAGATTTCCGAGGAAAAGATCTTACGAATGTTCGGATGAAAGCTTTGGAAAAATTAAATGAACTAAATCTTTCCACAACGCTCGTTATCGTTCTTCAAAAAGGTAAAAATATCGACGAGATCGGGAAATTAATTGATTTTGCTTTAAAGCAAAAATGCGTCCGAGGAATCACTTTTCAGCCTGTAGAAGTTGCCGGAAGAAATCGTGAAGATTCTGCACACGAAAAAATTACCTTGACGGAAGTTAGACAGGAAATTTTAAACCAGTTTCCGCTTTTGAACGGAGATGATATTATTCCTGTTCCTTGTAATCCGGATGCTTTGGCGATGGGTTATATTTTAAAACTGGAAGGCGAAACGATTCCTTTAACGCGATATATCAATCCTGCTGATTTGTTGAATAATGAAACTAGAAACACGATTGTTTACGAACAGGACAAAGGTTTGCAAATGCAGCTTTTAGATATATTCAGTACGGGAATTTCTGTAGATAAAGTTCAGCCTAAAGTAAACCAATTACTTTGCTGTCTTCCAGAAGTTTCGGCTCCCAATTTAGATTATGATAATCTCTTCAGAATTATTATCATGAATTTTATGGATGCGCACGATTTTGATGTTCGTGCCGTAAAAAAATCTTGCGTTCATATTGTCAATAAAGATTTAAAAATGATTCCTTTTGAGACAATGAACCTGTTTTACAGAGACGATAAAAGTAAATATCTGGAAGAGCTGAGGAAAGAGGATAAGGTATTGTTTTAAGGCAAAAGGACAATATAAAGGGCGTAAAAATTATCTTTTTACACCCCATAAATTTATTTTACCTCTCAGATCAAAACCCAATTTTTCATAGAGTTTCTTTGCTCCGAGATTGTTCTCCGCAACATGAAGAAATGGTGTTTTACCATCTTCAAATATTGTATTGGAAACAAATGCGACCAACTGTTTGGCAAAGCCTTTTCCCAGATAATCTGTGTCTGTGATAACGGCGCTTACTTCTGTCATGTCATTCATCTGCATTCTTTGCCCAGTTACAGCAACGAGTTTATTATCTTTAAAAATTCCGAAATATCTTCCTAATTCCGGAGTTCTGCTTTTAAAATAATGAGGATAAAACTTTTTAACAAAAGCCAATAATTCTTCATGATTTTCATTCTGAAGTTCAATGATTTCTTCGCTATAATCGAGTTCAATTTTGTTTTCTAAAACATATTGATCACAAACAAGCTGAGATATTTCTGTCTTAAATTCTCTTAGATCTGGTTTAGACCCGAAAATGAGGAAATCATCACAGATTTTTGAATATTCTGTGATGTCTTTTTCTTTTGCAAAATTTAATGAACCTCCGAAAGCGGCAACTTCAGGATTGTAAAATTTAGAATCTCCGAAGTTTAAGCAAAACTTTTCATGATATTCATTAAGTGAATGATATACAGGATTGTCTAATTTCTCGTACATTATTTAAAATCCATTACTTCACGAAGGGTGTTCATATATTCATAAGCGGTCATATCAAACTTTACCGGAACAATTGAGATATATCCGTTTGCCAAAGCTGTTTCGTCTGCATCTTCAGATTCATCCATATTGTTGAAATATCCGGTAAGCCAATAATATTTTTTACCATGCGGATTGATTCTTTCGTCAAAGCTTTCTTCCCATTTTGCATGAGCCTGTTTGCAGATCTTCACACCTTTTATTTCCTCTTTTAAAAGCTTAGGAATGTTTACATTCAAAACAACACCTTTAGGCATTGGGTTTTCTAAAGTTTTTCTAACAATATTTTGAATATATTCTTTAGCTTGTGTAAAATCTGCTTCCCAGCTAAAATCTAAAAGCGAAAATCCTATTGAAGGAAGACCTTCTACACCTGCTTCTACAGCTGCAGACATCGTTCCTGAGTAAATTACATTAATCGAAGAGTTTGCACCGTGATTAATTCCGGAAACTACAATATCCGGTCTTCTTGGAAGTATTTTATCTAAAGCCATTTTTACACAGTCAACCGGTGTTCCGCTGCATGAAAAATCTTTTTGCGGGCCTTCAAGCTGTACTTCTTCAAAGCTTAATGTGGAGTTTATCGTTATTGCATGACCTTTTCCACTTTGTGGAGAGTCGGGAGCAACCACAATTACTTCCCCTATTTCATTCATAAATTCTACAAGATTTCTGATACCCGGAGCTGTAATACCGTCGTCATTTGTTACCAGAATAAGTGGTTTTTCCATAAAAATTTAATTTTAACAAAATTACTTAAAACTAATTGATAATTGTAAATAAGGTATTAAATTTGATAGTTTGTAACAGTCATTTAATAAATGCTACTTATTGGATGATTTAAAAGAATTTAATAAAAATATATTACAGATTTATGTGGAAAAATTTTAAGCTAAATAAATTTCTACTCTTTATTCCATTAACAAGTCTTATGTTTTGTTTCAACTCGCCAAAGAATGACGATGAGAAAATGCAGACGATAATGGTGAGTGTTAAAAATACTCTTTCTTATTTACACTACAGCCCAAAGCCGATTAACGATGCTTATTCAAAAGATGTTTACAAACATTATTTTGAAATGATTGATCCTGGGAAAAGATATTTTCTTCAGTCTGATATGAACGAATTTGCCAAGCATGAAACAAAGCTTGACGATTATATCAATCAGGGAGATTTACAGTTTTATAAGCTGACAATCGACAGATTGTACCAAAGAGTAGATGAAATTGATAAGATTACCCAGGAAATTTTCAGCAAGCCAATTAATTTGGAAGAAGATGAAACGCTTACTTTGGAATCTAAATTGAAAAAAGTTCCTGCAGATCAAAAGGAGCAGTATAATGAGTGGAAAAAATTCATCAAATACAATATTCTTCAGGAAATTGAATCGATGAACAGCAAAGAAGAAGCTCAGAAAGAAAAGAAAGATTCTGTACAGAAGTTTAAGCTGAAAGATACCATTAAACTTGAAATTCTTAGTCCTCAACAGAAGCTGACAAAAGCGACTGATGAAGTAAAAGATTTGGTGAAAGAAACATTTACCAGATTTAAGAAAAGAAAGAAAATGGATTGGTTTTCGGTGTATATGAACGCTTATACGGAAGTTTTCGATCCACATACCAACTATTATTCTCCAAAAGATAAAGAAGATTTTGATACTCAGTTTAAAGGAAAAGTGATCGGAATCGGAGCTATTATTCAGGAGAAAAAAGGAAATCTTTATTTAGGTGCATTAACGATAGGGGCTCCGGCTTGGAAATCTAAAAAACTTTCAGAAGGCGATAAGATCTTAAAAGTAAAATCTAAACCAAAAGAAGACCATGTAAACGTTGTGGGAATGCTTTCTGATGAGGCAGTTCGTTTGATCAGAGGTGAAAAAGGAACTCCGGTTACTTTGACGGTTCAGAAAAAAGATAAAACGATCGTAGAAGTAACGATGATCCGTGAAGAAGTGGCTATTGAAGACACTTTTGCGAAAAGTATTATTGTAAATTCTCCAAACGGAAAGAAATATGGATTCATCAATCTTCCAAGCTTTAATGCTGATTTTGAAGATGAAAAAGGAAGAAACGCTTCTGATGACATCAAAAACGAGATCATCAAGTTAAAAGCTCAGAATATTGAAGGAATTGTTTTAGATCTTAGAAATAACGGTGGTGGTTCATTAACAGAAGTTGGTGACATCATGGGATTATTTATGAATGCAGGTCCTTACGTTCAGGTAAAAGACGGAAACGGAAAAATTCAGACACTAAAAAACAAACAGGAAACTCCAATCTGGACAGGTCCTTTAGTAATTATGCAGAATGAAATTTCAGCTTCGGCTTCAGAGATCTTGGCAGGAGTAATGCAGGATTACGGAAGAGCAATTATTGTAGGTTCTCCTCAATCTTATGGTAAAGGAACGGTACAAACTTTCGTAGATCTAAACAGATTCTTAAATAGTGAAGACGATTTCGGATCTTTAAAACTGACGATTCAGAAGTTCTACAGAATTACCGGAGAATCTAATCAGAGAAAAGGAATTGTTTCTGATATTCAGATGAAAGACTTCTTTACTTATGCAGAGATTGGTGAAAGATATGATGATTTTGCTTTGGCTTGGGACAAAATTCCGAGTGCTACTTTCCAAAAGTTGAGCTATTTTGATGTGAAAGCTTTAGAAAAAGCAAGCAACGATAGAATGGCAAAAAATGCAAACTATCAATTGTTGCTTGAGTCTGCTCAATGGAGAGAGCAATTAGACAAAGAAGAGACCATTACCTTAAATATCAATAAGTTCAATGACTTGATGAAACACAGAAAGTCTCAAATTGAAAAATTTAAAAAGCTTACGAAATTTGATAACGGATTAAAATTTGAAATGTATCCTGCAGAGATCGAAAGAGAGAAAAAGGATGAGGTTTTCAAGAAGAAGTCTGAAATGTGGATCAAGAACCTTAGAAAAGATTCTTACCTTCAGGAAGCGATGAATATCGTTGCAGACATGAAGACTAAAGCTTAAATAATATTACAAAAAGCGGCGCTAATCGAAGATTAGCGCCGCTTTTTTTGTTAAGAATAGAAGAAGTTATTTAATTTCTATACAACCCACTCTTCCGCCTGCATTTCCTGTTGGCTGCGTCATAAAATCGTCTTTATCAGCATGAATGATGATTCCTTTTCCGATAATGTTTTTAGACTCGTCAACACAGTCTAAACACCATTTATCAGTTTTAAAAGTCAGTTTTGCTTTTCCATCTGTTCCGGCTTCCAGATTTCCGATATCTCCCATGTGGAAGTGTTCAGATCCCCATTTTCCGTGGTCATTTTTACCGGGATTCCAGTGTCCGCCTGCAGAAGTTGCATCCGGAGCAGAGCAATCACCTTTTTCATGAATGTGTACCGCATGAATTCCCGGTGTAAGATTCGTTACTTCCAGATCCATAACCACTTCGTTACCATTTTGAGTAAATTTTGCCGTTCCGCCGGTTTCGGTTCCGCTTTTTGCTAGAACGGTGTAGGTTTTACTAGAACTGCACGATGCTGCAAATAAAGCGCAACTGGCTAATAATGTTAATGTTTGTAGTTTCATAAATTAATATTTAAATGTTGTGATAATAAATTTAATAAACAATTTCAGAACCATTTATAATTTAAAATTGTTTTACTGTAATTAGCAATAAAACACAAATCGCCCTGAAATTATCTTGATACCTTTGCAAAAAATACCTTTGAAAGAGTATAAAAAACGAATGGTAAAAATCATTCAGTACATAGATAACAATCTTGATACCGAACTTAGTTTAGAGATCGTTTCAGAAATAGGAGCGTACTCTCCATTTCATTTTCATAGAATTTTCAAGCTAATTATCGGAGAAACGCTACAGAATTATATTTTTAGAAAAAGGATAGAAAAAAGTGCATTTTATCTTTCATTAAGAAAGAATTTATCAATAAAAGAAATTTATTTGAATGTTGGATTTTCCAGTCATTCAGATTTCAATAAATCTTTTAAAAAATATTACGGAAGATCTCCTTCAGAATTTAGAAAGATCACTCCCGAAAAATTTCATACGATCTCTCAGATACATCGCAAGAACGGACAAGTAGATACGGTTTTCGACCAATACATTTGCAATATAGAAAACCTATTAAACTGGTCAACAATGAATTTGAAAATTAAAGTAACAGATCTTCCGGAAATGAATTTGGCGTCTGTAATGAGCCTTGGTATCGCAAATGTAGAATCGTCTTTCAACGTTCTTATAGATTGGGCAAAGGAAAAACAATTATTCCCTCGGGAAGATCTTAAAATGATCTCTGTATATCATGATAGTTTTAAAGTGACTTCGCCAGATAAAGTGAGAATTCATGCTTGTATGCTCTTAAATAAATCATTAGAAAAACAGGATGGCGAAGTATTTCCTGAAACGCTGGAAGCCGGAAAATTTATCGTTGGAAGCGGTGAACTAACGCTTGCCGAGTTTGAGCAATCTTGGGTGTCGTTATTTTTATGGATGAAAGAAAACGGCTATACAACCCGAAAAGCATTTCCTTTTGAAATTTATCATTCAAATTTTAAAGAACATCCTGAAGGTAAAATGGTAGTAGATTTTTGTATTCCAATAAATTGATAATATAAAATTCTTTGCTGAGTGGAACGCCTTTGCGAACTTAAAAACAAATAATAATAAAAGAATCTTTGTGAGCTTTGCGTTAAAATAAAGAATTAACAGATAATGTTTATTTCGATAAAAGTGGTCAAAATCAATGAATTTTTGACCACTTTTTTTAATGAAATTTTGGAATCCTTTTATATTAAAAACCAAAAAAAGCGATTCAGTTTCCAAATTCTACAGCTCAGTAACAAAAAATTTAAAGACATCAAAATTCATCCTATTTTTGATTCGAATTAAAACAGCTATGAAAACAAAACTATTATTTCTCATCTCTTTTTTCTCTTTTGTTCTGATTTTTTCTCAGACAAAAATTACAGGAAAGGTGACGTTTAAAAATAAAGGCATAAGCCAGATCAATGTGACTTTAAAAGACACTTACGACGGTGCAACAACCAATTCCGACGGGAACTTCTCTTTTGAAACTTCCGAAAAAGGAAATCATATCCTGACTTTTGTTCATCCGAAATATAACGAAATTCAGAAACCAATTTTAATTGAAGATAAAGATGTTTCCGTAAATGCCGAATTAAAAGAACAGATCAATGAGATCGATGCAGTCGTAATTTCTGCAGGTTCTATCGAAGCAAGCGACAGAAAAAGAGCAACCGCTTTATTGACGCCGATTGATATTTACACAACAGCAGGAGCCGATGGACAAATTTCTTCCGCTTTAACTTATCTTCCCGGGGTTCAGAAAGTGGGGGAAACCGAAGGTTTATTCGTTCGTGGAGGAACAGGAACTGAAACCAAAATTTTTATGGACGGAAGTTTGATCAATAATTATTTCTCCAGTTCGGTTCCCGGAATTGCTGGAAGAGATCGTTTTAACACGTCTCTTTTCAAAGGAAATATTTTTTCGAGCGGTGGATATTCTGCTTTGTATGGGCAGGCTCTTTCTGGAGCTTTGATGCTTGAAAGTGTAGACCTTCCAGACCAGAGTTCTTATGATTTCGGTGTTTCTCCAATATTTTTAAGTGGAAGTTTCCAGAAACTAGGTGAAAATAAAAATCATTCTTATGGAGCAAGTTTAGGATATTCAAATTTAGGTTTGATGCAGGAAGTTTTTAACTTTAATACTGATTTTATTGATGCTCCAAGAGGTTTTAATGGCGATGCAAATTTTAGAATCAAAACAAAATCAGGTGGGTTTTTAAAATATTACGGAATGTTTGACACGAATAAAATGGGCGTAAAAACCGAAAGTTTAGAGCCGGGATATAATTTTGCATTAGTGAGATTAAAAGGTGAAAATACTTACCATAACTTGTCTTTCAAGCAAAAATTCGGGAAGTATCTTTTCAATACAAGTGCTTCGTATTCTTACAATCAGTCGGATTTAAATTTTTCTACGGAAACCAATCAAACTGAATCGGAGAAAACAGAATTATTAAATGATGGAAATTATATCAATTTTAAAGCAGTTATCGACAGAAAAATCAATAAAATAAGCGCTTTACGAGGTGGATTTGAATTGAATTATGCCAATGAAAAACTAAATTTCGGTGAGGTTAATAAGAATTATCGTGATTTAATTTCTTCAGGTTTTGTGGAAACAGATTTAGGTTTCAGCAATAATTTATCAGCAAAAATTGGAGTAAGAGCCGAAAATTCTTCTTATCTGAATAAAAATAATATTGCTCCACGTTTTGCTTTGGCTTATCGTTTGGCAAAAGACTGGACAACCTCTTTCGCTTACGGATTGTTTTTTCAAAATCCTGAAAGTAAATACATTAACTCTTCTGCAGATTTAGGTTTTCAAAAGTCACAACATTATATTTTTCAGGTTCAAAGGTCGACAGAAGGACGAAGTTTGAGGTTTGAAGCTTTTTATAAAAAATATGATGAATTGATTAAAACTCAGAATATTGTTCCAAATTCTAGCCAGAATCAGCAAGTACAAACAGCGTTTAATAACAATGGAAATGGTTTCGCAAAAGGGCTTGAAGTATTTTGGAGAGACAAAAAAACATTTGAAAATATCGATTACTGGATAAGCTATTCTTTTCTGGATTCTAAAAGAGATTTCCTGAATTATCCGGTAAGTTTAAAGCCCAATTTTGCCGCTGAACATACGCTTTCAGTTGTTGCCAAAAGATTTATCCCTGAATGGAAGACCGGAGTTAATCTTTCTTATACTTACGCAAAAGGACGACCTTATTACGACATCGTTACCCAAAATGATGTAAATATTATAAGAAATGAAGGACGACTGAAAGATTACAACGCGCTGAATTTAAGCTTCAATTATCTTCCGAATATTGGTAAAAAAGACTCAAAAGCATTTACAATTTTCGTTTTAAGTATTTCAAACGTTTTAGGAAATAAAAGCGTGTACGGATACAATTTTTCACAAAACGGAAGCCAAAGTTCCGCAGTCGTTCCGCCCGTCAATACATTTGTTTTTGTAGGAATGTTTATCAGTTTCGGAGTTGATAAAACGCAGGATGCGATTAATAATAATCTTTAAAACTAGTTTTAATTTTAGAATCTTAAATTTCTTAATATAAATAAACTTTGTTTATTCTATTTTTCAACATTAAGAATTTAAGTAATTTTTTTGAATATGAAATGTATAAGAAATCAATGGATTGATTTTAATTAAGAATTTTAAGGATGAAATATCTTAAATTCTTAATGTTGGAAAAATTCAAGATAAAATACAAAACAGGTTTTAAATATTTCAGAATAAACAAATTAACTTTAAATAAAATAACATTAAACAATTTAGAAATTATGAAAAAATACATTTTAAGTTTTGCTTTAGCTTGTATGAGTTTATTATCTTTTGCTCAGGCTAATTATGAAAAAATAATGACAGAGAAAATCGCAAAAATTGAAACCTGCAAAACACCGGAAGACTTTCAGATTTTGGCCAACGATTTTCAGAGAATTGCAGACAAAGAAACCACAAAATGGTTACCGAATTATTATGCTGCTTTTTCTTACATTCAAAAAGGAAGAGTGTTGATGAGAGAAGGAAAAATGCAGGATATGGATGTTGTTGCAGATCAGGCTCAAAAATTTATTGATGCTGCAGAAAGTATTGAAAAAGAAAATTCAGAGATTCATTTGCTTCAAAAAATGGTTTATTCACTGAAAATGATGGTCAATCCGCAGGAAAGATACATGACTTTTGGAATGAAAGCTCAGGAAGAACTTACGAAAGCTGAAAAATTTGACCCAGCTAATCCAAGAGTAGCGCTTATAAAAGCGGAAGATATTTATTTTACGCCGGAACAATACGGGGGAAGCAAAACAAAAGGAATGGAAATGTTTAAAACGGCTTTGGAAAAATTCAATTCGTTTAAACCTAAAACAAATTTGAGCCCGAATTGGGGAAGAGGAGAAGCGGAATATTTTATTAATCAGCCGACAAAGTAATTGCGAATCTTTTAAATTACAATTAAATGTTATATTTCTCTCGCAGATTTTAAAGATTAAGCAGATAAATAAAAGAGAAAAAATCTGCAAAATTTGCCTAATCTGCGAGATATTAAATCAGCCCTTTCAGCATTTCAGATCTTGAAAGGGTTTTTAATATTACAGAACTTTTTATTACAGTTCGGAACGAAAAAGCAACCATTCAGCGAGAAAAAATTTTAAAAGAGTTTAATAAAAGCTAATTTTGAAGTATAAATTAACCAATGAAACGTAAGGATTTTATCATTTTATTTTGGGTGTCTTTGGCAACTACTCTGGTTTTCTTTTTCCTTTCTACGGAAGAAAAAAATCTTGAGAATTTTTCGCTTACTCTATTTATTTCAGCGATGTATTCTTTTTTGATAGGGACGGGAAATGGCTTGATTAATAGTTTTCTCAACAAAAAAGTTCCGTGGTCTGAAGCGACAACCAAAAGAGCTATTTTAAGTATTGTTTCAATTCTTATTGTCAATTTTATTTTGGTCTATTTCTGTAACTACATCAATTTTGTGGTTATTCAAAAAGCGGCAACAACGCAAGCATTTTTCTCAGGAAAATACAATTTTATCAATTGGTTTATGGTGAATGTTGCTTTGCTTATTTCAGCTTTTCTACATGCAAAAAGCTTTATGGAAGAGCTTAAAAAATCTTCCAAAAAAGAAGTGGTTGAGCAGAAACTAATCGCAAAATCTGCCAATGCACAATTTGAAAGTTTAAAAAATCAGCTTGACCCACATTTTTTATTTAATTCTTTAAATGTTTTAAGCTCGTTGATCGATGAAAATCCTAGCCAGGCTCAGAAGTTTACTGCCTCAATGTCAAAGATTTACAGATACGTTTTGGAGCAGAAAGATAAAGAATTAGTGACGATTGAAGACGAAATAGAATTTGCAAAAACTTATTGCGGTCTACTGAAAACAAGATTTGAAGACAGTGTCAATTTTATTTTTGATGTAAAAAATGACGATTTACGACGATTTGTTGTTCCGCTTTCTCTGCAATTGCTTTTGGAAAATTGCATCAAACATAATTTGGCAACATCTTCAAAACCTTTGCTGGTCAGAATCTTTACGGAAGGCGACACTTTATGCATAGAAAATAACCTGCAGATTCGGGAACAAATCAAAGAAAGTGCGGGAATTGGTTTGGCAAACATTGTACAGCGCTATTCTTTACTGACGAAAAAGAATGTTTTTATCGAAAGATCTGAAGATCATTTTAAAGTAAAACTTCCGATCTTATCTGAAAAACCAAACACGGCAAGTATCGATACAAAAAGCCAGGACAAAGCTTATGAAAGAGCCAAGAAAAGAGTAAAAGAGATCAAGGGTTTTTATGGAAATCTTATTTCCTACTGTACGGTTATTCCTTTCCTGATTTTTGTGAATCTGTATACTCAAAATCATTACTATTGGTTTTGGTGGCCGCTTTTAGGATGGGGTGTTGGTGTGGCTTCTCACGCATTTCAGGTATTTGGAATCGGGATATCTTGGCAGGAAAAAAAGATTCAGGAAATTATGGATAAACAGAAAAAATAGAAATCATGGAAAAATTTGACGAAAATGATATCAATTATCAACAGGCAAAAAGACAGGTAGAAAGATTGAGAGGTTTCTACGGGCATTTATTTTCTTACGTTGCTGTAAATCTTTTGATTGTTTATTATAATTACATCAATTTAAAACCAAATGAGAGCTATTTTCAGTTTAAAAATTTCATTACGGCTGCATTTTGGGGAGTAGGTCTTTTGGCTCATGCGTTATTTGTTTTTCTGCCCCGATTTAATTTTGCCAAAAAATGGGAAGAAAAGAAAATCAAAGAATTGATGGATAAAAATAAGTAAAATGAATGCATTATATCTGCTTTTTTACGTTTCTATTGCTGCATGGTTCTTAAGCGAAATTTATTACAAGCAAAAATTTAAATCTGAATCTAAAGACCAAAAGAAAGATAAATCTACACTCAATATTTTGTGGGTGGTGATTATTCCGTCGGTTTTTGTGGCGGTAACGGTTTCTAAACTGACTTCTTTTCATATCAGAAACCAATATTGGATTTTATATTTAGGTGAATTTTTAATTGTGATTGGGATTGTTTTCCGTTGGATAATCATTAAATCTTTAGGAAAATTTTTCACGGTTGATGTTTCAATTAAAGAAAATCATCAGATCAAAAAACAAGGATTTTACAGATTGGTAAGGCATCCTTCTTATTCGTTTGCGCTTCTTACGTTCTTAGGTTTAGGATTATTTTTAAATAATTGGCTCTCTCTGTTTATTGCTTTTGTGCCGGTATTTTTTGCATTTTCATATCGAATTAAAGTTGAAGAACAGGCTTTGATACAACAATTTGGAAATGAATATTTGGAATATAAGCAAAAAACAAAAAAGCTGATTCCGTTTATTTATTAACCTCAATGTAGATTAAATAATAAGTATAAGTAATTTATTATAAGCGTGTTATCTGTTTAACGCAAAGTTTTATTTTCATAAACTTTATTTTTAAGGAGCAAAGATGAATCAATAAATTGATTTAATGAAGCTCTCGTTTTATTCAAGCTTCATCAGCGACTTGTCGCCATTCTTTGCCTCTTAAAATAATAAGCTTAAAAATTAAATCTTTGCGTGGTAAAAATTTTATAGAGTTATAAACTATTCAAATGTTAGCAAAACGAGAAATGAAATCTCAGCTTTTTACAAACTTTTGAAATGCTCTTTTTTCAATCATTTCTTTTGTCACTTTTGCATTTAAAAACCTTTGAGCAGATAAAAGAAGATCCCGATTTCAGTTGAGTCGGGATTTTTGCTGTTCAGTCTATATTTTCCACAGTTCAGTAATATAAAGTTGATTTGAAGTTGATTCTTGACCTAAATTTGACTCAAGAAAAACAAACAAATAGTAATTTAAAAATAAAAAATCATGGAAAATTTATCATTAAACAAAGAAAATTTAGCGTACAGAAAAGCAGCAAGAAGAGTAAAAGATTTAAAAGGTTTTTACGGTAATCTTACTTCTTATTGCTTGATTATTCCTTTTTTATTGATTTTAAATCTTTTGACATCGCCTGGTCATTTATGGTTTTACTGGCCGATGTTGGGTTGGGGATTAGGTCTTACCATACATGCAGTTAGCACTTTTGGAATAGGTAAAAACTGGGAAGAGAAAAAAATAAAAGAATTGATGGAGGAAGAGCAACAAAGAAACATGCGTAAATAAATTACGATGGAAAATAATCTTGAAAATCAGCAATACAAGTCAGCCAAAAGCAGAATGAAAGAAATAAAAACATTTTACATTATGCTGACGGGATGTTTTTTGCTCACACCTTATTTGATTTTTATCAATATGAAAATAAACCCCGAATTGCAATGGTTTTGGTTTCCGTTATTGGGTTTCGGAATAAGTATTCTGGGTTATGCACTTTATCTTTTTACAGGTAGAAATTGGAAAGAGAGAAAGATAAAACAATTGATGGAGCAGGAGATTAAGAACTAAAAATCACTTTAAATAATAATCGTTAAAAAATTAACACAATGGACTATAATAGCGCACAACAAAGAGTAAAAAGGCTGAGGTCATTCTATAAAAACTGTATGTGGTTTTCAATCGTTGCAGGATTTATTCTGATCAGAAATTTTATTAAATATTCTGGAACAGACCACAATTTTCAAGGATGGTTTATTCTTACGATTTGGGCAATAATTTTAGGAGTGAAGGCTGTAGATCTTTTTATATTTGATCCTAAATGGGAAAATCAGATTTTAGAAGAAGAACTTAAGAAATCGAAAAAGCCGATTAATTTTTAAAACTAAAAAGATTTAATTATTTTTATTTAAAATTAAACTAAAAGCCAAGTAATGATCAAAACAGTCATCATCGAAGACGAAAAACCTGCAGCAAGAAAATTAGAAAGAATGTTGAGTCTTTTTCCTGATTTGCAATTGGTTGCCAACCTGGAATCTGTGGAAGAAGCAGTAAGCTGGTTTGCCGAAAACGAGCACCCACAACTTATCTTTTCAGACATCGTTTTAGGAGACGGTCTTTCGTTTGATATTTTTGAAAAAATCTCTACAAAAGCTTTTATCATTTATACCACGGCTTTTGATCAGTACACATTGAAGGCTTTTAAGCTCAACAGCATTGATTATCTTTTGAAACCCATTATGGAAGAAGATCTTGCCGGAGCGATTGAAAAATTTAAATCATTTATTCCTTCAGATCAATCGGTTAACTCGCAAGAAATTAAGCAATTAATTAAAAAAGAAAAAACGACATTGTCGAGAATCTTGGTAAAGATTGGCTATAATCTGAAAATTGTACAGACCCCGGAAATCAGCTGTTTTTTCAGCGAAAATAAAATTGTTTATCTTCAGACCCAGGATAGGGTTTATCCGTCGGAATTTACTTTAGATGAATTAACGGATGTGCTTGATGACAAAAAGTTTTTCCGTGTCAACAGGCAGTTTATTATCAATTCAGATTTTATAAAAAATATTCATACATCCCCCAATTATAAAGTGGAGCTCAATTTTCAGCCAAAAGAAGAAATTACAGTGAGCCGTGAAAGGGTAAAAGATTTTAAAGATTGGTTGGTTAATTAATAACTTTACAGAATGTTTGAAGTATTTATAATCCTTTTTATTGTACTGTTTATAATTGGCAGCATTTTTTATTTAATTAATACAGAAAAGCGTGAAAATCACCGCACTGCCTATCAAACGATATTTATGGTTATTCTTTTGAGTGTATGTTGGTTTACAGCGGTACATTCTTTTAATAATAAAACAAGAGTAATTAGTTTTTCTGGCAGACTGGCCAATTTGGGGTCGAATTTATTATTTCCGATTTTGCTCTACGTCATCCATAAATTGATTCCCCGAAAACTTAAAAACGATTATTTTCTTTACATGCTTTTGTTTCTAATTTCTGCATGCGCTGTAATGTTCGTCTTATTTTTGGCTGTGATAGCGGCTGCTAAAACCGATTAAAAATAAAAAAAGGCTTGAATTTCTTCAAACCTCTATTTTAAATTATTTCTGAATTTCTTTTTCAGGTTTATAACCATATTTTTCAACCATAATATAAGTTAAAACCACCAAGATAATGCTTATCGTTAATCTTGAGTTTTCTGGATGTACGATTTCCTGATAAAGATTGTACCCTAAAGTTGCAGAAACTACCGCGATTAAAATTTGGTTTACGTAAGCGTACTGATTTTTTAAAGTCGTTTTCATGATAAATATTTTTAATTGTTATTTACTTGGTAAGTATCACAATCTGAAATATGTTACAGAAAACTTTTTATATTAACCTGAATTTGAATTAAGCAATAATAAATTTCTTAACGCAAAGCTTGATTTTCGCAATTCTTATTTTTAAGGAGCAATGGTGAATCAATAAATTGATTTTTATGAAGCTTCTGTTTTATTCAAGCTTGATCAGCGACTTGTCGCCATTCTTTGCTCCTTAAAATAATAAGCTTAAAAATTAAGATCTTTGCGTTAAAAATTCAGTGCTAAATTATGAAATTACGCCACTTCCAATCAATTCATCTTCAATGTACCAAGCTGCAAATTGCCCTTCAGCAATGGCTGATTGAGGCTTTTCAAATTCTACAAAAAAACTATTTTCAAACTGATAAATCGTAGCTTTCTGAAGTTCCTGTCTGTAACGGAATCTCGCCATCACTTCCATCGATTCTCCATTTTTCAATCTTAAATCTTCGCGAACCCAATGTAGCTCAGAATTATCAATTTTCAGTGCTTTTTTATGCAATCCCGGGAAACTGTGACCTTCTCCCACGAAAATAATATTGTTTTCCATATCTCTCGATACGATAAAACAACTTTCTTTATGTCCGCCGATTCCTAATCCTTTGCTTTGTCCGATCGTGAAAAATTGAGCACCTTGATGCTTTCCTATTACTTTTCCGTCAGCTTTTTTATAATTAATTTTTTGGCTTAAAAATTCTAATTCTTCCTCTTTAGATGAAAAACTTGGCGTTTCCTGTGCGAAAAGGGGAGAGTCTTTGAAAATTTCTACAATTTCGCCTTCTTTCGGAACCAATTGCTGTTGTAAAAATTGTGGAAGACTTACTTTTCCGATAAAACAAAGTCCCTGAGAATCTTTTTTATCTGCAGTTACCAAACCAATTTCTTTGGCAATTTCTCTTACTTCCGGCTTCGTTAGTTCGCCAATCGGAAACAATGCTTTAGATAATTGATCCTGATTTAGCTGACAAAGAAAATAAGACTGATCTTTATTATTGTCTTTTCCTGCCAACAAATGAAAAATTTCCTTTCCGTTTTCATCAAAAGTAGAATCTACTCTTGCGTAATGTCCTGTCGCCACTTTATCCGCACCTAAAGACATTGCCGTTTTCATAAAAACATCAAATTTCACTTCTCTGTTGCACAAAACATCAGGATTCGGAGTTCTTCCTTTCTGATATTCATCAAACATATAATCAACGATACGTTCTTTATAAAGTTCGCTCATGTCAATCACCTGAAACGGAATTCCCAGTTTTTGAGCAACCATTAAAGCGTCATTACTGTCCTCAATCCACGGACATTCATCTTCTAAAGTTACAGATGCATCATTCCAGTTTCTCATAAAAAGAGCAACTACTTCATGCCCTTGTTGCTGCAGTAAATACGCTGTAACACTCGAATCTACGCCTCCGGAGAGACCTACTACTACTTTCATATATTTCAATTTTACGAAACTCTTAACGGGAGCTCTTAGTTGAGCCGCAAAATTACGATAATCCTATTCACAAAAAAAATGATAATTTTATACATTGATAAAAACGATAGTAGCACAAAATCGTTATTTAAATATTCACCAAAAAAATATCTAATATGAAAAAACTGTTTATTTCTTCACTTATCCTGATTTCCGGATTGTCATTTTCTCAAGTTGCAATAGGAACACCCACCTCTGAAACCAATAAATGGACTTTCGGTGGAGGTTTAGGTGTTGGTTTCGGAAGTAATTCTTATTTTAATCTTCAGGTTGCACCGAGAGTTGGTTACCGACTAACAAATGATTTGGAGGCTGGTTTAATTGGAAGCGTTTCTTGGCAGACTTCGGATTTTTATAAATCGACGATGTTTGGTTTTGGTCCTTTTGTAAATTATTATTTTGCAAGATCATTCTTTGTGAGTGGTAATTTGCAGCATTTTTTTATCAATTATGAAGACAAATATTACGATTTCAAAGACAATCAGCAAGAGACTGCCTTATATTTAGGCGGTGGATATATGCAGCAAATCGGTAATAATTCTTTTATGCAGATTGGTTTGATGTACAATGTTTTGTATAAAGAAAATAGCAGTGTTTTTTCTGGCGGATTGATTCCTAGTGTTGGCTTTGTGGTTGGACTTTAGGTTTCCCACAGATTTCACAAATTTCATGGATTTTCACACACGATTGAGAATGACAGCTTAGTAAATGATAAACTTTGCTGAGTAAATTATTTTAATCTCGCAGATTTTGCTGATTACGCAGATTTTTTAACAGTATAATCTGTGAAAATCAGTGTAATCCGTGGTAGAAAATTCAACATAAAACAAAAAAGCATCGAGATTTTCCCGATGCTTTCATTATTTATTTTAAAAATTGATTATTGAGAAGATTTCTCAGCAGATTTTTTTGTCTTCTGTGTTTTTCCTTCTAATCCGTCTTTAGCTTCATTTACATCTAAAGTTACCGTTTCGCCTTCAGTTAATTGTTTGTTCACCAACATTTCTGCCAATAAATCTTCAATATATTTCTGAATAGCTCTCTTCAATGGTCTTGCACCAAAATCTTTGTCCCAACCTTTTTCTGAGATGAAATCTTTGGCTTCGGTGGTTAAATCTACTTTGTAACCTAATTTTTCAAGTCTTGAATATAGCTTAGCCAATTCAATATCGATAATTTTAGAAATATCAGTTCTTTCAAGAGAATTGAAGATCACAATATCGTCAATTCTGTTTAAGAATTCCGGAGCAAATGCTTTTTTAAGCGCATTTTCGATCGTACTTCTTGTTCTTGAATCTGAACTGGTTTTCTTAGCGTTGGTTCCAAATCCTACACCATCACCAAAGTCTTTAATGTCTCTTGTTCCGATGTTTGAAGTAAGGATGATAATTGTATTTCTAAAGTCAATTTTTCTACCTAAACTGTCTGTTACGTGACCTTCATCTAAGATTTGCAACAAGATATTGAATACATCCGGATGCGCTTTTTCAATCTCATCTAAAAGAACGACTGCATAAGGTTTTCTTCTAACCGCTTCAGTTAATTGACCGCCTTCTTCATATCCAACGTATCCCGGAGGCGCACCAACCAATCTTGAAACTGCAAATTTCTCCATATATTCACTCATGTCAATTCTGATCAATGCTTCGTCAGAATCGAAGAGTTCTCTTGCCATTACTTTTGCCAGCTCAGTTTTACCAACACCAGTTGTTCCTAAGAAAATAAATGTTCCAATTGGTCTGTTTGGATCTTTCAATCCGGCTCTGTTTCTTTGGATAGCTTTTACCACCTTTTTCACAGCGTCTTCTTGACCGATAACTTTTCCGTTCAGGTTATTATCCATTCCTGCCAATTTATCAAGCTCATTCTTACCAACTTTCGTTACAGGAACACCGCTCATCATAGAAACTACTTCTGCAACGCTTTCTTCAGATACCGTTTCTTTTTTCTCTTTTACATCTTTATCCCATTGATCTTGGGCAGAATTCAATTCCATTTGCAAACGCTCTTCTTCATCTTTCAGCTTTCTTGCTTCCAGATAATCCTGAGCTTTTACAGCTTTTTGCTTTAATTCTTTGATGTCTTCAATTTTCTTTTCAAAATCGATAATGGCGGTAGGAACTTTCATGTTTTTAATGTAAACACGAGAACCTGCTTCATCCATCGCATCAATCGCTTTGTCCGGTAAAAATCGGTCTGTAATATATCTTGATGTCAAATTGACACAAGCCAAAATTGCTTCCTCTGTATAAACTACATTGTGGTGCTCTTCATATTTATCTTTAATCTGATTCAAAATCTGAATCGTTTCATCGATAGAAGTTGGCTCCACCATTACTTTCTGAAATCTTCTTTCTAAAGCTCCATCTTTCTCAATATACTGACGGTATTCATCAAGAGTTGTGGCACCAATACATTGAATTTCACCTCTTGCTAAAGCCGGCTTAAACATATTTGAAGCATCTAAACTTCCTGTAGAACTTCCCGCACCAACAATGGTATGCAATTCGTCAATGAATAAGATCACGTCACGGTTCTTTTCAAGCTCCGTCATGATCGCTTTCATCCTTTCTTCGAATTGACCACGGTATTTCGTTCCGGCAACCAAACTCGCCAAATCTAAAGTGATGACTCTTTTACCAAAAAGAACTCTTGAAACTTTTTTCTGCTGAATTCTTAAAGCCAAACCTTCAGCGATGGCAGATTTACCAACACCCGGTTCACCAATCAACAACGGATTGTTTTTCTTTCTTCTTGATAAAATTTGTGAAACTCTTTCAATTTCTTTCTCACGACCGATTACAGGATCTAATTTTCCGTCTCTTGCCAAAGAAGTAAGATCTCTACCAAAATTATCTAAGGTTGGAGTTTTACTTTTTGAAGAACCCAAATTTCCTGTAGGCTTTCTCATCTGCTCAAATTCTTCTCTGTCATCATCATCATCGTAAGCCGAATTCTGAGGTGCCTCTCCGGAATTTTTAAGCATTGTTTGATATTCTCTTGAAACTCCTTCATAGTCAATATCGTAAGCTCCTAAAATACTTGAAGTAGGATCCTCATATTTATATAAAATGCCCAAAAGCAGGTGAACGGTATTGATCTCGTTGCTTTTGTATTGTCTGCATTCTAATTCTGCACGCTTAATGGAATGATCTGCCATTTTCGTGAATGAAATATTGGTGACTTCCTCAGAAATAGGATTTAGACTTGCTGTATTTAAAGTTTCAATTTTTCTTCTGATCTGTGTTAAATCGGCATTAAGCCCTTGAAGGATTTCTTTTGCAGAGTTTTCTGTTTTTATAATACCTAAAAGTAGATGTTCTGTATTAAGAAATTCACTTTTCAGCCTTTTAGCTTCATTTTTGCTTTGCTTGAACACTTGGCTCAAACCTTGTGAAAACTTATAATCCATAATATATCTCGTTAGAATAAAAGCAGAATTGCTTTATATTCAATATCTAAATTACAAATATTTTACCAAAAACCAATTAATGACTTTATGGCAGAAAAATATTTTTTATCTTATTGAAAATGACTAAGTTTGTTGTCCTTAAATATTCCTCATGAGTCCTGAGATTGTCAATTACATCGGCTATGCTGCTTCAGTTTTTATCGTTTTGAGTTTTATTCTTAAAGATTTAACCAAAATCAGGATTGTCAATTGTATTGGTTGTCTCTGTTTTGTCATCTACGGAATTTTCAGTGGAATGCTTTGGCCGGTTATTATTCCAAACGGAATTATTTGCTTTGTACAGGTGTATCATTTATTGATTGCAAAGAAGAAATAATGGCTCGAAAAAAAATATTAATTTCTGCATTCAGTAATCTTTATACCGACCAAAGAATTGAAAAAGTTTGTAAAACGCTACATGAAAACGGGTATGAAATTGAATTAATAGGCAATAATTGGGGTGGGGAAGAAGCAATGGCACGTCCGTATCCTTTTTCAAGGATAAATATTATTTCTAAAACTTTAAAGACCGCTTATTTTGAGTTTAATTGGATGCTTTATTGGCAGCTTTATGAAAAAGCAAATGAGCATACGATTCTTCTTGCCAATGATTTAGATGCTTTACTGCCTAATTATCTTTTAGCTAAAAAATTAAATATCCCTTTAATATTTGACAGTCATGAAATTTTTTCTGAAATGCCGGCTGTTCAAGGGAAAATGTCTCAAAAACTGTGGCGTTATCTGCAGAATAAAATCGTTCCAAATTTAAAATTCATGATTACCGCAAGCGGAAGTTATGCAAAATGGTTTCAGAATAAATATGGAATCAATCCAACCGTCGTTCAGAATGCGCCAAGAAAAATTGATTTTTCAATAGAAATTCCAGAAAATAATCCCAAAATAATTTTATATCAAGGTGCAATTAATCCATTTCGAGGAATTGATAAAGCTATTTTGGCAATGCATCATCTTGAAAATGTTATTTTTAAAATTGTAGGAGACGGACCGAAGAACAAAGAATATGAAGATTTAGTTTTAAAAGAAAATCTTCAGGATAAAGTTCAGTTTTTAGGAAAATTGCTTCCGGAAAACTTAAGAGAAATCACATTAACCGCTGATGTTGGAATGAGCATAGAAGAAAATGGTGGTGAAAGTTATGAATTTTCACTTCCAAATAAGGTTTTAGACTGTATTCAGGCTAGAGTTCCTTTAATTCTATCTCCACTTCCTGAAATGCTAAATATTAAAAATCAGTTTGATGTTGGAGAAATTATCAAAAATCATCAACCCGAAAATATAGCTGCAGCAATAAATTTAGTGTTAAATAAAGGGAGAAAAAATTATCAATTAGAACTGAAAAAAGCTTCCGAAATTCTTTGTTGGGAAAATGAAGAAGTGAAATTGTTGGATGTTTTTGAAAAAGCTTCTCGATAAGATTGTTGTTAAAATTATTAAACTATTGTGATTACGAATTTCACTAATCTTAATGGTTCAATTAATTTTCTACAAAACTAAAAACTCTAAAAATTAGTATCTTTGCAGAAAGAAAGTATAGAAATGACCATTAAAGAAAAACAGCAGGAAATAATCGACGAATTTGCGTTTCTTGAAGACTGGGAACAGAAATATGAATACATCATAGATTTGGGTAAAGAACTGAAAGGTCTTCCGGATGACAAGAAAACCGATGATAACTTAATCAAAGGTTGCCAAAGCAAGGTGTGGATTGATGCTGAATTTAAAGATGGAAAACTATTTTTCAATGCAGATTCTGACGGAATTCTTCCAAAAGGAATCGTTTCTTTGCTGGTAAGCATTTATAGCGGTCATTCTACCCAGGAAATTCTTGATTCTGATTTTGAATTTATTTCTGAAATCGGATTGCAGGAATTTTTATCTCCTTCAAGAGCCAACGGATTGATGGCGATGACCAAACAAATTAAATTTTATGCAGTCGCATACCAACTGAAATCTTAGTTGTGACCAGAATTTTAGCATACCGTTTTTCCGCTTTTGGTGATGTCGCTATGACAGTGCCTGTTTTTCGGGAGTTTTTGGAACAAAATCCAGAAGTTGAAATTGTGATGGTTTCACGGAATAATTTTGAGAGCTTATTTGCTGATATTCCGAATGTTATCTTTCATGGGATTGATCTTGATGATTATAAAGGATTTCTCGGAATAAGAAGGTTGGGTAAAGAATTATTAAAATTATATCACCCAGATTATATTGCTGATTTACATGATGTTATCCGCTCTAAAATCTTAGATAAACTTTATGTGAGAAAGGGTTTAAGGGTTTTTAAAATTAACAAAGGAAAAGAGGAAAAAGAAAACCTAACCAATGTTTGGAATTTAGATAAAACTCAGCTGAAAAGAACGGTAGAACGTTATGCAGATGTTTTTCGGGATATGGGTTTTAAAGTTGAACTTTCGCATCAATTAAGACCAAAATCCAATCAAAAATCAGGAATTGGTTTTGCGCCATTCGCTCAACATAAAGGAAAAATGCTTCCTTTAGAGAAGTCTTTTGAACTTGTGAAAATTTTAGCAGAAAAAAATACTGTCTACTTCTTCGGTGGCGGAAAAAAAGAAACAGAAACCCTTGAAAATTGGGAAAATCAAATTCCCAATACCAAAAGTTTAGCAGGAAAACTTAATCTTTCAGAAGAATTAAACCGAATTTCTCAGCTTGAAGTAATGATTTCGATGGATTCAGCTAATATGCATTTAGCCAGTATTGTAGGAACCCGTTGTGTTTCAATTTGGGGAGCCACTCACCCATATGCAGGGTTTTTAGGTTTCGGCCAAAGCGAGAATGATGTTGTTCAGATTAATGATCTTACGTGTAGACCCTGTTCGGTTTTTGGTGATAAAGAATGTTACCGTGGCGATTGGGCGTGTCTGGAAGAAATCAACGTACAACAGATTATAGAAAAAATTTAACAGAATGAAGATTTCTGTTTGCATTCCGGTTTATAATTTTGATGTAAGAGAATTGGTTTATGATCTTAAGAAAGAAATAGAAAACCATTCAATCGATGCTGAAATTATTCTTATTGATGACGGTTCAGACGAGAATTTCAAACAAATAAATAACGAACTCAATCATCAGGTAAATCAGTTTATTTTACTTGAAAAAAATATTGGAAGATCCAGAATTAGAAATCTGTTTTTAGATTATTCAAAAACGGAATATCTGCTCTTTTTAGATTGTGACGGAAAAATTATTTCTCCAAATTTTCTTAAAAACTATGTCAATCTTTTAGATGAAAATTCTAATGCAGCTGTTGTGTATGGCGGAAGGAAGGTTTCAGAAAAGCCGTCTTCAGAAAAGCATATTTTAAGATGGAAATTTGCTGTAGAGCGAGAAAATTTACCGTTAGAAAAGAGAAAAATGAAACCTTACTTAAGCTTTCAGACAAATAATTTTCTGATAAAAAAAAATATCTTTGAAAGCATTAAGTTTAATCCTGATCTCCGGAAGTATGGTTATGAAGATTTGGTGTTTTCAATGGATTTAAAATCGGCAAAAATCCCGGTAATACATATTGATAATCCGATTTATAATAATGACGTAGAAGAGGGGAGTGTTTATTTGAAAAAGGTTGATGAGTCTGTGGAGAGCCTTCTGCTCATGCTAAATAATCAAGTATTAAGCTCTAAATTATCTGAAATTAAGCTTGTAAAAGCATATGAGTCTGTTCATAAAAAAGGATTAAAATTTCCTGTTTTAATTTTATTTAATTTTTTTGAAAAATTTCTGAAAAAGAATTTACTTTCCGGAAATCCTAATCTCAAATTTTTAGATCTATATAAACTTGGATTGATGCTTCGAAAATCAAGATAGTATTAAAATAAAAAACTCTCAGAATAATCTGAGAGTTTTTGTGGGCCCTGAGGGATTCGAACCCCCGACCCTCTGGGTGTAAACCAGATGCTCTGAACCAACTGAGCTAAGAGCCCTAAATTTTTTAAAAGTTTTAGGAACTTTTGTGGGCGATGAGGGATTCGAACCCCCGACCCTCTGGGTGTAAACCAGATGCTCTGAACCAACTGAGCTAATCGCCCTCTTCAACGTTGCCGTTGTTTAGAGTGGTGCAAATATACGACTTATTCACAAATCTCCAAATTTTTTTCTAAAAAATCTCCAACTACAAAGTTGCTTCCGCCAATAAAAATCATTTCTTCATTTGTACATTCTTGTTTTGCAGAAAGATACGCTTCTTGTACAGAATCAAAAATTTTATAATTTATTTTTGAATTAATTAATAAATCTTCATAGTCTTGAGGGGGTCTTCCTCTGTTGATGGATGGTTTTGCAAAATAAAACTTGGAATTTTGAGGAAGTAAGTCCATTACATCATCAATTTTCTTGTCATTGACAAATCCTAAAACAACGTGTTTGTGTTTTTCAATAGAATTTAACTGTTCAAAAACCGATTCTAAACCGGCTTGATTGTGCGCTGTGTCACAAATCGTCAAAGGATGTTGTGAGAATTCAAACCAACGACCAATAAATCCTGTGTTTTTATGAACGGATAAAAGTCCAGTTTCGATAGTTTTATCCGAAATATCATAATTTAGTTTTCTCAATTCTTCGATTAAGCCTAAAACAACTTTAATGTTTTTATTTTGATAATTTCCTTTCAAATCCGATCTTAGCTCAGTTTTTAAAACAGTAGCATCGATAAATGGAGCGTTTTCTTTAACAGCTTTGTCTTTAATAATGTTTTTTACGATTTCATTATTATCTCCGAAAATTATTGGGGTATTTGCTTTTATAATTCCTGCCTTTTCGAAGGCAATTTCTTCAATGGTGTTTCCTAAAATATTCTGATGATCGAGTTGTACATTCGTAATTGCTGCAACCAAAGGTTTGATAATATTGGTTGAATCTAATCTTCCGCCCAATCCGACTTCAATAATCGCAAAGTCAACTTTTTGCTGAGCAAAATATTCAAATGCCATAATTGTTGTAAACTCAAAGAAAGAGGGGAGGATGTCTTCTGGAAGCTTTTTCAGTTTTAAAATGAAATTATAGACAAACTCTTTATCGCAATTTTTACCATTAACTTTAATCCGTTCTGTGAAATCAATAAGATGCGGAGAATTATATAAACCTGTTTTGTAACCTGCTTCCTGAAGAACTGACGAAAGCATGTTGCTGGTAGATCCTTTTCCGTTGGTTCCTCCAACATGAATGCATTTTATTTTATCTTGCGGGTTATCAAAAAAAGCGCAGAGTCTTGTGATGTTTCCAAGTCCCGGTTTGTATGCTTTTTGCCCATCTAACTGATAGTTTGGCGCCTGAACGAAAAGCCATTCTACAGCTTCCTGATATTGTGCGTTTGTCATGATGCAAAATTCTCAAAACTTTCATTAAAATAAAACAATAATTTTCTAAATCTGTAACTTTTTTGCAATCTTTACGTCTAATTTGAATAAAGCCAATTTAAAATCGTTATTTGCAAGCTTTCTCACCGAAATAATCAATTGAAAATAACGGCTCCATTTGAAAAAAAATTAAATATTTCCTTATGAAAAAAGTTTTGACGGTAGTTTTGGGATTAGCCTTTGCAGGATTAAACGCTCAGCAGAAGTGGTCTTTGCGTGAATGTGTAGACTACGCAGTAAAGCATAATCTTCAGGTGATTCAGAATGAATATTCAAAACAGATTCAGGATTCTAATCTTAAAATTGCTCAGAGAAATTATCTTCCCTCTGTGAATGCAAGTGTAGGAAATAATGTAAGTTTCGGACAGGCTTCTTTGGGAACAGGAAGTATCAGAAACGACAGATTCAGCAATTCTGCAAATTTAGGAGCAGATATTTTAGTTTACAATAACGGCAGACTTGAAAAAACAATAAGAAAATCTCAGTTTGATGTAGAAGCGAGCCAATATGACATTGAAACTATTAAAAATGATATTTCACTTCAGATTGCTCAACAGTATTTAACGACTTTATTGAATAAAGAGATTGTGAAAATTTCTCAAAGTGCAACAGAAAATGCAAAAAAACAGTTTGATAGGGCAAAAATAACTACAGATGTGGGTACTACGGCTCAAACAATTGTTGCAGAAGCAGAAGCGGCGTGGGCAAGAGAAAAGCAAAATTTAAAAACCGCTGAAATTAATGTTGGAAGAAGCTTGTTTGCTTTGGCACAGTTACTTCAGTTAAAAGAATACAAAGATTTTGATGTGGAAGATGTAGAAGTTGATGATAAGTTAACTCCTCAATTGTTTTCTGTAGATGATGTCTTGAATTTAGCTTATGGAAATCAACCACAAATAAAAGCAGCAGAAAGCAGAATAAAATCTGCCGAAACTCAGACAGAAATTACTAAAACGTCTTTTTGGCCAACTATTACTGCAAGTTTGGGAATAGGAAGTTTTTATAATAATTTATTGAATACAAGTTATTCTGGGTTTGATGAATTTGGAAATGCCGCAAAAGAACGTTCTTTTTTCCAGCAGTATAAAGATAACTTTGGGCAGCAAGGAGGGATCAGTTTAAATATTCCTATTTTCAATAAAGGAATTACCAAACTTCAGGTAGAGCAGTCGAAAATTAACGAAAATATTGCCAAAACTACTTTAGAACAGCAAAAACAGACTGTAAGACAAAGTGTTCAGCAAGCTCAATTTGATGCGGATGCTAATTATGAAGTGTATCTTGCAGCAGTAGAAGCCGAAAAAAGCACAAAATTGGCTATGGAATTTGCAGATAAAAGTTATGCAGCGGGTCGTACAACAATTTACGATTTAAATATTGCCCGAAACAATTATGCAAACTCTCAAGGCTCGGTTCAACAGGCAAAATTTAATTATCTTTTCAGCCTTAAATTATTGAATTTCTATTCAGGGATTCCGCTAACTTTGTAAGATGTCTATTCAGTCTTTAGAAAAATATTTGCCTCAAAATACACTTTTGTATTTAAGGAAATGGTTTTCAGATTATTCTATTCATATAAAGGTTACTAGAAACCGAAATTCGAAGCTTGGAGACTACCGGAAGTTACGTGATAATTCGCACGAAATTAGCATCAATTCTACATTGGCCCCGCAACTTTTCTTTTTCGTATTAACTCACGAATTAGCACATCTTATTGCCTTCGAAAAATTCGGTAGAAAAATTTCCCCGCATGGTAACGAATGGAAACATACTTTCAGAGAAATGCTTTTGGAAAGTGCAGATGTTTACGATGAGGATCTGAAGCCGATTATAACTAAGTTTTCACGGTCTCCGAAAGCCAATTTTATGGCAAGTCCGGATCTCGTAAAATATTTTCATATTGATAATCAGAATGATGATGAGGTTTTTATAGAGAAGCTTAGCAAGGGTGAAAATTTCATCTATCGAGAACAAAAGTATTTGTTGGAAGGTCTGATTAAAAAAAACTATCTTTGTATGAATCTGGCTACAGGACGAAAGTATTCTTTCAAACCTTTGGCTAGAGTGAAAAAATGCAGTTAAATATGTTAAAATCAGATAAGTACTGTGTGATTATGGCAGGAGGAATCGGTAGTAGATTCTGGCCTCTGAGCACACAGAAATTTCCCAAACAATTTCAGGATATTTTAGGAACGGGTCGTACCATGATTCAGCAGACTTATGACAGAATCAGTAAGATTATTCCTAAAGAAAACATATTTGTAATTACCAACAAAGAGTATGTAGCGCTTTCTCATCAGCAATTACCAGAAATTCCTGAGGATAATGTAGTGGGTGAGCCTTTGATGAAAAATACGGCTGCATGTAATCTTTACATGGCAAATAAAATTGCTGAAATCAATCCTGATGCTACGATGATTGTGCTTCCGGCAGATCATTTAATCTTAAAAGAAGATGTTTTTTTAGAGAAAGTAGAATTGGCATTTGATTTAGCTTCTACTCATGATTATTTGGTGACTTTGGGAATTACACCAACGAGGCCAGATACAGGTTACGGATATATCCAATTTGTTGAGAAAAAAGATTCAGACTATTATAAAGTTAAAACTTTCACAGAAAAACCTATTCTTGAAATTGCCAAAAGTTTCCTTGAAAGCGGAGATTTCCTTTGGAATGCAGGAATTTTTATCTGGAATGTAAAATCTATTCACAAAGCTTTTGAGATGTTTCTTCCGGACATGACTCAGCAGTTTATGGCTTGCGAATACAATGCAGAAGCTGAGGTAAGCTGTATAGAACTCATTTATCCTAAAATTCAAAAAATATCAATCGATAACGGGATTTTAGAAAAAGCTAAAAATGTGTATGTAATTCCGGCTGATTTAGGCTGGAGCGATCTCGGAACCTGGACTTCGGTTTTCGAAAACAGCGATAGAGACGAAAATGAAAATGCTGTCAATATCAAAACAGCGCTTACCTACGATTCTACAGGAAATATTATTCATGTAAAAAATAATAAAGCAGTTGTAATAGACGGTTTGAAAGATTTTATCGTTGTAGATACAGATAAAGTACTTTTAATCTGCCCAAGAGAGCACGATCAGCAGATTAAAGAATACGTTTTAGATTTAAAAAGCCTTAAAAAAGGAGAGAAATTTATGTAAATATTGGCATAGTTTCTGTCCGTATTTCAAACTATGAAAAAAATTACAACTCTTACTTTTCTTTTTTTCTTTTTGGGAATCTCTGTTTTTTCTCAGGAAAAGAAAAAATTCTCAAATATTGATACCGTTTTGGGCAAAATTGTTCCCAATAGCAAAGTTGATTTTTGGGTATTGGTTAATAACAGTTATGGCAAAAATAAAGAAGTAAAAGTCTCAGGAACCAAACAAGATTATCTTCCTCAATTTGTTGGGTTTAATTTCAGACCGGGACAAGAAAGTTTTTACTATATTGTTTCTTCTGTGGGAGGGAAAATAAGCTATTTGACTGATCTAAAGGAATTAAAAGAGTTTATCGGAAAGGTTGATAACGTTGAAGAAGCTGCATTGTCTGCTGTTTTGGATGGTTATTTAATCGATGAACAATTTGTTGATATTGCCGCCAATTATTACACAGATGCCACTAATTATTACTTAGATCTTGGAAAGATTACCTCAAAAGAATGTCCTTATCAGAAAACACATTTTACATTAACGGTCAATAAATCTACAGGCATAGTTTCGAATATTAAAGATAACGGAACATACATCGAGGTTTATACTAAAAACTGTACAAATAACCCACGTCTTTTAAAAATAGAAAAGAAAGAAGAACCTAAAGATGAGCCAAAAAAGCAACCTGCCAAAAAAAGAAAATAATTTCTACGAAACAGAAAGGCTTTTAATTCGACCTGTTTCTGTAGATGATGCTGATATTATCTTTCAGCTTTATAATATGCCAAATTTTATAAAGTTTATTGGAAATAAGAACATCAATTCTCTCTCTGATGCCGAGAATTATATTAAATCTAAGTTTTTACCGCAAATTGAAAAACGAGGATTCGGAAATTATATTCTTGTTTTAAAAGAAGGAAATCAGAAAATCGGAAGTGTGGGAATCTTCGAAAGAGAGGGTTTAGATATTGCAGATATCGGGTTTTCTGTCCTTGAAAAATTTGAAGGCAAAGGTTTAATGTTTGAAGCCGCTCAGAAAGTAAAATCTGTCGGGATGGAAGATTTTGGTTTAAATAAAATTTCTGCGATCACTTCAAAAGACAATTTTTCTTCTCAAAAATTAATAGAAAGGTTAGGTCTGAAATTTCAAAAATATGTAACGCTTCCCAATGAAGATGAAGAGTTGATGTATTACGAAACAGAATAACGAAATACTAAAATCACAAATGTTTTCACGAATAAACACAAAATACTTGTGAAATTAGTGAAAACATTTGTGAAAATTTGTGTTTAAATTTATTCCAAAATCTGTGCAGCTGCTGTTTTAGAAGTCACCTTCTCAATAACTCTCGTGCAAATTCCTTTTTCATCGAAAATAAAAGTAGTTCTCACAATTCCCATATAAGTTTTACCAAAAGTTTTTTTCTCTTTCCAAACTCCGAATTTTTCGATAATATCACGGTTTTCATCAGCAATCAGATCATAAGGAAAAGCAAATTTGCTGTGAAAATTCTTCTGCTTTTTCACGGTATCTCCACTGATTCCTAAAAGCTGAAATCCTGCTTGTTCCAATTGCGAATAATTATCGCTCAAATTACACGCTTCTACCGTACATGTAGGAGTATTAGCTTGCGGATAAAAGAAAATAACTAATTTTTTTCCAAGTAACTTTTCAGAATTAATTGTTTCTCCGTCCTGATTTATTCCTTCAAATTGTGGTAATTGGTCTCCAACTTTCAGCATAATGATTTATTTTTGTTCAAATTTAATGGTTAAATGACAAAAAAGCAAAGAGCCGCATTCGTTCAGGAAGAATTAGAAAAATTATATCCGGTTGTTCCTATTTTTTTAGATCATACAGATGTTTATACTCTAATGGTTGCTGTTGCACTTTCTGCACAAACTACTGATAAGAAGGTAAATGAGGTAACTCCCGAGCTTTTCGCTGTAGCAGGAACGCCACAAAGAATGGCAAAACTGGAGGATTTTGAAATTAAAGAACTCATCAAAGAAATCGGACTTTCGAATACAAAAGCTAAGAATCTGAAAAAAATGGCAGAGCAACTTTTGGAAAAACATAACGGAATTGTCCCTCAAACGTATGAAGAACTTGAAGAATTGGCAGGAGTGGGGCACAAAACGGCTTCTGTAGTGATGAGTCAGGGTTTTGGATTTCCTGCTTTTCCCGTCGATACACACATTCACAGACTGATGACACAATGGAAGCTCACTTCCGGGAAAAACGTTGTAGAAACCGAGAAAGATGCCAAAAAATTATGGAAAGAAGAGTTTTGGAATAAACTTCACCTTCAAATTATTTTCTACGGAAGAGAATATTCTCCGGCTAGAGGAAAAGGAGATAAAGATTTTATTACAAAAATGTTGTTCGAAGAAAAAGATAAATAATATAACAACCGCAAAAATTCCCCTCCTTTGGAGGGGTGGATAAATTTTCAAAGAAAATTTAGACGGGGTGGTTAAATAATAAATAGTTTTTAAAAAATCACTCAACATCCAACAATCTCCTATGATAGTTAATCTGTCCCAAATGATAACCTAAATGCCCAAACAAATGAATCAGAAAATATTCTGTCGTCATTTTATAGCCTAAAGCTTCAATCGGATATTCCTTTTCCAAATCTTCCTCTGATAATTGATCAAGTGAAGTGTGTACAATCTCAATCGTTTTTTCAATTTTATCAATCAATTCTGTTCTTGGAATATTCTTTAATGAAAATTCAAGCTCTCTGTTTCTTACATAACCTGAACTCCCCAAAGTAGCACCAATAAAATGATTGATATTTCCAACCAAATGAAGCGATAAATTTCCTGCAGAATTGAGAATGTTTTTATCAATTTTCCAGATAACCTCTTCGTTTTGATAAGATTCTATTTCTTTTTTTAATTGGTTTAAATCTCTTGTGAACAATGATTTTATACTTTCTGTCATAATTTTAGTATTATTAAATTCCCCTTCCTTGAAGGGGTGGATTTTTGTGAAACAAAAAGACGGGGTAGTTAACTAATAAATCAAAATTAAGAAAAATCAATATTCCGAGTAATTTTATTTTACTAAAGCTCTAAAATATCCTCTGAAATCTTTTGTGAAATTTTCTACTTTTGTATTATAATCTATAAAACCATAAACAGTGTCGTTTTTCTGAAAACTATTGTTATCAAGCACTAATTTTTGATAAACAGGTTTCGTCTTCATAAATTTTATTTCGCCGTGTAAGGTTTTAGGATCAATATCTTTAATGAAAAAATGATCATCAAATACTTTGATTAAAACACCATTTCCATAAAGGCCATTATTGTTATTGAGTAAGATTTCCAATGTATCATTTTTTGAAACAGCATTACATTTATATTTATCGGTTTGAAATAAAACTGTTGTCTGAATAATATAAGCCGTTCTTGTTTTACTTTCTAGTTTTTCCTTTTTATAAAGCTTTAATTCTGGGTATTTTGAAAGCAGTTTTATGGTGTCATTTTGTGGAAGACCTTCGTCAACGACAAATTTTTCAAAATTCTGTTGAGTTTTCTTCTCTTTTTTACAGCTTACAATTGATAAGCAGAAAATTAAAATGAATATAAAATATAAAGTTGGTTTCATGATTTTGTTTAAACAAAACTAAAACAAAAAAGTCACGAAAAATTAATTCGTGACTTCTATATTTTAATGAGAAAATTTTCTCTGTAGTTTTAAGTTAAACTTACTTCTGCTTCGTCGCCCAAAGCTCCATTTTTCTATTTAAAACTTCTAAAGGAAGACAACCCTGACTCAAAACTTCATCATGGAATTTTGCCAGATTAAACTTATCGCCCAATTCTTTCTGATATTTTTCTCTCAGTTCTCTGATTCTTAAAGATCCGATTTTATAACCTAAAGCTTGTCCAGGCATTGCCATATATCGTTCAACTTCTGCAGTTGCTCCTGCTTCATCGTAAGCAATATTGTTTAGGAAATAAGTAATTGCATCTTCTCTTGTCATTTTTCCGGTGTGAATTCCGGTGTCAACAACCAAACGAACGGCACGAAGCATTTGATCGCTAAGATATCCCATTTTTTGGTAAGGATCTGTGTACAGCCCGAATTCCGGACCTAAAGTTTCACAATAATGCGCCCAACCTTCACCATAAGCTCCAAACCAGCCGAATCTCATAAATTTTGGAAGTTTTGTATTTTCCTGTTGCAGAGAAACCTGATAATGATGTCCCGGAATCGCTTCGTGTAAGAAAAGAGATTCCATTCCTGAGGTAACGTTGAATTTTGACGGATCAGGAAGTGGCATATAGAAAATTCCCGGTCTTTTTCCGTCGGGAGTTCCCTGGATATATTCTGCGCTTGCGCTTGCTTCTCTGAATTTTTCGGTTTGTCTGATTTCAAATTTAGTCTTTGGCGTTACGCTAAACATGGTTTTCAGCTTCGGAGTTATTTTAGCTAAAATGCCATTGAAACCATCCAAAACTTCTTTTGAGGTTTTGTAAGGCATTGCTTTCGGATCTGTTTTTACAGAATTGATAAATTCTTCAAGCGTTCCTTTGAAGCCAACTTGTTGCTTTACCTTTTCCATTTCACCACGTAACATGGCAACTTGTTGTAATCCTATTTTATTAATTTCTTCAGGCGTTTTGTTGGTTGTTGTCCAGCTTTTAGCATAATATCTGTAAATATTGTCTCCTTTAGGAAGGCTGTTGTAACCGTCTGTTTCTCTGGATTTAGGTAAGTATTCTTTCTCTAAAAACTCACCCATTTTTGTATACGCAGGAATGATATTTTTTGTAATCGCTTCTTTATACAGTTTGGTAAGTTTTTCTTTTTGTTCTTTGCTGAAGCTCTTTGGAAAGTTTTTTACAGGTCCGTAGAAAATATTCTTTTCAAAATCTGGTGTGATGATTTCTTCAGCTTTCATCTGAGGAATCATTTTTACCACCAATTTTCTTGGCAGAACGACCTTGTTATTGATTCCTTCACGGAAATTATCTGCAGCTGCATTCATCCATTCCGGGAATTTTTCCATTCTTTTTAACCAGTCTTCATAATCTTTTTCTGTGTTGAAGGGCTGGCTTCCTTGTCCGCTTCCATACAACGGAAAGTTTAACGGTAAACCTGTAAACTGGCTGAAAGGAATATATTCAGGGTGATATGCGTACGCTTCAATTTTATCTTTTAAAGTATAATCTAAAACATCATAAACCACTTTGTCTTCATCCGAAAGACTATTGTAATCTACATTTTCAAGTTGCTTTTGGATGGAATTATAAAAAGCAATTTCCCCCAAAATAAAATCTTTGTCAATATTGATCGGAAGCTGGTCGTTGTACCTCAAGTCTCCTTGTGAAGTGGCTTCTAATGGATAAAGTTTTAAATATTGCTCATAATAATTAGACGCAATAGAATCTATATTGGTAGGCGTAACTTTCGTTAATGGTGAATCTGATTTTTTGCATGATGAAATGCTCACCGCCAATCCGAGCCCGATTATGGTTTTAAATAAAATATTTTTCATAGATAATCTTTACCTTTTATTTGTAAGATGAAATACAATGGTTGTTACAAAATTTTGTTTCAGCATTTTATTCAAACGAATAAATAACAAAAATAACCAATATTGTAGATCAAATTCGTTTTAAATGTAGATTTTAATAAAAATAATTTTCAAAACATTTTTCAGATTCATACAATTTTTTATCTTTGCCTAAAGCATTTAACAATCATAGTATTACAGTTCTTTTTTAGGAAATAATGAAAGGGATTTTAAAAATTTACCATCCGGACGAAACTCTAAAATACAATATAAGAAGCACTTATTGCAAGGCTGTTTATAGTAATCAAAAACACTTTCTGGAAGTAGAGGTCATTACTGACGACGGTTTAGATCATGTAGATGACGATTCTCTGCAGTACAACTTTCCTCAGCTTTCGTTGGAAATAATTGAATTTCCGATTGATTCTGCCGAAATTGAAGGAAAAACATTCGAAATTAACGATTCTGACGATGAGGTTTATACCGAAGTTAATTTGTTTGATGATGAAGATGCCTTCATCTACGACAACGAACTTTGTTTTGAGAAAAACGAAGAAAATGAGCTTCAGGTAATCTGGAAAGGAACCATCGATGATTTTTACACAGGTTCTGATACTCCGATTCCTTTCAGGCTGAAATGCGAATTTAAACAAGACGAAATAGAGGTAGACGAAGACTAATCGCTGCCAAATATAAACTACAAATTTCTTTTCAAATACTTTTTTGGAAAGAAATTTGCTTTTTTAAGACATTATTAGCTTTGGGATGTGTTTTTTAAGCTTATTTTAAGATAAGGATTAATAATATTCCATTATTTTTGTCGTTTAAAATCATTATAAAAATAATCAATTAATGCTGTTAACGGAACTTACTCAGATTTTATTTGCACAGGTCGCTGTACCTACTGTACCTGTAGAAAAGCTTGAATTTTCTTTTTGGAATATCCTTTTTCATGGTGGTGCTTTCGCTAAAATAGTGATGGTAACTGTTTTGTTATTAGGAGTTTTCTCGGTTTATCTTTTTTTTGAAAGATTTTTCTTTATTAAAAGAATGACTTCAAAAACGGATTCTAATTTTATGAATAACATCGAAGACTTTATAAGAGACGGAAAGATAGAGGCTGCAGCAGATTATTGTAAAACACAGAATTCACCGGAATCCAGAATTTTAGAGAAAGGAATCTCAAGATTAGGAAGACCCGTTTCTGATATTGTAAGCGCAATGGAATCTCAGGCTCAGATTGAGGTTGCCAATATGGAAAAGAACTTAAACCTTTTAGCTGTTGTACCAAGTATTGCACCAATGTTGGGACTTTTGGGAACGGTAATCGGGATGATTATTGCGTTCTTTGATTTGTCACATGCTGAAGGCGCTTTCTCTCCGAAAACTTTATCTGAAGGTATTTATACGGCTCTTGGACAAACTGCAGTTGGTTTGGCGGTAGCAATTCCGGCAAATTTTTTCTACAATATTTTGCTGACAAGAATTGATAAATTCGTTCTGAGAACTCAGAATGTTTCTGGAGAATTTTTAGATATTATCAATAAACCTTTATAAATTCTAACAGATGAAAATTCAGAGAAGAAATAAAGCGCACCCGGAATTCAGTTTAGCAGCAATGACAGACGTTATCTTGCTGATGTTGATTTTCTTTATGATTACCTCTTCTGCGGCTAATCAAAGTGCGATTGATGTAAAACTTCCACAAACAGGAAGCGTAGATAATAATATTCCGAATCCGATGACGGTAAGCGTAAAACCAGACGGATCGTATTTTGTAAATGATAAACCTGTAAGCAGAGAATTGGTAGAACAGACAATTGTGAGCGATCTTCAAAGCAAATCGGCAAAATCGTTTACCATCAGAGCAGACGAAAGCACAATGCATAAAGATGTAGTTTTTTTAATGGAAATTGCAGAAAAGCATAAGTTTAATATTGCCATTGCAACGGTAAAAGAATAAACATTCTGTATTGCTACGAATACTCAAATAAGAAAATTAGTGCATTCGTGGCAAATAAAAATTATAATTTGAGACCAATAAATCAATGAGAGGTTATACGATAAATAGAGCCGAAGAAAATAAAGATAAGGTAAAGAGTGCAGTACTTTCTATCCTTATTTGGTCTGCTATTTTGTTATTCGTTTTCATCTATAAAATGAAACCGACTGAGCGTCCGAAAGAACCTGAAGTGATTACTACAATGCTCGTCAATTTTGGAGATAACAGAAATGGAGCCGGCATTGAAGAGCCCGCTAACCAAGAAGGAAGTCTGGCTGCAAAAGCTATAGAAACGGCTTCTGAACCTGTCGAGAATGTTGTTTCTGAACCTAAAACAGTTATTGTTCCAGATCCAAAACCGGAATCAAAGAAAACAGAGGTTAAAGAAAAAATAATTACCGGAACAAATATCAAAGTTACAGCTCCGAAAAAAGAAGATTCAAAAACCAATAAAAAATCAACGGCAAGTTCGACTACCAAAAGCACCAAAAGTTCTGCAACAACTGCCAATTCTAAAACAGGAAATGGTGATGGAAAAGGAACTGCAGCCATCGGAAATCTAATTAGAGGTCGTGGAACAAAAGTCGGAAGTCAAGGTACAGGAACAGGAATTGGGAACAATGGCGATCCTTTAGGCGGAGATGGAAATGGCGACAGCAAAGTAGGAATTGACCGTCGATTGATTGGATATATTCCAGGAACAATGGGAAGAGGTGGTGCACAACCAAGTCACAATTGTACAGCAAGTGGATCGATTACGATTGCTTATACTGTAGATAAAGCCGGAAATATTTCTTCTGCAAGAAGATCGGGCGGAGTTTCAGATCCTTGTGTAGTTTCAACCTCTGTTGCATGGGTTAAGAAATATGTGAAAGCTGAAAAAGCAAGCGTCTCATCCACCGGAACTTACAACATCACATTCTAAAAATACAAAAGCACTTTATTCAAGTGCTTTTTTTATTTCATTAATTCTGTTGATAATGGGAAGCGCAAAAATTCCGCTGGTTTGAAGATAGAGCTCGTAGAAGGTTTTTGCTTTGTCTAAAAAATCGTTGTTAGCTAATACTTTTCCATTGTAATAGAAAAGATTCCCGAGCATTTCGTAATAGTCTTTGTGGTCTCTTTCCTGTCTTTCGTTTACAATCTCGATGATTTCTTCCTTTGATTTTGATGAAAGTTCTTTAAAATCAAATTTAAAAATGTCTTTCATTAAAGAATCAAAATCGAGCTCTTTCTGCATTAAACTTTCTTCAGGCTTGTCTAAAATCAGTTTTTCTAAAGCTTGAGTTAACTGACGTATTAATCTTAATGTGAATTCTTTATCTGTAATCATAATCTGGTTGCTTGTTGATCGTTGTTTGTTAATGGTTTATATAATATTTATTAAGATTTAGAATCTAAAAAAATTAATCCGTCTAATTCATTTTTAGAAATTTCAATTTCTTTTTTGAACTTTATTATATTGGCTTTATCATCAATACCCAATTCAAAATCAGCTAGAAAAACTAGCTTTTCTGGTTTTATTTCCAGCAAAACCACATCTAGAATTCTGAGAGGTGCTTTACAACTTTTACAAATTAAAAATTGATCATTGTAATAACCTGAATCAACGTGGATTTTTCTTTCTTCAATAAATTTAATTTTGTTATTGTCAATTAATAGAAAGTTAGAATCTTTTGAACTAAAATATGACCTTATAAAAGGATCTTTCTCTTTTATTTTGTCAGATTTAAAATCTATTCTAAATATTTTCCCAATATCATTTTTATTAATATTCTCAACTTTTAAATAACCAATATTCCATCCTCCTTGTGCAAAAATGAAAGAGTTAAATGACAGAATTAAAAATGTAAATAGGATTGATTTCATTTATCTAAATTTAAATCGGAGTTACTCACACTTTTTAAGCGAAAAACAAATATGCCAATCCAATTGCGGTAATTACACCCACCAAATCTGCCAAAAGCATGGCAATTACGGTGTATCTCGTATTCTTTACAGCTACGGCTCCAAAATAAACTGCAATCACGTAAAATGTCGTGTCTGAGCTTCCCTGAAGAACTGCTGCTAATTTCCCCTGAAAACTGTCTGCTCCGAAAGTAGCCATTGTATCTACCATCATTCCTCTCGCTCCAGAACCGGATAAAGGTTTGATTAATGCCGTTGGAAGACCATCGACAAATCTGGCGTCTAAATTCGCCGCATTGGCAATCCATTTCATTCCATCAATAATGACGTCAAAAACGCCTGAAGTTCTTAATAAAGAGATCGCAATCAGCATTCCTACCAAATAAGGAATAATCTTTACACAGGTCCAGAAACCTTCTTTTGCACCTTCAATAAAAGCATCAAAAACATTAATTTTTTTATAAACGGCTCCGAGAACAATCGCAATAAAAATGAATAAGATTAAACCATTACTTAAAACCTTGCTGAAATCATCCAGTTCGTTCTTGCTCAATTGAACTAAATAGACAACCAAAAGCGCAATCAATGCTGAAATTCCTCCAACATATGCCAGAACAATAGGTTTTAATAGATTTATTTTTTGATAAGCAGAAACAATAATCATTGCCGCTAAAGTTGCTGCAAATGTTGCAATCATACACGGAAGAAAAATATCAGTAGGTGTTTTTGAACCCATCGAAGCCCTGATTGCAATAATAGAAACCGGAATTAATGTCATTCCGCCTGCGTGAAGACAGAGAAACATAATTTGTGAATTGCTCGCTGTCTCTTTGTTTGGGTTTAAAGTCTGAAGACTTTCCATTGCTTTTAGACCAAATGGAGTTGCTGCATTATCCAGACCTAAAAGATTTGCGCTAAAGTTCATCAACATATGACCGAAAGCAGGGTGGTTTTTGGGTATTTCCGGAAATAATTTTGAGAAAAACGGCTGTATTAATCGACTTAAAAGATTGATTCCACCAGCTTTTTCGGCGATACTCATGAATCCCATGAAGAGCGTCATGATTCCAATTAAACCAAGACATATTTTCACTGCCGTTTCAGAAGTTCCAATGACGCCATCTGCTTCCTGAACTCGATAAACACTTACATTTTGTTTCAGAGAATCTGTTTTATAATGAATTCTGCTGTCTGCAAAATCATTTTTTTTCATCAGGCTGTCTCTTACAATAGGGGAGAGTGTAGTGATGTTTTGGGTGGCAATTTGTACGGTATCGCCGCCTTTTCCTACAACCATATCATTGAAAATGGTTTTGTAGTGGCTTGACGAGATGTATTTTATACTTGCAATAGTAATGGCAATGATGATGAAAGCCGACCAAATTCTGCTGAGAACCATTTGATTAAATTAATTGTTTAAACTTAGTTAAAAATTCTTCAGATTACAAAAAGGATGAAAATAAATTTCCACAATGTTTGTCATTCCGTAGGAATCTAAGTTTATAATTTAAAGATTCGAATCTAGATTCCTACGGAATGACAAAAAGAAGTTGTTATCTTTCATCAAGATAAACCAGTTCTCCTTCAAAATCATCATCCAGACTTTTCAAAATCTTGGCATTGGCTGTTTTCTTTTGTAATTCTTTAATAAAAAAGCTTTTCTCAAAAAACTGACGGTGAATTCCCGGAAGAAGTTCCATGAAATAATCCATGCCGATTTTGTTGTTGTGGAGATCCATTTTAGTTTCCAAAGGTTCATTAGGAAATAATTCTTCGTGAAGATCGGTGATTTTTTTGCAGAAATCTAATGCTTTTTGAGGCGAAGAAACCTTGCTGCAATACATCATAATCAGGCAACACCAAAGCGAGTGTCTGAAAGCGTTTCCTTCACCGTTTTTGGATGCCGTTTTAGGATAAAGTTTCTGTGCGATAGAAAAGGCTTTTATTGTTGCATAAAAACTTAAAATCGAAAAAAGAGGGTGGGGTAAAACAACAGATAAGAGTCTAAATATTTTCTTTAAACTCATTGATGTGATGGTATTTAAAACGACTTTAAATGTCCTCATAAAATAAAAATCTCTCCCAAATTGAGAGAGATGATATGTTTTTTAGTTTAAATTTTAAGCTTTTACAGCCAAAAGATTTACAGTTTTAGAAACAACTTCTTTAATTTCTGTTCTTTTCACAATAAAATCTACAAAGCCTTTTTCCTGCAAGAATTCTGAGGTCTGGAAACCTTCCGGTAAATCTCTACCGATTGTTTCACGGATAACTCTTGGTCCTGCAAATCCGATCAAAGCTCTTGGTTCAGCCATAATAATGTCTGCAGTCATTGCAAAAGATGCTGTAATTCCTCCGAAAGTTGGGTCACAAAGATAAGCGATGTATAAAAGTCCTGCTTCTGAAAGCTGAGCCAATTTAGCCTGAACTTTTGCCAACTGCATCAAAGAATACGTTGCTTCCTGCATTCTTGCTCCTCCAGACTGACAAATAATCATGTACGGAAGTCTTTTTTCAATACAGTAATCAATTGCTCTTCTGATTTTTTCACCCATCACAGAACCTAAAGATCCTCCGATGAACGCAAAATCCATACAAGAAACTACCATCTCGGTTCCGTTTACGGTTCCTACAGCATTTCTGATAGAATCAGTAAGCTTTGTTTTTGCTTTTACTTCTTTCAGACGGTCGGTATATGACTTGGTATCTTTAAAGCTAAGAATATCAATACTTTCCACATTTGCATCAAGCTCAGTGAATTTTCCTTCGTCAAAAAGGATGTCAAAAAACTCTGCACTTCCTATTCTTACATGAAAATCGTCTTCAGGAGAAACATAATTGTTTTTCTTTAGTTCGTCGTGTTCCACTACTTTTCCTGATGGAGTCTGATGCCAAAGACCTTTTGGTACGTCTTTTTTATCATCTGTAGAAGTAGTAATATTTTGTGCTTTTCTTTTAAACCAGTCGAATGCCATTTATGAAATTTTAGATTTTAGATTTTGAATTATAGATTAAAAAAATTTAAAATCTATAATTCAAAATTTATAATTTATTTAAGCGTATTTACGTTATTTAAATCTTCAAATGCTTGAATTAATCTCTTAGAGAAAGTTTCTTCACCTTTTCTGATCCAAACTCTTGGGTCATAATATTTTTTGTTAGGCTTTTCTTCTCCTTCAGGGTTTCCGATTTGAGTTTTCAAATATTCTACATTGTTTACCATGTAATCTCTGATTCCTTCTGTGTAAGCGAACTGAAGATCGGTATCAATATTCATCTTAATTACCCCGTAATCAATAGCTTCTCTGATTTCTTCTAAAGAAGAACCTGAACCACCGTGGAATACAAAATTAATTGGCTTCTCTGCAGTTCCGAATTTCTCCTGAACAAATTTCTGAGAGTTATCTAAGATTTTTGGAGTAAGAACTACGTTCCCTGGTTTGTAAACTCCGTGTACGTTTCCGAAAGCTGCTGCAATGGTAAAGTTGTCAGAAACTGCTTTCAGTTTTTCGTAAGTGTAAGCGATGTCTTCAGGTTGTGTGTACAATAAAGAGTTGTCTACACTAGAATTGTCAACCCCGTCTTCTTCACCTCCTGTAACCCCGATCTCAACTTCTAGAGTCATCTGCATTTTTGCCATTCTTTCGAAATATTGAGCAGAAATCTCAAGGTTTTCTTCTAAAGATTCTTCAGAAAGATCAAGCATGTGAGAAGAGTAAAGAGATTTTCCCGTCTGCTTGAAGAATTCTTCGTTTGCATCCATCAAACCATCGATCCAAGGCAACAATTTTTTTGCAGCGTGATCTGTATGTAAAATTACTGTTGCTCCGTAAGCTTCAGCAAGGGTATGAATATGTCTAGCTCCTGCGATACCACCTAAAATAGCTGATTTCTGAGCATCATTGCTAAGTCCTTTTCCAGCGTTGAAAGCTGCTCCACCGTTAGAAAACTGAATGATAACAGGTGAATTTAATTTTGCTGCAGTTTCCATTACTGCGTTTACATTGCTAGAACCGATTACGTTCACTGCAGGTAATGCAAATTTGTTTTCTTTAGCATATTGAAAAATATCTGTAACTAACTGACCTGTGGCAACTCCTGCCGGGAAAATTCTGCTCATGTTTTACTTTATTATAATAATATTAGGATATTTTTTGAAAATTCTTGTAAAGGTAATCAATTTTAAGAAATTACTAATTTCTTTTATCGCGTCCCCAAAGTAGCTTCTGACGGATGGTTTCGTAGAAACTTAAGTTGTTGGGCTGCACCAATAATAGCTGGAAGCTCGCCTTTTTGATTATAATTTCTTTATCGGTTTCGATATGAATTAATCTTGAATCTAATGAAAGAGAATATTGCGGAACTCTGCTTTCCACTTTAAATTTAATTTCTACTTTATCATTAACAACCAAAGGTCTTACATTTAAATTGTGTGGAGCAATCGGTGTAATAACAAAATTTTCGTTGTTTGGAGAAATAATCGGTCCGCCACAACTTAATGAATAAGCTGTCGAACCCGTTGGTGTAGAAACAATTACACCATCACCCCAAAATACATTTAAAAATTCATCATTAATATAAGAATCCACCGTTACCATTGATGTGGTCTCTTTTCTGGAAACGGTTACATCATTTAAAGCATACGGAAAAAACTCGTCAGATTTTGGCGAAACAACTTCAATTACAGATCTTCGGCTGGTTTTTACATCGCCTTTTAAAATAGAATCCAATTCTTTGAAGGCTTCTTCTTTGGTGAAACTTGCTAAAAATCCAAGTCTTCCGGTGTTGACCCCTACAACAGGGATTTCTAAATCTTCAATGAAAGTTAAAGAGTTTACAATGGTTCCATCGCCTCCGAAAGTGAAGAAAAGATCAACTTCTTTATCGATAAGATCCTGTTTGTTGCCAAAAGTTTCAAAAATTTTAGAAAACTGAAGCGCTTCAGCCATTTCGTCAAACAAAACAGATTTTACACCTCTGCTTTCCAGTTCAGAAATAAATTTGCTTAAATATAAAAAAGTATCAAGATCTTTTTTCTGAGAATATATGGCTGCCTTCATATTATATTTCGATAAATTTTTGTAAAAAACCTAAACGGTCTTTGAAAAGATCTGTTTTCTCATCAGAATAATATTTTTCTACAATTCTGTAATCATAACGGTCAAAAGTTGCATCAATTGAAGCCAAATTTTCGTTACTGATTTTGATGGTGATGTGAATCACTTCATCCGACATGAAACTGATAAATCCGCCGTAAAATTTAGAGTTGTTGCTCTCGACGATATTGGCAATTTCTGTCATTGAATATTTTCTTGCCGGAGTTTCTATCGTAAGAATAGCACCGGTTTCCGAAAACAGAGGATATTTTGAAAAGGTCTGAAAAACATCATCACAACAGATGTATCCCAGATATTTTTCGTTTTTGTTGATCACAGGAATCACGTTGGCATTGAATGTATAAAACAATCGGATGCTATCCATGATATTATTGTCTTCCAAAATCGCAAACCGCTCAATCTGATGTTCCAGATTCTTCAGAGTACCTTCCTCCTCATAAAGGAAGTCTTTGGCGATGGCTCCGTAAAAGTGGTGGGATTTTTTAATGAAAATATGCGTATATCCAAATGCTTCTAAAGTTTCTCTAGCTGATTCGATAGAGTCAGTCAGATGAAAACACGGAAAATCTTTTGAGATATAGTCCTTGATAAACATTGTGCTAATTTATAAAATTTTAAACGAAACCTTTCTCTAAAAGTTAAGTTATTTTTCAAAAAAGTGAAAAAACGGATTCAAAAATTTGTTCGTAAAGAAAAATAAAGTATCTTTGTCGCCTTTCATTTTTACTTTTTATTAGATTTATTTCAAACTGCACTGTCTTTTGACAGACGCAGTTTTTTTATTTTAGGGCTTTTGCAAACTCCCACATCACGATTCCACCGCATACACTTACGTTTAAAGAATGCTTTGTTCCAAGCTGCGGAATTTCAATAAAAGAATCAATATTCTGCAAAGCTTCATCGCTGATTCCTTCTACTTCATTCCCTAAGATCACAGCATATTTTTTAGTGTTATCGATTTTAAAATCAGTAATCATTGTACTGTTTGTCGTTTGCTCGATACCTACAACTTCAAAACCCTGGCTTTTTAAATCATTAATAGTTGCGTTAATGTCATTTTCATAGCTCCAGTCCACACTTTCTGTTGCGCCTAAAGCCGCTTTATGAATTTCTCGGTGTGGCGGTTGTGGTGTAATTCCACACAGAATAATTTTCTGAATCAAAAAAGCATCTGCTGTTCTGAAAGTCGCACCCACATTGTGCATGCTTCTTATATTATCTAAAACGACCACCAACGGAATTTTCTCAACTTTTTTAAAAGTTTCTACATCAATTCTGTTGAGTTCTTCCAGTTTTAATTTATTTACCAAAATAATTTTTATTTCTTATTACAATTTACGAATTCTTCTTTATGAACGGATTTAAAAACGATTCATTATTTTTTATTTTTTTGCACCCATAATCTGATGCACATTTTTTTCAATATTCTGAGCGATCGTTTCCATCGGAATATCATTCTCATCATTATTGAAAGGATCTTCAATTTCTTCAGCAATTAATTCCAAGCTCATCAATACATAATACACAAAAACCGTCAATGGAATCATGAAGTATCCAAGATTGATCACATAAGCAATAGGTAAAGCCAAAACATATAAAATGATAAACTTTTTTATAAATGAAGAATATGAATAAGGAATCGGTGTGTTTTTAATTCTTTCACATCCTCCGCAAACATCAAGAAAACCTGAAATTTGAGTGTCTAAATACAGCATTTCTACATCCGAAATTTTTCCTTCCTTTTTTAATTGATGCAATTTGTGCGTCAGAAGAATCACCAAATCTGTAGGTCCGTGATTTTTCAAAGATTTTTCAATTTCAGAATAATCTTCATCCAAAGCCAATCTTGTAGATTCCTGAGAAAGATGTTTCGCTAAAAAATGGGGATAGTATTTTAAGTAACGTGCAATTTGGTTTGCAGAATCTCTGTCGTCTGAAAGAATCATATTGATTTTTACGGCGAAATTTCTTGTATCATTCACCAATTTTCCCCAAAGTTTTCTGCCTTCCCACCATCTGTCGTAAGCGGTATTCGTTCTGAAAACCAACAATAAAGACAAAACAAATCCCAATAAAGAATGAATCATCCCGACATTGCTGACTTTAGATTTTGAGGTCAAATGCAGATATTCAATTTCCAGATACTGGATTCCGTAAGAATAAACAGCCATCAAAATCATTGTTGGAAAAAGGATTTTCATGGTATCGCTTTTGTGTAAGCTGACCAATATTTTCAGGAAATGTTTGGTATTGTAAACTCTCATGGATGATGTTTGTCTTGCAAAGATAAATTTTTATAAATTTCAAAAAAACACTATTTTTATTTCGCATTAAATTACAAACCCATGATTCTCGAAAACGTAGACGTTGTAAACGATATAACGAAAGAAGATTTTCAGCAAAATTATTTCAAAAAACAGAAACCATTGCTCATAAAAAATTATGCGAGCCGCTGGGAAGCTTTCGATAAATGGAATTTTGATTTCATTAAAGAAAAAGCAGGTGAACAGGAAGTTCCGTTGTATGATAACAAACCAGCTGATTCTAAGAAAAGTTCTGATGCGCCTGTCGCAAAGATGAAAATGAAAGATTATATTGATACAATAAAATCTAAGCCATCCGACCTTCGTATTTTCTTTTATATTATTACCGACCGTCTTCCCGAATTACTTAAAAATTTCACTTATCCCGATTTGGGAATTAAATTTTTCAAAAGACTTCCTACATTATTTTTTGGAGGAAGTGATGCGCATGTTTTAATGCATTATGACGTTGACTTGGGAGATTTTATGCATTTTCATTTTGAAGGCAAGAAGAGAATTCTTTTGTTTGACCAGAAACAGTCGAAGTTTTTATATAAAGTTCCACTTTCGGTTCACACGGTTTATGATATTGATTATGAAAATCCTGATTACGAGAAATTTCCTGCTTTGAAATATGCAAAAGGCATTGAAATTTTCATGGAACACGGCGATGCGCTTTTTATTCCCGGAGCTTTTTGGCATTTCAACAGATATTTGGAACCTGGCTTTTCAATGTCGTTAAGAGCTTTACCTAATAAACCAAAAGTTTTTGCCAATATGATGTATCATGTTTTCATCATGAGATATACTGATAAACTAATGCGAAAACTTTTTAAAGCAAACTGGGTGAATTTTAAGCAAAAATGGGCGTATGAAAAAGCGACGGAAGCTTTGGAGAAACATCTGAAAAAGATGAAAATTTGAGTTTCCCACAGATTTTGCAGATTTTCACAGATTATTAAGCCACGAATGCACGAATTTTTTTCACGTAAAATTGTTTAAAACATCATTTAAGGAAAATGATCATAAACTAATTCGTGAATTCGTGGCAATTTTTCCTCAATCATCCATGAAAATCTGTGGGAAAAATGAAAAAGTATCATTTCCTCCTTCTTTTTTATTTCATACTTTTACCAACCCAATTTTAAGAACGATTTCAATGGCAAAGGCGACGAAGAAAGAAACCCCGTTAATGACGCAGTACAATACCATCAAGGCGAGATATCCTGATGCACTTTTACTTTTCAGAGTGGGAGATTTCTACGAAACTTTTGGGCAGGATGCCGTTCGAACATCTCAAATTTTGGGCATTGTTCTTACGAAAAGAGCCAACGGAGAAGGTCATATCGAATTGGCTGGTTTTCCGCATCATTCGGTAGATTCTTATTTGCCAAAATTGGTAAGAGCGGGAATTCGTGTTGCGATTTGCGACCAATTGGAAGATCCGAAAACCGTCAAAGGAATTGTAAAACGTGGCGTTACAGAATTGGTGACCCCCGGAGTTACGTTCAACGATCAGGTTTTAAGTTCAAAAAAGAATAATTTCCTACTTTCACTACATAAAGAAAAAGAAAAATACGGAATTGCTTTGGTTGATGTTTCCACCGGAGAGTTTTTGGTAAGTGAAGGAAATTTAGATAAGATATTACACATCATCAATACGTTTGATCCGAGTGAAATTATTTATCAGAGAAGTGTACAGATTCCTGATCAGCTGAAAAACAGAAATGTTTTTAAATTGGAAGATTGGGCGTATCAATATAACTTTGCCTACGAAAAACTGACGAATCAGTTTAAAACCAATTCATTAAAAGGATTTGGGGTAGAAAATTTGCCTTTGGCAATTACTGCTGCAGGGGCTATTTTCGCTTATCTGGTTGAAGATACGCACCACAAATTATTGGCGCACATCACCAAGATTCAGATCATTCCGCAGGAAGATTATCTGATGATGGATCATTTTACACTGAGAAATCTTGAAATTGTTTATCCGAGTAATCCGAAAGGAAAATCTCTTCTGGATATTATCGATAAAACTTCCACACCAATGGGGGGAAGATTATTGAGAAGAAGAATTATCCTTCCTTTAAAATCTGTCGAAGAAATTGGAAGGCGACTTTCTCTGATTGATTTTTTAAACGAGAATGATCAGCTGAAATATGAAATTTCGCAATTGTTACGAGCAATTTCAGATTTAGATCGTTTGATGGGAAAATTGGCGGCAGAAAAAATTTCACCTAAAGAATTGGGTTATCTGCGTCAAAGTTTAATTAATATTCAGAAAATTAAAGGATTACTTCATCCTCATGCTGATATTTTAGCTTGGCTGGAACTTTTAAATTCATTAGATGAATTAATTGAATTGCTTGAAAATCATTTAAATGAAGAGCTTCCGGTCAATCTTGCGAAAGGAAATGTCATCAAACAAAATATTTCTGAAGAGCTTGATCATTTGAGAGGTCTGCAAAATAAAGGCCGTAGCTTTCTTGATGAAATGTGTCAACGAGAAGTAGAACGCACCGGAATTACAAGTCTGAAAATTGATTTTAATAATGTTTTCGGATATTTTATTGAAGTAAGAAATACACATAAAGATAAAGTTCCGAGTGATTGGATCAGAAAGCAAACGCTTGTAAATGCTGAAAGATACATTACCGAAGAGCTGAAAGAATACGAAAGCCAGATTTTGGGTGCTGAAGAAAAAATCAGTGTTCTTGAAAATCAACTGTACCGAAAAGTCTGTTCAGACACGATGATTTATATCGACAGAATTCAGGAAAATTCAAACATTATTGCACAGCTTGATGTTGCAGTAGGTTTCTCTGAATTAGCGGTTTCTGAAAGCTATACAAAACCAGTTTTGAACGATGGTTTTGGAATTGATTTAAAAGAAGCAAGGCATCCAATCATTGAAAATGCACTTCCTTTAGGCGAAAAATATATTCCAAATGATATCTTTTTAGATAAAGATTCTCAACAGATTATTATTGTTACCGGACCCAACATGGCTGGTAAATCGGCAATCCTTCGTCAAACTGCAATTGTTTGTTTGATGGCGCAGATTGGAAGTTTTGTTCCTGCAAAGCATGCGGAAATCGGGCTTTTAGATAAAATTTTTACCAGAGTAGGAGCGAGCGATAATATTTCGGCAGGTGAATCTACTTTTATGGTGGAAATGAATGAAGCTGCGAATATTCTGAATAATATTTCTGAAAGAAGCTTGATTTTATTAGACGAAATTGGGCGTGGTACATCAACGTACGATGGAGTTTCAATTGCGTGGGCAATTGCGGAATATCTTCATCAACATCCGACTCAGGCTAAAACATTGTTTGCAACGCACTATCACGAGCTGAATGAAATGACGGTAAATTTTGAGCGTGTGAAAAATTTCCATGTTTCTATTCAGGAAAATAAAGGGAATATCATTTTCTTAAGAAAATTAATTCCTGGCGGAAGCGAACATAGTTTTGGTATTCACGTGGCAAAACTGGCAGGAATGCCTGCAAAAGTAGTTAACAGAGCTAATGAAATTCTGAAAACCCTTGAAGCAAGTCGTTCTCAAAGCGGTTCTTCTGAAAGTATTAAAAAAGTAACTGATGAAAATATGCAGCTTTCTTTCTTTCAGTTAGACGATCCGGTTTTGGAAAATATCAGAGAAGAATTAACGAAGATTGACATCAATACTTTAACGCCGATTGAAGCTTTGATGAAGCTTAATGCGATTAAAAAAATGATTGGGAAATAAGCTTTAATTTATTTCAAAATTAATTTTTATCTCGCTTGCAATAGGAAATCCTCGAAGAAACATAGGAATCCACCTTTCTTTTATTTTTGATATGGAACGTTCCACATTTTTATTAAACTTTTTGTCTGTGCCTTCTGCTTTAATTTTTGAAATTCGTCCAGTCATCTCAACAACGAAAGAAATTGTACAACTTTTCTTTCCTTGAATATTTTTCATCTGTAAATTTTCCATGATCATTTTTTTGAAAGAATCTTCTCCTGTTGGAAATCTTGCTTTCTCGTTGAACTTCATATCTAAAGGAATCTTCATCATGTATTTTACAGGAATTCCATTTAATGTAGCTGGTTCCCATTTTTCTTTTATTTTTGAAAGCGCATAGACAGCTTCATTATTAAACTCTTGATTTGTTCCATTTGCCTTTATTTCACTAATGTTTCCCTCTTTGTCAACTATAAAGAACAAGTCGCAATGTATGTCTAATGAATCTGAAATTTTCTCCGTTCGAAAATTTTCAGACAATATTTTTCTAAATATTTCTGAACCTAAAGGAAATACTGGTGGTTTTTCATTTTCAGTATTAGCTTTTCTTTTCGTTAAAATAAGTTCTGGAAGATTCTCGGAAGCAATTAAGTTATCTTGACAAAAAACAGAATGATAAAATAAAAATAGGATAAAGAATAAAAACTTTTTCATCGTTAAATTTCTCCAAAAATAAAAAAACCGACGTCAATTTTATGACATCGATTGAAGTTTTTAAACAAATAAAATTATTTTTAATTATACTTTTTACTCGTCAAAGGAAAATAAAATAAGTAACGTACAGGTTCACCATTGATTTTTGCGGGTTTCCAGCGGGCAAAAATCTTTCTTACTCCCTGTTCTGCCGCTTCTGCGTGTTTTTTATTTTTTGCCACAGCAGTAACATTTCTTACGTATCCGGTTTTTTCAACAATAAAATAAAGTCTTGTATCTACTTTTTCGTTGTGTTTAAGGTCTAAAGTTTCAATATTTTCGAAATATTTTCTTTTAAAAGCATTCATTCCACCCGGAAATTCCGGAAGGCTATCTGCTTTTGTAACGACTTGTTTTAGATCTAATTTGGTTTTAATGATGTTGTAATCAGGCAAAGCTGAGACGTCGGAAATGGGACTCTGAACAGGGCTTTTTGTAACTGCTTCCTGTGCAAAAACAAAAGAATTGAAAAAGAGACCCATTAAAAAAATAGCTTTTTTCATTCAATTTAATTTTAATAATACGGATTCTGAGGGTTTATTCTCAGAGGTATAGATTATCTAAATTGAACGTATCAAACTTAATACCAATCAATTAAAGTCGATGGTAAGCGTGACTCTGAAACGATATCTCACTTTTCGACCATCAATTGTGGCAGGAATCCATTTGCCCTTAATTTTAGCAAAAATAAGACTCTTAAACTTAAATTATATGTGATTAATTAACAAAGTTTAACAGCTCTATCTTAATGGTTTACAAATTCATTCGCTAATTTTGAATATGAAGAAAATTTTGAGTTTCAGTGCATTGATTTTCAGTATGTCTTTTTGTTTTTCACAGGAGCAAATTGTTATAAATGATGTTCCGATGATTAAATATGAAATGCTCGAAAAGAAAATTCAGGAAGAAAAAGATGTTTTGCTTGTTCTGAATTTCTGGTCTACAACCTGTGCTCCTTGTGTGAAGGAACTTCCGGATTTTATGGAGGTTAATAATAAATATAAAGACAATCCTAAATTTAAAATGCTTTTGGTGTCTTTAGACCGCTCGAAAGACAAAGACCGTGTAGTACAATTTATTAAAAACAAGAAACTTACCGCAGAAGTTATTCTCCTTGATGATATTAAAAGAATGAACACCTGGATTCCCCGATTTGAAAAAAACTGGGACGGAAACATTCCTGTTACCATTGTCTATAAAAACTCAGAAAAAGTACATTTTAACGACGGAGAAATGACAAAAACTGAATTGGAAAACGTAATCACAAAAAATCTATAAACATGAAAAATATTAAAACACTAGTTGCTGCCGCAATAATAGGCTTAAGTTTACTAAGCTTTACGGCAATCAATAAAAATAATGAAGAGCCGAAGCAAAAAGTAAGTTCTTCAAAAGGCTATGAAGTTGGTGATACAGCTGCTGATTTTAAGCTTAAAAATATCGACGGAAAAATGGTTTCGTTAAGCGATTTTAAAAAAGCAAAAGGTTTTATCGTAGTTTTTACCTGTAATCATTGTCCCTATGCAAAAAAATATGAAGACAGAATCATTGCGCTTGATAAAAAATACAAAAATGCCGGTTATCCTGTGATCGCAATTAACCCGAATGATCCAAATGTGCAGCCGGAAGATGGGTTTCAACAAATGACTACCAGAGCCAAAGAAAAAGGATTTACATTTCCTTATTTGGTAGATGAAGGCCAGAAAGTTTATCCTCAATATGGCGCGACAAAAACGCCGCACGTTTTTATTCTTCAGAAAGAAGGTGCAAAAAATATCGTAAAATATATTGGGGCTATCGACAATAATTATGATGATCCTAATGATGTTTCAGAGCATTATGTACAAGATGCAATGGATGCTTTATTGAGCGGAAAACCAGTTGCAAACACTAAAACAGTTGCGATAGGCTGTACAATAAAAGTGAAAAAATAATTTTATTTTTTAAAATTAAATTGAGATATTGGGCAGGCTTTTAGTCTGCTCTTTTTTATGAAGACTTAGCCAAAATAAATTATGATGAAATTTAAATTTAGTCCGAAATATTTCCTTTTAACCATCCTTATCTTTCTTGTTGAGGTTTTAATTGCAACGGTTTTAAAAGACAATTTCTTTATCAGAGCTTATCTGGGAGATGTGATTGTGGTAATGCTGCTGTATACTTTTGTGAAAAGTTTTGTCATCATCAACGAAACAAAATTAATCATCGGGATTTTTGCTTTTTCATGCCTGGTTGAGTTTGCTCAATTTTTCCATATTGCAGATAAATTAGGCTTCCAACTGGGAAGCCTGATGTATATTGTTATCGGAAATTCTTTCTCGTGGATCGATATTTTGTGTTATGGAGTTGGTTGTTTAATTTTATATGTTTTCACAAAATTCAAATCAAAAAATGAAGACAATTAATCTAAATTAAACTGAAGAGGTTGTCGCATACGCATTTTTACTTTCTCACCATTTTGTTCACCGGGAATCCACTTTGTTTTTATTTTGTTGAGTGCACTTAGAAACTCTGTTTTTACGGCTTCATGATCATAAGATTCCATTCTCAGATTAATCATATTTCCTTCTTTATCAATATCAAACACAGCAATTGCTTTTGCTTTTGCAATGTTCTGCCTTGCTAATCTGGAAGTGTTGAAATTACCTATAATCAACTTCATAAATGCAGCATGCCCTCCCGGAAATTCAGGAGTTTTATCTAAAGATGCCTTTTTTCCATAATCAGAACCTGCTTTTACTTCAGGATATTGAATTGAATCTTTTTGAGCATCGATAGAAATTATACAAAATAAGATCAGTAAAAATGCAAAATATTTTTTCATAATCGTTTATCTTCCAAATTGGTCATATTTATCTTCAGCATACTTGATGAAACGGTTCAGCAAAGCTACATTGTCTTTTTCCATAGGTGATAATTCGCTGTCAACATTATTGGAAACAGGAATGTACCAATCAGTTTGCTCAAAAAAGTTTCTATAAGTTTGTTTTTTGAAGGAATAACCATGTCTTGCAAAAACAGAATTTTTAATGATCTCCATATCCAGTTTTCTTAGGTTTTTCAAATCTTTTTCACTCAATTTCTGTTTAGAAGCATTGATCTTAAAAACCGCATCAGAAGCAATTCTGTTTTTGGAAGCAGTGTAAGTTTCTGTTTTTCCGGTTTCTTCGTCAGTATATTTTTCTTTAAAATCTTTAGGATTTTCCCAATCGATCAATTCAGAATTTTCATCCAACATAAAATTCGGATTGTAAACGAACTCTTTTTTGATCAGTTTTAAGTTTTTTAAAGGAGCTTTTACGGCAGATTTATTAAAAGCGGTCCATTTTCCTGTGATGCTGTCATTTTTTAGCTTAATTTCAAACCTTCCGTCGGTTTTGTCATTTCCGGGTTCATCCAAAACAAAAGATTGAGAACCTTCATTGAAAACCCCGCGAAACGGACGCTGAGTTCCATTCACAATACTTTGTCCGTACACAGAATCCTGAGTAATTCTGTTGATTTTTAATGAAAGTCTTTTATAATCTGTTCCTTCGTAATATTCTTTGGTTTCATTGTCATAAAGCTCTCCTTTTCCTGCAAATTCTCCGGTGTAAATTCCGTAATATTCTTTATGAACTTCTGGGATTGCCACAGAATCTTTTTTTGCAGTTAAACTGTCTTTAGGTTTTTCTTCGATTGTTGCTTCTTTTTTACAGCTTATTAAACTGATGGTAAAAAGCGTGATTAAGGTAAATTTTAAAATTTTCATATAAATTAAATGTGTTTTTTTGTGATTAAATATTCAATTAATAAAATGTTTGGAATCCAGCCCAACCAAGCGATGATTTGGTAAACATCCATTGGGTTTGGGTGGAATAAATATACAATAATTACTTTCCACATTCTCAAAGTGATGGCAGAAATTGTGAGTGCAAAACTTCGCCACATCCATTGTTTGTGTTCTTTAAATTTTCTCTGTCTGGCTAATTGAAAAGCTTTAAACGTTGTAAACCACCAAAGACAGCCTAAAATGACAAAAGAGATTTTTGATAAAAATCCACCGTTTGCAAAAATTCCCATATAAATTCCTGAAGGTGCAGCGAATAGTAGAATCAAAAAAATATAAATTTTACCCGCGTTTCTGTGAAAATTTTTCAGTCTAAAATCTTTTCTGAGAATGGCTAAAAAACCTGCCAATAAAACAAAAATGCTTGTGTAAACATGGGTGTAAAAGAAATAAAGATATTCCGGTCTTTGTTCTACTTCAGTTTGTTTAATCATTAAAAAACTCACATTGGTATCTAAAGGAATATACTCTAAAGTTATCTTCAGCATGAGCCAAAAGAAATACCCAAATCCTATGATGAGAAGGATTTTTAGAATGTTTGGAATATTTCTTTTAATCAATATCATTTTTGCTATTCGAATCTCATTGTTAAGGGTAATCTAAATAAATATTTTACCGGAGTTGTTTTAATTTTAGCAGGAGTCCATTTTATTTTTTTCATTGACCTTAATGTACGAACAGTTTCTTCATTAAATGATTTACTGCTACCTTGTGCTTCAATTTTTTCCATTTCACCGTTTTCAGAAAGAACAAATGTTGCGTTGCATGTTACAGTTCCCTTTTCAGTAATTGCATTAGGAACAAAGTTTTGTGCAAATTTTTGGCGAAATTTCGAAATTCCACCTGGAAATTCAGGAGCATAATCTACTGTTAAATAAATGCTGTCTTTAGAAATTTGCTTCTCAGGATTTGCATCTTGAGCAAAGGCGAATAACGAATTAATAATAAGTAAGAATAAATGTAATTTTTTCATGATGTGTTTTTTATTTAAAATTATTTAAATCTTGTGCAATCAACCATGCCTCACTCCAACATGCCTGAAAATTAAATCCGCCGGTTACGGCATCAATATTCAGCACTTCTCCGGCAACGTAAAAGTTAGGCAAAATTTTCGAAGCCATATTTTTAAAATTAATTTCTTTTAAATCTACACCTCCTGCGGTTACAAATTCATCCTTAAATGTTGACTTTCCGGTGACCTGAAACTTCTTTTTGCATAAATTTTCAAGAATTGTCTGTATCTCTTTTCCTGAAATATTGGCAATTTGTTTATTCAAATCGACTTTTGAAACCTCCAAAATTCTTTGCCAAAAACGATTGGTCACATCAAAAATCTTAGACTGTCCGATTGTTTTTTTAGGATTTGACTGTTTGAAATTTTGAAATAATTCTTCCGCATCGTCAATGTCTTTTGAAATAAAATTCACCTGAACTTCAAAATTGTATTTTACTTTCGCCAGATTAATGGCTTCCCAAGCCGAAATTTTCAGAATTGCAGGTCCTGAAAGTCCCCAATGCGTAATCAATAACGGTCCGCTTTCTTCAGTTTTTAATTTTGGAATGGAGGTTTCTGCCATTTCAAAACTTGTTCCCAAAAGATCTTTCAGCAAATCATCTTTAATATTAAACGTAAATAGGGAAGGAACCAAGTCTATGATTTTATGTCCTAAATTTTCAATCATTTTTAAAGACTTTGGTGAACTTCCGGTTGTGTAAATCACAAAATCTGCTTCAAAATCCCCTAAACTTGTTTTAACTAAATATTTTTCATCTAATTTTTCAATTTCTTTGACTGAACATTTAGTTTTAACTTCAACATTTTTCTGCTGAATTTCATGTAAAAAAGTATTAATAATCGTCTGCGAAGAATTGCTTTCAGGGAAGATCCTGTTATCTTTTTCTATCTTCAACGGAATTTTTCGTTTTTCAAACCATTCCATTGTGTCTCCTGGTTGAAATTTGGTGAAAACGCTCAGTAACTCTTTGTTTCCACGAGGGTAAAATTGCACCAGTTCTTTGGGATCAAAACAGGCATGACTGACATTACATCTTCCGCCTCCGGAAATTTTTACTTTTTGCAAAACATCTGAATTCTGCTCAAGAATGGTAACTTTATATTTCTTTTCGTCAAGATTTGCAGCACAGAAAAACCCTGCTGCACCACCTCCGATAATGATAATTTGCTTCATAATTATTTAATCTTATGCTGAAGATTATTTTTGCAAAACTACAATTTTTATAAACCATCTTATTTGAGTAATTTTGGGGATTATAATTTTTGAATTTTTTCTAACCACAAAAGTCGCAAAAGCTTTTTAACACATTAGTAATTTGAGTTTTAATTGATATTGTATAAAAGAACACATTAGCCTTCTGAAAATTTTATATTTTCATGTTTTGTGAACTTTAAACATCAGTATTTTAAACTTAAAATATTTCGAATAAATCTTTTGTGACTTTTGTGGTTAATCTAAATTTCAATTTTAAAACTATTATTAAAATGACTTTTTACCATACATTCGAAGTTCGCTGGAGCGACTTAGACGCAAATAAACACTTGGCCAACTCATCTTACGTGCAATATTGTGCACAAACCAGAATGGCTTTTATGAAAAAGGAAAAAATGGGTGTTACCCAAATGAGCCGATGGGGAATTGGTCCTGTAATTATGCATGAGCGATTTTCTTTTTTCAAGGAAATTTTTGCTGATCAAAAGGTAATTGTAAGCCTTGAAATCGATGGATGCGCAGAAGATGCAGCGATCTATCGTTTCGTTCATAAATTCTATCTTCCTGATGGTTCTCATTGTGCGACTTCTGAAGCAACCGGTGTTTGGATCGATACGATGTTGAGAAAAATGACTTCTCCACCGGACGATGTGGTGGAAGCAATGAATAAATATAAAACGGCTGAAACGATATTGATGACGAGAGAAGATTTTAAAAAACTTCCTTTCCGTCCGGAAAATATTGACCCGGCAACATTCAGTGTTTAAAGTTCAAAGTTTAAGGTTTGAAGTTGGTCATCCATCATCCAACTTCCATCACCCAACAAAAATAATTAAAATATGTTTGAAGATAAAGAACAAGAATTAACACCGATCTCAAAATTGGGAGAGTTTGGTTTAATTAAACACTTAACGGAATTTTTTCCATTATCCAACGAATCTTCGGAACTTGGAGTAGGAGATGATGCAGCCGTTATCAACCCCGGAAATAAAAAAGTTGTTTTAACGACTGATGTTTTGGCGGAAGGAGTTCATTTCAATTTAGGATATGTTCCATTGAAGCATTTAGGTTACAAAGCTGTAGTTGTGAATCTAAGCGATATTGCAGCGATGAATGCAACACCTACACAAATTCTGGTTTCTTTGGCGGTTTCAAACCGTTTTCCTGTAGAAGCTTTAGAAGAATTATATGCAGGAATTCAAGCAGCTTGCGCAAGATATAAAGTAGACTTGATTGGCGGAGATACAACAAGTTCAAATGCCGGGTTGGTGATGAGTATTACTGCGATCGGAATTGAAAATGAAGAAAATATCGTTAAAAGAAGCGGTGCAAAACCAAATGATTTATTGGTGGTAACCGGTGATTTAGGCGGAGCTTATATGGGACTTCAGATTTTGGAAAGAGAGCATGCTGTTTTCTTGGCTGATCCAAATATGCAGCCTGAAATGGAAGGTTTCGACTATATTTTAGAAAGACAGTTAAAGCCGGAAGCAAGAACTGATGTGAAAGGTGTCTTGGAACAATTAGATATCAAACCAACGTCAATGATCGATATTTCAGACGGTTTGGCTTCGGAAATTCTGCATCTTTCTGACCAATCAAAAGTTGGTTTCAGATTGTATGAAGAGAAAATTCCGATGGATAATTTAACAATTACAACTGCTGATGAATTGAATTTAAACCCAGTAATGACAGCGTTAAGCGGTGGTGAAGATTATGAACTGTTATTCACGATTGCTTCAGAGGATTTTGATAAGATAAAAAATCACCCGGATTTTACCATTATCGGTCATGCGGTTGAAAAAGAAGAAGGCAATTTTATGGTGGCGAGAGGTTCTAATCAATTGGTTGCTTTAACGGCGCAAGGTTGGGATGCTTTTTTAGGAAACCAGTACAACGATTAAAATTTAATTTTAAATATTGTGAAGCCACTGCATTTTTTTGTAGTGGTTTTTTTGTTTAATATTGACAGATGGATGAAAAAAATAATGATTTAAATGTTCAATGCTATTGCTGTGGATATTTTTCTCTTTCCGAACGAGGGCAATATGAAATCTGCGATGTCTGCTTTTGGGAAGATGATGGATGTTTTGACTTGGAAAAAATTAGTCATCCAAATCACATGACTTTAGAAAAGGGCAGAAAAAACTTTCTTGAATTCGGAGCTTGTGAAGAAAGATTTATAAAAGATGTTGTAAAAAATCCTGAAAGTAATTATAGAAAAGCTATTCTTAAAGTTTAAATAACGAGTTTGGTTATTAGAAGAAAAATTTTCCTGTAAGAATAAATTCAGATATGACTAAGCAGATATTTCATAAAAAAATCTCTGCAGTTTTGCAGAGATTTTATAGTTTTAAAAAGGTTGTTCGGTACAGCGGTCATCACCGGGAGGACAATAAGGTGTTCCACCGCCGCCTCCGCCACCTCCAACAGCGACGCATTGTCCCGGATTTCCGTCATCATTCATTTCGCATGCTTTTCCAAAAGTACATTCGCAATCGGTCCAGCAATAAGCGGAATCTCCATTCGTATGGCAACCAGATCCGGCTCCGCCAAGAATTGTCGATAGATCTTTTCTCAGAAGTTTTTTAATGTTTTTCATAAATTAAAAGTTTTGTATTGGGTTAAGAGGTAAACACTTACATTGTTTAAAGATAAAAAATTAATCTTAATCTTAATCTTGGGTAAAAATAAAAACCCATCGCAATTGCAATGGGTTTTATTTTATTCTGTAAAATCAGATTCTGCTTCTTGAAATTTTAATGTTATGGGATAAGAAAAACCATATAAAATAGGTTGCCCGTTAATCTCAGCAGGTTTCCATTTTCCTTTATCTTTTATTCTATAAAATGCAGCCAGTATAAAAGTATTAATGTTGGAATTTTTACCTTTTACCCGAACATCATATACATATCCTTTTGAATCTACAGCACAAGTTAATCTTGCGGTATAAGTAGGACTTGAAATATTATAATTTAACGATGATATATTTTCCGCATAAGCAGAGAATAAAAGAGCTTTAAATTGACTTTCTCCCAATTCAAATTCCGGTCGCTTTGTTACAGGAGGAACTGAAGGAGCCGGATATTCCGTAATTCCTTTCTGCTCTTCTATATTTATTTTTTCTAAAGTTTTTTTATAGGATAGAATTTTTTCATCTAAAAGAACTTTTTCCTGCTTGAATCTTTCAATCGTTTCTTTCGGGAATTTCTTAAGAAGAGTTTTCATTTTTTTATTATAAATGTCATCCGCTGTTTTAAATTCTTCTACCTGAGAATAGCCGAATAAAAAAGAGATCAGAAAAAATAAAACCGAAATTTTTTTCATAAATTAAGCTTTCACAATATTTACAATCACCTCAGTTGCCTTCATCATACTTTCCAAAGCAACATATTCATAAGGTCCGTGGAAGTTGATTCCGCCCGCAAAAATATTCGGACAAGGCAATCCCATATAAGATAATTGCGCTCCGTCTGTTCCACCTCTGATCGCTTTAATTTTAGGCTCAATTCCCGCTTCTTTCATTGCTTTTGCAGCAAGATCTACGATGTGCATTTTACCTTCAAATTGCTGCTTCATGTTACGGTATTGTTCTTTAATCTCAACTTCAGCCGTTTTTTCGCCATGTTTTTGATTAAATTCTGCCACTTTTTCTTCCATGAATTTTTTTCTAGCCTCAAATTTCTCTTCGTCATGATCACGAATAATGTATTGAAGTTTACATTCTGAAACATCAGAAGTAACATCCATCAAATGATAAAATCCATCAAAACCTTTTGTCGTTGAAGGTGTTTCATTTGCTGGAAGAGATTGGATAAATTCTGCTGCCAAAAGACTTGCGTTCACCATTTTTCCAAAAGCATAACCAGGGTGCACACTCAATCCGTGGATTTTTACTACTGCTCCGGCTGCATTGAAGTTTTCGTATTCCAATTCTCCAACTTCTCCGCCGTCCATTGTATAAGCGAATTCAGCTCCGAATTTTGTCACATCAAATTTATGCGCTCCTCTTCCGATTTCTTCATCCGGTGTAAATCCTACAGCAATTCTTCCATGTTTAATTTCTGGATGAGCGATTAGATATTCTGCAGCAGTTACGATTTCAGCACAACCAGCCTTATCATCAGCTCCTAAAAGTGTATTTCCGTCAGTTGTAATTACGGTCTGACCGATATATTTTTTTAAACTTTCAAATTTTGAAGGAGATAAAGTGAAGTTTGTTTCTTTATTCAGAATCAAATCTTCTCCCTGATAATTTTCCCAAACCTGAGGTTTTACATTTTCACCACTGAAATCCGGTGAAGTATCATAATGAGAAATAAACCCTATAGTCGGCTGATTGTCGTTTTCCAAATTAGATGGAATGTAGCCCATAATATAACCGTGCTCGTCAATAGAAACATTTTCTAAGCCAATTGTTTTAAGTTCTTCAGTGATGTAATTGGCGATGTCCCATTGTCTTTCTGTTGAAGGAGTGATTTCGCTTTCAGCATCACTTGTTGAATATATTTTTACATAGCTGAGAAAACGGTTCAGCAGTTTTTCTCTCCACATCGAGTTGAATTCTATTGTACTCATTTTGATATTATAAATTTTAACAAAGTTAGCAAATTTGAGGCTCAGAACAGGTTATTTGTTGGTGAATGTATTGTATTGAAATTTTAAATCGGAAATAAATTATTGATAATCAATTTAATATTAGCTTTGTTAAAAGCGAGAACTAAATAGTTTAGTTTTATTATATTTGAGAAAATCAAAAGTAAAATGTTTCTTACAGAATGCCCTAGAGATGCGATGCAGGGTTGGGATGAGTTTATCCCGACCGATAAAAAAATAGATTACATCAATTCACTGATGGAAGTAGGTTTTGATGTGCTTGATTGCCTGAGTTTTGTCTCTCCGAAAGCAATTCCGCAAATGGCAGATTCTGCTGAGGTTGCCGAAAATATCGATAAATCTTTGTCTAATACTAAAGTTTCTGCAATTATTGCAAATTATAGAGGTGCTGAAAAAGCTTTGAAGCATCAATCTGTAGATATTTTAGGTTTCCCGTTCTCTATTTCTGAAACTTTTCAGCATAGAAATACCAATAAAAATCAGGAGGAAGCTTTTGATGATATTGTAAAAATGGTTGAGCTTACAAAAAGTGAAGGCAAAGAACTGAATATTTACTTTTCAATGGCATTCGGAAACCCGTATGGTGAAATGTGGAAATGGGAAGATGTAGATTTTTGGGCGAATAGATTTTCAGAAATCGGAATTAAAAATATCCTGCTTTCAGACACAACCGGAGTGGCGACACCGGAAACGATTGCTTTATTGTTCGAAAAAATTCCATCAAAATATCCTGAAATAGATTTTGGAGCACATTTTCATAACCGTTACGAAGAATCTTATTCTAAACTGAAAGCAGCTTATGATCAAGGCTGCAGAAGATATGATTCTGCGATAAAAGGAATTGGTGGCTGTCCAATGGCAAAAGATGATTTGGTAGGAAATATGCCAACAGAGCAAGTAATCAATTTTATGAGTGTTGAAAAAGCGAAACACAATTTAAACTTATTGAATTTCGAAAGTTCTTATAACAGGGCGAAAGATATTTTTCATTTCTAAAAAAGGCAAACAATTATTTTTCGGGAGGATTTTCAAAGTGCAAAAATGATTTGAAAATATTCTGTGTGCTTTCGAAACCTGCATTATCAAGCTTGCCGAAAATGAAATTGTCTACTTTCCATTGTCCATTTTGTTTGACTAATATACATTCGTCATTCCAGATTGTGATGGGTTTAAAATTTGTATTTGTTAGTTCTAATTGTAGTTGCGCTGTATCTTTTTTGATGGTTGAGTTTAGGATTTTATATTCATTAAAACCTTCATACAAACTGCTGAATATATCGCCTTCAATAATTTCAGGTTTGTCTGTGGGAAAGTCACTTTGCTTAATATTTTCAGCAGATTGTTTTTCTTTTTGCTTAGCTAAATCTATATAATAAATCAAATTTTCACTTAAAAGGGGTTTCGGAATTTTGCGATAATCCTTTTGTTGTTGGTAAAAATGATTGAAATTTTTAAAAGAATTTCTCACTTCTTGATCATCTGAATTCTTACAAGAAACGGTAATGAAACAACCAAGTATTAAATAGATAAACTTTGCCATGAGATGCGAATATTTGATTAAATTTAAGAATAAATTAAAATAATAGAACAAAATTTTAAAACAGAAACAATGACATCAAAAATAACATACATAGGAGGTTTAAGATGTTCAGCAGAACATTTACAATCTGGAACCATCATCGAAAGTGATGCGCCAACAGACAATCACGGAAAAGGTGAAAAATTTTCGCCAACCGATTTGTGTGCAACTTCTTTAGCGGAATGTGCATTGACAACCATTGCCATTTTAGGTAAAGACAAAATAAATATTGACGGAGCTTACTGCACGCTTCAAAAAATTATGAAAACCGAGCCGAGAAGAATTGGTGAGATTGTTTGTAATTTTGTTTTTTCAGATCAATATTCTGATGAAGAAAAGGCTTTTATTGAAGAAACCGCCCATAATTGTCCGGTTGCAAAAAGCCTTCATCCAGACCTTGTACAGACAATGATTTTTATCTACCAATAACTAACACCGCAGAAATTTCTGCAGGTTTTATTTTTAGCTTACGTGGCTTTTGCAAATTTGAAATCCTAAATTAGCTTGAGTTTGGGATAAGAAATTGAGCGAGATTTTTTATGACGCAGAGATTTTAATTATTAAGCTATTATCTTAAGGAGCAAAGAATGGCGACAAAGTCGCTGATGAAGCTTGAATAAAGCAAGCGCTTCATAAAATCAATTTATTGATTCATCTTTGCTCCTTAAAAATAAGATTTGTGAAAATCCTTCTTTGCGTTAAATATATAGCAGATTCACAATAATTGATTTATTTTCTGCTTAACCCTTACTCACGTAAATTAATTTGCGTAATCAGTAAAATCTGCGAGAAAATTTAAATTAAAATAAACATCATGCTTCCTATAATTTCACCAAAACAATTAAAAGGACTTTCTCCTGAAAACCTTATTATTCTTGATGTACGAACCGGAAAAGACAGTTATCAAAACTATCTGAATCAACATCTCAAAAACGCAAGATTTGTAGATCTAGAAAAAGATTTAGCTGAGACGAATGAAAATGCAGCTTTTGGAGGAAGACATCCGCTTCCAAAAATTCAAAAGTTTGCGGAAATCATTTCTCGTTTGGGGATTTCAGAAGATTCTCATGTTGTCATTTATGATGATAAAAACGGAGCAAATGCTGCAGCCAGAACTTGGTGGATGTTGAAATCTTTTGGACTGAAAAATGTTCAGGTTTTAGATGGCGGAATTCAGGCGACCGAAAAAGAAGATCTAGAGTTTTCTTCGGGAGAAGAAGTTTTTGAGAAATCTGAAATCATTACAAAAGAGCATTGGCTTCTGCCTGTTTCAAATCTGGAAGATGTTGAAAATGAATTAACAAACGAGTCTTCAACTGTAATTGATGTAAGAGATGCTTATCGTTATAAAGGTGAGTCTGAACCAATCGATTTAGTTGCAGGTCATATTCCTGGAGCGATCAATATTCCTTTTTCTGAAAATTTAGATGAAAACGGAAACTTTTTGAAGCCTGAAGTTTTAAAAGAAAAGTATTTAAAATTATTGAAAAATAAGCCGATAAAATTAATCATTCATTGTGGTTCGGGAGTTACTGCTTGTCACACAATTTTGGCGCTTGCTTATGCCGGATTTGAAATTCCAAATTTATACGTTGGTTCGTGGAGCGAATGGAGTAGAAGAGAAGGGAAAGAAATTGCTAAAGAAATCTAAATAATTATATTGCGCTTTGTCGTTTCGTAGGAATATAAACTATTGTAAATTAAAACTTTGTCGAGATTCCTACGGAATGACAAACAGACATTAAAGAGAAAGATAAGATTTGTAAAAAATAAAAAGCTGCCAAAAAATTGACAGCTTTATTATTTATTTAAAGAAAATTTAAAGCATTCCTAGCTCAAACTTTGCTTCCTCACTCATCATATCTTTATTCCAGCTGGGTTCGAAAGTAAGTTCAAGCTCAACTTCGTTTACGTTTTCCACTGTTTTTACCTTGTCTTTTACTTCCTGTGGTAAAGTTTCTGCAACTGGGCAGTTAGGAGTCGTTAAAGTCATAATAATTTTTACATCGGCTTCATCGGAAATCTGTACATCGTAAATCAACCCCAATTCATAAATATCCACCGGAATTTCAGGGTCATAAACGGTTTTTAATATTCTTATAATTTCTTCTCCTATATCGGCAATCTGATCGTCTGTAAATTTCATTTTATCGTTTTAACTACCGTTTAAGCGGCATTTTATTTAATCTAAATTGATATTTCTTTTTAATAAATCTTCCTGACGCATCCGTCTGAAAATATTGGCCAAAGTTAAGACATCTTTTTCACAATAGTCAACTATTCGTTGCAAGTCTTTTTCTATGTAGTAGATTGATGAAACCATTGATCCGTCGATGTCGTCTTTCGGGGTTGGAATTCCAAAAACATGAGCCAACAATTCTAATGAAACATAGCTTTTATAATCTCCGAATTTCCACAATTCCATAGTGTCGATATGCGGAATTTCCCAAGGTTTCTTTCCAAACATTTGGAATGGGGTCGGAGGCATCATTCCGTTAATGAGAAATCGTCTTGCAATCCATGGGAAATCAAATTCTTTTCCGTTGTGAGCGCAGAGAATCACATCTCGCAATCTTGGGCTGTTAAAAAGTTCACCAAATTCAGTCAACATTTTTTTTTCATCATCATCTGCAAAGCTTTTGATTCTTAAGGTGTCATTTTTCTCAAGCATTCCAATCGTAATGCAGATAATTTTTCCAAACTCTGCCATAATTCCGGCTCTGTCGTAAAAATCTTCTGCAGAAATTTCATCTTTTCTCTGAAACCTTGTTTTTTTATCCCAAAGTTTTTGTTCGGGTTCGGATAAATCTTTCCAAGAACCAGAGTTGGGAACGGTTTCAATATCAAGAAATAAGACTTTTTCTAATGGAATGTTTTGTATCATATATGTGTTTAATTAATTATTTTTAAAAACTAAATTTTAACTTTAACTTTAATTTTACATTTTTTAAGAAATTTATCCGACCTGAAGTCCGTTTTTTGCTGGAAGAGAGGGGGAAAGAAGAGTTACATCTTTTGCATCTTCACCATAAACTCCTAAAACCAGACATTCGCTGAAAAAATTGGCAATCTGTTTTTTTGGAAAATTAACGACAGCTAAAATTTGTTTTCCAACCAGATCTTCTTTGCTGTAAAGTGTAGTGATTTGTGCTGCAGATTTTCTGGTTCCTAAATCTCCAAAATCAATCTCGAGTTGATAGGAAGGGTTTCTTGCTTTTTCAAAATCATTCACAGAAATAATGGTACCGCATCGAATGTCTAATTTCTCAAAATCTGCCCAGGATATTTCAGGTTTTACTACCATAATAGAATACTTTTTTCTTTTTTTTAAATCCTTAAAAGAAGGTCATTCACAAATATAAATAAATTTTGCTTGAAGAAATAGGGTAATCATAGTGATTAAAAAATGTTAAAAATTTTATTTTAAAATAAAAAAATATTAACTTAGCAAGAAGATGCATCGAAGTGTTTACATATTGTTTTTCTTTTGTTTGGGATTTTTATTAATGCCCACTCAAACTTATGCATGTAATATGACTAATGCTTCAACGCAGAAAGCAAAAACACACGCTTCTGCATCAAAAAAAGAGGATTGCAAAGATACGTGTTCGCATGAGCAAAGCAAAAAAGATCATTGTGGAAATGATTGTAATAATGCTTTGTGTAAATGCCCTACCAATAGCAATATATCTTTTTTTTATTCTAATAGTTTCTCTTTGGGTAAAGCGAAGGTTGATGTAGCTCCCTCTTTTTCAAATTACGAAACTAATATTTCCAAAGGATTCTATTCCATTTGGCTGATTCCTAAAATAGGATAATCTTTTTATTGTATAGCCATAGCTATGCGCTTTTGAAAACGCCTCTGTTTTCAACTTTATCAATTATTTAAATTTAATTCTTCTACGCAATAGATTAGTAATACGTATTGTAATGTAGTATTTTGTTTTAAGCAAACTTAGTTGTTTCAAAAAAATAAAATATTAGGTCACTTTGGCGACACACTATTATTTAATCAAGATTACTTCTCATTGTTTTAATAAAAAAAATATTATGAAATCAAGATCAAAAATAATGGCAGTTATGATGCTTTTAGTATCACTATTATATACAGCCCAGATTAAAAACGCAAAAACCGAAACAGTAAAAATCTCAGGAAATTGCGATATGTGTAAATCAAAGATCGAGAAATCTGGAAATGTAAAAAATGTAGCCACGGTAAATTGGGATGAAGCTTCTAACATGGCAACTCTGACTTATGATGCATCAAAAACAAACCAACAGGAAATTTTAAAAAGAATTGCCAATGCTGGATATGACAGCGAATCTTTTTATGCTCCGGATGATGTGTATGCCAAACTTCCGTCTTGTTGTCAGTACAAAAGAAATAAGACAACAACAAAGGACGGGCACGGACATGACCATTCTGCAATGAAAAGTTCTATGTCAAACGAGCAAGATCACTCTTCAATGTCTGATCATTCTTCAGTGACTCAGGAAAGTAAACCGGTTGGTTCGCCTTTGCAAAGTGTTCAGAATTCTTATTTTTCATTAAAAAATGCTCTTGTACAATCAGATGCTAAAACTGCTTCTGGAAATGCAAAAGAATTAACAGATGCGATCACTGCTGTAAAAATGAATGAATTGTCAGCTACAGAGCATGATGCTTGGATGAAAGTAATGAAAAGCTTAAATAGTGACGCTTCAGCAATTGCTAAAACGCAAGACATAAAGAAACAAAGAGAGGCCTTCAAAGCGCTATCTAAAAACATGTATGATTTGCTAAAAACTTCAAAGCTATCGACACCTGTTTATTACCAATATTGCCCGATGCAGGATGCTAATTGGTTGAGTACAGAAAGTACCATCAAAAACCCATATTACGGATCTCAAATGCTTACCTGCGGAAGTACTGTTGAAACTTTAAAATAAAGAGTAATATGCTAAAAACTAAATATATAGTTGTCGGGATTTTATTTTCTTTTTTCTTTGTAAAAGCACAGGATCATTCTGCGCATAATATTCAGAATGCTCAGAACAAAAAAGTACTTCCTTTTCCTGAAAAAAAGTTAACAGGTGGTAAAACCGTAACGTATCATCTGTATGTAAAAGATACTTTGGTAAACTATACCGGGAAAGTAAAAAGAGCGATTGCGGTTAACGGACAAATTCCTATGCCTACGCTTACATTTACGGAAGGTGATACTGCAGAAATCATCGTACATAATCTTATGGACGAAGAAACTTCTTTGCATTGGCATGGATTAATGTTGCCCAACAAAGAAGACGGCGTTCCTATGCTTACTCAAATGGGAATTAAACCACATTCGACGTATACTTATAAATTTCCGATCATTCAACACGGAACGCATTGGTATCATTCTCATTCAGGTTTGCAGGAGCAGATAGGAATGTATGGATCGATGATTTTGAAAAAAAGAGATGATGATCCTACTTTTAGAAAAGGAATTGATGATATTCCAGCAATCCCTTTAATTTTAAGCGAATGGACAGATCTCAACCCTAATAACGTTCACAGAATGCTTCATAATGCCAATGACTGGTTTGCAATAAAGAAAAACAGCACGCAAAGTTATTGGGAAGCTATAAAAGAAGGGCATTTCGGAACTAAAGTGACCAACGAATGGAAACGGATGCTTGCAATGGATGTAAGCGATATTTATTACGATAAATTTTTAATTAATGGTACATCTGAACAACAGTTATCTCAATTTAAAGCAGGAGACAGAGTAAGGTTTCGTATTTCTAATGGAGGTGCTTCTTCTTATTTCTGGATCAATTATGCAGGCGGAAAGATAGAGGTTGTGGCAAATGATGGTAATGATGTTGAGCCATTGATGGTAGACAGACTTATTATAGGTGTTTCTGAAACGTATGATATTGTGGTGACAATTCCTGAGAAAAATACTTCTTACGAGCTTTTGGTAACTCCAGAAGACCGAACAAAATCGGTTTCAATTTATGTAGGAGAAGGTATTAAGCAACTTCATGCTCCGCTTCCTAAGCTTAAATATTTTGAAGGAATGAAAATGATGAACGATATGATGAAGATGAATGGCGATATGAAAGATATGGGAATGGCAATGAGCCTTCAAAAAATGGATATGAATGCGGTGATGTATCCTGAAATCACAGGTGAGAAAGCAAAAGATCCTCAAAAAATGGACATGAATAAAGAAGCGAAAATGGATCATTCTTCCCACAGCGCAGGAAATACTGATATTGTAACCTTAAACTACAATATGCTAAAATCTCCTTATGATACTTCGCTACCGAGAAAAGATTCTATAAAAAATATTACCCTTACTCTTACAGGAAATATGAATCGTTATGTATGGAGTATGGATAATAAGGTGCTTTCCGAAGTTGATAAAATACAGGTTAAAAAAGGAGAAATACTAAGAATAAAATTGATCAATAACTCAATGATGAGACATCCGATGCACCTACATGGTTTTGATTTCAGAGTTCTTAACGAAAACGGCTTTCAAGCTCCGTTGAAAAATGTATTGGATATTATGCCGATGGAAACAGATATTATAGAATTTGCAGCAAATACAGAGGGCGATTGGTTTTTCCATTGTCATATCTTGTACCACATGATGGCAGGAATGAACAGAGTTTTTGCGGTAGGAGATTATAAAAATCCTGAACTTCCAAATAAAGAAAAAGCATATAAAATGCTACAAAACGAAAGTAACGAGTGGCATCTTATGGCAGAAAACGACTTTGCAACCAATGGTAACGACGGACAGGCGATGTTGCAAAATGCAAGATGGAGCATTGGTACAGAATGGAGATTAGGATACAACAATATGCACGGTTACGAAACAGAAACCCATGTTGGCCGATATATTGGCAAAATGCAGTGGTTAATGCCTTTTATTGGCTTCGATTGGAGGTATAGAGATTCACATGGTTCTGGTGAATTAGAAAAAAATCTTTTCGGACAAAAAAATAAAAAAGACCAAAGAGCAACACTTAGCGCGGGTGTACTTTATACCCTTCCGATGTTGATTGATTTTCAGGCTGAGGTTTTCACAGACGGAATTGTAAGGCTACAATTAAGAAGAGAAGATATTCCTCTTACTCGAAGATTGCGCGGTGCTTTTTCTGTAAATACGGATAAAGAATATATGTTGGGTCTAAAATATATTGTTACAAGAAATGCATCTTTATCGACGCATTACGACAGCGATATGGGGTTTGGAGCCGGAATAACACTGGTATATTAAATATTTTTCATCAAATTTTAAAACAAATTTTATAAATAATAATTCGGGGCAATTTTCTTGTCCCGAATTATTTTTTATAAAAAGTGAAAAAATAAATACTGTTAATCACACACTTATGAGAAAAAATAATTAATTTTACAAAAAACACATATGCTGATTAAAATATATGGAAGTTCCATTTTCGGCGTATCTGCACAAACTATAACCATTGAAGTCAACGTTGATACAGGAGGAGTAGGTTATCATTTGGTAGGTCTTCCCGATAATGCGATTAAAGAAAGTAGCTACAGAATTTCTGCTGCCCTAAAAAATTGTGGTTATAAAATTCCCGGTAAAAAAGTTACGATTAATATGGCGCCCGCAGATTTGCGGAAAGAAGGTGCTGCGTACGATTTGAGTATCGCAATTGGAATTCTGATTGCATCTGACCAGATTCTTGGTGAAAATGTACAAGATTATATTATTATGGGCGAGCTTTCTCTTGATGGAGGCTTGCAACCTATAAAAGGAGTTCTTCCAATTGCGATTCAGGCTCGTGAAGAAGGGTTTAAAGGAATTATTTTACCGAAACAAAATACCAGAGAAGCAGCCATTGTCAATAATCTTGATGTATATGGCGTAGAAAATATCAAAGAAGTCATCGATTTTTTTAATGAAGGAAAACCTCTTGAGAAAGTGGTTTTAGATACAAGAAAAGAATTTCAGGAGAAGATCAATAATTTTCCTTTTGATTTTTCTGAAGTGAAAGGTCAGGAAACTGCTAAAAGAGCTATGGAAGTTGCCGCAGCAGGAGGACATAATATTATTCTTATCGGTCCACCCGGAAGCGGAAAAACAATGTTGGCAAAAAGAGTTCCTAGTATTTTGCCTCCCCTTACTTTAAAAGAAGCTTTAGAAACAACCAAAATACATTCTGTAGCCGGAAAAATGGGAACGGAAACCTCTTTAATGACCGTTCGTCCATTTCGATCACCTCATCACACGATTTCAGACGTCGCACTCGTTGGTGGCGGAAGTTATCCGCAACCCGGAGAAATTTCTTTGGCTCATAATGGCGTTTTATTTTTAGACGAAATGCCGGAGTTTAAAAGAACGGTTTTAGAAGTAATGAGACAACCATTAGAAGATCGGGAGGTCACAATTTCCAGAGCAAGATTTACGGTAAATTATCCTTCAAGTTTTATGTTGGTGGCTTCGATGAATCCTAGTCCGAGTGGATATTTCCCTGATGATCCTCAAAATACTTCTTCTGTTTTAGAAATGCAGCGGTATATGAATAAACTTTCGGGACCACTTTTAGACAGAATTGATATTCATGTTGAGGTGCAGAAGGTTGAATTTGAGCAGTTGGCAGAAAAAAGAAAAGGCGAAAAAAGTGAAGACATCAGAAAGCGGGTTTTAGTTGCTCGTGAAATACAAAATGAGAGATACAAAGACTTGCCAATTAGCTATAACGCTCAAATTGGTTCAAAAGAATTAGAACAGTTCTGTGAACTTGATGACTCGTCTTTTAACCTTATTAAAATGGCGATGGAAAAACTAAATCTTTCAGCAAGAGCTTATGACAGAATTCTTAAAGTAGCCAGAACAATTGCTGATCTCGAAGAGTCTGAAAATATTTTATCTCATCATATTTCTGAAGCAATACAATACAGAAGTCTCGATCGGGAGTTTTGGAATGTGTAAAAGAAGTTTTAATTAAATAAAAAGCACCCCCTGAATTTTTATTCGGAGATGCTCATTGAAATCATTTTTTGTTTTTATTAAACCCCGATCGAGATTAATTAGTTTACAGTCACTTTTAAGACATTTTGTACTGCGGGTACAGGATATTGAGTTCCGACTTTTGAAATAACAATACTTTCTGCTTGTGGAGTTCCACCAAATAAAGCCTGACGATTTCCTGCTCCCGGATATTGATTAACACCTGTTCCTGAATCAAACAAAGCTGTTTTTGAAGTTAAATCTCCCTTGGTATTTGCATCAATACTTTGTTCACTGGCATAAAACCAGTCATTAGAAAAACCAAACATTGTTACATAAGCTATTTTATCTCCTGATGTATAAGAAAAATTGGTCATCACTTTGCTTCCCGGCGCTACAGGAGCACTTCCTGCGATATAAACACCTTTTACATTAGACATGGCTTTTAAGCTGTTTTGAAGTTTCATAACATTTCCAGTCTGAGAAACTTCTTTTAACCCCTTACCAGAATCTAATTGTCCTAATTGATAAATAGGATTTTGATTACCTCTATAAACCACTACTAAGGCTGGAGAAAGACCCGTCATTATGCCTGTATTTGCATTAAGTTTCATCACCATTTTAGTGATATCTCCCATTTGCGCTATATCTGTAATTTCAGGATTTGATAAAGCATTGGGTGTGAAAAACGGAACCGAATTAAGCAATTGCGAACCATTGTAGTTTGAAACTGCCCAAACTCCCGGAGATAAAGGTGTTGCATTAGCTGTTCCTCCAGAAGTGTTTGTTATCATTAAAGTAAATTCAGATTTCATAATGTCATAGCTAAGATTTAGCTTGACCAATTGAGAGGCAGTCACACCTGGAACCTGAGCGATAGGATTGCTCTGAGCTGTTCCTGTTGTATTGTCTTTTGTTCCGTTGTCCCACAATAAAACTTCTGAAGAAACATCACCTGTAATGGCATTTCCGTTAGCATCAAATAATTTTATTCCCGGTTGCTTCGAAGCAAAGAACCAATCTTTGGATGCGCCATACATGGTCGCAAACATCAAAGACTGTGCTTTTCCTGCACTGAATTTAACGGAGACAGATTCTCCGGGCATAATAACAGGAGTATTGGTTCCCTGAAAGCTGCCACTTTCTACAAAATCTTTTGGAGCGACAATATTTTCAAAAGTAATTGTTTTTTCCATAGAGCTTTCCATCATCATATCGTCATCATCACAAGATGAAAGTCCGAAAATTGTAATAAGCCCAAGACTAAGTGTTGCTAGTTTTAAAAAGTTCTTTTTCATAAAAGTATTTTTATAGTTATAATTGATTTATAATTATAGTCGGAGTTATTTAAAAATCCTGACAAAAAAATATCTTTTTATTGAATTTAAATATTTAAGGTGTTGGTTTTTAGTGTTTAAAATGATTGATTTTTCTTAAAAAAAACTCATGTTAAATTAATAAAAAAGGCAACAAAAAAAACCGTGAAATAAATTCCACGGTTTTAAAAATATTTTTGATAAAATTATTTTTTCTTTTTTGTTGGAGCAACAGTTTTTAGTTTAGATTTTCCTGTATCAGCTGGAGTATTTTCGTCTCTAACTAATTTTAGTTCGTCTACTAATCTTCTTGCACCTGCGTATTTGTCAATTGTCCAAAGAACAAAACGGATGTCTACGTTGATTGTTTTTTGCCATTCGTTCTCAAATACGATATCTCCGCTCAATGCTTCACTGTTACCGTCGAATGCAATACCGATAAGGTTTCCGTCTGCATCAATTACCGGAGAACCAGAGTTACCTCCTGTAATATCATTGGTAGAAAGGAAGTTTACAGGCATATAACCTGCTTTATCTGCATACTGACCGTAATCTTTCATGTTGTGAAGAGCAATTACTCTTTGTGGAAGGTCAAATTCTTCGTCGCCAGCTTTGTATTTTCCTACCAAACCATTCATATCTGTGTAATAGTTTTCGGTAATACCAAAGTAGTTTCTGTCGTCTCTCATTGGTAATGTATCAACAGATCCGTAAGTTAATCTCATGGTAGAGTTTGCGTCCGGATAGAATTTTTTCTCAGGCATTGCTTTCATTAAACCTCCTAAGAAAAGACGGTTGTTTTTAGCAAAACCATCGTCAACTTTTACAAATCTTTCTGCAGAATATTTCTGATCAGCCATAATTCCTTTTGCGATTTTTGAAAGCGGATCTGCATCCAATTTCAAACGGTCTGGATTCATCATGAAGTTTGTAGCCGAAGTTTTGTTGGCGAAAATTGATGAAGCCGCAAGTTTAGAAAGGTTGTTAGCGTCTAATTCCATAATGGTTTTAGAAGCAACATCAGGGTTTACTTTGCTTTGGTAAAGTTTAACCATAGAAGTGATCATTTCTGATTCCAGATCAGTATTGATGCTTTCGTAAGCGTTTTTAATAGCTTCTTCTACTTTTGGTTTCATTGCCAATCTTCCTTTCATATCTTGCAAAGCATAAGAGTCTAAAAGACTACCTAATTGGTAAGAAAGGCTGATGTATTTTGTATTTCTTGTAAGGATAGAAGCGTAGTTTCTTTCAACATTTCTATCAGATACTTGTTTGTAGTATCCTTTGATGTTTTCTAAAACACCATCGTAAATTTCGTTATTAGGTTGCTCTGCCCAGTCTCTGTAGATTTTTTCTGCAGCTTCTTTATCAGCAATTGTTCCGTTCTTTTTTACAGCATCAATTGTTCCTTGTCTGTTTTTCCAGTAGTTAGCAACAGAAGCATATTGTGAAGCGTAAGCAAGCTGAGTAGTTTTGTCTTTATCCATATACTTCTTCATCACATCCATTGCAAGTCTTGAAGATTCTACCCAAGCCGGATAATCTTTGTTAACCATCTGATCGATACCGTAAGAAGTAAGGTAACGGTTTGTTCTTCCTGGATATCCTAAAATCATTGAGAAATCACCTGGTTTTACTCCTTTAAGAGAAACCGGTAAATAATGTTTAGGCTTTAAAGGAACGTTGGTAGGCTTAAATTCTGAAGGATTTCCTGCAGCATCAGCATACACTCTGAAAACTGCGAAATCAGCAGTGTGTCTTGGCCATTCCCAGTTATCTGTGTCACCTCCGAATTTACCTAAAGCTGAAGGGGGTGCACCTACTAATCTGATATCTTTATAATCTTGATAAACGAAATAATAAAATTCATTTCCGTTGAAGAAATCTCTCACTACAACAGTATATTTTCCGTTTTCAGAGTTTTCTGTTTGGATTGCTTTTGTCTCAGCGTCAATGATAGCTTTTCTTTCAGCTCCAGACATATTGTCATTTAGTTTAGAATTGATTCTCTGAGTAGCATCATCCATTCTTACCAAAAATCTTACATAAAGATCTTTAGAGTTGAACTCGTCTTTCTGATTCATTGCCCAGAAACCATTTTTCAGGTAATCTTTTTCAGGAGTTGAAGCTGCTGCAATAGCGCCAAATCCACAGTGGTGATTGGTAAAAATCAAACCTTTGTCTGATACAATTTCTCCTGTACAAAAACCGCCAAAGCTTACAATAGCATCTTTTAAGCTAGAATTGTTTACAGAATAAATCTCTTCCGGAGTCAAACGCAGACCCTCTTTTTGCATGTCTACTCCATTAAGTCGTTTGATGAGCATCAATAGCCACATTCCTTCGTCTGCCCTCATTTGAGCAAAGCCTAATAAGAAAGTGAATAGTAAAAATATTCTTTTCATTTTATAAAATAATTTTTGTGGGGCTAAATTACTAATTTTTACGATAATTTGTCAGCAATTGGTATGAAAATGGGAGGGAGGATGATATGAAAAACATTTTATCATTTCTTTTTGCCTTTTTTATTCTAAATTTAGTTGTAAACTGTTCTGCTGTAAAGTCGAATAATCAGCACTACCAAAGAGAATGGATGATGGTTTCGTTTGATGGTTTCACTAAAGAACAGCTTGTGAAAAATAAAGCAGAAATCAACCTTACCGAACCCGTCAAAGATGGAAAAATAAGAGGAACTGCCATGATGGGTTGCAACAGAATGTTTTTTACCTTAGAATTTAAATCTAAAAGCAAAGTGAGAATTTCAGGATTGGGAAGTACATTGATGGCTTGTCAGGATATGGAAATCGAAGATAAGTTTACAAAAGTTTTTGAAAAAATGACCCGATATGAAATTGATGGTCATTTTCTTACCCTTTATGATGATAAAGGCGCTCAGATGAAATTTGTTGCAGCAGACTGGGATTAAAAAGATAAAATCCGCAAAACATTACGGACTTTATCAAACTTAAAATTATAAAAGAGATAATTAATTTTTAGGAATCGTTTTTTTGATTTCCTCTAAAGTTGCTGTATTTGGAAGTTTTGGAATGTTATCATTTGAACTTTTGGAAATATTTCGCTTTTTTGATGCTCTCCCAGGAATCGTTGCTAAAATTTCTTCCATTGAAGCGGTATTTGGCAAAAGTTTTCCGGAATTGTTTTCAGAAGGTTGATTTTTTTGCTTTTCTTTTACTTCAAGACCTTGCTCTGAAGCCAATCCTGTTCTTGCTTTTTGGTTTGTGTTTTCCTGAGCTTCCTTCATCATTTTTGCTTCAAACTCTTTAGATTCTTTGTGGTTTTCGGCTTGCTGTATTTCTACGGACTTTTTGTCTTGTTGTGCATAAATATTTAGACTAAATGCTAAAAATGCGATGATATATAGTGATTTCATGAGTAGATTATTTAATGTTAACTAATACTTTTATTTTCCCGATTTCGTTTTGATTGTAGTCTTGAAGTGCTTTTCCAAGAACCTGTCCAATTTGTACTTTTTTCATGTTTGCTTTCATGGCAACTCCTGCTTTTGATGAGGTTACCAAAAGATCACCCCTTTTAATTTCGCCACCTTCAAGACAAACTTTAGTAGGAATTACTCCAATTACACCCATCGGAACTTTATCTGAAATATCTGCATCAACACTTTCTTCAGTTAACAAAACTCCCGGTTTTGTAGCATAAACTCCCGAAACTAATGCCGAATAAGGTTTTGAAGATTTTTCTACAGCTCTGTCACTTGAAGTGGAGATTACTAAGACATCACCCATTTCGTATTCTGAAATATTTCCTTCTACGTCAAATGCTTCTGCTAAATCGGCACCGCTGTTTTGAGTTCCTCCGTTAAAGAATGCGGTTCCTGCTTTATTAATTCTGGCAACATTCGTACTTGCACTTTGAAAAACGGCAATATTTCCTGATGGTCCTTGATGATTGATCAATAATGTCGAACCAGTACCTGTTGTTGTTACGTGAACGACTGGTTGTCCGTTTGCGTTATTGAAGTTTCTGAAATATCCGGCTCTACCAGTTCCAAAATTAGGAATCCAGCCATAAATCGCTGAACCGTTACCGTCTGCTGTAGCTTCTACACCGTCTCCGCTACCACCTGCATTGGCAGTGATTCCGTTTCCGTTACCATCGGCGATTGCTATCACGGCAGGTCCGTTCCCCGTAGGATTTGATGCATGGAATAATCCCGCGTAACCTCCTGTTCCGGAAGAAACGCCGTAAATACCGGCAGTACCAAAGTTGGCAAACTGAGAATTTACTTCACCTTTTACTGCAGCAGAAGTTCCTGTTGTTCTGTCTACTTTGAAATTTCCAGCAATACCGTTTCCAACTGTTGATACGGTCATCGCATCGTTTGTATTTGAAGTATTGAAAATTTTAAACTCTGCTGCTTTTCCTAAACTGAATGTGGGGACCCAACCATAAATTGCGCGACCTGCTCCGTCTACATTTGCTTCTACTGCATTTCCGTCTTTTCCGGCATTTGCTGTGATGGCATTTCCGTTTCCGTCGGTTATAGATACTAATGCTGCACCATTTCCATTGATGTTTGAAGCGTGGAAAAGTCCTCCGAATCCACCTGTTCCGGAAGAAACGCCAAAAATTCCTGCAGCACCAAAATTTCCAAAAATTGTTTTCACCTCACCTCTTACTGCCGCACTTACGCTGTTTGTATTATTAGAGAGAAATGATGCAACGTTACCTTGAGTATTGTCTGGGATATTACCGTTACCGTTAGATTCTACTTCGAAGGTATTTCTGTCGTTCGTTGCAAGGAAATTTTGAAATCTTCCTGCTCTACCTTTGCTTCCGTTGACACCAACTCTTCCATAAACTCCGATACCGTTTCCAGTGGTATTCGTTCCTATAAAACCATGAACACCGTAACCACCACCGTCATTTCTTCCGACTACAGCTCCTGCGATATCACTTGTATTTCTACCAACCACTGCTTCACCTGCACCATTATTATCGGCAATAACTCCAGCAGAAGTCTGTGCGCTTGTTATACCGTGAATGGCAAAACCTGCACCTGTATTACTTACGACACCTTCACCTGTTCCTGTCGTTGAAACATTAACTACTGTTCCGTTTCCTAAGGTATTGGCATTGATTACATTATTAGCATTCGCATTATTTGAAATTGAAATATTGGCCGCAATTCCATTGGTACTTGTTGCATTTAAACCGGTTCCAGTGTTACTGTTTGCATAAACACCATATCCTGAACCTGTTGAATTGCCGTAAACTCCCAAGCCTGTAGGTGTTACACCATAAACTCCCCATCCGCTTCCGTTTTGGCTTCCCCAAGTTCCGATTCCTAAACCTCCTGTTCCGTTATTGATTCCACGAACTGCAGAAGAAAATCCTCCCGGAGCAGTTTGGTTTATGATTCCACGAACTGAAGCAACACTTGAAGTTGTTGTGTTATTAATTCCTTCTAAAGACGTTCCGTCACCATCATTGTTAATTGAAAACAATGTGTTTGCGTTGTTTATTGATGCTGTATAAGGTAAGGTAAATCCTCCTCCCGAACTTCCTGAATTTTTTGCATACATTGCATACGGAACACTTAATAATTGACTCGTTCCTGCGATTGTGTAATTGGTTCCGCCTGTGGGATCGGTTTCTGTTTTCAAATAATAATTTCCGGATGCCCAGTTGATCGTTGCAAATGTTCCTGAAAGAACTGTTCCTGAGCCGATTTCTAAACTCACTAATCCGTTGGTATTGGTTGTCCCGATTAATCTTTCTGAAAAAACTACTGTTCCCGATGATGAACCTTGTAAAACGCTGACTTTTACCCCAATATTTTGGTTGACTAATAATTGTCCGCTTGTATTTCTCATTACTGCTTGGTAACTCATTTTTTCTGGAGCCTGAGCTGACACTAAATGACAGCCTAATAAAATTCCGAATGTTAGTAAAACTTTTTTCATGATATTATTTTTTAATGATTTTAAATGTTTTTAGGTTTTTTCCATCTTTATTTATTCTAATGATGTACATCGCCGATGGAAGTTCAGAGAAATTAAATTCCGATTTCGATTCTTTTATTTTTTCTTGTTTTAAAAGCTTTCCTGAAGAGTCGAATAATTGGTATTCAGAATTTTTGTAGTCGTTTGTAGTAAAATCTAGAAAAACAAAATCTTTAAATGGATTTGGATACAATAAAATGTCTTTTTTGTCTGCTGTTAAAGTTTCGTTGGTCGAAAGTGTGGTGATTTCATACGCTTGCTGCACACCTTCCATAATCTGGCTGTTATTTCCTTTGTTGTAGTAATCGATTTGCCCGACGCTGTAAGAAAAAGAGCCGTTGCTTCCTGTGCCATTTGATCCGGTGGCTAGAACTGCTTTTTGAGCGTTTATATGTATTGCTAAACCAAAGACCCAAAAGAAGCTGTAAATAAAAGTTCTTTTCATGTTGTTTAATTTTAGATTGTTTAAAAATAGTTTTGAGATTAGTCTCTGTAAATGAGTTTTTTACGATGTAAAGATAGTAGTGGGAACAGCAGATTTGTAAGAGGTAAAAAACTGGAATTTAAAAGGTGTTTTGCCCATTTTTAGATTGTCAGTTTGCATTTATAAATTAAAAATGTTATCTTGTAAATCTCATAAATTATACAGAATTTAATGCTAGAAAAGAAACAACATAATTACGAAAAGGCAATTTTGGTGGGCGTTGTCACTCAAAATCAGGATGAAGATAAGTTGCAGGAATATATGGACGAGCTGGAGTTTTTGGCCTTCACAGCAGGCGCTACGGTAGACAGACGTTTTACTCAGAAATTAACCCAGCCCGATTCTAAAACTTTTGTAGGAAGCGGAAAAGCACAGGAAATAAAAGAATATGTAAAAGAAAACGAGATAGGAACCATTATTTTTGATGATGAATTATCCCCTTCTCAGCTTAAAAATCTTGAAAAAGAAATTGAAGTAAAAATTCTCGACAGAACCAATCTTATTCTTGATATTTTTGCACAAAGAGCCCAAACTTCTTACGCAAGAACACAGGTTGAATTGGCGCAATACCAATATTTGCTGCCTAGATTAAGCAAGATGTGGTCTCACTTAGATAAGCAAAAAGGGGGAATCGGAATGCGTGGTCCCGGTGAAACAGAGATTGAAACCGATAGAAGGATTATTCGTGACAGAATATCTTTGCTGAAAGATAAGCTGAAAATCATCGACAAGCAAATGGCAACCCAGCGAAACAACCGAGGGAAAGTCGTTCGTGCCGCTTTGGTAGGATATACCAACGTAGGAAAATCAACATTGATGAATGCTATTTCTAAATCTGATGTCTTTGCTGAAAATAAACTTTTTGCAACGCTAGATACAACGGTAAGAAAAGTGGTGATCGGAAATTTACCTTTTCTTTTAACAGATACCGTAGGTTTCATCAGAAAATTGCCAACGCAATTGGTAGAATCTTTCAAATCTACTTTGGATGAGGTGCGTGAAGCGGATCTTCTGATTCATGTGGTTGATATTTCGCACGAAAGCTTTGAAGATCATATCGAATCTGTGAATCAGATTTTAATGGAAATCAATGCACATCAGAAACCGATGATCATGGTTTTCAACAAGATTGACGATTTCAGCTACGAGAAAAAAGATGAAGATGATCTTACGCCTAGCTCAAGCAAAAATGTCTCTCTTGAAGAATGGAAAAAAACATGGATGGCAAAATCTAAACATCCTGCAGTTTTCATTTCTGCTCTTACGAAAGAAAATTTCCCTGAAATGAAAAGACTTGTGTATGATGAGGTGATGAAGATTCATATTTCAAGATTTCCTTACAACGATTTTCTTTTTGAATATTTCGATAACGACGAAGACGAAGCCTCTGAAAAAGAAGATTAATGAATTTCAGAATCGTATTCTTTCTACTTATTCTTCCGTTTTTTGGTTTGAGCCAAAAGACAAAGTTCGATTTGAAAAGCATCGAAAAAAATCTCACCAATCCCAAATCTGTTTACAATTACGACAGACTTATTTTTAAATATAAGGGTCTTCCAAAATCTATAGACAGTACAGAAGCAGGACATTTGTACTACGGAAGAAATTTCAGAAAAGATCTGGTTTCCCAATCGGGAGACGATTTCAAAGAGTTAGCAGATGCTTTCAAAAGCAATAATTTTATAGAATGCATCAGGCTTGGTAAAGTACTTTACGCAAAAGATCCTACCAACCTTGATGTGATTCTTATCTTACTTCGTGCCTATGATCAGACAAAAGACATAGGGAACTTTTCGCATCACATCGCACAATTGCGACTTCTTACAGATGCGATCAAAAATTCGGGAGACGGTAAATCAGAAAAAACTGCATACAAAGTCAACAACGTGGGGGATGAGTATATTTTCCTTAATGTGATGAATGTAGGGCAAGGTTATACCAGAGCTTCTAAAACCCTGAAAGACGGCATTATCGATGTTTGGGAAAAAGAAGACATCAAAATTTATATCAAAGTACTTTATTTAGACTTCAATTTTTAAAAAACAAATTTATTGGAATTATATTATTCATTTTCAGCGCTCATCGTATTAGCATCCATTTTTGCATATATCAATTATAGGTTTTTAAAACTTCCGAGTACTATCGGAATTATGGTTATTGCCATCGTGGTATCTATCATTTTGGTTTTATTTGGAGAAAACTTTCTTCCAAAAACATTCGGTCATCTGAATGATTTGATGAACAGTATCGACTTTACCGAAGTTCTGATGGGAGCGATGCTTAATTTCCTTCTTTTCGCAGGAGGAATCCATATTAATATTAATGATCTAAAAGAACAGTTCCGGCCGGTTCTTATATTTTCAACAGCCGGGGTGATTATTTCTACCTTTATCGTAGGATTTGGAATGTTTTATTTGTTACCGTTGGTAGGATTAAAAATTCCTTTCATTTACTGTTTGGTATTCGGAGCATTGATTTCACCAACTGATCCGGTTGCGGTTTTAAGTGTTTTAAAACAAGCCAAGGTTTCAAAGTCATTAGAAACAAAAATTGCCGGAGAATCGTTATTTAATGACGGTATGGCAGTTGTGGTTTTCACGGTAGTTTTGCAGATTGCAGTAGGTGATAAAGTAGATTTAGGAGTAGAAAACATTACCATTCTATTAATGAAAGAAGCCGGAGGTGGATTACTTTTGGGGGTTCTTTTAGGTTGGGTAACTTCAAGATTAATGCGTGAAATTGATGATTATATTATCTCGGTTTTGGTAACACTTGCAGTTGTAATGGGAGGTTATCTTGTCGCAAGACAAATGCATGTTTCGGGTCCTTTGACCATGGTTGCAGCAGGATTGTTTATGGGTAATTTCAATGTTAAATTTAAAATGAAATCTATTACTCAGGATTATCTGATTAAATTTTGGGAACTGATTGACGAAATTCTGAATGCTGTTTTATTCCTTTTTATAGGGTTTGAATTGTTGATGATTAAAGACTTGAATCATTACGTAATTCCTGGATTATTGGCGATTGTTGTAGTTCTTTGTGCAAGATTTGCTTCGATTTGGGGGCCTACAAAATTCATGTCTTTCAGAACAAGATTTAGTCCGCAAACAATAAAAGTGTTATTTTGGGGTGGAATTCGAGGTGGTGTTTCCATCGCTTTGGCGATGTCGATTCCTAAAAACGAATACAGCAATGCTATTTTAAGTATTACGTATTGTGTGGTGGTATTTTCTATTATTGTTCAGGGACTTACGATTGCTAAAGTTGCCAATCCAAAGAAGATTGCAGATGAAGAAAAAGAGCAGGAAAGTATTGCTTTAGAAGAAGGTCATTAATCTGTTATAAATCAATAATTATCAAATGAAAAAACTGGTATTTTTACTGTTATTATTGTTTTTTGGGTTTTGCTTTTCACAGGTGAATATTGAGCAGATAAAAAATGATGTAACAAGTGATCCTAAAAAGTTTTATTATGATAATTTGGAAATCTTTAAAACCGATCCAAAATCTTTGAGTCAAGAACAGCTTAATTATATTTATTACGGAAATAATTATGTTGACTACGGTTTCAAAAGATCAGAATTTAATGAGGTTCTTAATGAAGTTACCAAGTTTTCAAACAGAAAAATTTCATTTAAAAAAGCAACTCAGATCTTAGAAAAAGCCAAAATGCTTTATCAGAAAAATCCTTTAAATAAACAACTTTTATTGGATCTTCAAAAATTATATTATATAGTAAAAGAACAGGATAAGGGAGATTTTCATTTCAGTCAATATCAACTTTTGTACGAAACAATACAAAATAGCGGAACTGGGAAATTAGATATTTCGCCACTTGTTGTCACTAATTTTTCAGATCAAATGCTTGCTTTAGAAAATTCTAAGGTTTTTGCCCGTGGAATAACATTTAAATCTACAGTTTTACCTGATGGTTCATGGTTAAATATTTATAAAAACGGACAAGATTTATTTTTTGTAAAAACAACTCATCATAAAGATCTTTATAAAGATGACAAATAATATTCTCAAAGAAATCAAAGAATCATTAGCGGTTTTATCCATTCCGGAAAAAGCAGCTTTTTTTCCTAAGTTTTTCAAAACAGGGAAAGGCGAATATGGTGAAGGCGATTTGTTTTTGGGAGTAAAAGTTCCGGATCAAAGAGCTGTTGCCAAAGAATATTATGCTAAAATTTCTTTAGATGAATTGAGCGAGTTGCTTTCCTCGTCTTATCATGAGCATCGTTTAACGGCTTTAATTATGCTGATTTCTAAGTTTGAAAAGACGAAAGATTTATCCGTAAAAGAAGAAATCATCGATTTCTATCTTAAACATCTGGATTTCATCAATAATTGGGATCTGGTTGATACGAGCTGTTATAAGATTTTAGGTCGATATGCTTTTGAAAATCAGAAAGAAAACCTTTTGAGAGAACTTGCTGATTCCGACCAAATGTGGCACAAAAGAATTGCTGTTGTTGGAACTATGCATTATATAAAAAAGGGTTCATTTGAACTGACGAAAGAGTTTGTAACGCAAAATCTACATCATCCGCACGACTTAATGCACAAAGCAAACGGTTGGCTTTTAAGAGAAATGGGAAATAAAAATGAGGCAGAGTTGATATCTTATTTAAATCAATATTACAAAGAAATGCCAAGAACCTGCCTTCGTTATGCCATCGAAAAATTAGATGAAGAATTACGTCAGGATTATCTGAAAGGCAGAATTTAAACATGATTGATTTCACCTTTTGAAGAGGTAAATTAAAAATAAGTAAATTTGCGTTTCAACACGAACTTATGAAAATATATTTCAGGCATATTTTTCTGCTGATTTCTTTATTTCTTTTGACAAGCTGTTTTGATATTCTTGATAAAGTAAATGTCAAAGCAGACGGAAGCGGAGAATATTCGCTTATTCTGAATGCCAGTAAAAGCAAGACAAGATTGGCTTCCATCTCAAAAATGGAAACCGTAAATGGTAAGAAAGTTCCTAAAAAAGCTGAAATTGAAGCTAAAATTAACGAAGCTGCAAGAATTTTTAAAAGCGTTCCCGGAATTTCAAACGTTAAAACTTCTATGGATTTTGATAATTACATTCTTAAATTAAGCTGTAATTTCAAAAAAATCGAAAATATTAATGCCGGATTAGAGCAGCTGAAAGCAAAAAATATTTTAGGAAAAATGGTTCCTACCCAAATTTATAGTCAGAGTTCAGACAAAAAATCTTTCACGAGAAATAAGATCAATACTTTTAAAAGTGATTACGATAAATTGAGTAAAGCTGATAAAGAGGTTTTTAACGAAGCAAAATACACTTCGATCTTACAGTTTGAAAACACCATTAAATCCCAATCTAATTCCGCCTATTTATTGTCTCCCAACAAGAAAGCTTTAAAGCTGGATGGAAATATCTTAGACTTTATTCTTCAGAAAAAACAGATTCAAAATAATATTATTCTCCAATAACCAACCTCAAAATATGAAATCTCTATTTTTAAAAACACAAACCATTTTTTTAATTCTTTTTGGTTTTGTGCTGACTTTTGCGCAAAATAGCATGAAAATTCCGCAAAATGCAGTTTTTTACATGGAAGTGAACGGAAAACAGCTTAATAAAAAAGTTAACTGGGAAAAATTCAATCCTTTCTTACAGGAAATTACCAAAGATAAAGGCAAAAATAAAAAAGCTTCGTGGAACGATTATTCCAAAACGGGGATAAAATACGATGCAACTCAGTATCATTACGCAACAATGAATGATTCTGTGAAATCTTACAACACCCATTTTACTTTAGAAAATCCGGAAAAGTTTCAGGAATTTATCAATTCGGTAAAGAAAAAAGGACAGGAAGTAACCAAGAAAAATAATTACTCATACGTTGATATCGAAGATGATATTTTTGTCGCTTGGAGCGGAAACCGCGCAGTTTTGAGTTTGATGAGCTATGATAAACCATATAAATGGAATGATGATTATGCGATTGACAGCGCTGCAACGGTTGTTGATACTGTAGCTGTTGCGATTGATAGTGTGGCTGCAGCTTATGAGGAAGAAGTAAAGCCTTTTGATTATAAAGAAGAGATTAAATATCTGAAAGACGATATTAAATATTTAAAAGAAAGCATTAAAGATAATAATGCTGAAATTCTAAAACTTCAGAAAGACATTAAATATCTTGAAAAACACCATAAATATCCTGAAGAAAAGAAAGAACCGGAAATCACCGAAGCGATAAAAGATTCTACTTACACACCAAATGTAGAAGTTTTGCCGCCGCCAATTTCGCAGGATGATTATTATAGTGAAGATCATTATGAAGTAGATTCCAGTTATCAGAAAGAAATGGATTCGCTGAATATTGAAAAATTTAAAATCGTTAAAAAGTTTGCAGAAGATAGCTTTAATCTGTATTTCAATTCAAATGGTGAGCTTTCGGTGACTAAAGACATGTTGAGTTTCAGAGATCCGAATTCTGATGTTTTTATCTATGCAGATTACGGAAAGATTATGAATGAAGGAATCTACGGAAAAATGCCTGCAAACTTCAATTTTACAGGTATTTTAGGTAAAATGTATAATTCGAATACTTCTTATAATCTGTATTTCGATAAAGATAAAGTAAGACTCGTTAATAATTATCAGCATAAAGATTCTGAAACCCAAAAGAATATTTCTGAGGTTTATAAAGGGAAGAAGAACAAAAAACTGGCTGCTTTAATCAATGATAAAAGTGTGGGTTATTATGTGATGAATGTGAATGGTTCTAAATATTTTGATATGATGTATGGTTTGTTGAAAAATACAGGGGAAACTGAATATCAGAAAGAAATGGAACTGATGATGGAAACAATGAAAATTGTTTTGGATGAAGAAGCTATTGCAAAAATTGCTCCCGGAAACGGAATTTTCGTTCTGAATGAATTGAAATCTAAAAACGTAGAATACACCGATTACGATTACGATGATGATTACAACGAGAAAGAAGTAAAGAAAACCAAAGATGTGATGGTTCCCGATTTTACGTTTGCCTTCGCTACGGAAAACGAAAACTATTGGAAGCGTGTTTTCAATGTACTGACTTCCAATAAAGCTTTTGCCAAAAATTTCTCTAAAAATGGAGAGTTTTACGTCTTTAAAGACGAGAAGAATAAGAACGGATATGTTGATCAGTTATTTTTCACCGTGAAAGAAGGAATTGTTTATGTAACGACTTCAAAAGAGAATGTCAATACCAACAATCAGTCTGAAATTTCTAAGCAGTGGATGAAAGATTCTTCTAAATATCCATTGTCCGGAAGATTAAATATTCAGAAGCTTTTGATTGGTTTAGACAAAGAATTTAAAAGTAAATCTGAAAGAAAAACCCTTGACTTCTTAAGAAAAAATGTAGGTGAAGTTTATTTTAAAACTGAAGCAAAAGGCGGAAGCATTCAGACGGAAATGAATTATAATATTAAAAATTCTTCAGAAAACAGTTTGATGTATTTCTTCGATTTATTTGATGAAATATACAAGATTTCAGAGTCTGAAAAACCTTCAAAAACGTTATAAACGGTATCAATAGAAACGGGCTAAAGCCCGTTTTCTTAATTTTAATGTAAATTGGCTGTAGCCAAAAAAGATAATTTTGTAAAAAATTTATGAAGAAAAAATATATTTTTCTTGTCATCATAATCCTGCTTTCGGTTGGAATTTATTTTCTTTTTTTTCATAAAGATAAAAGTTTAAAATATATTCCTGAAAATGCAGATGTTGTTGTTTGGGTTGATGTTAAAAAAGCAATAAGACAATATGTTTTCAGCTTTTTAACGCATCCTTCAAAATGGTTTGAAGATTCTAAAAAAGATAAAAACAAAATCTCTATTTCAGATTCCGGTTTAGAAATCCCGGATTTTCTGCAGATTTTTCATTTAAGCAACACCAAAATCTCTGAATGGTACACTGTTTTAGAAATCAAAGACAAAGCGAAGTTTTCAGCATTTTTAAAGAATCGCCAATTTGTAAATACTGGAAAAGATCAATTTAAAAACAACCAGTTTTTCATAAAAATTGATGGCGAAAAATGTATTGTAGGAACATCAAACCTGAATTTTAAGAATATCGGGAAATCATTATCACAAAAATCCAGAAAGCAGGTTTTGAATGCAGATTCTTTTATGAATGATGGTTTAGGAAGCGTTTCTTTTATTTCGGAATTGCGCACACAAAACTTTTCAATCAATGTAAAAGATGACGAAATTGAAATTAAAAACGAAACGAATTCTATCGATTTTGAATCATTAATTTCAGATTTAAATAATGAAAATCAATTTCTTAATGCTGAATTAGATTCAGAAAACATCAAAAAAATAAGTTCTGTTTTTAAAGAAAATGTTTCAGATTCTTTATCGGTTAATCAGTTGAAAATGAGTGCCAATCTTGCCGAAGTAAACGACACGATTATCAGTTATGGTTACGATGATAATTTTAATGAAATTGAAAAAATCTCTTATCAGAAAATCGTTCAGCCTGATTATGAAATTCTGCTTCAATGTTCCAATCCCAATAAAACTTTGGAATATTTTCAGCGTAAAAGATGGATGAATGCGCAAAATCAGTTGACGGCAATTCCTTTTCAACCGAATTTAATTAGTTCGGATAAGAATCAGATTTCTATAAAATCTACCAGAAAATCTGTAAAATTGAGCGAAACAAAAAAACAAAACTATATTTTCGTCAAGAATAATCCTCTCTTGTTTTCATCGTTTAAAACTTTAGACAATCAATTTTTTAAAAACGCAGAATATCTTTTTTATGGAAATAAAAATCAGGACTACACGGTGAAAATTAAATTTAAGAAAGAAAAATATCCATTAATTTTAAGATAAAACAAGATGTGTCCTCCTGAAATTGCTTTACTGAAAACATGTACACATTACTTTCTGCATTTGGCTTTTCCTGCAGTTATAGCTTTTGTTTTTTATCGTAATCAATGGAAAAGAGTTTATCTTATTCTGTTGGCGACAATGTTGGTTGATCTCGATCATTTATTTGCAGATCCTATTTTCGATCCCGACAGAATGAGTGTAGGTTTTCATTTTCTGCATTCTTATTACGCGATTGCAGTGTATTTTTTATTGCTCTTTTTTAAAGGAAATTTAAGAATTATCGGCATTGGTTTGCTCTTTCATATGCTGACCGATTTTCAGGATTTTGTTTTGTGGTGTCATTAATTTCTAGACTCTCGCTGAGCTGAAAAATTTCTTCACTGTCATTTATTCTCAATCTAGATTTTGTAAGAAGCATTCACGGAAATAGGGTAGAACTACTCAACGGAAAATCTATTTCTATTTCAACCAGTAAAAAAAGAAGAGCTTTTTAGATTGTTGGGGGTGTAATTTGTTTTTTGCGGTGTATTTTTTGCTTCTCTTTTTAAAGAATTTAAAAATAAATGGAATTGGCTGCTGTTTTTCATGTTGCTTGATTTTCAGTATTTTGAATGATTTTCTTATTAAAATATTATTAATATTTTCTTTTAAGATTGTGAATTCGATAGATTTTTTGTATTTTAGAGTCACTTTATGAAGCCAAAAGAATTTTTACAATACACCTATATTTTTCCCGTTCTTGCTGTAATTTACTACTTCGCAGGATTCATGGGGAAAGGACTTATTTCTGATATTATTGCAGGAATTTTATTAACCGGAAGTGTTTTATCTGCGGTACATCATGCAGAAGTAGTTGCTCACAAAGTTGGCGAACCTTACGGAACGATTATTTTAGCGCTCTGTATCACAATTATTGAAGTCGCGCTTATTGTTTCGCTGATGGTTGCAGGTGGAGAACAGGCTATTACTTTAGCCAGGGATACGGTTTTTGCGGCCGTAATGATTATCCTCAACGGAATTATTGGTATTTGTGTATTGGTGGGTGGTGTAAAATATTTTGAACAGTTTTTTGCCCGAACTTCTGCCACAACGTATCTCGTAAGTATTGTTTCTATTTTGGTGATTACTTTAGTTCTTCCCAATTTTACTTCAAGCGTCAATGGACCTTATTATAATAATGCGCAATTGGTTTTTGTTTCTATTGCCTGTCTTGTGATTTATGGAGTCTTTTTAATGGTACAAACCGTGAGACACAGAAGTTATTTTGTTCCAGCAGACGGAAATGCAGAAGAACACTTTATACCAAATAAAACACAGGCAATTGTAAGCTTTTTCTTATTGGTTATATGTCTGATTATTGTTGTTTTAATGGCAAAAGGTCTTTCTAAAACAATCGAAGATATGGTGCAAAGTATGGGAGCTCCAAAATCTTTAGTGGGTGTTATTATTGCAGGGGTTGTGCTTCTTCCGGAAGGTTTGGCGGCAATTCGAGCAGCAAGAAATAATCAGTTTCAGTCGAGTTTAAATTTGGCTTTAGGATCCGCTTTAGCAAGTATTGGATTAAGTATTCCTGCAATTTCTGCGGTGAGTATTATGTATGATATTCCTTTGGTTTTAGGTCTTGATAAGAAAGATATTATACTTCTTACTTTGTCTGTATTTATCGTGATGTTATCCTTAAGCCGAGGGAAAACCAACGTTTTGTACGGAACTGTTTTGTTAGTCAATTTAGCAGCCTATATTTTTACCGTAATCGTTCCGTAGCTTTAAACTCGAAACAGAAAACTCGGAATTCTACATTTTTCTCGCCATTTCCATTTTGTAAGCCATCAGATTGGCAATGTTTTCAGATTTTGTGATGGCCATAGAAGCATTTTGACCTGTAAAGTTCTCTTCAATTGTTTGTTTCCATAATTCAAGCCATCTTTCAAAATGTCTTTTTTCCATCGCTTCTAATTGGTTGATGGGAAAATGTACCGCCATCGGATTTCCTTTGTAGCTCATTTGCCCGAAAAGAATGCTTTCCCAGAATGAATACATTTTTGGTAAATGTTTATCCCAATCTACTTTTATAATGTCTTTAAAGAAGAAACCAATCGTTTCATCTTTTACTACTTTGTCGTAAAATGAATTAACCAATAACTCTATATCTTCTCTTGATTCTAAATTTTTCATTGTAATGAATTTACCTTATCAAATTTAGTTTAATTCTAAATCTTAAAGAAGCTCCTTCAATTGATAAAATTCATGAAAACAATATTTTATCTTTGTAGTCTGCTTTTCGGCATATTAAAAAAAATGAATTGAATTTAGACTTTTATAAAACCCAGGCTTTACAGAAACAGAAAGAACACAAAAAGTTTTTGGATGGTTTAAAGAAAAAACCGCCTAAAAACCTGGATTATGTTGTTCAGGAAACTCATGAGGAAGTCTTTGAGAAAGTAGACTGTCTTCAGTGTGCTAATTGCTGTAAGACGACTGGGCCACTTTATGTCGAAAAAGATATAGAAAGAATTTCAAAACATCTACGCATGAAACAGGCAGACTTTGAAGCTAAATTTCTGCGTGTAGATGAAGATAATGACAAAGTTTTACAGAATCTTCCGTGCTATTTTTTGAATGATGATAATACGTGTTCTATCTACGAAGTTCGGCCAAAAGCATGCAGAGAATATCCGCATACAGACCGGAAAAAGATCTATCAGATCAATCATTTAATGATAAAAAATACGGTGATCTGTCCGGCTGCTTTTGAGTTTGTAGAAAGTATGATGAAGAATTTAAACAAATAAGATTATCATTCAAGGTTTAATGTTTAATGTTTTTAAGATAGCAGTCCTACGGACTGCGCCATTCATGCACGAAACTATTTCTACACAGATACGGCTCCTACGGAGCCTAACCTCTTTTAACTCAACTTTTATTTATTTCAGAGATTCTGAATTGTACCATTTTTTCAATCAAATCCAAAGGTAAATCTTCTTTTAACGGAAACTGCACCGCACCTTTAGAAAACTTATACTTTCTTTCAATAAAATCATTTTCAAAATGTACAATTGCTTCCGGAAGCGGATAAAAACCAATGTGATTTTTATAAGCTGCAAAATAAACCAAAGGCTTGTTTTTATATTTGAAAGCAGGCATTTGGTAGCTGATATACTCTTTCAAATCTGGGTTTTGGGAGTGTATTGCTTTTCTTAAAATCTCCATTTTCAACTGTACTTCTTCGGGAAAGAGAAGAAAATATTCATTAAAGTTTGTGAATGTATCTTTCATAGGAAATATTTTCATAAAAATAAAAAAAGCGCTGAACTGGACATTCAACGCTTTCCTCTTTCACTATTACTTTTTTCCCATTTATAATCCCGGGACAGGTTGTAAGAAAAAAGGTCGGGAAAACTTCCCAACCTTTATATTTTATACTACTCCTTGAGCAAGCATTGCTTCAGCTACTTTTACAAATCCGGCGATGTTAGCGCCTTTTACGTAGTTTACATAGCCGTCTTCCTCTTTACCGTAGTCTCTACAAGCTTTGTGGATTCCGATCATAATCTCTTTCAATCTTGCGTCAACTTCCTCAGAAGTCCAGTTTAGTCGGATTGAGTTTTGAGTCATTTCTAATCCTGAAGTAGCTACACCACCTGCGTTAGAAGCTTTCCCTGGAGAGAACAATACTTTGTTTTCAAGGAAATAATTAATAGCATCTAAAGTTGAAGGCATATTAGCAGCTTCAGTTACACAAACGCAACCATTTTCTACCAATAATCTTGCATCTTCTAAATGAAGTTCGTTCTGAGTTGCAGAAGGGATTGCTACATCACACTTCACTTCCCAAGGACGTTTTCCAGCGTGGAATACAGCTGAAGGATATTTTTTAGCATAATCTTCGGCTCTGTTATTTCCTGAAGCTCTAAGCTCTAACAAATAATCAATTTTTTCACCGTCAATTCCGTCTTTATCGTAAATATAACCGTCCGGTCCTGAAAGTGTAACCACTTTACCACCTAGTTCGTTTACTTTTTTGATAACTCCCCAAGCTACGTTTCCGAAACCTGAAACAGTTACTGTTTTATCTTTAAAAGTTTGTCCGATAGTTTTCAACATTTGCTCAGCAAAGTAAACAACACCGTAACCAGTCGCTTCAGGACGGATTAATGAACCACCGTAAGCAAGACCTTTTCCGGTAAGAACTCCTGTAAACTCGTTTCTTACTTTCTTGTACTGACCGAATAAATATCCGATTTCTCTTGCTCCAACACCGATATCTCCTGCAGGAACGTCAGTTTCAGGACCAATGTGCTTGCATAATTCTGTCATGAAAGCCTGGCAAAAACGCATTACTTCCATATCAGATTTTCCTTGAGGATCGAAGTCTGAACCACCTTTTCCACCTCCCATTGGAAGCGTAGTCAAAGAGTTTTTGAATACCTGCTCGAAAGCTAAGAATTTAAGCACAGAAAGGTTTACAGTAGGGTGGAAACGAATTCCTCCTTTGTAAGGTCCGATTGCAGAGTTCATCTGAATTCTGAAACCTCTGTTTACCTGAATTTCACCTTTGTCATCAACCCATGGAACTCTGAAAATAATAATTCTTTCCGCTTCAGCCATTCTCTCTAGGAGCTTCATTCCGGTATATTCTTTTCTGGTCAAGATAAACGGAATTACAGTTACAGCAACTTCTTTTACTGCCTGTAAAAATTCCGGTTCGTTAGGATTTTTTGCCTCAATTTTAGCAATAAACTCCTGGATTTTCTGGTCAATATTATATTGTTCCATATTAGGTAGGGTTGAATATTATGCCAACAAATTTAATTTTTTTTTCAAGATTCACAATAGCATATTTGATAATTGCTGAAAATTGAATAATAATGAATCAAAATATTATTAAATTAATAATTTTAAACTAAATTTTATTAAAAATTAAATGTTATATATGAAATAATGAAATATTAAGAAATCGTTAATTCTTACATTGCTATAAATTGTCTCCCGGAAAACGATTTTACTTTTCCCAAAAGCTCTAATTCTAAAATTACAGGCAATAATTTGTGCGAAGACACCGATATTTTCTCTGCTAAATCGTCTAAGGAGATGTGTGGGTTTTCTGAGATGTTTTTATATATTAATTCTTGATTTTCAGATAATTGAATTGTAATTTTGCTGTGTGGGAAAAGCTCTTCTATTTTTTCTTTAGGATCATTAAATCCGAGCAGATCTAGCAAGTCTTTAATGGTGGAAATTGCGGTCGCTTTATTCTGAAAAATTAAATGATTGCATCCTTGACTGTATTTGTCACCGATTCTTCCGGGAAGAGCAAAAACATCTCTGTTATAAGTGTTTGCGAAGGTCGCTGTACTGACAGATCCACCTCCGAATGCTGTTTCTACAACAATAGTCGCAGGAGAAATTCCGGCAACAATTCTGTTTCTTTGTATGAAATTTTCACGGTCTGGCTTTCTTGACGAATTAAATTCGGTAAGCAATCCTCCATTTTCTTCAAGAATTTTTTCTGAAAGTTTTTTGTTTTTGGAAGGGTAGAAGGTGTGGAAACCATGTGCTAAAACTCCGATGGTAGGAATCTGATGTTTTAAAGATTGCTCATGAACTTCTTTGTCAACACCCAAAGCCAAACCGCTGACAGAAATAAACTGATGGGATTTTGATTCTTCAAAAAAATCTTCAATGAATTTTTTCCCGTAAGACGTTATATTTCTGGTTCCGACTAAACTTATAGTTTTTAAATTGGTTTCAAAGCTTCCTTTCTGATAAAGTATTGCAGGAGCATCATCACATTCATTTAATAAAAAAGGAAGGTCGTTTTGATGACGCAAATTAATTTTTATGGAATTTTTTTCGCAAAATGAAAGTTCTTTTTCGGCAAATTTAAGATGTTCGGTATTTCCAATATCTGAAATGATTTTTGTACCGATTCCGTCGGTTTTGCTGAGTTCCTTTTTAGAAGTTTTCCAAACATTTTCTGCTGTTCCAAAACGGTGTACAAGTTTGGAAAAATTAATATCACCAATAAAATTACACTCGCGAAGAGCGATAGAATAAAGATGTTCTTCAGAATACATTTGTGTTATTTTATTCAAATGTAGCAAATTAGGATTTATTTTCGCCTTAATTCTTCCAAATAATCCCAAACATCTTCATTTTTTTTATAAGGCAATTCCAGGAAATCATCGGGATGGTTTTCTTTGTATTCCTGCCAAAGTTTATCATCTTTTTCGCTGTAGTAATTGGGGAATTCCCAGATATATCTTTTTTTCTTTTCTCCTGATCCTTTAAAAATATAAGCCATTGCGCTTCCCATTAACGCACCTGATAAATGAGCCTGCCAAGAAATTTTACTCGGTTCGTTAAGATTATTAAAAAGCTCTTCAGGAAACATTCCCCAGATTAAGCTTCCATAATATAAAACAACCAGAAGTGAAATTGTCAAAAGCTTCATATTCCATTTAAAAACGCCACTAAAAAAAAGAAAAAACGCCAATACATAAACAACACCACTCGCTCCAATGGTGCATGTGTAATTATACTCTCCTGTCATAATATCGATGGGAGGCAAGAGCCAAAGAAGAAGACCTGTACTTATCCAACCCATCACAAAAACTTTGGTGGCTACTTCAGAATAAAACTGATACAATAAAAACATAAGCACTGCAATCGGGATAGAATTTCCTATAATATGATCGATACTGCCATGTAAAAGAGGCGAAGTTATGATTCCCAATAAACCTTCAGGCAAAAGCGGAATAATTGCCCCGAAACAGCTCGAGAAAAATCCCAATGTCTGCAAAAGGTATCCAAACCACATTGCAGCAAGCATCAATAAGGGAGCGATAAATGCTTTTTTGTGAATTATATTTTTAATCATACGGGTAAGATGTCAAATCAAAAGCCAAGTATAAATTTCGGAAATTTTGGCGATGATTTGGGATATTGCAATTGATTTAAGACAAAAAGTAATGATTTTAAAATGAAATATTTACAGATGAGAGATTTCTGCATCAGGTTTTCTAAAAATGTCCTGAAAATAATTTTACTTATTTTTGTGGCGTAAAAATTTTGGATTTATGAGAAAGATTTTCATGTTATTTTTTATTTATCTAAGTGTAAGTTCTTTTGCACAGGTAATTATCAGTGATTCTGCAGCAGTTGATACTATTAAAAAGCCAAGACATTGGTCTGTTCTTGCCAAGAATAGCGTGATGTTTAATCAGGCAGCTTTTTCTAACTGGGTTGGTGGTGGAGCTAATAATGTGGGGTGGCTTGCAAGTGCAAATTATAATCTTACCTATGAAAAAGGGCGCCATCTTTGGGAAAATATTATCATCTTAAATTATGGACAAAATACTACAAAAGGAATTGGTACCAGAAAAACACAAGATGTTCTTAATTTTTCTACAAACTACGGTAGACAGTTTTCAAAAAGCTGGTATGTTTCTGCGGGAGCAAGTTTGCTTTCTCAGTTTTCGGGAGGTTTTGAAGATGGAAATAATCCAGAAGCAAAAAAAATATCAAATTTTATGGCTCCGGGTTATGTGAATGCCGGTTTAGGGATAACTTATAGACCTGATGAAAATCTCACGGTAACTTTAAGACCTGCCAACGGAAGGTTTACATTTGTCCTCGATAAAGAGCTTCAGCTTGCCGGAAATTATGGACTAAAGTCGGATGGTGATTTTTTCCTGATGCAGCTCGGTTTTCTTGGTTCTGCAATCTATAAAGTAAAGTTGATGGAAAATATTGAAATGACCAATACAGCTTCTATATTCTCAAATTATCTTGATAAACCAGATCATATGGTGCTTTCGTACAATATGCTTTTAAATATGAAAATCAATAGGTTTATCTCTTCCATCGTTACAGTCGACGTAATGTATGATCATAATCAGATACAAAAAACGCAGCTGAAACAAACACTGGGAATAGGATTTGCGTATAATATTGATAATGGTGTAAAACGTTCGGCAAGAAAAGATAATCAATGGTGGTTAAAGAAATAATCTAAAAATAAATATCAGGAAAAGTAATTCAGATTTGAGTTACTTTTTTTATGCTTAAAATTGTGATTTTTTTAATTTAATTAAATCTTGTTAAGATAAGTTATATTTTTAATACCTTAGATAAACATAAATGATACTGATTTGCATGAAATAGTATGTATTTTTTATTTAAAAGAAATAAACCATTTTTAAAATAAATTAATCATGAGAAAAATTTTATTGCCAATTTCCATATTTCTGGGAATGTATGCTTCTGCTCAGGAAACAAAAGTTGATTCACCAGCAACAGATACTTTAAAAGCATGGTCTATTCAGGCTCAAAATACATTAATGCTCAATCAGGCTGCCTTTTCAAATTGGGTAGGTGGTGGAGCCAACAATGTAGGCTGGCTTGCCGGAGTAAACTATAATCTTACTTACGAAAAAGGCAAATATCTTTGGGAAAACATTATTGTTTTGGGATATGGACAAAATAATACTAAAGGAGTAGGAACACGAAAAACTCAGGATGTCATTAATCTATCAACCAATTTTGGGAAAGAATTTGTAAAAAACTGGTATCTTTCTGCAGGTGCAAGTTTACAATCTCAGTTTGCAGCTGGGTACGAAGATGGAAATAATCCTGAAGCCGCTAAACTTTCAAATTTTATGGCTCCCGGTTTTGTGAATATTGGTGTTGGTGTTACGTATCGCCCAAATGATAATTTTACAATGACTTTAAGACCAGCCAACGCAAGAATGACTTTTGTTCTGGATGAAGAACTTCAAAAAGCAGGAACTTATGGTTTGAAAAATGATGGCGATTCTATGCTGTTTCAGTTCGGTTTCTTGGGAACGGCTATTTATAAAATGAAATTAATGGAAAATATCAGTCTGATTAATACAGGTTCAGTATTTTCAAATTATATAGATCATCCGGAAAGGTTGGTGCTTTCTTATGGTGCTGTTTTAAATATGAAGATCAACAGATTTATTTCGACCAATATTACCGTTGATGTTTTGTATGATCACAATCAGATCCAGAAAACTCAGTTGAAACAAACTTTGGGGGTTGGTTTTGCCTATAATATTGATAATGGAGTGAAAAGATCTGAAAGAAAAGATAATCAGTCTTGGTTGAAGAAATAATTTTAGTATAAATAAAAAAGGAAGCACTTCCAATCGAAGTGCTTCCTTTTTTTATATATTTTTTTGAGTTTAAAACTCAATATTAACTTCCAGTTTTTCTGTCAAAAGCTTTGAAATTTTCTCCTTTAAAGGCTCGATGTCGATATTCTGCATTGCATCGTTTGCAAAAGCAAATAACAATAAAGCCTGAGCTTCTTTTTTAGAAATTCCTCTTGCTCTCAAATAAAATAAAGCATCTTCATTCAGCTGTCCAACAGTACAACCGTGAGAACACTTCACGTCGTCTGCAAAAATCTCCAACTGAGGTTTTGTATCAATTGTAGCTCCTTCGCTTAAAAGAACGTTATTATTCTGCTGATAAGCATTGGTTTTTTGGGCAATTTTATCTACAAAAACTTTTCCGTTAAAAACTCCGTGAGATTTATCTTTAAAAATACCTTTATAATTCTGGTAACTTTCACAGTTTGGCTGATTGTGGTGAACCGCAGTGTGGTGATCTACCAACTGATCTTTACCGATAATCGTGATTCCGTTCATGAAAGAATTGATATTCGATCCGTTTTGAATAAAATCTAAATTGTTTCTAACGATTTTTCCGCCAAAAGAAAAAGTATTGACTGTCGTTAAACTGTCTCTTTCCTGTTTTGCAAAAGTATGATCTACCAAATAAGAAGTATCGTTGTCATTCTGTAATTTATGCCAATCTGCTTTTGCATTTGGTGATGTGAAAATTTCTGTCACAGAATTGGTGAAAACATAAGTTTCATCAAAATTGTGGTGGCTTTCAATCACTTCAACTTTTGCTCCTTCTTCTACAATCAATAAATTTCTTGTGTTATAGAAAGTGTTTTCTTCTTGATTTTGAGAAAGATAAAAAACGTGAATTGGTTTTTCAATCACAACATTTTTAGGCACTTTCAGGAAAAAACCGTATTTACAGTAAGCTTGATTTAAGTTGGTAAAAGCTAAATCTTTTGCTGCAATTGTATTGAAATAGGTATCGAAAACATCTTTGTGATTTTCGTCATTCAAAGCGTAATTGAATGATAAAAACTCTGCGTTTTCAATAGAAATCTTAGAAAGCTCTTTGTGAAGCTGGCCGTTTACAAAAACGATCCAGTCAAAATTTTCTTCTCCAAAATGTAGCTCATCAAGTTGCTCTTTGGTGATGTTATGACTTTCTTTCGGGAAAAAATTATAATCTTTCTCGATGATTTCTTTAATATTGGTATATTTATATTCTTCGTCTTTCTTCGTAGGAAAACCAAGTTTAACAAATTTCCCTAATGCTTCAACTCTCGTTTCATCTAAAAAACGGTGACGAAGGGTACTAAGAAATTCGCTGTGATTATTTAAAATTTGCTCTGATAACATATTTGAGATTTGAAGTTTGAGATTTGAAATTGTGAATGAAAACCTTTTGGCTAATCATCATTTCGGTTAAATTTATTTCCCTTATGAGTTGATTTTTTCAAATAAGTAATAAATCCCGATAGTTTTTTTGAAATCTCAAGACTTTCATTTTTAAGTTTTATAAATGTTTCACTGTCTAAATATTGTCTGTCATATGCTCTTATCAACTGAGAACGAACTTCTCCAGCCGAGCCTTTAGACATTGTCAGAAAATTGACAAATTCACGATTCCCTTCTCTTTCAAAGCCTTCTGCAATATTATCCATTATTGAAGAAGCAGCTCTGTCAATCTGAGATTTATCGTGATGTAGAAATTTTTCGTTTTGCAGACAATTTTGATATATTGATTGGCAGAAATTCCGAGAACTCTGCCAAATTTCTAAATCTTCAAAATTATTTATTGTCCCCAAAATGTCAAATTTCAAATATCGAATTTCAAATTAATTGAGTAGCCAGTCGTAACCTTTTGCTTCTAATTCTAATGCTAAAGATTTGTCGCCTGTTTTAATGATTTTTCCGTTCGCTAAAACGTGTACATAATCAGGCTGAATATAATTAAGCAATCTTTGATAGTGCGTAATCAAAAGAATTGCATTTCCTTCGTTTTTGAAAGTGTTTACACCATCTGCAACGATTCTCAATGCATCGATATCTAATCCTGAATCTGTCTCATCCAAAATAGCTAATTTAGGATTTAGCATCATCATCTGGAATATTTCGTTTCTTTTTTTCTCACCTCCTGAAAAACCTTCGTTCAATGATCTAGAAAGGAAATCTTTTTTAATCCCTAATTTTTCAGATTTCTCACGAATCATTGCCAACATTTCTTTTGCAGGCATTTCTTCTAATCCGTTTGCTTTTCTGTTTTCATTTAGAGCAGCTTTAATGAAATTGGTCACAGAAACTCCAGGAATTTCTACAGGATACTGGAAAGAAAGGAAAATACCTTTGTGAGCTCTTTCTTCAGGAGCATCTTCGATGATGTTTTCACCATCAAATAAAATTTCACCTTCAGTAACTTCGTAATCTTCTTTCCCTGCAATTACAGAAGAAAGAGTAGATTTTCCGGCTCCGTTTGGTCCCATGATTGCATGAACTTCGCCCGGTTTTATTTCAAGATTGATACCTTTTAATATCTGTGCGCCATCTTCAATTCTGGCGTGTAAGTTTTTAATATTAAGCATTATATATGTTTAAAACTTTTTTATAATTTATGTTATCTTTTCGACGAATAAGAATTTTTTATAGAGATTCTTCACTCCATTTTATTTCGTTCAGAATGACAAAAACTTGTCAGACTGAGCGGAGCAGAAGTGTTATCCAACAGAACCTTCCAAGGAAATCTCCAATAATTTCTGAGCTTCAATGGCAAATTCCATTGGAAGTTTATTTAAAACTTCTTTACTGAAACCATTTACAATTAAAGCAATTGCTCTTTCCGTATCGATACCTCTTTGGTTACAGTAGAAAATCTGGTCTTCACCGATTTTTGAAGTTGTAGCTTCATGTTCTAACTGTGCAGTTGGATCTTTAATCTCGATGTAAGGGAAAGTATGTGCCCCACATTCGTTACCCATCAATAATGAGTCACATTGCGAGAAGTTTCTTGCTCCTTTTGCAGAAGGCATTACTTTTACCTGTCCTCTGTATGAGTTTTGAGATTTTCCTGCAGAAATTCCTTTAGAAATAATCGTTGATTTTGTATTCTTTCCAATATGGATCATCTTTGTACCGGTATCCGCATATTGATGATTATTGGTTACCGCAATAGAGTAGAACTCACCGATTGAACCATCACCTTTTAAGATACAAGAAGGATATTTCCAAGTTACAGCAGAACCTGTTTCAACCTGAGTCCAAGAGATTTTTGCTTTATACTCGCAAAGCCCTCTTTTGGTTACGAAATTGAAAACTCCACCTTTTCCTTCTTCATTTCCTGGATACCAGTTTTGAACGGTAGAATATTTAATTTCAGCATTATCCATTGCAATTAGTTCTACAACGGCAGCATGAAGCTGATTTTCGTCTCTTGACGGAGCGGTACAACCTTCCAGATAAGATACATAACTTCCTTCATCTGCAATAACAAGTGTTCTTTCAAACTGACCTGTTCCTGCCTGATTAATTCTGAAATAAGTTGAAAGTTCCATTGGACATCTTACACCTTTTGGAATATAGCAGAAACTTCCATCAGAAAATACTGCGGAATTTAATGCTGCGTAAAAGTTATCTCCTCTCGGAACTACTTTTCCAAGATATTTTCTTACCAAATCCGGGTGATTTTTGATTGCCTCAGAGATTGAGCAGAAGATAATTCCTTTCTCAGCTAATGTATCCTGGAATGTTGTTTTTACAGAAACAGAATCGATTACGATATCAACAGCAACACCCGAAAGTCTTTTCTGTTCTTCGATATTGATTCCTAATTTTGCAAAAGTTGCCAATAATTCCGGGTCAACTTCATCTAAGCTTTCCAATTCAGGCTTTGCTTTTGGCGCAGCGTAATATTTTATTGCTTGAAAATCTGGTTTTTCGTATTTGATATTCGCCCAAGTAGGCTCAGTCATTTTCAACCAAATCTTAAATGATTCCAAACGCCATTCTGTCATCCATTCCGGCTCTTCTTTCTTCGCAGAAATTGCACGGACAATGTCTTCATTTAAACCAATTGGGAAATCTTCGTAGTCAATCTTGGTTTCCCAACCAAATTCATATTTTTTATTTTCTAAGTCGACTCTTAAATCGTCTTCAGTATATTTACTCATTTTAATAGATTTTAGAAATTAGAAATAAGATTCAGATAGTTCCAAATCAATAGTTCCAATGTCTAATTATAAGCTAAAACTCTCTCCACAACCACACGTTCTGGATGCATTAGGATTATTAAAAATAAATCCTTTTCCATTTAAACCTCCGGAATATTCTAAAGTGGTACCTGCCAAGTAAAGTATAGATTTTTTTTCAACAACGATTTTTATTCCGTTATCTTCAAAAATCTGATCTGTTTCGTTTTGTTTATTGTCGAAACCTAACATATACTCCAGTCCTGAACATCCACCGCTTTTTACCCCAACTCTTATATAATCTTCAGCAGGGTTAAAGCCATCTTCTGTCATCAGTTGAATCGCTTTTACCTTTGCCTGATCTGAAACCTTTATCATTGTATTAATTTAGAATGATTTAATCTTGCAAAAATACAAACAATAATCAGTAAATAAAAATCGACGTTTTTATTTTATCGATTTTTATCATCGATGCTTTAACTTTGATGTGTATTTAAAATCAAAACTATAAATCAGGAAAATAATGAAAAAATTGGGCATCCTTGCTGTAGCCTTACTTGCGCAGGTTACTTTCGCACAAACTAACAGATTTGTTTATCAGGTAACCTCAAAACCAGATATCAATAATAAAAGTGATATTAAAACTGAAAATGCTTATTTAGACATTTCAGCAGAAAAATCAATGTTCTATTCTGAGAATAGAATTAAAAGAGATTCTGTAATGAAAGCCAACTTTCAAAGTGGTGGAGCGAGAGGTTTTAACAGAGAACAAATGGATGGTTTGAGAACGAATATTAATTATTCAATCGAAAAAAATAAAAAAGATCAGAAAATTATTTACAAAGATCGTTTGGGTAGAGATCAATATTCTTACGAAGAAGATAGACCTCTGAACTGGAAAATTTTATCTGAAACCACAAAAATTGGTGATTATAAAGTACAAAAGGCGGAAACAGATTTTGGCGGAAGAAAATGGACGGCATGGTTTACTACAGATCTTCCTTATCAAGATGGACCTTATAAATTCAGCGGGCTTCCCGGTTTGGTTGTAAAAGCGGAAGATTCTACCGGAGATTATTCTTTCGATTTAATGAAAAACTATAAGATTTCTGACTTTCCGGAAATGGTTACATTTGGAAACGTGATGAAAGTAAAAAGAACGGATTATGTAAAACAACAGGAAAAATATAAAACTGATCCGGCGTCTTTTATGAATAGCCAACGTGGAGGTGGAGGAATTTCTGCTCCAATGAGAATTGGAGGCGGTGGAAATCAAAATCCTGCAGATATGAGAAAGCGAATGGAAGAAAGAGCAAAAGAAGAGGCGAAGCGAAATAGTAATCCTATCGAGCTAAAATAAAATAAAACAAAAAGGTCTGAAGAAATTTCTTCAGACCTTTTTTTATCTTAAAAGTTGACTAAAAGTGTCTCCCTGTTTGATGTCTCCTGAATTATATCCTTTCATAAACCATTCTTTACGCTGTGCCGATGAGCCATGGGTAAAGCTTTCCTGATTTACATAACCTTGTGATCTCTTCTGGATATTATCATCACCAACTGCTTCTGCAGCATTGAGTGCTGATTCTAAATCTCCGGGCTCTATAAATGATTTTTCTCTGTCGCCTGTAATTCTAGACCAAAGTCCGGCATAAAAATCTGCCTGAAGTTCTGTTGCTACAGAAATCTGATTAAGCTGTGCTTCAGAATATTTTCCGCTACGTCTTGCTTTATCGGTTTCATTTAAAGTTCCTAAAAGATTTTGTACGTGATGTCCCATTTCGTGTGCTAGAACATAAGCTACGGTGAATTGGGTTACTTTAGCGCCAAATTTCTCTTGTAGCTCATTAAAGAAACTCATATCCATATAAACTGACTGATCTGTCGGACAATAAAACGGGCCCATTGCAGATTGTGCTAATCCACATCCGGAATCTGTGTTGCTTCTGAATAAAACAACTCTTGCCGGTCGATATTGAAGACCATTTTCTGCGAAAACTTTAGTCCAGGTTTCTTCGTTTTCGGCGGTAATCATTTCGATCATCTCACCAATTTTTTTATCAGCTTCTGTAAGCTCTCTTTGCTCAGTCTGCGCTCCGGTATTTGAAACTCCTGAAGAAAGAATTGCAGAAGGATCACCACCCAAGAAAAATACAATAGCAGCGATAATTATTGTGCCTAATCCGCCGCCAACAATTGCACCTCCGCTACCGCCTGAAGCACGTCTGTCGTCTACATTTGTACTTCGGTCTTCAGTCCATTTCATATTAAAATAATTTTAAGAGTAAAGTTAAAATTTTAAATAATATTTTTGTCAAAAATTACAATTAAAGTGAGAAAAATTCAAATTGCTCTTTTGTTTTTTAGTTTAATGGGTATTACTGCCTGTAACGACAGTGAATCCAAAGAAGATGAAGTAAAAGATATTGATAAAAAATCGGCAATCGAAACCGAGCTTTCTGTGCAGCACATCGATACTGCAGATGTTTTAATAACAAAACATAAGATTTGGAAAAATAATAAACTCTTTAAAGAAATTATAAAAAGAGATACTATTCCGAGTTTGGGAGATACATTACAGACTGTGGAAGATGAGGCCGGAAATGAGCATAACGCTAAAGTGAAAAAGGATTACGAATTTTATATAACCGTTCAGTAATGAAAAAGTCTAGTTCTATAAAATTACTTTTCGTCACAGGAATTCTTGCTGCCTGTTCTCAGGAAAAGCCAAAAAATCAATGGGATAAAGAGAAAAAGGTGTACATGAGATCAGATACTACTGCATCTTATTCCAGATCGCATGGTTTTATGACTGGTTTTTTGTTGTATCATGCATTCCGACCTTATGGAGCATACAGCAATGGTGCTTATCAAAAAGCGGGATATTACAGCGATGCAATCAGCGCAAAATCTAATATAGGAAGAAGTTCTTATAAAGGAAATGTGGTAAGAGGTGGATTGGGTAAAAGTGGTTTCAGAGCATCATCTTAAATATTATGAAAAGGATACAATCGCAATTCCGAAAAAATTGGGAACATAAACTTGAAAACCTCGGCTTTGGCTATCATTCTTTGGAAGGGCTTTACTGGGATGAAAGTCATTATTACGAATTCTCATCAGATGAAATTAATAAAATAGAAAATGCAACGACCGAATTGTGGCAGATGTGTCTTCAGGCTGTAGATTATATTATTGAAAAAAATCTTTGGGACAAATTTAATATTCCAGAATGGTTTAGAAATTATATTATTACAAGCTGGGAAGAAGATCATCCTTCGATCTACGGAAGGTTTGATTTTGGTTTTGATGGTGAAAATTTGAAGCTTCTAGAGTTCAACGCAGATACGCCTACCTCTTTATACGAAGGGTCGGTCATTCAGTGGTATTGGCTGCAGGAAATGTTTCCCTACAAAGATCAGTTCAATTCTATTCATGAAAAGCTGGTTGATTATTGGAAGTATCTTAAAAAATACATGAATCCGCATTACATTTATTTTGCTTCATTAACGAATATTGAAGACGTGACCAATGTGGAATATTTACGGGACTGTGCTACACAAGCAGGTTTCGAAACAGAATTTATTCCTATCCAAGATATTGGTTGGGCAGAAGATATTGAGGAATTCATTGCCGGAGACAAAACCATTATGGAATATATTTTTAAATTATATCCTTACGAATGGATCTTGGAAGATGGTTTTGGTGAGAAATTGATCTGCAATAACTTCAGATCTCAGTGGATGGAACCAGCATGGAAAATTCTTCTTTCCTCAAAAGCTATTTTGCCGATTCTTTGGGAATTATTTCCTAATCATCCGTATTTGCTGGAATGTTATTTTGAACCAAAACATTTAAAAGACTTCGTTAAAAAGCCAATCTATTCAAGAGAAGGAGCTAACGTAAGTTTATTTAAAAATAATGTTGCGGTAGAAGAAAATAACGGTGATTATGGCAAAGAAGGTTTTATTTACCAGCAATTATTTGAGCTTCCCAATTTCGATGGAAATTATCCCGTCATCGGAAGTTGGGTTATCGGACAAGAATCTGCAGGAATTGGAATCAGAGAAAGTGTACATTTGATCACTAATAATCAAAGTAGGTTTATCCCTCATTTGATAGATTCAAACAAAATTTACATAAAAGAAAAGGAGCTGTAAAAAGCTCCTTTTTTTATTTCAATAGATTCAGATTTTAATTTCCGAAACCAATGTTTCCTTTTTTATCAGAAAGATTTCTTTTAAAATTGATCATGCTTAAAGCTGTTACTGCTGCTTCAACACCTTTATTTCCTAAATCACCACCGCTTCTTGCAATTGATTGTTCTTTAGTATCATCTGTCAACACACAGAAAATGGTTGGAGTGTCGGTTAAAATATTACAGTCTTTAATTCCCTGTGCAACGGCATCACAAACGAAATCAAAATGAGGAGTTTCTCCTCTGATAACGCATCCGATTGCAATTACTGCATCAAACTTTCGTTCTTTGCAAAGCTGCATGCTTGCGTAATTTAATTCATAAGCTCCGGGAACGGAAAACTGTTTTATATTTTCAGCTTTTACGCCTTCTTTTTCAAGGATTTCTAAAGCTGCATCGCGTAGATTGTATGTTACAAAGTCATTCCACTCAGAAAAAACAATGCCGATAGAAAAATCTTCGGCATTAGTTATATTAAGTGGCTTGTAATCTGAAAGATTAACTGTTGCCATGTTTTAATTTAAATATTTAGTCATTTCGATATAAGAATCAGACATTCCGTTGTCGTAGTCCTGATATTTTTCGTCGATTGTTGCAAAGTATTTTTTAGCTTCTGCATTTTTCTTCATTCCTAAAGCTACAATCCCTGCTTTTCTTGTAAAATAATAAGAAGTATAAGGATCATCAGATGCTGAAGCAGCTTTGTCTAATAATGCTAAAGCCTCATCATTTTTATTAAGACCAGATTTTGCATCTGCCATTGCGCCAAACTTCATTGCCATCAATGTTTTGTTATCAGAAGAAAATTTGTCTAAAAGATCGTGAGCTTCCTGAAACTTTCCTTCTTTTAATTTTAATAAACCTGCATTGTAAGCAGAAAGTTTACCCACTTTCGTAGAAGAATATTCGTTATAAGTTCCTAAAAATCCAGGATTAGCTGCAGATTTTCCACCTAAAGCCTCTTTATCTTTACCTTCTGTAAGGTTTTTTTGTGCTGCTAAATAAGTTTTTACAGCTTCAGTATTCTTTGGAGCTACCACAAATTGCTGGTATCCGAAAAAGCCTAAAACTCCCAAAACAACAACCCCAAAAGCAATGCTTAATGGTTTCTGATATTTTTCTAGGAATCTTTCTGTGTTTAAAGCCTCTCTGTCAAGGTCTTTAAAGAATTCCACTGTTTCTTTACCTTCTTGCTCATTTGGAGCATTTTTTCCCAATTTTGCCATAAATTCTTAAAAAATTGAATTGCAAATTTAATTGTTTCTGAGTGATTTACAAAATACTTTGCAGGTATTCTCAAATGATTTTTAATTTCCTTACTATTTAATTAATTTTTTCTGATGTTTGTGCTTAATCTTTTAACGCAAAGTTTGCAAAGATTTTTTAATTACTGGATGTTTTTTAAGTTCGCAAAGGCGTTTCACTCAGCTAAGAACACAAAGTCTTTAAATTAATGAGAATTTTAATATTCTAACGTGTGATAGATCTCCGCATTAAACTTTTTAAGTTTTTCGTCGCCATTTAAATCTTTTAAACCGATTAAAAAACTAAACTGAACGACTTCTGCGCCTTGTTTTTCTACCAGTTTTGCTGCTGCTTCGGTTGTTCCTCCCGTTGCTAAAAGATCATCATGAATTAAAATTCGTTGTCCTTTTTTTATTTGTCCTTCTCTGGTTTCTATTTCTGCGCTTCCATATTCCAGATCATATTTTTCTGAAATAATTGGCGGAGGAAGTTTTCCTTTTTTTCTGATCAAAATAAACGGAACTTCCAAAGCTACGGCAATTGCAATTCCGAAAAGATAACCGCGGCTTTCAATTCCACAGACTGCATCTACTTTTCCTTTACTGAATTTTACCAGATCTTCGATTACTTCTTCATACAATTTAGGATTAAGAAAAATCGGTGTAATATCTTTAAACTGAATTCCCGGAATCGGAAAATCAGGGATGTTTTCTATGGTTTCTTCCAGTTTTTTAATGAGTTCCTGAGATGCCATATTTTTAAGGATTGATCTTATAACTTGAAATTTTCCACTCTCCGTTTACATTTTTAAGACCGAAAGTCACCTTTAAAGAGGTCGTTTTTCCGTTTTTATCGGTCACATCGTATGTTGCGTTAACACTTGATGAATTGGTGCCGGTTGCGTTTGTAGAAATGTTTTTAACACTTACATTTTTTACAGCTCCAAAACCTGAAGTAGGATTTGAGAACGATTCGTAAGATCCCCAACTTGGGTTGCTTGAAGAATCGAAAGCTGCTTTTAAGTTTTGTGAACTTACATTATTTAAAAACTTGCTCACCGTATTTTTAGGATCTGCAGTCGGCTGTTTCGGTTGAGATGGAACTGCTGTTGCCGGATCTGTACCTGTTGTTGGCGGAGTTGTCGGATTATTTGGATCAATTACCGCATTCGGATCCTGAACAATCATTGTAGAATCTGTTTTTGGTACTTCAGGAACTTTTAAAGCTGAAGGATTTACATCTAAACCAATTTTTGACATTTTAAAAGTCTTCGCAGTGGTTTTTACTGAAACAGTAATATCAATTTTATTATCAACAATTTTTGAAGCCAATAAAGATGAAAACTTAAGACTAAAACCTCTGAAATTATTATCCTGCATTAGGTTTTTAGCTGTTGAAAGCTTTACACCGTTACTGAATACTTCTAACGTAGTTTCTAAACCTGCACCAGTAAACGCAATAGGATTTCCTGCATTGTCAACCAATCTTGGTACGATTTGCATTGCAGTTGGCCCATTTCCTGTGTCTCCTGAAAGTTGGGTAAGAATGCTTAATGAGCTCGCTTTTACATCATTCGGATCACTTTCTTTAGCGGTTTCGTCACCGAAGATATTCATTTCACCTAATGACGGTGGAGCTGTACTTGCCCATTCGATACCGTTTTGCTGTGCAACCTGATCTGCCAATGATAGAATTTCTGGCACTTTTTTGCCGTTAATCAACTGACCCAATGCTTTCAATTCGTTTACATCGCCTTCTGCTTCTACACCGAAAGTTTTAAGAATATAAAGCGCTTCATTAAATTTTATCTGCTTAATGGTGGTAAGATCAGACGCCATATCATTGATACTCGACTGCAAAGTCTGTGTCGTTGTTGCATCTACATGATCTTTTTTGCATGCTGTGAAAAGCAACAAGCTGAAGATGAGTAGCAAAGAAAACTTTTTCATTTTAATTATGGTTTATGGCAAATTTAGTAAAACCTTTATTAAAACTGATTTTTTATTTTTTGTTTTCTTTTTCTTTTAAATCATCTTTGAAGAATGAGCTGAAAATTGCCTGCATATTTGGAAAAGATACATCCTTCCAATAATTTGATTTGTAGTTGCTGTAGTTTTTATTTAATTTCACTTCTCCTTCCACATCATTATCATCGCTGAAATCTAATTCTGTTGGATAAAAGTTTTTATAAGAAATAAGCTGGTTGTAATCTGGTTCACTTTTATGTTTAAATTTAATATAACCGATTTCGTTTGATTCTAAGAAATCTCTCAAATCTTTTTTAGAGTCTTTTTCGTAAGAATGATTAATTAATGCTTTAATATCATAAAGTCTGTATCCAAAAAGAGCCATTTCTTTTTCCTGTAAAGCAGTTCCGCTGATTTCTATTTCGTCTTTTGTTTTTCCTTTCAATTCTTTGATAACCGCTTTTTTATTTTTGTATTCTTCAATATTTCCAACATTTGGTAATTTAGGAAGGTCCAAAAATGCATTGTAATCTAAAAGCCCGGTTTGTTTTCTGTCGGTTGACGGATTTTCTAATCTGAAAACTCTGTATTGTTGTACGTTTGTGCTTTTCAATTTTTTTGTTTTATTATCAAAAACATAAGTCGCTATTCCATCCAAGTAACAGTTTAGTTTACCATTTACGGTTAGATAAGCATTAAAATTTCCTTTTACCAAAACATATTTTGCAGGTTTATTGTTTTTAATGACAACCGCTTCGATATCTTTTACTCTGTCATTTAGTTTTACAACCTCTTTATTGATCTCGTTAAATGATAAAATGGCGATAGAAATGTTATCATACACCAACTGAAATTTTTCCTGTTCAGGAGAAAGAGCTGATCTCTCAATTTTTCCATCGATGTCTGATGTTGCTAGAATATTTCCATTTTTTCCAAATACCGAAACTTTAGGAAGGGGAGCATCTGTCTTTTCTGAAACGAAAGTAATGCTTTGAGCATTGAATACATTGAATAGAATGATCAACAGAAAGTTTAAAAGAAAAGTTTTTTTCATAGTTTTTAATTTAGTTTAAAAGGTAAGCATTAAAGTCTACTCTTATGACGAAATATTTTTGAAATGGTTGCCTGGCTTTTTTTGATATGGCAAAAAAAAAGACTGATTATTAAAATCAGTCTTTTTAAAGTTTATTTTGTTACAAGTCCTTAGAAAGGATACTCATAAATTTCAGATTCGTGTAAGTAAGGGTTACCTGTAGGAATCAGTTTCAATTTAGCTAATGCTGAAAGCACTGTAAACATAAACAATCCTGCGATAAATAAAATAGAACCCAATACTAATAACAGAACTTCCGGAGTATTCCAGTAAGGTCCTACTGTTCCTGGCATTACCATGTTGAAGTAATCTAAAAGGTGACCTAAGATTACAATGATTGCCATTGTAGTTACTACTTTGTAGTTTCTCTTGATGCTGCTACTTACTAATACCAATAAAGGTAATAAGAAGTTTACAACAAGCATTGGTAAGAAAGTAGGAGAGTAGTGCTCAAATCTTCCGAAGAAATAATTTACTTCTTCCGGGATGTTTGCATACCAATACAACATGAACTGTGCAAACCAAGTGTACGTCCAAAGCATACTTGTAGCGAAAAGGAAAACTCCTAAATCGTGCAAGTGATTGTCGTTAAACTGTGGTAAGAAACCATTTTTCTTAAGATAAACACTTAATAGAATGATTACCGCAATACCACTTGAAAGGCAGCTAACCATTGAATACCAAATATACATTGTAGAATACCAGTGAGGGTCAATAGACATCAACCAATCCCAAGCCCAAGCTGCAGAAGCAAACCCGAAGAATGCGATATATCCTACTGCCCATCTGTAAAGGAACTGATACTCAACCAAAGATTTTGTATCGTCTACTTTTTTAGACTGAGCTTTTAATTTCCAAGCGAAGAATGAAGCTCCAATTACATAAATTAAAGTTCTTACTGCGTAGAAAGGAATATTTAAGAATATTTTCTTTTCAAATAAGATAACATCAAAGTGTGGAGATCCTTCTTTGGTTAATTCAGGGTCCATCCAATGGAAAAGGTGACCGTTGTGTGTGATATTAAGAATCATCAAGATTACTAAAATAGCACCACCCCAAGGAATGTAAGAAGCAATAGCTTCCATCACTCTCGTGATAATAATTGGCCAACCTGCGTGAGCGGCATGCTGAATACAGTAAAAGAACAATACACAACAGCTTACTCCGAAGAAAAATACTGCTACAAAATGAATTGAAGCTAATGGCTGATTGTGAACCTGCATTTCTGCGTGCTCTAGGTGAGCAGCATGATCTTGAGGTCCTACCATTTCGCTTGAATGTGTAGGAGAATCATGACCAGCAGAATGCACTGCTTCCATCATGTGTTCTATTTTTTCTGTAGTAATTCCTTTATTTAAAAAGAAACCTGCAGCAAATAAAACTAAACCTACAACAAGAAGGATAATAGAAGTTGATTTTAATTTTGGTGAAAAACTATACATTTCTTTTCTTATTTTTTAGTTTCGGTAGTCTCAGTTGTTGCTGTCGCTGCTGCGGGAGCCGGAGCTGCGCTTTTTTTGAAAGCACTCATTACATACATTGCCACTCTCCATCTGTCTCCAGGGTTTAATTGTCCTGCATAAGATCCCATAGCATTTCTACCGTTTGTTAATACATAATGTACAGATCCTACAGTGATTTCTCTATCTGCATAATTTGGTACACCAGAATAAGCTCCGCTTTGTACGATTGGCCCTTGTCCGTCACCACCAGTTCCGTGACAAGCTGAACAAGTACGATCAAAAAGCATTTTACCTCTTTCTATATCTTTAGCTGCATTAGCCGGATTAAGAGGAGAAGCGCTTATTGCTTTTGAAGCATCATAACCTGCGTTATATTCGTCCGGAGTTTTAGGAAGTTTACCTTCTTCAAATACTCCATCTTTATTTTGAGCTACTGAACCTTCTACAGGAGCAAGGCCAGTTGCACCGTTGTTTCTTACAAATGCAGGAATTTCATTTTCATGATCTGAATAAGCATCTTGAGCTTTCATCAACGGATCGTATGCCACTGGGAAATACATATCCGGGAAATATACTAGAGGTGCATTTTCATTTGGTCCGCAAGAATTAAGTAAAACTGTAGTTAAACCTAAAATTGCTGTAATTTTTAATACATTCTTTTTCATTTTAAGCATCTTTAACAGTTATTTCTTCTACTCCCGTTTCAATAAGCAACTGCTTTACAGATTCTACATCTTCAGTTACAAACTCCATAAGGAATTTATCATCTGTAGTTCTTGGATCTGGGTTTTGTGCAGGAGCTCCAGGATACATTTTATTTCTTACAAAGAAAGTAAGAGACATCATGTGTGCAGCACAGAATACCATCAATTCAAACATCGGGTCAATAAAAGCAGGGAAGTTGTTTACCCAGCTAAAAGATGGTTTACCACCAATGTTTTGTGCCCAGTCATGGTTCATAATGTACCAAGTAACCGTCAAACCTATAGAAACTCCATAAAGTGCATAAATGAAAGCAGCATCAGAAATTCTGGTTTTCTTTAAACCTAAAGCTTTGTCTAGGCCGTGAACAGGAAATGGGGTATAAACTTCGTTTATTGCAATTCCTTTATCGTTGAATGCTTTAACGCCGTTCATTAAATCGTCGTCGTCAGCATAAAGTCCGTATACAATTTTAGTGGTGCTCATCTCCTTCTTTTACTTTATAAGTTTCACCTGAGATTTTCAAGATCGATTTTAATTCTGCCTGTGCAATTACAGGGAATGTTCTTGCGTATAATAAGAATAATACAGAGAAGAATCCGATTGTACCTAAATATACACCTACGTCAATAATGGTTGGTTTAAACATCGTCCAAGAACCAGGCAAGTAATCTCTTGAAAGGTTAATTACGATGATGTCGAAACGCTCAAACCACATACCGATGTTGATAATTAATGCAATGATAAATGTTGCAATAATATTCGTTCTGATTCTCTTAAACCAGAACAACGCCGGAATAACAAGGTTACAGATAATCAACGCCCAGAATGCCCACCAATATGGTCCTACAGCAGCACCTGGTGAAAGGTAAGTAAAGTCTTCATATCTTGAACCAGAATACCATCCGATAAAATATTCAGTAGCATAAGCTACAGTTACCATACCACCTGTAAGAACGATTACGATGTTCATAATTTCAATATGATACATAGTGATGTAATCTTCAAGGTGACAAACTTTTCTAGCAATTAACAATAGTGTTTGTACCATTGCAAATCCTGAGAAGATCGCTCCAGCAACGAAGTAAGGAGGATAGATCGTAGAGTGCCATCCTTTAATAACTGAAGTTGCGAAGTCAAAAGATACCGTAGTGTGTACCGAGAATACAAGTGGAGTCGCTAAACCTGCCAATACCAAAGATACTTCTTCAAATCTCTGCCAGTGTTTTGCTTTTCCACCCCATCCAAAAGATAGTAGCGTATAAATTTTCTTAGTCCAAGGAGTTTTAGCTCTGTCTCTGATCATAGCAAAGTCAGGAATCAACCCGATAAACCAGAATACTGTTGATACAGAGAAATACGTACAGATTGCAAATACGTCCCAAAGTAGAGGAGAGTTGAAGTTAGTCCAAAGAGAACCAAACTGGTTAGGAAGAGGGAATACCCAATATCCTACCCAAACTCTACCCATGTGAATAAGCGGGAAGATTGCCGCCTGTACAACTGCGAAGATTGTCATTGCTTCCGCAGAACGGTTTACAGACATTCTCCATCGTTGTCTAAATAATAATAATACTGCTGAGATTAGGGTTCCGGCGTGACCGATACCTACCCACCATACGAAGTTGGTAATATCCCAACCCCAGTTAATAGTTCTGTTAAGCCCCCATGCTCCAATACCTGTTCCGATAGTATAAGCGATACAGCCGAATCCGTAGATGAAAAGAACTAAGGCTGCGTATAGTGAGATCCACCATAATTTACCTGCTCTTTCTTCGATAGGTCGTGCAATATCTTCTGTGATATCGTGATAAGTTTTGTGACCAATAATCAGAGGTTCCCTTATCGGAGCTTCGTAATGTCCTGACATTTTTTACCTATTTATTATTTAAACTTTATTTTATACTCTATTTCTTACTTTAGCGTGATAGAACACATTTGGTTTGGTTCCGATCTCTTCAAGTAAATGATATCTTCTGTTGCTAGAATATAATTTTCTAACTGAAGATTCTTTGTCATTCATATCTCCAAACTGCATTGCTCCAGTAGAACATGCTGCTGCACAAGCACAAGAATTTTTAAATTCGTCGTCTGTTACTTTTCTGTTTTCTCTCTTCGCAGTCAAAATAGTTGCCTGAGTTTCCTGAATACACATTGAACATTTCTCCATTACCCCTCTTGTTCTTACAACAACATCAGGGTTAAGAACCATTCTTCCAAGATCGTTATTCATGTTGAAATCGAACTTGTCATTCAAGTTATAGGTAAACCAGTTGAAACGTCTTACTTTGTACGGACAGTTGTTTGCACAATATCTTGTACCGATACATCTGTTGTAAGCCATGTGGTTTTGTCCTTGCTTACTGTGAGAAGTTGCCGCTACCGGACAAACAGTTTCACATGGAGCGTGGTTACAGTGTTGACACATTACCGGCTGGAAGATCACATCTGGATTTTCTGCTGGGTTTTCTAATGCTCCTTCAATACCAAGTACGCTACTTCCGTAAAGTTCAGGAACTGCCATACCTTGTTTAAGACCATCATAAACAGTAACTTTTTGTTCAGATGAATAGTAACGGTCAATTCTTAACCAGAACATATCTCTCGACATTCTGATCTCTTCTTTACCAACTACAGGAACGTTGTTTTCTGCCTGACAAGCAATGATACAAGCTCCACAACCTGTACAAGAGTTTAAGTCTACTGATAAGTTGAAGTGAGGACCATCTGTATCATCAAAAGCATCCCAAAGGTCAATTTTACCTGCTGGAAGAGCTCCACTGATGGTGTGATATTCCAAAGGCTTGTTCCATCCTTTATGTTCGTCATCGAAAGGTACATTAATAAATTCTGCTAAAGGTACTTCTTTTGCAATTTCGTAACGTCCCATTAATGTATTCTGAAGCTGTACTCCTGCAAACTCGTGCTCTTCACCCGTTTTTTCAATTGAAACGTTTGAAATCACCAAGTTTGAACCGTCAAATAAAGGATAAGCATTTACCCCAGTATCTGCAGTAGTTCCAGAATCTTTTTTACCATATCCTAAAGCAAGACCAACAGATCCGTCTGCTTGACCTGGCTGAATGAATACTGGTACATTTTCTATTTTTACTCCGTTTACTGTAAGATTTACAAGAGAACCATCCAACTGCATTCTAGCGTTTAGACTGTTTTCAATTCCTAATCTTTCAGCATCTTTAGTAGAAATTGTTAAGTAGTTATCCCAAGACATTCTTGTAATAGGATCTGGTAATTCCTGCAACCAAGGGTTGTTTGCCTGAGTTCCGTCTCCGATAGAAGTCTTTGTATAAAGTACTAATTCTAAATCTGAAGCTTTAAAATTACCTAATTCAGCTACAGCTTGAGCACCGTTTCCACCAGCATAAGACAACGTCGTTGCATTATTAGAAGAAACAATACCGTTGTATAAAGCTTTGTTGAAAGAAGTAGCTCCTAAAAGAGAAGCTGCATTAGCTTTTAAGTAATCGTAATAGTTATTTGCAGCACTGTTTTTTCCGTTTTTCCAAACCAATAAAGATTCTTCGATCTGTCTTGATTTATAAATTTTTTGAATAGTCGGCTGCATCAATGTATAAACTCCAGTCTGAGGTTCCATATCACCCCAAGATTCTAGCCAGTTAGCTACCGGAATTACAGCTTTCGCCGCTTTATACATTTCGTTTTTCTTATCTGTAACCGCAATTACATAAGGAACTTTTGCCAAAGATTTTTTGAAATCCTGACCTTTGTTGTTAGAATAAATCGGGTCAACGTTGTTTGTAATTAATACTCCAACTTGTCCTGCATTTACCCAACCTAAAAATTCCTGATATCTTACTTTATCAAATTCTTTTAAGAAGTTTGCTTTACCTGTGAAAGCAACTGAACCTAATTTTTGGTTAATTAAGTGTGCTAAAACTTGTGCCGCTTTAGAACCGTCAGCTAAAACAACAGCTTTGCTTCCTTTAGCCTGCAATTCTTTTACAATTTCTGTAGCAACTTTACTTGTCGGTGCAGATCCTGTAACAATAGCGTTGTAAACTTCAACCAAAGCTTTGTTTACATCACTTGGTTTTACTCTGTATCTAGAGTCTGAGTTTGCACCCGTTAAAGACATATTAGATTCAACCTGAATGTGTCTCAACATGTTTGGTCCCGGAACTCTTGCTGCTGCATAAGAAGTTTCTAAGCTAGCTGCATTATAATCTCCTAAGAAATCAGCCTGGAAAGCAACAACCAATTCAGATCCTTTAAGATCGTAAACAGGCAATGCTCTTTGTCCGAAAACTTCCTGAGCTGCATCTAAAGCTGCAGAGTGAGGGAAAGCATCATAAGTTACTAATTCAGCTGTAGGATATTTTGCTTTAAATTCAGCAAATAATTTTTTGAATGTAGGTGAAGCGAAAGACTGAGATAAAAGAACAATCTTTTTACCTGCAGACTGAGCCTCGTTTAATCCTTTCAAAACGAAATCATCTACTTTATCGAAAGTTTCGTCTTTACCGTCAAGCTTAGGTTGCTTTACTTTATCATTATCATAAAGTGAAAGTACACTTGCCTGAGCTCTTGCGTTAGTTTTACCTAAATCTCCAGCTGCCGGGTTCGGATCAATTTTGATGGGTCTACCTTCTCTTGTTTTTACTAAAACACTTGCGAAGTCGAAACCGTCAAAATATGTTGAAGCGTAGTAATTCGGAACCCCAGGAATAATTTCGTGTGGTTTCACTACATAAGGAATCGTTTTGATTACCGGAGCTTCACAGGCAGCCAAAGTTACTGCTGCTGTAGAGAATCCTAATAATTTTAGGAAATCTCTTCTAGAGGTACCGTCAGTTTTTTCGGCACTTTCTAGAAAATCTTCTACCGGAATTTCTTCTTGGAACTCTTTAAGAGCCAACTTACCGTTTAAGGCAGGGTCTTTAAGTTCGTGAATACTTCTAAATTGTATTTTGTTTGAAGCCATTTTATACTTCTAATTTTTTAGTTATTAATAATGACATTTACCACACTCAAGACCTCCAATTGCATCTACAGTGATTTTACCACCATCTTTCGGGTATTGCTTTTTAAGCTTTTCGTGTAGATTTTTGAAGTATTCTTTATTATAACCGTTGTTCATATCAATTTCGGTTGTTCTGTGACATTCGATACACCATCCCATAGTGAAATCGTTCGCCATTTGTACAACGTTCATTGTATCGATTTTTCCGTGACAAGCTTTACAAACTACGTCGATTTTATTGTCTGGATTTTTCTTGTTGAATGAATTGATAATCGCCTGCTCACCTGCTACTACGTGTTGAGAGTGGTTGAAGTAAACGAAATCTGGCATGTTGTGGATTCTTGTCCATTCTACAGGAGTAGTTTTACCGGTGTACTGTTGTTTCTCAGCATCCCAACCTGTTGCAGCATATATCTTCTGGATTTCTCCGTCGTAGAATGCTTTATCTTTTCCTGGCTCAAGGTATTTACCGTTGTATTCAGAAATAGATCTGTGACAGTTCATACAAACATTCATAGAAGGAATTTCAGATACCTTACCGTATTTAGCACTTGAGTGACACAGTTGACAGTCAATTTTGTTTTCTCCAGCGTGAATTTTGTGAGAGAAGTAGATAGGTTGTTCAGGCTTATACCCTTTGTAAACACCAATCCACATGATCCAGTTCCAGATACCGTAAGTTGCTAAAATAGCTAATACAGCCAATAAACCTTTACCGATAAAGTGGTACTTTTCGTAGATTTCACTGAAAGATTTTACTCTAGTTTCATTAAGTCCTGTAAGTTCTTCAGACTGACCTAATTTTACCAATTGTCTTAGTTTGATTAAGATCCAAACCAATAAACCAGCGATAGCAATAAGTGAAATGATTACAATACTTGAAGTTGTATTGTTTGCTGGTGCAGCATTTGCTGTATCAGCTGCTGTTCCTGCAACAGGAGCCGGATCTGGTTCCGGAGCAGGAGGATTAGTTGTATAAGCTAAAATGTCATCAATATCCTTATCTGAAAGATTCGGAAATTGCTGCATAACAGTCTTGTTGTTCTTTTCAAAAACTTCATTAGCATACTTGTCGCCTGAAGCTCTCAAAGCTACATTGTCTTTAATCCACTTATGAAGCCAATCTGTGTCAAGTCCTTGCTCAGTTTTCAGTCTTTCTACCACACCTTTCAGCGCCGGTCCTACAACTTGTTTGTCTAAAGCGTGACATGCCGTACAGTTTGCCTTAAAAAGTTTCTCGCCATTTTTAGGATCGCCGTCTTGCCCGTAAATTGAAGCACTTGTTGATAGCAATAAACCTATCGCAATCAGCCCTTTTTTATAATGCTTTCTCCAACTAATCATTTAAATTGTCTTATGTTAGTAAATATTGAATGTATAATCAATCCCGCAAAAATAATATTTTTAAGAAGAATTTAACGGCTTTAACAAAAGGTAAAATGTCATATAGCTTTAATTTGTAACTATTCTAAATAACTGTGTTTGCTGTATTTTTTAAATTATTATAACTTTGCGGAAATAAGTTTAAATGAAAAATTTCATCAAAATATTTTCGCTACTCTCTTTAATGAGTTTTTATACTCTTGAAGCACAGCAGGTTGTAAAGAAAGATACACTGTCTGGAACTGAGCTGACTATCACTATGGATTCTCGTGTAAGTGAAGCTTTATCGGCGATTGAAGATCGCTGTGCAAAGACTACGGCAACAAGAGTTTCTTCCGGTATTGATGATGATGCTCCTGCAAAACCAACGAAAATATTTGTTCCTAGCAGAGAATTGACGAATGCTGAAATCTGTAGAAAAAATCCTAGAATATTAGGCTTCAAAATTCAGATTACGACTGTGAAAAGTAATGACGAAGCGAATGAAATTAAAGCTTATTTTAGAAAAAGATTTCCAAATTTAAAGGTTGAAACGGATGCTTCCTTAAGACCAAATTACAAAATTTTGGCAGGAAGTTATTTCACAAAACAAAGTGCAGCAAGCGATTTGGCTAGAATAAAAGAGTATTTTAAATCTGCAACACCAATTCAGTACAGAGTTTTCTGTGCAGAAGCAAAATAAAGATTTAACTAAATAAAAATTAAAAGGCTGAGAATATTTTTCTCAGCCTTTTTTTATCTGTAAAATTGATTGACAAAATCATAAAACTCCCACATTCTCATGTAATTGTTAAGGAGTAAATACACCAACATTATTCCAATGACTACTGTGAAGGTAGACATCATTTTTGGTGATTCTCTGTAGGAAAAAAAGAGCCAACCCAACATAATAGGAAAAACAAAAACAAAATGTCCTCCGTAAATGTAAGAAGTATGAAGTCCGAATCTGAAAATACAATGAATTAAAATGTCGACCAATAAAGAAAGCATGATGATTTGCACCAATTTATTCTTGAAATTTCTAAAATAACTCCATAAAACAAGTCCTAAAAGTAATCCAATGAACAAATAGGGGATAACTGAAGTGTAAACATCCATGAAAAGTGCTTTGTAATAAAAACCCTTCATATTATGTTTTTCACGAATAAAAAAGCTTGGAAAAAGGATACTTCCGCCAAAGAAATAGGAGTAAATCATATCCCAGGTCGGAGTAGATTTTACATTAGAAAATTTCTCGTATTGCTCTCCGGATTTAGACAGTATATTTTTGTATTTAAAATCGATTCGGTAAAGATAAAGCAAGATAAAAGTTGCACAGGTAAGTGCTACTCTGAAAGCGGCATTCCCGAATTTTTTCCAACTTTTAAAAATGCCTTTTTCAAATGCAATTGGAATGAAAACTTTCACAATATTTGTCACGGTTAATCCTCCAATCGTAACTCCTGCCAAAACCAAAGCTGAACCGGCAATTTTTTGATCTTTTTTAAATTTTATTGCCGTGTAATAATTGAATAATACCAATAAAAATAGGGTGTAAGTATAGGTTTCCGGAGTGAATGATAATAAAATATTTGTTGAAAAAATACTGAAAAAAGCAACAATCAACAGGTTTAATCCTATGGGAAGATAGGTGATGTTTTTTAAATATTTATAGATCTGAATCAGGCTTAAACTGATGGTAATATTACTCAACCAAGCCAATGTTAATCTGAAATTACTTCCTGTTTTTCCATCAGAAATATAAAAAGCAAGCTCCCGAATCCAATTGAAAAAATAATAAGATAAAGGATGTCTTTCGAAGCTTCCGCCGCTCATTACGATGGCTTTATTATCGAAACTGAAATATCCGTCCCAAGGAATTCTTGAGTCAAAAATAATGCGGTAATGTTGTGCTAAATAGGTTCCGAATATGCCGTAAACAAAAAGAAAAAACGCAAATAATCCTAATTCTATATAAGAAGAAGGAAAAACAATTTTAAAAAAGTTGATAAATTTTGATTTGAATGACACTAACTGTAGTTTTTGCAAAAGTAAAATAAAAAACTCACCTGAAAAGATGAGTTTTTATAATATTGAAAAGATATTAATTAATCTTTAATGATTTTTTCTGTTTTGCTGCTTCCATCAGAAAACTCTACTTTAACTAAGTAAGTTCCTTTAGTAAATGCGCTAAGGTTTACTGTTTCAGAACTTCCTACAGTAAGTACTTTTCCAGATAAATCTAATACAGTTGTTGATTTTATTTTCTTATCAGTTTTGATGTTTACTTCTCCTTTAGTAGGATTAGGATAGATGCTTGTTTTAGATTTTGAAACCTCGCTTGTTGATAGTGTTCCAGTTGTGATTTTAACATCATCTACCATAAACATATATTTATCTGCTGAAACACATTGTATTCCAATTCTAACTGTTTGTCCTGCATATGCATCTAATGAATATGTTACATTGCCCCAATTTGGGTATGGCGCATTAACTGGAGAGCTACCCGAAATAATAGTGAAGTTGGCGGCTGCTGTAGGTGTTCCGCTTCCAACGTAAACACCAATCCTATATCTTTCAGGAGAATAAGTAGATGATAGTGCTTTTACCCATAAAGATAATTGATTAGAGTTTGCGCCTAAAGTTACCGCTGGTGACACTAACCAATCGTTATTAGCTGTGGTAGCGCCTGCTGGAACTGCCGCCCAACAAGCAGCATATTTTAGCCCACTATGAGGGTCGAAATTTCTTGTTTCATTATCATCTGGCGTAGCAGTAGCATTATTAGTAACTCCAGCTGCTGTAGGATTAAAAATAATAAATGCTTGTGGTTCGCCTGCATTGACCCAAGGAGTTGCATCAGCTGGAAGTCCTCCAGTGTACGTGTTCAAACCATCTAAATCTAATGTTTGCCAATTGCCAAACCCTGTAATTGCAAAATTTGTATAAGAATCAAAGTTTTCATCTAATAAGACTGTTTGAGAAAATGCCGAAGCACCAGAAAACAGAATTCCTAAAGAAAGTAGAAGTTTTTTCATGTTAAATTATTTTTTGATAAATTTAGTAAAAAAAATACATATTAGTAAAAATATTTCAATATTTTGCTCTAAGAACTGCAAGATAACATCGAACACCCTGAAATATCGTCATAACCCGTAGGTCTTTTTACGGAAAATTCAGGGAAAATTTCTTCGTATGGATTTTCTAGAGCTTTGGTTAGTTTTTGTAATATTTCGGTTTTACCATTGTTGATTTCTTCAATGCATTCAAAAAGAAGATAGTTTCTAAGGAGAAATTTCGGATTTGCTTTTTTCATTAAATCTAAAGACTCTTCTTTTGAAATAGTATTAGTTTTTAGTCGGAAAGAATAGTTTTGTAGAAAATCATCAAGCTTTTTTATTTTAGCATCATCTAAAAAACCGTAAGATATCATCTGAAAATCTGTTTTGATGTCGGAAATGCTATCAAGCTTTTCTAAAAGATTAAAAAATAGAGTGTAATCAAATTGAAGTTCCTGCATCAAGCCTTGCCAGTTGATGAAAAACTCTTCATCTTCTTTTTTGAATTCATCAAAGCCAAATTTTCGGCAGAGCATTTTATCATGAGTTTCCCAGAAATAATTGCCATAAGAATTTAATGTTTCTTCTAAAAATTTTTCATCTTTTATCAATGGGAAAAGCGCATTGGCAAGTTGCCAAAGATTCCATTGTGAAATTTGTCCCTGTTTTCCGAAAGCATATCTTCTTCCTGGCAAATCAGTCGTGTTGGGTGTGAAATTTAAATCATATTCATCCATCATAGAATAAGGTCCATAATCGATTGTTAAACCTAAAATCGACATGTTGTCTGTATTCATCACGCCATGTACAAAGCCAACTCTAAACCATTCGACTATTAAACCTGCTGTTTTGGTGCAGACTTCACTGAAAAAGTCTTTGTATTTCTGTTCGCCTTGAGAAGTTATATTTTTAAAATAATTTTTAATTGTAAAATCTGTCAGTTCGGTAAGTGTTTTTATTTCTTTCTGTGCAGAAATAAATTCGAAATGACCAAAACGAAGGAAACTTTCTGCAGTTCTTACAACGACTGCCCCTTTTTCTTTCTGAGGATTCCCGCTGTACATCATGTCGCGTACAACTTCTTCACCTGTAAAACATAAACTTAAAGCTCGGGTTGTTGGGATTTCTAAATGATGCATTGCTTCGCTCATTAGATATTCGCGAACAGAAGATCTCAAAACAGCTCTTCCATCAGCATGACGAGAATACGGAGTTGCTCCGGCTCCTTTCCACTGAATTTCGTTTTTTTCTCCTGCTTCATTTGTGATTTCACCTGCAAGAATTGCACGGCCATCTCCTAACTGACCTGCCCAGTTCCCAAACTGATGTCCTGCGTAAGCTGTCGCATAAGTTTTTATATTTTCAGGTAAATGGGTTGCTGCTAAAAAATTAAGGTCGTCTTCATTAAATTCTTCCAACCCTATTTCTTCTGAAAGTTTTTCATTGAAAATAATTAATTCAGGATTTTCAAAACCAACTGGTTCTACGGTTGAAAAAAGAACTTTAGGTGTATTTCTTTGAATTGTGTTTCCTGAAAAATCTCCAGGGAAAATCTCTGTAAATGGCTGGGTAATCTTGTCGATATTCATAGTTCAAAGATATTAAAAGTAAGAAATAAAAAAGACCTTCCAATAATTGAAAGGTCTTATAATGATTATAAAGAAATTTATTTATTAAAATCTATATCTTCACTGGTGTTCAAATGTTCATTCACATTTTCTTCTTTTTTACCAGAGTTGTTTTTTGGTCCTGTATCTGCAGGCCGTGGATTTTTTAAGTCATCGATGGTTTGCAATCCTCCATCATCACCGTATCCACCGCTAAGTCCCTGAAGATTTGAGCATCCGTCTTTCCAATCAAGAGGTTTTACAAATTTATCATCTGGGGATATTTTTAAGCTTTTATCGGCCCATACTTTTTTCATGAATATCGCCCAGATTGGTAATGCCATTTTTGCTCCCTGACCTTCTCCTGTTCCTAAGAAGTGGGTAGCTCTGTCTTCCCAGCCAACCCATGCTCCGGTTGCCAGTTTTGGTGTGATTCCCATAAACCAACCGTCTGAGTTATTCTGAGTTGTTCCTGTTTTTGCAGCAATTTCAATGTTTTTAGAAACACCTCTTCTTCCTAATTCACCTGAAGCGGTACCATATTGTGGTACGCCTTTCATCAGCTCAATCATGGTGTAAGCATAATTAGGATTCATCACTTCTTTAGGTTCAGAAATGACTTCTTTTATCACTCTTCCGTTTACGTCTTCAATCCTCCAGATCATTTCCGGTTTGTTATAATTTCCGTAATTAGCGAAAGTACTGTAAGCACCGAGCATTTCATAAATTGTAATGTCAGAAGTTCCTAAAGCCATTGGTAGGCTTGTAGAAATTTCTTCAGTAACACCTAAATCTCTCGCGGTTTGAATAACGCTTTGTGTTCCTGCCATCTCAGCCAGTCTTAAGGCCACAGGGTTTTGCGAGTGTGCTAAAGCATCTTTCAAAGTTAACATTCCTCCTCTTCCTGGAACATGATAACTTCCTTTATTGAAACTTGCATTTGAAATAGTTGAACAAGGAGTTAAACCTAATTTCATAATCGCAGTTGCGTAAACAAATGGTTTGAAAGTCGATCCTACCTGTCTTTTTCCTTGTTTGATGTGGTCATACTGAAAATGCTGCCAATCGATTCCTCCAACCCAAGCTTTAATTTCGCCTGTTCCCGGAACCATAGACATCAAGCCCGCCTGTGCAATTTGTTTATGATATCTAATGGAATCCCATGGGCTCATTTCTACTTCTTCTTCACCAGCCCAAGTAAATCGTGACATTTTAACAGGTTTATGAAATTCCATTAAAATAGAATCTTCAGGAATATTTTCTGCAACCATTTGCTTATAACGTCCCGTTCTTTTAACGGCTTGCATCATCAAATGGTTAACCTGTTTGTCGTTTAGATAATAGAATGGTCTGTTTTTTCGACCCCTTTGCTCGGCATCAAATCTTCTTTGTAGATCAGTTAAATGTTCTTTTATAGATTCTTCAGCATATTTCTGCATTTTCGAGTCTAGAGTAACATATATTTTTAAACCATCTTTAAATAGGTTTAATTTTTTACCTGTTTCTTTTTCATAATCATCAAGATACTTATTGATCTCTTTTCTTAAGTAAAATTTATAATATGCCGAATAATCGTCGTTTATGTCTTTAATTGGATGGTAATCTGTAATAATTGGAGTTGCTATAGCTTTATCATAATTTTCTTGATCAATGTAGCCTGTTTCCAACATTTGCTTCAGCACAACATCTCTTCTATCCTTTGGTCTAGAGGTGTTGTCTCTAAGCGGATTGTTTGCGTTTGGAGCTTCCAACATAGAAACAAATATCGCTGCCTCAGGAAGAGTAAGTTGAGAGGCTGATTTGTTGAAATAAATTTTAGAAGCCATTTCAATACCATTGGCATTATGCGTAAAATCAAACTTGTTAAAATACAAAGTGATGATTTCTTCTTTGGTATATCTCTTTTCCAAACTTACAGCAACTACCCATTCTTTAAGTTTTTGGATAGCTCTTTTTACACGATTTTTTGAAGGTTCTTTTGTAAATAAAAGTTTTGCCAGCTGTTGAGTAATGGTAGAACCTCCACCTCGGTCACCACCGTATCTTACTGCTCTCAAAATAGATTTTAAATCAATACCCGAATGTTCTTTAAAACGCTCATCTTCTTTTGCCTGAAGTGCATAAATCAGGTAGGGAGGTAAATCCTTATAAGTTACCGGCTGCGTTTTCTCTTTCTCAAATTTGCCTAAAAGAACTCCGTCTGATGAATAAATTTGGGACGCCACATAAATATCCGGATTTTCAAGTTCTTTTACATCGGGCATTTCACCAAGAAAACCTTGGGAAACTGCAAAGAAAAGCCCTGAAATACCTAAAACTACTGCAATAAACCCAATCCAGATGAATTTTACCCATCTTTTCCAGGCAGAGTTTTTGGTGCTTTTTTTAGGAGGAAGGGGGAACGTCTTTCCCTTGTTTCCTTTATTTTGTTTGTTTTCTTCCATGTATAATTACGGTTTAGCCGTTTCTACTTTTATACCTAAGTCTTCAATCCCCGGAAGATTATCGTTTCTCATTGCCTGAGCAACTGCAATTTCATAATTGCCTTTTTCCGGGAATTTGTAATTCAATTTATACTGAAACAAAGTTTCTTTCGTTTCTCCAAATCCTGTTCCAAGCCATTCTCCGTTTGGTTTTGCTAAAATATAATTCAGCGTATCAATCTGTTTGGTTTTGGTTTTAGGGTTGGTAAGATTAACAATAAATCTTATATTACTGTAAGGGTACTCATTGTTGTTCCTTACAACAAATATAAGATTTTTAGGATTTTGCGGATCCGAAATTTCAAGATTAAATTTTTGTTCGGTCTTCTTATTCCATTTATTATCAACGTTATTCATGATAACGTCTTCTCCGGTAGCATTGCAGCTTACCAAAAAAACAAGGAGAAAAAGTCCTGAAATTTTATGCATTATTATCTTTTTTTGGAGGAAATTTCTTTTTAAACTTCTTTTTGGGTTGTTGATTCTGTGGTTTTTTATCAACATCATTATTTACTGCTTCAGTTTTTTCCAACTGCGGTTTTTCCGATTGTGGTTTCTGCTGTTGCGGTTTTTGAGGCCTTTGATTATTATTTTGATTAGGCCTTGTATTTTTTTCAGGTCTTTGCTGGCGTTCAGGTCTTTCTGTTCTTTCGCCTTTATCTGCTCTGTCCTGTGGTTTTTCGTTGTTTTCAGGTCTAGGTTTTCTAGGCCCCTGATTTTGATTGTTGTTTGGCCTGTTTTGATTCTGATTTCCTTGGTTTCTGTTTTTGTTGAAACCTCTGTTTTTCTTCTCAAAACGATCGACACTGTTTTCCTGAATTAAATCTACCGTTTTAATAGAAATTTCAGGTTGTTTCAAATCTTCGAGAGGTAACGTTTTTTCACCTCTTTTATTTTGTGAAATCATTTTTTTAACCAAATCAACGTCGAAATCGTACCACGCCATCGAGCTGTCAACGTAAGCAAACCACATTTTCTTTTTGAAAACATCAATTTTTATACAGAAAGCTCTTCCTTTTTCGGTATCAATCATGGTTGAAGAAGAAGGGAAGTGGCTTAATGCATCAAGATAGCTGTCTAATTCATAGTTTAGACAACATTTAAGCTTACCACATTGTCCTGCCAGTTTTTGAGGATTGATACTCAATTGCTGATATCTTGCAACATTGGTGTTTACCGATCTGAAATCAGTTAACCAAGTTGAGCAACACAATTCTCTTCCGCAAGATCCTATTCCGCCTACTTTTGCAGCTTCCTGTCTGAAACCGATCTGTTTCATGTCGATTTTTGTACGGAAAGCTCCTGCAAATTCTTTGATCAACATTCTGAAATCCACTCGGTTATCGGCGGTGTAGTAGAATGTTACTTTAGAAGAGTCGCCTTGGTATTCCACATCAGTGATCTTCATTTCAAGACCAATTCTGTGTGAAATTTTTCGGGCTTCAATTTTTACATTTTCCTCTTTTTTTCTAGCTTCCTGCCAAACTTCAATGTCTTTTTGGTTGGCCAGCCTATATATTTTAAGTGGGTTTTCTTCTGAAGCTCTTTTTTTCTTCATCTGAATTTTCACTAATTCACCAGTGAGGCTTACTACGCCTACATCATGTCCCGGACTAGATTCTACTGTTACAATGCTACCTATATGTAAAGGAATATTATTTACATTTTTATAAAATAATTTTCTGTCATTTTTAAATCTAACTTCTACAAAATGACACCTGTTTGATGCAGGGTTTTGTACGTTAGACAGCCAATCGAAAACACTTAATTTATAACTATTACCGCAGGTATTTACACTTTCACAGCCATTCGCAGATTTTGTTCCGCAAGAATGTGCAGAATCGCCGGATGTTTTACATCCACAACTCATATTATAATTTGTTTAATCTTGCAAATTTATTGATTTTTATCTTTATACAATTCCAAATGTACTAAATATTAATTTTTGAAAATGTTTAATATTAAACATGGTGAAAATTGATTGTCTGGATTCTCTTTAATGCAATGTTATTGAGTGTGTTATTTTAATTTATGCAAGAGATATTATTTTAAACATAGTTTTCTTTTATTACTTTGTTTAAAATTTTAAGATTTATTAACAGACCTAAACAAAATAATTTTATATTTGGGTTATATAATAATAGTCTATGAAAAAAATATTAATATCAACCGCTTTATTGGCTGGAGTTTTATCTTATGCAGGAGGCTTTAGAGTTTCTTTGCAAGGGGTAAAGCAATTGGCAATGGCACATACAAGTGCACATGCTGAAGATGCGAGTGTTGCATTCTTTAATCCGGCAGGTATGTCATTTATTCCTTCTAAACTAAGTATTGTTGCGGGAGGTTTTGGAGCAAGTAATAAAGTTACTTTTCAGAATTTAAATACTTTACAAAGTACAGAGACTGATAATCCGTTGGGTACACCAATTTATGCAGCGATTGCTTATAAGCCGATTGATAAATTATCGATTGGTTTCAGTTTTTCTACGCCTTTTGGTAGCACAATTCAGTATCCTTATGATTGGGAAGGAAGAGAAATGGTGCAGAAACTTGAGCTGAAAAGTTTTTATTTCCAGCCTATGGTTTCCGTGAAAATGGCTGACTGGGTTTCTTTCGGTGCGAGCTATATTTACGCAAGAGGATCGGTAAACTGGGATAAAGCAGTGACGCAATTTGGCGGAACGGTTAATATTAATGACGAGAAAGCAAGTGGTCACGGTTATGGTTTTGGTTTTTATTTCAGACCAGATCCAAAATTTGATATGAGTATTGCATACCGTTCACCCGTTGATATGAAAGCTAAAAAAGGAACTGCAACTTTCGTAGCGCCTGCACAAACTACCGTAAACACGCTTTTAGGATTGAACGGAGCAGGGCAGGATAGTTTCACAGCAACTTTACCTCTTGTAGAAGAATATACAATTGGTTTAACATATAGAGTTACACCAAAATGGCAAATCTCTGCAGATTTCAACTACCATGGTTGGGAAAGATATAGTAGGCTGACTTTAGATTTTGCTAATGCACCAATTGGAAATCAGGCAGATCCTACAATATTGGTTGCTCCAAAGAACTTTAAAAATTCTAAAACAGTAAGATTGGGAACTCAGTATGCATTCACTAATATGATTTATGGTCGTTTAGGTGCTTATTACGATGAATCTCCTTATTCTGATGAAAACTTCATCCCGGAAACTCCATCTTTTGATTCTTTTGTGTTGACAGGAGGTTTAGGTTTCAAGCTTAATAAATTCGGAGTTGACGTTGCTGGAGGTTATGCAATGCCACAAAGCAGAGATGTGAAAAATAATTACTTAGGTTTCTATGGTCAGGCAAAGGCTAAAGCATTCTATTTTGGTCTAGGTTTATCTTATAATGCTTTTTAATTTTAAATTATGAAAAAAATAATAATATCTACAATAGCTGTTTCGGCACTTTTTTTTACAGTAAGTTGTAATACAGATTTTGATACTGATGTAGAAGACATCGTTGTAACGAAAGGTGAAGCAGATTTCTCTAAATTTATTTCTTTAGGAAACTCTTTAACTTCAGGATACAGAGATGGTACATTATATTCTGGCGGACAAGCTGAATCTTTCCCAAGCATGATTGCTGGGCAAATGAAACTTGTCGGAGGAGGAGAATTTAAACAACCTCTTATGCCAAATAATGTTGGAGGTTTTACAAATTTGCCAGGTTTTCCGGGTAAGCTTGAACTTAAAATGGTTAATGGCGCATTAAGTCCGGTTGCGAATGCTCCTGCAGCAGCTCTAGATAATGTAGCAGCGGGAGGTCCTTACCAAAATATGGGAGTTCCCGGTGCAAAAGTTGCTCACTTACTAGCTCCGGGTTATGGTAATGCAGCAGGTCTTTCTTTAGGACTTGCAAATCCTTATTTTGTAAGGTTTGCTTCTTCTACGACAGCATCTGTTGTTGGTGATGCCTTAGCTCAGAATCCTACTTTTGTTTCTTTATGGATCGGAAATAATGATGTTTTAGGATATGCAACAACAGGTGGAGACGGAACAAATCCTATTACTCCGGTTGATGGAGCTGCGGGTGTAGGATTTAACAGTACCTATACTGCTTTAATCAATACAGTTTTCCCTACTGGAACTACAAGAAAAGGTGTAGTTGCCAATATTCCTAATGTAACAAGTGTGCCGTTCTTCACAAGAGTTCCGGCAATGCCACTTACCAATCTTACAGATACACAGGTTTCTCAATTGAATACTGCATATGCTACTTATAATGCCGGTTTGGCACAGGCAAAATCTTTGGGAGCAATCAATGATGCAGAATATCAGAAAAGATTAATTAAGTTCACTGCAGGAGCTGTTGCTAACGGAGCTGTTATTTCCGATAAAGATTTAACTACTGTTCCTGGTTTACCAAAATATAGACAAACAACTGCAAAAGATTATATTTTATTAACAGCAAGTGCGGTGCTTACTCCTCAAGCGGGTGGAGGTACTTCTGTTCCTTTGGAAGATAAACTGGTTCTTACAGAAGCTGAAGCAGCAAAAGTTTTAACTGCTACAACTGCTTATAATACGACAATTAGATCTTTGGCGGATTCTAAAGGTTTAGCTTTTGTTGATATGAATGCTAAAATGATTGAATTAAATTCTAAATCAGGAATTTCTTGGAATGGAGTAAGGTATACAGCTACTTTTGTTACCGGAGGTACTTTCTCTTTAGATGGAGTTCACCTTACAGGAAGAGGATATGCAGTGGTTGCTAATGAATTTATAAAGGCAATTAACATGAAATATAAATCAACTTTACCGCAGGTAGATCCTAATAAATATTCAGGAATTACATTTCCTTAATCGGAGATAAAAATAAATAATAGAAACCACAGGATTGATTCTTGTGGTTTTTTTTTAAATTTGCAAAATCTTTTAAAAAGTAAAAATGGCCGATCAGTTAAGTTATCTATTTTCTACAAGAACCAGTAAGGATCTTGCAGAAAAAATTGCCCAGCATTATGGGAAAGAATTAGGAAAAATCAACTTTCAGGAGTTCAGCGACGGAGAATTCGAACCTGTTTTAGACGAATCTGTAAGAGGAGGAAGAGTTTTCCTAATCGGATCTACGTTTCCGCCGGCAGACAATCTTTTAGAATTGCTTCTAATGATTGATGCAGCAAAAAGAGCTTCTGCAAAAAGTATTACCGTAGTGCTTCCGTACTTTGGGCTTGCAAGACAAGACAGAAAAGACAAGCCAAGAGCGCCGATTGGTGCTAAATTGGTAGCAAATCTTTTAACTGCTGCAGGTGCAACTAGAGTAATGACGATGGATTTACATGCAGATCAGATTCAAGGATTCTTCGAAATTCCTGTGGATCATTTGTATGCTTCTACCATCTTTGTAGACTACATCAAGAATCTTAAGCTTGATAATCTTACGATTGCTTCTCCGGATATGGGAGGTGCAAAAAGAGCAAAAAACTATGCAGGTCACCTTGGTGCAGACGTAGTAATTGCCTATAAAGAAAGAAAAAAAGCAAACGTTGTAGAAGAAATGTTCCTTATCGGGGATGTGGAAGGTAAAAACGTTATTCTTATTGACGACATGATTGATACTGCAGGAACACTTTGCAAAGCTGCAGATATCTTAATGGAAAAAGGAGCAAAATCTGTAAGAGCAATGGCTACTCACGGAGTGCTTTCTGGGAAGGCTTATGACAATATCGAGAACTCGCAATTGTTGGAAGTTATTGTAACTGACTCAATTCCTGTGAAAAATGGTTTGTCATCTAAAATAAAAGTGCTATCTTGCGCCCCATTATTTGCAGATGTTATGAAGATGGTGCACGAGCATCAATCTATTAGCAGTAAGTTTGTTATCTAATTGGTAATTAGCTAAATGCAATTTAAATCGAAACAATTTTTTTAAATTTTTTATAAATGAAATCAATTACAATTCAAGGTACAAAAAGAGAAAGCGTGGGCAAAAAGTCTACAAAAGCTTTACGTGATGCTGAATTAGTTCCTTGTGTTGTTTACGGAGGTGGTGAGCCATTGAATTTCTCTGCTACAGAGAAGTCATTCAAAGGTTTGGTATATACTCCTGAAGCACACACGGTATCTATTGAAGTTGACGGACAGGTAATTCCTGCAGTTCTTCAAGATATTCAGTTCCACCCAATTACAGACAAAATTATTCACGCAGACTTCTACAGATTATCTGACGATAAGCCGGTTATTATGGAAGTTCCTGTAAGAATTACAGGTCGTTCTAAAGGTGTTGTAGCTGGTGGTGTTTTACGTCAGACTTTCAGAAAGTTAAAAGTAAAAGCTATTCCTGCAAACTTGCCAGATGAGATCGTTGTAGATATTACTCCGCTTAAAATTGGTAACAAACTTTATGTAGGAACTATCAAAACTGAAGGATATTCTTTCATGCACCCAGACAATGCAGTTGTTGTAGCTGTTAAAATGTCTAGAAATGCAGCGAAAGGTGGAGCGGCAGCTCAAGATGATGATGAGGATGAAGAAGTTGCAACTGAAGAAGGAGCAGCTCCAGAAGCAGCTGAAGCTTCAGCAGAATAAGAATTTTCTTACTCTAAATAAATTAACCTGTCATTTTTTTGGCAGGTTTTTTTTGTTTTAGATAAAAACGATCACTCTATTAATCTGGCAGACTTTTAGATAAAAAATCGTAAATTTGATGCGTTCTAAATAAAGAACCTTTTAATTAAAATTGTAATAATGTTTGACATTCAGGAAATCAGAAGTCAGTTTTCTATATTAAATCAGGAGGTGAACGGTAAACCATTGGTTTATTTAGATAATGCAGCAACGTCTCAGAAACCCAACTCAGTACTTGAGGTTTGGAATCAGTATTATACAGAACTCAATGCTAATGTACATCGCGGAATTCATACATTGAGCCAATTAGCAACCGAAGAAATGGAGCTTTCAAGAAGAAAAATCCAGAAATTTATCAATGCTAAACATGATTTTGAAGTTATTTTTACCAAAGGAACAACCGAAGGTTTAAATCTTATCTCTTATATTTTAACTCAAAAGTTAAAGAAAGATGACGAGATCATTGTCTCTTATCTTGAGCATCATTCGAATATAGTTCCGTGGCAATTGCTTTGCGAAAGAACAGGTGCGAAACTTCGCGTCATCCCAATTGATGAAAACGGAATTCTTCAGCTTGATTATTTAGACGAATTTTTAAGCGAAAAAACAAAAGTAGTATCTGTTAATCAGGTTTCTAATGCTTTGGGAATTGTAAATCCTGTTGAAGAAATTATTGCTAAAACAAGAGCCAATTCTGATGCTTACATCGTGATTGACGGTGCTCAGTCGGCTCCTCATTTTACAATTGATGTGCAGAAGTTAGACTGCGATTTCTTTGTATTTTCAGGGCATAAAATGTATGCTCCGATGGGAACGGGAATATTGTACGGAAAACAGGAAATTCTTGAAGATTTGCCGCCTTTCCACGGTGGAGGTGAAATGATTGCGGTATGTTCGTTCGATGCAACAACATATGCAGGTTTGCCTTTTAAATATGAAGCCGGAACTCCAAATGTAGGCGGAAATATTGCTTTGGGAGCCGCTATTGATTTCATTAAAAAAGTAGGACAGGAAAATATTCAAACTCATGAAAATGCTTTGTTAGAATATGCACAAAGACAACTTTTAGAGATTGAAGGGCTAAAAGTTTACGGCGAAAAAGCACACAGAACAGGTGTAGTTTCATTTAACTTAGAAGGAATTGGTATTTCTTCGGATGTAGGAATGATTCTCGATAAAATGGGAGTTGCGGTAAGAACCGGACATCATTGTACACAACCGATCATGGATTTCTTTAATATTGCCGGAACCGTAAGAGCAAGTTTTGCGGTTTACAATACATTTAATGAAATCGATTTGCTTGTAGAAGGTGTGAAAAAAGCAAAACGAATGCTTTCTTAATAACTTAACAGACTGTTTCTTTGAAGCAGTCTTTATTTTTTAGTATGATGAAATCTAGAATTTTTTGTGCTTTTGCGTTATTGTTATTGCCATTGTTTTTTAGTGCAACAACAATTCCTTTTGAATATATTGATGGAAAAATAATCATCAATGTTGATATTAAAAATAAGAAACATAATTTTATTTTTGATACCGGTGCTTTAACGATTGTTTCTTCTGAATTAAAAGGTTCGTTGAACGAAAAGAAGAGCAACGCCATATTTGAAGGTACAGATGCCAATAATTCTAAATCAAAGATGGATCTTTTCTCAACCAACGAGTTGAAAATTAATGATCTGAAATTTAAAAATATAGACTTTTCATTTGCAGATATCAGTTGGATGGATTCTCGTGCGTGCAAGAAAATCAGTGGAATTTTCGGAGCGAATATGATGAACAATAAAGTTTGGCGAATTGATTTTAAGCTTAAAAAAATTATTGTTTCAGATAAAGTAACAGAAAGTTTTGCTCAATCAATATCAATCCCATTTTCCGAAGAAAATTTCACTCATGTTCCTAAAATCAGTGTCAATATAAGAAAGCAAAATTTCAATGTGTTTTTCGATACAGGAGCGGGTTCTGGTTTTACACTCGATTCAAAATCTTATCAATTAGTAAAAGACAATAATTTTCTGATTTTTGAAGGACTTTTATCTCAATCATTAAGCAGCATTAGTAAAGGCGAAAGGCAGCTTGATGTGATGGAAGTTGAGGTTGATAATAAAGTTTTGGGTAATCAGATTGTTGACACGAGTTCAGATTCACGAAATTTGGTGGGAACGAGATTTATGGAAAATTTTCTCATCGATTTAGATTTCGTCAACAAAAAAGTCATTCTTGATCCAACAGACAAAAACCCAGAATATAATAGCTTCGGAATTGCTTTTGCTCCTGTAGAAAATCATTTGGTTATCGTTAATAAACTAAAAATTCCTCAGTTGTCAGAATTAAATGTAGCCGATAAAATTATTAAAATAAATAATATTGATGTTTCAAAAATCAATGCTGAAAAATTTTGTGAGATTAAAAAGCTTATTGATAACAGTTCTGAAATGACTATTCAAAACGAATCTGGAAAAGAATTTAAACTTAAGAAAAAAAATATTTTACAATATTTAAATTAATTTCAATTTAAAAAACAGCAATTTCTCATTCTAAAAACATTCTGTAATAAATTTTGTTACATTATAGATTTTAACAATTGTTCAAGTTGGCTTTTTAGCGATTTTCTTAATATTGTTTACGCTAATTTTGTCCGGTAAAATTTTATTCAATCTATGGAATTGTTAGATAAATTAAACTGGAGATTTGCTACAAAAGCAATGAACGGGCAAAAAGTGCCACAAGAAAAACTAGATAAAATATTAGAGGCGGCAAGATTAGCGCCTACTTCAAGCGGTTTGCAGCCTTTTGAGATCATTGTAATCAGCAATCAGAAAATCAAAGAACAGATCAAACCTCACGCTTGGAATCAGCCTCAGATCACAGATTGCTCACATCTTTTGGTTTTTGCAGCTTGGGATAATTATACCGAAGAAAGAATCAACAAAATGTTTGATTTAACCAACGATGTAAGAGGTTTTAAAAATGAAGGTTGGGAAAATTACAGACAACAGATTTTGGCAATATATCCTCCGAGACCAGCTGAAGAAAACTTCACACACGCAGCAAAACAGGCTTATATTTCTTTTGGTGCAGCGATTATAGCAGCAGCTTTCGAAGAGGTAGATTCTACGCCAATGGAAGGGTTTTCACCTGAAGCAGTAGACGAAATTTTAAATTTAAAAGAAAAAGGTTTAAGAAGTGTTCTTCTTTTGCCAATCGGTTACAGAGATACTGAAAACGATTGGTTGGTAAACCTTACCAAAGTAAGAAAATCGAAAGAAGATTTCATCACAGAACTTAATTAACGGCTAATTTTTTTCTTCATAGAAAAATCCCTTTCAAAGTTATTTTTGAAAGGGATTTTATTTTTCTCGTTCTATCTTTTCTGGATTTTGTCTGGTGTCAAAAACATCGACAATTTTAATGAACAGATTTTCATCATCAATAGAATAAATGATTTTATAATTTGATTCTACAATATAATGATACTCAATATTCCGATTTTCCAGCAAAAGTTCTCTTTGACCTATTTTAGGATTGTAAATTAATTTATCGGGAGCTAAAAGAATTTTAGTGATAATTTTTAATGCAACTTGATAACTCTTAGAAACTTCCTTGTAATAATTGAAAATTTCATCAATCTATTTTTCAGAAAATTCAGACCAAATAACTTCGTATTTCAATTTGAATATTTTGAAAGTAATTCAGAAGTTGTTTTAAATTTTTTATTTTCAAAATCATCTTCTGACTTTGAAATCCTTTCATTCATTTCTTCAATAGTTAGCTTTTCAAACTTATTTTCTTCCTCAATATTTTTAGCTTTTTTCAATAACTTTTCAAACTGAGCAATCACTTCCTCACTTTGAAGCTTAAGAAAGTCTTGTATAAACTCTAATTTTCTTGATTGAATATCCATTTTATAAATATTTGATAATCAAATGTATAAAAATAATTTTGGAATTGAAAATCCCTCTCAATTAGTTTGAAAGGGATTTTTTTATAATAAATATTACATAAAATTTGTCATTCCTTAGGAATCTCTACAAAGTATTTGCGTAATTTTTAAAGCTAAATTTAGATTCCCCAGGAATGACAAACGTATTGAAAAATCTGTGTCAATCCGTGAAGATCTGTGGGAATAAAATTTAATTATTTGGTTTCCAATCTACAACAGCTCTGATAAACGCTTCTGCATTTTCCAAAGGAATATTAGGTAAAATTCCGTGACCTAAATTGGCAATATATCGGTCTTTTCCAAAACGATTGATCATTTCATTCACCATTTTCTTGATTGTTTCAGGTGTAGAATGCAATCTTGCAGGATCAAAATTTCCTTGCAGCGTCATGGTGTGATTCGTCAAAGTTCTTGCAAATTCCGGCTTGATCGTCCAGTCAACTCCCAAAGCTGAAACCGGAGCCATTGTCATTTCTTCCAAAGCAAACCAACATCCTTTTCCGAAAACTACAACGTGCGTTAATGGGCTTAATGCTTCAACAATCTGGTTGATGTATTTCCAAGAAAATTCCTGGTAATCTTCCGGAGAAAGCATTCCACCCCAAGAATCGAAAACTTGTACTGCAGAAACACCTTTTTCAACTTTTCTTTTCAGATAAGCAATCGTAGTGTCTGTAATTTTCTGAAGTAACAAATGTGCGGCTTCTGGTTGTTGGAAACAGAAAGATTTAGCGATATCAAAAGCCTTGCTTCCTTTTCCTTCCACGCAATAGCAAAGAATCGTCCACGGAGAACCCGCAAAGCCGATTAATGGAATATCGTTATCTAATTTGATTAAAGTCAATTCTATGGCGTCAAAAACGTATCCTAAAGTGTCATTCACATCAGGAACAATTACATTTTGGACGTCTTCCATCGTTCTTATCGGATTATCCAACCACGGACCTACATTTTCCTTCATTTTAAAATCAATTCCCATTGCCTGAGGAACTACCAAAATATCAGAAAATAAAATCGCAGCATCCAAAGGATATCTTCTGATGGGCTGAACTGTAATTTCAGAAGCTAATTCCGGAGTCTGACATCTTGTGAAGAAATCGTACTTATCGCGAAGTGCAATAAATTCCGGCAAATATCGTCCTGCCTGTCTCATCATCCAAACCGGTGGTCTTTCTACAGTTTCACCACGAAGTGCTTTTAAATATAGGTCGTTTTTAATCATAATTTTAATTGATAATTGACGGTTTTTAGTTGATAGGTTATGAAATATCTTTCATTAATCTATTTTTTATGACCGACAATATGTTTAATAAAGTATTTTCTGTACTCGTAAAAATCTCAGATTTTGTATGTTTTCTTACCTCTTTAGAAGTGGTTTCTCCTATTGAAAAAAGAATAGCATTTTCTAAAGAATTATTTTTCGCAAAACTACGAACTCCGCTCGGGCTAAAAAAAACTATTGCATGATATTTTTCATGTATCACAGGATTAAGTGCTTCGGTCTCATAAACAGTCACTTTTTTGTACGAAATATTCTGCAGCGGAAGTTCTTTGTCTAAAACATCCAATGCTAAATTTCCACAAAAATGAATAAATTTTTCGTGAACGCAGTTTTCAGTAATAAACTGAGATAATGTTTCAGCATTTTTTAAAACCTTAAAGGTTCCGAAACCGTTTTTACGAAGCTCTCTTTTGGCTTTTTCGCCTACACAGTAAATCTTATTGTAGTTTTTTGCAGTAAAATCTTCATTAGGCTGAAATTTGTTTTCAAAAAAAGATTTTACACCGTTGGAACTTGTGAAAATAAGCGATCGGTCTTTCAGGTCAAAACGTTCTACCGAAATCGATTTTGTTTTTATTACCTCAATACAATCGACCGAAATATGATTTCCCAGTTTTTCAGAAATGTATTTAGGATCGATGTTTTTGGTAAATAAAATGTTCATTAAGGTTTGTCTTTTAAATGTAAATCTGCGACTTGCTTTCTTACTTTTGCCATGAAGTCTTTTCCTGGATCTTCTTTTCCTGTAAAATAATTGGGGTCAGATTCTTTCCATAATTTAGAATTTCTGAAAATTCCGTATTCTGAATGACCAATAAGATATTCTATTTTATATTTTTGGGTTAAATATCTCACCAATTCTGCGTTGGCTTCAACTTGTTTTTCGGTAAGCGGTTGTTTCTTGCTTCCGATATTTTCAACTCCGATGGCGCAATAATTTAAACCAATTGTGTGTCTTGCAAATTGAGTTGGTTCCATCAACTGATAAATAGTTCCGTCCCGGTCTATAATAAATTGCGAAGAAACATTTAAGGTGCTTTGTTTTTTTAAAGTATTTCTTGCGCTTTCAAGATGGGTTTTGTTGAAATATTTGTGGTTGCTTTCTACTGTTCCTCCCGCTGTATAATGCAAAACAATCATTTTCGGAACAATCGTCGGCGTTTTTTGAGTTAAACCGTGATGTTCTTTTAAATATTCTAAACTTAATTGAATTCTTTCCGCGGAATAACTGATCGGTTTTTCGACGATTTTTAAGCTTGAACTCTGTGCTGAACTCAAGTTTAAAATAAATAAAAACAAAATGAAAACTACCTTTCTCATCATATATTATTTTGAATATTGGTAATGTCCGGTAATTGTAAATTTAAACAGGCAATCTTCTATAACCTGCCCTGCACCGATATTATGTACAATTAAATATCTTTTTCCGTCTGCTGATTTTTTGTTGACCACAATTCCGATATGTGTTAAGTTTCCGGGAAGAAGCCATGTTACAATATCTCCGGGAGCATACAATGCAGGATTTGTTTCAATAGATTTTGACTGCCCGAATTTCGCAAAGAAAACTCTCAAATTCGGAACTCTTCGGTGATCAATATTGGTATCGGGTCTTTTTAAACCCCAGTTTTTAGGATATTTAGAAAAATTCTTCTTCATATCTTCATGCACTTCTTTTTGAAGATCAATTCCCAATTTTCTATACGCTCTGATGACGACATCGGTACAAACTCCTTTATCAGCTGGAACATCTCCGTTGGGATATTTCAGCGTAAAATAAGCAGGATCGTAAGTCACTTTGTCTTTCGTTAAGCTCAAAGCCGCATCAGACAATTTTTGAGCAAATTGAGCTTGTGCTTTTCCAAAAAAAACAAAAAGTACTACAATGAATATTGAAAAGAATTTTTTCATGGGCTTAAAATTTGAATTGAAAAACGAGTCTTGTAAAGTTCAAAAATTAATTTTAAACATGAAGATTCTTTAAGCATAAAGAAATGTTAAGATTCAGAAAATCTTAATTTTGTCTAAAAGCTAAAAGCTAAAAGCTAAAAGCTAAAAGCTAAAACCTTAAAGCTGAGTTTTAATTTCAGTCATCAATTCTTTGCCGCCGTTTTCTAAAACAATATTGGCAAATTTTTCACCAAAATTTTCTTCTTCATTATATTCAAAACTTTCGTCGGTGGCGATATAGTTTTTCCCATCCAAAGAGCAAAGAGCAGCCTTGAATCTGATCTGGTTTTCAATTTTTTCAGCAAAAGCTCCAATTGGTGCTGTACAACCTCCTTCAAGAGTACTCAGGAAATTTCTTTCAATCTCTACACAAATTTGAGTTTGCTTATGACTAATTTGTTTCAGAATATCGTTGATTTCTTTTTTGTCAGAATGTCCTGCAACGGCAACCACACCTTGTGAAGGCGCAGGAATCATGAATGGAAGAAATTCGTAATCGATATCCATTTTCATTCTTTTAATTCCGGCTAAAGATAAAATGGTTGCATCAAAATCCTGTTCTTCCAGTTTCTGAAGTCTGGTCTGAATGTTTCCTCTGATATCAAAAAACTCTGTATCAGGATAATTTTTAGACCAAAAAGCCCTTCTTCTTAAACTGCTTGTCGCCAATTTAAGTTCGTGAAATTCTTTATTCATTGCCGATTTTCTTTTAATCAAAACATCTTGTGGATGGTCTCTTTCAAGATAAGCGACGATTTCTATATTTTCGGGTAATTTTGTGGGTACATCTTTAAGGGAATGCACGGCAATATCAATTTCGTCATTCAGCAATGCGATGTCTAAATCTCTTGTAAAAACCCCTGTAATTCCTAAAGAATAAAGAGGTTGATTAAGATTTTTGTCTCCTGAAGAAACAATCGGGACAATCTCGGTAAGATAATTAAGGTTTTGCAAATGTCTTGCAACTTCTCTAGCCTGCCAAAGTGCAAGTGCAGAATTTCTGGTTCCTATTCTAATGCTTTTCATTGAATTCGTTATTGGGTTGTTCGACTAAAATTTCGTGCATTAATTTACTAATTTCCTCCGCTTTTAAAGGGTTGTCGATGATATATTTTGCAAAACGATTGGTTATTTTCTGAATCATCTTCTCAGAAAGCTCCATGTCGTTGATATTGATGTACTTATTTTTTCTGTAAAAATTGTGCATTTCGTTACGCTCCATGTTTTTCAGCACTGCTTTGAAATGATGAATATTGGGCGCTAGTTTTCTCTTTTTTTCCCATTCCAGAAAATCTTTGGTCATTTCTTTAATGATAACCTCGGCTTTCGGGATTTCTTTTTCTCTTTGTTGAATAGTTTCCTGAATTTGTTTTGAAAGTTCATCAACATCGATCAAAGTAACATTATCGAGTTCTGAAACATTTTTATCAACATTATGAGGAATAGAAAGATCAATAATCAGAATTTCTTTCCCGTTTTTTAAATGAGATTTGTTGATGATGGGAGTTTTTGCTCCTGTAGCAACAATTAAGATGTCGGTGTTTTCTAATTCCTTTTCAAAATCATTATAATCAATATTGGGAATATTGTATTTCTCAGAAATTTTTGCCGCTTTTTCCTGAGTTCGGTTAGCAATTTTTATTTTAGGCTGATAAACGTGTTTTACCAAATTTTCAACCGTATTCTGACCGATTTCACCAACTCCCAGAAGAAGAATATTTTTTTCGGTAATTCTTTTCTGGTTGTTTAATATATAATGTACTGCCGCATATGATACAGAAGCGGCTCCGTTTGAAATTCCGGTTTCGTTTTTTATTCTTTTAGAAATCTGAATTGCAGAATTAATCGATCTTTCTAAAAAAGGATTCGAGTTTTGCCTTTCTTTTTTAAAACGGGCATATGCTTTTTTGATCTGTCCGATAATTTCAAAATCACCGATGATCTGACTTTCCAGTCCGGCTGCAACTCTGAATAAGTGATTTAAAGCTTCTTCTTTTGTCGCAATATTGGCAAATTGAAGAAAATCCGAAAGGTTTACGCCAATTGTTTTGCAATATTCTTCGGCTACAAAAAGATAATTGGAAGTCGTGGTATAAATTTCCGTTCTGTTGCATGTGGAAACCACAAATGCGTCCCCTAAATTTTCGTCGTGAATTCGGGCAACAAAGTTTTTAATATTGTCATCAAAAAATGCAAATTTCCCCCTTGTTTCTACATCGGCTTTTTCGTAACTGATGGATAATACGGCAAAATTTGACGTCTGATGTATATTGGAATACTGTATCATAAGCAGTCGCAAATTTAAGCAAATTTTACTTAAAGATTCTCTGATTGTTTGTATGATAATTATCGTAAAAAGCTATAAATTAAATATCTAAGATTTTATGACTTTTCTTAAAAGTTACAAAAACAATTAATTAAGAAAAAATTTCAATTTTAATAAAATTTTAACCAAATTATATAAAACTTTGTAATCGTTACTATTGTATAATTTATATCTTTGTAAACTTAAATCAAGGAGAAAATTATGAGTTTATTCGATATGTTTACGCAAGAAATTGCGATAGACCTTGGAACTGCCAACACGCTTATCATCCATAATAATAAAATTGTTATTGATCAACCTTCTATTGTTGCAATAGAACGTTCTACGGGAAAGCCGATTGCTGTTGGAGAACAGGCAAAACATATGCAGGGTAAAACTCATGAAGATATAAAAACCATCCGTCCATTGAAAGATGGAGTTATTGCAGATTTCCACGCTTCAGAGCACATGATCAAAGAATTTATCAAAAAAATTCCGGGGATCAAGGGAAGATTTATTCAGCCTGCTTTAAGAATTGTGATCTGTATTCCTTCAGGAATTACAGAGGTTGAAAAAAGAGCGGTAAGAGATTCTGCTCAGAAAGTAAATGCAAAAGAAGTACGCTTGATTTATGAGCCAATGGCTGCTGCAATAGGAGTTGGTATTGATGTACAGAAACCAGAAGGTAACATGATTATCGACATAGGTGGTGGTACTACCGAAATCGCAGTTGTTGCTTTGGGAGGTATTGTTTGTGATAAATCTGTAAAAATTGCAGGTGATGTATTTACTAACGATATTGCTTATTTCTTAAGAACACATCATAATTTATACATCGGAGAAAGAACTGCTGAAAGAGTGAAAATTGAAGTAGGTTCCGCAGTTGAAGATTTAGATGTAGATATCGACGATATTCCAGTACAGGGTAGAGATCTTATTACCGGTAAACCAAAAGAAATTATGGTTGGGTATAAAGAAATTGCTCGTGCTTTGGATAAATCAATTATCAGAATTGAAGATTCTGTAATGGAAACTCTTTCTCTTACGCCGCCGGAATTGGCTGCAGATATTTACAAAACAGGTATTTATCTTGCAGGTGGTGGTGCTTTATTGAGAGGTCTTGCAGACAGATTACACAAGAAAACGGGGCTTCCGGTTTTCGTGGCAGAAGATCCTTTGAGAGCTGTTGTTCGCGGAACGGGTATTGCACTTAAGAATATGGATAAATTCAATTTCTTAATTAAATAAATTTTTTAACTCTTTACGACTTTTTATCTGAATGGGATTTTTGCTGAGATTATTTTCTAAGAATGCTCTTTTTGTATTCTTTATTTTCCTGCAAATTATTGCTCTCATTTTGATATTCTCTAAAAACGCCATGCAGCAATCTTGGCTTGCAGGTCAGACTGCGGCTTTCAATTCCTGGGTTTCAGGATATATTGACGAAGGTGTTTCTTATTTAAAACTGAAACAGACCAACGAAGATCTTGTTGCTCAGAATAAGGCTTTAATGGTTGAGCTTTATGGAAAGCAGGGCGCTGCAAATCCGCAATTCAGAAAAGTACACGATACTTTGGGAGGTGGCCAAATCTATACTTTTGTAGATGGCGAAATTGTTTTCAATAGCATCAACAGAAGAAACAATTATTTTACAATTAACCGTGGTACAAGAGATGGTGTTTATCCTCAAATGGGAGTAATGGCTCCAAAAGGAATTGCCGGAATTGTTATTAATTCTACCGACAGTTATGCTTTAGTGCAATCTGTTTTGAGTGTAAATAAAATCAGGATTAATGCTTCACTGAAAAACTCAGGATATTTCGGAACTTTAACGTGGAAAGGAGATAATTCCCGATTGATGCATTTGGCAGATGTACCAAAATATGTTTCCCTGAAAATTGGTGACACGATAGAAACTGACGGAAAATCAGCGATTTTTCCTAAAGGAGTTATGATTGGTAAAATTGCGGGTTACACCGTAGATAATAAAACAGGATTCTGGGATATTTCAGTAGAATTAAGTGAGAAAATGGGAGCTTTGAATAAAGTTTACGTTGTTAAAAATCTTAAAAAAGCTGAGGTTCAAAAAATTCAGGATACCATGCAAGCTGTAATAAAAAAAGAAAATGATTAGCAGAACCGTATTTACAGATCTTTTGATCATGGCTTTTCTGGTTGCATTACAGATTTTTGTATTGAACAGGATTACGCTGTTCGGTAAATTCACTCCGGTTTTATATCCGGTTTTTGTCATGTTTTATCCTTTTTTCAGAAATAAATTTCAGTTTTTGGCTTTAAGTTTCTTAATCGGTTTGTCGATTGATGCCTTTTTATATTCTTGGGGAATCAATGCTTTGGCGACTACAATGATTGCTTATTTCCGTACGTTGATTTTCCGTACATCTACAGATACTTCTACCGATTTCTTCTCATTTCAGTCTTTGCAATGGACGCAGTTTTTGCTGTTTCTATTCTCAAGTATCTTCCTGCATCAGCTTTTGGTGCAGTATATCGAGTTCTTTAAATTCAGCAGAATTTTTGAAATCTTACTTAATGTGTTGGTAACTAGTGGAATTTCCTTTATATTTATCATAGTTTACGCATTAATCTTTAAAATCAAACAGAAAGTTTGAACACACGCCATATAAAAATCTTAACAATTCTCGTTGTCATTGCTCTTATTTTTGTAGCAAGGCTTTCTTATTTGCAGCTGTTTACAGATCGTTATGCACTGAATGCAGCCAATACTTCCATCAAAACCGAATATGTCATTCCACAACGTGGTGTTATTTTCGACAGAAACGGGAAAATTATGGTGGGAAATCAGCCTGCTTATGAAATTTCTTTTACTCAGGCTTTGATGAAACCTGATTTTGATACTTTGGCTTTCTGTAGTTTAATGAAAATTGAAAAGAAAGATTTTATTAAAAGAATCAATTTAATTAAAGCTGAAAAATACTATTCCAAACTCACGCCGATGACTTTTATTAAAGATCTGAGCAGAGAAGAAATAGCAAGAGTTCAGGAAATTATATTCAAATATCCAGCTTTCAGTATCGTTCAGCGTCCGCAAAGACAATATGAGGTTTCAACTTCCGGAAACCTTTTGGGATATACAAGTGAAGTAAATGATAGAGAGATTAAAAAAGATTCTACTTATTACCTTCCAGGTGATCTTATTGGAAAAACAGGCGTTGAAAAATCTTATGAGAAAGAACTTCGTGGAGTAAAAGGAATTAAATATATCCAAAAAGATATCAAGCTTAGAAACGTTGGGCCTTATAAAAATGGATCTTTAGACCGAGACGTTATTACCGGAAAAGACATTACTTTGACGATTGATTATGATCTTCAGAGAATGGCTGAAGAAATGCTGGTAAACAAACATGGCGCAGTTGTGGCTTTGGATCCAAATAATGGTGAAGTTTTAGTTGCAGCAACCGGTCCGGATATTGATCCAAATCTTTTTACGGGACCAAATAAATCTAAAAATCTTTACGCCCTTTCGAAAGATACTATTTACGAAAACAAACCTACTTTCGACCGTTCTTTACAGGCGGGTTATCCTCCCGGATCTACTTTCAAATTGTTGACAGCTTTAGCAGCGATGCAAATGGGAGTGATGGATGAAAAGACCATTTTCCCATGCGGTGGCGGATTTTTCTATAAAGGAAAAAGAATTAAAGGTCACGGTGGGGCAGATCCTTTGATTCCTTCAATTCAGGTATCCAGTAACTGTTTCTTTACTTACGCATTTATTGCAATCATTAAAAAATATCCTGGAAATCCATCAAAAGGTGTTGACGAATGGAAAAAAATCATGAGCAGCTTTGGTGTTGGTGAATTTTTAAATAATGATTTTGCAGTAGGAGCAAAAGGTAGAATTCCTTCGGGGGATTTTTATGAAAGAAGATTTAAAGCCATCATTAAAGCAAACGGTTCTACAAGACAAGATTATAAGAATTGGGATGAAATGTCAACCGGAGCAATTTACAACGGAATGGGGCAGGGTGATGTAATGGTAACGCCTTTACAGCTTGCTAATTATGTTGCAGCAATTGCTAATAGAGGGTGGTATTTTACGCCACACATTGTAAAATCGATTGATGGTAGACCTAATCCCGATCCGAGATTCAAAAAGAAACACCATACCTTAGTTGATCCAAAACATTTCGAACCTGTTTTAAAGGGAATGGAAGCGGTAGTTTTAAGAGGAACTGCAAGGGGTTTGATGTCTAAAGATTTTACTCAATTAGCAAAAACCGGAACTGCACAGGTCCCGCAAGGAAAAGATAATTCAATTTTTGTATTAATTGCTCCTGCAGATAAACCCAAAATTGTGGTAGTTGCTGTAATGGAACATGCCGGATTTGGAGCAACTTGGGCAGGACCAGCTTGTACGGTAATCGCCGAAAAATATATTACCGGAGATCTTAAACGTGAACATCTTTACAAAAAAATGATTACGTCGAGCTTCATGCCTGAATATAAAAGGCAATGGATTGTCGATCTGAAAAGAAAAGGTCTGTATAAAGAACCAAAGCCGGATTCTATAAAGCTTAAAAGAATACAAGACAGTTTGAATTTGGTGAAAAAAGCAAAAGAAAAACTGCAAAAAGCCCAAAATGTTAAATCCCAAAAAACCGTAAAACCATGAAGTGGACAGAAGGAATAGATAAGTTAGGTCTTGGGTTGTACTTTTTGCTTTGCTTATTTGCGATAGCCAATATTTACAGTGTAGACGAAGGTTTGGGTAAAAAACAATTGATCTTTTTCGGGATTTCAATTTTTGTAGGCTTAATTATTTTCTTCAGCAGAAGTAAGTTTTTCGAGAATATGTCTGGGATTATTTATATTGGCGGAGTTTTGATGCTTGCTGGTCTTCATGTTTTCGGAACAGAAATTCTCGGACAGAAAAACTGGTATAAATTCGGAAGTTTCACGATGCAGCCTGTAGAGTTTTCAAAAATCGGAACAGCTTTAATGTTAGCAAATTATGTATCCGGAGCAGACTTTGATCTTAAAAATACAAAATCATTATTAACAGCGTTAGCAATTATTGGTATTCCTGCGGTTGTTGTACTGTCGATTCCCGATGTTGGATCATTGCTTGTATTTACTGCATTTTTTATTGCATTATACCGAGAAGGTCTTTCCGGAAAATTATTTTTGATCGGTGGGCTTTTCGGGGCGGTATTTCTTATTGCGAATTACCTTAATGATCCATTGAAATGGAGTTTATGGTATTTCACGGTATTTATTATTGTAATTGGTCTTTTATGGTTTTTATTTAATGCAGCTCTGCTTCGTAAAAATATTTACACCCTTTTACCAGGAGTAGGAGTGATTCTGTTATTGGCGGCATTGTCATTTATTTCGCCTGTTATTTTTGAAAAATTACCAAAACACCAACAGGAACGTGTCGAGGTTTTGTATAAAGGAGAAAGAGAATTCCGGGACACTTCAGGATATAATTTATTGTATTCAAAAACAGCGATTGGTTCCGGAGGAATGTTTGGTAAAGGATTCCGTGAAGGTTCTGTAACCCAAGGAAAGTTTGTTCCTGAGCAGGAAACCGATTATATTTTCTGTACCGTTGGAGAAGAATGGGGTTTTGTAGGAAGCGCAGTTTTAGTTTTTGCTTACATGATTTTTATCGGACGGATCTATTATCTGGCAGAAAAGCAGAAATCCATATTTAACCGAGTTTTCGGGTATTGTTTTGCTTCCATCCTTTTGATGCACTTTTCGATCAATTTAGGCATGGTTATGGGCTTGTTTCCAACCGTTGGAATTCCGTTGCCTTACTTCAGTTATGGTGGAAGTTCATTACTTGCCTTTTCTATGATGACCTTTATTTTCTTTAAACTCAATTACGCAGACAAAAACAGTTTGGTTTAGAGCTGGAAGTCAGGAGCGGGATGATGGAAGTTTACAATCATTCTTTAAATATGATATTTAAAATCTGCTCAATCTGCAAAATCAGCGAGATAAAATTTCTATTAATTTTCCATTAAATAAAATCATAAAAGTTTATGAGAGAAGCTTACATTATTGATGACAATTTCGATAATTTAAATTTTGCACAACAGCCTTTAGAATTTGGCGAATATGAGAATTGTACTTTCCAAAACTGCAATTTTGAATATGTAAATCTCTCAGAATTTAAATTTACCAACTGTGAATTTGTCGATTGTAATTTAAGCATGACCAAATTAGCCGGAACTGCTTTTCGTGATGTTGTTTTTAAAGACTGCAAAATGTTCGGAATGCATTTCGATGATTGTAATGAATTTGGAATGTCTTTCAGGTTTGACGGATGTGCTTTAAATAATTCGGTATTCTATAAAACAACGATTAAAAGAACTTTATTTAAAAATTCCAAACTGATTGAAGTTGATTTTGCAGAATGTGATCTGTCTAATTCTGTGTTCTCAAACTGCGATTTTAGCGGAGCGACATTCGAAAGAACCAATTTAGAAAAAGCAGACTTGAGAACCTCATTCAATTACACCATTAATCCTGAATCTAACAGGCTTAAAAAGACCAAATTTTCGCTTTCTGAAGTTCATGGGCTCTTACGTCGATTTGATATAGAAATTGATAAGAATAGCTGATTTAATGTACTTAGTAAATCAAAATTTCACGTCGTATCAATAGGAGCGGGCTTTAGCCCGTTTTCAAATATAAAGTTAAAGAATGGCTTTAGCAGAAACTTACGGTAGGTTTTGGCTAAAGCCCGATTCTACTGATGAAATTTGAACTTTTGATAGTTTTACTTCAAGATAAAAGTAAAGAAAACAATATGAAAAAAAATTAAAGCCATCAAATCTGATGGCTTCATTTATATAATCAATTATTTAAGACTAAAAACTAGTAGATGCTAAGTTGTTGTAGTTATCTCCGTTTTCATTGATTACTCTTTTTGCAAACCTAAATTTTGGTCCCCAATAAGAGTCATTCAGTGATGAGATCATTACCCCTTTTGATGTTGCTGCGTGAATAAACATTATTTCACCTTCTTCAGTTACGTTTTCTACAATTCCTACGTGAGAAATTCTTTTTCCGTGAGAGAAGAAAATTAAATCTCCTTTCTGAAGGTTTTCTTTATCAATCGCTTCTCCTTCTTGAGATTGAGATGCTGCCACTCTTGGTAAAGTAAGGCCAGCTGCAGCTCCGAATACTGATAATACAAATGCTGAACAATCAATTCCTTTTCTTGTCATTCCTCCGTATCTGTAAGGAGTTCCAATATAAGTTTGAGCTTCTGCTAAGATATTATCAATTGTCTTATTATGTTTGATCGCTTTTGCGATTTCAGAATTTTTTAAAGAATTTTTAGCGTTTGCAAGTGCCACTGCTTTTTCAGAGATGAAAGAGTTGATTAACAACTTTTTATCATTCTCTATCTTAGTATCTATTGCAGCAAGTTTGGCATCTGTTTTGTATTCTTTAGTGTAAGTTGCTGGTTTTGAAACCACGTAATTGGTTACGCATGATTGTAGTGATATTGTTGAAACGAAAGCAACTAAATAAAACAAAACTCTTTTCTTCATATTTTTTAATTTCCGGTTGAAAAAGAAATATTTATTTCCCTAAAGCCTTACAAAAGTAGAGATTCTTGCTAAGGCAACCTCAGTATGATTATTATCAGGTTCTTGATTTAACACATTTTAACATCTTACTTAAGTATGTTAAAGAAATAATGGCTGTAATGCGCCTGTTTTAGTGATTGTGCGTTTTTTTTTATTAAGATTTTTTAACAAAATATATTCGAATTCCTTTATTTATCGGAGTTTCTTATTTATTGCAATTCTAAAAATAGTATTAATAAGTTATAAAAAAAGTTCCCCGGAAAACCGGAGAACCTCACTAATATGGAACTTTACAGATGTTATCTTGTAAATAACATTTCTCTATATTTCGTCATTGGCCAAAGCTCATCATCAACCATCATTTCAAGATCATCAGAAGCATCTCTGATAATATCAAATAGAGGTTTTACTTTGTTGCAGTAATCTTCTGCCTGCGTCTGACTTTCTGTTACAGCTTTTGCTGCTTCTCTCGCTTTAATCAAATCTTCAACGCCTAATTTAATTTTAGAAACGTTTTCAGAGATATTTGTAATCAAACTCATTTGCTCTTTAGCCAATGTTTTAAATTCTTTATCTCCGAAGATTTCTTTAAGACCCTTTACGTTCTCAATTAATCTATTTTGATAATTTAAAGCGGAAGGGATAATGTGGTTTCTTGCAATATCACTCAATACTCTTGCTTCAATATCAATAACGGTAGAATATTTTTCTAGTTTGATTTCGTTTCTTGCTTCAACTTCTCTGTGGTTGAAGATTCCTATTTCTTCGTAAAGATCTACAAACTTCTGGTTCATTTCCTGTTTTAATGCTTCAGGAGTAGTTTTCCAGTTGTTTAATCCTCTTTTTTCAGCTTCTATAGCCCAGTCTTCAGAATATCCGTCACCTTCAAACATAATGTTTTTACACTGTTTGATGTATTCTCTCAAAACATTGAAAATTGCTTCGTCTTTTTTAAGACCTGTTTCAATTAAAGCATCAACTTCTTTTTTGAAATCGTTTAATTGTTTTGCAGCAATTGTATTCATTACGGTCATAGATTCTGCACAGTTTGCAGAAGAACCTACCGCTCTGATCTCAAATTTATTTCCTGTAAATGCAAATGGAGAAGTTCTGTTTCTGTCGGTATTGTCCAACAAAATTTCAGGGATTTTCCCAACAACATTTAGTTTTAAATCTGTTTTTTCGTCTGGAGAAAGTTTTCCTTCAGTTACTTTTTCAAGCTCTTCCAAAACTCTGAACAACTGACTTCCGATAAATACCGAAATAATTGCCGGTGGAGCTTCGTTTGCACCCAATCTGTGGTCATTACTTGCAGAAGCGATACTTGCTCTCAAAAGATCCGCATATTCGTGTACAGCTTTAATAGCGTTTACGAAGAATGTTAAGAACTGTAAGTTTTTCTTAGGGTTTTTTCCAGGGCTTAACAAGTTTTCACCAGTATCAGTTGCTAAAGACCAGTTGTTGTGCTTTCCGCTTCCGTTTACTCCTGCGAATGGTTTTTCGTGGAATAAGATGTGGAAATGATGTCTGTGAGCGATTCTTGCCATAACATCCATCAACAAAGAGTTGTGGTCAACCGCAACGTTTACTTCTTCAAACATTGGAGCTAGCTCGAATTGGTTTGGCGCAACCTCGTTGTGTCTTGTAGTAACCGGAATTCCCAATTTCATACATTCGATTTCCAACTCTTTCATAAAGTTCATTACTCTTGTAGGAATAGAACCGAAATAATGGTCATCTAATTGTTGCCCTTTTGCAGGAGAGTGTCCTAATAAAGTTTTACCGGTTAAAACTAAATCCGGACGAGATTGATACAATGCAGAATCAACCAGGAAATATTCTTGCTCCCAACCTAAAGTAGGAGTTACTTTCGTTACATTTTTGTCAAAATACTGCATTACGTTGGTTGCAGCTTCATCTACAGCATTCAAAGCTCTTAATAAAGGCGCTTTGTAATCTAAAGTTTCTCCTGTGTAAGAAATAAAGATTGAAGGAATACACAAAGTAGTTCCCATAATAAATGCCGGAGAAGTAGGATCCCAAGCTGTATAACCTCTTGCTTCAAAAGTGTTTCTGATACCACCATTCGGGAAAGAAGATGCGTCTGGTTCTTGCTGAATCAATAAGTTTCCGCTGAATCTTTCGATGGCTCTTCCGCCTTCAATTGGAGTGAAGAAAGAATCGTGTTTTTCTGCAGTAGTACCTGTTAATGGCTGAAACCAGTGGGTGTAATGAGTAACACCTTTGCTCATTGCCCAGTCTTTCATCGCTACAGCTACCTGATCTGCGATGTGTCTCTGGATTTTTGTTCCTTTTTTCATCGCATCCAAAATAGATTGGAATGCCTCTTTTGTTAAATATTCTCTCATCGTTTCTTCAGAGAAAACATTTTGACAGAATAGTTCTGACAATTTCGCAGGAACTTCGATAGAATTATCTTTTCTAAAGTCCTTGAATGGTAAAGTTTCTAACGCTTTGAATCTTAAAGTTGGCATATTGGGTTTGATTTTACAGTGCAAATTTACAAAAAATATGGTTTAAAAATAAAACACCCCTATATTTTTCATAGTATTTTTTATTAAATAGTTTAAAAATGAATTAACCCCTATTTATTTTATGGGTGTTTGTTTTGTTGTCGATTTAAATTGATTGTTGCTAAAAACAAGTAAATCTAGCTTAGAATTTCTTATTTTTGAGTAAATCCAGCTTAAATGATAAAAAAAACGGCACTCATTATTTCTTTTTTATTCTTTCAAATACTTTTCTGCCAGAATGCAGATCCTGTTTATTATGATCAGGATTGGAAAGTAACCACAAAAGCAAATGCATCTTATTATAGATTGATGCCGATGAAAGAAGTTGGCGAATTAGTCTTGATTCAGGATTTTTATATGAATGGAACGCCACAGTTTGAAGGCTATGCTTTTAAAAAAGATGAAAATGTGTACGTAGGAGACATTGTTTGGTATGATAAAAACGGAAATGATGATAATTTTCGTCAATATCGAAATGATACAAAAAACCTCAGTTTAACTTATTACCACACCAATGGTAAGATCCGAAAAAAAGTACAGTATAAGAATGGAGTAAAACATGGCGAGACTATAATTTACAGCACTGACGGAATGGTTTTGATGAAAGGTCTTTTTGAAAAAGGTAAACCAATCAGCGGAAGTTTTGAAAAAGTGAAAAATAGTGACAATTACGACTATAACGCAAAAGTTGAAGAAATTTCTATGTCTGAAGATAAATCACAAAATAAAACGGAGATTTCGGCTGTTCCGCCACCGCCGCCACCGATTCCGGAAACGGTTGGAGTTGAACCACAAACTGTCGAGCTTTTGGCGCCAATGGATGAGGATGGGAATTCTTCAAAAAAAGCCAAAAACAGAAAGACCGTTACTGAAAAAATATTTTGGAAAGATTTGAAACAGCTTGCCCAGGAAATAGTTTATGAAATCAATTCGTATGGTTTTAAACCTATCGGACAGAAGAATTTCGATAAATCAGGGAAGCTAATTCAATCTTTAAATGAAAATCATTTTGAAAAATATGGAAACGGAATTGCAAATGGAGCTGAATATACTTATTACCTCCATAATAATTTTGCAACGGGTTTAAAATCTGCTTCAAGTTTTATTAATGGAGAAAAATCGGGTAAGGAAACTTTGTATTTTCCGAAAGGTGAGATTTTTTATGAAACTAATTATCGTAATGGTTTGAAAGATGGAGAGGAAATAGAATTTTCTGAAAACGGAAAGTTGAAAAACAAAAGAACATATAAGGAAGCTGAATCATTTAATGGAAATTTTGATGAAAATGTAGGCGAACTTATTGTGAATTTAAATTATGTAAATGGTGTTAAAGAAGGAGAAGCCATCGCAAAAAATGAAGATCAACAAATTGTAGCAAAAGGAATTTATAAAAAAGGAGAACCATACAATGGAACTTTTGTTGTTGAAACTGGCGATAATGTCGCGGAATTAATTTCAGTAGAAAATTTTAAGAAAAAAGGTTTGCAGAAAGTTTTCAGTTACAGATTAGAAAATTTACAAAAAACTTATACTATCCAAAATGAAAAGCTGGACGGAATGACTACTTTTTATGATGATGGGAAAATTGTAGGAACTTTAGAGTATAAAAATGATGAGCCTTACAACGGAACTTTAGTTGGCGACGACAAAACTTCAATTTTCAAAAACGGAAAGCTTACTGAAGAGGTGTTTTTTGAAGATCGTTATAATAAGGATAACATTAAAAAACAAAAACTGTACGAAAACGGAATTTTGGTGAAGGTTAAAGATTATTCTTTTACAATCTCAGAAAAGCCACAAGATTCTTACGAAGGTATTTTTAAAAATGGAAAACCTTTTTCAGGATATTTTGAAACCGAATACAGTCATGAGTTTAAACAGGTTGATTATTTTGAGAATGGAGTTCCAAAATTTCAATATTCGAATGATTATCTGAAAAATATGGATAATTACAGACATCAATATTATGATATCAAATCAACGTATAAAGACGGAAAAATATTTGATGGTGCAGAATATGTATTAAATGGAAAACAATTTGTAATCAGATATTGGAAAAATGGAGTCTTAAAAAGTTTTGATTGGGATCTGTTTGCGATGCATTATTTTAACCGAATTCATTTTGAATTGAAAAATAATACAATTGAGATTAATGATATGCAGGCAAATAAAAAAGCAGTCATTAAAATTGATGCTTCGCAAAAAGAATTTAAAAAAGAGCTTTTTATTGATGGGAAATCGGTTGATATTATTTCAAACAATCCAATAAATCAAAGTAATAAAGAAGGTGTTATTCTTTATTTTGAAGAAAATGGAAAAATAATTTCCAAGAAAATGGATGCTGTAGATCAGGCGATAGAACCGAGCGAAGGAGCAGAATTCTTTTACAAAGCTTATATTTCGATTAATGAGGCTTCTTCTGTTCAGGAGGTTTTCAATAAATTATCAGAAAATATTCTTGGCAATAAATTGATGGAAGAAACGAATGAAAACCGAATTGTTGCAGGATTACAAACTGACTCTTCAGGAAAACCAAAAGACGGAATTTTGATTACGCCAACTCAAAACAATACTTATACTTTACAACTATATATGAATGGAAAGTTGATGAAAACTGTAGAGAAAATATCTTTCGATAAAGTAGAAGAAGAAATCAGAAATATAGAAGAATAACCTTCGACTTCTCTCAGATCGATAGTGTTTAAAAAGCAAGTTGATTTTTAAAGGTGTCATACTGAGTGAAGTCGAAGTGTCGTTGATTAAAGCTTTCTCAATATGAAGAAAACTTATTCTCAATTTCTTTCTGATTAGAAGGGTTAATCTTAACTTTAAAAAACTTTTTAATGAACAGTCAGTTTTCTGTGTTGAATATTTAAGTTGTTGATTTTTAACATTTTAAATTATTTAAAATAATTTTCGTAACTTAGCAGACTTTTTATAAAAATTTTAATATATGACAAATTCTAGAGCAAGAGAAACTACCGAGGCAATTGAAAGACTATACATATCTATGAGACACCTGTTTTATAGAGGTTTTTTTAAGCCGAGCGGAGTTTCTGGAGAAAGCATTAGAAGTTTGTTGAAGACGATCAATCCGGAAATTTACGGTACCATGAGCATTCCAAGCAAATTGGAATTGGATGGTTTGATGTATGTTTTAGACAGACTTCCAGAAGGTATTGAAGAATGCGCTTTCATTCATCTTACATCAGACGAAGGTTTTGATAAAGGAAGTTTCGAGCCGATCGTTCCTAAAAAGAGAAGAAGAAACTGTTACCGAATCGATGAGCACCAAATGAATATTGAAGTTCTTTTGGGCCGTTCAGAAATCTATGATATTCTTACGCATTTAACGTTCTTATTTATAGAAGCAGATAAAATTCGTAACCTCGCATTTATTCAGGATGAAAATTGGAAGCCGACAAGAGCTTTCAAAATCATCGAAGAAGTGGTAAAAGGGGAGAAAAAATTCAGCAGAAGAGAAAAAGAAGTGGCTTTGATTCATCTTTCTTCTTTAATAGGAAGAACTTTTGATGAAACTTTAAACGCTTATAATACTTTTGGCGATGATGAAAACCCGGACAGGTTATTCAAAATCATTTACCATTTAGGAAAAGTAAGTCTTGAAGATGCTAAACAAAGCAGAGAAAGGGAGATCTACTTCAGCGCAATTCTTAAAGAAAGAGTAGGGCACCACTATTTTGGTGAGAAATGGGCTAATAAAGTGAAAGAAGTTTTATTTGAAAATAATCTTCACATGCGTCCGTTACACATTATTTCGGCAAACATGCATTCCGTGAAAAATATGCTGTACGGGAATGATGCTTTAAAGAAAAAAGATACCAAAGAAGTAGATTACAAACTTTACGGAGATATTTCAGACAAAAAAGATCTTCGTGATAAGGTTTCAAAATACGCTTTGGAAGAAGGTTTAATTTACATCAACGATAAGAGCGGAAGTAATATCGATGTTCAGATTATCGATTTAAGCAAAACCAATCTTAAAAATACTCCTTTCGGACATTTGAAATATGACGGAGACGATGTAATTATGGTTTTCGATTATGCATTTGGTGAACAGGCTTTTGAGGTTATGGATGAATTGCTGAGACCTTTCGAGCAAAAAGGCGAAGTCTATATGATGAAAGTGAAATCAGTTTCTATCATGGGGAAAGCCGGAATTCTTGAAGGTGGGAAAGGAGATATCATGATTCCTACTTCTCATATTTTTGAAGGAACAGCAGATAATTACCCTTTTGAAAATGCTTTGAAATTGGAAGATTTTAAAGATGATGAATTAAAAGCTTTTGAAGGACCGATGATTACCGTTTTGGGAACATCCCTTCAAAACAGAGATATTCTTCAGTATTTTATGAATACTTCTTGGAAAGCAATTGGTCTTGAAATGGAAGGTGCACATTACCAGAAAGCAATTCAGGTAGCATCAAAGATCAGACATCACATTGCACCCGATCTTTTTGTGAGTTACGCTTACTATGCTTCAGATAATCCTTTGGAAACAGGAGCTACACTTTCTTCAGGAGGTTTAGGATTGACAGGTGTAAAACCAACCTATTTGATTACTTTAAGAATCCTTGAAAAGATTTTACAAAGCGGAAAGAAAGAAATTTCTTCTAAAAAATAATTTATTTTTAAATTAAATATGAACCTCGAATGTTTTGCATTTGAGGTTTTTTATTTAACCACGAATAGCACAAATGTTTTTCATGAATGGCACTAATTTATTTGTGCTAAAAATTGTGTTTCTTATTTGCGGCATTTGTGATTATTAGCTTTGTCAAGGTTCAAAACCTTGACAAAGCTGCTTGAAAAAAATATACGCAGTCATCTGTGAAAATCCGTTCATCTGTGAGAGATTTAAAAAATATTATCTTTAGAAATCACAAAATTTAAAACAATGAGCACAACTTCACAATTAGCCAAAAGATTTCGAGAAGTTTTACTGGATGGAAAATGGATTGCCAATACCAATTTTAAGGAACAGCTTTCAGAGGTTACATGGGAACAGGCAACTACAAAAATTGATTCTTTAAATACAATTGCAATGCTCACTTTTCATATTGATTATTACATTGCAGGATTGGTGAATGTTTTTGAAGGAGGTGATTTGGAAATTAAGGATAAGTTCAGCTTTGATCTTCCTCCGATTGAATCTCAAGAGCAATGGGAAGCCTTATTAAATAAGCTTTGGAATGATTCTGAAAAGTTTGCCATTTTATTAGAGCAAATGCCGGATTCTAAATTAGATGAGGTTTTTGTTGACGAAAAATACGGAACCTATTTAAGAAACATCGACGGAATGATCGAACATTCTTATTATCATTTAGGTCAGATTACTTTGATTAAAAAGATGATTTTATCTAAATACTAATAACACTAATGTTTTCACTAATGACGCAATTATTAGTGTCTATTTGTGTCTTCATTTGTGATATTTGTGTTTAATCTAATTTAACAATCAAAAATAAAACTTATCTAAACTCCAACGAAAAACCTCATCAACGCTCCATATTTGAGGTTTTTTCAAAATTTACTTACCTTTAAAGAAATAAAATTTATCAATGAGAAAATCGTTTATCATCCTTTTTGCATTTGTTATTTCGCAGTTTCAGGCACAGCAAAACGCCTATTACCAGCAAGCTGCACAATATAAAATGGATATCGACGTCAATGCAGAACAATTTACTTATCAGGGAACTCAAACTTTAAAATACCGCAACAACTCTCCCGACGAACTCAATGTCGTGTATTTCCACTTGTATTGGAATGCTTTTAAGCCTAATTCAATGATGGATCAGAGAGTGGCTTCACAAGGGAAAAATGGCGATTCTAGATTACAGAAAGATGGAATTTCAAGATTGGCTTCAATTCCTAAAAATGAAGAAGGCGCACAAAATATTCACTGGATTAAACAAAACGGAAAAGAACTGAAATATGAAATTCAGGAAACCGTAATGAAAGTGCATCTGGATAAACCGATTAAACCTCATTCAAAAACAACTTTCACAATGGAATGGGATGCTGTGATTCCTCAGCAAATCAGAAGAGCGGGAAGAAACAATAAAGAAGGTGTTGATATGACGATGACGCAATGGTATCCTAAAATTGCAGAATACGATTATGACGGTTGGGCAACTTTCGACTATGTGGGTAGAGAATTTCACGCGCCGTTTGCAGATTTTGATGTAACGATTAAAATTAATAAAGATTATGTTGTTGGAGCAGGAGGAACGCTTTTAAATCCAAAAGAAGTAAAAGGATATGATGCTTCAGCACAGATTAAAGCTGATCAGAATAAAGCAACCTGGAAATGGACAGCCAAAAATATGCTCGATTTTGCCTGGGCTGCAGATAAAGATTATTCAGTAGAAAGTTTTGATGTTCCTCAAGGTCCGAAAGTGTATTTTGTGTATCTGAAAAATGATAAAACGAAAGCTTGGGGTGAAGCAAAACCCTATGTCACCAAATATTTCCAGATTATGAATTCTAAATTTGGGAAATACGCTTATCCTTCTTACGCTTTCATTCAGGGTGGCGATGGCGGAATGGAATACGGAATGTGTACCATGATCTTGGGTGAAGCAAAAAACATTGAGGATTTGATGGGCTTAATGGCTCACGAAGGTTCTCACTCTTGGTATCAGCAAATGTTGGCAACCAACGAACCTGTAAGACCGTGGATGGATGAAGGATTTACAAGTTATGCAGAAAGCTACGTGATGCATCAGTTATTTCCGCCAAAAGACAACAGACCGAATGCTTTCGTTGAAAAGATTGATGCTTATAGAAAGTTTCTAAAAAAACAAATTGAAGAGCCTGCAGTTTGGTTAGGCGATCATCACGATAACGGAACGGCATATTCTTATGCAAGTTATGTGAAAGGTGAATTGTACTTGGTGCAATTAGGATATATTGTTGGAGAAGAAAATTTATCCAAAATTATGACAGAATATTTCAAAGAATGGAGCATGAAACATCCTTCTGATAGAGATTTTATTCACATTGCACAGAAAGTTTCAGGTATGGATTTGAAATGGTTTCATCATTACTGGATCAATACGACAAAAACTATTGATTACGCAATTAAAGACGTACAATACGGAAATACTTCTACAACGATAACTTTAGTTAATAACAGTCAAATTCCTATGCCAATTGATTTTAGCGTAATTACTTCCGACAATAAAATGGTTAATTATCAGATTCCGTTAAATATGACGCATACCTGGAAAACCAAAGATGCGTTCGGTGAGTTTACTACTCTAAAATACTGGCCTTGGACGCAGAAAGAATATACATTAACGATTCCGTACAACAAATCTCAACTGAGAGTTTTAGGAATAGATTTCAGCCATAGATTGGCGGATGTAAATCCTGAAGATAATTTTGTTGAAGTGAAATAGTTTTTAGTTAAATAAGGTAATTGGATATAATTTTATACACCTGCTTCTTATTTATTATGATATGACTTTGTCATTCTGAATGTAACGCAGTGAAATGAAGAATCTAATCTATACATAAGATTGTTCCTTCGTCAGAATGACAATGGTTTGAAATTGTATTCAGTCAACATAACTAATAATCCCCGAAGAGCTTTCTTCGGGGATTATTAGTTTATTTTTTCTTTAGGTGTTCTATTTCTTTTTTCAGCCGTTGGTTTTCTTCTTTAAGGAAAGCAATTTGATCTAAAAGACTTTCTGTAAGCTTATCTGAACCATTGTAATTATTAGTTTGATTTTGAATCATATTATTGCTTGAATTTTCATTCGATGTATTTTCCTTATTTATTTGAGTGTAACCTTCTTCAGGTTTTAGAATATCATCCAGTTCTACATTAAGGGAAGTACAGATGTTTTCAATATGATTAATCCATGAATTGGTTTCGCCATTTTCGATGCGTTGATAAGTAGAGCGAGAGATGTGCAGCTTTTCTGCCAACTCTTCCTGAGAAAAACCTCTTTCTTCTCTGTATGATCTTATTCTTTTGCCGATACTTGTATTCATGGATATGCTATTTTGAATAGAGCAAATATAATTTTTTTTCAAAAATAATCGTGCATCAAAAATAGGGCATTGTTATTTAGGTTATTTATCACATATTTGTAGAGTTAAGAAAAGTGTATATATTTAACCCACCAATTAAAAACAACAATATGAAAAAAAATCTATTGCTCAGGCTATGCCTGATGATGAGTGTCGTACTGACACTTTCTTCCTGTACCAATGAAGACTTCTATTCTTCATCTGAAAATAATTCTAAACAGGAAATCATCTCAAAATCTCTCTGGAAAGAAGATACCCTGTTTACGAAAAGAATCTACGACCACTTTCAAAAAAGCTTTATGTCTACGAAAGAGCATCAGCAGAAATTTGTTACCGAACATGGAACCCCGGTTTGGGAATATACCATGACAATGGGCTTCAGAAGAAACCAATTGTTTGTACCTTTAATACAAAATAATACAGTGATTGGTGTAATGAGGGTGCAGCGACAGGACAAGAAAGCTTTTTATGACTTTACCAAAGACAGTGAAGCGTTAAGTTTTTTTGACGTTGTAATGTACAACCGTAACCTTGATAAGCTACAGCCACAAAAGGACGAAAAGCTCAACGAAAATATCTCTTCTAAAGGAGGAGGTTATACGTGGTCTTGTACCAAACGTACTGTAAAAAGCGGTTATCATCTGGAAGGTGATATGGTAGTAATAGAGACTTCTATAATCGATGTCTGCAAATACACTTACACAGGTGGAAAGCCATACGTAGACCATCTTGATGTTTAGACAGACGGTATGGAAGGCGGTGGCGGCGGTGAGGAAGAAGAATTAGAAAGCCCCAGTCAGGATATTATTGATAATCTTCAAGGCTATTCTTGCGCACAAGAACTTGTTAAAGAACTTCCTGATTTAAAAAATATCATTTCTGCATCTATGAAACAAATTTTTGCTAATAATGAAGATTATAATATAATTTTTAAGGCAAAAAGTGGATTAGGACATCTTGATGGCATAACATATTCTTCATCTAGCTCTGAATTTAATAGTTTTAAAGCAACTATTTATTTAAATGATCAAATGTTATTAAATGCAACAAAAGAATATATCTTGGTAACAATGTTTCACGAAGTTGTACATGCTTTTTTAGATTATGAAAAATTTAGGTTAGGAAATGTGCTTTTTCACCAACAATATCCAAATATAATTGAAGGATATGATTACGCTCCAAATGGAACTATAATAAATACATATACATATATAGATGGGCATCAACAACTAATGCCATTTTTAACGACACTTCAAAGTATTGTTTCTGCATACAACCCTGACTTACCTCAAAATGTAGCTGTAGCTATGTCTCGATATGGTATTGCAACATTAACACCTGAACAATCAACATTAAATACAAACGAAAGAGATACATCTTTAGGTAATTACCACGGAACAAAATGTCAATAAATATGAAAATACAAATTTTAGTAATATTGTTAATACCTAGTTTATTTTTTTGTCAAGAGTATTTTTGGGAGGATGATTTAAAGTCTCAATTTAAAGTAAATCAATTTACCTTAGAAACGGAAGATATTTATACAACTAAAAAGGATATTAATATATATAATGTTTTTATTTCCGAAAATAGTATTTTGCTACTATCCATATTACCAGATTTAGACGAAAAGATACTTCCAAAAACAAATGAAAGAGGAAGTAATTGGGAAATAATTAACTATGATAATATATAAAAGATAAGATTTTTTCTAAAAGTAAAATTATCAATATGGTAAGTGACTGGAAATTAAATAATATTCCAGAAAACAAAACACTACAATATAAATTGATAAAGAAAGAAAATGGAAATTATTATGTTTCAAAAATGTGTTTAACTGAGTTTTTCTCTATAGCAAATTTGAAATTTCCTATTATTTCTACTTATGGAACAATTAATACAGAAGAACCGAAAGTTACCATCAGGCAAATGGAGATAAGTTTTAAAAAGCAGGTGCCTAATCAACATTTTTTGATGGATATAAGAGAAAATGATTTTACAAGAAAAGTTGATATACCTTATAGTTATAGAAATTATTTATCTAAAGAAATTTCTGTGAAAGGAAATAAAGTTTTTCAATTCTGGACGTTTGATGGATGGTGGGCTCATGATGGATATAACGAACACAGGGGGATTGATCGCTTTCTATATATACCGGAAAAGGGTATTGTTGGTGGCTCTTATGATTTCTACTTCAGGTTAAAACCTAAAGTTTCATCAAATGAATATTATACTGCTCCACCTAGTTTATTGTGGAACAATATCATCAATGAAAAAATAATGATTGCTAAAGAAATTAAATAAAATTACTATCTGTAAATAGAGAAATAACTTCTGGATATTAATAACCATAATGTTCTTATTGAGATATAGGTATCTGCTATTTTTATTTGAAACATAAAGGTATTTAATATGAATAGAAAAGATGTCTACAAATAAATAAGAGAAATATAATATTATAAATAACAAAAACTCTGCAGTTCTTAGTTGCTCTAAAGCATTTTCTAAACTCCTCTAAAGGATTATTACAAAAGCTCCCGTCGATTTACACAAATCCACGGGAGCTTTTAGAAAAAGCAGGCTTGCTTTTTAGAAATGCACGCCTGCTTTTTAAAATTGCTTACTTAGCTTTTTCAAATTTAACTATGGCAAGCATTTCTTTAAGATCAATTCCTGGTCGGAAAGCTATTTTTGCGCTTTTAATCATAGAAGAATTAAACTTATCAGAAGTTTCTGCTCCTTCGCTGCTCAGCGTCAGGCTGAAAGATCCAAAATCTCCGAATCTTACAATTCTTCCTTCAGAAAGATGCTTAGAAAGTGCTTTCGTTAAATCATTCAACACGGCTAAAACGTCTGTGTCACTTACTGTAGTAGAGCCGCCTGCAATCTCTTTGCTGTAACTTCACCCGTAGATTTGGCATTAGCGTAGAATTTCTTTGGAGCTGTTTGATCAGAAGGGTTTCCCTTCTCACTTAGTGAATACTGTACCGGCATATCATTGTGTTTTTAATTGTTAACAGTATCAAATATACTATTTATAATAATATAGTGTAAATTATTTTTAATTATTGTGATGTAATATTGTGAAAAATGTATTTGTAAGTATCTGGATGTTCTTTAAAATAAAATTGAAAGTCTTTTTATTAAACGTTAGTTATCGGAAATTGCAACTATCCCCATATTTAGTGACAAATTCTGTAACATTTTTAAACTTTTCTTTACTAATATTCAAAAAGTAAATTATGTTTAAAAGATTTTTGAAGCTGGAATGGAAAAGTTTTTTTAGAGGATCTTCGGTAGGGATCAATCTTGCCATGAAGATTTTCAGAATTATCGGGATTTGCTTCTTCATTTTGTGGCTTGCAATGATGTCTTTTATTGCGTACTTCTACGTGCAGGAAGAAATGAAGGAAGATCCGTTGAAAATAATTTCACGTTTCATGATTATTGGCTGGTTGATAGATTTAGTTTTTAAATATATGATTCAGCAGATTCCGACACAGAATATCAAGCCTTTTCTTACGTTGAATATTCCTAAAAAAGTCGTTGTCAATTATACTTTAATTAAAACATTTCTTACGCCACTGAGTTGGTTTAATTCTATATTTATTGTAACCTTTTGCGGGATTTTGGCTTTCAATGGTTATGGTTTTCTGGGGATTTTCACTTGGTTTATAGGTGTTTCTTCGTTGTTTTACCTTAATAATTTCATCAATCTTTTATTTAATGATAAAGAAAATATTGCAATCGGCGTAGGAGTTCTGATTGCTGGTTTTGCCGCTTTAAATTATTATGAAATTGTTCCTGTTTTATCTTACTCAGAAAAGTTTTTCTATAATCTTTACGAGAGACCTTATTTTGCGGTAGTTCCAGTAATACTCTTTTTCAGTCTTTGGAAGATCACCTTTAATTATATCCGAAAAAGCTTTTATCTGGATGAAGGTCTTGAAGCTAAAAAAGAAATCGGAAAAACCGAAAACATTGCTTTCCTTAATAAATACGGAGCCATCGGAACTTTTATCAATAACGATATTAAAATGCTGAAACGTAATAAAGTCACAAAAGGTGTTCTTATCGGAAGCTTTATGTTTATTTTTTACGGACTTTTGATGTTTTCTAATGACATCTACAGAACACCAACCATGATGATGTTTATGGGGCTTTTTGTAACGGGAGGTTTCCAGTTTACTTTCGGGCAAAGGGTTCCGGCTTTTGACAGTGCATATTATCCGTTGATGATGACGCTGAACGTTCCTTATAAAGAATACCTTAAAGGAAAATGGTGGCTGATGAATATTGTTACTGCAATTTCGATTGTCATTGCTTTGTTTTACGCCTATTTTGGCTGGAATGTTTACTTCGCATTCTTTGCTGCAGGATTATATAATATTGGCGTGAATTCTCAATTTACACTTTGGTCGGGAGCGTACAATAAAAATTTAATTGATCTTAATTCTAAAGAAAAAAGATTCGGACAAAAAAATACAATCACTTTCAAAGCATTTATTTTAATGATTCCAAAAATGCTTTTACCAATGGCTGTTTACGGATTGATGAATTATTTCTTCGGAATTTCTGTTGCCGTAATTTCTGTCGGAATTTTAGGTCTTTTAGGATTTATCTTCCGTGAAAAAATATTCGATATTATAATTACAAAATATAAAACGGAAAAATATAGCACTTTGGAAGCGTTCAAAAAAGATTGATTTTTAAAGAGTCAAGTTAAAAGTTAAAAGAGCCAAGTTTAAAAAATTAAATATAAGACTTTGGGGACCTCGAAGAGGTCAAACTGAAATAGCCGTGGGTGAAACCCATGGTAATTGAAATGTAAATTAATTATTTAATATCATCACCCATCATCAAACATTCAACAACATGATTACAATACAAAATTTAAAGAAAACTTACGGAACAGCAACCGTTCTTAATATAGAAAATCTTGAAATTACAAAAGGCGAAACCTTCGGTTTGGTAGGAAACAACGGAGCCGGGAAAACAACGCTTTTCAGCTTAATGCTTGATTTGATTCAACCTACAACAGGATTTGTAAGCGTTGATGGCATTAAAGTAAACGAATCTGAAGACTGGAAAAATAAAGTTTCAGCATTTATCGATGAAACCTTTTTGATTGGATATCTTACTCCTGAAGAATATTTCTATTTCATCGGTGAATTGAGAGGACAGAATAAAGCTTCTGTAGATGAGTTTTTAAAACAGTTTCATGATTTATTTAACGGAGAAATCGTAAATGCAGGAAAATATGTTCGTGATCTTTCAAAAGGAAATCAGAAAAAAGTAGGGATTGTCGGTGCGTTAATCGGAAAACCAGAGATCATTATTTTGGATGAACCTTTTGCTAATCTTGATCCTTCTACACAGATCAAGCTTAAAAATATGATCCGTGATTTTGCAAATGAAAACGGAGTAACATTTTTAATTTCTAGTCACGATCTTGCGCATACCACAGAAGTTTGTAATAGAATTGTGGTGGTGAATAAAGGTGAAGTTGTGCGTGATATTCAGACAACTCCTGAAACATTACAAGATCTTGAAAAATATTTTGCAGATCAGGTGAAGCCTGTTTCTAATGTGGTGAGTGTTGAGTAATTTGTAAAAATAAATTCTTATTTTTATGAAATCTTAATCACAATACCATGAAGATTTTAAACCTGATTCTTTTTTGCGGAATCTTTTTTATTCCTTTAAAAATATATTCTCAGTCTAATTGCAATATGTCGGTGACGTATTCTGAAATGGCTTTTGAAAAATTTAAAAACGCTTATAAGTCAGATAATTTAGATAATGCGAAAGTCTTTATCAAAAAAGGAGTAGAAGATGCCGAACAAGCTTCTGCATACGCTTTGATTTGCGATTGCCCTTTAGCGAAAAATTATGCTTTAAATGCCGTTACCTTCGGAATAAAAGCTGGCAAAGCTGACAATTTAGACGAAGCCAAAAAGCAATCAAAAAAGGCGATGGATATGTCTTTGGATGTTATGACAGCGACTCCTAATTGCAATCAGGACAAGAAATAAATATTGAATGACCACAACCTGTAAAAATTGCGGACATATTTTTGAAGGAAGATACTGCAATCATTGCGGTCAGTCTGCAAATACGCATAGAATTGATGCTAAATTTCTTTGGGAAGATATTGAGCACGGTCTTCTGCATTATGATAAGGGAATTCTCTACACCGCAAAACAGCTTTTCCTGAAACCCGGATATATCATCAAAGATTATATCAAAGGAAAAAGAGTTCACCACTTCAAACCGATTTCACTGTCGATTGTTATGGCAACGCTTTACGCATTGGTGTATCACTTGACAAATGTGAATCTTGTCGTTAAAGATAACGGAACTTCAGGAGCTGTTTTTGAAGAAATTTTAGAACATTATTATTGGTTTGTCTTTATTACCATTCCTATTTTTGCTTTAAGCACAGCGATGTTTTTTAAGAAAGTAGGATATAACTTTTGGGAATATTTTATTTTTGAAGCACTAAAGGTTTCGCAGCGATTGATTGTGCATATTTTGTTCTTACCCATTATTTTACTTTTTAATGATTCGGCTGCAACAAATTTTATTGTTAAATTATTATTGTTTATTGATCTTGCTTTAATTTTCTGGACCAATTTGCAGTTCTTTAATCATCTTCCTAAATTCAAAGTATTTTACCTTACCATATTCAGTTACTTGTTATATTTGTCAATAACAACGGTGCTTTTAGCCCTGTTTATTCTTGCTTTTTTTAGAGAGTAATTCCTTGTTCGAGTTAATTTAAAACAATTTAATGACATGTTTTTTTAATGTTGTTTAAAAAAAATAAAAAAGTTTGTAACCTTTTCAAAATTTCACTGTCTTTACTATAGAAACAGAATAAACCATGAAGCTTTTGTTTAAAAATAAAAAAGAAGATTTGCTGAGCCGGCTGAAGAAGCAGGATCCTGCTGCGCAGAAAATCTTTTATGATCAAAGTGTAAAAAAATTCCTGAGTGTGGCAAAAAGCTACGTCAGCGATTTGTATCAGGCGGAAGATTGCGTGATCAAAGCATTTTGTAAAATTTTTAAACATATCGAAAGCTTTCGCGGGGAAGGAAATTTTGAAGGATGGGCGAGAAAAATTGTAGTCAACGAATGTCTTAATTTTATCAAAAGCCGTAAGACGGTTTTCTATCTGGATGATGTTCACGCTTCTGTTTTGGAAGATTTGCATGAAGAGGCAATAGATTTTGATTTTAATGCTCAGGAGCTTTTAGATCAACTTCCGGATGCTTACAGAATGGTTTTCAACCTTTATGTAATTGAAGAATATTCGCATCAGGAAATTGCAGATACGCTAAATATTTCTTTGGCAGTAAGCAAAACCCAACTCTTCAGAGCAAAAGAAAAATTGAGAAAGATCTACTTTCAACAACAAAAAAAACTGAAAAATGAACACGTTTAAAAATAATTTAGAATATCAGATCAAAAAACAAATCGATGAGCGGGAAGTTGCTCCGTCAAGAGATTTGTGGTCGGAAATTCAGGCTCAAACTGAAAATACAGGTTCAAAAAAATCTAACCTGAACTGGGTTTTGCTTGCCGCATGTTTTGTTTTGGTATTTGGCTTGGGAGCAGTTTTGTTTTTTAATAATGAAGCCGAACCAAAAGTACAAGTTGCTGAAACAGTTAAAACACCTTCTTTAAATGAAGAAAGTACAATAACACAACCTGAAAAAATAAATTCACAGGAAATTATTGTAAAAGAAGATCAGGGAAAACTGACTCAGATAAAAAATAGTTCTTCGGAAGAAAAAATAGTTCCTGTAAAGAATAATTTGCCATTAATTAAAGAAAATCCTTCAGGAATTGCTTCTCAGATAACACTGAATCCGCCAACGAAAATTATGGCAAAATCTGATTCTGCGAAAATTCAGAAGAAAAAAAGATATGTAGATCCTTCTACGCTGCTTTTCTCGGTAGAGCATAAAGATGTTATCGAAAAATCTAAGGATGGAAGCAATGTTGCGACGATCGACCTCAATACAAAATAATCCAATTTAAACTAAAAAAATATAATATCATGATTAAGAAATTTATCATCACAGGAATGTTGTGCCTTGTTGCGACCTCAATAAATGCACAAAGAAAATCGTTAAGCTTAAACCTTCAGTCAAAAGAAGATACTACGGTAAGCCCGATTGTAAAAGAGAAAGTAGAAGAGTATGCTGCGAAAATCAATACCATTATTCAGGAAGAAAAGAAACAGATGGAAAGTGAATTGCTGGTTCTGCAGGCTAAAAATTTAGATAAGGCAGAATTCGACAAGCAAAAAGCTCAGGTTGCAGACAGTTATTCTCAAAAAATTGATGCAAGAATTGAAAGCTTAGGATTTGATTTAGATCAGGTAATTCAGAAGCAGGTAAGATATTCTTTGTTGAATTCTGATGTAACTTCAAATGAAGAATTAAAAGAAAAATTATTGAAGAAGTTCCGTCCTACAAAAAATCTTGATGGATATTTCTCTTACGGAATCATGACGTTGACGAATGATAAAGCAGATAATGATTTAGATAAAAATTTGGGTTACGCCAATAATCTTGAATTTGGTTTGAAATTCAATTATCAATTCAGCAGAACCAGTCCGTGGGGATTGATCTCTGGTTTAGGTTTTTCTTGGAGAACCGTTCGTACAGATAACAATATGATCTTTTCGAAACAAAACGGAGATGTTTTTCTTACAAAATATGAAGGAAGTCTTGATAAAGCTAAATTAAGAACTGGCTACATTATGGTTCCGCTGGGTTTTCAATATAATTTTTCTAAGCTGAAAAGTGCAGGAATGGATGTTCAGTACAGACCTTATTCAGACGGTTTCAGAGTAGGAGCGAATGTTTATGGCGGAATTAAAATGGCATCGAATAATATCGTGAAAGGTGATAGTCAGGGTTTCAGAGATAAATCAAATTATCAGGTAAATCCTTTTGTTTACGGAGCGCAGTTTACGCTTTCTTATGATAACCTTTCTCTTTTCGTGAAAAAAGATTTCAGCAATTACTTTAAAGACTCTTATTTTCCAAACGACAAAGCTTTGGTTTTCGGGGTTGCTTTGGGATGGTAATTTAAGCTAACAAATAAATAATGAAAAAAGCTTTAGGATTAATTTGCTTGCTGTGTTTTGTGCTGAACGTAAATGCACAAAAGTTGAAAACTTCGCAGGATAGTACAAAAGTATTTTATGATAAAATTTTTAAAGCATTAGACGTTGCGTATATCTATAAAGAAGATTACGATTGGGAAAAATTAAAAATCGAAACATTTAAAAACCTTGAAACGGCAAAAGATTTTAAAAGTTCTTTAAAAGAAGTGAAGGTTTTATTTGAGAAAATTGGGGCAGATCATTCTAAAGTAACCTACCAAGGGAAAAGTTACGGCCCTTCAGTAGAAATTTCGTGGGAAAATTTTAGCAAGCAATGGATGACAAAGTTTGCTACAAAGCCACAATTCGAAGCAAAAGTTTTAGATGAAAAGTATGGTTATATTTTAATGCCAAGTATTTCATTTAATGATTTTAGTTCTGAAAATGTTCATAAAATTGCACAGCCTTTATATGACAAAATAGCAGAATTGAAAATGAATAATAAATTGGAAGGTTGGATTGTAGATCTTCGCTTTAACACAGGTGGAAATTCTACACCAATGTTGTTAGCTTTATATGATTTGTTGGGAGATAATGTGGTTTGGGGAACTCTTGGTATAGATAAAAGGTTGATTAACTCGACTAAATTGAATAAAGGAGTTTATGATCAGGGAGAAAAGAAATCGGCTTATATAAAACCCAAAGGTGAGTTGATCGATAAATCTAAAGTGGCGGTTCTTATTGGCGGATTAACGGCAAGCTCAGGTGAAGTAACGGCTTTAGCTTTTAAAGGAAGGCTAAACACAATTTTTATAGGAGAAAAAACCTTAGGAAAGACAACTTCCAATATGGTTGTAACGCTACCTTTTGATGCAATAATGCCAATGAGTATTGGGTATGATTGTGATAGAAATGGAAATTATTACAAGCAAATACCTCCGGATATTATCATTTCGAAAGAAGATAATTTTGATGATTTATTGCAAGACAAAAACATTCAGGAAGCAATACAATTTTTCACTAAAAAATAATTTCATGACAAACTAACGAATATCTCAATTTGGCATAAGAATTGAGTAGTAAAAATCAACATTCACATTAACAAACAAAAACACTCCGCAGAATCTTCTACGGAGTGTTTTTGTTTTATGTTGTGAGCCTTATTTCAGGCTTCCCACCATGTCTTCTGGTTTTACCCATTCGTCAAATTGTTCAGAAGTTACAAAACCAAGATTGATAGCTTCTTCTTTTAAAGTTGTTCCGTTTTTGTGAGCTGTTTTCGCAATTTTTGCGGCATTTTCATAACCGATATGCGTATTCAAAGCAGTTACTAGCATCAAAGATTTATCAACTAGTTCTTTAATTCTTTCGTGATTTGGTTCAATTCCGACTGCACAATGGTCATTGAATGAAATACATGCATCGGCGATCAATTGGGCTGACTGTAAGAAATTGTAAGCCATTACCGGTTTAAAAACATTCAGTTCATAATTTCCCTGAGTTCCTGCAAAAGAAATGGTTGTGTCATTTCCTAAAACTTGTGCACAAACCATTGTTAACGCTTCGTTTTGAGTAGGATTTACTTTTCCCGGCATGATCGAAGAACCAGGTTCGTTTTCAGGAATATGAATTTCACCAATTCCGGAACGAGGTCCTGAAGCCATCAATCGAATATCCTGAGCAATTTTATATAAAGAAACTGCCAATTGTTTTAAAGCTCCGTGAGATTCTACAATAGCATCATGAGCAGCCAAAGCTTCAAATTTATTTTCGGCAGTTACGAAAGGAAGGCTCGTAAATTTTGCAATATATTCAGCCACTTTTACATCATAGCCTTTGGGAGTATTCAATCCTGTTCCTACCGCAGTTCCTCCTAAAGCAAGTTCAGAAAGATGAGGTAATGTGTTTTTCAACGCTTTAATTCCGTAATTTAATTGGGCAACATATCCTGAGAATTCTTGTCCTAAAGTAAGTGGGGTAGCATCCATCAAATGCGTTCTTCCGATTTTTACAATGTCTTTAAAAGCCACTGCTTTTTCGTTCAACGTATTTTTTAGTTTCTCAACGGCAGGTAGGGTCGTTTCGACTACTTTTTTGTAAGCTGCAATATGCATTGCAGTTGGGTAAGTATCGTTGGAAGACTGAGATTTATTCACATCATCATTTGGGTGAACTTCCGATTTGTCACCTAAAGTTCCGCCATTATTTACATGTGCTCTGTTTGAAACCACTTCATTCACGTTCATATTCGATTGTGTTCCTGAACCGGTTTGCCAAATCACCAAAGGAAATTGGTCATTCAGTTTGCCTTCTAAGATTTCATCGCAAACTTTTGCGATCATATCTCTTTTTGAAGCGGGAAGAACTCCCAAATCCGTGTTGGTAAATGCGGCGGCTTTTTTTAAATAAGCAAAAGCTTCGATAATTTCGTGAGGCATAGAACCTTCCGGTCCGATTTTGAAATTGTTTCTAGAACGTTCTGTTTGTGCGCCCCAAAACTTATCTGCAGGAACCTGCACTTCATCCATGGTGTCTTTTTCTATTCTGTAATTCATTGTGATTGAAATTTTTTTATTAAAGGTTAAGGCTAGGGTTAAGTTTAAGGTAAAACTCAACCTAAATCTTAACCTCAACCTTAATTTATAAAATTACTCAATAATAAAAAACCTCGCAATTTATAATCATTATAAATACGATGATAAGTCGCTGATTTTGCTCATGTTTTTTTTCGTAAGCCGTATTTTTGCACTGAAATAGAAAGTAAATGGATTTTAAATATCAAGATCCGTATCCAATTTTAAAAGATGATACGGAATACAAAAAATTGACTTCAGACTACGTGAAGGTTGAAAAGCATGGGGAAAGAGAAATTTTAACGGTAGACCCGAAAGGATTGGAATTGCTGGCTGAAGAGGCAATGGCAGATGTTTCTTTCATGCTTCGTTCTTCACATTTAGAAAGTTTGAGAAGAATTATCGATGATCCTGAAGCGACTGATAACGACAGATTTGTTGCTTATAATTTATTGCAAAATGCTGCGGTTGCTGTGGAAGGAGCTTTACCTTCTTGTCAGGATACAGGAACGGCAATTGTAATGGGTAAAAAAGGTGAGAATGTTTACACAGGAGTTGATGACGGTGAATATTTAAGTAAAGGAATTTACAATACCTACCAAAAAAGAAACTTAAGATATTCTCAGGTGGTTCCTTTAACGATGTTTGATGAAAAGAATTCTGGTTCAAATCTTCCGGCACAAATCGATATTTATGCTAAAAAAGGAGATTACTACGAGTTTTTATTCTTAACAAAAGGAGGAGGTTCTGCGAATAAAACTTTCCTTTATCAAAAGACAAAATCTTTATTGAACGAAAAATCTTTGGAAGCTTTTGTAAAAGAAAGAATTTCAGATTTGGGAACAGCGGCTTGCCCACCTTATCACTTAGCTTTGGTAATCGGAGGAACTTCTGCAGAAGCCAATTTGGCTGCTGTGAAAAAAGCATCAGCAAAATATTATGACAACCTTCCGACTGAAGGAAATGAAGCAGGTCAGGCTTTCAGAGATTTGGAATGGGAAGCAAAAGTTCAGAAGATTTGCCAAGAAAGTGCAATTGGGGCTCAGTTTGGTGGAAAATATTTAACGCATGATGTTAGAGTAATCAGATTACCGCGTCACGCAGCATCTTGTCCGGTTGGAATGGGAGTTTCTTGTTCGGCAGACAGAAATATTAAAGGGAAAATTACCAAAGACGGTATTTTCTTAGAGCAATTGGAGCAAGATCCGAAAAGATTTTTACCTGCAACTCCGCCACATTTGGAAGAAGCGGTTGAAATTAATTTGAATAAGCCAATGCCTGAAATTTTGGCTGAACTTTCAAAATATCCAATCAAAACAAGACTGAAACTAAACGGAACTTTGATTGTTGCAAGAGATATTGCTCACGCAAAAATCAAAGAATTATTAGATTCTGGGCAGCCAATGCCTGAATATTTCAAAAATCACCCGATTTATTATGCAGGACCGGCAAAAACTCCGGAAGGAATGGCTTCAGGAAGTTTCGGGCCTACAACTGCGGGAAGAATGGATGTTTATGTTGACGAATTCCAAAGTCACGGCGGAAGTATGGTGATGTTGGCAAAAGGGAACAGAACTGCTGATGTAACCAACGCTTGTCATAAATACGGAGGTTTCTACATCGGTTCGATCGGAGGACCTGCCGCAATTTTGGCAAAAGACAATATTTTGTCGGTTGAGGTAGTAGATTTCCCGGAATTAGGTATGGAAGCAGTAAGAAAAATTGAAGTAAAAGATTTCCCTGCATTCATCATCACTGATGATAAAGGAAATGATTTCTTTGCAAATCTTGCCCATTAAAATTTTTAGTTTGAAGTTATAGGCAAGAATATTAGCGCTGCAATTGTAGTCTAATATCTAACCTCTAACTTTTAATATCTAGATTAATTAGTTTAAAATAAAAATAAATTGCAAAATTTAGGTTCTATATCTTTTGATGAAAAAGAAAAAAGCCCTACTTTTGCTTAAAATTTAAGAAACATGATGTTATCAGCATTTTGGCCGTTTTACCAATTCCTTTGGACAATTTATTTCGTATGTATGTTCCTTGTAGGATTCTGGTGTATCTTAATGTTTTTCGGTTTTATCATTCCTTTGTGGTTAACTGAAGGTTTGAAAGAATACTTTGGTAAAGTAAAACCTTTTGATCCGGAACAGATCAGAAGTAAATTGCTTACTGAGCAAGAAGGTGTTGAAGTAATTTTCAGCCAGCCTAAAGGTCACGGTCCTTTCATTCACGAAAGCCACGGACACGATCACGGACATCATTAATTGATTGTCATTGCTTTCTCACATGAATTCCGAGGAAGTAATATCAAAGCAAAACAACATATATTAAACCACTAAATTTATTTTAGTGGTTTTTCTTTTTTTATCCCAATCTCAGCTTTTCCGGTGAAACCCCAAACTTTTTCTTGAAGGCTCGGGTGAAATTCTGAACATATTCATAACCGCATTCTATTGCAATTTCTTTAATCATAATTCTATTGTTAACGATCATTTTTTTAGCTTTCAGCATTCTGAGCTCTGAAATGTAATTTACAATGGTCGTTTGATATTGCTCTTTAAATTCTTTTCTCAATTTATTCTGATTGATACCTATTATTTTAGAAATCTCTTCAATTTTTAGATTTTTATGATAGTTTTCATCTAAAAATTTCTTGATCGTTTCAGGAGTTTTAGATAGATCTTCTTCGATATCTTTTTCATTAAACTGTTCGAATATCAGAATTAAAAGCTTGATAATTTTGGCTTCAATAAAGAGTTTCTGCATTATTCCTTTTTTAGAATATCCCAAAATCTCCTTTAAGATCATATGCATTTCCACCGTCATATTTGGTGGAGTCTGTTTATGAAGAAAAATAAAATTGTTATTCTTCATGTTTTCCAGAATTTCTGCGCTTTCGATAGTAGAATGAGGGTCAATTAAATCAAAAATGTATTTATAATTGACCTGTATCTGAATGTATTTTAAAACTTCCTGATTTTCTGTCCATAACTCAGCCCGGTTTTCCGAAGAAGAATAATGAAGGATGTACTGATTCTTTTTGAATTTAAATTGAGTGCCACAATCTGAAGCCTGCAAATTGATGTTCGGACTCAGCAAAAACAACAAATTAAAACTAGATTCTCCTTCAACAAAATGAGATTGTAAGTAATTTTCATTCGTTGCATCTTCATTAAAAATCACTTTAATGTCCTCAGATTTAAATAGTAAGCCTCTTTTCGTCTGTTTCATTGTGCGAAGCGTTTTTGTTTCCATATTACTCAAGTAAGAGCCTGCATCCGATAAGTGAAAATTTGAAAATGATAACTAGGGATTTAAGATGCAAGTTACTTTTGCAAAAGTAAATTAAATTTAGAATAAATAAAAACAATATGTATTATGTTTAGAAATTTATATTCTTCAGTTGCAAAACTCAGTTTAAGTGTTTTTGTGCTATCGATTGCATCAAGTGATTTTGTAAAAGCTCAACAATGGCAAAATGTGGGTTCATCAGCAAATGTTTCTGCAGGAGGAAGCAGTTATAATAATTTAGTGATTGATAATGCAGGGAACTATTATCTTTCATACTATGATACTTCGGTTCAGAAAGGTTCAGTTCAGAAATTTAACGGAACTTCATGGTCTTATGTTGGAGGAAGTGCAGGAATTACCTCAAGTTATGCAACTTTTAATTCGTTATCGATTAATTCTACGGGAACAGATCTTTATTATACCAATCAAGGAAATGGGTTAGAAGTTCGCCAGTTTAGCGGAAATTCATGGACGCAATTGGTAAGCCCGACAACTTCAACGATTAATTATCACGCTTCAGCGGTTGCTCCGTCTGGAACATTGTTTACATACAGCACTCAAAGTTCAGGAATTGTAAAAAGATTGGTGAACGGAGCTTGGGAACAGGTTGGAAATTCTGGTTTTTCTAACGGAGCTGCATTTGCGGAAATGGTCATTGGCACAAATAATAAAGTGTATACCTGTAATGTAGCAAGTGGAGTAAGGGTTTATGAAAATACAACAACCGCTACAACTTCTGATAATTGGAACTTGGTAGGTGGAAGTATTGTAGATGCATCATCATCAGGTGAACAGTATACATCAGATATTGCAATCGATAACAATAACAATTTGTATGTTGCTTATGTCTCAAACTCTGCAAATTCTAGAAAAGTAAATGTAAAGAAATTCAACGGCATTAGTTGGGAGCAGGTTGGGAATTCTTATTTTTCATCAGGAGGAGTTCAGCATGTTGCAATTGCAGTAACATCTACAGGAAAACCTTATGTTGTAGCAAGTCGTTGGGAAGATGATAACTTTCTGAAAAATACAGCCTATCAATTAGATACAGCTACCAATACTTGGTCAACGTTTGGGGGTAATTTTATTTCTGATGATGAAGCTACTTATAACGATTTGGCGGTTGATAATGTAAATAATTTTCTTGTTTTAGCTTATTCTCAGGATTTTACAAAGGTTAAAAGAATTTCTATTGCACCTTCAACTCCGGTTTGTAATAATACAGATCCGGGAACCAATCCGGGAGATGTTGGTTGTGTAACCTTTAACTATAGAGGTCAATCGGTGACTTACACTACGGTCAGAGGAACGGATGGTAAAATCTGGCTTCAGCAAAATCTGGGAAGTACAAAGGTCGCAACTTCACTTACAGATTCAGATGCTTACGGAGATCTTTTCCAATGGGGAAGATGGGATGATGGTCATCAGTTGAGAAATTCATCTTTATCAGCTACAGCTCCTTCACCAAATAATCCTTCAGGGTTAAATGGAGGAAATGCAGCTTTCCATTCTGCGGCATATAATTCGTCTTCAAACTTTTGGTCTGAAGGAACTGATTCTGATACCTGGACCGCAGAAAACGCTTCCGCTGCAACGGCAACAAAGGGAGCAGACCCTTGTAAAGCAATCGGCTTAGACTGGAGACTTCCAACCGTTGGGGAAATTGACGCAGCGATGGTGGCAGAAAATATTTCAGAATATAATTCGGCACTTTCAAGTCATTTGAAACTGATTCCTGCAGGAATGAAGGATTATAGCGGTATTTTCTCTCCTGGAACACGACTTTATCTTTGGTCTTCATCAGCGTCACCTTATACAGGATCTGGTCAACATTTATATATCAGTGGATTTTCAACTTTGTCTAACAGCGCAAGCAGAGATGCGGGAATGTCTGTAAGATGTATAAAAGATGTTACCACTGGATTGGGAACTTCAGAAATTAAAAAAGCAACCATGGGAGTTTATCCTAACCCAACCAATGGAATTTTAAATATTAAAGCAGATTCTGAAATTAATGCTGTAAACGTAACCAATGTTGTCGGGCAAAGATTGAAAATTCAGTATTCGAATAATCAAATTAATATGCAAGGATTACCAAGCGGAGTCTATATTGTAGAATTGGTATTGAAAAACGGACAAAAAGTTTCTAAGAAAGTAATTAAAAACTAACATTCATTTAATATTTGACTTGCTTTAGACGGCTGTTTCTCTATGAAATTGCCGTCTAATGCTTTTACAATCAGATGAGTGATAATCATCATGTTTGATATGATAACTAAAAAATGGGAAATGATAACCCTTTGTTTGGTTTCAGGATTAATTTTGCCGAAAATTATAAAATAATTTAGAATAAATAAAAATAGAATTATTTATGTTTAAAAATTTACAATCAAAAATAAAAAGAATGGGAGCCGGATTTGGTGTCCTTTCTATCGCAGTAGGTTTACTGAATGCTCAACAATGGGTTGATGTAGGTTCTGCAGGAAGTATTTCCACAGGTGGAAGTAGTTATAATAATCTGGCGATTGATGCACAGGGAAATTATTATGTTTCTTACTATGATGTTTCAGTTACAAAAGGTTCTGTACAGAAATTTAATGGAACTTCATGGTCATATCTTGGAGGAAATGCAGGAATTACAACTGCCACAGCAACCTATAATTCGCTTTCATTAGATCCGTCTGGAAATGTGTATTATACGAATCAATGGGGTTATCCCAATTCAGGAATGGAAGTAAGAAAATTTGACGGAACATCATGGAGTTTACTCTCTCTTCCATTTACAGATACAACAAATTATCAGGCATCATCAGTGACTCCGAATGGTATTCCGTATGTGTATGCATCTGTGGGTTCAGGAACTGTGAAAAGATTGGTTAACGGAGCTTGGGAACAAGTAGGTCCTACAAATATTGCAGGGGGAAATCCAACTCATGCAGAAATGGTTATCGGAACAAACGGAAAGGTTTATGTTTGTCATATTGCATCCGGAGTAAGAGTTTTCGAAAATAATTTAACCGCTTCTGCAACGGATGCGTGGTCTTTAGTTGGTGGAACTTCAGTGGGTAGTGCATTCACAGAGGGTGCAAATGCAACTTCAGATATTGCAATGGGCTCAGACAATACTTTATACGTTGTATATTCATCCACAGCAGCAAATAACAGAAGGCTGAATGTGAAGAAATTTGACGGAACAAACTGGGTACAGGTTGGTAACGCCGATTTTGGAATTTCAAATGACTTGTATAATGTTTCTATCGCGGTTACTCCTTCTGGTAAACTGTATACTGTAGCAAGTGGGTGGGCTATAAACGGAGGGAAAAACACAGTTTACGAATTTGATTCAGCTAACAATACTTGGGTAACTTTTGGTGGAGATTTTGTATCAGATGGTACTGCTTTATATAATGATTTACAATATGACGCAGCAAACAATACTTTGGTTCTTACTTATTCTCAAAATGGAGTAAGAGTAAAGAGAGTTCAATTGCCTACTATAACACCTACATGTAATAACGCAGATCCCGGAATGAATCCAGGAGATACAAGCTGTGTAACTTTCACTTACAAAGGTCAGCAAGTAACTTACACGACAGTAAGAGGATCAGATGGTAAAGTTTGGCTTCAGCAAAACTTAGGAAGTAGACAAGTGGCGACTTCTATGGCAGATTCAGAATCTTTCGGTGATCTTTTCCAGTGGGGAAGATGGGATGATGGTCACCAAAACAGAAATTCTGCTACAACAACAGTTCCGACAATCAATAATCCTACAGGTCTTTCTGGTATTACATCATTTATTTTAGGAAATAATCCTGCGTGGTGGTCAACAAATGCTTCAAGTGATCTTTGGAATGGAGCGAATACTTCAGCAATAACTTCAGAAGTAAGTGTTGATCCGTGTAAGGCAATCGGTTCAGGCTGGAAATTGCCTTCTCAGGCTGATTGGATTGCTGCTGTAAGCGCAGAAGGGATGTCTAGTGCGGCAACTGCATTTACAAGTAAATTAAAATTACCTGCGGCAGGCTATAGAAGCCAAAGTTCAGGAGGATTTACTTATGTTGGTGAAAGAGGATATTACTGGAGTGGAGATGTAGCCAATTCTGGAGGAAAATATTTATACAATTCTACAGCTTTAGCCAATCCAAATTCTGGTGGACCAAGAGCTCAGGGTCAATCTGTAAGATGTATAAAAAATGTTACTACAGGTTTAGGAACTTCAGATATCAAAAAAAATGTTATTGGAATTTATCCAAATCCAACCAATGGAATTTTAAATATTAAAACAGATTCTGATATCGATAAAGTAAACGTTACCAATATTGTAGGGCAAAAAATGGATGTACAGTTTTCAAATAATACAATCAATATGCAACAGCTTCAGAAAGGAGTTTATATTGTTGAATTACAATTGAAAAACGGACAAAAAATTTCTAAAAAAGTGATTAAAAACTAATTCGTTTTTAGAATTAAATACTTTTTAAAAAAAGTAAAGGCTTAGATTGTATAATCTAAGCCTTTTTTATCAGCCAATATGTAGACTTAATATTTTTACATATACTCTTCCAAAAGTTGCGTCAATCGGTTCACGTCATGCACGCCGCTTTCTTTATATAACAATTCTCCTTTTTTGAAAACTGCTAAGGTCGGAACTCCACGCACTCCATACTGAGAAGCGATTGAAGGATATTGATCGACATCAATTTTTATAATTCTGGCTTTTTCGCCAACGTTTTCTTTCACTGTATTAAGAACTGACGACTGCACTTTGCATGGTTGACACCAAGTAGCAAAAAAATCGATTAAAACCGGTCTTTCAGAATCTATTATTTCTTGGAATTTTTGAGACATCGTATTTCGTTTTTATTATTTTTCTTCCTGAATGGCTTTCACATTTTTCCAGGTGGTTCCGTCATAAACCTCAACTCCGTTTTTCTTCAAAATTTCTACAGCCTGATCCGCCTGTATACCTTTGTTGCAGAAAACCACTATTTTTTTTCCTTTCAGATTTTCAATATTATTTTGAAGTTCAGCCAAAGGAATATTCACGGCGTCTTTCGCTGTTGCTTCAGAATATTGTTCCGGAATTCTTACGTCAACCAAAACAACGTCGGAGCTTTTTACAACCTCCTTGATATTGGTTTTAATGGTATTGTCTGATACTGCTTTTGTTTTACAACTATTTAACGCAAATACTGAAATCAGAATTAGCGCACCTATTTTTACTTTCATCTACAATGTTTTAGATTGACATACAAAATCTGAAACAGGAAGTTTTTCTGTTTTTTTGATGCCGTTAAAACCGCCTTCTATTTCTGTGAAATTTCTGATTCCGTGTGAGTTAAGGATGCTTGCTGCAATCATGCTTCTGTAACCTCCTGCACAATGCAAAAAGAAATGTTCAGAATCATCAATGGTAGAAACCCAGTCGCTGATGGTATCCAAAGGTCTGCTGTAAGCGTTGTCGATATGTTCTGCCGAATATTCTCCGATTTTTCTTACATCAATAATTTTTGAATTTTCATTAAATGCTTCTGCAAATTCGGCAGGGGAGATTCTTTTTACTTCGTCGATTTCTTTTGTTGAATTTTTCCAGGCTTCAAAACCGCCTTTTAAATATCCTAAAACATGATCAAAACCAACTCTGCTTAATCTTGTAATAACTTCCTCTTCAGTTCCTTCGTCAGAAACCAGCAATAGAGGATGTTTTACGTCTACGATAAGACTTCCTACCCACGGAGCAAAATCACCTTTTAAACCGATATTGATTGCATTTGGAATATATCCTTTATGAAAATCTGCAGGTCCTCTTGTATCTAAAATCAAAGCTCCTGTTTCTTCAGCAAAACTTTCAAAATCTTCTACCGAAATAGGGTTTAAACCTCTGTCCATCACCGTATCTAGACTATCGTAACCACCTTTGTTCATGGCAACATTCATCCCGAAATATTTGGGTGGCGCAGTTAATCCATCTAAAACTTCTCTTATAAATGATTCTTTATCAGGCTGATTCAGCGCGTAATTTGTTCTTTTTTGATTTCCTAAAATATCTACAGTCTCTTTCTGCATGTTTTTTCCGCAAGCCGAACCCGCTCCATGAGCCGGATAAACCGTAATACTGTCATCTAAAGGAAGAATTTTACTGTGTAAACTTTCATATAAAATTCCTGCAAGATCTTCTTGGGTAACACTTCCCGCTTTCTGAGCAAGATCAGGTCGCCCTACATCACCTAAAAACAAAGTATCACCTGTGAAAATGGCAGTTTCTGTACCGTTTTCGTCAATTAAAAGATAGGTCGTACTTTCCATCGTGTGACCCGGAGTGTGAAGTACTTTTATTTTGATGTTTCCGATTTCAAAAATCTGGTTGTCTTCAGCGATAATCGCTTCAAATTCAGGTTGTGCAGTGGGTCCGTAAACAATAGGAGCATTGGTTTTTTTGCTTAAATCTAAATGACCCGAAACAAAATCTGCATGAAAATGAGTTTCAAAAATATATTTTAAAGTGACATTGTCTTTTTCAAGACGGTCAAGATATGGTTTTACTTCTCTCAGCGGATCTATGATTGCTGCTTCATTTTCTGATACGATATAATATGCACCTTGTGCTAAACAGCCTGTATATATTTGCTCAATTTTCATCTTTAGGGTGAGAATTTTTTTTTGTTCTTTAATCTACAAAAATCGGATTTTATTTTTTAATACCCGCTAAAATAAAATATCTGTTGTAATAGAATAAATCTATAAAGTCTTATTTAGTCTAAATTGTAAAATAGTTTGAAGAAAATTTCATCAAGTTCTTTAGAAATCTTATGGTCTGTTTTAAACTGAGCGTAAGATTTTTTATCAATCTCTCCTTCAGGGTAATCTATCACGCCCATGTATTTGTCATAAATATAATTTTTAATTTGTTTATTATCAGAAATTACAATCATGTCATCAAAATATTTTTGTGTTTCGGGAGTTATTTTCCAATTGTTTTTGTTCGTTTTGTAAAATTCTAGCATCTTTTCTGTAGCATAAACTTCAGATTCAATTTTCATATCATTAAAGCCGGTCATGATGTCTTTTATATCCGAATTGTTTTTCAGTCATTATATTTTAGCTTCTGCAGCAGTGATGGTTGCTTTAGCCATCATAGAATCTCTTTTCACCACCGGAGAGAGTATAACATCTGGAGAATCGTTTGTAGGCAATGTTTTTGTTGAAGCAATATCTAAAACGCTAAAATAATTCTCCGTTTTCTGCTTCAGATCAGTCAATTGCTCGTTGGTCATTTCATCACTTGAAATTCTTATTTTAAATGTCCATCCACCACTTTCATAAATAGCAAGCAAAGAGTTTTTTTCAACAGGTCTTACTCCATTAAAAAAATCAGCTTCAACCATCGAGTTTTTGAATAAGGAATAAATGTAATGCACATTAAGCTTATCATTCGAAAGTTTTCCGAATAAAGGTTTCATCTCAACATATGACTGAGAGTTTTTATTGATTGCAACCAGATAGCTCAAAAATTCATCTCTTAAAGACTGATTATCAATTTCATCTTTAGGATAAATATAAACAGTAAGCACTGTTTTATTCTTCTTCGATAGCTTTTGTACATAACTGATTCCCATATTTTTATTTTTAGAATCATAAGTACGCACCGTTTCTCTCTGAAAACCCGCCCAAAGTTTTGGAAAAACTGTTTTTGTCCATTGATGAGTAAAGTCTTCTTTTATTTTAAGATCGACAGGTTTTTGATTCTGTTGAGAGAGAACAATAACCGAAATAAAAAAAAGGAGAAAAAATAGATTTTTTCTAAACATAATTAATGTATTTACTTTTTGCAGAGATTATCTTCTGAAATCTGCTCTAACTGCTAATTTAAATTTATTTTATTACAAACTGTAAAAATGAATGTGATAAAGTAAAAGAGATTATTAAAACTTTTTACAAAAAACTTTATCTTTAGGTGTTAAAAATATCAAATGGCAGACAAAACAAAATTTATCGAAGAACTTTCTACAAGATATACTCCAAAAGGAGAACATATTATTTTAGGAAAAGGAATGTTGGATGGTGAAGTGGTTACTGAAGTCAACGTTACGATTCCTTTAAAAACTATCAACCGTCACGGTTTGATTGCCGGAGCTACTGGAACCGGAAAAACAAAAACACTTCAGGTTTTCGCCGAACAGCTTTCTCATGCAGGAATTCCGTCTTTGGTTTTAGATATTAAAGGTGATTTTTCGGGAATTGCAGAGGCGGGGCAAATGAATTCTATTATTGAAGAACGATATGCAAAAACACAACTTCCGTATAATCCGCAGGCTTTTCCTGTAGAATTGATGAGCATTTCGGGTGGAAAAGGTGTGAAATTGCGTGCAACGGTTACCGAATTTGGACCTGTTTTGTTAAGCAAGATTTTAGAACTGAATGATACTCAGCAAAGTATCATGTCGATTGTTTTTAAATATTGCGATGATAAAGGTTTGCCTTTAATTGATTTAAACGATTTAAAGAAAGTTCTGCAATATGTAACCGATAATCCGCAAGGTAAAGCAGAATTGTCTGCCAATTATGGTTCTATTGCTCCAGCTTCTTTAGGCGCAATGTTGAGGTCGATTGTAGCTTTGGAACAACAAGGTGCCGCAGATTTCTTTGGTGAATTGAGTTTTGATGTTCACGATTTATTGGAAATGAGGGACGGAAAAGGAGTTGTCAATATTTTAAGAGTTGCCGATATTCAAAACAAGCCACAATTATTTTCAACATTTATGCTTTCGCTTTTTGCTGAAATTTATATGGCGTTCCCCGAAGAAGGTGATAGTGGAAAACCAAAATTGGTTCTCTTCATTGATGAGGCGCATTTGATTTTTGATGAATCTTCAAAAGCATTGGTTTCACAAATAGAAACGATGGTAAAACTGATTCGTTCTAAAGGGGTCGGGATTTACTTTATTACTCAGATTCCTGGTGATGTTCCTGAAAATGTGCTTTCACAATTAGGCTTAAAAATCCAGCATGCACTGAGAGGTTTCACCGCAAAAGATAAAAAAGAAATTTCTAAAGCGGTTGAAAATTATCCTACAACAGAATTTTACAATGCTTCTGAGTTGATACAGAATTTGGGAATTGGGGAAGCTTTTATCACCGCTTTGGATGAAAAAGGAATTCCAACACCGCTTGTTCATACCTATCTTATTTCTCCCGAATCTAGAATGGATGTTTTGAATGATGCCGAAGTTTCAGAATTAACATCAAGATCTGCTTTGGTTTCAAAATATGAAAAACCAATCGACAGCGAGTCTGCCTACGAAATTTTAGTAAGAAGAATGGAACAGGCTGTTGAAAATTCGGCTCCAACTCAAAAAACAAAACCAGTGAAAGAAGAACCGGGAATGTTTGAGCAGGTTCTTAAAAGCAGTGCAGGAAGAACTTTCGCCAATACTCTGATGAGAGAAGGTGCAAAAGCGATTCTGGGAATGTTTGGCTTGGGTGGAAGAAAAAGATAGTGTTTTGAGTGGTCGGTTTTTGGATTTCTTAAAGTAATTTCATTATTTTAGCAGAATTGCCTTTTAGTAAAATCAAAATTTCAAAAGGTTTGATTTTTGATTATAGAAGATTAAGTTAGATTATAATGTATTCAATTATAGATATAGAAAGCAATGGTGCAGGTTTTAGAAAAGAATGCATTATAGATATCGCCATTTTCAAATATGATGGTCACAAAATCGTAGACCAGTTTATTTCGCTCGTTAATCCGGAAAGCGAGATTACTCCCTTTGTACAAAAGCTGACGAATATTAGCCCGAAAATGGTGAAAACTGCTCCGAAATTCCATGAATTGGCTAAAAGAGTAGTGGAAATCACAGAAGGTACAACTTTGGTAGGTCACAATATCGATTTCGATTACAGAATGCTTCGTCAATCGTTTCAAAGGCTTGGTTATGATTTTAAAATCAATACTTTAGATACAATTCCTTTAGCGAAAAAACTGATTCCGGATGAGGTTAGTTATTCTTTAGGAAAATTGGTGAAATCATTAGGAATTCCGTTGGTCAATGCACATCGTGCAGAAGGTGATGCAAGAGCAACTTTAGAATTGTTTAAATTATTACTTTCAAAAGATACAAATAACGAGATTATTCAGGAGCAACATGAGGAAACGAATGCTAAAACTTACATCAATAAAATCAAGCTGTTAACTCAGGATTTACCAAGCGAAAAAGGGTTTGTGTATTTTCAGAATGAAGATGGAAAAATTATTTTTTCAGATTATGTGCAGGATATTAATAAGTTTTCGAAGAAACTTTTTAATTCTAAATCAAAAAAATGGGAAAATATTCAGACTGAGGTTGAGCAAATTAATTTTGAACTAACAGGAACTGATATTATTGCCAAGCTGATTTTAAATTCAAAAGGAATAAAAAAGAGAGAAACATTGCCTTTCGGGTTGTATTTTAGAAATGATAAATATATAGTCGAAAAAAACACTTTAAATAAAGCCGAAAAACCGATTCTTAAATTTAAAGCTTTCACACAAGGCTCAAAAGCGGTACAGTTTATCAGCAAAATTGAAGAATTTAAAGATATCAATGTTTTCAAAAAGAAAATCGATTTTAGAAAAAGAAACGAGCTTTGGCTGGGAAGCGGAAGAAAGCTTGGTGAAAAACTTTTCCTGATCATTGATAACGGAAAAGTAACGTCGTATGGTTTTTACGAATTGTTTACTCAAATTCAGACCATGAGTAAAATTTCAAAACTGAAAATAGACTTGCCTTTGCCGACTGGCGACCTCATCAATGATTTACAATTGGCGCTGCTTCGAGGTGATTTTGAGACGTTACCGTTACCAAAATAAAAGAACTTTTTTGGATGAATCTGTATTTTTGTCAAGAAGAAAAATTTTTTCAAATTAATGTTTTCGCAAAATAAATAGTACTTTTGCAAAAGAATAAAAAAAGCAATGCAAAATTTTAAACAAAATAAAACTGGTAAAAAGGGAACTGTAAGGTTCTCTAAGGTTTGGAATATTTAAGGAGTTGCCTTGCATAAAAAATAATTATTGCGGCAGACTCTTTTCGGAAGAATCTGCCTTTTTTTATGTAAAATTGAAATTATGAATTCAAAAGAATTATTAAAGATTGCCAGCGAATTTGGCACACCGGTGTATGTTTACGATGCAGAATCGATTAAAATCCAATACGAGAAACTTACATCTTCTTTTTTAAAACACACAAAGTTCTTCTATGCTGCAAAGGCATTGACCAACATTAATATTTTAAAATATGTCAAGAACTTAGGTGCTTCTTTGGATTGTGTTTCAATTAATGAAGTTAAATTAGGTCTAAAAGCAGGTTTCCCGAAAGAGAAAATCTTGTTCACTCCAAACTGTGTTGATTTGGCTGAAATTGAGGAAGCAATGACACACGGAGTTCATATCAATATCGATAACATTTCTACTCTTGAGCAATTCGGTAACAAATACGGAAACACCTATCCAATTTTGGTAAGAATCAATCCGCATATTTTTGCAGGAGGTAATTACAAAATTTCTACAGGTCATATCGACTCTAAATTCGGAATTTCTATTCATCAGGTTCGTCATATTGAAAGAGTGATGAAATCTACCAATCTGAATGTAGAAGGTCTTCACATGCACACCGGAAGCGAAATCAAAGATCCGGATGTTTTCCTTCAGGCTCTTGATATTATGCTTGAATTATCTGAACATTTCCCGAATCTGAAATATCTTGATATGGGAAGTGGTTTCAAAATTCCTTACCAAGACAGCGAAGAAGAAACCGATGTGAAAACTTTAGGTAAAAAAGTAGAAAAAGTAATCGCAGAATTTTCAAAATCTACAGGGAAGAAATTCGAACTTTGGTTTGAACCTGGAAAATTTTTGGTTGGAAAAAGTGGTTATTTATTAGTGAAAGCTAATGTCATCAAGCAAACGACAGCAACCGTTTTTGTTGGAGTAAATTCTGGATTTAATCATTTGATTCGTCCGATGTTCTACGATTCTTACCATCAGATTGAAAATTTATCTAATCCAAAAGGAGCGGAAAGAATTTATACTGTTGTAGGAAATATTTGTGAAACTGATACTTTTGCTTGGGACAGAAAACTGAATGAAGTAAGAGAAGGCGATGTTTTGGCATTCCACAATGCAGGAGCTTATGGTTTTGAAATGAGTTCAAACTTTAATTCAAGACTTAAACCTGCGGAAGTTCTTTTCTTAGACGGAAAAGCGCATTTAATCAGAAAAAGAGACGAATTTGAAGATCTTTTGAGAAATCAGATTGAAATTCTTTAAGAATAATATGACTCCACAAGAAATTGTGGAGTTTTTTGTTTAATTTAAATCTCAGAAAACAATCATTGATTCTTTTGGAAGCTTAACAATTGCTTACATTTGATTTCTATAAAATGGTTTAAAAATTTTGGTAAATAACTGCCAAAATATATCTACAAATACAATAAAGAATAGTTATAATGAGTAGTTCTCTGAAGAAATTCTATATCATCGCTTGGGCATTCGGTTTGGTCTTTTATTTTTTAGATTATGTGATTCGGTCTGCTCCTGCGGTAATGATTCCTCAATTGGTTGATAATTTCAATACCACCGAGCTGAAACTTATCAGCATGATAGGAACTTATTACTACACATATTCTACCTGTAGCTTGATTGCGGGGATTGCTTTAGACAAATTCGGGGCAAAAAAATCTCTTTTTGTAGGAACTTTAATTTTAGGAATTGGATGTCTTTTATTTTTACTTTCAACCCAGTTTGCGGGAGTTTCAGGAAGACTTTTGCAGGGAGCAGGTTGTGCTTTTGCTTTTCCGGGATGTGTTTATCTTGCGAGTAAAGGATTTTCTTCAAAATCTTTAGCAACAGCAATTGGAGTCACTCAATGTATAGGAATGTTGGGCGGAACAGCGGGACAGTTTGTGGTTGGGCCATGGATAGAATCAGGAGTGAGTATTCATACTTTTTGGCTTTGGTCCGGAGTGGCAACTATTATTACAGCATTTTGTTTGTTTTTTGTTATTCCTAAAGACCAGAAAAGCGAAAACATTTCTGATAATGAGCCGAAACATTTAGGATATTTAGAACCATATAAAATAGTTTTTAAAAATCCTCAATCTTGGCTTTGCGGAATTATTTCAGGACTACTTTTTGCTCCGACAACTATTTTTGCGATGACTTGGGCGGTGGCTTTTTTCGAAAAAGATAAACAGTTTGCTTTTCATGATGCGGCAGTAACGAGTGCAATGGTTGCTTTTGGTTGGGTTTTCGGATGTCCTTTGTTAGGTTTTATTACTGATAAAATAGGACGAAGAAAACCTGTTTTAATTGGAGGTGCAGTTTTAATGATCTTAAGTTTGCTGCAGATGATTGTATTGCCAGATTTATATTCTGCAAAAGTGAGTATGTTTATTTTAGGATTAGGTTCGGGAGCGGCAATGATTCCGTATTCTGTGATAAAGGAAACCAATCCGGATTACGTGAAAGGAAGTTCTACAGGAGCAATTAATTTTATAACTTTTGGAGTGACTACATTGTTAAGTCCTGTGTTTAGTAGCTTTTTTGGTAAAGATTTAGGTTTGTCTGATGCAAATATTCATTTTCAAAATTCTCTTTTTTTCTGGATTGGAGGAATTGTTTTAGCAATTGTTATTTCGTTAATGCTTAAAGAAACAGGAAGTAAGGTTCAGGTTGAAAATAAAATTTAGATAAAAAAGACAAGCTACTTTTTTTGGCTTAATTTTTTATGTAGTTTTAAAAAATATTTTATGAAAACACTAGTATTATTTATAGGGCTTTTTGCTGCAAATTTCGCATTTGCTCAGGATCTTGAAGACAGAGATGAATCTTTCATCGTAGAAAATAATAAAAATCTATTAAAAATAGACATTAAAGAACCTTTTATGCAGGTTGCTGTGAAAGGTTGCAACGATTTCCAGGCAGCAAGCTTTGAAGGAGGAGCTGCAGCTTACAAAACTATTCTCAGAAAATATATGTACACATATCTGAATTCAGATTTTTATACTTTAACAGGTGATTTTACATTTACACTCACCATTGATGCGATGGGCAGAGTAATTGATGTAGCCGGAGATCCCAAGGTTTTGAACAGTGATGTTTTCTTTGATGATATGCAATATGTGGTAAGAAGAATTAAAAAAGACTGGAAACCTGCAATGTGTAACGGACAACCCGTAAAATCTGAAATGAAACTTAAGATGAGCTTCTCATCATTATCTGCCGATATGTAAATTATGAAGAAATATTTTTTTGTATTTATTCTGTTAATAGGGTTTAAAAGTTTTGCTCAAGAATCTAAAGTTGAATCTGAAAAATTTACTGTAACAGAGAAAGCTGAATTTCCAGGAGGTGATGATGCTTTCAGTAAAGAGTTTTTAAAAATGATTCATGGCTATATTGATATGGATAAATATGCGGTGAATGGTAAGTTTACTTTTCTTTTTGATGTCAGTACAGAGGGAAAAGTTGAAAATCTTAAGGTTTTGCCTAAAGTAAAAGACAGCGAATTGTTTATAGATGATATGAATTTCGCCATTAAAAGAGTTAAGAAAAAATGGAAACCGGCAATGAAGGACGGAAAACCAATTGTTTCAAAAAAAGTAATCAGAATTAATTTTACTTCAGATCAGTTTGATGAGGGAGATTAATTATTTTGAAAATACATTGATAAGTGAATTAATTCATTTATTTTCGCCGTTGCATTTTGCAATGGCTTTTTTATTAAATTTTTTTGATGATGAGATACAAATTATACATTTTTATATTTCTTTTAAATACAATTCTTTTTAAAGCTCAACTTCTAGATGAGTATCCCGAGAATCAAGATTTTTATGAAGGTGGTTTGGTAGGTTTCTATCAGGAAGCACATGATTATCTTGTGAAATCTAAAGCAAAAGAATGTGATAAAAATGAAATTTATCAACCAAGAATTATTGTTACCAAAGAAAAAGTGATTAAGCTCATCCAAGATAGTGATCCTGAAAATATTTCGAAAAATAAATGCGCCTATGATTTGTCTATGGAGCTTATTAAAAATCTTGAAAAGTGGAAGCCTGCAGAAGTGAAAGGAACACAGTTTGGCGCTATTACAGAATTTGTCATTTATCCTCCTGATCTTATGGCTAATTATAAACCAGGATATAATGCGTTAAATTTTATAAATTACGCCAAGTATCCTAAAGGTTTGAAGGCATTTCAAAAAGAGTTTAATGCTAATGTTAGAACTCTTTTTCGTGATTATCAAATTCAAGGTGCAATTAATTTAGAATTTTATATCAATCAAAAAGGGCAAATTTCAAATATAAGAATCTATCCGCCTGTAGATAATAAAGCTTTTAATGTAGATGTTGTGAGAACAATCAAAAGATTAAATAAGACTTGGATGCCGGCAATTTATTCTGGTATTCCTATAAAACAGCGTATCGCTTTTCCGGTACAATTTACCACAACTTTTACAGAACATCCTACAGGAGAAGAAAATTAATTGTTGTTAAAATACACAGTAAATGAATTAATTCATTTATTTTAGTCATTGCATTTTGTAATGACTTTTTTTTATTAAATTTTTTCACGATGAGATATAAATTATGCATTTTTCTATTCCTTTTAAATACAATTTTATTCAAGGCTCAGTTTTTAGATGAATATCCTAAAGGTCAACGTTTTTATGAAGGCGGAATTGTACAGTTTTATAAAGAAATTAATGAATATTTAATTAAAAATAAAGTTCCGGAATGTGATTCTAAAGAGATTTATCAGCCGAGAATCATCGTTATGCAAGATAAGACGGTAAAATTGGTTCAGGATAATGATACAGATTATATTTCTAAAAACAAATGTGCTTATGACATCTCACTGGATTTGATAAAAAATCTTAAAAACTGGAAGCCAGCGGAAGTAAAAGGAAATAAATTAGGAGCAGTAACGGAGTTTATTATTTATCCTAAAGATTTAATCAGTGGTTATAAAGCTGGTTATAATCCCTATAAAAATGTTACTCCGGCAGAATATCCAAACGGATACACGGCTTTTGATAGCGATTTTGTAAATAATTTTAAGTTTCTTTTCCGAAAATATGCTCTGAATGATGATATCAATCTAGAGTTTTACGTTAGTAGAGAAGGTAAGATTGTAAATGCCAGAATCTATCCCGAAGTAAAAAATGAAGCATTTAATATTGATTTTAAAAAAGCCTTAAGTAGTCTTAAAAAGAAATGGAAACCAGCTCACTATTCTGATATTCCAATTAAACAAAGAGTTGCTTTTCCCGGAAAGTTTTCTGCTTATTTTCAGAAAAAATAGTTCTGCCATTCTGGCATAAGATTTTGTATCTTTGCAAACTAATTTAATTTGAAATTAAAAATTTGCAGCCTGAAATTATTTTATTAGTTTCAAAAATTACTAATTTCAAATCTCAAATTTTGAAAAAGTGCAGGAAAAATATATAGACGAAACCAAACAGGGAGAAGCTTTTGCGATTGCAGAAAAAGATGGAAATTCTAAGAAGTTATTCTTGGAAAGTTATGGTTGTCAGATGAATTTCTCTGATTCTGAAATTGTTGCGTCAATTCTTAATGAGCAAGGCTATAATACCACTCTTAAAGTGGAAGAAGCTGATTTAATTCTTCTTAATACCTGTTCTATTCGTGAAAAGGCAGAGCAAACTGTAAGAATGCGTCTTGCTCAGTTTAAAAATCTAAAAAAAGAACGACCAAACATGACGGTTGGTGTTTTGGGTTGTATGGCTGAAAGGCTTAAGACCAAATTTTTAGAAGAAGAGCAGCTTGTTGATTTGGTTGTCGGTCCCGATGCATATAGAGATTTACCTAATCTTTTAAAAGAAACTGAAGACGGTAGAGATGCCATCAACGTTATTCTTTCAAAAGAAGAAACATATGCAGATATTAATCCTGTTCGTTTAGGCGGAAATGGTGTTACGGCTTTCGTTACCATTACGAGAGGTTGCGATAATATGTGTACTTTTTGTGTAGTTCCTTTTACCAGAGGTCGCGAGAGAAGTCGTGATCCGCATTCGATTATTGAAGAATGTAAAAGCTTATGGGAAAACGATTATAAAGAAATTACTTTATTAGGTCAAAACGTTGATTCTTACCTTTGGTATGGAGGCGGTCCGAAAAAAGATTTTGCAAAAGCATCAGAAATGCAAAAATTAACAGCAGTTAATTTTGCTCAACTTTTAGATATGGTTGCGGTTGCAGTTCCGCAAATGAGAATCAGATTCTCTACTTCCAATCCTCACGAAATGACGGAAGAGGTTTTCAAAGTGATTGCTAAGCACGACAATGTTTGTAAATATGTTCATTTACCGGTACAAAGTGGAAGCGATAGAATTCTGCAATTGATGAACCGTCAACATACGCGTCAGGAATATTTAGATTTAATTAAAAGAGGAAAAGAAATCGTTCCGGATATTTCGTTTTCACAAGATATGATTATCGGATTTTGTACCGAAACCGAAGAAGATCATCAATTAACGATGAGCTTGATGCGTGAAGTAGAATACGATTACGGTTATATGTTCTCTTATTCTGAAAGACCGGGAACTCCGGCTCACAAGAAGATGGAAGATGATATTCCGGCAGATGTGAAGCAAAGACGTCTCGCAGAAGTAATTGCTTTGCAAGGCGAGCTTTCAAGAAAAAGAATGGAAGGTTATGTTGGAAGAGTTCACGAAGTTTTAATTGAAGGAATTTCTAAAAAGAACAAAAACCAATGGAAAGGAAGAAATTCTCAAAATGCGGTTTGCGTTTTTGATATGCAGGAAGGTCAAAAAATGGGTGACATTGTGAACGTTTTTGTATTTGACAATACACAAGGCACACTTTTAGGGGAAACTGTAAAAAATTAATTAGTTTTTAGTTCATCAGCTTTAAACTTTAGAATAAAAAATATTATCAATTAACAAATAAACAAGACAATGGAAAAGTTTCAGAAGTATTGCCTTAGTGTTTTATTGGTAATTATCTGCAGTAATATTTCGGCACAAATCAGCAGTGGGAATCTTCGAAGTGAAGATTGTAAACAGCTGTATGAAATTTACAATCAGTTTCTAAATTCTAAAGAAAGTCATGCGTTAGAAAAGATATTTTTAAACGAAAAATCAAGACGCAAGTTCGCAATCAGTGACAAACAGAATGCTGTAGATCTTTTAGGGAATATTTTCTTTAAGAAAAATCAAAACTATTCTCATCATAAAACAGGCATCGCATTTTCTGAAAAAGAAAAACATTGTCAGATTTTAATCAATTTTTTAAAAGTAAGTAAAGAGAATGTCTTTGCTGAAGTTTTATATTTTAAAAGTAAAGTTTCGAAGATTAGAAACAAAGATTATTTGGATTTGATTGCTTAAAATTTAAATCAAATTATTTCAACTAATTAAGAATCTACGATGATAAAGTAGACGAAATTTAATCAAACAATCTAAATTTTACTCATGAGTAACGAGCTTCAAAATATAAAAAACCGCTTCGGAATTATCGGAAATTTTCCGGCTTTAAACCGAGCTTTAGAAAAATCTATTCAGGTAGCACCCACCGATATTTCCGTTTTGGTAGTCGGGGAAAGTGGTGTAGGGAAAGAATTTATCCCAAAAATCATTCATTCAGAATCTAAAAGAAAACATCAGCCTTATATTGTCGTTAACTGTGGTGCAATTCCAGAAGGAACCATCGATTCCGAACTTTTCGGGCACGAAAAAGGAGCTTTTACAGGAGCAACTGCAACCAGAAAAGGATATTTTGAAGTTGCCGATGGTGGAACTATTTTCCTGGATGAAGTTGGGGAATTGCCTTTGCAGACGCAGGTTCGTTTGTTGAGAGTTTTGGAAAGCGGGGAATTTATGAAAGTAGGTTCTTCACAGGTACAAAAAACAAATGTAAGAATCGTTGCCGCAACCAATGTGAATATGATGAAAGCAATTCAGGACGGAAGATTCCGTGAAGATTTGTTTTATCGTTTGAATACGGTGCAGATTGATATGCCTGCTTTGAGAGAAAGAAAAGGTGATATTCATTTGCTTTTCAGAAAATTTGCAATCGATTTTGCCGAAAAATACAGAATGCCGGAACTTGAACTGGAACCAAGTGCCGTTCATTACATCGAAAATTATACTTTCCCGGGGAATGTGCGTCAACTAAGAAATTTGGTTGAGCAAATGACAGTTGTAGAGCGTGAGCGAAATATTTCGGTTGCAAAACTGACAGAGTATATTCCAATGGATGCTCATTTGCCAATGGTTGTGAATCAACCAAGCGGACAAAAGCAGACCGATTTTGGCAACGAAAGAGAAATTATGTATAAAATTCTCTTCGATATGCGGAATGATATTAATGATTTAAAATCCTTAACTTCGGAACTCATTAAGAATCGGGGAACTGCAGATCTGAGCAATCAGGAGAAAAATTTAATAAGCAGAATTTATACACCTGAACCTCAGCAAACTGCCAATGCCAATTCGTTGCTGTATTTTGAAAATAACAATAACGGTAATCAGAATGTTCAGAATCCTACAATTATCTCAAATTCTGACGATACTTACGAAGATTTTGAAGATATTGAAGTGGAAGAAAACAGACCAGAATCTTTATCTCTTCAGAACAATGAAAAAGATCTAATTGTGAAAGCTTTAGAAAAGCACAACGGAAGAAGAAACAGAGCGGCAGATGAATTGGGAATTTCTCAGAGAACTTTATACAGGAAAATAAAACAATATAACTTAGAAGAATAAACAACACCTAAAATCATGAATGTAAATTTAACACCTAAACCGATCAATTTTAAATTTGGCGAGTACATCAACAAAGGCTTTGAACTTTTAAAGAAAGACTTTGGAGGAGTTTTCGTAGGCTTTTTAGTCACTTTCTTAATGTCTATTATCCCGTTTTGCGGACTTTTGGCAGTTGGAAACTATTATAAATATCTTAGAAAATTAACTAAAAACCAACCAGCAAGTGCAGGTGAGATTTTTGATTTTAAAGATTTCATGCCGTATTTTATTTTCCAGTTAATTATTATTGGTGGAATGATTGTTCTTTACATTCCGATGATATTTATTGCAGTAATAGGAGGAGCAGCTTCTTATGGTAGCGATGAGCAAAGTGTAATGGGACCGATTTTAATGTTCCCATATATGTTTATAATGTTTGCCGTAATTCTATATTTTGCTTTAAAGGGATTTTACATTCCTGCCTTAATTACTTTTAAAGGAGTTGCAGACATTAAAACCGCTTGGAATATCTCAAAAGTAATGACCAAAGGAAATCTTTTAAATATTTTCTTGTTCTCTTTTGTAATTGGAATTTTATCACAGATTGGTGTCATAGCTTGCGGAATCGGACTTTTACTAACATTACCATTTATGTATACTGCAAACTATTTTGCATTTGAAGATGCAATTCAACAAACTGAATACGACGAAATTACCGAAATTGGTATTACCGAAAAATATTAAGACTAAAATTATTTAAAAATGAATCAGTTGAAAAATCTTTTCCTTTTAATCATATCTGTAGGATTTTTAAACTCTTGCTATTCTTTTACAGGTTCATCTCTTACCGATGAAAAGACCGTGCAAATCAATGAGTTTCCCAATAATGCAGCGTTTGTAAACCCTACTTTGGCGCAGCAGTTTTCTACAGATATTCAAAATAGGTTTTTGCAGCGTACCACTCTGAAAGGAACAAAACAAAATCCGGATATTTTGATTGAAGGTGAAATTACAGATTATTCAATTTCCCCGACTACCATCAGCTCTACAACACAACCGACGAGTGGTGGCGGAACGATTCAGGAGTCTCAGAATAAATTGACAATCACAGTGAAAGTTCGTTATGAAAACAAATTGCATCCAGAGTTGAGTTTTGATAAAAATTTCTCTGATGAAGCTGTATTCAACAGCAGCCTTTCTCAAAGTGATATTGAGGCTTCTCAGGTGAAGATTGTCACGGATAGGGTTATCAATAAAATATTTAATGACATTGTAGCGAACTGGTAATATGATGAATGCTAGAGTTTTAGAATTATTAAAAAATCCAAAAAATATACAGTCAGAAGATCTGCATCTTTTGAAAGAAGAAATTAATTCTTTCCCTTATATTCAAAACATCCGTGCTTTGCATTTGTATGGTGTTCACCTTTTTGATAAAGAAAATTATCAGAAAGAATTGTCTACAACTGCGGCTTATACCACAGATAAGAAGATTTTGTATCAGTTGATTAATGGGAAAATTCAACAGGAAAAAATTGAAATTTTAGAGAAAGAACCTCCGGTGATTGTTGATACGCCCGAAGAAAATAAAACGCAGAATAGTAAAGAACCTTTTTGGTGGGTAAAAGAGAAGAAAACGTTCCCGAAACATGATTATAAAGCGGTTTCAGAAAATTTGGCGAGTCCAAAAACTGAAATCAAGCACGTGGTTGTTAACGGGGAGCGTAACAGAATTTTATTTGAAGGGGAAGAAAATTATCTGGAAGAAAAAAATGCAGATACCATCGATTTGGAATCTACGCTGGAATCTGGAGTAATTGTAACCCAAAAATCTTCTTTTCCGGTTAATCGTGCTGTTGAACCCGAAGAAACAACAAACGAAGCACCTTCTGTAGAAACTTCTAATGAAATTATTCATGAAAATATAGTTGATTCTGAAAAAATCACAGAAACTGAGGTTAACGTTCTTGAAACGGAATCTTTTGAATCTGAAGCAGAAGTTCTTAAAGAAGAACCTGTTGAAAATGAAAATTCTGTGGAAAGTATTGAATCCGAATATGTTGCAGAAGTTGCAAAATCAGAAGCAATTATTACTGAAGATACAATTGATTCTGAAAAAGTTGCAGAAAAAATTAATGATGAATCTGAGGTGAGTTTTCTTGAAGTAGAATCTTTTGAACCTGAAACGGAAGTTAAGACAGAAGAATCTATTGATAGTGGAAATTTAGAGGGAAATGCTGAAAAAGAAAAGGTTGTTGAAGTTTTAAATCCAGAAGTCATCATCAATGAAGATGAAATTAATTCTCAAGATGTTGCTGAAAAAATTAACGACGAATCTGAATTAAGTTTCCATGGAACAGATGCTTTCTTACCGGAAGTTAAAATTGAAGCTCCCGTTTCAGAACAAATAAATCCTGCTGAAATAACAAATTCTAATATCAATAAGCATGAAGACGAAATGCGTCGTCTGATTGAAGAAGTTGAGAAAAAGATGAAAGCTGCTCATAAAAAGGAAACTGAAGCAAAAGCAAACGAACCGGAAGAAGAAAGTGGAAAAGAAATAAGTTTTGCTGAAACTCAGGATTTTGTTGTTTCAAATGAAAATGAAACTAAAGCTGAAGAAAAAGCAGAGGTGATTCAAGCCGAAATTTCAGAAGAAAAAAATGATGCACCTGTTTTAGAAGAGGTAAAAGAAGAAAATTCTGGTTGGAAACCAATGAATTTTGAATCTCATACACCAGATTCATTCAGCAAAAAAATAGAAATAGAATCTGTGCAGGAAGAAAAGCCTGAAGAAGTAAAAGAAGTTTTGGAAGAGATTATTTTAGAAGAAGAAAAATCAGAAACTGTTGCAGAAAACATTTCGGAGGAAGTTGTGAATGAAGTTGAAAATCCAGAACCTGAAATCGCTGATTCTACTGAAAAAGAAGAAGCTCGTGTGATGAATGTTTCGTTCTTTGGAACAGATATTTCAAGTTTAGCCATAAAAAAAGAAGAAGAGCAACAAGAAGATTCTCCAAAAGAAAAAGTTGAAGAACTACCTTTAAAAGAAGAAAATCAAACGATTTTAGACAGTAATGTTCCTGGGTTTATCAATACTTGGCAAAGCTGGTTGAAGATTGACAGAACCGAAGAAGTTGAAAAGGTTAAAATAGAGACTAAAAATAAAGTGATTGAATCTTTCATAGAAAACAATCCTAAAATCAGTCAGTTAAAAGATGTGGTGAATTTCGTTGTAAAAGAAAAAACAGACGATATTTCTCATTTAATGACCGAGACTTTAGCAAATCTGTATATCGAGCAGAAATTATTTACTAAAGCAATTAATGCATTTCAAACATTAATAAAAAAGCATCCTGACAGAAAAGAATATTTTGAAAACAGAATTCAGGAAGTAAAGGATAACAGAGGGAAAAACTAAAATTGAAATAAGTATTTATTCTTAGTTCGGATTAAAAAAAATAAAAATCAAAGCTCATGAAAATGGGCTTTTGTTCTTCGTTGTCAATTCCGTATCTTTGCAAACTAAATTTTTAATATGTCTAAATCATTAATTCCAAAATTAGAAGCGATAAAGCAGAGATATAATGAGGTTGCCGATCTTATTATTCAACCTGATGTCATTTCAGACCAGAAAAGATATTCTTCTTTAAACAAAGAATATAGTGATTTGGGGAAAATTGTAAGAGTTTACGATCAATATAAAGGAGCTTTAGATACCATCGAAGAGTCTGATGAAATCATTGCAGATGGTTCAGATAAAGATTTTGTAGAATTGGCAAAAATCGAAAAGAATGAAGCTTTAGAAAAGATTCCAGGTTTGGAAGATGAGCTGAAAGTTCTTTTGATACCTAAAGATCCTGCAGACGATAAAAACGTTATTGTAGAACTTCGTGCCGGAACAGGTGGAGACGAAGCTGCAATTTTCGTGGAAGATGTCTACAGAGCTTATACCATGTACTTTAAAACCAAAGGTTGGAAGCATGAGATCACAGATTCTAGTGAGGCAGCTAAAGGATACAAAGAACTAATTCTAAGAATTGAAGGAGACGGTGTTTACGGGATTATGAAATTTGAATCTGGTGTTCACCGTGTACAAAGAGTTCCTGAAACAGAATCTCAAGGTAGAGTACACACTTCTGCGATTACTGTTGCCGTTTTACCGGAAGCGGAAGAAATAGATTTTGAATTGAATCCTGCAGATATCGAAATGCAGACATCACGTTCTGGTGGAGCGGGTGGACAAAACGTAAACAAGGTTGAAACAAAAGTACAGTTGACGCATAAACCATCAGGAATGGTTGTAGTTTGTCAGCAAGCCCGCTCTCAGTTAGCAAACCGTGAGTTGGCAATGGAAATGTTGAGAACTAAATTATACGATATCGAAGTTCAAAAAGCGGTGGGAGATATTGCTGCACAGCGTAAATCTATGGTTTCCACCGGTGACCGTTCTGCAAAAATCAAAACCTACAACTATCCTCAAGGAAGAGTTACAGATCACAGAATTGGTAAATCTATGTACAATCTAGATGCCTATATGAATGGTGATATCTCTGAAATGATTGATGCTGTAATTATGGCGGAAAACGCCGAAAAAATGAAAGGAGAAGAAGATAATTACTAATTATTTCTTTTAATAAATACAAAGCTTCTGAGTAATCGGAAGCTTTTTTGTTTAGTTATCTCTAAAGAGTCCCGAAAGGACGATCTATTAAAGGATAGGATAAAATCCTATCAACATTATTACATTGCATTTAGTTACAATTACCATTGTTTGTAATCAAAGAAAGTTATTTGATTAGAAGCAGTATTGTTTCAACCCAAAGTAAAATATATTTAGATCTAAACAGGCCTGTTTTGAGTAGAAACGAAATCTAATATGCTCTCGAATACGATTTTCTCTCTTCCAAATATTCAACTTTATCCCCGTATCCGGTTTTAAAAAGTGTTTTTACAGTAACTCTGTTTTTATCACTTGTTACACTTGGCAAATAAGTGACGAAATGTAAATGCGGACCGCTGCTCCAACCCGTATTTCCGCTTAGAGCGATGAGTTGTCCTTTCGTTACGGTATCACCGATTTTTACCTGCACTCCGTTTTGCTGTAAGTGATAATACTGCGCAATCGTACCATCCGAGTGCAAAATTGAAACGTAATTTCCATAAGGAGCACAATTTCTGGTTGGGCAGCCCTGATTATTGTTTTCTACAACATCGATGACTAAGCCTTCTCTGGAGGATAAAATTTCTGTTCCTTCTGGCATGATAAAGTCTAAAGAATTTTCGTTCTGATGAGAAAATGTTCCATTATAGCCTTGATGTATCCAGAAGGCTTTTCCTTTGCCAAAAGGTAAGTCGTAGGTGTAGTTTTTATCGTAATTTTTAATGGTGATGTCTCCAATATAAGTATTATAACCTGGCATTTTCTTTACGCCCCAACCTTTTTGATTGTCATTCACCACAAAATAGGCTATTCTCATTTTTGTGGTTTTTGCAGGAATTACCTGTGTCGTTTTAAAAAGCTCAGGTTTTTTCATATTATTTACTTCAGGTTGACCTTTAAAAACCAAAGAGACAGGATAAATTTCGAGATTGTCTGCATAGTAGGTAATAGAGTCGCCGTTTCTTTCTGGATACATTTTTATATTTTTCTGAGCCATTATTGTTACAGCCTGAATAATAAGAATAAATGTAAAAATATTTTTCATAAGTGTTTGGTTTAAAACAAATCCATTACAAGTATAGACCATTTTCATTGATTTTAAAAGCTTATTTTAATGAAAAGTATTATTTTTACCTCTGAAAAATTAATAGGAGCTTCATCTTTCGTTAATAGATTTTGATGAGTTTCCGGCTGAAAAATATGTCAATGAATTCTATCGTAATCAATGTTGGAAACAGCAATATCAGATTTGGTCTTTTTGATGACGACAACTGTGATATTTCATGGATAATCAATACAAAACCTTACCGTACCGCAGACGAACTGCATGGTCAGATGTTGATTTTATATCAAACCTATAAAATTGATCCTAAAGACATTAAAAAAATAATTATAGGTTCGGTAGTGCCGCAATTAACGAGAGAAATTACTTCTGCAATCAGAAAAATTCACGGGATCGCTCCTGTAATGGTCGATAGAACGACTCCTTCTGAAGTTGTTGCGAAATCTAAACAGATGGGAACAGATATTTATGCTAATCTCGTTGCAGCACACAATATGTATCCCGGAAGAAAAAAAATTGTGTTAGATTTTGGTACAGCACTTACTGCAAGTTGTGTTGCTGAAGACGGTGAATGTTTAGGTGTAATTATCGCTCCTGGAATTGTAACCTCTTTAAATTCTTTAATCAGTCAGACCGCCCAGCTTCCCGAAATTGAACTTGTAAAGCCAAAATCTGTTTTAGGATTAGATACGATTACTTGTATGCAAAGCGGAATGGTTTACGGTTTTCTCGGAATGGTAGAAGGTTTTATTGACAGAATAAACAATGAAGTGAATGATGAGTGCTTTGTCATCGCAACTGGTGGAGTTTCTCATGTTTACAAGCCTTTAACGGAAAAAATTCATATTGCAGACCGGTTGCATACATTAAAAGGATTGTACTTTTTAGGAAAAGATTTGTAATGAAAAAATTCCCAAGAATAGAAACAGAACGACTTATTTTATCAGAATTAAAAGAATCAGATTTGCCTTTTGTGGTTGAATATCTTCAGGATAAAATTTTCTCTGATCTTACTTCCAATATTCCTTATCCTTATCATATAGAAAATGCGGAATTTTGGTTGGAAATATCAAGAGAAGCTTTTGATAAGAAGAAAGGGTTCACGTTTGCAATTCGAGATAAAGAAGAAAAAATTATAGGTGCAATCGGACTTCACGACGAAGGTTCTGATAAGGCAGAACTGGGCTATTGGATGGCAAAACCTTTTTGGAGCAAAGGTTATGTAACGGAAGCTGCAGAAGCCATTATTGACTTTGGCTTTAAAGAATTAGGCTTTAATAAAATATATGCAACTTACTTTCCCCACAATCCCGCATCAGGTAGAATAATGCAGAAAGTAGGAATGAAACAGGAGGCTATTTTGAAACAGCATATGAAGAAAGATGGAAAATATTATGATATTCCGATGTATTCTATTTTTAAGAATGAAGTTTTAACGCTTTGATTTAAAAAACTCTTTCACAATCATAGAACATTCGTTTTCCATAACTCCTGAAACAATTTCTGTTTTGGGATGAAGGCTTAAATTTTTATTGATAAATCCGCGTTGCTCATCTCTTGCGCCAATCACCACTTTTGAAATCTGTGACCAGGAAAGTGCTCCCGAACACATTACGCAAGGTTCTAAAGTCACATACAAAGTACAGTTGATTAAATATTTTCCGCCCAAATAATTGGCTGCTGAAGTGATTGCCTGCATTTCTGCATGTGCTGTTACATCGTTTAACGTTTCGGTAAGATTATGAGCTCTTGCAATCACACGATTGTTGGCAACGATGACACATCCAATAGGAACCTCATCTTTTTCTAATGCAATCTGGGCTTCCTGAAAAGCCATTCTCATAAAATATTCGTCTGTAAACATAAAAATAAAAGCTTAGTGCAAAACTAAGCTTTTCAATATAATATTTTTTGGAAATTTAGAATCTATAACCGATTCCGCCCATTATTTTTCCTGTAACTTCCTCAAAATAATGTTTATCTCTGTCGCCAAATCTTCTTGCAATACCCCCACTTGCTTCAATGACAAGATTATTTTTCATCACCCATTTTCCTCCGACTCCAAAACCAATACCTATTGTTGTAAAATTATTTTTTCTTACAGAAGAAGTATAGAAATATCCGTTAACATCGTCATAATTATAAGAATAAATGTCATTCGTTTCAGTGGTAACGGGTATAAAACCTTCAAGGAAAAACCCCGAAGCATATTTTTTACCAAAATACATTCTGTAAAATGCTGAAAACTGTGTAAACCTGTCATCGTTACGATCTAAATTAATCATCGCATTAATACCAATACCTTTATTGTCTGAAATTAATCTTTCATAAGAAACGTTAGCTAAAGGAACTACGATCAATAAAATAGGATCGGCGAGGATGTCATTTTTTCTTTGCTTTTCTGTGTTTTCCTGAGCTTGTGCTGCAAATGTTCCGAAAATTAAAGATAATCCAAGTAGAATTTTATTCATGTAGCTTTTTTCGCCAAAGATAAATAATAAAACAACATTTGGTGATAAAATTATTTATCATTCAAAATTAAGTACTAAAGGCAGTCTGAAGCGGTATCTTACAGGATTTCCGTTAGTGTAGGCCGGAGAAAATTTTTCAGAAACAGAGTACAATGCAATTTCTGCCTGTCGGTTGAAAGTGAAATTATCACCTTCAGCTTTTACATCGCTGATCGTTCCGTCTTTTTCAACAATAAAAGCAACGTTGGTTTTTAAATTTCCAGTTTCAGAAAATACGCCGTCTCCATAAAAAAGCTGTGCAACTTCTTTTCGTAAAGCATTTATTCCACCGGGATAATCTGCGGTTTTTTCAATCGACTTTGGAAAATCCTGTTGTGGTAAGAGAATCGTTTTAGAATTAATTTTTTTTAAATCTTCAAGATTTTTTACTTTAAGCAAGGCTGCAATCAAGGCTACATTTTCAATGCTGTCCATTTTTTTCATAAAAAAAAGGAAGTCATTTTTTACAGCAGCTTTATATAACGGATTTTTTTCGGCATCAAACTTTTTCTTAAACTCGGTATTCAGCATTGTTCTGTGCTGGTTATAATATTTTTTCACCATCTTGAATTCCTCGGTTTGTTGAGAAAAACAAAATGTTGAGATGAGTATAAAGAGAAGATATAAAGCTTTCAATACATGATTATTTATGTAAATGTAATCAAAAAGATGCAAAATTCTACTCTTTCAAATAACTGTTTAGTGATTCCTGTAAATGTTTTTTGATGTCTTCAACTAAATTTATAGGTTCAAGAACTCTTACCTCTTTTCCGTACGATAAAATTTCCTGCATAAAATCGTAAGTAGGGTGGAGGAAAAACTCAAAATAAATATCTTCCGGAGTTTCTTTGGTCTCTTTCTGAGATTGGTGTAAAGGGAAACTTCTGATGTATTCTCCCTGATGTCGGCTGCATTTCAACACAATTTTTTGAGGGTTTTGCTCGGTAAGATTCATTACGCCAAAAGCATTTTTGAAATGTTCTCTAAAGTTATACTTATATTTTTCCCTGAATGTTTGTGGAGAAACATCCAGATAATTGATTCTGTCTAAACCGAAAGATTTCAATGCTTTGTCTTTGGTATCAATCGCAATCAGATACCATCGATCCTTAGATTCTTTTAACGCTAAAGGATGAACTTTTCGGGAGGTCATCAGTTTGTTTTTATAATTGTAGTGCTCAAACAAGACAATTCTTTTGTTTCGGATGGCAAAGAAAAGATCATAAAAATGCTCAACTCCGGTAGGTTTTCTGCTTTCAAAAAAGATAAAATTGGCAAAATCGGGATGATTATTTAACGCATTGCTTACCTGAAAAGATTCGAGTAATTTTTGATTGTACTCATCTACCTCCATCATCGGGCGACTTTCAATATAATACCGATTGTCACCTTTCTTTTTGTTGTGAATAGAAAGATTAAAAAGATCTGAAATCTCACGAATATCCCTTTGCAAAGTACGAATAGAGTAGCTCTTAATTCCCGCATCCTGAAATTCGAAGGAATTCAAAAGATAATCTTCCATCTGCGAATACGTCGCCGGAGCGCTCTCTAATTTTTTAATGATCAAGGCATATCTCGTAAGGTAAAAATCTTTTTTCATTTCGTATAGTTTTCTAAAACAAATATATGCGGTAAATGCGACAAATGATGTCGTGTTTTATTTTTTCTTGAAAGATTTTTGGAATTTGTTTTTTAATGATTGGTTGTAATTAAAAAAAAACTACACGATTCTATCGTGTGGCAGCGATGGGGGCATAAAGAATTGTACAGCGTCTTCAAAGCTTGGTTTTATACTTAACACATTTTCACAGAATAAGACTGTCCTTTTTGGACAGCCTTATTGTTTAAAGTAAATATTCTATTTATAATTTAATGATTCGCAATCTAGTTTATAAAAGGTATTAATTTTCTGTTCGAAAAGACAGGTAGATAGCCTAGATGATGAATGACTACTAATTAGTATGTAATTGTCAAAAAAAATAGGTTGAGATAGACTTATTGATTTGAATGTTTCATTCTTCTCTTGCTTTTTAAAATTTTTCAAAAAAGAATAATATGCTTCTTTTCTTTTATTTTCGTCCCAATTTATTTTTGAATATATAATAAACTGAGCTGGCCTTTTAGTATTAATAATCTTTTGTTTCTCTTTTCGAGTAAGATTTTTAGGAATAAATAAAATGCAATCATAAGGAATGTTCTTTTCACTAATAATAGGAATTCCATTTTCACATAAAATTGCCTTTTTCAAATCATAGTCTTGCCAATTGATGTAGTTTATGTTTTGTTTCTTCAGAACACTAGTATATAATTTTCTACTATTTGCAGAGATTGATTTGCTCCAATCTTCATTGAGCTCACTAAGTAATATTGGTTTCGCATTTTTCTCTAAAAAATAATATTCATTTCCGTATACACCATCGATGAAATTTGAAATTTGTTCCTTATCCTGTGAATAACAAGGTAAAGAAACTATTAATAATAAAAAGAAATAATATTTCATAATTTGTAATTTATTAATAAAATTATAAATTATCTAGTAATTTTTCACAATCTTTTTTTAAATTCTCAACTTCTTTAGTATTGTCATCAAAAAGATTATCATAATACTGCAATTCATTTGTACTTCTTTCGACATAATAATCTCTCATATTTCCCCATTGTTTTGCAGTAAAAACATATGGCTTTGGAAATAAAAGTTTATTCCCATTAATATTAATAACATAATAATCCATCACATTTTCAAGAGTTAAACCTTCTTTTTGAATATCAGCTCCTGCAGAGTTTTCAAAAATATGATTTAAGCTGAGACCATGAGCTAGCTCATGAGCATAAGTACTATATGAATCTTTACCATGTATAAGACTAAATTTAGAAACAAGCACAGAGAGTTTATGACTTTTGATGCGATTTGTTTCAAAAGCTTCCGTCCATTTCCATTTTCCATCTTGTAAATAAATTTTAAATGTAATATCTTCTAAAAGGAAAAATGGAATGTAGGTGTTTAAGTATAAGCGCCATACTTCATTTATAAAATCTTCTTTCGAAAATATTTTTCTAATTTTATTTTTATATTTTTCATAGATGGTATTTAGCTCTACTGAGTTGTTTAATTTGCTCTTTATACCAAAACTATAAATTGTTGAAATATGATTTTGAAGCTTAGACTCTGAAGTGTCATCATTCGTTGCTAAGATTGAATTTCTTTTAAAAGCTATGGATAATTCATCTTTAGTTTTTAAATCCACTACCTTCGTATAATCAGATAATTTAAATTTTATTTCTTCAATACCTGTGGTAGGATTAGCTTCTTTATATACTTCTTCAAGTTTTAAGATATCAATATTGCTATTAGGAACGATGATATTCATTGCAGCTTGTCCCATCGTATTATTGTTTAAAAAGGAAGATAGAGAAGTAATATCAAATGAATGATTTTCTGAATATTTTTCAGCTCCATTATCTGTAACTTTTACTTTTATAAACTTTAATTTAACATCATTTTTTTTATTGGGAACAAAATTACATTGCCCAACTAGAAACTCTTCTCCTTTGTCATTTTGATAAAAACAAATTAAGCCTATATGATCATCAAAGTCATCAACAGCTTGTATGGTAATTTGTGAGTCAAAATCCTCCTTGCCAGATAATATAAGTTCTTGTCCAGAAATAATCTTTAGCTTATTGTCAGTATAATCTTTGAATTGCGATGTTGTTTCGTTTTTAATTGGAAGCTTTGCTTCGTTTAATAAAACAAATTTAAACGAAAGCTTTGGCAACATATATTTCTTTTTTGAAAATCCTTTAATATATAGAGAGATCTGATTATTCTTCGTTATACATACAGAAGGGATATAGTATTTATCATTCCCTTTACTTTCTAGTTTAAAATTGTCTCGATTTAATTTCTGTTCATCAATTGCTGTTTTTAAATCTGTATTGACTATGTAATCATTCTCAAATTGTCTTGCTGGATATAGTTTGGGGATATAAGTGTCAAAACCAAAATTTCCTGCATATGAATTGTCATATTTTATTTCTCCACTTGATTCTGTTTTAGGGGAGTTGCCATTTGCTTGGTTTTTTGATCTAAAGAATAAAATAAAAATACTTTGATTATCAAAATAAATTTTTCTTTTATCAGTTTTATAAACATCCACATCTGACACACCAATCTTTGCTAGATTTCTAATATCTATATTTTTCATTTTTTCAGATTTTTGAAATTGAGGTTATAAAAAATAGCGGTGGTATTTCACACCGCTCATTAAAATTATTATCCAACAATTGTGGAAGGTAATGTTGTTTTATCATCACCAGTTCCTTCTAATCTGATATCATCCAAACTAAAAGATGTCTCACTTTCCAATTCCTTCGGATTCTCACAGTTTTCTGGATGCTCCTCAACGAAAATTGGTAAAGGTTGATCCGGATCTACTTTTAGTCCTACAGATTCTGCCTGTAAAATGGTTAAAGTAGTTGGAATTCTTGAAATCCAGAATTTACCTTGAGCTTCTCCGCTTGGTTGTCTCATTTCATCTACAATCGACATATACATAGGATCTCCAATTACAGGAACTTCACCGCCATTCCAGATTCTCCCTGTGGTCATAAAGAATTGTACGGCGTCTTCAAAACCTGGTTTTACGGTAACAATTACTCTTGCCATACCTGATTGTAAGAAACTTCTAAAAAGTGGATCTGTACTTTGAGAAAGATACATATTCTGCCATTTTTTTCTGTCTCCCCAATAGTAAGGATAGAAAGTATAATCCATAATGCTCCATTCAAAAGCCTGCTCCATGAATTTAGCTAAATCTGCATATTGCTCCAGTTTTTCGCCTAAGATTACCTGGAAGTTACTCATTTGATCTCCGGTTGTAAATTCTTGTCCTAAAGTATTTAAGTAATCCTGTAATAAATAGGCGATGCAGTTGTGTTTTAGAATTACAGATTCCATATCGCGGTAATAATTGCCTAATTTTTCTTTGTTTTCCGCTTCTTCCTCTTTTGCTTTTTCTTCTGCTTCTTTTTGTTTTGTTAAAAATTCTGCATAAGCTGCTTCGTATGCTTTTATAATTGCATCAAAGCTTTCCTGTCTCCAGACTTGCATAAATTCATCAGATAGCTCACAGTTGAAAATAATATTATATTCACAAGATTCAAGATTCCTACCTCTAAAGCTGAATACTGCGTCATTTTTAACGTAGGCGCCACTAAATGTTCTTCTTCCTGAATTGCTTGATCCACCAAAGTTAAGAGGGAAATCTCCTCCTGTAAAGTTTGTGCAATAAGCTTCACTATTGTGGAAAGAAGATTCTCTAACTAAAATAAAATCAATAGAACCTGATTTTCCAACATAATTTTGTGGAATCTGCATCAGTCTTGTAGAAGGTCCAGATGTATCTCTTGTGTTTGGCTTTTCATAAATCTGAGCTTGCTTAGCGGTAACATTTTTGCTCGGAAGAGCAGTAAGCTGAACTTGATAAATATCTGCCCAATATCTGATTAAATCTTCCGTTGCAGATTTTGAATCAGCCATTGTCTTGGGTGATGGTGCTTTTCTTGGATCAATAGGTTCTTTTATTAGGTTTGATAAATTAGCTGCAGTAGCCAGATTATGTAGCCTTGCTGGTTCAGGAATCATGAATTCAAACATGGTTCGTTTTCCATAGTTATAAATCTGGTTTTTCATCTTCTTGTCAACCCATCTGTAAACTCCAGTAATATGTTTAGGCTGAGCTGCATCAGGGTTATTCGTGTCTGTTACTTTTCCGCGATTATCAAACTCATGAACGTTCGTTTCTGTATATTCTTTAATGATTTTTTGAACACGCTCTTTATTGATTTTTGTAAGAACTCTTTCCATGGCACGTTCGGTCAGTTCCTGTGATTTAGCAACGGCTTGTCTCGTACTGTCATATTGGGCAGTATTATTAGCATAACTTGCTCCAACCTCTAGTTTCCATCCCCATGCTTTACCGGAAGCATTAGTATGAGCTTCAAAACTTTGCTGTTTCTCAATTTCTTTAGCAACTTCGGTCTGCATTTCATTTCTGTCAGTTTTGGTAGTATCAGAAATTTTTTCAGTTTCGATAGATTCAGATGTGGTATCTGTAATTTCAGAATAATCTCTGGAAACTGAAGACTTGTGACGTAATTCACTTGCCATTACGTTTTCAATGTTAGAAACTTCTCCAGGAACATAGGCATGAATACTTTGTTCAACTTTTAAATAATCGGCAATTCCCAATCTCTTTACACCAAAATGTTTTGGAATAAAAGTTCCCGGTTTAGGAGTCGTTCCCGATTCGGAAGGGTTTTCAATATCTTGTTTTACTCTTTCCGTATATAAAACTCCTGTATAAGGTTCATCCATAGCAAAACCAGAAAACTCCAGATTAGCTTCTTCGCCGTTGTTGAAAAATATTTTAATTCTTAATGTTCTGATGACTTTTCCGAACTTATTAATCAACAGAGAAGGGAAAGTTACTTTATTAGCAGAAACACTGATGTTGGAATAGGTTTCTTCATAAATACCAAAGTCTGTAGCCGCATAGATTTTTGCTGAAGCAGTTCCCCAAGTATTGCTTTCTGCCTGATAATAGAATGTAATATAAGAATTGGTACCTGATTGTTGATTTGCTTTTAAATAATACGTTCTTGGAATTGTGTTAGATAATGTATTTGTTGAGTCATTAACAGGGATCAATACTCCGCCTAGATTGGCATATACTCTTTCATTAAGAGAAGTTCTTTCAAATAAAAATTGAGTTTGAATGCTTAGTCTTTCATTTAATTCTTCAAAAATTTCTGCATAAGTATCAAATTCTTCATTGATTGAAACGGTTACTTCGCCTAGTTGCAATTGTCTGTCTGAAATTACATTGATTGATGAAAAATCAAGCTCTTTATCATTTGCATCTGTAAAAATAGTAACAAATAGTTTTAAAGATTCTAATGAAAGTTTAGTTTTAAAATCCTCAAAATTCAATTCATCTCTGTATTCGAAAGTAAATGGAGGAACGTTTAATTCTCCTAATTCTGCATACCAAGCACGAATTTCTTCTTCAGAGGTCTCTTCGGTGATCTTGGCTTCAATTTCTTCTAACTTTCTGTTATATTCGTCAATTTCAGATTGATGTTCGTTTAAATAACTTTTGTAAGCAGCATCGTAAGCTTTGTTTTTAATTTTATAATAAGCTTTTTGCGTTTTTTCTAATTCCGTCTTAAGTTTCTCTGAACCTTGTTTTTCTAAGCTGATACCAGATAATTCTGAGATTTTTTCTCCTTCTGTTTTCAGCTGTTCCTGAATTGCTACAGGAAGTTGTTGTGCATTAATAGCATCGTCAGAAGCCACTGTAGATCTTCCCACTGTAAAAGATTTGTTGGTTATTAAAGTTGAACCTGAATTATCGGTTCCATCACCAAAAAATCTTAATGGAAGAACTATTTTTGCATCTAATGCTTTTGCCATTAAATCTTCACCATTAATTTTTTTAAGCTCATCAGTCGGTGACAGTTGACGAACATAGCCTACATGTATTGCTTTTAGTACATGAATTATCGCTTCTTTCACATAAAAATCGCTTTGTATTACAGTTTGGAACATGAGATTATCCCATAAAGATTCATATTGTTCTTTTGTAATACTGTCGTATATGGTTACAGAATCATTTTTATCCTGATCTGAAAGCTGTTCTTTTTTAGCAATTTTTCTTCCGAGTTTTAAAGCTTCCGGAAAAGCAATTTCTACTTGGCTTTCTTTTGAAAGCGTTGTTGTAAAAGATTTTGAAGCACGTTCCATTGATTGAAATTTAGCTAAAGCAGAATCTGTTTCTGAAACCTGACTGTTGAAAAAGCTGGATATATCTGTAGGACGGTGAATAAATCCTAAGTTGTCTGTTTTAGTTTCTGTAAGCTGAGGATTTCTTAAACTTACAAATCTGAAAAGTGTTTGTGATGCGTTGTTATTTGTGTTCATATTATTTGTTGATTTATAATTAATAATTCCTTCTCCAATGAAGGATTCTGCAACAGTAAAAGGCGTTGGTTTTGCTGAGGTATTATTTGTTGACATAATAGTCTGGGTTTAAATTTTTTATATAATTATTTATTTTTAGCGAAGTATATTAGTGGTTTATTAAGGTTTAGCAATCCAATTAAATCCATCATTAAACATAGTCATTGGAGAACCTGATGTAAGAGTAGTAGAAAGCATTTCTATACCTCCGTCAATTACTACTTCTCCGTCTGCGGTATCAGCTTGTAAAGTAGCCGCTCCTGTACCTTTATTATAAAGAATAAGAATGGTTCCTGCATATGCTTCAACAGGTGGTAAATTTAAAGTTGTTGTTGTACCGGTAAATGTGATAAGTACAGTCTTTTTAGTTGGTAATAAATTATAAGTAGACTCAGAAATTCTAATAATTTGAGGAGAGTTATTAATAAATCCTAATTTACCTTCACTATTTTGAACTAACGTTCTATTAAAAGAACTATCTTCTGAAACATCTTCTGTTCCATCAACGTATAATCCATTAATATCAATCTTAATAGATGTTTTAGCTGAATTATCAGCTTGGTCTGTGACTGAAAGCTCAATAGAATCATTAATCAATAATGAATTGGCAGTGACATTATTATTAGCGCTAATGTTTACAGAAGAAGGAATTTGTTGTATTGAAGACGTGTTGGTATCATCAGAATGATATGACGTAAATTTTTTCTGAACCAAATCCATTTGAAATTCACTATTAAAATCCACAGATGACGCGACTCCTAAATTATCTAAAACTGTTTGTAAATTCACATTAGGCGTTGCTGTATTAATAGCATTCTCAACCCAACCTTTGTCTACTAAAGATCTATCATTGTAATAAGACGAATAATCTTCTATATATTCTAACGCATTATCTTTCATTCTTACAGCAAAATCATAAGTTTCATTTTTTGCTGCAAAATAAATTTGAGCTAAACCATCAGCTGTAATCCCATCTGACATATAAGAAGATGAACAAGTAATATCCACACTCACATACTTGACTTTAGAAAGAGTAGGTAAGGCATTAGCAATTATTTGAAAAGCTGAATCACCTTCTAAAGTTGAAGGTTGTAAATAAAAATTAGATAAACCATTAACTCCTGTGGCAAGAGTTCCATTTTCTAATACAGTCTGCAATGTTGCATTTGAAGGTTTGTTATCAACATATGCCTTATCAACTAAGCTTCTTTCCATAAACTTACTTGAATAATCTTCTGCATAGGTTAAAGCGCCTTCGCCAAAATATAAGTCGAAATTATATGCTGAGTTATTGTTTTGAACATTCATATAAAATATACCCGTATTTCTAACTTCCATGAGAGAAGAACTTTTTGGTAAATTATAAAGCATTCGTAAACCGTTTATAGAATTAATGACATTAGAATATGATTGATAATCATTTGGATTAGCTAAAGAATAACTCATAGAACCATTTTGAAAATCCATATTCATAAAATTACCTCCAATGCTTGCTGTTGAACCATTTTCTAAAACAGTTTGTAAATTAACAGTTGATAAATCAACAATTCCAGAAAGTTTATCCCATCCTGCTTCTCCCGTATTGTTCAAGTCGAGAACATATACATAATTATCACCAGTATCTAAAAGATTATAAACATCACCTTCTGCCATGTTTGTCATGTTGTCTAAAGCAACCTTATCTGGAACTGAACCTTTGATTTTATAGCCGCCTGAATTATCTGTAGGAAGTTTTTCGTCTTTGTGCCAATACGAGTCTTGCCATTCCCAGAAATTTTCTTGTGTAGGTTTGTCCCCGTTTTCAAATAATTTTTTTAATTCTTCTTTTGATTTCATTTTTGTAATTTTTTTTTGCTTTTAAGATTAAAATTTTGAAGTCTCTTTTTATTAGATGAACTTCAGGTTTTAGCCTTATTTTTTAAGGTGGTTTCCGGCAACGGATTTCCACCTTTATTTTTAATAGGAAGATTCATTTTGTGTTTTTTTGGTTGATGTTTTAAGCATATCTCTGGCTGTTCAACATTTTGGGGATGCTAAATTCAAAGACTTTTTCGTAAAAATTGATATGATGAATCGTGCTTGGCTACTACATTAAATTTAAGATGTCAGAGCGAGATAAATTGACGTATTTGAAAATTAAATTTCATCTTTTTTAGTATCAAATTCTTCCTCAAGAATATCATTTTCAAAATCTTCTCTGAAGAAATTTTCAATATGATCGAGGTAATTTTCGTAATCTATTTCTGCGTTTTCGATGTCGGCCCAAGTAATCGTATAGAGATCTTCATTAAAAACAATATCAGAATTATGATTGGGTGTTTCCATGTTTTGTGTTTTGTGTTTTTGATTTTTGGATTGATTTTGAACATGTTTTGAGCTGTTCAGCATTGTGTAATGTCGAATTCAAATGGCTTTAAAAGTTTTTAAGATTTGCTTTTTGTGTCTTTGTTTATACTGTAAAGATAAGAGCGGGGAGCGACAAAACTTGACGTGTTTTAAAGTCTAAAATTTTATTTTTTAATTATAATAGAATAAGCTTATATTAACTAATTATAATCTTAAGAGCTTATATTTTATTTCTAATTAATTTCTGCACAATTTGGTTTAAAATTTCTCTGTTGTCATCAATATAGCTCAATCCTGCCTGAATTAAATTCTCAATATTAGATCTTCTTACATTATCCATCGCAGGAGAAGCGTTTTTCAACGAAGGATTTAGGCGATAATAATTTTTCTGATTTCTCAATCCTAAAGTATTAAACATCTGACAAAGCTGATAATCTATCGTTTCTGCATTGGCAGACATTAGAATATCAATAATTGGAGTTACCCAACCCAGCTTTCCGGCTTTTTCCATTTTTTTGAACGGATATTTTTTCGATTCAATTCCGGTTCCGATTGAAATAATAATCATGTCATTCACGGTCGGATAATTGGCTTTCTGATGATTTTTCAAAACTTCAGCAAAAGGAACTTTTCTTGCTTCTGCGTAAGCACAAAGTGCCGGATTATTAGCAAACATTCCTCCATCAATTAAGCTGAAAATCTGTCCATACATCGATTTTATCTGAACCGGAGTAAAATAAGTTGGCGCTGCTGAAGTCGCTCTGCAGACATCTTTTACATAAAAATTATCGGTGATTAAATGGGCTTTCCAGGAGTTGAATAATTTTGCTCTTCTGTTTTCTATGTCATAGCTTGTTATTAAGCAGGGTTTTATCAGTTCTTTTAATTCTAAATTTCCAAAAAATTCGTTAAGGTTTTTTTCTAAAGCTTCCTGAGAAATTTTTTCATTCAGCAGTCCAAATGGGTTGATCAGTTTTTCCCAAAAAGAAACCTGAAAGATATCGCCGCCTTTTTCAGAATACAATTCCAAACCTTTCTGAATAGAATATTTTGCTTTTCTATGTTCGTCGGGACACAAAATAATCGCTGCGATTAATGCTCCCGTGCTGCTTCCTGCAACCAGATCAAAATAATCTCCAAGCTTTGCGCTTGGTTTGTCATGAATCTGCAGTTGCTCTTCGATGTAGCGTAAAATAATGCAGGTGATGATGCCTCTTATTCCGCCTCCATCTAAAGAAAGTAGGGTTGTCTTTTTCATTTTTCTACTGTTATTTTGGTAGAAGAAAGATAGTAGCGGAAGGCGACAGAACTTGACGTGTTATAATTATTTTCAAGAAAAAACTTTAAAAAATAACATAATTTTCATCATCCCTTTTCAGCTTTGCAAGCACTCTCCAACTCGTTTTTACCAAACCTTTTTTAGTCGGGAAATTCTTCTTTTCAAAGTGGGGAAGGTCTTTAAAAGTTTTCCAGTTTCCGCCCCAATCCCAACCGTGTTTTGCAAAAATTTTCACACATTCGTACCAGTCGGCAACCTGATCATTATCCCAGTCTTTTGCGGTGTCCCAATTTGCTGTTTTTCTGTCAATAATTAAACAGATGTCAACGGCTAATCCGTAATTGTGAATGCTTTGGCCGGCTTTGGCGTTCGTTACTTTTTTTCCGTTTGTAATTCTTCCGATAGCATAGAGTTTTTCCTGCTCCTCAAAACTTCGAAGTCCCTGAGTAATTCTTATTTTGGCTTTTCCGGTTAATGCTTCATCACATTCTTTGATGATTTGTTTTACTTCCTCCCTCACAAAAGGATGTAATTTTTCTATTCTCTGTAAGGTTATTTTGTCCATATTTTTAGTTTCTTTAGAAAACAAATGTAGGGGTGCAATACGTCAAAACTTGACGCATTGAGGATAAAAAAGGTGTCATTTTAAATGAAAAAATAAATTTTCTGCAAACACTGATTAATACATTATTGCGACAAAACGTGACGTGTTTTAAAGTATTTAATTGTTTGATTTTGAATTAAATAGATGTGGTGTTAAATTTTTATTGAAATATGAAATTCTGTTTTAAAAGTTATAGATTTGTACTTTCAAACAGTTGTTTTTTCATATCATGTACGCTTTAGTCGATTGCAATAATTTTTTTGTTTCCTGTGAAAGAACTTTAGATCCTTCGCTTGAAAACAAACCCGTTGTGGTGCTTTCCAACAACGATGGATGCGTTGTGTCTCGAAGCAAGGAAGCGAAAGATTTGGGGATTCCGATGGCGGCTCCTGCGTTTAAGTACAAAGAACTTTTTAAGGAACATGATGTAAAGAGTTTTTCTGCTAAATTTGAATTGTATAATTTTAAAAGTCAGAGAGTTATTGAGATTTCAACTTCTTATGTTGACAAAGCTGATTATGAAGTATATTCGATTGATGAATTATTTTTAGACCTCACAAGTTTTAAATATATCGATACTCATGATTATTGTGTTAAAATAAAAAAAGAAATTCAGGATAAAGAAAATATTCCTGTAAGCATCGGTATTGCGCCTACAAAAACCTTGTGCAAAGTGGCCAACAGAATTGTAAAAGACTTTCCCGAAAAATTTAATGAAGGAGTTTATATTTTAGATACTCCCGAAAAAATTGAAAAAGCTTTAAAATGGCTCAACATCGGTGATGTTTGGGGAATAGGTAGAAAGCTTAGAGCAAAAATGAATGACAACGGAGTTTATAAAGCATGGGATTTGCTCCAAAAACCGGAAATGTGGGTTCGAAAAATCATGGGAATTCATGGCGTAAGAATGATTAATGAACTGAAAGGAATTCGTCAATTGGAATTAGATACCCCGTCTCCTAAAAAATCGATTGCGGTGACGAGAAGTTTTATGGAAATGCTTACCAAAAAAGAGGACGTACGTGAACGTGTAGAAACTTTTGGAATGTATTGTTCGGAAAGACTGAGAAAGCAAAACACCTGCTGCAAAATGGTAACGGTTTTTGTACAAACCAATCGTTTCAGAAAAGATTTACCCGAATACAGAAATGCTAAAACTCAGATTCTGCCAAACCCTACCAATTCATCGATTCTTATTGGCAGAGTGGTGAATGATTTGTTTGAATCTATTTTTGAAGAAGGTTTTCATTATAAAAAAGCAGGCGTTATCGTCAACGATTTTGTCCCGGAAGATCAACGGTTGATTAATCTATTTGAAGAAGACAGCCAGAATCAGCATTTGCCTGTAATGAAAGCAATGGATGCAATGAATAAAAAATATGGTAAAGATAAAGTACGTTTGGGAAGCATGAGCGGACAAAATACTTTTGGTCGTGCTCAAATGTCACCCGAATATGAAGCTTTTCTTAAAAACAATACGCTTCCCGAAGCTAATTTTAGATTTCACTAAGAATTTAGTTTAAAAGTAAAAAATATTTTCAAACTTGTAAACCTCCAGCTTCCATCACCCAACCTCCACTAAATTATTTCTTCTTCTCATATTTCCAGTTTCTGCCTTTTCCTTCTGAGATCCATTCTATGGCTTGTTCCATCCTTTTATTTCGGGTGGTTTCTGTTTTGGCTTCCGTGATCCAGTTGATGTATTCTTTTCTGAAAGAAGGTGATGCTTTTTGAAAAATATCTAAAGCTTTTTTATTTTGATTTAAAACATTCTGAAACTCATCAGGAACTGCAGTTTCTGTTTTTGTGGGTGCTGCTTTTTTCAATTTAACTCCCATATCGGTAAGTTCCATTGCCTCAAGAATAATTTTCTTAAGCTGAGGTTTTGAAGGAAGATTTTCGAGTTTGGTGATCTTTCCTAAACTGAACATATTGCTTTTCTCAACGTCCGTTTCAAGATTTTTTATCGTCTGCATTTCACCGTGCAACCAAAATCCCATGCTGCAATATTGCTTAAATGAAACCATTGAACAAAGAATTTTTCCTTTATACATAAAAGTCGGAAACTTCCATTTAATCGCTTCTTCCATGTCGGGATAACATTCATGTACAACTTCCCGGATATGGTTTAAAATAGGCTTTGAAAAATCCGGAGATTTCTCAATATATTCATCCACCAAAGGATTGTATTTTATCATAATTTTTAGTTTAACTAAGATTTGAAATAGTAAAGTGTTCAGGCTTCAAATCAATCAGAATTTATAGCTATGTTTAAAATAAATATCCTTGGATATTCTTAATATTAATCTTAACAACTTAATAAATCTTAATGGTTAATAAAAGTTTTAAGTTTAATCAAACAATTTCACAGTTTCATTCACCAAAAATTTCACCTGATCCGGTCTTCCTCTGTCGGTTTTAGGTAAATTGTTGTAACTTCCAGTCCTTACAATCACCATTTTATGTTCAGGAATCATAATAATATACTGACCTTGAAGACCGAGGAAATAATAATGTTTTATAGGATTGTCGTAGTTAATCCAGAGTCCCATTCCATAGATTTCATCAGACTTTTTGGTAGGAGTTCTCATTTGTTCAATAAAATCTAAATTTAAAACCTGCTCATTTCCTACTTTTCCGTCATCCAAAAATAACTGACCCAATTTCGCAAAATCTCTTGCGTTGGAGTGAATACAGCAATATGTTTTTTCCATTCCGCTTTCGTCAACGCTCCAATCTGCGTTTTGTTCCATTCCCAACGGAATCCAGAATTTTTCAGATAAATAACTTGCTAGAGTCTGATTGACTGCTTTTTTCACTGCAAATCCTAAAAGTTGAGTAGAACCGCTTTGATACTCAAATCTTTCACCAGGTTTTTCTTTAAATGATCTCGAAAATGTCGCTTTTATCAAGCTTTTTCCATAATACGCTCGAGCGTTTGGAAGAAAAGGGTTTTTATAATTTTCATCCCAGTTTAAGCCGGATTCCATTTGAGCAAGATGCTTTAAAGTTAAATCTTTGCCGAAAGGTTTCAATTTAAATTCATCATAAAACTCAGAAAAGTTATTGTCAATATTCTGAATTTTCCCTTCTTCTAAAGCTTTCCCGAAAAGCATAACGGTAACTGCTTTTGCCATAGAAAACGAATTGGTTTTCGAAAGCTCGTTATAGCCGTTCCAGTATTGTTCGTGCAATAATTTTCCATCTTTTATGACCAGAAATGAAGCCGTGTTTGACTGAATTAAATCATCGACGATGTTTTTAGGTAAATCTTTTTTATTGTAATCAGGATGTTCATCCCAAAGAACGGGTTTGGCTGTGTGAATGATGTTACTTGTAAAAAGTTTTCCGTCATCAATATTTGCACTCGATTTTCCACGAAGATAGGTTTTCGAAATTCCGCTGAAGAGATAAGCATATCCGAAAATATAGAATAAAACTACCACGGTTACCAGAAAAAGAGTAATATAAAAAAGAATAATCATAAGAATTTGGTCTTAAACAAATTTAGAATAATTTTAAAACCAAGCATCAAAAAAGCCCTGAAAAAATCAGGGCTTATTAATTATATCTTAGAAAGTAAATTTCTGAAGTTCGTTTTCTCGTCGATAATTCGTCTCAGTTCAGAAACCGGAACTCTTTCCTGCTGCATCGTGTCTCTATCTCTTATCGTTACAGTGTGATCTGTTAGAGAATCATGATCGATGGTGATACAGTAAGGTGTTCCAATTGCATCCTGTCTTCTGTAACGCTTTCCGATCGCATCTTTTTCTTCGTAGAATAAATTGAAATCGTACTTTAAATCATCAAAGATTTTTTCTGCATACTCAGCTAAACCGTCTTTCTTCATTAATGGAAGAATCGCTGCTTTAATTGGCGCTAAAGCTGGAGGTAACGATAAAACTGTTCTTTCTGAGCCGTCTTCCAATACTTCGTCTCTTAAACAATGAGAGAAAATTGAAAGGAATAATCTGTCTAAACCTACAGACGTTTCAACAACATAAGGAACATAGTTTTCGTTTCTTTCAGGATCGAAAAACTGAAGTTTTCTTCCTGAATGCTCTTCGTGAGCTTTTAAATCGAAATCTGTTCTCGAGTGAATACCTTCGAGTTCTTTAAAACCAAATGGGAAGTTAAACTCAATATCTGCCGCAGCATTTGCATAATGCGCCAGTTTCTCATGATCATGGAATCTGTAATTGTCATTTCCTAATCCTAAAGCCAAGTGCCAGTTAAGACGTTTTTGTTTCCATTGTTCGTAGAATTCAAGTTCTGTTCCCGGAGCAACGAAGAACTGCATTTCCATTTGTTCGAATTCACGCATTCTGAAAATAAACTGCCTTGCAACGATTTCATTTCTAAATGCTTTACCGATTTGAGCGATACCGAAAGGAAGTCTGTGACGTGAAGTTTTCTGTACATTCAGGAAATTCACGAAAATACCCTGAGCAGTTTCCGGTCTTAAATAAAGATCCATCGCAGAATCTGCAGAAGCACCCAATTTAGTTCCGAACATCAAGTTGAACTGTCTTACTTCCGTCCAATTTTTAGAACCCGTATCCGGATCAGCGATTTCCAATTCTTCAATTAAAGCTTTTACATCAGCAAGATCTTCATTTTCCAAAGATTTAGCCAATCTTGAAAGGATTTGTTCTCTTTTTGCTCTGTATTCTAAAATTTTAGGATTAGTCGCTTCAAACTGTGCTTTATCGAAAGATTCACCGAATCTTTTGGCTGCTTTTTCAATTTCTTTATTCTCTTTATCCTCAATTTTCAAACAGTAATCTTCTACCAAAACATCTGCTCTGAAACGTTTTTTAGAATCTTTATTGTCAATCAAAGGATCATTGAATGCGTCAACGTGGCCCGAAGCTTTCCAAGTAGTCGGGTGCATCAGAATTGCCGAATCAATACCTACAATATTTTCGTTAAGCTGTACCATCGCTTTCCACCAGTATTGTTTGATATTATTTTTCAGTTCTGCACCATTCTGTCCATAATCATAAACAGCGGATAAACCGTCATAGATCTCACTTGAAGGGAAAATAAAACCATATTCTTTAGCGTGAGAAATCACTTTCTTGAAAACATCTTCTTGCTTTGCCATAATTTTTTTACGTCTGAGTTGCAAAAATATGAATTTGAATCCCAATTCCATGTAATTCAAAAAAAAAAGCAGTTAAAAAACTGCTTTTCAATATTTTTTAGAAATTATAACTTAATCCGACTCCATTTCCGCCTATATCTAATCGATATGAAGTGGTTTTCGCTGATTCATTAGAATCTGCTTCATTTTGAGTGCTAACTGCTTTCTTAAGGTTTTTTCCGCTGCTTACAGCAAATGGAATTCCAATTCCGACTGCTCCCAAGCCGAGTCCTATAAGTCCCCAACCTCCAGATTCTTTTTTCTTAATAGCGACACCATTGTAGTAAACTGTTTTATTTCTTGTAACTTCTTTTACTAATCCATAACCGATTAACCCACCACCAATTGCTCCAAAAATCTGAGAAACCGTACTATTGGTGTTTGCTTTTTTCATATAATTCAGTGCTTCTGTATTGGTGAAAACCTTTTTATATTCTGAGAATTTAAATTTCTGGTCGCCTTTAATGAAAAACTCACGATTGGATTTCCCCAACTTTAGAGAATCAGAATTTTGAGCAAAAGAAATTAACGGAATGATGCTTAAAATTAGCGAGAATAATATTTTTTTCATGTTTGTAATTTTTTACCAAAATAAACAAATAAAGATTTTAAAAAGAATCTTAAATGTTAAAGTTTTTAGGAGCCGGGAACCTGCTTTCGCTACTCGCTATTTTATTAGATTTTGCGCGGCGGCGGAGCCGCCGCGCAAAATCTAATAAAATGAGCTCAAACATGCCGCTCAATCAGGGCTAAACTTATCAAAAATTGAAAAACAGACTTTTAAAGTAATTTGAGTAAAGGTTTTTAACAAATAAATTTGAAATCTCTACTTTTGCCGGATGTTAGAAATTCTTTATCGAGACGAACATCTTATTGCCATCAATAAACCAAGCGGATTATTGGTTCACAAATCTTTTTATTCCGGCGAAGCAGATACGTATGCAATTCAGGAATTGAGAAATCAAATCGGGCAAAAAGTGTATCCTGTACATCGTTTAGATCGAAAAACTTCGGGCGTTTTGTTGTTTACTTTAGATAAAGATACGCTGAGAATGATGAGCACTCAATTTGAGGAAAAAAAGGTTGAAAAGAAATACATTGCAATTCTGCGAGGCTGGACAAAAGAAGAAGAAACCATCGATTATGATTTGATTAATGAAAATGAAGTCAAGCAAAATGCAGTTACACGCTATCATCGTTTGCAGACTTCAGAAATAGATTTACCTTTTTTAAAACATCAAACCTCGAGATATTGTTTGGTAGAAGCAATTCCTGAAACAGGAAGATTTCATCAGTTGAGAAAGCATTTTAAACATATTTTACATCCGATCTTGGGATGCCGTAAACACGGTTGCAACAAGCAGAATAAATTGTGGCTTCAAACATTTGGTATCAACAAAATGACGCTTCACGCTCATCGATTGGTTTTTAATCATCCCATTTCTAGCGAAAGAATCACGGTAAATGCTACGATAGATGATGAGTTTAAAAGAGTAGGAGATATTTTAAATTTTGATTTGAGTTCATATTTGTAATTATTTCTTATTTACATAAAGTTTGTCATTCAGAGCGTAACGAAGTGAAGCGTAGAATCTATACTTTTTTTACTTTTCAACTGTTGAGATTCCTACGTAATGACAAACTTTGCGGTTATTTTAAACGCAAAGATTTAATTATTCAAAATTTTGATTTTAGAAAAGTTAAGACAAATAAATTTGCTACGCAAAGCTTAAATATAAGCTTCATCAAATCAACTTGTTGATTAATTCTTTGCTCCTTAAAATATATTTCAGTAAATAAAATCTTTGCGTTAAAAAAAACTCTCGCAGATTTAGGAAATTAAGCAGATTTTAATTGTCTATTCGTGCAAAATATTTGAGTTTAAAAGAATCAATAACCTTTATTCAAATAAATTATCCCACATCAAGAATTCATTTATTTTAAAATGAGTATTTTTGTAAAACTTTTTTTCAATGTACAAATCGCTCATTCGCCCGATTCTTTTCAAATTTGATCCCGAAGAAGTGCATCACTTTACTTTTTCGATGCTTAAAAATTTTGGATTCTTAACCAAATTATTCTTACCAAAACCTATTGTTGACAAGCGTCTGGAAAGAGAAGTTTTCGGATTAAAATTCAAAAATCCAGTTGGTTTAGCTGCAGGTTTTGATAAAAATGCTGTTTTGTTCAACGAATTAGGAGATTTAGGTTTCGGATTTGTAGAAATCGGAACGGTAACACCAAAAGCCCAGGCTGGAAATCCTAAGAAAAGATTGTTCCGTTTGATTGAAGATGGCGGAATTATCAATAGAATGGGCTTCAATAATGACGGTTTGGAAGTTGCCATTCAAAAACTGAAAGGCAATAAAGGAAAAATTATCATTGGCGGAAACATCGGAAAAAACACCAACACAACACCTGAAAATTACACTCAGGATTACTTAGATTGTTTCGAAGGACTTCATCCTTATGTAGACTATTTTGTACTGAATGTAAGTTGTCCGAATGTTGGAAGTCACGCAAAACTGGAAGATGTAGAATATCTGAGAGAATTGATTACTGCTGTAAAAGGAATTAATCAAACTAAAGTAAATCCTAAACCGATTCTTTTAAAAATCGCTCCGGATTTAAATAATCAACAATTAGATGAAATTATCGAACTGATTGCAGAAACAAAAATCGACGGAATTGTGGTTTCAAACACATCAGTCAACAGAGAAGGTCTGAAAACTTCTCCTGAAGTTTTAGCAGAAATCGGAAACGGTGGTTTAAGCGGAAAACCGATTCGTGAAAGAAGTACAAAAATGATCAAATATCTTTCAGATAAAAGCAACAGAGCATTCCCAATTATCGGAGTTGGCGGAATTCATTCTGCAAAAGATGCTATTGAAAAACTTGATGCAGGTGCAAGTTTGGTGCAATTATACACTGGATTTATCTATGAAGGCCCACAATTGATCAACGATATTAATCAGGAACTTTTGACGAGAGCAAGTAGAATTTCGAGGTAAATTTTACTTTAAAATATATTGAAAAGCAAAATCGATGAGGTTTTGCTTTTTTGTTTAAATCTCTCGCAGATTTAACAGATAACGCAGATTTTAGTAAATGTTTTATCTCCGAAGTTTGCTGAGTTTGCGAGAAAATTTTTAAGTTTTAAATAAAAAAATGTGAAATTGTATAAATAATCAAACCAACCAATCCGCCAACTAAAGTTCCGTTCACACGGATAAATTGCAGATCTTTTCCAACTTCAAGTTCCAGTTTTTCGCTGAGTTCTTTTCCTTGCCAGTTTCCGACGGTTGAACTAATGAGGTTTCCGGCTTGATGGGTGTTTTTCAGAATATATTTATAAGCGGTTACTCTCACCCAATGATCGATTTTATTTTGAAGATTTTCATCAGTTTTCAGATTCTGAGAAAACTCATTCAGGTTTTTTGTGATGTATTTCTTTAATGAAGATTCTTCTTCCTGCAGTTCTGTGCTCAATGTTTTTTTGATGGAAAGCCAAATGTCATTAGAATATTCTTCAAGCTTATCATTTTTAAGAAAGTCATTTTTGATGGTTTTAAATTCATCATTCCATTTTGGGTCTTCTTTTAAATCATTAGAAAATTCGTAGATCTTTTTTGTGATTAAACCCCTGATTTCATGATGAGGATCTTCTTCCACTTCTCTGAAGAAATCTGAAAGTCCGCTTGCAATTTTATCGGCAATTTTGTTGTCAACAAACGAAGGTATAAAAGAATAACTGCCTTTTTTTACCCTTTCCTGGATCATTTCATCATTCTCGACTATATAATCTTTAATTTGTTTTGAAAGATTGGTAATGATTTTCTGATGATCATTTTTATCTAAAAGATAGATAATTCCGTTTCCGAGAATAGCATTTAGTTTAATATTATCAGTCATTTCAGATACTTTTTTGCTGATAAACTGGCTTACTTCAGAATCATCAAGCTTGTTTAAAATATCTAAAATAATTTCCGAGACATTTTTAATTAAAATTTCCTGATTTTTCTCCTTTCCCAACCATTCTCCTACAAAACCTGAGATTTTCAGTTTCTGAATATAAGGCCGGATTGTTTTTGGCGAAAGAAAATTAGATACGACAAAAGTTCCCAGATTATCACCCAGTTTTTCTTTGCTGTTTTCAATTAAATTGGTGTGCGGAATCGGCAAACCAAGAGGATGACGGAAAAGAGCCGTTACTGCAAACCAATCTGCTAAAGCACCGACCATGGCTGCTTCAGAAAATGCACGAACATAGCCAATCCAATGAGAATCGAGCGTCTTTTGTAAAATTGTAGTAACAATGAAAATAATCGCCATCAAAACAAAAAGTCCTGTGGCAAAAGCTTTATATTTTCTGAGCTGTTTTCTTTTGGCTTCATCATTCATATTCTCAAATTTAGTAAATTTGGTTGTAATTCTTTTACCACAAAAGTCACAAAAGAATTTAAGCTTAATACTATTTTAGAAAAGTACACATCAGTTTTACAGCTTGTGAGCTTGTCATTTCCAAGAATCAAAACTTTAATAAAAAAAGCTTTTGCGACTTTTGTGGTTCGATTTTACATTAATTTCTAATATTTAAAATAAATTCTATGCAAAACGAAGCAAAAAACAATCCATATTATTCAAGAACAGATACTGCAAAACTGAATGTCTCTAATGACGAATGGTTTAAAATTCTTTCTCCAGATTTATACGCTATTGCAAGAGAAGCGGCAACAGAAAGACCATTTACTGGAACATACAATGAGTTTGATGAACTGGGAGAATATTATTGTGCGGTTTGTGGAAATCACCTTTTCCGTTCTAACCAGAAATTTATGAGTAGCTGCGGTTGGCCAAGTTTTTTTGAAGCCGATAAAAATGGAGTAGGATACAATCGCGATTCTTCTCACGGTATGGAAAGAATTGAAGTGGTTTGCAAAAGATGTGATTCTCATTTAGGTCATGTATTTAATGACGGACCGGCTCCAACAGGGACAAGATACTGCATGAATTCTATAAGTTTAGAGTTTGTTCCGGATTCTGAGAATTAATCTTCATGAGTTAAAGTTTCTTAAATTGAGTTAAACTTTTTTTATTTTAACTCATTGATAATTATGATTTTATAAATTTGTACCCGGAATTTTAATTTAACATAATATTTAATGAAAGGATTTTATAGCTTATTAGGCATTGTGTACATGGTAACGACTTCTTTTTATGTTTCTCCAAAAAACGAGAATGTAAAGAATGAAAATACCAACACAAAAAAAATAGAAACTGCAGTTGAAATTAAATCTAAAAAAAGCACAAATGAAATGAGTTCTTCTGAAGAACTTTACAATTCAATACTATTCGAAACAGATCATAAACTCAATTTTGATATTTTTTCTAAAGCAATTTTAGGATTTAATAATCTTAAAAAAGCCGGAAAATTGGATGAAAACGCACACTTATTAACAGTTTGTGATTTTTCAATGTCATCAAATACCAAAAGACTTTGGGTGATTGATATGAACGAGAAAAAAGTTCTTTTTAATTCTTTGGTTGCTCACGGGAAAAATACAGGGGAAGAATTTGCAACCAATTTTTCTAACACAGAAAGCTCACTTCAAAGCAGTATGGGTTTCTACATAACAGAATCTACCTACAATGGAGATAATGGATATTCTTTAAAACTTTTAGGAATGGATAAAGGATATAATGATGCAGCTTACAAAAGAGCTGTTGTAATGCATGGAGCAGATTATGTAAGTGAGGAGTTTGCTGCAGCACACAAAAGAATTGGAAGAAGTTGGGGTTGTCCTGCAATTCCGAGGGCATTAACAGAGCCGATAATTAATACAATAAAAGGTAAAAATTGTCTTTTTATTTATTATCCTGATCAGAATTATCTTTCTTCATCAGAATGGTTGAAAGAAGCATGAAAATTCTGCTATTATGATTTAAAGAAGCTGTTTCGCAATTCGTGAAACAGCTTCTTATTTTATTAAATTCTTATTTGTGAATTTTTTATGAATACGCTTATGTTGGGATTGGTTTTATTAATAAAATAATAATTATATGGATTGTATTGCGTTAAAGAGTGTTAATAAATTATGTTAAAATTATAATTTGTTGATTTTTTATGATTTATTTATTTTGTGGATGATTTATATATGTAGATTTGAAATGAATTATGATAATTTCATTAACACCTTAAAAACAATTTATTATGACGCAAAATTTACTTTTTTTAAAGAAAAACTTCAAAAAAGCAGTATTTTCTTTAAGTGCCTTGTTTGCTCTTTCTGCGAATATTAATGCACAAATTATTTACACTAATATTACTGATTGTACAACTGTAATCACTGCAAATAACTCTCAAATGAACTTATGTAATGTCGATTTTGATTCTAATGGTGTTACAGAATACAACTTTAGATGGGACAATTTCGGTGGCGACTGGTTTGTGCATTTGGTACCTCAAAACTTTACTGATAATAAAATTGCTCTTAAAGGAACTGCAACTAATCCTTTCGGAGGAAGATTTGTAAAAGCATTTTCTGTAGATGAAGCTATCGGAAGTACAGCAACTTGGGGAACATCAATGCCGGAACCTTTCATCGGGGAATCAACAACAGATGCTAATTTTTTAAATTTAGGCGATAAATATGTTGGTGTGCAATTTAAAAAGAGCGGAATGCTACATTATGGTTGGATTTTAGTTAACTTTTCACTTACCGGAACTACAAGACAATTAACTGTGAAATCTTTTGCCTATAATTCTGTAGCAGATCAACAGATTTTGGCAGGCCAAACTACCAATCTTGGTATAAGTGAAAGTGATTTGTCTAAAAGTTTAAAGATTTATCCTAATCCGGTAAAAAAATCGTTTACAATCGAGCACGGTATTAAAAGCGGGAGTGTTGATTATGAAATATTTGATTCATTAGGACGGACGATAAAAAAAGAAACAATAATGAATAAGGAAAATCAAATCAATGTTTCTGAACTCACGAAAGGAATTTATTACATTAAATTGTATAATAAAGGAAGTTTGGTTGGGCAACAGAAATTTATTAAATCTTAAAGATACTTAAGCAAAAGATCTTCTACTCAATGTAGAAGATCTTTATATTTTTAATGAAAATTTACAGCTAAGAAAATTTCTTAAATACCAAAGTCGCATTATGTCCTCCAAAGCCAAAGGCGTTACTTAATGCAAACTGAATATTTTTTTCTTTTGCTTCGCCAAAAACAATATTTACATCTTTTGGAATATTTTCATCAATCTTATGAAGATTAATTGTCGGCGGAATAATTCCTTTTTCAATAGCTTTAATCGAAAGAATAGCTTCTGCTGCTCCTGCCGCTCCCAACAAATGACCAGTCATTGATTTTGTGGCACTTAAATCTAGATTTTTACTTCCCTTAAATAATTTGCTGATTCCTTTTAGCTCAACCAAATCTCCAAGTGGAGTAGAGGTTGCATGAGGATTCAGATAATCAATATCTTCAATGTTTGCTCCGGCTTCATGTAATGCCAATTGCATTGCTTTTATTGCGCCAACTCCATCAGGATGAGGTGCGGTCATGTGATAGGCATCTGCAGTCATTGCGGCTCCTACTAATTCTGCGTAGATTTTTGCTCCTCTTGCTTTTGCGTGTTCGTATTCTTCCAAAACCAATGCTCCGGCTCCTTCTCCCATTACAAAACCGTCTCGGTCTTCATCGTAAGGTCGGCTTGCTGTAGCAAAATCATCATTTCTTGTAGACATGGCTTTCATTACAGAAAATCCACCAATTGAAGCAGGAGTAATTGCTGCTTCAGAACCTCCACTAATGATTACTTTGGCTTTTCCTAAACGGATGTAATTGAAAGCATCCATCAAAGCTGTATTTCCTGTTGCACAAGCTGAAATCGTTGTGTAATTGATTCCTTGAAGACCAAACTTCATAGAAATCATTCCCGAAGCCATATTAGCGATAAATTTTGGAACGAAGAAAGGGTTGAATCTCGGATTCTGATCATTGGCTGCAAAATTCATCACTTCGCTTTCGAAAGTCCACATTCCGCCTTGTCCGGTTCCCCAGATTACGCCTGTATCAAACGGATCCATTTTTTCAAATTCTAATCCTGAGTCTTTAATCGCTTCTGCAGATGAATACATTGCGTATTGTGAAAACAGATCGCTTCTTTTTATTTCGTTGTGATTTAAATATACTTTTGGATCAAAGTTTTTTACTTCACATGCAAAGTGTACTTTAAATTTTTCGGTATCGAAATGAGTGATTTTGTTTGCTCCACTCACTCCGTTGATGCTATTTTGCCAGAATTCTTCAACATTATTTCCTAAAGGCGTTACTGCGCCTAATCCTGTAATGACAACTCTTTTCATAGGTGGTCGTTTATATTTTTTTAAGTCATTTAAAATCATAATTTTCACTGTTTTACTTATAAAAGATATTCAGTAATGATGATTTTATATTTAGTTATTAATTTTAAATAGATTTGAGGTTCCTCTTGCGATGAGTCTTGTTTTGTCTGCATTCCAAATCTCGCATTGCGCATTCACAAACTGCTTTCCTCTTTTAATGATTTTTGTTTCGGCTACAATAGTATCATTTTCTTTTGCCGTTGAAAAATAATCGATGCTGTTATTTACAGTTACAATAAAGTTTTTTTCGTTTAAAGAAAACATCGTTGCCCCAATAATATCGTCCATAATTGCTGCCGTTACTCCGCCGTGCATATTTCCCATCGGGTTTAGCCATTCTTCTCTTACGGTATATTGAAATTCAATTTGACCTTCTTCAGCCGAAATAACCACAGGATTCAGCCATCTCATAAAAGGAGAGGGGGATGCGGTAAATTCTTTTCCGACAAATGATTTTAATGCCTGTAATTTATCCATACCATTTATTTTATAAAGGATTTTTTTTAATTTCTTGGTCGATGAGTATTAAAATTCTGTCTAAAGCAAGATTTAAATGTTTCTCGTCGCCTGTTGTTTTTGAAAGCAAAATTCCGCCTTCAATAAGAATAATGAAGAGTGAAGCGTATTGTTCCGGATCTATTTCCTGTGTGAATTCATTATTGGTCTGCCCGGTTTTAATAATTTTAGAAATCGTTTCTGTCCAGTCTTGAAAAGATAATTTCACCTGATTGTTCAGTGCGGGGAAAGTGTCGTCAGATTCTGTCGCAGCATTCATTAGAGGACAACCGCCATGTAGAAAAACCAACTGCCAGTTTTTTCGGTAAAAAGATACAAAAGCGTATAGTTTATCAGACATTGTCGGAAACTCTTCGCTGAATGATCTCATTAAACTTTTTTTGAGAATTCCCGAATTGTATTTATAAACTTCAAGCGACACTTCGTCTTTATTTTCAAAATTTCCGTAGATGCTGCCTTTTGTGAGACCTGTTGCTTCTGTAATGTCGGATAAAGACGTAGCAGTATAACCTTTGGTATTAAACAAAGTTGCCGTTTTCTCGATAATGAATTGTTTTGTCTTTTCTGCTTTTGACATTTTCAAAAATCAACGTACAAATATACGTAAATATACCGATTGGTATATTTTTTTTAAACTTAAAATTTCATTAATTTATTTGTTGAAATTTAAAACTAAGACTTGAGGTTTTGGCTAAAGCCAATTGATTTTGTTTTAAACTGAAAAACGGGCTAAAGCCCGTTCCTATTGATGATAATTCCTATTTTATCTTTGTAATTAGTTTGCCAAAGTAGCATTCAAGCTAATTTCAAAACTGAAAGCTTGACTTACAGGGCAACCTTCTTCAGCGATCTTCGCATACTTTTGAAAATCTTCTTCAGAAATTCCAGGGATTTTAGCTGTTAATGTCAATTCAGATTTTGTGATTTTTCCTGCTGCAGGATCTAATGTGATTACTGATTTTGTAGTCAATTCTTCTGGCGTAAAACCGGCTTGAGTTAATTCTGCGCTAAGTTTCATGGTGAAACATCCTGCGTGAGCTGCAGCCAATAATTCTTCAGGATTGGTTCCAACTCCATCTTCGAAACGGCTTCCGAAAGAATATTGAGTTTGGTTTAAAGTGGTGCTTTGCGTTGTTAAATGTCCTTTTCCTTCCTTTACGGTACCGTTCCAAACGGCTGTTGCATTACGTTTCATATTAAAATTTTTGATGTTTAATTTAACATAAAGATACAAAAAAGCATGATTTGATAATCATTAAATTATCGAAACCATGCCTTTTTAATTTGAGAATTTGAAAATGAGATAATTTGGAAATTACACAAACCTCTCAATATCAAATTTAAAATGTTACATCAAACCCAACGTAAAAGTTAGCTTTCATAATGGGTGCGTAAACCATTCCGCCATCAAAATAATTTCCGAAAGGATTTCTAAAATCCATAATCGCATTTTCCTGGTGATAAGAAGTTAGGTTTTCACCTCCTAAATAAGCTCTTAATTTTTTATTGAAATTTCTAGAAATCTGTGCATTCAAAACTGCATAAGATTCAGAATACATCGGTAATTGAAATTCTGCCGGATTGCTTGACGTATTTGGAAGTCTTTGTTTTCCAACCCAATTCAATGTCGTATCAAAGCTCCAGAATCCTTCGTTTTTATTTTTGTTGGTAGCATAAGCCAGGTTTACAAAACCTCTGTGTTTTGCCATGAAAGGAACTTCGCGTCTTCCGTCCAAATAATCTGCCTGAACGTCATAATATTTGTAAGCCAATCTTACATCAAAATTTTTGAAAGGAGTAAAATCCCACTGTGTTTGGAATGAGTTGGCAAAAGATTTTCCATCTAGATTATAGAACGTCAGTTGTTGAGGTGAACGGTCAAGATCTACTAAAACCTGATCCTGGAAATCTGTTCTGAAAAAATCGGCAACAATAGTTGATTTTTTACCGAAAATTTTAAATTCCTGTTGCAAACTCACTCCGTAATTCCAAGCAATTTCTGGTCTTAAACCATAAATATCTCCGCCGTTTTGTAAAATCTGAATATTTCTGTTTGATGCAAAATATTGCTGACTTTCAGCAAAAACATTCGCTGTTCTGAAACCTCTTCCCGCAGAAAGTCTAAAAATAGTTTGTGGAGTAAAATCATACTTAAAATTCAATCTTGGTGTAAACTGTGTTCCTGCCAAGTTGTGAAAATCTGCTCTTGCACCTGCAACCAAAGTATATTTTAAGCCTGTTAAAGTATATTCAGCAAAAACTCCAGGAACAATTTCGTTTCTTTTAAAGTTATTAACTAAATAATTTTCTTCATAACCATCGTATAAGAAACTCGCTCCAGCTTTGTATTTATGATTGGTATTTCCTAAAATACTTTCAAAAATCAAATTAGAATAATAAGTGTGTTGCTGTCCTGAATAATTTCTCAAACCGAAAAAGCTGTCTTGCTGATGATACACATATTGATTCATCCAGCCCAAGCTTTGGTAAGGTTTTCCTTTAAAAACATATCCTGTTTTGTTCCAAACCTGAAATCTTGAAATGTCAATTCCAACACCGTAAAGTGACTGCTCACTTTGAGGAAGTTTTTTATCGAATCCAATTTGTCCTGCAGTTCTTTCATCTTTAATAAAATTAATTCCGAAATGCGATCCAAAACCAGAACGCTCCAAATCATTATAATTCAATAAATAAGCAACATTGATCTGAGTTCCTTTCGGACGGTCAAGAAAATTGTCATCATTCATATCAGTATCTCCAAAGGTTCCGTTTCCGTGAAGGAGAAAAGTTTGAGACCATTTATCATTAATCGCTGCTACGTGCGTAACGTTTGCTTCTGCTCTTCCGTTGAAATCGGCAAAAAGGTTTAATGAAGTTTCAGGTGTTTTAGAATTCTTAATAAGTTCTGTGTTGATTTGCCCTGTAATACTTTCATAACCGTTGGTTACTGTGCTCCCTCCTTTTGTCAGCTGAATGCTTTCAATCCATCTTCCTGGAATGAAATTCAATCCGTAAGCGGAAGCCAAACCTCTGATTTCCGGTAATAATTCTTTCGTTAAACTCGTATATTTTTGGTCTAAACCTAACATTTTAAGCTGTTTCGTTCCCGTTACAGCGTTACTGAAAGAAACATCAACAGTTGCATTGGTTTCAAAGCTTTCAGACAAATTACAACAAGCAGCTTTTAAAAGTTCTTTAGAATCGATATTAAATACCAAGCCAGCTTCTTTTTTACTGATAGAAGTTGCTGCTTTTGATGCAGTAATCGTTACTCCTTCTATGTTTTTTTCACCGGTTGCATGAGAACTGTGATTAGAAATTTCTGTGTTGGCTTGTTTTTCTGCAAATTCCTTTTCGGTTTCGTTAGAGTGTACTTTTTCGTTTTTTTCTCCAAACTCGATATCACGGTCGTAAAGACAACATCCCGGCAATTTTTTGTAAACATCATCAGTTGTTTTGTACTTCTCATTATCATGACCTACTTCTGCAATTTTTTTAAGAATTTGATCGGCAGATGTTTTAGAAGAATCAAAGTTTAACGTTACTGTTTGTTTTTCAGCGCTCCATTCTGCGGAATTTGCTCCGGCAGATTTTGCTGCTTTTTCTATTCTGGCTTTACAAGATTCGCAATTTCCTTTCACGAAAAATTCGTTTTCACCTTTAGAGTGATTGTGATTTTCTACGTTCGAATTTTCCGTTTTTAAATCTCTGTCGTAATGACAACATCCCGGAAGTTTCTCATATGTTTCATCAGGAGCTTTGAATTTTTCATTGTCATGACCAGCTTCTGCGACTTTTTTTAGAACGTCTTCGGGTGAAACTTTTTCTGAAGTTTCGATGATAAGGGTTTGTGAATCTATTGAATATTGTGCTGATTTTGCACCTGCTTTTTTGGCAGTTGTTTCTATTCTTTCTTTGCACATTTCGCAGTTTCCTTTTACCTTAAACTGATTTTTAGAAAGATTTTGAGCTGATACAAATGTTGCGAATAGTAAGAATGCGCCAAGGATTACCTTGGTAAAATATAATTTCATTTTGTTTAAAATTTAGATTAATTGAATTAATGTAAGATTCTAACAATGTAAATAGCCTTACAATCATTGGAAGATTGGTAAAGTGATACATCGTTAAATTAATTTTTAATTAACCTAGTTTAGGCGGTTGCCAGATTTCTTTTAAACCGTTTGAAATATAAGGATCAGCGTACTGAACCTGAATTTTTGAGATTGTTTTGAATGAGGGAATTCCCCAAGTATTGTTTTTCGCAAAATTATTTTCTACGAAAGTGTTGCAGGTCATGCAAGAAGAGCAACAATCATCATTACATGATTTATGTTTGCTTTTACTATCTTTAGAATTATGGTTGTCGTGGCTTTTTTCACAACACGACATTTTAGATTCAGATTTGCAACAATTTTCCTTTGAAGCCTGAGCATAAAAATTATCTTTAGGAATTAAAAAAATTCCCAAACAAAAGATAATTAATAATAGCTGTATCGGTTTCACAGTGCAAATTTACAAAAAATAATTAAAGTGGTGCACCTACTTGTTTTGCGCAGTCGTGCCAAGGTTGACCATGCGCAGGATTATTTTTTGGTTTTGGTCCTGTATTGGCAACTACAGGTTGCGGAGTTGGAGTTGGTTGTGGAGCTTGTACAGGAGTAGTATTCTGAGCTGTAGGTTTACTATTCAAAGGTTGTCCAACAGCAATGTCGCATCTATGACCAGGTTCTCCGTGTGGAGGATTCATTCCTGGAGCAGTTTTTACAGGTTGACTATTTTGAGTAGGCTTTACAGAATTTGGGTCAATCTGAATGGTGTTGTTACCATTTACCTGAACGGCTTGAGGTGCAGAATTTTGCGCTGCAGGAGCGCTGTTTAAAGGTTGACCAACAGGAATTTCACATCTGTGACCTGGTTGTCCATGAGGAGGATTCATTCCTGAAGCAGTGACCATTGTAGAACCGCTGGAAGTTTTTATTCCTGCCTGATCAATTAAAGAAGGTTTTGGAGTATTATTCATTGCAACATTGGGTTGCTGAGCTCCATTTTCATCTTTTAAATATGTTGGTTTTTCGTCTTTTTTACATGAAGCAGCAATTAAAGAAGTTGCCAAAAGCCCAAAAAGTAAATTTTTCATAATTAGATTTCTATTTTTCCTGACAATTTACTTTTATTCAAAGTTTAGAATTTTACATCAAAAATTGCCCTGAAAAACAAAATTAGCAAAACATTTTGAATTGTTTTGCTAATTTGAATTTTTATGTTGCTATTTTAACGTTCGGTTAGTTCTTAACCAAAAGTCTGAAACCTTCACCATGTACGTTGATGATTTCTAAACCTTCATCGTCTTTCAGCAATTTTCTAAGTTTGGCAATATAAACGTCCATACTTCTTGCAGTAAAATAGTTTTCTTTTTTCCAGATTTTTCTCAATGCTAAATCTCTAGGCATAAAGTCGTTTCTGTGAAGACAAAGTAATTTTAAAAGTTCATTTTCTTTAGGCGAAAGTTTGTATTCGTTATCACCAACTCTCAATTGTCTCAACATAGAATCGAAGAAAATATTGCTGATTTTAAATTGCTCCTGCTCTTCGTTTTCCAAAGTAGAGCTTCTCTGCAGAATCGCTTTAATTTTGTATAAAAGCAATTCAGTATCAAATGGTTTTGTGATATAATCATCAGCTCCCAACTGATATCCTTTCAAAATATCTTCTCTCATATTTCTTGCGGTCAAGAAAATGATCGGTGTGTTTTTATCAATCTTTTTTACATCTTCAGCTAATGAAAAACCGTCTTTTTTAGGCATCATCACGTCGAAAATACAAATGTCAAATTCACTCTCTGTAAATTCTTTTAGACCTTGTTCGCCATCTACGGCAAGGGTAACCTCAAAATTGTTTATTGTAAGATAATCTTTCAGTACTGCACCAAAACTCTGATCGTCTTCTACTAATAATATCCTGTTGCTCATATGTTTTTATATTTTATTATTTGTTTAAATTATTTTTTATGCCATTGGAAGTTTAATGATAAACTTACTTCCCATATCTTTTTCTGATTCTACAATGATCACTCCTTTATGAAGTTCTACTATTTTTTTAACGTAAGAAAGTCCTAATCCTTGTCCTTTTACATTATGAATATTTCCGGTTTCTTCTCTGAAAAATTTTTCGAAAATTTTGGTCTTGTTGTGGGTTTCCATTCCCATTCCTTTGTCTGAAATTTCCAACACGTACCAAAGTCCTTCGTTTTTAGTTTTAATACTGATTTCAGGAGCTTCCGGTGAATATTTGTTGGCATTGTCTAAAAGATTCACCAACATATTTGAAATATGAAATTCATCAATTTTAAAATTATAATGAGTTGCATTAAATTCCTGAGTAAGTTTTCCGTTTCTCTGCTGAATAATCAGATTAAATGATTCTGTTGTCTTCTTAATTAATTCTCTTACATTGGTTTCTTTTAAGAATAATTCTACTTCATTTCGTTCTAATTTAGACATGTTCAGAACGTTTTCAACTTGCTTTTTCATCCTCAGATTTTCCTGTTTAATAAGGTTTGAATAATATTTTACCTTATCAGGATTGGTCGCAATTTTATCATTAGCCAAAGAATCTGTAGCTACAGAAATCGTAGCGAGTGGCGTTTTGAATTCGTGCGACATGTTATTGATGAAATCCGTTTTCACTTCTGCCAGTTTTTTCTGCCTCATCATATAATTAATTGAGATAATATAAATTCCCAAAATCGTCAGAAGAGAAAGAAAGGTTCCCAAAAGCATTGGCCAGTTATTCATTGCCAAAGAGTATTCTTTTTTAGGGAAAACCAATGCTAATGTATATAAAGTACGGTCTTTGGTATCAGTAAATAAAGGATAAGAATAAGAATTGGCATCTTTTTTCTCTTTAAAAACTTTGTTTACAATATTGGTTAGTTTATTGTTTTTATCTGAAACTCCGTACCCAAAATCGGCAGTAATCCCTTTCATTCTAAGCTCTTTTGTAATCACAGAGTCCAAAATTTTGGGATCAACTCTTTTATTGATTGGTAAATTGTTTCCGTTTACTTTTAAAAATTCTTTAAAATTATAATCTCCGGTTGCAATGTCATTATTAATTTCGGAGGTGAGCAATTCTCGCTGCGAAGTATCTCTTTTGACGGTGTATGCTGCATCATCGGTATACATTTTCGTAAGAAGAAGCGAGTCTCCTCTTTTTGAAAGTGGAAGTTGTTGCGTCTCGATAATATTTCTGTAGTAAACAATCGATTTTTGAGTTCCAGAATCCTGAGTTTGCTGAATTGTGGTAAGAGAAGGCTTTTTGCTGTTTGCTTTTACATTGTCTCTTAAATTTGCATAATTCTCATTAAAAAGCTTGTCTACTTCAATTTCTGCTACATTTTTTGAAGTATTTTCCAAAGCGGAATAAACTTTGTTAGAAAACTCTTGTTCTAATGCAACGTAATAATTTTTAAGCCAATAAAACTGCAGCGTGACAAATACGATAAGAGATATTGTCATAAAAACCGAGATTATCGGGATGAATTTGTTATTCATTGCATTGGAAAATTAAAGTTGTGAATGTTAAAATTACTCATTTTAAGATTTGATAAACAAAAAATGCGCCAAAATATTGTTTATTTTTTCTTAAAAATAAAGCTTTTAACATTTTATTATAAATTTTGTGTAGATTTCTTAAAGAAACTTGTGATAATTATTAACCAAAATCAAAATAACTATGAGCTCAAAAATTGTTTTTAATCAAGATTTTCATACAAAAAGCATTTATGTGATGAAGGTCTATTCTGCCGAAGTATCGGAAGTATGGGAGTATTTTACAAAACCAGAATTGCTGGATTTGTGGTGGGCTCCAAAACCCTGGAAATGTGAAACCGAGAAATTAAATTTTGAAGAAGGTGGCGTTTGGCTATATTCGATGAATGGACCAGAAGGAGAGAAAATATTTTCTCTTGTGAAATACGGAGAGATTAATGAACATCGGAGTTTTGATGGAATTGATGCGTTTTGTGATGAAAACGGAAATGTTGATGCAAGATTTCCACAAACTCAATGGCTGATTGGTTTTACAGGAACTGATGAAGGGACAAAGGTTTCTGTGAATATCCATTTTAAGTCGGAGGATGATATGAAAAAACAATTGGAAATGGGATTTGAAGAAGGTTTTAAAATGGGTTTAAACCAATTAGAAGAGATTTTTAATAACTTGAAAAGTTAAGAATGTATTGATTTGAAAATTATTTTTTATTCGCATGAACTTCTCGACACGATTTTTCAAAATCGACTTGAAATGGCGATGTGTAAAAAACAAAATGGAAAGTAAGTTTTACTTTCCATTTTTTATATAATTAATCAATTTTCAAATTAATTCTTCATCCTGAAAATATTGAATGATTGCTTTTTTCATCAGGATTTGTTGTTCGTTCGGTTTCAGCTCCGGAAGTTTTTCCGTTTCCTCAAAGTGAGGGTAACCGTCGTCGTCGTAATGTGAAAATTTAAAATATCCGAAAGGCTCCAGTAAACGACAAACGGCAATGTGAAGGATGTTTAGTTTATCGTCTTTAGTGTATTTTTGTTGTCCGCTTCCCAGTTCCTGTATGCCGATTAAGAATAGATAAGTCTCAATCGGAGCGTTTTTTTCGGTATCAAAATTTTCAATAAAAAATTGTTCTATTTTTTGCCAAATTTCACTTTCTGTCATAATATATGGTCTGTATTCATTCATCTTTTAGAATGATACATTTTTATTTAGAAATTATTTTGTTCTTCTTTTTTCTTCAAGTCTTCTTCTTTTGCCATTTTTAGAAGTTCGGCAAGTTTTTCTTCCTGTTTAAATTTTAAAATTTCCCTCTTTTCATTTCTAATGATTCTTTCTCTTTGGATAAGATAGTAAATGACAGTAATCGTAATCATGATTATAACCAATATCATATCATTAAAATTTGAGTTTAATTGAAATTTTAAAATTTACATACCGTCAATCTTTAGAAGAAATGCATATTCCAGTGCGTCTTCTTTTAATGATTCAAATCTTCCGCTTGCGCCACCGTGTCCTGAGCTCATGTCGGTTTTAAAAATTAGAAGGTTATTGTCGGTTTTTAATTCTCTCAGTTTTGCGGTCCATTTTGCGGGCTCCCAATATTGTACCTGAGAATCGTGGAAACCAGTAGTAATCAATGTGTGCGGATAATCTTTTGCTTCAACATTATCATATGGCGAATATTCTTTCATATAATGATAATATTCTTCGTCATTCGGATTTCCCCATTCGTCATATTCTCCGGTTGTCAGAGGAATGGTTTCGTCCAACATCGTAGAAACTACATCTACAAAAGGAACCTGTGCTACAATTCCGTTGAATAGAGTAGGTTCGTAATTCATTACAGCTCCCACTAATAATCCTCCTGCGCTTCCGCCCATTGCATACAAATGCTTTGAAGAAGTGTAATTTTCTTTAATTAAATGTTTCCCGGCATCAATAAAATCGAAGAATGTATTTTTCTTAAACAGCATTTTTCCATCTTCATACCATTCTCTTCCAAGATATTCTCCACCACGAATATGAGCAATTGCATAAATAAATCCTCGGTCTAGAATTGATAATCTCACATTTGAAAAACTTGCATCAACAGTATGGCCGTAACTTCCGTAACCATACAAAAGAACCGGAGTTTCTGTAGATTTTTTAGTGTCTTTATGATAAACTAAAGAAATAGGGATTTGTTCTTCGCCGTCTCTTGAATCTGCCCAGATTCTTTCAGAAATATAATTTTCAGGGAAAAACTTTCCACCCAAAACTTCTTGTCGTTTCAGGAGTTTTGTGGTCTTATCTTTTAAATTGTATTCGTAAGTCGAATTTGGCTGTGTTAAAGAAGTGTAGCCATAACGCAAAACTTCTGTGTCAAATTCTAGATTTGTTCCAATATATGCGGTGTATGTAGGATCTGAAAAAGGTAAATAATATGATTCCTGAGTTTTTTCGTCGATGATCTTTATTTGCAATAAACCGTCCTCTCTTTCTTCAAGAATGAGATAATTTTTAAAAATTTCAAATCCTTCCAGTAAGACTTCTACACGGTGCGGAATAACATCTACCCAGTTTTCCATTCCGCAATTGTCGATTTTCGCTTTTACAATTTTAAAATTGGTAGCATCATCTGCGTTGGTAATAATGTAAAACTCGTCTTCATAATGTTCTACCGAATATTCCAGATCATCAATTCTTGGCTGAATAACTTTCCATTCTGCAAAAACATTATTTGCCGGAATAAAATGATGTTCATCTGAAATCGTACTCGAGCTCGCCATGAAAATGTATTCCATAGATTTTGTCTTGAAAACATTTACATCAAAAGTTTCGTCTTCTTCATGGAAGATTAAAACATCTTCAGAAGTGTCGGTTCCTAATTTATGTCTGTAAACTTTATAAGCTCTTAAACTTTCATCTTTTATGATGTAGAAAACATGTTCGTTATCATTTGCCCAAACTGCTTTTCCTGTTGTATTTTCAATTTTATCAGAAAGAATTTCATTGGTTTTTAAATCTTTAAAATTTAAAGTGTAAATTCTTCTCCCGACATTGTCTGATGAAAATGATGCTAATTTGTTATTTGGGCTTACTGCAACATTGGCTACTTCAAAAAACTCTTCACCTTCTGCAAGAATGTTAACATCGAGAACAATTTCCTCTTCGTTTTCGAGGATTTTATATTTACGGCAGAAAATCGGGTACTCTTTTCCTTCTTCATAGCGCACGATATACCAATATTCATTAAAGAAATAAGGTAAAGATTCATCATCTTTTTTATAACGGGCTTTCATTTCCTCGAAAAGTTCTTCCTGAAATTCCTCAGAATCTTTCATTATAAAGTCTGCATAGGCATTTTCTTCTTCAAGATATTGTGTAACCTCGGGATTTTCTTTTTCATTCAGCCAGAAATAGTTGTCAATTCTTCTGTCACCGTGTATTTCGAGTACTTTTTCTATTTTTTTTGCCGTGGGAGCTTTCATTAATGTTAATTCTTGTTCAAATTTAATTAAAAAAAAACCATCTTTTCTTTTTATCGAAAAGACGGCTGTTTTGTATCAAATATTTTAAAACTATTTGTGTAGGCTTTTGATGTATTTTTCAAGAGCCATAGTCATAGAAGGCGTTTCTTTTGTTGGTGCCATTAAGTCTATTTTTAAACCTGCATCTTCTGCTGCCGCTGAAGTAGTAGGTCCGAAAACTCCTATTTTGGTATCTTCCTGTTTGAAATCGGGGAAGTTTTGCTGTAGAGATTTTATTCCTTGCGGACTGAAGAAAATCAACATGTCATAATCGTTAATGTTGATATCTGTTAAATCACTGCAAACCGTTCTGTACATAATTGCTCTCGTCCATTCGATGTTGGCCGCATCCAAAGTTTTTGGAATATCGGGGCTCAAAACATCCGAAGAAGGCAATAAATACTTCTCGGAAGGAAACTTCTTGAAAAGTGGTAAAAGATCTGCAAAGTTCTTTTCACCAAAACTGATCTTTCTTTTCCTATATACAATATGCTTCTGAAGATAATTGGCAATCGCCTCAGACTGACAAATGTATCGCATTGTGTCTGGTACGGCAAACCTTAATTCTTCAGCAAGTCTGAAATAGTGGTCTATCGCATTTTTACTGGTAAAAATTATACCGGTATGCTGCGTAAGATCAATCTTTTGTGTTCTCAGTTCTTTATTGTCTACTCCTGCGACGTGGATAAAAGGGCGGAAGTCAATCTTTATTTTTTCCTTCTTTGCAATTTCCAGATATGGAGAAGACTCACTAGGCGCTGGTTGAGAAACCAATATTGACTTTATTCTCATCATGTACTTTTATTAAATAAATAATAACTTCCAAAGCATCAACAGCGGTGCAATTTGGAGGGTGCAAATATACAAAAATTTATAATACCATTTCTGGGGTAAGATGTTGTTTCTGTGAAACAAATAGAAAAACACCTTGAAAATGAAGACAAAAGAGAAAAAATAAATATAATAAATAAATGCGCTATTTCTGTCTATCGGGAAATAGTAGTGGGTTACACACAAGATAATCAGTAAAACTGAAAGAATGAAGTGGAATTTTGTGGAGGTAAAATAAAAAATACTCCATTTTTTGCCGTCACCTATCGCTTGGTAAAATAAAAAGCCCAATGCTGTTCTGATGAAATAAAAAAGTGAAATAATAATTAAAGTATATCCTATTTTATTAAGTTGATAGCCAAAAGGCTGAAAGTTGGCAACGTATTTTGGGATAATCGGGATATATTGAGAAACCAGAACGCTTAAACTTAAAGCAGTAACAAGCGATGTAATCATCCAACTTGGAAGATTATTGCTAGAGTCATAATATTTCTGCAGAAGAAAATCTTTAAGATTGGCTTCACGCTCTATCACATTCATCATAAAAATGTACAGAAAAAGGCAGCCGATAAGGATAAAAACTACCCAATCATTATTTTCAGGTATTCTTACTTCGTTTTTGAAAGTTTGTAATAATGGCAAAGGAAATTTTTTGCAAAATTATAGATTATTTTGTATAAAATAAAAAACTTAAATAAACTATCTTTGCAAATTGAAATGAAAAAACTCGTCATAATTCCGACCTATAACGAAAAGGAGAATATAGAAAATATAATTTCCGCTGTTTTTGCATTGGAAGAAGAGTTTCACGTCTTGGTCGTAGACGATTCTTCGCCAGATAAAACGGCAGACATCGTAAAAGAACTTCAAAAAAAGTTTCCTCACACGCTTCATCTTTCCATAAGACATATTAAAGACGGCTTAGGAAAGGCATATATCCATGGCTTTAAATGGGCGCTTCAAAACAATTATGATTACATTTTTGAAATGGATGCCGATTTTTCTCATGACCCGAAAGATTTGCCGAAACTTTTTGAAGCCTGCAAAAATGCAGATATGGCAGTCGGTTCACGTTATTCTAAAGGAGTAAATGTTGTGAATTGGCCAATGGGAAGAGTTTTGCTTTCTTATTTTGCTTCAAAATATGTGAGATTTATTTTAGGTCTCCCAATTCATGATACAACGGCAGGTTTTGTATGTTTTTCAAGAAAAGTTTTAGAAGAAATAGGTTTAGATAATGTAAGATTGAAAGGGTATGGCTTTCAGATTGAAATGAAATTCAGAGCTTTTAAAAAAGGATACAAAATTGTAGAGGTTCCGATTATTTTTACCAACAGAATTTTGGGTGAAAGTAAAATGAATGGCGGAATTATACATGAAGCTGTATTTGGTGTTTTAAATTTAAAATGGAAATCAATTATCAACAGGTTATGAAAAAGCTGATTTTCTTTTTTGTTTTATTGAGTTTATTTTCATGTAATGAATATATAGATAAGCCGAAAAATCTTGTTGGGAAAACCAAGATGGCAGAAATTATTGCTGATTTGGCGATTAATGATCAGGTTATCTATTTGTATCCCAAAACAAATTTAGAAAGCGGAACAAGATTTATTCTAAAAAATCATGAAGTTAAGAACGAAGATTTTCTTGAAAGCTACCGTTATTATATTGTAAAGCAAAAAATGAAGGGGATTGTAGAAGATGCCCAGAAAATTATTATAGAAAAAGACCCGAAGTCTGAAAAGACAATAAAAGGTAGTATTCAATTGAAAGATACAGAACTACCAAAACCGGAAAGACAATAATGAAGTAATGCTTTCTCGTAAAGCAGTTAAAATGTATAAGAATGAATTTTTTTAATATAGAGAAAACCTCAGAAGGCAAAGCAAGAGCCGGAGTTTTGAATACAGACCACGGAACCGTTCAAACACCGATTTTCATGCCTGTAGGAACTGTAGCAAGTGTAAAAACCGTTCACCAAAGAGAAATAAAAGACGATATTAAAGCTCAGATTATTTTGGGAAATACGTATCACCTTTATCTTCGTCCGGGAATGGAAGTGATGGAAGCTGCAGGAGGTTTACATAAATTTATGAATTGGGATCTTCCGATTCTTACCGATTCAGGAGGTTTCCAGGTGTTTTCACTTTCAGGAAGCAGAAAAATGTCCGAAGAAGGGGTGAAATTCAAATCTCATATCGACGGAAGTTATCACTTATTTACTCCGGAAAAATCGATGGAAATTCAGAGGCAAATTGGAGCTGATATTTTCATGGCATTTGATGAATGTGTTGCTTATCCCGCACACTATAATCAAGTGAAAAAATCGATGGAAATGACGCATCGTTGGTTAAAAAGATGCATCGACTGGAATGCAGAAAATCCTGAACTATATGGTTATAAACAAAGATTTTTCCCGATTGTTCAAGGCTCAACGTATTCAGATTTAAGAAAAATTTCTGCAGAAGTAATCTCAGAAGCTGGTGCAGAAGGAAATGCAATTGGTGGTCTTTCTGTAGGTGAACCTGAAGAGGAATTGTATAGAATTACCGATGAGGTAACCGATATTTTACCGAAAGACAAGCCAAGATATTTGATGGGAGTCGGAACTCCTTGGAATATTTTAGAATCAATCGGTTTGGGAATCGATATGATGGATTGTGTGATGCCAACAAGAAACGCAAGAAATGGAATGCTTTTTACTTGGCAAGGGGTAATCAATATGAAAAACGAAAAATGGAAGAAAGATTTTTCTCCGTTAGACGAGTTTGGGACAAGTTTTGTAGATCACGAATATTCGAAAGCGTATGTGCGTCATTTGTTTGTGTCTAAAGAATATTTGGCAAAACAAATTGCATCAATCCACAATCTTGCATTTTATTTAGATTTGGTGAAAGTAGCAAGAGAACATATTTTAGCAGGAGATTTCTATCAATGGAAAGATTCTATAGTTCCTGTATTGAGACAAAGACTTTAGAAACAAAAAAGAATTCCTAGTAAGGATGATTTAAAAAAAATAGGTGTAATTCTATTTAAAAAATAAATAAAAATGCTTAAAATCGTAGACGGATATATCGTGAAAAAATACCTTGGAACATTTAGTTTCATGTTGATATTGCTGTCTATTGTAGTTTTGGTAATCGATGTTCAGCAGAAAATTCCAAGAATTGAAAAAGCAACTGAGATTGATCCTAAATTAGATTTAACGTACTTTCTTATTCATTTTTATCCTTATTGGATTATCAATTTGGTGATCACATTCTTAGCGATTCTTGTTTTTATATCGGTTATTTATTTTACCTCAAGAATGGCAAATAATACCGAGATTGTTGCGATTATAAGCAGTGGTGCAAGTTTTCACAGATTTGCAAAACCATATTTGCTGACATCTCTATTTATTGCCCTTATTTCTTTGACGGTGAATCATTTCGTTTTGCCTTGGGCGAATGTTAAGAAAAATCAGCTGGAAGCCTATACTTACAATGCCGCTGCTAAAGAGAAAATTCTGGGAACAGCTCCTGTTTCTGCACAGCTAAGTAAAACGGAATATATTTTTATAAATTCTTGGAATAAAAGAGAAAAGAGAGGTTACGGATTTCTTTATCAAAAGTTTGATAAAGACCGAAAACTCATTTATGAACTTAAAGCAACCGATGTTTTCTGGCAACAGGACAAAAAAAGTTTTGTGTTGAATAGTTATTTGGAAAAGACCATCAATAAAGATGATTCTGAAAAATTAGGACAGGGTTTTGAGTTGAAAAAAAATTACGGACAAGATCCTGAAGAACTGTTTCCAAACGAACTTTTAGGTCAGAATAAAGTAACTCCGGAACTTATAAAATTCATTGAGCGTGAAAAAGATAAAGGAAACAGCAACCTGAATTCTCACCTGAACGAGTTGCATCAGCGTACATCAATGCCGGTTTCAATTATTATCCTGACATTTTTGGCACTTTCTCTTTCATCACAAAAGAAAAGGGGAGGTTTAGGAATTAACCTTGCGATAGGGATTTCTTTGGCGTTCGTATTTGTATTCTCTTTTGAAGCTTTAAAAGTGGTTTCAGAGAACAAAAGTATGTCGCCTGCATTGGCAATGTGGTTCCCGAATATTATATTCTTCCCGATTACTTTGTTTTTATATTTAAAACGAGCCAATCAATAAAGTAACTTAATTTCTTTGTGGTAAAAATACTGTAATCCGGATTGTTCGAGTTCTATCAAGATATTGCCGTTTTCGTCAGCGTTTTTAATGATGCCATTTTGTCTTACATTGTCCAATTCGAAAACTGAAATTTCATCTTTTCTGAATAGGTTTGAATTAAACTGAGCCAAGATTTCTGCGTGATCAGGAATATGGGTCAGCTTTTCAATTAAAAATGAATGCAGATCTTCCGTAAATTGTTTTAAATTAAATCTTTTTCCTGTTTGCGTTAAAAGTGATCCTGCATTAGAAATTTCGTCAAATTTTTCTTGTAAAATATTAATTCCTATTCCAATAACAAAATAGTTTTCCTGATTGATTTTCTTCTTTTCAATCAGTATTCCGACAACTTTCTTATTTTTTACGATAATATCATTTGGCCATTTTATTTTTACTATCTTTTCAGTCAGATTGGCAAGATAATTTTGTACAGCAATTGCGGTATAATAATTGAACAAGAAATCCGAGTGAATAATGCATGAGGTTTTTACAGCCAATGTATAAGCTAGATTCTGTTCCGCTACTGATGTCCAGGATTTTCCGTATTGTCCCCGTCCTTTTATTTGATTAAATGTGTAAAGACCAACAAAATTTGATTGCGGATAAAGTAAAACGTCATTTATTTCGTCATTAGTAGAAGAACACGCATTGCGGTAAAATAGCTCACTCATTTAAGAAAACTTTAAGACTTTAAAACCCTAAAAGTAAGGCTAAAGTAAAAGAAAAACAATAAATTTGCAGATTATAGTATATTTTAATGAATAAAACAGCAGAAAAGCAAGCGCTAATAGATAAAATTGTAGAGGCAATTCAAGACGTAAAAGGTGAAGATATTATGATTTTTGACCTTACTAAAATCGAAAATTCAGTTGCAGAAACGTTTATAATTTGTAGCGGAAACTCAAATACACAAGTTTCGGCATTGGCGGGAAGTGTAGAAAAAAAGGTGAGAAACGACCTTCAAGACAGACCTTGGCATGTAGAAGGTACAGAGAACTCAATGTGGGTATTGGTAGATTACGTTTCAGTGGTGGTACATATTTTCCAGAAAGAAACTCGTGAATATTACGATATTGAGGAGCTTTGGGGAGATGCAAAAATCACAAGGATAGAAAGTGAAGTATAAATTTTAAAAGTAATAAATGAATAATAAAGGATTTAACTGGTTTTTCCCTGTAATGATTATAGCACTTGTGCTATTTTTTATCGCCACTTCTATGGGTGACAACAGTGCAAAATCGATCGATGAAGATTCGTTCTTCAAAGAGATGCAGGCTGGGAAAATTCAGAAAGTGTTGATAGACAAGCAAAAACAAAATGCTGAGGTTTATTTAACGCAAGCTGCTAAAACGGAAACGGTAAAAACTCAGGATAAAAGTTCTAACCCATTCTCATCATTGGGAATGACTCCAAAAGCAGATTACACACTTAAATATGGTGATTTACAGCTGTTTTTATCAAAGTTTGAAACTTTGAAAGCTGAAAATCCCGCATTAAAGACAACAAAAGATTATGCAGAAGGTGAAAGCCCTTTAATGAGCATTCTTATTCAGGCATTGATCTGGATTGCAATTTTAGGTCTTTTCTATTTTATTCTTTTCAGAAAAATGGGCGGCGGTGGCGGTCCTGGTGGACAAATTTTCTCAATAGGAAAATCTAAAGCTAAACTTTTCGACGAAAAAGAAAAAATTCAGGTAACATTCAAAGATGTTGCAGGTTTAGAAGGTGCTAAAGAAGAAGTACAGGAAGTTGTAGACTTCTTGAAAAATTCTGAAAAATATACCAAACTGGGAGGTAAGATTCCTAAAGGGGTTCTTTTGGTAGGGCCTCCGGGAACAGGTAAAACTTTATTGGCAAAAGCTGTTGCAGGTGAAGCCAAAGTTCCTTTCTTCTCATTATCAGGTTCAGATTTTGTTGAAATGTTTGTTGGAGTGGGAGCTTCTAGAGTAAGAGATTTATTTGCACAGGCAAGAGCAAAATCTCCGGCAATCATCTTTATTGATGAGATTGATGCTATTGGTAGAGCTAGAGGTAAAAATAATTTCTCTGGCGGAAACGACGAAAGAGAAAATACACTTAACCAGCTTCTTACAGAAATGGATGGTTTTGGTACCGATGTTAATGTAATTGTAATGGCTGCAACCAACAGAGCAGATATTTTAGATAAAGCATTAATGAGAGCAGGTCGTTTTGACCGTTCAGTTTATGTTGATCTTCCTGAATTACATGAAAGAAGAGAGATTTTTGATGTTCATTTAAAGAAAATCAAACTTGACGATACGGTAGATAGAGATTTCTTGGCAAAACAAACTCCTGGTTTCAGTGGAGCAGATATTGCAAATGTTTGTAATGAAGCTGCGCTTATTGCAGCGAGAAATAGTCACGAATCTGTTAATAAGCAAGATTTCCTTGATGCTGTAGACAGAATCATTGGTGGTCTTGAGAAGAAAAATATGGCGATCAAACCTTCTGAGAAGAGAAGAGTAGCCTTCCACGAAGCAGGTCATGCAACAATTTCTTGGTTGGTAGAACACGCTTCACCGCTTCTTAAAGTAACCATTGTTCCGAGAGGAAGATCTTTAGGAGCAGCTTGGTATCTTCCGGAAGAAAGGCAGCTGACTACTACTGAACAAATGTTGGATGAGATGTGTGCTACTTTAGGAGGTAGAGCAGCAGAGCAGGTAATATTTGATAATATTTCTACAGGTGCCCTTTCTGATCTTGAGACCGTTACGAAAAGAGCTCAGGCGATGGTAACAATCTACGGACTAAGCCCGAACATTGGGAATATTTCTTATTACGACAGCTCAGGTCAGTCTGAATATAGTTTTGGAAAACCGTATTCTGAGGCAACAGCCTCTAAGATTGATACCGAAATTAAAGGTATTATCGAAAACCAATATGAGAGAGCGGTAAGAATTCTTACTGAGAATAAAGATAAGTTGAATGCTTTAGCAAATAAACTGTTAGAGAAAGAAGTAATCTTCCGTGAAGATTTGGAAGAGATTTTCGGTCAGAGAGCTTGGGATCCTGAGTTGACTGAAAAACCGGTGACCAATACAATTCCTATTCTTGAAAAAGAAGAAGAGCAACCGAGCGAAGAACTGAAGGATAGTGAAATTCAGGCTCCTGAAAGTTCAAGTCAAATTTAAGAATATCCTTATTGGATTTAAAATAACTCCCGGCAAATAAATCTATTTGTCGGGTTTTTTGTTATTTAAACTATATTCTTAGACGAATTATAATTATATTTTCTATTTTTGTATAGAAGTTGACTAAAAATATACTAAGTTGAGTTTATTTAAAAGAATTGTAAGCAGACTTACCAACCAGCCAGAAGATGATGAGAAGCAGAGCCTGGAAAAGCTTGGAGATTCGCTGAAAAATGCAGATCTCGACTATAAGTTTGCGCAATTATTTACGCATTCTGGTGGCTTTTTCAACTATTGCGCAGATGAGGCAGAAGCATTGCAGACTTTGAACCAGATTTTAAAAATCGAGGGGATTAACTCTGTTTTTTGCTGTGATAAAGATCTTCAGGGATTTTTGAACGTAATTAAAATAAATAATACGCCCGAGCTGGAATCGCGTAATGATGCCGCTTTTATATCATGCGAATACCTTATTGCGTACGACGGCAGAATCATGCTTTCGCACAATAACATTCTGCATTATCATTCTTCAAGACTGCCTGGTAAAATAATTATTATGGCAAATGTTTCTCAGATTGTCAATAATCTGAATGACGCGATGGGTAAGATCAAGCGTACCGGAAACATCAAAAACCTTACTTCAATCAGCGGAAACCACTCTAAGCTGGATGCTGCTGCAAACAATAATACGAAGCTATTTTTACTTTTACTGGAAGATTAGCATCGCTTTCTAAATTTTAAATTTTGGACAAAAATCTTATTCAGAGAACGCTTTCAGGGCTGGTTTATGTAGCCGTAATATTTCTTTGTGCAACACCTTTTGGTGCGCAATTGCTTGATTCGGTTTCTCCCGGTCTCGTTCAGCAGCAATATTTGTATTATGGTTTAATAAGCTTTCTTTTGCTGGTTGGAACATGGGAATGTATGAAAATTATGAAATTCGGAGACGGCTACGAAAAGTGGATTGTTTTTCCGTTAGTGATTTTTATTTTTTATGTTTTCTCTAAACGATATTTCCAACACGGATTTTATTTTGACTTCAGGCTGTCGGAAATCTTGGCAATTTCATTAACCCTTATTGCGGTAATTACTTTATTTAAATTCTCAAACGAACTTTATATCGACAGTGGAAAGCTTATTTTTACTGTAATCTATGTTGCTTTACCGTTTTCTTTTGCCTTAGGTTTGCCTAAATATTCTTCTATTGAAAATACTTTTTCACTGGAAGTTATTTTCTTATTTATTTTAATTTGGAGCAGTGATACCTTTGCTTATCTCGTTGGGAAATTCTTCGGAAAACATAAAATGGCACCGAAAATTTCACCAAAAAAAACCTGGGAAGGCTACATTGGAGGTGTTGTTTTAACATTGGTACTTTCTTACTTTGTAGAACAATATCAACCACAGCTTCGTGGAAACTGGATGGTTGTAGGTTTTCTGATTGCTGCATTTGCACCTTTGGGAGATTTGGTAGAGAGTCAGCTGAAAAGAAATTTTGGCGTAAAAGACAGCGGGAATATCATTCCGGGGCACGGTGGAGTATTAGATAGGTTAGACAGTTTTTTAATTTGTGTTCCTGTCGTATATTTGTACTTTATTTTAGAAAAATTTATTTAAACTTATATTACTGTTATACTTCGGAAACTTCGTTGCTTATAACAAACAACAATTAGTATCATTATGAAATTACATAAAGAGTCGAAAGGAACCATCACGGTAGCGTCTATACTTTTCGCAATTATTGCTGCGGCATCTATCTATTTTCTTGAAATGTGGTCGCTTCTGATCATCGTACCATTATTAGTTATTTACAGTTTGGTATTTTGGTTCTTTAGAGTTCCGAATCGTGATATTTTAGATCACGTAGAAAATGTAATTGCTCCGGTTGACGGAAAAGTAGTGATGATTAAAGAAGTAGAAGAGGATGAATTTATCAAAGGAAAGGCAATTCAGGTTTCTATCTTTATGTCTCCGTTGAATGTTCATATTTGTAGATATCCGGTTTCTGGAGATGTAATTTATAAGAAATATCATCCAGGGAAATACTTGGTTGCATGGCACGAAAAATCATCTACAGAAAATGAAAGAACAACTGTTGCGGTACAAAGTTTAACCAATCATAAAGTGGTTTTCAGGCAGATTGCAGGATATGTGGCGAGAAGAATTGTTTTCTATTGTAATGAAGGGGATGCTGCAAAAGCGGGTCATGAGTTTGGATTCATTAAATTCGGTTCTAGAATGGATGTTTTCTTACCGCTTGATACTGAGATTATCTGTAAAATAGGTGATATTACCAAAGGTGGAATCGATGTGATTGCAAAAATGAGAGATTAATATTTAATGAAAATATATAAAGACCGTTTCGAGAGAGACGGTCTTTTTTTGTCGTAAGAAGATGTTTAAAAATTGAGTTTATTTTTAACATTAAGGAATTAAGACCTTTTAGCTTAAAGGACTTAATAAAAATAAATTCGTTGGTTTCTTATTTAAATTTAGCTTAATTGGCTGAAATTCTTAATGTTAAAAACAAGAATAAACAAAGCTTATTTTAATTTAGAAAATTAAGAAAAAGGTTATAAAAAAATTATTGAATAAATTTTAAACACCTAAATAAATTATAATGTTTTGTTGAATCGAAATCAAAAATAAAAATATATTGTTATTGTGATACTCATTTAATACTTTGCTTGTCGTAAATAATATTTTAGGTTGTAGTTTTGATGCGAAATCAAAAATCTAAATTTTTAAATGAAAAAAATTCTACTTCCTTTAATGGTCTTTACCGGACTATTTAAAATGTATGCCCAAACCAATATCAATGTATTTTCTCAAATCGTCTTTTATGACGGTTATGCATCGAATGTATCCAACCCGGTTCCTGCAAATACGATAAGACTTGCCAACTACAGATACGCTAAAAAACTTACAGATGCCGAACTGAATTCTTTTCAGAATAAAATTACCATGAATGTTACCATCGGCGCATTGTGTGATAATTATGACAGAATTGGAGGTGTACACATAGCGTTAGTTCCAAAAAATCAATTGACTTATTCTTTAAGTGATACAAATGTCAAAAGAATTGAAATTGGAAGATATATTACTCCTTTTATGAATAAAAATATTTCTCCAACTTCGGTTCCTTATACCTATAATCTTGATAATTTGTATTCTATTTTCAGTAATACAACTTTAAGAAATACCTATGATATTTATGTTGAGCTTGATGTTTTTGGAGTTCCTTATGCTGCAAATACGCAAGTTGCGGGTTGTTCAGGAAGAAATGATGTCTTTGCCGGAACACTTGATTTTGTTACTTCTAATGATCCTGCGATCACGAATTCTTACAATAATTTACTTCCGTTACTAGATTCAAACGAACTGAATAATTATAATAATACAGATCAACCCGGACAAACGGTTAGATTGGTTAATTTTAATTTAAATCAAAGTACAGACAATGCAAAGTTTTTTATTATCTCTACGCCGCATGGAGCAGGTTCTGGTGGTGAAGAATACATAAGAAGACAAAACTTTGTTTCTTTAGACAATACTCAGGTTTTAACCTTTACACCGGGAGGAAAATCTTGTGAACCCTACAGAATGTACAATACACAGGGAAACGGTATTTATGGAGCAAACGCGCAAAGTCAGTCTTGGTGGACATCGTGGAACAATTGGTGTCCCGGAGATTCTGTTCCTATTCGAAGCTTTACTACACCTACACTTTCAAATGGAAGTCATACTTTGAAATATGAAGTTCCTGCCGCTGTTTTCAACGGACAAGACGGTAGAGTAGTGCTTTCTATTTATATGCAAAGCAACAATCAGTTGTTATCTGTAAAAGACGTTTCTACGGTTGATGTTTCTGTTTTTCCTAATCCTACTGCAGATTTTGTGAATATAAGATCCGATAAAAAAGTAAGAAATGTAATTATTTACTCACTTGATGGAAGAAGATTGAATGAAACTAAAGATTCTAAAATTGATTTTACGGCTTATCCATCCGGAAATTATTTGTTAGATATTACATTAGAAGGTGGAACTCAGTTTAAGCATAAAATAATCAAGAAATAATTTAATCATTCATAAAAATAGAAAAGAGAAGCCAATTGGTTTCTCTTTTTATTTAATGTGCTTTTTTACCTCCGTTATTAAGCTTAAAATGAATTCCACAGGCAAATCCTCGCTTTCATCAATTAAAAGGATTTTAAACTTCTTTCTGCCTTCGCTGATGAGTTCTGGGTAATCTAATCGGTCGCCGTGATAAAAGCTGATGTAATGTTTTTTATGCTTTTTGCTGTAATAAAGGTAGCAGAGCATTTTCTTTTTAAACTTAAAAAAGGGTAGTCCGAAACTCAGAGTTTCTGTAATATTTTCGGGATCAGATTCTAAGATTTTTTTTCGTAAAAACAAAAGAGTACTTCTTTCAGGCTCATCGATTCTGTAGAAGTACTCTTGTATAGGATTCATTTTAAATTAGATTTAAAATAGTTTAGTCAAAATTCTGAAGCTCTACCAATTTGTGATAAGTGCCTCTTTTTGCCATTAATTCTTGGTGGCTTCCCTGTTCTACAATATCACCTTTCTCCATCACTACAATCCAGTCTGCTTTCTGAATGGTTGAAAGTCGGTGAGCGATAACCAGTGAAGTTCTGTTTTCCATCATTTTTTCAAGGGCATCTTGTACAAATTTTTCAGATTCTGTATCTAAAGCAGAAGTTGCTTCATCCAAAATCATAATCGGTGGGTTTTTCAGAACGGCTCTTGCAATAGAAACCCTTTGTTTTTGTCCGCCGGAAAGTTTTCCTCCATCGTCACCGATGTTGGTATCATAACCGTTCGGAAGCTGCGTAATGAAATTATCTGCGTTGGCAATTTTTGCTGCAGCAATTACTTCATCTCTTGTCGCTTCAGGTTTACCCATCAAAATATTGTTGTAAACCGTATCATTAAACAATACAGATTCTTGGGTAACCATTCCTAAAAGTTTTCTGTAATCGGTCAATTTTAGATGTTTGATATCAGTTTCGTCAATTAGAATCTGACCTTCAGAAACATCATAAAATCGAGCTAAAAGATTGGCAATTGTAGTTTTTCCACTTCCACTTTGGCCGACCAATGCAACTGTTTTTCCTTTTGGAATCGTCAGACTGAAATTTTTTAGGATTAAATTAGATTTATCGTAATAAAAACCAATATTTTTAAACTGTATTTGTTTATCTAAAGTAGAAATAGAAACAGGTTCTGCAATTTCCTCTATTTTCACATCAGCTTCAAGAATTTCCAAAACTCTGTGTAGAGAAGCTTCTCCTTTCTGAACATTTGAAATAGAAGACGATAAGCTTTTTACCGGAGGCAAAATCTGGAAGAACATTCCTAAAAATACCAAGAAGTCTTCCGGAGCAATACTTTGGTCTACAATAATTTGTTTACCGCCATACCAAGCAATAATTAAAAAAGTAACAGATCCCAAGAATTCGCTTATGGGTGAAGCCAATTCTTTTTTTCTTCCTAATCTGATCGAGCTGTTGATCCATTTCTGCATGGAACCCATAAAACGGTTGTCCATTATTTTTTCAGCACTGAAAATCTTGATCACCTTAGAAGATTTCAAAGTTTCATCAACAATAGAGAAAATGGTTCCCATTTCGTTTTGAGCTTCGTGAGAATCTTTTTTCAGACTTTTTCCGATTAAAGCAATCATGGTTCCCATTACCGGTAAAACTAAAAGAGAAAATAAAGTAAGTTCAGAGCTTAACCAGAAAAGACTGATCAAAGTACTGATTAACATAAACGGAGCGTTGATTAAATCTACTAAGCTTCCTAAAATATTTCCTTCTACTTCACCAACATCATTTGACATACGAGACATCATATCCCCTTTTCTGCTGTCTGTAAAAAATGAAACAGGTAAAGATAACACCTTACGATACATTTCGCCTCTAAGGTCTTTGGTAACACCAACACGATAGTTAATTAAAAGAAAAGATCCCAAGTATCTGAAAATATTTCTCAGTAAAAACATGAATGCCGTGATGACACAAAGCCAAGCTAAAACATTCAGTGTACCATAACTATCAACTAAAGTCTGGATATAATAATTAGAATAGGTCTTTAAGTAAGAAAATAAATCTACAAGATCTCCGGAATATACAGGAGCAGATTTGAAATTTTCACGTTTGATGGTGCCAAAAAGCATTCCCAAAACCGGAAGTATGGTTCCTAAAGAAGCAATCTGAAACACAGAATATAGCAAGTTGAAGAATAAACTTCCGTAAATGTATTTCTGATGCGGACGGGCGAATTTGAGTATTTTTTTATATTCGTTCATTCAATAAAATTGGAAAGCAAAATTAATTAAAATATAATGATAAGACGTTTTTAATTGAAATTTACTTTATCATTATACTTCGGGTTGAAATTTTTAGGGCTTAATTTCTCTAAAGTTTTTGCAAAGTTATTGATAATCTGCGTCATATTTTCAGAATTTACGATGCTCATATCATCATTTGCCTGATGATAATGTTTTATTTTGCTCATGTCTGCAGTGGAAATAGAATGGGCAATAATTTTCTTTTTCACAAAGCTTACATTGTCTGATCTGTAAAATAACTGTTGCTTCGCATAAGGATCAGGATAGATTTTTAATCCGTTTACTGCATTTTTATTAAACAATTCATCAAGATCTGAAAACTCATCACCGGTAATAAAGACTGTGTTTTTTCCAAACTCAGCTTCTGTGGCAACCATTTCAAAATTAAATAACGCTGAAAGATTATTGTAGATGTGATCTAGTTTTTTGTCTTCAGAAATAGCGATTGAACCCAACATTCCTTTTTCTTCTCCATTAAATGCCATAAAAACCATTGAAAAGTCAGGTGTTTTATTTTTAAAATAATCGGCAATGCCTACCAAAGTTGTAATTCCGCTTGCGTTGTCATCTGCACCATTGTTAATATTGTCTCCGGATTTATTGCTTACTCCGATATGATCAAAGTGACCAGTAAATCCTAAAAACTTTTCAGATTTTCCTTTTTTAACTGCACACACATTGTAAGCTGTTTTTCCTTTATAATTAAAAGGAACGAGATAAGAATTACCTGTACAATATTCCAGATTGTTTTCTTTAAAAAGTTGTGAAATGTATTCTGCAGCTTTGTCATTTTCCGGAGTTCCAATTTCGCGGCCTTTCATTTCATCTGAAGCCAGAGTTGAGATAACGGTTTTTATTCTCTCTTCGGAAACATCCTGTGCAAAAGCCGAAGTTGCGAAAAATGATAGGGAAAGATAGATTAGCTTTTTCATATTTAAATTATATTATTTCTTTATACTAATTGAATAAGTAGCAGTTTTATATAAAATGTTGCAAAGTGATTCAAAATATCTAAATAATCTGTTGTGCATTTTTGTATTTCGGAAATAAGTGAAACACCTTTGTTTATCTTATTTTCATAACATGAGTTGATTTTCTTAGTCTTGCTTTGCGTTTAATTATCGCAAGGCTCAACAAAGTCTTTTTGAAAAAGAAATTATTTTTTAAGATAAACATGGCTACTTCGTTTAAGTAATATAAAACAGTTTTGATTTATTTTTCATGATTTGCATAAATTTGTGAAATCAATAGGAAATAAAAAAACAGCTCCCAAAAGGAAGCTGTTCTCACTCAAAAAATCGTTGTAAGGTTATCGTAGTCTGTCTACAGATTTTACGAGCCTCTCATCTTTCTTGATAAAAATATTTGCCAAAAACAAACAAATTACCGCAATCGATGGGAAAACCGGCTCAATACCCTTCTCAGGAAAATCTATTCCTCCGGATAAGTTTTGCATCCAGTACACCAATACACCAATCAACAAAGCGTTTATAATGATGCTGATATTATTCAGCAAGATTTGTCTTTTTCTGTTTTTAAAACTGAACAAACTCAATGCTCCTACCAAAACTAAAACAATTGACGAGATACTGATAATCGGTTTTTTTCCGAAAACATCTACATCTTGTCCTGTAATATATAAGAAAGCTGCTGCTAAAACCGACAGCAAAATCCAAATGGTCTGTATTCTCTGTAACATAGAATTTCAAATTCAGAAGCAAAAATAACATAAATTTTGCACAATTCAAAAATAAGTGTAGATTTGCAACATACAATGTACTTGAAAACAAAAGTCACCCGACTTACTTTTCTTACTCACAACTAATTACATTTTTACATAAATATGTTTAACATAGAAACGTTAAGGTCAAAATCTGTAACGGAATTGACTAAAATCTTAAAAGATTTGGGCGTTAAGGTTGCAAGAACCAGCAATGAAAATGATAAAATTTTTGCTATTCTAGATTTTCAGGCTTCCAACCCTAAAGTTACAAAAGATTATTTCAATACCACAGAAACACCGACTGTTGTTGCAGAGGAACAACCGGCAGAGAAGGTAGCTAAACCAGCTCCTAAAAAGGCTGCTCCTAAAAAGACCGCAAAACCTAAGGTAGAACCAAAAGCTGAAACTGAGCCAAAAGAAACTCAGCCTGCACCGGAGCCGGAAGTTATTAAAACAGAAGAAGCTCCAGTGGAAGAAGTAAAAGCAGAAACACCACAGACTGAAGCTGAAGAAAAAGCTGCTCCTTCTAACAACAGACAAAAAAGAAAAAGAGTTTCGCCTCCTGCGCAAAGCAGCGAGATTGAAGCAAAAGGAACAATAGAACTTCCTTTAAATATAGATTCTCAGCCAAGTGCACCTGCACAAGCTAAAGAAGAAAGACCCAAAAGACCGCAACAAGGTCAGCCTCAACAACAAAAAGGGCAAAACCATCCACAACAAAACAGTGGAAATTCTCAAAATAGAAATCAGAACAATAACCAAAATCAGAATTCTAATCAAAACAACCCTAATCAAAACCAGAATCCTAATCAGAACAGACAGCAACATGCTGAAAGGCCTGAAAGACACGAGGAGCAGCACGAACAGAAAAAAGAGTTCAGCTTCGATGGAATGGTTAGTATTGAAGGGGTTTTAGAAATTTTACCAGATAACTACGGATTTTTACGTTCATCAGACTTCTCTTATATTTCTTCACCGGATGATGTGTATGTTTCTACAGCACAGATCAGAAATTTTGGGTTAAAAACAGGAGATACCGTAAGAGGAATTGTAAGACTTCCGAAAGAAGGTGAAAAATATTTCTCATTACTAAAGCCAACCGAAGTTAACGGTCGTGATTTAGCATATATTAAAGATCGTGTTGCTTTTGAATATCTTACGCCATTATTTCCTGAAGAGAAATTTAATCTTTCGGGAGATAATTCTACGATGTCAACAAGAATTGTAGATCTTTTTGCACCTATCGGAAAAGGACAGAGAGCAATGATCGTTGCTCAACCGAAAACTGGTAAAACAATGTTGCTGAAAGATATTGCAAATTCTATCGCAGCCAATCACCCGGAAGTTTATATGATGGTTCTTTTGATCGACGAACGTCCTGAAGAAGTTACCGACATGGAAAGAAGTGTGAATGCAGAAGTAATTGCTTCTACATTTGATGAAGCTGCAGATAAACACGTAAAAGTGGCTAACCTTGTTTTAGCGAAAGCTCAGAGAATGGTAGAATGTGGCCATGATGTGGTGATTCTTTTAGATTCAATTACAAGATTGGCAAGAGCTTACAATACCGTAACTCCTGCTTCTGGAAAAGTACTTTCTGGTGGTGTTGATGCAAATGCTCTTCACAAACCGAAAAGATTCTTCGGAGCTGCAAGAAAAATTGAAAACGGAGGATCGTTAACGATTATCGCAACTGCTTTAATTGATACAGGTTCTAAAATGGATGAAGTTATTTTTGAGGAATTCAAAGGTACCGGAAACATGGAGCTTCAGTTAGATAGAAAAATTGCCAACAGAAGAATTTATCCTGCCATCGATTTGGTTTCTTCAAGTACAAGAAGAGACGATTTATTGCTTGATGAGGTAACTTCACAGAGAATGTGGATTTTCAGAAAGTATCTTTCAGAAATGAATCCTATCGAAGCAATGGAATTTGTCAACAAAAACATCAGAGGAACTTTAAATAACGAAGAGTTCTTGATGTCTATGAACAGATAATAAAGTATTTTACTTTAAAAATATAAAAGCAGTCAAAATTTTGACTGCTTTTTTTGTTAACTCCTTTTAACCCATTCGTTATGAATTTTTCGGAAGCGGATAAATCTTGGCATACAATCGTTACCGGTAATGTTTTTACATTTCTGATAATAGATAATTGCCTTCTCGCCCGATTTGTCGATGATGGGTCTGCTTAAAGTGATTTTGCCAAGAAATTCGCCATTTTCACTTGGTTTTTCTACCTTCTCATAATTTTCAGGGAATTTAATTTTAGTTAAATCTAAACTTGTTGCTTTTAAATTTTCTTTTGCGGGAACAATGCTGTCTAATTCTAAAAGAGAACGGTATACGTTACTTTTTGCAGAAGAAGCTTCGATGCTGTCGGAAATAGCAAACTCAAATTTTCTTCTCATTGCAATTGCGTCTTCAATGATTTTTGCATCTTTTTCATTCATTGTCCGGTTTAAATCAATTCCGTTATTGGCAGCAATTTCATTCATTTCATCCTGTGAAAGATAGGTCATTCCGTATGGCTTTAGAATTTCGCTGACTGATTCATTGAGTAAAGCGTATTCATCTTTAGAAATACCGTCAGAGTTACAGCTTATCAATAATAAAAATAATGTGGAGATTGTATAAATTTTCTTCATAACGACAAATTTAAAAAAATAATGGATTTATCAACATTTAGGCACCTTTTTGTTATTATCAATGTTAAAGATTTATTAAAGTAATCTGCAATTTTTGATATTGGCTTGAATATTGGCTAACTTTGAGTCATAACATTAAAAATAAACTTATGTCATTTGAATTACCAAAATTAGGATATGCTTACGAAGCTTTAGAGCCAACAATTGATGCAAAAACAATGGAAATCCACCATTCAAAACATCACCAAGCGTATGTTGATAACTTAAATAAAGCAATCGAAGGAACTGATCTTGACGGATTGTCTATCGAAGAAATCTGCAGAACGGGTGTTGAAAAACCAGCTGTAAGAAATAACGGTGGTGGTCACTTCAATCACTCTCTTTTCTGGGAGATTTTAACTCCAGGAGGAAGCAAAGAGCCTGTAGGAAGCGTAAAAGCTGCTATCGAAAATTATGGTGGTCTTGAAAAATTCAAAAATGATTTTTCTGAAGCTGCTAAAACAAGATTTGGTTCAGGATGGGCTTGGTTGGTAAAAAATGAAGACGGATCTGTTTCTGTAACTTCTACTCCAAACCAAGACAACCCATTAATGCCTGTTGCTGATTCAAAAGGAACTCCGGTTTTAGGATTGGATGTTTGGGAGCACGCTTATTACTTAAACTATCAAAACAGAAGACCTGATTATGTATCTGCGTTCTTCGATGTTGTAAACTGGGATAAAGTAGAGGAATTATTTAATAAATAATCTTCTATTGTTTCAAATAAAAAAGGTTCAGAATTTTCTGAACCTTTTTTTGTATATTTTATTTATTTGACGATGACTTTTTTAGTAGTTATTTTATTGTTGATATTAATCTTTAATAAATAGGTCGTTTTAGGTAATCCTTGAACATTTACCTTATTAGAACTTCCTTTTAGAATACTTCTTCCTGAAATATCAAATAATTCCCAAGAAGTTATTTTCTCATTTCCTGAATCTATGTTGATAAATGTGGAGGCGGGATTCGGATGAATTTCAAGCTGTTTATTAAGAGTTTTTCTTTCTTCTATGTCTAGATTTAATACCATGTTTTGTTGACTTGATTTAGATTGTCTAGAATATATGCTTTCTTTCCTGCATCCTCCTATAAAAGCATGGTATTGTGCTCCTACTTGAATATTCGTACCAGGTAAAAGATTAATACTTGCCCCTGCTTTCATAGTAATATCATGTTTAGCTCCTAAAACATAATTATTTTTAGTTGTTATTTTGTTTCCAACTTCATAATTAAAATTTGAATTTGGTTCTGAGATTAGTGTTAAACTATCTATACAAGGATAATATTCTCTCGATTGTACTGGGATGATTTGTGGTAGACCATACTTCGTACTTCCATTACCTAAATTCACGGCATTTAAATTGATACTTATATTTGATCCATATACATTCGGATTTATTATTTGAGCTAAGAAGTTTTTTCCAGGTCTACTTACATAAATGTCATCTCGTGTATTTCTTTGAATGGTCATTCCTTCTGTATAAGAAGGAGGAATAGGATCGTCATATATCATCATTGATTGAACTGCTGAAGATGTAGAATTGATTAAATCGACAGCATAAACATCCCTAGCTCCTAGAAAAAGAACAGACGAATTTTTATTGAATTCGGGTGAATAGGTTCTTTTAGAATTTACTTGTAATGAAAAATCATTTGTAATTTGTCCTGTTATAGAATTAAATGAATATACTTTATTTGTAAAAGCACTATCAGGTAGATTTAGGTCAGAACTATCAACCCAATTTGAAATACAGATGTAATGTGAATAATTATTATTAGTGATTTTTGGAGATGGTTTTATACTGTAATGTTGGCCTTGATTTAAATTCACCGGAAAACTAAGATTACTTATAATTGGATTGGTGCTAAGTCTATTAGTATCAAGCTGATAAGAATATAGCTTAGTGCCATGTGGTATTAATACCCAAAAAGAGTGGTTATTATTTGTATTAGGTATAATTGTTATTGCTTCAGAGAAAAAAACATTTCCTAAATTATCCAATATAGGAATATTTTTAAAAGATGGTAAAACATCTCCAAGCGGACTTCCGGTATTGTCAACAGGTCCTAAAGTCATATCAACAATTGAGTAATTGATTCTATATCCACCATTCGTATTACTATAATTAAAACCATTAACTCCTGTTGTAAAAACATAGTATTGATTATTATTTGCTGGGTTTTTAACAATAGCAAGCTGTTGGGAAGTATTATAATTAAATATTGAAAGTAAAACTCCGTTTGGCATAATTTGGTTTTGTCTATTCCAAATATTTCCTGCATCTGCATAGAAAAGTAAATTACCATTACTGTCACTTATTGATCCACAGCCTTCTAAACTATTCATGGCACTATTATTTATAACTGTTGGCACGGTATTAGAAAAGTTTAAAGCGGCCTTATTCCCAAAATACCAATTATCGTTTTCTCCTTGAGCAAAAGTTGTGATAAAAACTAAATTTAACACAAATGATAGAAAAATATTTTTTGTTTTCATCAATTATCTGTTTTTTTGATTGTTTAGATTCATCTGCTTTTTAAGTAATTCAATTTCTTCTTTTTGAATCTTGAGTTGCTTATTCTGCTCAATAGTATATAAAGTCAATTCTTCTATTTTTTGCAAAAGCTTAATTTGAAATTCACCTACATTCACACCTTCTTTTTCCATTTGTTTAGCAGAAGCAATTTCAGGAAGGTGTTTTTTCTCTTTAATGTGTTTTTCCACATCTTCTAGTTTTGGAAGATCATAACCTTCTGCAAATACGAAATCAGCAGTGGGGGTAAGGGTTACTTTTATTTCTTTGGCTTCAAATTTTCCTTGTAGGGAGGCATTATTGTCCTTTACCAGAAAGGAGGTTCCTAACTTAGTACCACCTGTAAAATCATTATTATAATTTAAGGCTAATATGTTACCATTATCATGGACAATAGCTCTGCCTCCTGATCCTCTAGGTTCAAATCTTAACAAAATATCTGCTAATCCCTCATAAGACAAGAGATTATTGTTGTTCATTACCTTAAAAACACCGTTATTTACTTCTACATTCCCATGTAATTTTATGGATCCTTGAGTCTTGAAATTTATACCACCCCACCAGTTTGTATCTAAAACCCAACCAGCAGATGTTAATGTATTTGAGATTTTGTAATTTGGATGTTCTGAAGGGGCATCTTTAAATTGTTTTCCTATTAGGTTTGTGAAAAAAGAATTGTCATCAAGAGTTTGTTGTGCTTGAAAGGTTGTAAATGATAATAAAATTGATGTTAATAAGATTTTTTTCATAATTTTTAAATTTTATAAATAATATTTTTTAGAATTAAAAGGCTCAAATATTGTTGAGCCTTTCGATGTTTTTTACTTTACAATGACCTTTTTAGTAATTGTTTTGTTGCTGATATTAATATTTAATAAGTAAGTTGTTTTAGGTAATCCCTGAACATTTACCTTATTAGAGCTTCCTTTTAGAATACTTCTTCCTGAAATGTCAAGCAATTCCCAAGAAGTTATTTTTTCATTTCCTGAATCTATGTTGATGAATGTGGAGGCGGGGTTAGGTGAAATTTTAAGATCAGAAGTCTGAACTTTAGTTTCTTTAAAAATATTATTTATAGATGTATTACTATTTCTAGCAAAGTTTGTGATAATTCCATCGCATCGCCCTATGTAAGCATGAAATAAACTATTTTCTGTTGCTCTAACATAAAACCCCGGAAGTAAAGTTACGTTATTCCCTGCTTTATAATTAACCGTTAAACCATCATTAATTGTAGATGAAGCAGTAATTGATTGACCTGCTTGGAAATTTTGAGAAGTTATTACTGGATAATCTATATTTTGGTTATCGGGGCATGGATTATTTTCTAAATGTGGTATTAATTGAGGGAAAGAATAACCATTTTTGGTATTATTAATAGATTGTGGCTGGATATTGTCTAAGGGGCCTGGGTTGGAATTATTAGGGTTATTTAGAACCATCCATCCATATGAATAATATAATTGCGTAGCTGTATTGGTCCATCCAAAATCCACTTTTCTAGTTCCATCTAAATTATATTCGGATATGTTATTTAGCATTAAATAAATTTTCCCATTTTCTGCTCTTTGCATAGATACTCCATTTTGTAAATATTGTGAGTTATACATAGGTGTGTTGGTTACAAGATCATATCCTTTAATATATGAAATAATGGTAGAATTACCACACAAGCAACCACTTAAATAAAGATAATAAATTGAATTACTATTAGCAGAAAATTCAATGGTATTGTTGAAGTTTTGGCTATCTGAATCTGTAGTTATTTTAGTAGGATTTGTTACACTTCCATTAAAATTATTAAATGTATAAAGATAAACACCATTATTAGGATAAGTGTTTATTCTAGTTGCCAGTTTTTTACTATTAGGTGAAATTTTAAAAAAATTGCCATAATTAGTTGCTGGGCTCATAACAGGAGTTGTATTGAGTCCATTTGAATTCAATTTATATGATAAGAAATTGCCGTTATTAGCACTTACAATCCAATAAGACATTCCATCACTTGCTACTGTTGATGTTAGAGCATTTGTAGGAGAAGTACTGAAAAGAACATTGTTTTTCGAAGTTACTCCGCCTAATCCTCCATTTAATGTCATATCAACTATAGCATAACGCAGTCCATAATTATATGCTGTAGTATCAGAATTATTTCCTTGGTCATCAACTTTTCTATTCCCATTTATATAAAATACATAATAAATTGAATTAGAGTTGGATAATGGGACAATTATAGAAGATTGATCTGATGGATTCCCATATGTATTGAAGGCAACGTTGTTTGTATTAAATAAATCATTCCCACCGTTCATAACAGCACCATTTTTATTATAAATTTTATATCCATCGCTATAAAATAATAATGATCCTGTACTTTTATCGCTAATAACAGAACTTACATATCTAATGTACGGATTAATATTTGTAGTATGTGTAAAGCCGCTTGGTGAAGAGTTATCAAACTTCCATTTATTATTTCCGAATAGCCAGTTGTCGTTTTCATGCTGTGCAAAAAGGAAGTTAGATCCAACGCTTAGCATTATGAGTAGTAAATAATATTTAGTTTTCATATTATTATTTGTTTTTGTTTTCTAAAGACTCAATTCTCTTCTGTTGCTCTTTAATTAACTTATTCTGCTCAATTGTATAAAGAGTCAATTCTTCTATTTTTTGCAAAAGCTTAATCTGAAATTCACCTACATTCACACCTTCTTTTTCCATTTGTTTAGCAGAAGCAATTTCTGGTAAGTGTTTTTTTTCTTTGATGTGTTTTTCAACATCTTCTAATTTTGGAAGATCATAATCTTCTGCAAATACAAAATCGGCAGTTGGTGTAAGAGTTACTTTTATTTCTTTAGCTTCAAGTTTTCCTTGAACCATGGCGTTTCCGTTTTCGCCGTTAATGATGAATGCTTTGTCCCATTCCCAATTTGAGTAATCTGTATCTCCAGGACTTCTAAAAGCAAAATGTATTGTTTTTCTTCCGTCATCAGGAGTGTGGATTCTCCAAGAATTTGAGCCTGAACTAACAATATCACTAAAGATTGCTGTGCCTGCAACTTCTAAAGTGGATTTAGGATCATTTGTTCCTATACCAATATTAGTGGATGTTGAATTTAATGTTGTGCCAATTGTGCTACCTGCAGGAGCGTAAATTTGTGCGGATAATGTAGCTGCAGATGCGAAAAGTGATGTCATTAAGATTTTTTTCATAGTATTAAATTTTATTTTTTATTAATTTTAGATTCTAGTTCTTTTATTCTTTTGTTTTGTTCTATTGTATAAAGAGTAAGCTCTTCTATTTTTTGAAGAAGCTTAATTTGAAATTCACCCACATTTACACCTTCTTTTTCCATTTGTTTAGCAGAAGCAACTTCAGGTAAATGTTTTTTCTCTTTAATATGCTTTTCAACATCCTCTAATTTTGGGAGATCATAATCTTCTGCAAAAACAAAATCGGCAGTTGGGGTAAGAGTTACTTTTATTTCTTTGGCTTCAAATTTACCATATAACGCGGCATCACCAAAGGGACCAATGTAGAATCTAGGTGATGTACTTCCTCCCGTGAATATTCTTAATCCTTGGAATCCAGACATCCATAACTCAGCTCCATCTATGACATTAGGAAATAAAAAACCATAATTGGGCATGGATACAGGTAGGGATATTGATGGCACATCTGCAGTCGTTATGGTCATCCTTGTATCATCTTGGAAACTGAGAGCATGTGCATTTTGGACATAAATATCTCCGTTTACAGTAAGTTTTCTTGTTGGATTATCAATTCCAATTCCAACATTTCCTGTAGTGGAGTTTGATGTAAGTGGTGCACCATTTGGAGAATAAAGTTGTGCAGATAAAGATACTGAAGCAAAAACTGCTAATAATAAGATTTGTTTTTTCATGATTTTTAATTGTTATTATTTTTTAAGGTTGTTGTTTTTCTAAATATTACATATCACTTCAAGCTAATCAATATATGTTCTTTGATAAAAAGCTATATTGATTGTTACCTTCATTTAAATAATGGAGGTAAGATTGTATAATTCGAATCGACAAATTATCTTGATTTTTTAAAGGCTTAAATGGTTTGAAGATGCTTCCTAATAATGGAACTACAGTAAAATTTCCTTGATACAAAAGAATATGACAACGACATTTTAAATGAAATGATTTGGGTTTTCATGGATGTATTTTGGTCTAGTTTTTAATTGAATCAAATTCAATATTCGGTGAATAGCAAAACTAACCAAAAAAAGGATAAATAAAAATAAATACTCTATGAACTTTAGTTTATATAATCACTTGCGCTCAATCCATTCATTCTCAGTTTATACTTCCAATTAACATAGGCAAAAACCTGATATAATTTATACTCAAATTTAATTCCGTATTTCTCTCTTGGGTCATAGTCTATTGAAGATTCAATAATATTACGATATCTTCCCGACATGAAATAAGAATTCCATTCATTGACCAAAATTGCATTTCTACTTTTCAAATTAGCTTCAGTATACTGATTCATTGGTCTTGCAATAGCATTCATAAAATAATCGAACTGGGTGTCGATTACAATCAGATCCCATTCTCCATCATCGTTTTTTGATGGTTTCATTGCAGAATCTTCCTTTTCGTTTTTAGGATTATTCTGAGCAAATGAATGTAATGGAATAAGAACTGTAAATAATATGATGATTAAATTTTTCATAATGAGTAATTTACATAAAAAAAGCACTCCAAATAGAGTGCCTTAGTTTTATTTTTTGATGTATTCTTTCTGAAGAACCGATACAGCCGGGAAGTGATCGCTGTAACCACCGGTGAATCGGTCACCATCCCAAGAACGAAGCGGGTAACCTTTCCATTGTCCTTCTTTATTAACTAAATAAGATGGAGCATAAATTTCTGCTTTAAAAATACTGTAAGTAGGAGTCAATTTTTCTTTTGAATATAAATTCTGAGAAACGATAATCTGATCAAATAAATTCGGAGCGTCTCTATAGGCTAAAGAAGCAACTCCTGCTTTATATAATTTGTACATTAAATTATAGTAAGGAGTTTTATCAGATAAATCTTCAGGATTCTCTACTGCACCTAAATGTTTTTTCAAACTCGGGCTTACCGGATCGTCATTGTAATCACCCATTGAAATTAATTTAATTCCGGGATACTCTGCAGATAATTTATCCATTTCGCCTTTTAAAACGGCTGCGGCTGCATTTCTTCTTGGTTGAGAAGCTGCTTCACCACCACTTCTTGAAGGCCAGTGATTCATGAATACTGCAATTTTTTCACCATCTAAAAGCCCAACTGCTACCAAAACATCTCTTGTATATTGTCTTTTTCCGTCTTCATTGTAGATTTTTATTTCTTTAGTATAAGAATTTTGAACTACAAATCTGTTTTTCTGATAAATGATTGCAATGTCAATTCCTCTTGCATCATAAGAATTGTAATGTACAATTCCATAATTACTTTTCGCTAAAACAGGTTGCTTAATAAGGTCTTCAATTACCTGTCTGTTTTCAACCTCAATTAAACCGCAAATTGCAGGGTTGTCATTAGTGTACTGTCTTCCAAGCTCAGAAATTACCTTTGCTTCGTTGGCTAATTTTTGGTTATAGTATTTCGTTCCCCATCTTTTTGGGCTGTTTGCCGTGAAGTCGGTAGCTAAAATTTGATGACGAATTACTTTTTTTCCTACTAAAAGCTCATTGCTCCATTCTCCTTTGTAATCTTCTGTAGTTTCTAAAAACTTTAGAGAATCGATAGGTACGCTTCTGTGAAATTTAGGATTAGAAAAAGGAAGTGTTCCGTCAATATAATCTGCGGATGCAATGGTATCCCAAAGATTTTCTACATTCAGGAAAGCTACGGCTGCTCTTTTAACTTGTTTCTGCTGAGAAAAACCAAAATTAAAACACAATACCGCAAAAATGATAAGATATTTTTTCATGTTTTTAAAATATTCAAAAAATTGAGGGTTAAAATTACAACTTTTAAAATCATTTAGAGATTAAATTAATCTTAAGAAGCATTTTTGAATTAAATCATAATACGGACTTTTTATTGAGAGTATTATTAAGTGTTAAGAATAATTAATAGAATAAAGTACTTAAAATGTTTTAGTTAATGAAAATAATCCTAAATTTGTTGCCCCTTAAATAAAGAAGGTGTAAAAAATAAGTTTATTATGATTAAAAAACTATCCCTAATCTCTTTGTTTACACTATTACCAGCCTCTTATTATTATGCACAAACTACTGTTTATGCGTATGTTAAAGGTCAGGATGGTAAGCCGGTAGAGAGAGCAGAGGTTGATCTTGAACAATCTGTCGATGATGTAACTGCAGACAAAATCGGTTACTTCCAGTTTGTAGATTTGAAGCCAGGACATTATCTTATTACGGTTACAAAACCAAATTTTGAGTCTAAAATCTTAGAGTTTGATGTAACAGCTGATGAGAAAAGAAAAGACTTAGGTGTTATTGTGCTAAACAATAGTTTGGGAACAGATGCCGGAGTTGTTGTGATTGATGACTCTGCAACTGATACCGAAGACGGAGGTTCTTCAATGCAGCCTACAGTAGGGCTTTTGAGTTCAGGTAGAGATGCATTTCAAAATGTTTCTGCTTTTGAATTGGGAGCATATTGGTTCAGACCAAGAGGGGTAGATAACCGTTTCGAAGACGTAATGTTTAACGGTGTTTCGATGTCTAAAAATGATGATGGAAGAATCGACTTCAACAACTGGGGTGGTTTGAATGATGTAACAAGATATCCTTATGAAAATGTGGATAACATTACACCTTCAGAATATGCTTTTGGTAACTTGGGAGGTGTTGCTTATTACAATACAAGAGCTTCTTCTTACAGAAAACAGACCTCTTTAGCTTATTCATTTACGAATAGAAGTTATTTGCACAGAGCAATGGCAACTTATTCTTCAGGAATGACTAAAAATGGTTGGGCATTTACAGTTTCTGGAAGTAGAAGATGGGGAGATCAGGCTATCATCGATGGTGTTTACCAGGATGCTTATGCTTATTTCGCATCAGTTGAGAAAAAATTCAGCGAAAGACATTCAATTAACTTTACTGGTTTCGGTTCTCCTACTTATAGAGCTTCAAACTCACCAAATACTCAGGAGGTTTATGACATTATGGGTAAAGATTACAACTCATATTGGGGATGGCAAGATGGTGAAAAGAGAAACTCAAGAATCAGAAAAGTATTCGAACCGATGTTTATGCTTACTGATTATTTGAAAATAGGTAAAAATTCAAATTGGATCAATACGGTTTCTTACCAAATCGGAAGCGATGCCAGAAGTAGGTTAGACTGGTTCCACGCATCAGATCCGAATCCTACTTATTACAGAAAATTACCGAGTTTTGGTAATTATACTGCGGATGAATTTAGAGCGCAGTCACAAATCGATTGGAACAGTCTTTATCAGGCAAATTACCTTAATAAGAAAAATATGGATGGTTCCAAAAGAGAGGCTGTCTATACTATTGTAGAGGATGTAAACAGAGATAAGACATTCAATTTTGCGTCTCACTTTGATACAAGATTAAAGGAAAACTGGAAATTGAATATCAATTTTAATTATCAGAATTTAAGATCAGATAATTTCAGAAGAGTCAAGGATTTATTAGGCGCAGATTATGCTGTGAATTTAAATGCATTTAATAATGATGCAAAATACAATGCTGATGATGAGAATGTAGAAGTAAGAGTAGGAGACAGAACACAGTATTCTTATGAGCTTTTGAGAGACCATTATTCATTAAACGTTTCATCAGAAGTAGATTTTAATAAATTTAATGTTGTAGCATCAATCTTTACATCATACTCCGAGTCTCAGAGAGATGGTGATTATAGAAGCGGGCTTTTGAGATTTAAAGATAATTCTAAAGGTAAAAGCAGTGTGTATGATGCTTTAGATGCTGGTTTAAAAGCAAAAGTAACGTACAAAATCAATGGTAAGAACTTTATCGTTTATAATGGTGCCTTCTTTAGTTTGGCTCCAACTTTAAACGAAATCTATATCAACCCTAGAGCTGTAGACTATCTTACACCGGGAGTTAAAAACCAAATTATCAACTCTAATGATTTAAGCTACATTATGAGAGGGCAGGTTTTAAAACTTAGGTTAACTGGTTATTATACTACGATTAGTAATTCTACAGAGATTTCAAGATATTATGCTGATGTAAATGACGGGACTTTAGGGAATTCTTTCAGTACATTAGTGAATGAAGCGATGAGTGGAGTAGATAAAAGATATGTGGGAGCAGAACTTGGTTTTGATTTAAAGATTACTCCTACCTTAAATGCTATTGGTGCTGCAAGTATTGGTGAATATAAATATACCAATAATCCTGAGGTTTCTACTTTTGATGACTTAAACGGTTTTAGAAGTTCTGATAACACTTGGGGTAAAGCAAATATTAAAGATTTTAAAGTTGCAGGTACTCCTCAAAAAGCATTCTCTTTAGGATTGAAATATAATTCTCCAAAGTATTGGTGGGTTGGTGCATCGGCAAATTACTTGATGGATCAATATCTTGATTTCTCAGCGTTAAATAAAACGCCATACATGTACACTAATATTTTAGATAACGATCCGTATGCTAACGTAACGCCTGAGCTTCTTCAGCAAATTACCGCTCAGAAAAAATTTGATAATCAGTTTATGTTGAATGCCAATGCAGGAAAGTCATTTCTTTTAGGTAAATACAGAATGGGAATCAGTTTATCAGTTAATAATATTCTTAATAACAGAAACTATGTTACCGGAGGGTTTGAGCAAGGAAGAAATGTAAACTTTAATGAAGCTTTGGTAGACGCTCAGAGACAAACACCATATTTTGGGCCAAAACTTTGGTATGACAGAGGGACAACATTCTTTACAAATGTTTATTTAAGATTCTAAAATAAAAAGACAATGAAAAAATATAATTCAGTTTTAAAATATATTTTAGTGATGATTACAGCTTTGTTTATTACAGGCTGTGTACATGACGATAAATATGATGATCCTAATCTTACAGGGTATGAGTGTAAAACAGCAAGTTATTATACTGACCCTAAAAATGGTTTTACAAAATGGACATTACATGACTTGAAGCTAAAGCCTCAAAACGTAGCAATTGCAGAGAATGCCTATGTTGAAGCATATGTTTCTTCTTCAGACGAAACAGGAAACATTTATAAAACTCTTTATGTACAAGATGCTCCAGTAAATCCTACAGATGGTTTAACGGTTAGCTTGGATGCAGTAAGTTTATATACTAAATTTCCACAAGGATCAAAAGTTTATATTCAGGTAAAAGATTTAGCAATAACTACTTATGGTGGGGTAAAGCAATTAGGAATGATTACTCCTGCGGGAACAAGAGTTCCTGAAAAAGAAATCAAAAACCGTATTTTCAGAGATTGTGAGATTAGAGAAAATATTATTCCGAAGGTGATGACTATGTCTGAGATGGTTACTCTAAACGATGATTTTATCGGATGTTTGATACAAATCAATAATGTAGAATTTGACGCAAGAGCACTATGTACTCAATTTGCACCTAATGGTGTAACGGTAGATAAAACTATTGGTGAAGGTTGGGATAGTGTAAATAAAAAATACCTTAAAACGGCAGCGGTAAGAAATAGTGGTTTTGCTTCGTTTGCGAACCAAATTGTACCTGCAGGAAAAGGAAAGTTTGTAGGAATCTTCAGTAAATTCAATTCTAACTACCAAATGTATATCAACAGAGTAGCAGATTTGGATATGGAAGGCGATAAAGATGGTGATGGTGTAGATGAGCATTTTGCACGTTTAGATGGATTAACGTCTAATCCTTGTCAATTCAGTGCGAATGGATTAACTGTAAAAACAATTGCTGAAGTAAAGCAATTAAACACAGCAGCAAACTGGACTGAAATTACAGGTGATTTCTATATTAAAGCTCAAGTTGTAGCAAACGATGCAACCAATAATTTATATAAATATGTTTATGTAGAAGATGCAACAGGAGGGATCAGAGTTAATATGAACAAATTAGATCTGTTTTTAGACAATCGTTTTAGATTGGGTAAAGATGTTTATATTAAATTAAAAGGCTTGTACCTTAAAGATGTAAATGGAGAAATTCAAATAGGAGGTTTATTTACAAATACAAGTGGTACACAATTTGGGCAAGTAGAAGAAGCGAATATGTACAAGAGTTTCTTCGATACAAATACTGTTACTCGTCCGGTTATTGCAACCGAAAGAACAATTACATCTCTTACAACAGCAGATGTTGGTAGATGGATCAAGATTAAAGATTTACAGTTCATCGATGGAGATTTGGGAAAAACATATGCAAGTGGTACTGCCCAAACCAACAGAACTTTGCAAGACTGTAATGGAAACAAAATTCTTCTTAGAACCAGTGGCTTGGCTGATTTCGGAACAAATACAGATCCTAGAAAAGCAAGTGCTACAGAAATTGAAGGAGGAAAAGGTGATGTGTATGCAATTGCAAGCATTTTCAATGGTACATATCAACTTTGGATTACAAGATTGAGTGACATAGATTTAGATAATCCTAGATGTGATGGTTCTGTATATACTCCGCTTCCTGTATTGTACAAAGATGATTTTGCAGCAGGAGGTTTCAGTACAGATTGGACAACTGTAAACGTAGCTGGAGCTCAGGTTTGGGCTACTTCAAATCAAGGTAACGGAACAAATTATTATGCTGTTGTGAATGGAGTGTTAAATAATACAAACGAAGATTGGTTGATTTCAAAATCAATTAGTTTAGTAGGGAAAACTAAAGCAGCAGTAAACTTTACATCTGATGTAAGATATTCTGGGCCTGCTCTTCAGGTTTACGCTACAGAAAATTATACAGGAAATCCTGCAACTACTACTTGGGTAGCTCTGCCTGCATTATTAGATACAAATACTGCAGCGTTTGGTGACTGGGTAAGCTCAGGAAACGTAGACTTATCAGCATTCTTAGGGAAAAATGTAAGAATTGCGTTTAAATATACTTCAACACCTTCCGCAGCGGCAACGTGGGAAATTGATGATTTCAAAATTAAAGGTCAGTAATTAACTGATTCATTAAGATTTATAAAGGATCTGTCTCATCATTGAGGCAGATCCTTTTTTATTTAGAGAATTTCCAAATAGATATTTTACTTAAAGCAGGCTTTATTCAGCATCAATTCTTAAATTTGTTGTTATGAATTATTTGGAAGCTTTAAGCAGAAGATATTCTGTAAAAAAATTCAACCCCGAAATGATTATTCCGCAGGATACCCTTCTCAATATTCTTGAGTCTGGAAAACTGGCGGCAAGCTCATTGGGACTTCAGCCTTATAAAATATTCGTAGTGGAAAGTCTAGAAATGAAGGAGAAGTTGATACCGGCTTTCTACAATCCTTCACAAATTTCTACATGTTCACATCTCATTATTTTAGTTTCAAAAAAAAATATTGAAGAGACATATCTTGATGGATATTTCAGACACATCTCCGAAGTGCGTCATCAGCCTGTGGAAAGTTTAGATTTATTCAGGAATAGTATTACAGGTCATTTTGGAAGACAGGAACATGATGATATTTTAAACTGGGCAGAAAAACAATCTTATATCGTTTTGGCCAATTTAATGTATGCAGCTGCGATTGAATATATTGATACCTGTCCAATGGAAGGCTTCAGACAAGATATCATTGAAGAAATTTTAAATATAGATTCTGAAAAAGAAAAAGTAACAGTTACTTTGGCTTTGGGCTACAGATCAGATGAAGATCAATTCCAACACATGAAAAAAGTAAGAAAACCAAACGAAAAATTGTTTAAATTTATTTAATTATTTAGACGATTGTCTTAAAGCAAGAATATGATAAAAGCGGATGTATTAGTGATTGGTTCCGGAATTTCCGGATTATCTTATGCCATAAAAGTTTCAGAACAATTCCCCGATGCCAAAATAATCATTGTAACAAAATCAGACGAAGATGAGAGCAATACCAAATATGCTCAAGGTGGTTTGGCGGTGGTTACCGACTCTAAAAATGATAATTTCGAAAAACATATCGAAGACACAATGAGAGCCGGCGACGGTGAAAACAAACGTGATGTTGTAGAAATGGTCGTAAGAGAAGCTCCTGCAAGATTTAATGAAATTGTAGAGTGGGGCGCTAATTTTGATAAGAAAAATGGTGAATTTGCTTTAGGAAGAGAAGGCGGTCATACGGAAAACAGAATTGTACATCACAAAGATATTACCGGTTTTGAAATTGAAAGAGCTTTGCTTCAAACGGTTAAAAACAGCCCGAATATAGAAATTCTCGATCATCATTACGTAATCGATATCATTACGCAGCACCATGTTCCCGGAAAAGAATTAAATGAAGGTGAAATCAATTGTTACGGTGCCTATATTTTAGATGAAAAATCAAAATCAATAAAAAAAATAACGTCAAAGATTACTTTGGTTGCTACAGGCGGAGCTGGTCATGTTTATAAAAATACGACAAACCCTACCATTGCAACGGGAGACGGAATCGCTTTCGTTGCCCGAGCAAAAGGAAAAGTGAGCAATATGCAATATTATCAGTTCCATCCGACTGCTTTGTATAGCAAAATTGATGGAATGTTGTTTTTAATTTCTGAGGCAGTTCGTGGTGACGGAGCAAAATTGAGGACCAAAAGAGGGGAGAAGTTTATGCAGAAGTATGATGAGAGGGAAGAATTGGCATCAAGAGACATCGTTGCAAGAGCTATTGATGCTGAAATGAAAATCACAGGTGACGAATATGTTGGCCTTGATTGTCGTGAGATGAATCAGGAAAGATTCTTAGAACATTTTCCTAATATTTATAAAAAATGTAAAAGTGAAGGAGTAGACCCTTTCACTCAATTGATTCCTGTTGTTCCGGCATGTCATTATCTGATGGGAGGAATTGATGTTGATAAAGACGGACAATCTTCACTGAATAATCTATTTGCTGTCGGAGAATGCACCAATTCCGGACTTCATGGAGCAAATAGACTGGCTTCAAACTCTTTATTGGAAGGTTTGGTTTTTGGCCACAACGCAGCAATGAAAACGGTAGAATTGTTAAAAGAAAATAATTTTAATTTTGATGATTTAAAAGCCGTTCCTGAATGGAATGAAGAAGGAATGAAAATCATTGACGAAATGGTGATTGTTTCTTACCTCAGAAAACAGCTTCAGGAAATGATGAGTAATCTGGTAGGAATTGTGAGAAGCAATAACAGGCTGAAAATGGCATTGCAAAAACATGCAGAAATTGCTGCTGCCGTTGACGAAATTTATCATTACTCTATCCTCTCACCACAACTTTCAGAATTAAGAAACCTTACAACAGTTGCACATCTGATTATCACCCAATCGATGGAAATGACTCAAAATAAAGGTGCATTTTATAATAAAGATTTAGTTCAAGCATAATTGATTATTAAATAAGGATCATGAAAAGACCAAACTACGCTACAGATAAAGTTTTAAAGCAGTTCATAAAAAATGCTTTGGAAGAAGATATTCAGGATGGAGATCACTCTACTTTGTCTACAATTCCTAAAGATCTTCAGCAAAGTGCAAAACTTTTGGTAAAAGAGAACTGTATTTTGGCAGGTGTTGAGTTAGCTGAAATCATTTTTAAAACTTTTGATAAAAATTTAGTAGTTGAAAATTATATTAAAGACGGTGATGTTGCAAAAGCAGGTGACATTGCTTTTATTGTAACAGGAAGCGCGAGATCGATCCTTTCAACGGAAAGACTAGTTCTTAATTGTATGCAGAGAATGAGTGGGATCGCTACATTAACTCACGATTGGGATTCGAGACTGATCGGTACAAAAACAAAACTTTTAGACACCCGAAAAACGACTCCTAACTTCAGGGTTTGTGAAAAATGGGCAGTTGCTATCGGTGGTGGAACCAATCACAGATACGGTTTGTATGATATGATTATGTTGAAAGACAATCACATTGATTATAACGGAAGTATTACCAATGCCGTAAAAATGGCAAAAGACTATGTGAAAAAGTCGAAGAAAAAACTGAAAATCGAGGTCGAAACTAGAAATCTTGAAGAAGTACAGGAAGCAATTAATGCAAAGGTCGATAGAATCATGCTCGATAATATGGATGTTGCCACAATGAAAAAAGCAGTCAAGCTTATTGATGGATCATGTGAAAGCGAAGCTTCCGGTGGTATTACAAGAGATCAGCTGAAAGATATTGCTACCACAGGAGTTACTTTTATCTCTGTAGGAGCGCTTACTCATTCTGCTAATAATATCGATTTAAGTTTAAAAGCTGTTATGTAAAACATTATATTTTTAATAAAAACAAAGGTATTTTGTTAAAAATTAAATAATATGATTTTTTTCACCTCATAATTCGTTTTTTGTATTTCGTTCTGAAAATCAATAAATTAAGCTTTGTTAAGAATAGTTAAAAATTAACATTCAGTTAATAATAGTTAAATTTTATTTGTCGAATTTTGCATAAAATTTAATTCTAACTATTACTTACGATTATGAAATTAATCAACAAATCGATGCTAACTGTGTTAATCACGCTTTCTACGGCAAGTGTATATTACGCACAAGAAACTCAAGACTCGGTAAAAACCAAGTCTAAAGACATTGAGGAAGTTATTTTACAAGGTGTAACCGATATCGCTAAAGATAGAAAAACACCAGTTGCTGCTTCTACTATTAAGGCAGCACAAATCATCGAAAGATTAGGAAATCAGGAACTTACTGAGATTTTAAACACAACGCCATCTGTATACGCTACAAAATCTGGAGGTGGTTTTGGAGACGGAGGTATCACCATGAGAGGTTTCGAATCAAGAAACATCGCTGTAATGGTAAACGGTATGCCTGTAAATGACATGGAAGGTGGTTCTGTTTATTTTTCTAACTGGACTGGTCTTGCTGATGTAACTAGTTTCATGCAAACTCAGAGAGGTTTAGGTTCTTCTAAATTAGGAATCGCTTCTGTTGGAGGTACAATGAACTTCGTTACTCGTACAGCAGATATGAAGAAAGGAGGAGTTGTACGTTTGGGATTAGGTAATGATGATTATTTAAAAACATCTTTTGCATATAATACAGGAAAAAGTGAAAATGGTTGGGCTTCTTCATTTTTAATGAGCAGAACTTCTGGAGGAACTTATATTGAAAATACTGATTTTGAAGCTTACGCTTATTATTTTGCATTAGGATGGGAAGCAAACAAAAAACATAACTTTCAGTTTACTTTGACGTCTTCTCCACAATGGCACGATCAAAGAACATTTGCTCCAACGATTGCAAACTATATTAAATTTAATCCGGATAACGACGGTAGCCCATACAGACAATACAATTCTGATTTTGGATATAAAACAGGAGCTAATGGTGACAGATATGCTATTGCAAACAGAGCAAACTATTATGCTAAGCCGGTGATGATGTTAAACTGGGACTGGACGATGAACGAAAAGTCAAAACTTTCAACGGTTTTATACATGTCTAATGGTAGAGGTGGAGGTACCGGAGATTTAGGTAGAGTAACCAACAAAACAATGACTGGTTTCTACGATAATACTGGGCATTTCGATTATGATGCAGTTTTTGCAGCTAATGGTGCAGTTAATTTAAATACTTCTGCAGCTAGAAATACACTTATCCGTAGATCAAGTGTGAACTCTCACAACTGGTATGGTATTTTAGCTAATTTCCAACATAAAGTAAATGATAATTGGAGTTTCTCAGTAGGAACTGATGATAGATATTATTACGGGTATCACTATCAGGTAATATCTGATCTTTATGGTGCAGCAGGTTATAAAGAAGATGGAAACAAAAATGTTGCTCCTTCTTATATAGCAAACAATGTGTATGATTATAAAAAGCTTTCTTGGAATCCTTTCGGAGGAAAAACAGCTCCTATTTCTGATCAGGTAGGATATAGCAATGATGGTGAAGTTCTTTGGTATAGCGGTTTTGCACAAGTAGAATATTCTAAAGACAATCTTTCTGCATTTGTACAAGGGTCAGTTTCAAATCAATCTTATCAAAGAATCGATAACTTTGTGAAAGATGGTGTTACAATGCAACAAGGTCAAACAGTTAATACTAAAACTGGATTCAAAGATTTATTTGGATATAATGTAAAAGGGGGAGCTAACTACAATATTAACGATTACCACAATGTATTTGCTAATATCGGTTACTATAGCAAGCAGCCTTTTATGAACTCTGTTTATCCTAGTAACTTACAGGTTGTAAATCCTAATTTAACAAATGAGAAAATTTTCTCTGCGGAAATTGGTTACGGTTTCAGATCTCCTAAATTAACAGCAAATATTAATTTATACAGAACTGAATGGAAAGATAGATGGTTGAGAAGAAGTAACCAGGTATTTGAAGTTGCAGATCCTACAACTCCAACAGGAATTGGTACTGTAAATGGATATTCTGAGATCAGTGGTATCACCCAATTACACATGGGTGTAGAAGTAGATGCAGTTTATAAGCCATTCCATTTCTTAGAATTCCAAGGTATGCTATCTTATGGAGATTACCAATATAAAGGTAATGCTACAGGAACTAACTTTGATGACAACAACAACCCTGTTGCTGTAGTTGGAAATAAAACTACAAATACACTTTATTTAGATGGAGTAAAAGTTGGAGGAAGTAGTAGTAACAGTATTCCACAAGTTACCGCATCTTTAGGTGCTACAGTGAGACCGGTTAAAGATCTTAATATCTATGGTACTTGGAGATATGTTGGAAAATTATATTCTTCTATCGATGCAGCAACCTTCACTACGGTAGCTAATCAGCAGAGAGGATCTCTTCAATTGCCAGATTTCAATCTTTTCGATATAGGAGCGTCATTTAAAATCAGATTAAAAAACACAGCTCAGTACTTTACAGTAGGAGCAAACGTTTATAACTTGTTTGACACTACTTACATTGCTGATGGAGCAACAAATAATTTTGTGAAAAATGTTGGAGACTTCAAAACTCCTACAAATACAGATGCACAAGCACAGGCATTGTATAATACTTACATCAACAATCCAGCGAATTTCTACAAAGGTATTGATACTTCAAACAGAGTATTCTTTGGATTCGGAAGAACTTGGGCAGCCAATTTATCTTTCAACTTCTAATAAATTCATTTTTATTACATATCAAATCCCAGCTTTATCGCTGGGATTTTTTTATATTTGTATACTTTAAAAATAGAAAAAATAGAAGTATGGATTTTTACAAAATTTTACTGAGTGCCCATAAAGGTTTTGCCTATTTGGAACTCGGATTAACAGCACTATTCATCGTCGCTTTATTAACCGTAATGTTCGGATATAGCGGGAAAGTAAACAAGTTACTGAAGAAAGTTACTTTATTTACTATGATCTTCTTCCACGTTCAGTTTACGATCGGGATCGTTATGCTGATCATGAACTTTACTAAAGGATTGGATATGGGAGCTGTTATGAAAAATGCGGATCTTAGATTTCAGTATGTAGAACATCCATTTTCTATGTTAATTGCTGCAGTTTTGATGACCATCATCAACAAGAAAGTAAAATCTAATGATACCATTTCTTTAGGAATTGTAATCATGGGATTGATTGCAGTAGGTTTATTTGCTTTTGCATTTCCATGGACAAGAGTCTTTGGAGCTTAATTATATTAACTTAATTTTTTTAAACAACAATGAAAGTAGCTGTAGTAGGTTCAACAGGAATGGTTGGACAAGTGATGCTTAAAGTTCTCGAAGAGAGAAATTTCCCTGTAACAGAATTAATTCCGGTAGCTTCGGAAAGATCTATTGGTAAACAGGTGAAGTATAAACAGGTAGATTATACTATCGTAAGCATCGACGACGCTATAGCTGCCAAACCTGATATTGCAATTTTCTCTGCAGGAGGCGATACTTCTTTAGAATACGCTCCCAAATTTGCTGAAGCAGGAATTACAGTAATCGATAATTCTTCAGCTTGGAGAATGGATCCAACTAAAAAACTAGTAGTTCCGGAAATCAATGCTGATGTTTTAACAAAAGAAGACAAAATTATTGCAAATCCAAACTGTTCTACCATTCAGTTGGTCATGGTTTTAGGTCCGTTGAATAAAAAATACGACTTAAAAAGAGTCATTGTTTCTACCTATCAGTCTGTAACAGGAACCGGAAAAGCTGCTGTAGATCAGTTGAACGGGGAAATCAGCGGAAACGATTCTGTTGCTAAAGTTTATCCTTATCAGATCTTCAAAAATGCATTGCCACATTGTGATGTGTTTTCGGATGATGATTACACTAAAGAAGAAATTAAATTAATGAAAGAACCTAAGAAAATTTTAGGTGACGATACATTCAATTTAACAGCAACGGCGGTAAGAGTCCCTGTACAGGGAGGTCACTCTGAAAGTGTAAACATCGAATTTGAAAACGAATTTGAATTGGATGAGGTAAGAAAAATCTTATCTGAAACTCCGGGAGTTGTAGTAATGGATAACGTAAAAAATAACGAATATCCAATGCCGTTCTATTCAGAAGGGAAAGACGAAGTTTTCGTCGGAAGAATTAGAAGAGATCTCTCACAACCGAAAACACTTAACCTCTGGATTGTAGCAGACAATCTGCGAAAAGGCGCTGCCACCAACGCAGTACAGATTGCAGAATACTTGGTAGCAAACAACTTAGTATAAGCTAACAAAAAAGAAAAGAGTCTCCAAAAGAGATTCTTTTTTTTATCAAATAATTTTAAGTTGATTGGTTTTAGTTGTTAGTTTTAATAAGTCCTGAAAGGACGACTTAACCAAGGATAGGATAAAATCCTATCAAAAAAACATTAGAAATTTTGATATTTATTTAAATTTCAAACTATTAAAGAAGAATGGCAACAAAAAATATCAATAAAGACAAAATAGGCTTCCAGAAAATCATTGCCGTTTTTGGAGTCATTTTATTTATCGGGAAAATCATCGCGTGGAAACTCACAGATTCCGATGCTGTATTTTCTGATGCTATGGAAAGCATTGTGAATGTTATCAGTGCTTTTATGGGACTGTATTCTTTGCATTTGGCATCAAAACCAAAAGACGAAGACCATCCTTACGGGCACGGAAAAGTAGAATTTGTCACCTCCGGAATTGAAGGTGCATTGATCGCCATTGCGGGAGTAATGATTATTTATGAAGGGATCAACAGTTTAATAACAGGTAAGGTTTTAGGACAATTAGATTGGGGAATTGCCATCATTGCTGCAACCGCCATCATCAATTATATTTTAGGATATATTTCAGTTAAAAAAGGGGAAAGAGAAAACTCTTTAGTTCTCATCTCATCAGGAAAACATCTTCAGTCAGATACGATTACCACATTGGGGGTGGTGATCAGTTTAATTATCGTGTACTTCACCAAAATCTATTGGATTGACTCTGTTGTCGCCTTAATTTTCGGTTTCTACATTATTTTCGTAGGCTACAAAATTGTTAGAAAATCGCTTCGTGGGATTATGGATGAGCAAGATCCCGAACTTCTAAACAACATTATTGATCTTCTCGAAAAAAACAGAAAAATAGAATGGATTGACATTCACAACATGAAAATCCAGCAGTTTGGTTCGTCACTTCACATCGATGCGCACATCACTTTGCCATATTATTACAGCCTTCGCGAAGCGCATAATCAAATGGAACAGGTGATACTTCTTTTAGCCAAAAACACCAAACGTACCGTAGAATTCAATTTCCATATGGATGATTGCAAGACAATTTCTTGCCCGCTTTGTCAGATTATAGACTGCCCTGTACGAAAACAAACATTTGTAAAAAGAGTAGAATGGACGGCAGAAAATGTAACAAGAGTCGAAAAACATACCGTCGATTAGTTTTTTTAGAAGCTGTTTCCCGCTCTACGCTCATACTCCTCACACAACCGCATTTCCATCTCTTGTTGCGGGGTAACCGCTGCGATCGGGGCTATTAAAAACCAAACTTCTCCTGTTTTCAAAATTAGTGAGGTTTAAACACATTGCTCCGAAGTATAAAAGAACTTTGCTTATGATAAAATTCGCGAAAAATAGTTGCTATTTTTTACGAGAATAATTCGCCTACTTATTGAATTTATAAAGAATCATCCGTATAAATTCTAATAAAAACACTCCGTAGGAGTGATATCTGTGTAGCAAAAATTAAAATGAATAAAACATGGCGCTCCGTAGGAGCGCTATCTTAATATTTAAGATTTCTTTAAAATTAATAATTTGAATTCTTCAACATCAGTTGCTTTCTGTAATAAAACAAAGGAATAATCAAAAGCAGAATCAAAGGTTGTATTACAAACCTTCTCATATAGAAAGAGAAAAGGCGGCCGATTTCAAATTTGTCTGAAATACAATATAAATAAATAGGGAAAGTAATAGCAAAAATAATCAAGATTAAAATTGCTCCTTGAATTGTCCATTCTTTATTTTTAAATAAAAAATGAATGATAATACATGAGAAAAATAGGTTTAATGCAAATCTGAAAACGTAACTGATAATCAGTTTTCCCCACGCAAAATGAGGAAATGCAATTTGATAATCTGCTTCATGAAAGTAGTTCAAAAAAGGATCATAGAAAATCTGATCTTCCAGTATTCTTACAGAAACGAGCCCGCAAATTCCGACGATAACTAAAAACCAACTAAGAATTTTCATTTTTTAAAGCAAAAAATTTAATCCAGACTAACCAAAGAACAACAACGCTTCCGTAAATGATGGCAGGGAAAACATAATCGTGAGACATTTTGCCGTATTGAGGATACTCACTATAAACAATATTGAGACCCGAAATTCTCAAGACATTCATGATGTGAAGTAAGATTAAACCCACCACCACAAAAACAAATGTTTTAACTCCTTTGTAGAATGCAAAAACAAAAGATAAAAACAGAATCATTACCGAAATTGCATTACAACCTTCCACCATTCTGGTAACAAACTGCGATTTTACATGAAACCAAACCTGTTGTTTAGGTACATCATCATACAGAGCCGACGGAAATCCCATCGTATTTTGTAAAAACATCACCTGTTTCGCTACCATCCGAGAAAAAGGATCAAGCCCTTGTTCTTTAAAACTTGTAAGATAAAACTGATACGCAAAAAGCAACACCAAATAAATGATGATAAAGCGCAGCAGAATACCCAAAACAGGCTTAAAGTCTTTTAACATGCTGCAAAGATAGCAATTAGCACGTAAATTAGTATATTTGTTACCATATTATGACTTCTGAAAACGCAAAAAGATTTTTTGAAAACCATTTTGACGAAAAATCAACTCAATTTGTTACGTTAGCTCAAAGCGGTTCTGCAAGGGTCAATTTTTTGGCTCAAAATCAAATCGGGAAATACATCATTACCTACAACGAGAATATTGCCGAAAACGAGAGTTTCCTGTATTTCTCAAAGCTTTTTTCTGAATTGAATCTCAGCGCACCAAAAATATTTTCTGTTTCAGATGACCGGAAAATGTATATTCAGGAATTTTTAGGAGAAAAAACTTTTTCAGAAATCATTGCAGAAGAAGGTTTGTCTGAAAATGTAAAGACTTTGGTAAAACAAACTCTTAAACAACTTTTTGAGCTTCAGGAAAAAACAAACGGAAAAATAGACTTTCAAAAAACTTTCGAATATGAAAGTTATGATGAGCTTCCGGTAATGCATGATTTGTATTACTTTAAAAATTTCGTTGCTGATGTTTTAGAATTAGAATATCACAAGTCATCTCTACTGAAAGAATTTAAAGAAATCATCAATCTGATAGAAAACCTTGAGCCGAAAGGCATCATGATTCGGGATTTTCAGGCAAGAAATATTATGGTCAATAATGAAAATAAAGTTTCTTTTATTGATTATCAGTCTGCAATGAAAGGACCTTTAATGTATGATGTCATTTCATTTTTGTTTCAGGCTAAAGCTAATTTTCCTGAGAATTTCAAAAACGAAATGCTTGAATTTTATATTCAACAGTTTGAAGATAGAGAAACTCAGTCTCAACTAAAAAACTCGGTAAAGCCAATTCAGATGATGAGGTTTTTACAGGTTTTGGGAGCTTACGGTTTCCGTGGACTGATTCAAAGAAAGCAACATTTCATTGCAAGCCTCGATAAAGGCATTCAAAATATTACAGAATTTTCAGAAAGTTGGGATGAGATGAAAAATTATCCTGAGCTGAAAAAAGTAATTGAACAACTGAGTTCTGAAAAAGTCAATTTTAAAATATTAGAAATCTTAAAGGTAAATTAACCATTAAGATTTATTTAAGAAGTTAAGAATATTAAGAATGATAACGAAAAAAGAGGTCACTCAATTATCATACGAAATTACAGGATTTGCAATAAAAGTTCATAAGACACTTGGTCCTGGCTTGCTGGAAAGTATTTATGAAGAATGTCTAAAAATTGAGCTGATAAAAAATGGGTATGATGTAAAACAACAACTTTATACGACTATCGATTATGAAGGAGTAACTATTGAAACAAAATTAGTAGTTGATTTATTAGTTAACGATTTAATAATTTTAGAACTCAAAGCTGTAGAGGAAATACTCCCTATTCATGAAGCTCAACTTTTAACATATATGAAAGTTTTGAAAAAGCCACAGGGATTGCTTATTAACTTTTTCACAAATAATATCACCAAGTCTTTAAAACCGTTTATCAACGAATATTTTAAAGAGCTTCCGGACTAAAAATTTTGATTTATCAAAATACCTTAATAAAACTTAACTTCTTAAATGAATCTTAATGGTTCAAAAAAGAAATAAATTATAAATAATAAAACATGCTACACATAGACATTCACAGTTTTTCATATAAAAAAGGAGGAATCCCTAAAGACGATTCAGGAAACGGAGGTGGTTTTACATTCGATTGCCGAGGAATTTTAAATCCGGGAAGAGTAGAAGAATATAAAATCCAGACCGGAAACGATATTGGAGTTCAGGAATATTTAGAAACAAAAACAGAGATGCCTCAGTTTTTAGAATTAATTAAAAACTTAGTTTCAATTAACATTGATAATTATTTAGGAAGAGGTTTTGAAAACCTGCAAATCAATTTCGGATGTACAGGAGGACAACACAGATCGGTTTATTCAGCCATCAAAATTGCTCATTTTATTGAAGAAAAATATGGTGATAAAGTAGAAATAAGTCTTCACCACGACGAGCAGCACCAACTTAATCATAAGTAATGGGTGATGTGCAATAAGTAATATATTAGCTTCGCTATTATAATTTATTTACTTGTTTTTAAATTACTCATTACCAATTATTTATTACCCATAATTTATGAAGGCATTAATTTTTGCAGCAGGAAAAGGCACCCGATTGAAACCTTTTACAGATCATCATCCTAAAGCTTTGGCTAAAGTGAATGACGTTCCACTTTTAGAAAGAAATATAAAGTATCTCAAAGGTTTCGGGATTACTGACTTTGTGATCAATATCCATCATTTTGGGGATCAAATCGTTACGTTTTTAAAGAAAAATGATAATTTTGGTTGTAAGATTGAAATCTCCGATGAGTCTGATGAGTTGTTGGAAACTGGTGGTGGTTTGATTTTTGCTAAAGAATTCCTCAATCATGGTGAAGACTTCCTGATTATGAATGCCGATATCCTTACCAAGATCAATATTGATGATTTTGTAAGCTATCACAAAGAAATTAAAGATTTTGCTACCTTAGCGGTTTCAGACAGAGAGAGTTCTAGAAAACTGTTGTTTAATGATGACTTGGTTTTAAGAGGCTGGCTGAATGTACAGACAGGAGAACAGCGTCTTGCAGAATTCAACAAGGGATTCAGACCTTTGGCTTTTAGCGGGGTGCATTGCATTAATCCTGTTATTTTTGACAAAATAAAAAGAAAGGGAAAGTTTTCTGTGATGGAAGAGTATCTTGATTTGATGCAGACTGAAAAAATTCATGGTTTTGTGCACGATAGCATTTTAGTTGACGTAGGAAGACCGGAGTCTGTAATTGAAGCAGAAAAATATTTTAAATAATTTGAATGAGAACTGAAGGAACAAGAGACGAAAGTTTAGAAAATACAGAATTAGATATCAACGAAACTAAATTACATAATAGTTTACGCGAAAAAACCTGGGACGAAACCATTACCAAAGACAGCTGGATGGTTTTCAAAGTAATGGCAGAGTTTGTAGATGGCTACGAAAAGATGGCAAGAATAGGACCTTGCGTTTCTATTTTCGGGTCTGCAAGATTGAAACCTGAAAGTAAATATTACCAAATGGCTGTTGAAATTGCCGAAAAAATCACCAAAATAGGTTTCGGTGTAATTACAGGAGGTGGTCCCGGAATTATGGAAGCCGGAAACAAAGGCGCTTTCAATGCAGAAGGAAAATCAATCGGGTTAAATATCGACCTTCCTTTCGAACAACATTTTAATCCGTATATTAACAAACTGTATTCGCTGAATTTTGATTATTTCTTTGTAAGAAAAGTGATGTTTGTAAAATACTCTCAAGGATTTATTGTTATGCCGGGAGGTTTTGGTACATTAGATGAACTTACTGAAGCAATGACATTAATTCAGACCAATAAAATAGGACGTTTTCCAATTGTTTTGGTAGGATCTGAGTTTTGGGGCGGTTTGCTGGAATGGTTTAAAGAAACATTACTAAAAGAAGGAATGATCTCTGAAGGTGATCTTGATCTTTACCGTGTGGTAGATAGCGCAGACGAAGCAGTAGCTCACATTAAGGCTTTTTATGACAAGTACTCTGTGAACGTTAACTTTTAATTGGCATCAAATTTGACAAAATCTATTTAGCAATATGCTGTAAATCTATAAATTGAGATGAAAAAATTTTTATATATATCGGGTATTTTTACATTGATTATACTGATGAGTTTTTCCGTGGCAGACTTTTTCTCGTCCATGACAAAAGCAGATTATGTTGATGGTAGCAAAACGCTAAAGTTTACGATGAAAGTAAATACAAGCCACATTTCTGATGCGATTAAAATCAACAGAAATACTGCAGGATTTGAAGCTGAAGTAAAAAAATATGTAAATAATAACTTTGATGTATTTGTAAATGGTTCTCCTAAAGCCTTAACCTTTACAGGAAGTCAGGTAAGTGGAGAAACGGTTTGGGTGTATTTTGAAGCCGGAGGTATTTCTGATATTAATACTTTAAAAATAAAAAACACATTACTTTTGAGTGCGTTTCCTAAGCAAATAAACCTAGTAAGCATTGCATATAAAGGAAACCAGAAAATGATGAATTTTCAGCGCGGAAAAGAGGTAAATGAAGTGTCTTTCTAAAAGAGATTTCTAATATGAATAATGAAACCATTGCTTTTGCAGTGGTTTTTTGTTTTTCTTATGATACTTAATAATTATCTGTAAAACTTTTAATGAGAATTACCCGTTGTGTATTTTGAAGATATTTTTAGATAATTGGTATTTAAACTATTGTATTTCTTCGTTAAATGAAATGCCTTTGTTTATCTTAAGAAAGAAATCTGTCTGAATAAGCTTTGTGTTTCTTAGCGATTAAAAACGCAGTACAGACAAGGGATTTAAAAAAAAGAATCCATCTCACGAATGAGACAGATTCTTTAAAATTAAGTATAGTTTGAAAAAAAAAATTATTCTCTGTTTTTTACAATAATCCAACCAGATAATTTTACCGGAGTTTTGGTTTTATTGTTTTCGTTCCATGTTACAGAATACCAGTAGCTTCCTGTAGGAACTTTTCTTCCATTTGCAGTTCCATCCCATTTGTAATTATTGGTTTTGTCCCCCTGATGAATTTTTGCTCCGTATCGGTTGTAAACACTGAATGTTAAATCTATTTTACTTCCCAATGCAGAGTAATCTATCACATCGTTACGACCGTCTCCGTTTGGAGTGATTACGTTAATGATGTTCGGAACCGTAACTTCAGTTTCCATTGGTTCACAATCGTAAGAATCTTTTACAAAAATCTTGTGTACTCCTCTAGAAAGTCCTTTAAATACATTAGAAGCTTGCCAAGTTACATTATCTAAAGAATATTGGTAAGCAGGAGTTCCACCATTAGCATAAACCGTAATTGTTGTTGCAGCGACATCAACTGATGTAATTACAGGTTGCTCCGAAGCAAATACTTTTACATTTTGAAGAGCAGTACAGTCTCCTGTTTTCAGTTTCACCCAGTAAGTTCCAACTCCTACGTTTGAAATGGTTTGAGTGGTTGCACCTGTGCTCCATAAATATGAAGTGAAACCTGTTCCTGCGTCTAATGTAGTTTTATCTTCTACACAAATGATTTTATCTTTTAAAACTGTCGAATATACTGGCGGAATTACCGTTAGAGTCACCTTCGCAATTGCATAACATCCGTTTGCATTGGTTACTTTGATGTAAACTACACCATTTGGAGCAATGTAAGGATTGGTTGTTATAATCTCGTTGCTTCCATTGATAGCATCTTGTAATGACGGGTAATATTTCTTTGTTATTCCTGTCTGTGTGGTTACTGTCGCATTGGTAAGATTAAATGTTCCCATTGAAACATTGTCTTCAAGAAAACATGATCTGAGAGTTGCATCGTTTACAACAACAACAGGGAAGTGGTTAAGAGTAATAACTGCATTATCTGTACATCCTTGTGGAGTAGTAACTTTTACATGAACTGTTGCTCCGTTTGCCGCAGGATAATTTGCCCAGTTCAGGATTTCATTAGTTCCTGCATTAAGGTTGGCAAGAGTAGGATAGTATCTTTTTGTAACACCCGGAAGTGTAGTTACAGCAGCGGTGCTCAAATCGAAGTAAGCAAGTCCTGCATTGTTATTGTTACAAGCTGTTATCGTAACATCATCTGCTGCAAACGGACTCGGATTTAAAATAATTCTTGCATCACCATTATCACACAACGTAGATGAAGGATCTTTTATAACCACAGAAATTGTAGTATTCCCAGAGTATTGAAAGTTTGTAGGAACAGCGATAGGGGTAGGATTACCTAAAACATAATAAGTGATGATATAGTTTCCTGGGTTGTTTACAAACTGATTGGCATAAGAAGTTAAATCTACAAAACCGTTTCCAGTTGCAGGGTTTGTACACACAAACGGAGTGATGCTGTTTTGTAAAATTGGAACTTTATCAATATATATTTTAGCATTTTTAATAGAATGTCTTGCACTTGCAGCTCCAGTTCCTGCAGAAAACCCAAAATATCCCTGAGTCATACCGATTGCACCACCAGAAGGAGCAAAAGAAGTATCTGTAATAAGCACGCCGTCTATTCTTATCTGGATTTTCCAGTTATTAATGTTACCTGGATCTACCTCACCATTTACTTCCACATGTTTATAATTAGCTCCAACAAAAGGTTGTGTAGGATTTAGATCCGCAGAGTGAAAAGTACTGTTTGCCGTCATATTATATTCAATATTTGGATTTCCGGCAGGTACATTGTTTGTACCGTAAAGAACGTGCACTTTACTCATCTGTCCTTCCGTAGAGTTATTGAATATATCGAATGCAACCATTAATCCGTTTGCGTTTGCAGGAATTCCGAGTCCGCCTCCGGTTGTAAATGTTGTTGGAGGATTAGAAAGATACCAGAATGTAAGACCGTCACCTCTTCCGTAAGCAGTCGTTCCGTTTCCGTCTATTCTGAAATCAAATTCAACTTTCCATTTATCACAATATTTAAGATTGATAGGGTCAGACAACTTAATTGCACCAAATTTACTGGTTTGGTCAGGAGTAAGCTGTACAAAATCTCCGGTTGCTGTCGCAGAAGGAACGATGTCCCATCCTGTTGTATTGATTACGGGTGTACCGGTGAGTTGGTAAGTTTGGGCATTGATTTGAGTATTGAATATTGTTAGTATTAACAGAAAAGTGGTGAGTAAAAGTTTTTTCATACTTACTTGAATATTTATTATTTGGTAAAATTATTCGTTTTTTTTGTTTAAAATAAGGTTAAAAAGGTAAGGAAGTAGCTATTGAGTATTAAAAAATAATAACTGAATATAGTCTGCTTGCTGCTTATTATTGCTTTGTTGATGAGGATTTTGAAATTTAAAAAGCACCACGTTAAAGTAAGTGGTGCTTTTATAGGATTACTCCCTATTTTTTACCAATACCCATCCGTCATATTTTGTCTGTGTATTGTTTTTGTCGTTTTCTGTCCAGGTTATAGAGTACCAGTAAGTACCGGTTGACAATTTTTTACCTCCGGAAGTTCCGTCCCAAGTATAATTTCTTAGTTTGTCTGCTTGATACTTCATGTTTCCATATCTGTCATAGACTGTGAAGACAAGATTCTTCTTATAAGCAAGAGCTGAATAATCAATGAAGTCGTTCACATTATCGCCATTTGGTGTGATTGCATTGATAAGATTCGGAACTGTTACCTGAATGTGTGTAGGGTCACAATTATAAAAATCTTTCACAAAAATTTTATTTTCACCTCGTGGAAGTCCTGTAAATACATTAGAATCTTGCCAGTTGATTCCATCTAAAGAATATTTATATGGAGCAACACCACCGGAAACATTCACAGTAATGGTATTATTAGTAATGTCTATGCTTGAAATGACTGGGTTTGTCGCTAGTTTTACAGTTACAGCCTGTAATGTGTAGCAGCTTCCTGTTTTTAATCTTACCCAATAATCTCCCACTGCTACGTTTGAGATAGATGAAGTTGTAGCTCCTGTGCTCCATTCGTAACCATCAAATCCTGGACCTGCATCTAATGTTGTTCTGTCATCAATACAGATTGTTTTATCTTTTAGAATAGAAGATCTTACCGAAGGGATTACTTTCAGCGTTATTTTTTTAATAATATAACAGCTGTTTGTACCCGTTATTTTTACATAAACATCTGTAGATTGAGAAATGTACGTTATAGGAGTGACGATTTCGTTGGTTCCGGCTAATGCATTTGCCAAAGTAGTATAAAACTTTTTAGTAATACCAGCTTCAGTAGAAACATTTGCTGTGGTCAGATTAAATAATGCTGCTGTTGGAGTTGCTTCAATAAAACATGATTCTAATATTGCATCAGTTGACACAGGCAAAGGATAGAATACAAGTGTAATCTCTGCATTTCCGGTACAGCCTTGAGGCGTAGTTACTTTTACATAAACCTTTCCTGGAGCCGAAACGTAAGCTGTAGGATTTGTGATTTCATTTATCCCTGCATTTAAATCAGCTAACGTTCTGTAATACTTTTTAGTAACACCGGGAACTGCTGTCACATTCGCTGCAGAAAGATCAAATGTTGCTGTAGTTGCACCATTATTGTTACATGCTGAAAGCGTTCTGTTATTTGCCGTAAATGGTGAAAGGGTAAGGATGATTTTTCCGTCAGGATTATCGCAAAGGATTGCACTATTATCTCTGATGATAACATTTACCGTTGTATTGGTATTAAACTGATAATTGGTAGGCGTTGTAATAGGAGTACCACCAACAGAATAAGTGAAAGTATAGTTGGCCGGGTTTGCAACAAACTGAGAATTAAATGAAGTTAAATTCACCGTCCCAAAACCTGTTGAAGGGTTTGGGCAAAAAGTTTGTGTAGCTGTAGGTTGAAGTAGGCTTACTTTATCAGTATATATTTTTACATTTTTAATAGAATGTCTCGATCTGTTACCTCCTGTAGAAGCAGAAAACCCAAAATATCCCTGAGTCATTGTAGCTGCTGCTCCAGATGCAGTAAATGGTTGATTGCAGATTTGAGTTCCGTCAATCATTATTTTTATATTCCAAGTATTAGGAATTGATGTATTTACTTCAGCAGTAACCTCTACATGTTTATACGTAGTTCCCTGAAATGGCAGTGTAGTATTCATATCCGGTGAGTGAAAAGAACTTCCCGCAGTGTTGAAGAATTCTACATTGTTGTTGTCTGTAGTGTTTGCAACCTGTCCGTAAGCAACGTGTACTTTACTCATTACGGCAGTTGTAGTGTTGTTGTAAGTGTCGAAACCTACGATAAGACCTACAGCATTTTGTGAAACGCCAAGACCAGATCCCAATACACTTGCTACAGGCGGATTTGCAAGGTACCAAAAAGCAATACCATCACCATTAGCGGTTTGGTTAGAATCCATTCTGAAATCGAATTCTACCCTCCATTTATCGCAGTATTTTAGATTAATAGGATCATTCAGCCTGATCGACCCAGATTGGTTATTGGTGTCCGGAGTTAATTGAATAAAATCACCTCCGGTTCCTAATGCAGTTGGAGCGACCATCGTCCATCCAGTTGTGTTAATAGGAACTCCTGTGAGCTGATAAGTTTGGGAGGAAAAATTTCCGGAAATACAAAGTACAAAAAGGGTAAAATAAAACAGTAATTTTTTATTCATTTATTAGGATACTTTTATTAGACGTGTAAAGATATTGAATCTTTGCTAATAAATGTATACATAATGTTAATTTTGTAGAAAATTTTGATTATTTTGTAATGAAAAATATTAATGATAACGAAAAGTTGAATATGATAAGCGTTATGTTAGTTTAATTCAAAATAGAGAATTGTTTTCCAGGTTCTCAAAATAAGCATCTACTTCCAAGTTTTGTGAGTTTGCGGCTGCAACTGCCAGTTTATCGCAAAGCTCATTTTCAAAATGCCCTGCATGTCCTTTTACCCAATGCATTTTTGGGGTATGCTGATTAAAAAGTACAACAAATCTCTTCCAAAGATCTGGGTTTTTTACGTTTTTCCAGCCTCTTTTAATCCAGCCTGCAATCCAGTTTTGATTGATGGCATCAGAGACATATTTGCTGTCGGTAAAAACGTGAATATCATTTTCTGTAGATTTCAGTTTTTCCAGTGCGGTGATTACAGCCAGAAGCTCCATTCTGTTGTTTGTAGTTTTTCTGAAACCTTTTGAAAATGTTTTCTGATAATTTTTTTCGGGAACGCGCATCAAAATTCCGTAACCTCCTTTTCCGGGGTTTCCACTGCAGGCTCCGTCAGTATATATTTCAATTCTCATTTAAGATAAGTTGCCACGAATACACGAATTTCTTTTTTAAAAACATTCGTGCATTCGCGGCATTAATTTATTGAATTAATTTTTAAAACGGAAAATCTTCTTCATCATCAAGATCATTCATAGAAGATCCTGAAAGTTTAGAATTGTCTGGTAAATCAAATGCTGCTCCTGGCTGTATTGTTGTTTTAATTTTTTCAAAACCACTTGGTTCGCCAAGCGTATTTGAATAGCCCATTCCATTGGTTGCTTCTTCAATATTCCCAAATTTTGCAAAATGTTTCAGGAAAGATAATCTTACATCCGCGGTAGCACCATTTCTGTGTTTTGCAATAATTAATTCAGCTTGGTTTTCGGTAGAAGTTTCCGCTCCATCTTCATCATTATCCCAAACAGTAATTTTATAATATTCAGGTCTGAAAATAAATGATACGATATCTGCATCCTGCTCAATTGCTCCAGATTCCCTTAGATCAGAAAGCTGAGGTCGTTTTCCAGGACGTGTTTCCACACTTCTTGAAAGCTGAGAAAGTGCTATTACAGGTACATTTAATTCTTTTGCAATCGCTTTTAATGAACGTGAAATCATGGAAATTTCCTGTTCACGGTTTCCGCCGCCTTTTCCGCCACCTCCTGCAGTCATCAGCTGAAGGTAGTCGACCATGATTAATCTTACTCCATGCTGCATTACCAGTCTTCGGCATTTTGCTCTAAAGTCAAATATGGAAAGGGAAGGAGTTTCATCAATATATAAAGGTGCGTTTTCTAATTCTGATACATTGGAAAATAGTCTTTGCCATTCTTCGTCGTCCAACGTTCCTTTTCTTAGCTTTTCTGATGAAATTTTTGTTTCGGAAGCAATCATCCTTGTGATGAGCTGCACCGATGCCATCTCTAATGAGAATAGCGCCATGGGGATTTTGTACTCTACGGCAATATTTCTCGCCATTGAAAGAATGAATGCCGTTTTTCCCATCGCAGGACGTGCTGCGATAATAATAAGGTCAGAATTTTGCCAACCTCCGGTTTCTTTATCTACATCTCTAAATCCTGATGGTACACCAGAAATTCCTTCTTTGTCTTTTAAAGCTTTAATGATGTCAATAGCTTCCTTTACTAAAGTATTGGCGGTATCGAATCCTTTTTTGATGGTTCCATTTGTGATTTCAAAAAAAGATTGTTCAGCTTTATCTAAAAGTTCGAAAACATCTGTAGATTCTTTATAAGAATTGTCAATTACGTTTGCTGAAACATTAATTAAACTTCTTAAAATATATTTTTCAAGAATTACACGTACATGGTATTCGATATGGGCAGATGAACTTACCCCCATTGTAAGCTCGATTATATAATGGTCACCCCCTGCAGAACTAAGTTTGTCTGTTTTTCTCATTTCCTGAATAACAGTCATAATGTCAACAGGGTGGTTTCCTTCATACAGTTTTAATATAACAGAAAATATAACCTGATGTCTCGGATCATAAAAGACTTCCGGAGTAAGCAGGTCGATAGAATGATCGAGCCCTTTTTTATCAATTAAAAAAGTACCAATTACCAATCTTTCAAAATCTATTGCATTAGGAGGCATTTTTCCGTCTGCAATCGATAGTTCCCTTGCAAAGTTCCCTTGTGTAAGAGAAGAGAGTGTTTCTTTCTGCGCCATTGTGCAAAGATAGTTTTTTTAAAAAATAATTTAAAAATAGTAACTAACAATTCTATGAAAAACATAACTCAAGTATCGTAAACAGATGAGGTTGAGTGTTAATAAAAAAATCACCCCATTGCTGAGGTGATTTATTATGATTAAGAAAAATGATTATTCTCTGTTTTTTACCAATACCCATCCGTCATATTTGGTTGGTGTACTGTTTTTGTCATTTTCATTCCATGTAATAGTATACCAGTAGGTTCCTGTAGGGATTTTTTTACCTCCTGAAGTTCCGTTCCATTTGAAGTTTCTTATTTTGTCGGCTTCATAGATTTTATTACCATATCTGTTGTAAACAACGAATAATAAATTCTTTTTGTAAGCTAATGCAGAATAATCTATTTCGTCATTAACGTTATCTCCGTTTGGTGTAATTGCATTTAAAAGATTAGGTACTGTAACTTGTATTTGAATAGGGTTACAATCAAATGAATCTTTTACAAATATTTTATTCTCACCTCTTGGCAAACCTGTAAATACATTAGAGTCTTGCCAGTTAATTCCATCCAGTGAATATTGGTATGGTGCAGTTCCTCCTGATGCATTTACTGTAATTGTATTATTTGTAATGTCGATACTTGCAATTACTGGTTGTTGTGAAGGATAAACATTTACCTGTTGAAGGGTGAAACACTTTCCGGTTTTTAATTTTACCCAATAAGCTCCTACACCAACATTTGAAATAGATTGTGTTGTAGCACCTGTGCTCCATTCATATCCGTCGAATCCTGATCCTGCATCTAGGGTAGTTTTATCTTCCGGGCAAATAGTTTTGTTCTTAAGAACTGATGATTTTACCGGAGGTAAAACTTTTAATGTAATTTTTGTAATGGCAAAACATCCATCACTATTTGTTACTCTTACGTATACATCAGTGCTTGTTGTAATATGATTTGTAGCTGGGATAATTTCGTTCGTTCCGGCTAAAGCATTCGCTTGAGAAGTGAAAAATCTTTTTGTAGTACCTGTTTGAGACGTTACGTTAGCTTGTGTAAGATCAAAAGAAGCGGTAGTAATTGCACCTTCAATAAAACATGATTCCATAGAGGCAGGTGTTACTACTACAACAGGGAAGAAGCTTAATGTGATTGTAGAATAAGCAGTACAACCTTCTGTTGATGTTACCTTTACATAGATTGTTGTAGGAACAGATACATATGCTGTAGGATTTGTAATTTGATTAGTTCCTGCATTTAAATCTGCTAATGTAGGGTAGTATTTTTTTACTGCATTCGGATCATCAAAAACATCAGCTGTGTTAAGGTTAAATGTTCCTGTTCCTGCACCATTGTTATTACATGCTTTGAGCGTGGCGTTCTTAGGAACAATATTTCCTTGTCTGAATTTAAATTTACCTAATTGGAAGCATCCATTTACAGGATTTGTTGGATTTGCAGGGTCAGTATATTTAAGTCGATAATAATAAACAGTGGTTCCGTCTACCATTGCAACAGTTAAAGGATTGGCTCCAGTATTTGCGTCATTATTAGTGTTGTGATAGGTAACAGTGAAATTAGGATTTCCATTGATGATTCCTGCTGATAATGTAGTGAAATCAAACATAGTTGGTAAGCTACACTTTAAAATTTCATTAGGTTTAGTAGGATCTGTTGCATTAGGTATTCCAGGAGTAACAAATGGATTAGGCGTTAAAGCTGGGTCAGAAAAAGCAGATGTTAAATTTGCTGTTCCACTCCAGTGAAGAGAAAATCCTGTAGTATTCCAGCTGTGGTTAGTAATGATTAAATAATAGGTTTCTCCAGCAACTACATCCATATATGGACTCCATTTACCATTGTTCCCATAATCTGTTGCAGGATTAGCAGGAGGAGGTAAGGTAAGATCAAGACCAGTGTCACCGTTGGTTCCCGAATAGTTACATCTTAAAGGTCTAACGAAAACATTGTTGGTGTGTAAAGATGTACAGCCATTGGTTGTTGGTCCATATACAGCGAAATCATAATCTGTTGCAGCAAGATTTGGTGCGATTGTGAATGCAAGTGTCCCGGAAGTAGCAATTGTGAATGTGTACCAAACGGAAAAACGTTCGTTTGATGCCAAACACCCATTTGTACTCAATCCTTCTGGTATAAGTCCGGGTCCGTCAGGAGTATAAGGGATATCAGAGTTACCACAAACAGGCAGTGCCGATACACAGTCTGATTGTGAGTAATATAGTTGTGAAATAATTAAAATAAAAAAAAGTAGTAGTTTTCTCATTTCTAGATGATTTTAATTACAAATTTAACAAAAAATTATTAATTATGCGATATATCATTTAAAAATGAAAAATCCGCTTAAAAAGCGGATTTTTCATTTTTGTTTTGATTTTATTCTCTGTTTTTCAACAATACCCATCCAGAGAATTTAATGGCAGTGTTTTGTTTGTTGTTTTCATTCCATGTTACTGAGTACCAATAGTTTCCTGTTGGTGCTTTTTTGCCTCCATTGGCTGTACCATCCCACTTATATCCATTAGTTTTGTCTGCCTGATAGATTTTTGCTCCGTATCTATCAAAAATACTAAGAACTAAGTTTTGTTTTCCGGATAGTGCAGAGTAATCAATTACATCATTCACGCCATCTCCATTTGGAGTAATCACATTCGTGATATTTGGTACCACTACACCTACTTGAATAGGTACACAATTGTAATTGTCTTTAACGAAAATAGTATAATCTCCTCTCGATAAATTGGTGAAAACATTAGAGTCCTGCCAATTTATATTGTCAATTGAGTACTTATAAGGAGGTGTACCACCAATTACGTGTACGGTAATTGTGCTGTTTGAAATTTCAATATTAGAAATTACAGGTTGCTCAGAAGCATAAACCTTTACAGTTTGTTTTACAATACAGTCTCCGGTTTTTAATTTTACCCAATAGGTTCCTATTCCCACATTTGTAATGGTTTGAGTTGTAGCACCTGTGCTCCACTCGTATCCGGTAAATCCAGCTCCTGCATCTAAGGTTGTTTTGTCTTCTGCACAAATGATTTTATCTACCAGAACTGTTGAATATACAGGTGGGATAACAATTAAATTTACTTTTGCTACATTATAACAGCCATTAGCGTTAGAAACTCTCACATATGCATATCCTGTAGGAGCAATATGAGTTGCTGGAGTTAATATTTCGTTGGTTTGGTTTACAGCATCGGCCATTGAAGGGTAATACTTCTTGGTCATATTTGCTTGTCCATTTACTGTTGCCTGAGTAAGATTGAATAGTCCTGTTGATGGGTTTGTTTCAATAGAACAAGATCTCAAAGTAGTTTCAGTTACAATAATCTCAGGGAAAAAGTTTAATTTAATTTCTCCTATATCTGTACATCCAAATTGTGAAGTAACCAAAACAAAAACAGATCCTACTGCAGATACATATTGGTAAGGATTTGTAATTTCGCTAGTTCCATTGTTTAAGTCAACAAGTGAGGGGTAGTATTTCTTAATAACCGTGGGGTCATTAATTACGTTGGCTGTAGTTAAATCATACATTGCAGTTCCTGCATTGTTGTTGTTACAACTTGTTAAGGTGGCATCAACTACATTGATGGCACGTTGTACAAATTTAAATGTTCCCGGCATTCTACATTTGCTGATGGCTCCACCAGGCGCACTCGGATCCGAATAAGTAATTACATAATAGTAAGTATCTGTTGTGTTTACAGGAATAGCACCTAAAATAGGGTTGTTTCCACTAATCGCATCATTAGAATTCTTATAATATGAAACTATAAAATTAGGATTACCATTGATAATTCCGGCAGATAATGTGCTGAAATCAAATACAGGAGGTTCAGTACAAACAATTACTTCATTAGGTGCGGTAGGGTTTGCAGCTGGACTTCCTGGCGGAATGAATGGGTTTGGCTGGAATGCTGAAGTAAACGGCGATACTAATGTTGCCGTTCCACCCCAATTTAGTACAAATCCACTAGCAGATTGCGAGAAGTTATCGACAACGATATAGTAAGTTTGACCAGCTACAACATTCAGAAACGAACAAAATGGCGATCCTAAAGCATCCGCTGTAGTATTCGTGTTGGTGAAATTTAATCCAGTAAGACCAGAGGTTCCTGAATAATTACATCTTATAGGAGTTCCTAAACTACTACACGATACATCAGGTCCGTATAATGCCCAATCATAGTCATTAGACATTGTGTTGGGTACAATCATAAACGTTAGAGTTCCTGATGTAGCAACAGTAAAGGTGTACCAAATAGAAAAGTGCTCATCAGTTGTCATACATCCTCCTAAATCTTCCCTGACATCACCGGGACCGGTGGGAGTAAAAGAAATAGGTGTATTTCCGCAGACCTGAACTGTGCCGCCACAATCAGAGCTTGATTGCGCAAAGATCATCTGGGAAATAATCATTAAAAAAATAAGTAGAGTTTTTTTCATTTTCGAAAAATTTGTTAATACAAATATAAAGAAATTATTAATCCTGCATTAAAGTTTTTATTGTATATCATAGTGTAACGGTGTAATGCTTTTAATATTGCATTTTTCTCAATTTTGAGTTAGTACTTCCTACAATTAATGCAATGAGTACTGTCATGCTTCCTCCAAAAATTACTGACCGTACAACCCCTAAAAGTTTAGCCATCAATCCACTCTCAAATTGACCCATTTCATTGCTCGACATAATGAAAATTGAGTTTACACTTAAAACTCTTCCTCTAATGTGATCCGGCGTTTTCAACTGTACGATTGTTCCACGGATGACCACAGAAATGCCATCCAGCATGCCACTTAAAACCAAAAACATAAAAGAAAGCCAGTAATAGTGTGATAATCCGAAACCGATAATGCACACTCCGAAACCTGCTACAACAGCCAATAAAATTTTTCCTTGATTTTTTCTTAACGGAACTAAAGATAATGTTGTAATAATGATCATCGAGCCAATATCTGAAGCTGCATTAAGCAATCCGAAACCTTCAGCTCCTGATTTTAAAATATCTGTTGCAAAGACTGGAATCATAGCAACGGCACCTCCAAAAAGTACGGCAAACATATCAAGACAAAGCGCTCCCAAAATTTCTTTAGTTTTAAAAATATAAGCAATTCCTTCACGCATACTTTCCATGACTTTGATTTCTTCTTTTTTATGCTCAGAAAACTGTTGATTCAGTTGCCAGAAAAACAGAGAAGCGACCAGCAAAAGCGAAACAATGACTACTAAAGTCCATTTTACGCCAAAAAAACCGATGAGAAATCCTCCTGCAGCGTGACCGCAAACTGAAGAAATCAAAAATGTGGCTTGGTTTAAAGTAATTGCACTCGGAAGATTGACTTTCTTTACAATTTTAGGAATCATTGACGGAACAATTGGTCCGATAAAGGCTCTTGCAATTCCTGTGAAAAAAATAACGCCGTAGATGAAGTAAGTAATTTCGTGACCCGTGAAATGAAGTTCCACATCAAAAAATGCTGGAATCATTAATAAGCTGATCAGAAAAACATAGACGTAATTACAGATTAGAAGCAGTCTTTTCTTTTCGTTCATATCGATCACGTGACCAGCATACAAAGCGCAACTTACTGCGGGAATTACCTCAGATAACCCGATAAGTCCGATAGAAAAAGGATCTTTAGTTAATTGATACACCCACCATCCGAGTAAAGTAGCGAGCATTCTGAAAGCTAAAACAATAAAAAATCTCCCTGTAAGAAGATTTCTGAATTCTACATTTTGTAATGTTTTGAGCGGTAATAAAGAAATCATTCCACAAAAATAGCCCTAAATATTCATTTAAGGCCATCGATATTTTCGGTTTTCAAAAGATAAATAAAATACCTTCTGAAAGATAACGTCTATTTTAGTCAGCTCTCAAAGAACCTACTACAATGGCAGCAGCAGCGGCAGCTCCAATTACAACAGCACCTCCCGCAACTCTTGCTTTTGATCTGTCTTTTACAGCAGCAACGTTAGATTTAGGGATGATTACTTCTGTACTGTCTTTTTTTCCTGCTGTACCAATGATGTTGTCTCCATCGATGTTACGGAATAAGAATTTCTGTTTTTTAGTTCCGTCTTTGTGAGTAACGATGTAGATTTTACCAGCTTCAAGGTTAGAGTAATTGTTTTGTGCAATATCTTCGCTGTACTTTGTAGTTGCACAAGATGAGATTACAAATAAAGACGTTAATAATGATGATTTTAAAAGTACAGATGCTTTCATTATAATTTTTTAGTTTTCCAAATTTATAATTTTTTTTGAATATACGTTTTCATTAAAGGGGAAAATCTTAAATTTTTTGTAATATTAAAGTAGAAAATGAAGAAATTTTATATTTGAAAGATTATTTTTTGCTCATTAATTTAAACCAGTTCCAAATGCTGTTGCTACATCTTCAATGTCGTCAGTAGCATTTTTTATGCCGATAACAATTACTGAAGCGGCAGCAATTCCTCCGGCCGTGGCAACTACTGCAATTGCAGTTTTATCTTTTCTTATTTCCGTAATATTGTTTTTTGAAATAGAAATTCTTTCTTTTTTTCTGGTTCCGATAATGCTGTCTTTAGAAATCGAACTTATCGTCATTGGAGTTTTGCTTCCGTCCGTCTGATGAAAAGTATATTTATTTCCAGCCTTTATATTTTTATAATTGTCAGGATTTTTTGTAGCACTATATTTTAGCGAGCTACAAGATGTAAATGAAATAACAACTAAAAGGAACAAGATTCTTTTCATAAAATGTGATTGTTATAGTATCTTATTTTTTATAAATTTTCAATAAATCTGCTATTTTTCTATCATTTGCCAATCTTGGGATTTTATTTTGTCCACCTAATTTTCCTTGTGATTTTGAATATTCCTGAAAAGCATTTTTCTGAAGCTTAGAAATATGAAGCTTCTGCAAAATATTTCCTGAAATCAAATCATCATAATAAGTGTTGCGCTTTCTCAACTGATTATCCAGTTCATTTTTAAATACATCTAAATTTTCAGGTTCTTTTTCAAACTCAATAAACCATTCGTGATAAGGTAAACCTTCTTCCGGATTTACTTCCGGAGCCAAATGAAATTCTGTAATCTGTGCAGGAAATTTTTCTACTGTGCCTTTTATCGCTTCTTCCACTTCAAAAGCAATAACGTGTTCGCCAAAAGCAGAGGTGAAATGTTTCGTTCTTCCGCTTACCAGAATTCTGTGTGGATTTTTATCAATAAACCTCACAACATCGCCAATGGAATACGCCCACAAGCCGGAGTTGGTTGTTAAAATTAAAGCATAATCTTTATTAAGCTCAATATCTTTTAATGTTAATCTTTGAGCATTGGGTTTTCCGTATTGTTCTAAAGGAATGAATTCGTAAAAAATTCCGTGATTGGTTAAAAGCAATAAACCTTCTTTGGAGTAATCATCCTGAAATGCAAAAAATCCTTCCGAAGCCGGGAATGTCTGTACAATATCTACTTTTCCGCCTAAAAGTTCTTCCATTTTCTCGCGGTAAGGTTCGTAATTTACACCACCTGTAACGATGAGTTGAAGATTTGGGAAGATCTGCTTGATTTTTTTTCCGTTTTTCTCAATCAATTTTTCAAAATACATAATCAACCAAGGCGGAATTCCCGAAATCAAGGTCATGTTTTCTTTCTCGGTTTCCTCAACGATTTTATCTACTTTGGCTTCCCAGTCTTCCATCATATTGGTTTCCCAACTTGGTAGACGGTTTTTCTGAAGATAATTGGGGATGTGATGCGCTACAATTCCTGAAAGTCTGCCGGTTTTTACGCCAAAAACTTCTTCCAATTCCGGACTTCCTTGTAAGAAAATCATTTTTCCACCTACGAAATCAGCATTGTTTTTCTTGGCAATATAATGGAAAAGCGCACTCTGAGCTCCTTTCACCTGAAAAGGCATTCCTTCTTTAGAAATCGGAATGTATTTTGAGCCGGAAGTTGTACCGGAAGTTTTGGCAAAATATTCGGGAGTTTCTATCCACAGAATATCTTTTTGTCCGCGTTTTACTTTTTCGATGTAAGGTTTCAGATCTTCATAATCTGCAACGGGAACTTTTTCCTGAAAATCTTTTACAGATTTAATGTTTTCAAAATCATATGTTCTTCCAAAAAGAGTTTTCTTAGCCGTGTTTAGAAGAGAAAGCAATAATTCTTCCTGATTCTTTTCCGCATTTTTCTTGAATTCCTCTGCTTTTTGAACATGTTTTTTTGCCCAAATCAACGCTGCATTTTTCTTTAGAAAGTTTAACATGGTTCAAATTTATAAATAAGTATAGAATTCAAAGAATATTTTAAAATTTAAAAATAAAAAAACCGATGGTCTAGGCATCGGCTTATTGAAAATTTGATTATGAATAGCAGCTATCTGCCTTTTTTATTTGTTAACTTTATATCTCTTATCCGGAGTTCCGTCTTTTTTTAGTTTCTGATTTTCTTTGTATCGTTTATCGGGAGTACCGTCTTTTTTCAACTTTTGTGCTGGTTTTGCTGCTTTAGTTTCAACAGCTTTTACGGGTTTTACAGCTTTTGTAGTTGCGGTTTTAGTTGCAGGAGCAACTTGTTGAGCGCTTGCAAATCCTAATCCTAAGATGATAGACATTGCAGTAAGAAATTTTTTCATTTGATTGATTGTTTTTTGTTTAAGTAAAGTTATATAAAATCTCAAAATGAAAATCAAATTTGACAGATTTAATTAAATTTTAATTTTTCACAATCATTTTAATATTGGCTAGATTGTTATTCTTGCTATCGTTCACTTGTACCATATAAGTACCTCTTATAAGTTTTTCTTTTAAATAGATGTTTTGTGACTTGTTTTTTTCTAATATTTGAGAGTGTATAAATTTTCCAGTCATGTCATAGAGCTTAAGAGTGCAGGTTTCTTTTTCCAATATATTGCCTTTTAATGAAAAATTACCATTATTAGGGTTGTTGTAAAGTATCAGTTTCTCAGATTTATTATTCTCGGAGGTGGAAAGATTGGTAAGATCAAATTTTGCAACAAAAGCGACATTCTTCTTTTGGTTGTTAGGGTCTATGATTTGTGGTTGCCAACTGTTTGGAGTTGAATAACCCGTGGTTGCAAGTGTTTCTCCATATAAATATAAAGATGAATTATTAACAGCGATGTTTATAGGAAGATTATAGCCAAGACTTGAATCTCCATAATAAGAAGCCCAGATTCTTTGTCCGTTACTATTGAATTTTACAAAAAATTGATTGGTAGCCAAATTTGTATTTAATGTTGGTGATGATTTGTAGGTTTCTGGTGTTGCCAGATTATTTCCAAGTCCGTATGTCCAGCCAGTAATATAAATGTCATTTCCGTTTAAAGCGAGCGGTTGCATACAAGAGTAGGACTGGTCTAAACCAGTGCCCCCAAAATAAGTACTCCAGATGCGTTCTCCGGAATAATTAAATTTACTAAGAAATAAATCATAGCTTCCAGCATTCGTTGTTTGGTGTGTTCCCTGAGTTCCAAAGTAGCCTTGTGTAGCGGTATTCGATTGTGCATCTCCCATTACATAAATTCCGGTTTCGTTAACGTCTATGCTGCTAATTCTGCTGGATCCGTCAGAATGCCCATAATAAGTGCCCCAAAGTCTTGTACCGTTTTCTGCATTGAATTTTTGAAGGTTAAAATTGGCAGGAACCGATTGGAATGCATTTGCAGATGCAATGTTGTATTGATTACCTGTTGATTCTTGTCCTCCTACAATATATAGTGAATTGTTATAATATTTTAAGTTATAAATTTGGCTAGGGAAATAAGTACCCCAGATTTTCTCACCATTGGAGTTTAGTTTTACAATGTATCCGTTAAGAATTTCAGTTGTTTGATTGTATAAGAGTTGATAAGTGTCTTGAAATGTACCCTGAGTTGCAATGTTTTGTTTAATATCACTGGAGCCTGCAAGATAAATATTTCCCGATTCGTCTTCAGCAATACTTATGTTAGTCAAAAGACCATAAATATAAGTTTGATTACCTACAGGTAGATAAGTTGCCCAAAGCAAAGTGCCATTTGGGGAATGTTTGGCTAAAACTGTACCTAATTGTGGATGATTGGAATTTTGCAGCCAGGCATTTTGTGTCGGTGCAATGGGGAAATTATTTATAAATGCAGCATATTCATAATAGTAATTATTGTTATGGTCAATATATTTTAGTTTTTTCTTATAGCCGTCATTGTCTAATAAATAATTGTAATATTCATAAGCTTGTACATTACCAGACGGATTTATTTTTGCTGCAACAGTATTGGTTGTACTCATTATTGATGGGTTTATCTTAAAACCCTGACCACCATTTCCAACTCTGAACTGGTCATAATAAGAAGAAGGATAGTTGTTGGGATATCCCATTGCTGTACCGGTAAGGTGGATGTTATTCTGGCTGTCAAATAGCATTGTTTTCGTTGCACTTTCTGTCCAGGATGTAGCTCCTACAGGACCTATATATGTTCCCCAAGTTCTTGAGTATTCAAAACTTTGAGCATTAAGTGGGATAAATGCAATAATATTGAGAAAAAAGAATAAAATTTTTGACATATGTGATATTATTTTGTGAGTTTAATTGTAAAAGTATAAAAAATATTGAATATTTCCCCAGTTATTGATGTGGTTTTGTTTGTGGTTTTTCTTTTTAGAATAAATTTTAGTTATGTTTTAAGGCATTTATTTTGTGAATATTATATTAAAATAAAGCCCGCCTCCAAATTTGGAAACGGGCAACATATGAATGAATAGTTATTTGTATTATCTTGTACAGTTGGCTCTCCATGTTTTGCCATCTGCGGTATAAAGCATCTTAAGTTCGTTATTGTCAATTCTTACATAAACTAAAGCGTTAGAATTCACCATAACTAAAGTATTATCACCTTGTTTTTGAAATTCTAATCCGTTAAGGTCAGGAATTCCGTTAGAAAATCTAAAGTTGTATTTAGTTCCGCTTGCAATTTTCGTTACGAAAACTTCGCCGTTATCGGTTGCAATGTCATTGTCGTTATCTTTATAGGAAATACTCCCTTTATAAGTTCCTGCGAAAAAATCGTTGTCTGCCGGATCGTCATCATTACTACACGAGGAAATCGACATGAAGGTAAACAGAAGCATTAAAGCGCCCAGAATTTTGAATGCATTTTTCATAATATTTTATTTTTTGGTTTATGTTGTTTAAATTTTCAAAGATTATGCCGTGAGCAAAATGATTAAAAACTTTAACTTTTTTTAAACTTTATAAGGAAAATATTATGAAATAGGAGTTTTTTGCTTTTTTAAGATAATTTATTTTTTAACAGACATTTTGAAATTTCTAATTAAATTACCTGATTGTGAAGTAATATTTACCATGTAATTTCCTGTAGTAAGCTTATTTTCAAGAGAAAAATGATGTTCACCATTGGCTGTTTTGCCGAGGTCTTCTCTGTGTATCAGCTTCCCAGAAAGATCAAAAATGATTAGTTTATATTCTTCTTTTTTAAATAAGTCGCCACTTATTGTAAAATTACCGTTGTTCGGATTGTTGTATAGTTTTATTTCAGAAATCTTTGTTAATTCTTGAGTGTCCAAATTCTTAACATCAAATTTTGCTAAGAAAGTCACATTCTTTTCAGCCACTGCAGACGGATTGGGATCTACATATTGAGGTTGCCAACTTCCCGGAGTTGAAAATCCTGTGGTAGAAGTGGTTTCGCCATAAAGATAAAGAGAGTTGTTGTTTATAGCGATATTAATAGGCTCGTTCCCGCTTTGGCTGGTCCCACCGTAGTAAGATGACCATTGTAAAATTCCGTCTGAATTGAATTTTGAAAAAAAGCGGTTGGTTGATGTGTTTAGGTTTTGTCCGGGATTTTGTTGATAGACATTTGGGGTAGCAATATTGTTGCTGACTCCCCAAATAAGACCACAAACGTAAATATTATCGCCCGAAACTGCGAGAGGCTGTTGAGATGACTGGGCAATTTCTCTGCCGTTGCCACCTACATAAGTACTCCAAAGTCTTTCACCGGAATGACTGAATTTTGTTAAGAAAAGATCACCAGCGCCTGATAATTGTGGTTGATGACTTCCGGCTGTTCCATAATAATTAGGGCTGTTCGTGTTGCTGTTGTTGCTGAAAGATTCATCTCCTAATATGTAAATACCGCTTTCATTTACTTCAAATTTTCTGATAGAGCTAGATCCTGTAATAGGATAACCATAATAAGTTCCCCATTCTCTGGTGCCATTATTGGCATTCATTTTTAAAAGGGCAAAATGAGATTTTGTAGTCTGGAAAGCATTCGGTGTTGTTAATGAAATTTGATTTGATGAAGGTTCCTGGCCAATGCCAATATATAAAGCATTGTTATGATAATGAATAATTGAAGCGTAACCCGGATAATAAGTTCCCCATATTCTTTGCCCGTTTGGATCTAATTTTACTAAAAACCCGTTTGGATAAGGACTTCCGTTGACTGTAATGTCTTGGTAGTTTTCTTGAAAAACACCGGGTGTACCCACATCTTGTGCGCTGTATGTAGTTCCCGAAATATATACATTTCCTGAAGGATCGGTTATTACTCTTCCTAATGAAGGCATATAAGTTGACCACATTAAATTATCGTTGGCATCGTATTTGGCTAAAAGGTACTGAGAATTTGTGGTCATCCAAGCTCCTGCGCTTATTGTAATTGGTGGAGTATTTGAATTATGCTGATATTGAAAATATTTATTGTTTTGTTGATCAATAAACATCAATTCTTTAGTGTAGCTTCCGGGAAGACCGTAATGAAATTGATTATATTCATATGAAAGCATGTTTCCCGAACTGTTAAATTTTGAAGTGACATTTGTATTAGAATAGTTGTTGCCAAGATAGAAATTTTGACCACCTCCCATACTGAATTGTTGATAATACGATGTGCCGTAGCTTGCGATAGGAACAACTAAACCTTTAGTATAAATATTGTTTTGAGAGTCAAAAAATAGTTGCTTGCCTTGAAATGTTGCAGACCATGATCTTCCACCGACAGGTCCAAAATAAGTTCCCCAGGTTCTTTGGAATTCAAAATTGCTTTGTGCGTTTCCTGAAAAATAGGCAAGGAGGAGCCCAATAAAGGATAGTTTTTTTAGCATATTATTAGTTTTTAAAATTTGATGGATGTAAATTTATAAAATAATAGTCATATCGATGGGAAATATTTTATGTAAATGTTAAATTGTTGTTTTTAATTTAAATGAAATGTTTTTCATTTTGTGTATCTTTGTTAGGCAAGATTAACGATTTCGGAAAACCCCGAAATCGATTTTGTCGTTTATACCTACATTATTTATGCAGTTAAAAAATATCAGCGAAAAATTCCTTCCCGATTTGCTTAAAAATGAATTTGGAAAAGAAATTTTCTCACAAATTGATACTCAGCCGCATCTTTCTGTAAGAGGAAGTGCAGGTTCTTCAGCTTCGGTTTTTGCAGCCGAGCTCTTTCTTACTCACAAAAAAACGGTTCTTTTTCTTTCAGATGACAAAGAGGAAGCATTATACATTAACAGTGAAATGGAAGATTTGCTTGGAAAAGAAAGTGTACTTTATTTTCCGGCAACTCATATGGAGCCTTATCAGGTCGAGAAAACTCAGAATGCCAATTTGGTATTGAGAACTGAGGTTTTAAATAAAATAAATTCAGAAAAATCTCCAAAAGTTATTGTGGCTTATATAGGAGCTTTGTCTGAAAAAGTTTTGAAGAAAGAAGATTTTAAAGCGATTTCTCATAACATTAAAACAGGAGATCAACTCGATTTTGATTTTGTGGATGAATTACTGAATCATTATCAGTTTCAGCAAACAGATTTTGTTTCTGAGCCGGGAGAATTTTCCGTTCGTGGTGGAATTGTCGATGTATTTTCTTACTCCAATGAAAAGCCTTATCGTATTACTTTCTTCGGAAATGAAGTCGAGAATATTAAAACTTTCGATATAGAAACCCAACTTTCTATTGATAAAGTAGAAGGTTTTCAGTTGGTTTCTAATATGAATTTTTCGGTTTCGGGAACAAGAGTTTCTTTTCTTGAAATTTTGCCTAAAGAAAGTTTTGTTATTTCTAAAAACGGAATTGTTGGTCTTCAAAAACTTAGGACGTTTTACGAAAAATCTTTGGTTAAGTATGAAGATTTAAATAAAGATATTGCACACCGTACTCCACAGGAGCTTTTTATCTCTGATGAAGAGTTTTTATTTGATTATAAAAAATTTAAAACCGTTGATTTTAGCAGTGTTGGAATTGAAAGCATAAAATCTCAAGAAATAAAGATTAATCAAACAGCCCAACCTTCGTTTCACAAAAATTTTCAGTTATTGATTGAAGATTTGCAGGAGAAAAAGGAAGAAGGTTTTGATATCTGGATCTCTTTTTCTACAGAAAAACAAAAAGAAAGATTGGTGTCTATTTTTGATGAACTTGGTCATCAGCTGGCTTTTAAAAGTTTTAAATCTGAACTTCATGAAGGTTTTGTAGATCCCGATCACAAAATTCTGGTCTACACAGATCATCAGATTTTTGACCGTTACCAAAGATATAAAGCGAAAAATACATTTGCTAAATCTGAGCAATTAACGCTGAAAGATTTAATGTCGCTGAAAGTTGGAGATTTTATTGCCCACATCGATCATGGGATCGGGAAATTCATGGGATTGGTAAAGGTCAATAATGATGGTAAAATTCAGGAGTGTTTTAAACTGACTTATAAAAATGGAGACTTATTATATGTAAGCATCCATTCACTTCACAAAATTTCGAAATACAACGGTCCGGATGGAAAAGAGATTGTTCTAAGCAAGCTTGGTTCTCCTGCCTGGAAATCATTAAAACAAAAAACAAAAGCGAGAGTTAAGCAAATTGCTTTCGATTTGATTAAATTATATGCGGAAAGAAAAACCGCAAAAGGATTCCAATATTCGCCAGATTCTTATCTTCAAAATGAGTTGGAGGCAAGTTTTGCTTATGAAGATACGCCGGATCAGGAAAAAGCGACTCTTGATGTTAAAAAAGATATGGAAGATGAAGGAGTGATGGATCGTTTGATTTGTGGTGACGTTGGTTTCGGTAAAACAGAAGTTGCCATTCGTGCCGCTTTTAAAGCTGCTACAGATGGTAAACAAGTTGCAATTTTAGTTCCGACTACTATTCTGGCTTTTCAACATTACAGAAGTTTCAAAGAAAGGTTAAAAGATTTTCCGGTGACTATTTCTTACTTAAACCGTTTCAGAACAGCGAAACAAAAAAATGAAACTTTACAGGGATTGAACGATGGGAAAGTTGACATCGTTATCGGGACGCACCAGTTGGCTGCTGATAAAGTGAAATTTAAAAATTTAGGTTTATTAATTATTGATGAAGAGCATAAATTTGGAGTTTCTGTAAAAGATAAACTGAAAACGATGAAAACCAATGTTGATACCTTAACATTGACTGCAACACCGATTCCGAGAACTTTACAGTTTTCTTTGATGGCTGCACGAGATCTTTCGGTGATCAAAACACCGCCGCCAAACAGACAACCGGTTGATACAAATATTATTGGATTTAGCGAAGAAATTATTCGTGATGCGGTTTCTTATGAATTGCAACGTGACGGACAGGTTTATTTCATCAATAACAGAATCGAAAATCTGAAAGATATTGCAGGTTTGATCCAAAGATTGGTTCCTGATGCAAGAGTTATTACGGCTCACGGACAAATGGAAGGGAAGCAAATGGAACAGAACGTCCTGGATTTTATGGATGGAAAATATGATGTTTTGGTTGCAACCACGATTATTGAAAGTGGAGTAGATGTTCCGAATGCGAATACGATTTTCATTAATGATGCACAACGTTTTGGAATGGCAGATCTTCACCAAATGAGAGGAAGAGTGGGGCGAAGCAACAGAAAAGCATTTTGTTACCTGATTACGCCTCCGTTTGATATGATGACTTCCGATGCGAGAAAGCGTTTGGAAGCGATTGAACAGTTTTCAGATTTGGGAAGCGGTTTCCAGATTGCGATGAAAGATTTGGAAATTCGTGGAGCGGGAGATTTATTGGGTGGTGAACAAAGCGGGTTTATCAATGAAATGGGATTTGAAACCTATCAAAAAATGATGCAGGAAGCGCTTGAAGAATTGAAAGATGATGAAAATTTTGAAAATCTTTTTGAAAATGAAGAAGACAGGAATAAACTTTTCAAATCGGTAAAAGAAGTAAATATTGATACTGATTTGGAACTGATGCTTCCGGATTTTTATGTTTCAAGTACCGAAGAAAGATTGTTACTTTATCAGAAATTAGCCGAAATAGATAATGAAAAAGATCTGCAGAAATTTGAATCTGAACTGAAAGACCGTTTTGGAAATCTGCCAAGTGAAGCTGTTAACTTACTGAAAAGTGTTGCTCTTAAATGGTTAGCTGCCGAAATTGGTTTCGAAAAAATTGTAATGAAAAATGGAATTTTCTTAGGATATTTCCCAAGTAATCCGCAAGATAAGTTTTATCAGACCGATAAATTCAGACATATTATTTCTTATTTAACTCAAAACCCTGCGCAAGCTCAGTTGAAAGAGAAAGCAGGCAAAGACGGAAATAATCTGATGATGCGAAAAGATAAGGTGAAGAATGTAGATGAGGTGAATATTTTGCTGAAATCGATTTTAGGAATTTAATTAGCTATTTCCTTAATTTATAAAAGATCTAAAAGTTGTTTTAGGTCTTTTTTATTAATTTTTTAAAATAAATCCTTTGGTATTGAAAATAATTTATATTTTTGAGATTAATAATAAACAAAATATGATTAAAAATTTATTCAAAGGCTTATCGGTCTTACTTCTTGGCTTCATGTTTTCATGCGATAACACAACCTCAGATCCCATTAATAATACACTTAATAATCCCAATAATCCGGGAGGCAGTGGTGGAAGTACGCCCACAATTACAGGACCTCGAATTTTACACAAAATTGTTGCTAATAATGAAACTGCTGAAGAATTTGTAACGACTGGAAATATTTTGCAGAAAGCTATTTATAAAGAAGATAGTGGACCAAATTCGTTTTTAATAGGAAATGTAACATATACTTCGGGCAAAATTTCAAGAGTTAAAGTTGGACAGGAAGTCAATGGTGCTACTCCTGCAAATAATTTAGGATATGATTTTATTATCACTTATGATTCTAGTGGAAAAATTAGTTATACAACTTGTGTAGCTACTTTAGGTACTCTTACTACGTACAATAGTGAATATACCTATACATACGATGGCTCAGGAAAAATGACTAAAATCGTAGAAAAGAAGAAAAATGGAGTAGATTACACCCATTTCACCAATTATAGTTTGACAAATACAGGAGATAATATAACAAAAGTTGTCATGGAATCGGGGCTTACCAGTGATTCAGGCGTTCCTGATATGACTAGTGTATTGACTTCTACATTCAACTTTACGGCTTATGATAATAAGATTAATCCGTACACAACTTTGCCAAAAACATTTTTTGTAATGTGGAGTTTGTTGCATCCTCTCAATTTTTCATTATTGTCTAATAATAATCTGACTAATTATAATATTCAATATCAGTCAACACCAACAGTTAATGTTGGTTTAACGTATTTGTACGATTCTATGAATTATCCTACATCAGATCAAAGTCAAGTTAAGAAGTATGTTTATAAGGCTTTATAATGAGTTTTTTATTATTGTTTTTGCTAGAATATTAATTAAAATATGATTTTTATACAAAAAAAAATTATATTTGTGGAAAAATAAATAATCCCATTACATAATGAAAAGACTTTTCTATTTTATTTTGCTAATAGCAGGTTTTTCTTCAATACATTCTTGTAAAGATTTGACTGACGAAGAAGGGAATCCACTTTTGGATTTGAATGACAATACTGGTTTGAATGGTCCAAGAGCTTTATCGAGAGAGGTAACAGATTTTGGCTTAATCGCACAGTATCAGTACAATGGCTTGCTTCTTTCTAACGTTATTACAGAAAAAGCTTCTTTAACGAATATAGAATGGAGTGGTGACAAAATCAGTAAAATCACATTTAACGGTTTTCTGGATTTAGATAGTGATGGTACAATAGATACAGACAGTGTTTCTTATACTCAACAATATACTTACGGTAATTTGGGTAAATTAACATTGATTTCTGAAAACAGAACGATATTTAGAAGAGCTGCTCCTGTGCCTCCGTCTACAACACCTGGTCCTTATGCAGTTTTTGCAAAAACAAAATCGATGTATAATTTAACGTATAGTTCTACAACATCAAAATTAGCTTCTATTGTAATGAAGAAAGGTAATGATGTTACTCCTTTTGTTTATACAGATTATACTAAAGCTGCTTACAGCTATTTAGGAGATAATGTTTCTTCGGTAACTAAAGAAGTAGGGAAGTTGACAGGAACTGTTTTTGAACCTGCTGTACAAAACTATAAGTTTGATTTTAGCAGTTACGATTCTCAGATTAGTGGATATACTTTATTGCCATTCGAATATAAAGTTTCAGTACTTATTTCTACAGATATTAATGACGACAGAAGTTTAATGTTGTCTCCAAACAGTCCTAAAAGAGCTGCTGTGACAGATATGACGCAGCCGGTTCCTACACCAATTGTGGTTTCTACCAATTATAGATATGATCCACAGACTTATATGACTCAAGGATTTGGAATCAATTATTTCTACAAACCTTTGTAATTAATAAAATTTTAAAAAATATTTAAGCTCAATCCTTTTTAGGGTTGAGTTTTTTATTTTAGAACTCTTAATTTTGCAAAAAATTTCTCATGAAATATTTAATTGTCGGTCTTGGAAATAAAGGCCCGGAATACGAAAACACACGTCATAATATAGGTTTTAAAGTTGCTGAAAAAATTGCCGAAACTTTAGAAGCGTCATTCAATACGACCAATTTTGGTTGGATGGCAGAAGGGAAATATAAAGGAAGAAAAGTATTGGTTTTAAAACCAGATACCTATATGAATCTTTCCGGAAACGCTGTAAAATACTGGATGCAGAAAGAAAATATTCCTTTAGAAAATGTAATGATTGTTACCGATGATCTGGCTTTACCTTTCGGAACATTAAGAATGAAAATGAAAGGTTCTGATGCAGGTCATAATGGTCTTAAAAACATTCAGGAGGTATTGCAGACTCAGAATTATGCAAGACTTCGTTTCGGTATTTCTGCCGAATTTTCTGAAGGAAGACAGGTGGATTATGTTTTAGGAACGTGGAATGAAGAAGAACGTGAAAAACTTCCCGAAAGAATAGAAAAGTTTTCAAAAGCTTGTCTGTCTTTTGTTTTTGCAGGAATTAATAATACAATGTCTGCTTTTAACGGAAAATAAAAAATAAATTCGGGCGGAAGCAAAGCTTCCGCCCGAATTATTAATGAAAATGAATGTTTTATTATAACCAAGTTACAACGCCAGTTTCAACGTCATAGTTAGCTCCGACTATTTTAATTTTACCATCGTCTTCAAGTCTTTTTAAAGTAGAACTTTGCTTACGGATCTCGTCAATCGCATTTTTTACATTGTGCTGATTCAGTCTTTCAAGAAGATCTGCATTGGCAGAAGAACGCTCTTCACCATCTTGGATAATTGTATTAATGATTGGGTCGAAATGACCGATTAAATGGTTCAGGTTATCCATTCCCATTCCTTCGATTTTAGCAGCATCAAGTCCACCTTTTAAAGCTCCGCATTTTGTGTGTCCTAAAACAACAACAAGTTTAGAACCCGCTACGTTACAGCCAAATTCCATGGATCCTAAAATATCCTGATTAACAAAGTTACCTGCTATTCTGATACTGAAAACATCACCTAGTCCTTGGTCAAAGATTAATTCTGCAGAAGTACGGCTGTCGATACAGCTTAAAACCACTGCAAAAGGCCACTGTCCTTCACGTGTAGCATTTACTTGCTCCAAAAGATCTCTGTTTGCCTTTAAGTTATTGACGAATCTTTGGTTTCCTTCCTTTAAAAAGTTTAATGCTTTTTCAGGAGTAATCGTAGACTGAGTTTCTGATGTATGTGCTTTCATATGTTTTTTTTATTTTTTGAATTATTATTAAAATTAAAGTTAAAGAAAATATTTGTGATGAGCTTACATTGCTCTTCTGTGGGTAATGACGATGTGAGAGTCTTCATCGGTTTCGTAGTCTCTGTACGAAGTTTTGAAGCCTAATAGTTCCACATTAATGTCTTCTTCTTTCGCTCTGATGTTGGCAAAATCCTGAATCATTTCCAGTACATCTGTTGCGATATATGATGTTCCTCTCGCATCAATCGTTACCGTAGAGTTTGATTTAATGTTTTTTAATGTCTTTTTAATAGCAGCTTTATTCAGGAAAGATACCTCTTCTGCCAATTTTATCGTAATACCGTCTGCATCGCTTAGTTTTTCTCGGCTTAAATAATAAGCACGTTTCATATTTCCTTGCAAAATATAGAAAACCGAGATTGCTAAACCAATTCCTACTCCTTTCAGCAAATCTGTTGCTACAATAGCAACTACAGTCGCTACAAACGGGATAAACTGGAACTTTCCTAAATGCCAGAAATGTTTGAATGTAGCTGGTTTTGCCAATTTATATCCTACCAAAAGTAAAACTGCTGCAAGAGTAGATAAAGGAATCAAATTTAAAATAAAAGGAATAGTCAATACACAAACCAATAGTAAAACTCCGTGAATCATTGCTGAAACCTTCGAAGTTGCTCCCGCATTAGCATTTGCTGAGCTTCTTACTACTACTGATGTCATTGGCAATCCACCGATAAATGAACTGATAAGGTTTCCGATTCCCTGAGCTTTTAGTTCTAAATTGGTGTCGGTAATTCTTCTCTGAACATCTAATCGGTCTGAAGCTTCAATACAAAGCAGCGTTTCAATTGATGCTACAATAGCGATTGTTGCTCCTACAATCCATACTTTAGGATTTGTAAAACCGTTAAAATCGGGTAGTATTACCAGGTTTTTAAAATCATCAAGACTTTGAGGAACAGGTAAAGAAACCAAATGCTCTGTACCGATTGCTAAAGAACTTCCCGACATTTTAAATGCTTCGTTAAGTAAAATTCCAACAGCTACGGCAACTAATGCGCCCGGTAACATTTTCATTCTTTTTAAAGCAGGAATTTGATCCCAAGCTAAAAGTAATCCTACAGAAACCAGCGTAACAATAACCGCTCCCGGATGTATTGCACCCATTAATTCACTGAAATAGTTGAAATTGATTCCGTTGGAAAATAATGTTTCATTTCCTTCATAATCGTTATCAAAACCTAATGCATGCGGAATTTGCTTGATAATGATAATAATTCCGATGGCAGCAAGCATTCCCTCAATCACATTATTTGGAAAATAATTGGAAATACTACCTGCTCTGATGAAGCCTAAAACTAACTGTATAAGACCAGCGATAATACCGGCGCAAAGGAATAGTTCGAAAGCTCCAAGATCTGTAATTGCAGTTAAAACGATTGCAGTAAGACCTGCAGCAGGTCCTGAAACCGAAATATTTGAATTGCTGAGTGCTCCAACGACTAAACCTCCTACAATACCTGCAATAATACCAGATAATGGCGGTGCGCCAGATGCTAAAGCAATCCCTAAACATAGAGGAAGAGCTACTAAAAATACAACGAGGCCTGAAGGGAAATTCTCCTTAATTCCTCCAAATAATGAATTTGATTTTTTCATGACAGCGAAAAATACTTAGTGTAACCGATTCATCTTAATTAAATAAAATATTTAACCAAAATCATCAGCGATAAAATTGAAATTAATTTAAAAAGGGCATCTATTCAACATCAAATCTGATATGAATATTTGCTAATGTATTTCAACTAAGCTTCGGGAGGTGGAGAAAATATGGTAAGAAATGGTGAAAGATGAAAGGAATCATCAATCAGCACAAAAGATCTGCGCTCGAGATCAGGCTCGAAAAACTTTAGAAAATCATGTACGTTTAAAGTCTTTGGTAAAGTCTTTTCGTAAACCGTAAATGATGAATAATGAGAGTGTGTTTCTTCTTCGTTTAAAATTACATTCGTTCTCTGTATTTCCCAACCGAAAACCGCAGCGATGCTCGGCAAGGCTGTGAAGTTTAGGATAAACAGTAATGTAATAATACTCCAGAATTTCATTCACTCAATTTTTTAAAGAAAGATTATTTCGTCTTTCTGCTCATAACCCAATCTGAGCTTGTAAGATTATAAATCTTCTGAATGTCTTTTAAGATTTCCTCAAAATCAATTTCAAGATCGATAATTTTACCTGTTCTTAGGTCAAAAACCCAGCCGTGAACAATAGGATATTCTTCTAAAATATACCTTTCCTGTACACAGGCCATTTTAATTACGTTAATACACTGCTCTTGAACATTCAGTTCTACAAGCCTGTCATAACGTTTACTCTCATCTTCGATAGAATCTAGTTCTGCTTGGTGCAATCTGTAAACATCACGAATATTTCTCAGCCAAGGATTTAAAAGTCCTAAATCTTGAGGGGTCATCGCTGCTTTTACGCCACCGCAGTTGTAATGTCCGCAAATGATAATGTGTTTTACCTTCAAGTGCTCTACGGCATACTGTATAACAGCTGTGGAGCTCATATCTAATGTATTTACAACATTTGCAATATTTCTGTGGACAAAAACTTCTCCCGGTTTTGCTCCCATGAGTTCTTCTGCGGTTGCTCTGCTGTCTGAACATCCTATGTAAAGATATTCAGGATTCTGAGTTTTTGCAAGATCCTCAAAGAAGTGGGGATTGTCTGCTACTTTAGATTCTACCCATTTTCTGTTGTTCTCAAAAATAACTTCGTACGAATTCTTCATTAATTAAATTTTAAAGATTATAATTATTTATTTCGTTTAAATTATTTTCAAATTCAATAGACTGAATCAATAATTATGCAAAAATATTAATTTTGTAGAATTATCTACCATTTTTAACAAAGTTTAATATACTTAAAAATATGATAAAATTCAGGTTTAAACCTTGTTGTTGATGTAATCGTCTGTCGCTTTTTCGTTTGGATAAATCTTTGCAGGATTACCAGAAACCACCGAATTGTCTGGAACATCAAAATTTACAAACGCATTCGGAGCTATCAAAACATTTTTACCGATATTTATTTTTCCTACAATCACGGCATTCGGACCAATCCAAACCTCATCGCCAATAACGGGATAACCTTCGTTTTTCCCTCTGTTTTGCTGTCCGATGGTTACACCTTGAGCAATATTGCAGTTTTTCCCTATTATCGTTTTCGGATTAATCACTAAGCTTCCCCAATGTCCGAGATAAAAACCTTCTCCAATCTGAGTTTCAGGATAAATCTGAAAACCATATTTAATTTGGAAATGCCTTAAAACAATTCTCCAATAAAGTCCTAAAACAGGGGTCTTACTATACTTTTGAGTTTTTCTTAAAACATAAATAAAATGCAAATTGGGATTGACGCATTTTGCCAAAATTTTGAAAGCAGAAAGCCATTTTCCGCTTTCCCGGTAGAAATCTTTCTGTATAGTAGAGTAGTCTGCCATGTAACAAATTTAAAAAATCTAAATGGTCTTAAAGCCAAAATAAATAAAAATTAATCTACATTCCGTCAAGAATAGAAACGATTTTCTGCACAGAGTTTTCAAGTTTAAAAGGCATTTCGTAATCTTTTAGCTTATCGGTATATTTTTCAAAATCCTGAGAATCCAACAATGCTTTTTTCATTCCGGAATAAATGCCTTCTTCAGAATTTTCAACAATTAAGCCTAATTCTCCATCATTCAGCATTTCTCTAACACCGGAAACTTCTGTCGCAATAATTTTCTTTTTTAAAGTAATTGCCTCAAACAAAACAGTTGGGAAACCTTCATATCTTGAACTTAAAATAAAAAAATCTGCTTTGTTGAAATACGGATAAGGATTATCTGTAAAACCCAACATCGTTGCAGTTTGATCAACATTCAGTTCAGTTTTAAGCTTTTTGATATTTTCAAAATCATACCCGTCGCCAACAATTAGAATTTTATGTTTAAAACCTTCATCCAAAAGTTTTTTGTGTACTCTCAGAAGTCTGTCAAAACCTTTTTGCGGAAATACGGTTCCTACAGAAATAAAGGTTGGGACTTTCTGATCAAACTCATAATTAATGACGTTTTGCTCTGCTTTAGATACAATTTCTTCAGTGTCTAAAGGATTGTAGATTTTAACGATTTTCTGTTTCTGGGTTTCGTTTTCCGCTAATTCAAGAAAAAGTTTTTCTATTTTTTCTGAAATGACCATGATTTTATCAAAACCGAAGAATTTTTTAATCTCAGTTTCGGTGTACTCTTTCACCTGGGAAAGATCATTATGAATCCAGACTATTTTTTTTGAAGACTGAAGTGGAGAATTAAGAACTTCATCCCGCATTCCATGAATCGCTGCAAACTCGATGTCATATTTTTTCCCTTTTAATTTTCCATTATAAAGAAGGGAAGGGAACTTTTTCAATGCAGTCTGATAAATAACCCTCATTGCCTTTTTCGGAATATCCTGAATTCTGTTGGTAGTGATCATCTCTCCTTTATTCAGGTAAATGATATTAATCCAATCAGGAACTTCACTCAGATATTTCCCGGAATATAAATTTAAAAGTAAATCGATCTCATATTGATTTTGCGGAAGGTTTTTCAGAAAAGTAACCAATACTTTTTCTGCACCACCATGACGAAGTGAACCAATACGGATAAGGATTTTCTTTTTTTGAGGCATTTATTTTAATTTATATTCTTTTGATCAATTTATCTTTTACTAATTTATAAAAAGCTAAATCAGTTAATAACCTGTATGCAACGAAAGGAATAATAATCTTTTTTTTCTGTCGTATATTTTGGTTTTTTGTATATCGGTTGATGAGTTTCTTTTTAGGTTTTTGCTGAAAAAGAATATTATTTATTCCGTATAAAAAAGAACTCCATTTTCTGTTGTCATACGAAGTAGATGAAGGATTGTAATGGTTTTGATGCAAGACAATTACATCGTCAACAAACTTTATTTTGAGAGTATTTTTTACTCTTCTTACAAATTCATTATCATCATAGGCGATTCCCAGTGCTAATAATTCGTCAAAACCTTGTAGTTTGTCTAAATCTGTTTTGGTTAAAGCAACGCAGAAATGATAAGCATGAGGTTTGTGCACAGAATGGTTGTACCAAATATTTCCGGCTACTGTGGAATTCTGTAAACTTGGATTGGCAATACAGTTGTGAATTATATTTTCAGGATAATTGATCTTATGGCTGTCTGTAGTTTGTTTATCTAAAGCGAAACAGCCAAAACTTAAGTAATCATTTTCAATGAGATTTTTTGATGTAAACTCAATGACGTTATCAAAATGATAACATTCAGGATTCTGAATAATAATTTTATCTCCTTTTGCATGACGAAAACCTTCGTTGAAAGGAATGCAGGAGTTTTGATACCATTTACCTTCCTTTTCTAAACGAATTACCTTTAAGAATGGGAACTCATGTATCAAATCTTCAATCCGCTCTCCTTCATTACTACCGTCATCTACAGCAATAAACTCCATGTTTTCTGAGTATTCGAACCGGGCAATACTTAATAAAGTTTTGCGGAAAAGTTCTTTTCGGTTGTAATATGCTGTAATAATTGAAATCATACAGATCGTTTATTGAGAATTGAATTGATGATTTTATTCCATTGAATAAGTGCTTCGTTTTTACGCCAGTTGAAAGATTCCTGAAAAGAAGATTGATTGAGTTCGTTTAATAAATCTTGCCTATTGATAAGGTTTTGCAGGTTTTCTTGAAATTTCTTTTCATTATTCATTGGGATTAAAAAACCGTTATTTTGATTAATAATATCAGACGGACCGTAATTACAGTCGTAAGAAATAAGAGTATTGCCACAAAATATTGCTTCTAAAAGTACCATTCCAAACGCTTCATTTATACTTGTAAACAGAAAAATTTTACTTTTTAAAAGTTCATTTTTGATTTCGTTAATTGGCAATCGACCTGTAAAAATAACTTTTGATTCTAACTTTTTTTCTTCAACTAGTTTTTTTAAGTTCTCCATTTCAGAGCCTTCACCGATTATTTTAAGGTGAAAATCTTTTAAATCTATTTCAGAAATTATATTAATGATTGCACCCACATTTTTTTCTTGATCCAACCGTCCTACATAGATTAGTTGGCTTTCTTTGCTTTTAAAGTCAATATTTTTAATGCTTTCAAAAGGTTCGCCTATAATATTCGGAATTAAATAGACATTCGGATTAAATGTTTTGTAATAATTAGACGAAGCTTTGTTAATGCAAACAATTCCGGCTAAGTTTTTATATTTTGGGCGTAAAAAATCGCCCCAGATTTTCCCTCCAACTTCGTAGTTGGAATGTTCCCAGGCTAATGTTTTTTTTGCAATTTCTTTATTTACTGCAATTTGAGAAGACAATTTGTACCAAGAAGAAATAATTACATCATAATTTTGATGATTTTTTTTGAGCCATTTGTTCAAGATGTCCCACTGTCCGAAATCATAAACGTATTTTTTCAGATTAAATCGGTATCGGAATTTCTTTAAATATTTATCCAGTAAAGGATTGATTTTCTTAAACCCAAAATGGTCGAAAGAATTAAGTGTATGAATTTTAATTTTAGAATTTATTTCGTAAAAATTATTTTCTTTCTCCATTAAAAACAAAATACTTACCTGATAATCCTGATCACATAGTTCGTTGGCAAGATTAATCATTACTCTTGAAACTCCACCGGGATGAATATTCTGATAATAAACAAAAAGTATTTTTTTCATTTAATTAATTTTGAAAAAGGGTAGAGTACTATTGTAATTATTTTAATAGATAAAGAATTCAGTTCAGAAATTGTTTTTCCAAAATTTCTCTTATCCAGTGCTGCAAATTTCAAATAACCACCTAAATTTCTAAAAATGGTAACAGGATTACTCCAGATTTTTGAGCTGTAAGTATTCAGAAATGCTTTGTAGTTTTCGGCAAGTCCGAATGCATTTTTTTTATCATAGAATTGATTGGCAAGTGACTGTTCATCATCTTTGTCCCGGAAATAAATTCTCGTTACTTCATTAATGCAGTAATGAAAACCCAGTTTATCAAACTGAAACTGGAAAACTCCTTCAGGAATAAAGCCTTTTCCTGAGAGATTTTCAAAATTCAGCTTCATCTTTTTATAAATATCTGTCTTTCCCATTCCCCATTTATCCCCTTTTATTTTATACTTGTATCGCATATCAAAAATGGTACAGATTAATGGTGATTCGGGGAAATGATCTCCTACAATATTTCCAAACTGATCTTCACAAAGTGTTGATACAAATACAATATTTTGATTATCGTTGATTTGTTCCCATGTATTCACAAGAATTCCCATAGAATCTTTTGGCAATGCATCATCAGAATCTAAGGGGGAAAAATATTTACCTTCAGCAAGGTCTATTCCACGGAAAAAAGTTAAAAACTTATGCTGGTTTTCCTGGTGATAGTATCGAATTTTGAAGTCAGATATTTTTTGAAATTCTTCAACGAGTTCTTTCGTTTTATCGGTAGAACCATCATCGATGACGAGCCATTCAAAATCTTTAAAAGTCTGATTTTTTAAAGATTCAAAAACCCGTGGTAGAGTATGCGCTCTATTAAAAGTGGGCGTAAGAATGGTAACTAATGGTTTTTTCATCCTTTCAGTTGATATTGTTTTTGAAAAACAGAGCTTACCTGATTGTAAATTTTTTCATTATCAAATTTCTCTACAGATTGTATCAGGTTTTTCTTGAATTTTTCTGTAATCTCCTTATTTGTGAGGAATAGTTTCATTCCCTCATAAATTGAGTTTTCGTCTGGTTCTACAAGATAACCGTCAAAATTATGCTCAATCATTTCCGGAATTCCGCCTACGTTTGTACTTACAATTGGAATATTTAATCCCATTACTTCTCCTATCGTTAAAGGATAAGATTCAGACTCTGAAGGTAAAACAAAATAATCAGAATTTTTTATATAAGGATATGGATTGATCTGGCTGTCGAGTAGAAGAAATGTTTTTTCCACACTCAGTTCTTTTGCCTGTTTTTGTAAATTTTCCATCTCAGAACCGCCTCCGATTACTGCAATAGAATGGAGAAACCCTTCATCTAAAAGTCTTTTGTGTACTTTCATCAAAGTATGATAGTTTTTACGGCTATGCAATCTTCCCATAGATGAAAATACAGGAGTGATGTCGTAATCAACAGGAAATTCTAATGCTTTTATTTTTACTTCATCAATTTTTATAGAATTATAAATGACAGAGCTTTTAGGATATTCAATCTGATATAAATCTTTAATAACATCTCTGGTTTGTTTAGAACCGAAAATCACCCAGTCAAATTTTTTGAGTGCATTGATTCTGCTTAAAACTCTTTTTTCATCAGGATCATAACTTACATCAGTATGAAACCACGCTATTTTTCTTGAATTTAAAGGGCTTGATAGAATATTCTCAAACTCAGCATAAGTCGGTGCGATTTCTAGGTCGAAATCTTTTTTAATGATTTTACGGTATAATATTTTCGGATTATTTCGGTAAAAAGAGAGAATTATATTTCTTTTAATAAGCTGTAAGGTTCTAAGGAATTTATTACTGCTCATATCTTCTCTTCCCTTTTGCAGAGTGATAAGTTCAATATCTTTAGGAATACTTTTTCTAAGTTCTCCCTGGTCAATTGTCAGAAAAAAAGTAATGTCAAACAGCTCTCTTGGTAGGTTTTCCAACAGATCAAGAAGAACCCTTTCAACTCCTCCCATTTCCATGGAACGATGGCGGAACAGAACTTTTATTTTTTGAGGCATTTGTGTATTTTAAAAAAAATTAATCCTTAAAGAAACAAATATAAGACTGTTTGAGCAATTCTTTTGTATTTTTACCCCTCAAAACATAACTGTATGAGTAAAGTTTCAGAAATTGCAACCACATTTGTCGCCTATCTTAAGCGTCCGGATCTATATCCTGAATTAAGACGTAAGATATGGAAAAATATATTCAACCGTTCATCTGGTCTACGAGGTAAAGAGGAAGCCGAAAAATGGTGTAAAAGCATCTCTGTTTCAGAGAAAGATTTTATAGAAAATATTTTGAAGATGAATTTCGTTCCTTTTGAAAAAAAATTCCCTCAAGAATACGAAAACGCATTGCAAGCACAAGAAAAAGCACCTGTAAAAATGGGAGGAGCGGGTTCTTTAAGCGTTATTTATTACATCAACGAATTTGCAAAAGCCCAAAGTTCTATTGAAACAGGAGTTGCCTATGGTTGGTCTTCTTTTGCCGCTTTAGCATCTTTGGTTTCCAGAAACGGAACGCTTTACAGTTCAGATATGCCTTATATTTTACAAAATCAGAGTGAAGACTTTGTAGGATGTGTAATTCCTGAAAAGTACAAAAGCAACTGGGATCTTTACAGATTTGCAGATAAAGAATCTCTTCCGAAAATTTTTGAAAAAACAAAAACATTCGATGTGGTGCATTATGACAGTGATAAAACGTATGACGGAAGAATGTGGGCATATAAAATTCTATGGGACAGATTGAGAAAAGGAGGCGTTTTTATGAGCGATGATGTGGGAGATAATGCCGCTTTTAAAGATTATTGCGAACAGAATAACCACAAACCACATATTATTGAGTTTGACGGTAAGTTTGCCGGAGTTATTATAAAAGAATAAAGAAAAACCACAGATGATTCTGTGGTTTTTTTAGTTTATAAAAATTTTCTGAGGATTTTTGTGAGAATATTGTTTTGCTTTATTTTCAAAAACTCCGGAAGGTTTTGTATTTCGTCAATTTTTTTGCCGTAAAGAGATTTTATGTTTCTTCGCTTTGCGGAATCCAGAATTACCTGATGCCAATTATTATTAAGTTTTTCTTTTTTTGAAGAGTTCTGTGAAACTCCTTTTTCGTGTAAACGGTAATAATAAAGCGGACTATCTATGAATTGAAATTTACCTACTTCATAAAGCTTAAGATATAAATCCTGATCCACAGCTGAAGTGAGCTCTGGATTGATACCAATAGTTTTATTGTATGCTTCTTTTTTAAATGTAAAAAAATGATTAGCTTCTAAGAAAACATTAAAAAATTCTTTCTTCCCATTTTTCACAGCACGTGAATGTTGAAAAATACGTACAGGTTTTAATTTGCTGTCGCACAAGTGAAATTTTGAATAGGTTACAACATTATCTTTTGTGTGATTTTCTATACTTATTTGTAAAGCATTTTCGGTAATAGCATCATCAGGATCTATAAATCCGCAGATTTCTCCGGATGCCATTTCTGCACATCTTCTTTTTGTGTATCCAACGCCTTTGTTTTCTTCGTTCCTGAAAATTTTAACCTTGCTATTGTCTTTTGTAAGTTCTACAATATTTTGGTAAGAATCATCCGTTGAACAATCATCTACGATTACAATTTCAAAATTCTGATACGTCTGATTGAGAATACTGTTGTAACATTCTGTGAAATAATCGTAGTTGTTGTAATGGGCAATGAGAATAGAGAAAATCATGATCTTAGGATTAGTTTTTTTATTAAAAATTTCAACATTTCTTTCGTTCCACCATATTTTTTATATAATTGGAGCAAAGGCTTATGAAATTTGGTTTTGCTTGTTTTATAAAACGTATAAACTTTTAGAAATTTCAAATTTTGATAATTTTGAAAAGCATTTCCATATTCATTGATGATATCAAAATAAAATAACTCCATTGCTTGGGTTTTATATTGATTTACATCTTGTCTCCATGTTAATTGCTGGCTGCTTTTTCTAATGCATACATGTGCCTCATTTATGCCTAAAACATTTCCATTATTAGTAAAATCCATATACATCATCATTGGTACACGCCAAGCAAGAGGGTACTTTCTGAATTTTTTCTCACTGTACATTTTCCTTGTGAAAATATTCTCAGAAATAGAAATGAATCTTTTCTTGGCCTCGTCTTCCCAGACATACTCTTTTGCAGAATGTAAATAGGGTTGCTCAAGATCTATTAATATCTCATTGTTTTCTGAAACACGTCTCATTTTAAAGCGAAGTAACATTGCTTCTTCTTTTTTTGCGGTTTCTAATTTTGTGTAAAAGACATCTACAAGGTTTGTACTAATATAATCATCATCTGCAAGGATCATTATCCAATCTTCATCTTTAGAAAGATCAATGCATCGCTCCCATTGTTCTGAAAGTTTTCCTTTGCTTCCAATATTTTCTTCAAATCTTTTATAATGAAAATTATTATGAATGTTATATTGTTTTATAAGTTCTTCAGGATTATCAGGACTCGCATCACTTCCTATATAAACATTAAAATTATGATTAGACTGCTCAGCAAGACTTCTAAGTGTGTCTTCAAAAAAATCTATTTTGTAAAATGGTATGACGATAGCAAGCTTATACTCATTCATATTATTGATGGTTATAATTAAAGAGCAATCGCTTTTTGATCTTGCATATTGATAATAACCGAGTTATTCGGAACATCTTTATGAATGACACAGCCTGCTCCTAAAATGACATTATCACCTATAATAACATCTTTTAAAATGGTAACGTTTGCTCCGGTCCATACGTTATTTCCTAGTTTAACTTTTCCTATATTGAAATCTGTTTTTGATACCGAAAATGGTTGTTTTGTATATTGATGATTGTGATCAAAAATTTTCATTCCTTCACCTAGGATACAGTTTTCTCCGATTTCGATTTCTCCAAGACACGAGATTGTAGCTCTTGTAATATAAGTCCCTTCTCCTATGATAAGCTTAGCATTAGGTTTTATAGTAATAAAGTTGTTTTGATTGATAAAAACATTTTTTCCAAACTCAAATTCGGCATCGGAAGAAATATCTAAAAAATTATCAGAGCCCAGTTTGAAGGAATGATGAACGGAACTTTTACGAGTGAAAAAAAGATCACGATTTTTTACATTGATGCAGCTATTCGCAAAATTTTTCAATTTTATAAAACATAAACCTAAAACCTTTTTCATCTAAAATGTTTTATCCAAAAGTATTAAATATTCTTTTAATTTTGTAATAATTAACAGCAAAACAATTTGATGAGTACCAATCAGCCTTTAATCAGTATTAATATTCCTGTTTTTAAATGTGAGAAATATATTCTTCGATGTTTAGAATCTGTAAAAAATCAAACCTATAAAAATTTTGAAATTATTCTGGTAAATGATTGTACTCCTGATGAAAGTATGGCTGTTATCGGAAAATTTGTTCAAGAAAATCCTAATCTCAATGTTGAAATTTATGAACATGAAAAAAATTCAGGTCTTTCAGTTGTAAGAAATACAGGAATAAAAGCATCGAAGGGAAAGTATATCTATTTTTTAGACAGTGATGATGAGATTACTTCAGATTGTATAAAACTGCTTGTAGACGATGCGTTAAAGACTGATGCACAAATCACGATCGCACAAAATCGATGGATTAACACGTTTGATAATACAACAAAAGATTTCGGTTTTCCTACTCATGCAGATAAAAAATATTACAACGAAAGATTAGATATTTTCTCTGCCTACAGCAATGGAGAATTTCCTTCATCATCATGGAATAAATTAATCAAAAGAGATTTTATCATCGCAAACGAGATCTATTTTGTACCGGGATTATTTGCTCAGGATGAACTTTGGTTTTTTCATCTTCTTTTGAAAACGGATACTTTGGCAATTATAGATGATATTACCTATCTGTATTATCTTCATGGTGAATCTGTAATTTTTAACAGAACGAAGAAAAACTTCGAAAATTTTTTAACGATTTTGGAATATTTTACTCATGCACACAATAATGAACAAGATGTAAATCTGAAAAAACTTATTAAGAAGAAAATTATCCTTTTTAAAGAAATGGTTCTCATTATGCAGTGGAAGGCATTGAAAGATAAAAATTATCTTTCAGTAAATATTTCAAGAATGCGCAGATTAACAAAACTAAGTTTTTCGGATTACTTCAATCCTGAATTTTCAAACGAGATTAAAAAGAAAAATTTTTTTCAAAATATTCCTTCAAATCTTGCCACAAAATTATTTATTTGGCGATTCGAGAGATGATTTATTTTTTGTATTTATAATAAAAAGAGATCAGGAAAAAATTGGATAACAAAATAGAATTGTAAAGTTTGGCAATACCTGAAAACTGAGATACAATATTTTTTTTATCAAGCTCTGAATATGATTGAAGCAGTCTTTTTTTCTGAAAAGATAATTCTTCAAGAGTCAGGTTTTTAGAGAAAAAATGATAAGCTTTAAGGCCATTCACAAAGTTTCTGTAGGCAGTAAGTTCAAAAATAGATTTTCTATCTTCATACATTTTTTTCTCTTTAAAAAGATTTCTCAGTAAAACATCAGTCCTTACAATATCTATTTTTTTTACAGAGGGTAGTTTAGCCGAGGAATCCGGATGTATAAAATGAGTATAAACAGCATCACAACTGCCGATAAATCTTGCATTTTCGAAAATCATTCTTTCTACAATTTCATCTGCATTTAGAAGAGGTTCTGTAAATCTGAATGAATGCGATTTGAAAATTTCTTTTCTATATAAACCTCGGATATGCGTGTCATACTTACCTACTGTATTCTTTATGGCTTCTTTACCGGATATTTTTCTGAAAGAGAATTGGGATGTATTTTCAATGTACTGATCTAGATTAGTTAAGTATTTTAAATTTCCAGAAGTAGATTCTGTTTTTATCATTGGAGTAACAATATCGAGCTCGGGAAATTTCAAGAAAGTATCAAGGCATTTCTCAATGGTATCTAGCTCGATAAGATCATCATGATCAAATAAAAAAATAAAATCTCCGGATGCTTTGTCCTGGCCAAAAGCTTTGGAATACTGCGCATACTTTTGATTTTCTTTAGTGTAGATTTTAATTCTGGGGTCTTGTTTTGCAAAATATTTTAAATCTTCTAATGTAGAATCTGTAGAACCGTCATTTACACAGATGAATTCTATATTTGAATACGTCTGATTCAGAAGACAATTCATAGAAGATTTTACAAAATTGCCCAACTGTACAGAATTGTAATATGTGGTAATAACGGATATCAAGGGTAAGTCTTGCATATACCACAAATGTCTGAAAAATATTTTAGTGGTACAATATTTAATATTACACTGATTTTTAGAAAATTATATTAGATTTGTGTTATAATATTGCGATATGTGCGGAATTGCGGGGATTATAAATAAAAACATTCTTGAAGAAAATTTCTACAAAGCAACCTTAAAAAATATGACCGACTCTATCATCCATCGTGGTCCGGATGATGAAGGTCACGAGTTTTTTCAGAATTGTTTTTTAGGTTTCAGAAGATTGGCGATTGTAGATCTTTCTAAAGATGGCCATCAACCTATGTATTCTAATACTAAAAATGAATGCATTGTCTTTAATGGTGAAATCTATGGCTACCGCGAGCTGAAAAAAGAGATGTCTCATTATCCTTTTCAAAGCAATACCGACACAGAAGTTATCTTGTCACTATTTCAAAAATACGGTTTTGAACTCCCTAAACATCTTAACGGAATGTTTGCAATGGCAATATGGGATGAAGAAAAGCAGCAGTTATTTTGTGCAAGAGATCGTTTTGGAGAAAAACCTTTCTATTATGCATTCGGTAAGAATGGTGAATTTATTTTTGCTTCGGAAATCAAGGCGATATTAGCAACGCATTTAGTTGATGCAGAATTGAACGATGAAGCAGTTTATCATTTTCTGAGACACATGTATGTTGACAGTCAGCAAAGTATTTATAAAAATATTAAAGTTTTACCACCCGCTCATCAGTTGATTTTTAAAGATGGAAAAATTGATATTTCTCAATATTGGAATTTTCCAACTGAAGAAATAAACATTTCGGAAGAAGAGGTAATCTCTACATTTAAAGATTTAGTTGAAGATTCTGTAGAAAAACAATTGATTGCAGATGTGAAAGTTGGTGCTTTTTTGAGTGGAGGTTTAGACTCTGGAACATTGGTTGCGCTTTCTTCACAAAAAACTCAAAATTTAACGACACTGGGCTTTCAATACGAAGGTGATTGGGACGAGATGCCCGATGCGAGAAGTATTGCAGAAAAATATAAAACCGACCATAAAGAAGTAGCTCTTCAAAGTTCTGAAATCCCAAAGGTTTTGGTTGAGGTTCTGAAAAAAATGGATGAGCCGATTGCTGATACAGCTATTTTAGCGACTTATACTATTTGTAAAGAAGCAGCCAAAAATATGACTGTTGTTATCACAGGAAATGCAGGGGATGAATTGTTTGGGGGCTATAAATGGTATCAAAAAGAAAAGGAAATCCTCGAAAAAGGAAGTATAAATTCTGCATTTTTACCTTTCTATAAAATTGGCTCTACAATCAGTGAAAAACTTAGTTTAGAAAAGCCGAGACAATATTTTTTAGATAAAATTTTCAGGTCTAAATTTCCGGATATTGTTTCTTACCAGAAAGGGAAGGTACATAATAATTTTTCTCATGATGAAACTTTATTATTGCTTAAAGCCAACCAAAATTATGAACATCAGTATCCATTTAATTTAGATAAAAACAATCTGAATACCTGTATGAAAATGGATCTTACGAATATTATTCCCGGAGATTATCTGGTAAAAGATGATCGTATTGCGATGATGCATTCTATCGAATTGAGAACCCCGTTTTTAGATAAAAATCTGGTTGAATTTTGCTCAGCTCTTCCTGCAAAATATAAAGTAGACTCGGCTCAGACTAAAATTATCTTAAGGAAAGCTTACGGAAATTTACTTACCCCAAATATTCTGACTAAGAAAAAGCAAGGTTTTGGCGCTCCAATTTCAGACTGGTTGAGAATTCAGGAAATGGAAAATTTGACTACAAAAATTTTAAAAAATCCTTCCTCGAAAGTCTTTAAAAAATTAGATTTTGATGTAGTTCAAAAGCAATTACAATATAATTATAAACATTGGTCTTTGCTTGTATTAGGAATTTGGATGGAAGAGCATGCCTGAAATTTATTTGGTAAACTTCCACTTTATTTCCCGTAAAATATAAAAAAGCTGTCCTTTGATGCCTCCATATTTACCGTAAAGTTTGAAAATTGATGTTGGTAACTTGTTTTTAAGTTGATAATAGTGAAGTACGGCATGGTATTTTTTGATTAAAAATAAGCGTTGTGAATCACTGAATTTATCATGATAATCTGAAAAAATAATTTCATAAACCATAGCTTCACCTACTTGTTTCTGATCTTTGAAAGAATCTACTCTGCTGAGGTTAATTTCTGAAGATCTTACAGACATCTGAGTAGAGTTTAAGCCATAAATTAATCCCCCCTCAGAATAATCTATCCAAGCTACTAAAGGAGTTCCCCACGCTAAAGGGAATCCCCTGAAACCAATTTTTTCATAAGAACTTCTTCTGAATATATTTTCGCTTATGCTTGTGTGTGTTTGGTTATTTCGGTCTCGCCAAAACGTATTTATTGAAGTGTCGTATTCCGGGTGAACCAGATCAGCTCCTCGTATTTTAGAATTTGAATCTATTGAAGTGATGGATGTTTTAATAACATTGATATTTTTTTCATCAACAGTAGGTAAAATATTATAAAATTCTTCTACAAAATTCTTTTTTGGGCAATCGTCATCACCCAAAATACATATCCATTCTTCGTTTTTTGATAAATCTATACACCTTATCCATTGTCCTTCTAGATCTGTAGCTCCTAAATTGGTTTCAAAGTTTTTGTAAGTGATGTTTAAACTGCCGTATTTTTCTATTATGTGAAAAGGATCGTTAGGACTATTATCATTACCTACATAAACAGAAAAATTTTTATTCGTCTGCTCCTCCAATGATTGTAGAGTTTCTTCGAAAAAATCAATTTTATAATAGGGAATTACGAAGGCAAGTTTATTCATTTTTAGTATAGTTTTGTGTTTGATTTTAGTTTTAAATAAAAAAAGATTTATTTAAAAATTAAAAATATTTATGAAGAATATTATAAAGATAAATTTCTTTGTTTACTTGATTGTTTTCTATAAAATATTGTTCTATTTCAGGAGCATTAATATCATAGCCCGACCCGCTTTTAATAAGATTGATATTGACTTTTTTGCCATAAAATTTTTCTACAATCTCCAGAATTTCAATAATTGAGTAATTTTTGACATACGCAACATTGACAATCATGTTTAAAGATTGGCTGTCAATAAGATTTAAAGTTACATTTCTTATGTCTTCAACATCAATTAGATTACGAGTTGCTTTGGTATGAACATTAATTGTTTCGTTGTTTTTTACAGCTCTTACAATATAATTCATCAACAGATTTGGGTTTCCACCTTTGCCTACAGCGTTGCTTACTCTCAGAATAAGAAACTTTGGGCACATTTTTTTTATCAGCTGTTCCATTTTCAGTTTATGAAGAACGTAATCACTGCCTGTCTTTGATGAGTCATAAATACTGCAGGTAGAAAAATAAATAAAGATTTTATTTTGATTTCCTGCAAGTGTTTCTATTATCAGATTTTCTTCTCTTATAAACTCTTCGGGTCTGTTTTCTAAAGAATTTGAAACACCAGATGCAAAGAAAATAATATTTTCTCTGTCATAATCTGTAAACAATGAAGCGATAAGACCTTTGCCAATTATCATAAAGCGATCAATTTTTTATAAAATTTGAGGTAAAATATAAATTTATTACAATTACTGATATTATAGCCCATATTGTTTTAAAATCTTAATAAAATGCAGTACTGTTATATCATTATCCATTATTTTAAGATAATCTTTTCGGGTGTTTTTAGAAAACTCGGCTAGCTTTTCTCTGTTATCATAAAGATCAATAATCGCTTTTTCTAAATCATCAATTGTACGCTCAATAAAAACGCCATTCACTCCTTCTGATAAAAATGAAAGCGGTAAACCTACTTTTGTAGAAATCACAGGTACAGAAGATAAGCATGCTTCAGCGTACATAGATGGACCAGAATCTGCATCGGAAGCGATGACTACACAATCTACATCAGAATAAAACGTATAAAGATCTTCATAAGCTCCCGAAAACTTGGTTTTAAGGAGTACATCTCTTCCTGTATTTTTTACATTTTCAATCGCAGGCTCTATAATTGTTCTGAAACCTTTCATCGGTCGATCAGGAGTTCCCGTCCATCCGATTGTCATTGATTTTTTTCTTCCTACATTTTCATTTTCAACAAAATTATTTTGACCGTAAATACCGTACACAAAATCAACTTTATCAGTTAATTCCCGGTAATTATTTAACAAATTTCCTCCACCGACGATGATATGCTGATAAGATTTTAAATATTCATTGTAAAAATCTTCACGCGATAAGAGATTTCGATCTGTATTTTTTTTAATGTCAAAGTTAGGGCCATCATGTGGGAATTTATCGGTGAAAATTCCAACTATTTTTTTCGGTGACTTAAAAGGAAATTCTGCGATATACTGAAAATAAAATGCCATTTCAGTGATAAGATCAAAATGAGAAATATTAGATTTAATTTTATTCAAATCCTTATCATATTGATAAACCGGTGGAACTTTGAATATAGGATACAAATAATTTGAATTTTCTGATACCTGATAAACCTTCGTGCTTTTTCCGAAACGAAGACTTATTCTTTTCAGAAAATTATAGATGCTTTTCTTTAAACCAAAATACGTTTTGTTTGGTTTTATAGCAAAATCCTGTTGAAAGGCAATATAACAATTGTAGTTTTCCTGTAGATAAGGAACCCATGTTTTGATCATAAATTCATATGCCCAGTCTGGTTTATCAGCTATAAAAAGAAGATTTTTTTTCATATCCTTGAGATATTGTGTGTTGTCTTAATTGCTTTGTATTTGTAAGAATAAATTTTCTCTACAATCTGAATAAAAGATGATTATTTTATTTTTAAAATTCTACCTAGAAAATAAGTAATCATATGAAGTTTCAGAGCAAATCCCTGTATTTTTTTAAGTTTAGAAATAAAGTTTTTGTTATTGATACTTTCATAATCCCAAAAGTTTTTAGCAAAAATTTTTCGATGCTCAAAAGGGAATTTAAGATTGTTCATTTTCTCTTTATAAGCTAATGCAGAGCCTTTTGGGCTATTTAAAAGTATTTTTCTACCCTGAGCTGTAAGACCGTCTTCTCTGTATTCTGCATTTACAATCGAGTCGCCAATAAATAAAAATTTATATTCATCATCCATCCTGTCAAAAACAACAGATTCAAGCATGAATTTCTCACCTTCGAAAATTGGGTATTCAAATTTTTTTGCTAAATCTGTCTTAAAGATGAGAGATAGTTCTCCACTAAAATTATATTTAAATTTGAGTTCGTTTGTAGTCACAACAATATCTGTAGATATTTCTTTTTTATGATTATCAGTCTTATTGTTTAAAATATTTATCGGAGATGCAATAGCGATGAGATCTTGTGTCTGACTTATTAATGTTAATTTATTTTCTATTATTTTGATGCCGTCATCCTGTAAAAAATCATCGCTGTCAACAGTAAGAAAGTAAGGTGTTTTTATATTTCGCAATGCGGTATTAATGGCCACATGCTTCCCTTGATTTTCCTGATAAATATAGATGATTTTAAAATTGGCTTGGCTTTTAAAATCGTTTACAAGATCTTTGGTATGATCAGAAGATCCGTCATCAACAATTAGCCATTCAAAATTATTTGAAGTTTGGCTTTGTAAACTTTCAAATAGTTTTGCCAGGATATAAGCCCTGTTATATGTAGGTGTGAAAATCGTTATCATCATTTTAGCTGTTTTAAAATTTTTGAAAACTCATTTCCCCAATTATCCCAATTAAGTTCCTTATCGTAAAGAATGCGGGCATTTTCCGAATATTCTTTTATTTTCTGAGGAGATTGTAAAAGTTTTTCTATTTCATTTGCATAATCATTAGCTTGAGCTTCAGGAGATAACAACAACCCGTTGTAATCATGAATAACATGTGCAGAAACACCACCAGTATTTGTAGAAATCACTGGCAAACCATATCCTGCAGCTTCGCAGAAAGCTATAGGAGTACAGTCGGCTTTTGTAGGTACAAATAGAAAGTGAGAGTTTAGCAAATGTTGCTGAATCTGCTTAAACTCATCCGGATTATTTTTATTTAGAAATGGAATTATGGTTACCCAATCTGCTTCTATTTCGGGATTACAACCTACAATCAGCATTTTTACAGGATAACCTTTTTCTCTTAAAATTTTTAAACTTTCAAATGCAAACATACCTCTCTTTCTGATCCAGTCAACAGCCAGAAAAAGAAAGGTAAATTCATCGGTATTTTTATTAAACTCAATTGTTGGAGGAACAATAATATTTGCGCCAAATTTTATGGTTTTCACCTTTGCCTTGTCTATCCCATAAAAGTCTACGGCAAAATTACTTGCCCAATCTGACGAAAATATTGCATAGGATGAGTTTTGCAATGCTTTCTTTTCAAGATATCTGGTTTCTATTTTAGACAATATTCCAAACCCTGAATAATAATGATAATAATTGAGCAACTGTGCTATGTTTGCATCATTGAGATAGATAACCGGAATGTCTGTCCTGAGATATGCAAAATCGTTAACCTGAGTCGGATTAAAAAGTACATCCAGCTTGAGGTCTTTTAAATTCTTCTCAAGACGTTTGGCTGCAATTTTAGCTTTGTAAATGAATAAATGACGGTTGTAGCCTCTTTTAAAAATTTTATTAAAGCATTTTTCAATCAACTTAAATCTTTTCTCCTCTTTTTCGGTAAACTGAACTTTGGGAACCCAAACCACTTCATATCCTTGTACAAGCATTTGCTCATACATTTTAAACATAGTTCCGGACCAGTTTTTTTTGTCTTCCAATGGCTCTGCACTGTAGAATCCGATTTTCATTTTAGTATTTTGTCTCTAAATGTTAAAAATGGCAGCTCTAATCTTTTATAAAGAATTGTAGAGATTACAATCGTAATACCCCAAAATAAGAAAAAATTTATAATATCTGTTTGTATTCTGCATAATGGTAAGATCCAAAAAGTGACGAGAGAAAGATTGATGAGATACATAGAATACGATATCAGCGATATATGAATTATGATGTACTCTAAAATTTTAAATTTTATCTTTTTAATATTATTCAAAAACGGCAAGGTAAACATAATAGCTATTGATGATAATGAAAAGGAGAGAAGGTATTGAAACGGTTGATATTGTGATTCAAAATTGTGAATAAGGAATATGCTAATACAACCTAAAATAAAATTTCTAGTTTTATTTTTACTAAATACAGCAGGATAATAAACAGACAACCATGCTGCCAAAACTCCATAGATGATAGCGTCAATTCTTGTTATAACTTGCCGAACAAAATAGCGGTCATAAATAAAATAATTTTTAATGCCAAGATCAAAATAATAATATATTCTTACAATGTTTGCAAATAATATGATCAAAATAATGCTAATAAAAAAAATCTTTTTTCTGCTTTTTTTTATTAAAGCAGAGTAGATTAAAAAAAATAGCAATGGGCAAACAAGATAGAACCATTCTTCAACGGTCAAGCTCCAGGACTCCGGGAAAAAATTCTCAATAGGATAGTATAAGTTTTGAAGAAAAAAAGAATATTTAAAAATGTAAGAAGTAATATCTTTATTATTTATGATACCTTCAAGACCAATGAGTATTAATAAAATAAAATAGTAATTGGGAAGCGTTCTAAGCCATCGCCTAGCCCAAAAGTTGAAAATTTTTTCAAAAGAAATGTCTTCAGTAAAAACCTTAATCATTATTCTTCCAATCAAAAAGCCGCTTAAAACAAAGAAAACCGCAACCCCATCAATTAAAAAAAAAGATAAAATTTTTTGAATACTTCGAGGCAGATATATTTTGCTATGAGAAATCATAACCAATAAAATAGCTATTGTCCGCAAAATATCCAATCCGACGGTTCTGTGTCCCGAAGCTGGGAATGAAAACAAACTTTTAAGCATACTTTTTCTTAAGATATATTCTTAAATTACCTTTCTTTTTCAGTATCCATTTTAAATGCTGAAATGCCAAACCAAGCTTTCCTTGTTTTAAAAGATTGAAAAATGCTATTCTGCTTCTTGAAAAAATTTGCCAGTTGGCATGTTCTTTTACTTTACCTTGGTACGTTTCAGCGATAATTTCATCAAGATGGTTGTGTCTTAAATCTCTTTTATAATTAATCCCATTAGAGATTCCCTCTTCATGTCGAAGATAAGAAGACATCGTCAAACGGGAACCTTTAATTTTTCCGTTTAAAGAACATGCCATATACAGAAAAGTATCAAAATACAATAATTCTGGATGTTTGAAGAGCTTTTGTGCTGCTGTATTTTCTAAAACTTCTGTCTTCATAAATACAGAAGTGGTATGTACAATCCAATGCTGATAAATTTCAACAGCCGAATAGTCTCTATCTTCTACTTTTGCGAAAATACCTTCATTTATTAAAGGATCGGAAGAGATATTTTTTACCTGATGAAAACACATTGAATACTCTTTATTATTCTCTAAAAAATCATATTGCAGCTGCAGTTTATTTTCATCAGTCCAGTAATCATCCCCTTCACAAAAGGCAAGGTATTTTCCGGTGCATTGCTGTAGAGCATAATAAAAATTGGGTGTTGCTCCTAAATTTTTTTTATGTTTTGTAAATTTAATTTCTACGTGAGATGGCTTGTTTTTTATGTATTCTTCAATGATAAGTGGTGTCTTATCTTTTGAGCAGTCATCACTTATAATCAGCTCTACCGGAAAATTTACTTTCTGCATAAAGATGCCCTGTAAATTTTTTTCAATAAAAATTTCTTGATTATAGGTAAGAACAATGATGGAAACTTTACTCATGAAGAATTTTAATAAATAATATTTCTGTTAAAATTTATTGCTTGCTAAAGATACCGTTAATAAACATTGGGAAGTATTTTAAAAGCTTTTGTACTTCTATTGCGATTCGGTACATTTTCGGACTGTAATCATTTTTTATAAATCTTTCCGAAAAAGACCGCATAGGATAATGATCATAATAAATTTTGTGTTCGTCCTTTAAAGCTCTGGCTCGGTAAATTCCTTCTAAATGTATAAAGATATTGTTTCTTACACTCTCTTTTTCTTTATGTTTAATAAGGATGTCAAAAAAAGCTTTATGATTAATTAAACTTTTATTCCGGTGTGAGTTATTGCTGTGTAATCGGTAGCTGCACGTTATAACTTCATCAAACAAAAAACGGTGGTTTTTACTCAAACGAAGCCACATATCGTAATCTTCAAACGGTAAATTTTCATCCCATCCGTTTTCCGCAATGATGTTTTTTCTTTTTAAAAGTACAGACATTGCAGGGATAAAATTTCGAACAAGCAACATCTCGTAAAAATTCTGAGACTCCAAGCTCAAATAAGAAAGGTGCCTTGCAATAAATTTATTCTGATACAGCTTAGAATCATCGTTCATTAAATGCGCATCTGAGAAAACCATGGCATATTCATCAGATGACTTTTCCAGCATTGCAACATGACGTTCTAATTTATTATTCACTAAAATATCATCAAGTGCCAAAATCTGAATATATTTTCCTTGAGAAATTTTAAATAACTCGTTCAGTGTTTTTGTGATTCCTATATTTTGAGAGTGTTTTACAAATTCTATTTTTAGATCTGTATTTTCCGATATCCAAGATTTTATTACATCAACAGACTGATCCTGTGAGAAGTCATCACAAATAATAATTTCGAAATTTTTATAAGTTTGTGCTTTTATGCTTTCAAGAGATTCTCTGATGAACTTTTCCTGATTATAACATAAACACAAAATGCTAACTAAAGGATTATCGGTCATTTGAAGTTTTTAGAAATTGTTTAATGCTTTAATGATCGTCTGAATTTCTTCATCTTCTAAAACAGGAGAAATAGGAAGGCTCAGTACTTCATCATGAATCTTCTCACTAATCGGAAAAGACATGTTGTTCCACTCTTTGTAAGCATTTTGCTGATGAGGTGGAATAGGGTAGTGAATTAACGTCTGGATATTTTTTTCGGTAAGATAATTTTGTAATTCATCTCTGTTTTCTGTTCTTATCACAAAAAGATGCCATACATGCTCATTCTCATTTTCGGGCAACTCAGGAAGAATTATTTTCGGGTTTTTGATCTCAGAAGTATAGCGCTTTGCAATATCTATTCTTTTTTGGTTTTCAGAATTGATATATTTTAATTTTACATCCAGAATAGCAGCCTGAATTTCATCTAATCTTGAATTAAGGCCTTGGTAAATATTAACATATTTTTGATTAGAGCCATAATTGGCCAATGCTCTGATTGTTGTTGCAAGCTGGTCGTCGTTTGTGGTAATGGCACCTGCATCACCCAATGCGCCAAGGTTTTTCCCCGGATAAAAACTAAAACCTGCTGCGTCACCTAGATTTCCGGATTTTTTGCCATTCCATTCTGCACCAATTGCTTGTGCATTATCTTCGATTATTTTAAGATTGTTTTCTTTAGCTATTTGTTGCAACTGATCAGAAAAAATAATACGCCCGTATAAATGAACAATTAATATTGCCTTTGTTTTTGAACTTATTTTTTCTTCAATTTTAGAAACATCAATATTATAAGAATTAATATCGGGTTCTACTAAAACAGGGATAAGACCGTTGTCTGAAATTGCCAGAATAGATGCAATATAGGTGTTGGAAGGAACAATTACTTCATCTCCTACAGCCATTATTCCCATCTCGATATAAGCTTTTAGGATGAGGCGTAACGCATCTAATCCGTTGGCAGCACCAATAGCGTGAGAACTGCCGATGTATGAGGAAAAATTATTCTCAAAATTTTTCAATCTTTCTCCAAGCAAATACCAACCAGAACGGAAAACTTCTAAAAGCTGTGCTTCTATTTCTGTTTGATGCTGTAGGTTTATTTTTTGTAAATCAAGAAATTTTATCATCAGTGTTTGTATATATTAGTTCTCTATTATCATTAAAAAATCCTTTTTGTTTTGCGGGATTTCCAAACCAAACTGTATTTTCAGGAATGTTTTTAGTAACTACACTACCTGCACCAATAAGAGAGTTTTCTCCAATGGTAATTCCTGCTAAAATTGTAGCATTTGCACCAATGGAAGCACCTTTTTTCACTATCGTTTTTTTTAGTTCAAAATCTTTGTTTTTAGATTTTGGAAACAGGTCGTTGGTGAAAGTTACATTCGGGCCCACAAATACATCGTCTTCCAAAGATACTCCGTCCCATATCTGTACTCCCGGTTTTATAGTAACATTATCTCCTATAACTACATCATTTTCAATAAAAACCTGACAGTTGATATTACAGTTTTTGCCAATTTTAGCGCCTTTCAGTACAATACTGAATTGCCAAATAGAGGTACCCTCACCAATGTTGATAGATTGTACATCTGCTAATGAATGTATCATGGTTCGTAATTTTTAAAATCTTCAAAGTCTCTGAAATAGTCTTTTTCATCATAAAGTTCAGAAGCAAGACAGAGCAAAACCGCGCTGTGACTGAATTTTATATCTCTCCAGATGAGGTGGGGAAGATATAATCCTTTTGCTGGAGAATCTAAGATGAAAGTATCTGTATTACCTTGAAGATCGAGGGTATTAAATTCTATAGTTCCGGATACGGCAAAAATAATCTGCTGAAGTTTTTTATGAGCATGACCTCCTCTAATAATGTCTTGAGGTGTGTAATACGTCCAGTAAACTCTTTTTATATCGAATGGAACATTTTTCTGAGCTTCGGCTACAGTAATATATCCTAAATCTGGCGAACCTATTTTCGAAAATTCTATGATATGGGGAATATTCATCATCGTATTATTCTAATTGTTCTTTTGCGCCTTCAATTCCTAAAAGACCTTGTACTTTTTTTCCATGGTCATCCAAAGAATAAATAAGCTCTTTATGATTCCCTTTTACAAGATAAATTTCAGAAGGTACTATATTGGCGTTGTCTATTTTTTCAGGAATTATGAGTTCTAAAGTGTATCCGTCAAGAAATTTTTCATTTAAAAAATCGGGTTTTATATGAATTGTCGGGTTAAGGGAATCTTGGGAAACTCTATTTAATTTGGTAGCAACAAGTGATGATTTTATAGGACTAAGACCAATACGCATAAGTCTGTTTTTACACATATATCGAAAGCCTCTGTCTTCCAATGTTACAGGGTTATGATAAAGTGTTTTTTCTAAATGCTTTAGCAGACCCTTGGTGTGGTAAATGGTTGCATCAACTGAAAAAGGAAACGACCAATGATGTATCTCTTTATCGGTATAATAATCCCATTGATAATAATCTCCTTTGTTTTCAAGATATTTTGGACATCCTTCCAGATTGTCTCCTACATACAATCGATAAGAAGCATTTTCGGGATTTTTTCTTATAATATCAAATGCTTCTTCAGGAATAATCACGTCATTGAAGAAAACACCGTCATCTGTATTGAACATTACAAATTCGCAGTTGCTTTTTCGCATGATTTTTTGAAGCAAACCTTTAAAGTTGTCCCCCTTTTTATTAAGCAAGTTTTTATTCAGAAAAAATCTAAGACTGGTTCTGGTTCTTACAGTTTTTAGAAATGAAATATCAAAAAGAACATTTTTTCGTTCATAAAAAACGATATTTTTATCTGCGTATTTTTCTTTAAGCAGATCATACCCCTCCTTGTGTAATCCTGTAGTATGATACAAAATAACTATTTTCGTTGGTGTCTTAAAATGCTTTAGCGAAGACTGCAGCAAGTAATCTAGCTGAATTGCACGGTTAAAAGAAAAAATAATATTAAGAATCATAATCAATTAAATTTTTAATTAACTCTCATCTGTTTTCAGACAGATACAAAATTAAATATTATTACCATAAGAGACTTTGTGAACTATTTTAGGGAATAAAACACCGGGAGATTTCACAATTTCTCCAAACTGATTTTTCATACCATGTATTTCAAAACCAAAAGATTCTGTTCTATATGCAATTTCTGATCTGTTTACACCCCAGAAAAAATCGAAATAATACGAATCTTCATTAAGTGTATAAGGTGGAATTTCAAAGCTAACGGTGAATTCTCCTTTTTGCGAATCCTTATTTTGTGTTAGAACCAATCCTGTACTCATTACAGTAAGATCCTGACTGTTTTTAAGCATAAAAGATAAGTCCAGATTAATGCTTTCTAGCTTTGATGTAAATGATACAGTAACAAGAATGCCAGATTTAATATCGATAATATCACCATTAATAGGCTCTGTTTTATAAAGATTTACTTTAATTTTTTCATTTTCGAAAATCTCATTATCTTCTTTTGAGTTGTAAGAAAATTTGATGTCACTGTTTTTTTGATATTCAATAATGCATTGGTTAACATCGCCCTGATTGATTAATCTTCCTTTATCCAGCAAAATTCCGGTATTGCAAAGCTCTTTAATGGCTGTAATATTGTGACTTACAAACAAGACAGTTCTGCCTTCTCCTTTTGTTACAGAACCCATTTTGCCAAGACATTTTTTCTGAAATTCGGCATCTCCTACAGCAAGTACTTCATCTACAATTAGAATTTCAGATTCTAAATGCGCGGCAACAGCAAAAGCCAAACGCACGTACATTCCTGATGAATACCGTTTTACAGGAGTATCTATATATCTTTCTACACCGGAAAAATCTACAATTTCATCAAATTTTCTTTTAATTTCTTTTCGTGTCATTCCTAAAATAGCACCATTAAGATATACATTTTCACGACCCGTCATTTCAGGGTGAAAACCTGTGCCAACTTCAAGTAAAGATGCTATTCTTCCATTAGTATATATTTTTCCTGTCGTCGGTTTTGTTACTTTGCTTAAAAGCTTGAGTAAAGTAGATTTCCCGGCACCGTTTCGCCCGATAATTCCTACCGCATCACCTTGCTTTATTTCAAAATTAATGTCCTGAAGAGACCATACATAATCAGAAATACCTTTTGTAGATCTGTCGTTGGCTTCACCAATTTTTAAGTAAGGGTCTTCTTTACCTCTTATTGTATGCCAAAACCTGTTGAGGTCATGCGATAATGTGCCTGTTCCTACCTGACCCAGACGATATTGCTTTGATATATTTTCTGCCTTTAATGCAAGCATGTAATTCTAATTTTAATAAATTTATAATAATCTGTGTTTTTGAAATAGATTTAGTGACAATTATTTATATTAAACTGTGTCCATAAAAGTTTTTTCCACTTTATTAAAAATAATCGTTCCTAAAGCCAAAAGGAAAAAAATAATTATTGTACTAGCACCCAACATTGGCATTGAAAAGTCTCCTTTTCCCAGCCAGCCGTATTTAAAACATTCAAAAATTCCGGTTAGGGGATTGTAATAGGCGATCTCTTTTGTAATTCCTTTTAATGAAGAAACCGGATAAATTACGGGTGTCGCATACATATACAAACTAACACCAAATCCTAATAACATATTGAGGTCTTTGTACTTTGTTGTTAGTGCAGAAAAAATCATGCCTGTACCCAATGCAAATACTGCCATAAGTATAATTAAAAATGGTGTAGCAAGCATCCATATATTGGGTTGTATTTCTCCTTTAAAAAGAAAGTAAAGCCAGAATACTAAAAAAAGTAAAAACTGCACACCAAATCTCATTAAATTTGAAATAACAACAGATATAGGAGTTACCAATCTCGGGAAATATACCTTTCCAAAGATTCCGGCATTTCCGGCAAAAGTAGAGGAAGTACCTGTAAGACATGTTGAAAAATAATTCCAAAGCATTACCCCTGCAAGATAGAAAAGGACTTTGGGTGCCCCATCTGTAGATAAGCCTGCAATATTTCCAAATATAATAAGGTAAGCGAGGGTTGTAAAAATAGGGTTGATAAAAAACCAGACAGGTCCTAAAATAGTTTGTTTGAAGCTGGATACAAAATCTCTTTTCACGAACATATAAATAAGATCTTTGTACTTCCAGACCTCCTTTAGCTTTAAATCAAATAACGAATGGCTGTCTTCTATAGTTTCTGTCCACTTTTGTTGTGGTTCATTCATTTGTGGGAATTTTTACAAATTTAAAATAATTAATTGATTTTCAATTCGCTGAATTTTGAAATATTGTTCATATTCAGGCAAAAGCATAGCTAATATATTAATAATTATTTCTTTAAACAAAAAAAGCTACTGATTTTAGATCAATAGCTTTATGTATTTTAGATTGTTTTATTATTTAATCACGAGCTTTTTCAGATATTCTCCATATCCGCTTTTACCATATTTGGTTGCGGTTTCCAAAAGCTTTTCTTCATTAATGAAACCGTTTCTGAAAGCAATTTCTTCGATACAACCGATTTTGAAACCTTGTCTTTTTTCGATAACGCTTACAAATTCTGAAGCATCATTCAGAGAATCGAAAGTTCCAGTGTCTAGCCATGCTGTTCCTCTGTCTAAAACAGCAACTTCCAGTTTTCCTTTGCTTAGATAAACATTGTTTACATCGGTGATTTCCAATTCTCCTCTTGGAGAAGGTTTAATGTTTTTGGCAATTTCTACAACGTCATTATCATAAAAATATAAACCTGGAACTGCATAATTTGATTTCGGTGTCAAAGGTTTTTCTTCAATAGAAACAGCTTTAAACTCGTCATCAAATTCTACGACACCATATCTTTCAGGATCTGAAACGTGATACGCGAAAACGACACCTCCTTCCGGATTGGTTTTGTTTTTTAATAAAGTTCCCATTTCTGAGCCGTAAAAAATATTATCTCCTAAAACTAAAGCTACAGAATCGTCACCAATGAATTTGTCTCCAAGAATAAAAGCCTGTGCAAGACCATCCGGACTTGGTTGTACCACATATTCGATATTACAGCCAATTTGTGATCCGTCACCTAAAAGCTTGATAAATCCAGCCTGATCATGAGGAGTTGTGATAATCAGAATATCTTTAATTCCTGCTAAAAGCAATGTGGAAAGAGGGTAATAAATCATCGGCTTGTCGTAAACTGGCATTAGTTGCTTGCTTACGGCAATGGTAAGAGGGTAAAGTCGTGTTCCGGAACCTCCGGCTAATATTATTCCTTTCATCTTTTGTGTGATTAGTTATATTGCTTTTCGTAATATTTCTGATAATCTCCGCTGGTTACGTTTTCCAGCCATTCTTTATTTTCCAAGAACCAATCGATTGTTTTTCCTAATCCTTGTTCGAAAGTTACAGATGGTTTCCAGCCTAGTTCAGAATTTAATTTTGTAGCATCAATTGCATAACGTTTGTCGTGACCTGGTCTGTCTTTTACATAAGTAATTAATTTTGCTGAATATCCTGCAGGATTTCCAAGCTTTTCATCCATTTGCTTAATTAATTCTTTTACCAAATCAATATTTTGCCATTCGTTGAAACCTCCAATATTGTAAGTTTCTCCTGTTTTAGCCTCATTAAAAATTTGATGAATAGCTTTGGCGTGATCTATTACAAATAACCAGTCTCTTGTATATTTTCCGTCACCGTAAATTGGCAAAGGCTTTTCGTTAATAATATTCGAAATACAAAGTGGAATCAGTTTTTCAGGAAAATGATTCGGTCCGTAATTGTTTGAACAGTTTGAAACAATAAAAGGCATTCCATAAGTATTTCCATAAGCTCTAACCAAATGGTCTGAAGCTGCTTTTGAAGCCGAATAAGGAGATTGCGGATCGTAAGAAGTCGTTTCTAAAAAAAATCCTGTTTCGCCTAAACTTCCGTACACTTCGTCTGTGGAAACGTGGTAAAAAAGATTGGTTCTTTTTTCGTTTGGAAATCTTCCGTGCGTGTGATCCGGGTTTAAAGTCCAGAATTCTTTACAAAGATTCAAAAGATTGGCAGTTCCGTTGACGTTGGTATTAATAAATGCCATCGGATCTGTGATGCTTCTGTCAACATGACTTTCTGCTGCTAAGTGGATAACTGCATCCGGATTATATTTTTCAAAAACCTTTCTTAGTTCTTCAGGTTTTGTGATATCTGCTTTTTCGAAAACATAATTAGGCTCATTTTCGATGTCCTTTAAGTTTTCAAGATTTCCGGCATAGGTTAGAGCATCCAAATTGATGATCGTAGAATCCGGATTGTTTTTTACAAATTCTCTTACAACATGTGAACCGATAAATCCGGCTCCGCCTGTAATGATAATGTTTTTCATATTGATAATATGCGTTTACCGTAAGCTTTTGGCTTTTGGTGTTTGTTTTTCTTTTTCCTTGAGTCTTTTTCCTTGGCTCTTATTGAATCGTTTTTCTTCCGATGCTCTTATAATAGAAACCATTTTGTTCGGGAACTTCCAACGGATACATATTTCTTCCGTCGAAAATAGCTTTATTATTCATCTTCTTCGCCATCATTTCAAAGTTCGGATTTTTGAATTCCGGCCATTCTGTAGCAATAAATAATGCGTCTGCATTTTCTAAAGCATCATACATGGTTTTTGCGTAAGCTATTTTATCTCCTAATAATTTTCTTACGTTTTCTTCTGCAATAAGATCGTAAGCTACAATCTTAGCACCTTTTTGAAGAAGTAAATTGATGTTGTCTAGCGAAGAGGCTTCTCTGATGTCGTCGGTATTTGCTTTAAAAGCCAATCCCCACATTGCAATCGTTTTGCCTTCAATATTTCCACCGAAATATTTTTCAATTTCAGAAACCAAAATTACTTTTTGTGAAATATTTACATTTTCTGTTGCTTCTAAAATCTGGAAATTAAAATTATCGTCTTTTCCTGATTTAATTAAAGCCTTTACATCTTTAGGGAAACAGCTTCCACCATAACCGATTCCTGGAAACAAGAAACGGTGACCAATTCTGTCGTCGCTTCCCATTCCTAATCTTACTTTGTCAACATCTGCACCTACTTTTTCACAATAATTGGCGATTTCATTCATAAATGTAATTTTTACGGCTAAGAATGAGTTGGATGCATATTTTGTAAGTTCGGAAGACTTTTCATCCATAAAAATAATAGGAATTCCGGTATTGGTAAATGGCTGATAAATTTTTGCCATAATATCTTTAGCTTTTTCAGAGCTCGATCCTACAACAACTCTTGCAGGATTCATAGAATCTTCCACTGCAAAACCTTCACGTAAAAACTCAGGATTTGAAACCACATCAAAATCAATAGTAGTTTTTGCGGAAATAGTTTCTCTTACTTTGTCGGCCGTTCCTACAGGAACTGTACTTTTGTTAACAACCACTTTATATTCGGTCATCAGTTCACCAATATTATTGGCTACTTTCAAAACGTAAGATAAATCTGCCGAACCGTCTTCTCCGGGTGGAGTTGGAAGGGCAAGATAAACGACTTCACTTTTATCTAAGGCTTCTTTTAGGTTCGTTGTGAAAAATAATCTTTCAGATTGAATATTTCGGTGAAACATTTCTTCAAGATTAGGCTCGTAAATAGGAACGATACCGTTTTTCATTCCTTCTACTTTTTTTTCATCAATATCAACACAATAAACCGAATTGCCAAGTTCTGCAAGGGTAGTTCCTGTAACCAAACCTACATAGCCTGTTCCTACTATCGTTATATTCAAAATGTATGTTTTATAAAATTCCTGACAAAAATACTAAAAATTGTCTCATGGTCTTTTTTAAATAATGATAACTTATTAAAGATGACAGATTAAAAAAGAATTTACAGCAAAAATTAATTTTTATGAGAGTAGAGTTATTGTAATTTTTTTTGATGAATTCTTATTCTGTTGATTATGAAGAGTATTTGTGTATTTTATAAAAATGTCATATATTTGCAGGAGATTTACGGAAAAAATGGAAAGGCTTCTAAGAGAAAGCCTTTTTTCGTACTGTTAAATCAGGATATATATTATATGGAGTTTAGAAAAAATATTGAAACATTATTAAATGATTTCCTTCAGACAAGAGAAGATCTGTTTCTTATTGATTTGAAGTTTTCCGCAGGAGATGATATTACAGTAATCTTAGACGGAGATCAAGGTGTTACTGTGCAGGATTGTCTGGATGCAAGCCGTGCAATAGAATTTAATATGGATCGTGAAGAGCACGATTTTAGTCTGCAGGTAATGTCTGCAGGATTAAGCGAGCCGCTTTCAATTCCGAGACAGTTTCGTAAAAACATCGGAAGAGAAATTGAAGTTTTGCTGACGGATTCTTCAGAAATAGAAGGAGAGCTTGCAGAAGTAGACGAAGAGAAAATTACTCTTGTACTGCGTTACCGCAAACCGAAAGAAGTAGGTAAAGGTAAAGTAGACGTAGAGGAGGAAAAAGAAATTCCTTACTCTGACATAAAAAAAGCTTTGGTAGTACTTAAATTTTAAAAGAAAAAAAGATAAATGGATAATATAGCGTTGATTGAATCCTTTGGTGATTTTAAAGACGAAAAGGGGATCAGTAAAATTGATCTGATGGCGATCATTGAAGATTCTCTAAAGACTTTGTTGAGAAAAAGATTTGATTCTGATGATCACTTTGATGTAATTGTAAACCCTGACAAAGGTGACTTTCAGATTTTCTTAAATAAAACCATTGTTGAAGACGAAATGTCTGAAGATGATGATTTGGAAATTGAAATCACTGAAGCTAAAAAAATAGATCCAACTTTTGAAGTTGGTGAAGATTTTACCATGGAAATTCCGGTAGCGCAGTTGGGAAGAAGAAATATTTTGACGCTGAAGCAGATTTTAGCAACAAAATTGCAGGAGCATAACAATGCGATGTTGTATGATCAGTTCAGAGACAGAATCGGAGAAATTGTAATCGGAGAAATTCACCATATTCGTCACAAACATGTGATCTTGTTGGATGATGAAGGGAACGAGTTTATCTTGCCTAAAGAAAACCAGATTCCATCAGATTTCTTCAAAAAAGGAGAAAACATTAGAGCAATTGTTGAAACTGTAGATTTTAAAGGTTCAAAACCACAAATTATCATTTCGAGAACAGCTCCTAAATTCTTAGAGAAATTATTGGAATTAGAAATTCCTGAAATCCAGGACGGAACAATCATTCTTAAAAAAGCAGTGAGAATTCCTGGTGAAAAAGCGAAAATAGCAGTGGATGCTTACGACGACAGAATCGATCCTGTAGGAGCTTGTGTCGGGGTGAAAGGTTCTAGAATTCACGGTGTCGTAAGAGAATTAAGAAACGAAAATATAGATGTAATTCAGTGGTCTAAAAACCCTGAGATTATGGTGAAGAGAGCTTTAGGAAATGTTACCATCAATAAAATTGACATCAACGAAGAGACAAACTATGCATTGGTTTATACTCCAATTGAAGAGATTTCTAAAGTTATCGGTAAGCAAGGACAAAATATCAGATTGGCTTCTTGGCTTTCTGGATACGAAATTGACGTGTTTAGAGAAGCAAGTGAAGATGATGATGTTGACTTGAGAGAATTCAATGACGATATCGAACAGTGGATTTTGGATGAGTTTAAGAAAGTAGGTCTTACAACTGCAAAATCTGTCTTAGATAAAGATACGACAAGTCTTTTAAATATGGTAGACTTAGAAGAGGAAACCATCGAAGACGTGAAACGTATATTGAAGGAGGAATTTGAAGATTAATATTTAGAAATAAATTTTAATAACAGTAAAAAAGAATACTTTAATTTTAAGAATTAAAAAAAACAGTAAATAATATAGATGCCAAAAATAAGATTAAATAAAGCGGTTAAGGAATTTAACATATCGATGTCTAGGCTGGTAGAGTTTTTACAGTCTAAGGATATTGTGGTTGAAAACAATCCTAACGCTCAATTAGAAGAAGCGGCATATTCTGCATTGGAAGCTGAGTTTGCCAAAGACGGTGAGCAACGTAAAGCTTCCCATGAGGTGGTTATTTCTAAAGTTCCGGAAGAAAAACTGGAGATGGAAGAAAAGAAAGCACCTGAAGTAATAAGAGCTAAAGCTAATACAAAACCAGAAACCAGAATTTTAGGTAAAATCGATCTTGAGCCTAAAAAAGCTGAACCTGTTGCGGAAGAACCAACTCCTGCACCAGCTGCACCTGTAGAAGAAAAAAAAGAAGAGAAAGTAGAAGTGAAGGAGGTGAAAGAAGAGGTAAAAGCTGCAAAAGAAGAAGTGGTACCAGTTTCTGAAGTAAAAGCAACTCCTGAAAGGCAAGAATTCAAGGTTTTGGATAAAATTGATCTTTCTCAAATAGAAGGAAACAGAAACAGACCTGCAAAAAAAGATAAACCTAAAACAGAAGAGGTGAAAGCAACAGCAAAACCAGCTGAACCTGCTAAAGAAACACCAAAACCGGTTGAAAAACCTGTAGAAAAAGTGGAAGAAAAAAAACCTGAATCTACTAATGAGGAACCTCAGGAACCTCAGAAAATAGAAACTGTTTATCAAAAACTTGACGGTCCTAAAATCGTTGGTGAAAAAATTGATTTAACTCAGTTTGCACCAAAACCAAACTCAGGAGCTAAAAAGAAAAGAAAGAGAATTGAAAAGCCGGGCGGTCCTAACCAGAATACTGGGAACAACCAACAAGGTGGAAACAATCAGCAAGGCGGTCAAAACCGTCCTCAAGGTCAAAATGGACCAGGAGGAAACCGTCCGCCGGGACAAGGTGGTTATCAAGGAAACAGACCTCCAGGACAAGGTGGTCAAAACCGTCCGGGTGGTCCTCAAGGTAACAGACCTCCGGGACAAGGTGGTCAAAACCGTCCTCAAGGACAAGGTGGTGGAAACCGTTTCGGAAACAACAGACCGGGACAGAGAACCATGCCTGTTGAGTTAACCGATGAGCAAGTTAAAAACCAAATCAAGGAAACCCTTGAAAAACTAACCAATAAAGGAGGGAAATCTAAATCTTCTAAACATAGAAAAGATAAGAGAAGTTTCCGTAGAGAGCAAGACGAGCGTCAGCAAGAAATTGATGCAGCAGACAGAACATTAAAAGTAACCGAGTTCATCACTGTTGGTGAATTGGCAAGTTTAATGAATGTTTCTCCTACTGAAGTAATCTCAGCTTGTTTCTCTTTAGGAGTAATGGTTACCATGAACCAAAGATTAGAAGCCGATACTTTATTGTTGGTGACTGATGAGTTTGGATATAAAATTGAATTCTCAGATGCTGATCTTGAAGATACAGACGCAGATGATGAAATCGATACTGAAGAAAGCCTTGTTTCAAGAGCACCAATTGTAACAGTAATGGGACATGTTGACCACGGTAAAACTTCATTGTTGGATTACATTAGAAAAACTAACGTAATTGCTGGTGAATCAGGTGGAATTACACAGCATATCGGAGCCTACAACGTGAAACTGGAAAATGGTCAGAGAATTACATTCTTAGATACACCAGGTCACGAAGCCTTTACTGCGATGAGAGCCAGAGGTGCACAGGTTACCGATATTGCAATTATTGTAATTGCAGCGGATGATGATGTAATGCCTCAAACGAAAGAAGCAATTTCTCACGCACAGGCTGCAGGGGTACCAATGATTATTGCAATCAACAAAGTGGATAAGCCGAATGCAAACCCTGATAACATCCGTCAACAACTTTCCGGAATGAATATTTTGGTAGAGGAATGGGGAGGAAATGTTCAGGCTCAGGAAATTTCAGCTAAAATGGGTAATAATATGGATCTTTTATTAGAGAAAGTATTGTTACAGGCAGAAATGCTTGAATTAAAAGCTAATCCTGAACGTGCTGCAAACGGAGTTGTAATTGAAGCATCTTTAGATAAAGGTAGAGGTTATGTAGCAACAATGTTAGTGCAAACCGGAACTTTAAAAGTAGGAGATTATGTAGTAGCAGGTAAAAATCACGGTAAAGTAAAAGCTTTATTGGATGAAAGAGGGAAAAACCTTGAAGAGGCAGGACCTTCAATTCCAGCAACAATCTTAGGTTTAGACGGAGCGCCTACAGCAGGTGATAAATTCCGTGTTTATGCCGACGAAAGTGAAGGAAAAGCTATTGCTAATAAGAGAGAGCAGTTACAGAGAGAACTTTCAATCAGAACGAAAAAACATACAACGCTTGAAGAATTAGGTAGACGTATTGCTTTAGGAGAATTCAAAGAATTGAATATTATCCTTAAAGGTGACGTGGATGGTTCAGTAGAAGCACTTTCTGATCAGTTACAAAGATTATCAACAGAAGAAATCAGCGTGAAAATCCTTCACTCAGGTGTTGGACAGATCACTGAATCTGATATCAACTTAGCGGCTGCGTCTGATGCAATTATCATCGGATTCAACGTAAGAGCTGGAGCAAATGCTAAAGATCTTGCTGACCGTGAGGAAATTGAAATCAGAACATATTCTGTAATCTATAAAGCAATCGACGAGGTGAAAGAAGCGATGGAGGGAATGCTTTCTCCGGAGATTCAGGAACAAGTAATCGGTAATGTTGAAATCCGTGAGGTATTCAAGATTTCTAAAGTTGGAACTATCGCAGGTTGTATGGTTCTTACCGGAAAAGTAACGAGACAATCGAAAGTAAGATTACTAAGAGATGGTATCGTGAAATTTGACGGAGAGCTTGAAAGCTTAAAACGTTTCAAAGACGACGTAAAAGAAGTTACGAAAGGCTACGAATGTGGATTGAACCTTAAAGGCTATAATGATATCGAACAAAACGATATTCTTGAAGTATACGAAGAGGTTGCTGTGAAGAAGAAATTGAAGTAATTTAATTTTATAAATAATTTAAAACCATTCCTTTCGGAATGGTTTTTTCGTAAAAAGACATTTGTTTGGATTGATTCTAAATAATTTTTTTTGTTTTGGTTAAAATTTCTTAAAACTATATGATTTAGTTGAAAGATTTTATTTTTAATGATTTTTGTTAGACTTTATTATTGAATTTTAATTAATTCTTTATTTTTCTAGTATATCAAGTAAAAAAAAAGAATTTATATAAGTTAAAAATTTGCATATGTTAATATTTATTAACATATTTGCTCATTAAAAATATTAAAATTTTGTTAATATGAATGTTAAATTACGTGTATTAAGTGCGGGGGCGTTGTTCTTTATAGGATCAATGGCTTATGCGCAAACAACAAAAAAAGACACAAATAATGTCAAGGTTGATAAGGAGGCTGTCATTGACGAAGTTGTTTTAGTAGGGTATACTCCAAAGAAGAAAGGAGATATTACTACTGCTGTAGCTACAATCAAGTCTTCAGAAATTAACAATGTACCAGTAGGTAACTTTGTACAGAATTTAGGAGGAAGATTAGCTGGGGTTGATATCATGGTAGGTTCTGGTCAACCTGGAACTGGTGGTAATATTATTATTAGAGGGGTTGGATCTATCAACGGAGGTACTACTCCTTTATATGTAGTTGACGGTGTACCTTTGAACTCTACTGCATTTGCAGCATTAAACCCAAATGATTTTGAAGAAATAACTGTTCTTAAGGATGCAGCTTCTAAATCTATGTATGGAGCAGCAGCAGGAGCTGGGGTTGTAGTAATTAAGACAAAGTCTGGTAAAAGTGGTTTCCAAGTTCAGTATACAGGACAAGCGGGTATCTCTCAGAAGAGTAAATATAAATATCAGCTAATGGATGCTGATCAGTGGCTTTCATGGAATAACTCTTGGGGGAATTTCAGCGATGCTGAAGTTGATCAGTATAAAGCAACAGGTGTTAATACAGACTGGACGAAATCATTTTTAAGAACTGGGTTCTCAATGACAAATGATATTGCTATTTCTGGTGGAGCAAATAATACGAATTATTATTTCTCTTTAGGACAGTTTAGTCAAGATGGTATCGCTCAAGCTTCTAGCTTAGATAGATATACTTTGAATGCTCGTATTAATTCAGGGAATGGAACAAACTTTAGATTTGGGACACAAACAAATTTGAGTTTTAACAGACTGAAAGGAATTGTAGGAGAGGCAGGAGTATTTACAAATAACCCTTTCTTTGCAGTGAATACGGCGCCGGTTTTGGCACCATATAACGCTAATGGAACTTTCGCTACTGGGACAGGACTTTTCGGAGAGCCTAACTATGGAGCGCGTGCTTTAGAGCAAGCATTAACTGGAGAAAGAGGAAGAAATCAGATTAAAATAATTACAAGTGCATTTGGGGAATATGATATAAACTCAAACTTCACCGCAAGAGTATTTGGAGGTATTGATCATACACAGAACAATACTACAAATTATTCAAATCCAAACTCTTATTACGGATCTACAACAGCTCCTGGACAATCTGGGGCGTTGTCAAGAGCTCTAGCAAGCGCATCTACAATTACAACAAATGCAAGATTATCCTATAAAAATACTTGGGATGATGTGCATAATTTTAGTGCATTCGTTTTGGGAGAATATGTTGGTAGATTTAGAGAGAATTTTGGCTATACAGGATATGGTTTAGATAAGGCATTTGGAGCTACGCCAGTAGGAATTACTGTTGCTCAAAATATCTTGCCAGTAATTAATGGAGGAAGTACAAGATTCACGACGTTAGCAGTTTTAGGATCATTATCATATAACTATGATAGTAAATACTATATTGATGCCAATATTAGAAGAGATGTTAGTTCACAATTTGCAATGGGTAAAAAAGCAGGTACTTTTGGTGGTGCTTCTGTAGCTTGGGCAATCAGCAAAGAAGATTTTTTATCTGATACAAAAGTTAACAATTTAAAATTGAGAGCAAGCTGGGGGATTACAGGTAACTTTGGAGACCCAACATCTATAAATCCATATAATGATTTACAGTATTATAACTATGGAGGATTGTATAATACAACAAGATCACTTGCTGTAGGATCACCATTAAATCAAAACTACAGATGGGAAATGGAAAACCAAATTAATATTGGTTTAGACTATGGTTTGTTTAATGATAGAATTTGGGGGTCTGTTGATGTTTATGATAGACAAACAAAAAATTTATTTTTAGATTATAGCTTATCTGCTACTTCGGGATTCCTTACAATACCTAATTATAACTCAGGTAAAATGAGTAATAAAGGGGTAGAAGTTGATTTACATGGAGATATTGTTAAAAATTCTGATTTAACAGTTTCTGTATTTGCAAACTTCTCATATAATAAAAATAAAATTTTAGATCTAGGTCAGGTTAGTCAATTTGAATCAGGTACATCAATTATCAGAGTTGGTGAGGCTTACGGTAGTCACTTTATTGTAGGTTGGGGTGGAGTTGATCCTCAAACAGGTAACCCAATCTATCAAGATGTAAATGGTAATCCTACTCAGGTTTATGATGCCGTTAATAATAAAACTGGATGGGGTACTTATTTAGCGCCATACACTGGAGGATTTGGTCTTGATTTAAAGTATAAAGGATTCTTCTTGAATTCTCAATTCCAATGGAAAAGTGGATATTCAAGATTTAATAACCAAAGATTCTTCCAAGAAAATCCTGACTTCTGGTACTTAAACCAAAATGTAAGCCAATTAGATATTTGGACTACACCTGGTCAGATTACAGATGTACAAAGAGCAGGAACTAAAGTTGAATTTACATCTAAATTTATTGAAGATGCTTCATTCCTAAGATTTAAAAATGTAAGATTAGGTTACGATTTCAAAAAATCATTCTTAACAGGTGCAGGTATTAAGGGGATAACTATATTTGCTGATATCAATAACGTTTATACTTGGACTAAATGGACAGGTTTCGATCCGGATGATGATAATAATATTGCACAGTATGAATATCCTACTCCTAGAATTATCACTATCGGAACTACATTAACTTTCTAAATAGATAAAAAATGAAAAAAAGAATATTAAATATTATATTAATCGGTGCAATAGGATTAACATCTTTAAACTGTACAGATTTAATTGAAGATGTATCTCCAGATGCATTACCCGAAAACGGCCAGACATTAACCGATGTTACCATCTTGGAAAGATTGCTTGTAAACACATACCAAACAATGCCGATAGGGCAAGAGTCTTTTGTACAAGCTATGATGTCTGATGAAGCGAGAATTGCAACTACAAATAATGGAAGTGGTGTTTTTCTATGGGGTAGAACATTCACTTCTCAGGATAGTGATGTTGAAGCTCTTTGGAATAGTGGATATAGAACAGTATTTACAGCAAATAAAGTATTAGATAACATTGATAATGTTACTAATAATGGTGCTAATGGTCTTAATAAAAATCAAATTAAGGCAGAAGCATTAGGAATGAGGGCGTTTGCTCACTTTATTATTTTAAAGAACTTTTCACCTAAATATAACCCTACTGCATTAGGTTGTGCGTATATTAAATCTGCCAATATAGAGAATATCTATGATACTCCTCCAAGAAGCAATATGCAGACTTCTTATCAAAACGTTCTTAGTGATTTAAATGCTGCATTAGCTTTAAATCCTACGAATACATTGAATATGAGAATGAGTAAGGATGCCTTAAATGCAATTAAGGGTTTGGTTTATCTTGAAATGGGAGATAACGCAAATGCAATTACTTTTGCAACTGCGGCTATTGGTACTCGTGTATTAAAAGGAGGACCTGAGGTTCCGACTGCCCCTGGTGCAAAACAAACTGAAATTACTAATATTTGGACTGATCCAATTACAGGTGCAGGAACTATCTCTAATGCAGTTGATGGAAGCGAGGTTATTTTTCAACAAATCAATATCGCAGGAGCGGTTAGCTTTAATATGGGAGCTCTTTACAGATCACCTTCTTTAGGGGTATTTTGGAACGCTTCTACAACGTTGAAGTCAAAATATACTGCAGGAGATTATAGAATTGCGGCTTATTACAGAACTTTCGGGACGCCATCATCGTTAACAACAGTCTTTAATAAATATTATGGACCTGCTACAACTCCAGGAATTGCAAATATTAAAGCAATAAGATTGGCTGAAATGATTTTAGCAAGAGCAGAAGCTAAAGCTAAATCTGGTGATTTGGCAGGTGCATTTGCTGATTATTCTTTAATTAGAGTATCTCGTAACGCTGGTACTAGTGTTGCCTTTACTTCTACACAAGATGCGATTGATAAGATTTTGGACGAGAAATTTAGAGAATTCCCATTAGAAGGTAAAAGAATGATCGATCTTAAGAGAAATGGTAAGACGGTTACAAGATTATCGACTGATACTACAGTTGCTTATCCAAATACATCTTTCCCTAATGTAGATAAGATGACTTTACCAATTCCTTATTCTGAAATATTTGCTAACCCAAATATGCAGCAAAACGTAGGATGGTAATTGAAATATTACAAACCTATAACCCACATGATTCATGTGGGTTTTTTATTGCCTTTTATTTCTTATTTTTGCTGTACAAAAAATATTCATGAAATACCTTTTTCTAATCATATTTTTCCTTGCTTCATTTACTAAAGCTCAGGTTATTGTCAATAAAACAGACTCTAACATGCTTGAGAAAAAACTAAAAGATACCTTAGTAATAGATTCAGGGACAAAAGATTCTCTTAAAATTTTTAAGCCGACGATTAATGATTATCAGTATCAGACTCAGTTTTCTGAAAAGAAAATCTTTGATACAGCGATGACTTTTAATAAGACGTATATTTTTTCTCAGTACAATAACAGAGATAATTTTGGAAGAGTGCAGTTTGCAAACATCGGATCAGGATTCAATCCTTTATCTTATGAAGTAAATGCCGAACAAAATCTTTCTCTATTACCAACAAATAAGTCGTATGGTATTTTAGGAATTAATGACATTAAATATTACGATGTAAAAACTCCTACGGCTACCTTTATTTATCATACTGCGATGAAAAACGGTGCTGCTTTGCAGTCAACTTATACCCAAAATATAGGGAAGAGATTCAATTTTGCTTTAGATTATATGGGACTTCGTTCTCAAGGATTTTACAGAAATTCATTGTCGGCAAATAACAATACTTTATTTTCAGGACATTATACATCCAAAAGTGGAGATTATGAATTGTTTGCTCATTACCTTCATCAAAATGTAAACAATCAGGAGAATGGTGGAATTGTAAATGATGATCTTTTCCAATCAGGAGATAGTGAGTTTAGAAATCGTGATAGAGCTTTGGTGAATTTAGCATCATCCAGCTCACAATATTCTTATAGAAGATACTATTTGAGTCATCAGTTTACTCCTTTTAATGCTGAAAAATTCCCTTTTAGAATTCGACATACAATTTTCAATCAAGGAAATAAATATTATTATAACCAAGGTAGTTTAGAGCCATATTGGTACACTTCTGAAGCCGAAATTGTTAATGTTTTTCCTCTTGCAACCAAAAAGTATTCAAATAATTTCAGCAATACCTTCAGTTTAGTTTTCGATAACGAGCGTTTTAAATTAGATGCAGGATTAAGATATCAAATGTTGAAATTCGGAGTAGATCAAATTACATTGCCTATTCTTCAAATTCCTTCTGAAATGAAAGAAAACAGATTAGGAGCTGTCGGAAATCTACAGATTAAACTTTTCGATAAATTTCAGGTCAATTCATTCTTAGAAATTTCAAAAGGAAATCAGTTTGGGAATTATTTGAAGACGACAAACAATATAAAGTTTGAGCCGATTAAAGATTACTTTGTGAATGCAAAAGTAAATTTCCAAAGCTCATATCCGTCGTTTAATTATCTTGCGAATGCTTCGGTATACAATAATTTTAATTATTTCCTTAGTGATGCAAAAAATCAGTCGGTAACAGAAATTGGTGGAAATGTTAATTTAAAATGGTTCCAAACTCAACTTTTTGCCAACTATTTTAGAGTAGATAATTATACTTATTTTGATGCTGCAGCAATGCCGAGACAGAGCGCAAATTCTGTAAATATTTCTCAAATCGGAGGTGATGCTACTTTCAGTTATGGTAAATTTCATTTAAATACCAGATTGCAGTTTCAAAATGTTTTAACCAATAAAGAATTATTACCATTGCCTTCTTTTATAGGAAGAGCGAACTTTTTCTTTCAGTCTAAAGCATTCAAAAATGCAGCAGAAATTCAGGCTGGTTTAAAAGTGTATTATTTCTCAAAATTTGCGACAAGAGAATATTTCCCGATTCTTAACGAATATATTTTGCCAAGCGCAGATTCTTTCTCAATCGGAGGACAGCCAATTGCTGATTTATACGTTAATATGAAAGTGAAAAGAATGTTTTTCTTTATCGAAGGTCAGCAAATAGGAACGGTCGTTTCACCAAACAAATCGTATGCATTCCCACATTATCCGGTCTATGATTTTAGATTGAATATTGGGATTTTATGGTATCTGTTCAACTAAAATTTAATCAGGTTGAAAACAATAAACAAAATAGCATTCAGCGAAATCGAAAGTATTCCAAAATTGGTAAAAGATTTCCTGAATCATGATATACAAGGATTTGAAGCACAAACTTTTTCGCTTGAAAATTTTGCTCAGCAAATTCATTTAAAACAAAATTCTTTTATAGTAGAAAAAAAAGAAATTCTATCTGAAACAATAAAATCACAACTTTCAGATTTTAAGTTATCTTCTAAACAGACAGAGAACTTAGAAAATCTTAAGCATAAAAATACATTTACCATTACAACCGGACATCAGCTTAATCTGTTTTCCGGACCTGTTTTTTTTGTATACAAAATTCTTCAGACGATAAAAACCTGTACTTATTTACAGCATAATTTCCCTGATTTTAATTTTGTTCCGGTGTATTGGATGGCTTCTGAAGATCATGATTTTGCAGAAATTAATCATTTTAAAACCGAGAATAATTATTACGAAATCAATGAGAAATCGGGAAGTGCAGTTGGGAGAATTCAAATCAACGATACTTTTTTTATTTCTGAATTTGAAAAAGAATTTAAAGATTCTGTTTTCGGAACTGAGCTTATTTTAATGCTTAAAGAAGCTTACAAAAACGGAAATACTTTAACGAAAGCTATTCAGACTTTGGTTAACAGGTTGTTTTCAGATTTTGGTTTGTTGATTCTTGATGGTGATTCCAAAGCATTAAAAAATCAGATTAAAGATGTTTTTAAAGATGAGCTTGAGAATTTCAGTTTACATAAAAACTCAAAAGATAAAGTAGATTTTCTGACGGATAAATATGGTAAAGTTCAGGTAAATCCGCGTGAAATTAATTTATTTTATCTTTCTGAAACCCGCGACAGAATTGATTTTGACGGCGAAAATTATATCGTTGTAGATAAAAACATTCAGTTTACCAAAGAAGAAATTCTAAGCGAGCTTGAAAACTATCCCGAAAAGTTTAGTCCAAATGCATTGATGCGACCTGTTTATCAGGAAACTGTTTTGCCCAATCTTGCCTATATCGGTGGAAATGCCGAAATCATGTATTGGCTTGAGCTGAAAGATTATTTTACTCAACTTAATTTACCGTTTCCAATTTTAATTCCGAGAAACTCGATGCTGTTTTTAAAAGAAAAAACAATCGGTAAAATCGAAAAATTAAATTTAAAACTGGATGACTTCTTTCAGAATTTCGCAAAAATCACGAATGATAAGATTTTAGATAATAATGAGATTCTTCATTTGCTTAATGATAAAGAAAATCTTCTGACGAAACAATTTTCAGAATTAAAAAATGCAGCCGAAAATACAGATCAGTCTTTTGGAAATCTTGTAAAAGCAGAAGAAACAAGACAATTGAAATCTTTCGAAAGAATGAAAAAAAGACTTCTTCGTGCTGAAAAAATAAAACAAAACGAATTGTTGGAGCGTTTAGAAAATCTGTTTTTAGATGTTCATCCTTCAAAAACGTGGCAGGAAAGAATATATAATTTCTCTGTATTCTTTGCAGATTTCGGATATTCTTGGATAGAATTTTGCATGGAAGAAATGGTGGTAGAAGATTCAAAATTAATAATTGTTGCCATTTAATTTTAAAGAAGTATTTTTGTAAATTATAATATCGAAAATGATTAAGAGGTTTTTTGTACTATCTGGTTTATGTTTGTTTCTTGGTTTAACTGCTCAGAAAACACACACGGTTATAAAAGGTGATACTCCCTACAATATTTCAAAGAAATACGGAATTTCTGTAGACGAGCTGTTGAAGTTGAATCCTAAAGTTAAAGACGGAAAACTGGCGATTGGAGATGTGGTTACCGTAAAATCGGGAACTGCAAATGCGGTTGCTGCAAAAACTCCTGTTGTAAACACCTCTTCTAAAACAGGAAAAATCATTCTTCAGCCTAAACAAACAGTTTACGGAATTACAAAACAGTACAGAATTTCTGAAACCGATTTGAGAAAGCTCAATCCAGAGTTAGATTCTCACATGAAAATCGGCGATGAAATCACTTTACCTCTTGATAGCATCAAAAAATATGGTGGAAATCAGGCTGTAGCTACTACAGTAACAAAACCTGTCGAAACTGTTACTGAAACTGCTCCGGTAAATAATAACAAAACTAAAATGGATTCCGGAAACGAAAGATCTTCAGCCGGAAATTCTCATTCTAATCAGGATGAATACGCTACTTATACCGTTGAACAAGGCGATACCGTTTTTTCAATTGTGAATAAGTTCGGAATTACAATTGATGAACTGGTTTCATTAAATCCTGAATTATCAAAAGGTTTAAAAGCCGGAATGGTTATCAAAATAAGAAAGCTTGATGCTGCTTATATCAAAAAGAATGGCGATGCTTTAAGTGTTGTTTTGATGCTTCCTTTCGGTTACAATACTGGTGAAACGCAATATCGAGCAATGGCGACAGATTTCCTTACGGGAGCTAAATTAGCGATTGAAAGAAATGCTTCAGCCGGACAGAAATTAGATATTAAAATTGTTGATTCTGGTAACGAAGCTTCATTTAAAAGCTCTTTATCACAAATCAATCCAAATAATACCGATTTAATTATCGGACCTTTCTTCAAGTCGAATGTAATTGATCTTTTAGATTTTACTAAAACTCAGAAAATTCCTGTAGTCGCTCCATTTGCGAACTCACCGGAATTATATAATTACAGCAACCTGATTATCGTTGAAACCAACGATCAGACGTATGCCGATAAAATTGCGGAAGAAGTAAAATCGGTGTATTCTGATCAGAAAATTTATATTGTTGCAGACGCTAAAAAAGACAATGCCAATTATCTGAAGTCAAGCCTTGAGAAAAATGTTAAAAATGCTCAGATTATTGTTGTAAATGCTGCTTCAGAAATCCAGCTGGATCAAAATATGATGACAGGACAATCTGCTCCGGTTATTGCAATTTTGGCAAGCGATAATGATACGGTAGGTGAAGCTTTTTCAAATAAAGTAATTGCTTTGTCTAAAGAAGTTCAGGGTATGAAAGCATTCAGTATGTATGCTGTTCCGAGTTTCGATAAAAAAGTAGATGAGTTGAGCCAGGCAAGTTTGGTGTATCTGATGGACAGAAAAATCAACGCTGATGGAAATTTTGAAAAAGAAATCTTAGCTGCTTACAAATCAAAATACTGCAAAACTCCTGGGAAATATGCGGTAATTGGTTTTGATGTGGTAAACGATATGCTGACAAGAGAAAACAAAAAAGGAGAAATCTTTAAACAAATCAATAAAGTACAGACTCAGTTGGCTACTAAATTTGAATTTGTAAAATCTAAATCAAACGGAGCTTATGTAAACACAGGCTTCAGAGTGATCAGATTGGTTCCTTAATTTCTTTAAGGACTTTATATTAAACTATATTTGTATTAAACTTTAAATAAATAAATGAAAGCACTTGTATTTCCTGGTCAGGGATCACAGTTTGTAGGTATGGGAAAAGAATTATACGATTCCCGTAAAGACATTAAAGATCTGATGGAATCTGCTAACGAAATTTTAGGTTTTGATATTCTTTCCCTTATGTTTAGCGGGACAGATGAAGATCTTAAGAAAACGGAGGTTACTCAACCTTCAATATTCATACATTCAGTTGCTGCTTTAAAAGCGGTAAACGGTCTTGGTGCCGAAATGGTTGCAGGACACTCTTTAGGAGAATTTTCTGCATTGGTTGCCAATGGAGTTTTATCTTTTGATGACGGTTTGAAACTTGTTTCTGAAAGAGCTAAAGCAATGCAGGCTGCTTGTGATGCAAACCCAAGTTCTATGGCTGCAATTCTAGGTTTGGATGATGCTAAAGTGGAAGAAATTTGTGCATCAATCAGTGGAGTAGTGGTTCCTGCAAATTACAATTGTCCTGGGCAATTGGTAATTTCTGGTGAAACGATCGCTGTAGAAGAAGCTTGTGTTAAATTAAAAGAAGCTGGAGCAAAAAGAGCATTATTATTGCCGGTAAACGGGGCTTTTCATTCGCCATTAATGCAACCTGCACAAGAAAGATTAGCTGCTGCGATTGAGAATACGAAATTCAGAAAGGCAACTATTCCTGTTTATCAGAATATTACAACAACTGCTGTTACAGATCCGGATCAGATTAAAGCTAATCTTATCGCTCAGTTAACGGGGCCTGTAAAATGGACACAGTCTGTTCAGAATATGATTAAAGACGGTGCTACAAATTTTGTAGAAGTGGGTCCTGGAAAAACACTTCAGGGATTAATCAAAAAAATTGATAGCGCAGTAGCATCTGCTTCTGCCATCTAATTAAAATAAAAATGGGCGAAATTTATTCACCGGGAAAGCTTATGCTTACTTCAGAATATTTCGCTGTAGACGGATCTCTTGTCTTAGCGGTACCCACAAAGCTAGGACAGGAGTTTTTTTTTGAAGAAAAGCAAGACGGAAAATCAATTGTTTTCTGGGAAGCTTATCATCAAAACAAATTATGGTTAAAAGCTGTCATCGATTATAAAACATGGCAGATTCTTGAAACCAATATCAATCAAAGCGCAGAGTTTATTCTTAAAACTCTTAAAAATGTTCAGAGTCTTTCTGAAACTAAATTTAAAAGCACCGATACCTATCAATTAAAAACAAATCTTCAGTTTCCATCAGATTATGGTTTGGGAAGCAGTTCTACTTTAATGAACAATCTTGCCGAATGGTCACAGATTGACCCTTTCCATTTAAATTCTATAAGTTTGGGTGGAAGCGGATATGATATTGCAGTTGCTAATGCAAAATCTGCGGTGTTGTTTCAGAACAAACCCGAAATACATTTTGAGAAGATAAATTTCAATCCAACATTTAAAAATGACTTGATTTTTATTCATCTCAATCAGAAGCAAGACAGCCGTGAAGCAATTCAACTTTACAGGTCAAAAATAAAGTCTCAAATTATGGTAGATGAATTTTCAAATCTCACAAGAAATATTTTGTTATGTGATGAATTGGGAAATTTTTCAGAACTAATGATGCTACATGAGCAAAAAATTTCAGATTTTATTGAAATTCCGACAGTTAAGTCAAGGTTTTTCTCAGATTGCCCTAGTTTTGTTAAAAGTTTGGGAGCTTGGGGCGGCGATTTTGTAATGAGCTCAAAATTTGTAGGGTTTAAGGACTATTTTTGGGGAAAAGGTTTTACTACTGTTTTTGAGTGGGATGAAATAATCGGTTGTTAATCAGGTTTTTATATCTATCATTTTTTATTTGTCATTTTCGCTTATATGTTTATATTTATCCACGTTTAACAATTTGTTAATATTCATAATGTTAAACAGGCAAAAAGAAAAAGAAAATATAAGTAAAATGAAAAACGCTAAAATCGTCCAAGATTTACAAAAATTAGGAATTAAAGGAGATTACGAATTAATTTATAATCCTTCATACGAAGAGTTATATCAAGCGGAAGTTTCACCTGAAAATCAGGGTTTTGAGAAAGCTGAGCTTACAGAATCTGGTGCAGTTTCTGTAAAAACGGGAATTTTCACTGGCCGTTCGCCTAAAGACAGGTATATTGTTCAGGATGATGTTACAAAAGATACTATTTTCTGGGATGGTAAAGTAAATTTACCTACAACACCTGAAATTTTCGAATCATGTAAAGATTTGGTATTGACTCAACTTTCTGATGCGAAAAAGATTTATGTAGTTGATACTTTTTGTGGAACCAATATCGACACAAGATTAAAAGTAAGATTTATCGTTGAAGTTGCTTGGCAGGCACATTTCGTTACCAATATGTTTATCCGTCCTTCTCACTTCGAATTAGAAAACTTCGGAGAACCGGATTTTACAGTAATTAACGGATCAAAAACGACAAACCCTAATTGGGAAGCACAGGAATTAAATTCTGAAAACTTTGTCATGTTCAACCTTACTGAAAAACTTCAGATTATTGGAGGAACTTGGTATGGTGGTGAAATGAAAAAAGGAATGTTTGCAATGATGAATTATTATCTTCCGTTAAAAGGAATGGCATCAATGCACTGTTCTGCAAACGTAGGAGAAGAAGGAGATGTAGCGTTATTCTTCGGACTTTCGGGAACAGGAAAAACTACTTTGTCTGCAGATCCTAAAAGATATTTAATTGGTGATGACGAGCACGGTTGGGATAACAACGGAGTTTTCAATTACGAAGGTGGTTGTTATGCTAAAGTAATCGATTTGTCAGCAGAAAAAGAACCGGATATTTTCAGAGCTATTAAAAGAGATGCACTTCTTGAAAACGTTGTAGTACACGACGGTGTTGCTGATTATACAGATGGATCTATCACTGAAAACACAAGAGTTTCTTACCCGATTTATCATATCAACAAAATTGTTTTACCTTCTAAAGCAGGTCACGCAAGTAAGATTGTTTATCTTTCTGCTGATGCTTTCGGAGTATTGCCTCCGGTTTCTATTTTAGATGAAAACCAGGCTCAATATCACTTCCTTTGCGGATATACTTCAAAATTAGCTGGAACTGAAAGAGGAATTACTGAACCGGAACCATCTTTCTCACCTGCATTTGGTGAAGCCTTCTTAACATTGCACCCAACAATGTATTCTAAAACATTGATTGGGAAAATGAAAGAGCACGGTGCAAAAGCTTATTTGGTAAACACTGGATGGAACGGTACAGGAAAAAGAATTTCGTTAAAAGATACAAGAGCAATTATTGATTCTATCATCGACGGATCAATCGAAAAAGCTGAAAAAACAACGATCCCAGTAATGAATTTAGAAATTCCAACTTCATTGCCAAATGTTTCTGAAGGGATTTTAGATCCTAGAGATACCTACAATGATGTTGCAGAATGGGAAGAAAAAGCAAAAGATCTTGCTGCAAAATATATCAAAAACTTCGAGCAGTATTGCAATACTGACGAAGGCAAAAAGCTGATTGCTTCTGGTCCTCAATTGCAGGAACAGACCATTTAGAAATAGTGAAGAAAGGCTCATCAATTTGATGAGCCTTTTTTATTTTGGTATTTTAAAGAATAATCTGCGTAATCTCCAAAATCTGCGAGAGCAAAATTCATGAAGCATTTTACAAGATCATCTGTGAAAATCTGAGCGATCTGTGGGAATTTACTTCAAACTCAAAATAGCTAATCGATATCCCTCCATTCCAAATCCGGACAAAACTGCATCCGTACAAGCTGCCGTTACAGATTTTTGTCTAAATTCTTCTCTTTTGTAAATATTGCTGATGTGAACTTCTACTTTCAGTTTCTGAATATTCTTTAAACAGTCCGCAATTGCATAAGAGTAATGTGTGAAAGCTCCGGGATTAATAATAACCGCATCAAAATCATCTACTTGGAGTCTATTAATTAGTTCCCCTTCAATATTAGACTGAAAATAATTCAATTCATGTGCAGGAAATTCATCCTTTAATTTTTCTAAATACTCTTCCATTGAAACACTCCCATAAATTTCAGGTTCTCTCGTGCCTAACAGATTGAGATTAGGACCATTTATAATTAAAACTTTCATAGTATAAATTTAGAAAGTTTTTTTAATAAGTCGAAAGCTTTTCTATTTTAAATCATTTTTTAGAATTACATTATTTTTAATGATATTTATCATATTTAAGAATTTGATAATCTTTATAACCCCTTATTTTAGTGTTTTTTAAGAATGTATTAAGTTAATTTTTATTAAATAATAATTTAAAACCATAAAGTCTACTTGTTTTGTAGACTAATTCTTTTTAGATTTGCAAACATATTTCGATCGGCTTATAAAGAAAGATGGAGGGAACTGACCCTGTGAAGTCTTAACAACCTGCTCTTTGCAAGGTGTTACATTCAGCCTTTAAAGGAAAAATAAGCAATTGGTTAATCGTATTTATCGATGCCCTTTGCTGTCTTTTCTGCAAAGGGTTAATTTTTAAAATTTGATAAATGAAATGAGTTATGATTAACAAAAATTTAATTAATTCTAAAGCTTGGATTCCACCTGTTGCAGTGTTTTTCTTAGGAATAATCAACATTAATGGTCAGGAAGCAAAAAAAGATACACTTCGCGAACAAGATATAGATGAAGTAGTAGTTGTCGCTTATGGAAAAGCGAAAAAAACAAGTTACACAGGTTCTGTGGCAACGATTTCGAGTGAAAAAATAAATAACAGACCGGTTACCAATATTACCAAAGCTTTGGAAGGACAGGTTCCGGGTCTTCAGGCGGTAAGTGCTTCAGGACAACCGGGTGCAACGGCATCTATTCGTATTCGTGGGATTGGCTCGGTGAGTGCTTCAAGCAACCCTTTATTTGTAGTAGACGGAATTCCTTTTGATGGGAATATCAACTCGATAAGTCCGAATGATATTGAATCGATCAGTGTTTTGAAAGATGCTACAGCAAGTTCACTATATGGTTCAAGAGCAGCCAACGGAGTAATAATTATTACAACAAAATCTGGAAAAAAGGGTGAGGCAAAAGTGAATTTCAATATCAGTCAGGGTTTTTCTACCAGAGCGGTTAAAGATTACGAGCAGGTAAATACAGATCAATATTTTCAATTGTATTGGGAAGCTTTGAGAAATGGCTTTAAATCTAGCCAGGTTACTTCTCAACAGGCGGCACAAATGGCGAGTGATGCTTTGATTTCTGGAAGCAATGGTTTGGGAATTAACCCATACGGTTCAAATTATGCAAAACCTGTAGGAACTGACGGTAAGCTTTTGCCTGGAGCTAATGCTTTATGGAACGACGACTGGAGAGATATTCTTCAGAGAGTTGCAGCAAGAAGTCAGGTAGATTTAGATTTCAGTGGTGGAAGCGAAAAAAGCAATTATTTCTTTTCATTAGGATACCTTGATGATAAAGGAATAGCCATTGGATCAGGTTTTACAAAATACAGTACAAGACTTAAAATAAACTCTGAAGTCAAAAAATGGTTAACTGTTGGTGCTAATTTAAGTTATACCAACAGCCTTCAGGAAGCGCCGCCTTCTTCAGATTCCAGAACGGATAATATCATTAATGCAGCAAGAGTAATTCCTTCTTTTTATCCTTATTACGAAAGAAATGCAGATGGAAGTCACCGATCAGATGGCAATGGAAATTATATTTATGATTTTGGAAAATATCGTCCTACAAGTGCTTTGCAGAATCAAAATGCTGCAGCAACGTTACCTTTAGATAAAAATGAAAACAGAGAAGATAACTTTTCAGGAAAAGGATTTTTAGACTTTACTTTCGTACCAGAATTAAAGTTTAAATCTAGCTTTTCTGTTGATTTGGTTAATTACAACGGCCACTTTTATTCCAATCCTTTGATAGGACAGGGAAGTGAAATCGGTGGTTCGGTAACAAAAACAAACTCAAGAACGCTGTCTTATACGACCAGTAATATTTTGACTTTTGATAAAAAATTCAACCAGCATCACTTTAATATTTTAGCGGGTCAGGAATTTTATCATTACGAATTTCAAACAATTTCAGGAAACAGAAGTCAGTTTTCACTTCCATATTATTATGAACCTGATGCGGCAGCTTTGTTAGGTGGATTTAGCGGAAGCAGTGATAAATTAGGTTTGTTAAGTTATTTAGGAAAAGCGGAGTATGATTTTAAAAATAAATATTTCATTTCCGGATCGGTAAGAGCAGATGGTTCTTCAAGATTTTCACCTGAAAACAGATGGGGAACTTTCTGGTCAGTTGGTGGATCATGGAAGGCTTCGAGTGAAAATTTCATTAAAGATTTAAATATTTTTGATCAATTAACGCTTCGTGCAAGTTATGGAGGTCAGGGAAATGACAAATTGAGCACGTATTATGCGTACCAAAGTTTGTACACATTTTATAACAATCTTGGTGAAGGCGGTACGGTTGCAAGCAGACTTCCGACTCCGGATCTGAAATGGGAAACCAATCTCAACTTAAATGTGGGGTTAGAATTTGCCATTCTGAAAAACAGAATTAAAGGTAATGTAGAATATTTCCAGCGTCAAAGTAAAGATCTTTTGTTTGATATGCCTTTGGCTCCATCAGTTGGTTTCAGCGGTTATCAGGCGAATATTGGAGAATTAAAAAACAAAGGTTTTGAATTTTCTCTCTTTACAACACCTGTTAAAACAGATGATTTTGAATGGAATGTTGATGTGAATCTAAGTACTTTAAAAAATGAAATTACAAAACTTCCGAAAGGTTCAATTGTTAGCGGAACAAAACGCTTACAGGTTGGAGGTTCTATTTATGACTTCTTTATTCCTGAATGGATGGGAGTTGATCCGACTAACGGAAATCCGCTTTGGAAAACAATTACCATTGATGCAAACGGAAATACAGTAGAAGGAACAACTTCAGAATATGCAAAAGCTACAAAAACTCTGCAAGGTTCTTCTTTGCCTAAAGTAATGGGTGGTCTTACAACCAGCATCAGATATAAAGATTTTGATTTTTCTGGATTATTGACTTTCAGTTTGGGTGGTAAAATTCTCGATACCGATTATACCATGTTGATGCATAATGGAAGTGCTGCAGGAAGAGCGTGGAGTTCTGAAATGTTAAACCGATGGACTCCTGAAAATACAAATACGGATGTTCCGGCTTTAAGCACGACAACCAATAACTGGACTTCCGCTTCGTCAAGATTCTTATATTCTGGAACCTATGCAAGAATTAAAAATGTAAGCTTAGGATACACCCTTCCTTCAGATTATTTCGAAAAAATCGGATTGAAAAAGCTGAGAGTTTATGTTCAGGCAGAAAACCTTTTCACATTCTATAAACATAAAGGAATGGATCCTGAGCAAACTTTAGACGGAACAACGTACTACAGATATCCTGCAATGAGAACGGTAACTTTTGGTGTGCAGGCTACTCTTTAAAATATTTAAAATCTTACATATGAAAAAATTAAAATATATATCTTTTGCTTTAATTGCTGCAGTTTTTCTGATAAGTTGTGAAAATGACCTTGAAACTGCCCCGACGAACCAGGCAGATGAAGCCGAAATTTTCAAGACTGCCGAAAGTGCAGAAACGGTGATCAACGGAACTTGGGCAAAATTTAATGATGACGGAACAACTTATGCTAATATCGGATATTCAACGGTTTTAAGAACCAGCGATGCAATGGGAAGTGATGTTGCAGTTTTGACCAATAAATATGGTTTTCCATCGGCTTATGCATTTACCGATTTGGTGAATAATACAGGAGGTAGATCGCTTTATATCTGGACATCTTTGTATTCTGTTATCAATAATATGAATAACGTGATTGCTAAAATTGATGCAGCAGAAGGAACTCAGGAAAAGAAAGATCAGGTGAAAGGCCAGGCGAAAGCTTTGCGTGCTTTTTGTTACTGGAATCTTGCAAGTTTCTATCAGTTCAGTTATTTAAAAGATAAAAATGCACCAACGGCTCCAATTTATACAGAACCTGCAACGACCAATTCTGTAGGAAAGAAAAAAGCGAGTCTTGAAGAAATTTATAATTTAATTAAAAGCGATTTGACTGATGCCAACCAATTGCTTCAAAATTATTCTAGAAATAACAAAGATAAAATCGATCGCTCTGTAGTTAACGGGCTTTTAGCAAGAGTGTATCTGAATACAGGAGAATGGACGAAAGCTGTAGCTTCTGCACAAATTGCCAAAACAGGATTTCCGCTGATGAATGCCGAGAAATATAAAGAAGGCTTCAACGATATTACCAACGGAGAATGGATTTGGGGACACGCACAAACTCAGGAACAGTCTGGTGAAAGCTATGCATTCCACTATTTGGATGTTTCATCTTCGGGAAGTTATTATTACAGTTTTATGGCAGATCCTTATTTTAAAGATTTGTTTGATACGAATGATATCCGTTCTTCTTTATTTTCTTGGGATGGATTACCGGGAAGAGAAGGGCTTTTGAGATATGCTAAATTTAAGTTTAAAGCTAATTTAATTGCCGATATCGTTTTCATGAGAGCTGCTGAAATGTATTTAATTGAAGCCGAAGCCGAAGCAAGAAGCGGAAATGTTACGAATGCAGTCACTGTTTTAAACCAACTAAAAACAGCAAGAAAAGCCAATGTTTATACAGGTTCACTTGCTCAAAATGATGTCATTAAAGAAGTTTTGATTGAAAGAAGAAAAGAACTTTTCGGAGAAGGTTTTTCTCTTTCAGACATCATCAGAACACAAGGGAAAGTGGAAAGAAAAGCTTATGCAAACTCAAGTGGACAACCAATCCCGGTGCAGATCACAACGCCAAATGGTACGGTGAAAACGGTTAATGGAAGAGGGCATTCTGTTTTTGCATTTCCTGATCAGTCAGCTTTTGTGCCCAATAGCAGATATTATTTGTTTTCAATTCCGCAGAAAGAAATTGAGAACAATCCAAATTTATAGTTTTGATTTTATTTTGGAGTCTTTGTAGAAATGCAAAGGCTCTTTTTTTTGATTTAAAACATTAAAATATATTCTAAAAAGCTAACTTTGAAAGGCTTTTACCAATGAAAGCTCAATATCATGAAACAAAAAATCGAAAATAAGCTCATCGACAAAAATACCAAACCTACAAGCATGAGGATTTTGGTGTACGATTTTTTAAGTTCACAAGAAACAGCTTTGTCTTTGTCCGAGATCGAAAACTATTTTGAAAATGCGGATCGAACCACAATTTACAGAACATTAAAAACCTTCGAAGAAAAAGGAATTGTTCACAGCATTCAGGAAAATTCGACCACGAAATATAAATTGTGTCATGATGATTGCAACGAAAAAACGCATAAAGATTGGCATTTGCATTTCTACTGCAAGATCTGTAAACAAACGACCTGCAAAGAAGATATTTCTTTCCCCGAAAGCATGAAAACCAATTTTAGAATTGATGAAATAAGGCTTTTTGCCAAAGGTATTTGCGAAAACTGCCTCGAAAGTTTGCAATAGTATTGCATTCGCGTTCACTCTATATTTGTTTAAAATTATTTGTTATGGAAGAATGTTGCACTACAAAACCTAAAAAAGAGCACAACCACGAAGGTCACGACCATGATCATTCTCACGAAGTTCAAGACAGATCAACGCTTCAGCTTTTCTTACCCGCAATCATATCATTTGTTTTGCTTTTAATCGGAATTACGTTTGATAATTTCATTGAAAACAATTGGTTTAACGGCTGGGTGCGTCTCGTTTGGTATTTGATAGCTTACATCCCTGTTGGAATTCCTGTTTTAAAAGAAGCTTATGAAAGTATTATTAAAGGCGATGTTTTCTCAGAATTTTTCCTGATGGGAATTGCTACAATCGGTGCTTTTGCGATTGGAGAATATCCTGAAGGTGTTGCCGTAATGCTGTTTTATTCTGTGGGCGAGGTTTTTCAGGCAATGGCAGTTACGAAAGCAAAAACCAATATTAAATCACTTCTCGATCAGCGTCCTGATGAAGTGACCGTTTTAGAAAATGGAACTCCCAAAGTAATAAAAGCTGAAAAAGCGAATATTGGAGATATTATTCAATTAAAATCTGGCGAAAAACTGGGTTTGGATGGCGAATTACTTTCTGAGAAAGCTTCTTTCAATACTTCCGCTCTTACCGGAGAAAGCAAACCTGATACAAAATCGAAAGGTGAAATGGTTTTAGCAGGAATGATCAATTTAAATACAGTCAGTCAAGTAAAAGTGACGACCGCTTATAAAGACAGTAAGCTGAGCAAAATTTTAGAAATGGTTCAGAATGCGACCTCTCAAAAAGCTCCGACAGAATTATTCATCAGAAAATTTGCTAAAGTTTATACTCCTATTGTTGTATTTCTGGCGATTGGAATTACTTTTTTACCTTACTTTTTCGTTGAAGATTATCAGTTTAAAAGTTGGCTGTACCGAGCATTGATTTTCTTAGTGATTTCTTGTCCATGTGCATTGGTGATTTCTATTCCATTGGGTTATTTTGGCGGAATTGGTGCAGGTAGCAAAAATGGGATCTTGTTTAAAGGAAGTAATTTTCTGGATGTTTTGGCGAATGTTCAAAACGTTGTGATGGATAAAACAGGAACGATGACTGAAGGAGTTTTCAAAGTTCAGGAAGTAAACTTTGGAACTGAATTTAATAAAGATGAAATTTTAAAACTCGTCAATGCGCTTGAAAGCCAAAGTACACATCCTGTAGCAACAGCTATTCATCAGTTTGTGGGAGAGATTGATCATTCTATTCAATTAGAAAATGTAGAAGAAATTGCAGGTCACGGCTTAAAAGCAACAATTACAGGTAAAGAATTGCTGGTTGGAAATTTTAAGCTGATGGATAAATTCAATATCAACTACGATCTGAAAACAGAAAACATTGTTTATACTTTAATTGCCATAGCGTATGATAAAAAGTTTGTTGGATATCTTACCATTGCAGATTCCATTAAAGAAGATGCTCACTTAACAATCAATAAATTAAAAACACTGAATGTAAAAACGACGATGTTGAGCGGCGATAAAACTTCTGTGGTACAATTTGTAGCCAAAGAATTGGGAATTGAAAATGCTTTCGGAGATTTACTGCCTGAAGATAAAGTAAATAAAGTCAAAGAACTGAAAGCGAAAAATCAAACAGTTGCTTTTGTTGGTGATGGAGTAAATGATGCTCCGGTTGTTGCTTTAAGCGATGTCGGAATTGCAATGGGCGGATTGGGAAGCGATGCGACAATTGAAACTGCCGATGTCGTAATCCAGGATGATAAACCGAGCAAAATCCCAATGGCAATCAATATCGGAAAGCAAACTAAAAAGATAGTTTGGCAAAATATAATTTTAGCATTTGCGGTGAAAGCGATTGTTTTAGTTTTAGGAGCAGGTGGTTTAGCAACAATGTGGGAAGCTGTTTTTGCTGATGTTGGAGTTGCGTTATTGGCAATCTTAAATGCAGTAAGAATTCAGAGAATGAAGTTTTAATAATGCTGGAAGACAGAAGCTCGATGCTGGAAGTTTCCCAACAGACTACAAAAGTTTCTAATAATTTTTATCAATAGGGGTGGGCTTTAGCCCGCCCTTAAAAATATCAATTCCATTGGCTTTAGCCAAAATTTATCTCACGCAGATTTTGGAGATAGAGCAGATAAAAAAAAATCAATGCAGACATTTGCGAAAATTCGTGCGATCTGTGGGGAAATAAAAACCTCCATCTTACCTGACTTTCATCATAAATTAATGTATAAACAAATTTTGTACACTATATTTGTACTAAAGATTTGATACTTGAAGTTTTTCTTATCCTTTTTCATCGTATTTACCATTGCAATTCGCCCTGTTTTGCCAATGTTAAATTATGCGATCAATTACGATTACATTGTGAAAAACCTTTGTGAGAACAGAAAAATTACAGAATCTGATTGTAAAGGAAAGTGTTTTGTAAAAAAAGAATTGGCAAAAACCGAAAAGGAATCTAATAATGCTCAAAATATTAAGATTGCAGGATTAGATGTTTTTTTATCTCATGAAATCCTGTCTTTTTCAAATATTAGTAATGCTGATTTAAAATCAGAAAAGCCTAATTCAAATCATATTCAGTTACATTCTTCAGAATATTTTTCCCGAATATTCCATCCTCCTTTAGTTTAATTTATTTAACCTGAAACTTTAGTTTTGATTTTTATCAAGGCTTATATTCATATTAATTAAACTTAATTTTAAATTCTATTTAATGAAATCTAAAGTTATCTTAACAGCATTATTGTCTGTTTCATTATTCGCCTGTGCGCAGGAAACACCTAAAGTAAAGCATAAAAAGAAAAATACAACTACAAAAACTACTGCTCAAAAAGTAAAATTTGTCAATGCTATCGATCCTATTTGTGAGATGAAAACGGAAGACGATATGAAAGATACGGTAGTTTACAAAGGAAAAACGTACGGTTTTTGCAGTAGCTACTGTAAGGATGAGTTTAAGAAAAATCCTGAGAAGTATGTCCAAAAGTAAAAAAACCGAGAGTAGCGCAAAAAAGAAGATCATTATTCCGATTGCGGTTATTGCATTGTTGTTTTTGGGAATTGGTGTTGGGATGAGCTATTTTAAAAGCAGTCTTTATACGGTGATGAAAGTTCCGGATTTTGAACTGACGGATCAGAACAATAAAAAGATCACCAACAAAGAGATGCTTGGAAAAGTATATTTAGTTGAATTTTTCTTCAGCAAATGTCCAACGATTTGCCCCGTGATGAATACCAATATGAGATTTATTGAAGATGAGATCAATGATCCGGATTTTGGAATTATCTCAATAAGCATCGACCCTGAAAACGATACTCCAGAATTATTAAAACAACATGCGCAAAAGATTGGTGCAAAATCTCCCAACTGGCATTTTCTGACAGGTGACCGAACTTACATCGGAGATCTTGCAGATAAATTTGATATCTACGTAGGTGATAAAGAAGATGAAAGTGAAAATCTTAATCACAGCGGAATGATCGCTTTAGTCGATAAAGAAGGAAATATCCGTTGCAGATACAACAAAGAAAATATGCCGATCCTCTATTATTCAGGATTGAATTATGAAGACGCCGAAGGAAAAATTCCTAAATTGAACGGGAAATTTCATCCTGACCGGGAAATTTTAATTGAGGATATCAAGAAATTATTGAAATAAGGCAGGAAGTTTGAAGCTGGATGCAGGAAGTCAATAACAGACTACAAAAACTTCCAACACCCATCTTCCAGCCCAGATTAAAAAATAAATGTTAAACCATATAAACAAAAAGTTATGAAGATTTTTAAAATCGCTGCACTAAGTGCGGTTTTTGCGGCGCAGTTTGCGTTTGCACAGTTTAAGCAGACGCCTTTACCGTACGCATACAATGCATTGGAAGGTAATATCGATGCGCAAACGATGGAAATTCACTATTCAAAACACGCTGCAGCTTATGTTGCCAATTTGAATAAAGCAATTGCCGGAACTCCACAGGAAAAGCAAACTTTATTTGAAATTCTTTCAAAAGCGGGAACTTTACCAATGGCTGTAAGAAATAATGCGGGAGGTCACTACAACCACGAGTTGTTCTGGACGGTTCTTACACCACAAAAAGACACAAAACCATCTGCAAAATTAACAAAAGCAATTACCGATGCTTTCGGAAGTATGGATGCTTTTAAAGAAAAAATGAGCAAAGCTGGAGCAGACCGTTTTGGTTCAGGTTGGGCATGGCTTTCTGTTGATAAAAGCGGAAAATTATTCGTTTCTTCAACGCCAAACCAAGATAACCCTTTGATGGATGTTGTGGAAGAAAAAGGAACTCCAATCTTCGGGATCGACGTTTGGGAGCACGCTTATTATTTAAAATATCAAAACAAAAGAGCGGATTATTTAACTGCGATCTGGAACGTGACCAACTGGAAAGAAATCAGCAGAAGATATGACGAAGCGTTAAGCAAAAAATAATCTTTTGAATTTAATTTGCAGCATATTTCTTACCTTTTTCACGGTTTTCAGGCCTCTGATTCCGTTGGTGGAGTATGCTGTAAATTATCAATATATCAGCGAAGAACTCTGCGTCAACAGGAAAAATGTTACGCTCAACTGTAATGGTAAATGTTATCTTGCTAAAGAATTATCAAAAACCACCGATACCGATTCTTCGCCTTTACACAAAACAAAAAATTCAGGGCAAAAATTACTCGACATCTACGTCCTTCCTGAAATTATAGCCGTCAATTCCACAGAAAAGTCGATCTTTTCTACAACCAATTTTCTTTACAAAACAGGCTACTCGTTTCTGTTTTTAAAACACATTTTCAGACCGCCGGTTTTTTAGTATTCATTTTTATTATTTTGGGCGATTCCCTTTCCTTGGCTTTTCCAGCCGCTTGGGTCGGGCTGTCCGCTCATATCTTTTTTTAGATTCTTCCTTGCGTCAGGATCTAAAAAAAGGATAACCGCTTCCATCCCTATCGCGATGGGGCATCTCAATATAATTTGAGTTCAGGTTAAATAATGAATATCAATAGTTAGTTATTTAACGCAAAGAATTATTAAAATAATTTTGATTTAAGTAGGCAAAGAAAAATCAATAAATTGATTGATAAAGCTGTTGCTCACGCTTCGTGATGCAAATTTATTTGCCTTTGCTTTCTAAAATATAAAGTTTAAATACAAGAATCTTTGCGTAAAAAAATCTTTTCAAATTTTAAAGATTGTAAACTGTTATCAATATTTCTTATCCTGAATTAAGCTAACATATTTATCACTAAAAAATCAAAAAATGAAAATTTATAAATTTTTATCATTATTCTTTATAGTCTTTACTTTTTTCACTTTTACGTCATGTAGAAACAGCGATGAAGAAGATTCATCACCAGAAACAAAAGGAAAACTTCAGCTCAAATTCGAAAACGGATTCAATAACCTCGGAAATATTGTTCTTAATCAAACGACACAAACCTCCTCAAACGGACAAAAACATCAGTTTTCAACTTTAAAATACGTTATCAGCAACATTAGTTTGATCGATGAAAACGGAAACGAATTCAAATACAACGAAAATAATCCTGACAAAGGCGCTTTTATCATCAATCAGGAAAAGGCAGTTGCCGGAATTGTCTATTTAGATTTAGATGAAATTCCAAAAAACAATTATAAAAAAATAAAATTCGGATTAGGAATCAGTCAGAATGCTTATTTACTCGGACAAAACGGACAGGCAGAATTCTGGGAAAAAGCTAAAAAAGAAAGTCTCACCTGGTCTTGGGCTGCAGGATATATTTTCGTGAAATTGGAAGGAAAATACGGAACAGGTTCTGCCAATACAGAATTTATGAATCACACCGGAAACATGGGAAATGTTACCGCAAACAATACTCCGGATTTATATCGTGAAGTGATTTTAGACCTTCCCACAACAGCAAGAGTTTCTGCAAGTATAAAACCTTCGATTCATATTTTGGCAGATCTTAATCAATATTTAAGCGGAGAAACAGCAATAAGTCTTTCCACAACAAATGATATGGCGATGGGTTCTAATCAGCATTTAGTAAATGTGACTAATAATCTAACCAAAATGTTTAAAGTAGACCATGTTCACAATGATTAAGCAGATTTTTAAAATTGGATTGGTCTTCATTACTTTTCTGAATTTCATCTCGTGTTCTGAAGAAGTGATTCAGCCTTTGGAAAAAGATGAAGCCGTTGATCTTCAGTTTCCTTCTTATTTTCCGGAAATGACTTTCGACCCATCAGACAATCCTATCACAAAAAATGGAGTGGAATTGGGTAGAAAATTATTTTATGAAGGCAGGCTTTCCAGAAATAATACGATTTCATGCGGTTTCTGTCATATTCAGGAAAATGCGTTTACACATCACGGTCACACGGTAAGTCACGGAATTGATGACAGATTAGGAATCAGAAATGCACCACCAATCCAAAATATGGCGTTTTTAAAACGATACATGTGGGATGGTGTGATCCATAATTTAAATCAACAACCGATCATTCCGATGACGGATGTAAACGAAATGGATAGTTCGATGCCTGAAGCAATTGCAAAACTCAGCAAAGATGAGGTTTACAGAAAATTATTTAAACAGGCTTATGGAGACGAAAATATTACCGGAGAAAGAGTTTTGAAAGCATTGTCTCAGTTTATGGCAACTTTGATTTCAGCCGATTCAAAATATGACCGTTTTAAACAAGGAAAAGAAAATTTAAACTCTGAAGAATCTCAAGGAATGGTTTTGTTTCAGCAAAAATGTGCATCGTGTCACAGCGGAGAACTATTTACCGATGAAAGCTTCAGAAATACCGGAATGTATTACAATACGCAGTTCAAAGATGCAGGACGATATCGGGTAACGCTTGACCACAATGACTGGATGAAATTCAGAGTTCCGAGTTTGAGAAATGTAGAATATACTTCGCCTTACATGCACGACGGAAGATTTTATACGTTGGAATCAGTGCTCAATTTTTATTCAGATAATGTAGAAGATAATCCAAATCTTGACCCGCAACTGAAACAGAATGATCATATAGGAATTGCGATGAATACTCAGGAAAAACAATTTATTATTGCTTTTCTAAAGACCTTATCTGACAAAAGTTTTATTTCTGATCCCAACTTTGCTGAATAAATTTTAATTAAAATGAAGAAGATATTTTTAATCTTAAGTTTGGTTTTATTTAATTTAAATCAGGCGAAAATAAGCAATGACAGTTTATATATTCCAAACGATCTGAATGAAATTTTATTTAATGAATGTGATGCGTGCGGATGTGCTGCAGGAAACGGTTCCTCCGGTTTTGAATCGCTTTTAAATCCTCAGTTTATCGGAATTAAATATTTTGCTCAACATTATAAAGCAAAAGAAAATTTATTTGTGAAAGATTTGACCCAAGACCAATATTTTAATACCATTCAGATTTGGGCTAAAGTTCCGTTAACTCAAAAATTAAGTGTTTATGCAAGTTTACCGTTTCATTTTCATGAAAAGAAAACTTTGCAGGGTGACATTAATATCAATGGGATCGGTGATTTTAATCTGATGGGAATTTATAAACTGATCAACTCAAAAGACAATGCGCATGAGTTGAATGGTGGAGTAGGAGTAAAAGTTCCGCTTGGAAAATTTGATGAAAAAGGAGCTTCAGGAGTTAATCCAAGTTTTCAGTTGGGAACCGGAAGTTGGGATTATCAGGCTGTTTTGAATTACAGATTTCAAAAAAATAAAGTGGCTGTTCTTCTCAATACCGATTATACCATAAAAACTGAGAATAAGAAACACTACCAGTTTGGCAATCAATGGAATTATTCAGCCACCGGATTTTATCAAATTTTTAGAAATGAGAAAACCGTTATCTCTGGAAAAGCCGGTTTTCAGGGGGAAGTTTATGACAGAAACCGTCAATATAATGAAGATCTTCCGAAAACTGCAGGAAGTGCTTTGTATGGAAAAATGGGTTTTGAAGCTTCCTTTAAAAAGTTGAGTCTGGGAACAGAATTAATGCTTCCGACTTATACTAATTTGGCTGGTGGAGATATTGAAGCAAAATCCAGATTCAGTGTTTTTATCAATTTTGGAATTTAACTAAAAATAGAATTTTAGGAAAAGCCATTTTTATAAATGATCTTTAAACCTAAAATTCTATTTAATTTAAATTTTATTTAGTCCTCATCAGCTTTGGTGAGGACTATTTTTTATGTCCTTTTATATTGGGTAAAAATGCAGTGATAATCCCCATTAAAGGTAAGAATGCGCAAATTTTGAAGACAAATTCTATACTGGTATCATCTGCAACGGCGCCTAATATCGCAGAACCAATTCCGCCCATTCCAAACATGAAACCGAAGAATAATCCGGCAACCAATCCGATTTTATTGGGCATAAGGTCTGTGGCGTAAACTAATATTGCGGAAAATGCTGAAGCGATTATTAATCCTATTAAAACTGCGAAGATGATCGTCCAGAATAATGAAAGATAGGGTAGACAAAGCGTAAATGGCGCGGCTCCCAAAATAGAAGCCCAGATGATTTTCTTCCTACCATATTTATCTCCCAATTTTCCCCCTAAAATTGTCCCTACAGCAACTGCAGCTAAAAATATGAACAAATAAAGTTGAGAATCTTGTACCGAAACATGGAATTTATCAATCAAAAAGAAGGTAAAATAATTCGTCATCGACGCCAGATAAATGTACTTTGAAAAAATAAGAGCCAATAAAATGGATACAGAAAACAAAATCTTTTTGCGGGAAAGCTGTATCTCAATAATATCACTTGGGTGTTTCGCAGATTTTTTAAATGATAATCTTTCAGCATACCAGTTTCCAATTCTCCATAATACAATAATTCCGATGAATGCTGCGATAGCAAATAATCCTACATAACCTTGTCCCAAAGGAAGAATAATTAAAGCAACCAAAAGTGGTCCGATTGCACTTCCTGAATTTCCACCTACCTGAAATATAGATTGAGCCAATCCTTTTTGTCCACCCGATGCCAATTGTGCTACTCTTGAAGCTTCTGGATGAAATATAGAAGATCCCATTCCGATCAATGCAACAGAAATTAAAATCACGTAATATTGATGGGCTGCAGCCAACAAAAGCAATCCAGCCATTGATAATGCCATTCCAATCGCTAAAGATCTTGGGTTTGGTTTTTTGTCAGTATAAATTCCAACAAAAGGCTGCAAAATAGAAGCGGTAAGTTGAAAAACCAAAGTGATAATTCCAATTTGCGAAAAGGATAAGCTGAATTCTCCTTTCAAAATTGGATACAATGAAGGAATTGTAGATTGGATCAGGTCATTCAAAAAATGTGAAAAACTGATCATAAAAAGGATAGGATAAACAATTTTCGATGTGTCGATTGTTTTGATAGTTGTATTTTCCATGTTATTATTTTATTCATCATATCATCTGATGAATTTTGTTAAATTTTTTTAATAAATCTGATCTACAATTTTTTGAGCAATGATAGCTGCTTTGTCTGCGTCTCCACTTTCAATTGCCAGATAAAGATTGGTATGTATTTTCTGAGAAATTTTAAAAGAGTCCGTATTGTTATGATGTCTTGTTTCGAAAGAACTCATAATATGCTTTGTTGCTATTTTGTAGATTTCTTTTAAAAGATTATTTCCGCAAGCTTCTGCAATGGCTAAATGGAAATTAATGTCTGCCTGATAACATTCTGTCGCCAGATTTTCTTCTGCAAATTGATTTCTAAGATTCAGATACTTTTCTATTGATTCTAAATCTTTCTCAGTTCGGTTAATCGCTGCTTTTGCTGCAATTTTTGAATCAAGCAATGAACGTACTTCCTGTACTTCCTCGATCTGTGCTTTATTCATTTGAGTTTCTAATGATTCGTGAACATTTTTAGAAACTACAAAAGTTCCTACGCCTTGCTGTACATTAAGAATTCCCTGAATAGATAAGATCTTTATCGCTTCACGGATGCTGGAACGGCCCACGCCATAGATCTTCATCAGCTCAGGTTCAATCGGCAGTTTTTCCCCAATAGCATATTCATCGTTGGATATTCCTTCGATTAATCTTTCTGCTACTTCCTGCGCTAAAGTTTTTCTTTGAATCTGCATGATAAAAACATCATATCATCTGATGAATTGCAAAAGTATAACTTTTAGAGATAGATAAGCAAACTTTATTGATGATTTTTAACAATATTTTATCAACGAAAAAAGAGATTTCAAATTTTGAAATCTCTTTTTGTAGCCCGTAGGGGAATCGAACCCCTCTTACCAGAATGAAAATCTGAGGTCCTAACCGATAGACGAACGGGCCATCTACCAAACTGTAAATAAATTTACAGGGTTAGTTTTTTTGTTTTTATAAGTTTCAACTCTTATTTTAATTACCCGGTTAGTAGTAATTAAGTTTAGTAGCCCGTAGGGGAATCGAACCCCTCTTACCAGAATGAAAATCTGAGGTCCTAACCGATAGACGAACGGGCCAACTATATAATTACGCTAATTTATTAACGTGCTTAGTCAATTTACTTTTCAAGTTAGCTGCCTTATTCTTGTGAATAATGTTTTTCTTAGCTAATTTGTCTAACAAAGCGATAACTTTTGGCAATTGCTCAGTAGCTGCTGCTTTGTTTTCTTCGTTTCTTAAAACTTTTAGAGCTGTTCTAGCAGTCTTGTGATAGTATCTGTTACGAACTTTTCTAACTTCGTTTTGTCTTATTCTTTTAAGTGCTGATTTATGATTAGCCATATCGTTTAAATGTGAGTGCAAATTTATAGACTTTTTTGTTACCCACCAAATTTATTTTTAATTATTTTAAAATATTTTTAGTTTTCTTCTGAAAGGTACTTTTTAAGCTTGTCTAAGGCCTGTTGTACTTTAATATTTTCAGTTTCTTTTCCTAATTTATTGATGATGTTTTCCAACATAATCATTGCATTATTCCATTCTCCGGTAGAGTTGGAAAAAGTAAGTCCGTCGATGGTTACTTCAAAAATACTTTTTTCGCCGCTCTTGTAGAGTTTGAAACTAATTTTATCATCCTTGCCTGTAATCCCTTCCGTACTAGTTTTTAAATCATACCCTTTCGGGTTAGAGCGAATCTTATTAAAAAGCTGTTGCGCTTCTTGAATTTTTAAATTCGGCATGATGTAAAATTTGGTAGTCTTGTGAGGCCTGTGTTTATTTACTCATTTAAGAGTAAAGTTTACCAGTTTTTATCCTGTCGACTGATTTCTCAGTCTCTAAACTTTTGCAAAAGTAATGTTTTTCGCATTTTAAACAAAATCAAATTTAATTTTGAATGAAAATTTACTGATGTTTAGTTTTACGTACTTGTTTTTCAGTATGTTTATCTGAAAACTTTATTTACAATATTTCCTATTTCCATAAAATCACTGTGATTTCCTACAGATCTTTTTTCAAAATTGGTATTTTCAAATTCCGAAAAAGGGAAGATTAGTAAATAATTTTTATCACTCAAATATTTGTTGAGAAGCTCGGGAATCAATCGCATTTGTGGAATGTAAGACTCCATTCCTCTTTTTGCCATAAAGATAATAAGAGCTTCATTATCTTTAAGTTGAGTGGCTGTTTGCTCACCGTCTTTCCAGGTGTTCATAACGATGAATTCAGCTTCAATATTGGCTTTTTTAATAATTCTCTGCAAAATATTCAAAATCTCTTCTGAAGCATAAAACGTAACCGTTGCCCCAGAATTTCTTGCAATATTCCAAACTCTCAACAAAGCATGAAAAAATCCGGCTTCTTTATGTGCGTTTTCCGGAATCATTACCGCATGGTTTGTTATGGTAGCCAAAGGCTGAATCGCATGGTAAACCAAGACATTCAAATCATCACGCTGTAAATATCCATTGTAAAGATTATCGGTGAAAGAAGGCGAAAAACCTTTGCTGTCTTCTAATCCTATAATAAGATCGGTGATATTTTGCTCTTTAATTACGTTGTTTACACCGTTGATAACATCATTATCATATCTTTTTAGAGGCTGTATTTTCACATCTGCTGCAGCTGCCATATCGGTTGCCTGATGTAAAAGTTTCTCTGCATTTTTTACGGAAGATTCATTTTTATCTTCATTAATTACATTTAAAGCAAATAAATTTTCTGTATTTGAATGAGCTTTAATTAAAATTCCAAGATTCACCATTCTTTCAACAGTCGATTCGTGATTTAATGCTAAAAGAATATTTTCCTGTTCGTGACTGTTTCCGGAAACGGTTTCCTCATTGTCCTGTTCTGCAATCTTCTGAGCACTCGACATAGAGATGAATGATGAAATGGTACACGAAATAAGAATTAATAAAATACTTCCGTTAAGAACATGTTCGTTTAATAATCTAATCGGTTCTCCGGTTTCTGTTTCCGAAATTATAATATTGTAACCAACCATCACGGTAGCTAAAGTTGCTGCTGCAGAGGCTGAGCTAAGACCAAATACGAGTCTGCCTTCTTCTTTGGTAAACCGAAATGTTTTTTGTGCAATAACAGCAGAAATATATTTTCCGCCGATAGATGCTACAAGCATAATTGAAGCAACTTTTATTGTTTCAAAGCTGTTGAAAAATACTTTAAAGTCAATCAACATTCCCACACTTATCAGAAAGAAAGGAATGAATATCGCATTTCCTACAAATTCTACCCTGTTCATTAAAGAAGAGGTGTGCGGAATGAGCCTGTTTAAAGCCAAACCTGCAAAAAATGCTCCTATTATTGCTTCAACTCCTGCTAATTCTGCCAAAACTGCAGCAAAATATATCATCACCAATACAAAAATATATTGAGAGATTTTATCATTAATTTTTTTAAAAAACCAACGTCCTATCAAAGGAAAAAGCATAAGAACAACCAAACTAAAAGCCAGAAAAGAGATGGATAGTTTCACCCAAAAAGAAATACCCATATCGCCTTGTACCAAACCTACAACTATAGCTAAAACTAATAATGTGGCAACATCAGTAATCATAGTTCCTCCTACAGTAATATTTACGGCTTGATTTTTTGCAATTCCTAGCTTACTGATTAAAGGGTATGTAATTAAAGTTTGTGAAGAGAACAGACTTGCAAAAAGCACAGAAGTGAGCATAGAAAAACCGAGAATGTAAAAGGCTCCGAAATATCCTAAAATAAAAGGAAAAATAAATGCGTAACCTCCATAACCCAAACTTTTCCATTTGTTTTTCTTAAAATCTCCCATATCGATTTCAAGACCGGCAAGAAACATAATATAGAGCAGTCCGGTTGTTCCGGTCACTACGATGCTGCTGTCTCTCGCTAAAACATTAAATCCGTTCGGTCCGATTACTGCACCTGCAATAATCAACCCCAACAAATGAGGAACTTTAATTTTATTGAGTAAAAGTGGCGCCGCAAGAATGATGATGAGCACCAAAAGAAACTTCAATACCGGATCTTCAATGGGAAGACTGAGGTTGTGTATACTTAATAGAGTCATCTGTGTTTATTTTGTTGAACGTATTAATTCTACAGAGAATTTTGCCACACAATTGTCAACTGCAACGGTTCTTGTTCCTCTGATTTTGTTTGATGAAATCTCATTCAGTAAGACATTCATATTTACTTGTTTTTTTGCAGTAGAATCTGTTTTAAAATTAAGCTTGATTTCATTATTCTCAAATTTTCCTGAATATAATCTTACCAGATTATTGTTATTGATGATTTTGGTAAATAACTGTATAGAATCGCTGTCGAATTCCCAGGTGTCGGTACGCTGATCTCCTACAACATAATCTCCGCAGTTAGATTCTGTGCAGATTACTTTGCCTGTCCAAGCTCCGGAAATTTCATCAGACCATTTGACAATTTTTATTGAATCTGAATTTGTATGATTAAAAATACTGTCTCTCATTTTTAACAGAGATTGGTACTCGGCTTCTTTTTGTGCAAATAATTTTTCTTTATTCAGTAATTCCGTTTCTCTCAAGGCTAAATCGTTTGCTTTGTCTTTATTGTCGCAACTGAAAAGCAGAAATAAGAAGGAAATTAAGAGTATTGAATTTTTCATAAAAATAAGTTGTAGCCTAAATATACAAAAAAATTACAGATAGATTCGGGCTTTACTTCTGGAAACTATGGATTCAAAAGATAAAAACCAATACAGAAGATCTCCTCTGAGCTTTTATACTTTGAAAAGTTTTAGAAAAACGCATAAAAAAAGCCCTCTGAAATAGAGAGCTTTTTGGTAGTCTATAGGAGAATCGAACTCCTGTTGCAAGGATGAAAACCTTGAGTCCTGACCACTAGACGAATAGACCAAATTTTGAGGTTGCAAAAGTATAAATAAACTTTTAAACTTCAAAATTATAGAGTTTATTTAAAATTCTTCTGAATAACGGTATTTTTTATCCCTTTGGCTTCCAGTTCTTTTTGAAGTTTTACTGCATCTTCCAGGGTGTAAACTTTTCCGTAAGTGTAGTAGAACATTCCGTTAGATTTGTTTCTTTCTACATCTTTTAAGGTTTGAAGGATGAAAGAATTTGAGCTTAATTTATCTTTTCCTACATACACTTCAATATTATAATAACCGATGCTCAGTTTTTGGTTTGGCATAAATCCTACCGCATAAGAATTTCTGAATCCGGCATCTTTAGCAGTTTTAAGATTAATGTCTTTTACAGATGCCATATTGGTTACTCCATAATAGTATTTATACAATCCGTTTTCTTTGATAGGAAGAATGTAATTCAGTCCTTTTAATTCAGGATCTCCATCATTATATTTTACAGGCATTGTCATCAGTAAAATTCTGAAGTCATTTTTCAATGCAACTTCTGCCGGTTTTTCTGGCTCAGGTTTTTTGGTAATGACTTGCGCTCCTGTTTTTCTGTCAACTGCTTTTTTATAGTCGATAATTGCTTTATAAATATTTTCTGCTGTTTCTTCCTGTCCTTTTTCAGAATTTAAGAATGCAGCATCTTCATAATTATTTACAAATCCTGTTTCAATAAGAATAGAAGGCATCGCACTTCTTCTTAAGATGTGTAGGTTTTCCTGTTTTACACCACGCGAAAAACGGCCGCTTTTTTCAAAGTTTCCTTCTACAAAACTCCCTACAATTAAGCTGTTTTCAAGATATTTACTTTGCTGCAATTTTAAGGCAATTAAAGATTCTGGTGAAGATGCGTCATAAGATGCAAATGTTTCTTTATCTTTTTCATCAAGGTAAATTACACTGTTTTCTTGTTTTGCTACTTCAAGATTTTCTCTGTTTTGAGCAGGACCCTGTACGAAAGTTTCGGTTCCTCTTGCTGTCGCAGAACGACTTGGCGAAGAATTAACGTGTACAGAAATAAATAAATCTGCCCTGCTTCGGTTGGCGGTATTGGTTCTGTCTGTTAAAGAAGGATACTCGTCTATTTTTCGGGTATAGATAACTTTAAATTCTTTGTTTTTCTCAAGCATTGCTCCTAATTTCAGAACAATTGCTAAGGTAACATGCTTCTCCTGAACAAGACCCAGATCGGGATAATTTCTGTTAGCTCCGTTATCGCTTCCTCCGTGTCCTGCATCCAAAACTACAGTGAATTTTTTTTGAGCAAAAGTAAAAGAGGTGAAGAATATCAGTAGAAATGCTAAAATTGTTTTAAAATTTAGTTGGTACATCATACAGTTATAAAAATTATATTAATTTTGAGCCAAATTATACAGAACAAAATTGGACAAAACCGTCTTCAAAAATATATTACAATTTTTAATTATCCTAATTTTTAACAGTTTTTTAGCACAGGAAGGTCCTAAAAAAGTAGTTAAAGCTACGATAATTAATGATACTATTTCCAAAAAGGATACCATTGCTGCATCCAAGGAATCTCTAGATGCTGTGGTAGATTATAAAGCTGATGATATTCGTAGAGATGTTCCGAAAAAAATGATTTATCTGAATAAAAATGCTCAGGTAAAATATCAGGATATGCAGATCGATGCAGATTATATCTCAATTGATGAAGAAAGAAACTTAATTTTTGCCCGTGGAAAGCTGGACTCTTTAGGGAAAGTATTTGAGCTTGCTCAGGTAAATCAGGCAGGAAAAAAATATGAAGTAGAAAGCTTTAATTATAATACGAAAACCAGAGAAGCTATTGCCTATAACGCCAGAACAGAGGAAAGTGAAGGTCTAATTGTTGCTGATAAAACCAAAAAGTACAACGATTCTGTTTTTGTAATGCGACATGCAGAATTTACGACCGATAGTTATTACATTGATAAAAAAGATACAAGACCCGATTATCACCTTTTGGCATCTTATATCAAAATGCAGAAAGGAAAAGAAAGCTCAACTTTAATTGTAGGTCCCGCACAAATGTATATCGAAGATGTTGCGACACCTTTGATTTTGCCGTTTGCTATTTTACCGTTTTCAAGTAAAAGAGCTGCAGGTATTCTTATTCCAAGTTTTGGTGAAAGAGAAGATGTCGGTTTTTTCCTTAATGGAATAGGATATTATCAACCGATTGGTGAACATTTCGATTTAAAAATTCTTGCAGATATTTATACAAAAGGAAGCTGGACGGTAAGACCTGAAATGAATTATCTTAAAAAATATAGATATTCAGGGAATTTCTCGGCAGATATCGGAAGTACGGTTCGTGGAATTAAAGGTCTTGATAATTACAGCAAAACGGGAACATACAGAATTGCTTGGAGGCATACTCAAGATACAAAAGCAAATCCTTTCCTTACATTTTCTGCGTCTGTGGATATGACGAGTACTGCTTTCTATAATAATACCGTAAACAATGCCTTTATTATGGATCAAAGTGTTTTGAGAACGCAGCAAAACTCAACACTTTCCCTGACTAAAAGATTTTTGAAACTTCCTGCAACGATTACGAGTACGGCTTCTTACTCTCAGAACTTTGCAGAAAAAACGGCGAGTTTGCGTTTGCCTCAAATGAACGTAGCAATCAATCAGTTTTATTTATTTAAATCGAAAACCGGGGTGAGATCAGGTTTGCTGGAAAATATTACAGTTAATACAGGTTTAAATTTAACGAATTCTGTCAATACATCGGATGGTGAAATGTTTACAGATGCAATGTGGGACAAACTTCAAACAGGTTTGAAAAATAATATTGCTTTAGGAACAAATACTACTTTTGCTAAATTTTTTACTTTTAGTTTAGGGGCTACAATTGATAATGCTCTTACCACGAAGACGCTTACAAAATATTACGACCCAATTCAGAATATTGAAGTTGATCAATTTAATAATAAAATTGCGGGATATAGTATTTTTTCTACGACAGCAAGTGTGCAAACTCAATTATACGGTCAGGCAAACTTCAAAAAAGGATCCACGATACAGGCAATAAGACACATGATGACGCCGAGTATTGGGTTCACCTATTCTCCGGATTTTGGTGGGGAACAATTTGGATATTTTAAGAATTTCTATAATGCGAATGGAGCCTTAACACCGTATTCAATTTTTGATAGAGGAGTTGTAGGAACACCGACAACAGGGATGACGGGAGCGTTAAACTATAACATTGGGAACAATATCGAAATGAAGGTAAGGTCTAAAAATGATTCTACCGGAGTGAAAAAAATGAAGATTTTTGAATCTTTAAATGTAAGCGGGAATTATAATTTTGCTGCAAAAAGCCATCCTTGGTCAATTATTTCTGTGAACGGACAGTCTTCTTTCTTTGATAATAAGCTAAGCGTAAATACAAGTTTAACGATTGAACCGTATAAGATTTTATTTGCTCCGGGATCAGATACCGGGATCAGAACGGAAGACTTTGGATCGTTTAGCGTACAAGGTTTCAACGTACAGCTTTCTTATCCTTTGAGCAACGAATTGTTTGGTGAGAAAAAAGATTACGCCAAAACTTATTCGCAAAAAGGGGAAATCAGAAATGAAAACTATTTCTTTGACGATGATAATTATGCCCATTTTGATCAGGCGTGGACGTTAAATGTGAATGCCAATTACCAATATTCAAGAAACTTATCGAGAACAGCTACCAAAATGGCGTCCATTGGTTTAGACGGAAGTTTGAAGCTTACTCCTTACTGGAACATTAATGGTAGTACGCATTACGATATGGTGACCAAAGAATTGGCGTATACAAGAATTGGTTTCTCAAGAGATCAGCGTAGTTTTACGATAAATTTTAACTGGGTTCCTTTTGGGCAGTATAAAGTTTATGATTTCTTTATCGGTATTAAAGCAAATATATTAAGCGATGCATTGAAGTATAAAGACAGAAGTTTTACTCAGCCTAATGCACCTTTCTAAAGTCATACTGATTTTACAATATAAATTTTATCTTTGCACCCAAAATAAACTATATTCAAGTCGTAAATGATTTGGTATGATTTTTAAAGTAAATAAATCTATATATGAAAACAATCATCAACACAGTTAATGCTCCTGCAGCTATTGGTCCTTATTCTCAGGCAAATCTTGCCAACGGAGTTTTGTATATCTCTGGTCAGATTCCTGTAGATCCTGCAACGGGTAAACTGGTAGAAGGAATTGAAAAGGAAACACATCAGGTAATGAAAAACCTTGAAGCGATTCTTACAGAAGCAGGAATGACGTTTAAAAATGTGGTTAAAGCAACAATCTTCCTTAAAAGTATGGATGATTTTGCGGTGATGAATGATATTTATGCATCTTATCTTGATGCTGAAAGCTTTCCGGCTCGTGAAACTGTACAGGTTTCTTGTTTGCCGAAGAATGTTGATATCGAAATTTCTATGATTGCACATCAGGATTAATGAATTTTTTAAGAAATACATTTGCAGTTTTGGTAGGTCTTGTGATTGCAGGGCTTATTATCACTCTTGGTATAAGGGCTTTTCCAAAGTGGGTTACCTTTGATGCATTTGCTCCGTTTGAGCATTGGCAGAGATTTTTAGAAAGCATGAAAAATAATGATGCCTTCTTCGGCTTTCTGCTTTTTATTTCAGGATTAGGAACTACCGTGGGAGGAGTTGTTACGGCAATGATTGTAAAATATGCAAAAGTAGCTTATGCAATTCTTATTGGTTTCATCATGCTTTTTATAGCAATGCTTGATGTAATCATTCTTCCTTATCATCCTACATTTTATAAAATTTCTATTTTTCTGGTCTTTTTTCCATTTGCTTGGATGGGAGGTAAGATCGTAGAGATAATTTATGAAAGAAATAAGAAGAAAAGAATTGCTGAAAAAATGAATAAAAAGTAATCTTTTAAAACATAAAAAAAACGCTGTAGATTTTAAAATCTGCAGCGTTTTTTGTTTATTATTTGTTTCTACTAAGGCATTTTAAATCCTCTTTGATAGCCTCTTCCGTAATCATCCATATATTTTATCTGGCCTGTTCCGGTGAATTTATTTAATAAGTTTTCTACATCTTTCTGAGAATTTACAGGTTTCCCGTTAATTTCAGTAATGATATAACCGTCTACTATACCCGCCTTAGCGATTTCGCTTCCTTCTACTACATTTTTAGCAACAACTCCGTTGCTTAGTCCATAGTAAGCTTTCGTTCTGTCATCCAGACTTTGGAAATCTGCACCAATTTTTTCGGTGACGCTCAGATCAGCTTTCGTTCTTGCAGAAGTTCCGCCTTTTTGATCTTTTAAAGTAACTGTAGAGGTAGTCTCTTTTCCGTTTCTTGAGTAAGTTACCTGTACTTTATCACCTGGTCTTTTGCTTCCGATGGCAACAGAAAGATCGGCAAAATCTGTAATGTTGGCTCCGTCAATTTTGGTAATGATGTCTCCAACTTTCATTCCCGCTTCTTGCGCACCACTATTATCAGGAAGTCCTGTAATATAAACCCCAGAACCTGGTTTTATATTGGTTTTCTTTTCTTGATTGTAGTAAGCAACTTGTTGGTCATTAGATAAATCTAAAGAGTTTACCCCTAAGAAGCCTCTCTGTACAATACCGAATTTCTTAATGTCCTCGATTATTTTTCTTGCTAAATTCGCAGGAACAGCAAAGCCGTAGCCTTGATAATATCCGTTTGTAGATGAAATCGCTGAGTTAATTCCAATCAAATCTCCATTTACATTTACCAATGCTCCTCCAGAGTTTCCAGGGTTAATAGCAGCATCAGTTTGTATAAAGCTTTCAATTGGGTTAGTTGCTTTTCCTTGCCCGCCCAAAATTCCTATTCCTCTTCCTTTTGCAGAAATAATTCCCGCTGTAACCGTAGAGTTTAATCCAAGAGGGTTACCTACAGCTAAAACCCATTGCCCAACTTCAACGTTGTCAGAATTGGCAAAGTTTAAGAATGGTAATCCTTTTTCTTCGATTTTCAGTAATGAAATGTCAGTATTGGGATCAGTTCCTACCAAAGTTGCGATATAGGATTTTTTATTGCTTAAAACAACTTCAAGCTTATTGGCTCCTGCTACAACGTGGTTGTTTGAAATAATATATCCATCCGGAGAAATGATTACTCCAGATCCTAAACCTGAAGGCATATTTTCTGGCGCTTGCTGCTGCTGTCTCTGTCTTTGTTGACCTTTTCCTCCAAAAGGATCGCCAAAAAAGAAATCAAACAAATCCTGCTCAGACGCTCTGCTTGATGCTCTGTTCTGATAATTTTTAATAGTTACAACAGCCGGAACTGTCATTTTAGATGCTTTTACAAAATCGTCACCTACAGTTGCGGTATTCATTCCCACAAACGAAGCATTGGTAGATTTTGTAAAATAAGATTGGTCACCGTTATTAGAATCGTGACTTAGATATTGTTGCACGCCAACGGTAGTAGCTCCTGAGAGAACCCCTACAACGGCAAATGGTAAAAGTTTTTTAAAAGTACTCTTCATTGTATGTCTTCTTTGTTTGATTGTTATTTTATCTTACACAAATTTAATGCTAAATATGTATGTAAATAATCTTAAGTGTTTCACTTTTAACTAAAATTTAACGAGAATTATACCATTTTATAGTTTATGTAATAATTATCGTATGAGTTTAACACTGCTTAAAAAATTATTAAAGACAAAATGTCATCTATTAGATTGTAAAATCAGTCAAAAAGTTAAATGTAATTTAGAGTCATAAGAAGGTGCATTATGTCATATCAATCAAATTTGAAAAATTAACTATCTTTGCAAAAATAATTTTCTCACTTAAACCGTTTATAGCATGCAACTGTATAACACCTTAAGCGCAGAAGAAAGAGCTCAACTTATTGATGAAGCTGGTAAGCAACGCCTTACTTTGTCTTTCTATGCGTATGCCAAAATTGAAAATCCCAAAAAATTTCGCGACGATTTATTTATAGCCTGGAACGCACTAGATGCATTGGGTCGTATCTATGTTGCCCATGAAGGAATTAATGCTCAAATGAGTATTCCTGCAGATCATTTGGAAGATTTTCGAAATACGCTGGAAGTCTATGATTTTATGCAAGGAATTCGTCTTAATGTTGCAGTAGAACAAGACAATCATTCTTTCTTGAAATTAACGATTAAGGTAAGACATAAAATTGTTGCCGATGGTTTGAATGATGATACTTTTGATGTAACCAATAAAGGTGTTCACTTAAAAGCACAGGAGTTTAATAATTTATTGGAAGATCCCAATACAATTGTCGTTGATTTTAGAAATCATTACGAAAGTGAAGTAGGACATTTTGAAGGTGCGATAACTCCGGATGTAGAAAATTTCAGAGAGAGTTTGCCGATTATCAACGAACAATTACAAGATTTTAAAGAAGATAAAAATCTTTTGATGTACTGTACGGGCGGAATCCGTTGTGAAAAAGCAAGTGCTTATTTCAAACACCAAGGTTTTAAAAACGTTTTCCAATTAGAAGGCGGAATTATTGAATATACCCGTCAAATCAAGGAAGAAAATATCGAAAGTAAATTTATTGGTAAAAACTTTGTGTTTGATCACCGATTAGGCGAAAGAATTACCGACGATATTATTTCTCAGTGTCACCAATGCGGAAAACCGTGTGATAATCATACCAATTGTGCTAATGATGCTTGTCATTTGTTGTTTATACAGTGTGATGACTGTAAAACGGCAATGGAAAATTGTTGTTCTACAGAATGTTTAGAAATAACACATTTGCCGGTTAAAGAGCAAGTAGCCTTAAGAAAAGGATTGCAGGTTGGAAATAAAGTGTTCAGAAAAGGAAAATCTGATGCTTTGACCTTTAAAAAGTCAGGAGATTTACCAAATAAACCTTTAGCAAAAGTTGATTCTAAAAATATTAAACAGAAAATTGCAGTCAAAAAAGCATTGATTGGGAAAGCTGAACATTACTACACAAAATCAAAAATTGCACAGTTTTTAATTGAAAATAATGAAGTTTCAGTTGGAGACAAAGTTTTAATCTCTGGTCCAACAACAGGAGAACAGGAAATTACAATTACTGAAATATTTGTTGATGGAAGTTCTAGCGAAACAGCAAAAGCAGGTGACCAAATTACTTTTGAACTTCCGTTCAGAGTTCGTTTGTCAGATAAAATATATAAAATTTTAGGATAATTAATTCTTAGATTTATGATGATATAAAGGTTGCGCTCCGGAGGAGCGCAACCTTTTTTTTATTAAATTAAATGTCATTAGAAAACTCTGTAGGAGTTTTATCTGTGTAGAAAATATATGATAAAATTTAGCGCTCCGTAGGAGTGCTATCTCTAAAATGGTTTTGTGTAACGCTTTTTTTATAAATTTGAAAATGAAAAAATCAGATCTCAGAAAAATATATCTTGAAAAAAGAAATAATCTGTCAAAAGATGAAATTTCTCTTTTTTCTAAAAGAATTTTTCAAAATTTCATCAATTATTTTAGACCGGTTTCTAATCAAAAAATCCATATTTTCATTCCGATTGAAAAGTTTAAAGAAATTAACACTCAGATTTTTATTGATTACTTTTTAAGCAGAAATATCAAAGTTTTTGTTCCTAAAATCGTTGATACAAAATTAATTTCTGTTGAAATTTTCTCTGATACTCAATTTGAAACCAATAATTGGGGAATTTCTGAACCTGTTTCAAACGAAGATTCAGAAGTTTTAGATTTCGATTTTGTGATTACTCCTTTACTTTATTGTGATTTTAAAGGAAACAGGGTAGGGTATGGAAAGGGATTTTATGATCAATTCTTTGAAAATATTTCAAAAAATTCAAAAAAAATCGGAGTTAATTATTTTAACCCCGATGATATGATTGATGATGTCTGGGAAAATGATATTCCTCTAGATTATTTGGTTACGCCTACTGAAGTGCTGTCTTTTTCCAGCAAGTCTGAATAGAATTTAATAAAATAAAATTTAAATTCTTTATTCTTTTCTGTGGCTTTAGAAACAAGGGTATATTGTGCACTTCTTTCAAAATTTCCTATTGATTTATTTTTGTCGCCAATATATTCAACGTTAAATTTTGCGAAATCTAAAGTGTCTTTATCGTTTATTTTTTTGAAAACATTAATGTTACTTACTTTCACCTTTTTCACCTTCAGGCTTTCAAGTTCTTTAAATAGCCCTTGGAAAGTTGTAGAGTCAGATTTCTGAAAATACTTCTCAATTTTTGAATAAATAGCGGTGTCTATTTCAGTCTTTTTATTTCCGGAAAGATAAAGAGTAGATAGGTCAAGCACATCCTGTACTTTTTGCAAAGTAATAGAGTTAATGGCTTGTGTACTGTCCATTTGTACATTGATATTGTTTGTGTTTCTTAGCTTTTCAAGATCACTTATGTTGTTGTTTTCTTCTTTTTTTTTTGTACAGGCAATCATGATGACGCCAAGAAGTATCGTCAAAAACAAAAAGTTATTTATTGTTTTCATGGTTTGAGATTTTAAATTTGATAGATACTATTTTTCCTTTATCTTTTTTCATTTCAATAACGTTCAGGTTTTTTAATGAAGTGGTGGGTGTAGTCACCAAAGTGATGTAGTCCTGCTTGTCTAGAGTTTCAAGACCGTATATATCACTGTCATAAACCTGCGTTATGGTAGCTGTGTTGCTGATGAGGTTTTCCAGCTGTTTTCTTTTCTGTTTGATGAGCTGCTCAGAATTTTCGCCATTAATATCTTTTATAGAGAAATAATAAAGCGCCATCTTATAATCATCAGGTTTCAGCTCTATCGTTTCTTCTTCAGGTGCATTTTCAAGATTTCTGTTGACTTCAAGGTCTTCATAAACCGTCGAACTGATCTGCATTTTCAAAGTTTTATCCTTTGTTGGATAGATGAAACATTCTCCTGGTTTAATTCTATATAAAATAGGAGATTCGTTTTCTTTAATAACTTTAATTTCAATATCACGCTGAACATTTAAATTTCTGTCGGCATCCGTAAAACAATACTTATAAGTTTTTTGAAAAATTTCATCCTTAAAACCTAAAAGCCCCAATAAAATAACAAAAACTGATGCCGCAGCAATCCATGCAGTTCTTTGGTAGTTCTTTTTCGGTGGTTTTATTTCTGATATTTTAGAAGATTCTAAAATAGTTTGTTTTTTTTCAATTATTTGATTTTCAGTATTGTTTTCTTGTAAAACGATATTTTCTTGGTTGCTAGATACTAGTTTTGTAGGCTCTTCTTCAGTTTTAGGTAAGTTTAATGCACTTGAAACTGTTTTTTCTAATTCTTTCAGTTCATCATCACTCAAATCTTTCTCATCACTTAATAATTCTCCTGCAAAAAGATGGTTCTTTTTAAAATCATACCATGAGTCGTAACCCGCATAGATACTCAGTAAATTAAGCATGTCAATACGAGGTAATTTTGAAACCGGAGAAGATTTAAAATAGGTGTAAAAAGATTTTTCACTGATGTTTCCTTTAGCCTTTTTTCTAAGGTCTTCCTGAAAATATATAATATCAATCCCCTTCCACTTAGATATTTCATCATAAGAAGGGGTGTATTCTTTCAAATATTGAGCTTGAACGTCCTTTTTGAGCTGCTCAAAATGTAAGAGGTCTAAATCTGTCACTTTATAAAAAAGTAGTTAAATTGTTGATTATCAGTATTTGTTATTTGTAAAACTATTTTACAAAGTTATTACAATTATTTTTCATAAACAAATTTCACATCTGCTATACCTTTGTCTTGTTCAAATAACCGAACAGAGAAAAAGATTTAAAAAACAATATTAACAAAATTAAATTTAATTTATTATGAAAAAGTCATTATTCGTAGCTGCTATCGCTGTTATTTCTTTAGTTGCTTGTAAAAAAGGTGAAGCTACAACTGGAGCTGATTCTTTAAACGCTAAAGCTGATTCAGCTACTGAGCAAATCGATTCTACTGCTAAAGTTGCTACAGATTCAATCAACAAAGTTGCTGATTCTGCTACTAAAGCTATCGATTCTACTGCTAAAGTTGCTGCTCCAGCTGCTCACTAATCAGTTACGATTGAAGAATAAAGAACCGTTTCGCTCAGCGAGACGGTTTTTTTATGTCTTAATATTAAAAAACAATTAAGACTTTTTCTGTCTTAAAGCTTCATAGCATGTAATCGCTACAGCATTACTCAAATTTAATGAGTCAATACTTCCGGTCATCGGTATTAATGTATTTTGACCCCTACCGTACCAGAAATCACTCAATCCTGAATGCTCTGTACCAAATAAAACTGCCGACCGTTTTGTGAAATCTCTTTCAAACATATCTTTAGAAGTCTCATCCATAATGGTTGTGTAAATACTGAAGTTGTTTTTCTGTAAAAATTCATAGACTTCGTTATTGTCAGCCTGAAAAACTTCCATTCCAAAAAGGCATCCAACACTAGATCGGATAACGTTTGGATTGTAGAAATCAGTTTTTCCGTCAGCAACAATTAAAGCATCAATTCCGAAAGCTTCGCAGCTTCTTAAGATTGCACCTAAGTTTCCTGGTTTTTCAACACCTTCTACGATGATTACCGTTGAATTTTCTTTTGGTTGAAAGTTGTTTAAATGAGATTCTTTAGTTTTGTAAACTCCGATAATTCCTTCTGAAGTCCCACGATAAGCAATTTTTTCATAGACTTTGTCACTAACCAAATGAATCTTTTGTTTAGGAGTATTTCCTTTGTAAATGTTTTCACAGATATAGAATTCTACAGCTTCAAAATTGTATTTCTGAGCTCTTTCGTTTTCCTGTTGTCCTTCTACCACAAAAACTCCCGATTTTTTACGAAAACGGTTGTCTGTAAGAAGTTTGGTAATATGTTTTATCTTTTCGTTTTGAAAACTTTCGATGATCATAAATGGGGAATGATTGATAATTGATGCAAAAATAAGATTTACATCAGACTTATCAATCATTCATTGGCGGAAGATTAGTTATATAATTTAGTGTATTTGATTAAAAATCAATTCTCATTTGTAAATTTTGCTTTACAAATGAGTTTAAAATTGACAAACGAAGTGAATTGACTATTCACATTTATCTATTCATCACTTATATTTCCAATCAAGCTTTGTGGAAGCTCTTTTTTATTTTTAATTCCTAAAGATTTTAGTTTCTGAGTCTGGACAATTAAGTTGTCATTTCCTGTGTATAGTTGCTTATAAGCATCATTATAAACATTTTTTGCTAAGTCTAAATTTTTTCCAACCTTTTCAAGGTTTTCTACAAAACCTGCGAATTTGTCGTATAATTTAGCACCACGCTCGGCAATTTCCATAGAATTTCTATTCTGATATTCTCTTTTCCAAAGATCAGCGATCAGTTTTAGTGAAGTAATCAGGTTGCTCGGATTTAAAAGTAAAATTCTTTTTTCATAAGCAAAATTCCAAAGATTTTGATCAGCCTGCATTGCAGCAATATAAGCCGGTTCGCTCGGAATAAACATCATGACAAAGTCTAAAGATTTTCCGTAATCGTCATACGCTTTTTGACTCAATTGACTGATGTGAGTTTTGATGGAAGATAAATGTTGGTTGACTTTAATTTGATAGATATCTGAATCTGTTTCGTCTACCAATTCTGTAAAAGCAGTCAAAGAAACTTTGGAATCGATGATCACATTTCTTTCGTCCGGATATTTTACGACTGCATCAGGACGCATTTTTTTACCCGAAAACTCTGAAAACAAAGCTTTATTATCTTCATCTCTCAGTTCGTGCTCCAGGAAATATTCTCTTCCTTTTACCAATCCTGATTTCTCTAAAATGCTTTCCAGAATCATTTCGCCCCAATTTCCCTGAGTTTTGCTTTCACCTTTCAGAGCTTTGGTCAGTTTTTTAGCATCTTCCGAAATTTGTTGGTTGAGCAAAGCCAATTCCTTAACTTTTTCAGCAAGAGAAAAACGTTCTTTATTTTCCTTTTCATAAGCTTCGTTGACCTTGTTTTTTAAATCATTGATTTTCTCCTGAAAAGGTTCAAGGATATTTTTAAGATTATTTTGATTGACAGTCGTAAATTTTTCTGTTTTTTCTTCTAGAATTTTGTTCGCCAAATTTTCAAATTGCAGTTTTCCTTCTTCCTGAATTTTTTTAACCTCTTCTTTCTGAGTTTCTAATGATTGTTGTAGACCTTCATTTTGAGCAGATAATTCTGAATTTTTAGCATATAAATGTTGTTTTTCATTTAAAATCAACTCAATTTGAGCGTTTTGTTTTTGATTTGAAAATTTTTGTTCATCAAATTGTGTTTGGAGAAAAGTATTTTCTGCTGAAATTTTGGAGAACTCATTTTTAAGATCATTCAATAAATCGGATTGTTGAAGGTTTAAATCTTTTTCATTTTTAATGATTTGATCTAAATCCTGAATCTTCAGGTTTAAATTTTCTAAATCAGCTTTAGTTTTAATATGTAAATAATTTAATTCATCATAAGAACTTCTTGAAACCATAGAAGATTTCAAAACAAAATAAACCAAAATAGCACCGATAATTCCTCCGGCAAAACATCCAATGATGAGATAAGTGATTTCCATTTTTCAAAATTACAAAAACAAAAAAAGATTTTCTTTACGGGAAACCTTAATGTTTTATGTAGCTCGGAAAATAATTTCGTCTAATTTTTTTAAGAATTCGATGGTTTTCATATCAGATTAGTTTTAATTAAAGATAAAAAAACCTCGCAAATTTGCGAGGTTAGTGTTTTAAGGATTTTCCTTTGAAATTTCATCATGATGTTTCAAATACAAAGGCAAAGCTGCGGAACCGTACCAAGGAAATATTTCATAGCTGAAGATTCCGGCTGCAACGGCGGGATCGGTTTTTACCCAAGATTCGGCTTCTTCTTTTGACTTGGTGTTGAAGATAAACATTCCGCGATAATTTTCTTTATTCTTTTCTAAGAATGGTCCGGCTATAATAATTTTTCCTTCATCGGCTAATTTTCCAATGTTGGTCATGTGGCCTTTCATTAATTCTGCTTTTTTCTCTTTATCATCAATTTTTGCAGAGCCGGTTGTCAACATTACGATGGTGTAAGCTTTCATACCATACTTATCTGCTCCTAAAGAATCTGCCAGTTTTTGATTGAAACCTATTTTTGAATCGCCAGAAGTTCCATCTTTTCCCAGTTTTCCGTCTTTACCTTTTGTATAGATAAAACAAGATGTAAAAGAAAAAGAAATTGTTATAAGTAGAAATAAATTTTTCATCATATTAAATGTTTTTAATCTTTAATTCTTAAAAATTCTTTTGCCAATTCAATCATTTTAGGGTCACCGGTGTACTTTCCATGTTCATCAGATAGTTTTACGGTAGGAATCCATTCGTTGTTGAGAGATTGTACGCCGATAAGTTTCATGACGATATTCATTGGTTTTAAACCGACATCATTCGTAAGGTTAGTTCCAATCCCAAAAGAAACACCGATTTTACCTTTACAGTAATTGGTGATTTCTTCTACTTTTTCAAGATTTAAAGCATCAGAAAAAATAATATATTTAAATAAAGGATTAATTCCATGTCGTTTGTAGTGAGCAATCGTTTTGTCGGCAAATTCTAGCGGATCACCACTGTCGTGACGAACTCCGTCGAAAAGTTTTGCGAATTTTTTATCAAATTGCTGGAAGAAAACATCAGTGGTATAAGTATCTGAAAGCGCGACTCCCAAATCTCCACGATAAACATCAACCCAATGTTCAAGGGCTAATTCGTTGGCCATTTTAAATCCAAACTCGGCTCCGTGAAACATAAACCATTCGTGAGCGTGAGTTCCAATTGGTTTTACACCGTATTTCATTGCGAAATGTACGTTGGAGCTTCCTATAAATGTAGAATCTTTTTTCTGGGTTAAAGCTTCCATTACCAAATTTTGTACCTTATAAGAATGCCTTCTTCTTGTACCAAATTCTGCAAAGTTAACTCCCAACTTATTTAGTGAGTCTGCTTTTTCCAGCGTTTTTGCCATTACGACTTCGTTAGAATCTCTTTCCATATGGTTCATTTCGTAATGTAATTCGCTAATCAAAGCCAATAAAGGAACTTCCCAAAGAATGGTTCTGTACCAAAGTCCTTCAACAGTAACTGATAAATCATTTCCTGTTTGTACAATTTTTACTTCACATGGATCGTAATGATAGCCTTCGAGAAAATCAAGATAAGGTAGGTTTAAATAAGGACAGGTTTTAGCTAAAAACTTTTTTTCATCTTTAGTGAGTTTGAGCTCTGCCATTTTGTTGACAGTTTCTCTTAAAGCGTGATCAAAACCTTCCGGAAAATGATGTTTACCACGATTGATAAATTCGTATTTTACAGTTTGACTTGGAAAAAGTTTTACCACTGCATTTTGCATGGTAATTTTATAGAAATCGTTGTCTAGAATGGAGTTAAACGTCATATGTTGCATATTGTGTAGTTTTAACACAAATTTAGTTTATTTAAAATAAAAATCGTCTAAATGTAAGACGATTTTTTAAATATTGTAATGATTTTTGTCTTGTTTTTACTTCCCTAAATAAGAATTGTACATCCAGACTTCTTTTTCCTGCTCTGTAATATAGTCGCTCATTTGCGAGTTGGTACCTTCGTCACCTGCTTTGTCTGTAATATCTAAAAGCTCTCTTTGCAAATCGATGACCACTTTGAAAGAGTTCAGAATGATTTCTACGCTTTTATTACCGTCGCTTACTTCTTTGCTTTCTTTAATGGTAGAAACCTGAAGGTAATCTGAATAATTGTGCGCTGGAGTTGCTCCTAAAGTTAATATACGTTCTGCAATCTCATCTATTTTTAAAACTAAACTATTGTATAATTCTTCAAATTTAGGATGCAGCGTAAAAAATTGTTCTCCTTTAATATTCCAGTGAGAACCTCTTGTGTTCTGGTAAAACACGGAATAGTTGGCAAGTAAGATATTCAGTTTTTCTGAAATGTTTTGGCAGTCGGCTTCTTTTAAACCGATAATGTTTGCGTTTTTCATAAGTCTATTTTTTGATAATTCTAATGCAGGAAATATTGTGCCGAAATCAACTTGATCTCATAGAAGATAACTATTGTAAATTTTTTTAATTTAATTAGGATTAATTTGTTTGATTTTAAAATGTGTTTAATGATTAGATAAATATAATCATGATGTTTAAAGCTGAATCAATTAGTAATAAATTAATAAGAATAGATGGGTCAAAGGTAAAATTGGGTAAAGTATTTTAAGGCTGTAAAAATTTTTAAAATTTGTTGTATGTCTCTGTTTGCTGTAAATTGTAGGTAATCATAAGGTTAGTTTAAATTAAATAAAGATTATTATTTCTACATAACTACTTGTCAATTAAAAAATTATTATTATTTTTGCACCCTAAAATAAAAGCAATTAAATGCCTACTATTCAACAATTAGTTAGAAAAGGAAGAGTCGCACTTACCAAGAAGAGTAAATCGGCTGCACTTGATTCTTGTCCACAAAGACGAGGTGTATGTACGAGAGTATATACTACCACTCCTAAGAAACCTAACTCTGCACTTAGAAAAGTTGCAAGGGTAAGACTTTCAAACGGTAAAGAAGTTAACGCCTATATCCCAGGTGAAGGACATAATCTTCAAGAGCACTCGATAGTATTGGTACGCGGGGGGAGAGTAAAAGATTTACCAGGAGTTAGATACCACATCGTAAGAGGTGCGTTGGATACTGCTGGAGTAAGCGGAAGAACTCAAAGAAGATCTAAGTACGGAGCTAAGAGACCTAAGCCAGGTCAAGCTGCAGCTGCACCGGCTAAAGGAAAGAAAAAATAATCATTAAATAAGGTACAGAAACAATGAGAAAGACAAAAGCGAAAAAAAGACCGTTGTTACCAGATCCAAAATTTAATGATCAATTGGTAACTAGATTCGTAAACAACTTGATGCTTGACGGTAAGAAGTCAATCGCATTCAAAATATTCTATGATGCATTAGATATCGTAGAAACTAAAAAAGGAGAAACTGAAAAGACTGCCCTTGAAATCTGGAAAGATGCATTAACTAACGTTATGCCTCACGTAGAAGTACGTTCTAGAAGAGTAGGTGGAGCAAACTTCCAGATTCCTATGCCGATCAGAGCTGATAGAAAAATTTCTATGGCAATGAAATGGTTAATTAGCTACTCTAAAAAGAGAAATGATAAGTCTATGGCTTTGAAATTGGCTAATGAAGTAGTTGCCGCTTCAAGAGAAGAAGGTGCTGCTTACAAGAAGAAATCTGATACTCACAAAATGGCGGAAGCTAACAAAGCTTTCTCACACTTTAAATTCTAATCTGAAATGGGTAGAGATCTTAAATTTACAAGAAATATTGGTATTGCTGCGCACATTGATGCTGGTAAAACTACCACTACAGAAAGAATTTTATTCTATACAGGTGTAAACCACAAAATTGGTGAAGTTCACGATGGTGCTTCTACAATGGACTGGATGGAGCAGGAAGCAGAAAGAGGTATTACTATTACTTCTGCTGCAACTACTTGTTCTTGGAACTTTCCAACAGACCAAGGAAAACCTTTAGCTGATACTAAGCCTTACCACTTCAACATCATCGATACACCGGGACACGTTGACTTCACAGTAGAAGTAAACAGATCTTTGAGAGTATTGGATGGATTGGTATTCTTATTCTCTGCAGTAGATGGAGTAGAGCCTCAGTCTGAAACAAACTGGAGACTTGCTGACAACTACAAAGTTGCAAGAATGGGATTTGTAAACAAAATGGACAGACAAGGTGCTGACTTCCTTAACGTGGTAAACCAGGTTAAGACAATGTTAGGATCAAACGCAGTTCCAATCGTTTTACCAATCGGTGCTGAAGAAGATTTCAAAGGTGTTGTAGACTTAATTAAAAACAGAGCGATCATCTGGGATGAAGCTGGACAAGGTGCTACTTTCGAGGTAGTTCCAATTCCGGAAGATATGAAAGATGAAGTTCTAGAATATAGAGAGAAATTAGTAGAAGCTGTTTCTGAGTATGACGAAACTTTGATGGAGAAATTCTTCGAAGATCCGGATTCAATTACAGAAGAAGAAATCAATGCTGCATTGAGAGCTGCTACTATCGATTTATCTATTATCCCAATGACTTGTGGTTCTTCATTTAAGAACAAAGGAGTACAGTTTATGTTGGATGCAGTATGTAAATACTTGCCTTCTCCATTGGATAAAGATGATATCAAAGGTACTGACCCAAGAACTGACGCTGAAATTTTCAGAAAGCCAGACGTAAACGAACCTTTCTCTGCATTGGCATTTAAGATTGCTACCGATCCTTTCGTAGGAAGATTGGCATTCTTCAGAGCATATTCTGGAAGACTAGATGCAGGTTCTTATATCTTGAACACTCGTTCAGGAGATAAAGAAAGAATCTCTAGAATCTATCAGATGCACGCTAACAAGCAAAACCCAGTAGAATATATTGAAGCTGGTGATATTGGTGCTGCTGTAGGTTTCAAATCTATCAAAACTGGTGATACGATGTGTGACGAGAAAAACCCAATCGTTCTAGAATCGATGGTTTTCCCTGATCCGGTAATTGGTATCGCTGTTGAGCCTAAAACTAAGGCTGACCAAGATAAAATGGGTAACGCTCTAGCTAAATTGGCTGAAGAAGATCCTACGTTTACGGTTAGAACTGACGAGGCTTCAGGACAAACGATCATCTCTGGTATGGGTGAGCTTCACTTAGATATCATTGTAGATCGTATGAGAAGAGAATTCAAAGTTGAAGTTAACCAAGGTCAACCTCAGGTAGAATACAAAGAAAATCTTACAAAAGTTGCTCAGCACAGAGAAGTTTACAAAAAACAATCTGGTGGTAAAGGTAAATTTGCTGATATTGTATTTGAACTAGGACCTGCTGACGAAGGTAAAGTTGGTTTAGAATTTATCAATGAGATCAAAGGTGGTAACGTTCCTAGAGAATTTGTTCCTGCAATTGAAAAAGGCTTTAAAGCTGCAATGAAGAACGGTCCTTTGGCTGGTTTCGAAGTTGAAGGTATTAAAGTTACTCTTAAAGACGGATCTTTCCACGCGGTGGATTCTGATGCTCTTTCTTTCGAATTAGCTGCTAAATTAGGATTTAAAGAAGCGGGACGTGCTGCTAAGCCAGTAATCATGGAGCCTATTATGAAATTGGAGGTTGTAACTCCAGAAGAATATATGGGTAACATCATTGGTGACCTTAACAAGAGAAGAGGTACAATCAGTGGACAAGAAGAGAAGAACGGTGCCGTTGTTATCAAAGGTTCAGTTCCATTGTCTGAAATGTTTGGTTATGTTACTACTCTAAGAACACTTTCATCAGGAAGAGCTACTTCTTCTATGGAATTAGAGAAGTACCAAGCTACTCCTCAAAACGTTGCTGAAGATATCATTGCTAAAGCAAAAGGTTAATTTTTTTAAAGTACAAGAAATGTCACAAAGAATCAGAATAAAACTAAAATCTTACGATTACAACTTGGTAGACAAGTCTGCTGAGAAAATCGTAAAAACGGTAAAGGCTACTGGTGCTGTTGTAAACGGTCCTATTCCATTGCCAACGAATAAGAGAATCTTCACAGTGTTGAGATCTCCGCACGTAAACAAGAAAGCTAGAGAGCAGTTCCAATTATCAGCTCACAAGAGATTGATGGATATCTACTCTTCTTCTTCTAAAACTGTTGATGCTCTAATGAAATTAGAACTTCCTTCAGGAGTTGACGTTGAAATTAAAGTGTGATAAATATGCTGGAAGATGGATGATGGAAGTCGGAAGTTTTTTAGCAACACCTTAAATATTAAATCCCTTTTCGAAAGAAGAGGGATTTTTTTTGTTTAAATTTTAAAAATGTTTTAACTAAATATTTAGTAATAAATTAATATTAATTCAAATAGTATTGATATTTTTGATTAAAATTAATATATGAAAAAACTGATTTTATTATTGTTTCCTTTAATCATTTCAGCACAAACACATCGATTCGTTTATCAGTTTCACTACAAATTAGATTCAACAGCAACTGAATTGGCTGCTGAAAATATGATCTTGGATGTCAATCCTGATAATGTTAAATTTTATCCCTATTCTTATGCCGAAACAGATTCTTTAAATATTATTAGAGATCAGCATGTATCGAGATGGGACGATCATCTTCCTGCTCTTATTAGAAAAAAAGGTTCTTTTGAAAATACTTCATTGATTTTATTGAATGATTTATTCTCTTTAAAATCAACAGACAAAATGACTTGGAAACTTTTGAATGATACAAAAGTAGATGGTCAATATACATTACAAAAAGCAACCACAACTTTTGGGGGAAGAAATTGGATCGCATGGTTCTCTAAAGACGTTGACCTAAGCGAAGGTCCGTACAAATTCCGTGGACTTCCGGGATTGATTTTCGAGATTGAAGACGACAAAAATAACTTTATGTTTAAGCTTTCAAAAAGTATGAAGTTTCCTAAAACGTATGAAGCCAAATTCCTTGAAAGTTTTGCTGGCAAAAAACCACTTTCCGTGACTGAGAAAGTCATTGCAAAAAAACAGTTAGAACTTTACAATAATCCGCTACAGGATATCGCGGAAGCCTTTAAATCTAATACAAATCCTGAAAATACCTTTTACGTTTCTAGTGTTCAGATAAAAAGCTTAGACCAGCTAAAAGGAATGTCTGATGAGAGAAGAAAAGCAATGCTTAGAGAAAACAATCCAATCGAGATTGATAAAGCTATAAAATACCCTGTAAATTAAAACGCTAATCATGTATTTTTGATCATTCTCTAAAAAAACAACGTATTTTGGCATAAATTTAACATAAGTGACAATTGTCATTTGATATAATTTATTTAGAATTAATAAAAATAATATTTTTGTTTCAAATTTATGAAATGAAAAAAACGGTATCTGTATCATTGCTAATTTTGGGAGTAGCTTTTTCTAAAGCACAACAAAAAGCAAATGATACAATCAGAAAAGAAACCACGATTGAAGAAGTAGAACTTTTTGGAGAGAGAAACAAACAACCTGAAGGTTTGGAAGTGATTACAAGATTACCTCTTAAACCGAGAGACCAAATTCAAAGCATCTCTGTAGTTTCTCACAAAGTAATCGAAGATTTGGGTGGACTTACCGTAACTGATGTTGCAAAAAATATTCCTGGTGTTACTCAATTTGGAAGCTATGGCGGAACCAGAGAAAGTATGTCTATAAGAGGATATCGTGGAGTTCCTGTTTTGAAAAACGGTGTCATGATGGATTCTGATTTCCGTACCGGAGGAATGCTTACCGATATGCAGGGTGTTGAAAGTATTCAGGTGATCAAAGGTTCAGCGGCAGTTACGCAGGGAATTGGTGACGGTCTTGGTTCTGCAGGTGGAGTAATCAATGTGGTGACTAAAATTCCAAAATTTATTAATGAAACAAATGTTGGTTTCAGATACGGAAGCTGGGACTTTTACAGACCGACTGTAGATTTTCAAAGAGTTTTAGACAATAAAGGTAAGATTGCAGTTCGTTTAAATGCAGCTTATCAAGACAATAATAGTTTCAGAAGATTTATAAATACAGATCGTATTTATGTAAATCCATCAGTTGCTTTCCGTCCGGATGACAAAACGGAGATCGTTGCCGAAATGGATTACATGAAAAACAATACAACTCCCGATAGAGGAACGGTAAATTTAGCAAAAGGAGATACTGAAGCTATTTACCAAATGCCGGGAAGAAAATTTTTAGGTTTTGCTACCGATAATGCGGAGACTACAACTTTTAATTTCTCTACAACAGCTACTAGAAAACTTACAGATAAACTGAAATTAAGAACAGCATTTATGAGCTCTTCTTACAATTCTGATGTAGTAGGGGCTGCACTTGCTCCGCTAAATTCAAGTAGTCCGAATGAGATGAGAAGAAGAACAATAGGAAGGTCTGGCCGTGAGGATATTAATAAGGCATTCCAGTTTGACTTTATCGGAGCAGATGTGATGACAGGATTTCTGAAGCATACTTTTCAGGTAGGTTTTGATTGGAAAGAATCTGATGTAACTACAACTTCTTATGATTCAAAAGCTATTGACCAGATCAACGTTTTGAATGATATTAATAATATTCTTCCTTCAAATATTGATGCTACAAACTTTACTTTGGTTAAAAAAGATCCTATCGTAAATGCTTTAACGCCAACAATGGGTTTAATGGCTCAGGATGTAATTACTTTTAATAAATACTTAAAAGCGCATTTAGGATTACGTTACAGCAGATTGAATGGTTCAGATAAAGAAAAAAATTATGCTTGGAATCCATCTTTTGGATTAATGATTTCGCCAATTGAAAATATGAATGTTTTTGGATCATATACTACCACTACAGGTTTGCGAAGTGCCAATAATGTTTTGGCAACAGGAGGAACTGTAGGTGCTTCAACCACAAAACAATGGGAAGCCGGAATTAAATCTGATTGGCTAAATGAGAAATTGCGTTTCAATCTTACCTTTTTTGATATAAAAACAGATAATTTATCATACGAGATTCTAAACGGAAACAACAGGACTGGAAAATATGCTTTGGCAGGAGAACTGAAAAGAAGAGGGATGGAAGTAGAATTGATTGGAAAGATTCTTCCCAACTTACAGATCATGACTGGTTGGGCGTATGTAGATGCTCAATATCAGGATAGCCCTTCATTCGTTAATGGTTCTGCCCCGATCAATACCCCGAAACATTCGGCTAATGGATGGTTAAACTATAAATTCAATCAAGGAATTTTAGATGGTCTTGATATTGGAGCAGGTATTTATTATGTAGGTACAAGACCAGTGGATGATTACAAGCAAACATTTACTATTGCAGAAGGACATGTGAATGGTACACAGCCTGAAGAAAAACCATTCAATATGCCGGATTATACAAGCGTAGACGCACAAGTAGGGTACAAGTTTAAAAACGGACTAGGTTTAAGGGTCTTCTTCAATAATATCTTTGATTCTGTAGGATATAACTCATATTTCAGAGGTGGATATATTGATCAGATCCAGCCGAGAAATTTCTCAGCACAGATCAATTATAAGTTTTAATAGATAATTTTCAAGTAATAGTTTTATCTATATCGGGAGAGTCTCTGAAGTTTTTCAGAGGCTTTCCTTTTTTAATTGAATACTTGTCTCTACAGATGCGCGTTTTTTGTTACTTTTAATAAAAAAATAATGGCAAAGTCAGATAGCAGTGTTTTCGAGAGATTTTCAAACTGGGCAACCAAATTTACGGGCAGTTCGTATGCGTTTTTGGGAGCGGTTGCCATCGTGGTCATTTGGGCAGTTTCCGGACCGGTTTTTAATTATTCCGAAACTTGGCAGTTGGTTATCAATACCGGAACAACAATTATTACTTTTCTGATGGTTTTCCTGATTCAGAAATCTCAAAATAAAGATTCTAAAGCGATTCAGATTAAATTGAATGAATTGATTGCCGCCAACGAAAAAGCAAGCAACCGAATTGTTGATATCGAAGATTTGACAGAAAAAGAGCTCGACCAATTACATTGCTATTACGAAAAGCTCGCTGATTTTGCTGAAGAAGATGAGGACATTCATGCTTCACATTCTATAGATGCAGCAAAAAGAAATCAGGATTATAAACATGAGTTTTTTAAAAGAAAGCATGAAGAATGGCTATCGAAACAAAAGAAGTAATTTTTAATTTATCACACCGAAGTGTTTTTATCAACAATAAATTAGAGCAAATTAATTTTTCATCTTACTTTTGTGTATAAAGTTATTTTATATGTTGAAGGTTTTTATTTCAATTTTGATTTTTTGTTCGGCTTTAATTTCTGCTCAGCAAACTAAAATTCTTGGTGATTTTTCGATGAAAGCATCATCTTACAGTGCAAAGGTTTTTGAGAAGAGCAATCTTAATATTTATTATCAGTTTAAATTTTTAAAAGACACAAAGATTTCTCAAAACCCGAGAGAAGGGTTGTGTGTTTTACAAATTGGCGAAAACTATTCAAAGTTCAGCGATACAAAAACGTTACAGAAAGATTCTTTGTTTGAAAAATTTTCTCATCTCGAAAGTGTGGGTGCGAAAGAAATGAATCAGCTTTTTATGTATAATCCTTTATGGAGTATGGAAAGTTTAAAATCGACAGTCGATAAAAAAGTTACTTATCAAAAAAGATACAAAACAAAATACGAGTATGAAGAACTTCAGCCGGAACTAAAGTGGCAACTTCATAACGAATCGAAGAAAATTCTTGATTATAGCTGTAAAAAGGCAACCGTAAAATATCGAGGAAGAGAATTTGTCGCTTGGTACACGACGGAAGTTCCCATAAACAACGGGCCGTATGTTTTTGAAGGATTGCCAGGTTTGATTTTAGAGCTTGAAGATTCACAAAATAAGTATCATTTTACAGCAGTTGGAATTGATAAAAAACCAATGGATATTTATCTGCGAAACGATAAAGAAATTCTGAAAATAAGCAGAGTAAAATTTAGAGAAGTTGAGAAAACATATCATGACAATCCGGGTGCTTTTCATGGTAAAGCTGTAAACGAGGATGGTTCACCGATAGTTGTTAAATCAAAACCTTTTCTCTACGACCCTTTTGAATTAGAATAAAATTAAAGCCTTACAAAATCTGTAAGGCTTTAGTTTTATAATTTATCTCTTCATAAAATAATCAAAATACGTACAGCTTCCCATCAGTTCGCGGGCAGTTTCAGTATTTGAATATTGAGATTTGAGCTGTGTAAAATAAGTTCTGTATTTCTGGTTTTTCAAATCAGCCATCTGTTTTTCATGAGCATCGTTTTTCTCAGACCATTTCGGATCAGCATAGTCAATGTTTGCTTGGTTTTTGGCTTCATACTGATAATATTTTCCCTGTTCTGCACTTGCCATTTGGAAAAGCACTCTTGCTTTCTGCTCTCTGTCATTAGAAAGGTCGTACGCTTTTTTGTAATAGTTAATCGCTAAATCAAAATTATCAGGTTCTATAAAAGTCGTGTAGGTGAAATTCTTGTAATAATACTGATACGGATTTTCTCTTTTTGTATTCCAGAAATCATATTTTCCGCCGTTGCTGTTGTCGACATCCATTACAAAAAGCTGTCGGTAATATCCAAGAATTGAAGTGTTGTACAACAGATTTCCGATTAACTGATTGGCTTGAACTGCTTTTGCATCTTTTCCGTTTCCGATTTTTTTAAGCTGAATTAATGCATCTGCCAATTCCAGTTTATTCATTTTGTTTTTGATGAATGGAAATGCGGTATAATCTTCAGCTTTCATACTTTGTGATTCTGGACTTTGGAAGCTTTCCCAAACATTATGTCCGAAAACTAAATTCGGAATATTTCGGTAACCGTCATAATTTTCACCATTGTAAACCAGCTTTTCATATTTATCGGTTTCAGGATTATATTTTTCATAATTGTCTCTCGGAATTCCTGAGAAGTTTACTGCTTTTTGATAATAAGATTTTGCCTTATCAAAATCAGCCAGTCTCATTGCTCTGTCACCATAAATGTTGGCAAAGAAGGCGTCAATATTTCCTACATCATCAAGGTTTTTAGCAATAATTTGCTGCTCAAATTGTGTTTTATTCGGTTTTCTGTAAAACTCTTCAATACTTTTTACCAGGCTTGAATTTGGGTTGTACTGAAGGTCAGAAAGCTTGTTATTCATCAGGTAAGATTTCCCATCTTCGCCTTGAAGGAAATAACGGTTGGCTAAAACATCTTTCAGGAAATCTGCAGTTGACGGAGCTTCACCATAATAATCGTAATCATTGGTTTCTGTGCTGTCTTTTTTTACAGGTGCTTTTTCCACAAAATATTCAGCATACTCTTTCATTAAATGATCTTCGTAATCTGCATCAATTTTGGGTTGAGAAACAATATCATTCAGCACTTTCATTCTCTTAATCTCTTCAAGATATTCAGTATTGCTGGTTTTAATATCTGCTAAAATACTGCTGCTTTCTTCATAATCTTTTTTAAGGAATTTTAAATAAGCATCTGCGATCTGCCAATATTCATCTTTAGATTTTTCTTTTGTTTTGGCGGTGAATTTTTCCAGCTCATCTAAGAAATCTTTCTGATTTTCATCCTGAGAATAATAGTAAGCATTGTTCTTTACATAGGTTGGAATCCTATCCGGGTTTTCAAACAATTCATCATTACTTTGCTCAGATTTATCATTCTTTTTATCAGATTTCTTTCCACCAAATAGGTTTTTAAAGAAGAGAACTATTTTCTGCCAAAAACTCAGTTCCTTTTTCTTGACTTCCGGTTTTTCGACTGTTACGTTTTCTTTTTTATCTGAAGTTGATTTAGAATCTTTTGAAGCATAATAATAGGTTGGAAGATAATTTCTTTCCAGTTCATTGATGCTTCTTGCAGCCATTACTTTCAAAATTTCAGAATCGGGATCAATGTCATACATCTTTTCCATCATCGGAATAGGGTTGGTAAAATCTTCATAGCCTAAAAGAAAATACGCCATATTTTTTTCCTCATTCGTTCCGGCTCGTTTCATAATATTGTTGAAAGAAGCCGTGTCTGAAAGTTTCATTGATATAAATGCAGATTCTTTACGGCTTTTAGATCTCATAAAAACCTGAAAGAAATTCCAGTTGGCCTCACTTCCCATTTCCAGACCTCTCTGAGCTCCCGCCAATTGATCGAGCGCCATATAATAAGGTGCGCCTTTTAACGAAATCGCTTGTACGTATTTTTTAAATGCCTCCAAAGCTGCATCAAAATTTCTCGTATAATGATTGAATCTCACCAACTGATAACCATAACGCTGTTTGATTTCTGGATTTTTGGCTGCGTTGTATAAAGAGGTTAAAGCCGAAACGGTTTTATTGTAGTCTAATTGAGTCGCGTTTTTCTCACTTTCATTTTCACGGTAATAAAAAGAATCCGGACTTTCTACATAATTGATCTTCATGTAAGGCTCCAGATATTTTGCTTCAATTAAATAATCGATTGCTTCACTGTATTTTGTATAAAAACCCGTCCCTAATTTTTTAAGTAACTGATTATTGGGATTACCTTTTTTTAAATCATTCAAATCTGTCATTGAGATTTTGTTGACCAGATAATTGGTTTCTGTATAGCTGATTTGATTGCCGAAAAATTTTCTCCACGATTCTATATTTTCATCAGGAATCTGAGAAGATTTGTAATTAGTGTAAAATCGATCAGAATAATTATGTAAAAAGGGAAGATATGATTTGTCTTTTATAATGCTTTGCGTGAAAAGATTAAAATAATCATGATCCGGATCAGACCACGCACAAGCTTCAGTCTTGGTGTAGAAAAGCGATGCAACCGCAAGTGAAATGATATACTTTTTCATATTGATTTTTGGTGTTTTATTTGTTTTTTTTGAAAGCCTTATCAAGGTTTTAAACCTTGACAAGACTTCTTTATAATGTTTAAAAATTTCATCTGTGTAAACCTGTGTGATCTGCGGGAGGAAAATATCCCCACAAATTACACATATTTGCACGGATTTTTAATTTATACACACTTGAAAACTTCCATCATCAAGCTTCCAGCCTCCTTCATTCTAAAATTTCCGTCCTTCTACAAATTTACTATCTAATTGATAATATATAATATTGTAAGAGCTGATTTTTTTATCTAAAAATTCTGTGGCAGAATCAAGTTGTTCTGGTGAAATTTCTTCCACTTTTATTTTGAAGCCTTTGTTTAAGAAATTTCCAAAGTAAAAACCATCTTTTAAAATTTCAATTTCGTTATCGGAAATTTTTTTGAAATTAGGATTATCCAAATCTTTTGTGGAAAGTGCATTAATGAGTTTATGTTTTCCTAAATGGTTGGTAACAATTCCCCATGAATAAATCGGAAGTGCGACTTCAATTTTTTTAACAGGATACTCTTCCAGTTTCGATAAATAGCTTTTCATAATATTCAAATCTAAAATCGAATTTTTATCTGAATTTTCCAAAGGCGAAGAAGTAGAGTAGCACATCAGATACACTTTTTCAACGGGCGGAATTCCGGTAAGAATTTTATCTTTCACCTGATGAAGTCTTAAAGTGCAGGTAATTTCTTTTTGTGAAATCTTTTTTAACTGTTTTAAAAGTTCAAAATAATCATCTTTTGTTCCTGTTGTCCAATCGCAGTCGATTTGAATTTCGTCATTGATTTTTAATTGATAATCCTGAGCTTTCTTTTGAATCAGTTGATGAATGCTTTCAGCCAGAAACTGTATTTCTTCTTTTTTGATATGCAAAAAAGTCTGATTGGTTATAAAAACCGTAGGAACGATCTGTTTGTCTGTTTCAAAACTTTTATCTTTAGTAATCACCGCAACAGGCTGAAATTTTTCTCCGACTTTATCAACATCAAAAAAGCGGGTGTATAAAACCGAGCTTGTAGATTCGTTCAATGATTTTTTTTCAATTTCATTTAATTTGAGGTGGGTTTTCCAGTAATAAAATGAATAAGGATGCTTTTGTTTCTCGCTACATGAAATCACCAATAGACAAACGAAAAGAAGTTGTAAGATTTTCATTATTTATAAAGAATACTTTCGCAGTTACAGTTCATTTCTGCCATTTCAGAAACAGGGCAGCAATCGTCTGATTTTTTTATATTGCCTTTCTCATCGGTAAGATAGATTTTTTCTTTATCAAATTTCACATAAAATGTTTCGTTATACGTTTTGAAATGAACTTTCATTACTTTAGGATTGTATTTTCCGACATTCATCTCTTCTTTGGTTTCTTTTCCGTCTGCCTGATTGATTTGCAGAAAACCGAAGTGTACGTTTCCGTTTTTCTTTACATCTAAATAATAAGCAGGAGTTCCGGATCCGCTGGCTCCGTCTTCGATATTAAAATCTCTTTTCCCTGTAAATGGAATGGTAGTCTGTGCAAAAGAAAATGCTCCGAAGAATAAAATGAATGTGGTGAAAATATTTTTCATATTACTTTTTTCTCAAAATTAAAAAATTATTCAGAAGAAATTCTTTTCAAAATCTGTGCAAATCTCTAAATGATTAAAAATCAAAATATTTTGCAAGAAATATTTGTCAAATTAAATTTTATTCATACATTTGCACACTCATTTTAGGGGAGGAGTATGCCCAATTCAAACTTGGTAATTACTTGAGCACTCGAAAAATGAAAGTGAATACAAGAAAATTTTATAACATATTATATAAATAATGTCAGGTATTATTGGAAAAAAAATTGGGATGACTTCTCTGTTTGACGAAAACGGCAAAAATATGCCGTGTACCGTTATTCAGGCAGGTCCTTGCTCAGTTTTACAGGTCAGAACCATTGAAAAGGACGGGTACAAATCTGTTCAGTTAGGTTTCGATGACAAGAGTGAAAAGAACGTTGGTAAAGCGTTAGCTGGCCATTTTAAAAAGGCTGGTTCTGCTCCTAAAGCTAAGTTGGTAGAATTCTACAGAGAATTCGTAGACGAAGTAAAGGTAGGAGAAGAAGTAAAAGTTGATTTGTTCACAGAAGGTGAATATGTTGACGTAACAGGAACTTCAAAAGGTAAAGGTTTCCAAGGTGTTGTTAAAAGACACGGTTTTGGAGGTGTAATGCAAGCTACTCATGGTCAGCACAACAGACTTAGAGCTCCAGGTTCTATCGGTGCTGGATCGGATCCTTCAAGAGTATTCAAAGGAATGAGAATGGCAGGTAGAATGGGAGGTAAGCAGGTAACTGTACAAAACCTTCAAGTATTAAAAGTGGATCAAGAACAAAATCTTTTAGTAGTAAAAGGTGCTGTTCCGGGAGCTAAAAATTCTTATGTAATTATCAGAAAATGGAATTAGTAGTATTAAATACATCAGGAAAAGAAACCGGAAAGAAAGTAACTCTAGACGAATCTATCTTCGGAATTGAGCCAAACAAGCACGCGGTTTACTTAGAAGTAAAACAATATCTTGCTGCACAGCGTCAAGGTACTCATAAATCAAAAGAAAGAAGCGAAATTACTGCTTCTACTAAAAAACTTAAGAAGCAAAAAGGATCTGGTTCTGCTAGATACGGTGATATTAAATCTCCTACTTTTAGAGGTGGAGGTAGAGTATTCGGTCCTAAGCCAAGAGACTACAGATTCAAATTGAACAAAGCTCTTAAGAGATTAGCTAAAAAATCTGTTCTTTCTCAGAAAATGAGAGACAACAGCATCAGAATTGTTGAAGGTTTAAGCATTGCTGCTCCTAAAACTAAAGATTTCATCACGGTATTGAATGCTTTGGCATTGAATGACAAGAAGTCTCTATTCATTTTGGCTGATACTAACAAGAACGTATATTTATCTTCAAGAAACTTACCTAAGACTAAAGTTATGAAATTCAACGAAATTTCTTCTTATGACTTAATCAATGCAGGTGAGATCGTTTTCTTAGAAGGTGCAGTTGAAAAATTCCAGGAAAATTTAAAGAAATAAATCATGTCACTAATTATTAAACCAGTTATTTCAGAAAAAGCAAACTATCTTACAGATTTAAGAGGTGCTTATTCTTTCTTAGTGCAACCTAAGGCGAATAAAATCCAGATTAAAAATGCAATAGAGCAAGCTTACGGTGTGAAAGTAGCAGACGTTAGAACCATGATTTATGCGCCTAAAGTTTCTTCGAAATACACGAAAAAAGGTCTTCAAGTAGGAAAGACAAACAAATTGAAAAAAGCGGTTATCACTCTTGCTGAAGGGGAAGTAATCGATATTTTTGCTGTAAATTAATTATTAATTATAAATAATAGTAATGTCTGTTAGAAAATTAAAACCTATCACCCCAGGACAGAGATTCAGAATTGTAAACAATTTTGAGGAAATTACTACCAACAAACCAGAGAAATCTCTAACTGTTGGTATTAGTAAGTCAGGTGGACGTAACCAAACTGGTAAAATGACCATGCGTTACACCGGAGGTGGACACAAAAAGAAATACAGAATTATCGACTTCAAAAGAAACAAGCATGATGTTGAAGCAACGGTAAAAACTGTAGAGTACGATCCAAACAGAACTGCTTTCATCGCTTTAGTGGAGTATGCAGACGGAGAGAAGAGATATATCATCGCTCCAAACGGAATCAAAGTTGACCAAAAAATTATTTCTGGCGAAAGCGTAGAACCGAACATCGGTAACGCAATGAAATTGAAAAACATTCCATTGGGTACTGTAATTTCTTGTGTTGAAATGAAGCCTGGTCAAGGTGCTATTTTAGCAAGAAGTGCTGGTTCTTCAGCTCAGTTGACTTCAAGAGACGGAAAATATGCAATCATCAAATTGCCTTCAGGAGAATCTAGAATGATCCTTACTGAGTGTTATGCAATGATTGGATCTGTATCTAACTCTGATCACCAGTTAACTGTATCAGGTAAGGCTGGTAGAAGCAGATGGTTAGGTAGAAGACCTAGAACAAGACCAGTTGTAATGAACCCTGTAGATCACCCAATGGGAGGTGGTGAAGGACGTTCTTCTGGAGGTCACCCAAGATCTAGAAACGGTATGCCATCTAAAGGTTACAAAACTAGAAAGAAAAACAAAGTGTCTAACCGTTACATCGTATCTAAAAGAAAATAATTATGGCAAGATCACTTAAAAAAGGACCATTCATTCATCATACTTTAGATAAGAAGGTTCAGGCAAATGTAGAGTCTGGTAAGAAGACTGTTATCAAAACTTGGTCTAGAGCATCTATGATCTCTCCAGACTTTGTAGGACAAACTATTGCTGTACACAACGGGAAATCTTTTATCCCGGTTTATGTTACAGAAAACATGGTTGGTCATAAGCTAGGCGAATTTTCTCCAACAAGATCTTTCAGAGGTCATGGTGGTAACAAAAACAAAGGAAGCAGATAATCATGGGATCAAGAAAAAGAGAAAGTGCATTAGCACGTAAATTAACAAATCAAGATGTAGTAAAAGCATTACACAATGATTGCCCTTCATCTCCAAGAAAGATGAGATTAGTAGCTGATATCATCAGAGGGGTAGAAGTTGAAAAAGCTTTAAGCATCCTAAAATATTCGAAAAAAGACGCTTCAAACAAATTAGAGAAAGTACTTCTTTCTGCGATGGCTAACTGGCAATCTAAGAACGAAGGTGCAGATATCGAAGAAGCTAACCTTATCGTTAAAGAAATTTTTGTAGACAGTGCAAGACAATTGAAGAGACTAAGACCAGCTCCACAAGGTAGAGGGTACAGAATCAGAAAAAGATCAAACCACATTACACTAATCTTAGGAACAAAAGAAAATTAATTCAAGGTATGGGACAGAAGACAAATCCAATTGGTAACAGATTAGGTATCATCAGAGGATGGGATTCAAACTGGTTTGGTGGTAAAAACTACGGTGATAGAATCGCTGAAGATTACAAAATCAGAAGATACCTTGAAGCAAGATTATCTAAAGGTGGAATTTCAAAAATTTATATTGAAAGAACACTTAAATTAGTAACTGTAACAATCACTACTGCTAGACCGGGACTTATCATCGGTAAAGGAGGTCAGGAAGTTGACAAGTTAAAAGAAGAATTGAAGAAACTTACTAAAAAGGATATTCAAATCAACATTTTCGAAATCAAAAGACCTGAGCTTGACGCAGTATTAGTTGCAGACAGTATCGCTAAGCAAATCGAAAACAGAATCTCTTACAGAAGAGCTGTAAAAATGGCTATCGCTTCTACAATGAGAATGGGTGCTGAAGGTATCAAAGTTCAAATCTCTGGTAGATTGAACGGTGCTGAAATGGCAAGATCTGAGTCTTTCAAAGACGGAAGAATCCCATTGTCTACTTTCAGAGCAGATATCGACTATCATATCGGTGAGGCATTAACTCAGTACGGTAAGTTAGGAGTTAAAGTTTGGATCATGAAAGGAGAAGTTTACGGTAAGAGAGATCTTATGCCATTAGTAGGACAACAGAAGAAAGGTGGTCCTTCAGGAGGTGGAAACAGAGGAGATAGAGATAACAGAAGACCTTCAAGAGATAAAAAAAATAATTAAAAAAATTTTAGAGGATAGTTTTTAAATGACCGTTACTTTTTTAAAATCTAAATTCTAAAATCTAAAATTTAAGAAATTATGTTACAACCAAAAAGAACCAAATTCCGTAGAGTTCATAAGATGAAAATGAAGGGGATTGCTCAAAGAGGTAATCAACTTGCTTATGGAACTTTCGGAATCAAAGCAACAGAAGGTGCTTGGATCACTGCAAGACAAATTGAAGCTGCACGTATCGCTGCAACAAGATATATGAAGAGAGAAGGTCAACTATGGATCAAAATCTTCCCAGATAAGCCAATTACTAAAAAACCAGCGGAAGTACGTATGGGTAAAGGTAAAGGTGCTGTGGAATATTGGGTAGCTGTAGTAAAGCCAGGTAAAATTATGTTTGAAGTTGGAGGAGTATCTTACGAGATCGCTAAAGAAGCTTTAAGACTTGCTGCACAAAAATTACCGGTAGTTACCAAATTTGTAGTTGCTAACGATTTTGTTAAACCTCTTTAATCTCTGAATATTATGAAACAAGCTGAAATTAAAAATCTAAGCCTTGAAGATGTTCAAGCTAAATTGACTGAAGCTAAAGCTCAATTTTCAAAAATGAAATTGGCTCACAAAATCAGTCCACTTGAAAATCCGATCCAAATCAGAGATTTAAGAAAAACAATCGCAAGATTAAATACTGAGTTAACTAACAAACAATAATATTCCTTTTTACAATGGATAGAAATTTAAGAAAAGAAAGAATCGGAGTGGTTTCCAGCAATAAAATGGAAAAAACTATTGTTGTTAGTGAAACGACTAGAGTAAAACACCCGATGTACGGTAAATTCGTTTTGAAAACGAAAAAATATACTGCACACGACGAAAACAACGAATGCGCAGAAGGAGATACAGTTCTTATCCAAGAAACTAGACCTTTAAGCAAGAGTAAGAGATGGAGATTAGTAAGAATCATTGAAAAAGCTAAGTAATAATGTTACAAACAGAATCAAGATTAAAAGTTGCTGATAACACAGGTGCAAAAGAAGTACTAGTTATTAGAGTTCTGGGAGGAACCAGAAGAAGATATGCTTCAGTTGGTGATAAAATCGTAGTTACTATTAAAGATTCTACACCATCAGGAAACGCAAAAAAAGGTCAGGTATCTAAAGCAGTTGTAGTAAGAACTAAAAAAGCAGTGAGAAGAAAAGATGGTTCATACATCAAATTCGAAGACAATGCTTGTGTTTTACTAAACGCTGGAGGAGAAATGAGAGGAACACGTGTTTTCGGACCGGTTGCTCGTGAGTTGAGAGACAAAGAATATATGAAAATCATTTCATTAGCTCCTGAAGTACTTTAATTTTAAAAATTTTTAAAAGAAATGTCAAAGTTAAAAATAAAAAGAGGAGATAACGTAATCATTACTACTGGTAAAAAAGATATCAAAGGTAAAACTGGTGAAGTTATTGAAGTGATCAAAAAAGAAGGAAAAGACCCTAGAGTAATCGTTGCAGGACTTAACATCGTTAAAAAACACGTTAAGCCTTCAGCTTCAAATCCTCAAGGAGGAATTACTGAAAAGGAAGCTTCTCTTCATATCTCAAACGTAGCTTTAGTTGGTAAAGACGGAAAAGCTATCAAAATCGGTTACAAAATCGAAGGAGATAAGAAAGTAAGAATCAACAAAAAAACGGGTGAAACTTTATAATTTTAAATAACACATGGAATATATAGCAAGACCCAAAAAAGCATATAAAGAAACGATTGTTCCTGCAATGATGGAAGAATTCGGATACAAATCAGTAATGCAAGTACCAAGACTAGAGAAAATTATTTTATCTCAAGGTTTAGGAGACGCTACTGCTGATAAAAAGATCATCGATTATGCTGTAGAAGAACTTACAAATATCACTGGTCAAAAGGCTGTTGGTACTATCTCTAAGAAAGATGAAGCTGCTTTCAAATTAAGAAAAGGTATGCCTGTAGGAGCTAAGGTAACTCTTAGAGCTACAAAAATGTACGAATTCTTAGACAGATTAACTTCTTCTGCTTTGCCACGTATCAGAGATTTTTCTGGTATCAAAGCTGATGGTTTCGACGGTAGAGGTAACTATAACTTAGGTATTACTGAGCAGATTATCTTCCCTGAGATCGCAATCGACAAAGTAAAGAAAATCCAAGGGATGGACATTACTTTCGTTACTACTGCGAAAACAGACAAAGAAGCTAAAGCATTATTAACTCACTTCGGTTTACCATTCAAAAAGAACTAAGAAATGGCTAAAGAATCAATGAAAGCGCGTGAGCGCAAAAGAGAAGCTACTGTAGCTAAATACGCTGAAAAAAGAAAGGCTCTTAAAGAAGCAGGTGATTATGAAGGACTTCAAAAATTACCAAAAAATGCTTCACCTGTAAGATTACACAACAGATGTAAATTAACAGGTAGACCAAGAGGTTACATGAGAACTTTCGGTATTTCAAGAGTAACTTTCAGAGAAATGGCCAACAACGGTCTTATCCCGGGAGTGAAAAAAGCTAGTTGGTAATAATTACTAATTAAAAATCGGGACAATTAAGTTGTCGAGATACTAAAGAAATAAATATCAGACCTAAGATTTTCTGAAGTCTGATATTTTAATCTTCAAGTCTTTTCAAAACTGATTGTTCTTTAACCAATAATTTAAAACAAAGAAATGGTAACAGATCCAATTTCAGATTTCCTAACTAGAGTAAGGAACGCACAAAGCGCAGGCCACAAAGTGGTGGAAATTCCTGCATCGAAAATCAAAAAGGAGATTACAAAGATTTTATTTGATCAAGGGTATATCTTAAACTTTAAGTTTGAAGAGAACGCTGTTCAAGGAAACATCAAAATCGCTTTGAAGTACGATAAGCAAACTAACAAACCAGCTATTAAATCTATCCAAAGAGCTTCTAGACCAGGTTTGAGACAGTACAAAGGTTCAGGTGAACTTCCAAGAGTACTAAACGGTTTGGGTATTTCTATCATCTCTACTTCTAAAGGAGTAATGACTGACAAGAAAGCTAGAGAAGAGAAGGTAGGCGGTGAAGTAATCTGCTATGTTTATTAATTTTTAATCAAAGGAAAATGTCAAGAATTGGTAAAGCAATTATAACAATTCCAGCTGGTATCACAGTTTCTGAAAAAGAAGGTGTAGTTACAGTAAAAGGTCCTAAAGGAGAACTTTCTCAGGAGCTTACAGAAGGAATTACAATTGAGCAAAACGAAGGTACGTTAACTGTTAACAGACCATCTGATGCTAAACAACACAGAGCACTTCACGGTTTATACAGAGCGTTAATCGCTAATATGATCGTTGGTGTAAACACTGGTTTCGAAAAGAAACTAGAATTAGTAGGGGTAGGATACAGAGCTTCTCACGCAGGTCAAAAACTTGAGTTAGCTTTAGGATTCTCTCACGGTATCGTTTTAGAACTTCCTAGCGAAGTGAAAGTTGATACATTGACTGAAAAAGGTAAAAACCCAATTATTACTTTAACGTCTCACGACAACCAACTTCTAGGGATGGTAGCTGCAAAGATCAGATCTTTCAGAAAACCTGAGCCATACAAAGGAAAAGGTGTGAAATTCGTAGGAGAAATTGTAAGACGTAAAGCTGGTAAATCTGCTTAATAAAATTTAAGAAAATGGCACTAAGTAAATTAGAAAAAAGAATAAGAATCAAAAGAAGAGTAAGAGGAAAAATCTCTGGATCTGCTGATTTGCCAAGATTATCTGTATATAAGAGTAATAAGGAAATTTACGCTCAGTTAATCGACGATAAAGACGGAAAAACTTTAGCTTCAGCTTCTTCTAGAGAGAAAGGAGTAGACGCTAACGGAACAAAAAGTGAAGTTTCTGCTGCTGTAGGTAAAGCAATCGCTGCTAAAGCCCTTGCTGCAGGAATCGAAACTATTGTATTTGATAGAAACGGATTCGTATATCACGGAAGAGTTAAGGCTCTAGCTGATGGTGCGAGAGAAGGTGGACTTAAATTCTAATCATTAAATTTCGGAAATATGTTAGGACTAGATAATATAGAAAGAGTAAAACCGGGAGGATTAGAATTAAAAGATCGTCTCGTAGCTGTTAATAGAGTAACAAAAGTAACTAAAGGAGGTAGAGCTTTCGGATTTTCTGCAATTGTTGTTGTAGGAGACGAAGCTGGAACTATCGGTTTTGGTTTAGGAAAATCTAAGGAAGTTGCTTCTGCTATTGCTAAGGCGGTAGAAGATGCTAAGAAAAACTTAGTAAAAGTTCCTGTAATGAATCATACTATCCCTCACCAGACTACTGCAAGATACGGTGGTGCAGATATCTTCTTGAGACCTGCTTCACACGGTACAGGTCTTATCGCAGGTGGTGCGGTAAGAGCGGTATTAGAATCTGCTGGTATTCACGATATCCTTTCAAAATCTAAAGGATCTTCAAACCCTCACAATGTAGTAAAGGCAACTTTCAAAGCATTGTTAGACATCAGAAGACCAGAAGAAATTGCAAGAATGAGAGGAGTTTCTCTAACTAAAGTGTTTAACGGTTAATAAATAAACAATGGCAACAATTAAAGTAAAGCAAGTAAGAAGCGCTATTGGTAGAACAAAAACCCAAAAGAGAACGCTTGAAGCATTAGGATTTAAGAAACTTCACCAAGTTGTAGAGCACGAAGCTACTCCTTCTATTTTAGGAATGATAGCTGCAGTTAGTCACTTACTTGAAGTTCAAAAATAATTTTTAAAATAATTTTAAAATGAATTTAAACAACATAAAGCCTGCTGCAGGTTCTACATTTAGTTCTAAAAGAATTGGTAGAGGACAAGGTAGTGGAAAAGGAGGTACTTCTACAAAAGGTCACAAAGGTCAGAAAGCAAGAGCTGGTTATTCTCAGAAAATCGGTTTTGAAGGAGGACAGATGCCTTTGCAAAGAAGATTACCTAAATTCGGTTTCAAAAACGTAAACAGAAAAGAATATAGAGCTATTAATCTTGATGATATCCAAATTTTAATTGAAAATAAATCTGTAACAGGAGATATTACAAAAGAAGTTTTGGTGCAGCACGGTCTGGCTACTAAAAATGAAATAGTGAAAATTATGGGGAGAGGAGAATTGAAGTCTGCGATTTCAATTACTGCTGACAAATTCACTAAATCTGCTGAAGAGCTTATTGCTAAAGCAGGTGGAAAAGCAATTACCTTATAATAATTACTAATGAAAGAATTTATACAAACCCTCAAAAATATTTGGAGTCTTAAGGAACTTAGAGATAAAATTCTATTTACTTTAGGGATTATCCTTGTGTATAGATTCGCATCTTTTATCTCTTTACCTGCGATTAACCTTGCAGAAGTAGGAGATCTCTTAGAGCATTATAAAAATCAAGGCGGTAACAAGCAAGGAGCAGGTCTCCTTGGCTTGCTTTCGTCGTTTACAGGAGGAGCTTTCAGCCACGCTTCTGTAATGGCGTTGGGTATCATGCCTTATATTTCTGCTTCTATTATTGTTCAGTTGATGGGGATGGCAATTCCTTATCTTCAGAAACTTCAAAAAGACGGAGAGTCTGGTAGAAACACATTGAATCAAATTACTAGATGGTTAACGATTGGGGTTTGTCTTGTACAGGCACCTTCTTATTTAACTTCTATTACTCAGTTGTTCTTACCATATGCTCAGTTCCAGTCTGCATACTTTATAGATCCAAACTCTATTATGTTTTGGTTACCAAGTATTGTTATCTTGGTTGCAGGTTCTGTATTTGCAATGTGGTTAGGTGAAAAAATTACCGATAAAGGTATTGGAAATGGTATTTCTATCCTTATTATGGTAGGTATTTTATCTAGATTACCAGAAGCATTTGTACAAGAAATTGCAGTACAAAACGGAAAAGGAGGATTAGGTTCTATCATGATTATGATTGAAGTAATATTCTGGATGTTGGTGGTTCTTTTAGCAGTAGTATTATCTGTTGCGGTAAGAAAAATCCCTATTCAGTATGTAAGCAGAGCTCAGGCAAGAGGAGGTGTAAATAGAAATCTAATGCAAGGAGCGAGACAGTGGATTCCGCTAAAAGTTAACGCAGCCGGTGTAATGCCGATTATCTTTGCTCAGGCATTGATGTTCGTACCTGGTTTGTTGACCAAAGTAGATGAGTCTAATACTTTTCTTGCAGGTTTCAAAAATGTTTTTAGCTGGCAATACAACGTATTGTTTGCGCTATTAATTATTATCTTTTCATTTTTCTATACCGCAATTACAATTCCGGTAAACCAAATGGCCGATGATCTTAAGAGAAATGGCGGTTTGGTACCTAAAGTAAGACCCGGTAAAGAGACTGCTGATTACCTAGATGATATTTTATCAAAAATTACCTTGCCAGGTGCAATATTTTTATCTATCTTTGCAGTCCTTCCAGCAATAGTGCATGGAAGTCTTGTTCAGACAGATGCGTTCGCCCTATTTTTCGGGGGGACTTCGTTGCTAATTATGGTTGGGGTAGTATTAGATACTGTTCAACAGATTAACACTTATCTGCTGAATCATCATTATGATGGCTTAATGCAGTCTAAATTATCAAGATCGACTGGATATTAATTTATGGCAAAACAAAAACATATCGAACAAGATGGCGTTATAACGGAAGCACTTTCGAACGCTCAGTTCCGTGTAGAACTAGAAAATGGGCATGTACTTATTGCTCATATCTCTGGTAAAATGCGTATGCATTATATTAAACTATTACCTGGTGATAAGGTAAAATTAGAAATGTCTCCTTACGATCTTTCAAAGGGGAGAATTACATTTAGATATTAAACAAACGCCAAATGGAATCTTCGGATCTCCATTTGGCTCTTGTTGAAAATAAATATTTTCAAATGAAATCGTAGATTTTATTTGTTTATTGAAAAAATATAAATATTTCAAATGAAAGTTAGAGCATCAATTAAAAAAAGAAGTGCTGATTGCAAAATCGTTCGTAGAAAAGGCGTTCTATTTGTAATCAACAAGAAAAACCCAAAATTTAAACAAAGACAAGGCTAAATTATGGCGAGAATTTCAGGTATTGATTTACCAAAAAACAAAAGAGGTGTTATCGGTTTAACTTATATCTATGGAGTTGGAAGAAGTACTTCTTCTGAAATCCTTAAGGCTGCCGGTATCAGCGAAGACAAGAAAGTCAACGAATGGAATGACGATGAATTGGCTGCAATCAGAAACTATATCTCAGAAAACATTAAAGTGGAAGGAGAGCTTAGATCTGAAGTGCAATTGAACATCAAGAGATTGATGGACATAGGATGCCAACGAGGAATACGTCACAGACTAGGACTACCTTTAAGAGGCCAGAGAACGAAAAACAACTCTAGAACCCGTAAAGGAAAGAGAAAAACTGTTGCTAACAAGAAAAAAGCAAGTAAATAATCGTTAGGAATTATGGCAAAACAAACTAAAGTAGTTAAAAAAAGAAAAGTAAAAGTTGAGGCTATAGGAGAAGCGCATATTCAAGCTTCTTTCAATAACATCATCATTTCTTTAACAAATAAAAGCGGAGAGGTTATCTCTTGGGCATCTGCCGGTAAAATGGGGTTCAGAGGTTCTAAAAAGAACACTCCTTTTGCTGCTCAAATGGCAGCAGAAAATTGCTCTACTGTAGCTCACGAAGCGGGTCTTAGAAGAGTAAAGGTGTATGTGAAAGGTCCAGGTGCAGGTAGAGAATCTGCGATCAGAACTATTCACAATTCAGGTATCGAAGTTAGCGAAATTATTGACGTTACTCCTATGCCACACAATGGATGTAGACCACCGAAAAGAAGAAGAGTTTAATTTTTAGAATTTACCCATTATGGCAAGATATATTGGACCTAAAACTAAGATTGCTAGAAAGTTTGGTGCTGCAATCTACGGAGATGATAAAAACTTCGAGAAAAGAAAAAACCAACCGCCAGGACAACACGGTCCTAACAAAAGAAGAGGAGCAAAGAAATCTGAATATGCTGTTCAGTTAATGGAAAAGCAAAAAGCTAAATATACTTACGGTATTTTAGAAAGACAATTTGCTAACCTTTTTGAAAAAGCTCACAGAAGTAAAGGTGTAACAGGTGAAGTTCTATTACAACTTTGCGAATCAAGATTGGATAACGTTGTTTACAGATTAGGTTTTGCTAAAACCAGATCTGGTGCAAGACAATTAACTTCTCACAGACACATTACTGTAAATGGTGAGATTCTTAACATTCCATCTTATTTAGTAAAAGCTGGTGATGTAATCGCTGTAAGAGAAAAATCTAAGTCTCTAGAGGTTGTTGCTGATGCTTTGGCATCAAAAGCAAACTATGAGTGGTTACAATTCAACGACGAGAAAAAAGAAGGTACCTTCATTTCTGCTCCTGAAAGAATCCAAATCCCGGAAGACATCAAGGAACAGCTTATCGTCGAACTTTACTCTAAATAATTTTTTAATCAATTTTTTGCTCAACCCAACAATATGGCAATTTTACAATTCATAAAACCCGATAAAGTAATTCTACTTAACTCTGATGAATTTAAAGGTCAATTCGAATTTCGTCCTTTAGAACCAGGTTTCGGGCTTACAATCGGTAATGCTTTGAGAAGAGTGTTGCTTTCTTCTCTGGAAGGATACGCTATTTCATCTATCAAAATAGAAGGTGTAGAGCACGAATTTTCAACTATCCCAGGAGTAATTGAAGACGTTACCGAGATTATTCTTAACCTTAAGCAAGTAAGACTTAAAGCTACAGCAGAAAACCAGGCTTCAGAGCAGGTGGTTGCTAAAGTTTCTGGTCAAACTGTAATTACTGCTGGAGATTTAGGACAGTCTATCAACGGATTTGAAATCTTGAATCCAGATTTGATGATCTGTAACCTAAACTCTGATGTTACTTTTGAAATCACGTTTAATATAGAAAAGGGAAGAGGATACGTTCCTTCTGAACAAAACAAATCAAACAATGCACCTGTAGGTACTATTGCTATTGATTCTATCTTTACGCCGATCAAAAAAGTACAGTATAGTATTGAAAATTACCGTGTAGAGCAAAAAACAGACTACGAAAAATTGGTTTTGGATATAGAAACTGATGGCTCAATCAGCCCTCAGAATGCTTTAACTGAAGCTTCTAAGATATTAATTTATCACTTCATGTTGTTCTCTGATGAGAGAATCACGTTGGAGACTGAAGCTGTGAAAGCATCTATCCAATACGATGAAGAGACACTTCACACAAGACAACTACTTAAGTCTAAATTAGCAGATATGGATCTTTCTGTAAGAGCCCTAAACTGTCTGAAAGCAGCTGAAGTAGAAACTCTAGGTGAGCTTGTTTCTTATAGTAAGTCTGATTTGATGAAATTCAGAAATTTTGGTAAAAAATCTTTGACAGAACTAGAAGAATTGGTGCATTCAAAAGGTCTTAACTTCGGTTTCGACGTTGCAAAATATAAATTAGACGCTGATAATTAAATAATAATGAGACACGGTAAAAAATTCAATCACTTAGGAAGAACTTCTTCTCACAGAAGCGCGTTACTTTCTAATATGGCTTGTTCTCTAATTGAGCATAAGAGAATCAACACTACTGTAGCTAAAGCGAAAGCTTTAAGAGTATATGTTGAGCCTCTATTAACAAAGGCAAAAGAAGATACTACACACAATAGAAGAATTGTTTTCGCATATCTTCAAAGTAAAGAAGCAGTTACTGAACTTTTCAGAACAGTAGCTCCTAAAATCGCAGAAAGAAACGGAGGTTATACAAGAATCATCAAGACTGGTTTCAGACAAGGTGATGCTGCTGACATGGCTCTTATCGAGCTTGTTGATTTCAACGAACTTTACAATCCTAATGCTGAGGAGAAAAAGACGACAAGAAGAAGTAGAAGATCTACTACTGCAAAAGTAGCTGTTGAAGCTGCTCCTGTAGCAGAAGAAAAAGTTGAAGAGCCTAAAGCTGAATCAACAGATTCTACTGAAGAAAAAGCTGGAGAATAATATTCATCCGGATATAAATAAAAAACCGTTCAGATTTCTGAACGGTTTTTTTATGCTTTAAATTTTGGTTCTTTCCAATTCGATAATATTATTTCCCTGATGAATAATTAAGCTGTCTCCTTTTACGGTAGCGGTCATATCATCTTTTTTATAAATCGTCTCGTTTACTTTCGCTTCAGATTTCTCCAACACGAATGTTTTATTATTATTGGTAATAGAAACAGTTCTGTTTTTAGGATCATAGTTGAAAACCACTTTTACCAAAGATTTGTCGGTAGCTTTGTAAACATAATCTGTCTTTATGCTTTTCTTGCCATTGATATCTGTATTATAAGCAATCGTAGAATCTACAGCTCCATTATCAGCAAGAATTTCTGTGTTTGCAGAATCTGCTTTTATAATTCCTTTATTCCCTTCTTCAGATTTTTTACAACTTGATAACGAAAACATCAAGATGCCAATTGAGAGGATAAGTTCTTTTTTCATTGAGTTTATTTTTGATATTATTAATTTAAATTAATTGCCAAATTTTCTTTAAATTTAATAAAAACAAAAAACAAACCAATAACCTCAACTCAAAATTCTATTATTACACAAAAGTGTAATTGTTTCTGTTTTGTTTTCTGTTGAAATTTGTCTTTACAAAAACAAAAAATATGAGCATTTCTATCGCCATAGTAGAAGACGAAAAAAACTACAACAATGCGTTGAAGAAAGTCATCGATTATCAAAATGATATGAAGGTGATTGCTCAGTTTTTTGACGGAAATACTGCTCTGAAAAAATTATCTGATATTTCTCCGGATGTAGTAATGATGGATATCCAACTTCAGGATATGCTTGGAATTGATATTATTGGAAAGTTAAAAAAAGACCTTCCAACCACACAATTTATTATGTGTACAAGCTTTGAGAATGACGAAATGATTTTCAATTCTCTAAAAGCCGGAGCAATGGGCTATCTTATAAAAGGCGAAAGCATGGATAAAATTCTGAGCTCTATTCGCGATGTCTACAACGGAGGTGCCCCAATGAGTTTTTCAATTGCAAGAAGAGTTCTGGCTCATTTTGAGAAAAAAACGATTGAAATAAAAGACTTTGAAGAACTTACAAAACGCGAAACCGAAATCGTAGAACTTTTATCACAAGGACTTTTATACAAAGAAATTGCAGATAAAATATTTGTAAGCATTGATACCGTAAAAAAACACGTCGGAAATATCTACAGAAAACTTCACGTCAATAACAAAGTGGAGGCTATTAATAAATTTAACCATTTTAAAAACTAAGAGTTATGAGAACAATTTTAGGAAAGAGCTTGTTATGGATCTTATTATTAAGTTTGATATTTTCAAGTTGTAATAAAAAAGATTCAAAAATTACTGAAAATAAAAATCCATCAAATTTACAGCAGGATACAACTAAGTTAAAAATTGAAAAGAGTTTTTTTCAAATTAATTTGGCAAGAATTCTTACTGAAATTCCAGACAGTTTAGCAATGGAGTATACGAAATCATATTCTAAGAGTTTTCCGGAAGAAGATAAATTTCCAAGACTTTTAGCCATTGATAAAAAAGCATATAATAAAATCCTCAACAATAAAAATCCTAATGATAATATTAAATTTTTATTTACTGAAAGTGATGGAGTATTAGATGTTCTATATGAGAATGGAAATGGAGAAAAATTTAATTTTAATTTGGGAGAATATAATAAGGTGACAGATTCATCTTTTACAATTATGAATAGCGTATTTAAAGCAAATCTTTACGCAGTCATGAATAAAAGAATTAATGGTCTTAATAGTAGTATACACGAAAATACGAAAGAAATATCTATTCCTATAAGCAGTTTTAAACAGCTTACAATTAATGACGATTTGTCTATGATTCTTTTATTTCCCGGAATTATAACAAAAGATAGTTCTCCGCAAACTGGTAAGAATAATCAAAAAAATTATATTACTTTAATAGCAGTACGAATAACTTTCGATTCAAGTGGCACAGCTTATAAACTTGAGAAAACTGTGCTTTATGATAATTTCTGTGTATCTCCGCCAAATGATTGCTAAATGTTTTACTTATACATTCTAATAATTACACTTTGTCTTGCATTGTCGCTTATAAATAAGATTGCAAGACAAAGATTTTTGTGGATATACTTCACATTTATATTATTGTCTGAAATTTTAGTGTTTGCGAAAATTTTAGACAATACTTTTTATAATAAAGCAAATTGTATTCACATTATATTTTTATGTTGGTATTTCCATAAAGAATTTGTTGATAGAAAGTTTTATAAAATACTTCTAATACTAATGTCGATAGTTAGTTTCTTATTATTTTTCAAGCAAAATATTTTAAATATTGATACAAATATTTTTAAAAGTTTTCTATTTATATTTTTAAGTATAGATTGGTTTACAAATCAAATTCGAAAGCCAAATGAAACTTTAATTTATCAGAAAATGACATTTTGGGTCTCTTCAAGTATTTTGCTTTGGAGTACAATATTTATCATTAGAGTTATTCCAGGACAGTTTTTTGCGAAACTTGATATTGATTTTTTAAGATTAATAAATCAATTTTATCAAATAGTTACAATATTTTCTTATTTAATTTTTCTTAGAGGTCTTTTTTGCAAGCGATGATTCAGACAGATGAAGATATAAAGTTGATGTACATTATCATTTTGTTGATAATGTTTGTTTTTGTGGGTTTTATAATTTTTGTAGTATTAATATACAACAGAAAGCAACTTCTTTACCTCAAGGAAAAACAACTTCAAGAATCAGAATACCAAAATCAAATCCTCCAAAAAGAACTTGAAAGACAAAAATCTATAAAAAATGAAAGAGAACGAATTTCTCATGATATGCACGATGATCTTGGAGCAGGAATTTCTGCATTGAAACTTCAGGCAGAATTTTTAAAACAACGAGCTGAAGATGAAGATTTAAGAAATGATATCGATGAACTTCTGAAAACTTCCGAAGAAATGAATATCTCAATGCGGGAAATGCTTTGGAGCCTGAATTCCGGAAATGATACATTGGGAAGCTTTATAGACTACTCAAAAATATATGCGCAGAATTTTCTTAAAAAGACAAAAATTCAGCTAAGTATTGAAGATGAAAATGTAATTTCTGAAACTACTATCACTACAGAACAAAGAAGAAATTTATTTCTGTGTTTAAAAGAAGCGTTGAATAATGCGTATAAACATAGTCAATCTAATCAACTAAAGCTTTCGTTTGTTCAGAAGGATAAAGAATTCATGATGAAAATTTCCGACAACGGAATAGGAATCGATCATGAAAAACCAGAAGGAAACGGTCTCAGAAATATGAAAAGAAGAATGCAGGAACAAAACGGCCATTGTGAAGTCACCACCGAAAACGGAACCCACCTTTTTTTCAGAATAGATTTATAATTAATTTTTAGGCTAAATATAACAGCATCATTTTTTAATGGTGCTGTTTTTTTATTGTGAGAATCACCCGTTTGGGTAATTGACATGGAGCTTTTTTAGAAGGAACTTTGAGGTATAAATTTTAAAAGCGAGTAACCATGAAAACTACAATTGACAATACGTTTGATGATTTCAAAACAGCACTAAATAACGATCCCAAACTTCAACAGGAATTTAGAGACAATCCTGTTAGGGCAGCAGAAAATTTGGTAACAACAAATCCAAAAGATACAGATTCCTGGATTTACAGGATCATCGTAGTATCAATGGGAATAGCAATTCTTGCAATAATAATCACATTGACAATAATGGCGATTAGCTTAGGTGAAAAACTAAATAATCAAGTGATTACGGTATTTACGGCAATATCATCAGGTGCAATCGGTGCATTAGCCGGACTTTTAGCACCATCGCCAAAAAAATAAATTAACAATTAAAATTTATAGATATGGAAAAGACTAATGAAATTCTAAAAGAAAGATTTGAAATTTTAAAAACAACAGAATTGTTAAATGATGATAAGGTTAAAAAAAGAAAATGGGAAACTAAATTTTATGATTGTGATGCTGGCAATAATGATGTAAAAATTTACATTTCAGTTGTTTCGCCTAATTTAATGATTTCCAATGCTGCTTTTTTTAATAATGATAAAGGACAAGAAATTGATGTCTCGAGCAATCCTATTAATATAGGAAAGTGTAATGCTTTAAAAGGACAAAGGCTGGTTGTTTATTCAGTAGCATCTTCCAACTCAGATAATGTGAAATATACATTAAATGTTGATTTAAAATGCAATGGCAAAAAGAAATCCTTTTCAACTTCTCTTTCTTTAAAAAATGGAGAAACTGGCGAGATAATTCAAGATATAAATTTTAGTTGATATGAGAAATAAAATTATTATAATAAGTCTTCTCTTTTCTTGTTTTTATTATGCTCAAGAAGAGAATTTGAATATAGATCTATTAAAGGCTCCATCTTCACCGGCATCAAATTTATTAGATATAGCTACAAGTGAAATTAATAAGCCGACAGATGTGAGCAATCTAATGTTAAATCTGCAAGATTTTACTTCAATGTTTAAAAATAATGCTGGTTATGCAATAGACTTTGCTCCATATTGGATATTTGGAAAACAAACAAAAGGTTTAGATAATATATTGAATGATAATAAGGTTTATGATGTTGCAAAACAAACTTTTGTTTTATCAATTGCTGTGAAAAATACAGATAGTACAAATACTAAATTACCTATAAATTCGGTTTTCACATCTTATGGTTTCAAATTTTCTCTTTTTAGAGGAAATGTTTCCGATAAAAGCTTGAAAATTTATAGGGAAATAAAAGATATTCATAGAAATATTATTAATACTTCACAGGAGATTTCCAGTATTGTAGAAAAAGATTCTGAAATTATTAGAAGGAAAAAGGCTATTTCTGATTTACGTGAAAAACTGAAAAAAAACCATCAAGATCCGGATACATCAACAGAATTAAATAATTTGGTAACTGAATTTAATGACTTGATGGAAACTATGATGCGTAATTTGGAAAATAGTAGAAAAGATGACGAAAATAATTTTGTGAAAAATTCAGTATTAATTAAAGAAAAGCTAAAAGATTTTTCAATTGTTCGAACAGGTTTTCTTTGGGATTTGGCAGGTGGTACAAGCATTCAATTTAAAGAAAAACAATTCAATAATTCTAAAATTTATAATGCAGGATTGTGGACGGTTATGGGCTATGCATTTGAAAAATCAGGAACTCCGTTGTTTTTACTACGATATATGTACAATCCAAAAGCTGATTGGATGACTACTGAAGATTTTAAACCGGATGGAAACTTTTCAACCTTTGATGCGGGTGTAAAATATGAATATTCACCAAAAGATTCAAAGTTTACAGGAAGTTTGGAAGGTTTATATCGAAGCTTTATTTCTGGATCAGATTTAAAACCAACATGGAAATGTGTTTTAAATTTAGATTATGCAATATTTGCCAATCAACATTTAACCCTTTCTCTGGGTAAAGATTTTGATAATAATATTATTAAAAAAGGAAATGTGATTGCTGGACTCTCATTTTTAAGTGGAATTGGAACTAAGAGGAAGATTCAATAAATTATTTTTTACATAATTAAAAAAAATCTCCAATTTCGTTAAAGACTTGGAGATTTTTTCACTTTTAAACTTAGAATTATCATAATCTTAAAATTAACTAAAATTTAACTCAGATAAATACAGAAATTACCTCTTCCATGCGTTCAAAATTTAAATTTTGATTAAATTTGTATAAACTATAAAATAGATAAAAAATGAGTTACATTTCTTACATAGAAGCGAGACAAATTTTGGATTCAAGAGGAAATCCTACAGTTGAAGTTGATGTATTTACAGAAGGTGGTGCGATGGGTCGTGCAGCTGTTCCTTCAGGTGCATCTACAGGAGAGCATGAAGCAGTTGAATTACGTGATGGCGGTTCAGAATGGATGGGAAAAGGAGTTTCTAAAGCTGTAGAAAATGTAAGAGAAGTAATCGCACCAGAATTGGTGGGTCTTCCAGTTTTTGATCAGAATCTTATCGACCAGATTATGATCGAACTGGATGGTACAAACAATAAAGGAAACTTAGGAGCAAACGCAATTCTTGGAGTTTCTTTGGCTGCTGCAAAAGCTGCTGCTGCTGAACTTAAAATGCCTTTATACAAATATATTGGTGGTGTAAATGCAAATACACTTCCGGTTCCGATGATGAATGTAATTAACGGTGGTTCTCACTCAGATGCGCCAATTGCTTTCCAGGAATTTATGGTAATGCCGGTAAAAGCAGATTCTTTCTCTCATGCATTGAGAAAAGGAACCGAGATTTTCCACAACCTGAAATCGATTCTTCATTCAAGAGGTCTTTCTACTGCGGTAGGTGACGAAGGTGGTTTTGCACCAACTTTCAAAGGAACTGAAGATGCTTTAGATACTTTGCTTCAGGCAATTGAAAAAGCAGGTTACAAACCTGGTGACGATGTAATGATCGCATTAGACTGTGCAGCTTCAGAATTCTACAAAGACGGAGTTTACGATTACAGAAAATTCCAGACTGCAGATGCGCCTCAATTCTCAAGCAGTGAGCAAGTTTCTTATTTAGCTGAATTGGCAAATAAATATCCAATCATCTCTATCGAAGATGGTATGCAGGAAAATGACTGGGAAGGTTGGAAAATGTTAACTGATAAAATCGGTGACAGAGTACAGCTAGTTGGTGACGATTTATTCGTAACAAATGTTGAAAGATTATCAAGAGGGGTAAAAGAAGGAATTGCAAACTCAATCTTGGTAAAAGTAAATCAAATTGGTTCTCTTTCTGAAACAATGGCAGCGGTACAAATGGCTCAGCACAACAAGTTTACATCAGTAATGTCTCACAGATCTGGTGAAACTGAAGATTCTACGATTGCTGATTTAGCGGTTGCTATGAACTGTGGTCAGATCAAAACAGGTTCGGCTTCTAGATCAGACAGAATGGCAAAATATAACCAATTATTAAGAATAGAAGAAGCTTTAGGAGATACTGCTTATTTCCCAGGATTAGATGCTTTTAAAATCAAAAGATAATTCATTGAATTTATAAATAACGGCAAGCGAAATTTTTTGTTTGCCGTGTTTTATAATAAATAGTATATTTAAACAAAATAAATTAAATAATGTCAGACAACAAAGTGGTATTGAATTACGACGGTAATTCGTATGAATATCCAATCGTGGATAGTACAATCGGAGACAGAGGAATAGATATTTCAAAATTAAGAGACCAAACCGGTCTTATTACCTTAGATTTAGGGTACAAAAACACAGGAGCTACTTTAAGCGACATCACTTATCTTGATGGTGACCAGGGAGAATTGTTCTACAGAGGTTATCCTATCGAGCAGATCGCTGAAAAATCAAACTTCACAGAGGTAATGTATCTTTTACTTCACGGTGAATTGCCTACAAAAGAACAATTTGATACCTTCAACGGTAACATCAAAAAATATAACTTCGTAGCAGAGGAGATGAAAAAAATCATCGATGCTTTCCCTCGTTCTGCTCATCCAATGGGAGTTTTATCTACTCTTACTTCTGCTTTAACAGCTTTTAACCCAAAAGCAGTTAACGTACAGTCTAAAGAAGAGATGGATCTTGCAGCAGAATTATTGATTGCTAAATTTGCTCACCTTGCAGCTTGGACTTACAGAAAAACTCTAGGTTTACCATTAAACCACGGAGATAACAGCCTAAACTATGTAGAAAACTTCTACAAAATGGCATTCAGATTACCAAACGAAGAGTTTGAAATCAACCCTGTGGTAACTGCTGCTTTAGATAAATTGTTAATTCTTCACGCTGACCACGAGCAAAACTGTTCTACCTCTACTGTAAGAATGGTAGGTTCTGCTCACACAGGTCTTTTTGCTTCAGTTTCTGCTGGTATTTCTGCACTTTGGGGACCACTTCACGGTGGTGCAAACCAAGCGGTAATCGAAATGCTTGAATTAATCGAAAAAGACGGTGGAGATGTTAACAAATGGGTAGCTAAAGCGAAAGATAAAAACGATAGCTTCCGTTTGATGGGATTCGGACACAGAGTTTACAAAAACTTCGATCCAAGAGCAAAAATCATCAAAAAAGCTGCTGACGATTTATTAGCTGCTTTAGGAATTGAAGATAAAGCGCTTGATATTGCAATGCAGTTAGAAAAAGTAGCTCTTGAAGACGAATACTTCATCGAAAGAAAATTATATCCAAACGTAGATTTCTATTCTGGAATTATCTACAGAGCTTTAGGAATTCCTACAGAAATGTTTACCGTAATGTTCGCATTAGGAAGACTTCCGGGATGGATCGCTCAATGGAAAGAAATGAGACTAAAAGGAGACCCAATCGGAAGACCAAGACAGGTTTACCAAGGAGCTCAAAAAAGAGATTATATCGATATTGCCAACAGATAATATTGTTTTCTCAGATAAATATAAATCCCAAAGTTTTTTGCTTTGGGATTTTTTTGTTTTTAAAAATAAATATTTATTTTTAAAAATTTAACAAAGATATTGTGCTTGAAATTAAGTTGATTATCATTAATTCTATCTGTAAGTTTTCACTTCATTAGATGAAATGATTAGAGATTCACTAATGTACAAAAGTTCTTAGAAAAGCTCCATTTATTCTCGGTTGCAAAAAACTTTCAGCATCACATCGGTTTCATTATATTTGCTTAATTCTCATTATTTATGAAATTAAATATTAAAAACGAAACCGGAAGACTGAGGTCTGTGGTTTTAGGTCAACCCAACTCTATGGGCGGTGTTCCTACTTTGGAAGAAAGCTATGATGCAAAATCATATTACACCATAGAGCACAACATGTATCCGAAAGAAGAAGACATCATCAACGAAATGAATGCTTTTGAAGCGGTGCTGAAAAAATATGATGTAGAAGTTCTTCGTCCGGATATTATTGAAGATTACAATCAGGTCTTTGCAAGAGATGTTGCTTTTGTGATCGATGATAAAATGATTATTTCAAATGTAATTGCCGACAGAGCAGATGAGCAGGAAGCTTACAAAACGGTTTACGAAAAAGTAGCGTGGAGAAAAATTATCAATCTTCCGGAAACAGCTCACATTGAAGGCGGAGATGTAATTGTGTGGAATGATTTTATTTTCATTGGAACGTGCTTCAGTGAAGATTATAGAAATTATAAAACGGCAAGAACCAACGAATACGCCATCGAAATTCTTAAAGAATATTTTCCTAAAAAGAGAATTATCGATCTTGAATTAAAGAAAAACGACCGAGAACCTTATCAGGGAATTTTACATTTAGATTGTACCTTCAACCCGGTTGGAAATGATAAATGTATTATTTATAAAAATGGTTTTGTAGACGAAAGCGATTACAATCTGATCATTGATATCTTCGGTGAAGAAAATTGTTTCCACGTAACAGATGAAGAAATGTTTGAAATGTTCCCGAATATTTTTTCGATTTCTCCGGAAGTTGTGGTTTCAGATAAAGCTTTCACAAGAATGAACAATCATTTAAGAGATGTTTGGGGAATGACCGTTGAAGAAATTCCTTACAGAGAAATTTCTAAAATGGGAGGCTTGTTGAGATGTTCTACAATGCCGCTAGTAAGAGACTAAATTAAATTGAAGTCTATTGAAAAAATTAGTTTTATTTTTTCTTTTGTTATCTATATTTAAAGCCTATTCTCAGCAAAAACTTAACTGGGCTGAAGTTGTATATGGAAATATTAAAGGTTTGAAAGAAAATAAAATTAAAACTTTAAAATTAAAACAAGGCAATAAAGTTCTCCGATCTATTGAAGTAATTTCAGACAAATCGATTCTGGTAAAAGATTCGTTAAATACCCAATATTTTGATTTTGATGACGAAAATCGACTGATTTCTGTAAAGTCAGTCAAAGACATGTGGCAACAACAATTTAATTTAAATTTTAAAAATAATTACGTCAATCAGCTTTCAAAAACAATTGATAATAATGGAATTGTCAGCTTCAGTAAATTTTCAAAAGTATCTTTTAACAATACTTTGTACGAAGAAAGGGAAGTATACAACTTTGATCATAAGAAAAACGATTCTCTGAATGTTTTTAGAATAAAGTATTTTTTTAATCAACAAAATCCGGATTTAAGTTATAGAGGAACTTATAACAACGGAAAGATTTGGAATAAAAAATATTTTAATCAAACCGAAGTAACGAAGGAGAAATTTGACGGTCATTTTATTGTTGATTCCATTTTACAAAAAGATTATAAAGTTACTAAATACCATTTTGAAAATTATCCCGAACACCAGAATATAAAAATTGAAAATGACTCTGTTTTAACCATTCACAAAAAATTAGGAAAAAAAGTCAGTGAAAAATTAGAATATGCATCTATTCCTTTCAGAGAAATTTTCTATGATGAAAATGAGACTATAAAAGAGAAAATTATTTATAAAAATTATCAAAACGCCTTTAATGAATGGGCTATTTGGGAAGAAATAAAATATGATGAAAGAGGAAAGGTGATTAACCGAAAATTTCCTAATAAATCTATATACAAACTTAAAAACGGAATTTTAGTTTATAGACAAAATGTCCATAGAGTCAAAGGTTGTGGTAATTCTTATACTGTCAAAAACAAAATGCTATCAATGTATTATTTACAACTCTATTCTTCTTCGATATTATTTAACTTAAAATTGAATAAGAATTTCGTAGATAATTTTGATACATCATCTGTTGAAGAAGACGAAGAAGAGTTGATCTACAATTATTTAGACTTTACAGATAGTTCAAAAGTAACTGCAGATTATTCAGCATCAAAAGATGTAAAAGATGAAATTCTCAGAACTTCAAAGAGCATAAGAAGAAAAGACAGATACGTAAAAAGATATTTCGAAGGTTTGGAAGTAGAAGCAGAAACAATGACAGGTAAAAAATATAAATTTAATCCATCTCAAAATTCTGATCTTTTATCTTTTCCAATCCATACATTTTTAACTAAAGAAAATTATTAAAAATTCAAAAACAATGCAGACAACAGATACAGTATTAATGATAGAGCCTATTGCATTTGGTTATAATGCAGAAACGGCAGAGAATAATTATTTTCAGGTAGAGCAGAAAGGTGCAGATATTCAGTCAAAAGCGTTGGCTGAATTCAAAATTTTTGTTGAAAAACTGAGAAGCAAAGGTGTTAATGTAATTACCATCAAAGACACTATCGATCCCCATACTCCGGATTCTATTTTTCCAAACAATTGGGTAAGTTTCCACAAGGATGGAAAAGTGGTTTTATATCCGATGTTCGCTTCAAACAGAAGAGTAGAGCGAAGAGAAGATATTATTGAGAGTATTAAAAATCAGGGCTTTGAAGTTTCTGAAATTGATGATTGGTCATTACCTGAAATTCAGGGACATTTTTTAGAAGGAACAGGAAGTATGATTTTCGATCATGATAACAGAATTGCTTACGGATCGGTTTCTTTGAGACTTGATGAAGGTTTATTCAGAGAGTTTTGTACTAAATATAGATTTACACCTGTTGTTTTCCATTCATTTCAAACGGTTGGCGAAGAGAGACTTCCAATTTATCATACGAATGTGATGATGTGCGTTGCCGATAAATTCGTAGTAATTTGTCTAGACTGTATTGATTCTGAATTGGAGAGAAGCAAAGTTATTGAAACCATTAAAAATTCAGGAAAAGAGATTATTGAAATTTCTGAAGAGCAAATGCAGCAATTTGCCGGAAACATGCTTCAGGTACAAAATAAAGATGGCGAAAAGTTCTTAGTAATGAGCCAAACTGCTTATCAGTCTTTAAATGCTGAACAAATTTCTAATATTGAAAAATATTGTGAAATCATTTATTCAGATTTAAATACGATTGAAGTAAACGGAGGCGGAAGCGCACGTTGTATGTTGGCTGAGGTTTTTTTACCTAAAAAATAAATTATTTTAAATTAAACAAAATAAAAACTTCTGGCTTTAACTAAGGTAGGAAGTTTTTTTATGCTTCAATCTTAAGCAACCATTAAAAAAACTTTAAATTTGTAGAAATATAAAGTTTTGATTATGAGTAAGAGATTATATTTGAGTATGGTAATACTTCTGTGTTTCTTTTCAAATGCACAGCAGAAAACCTTTTGCAACCCGATTAATATTGATTACGGTTACACGCCTTTTGAAGTTTTTTCAAAGCAAGGAAAACACCGTGCAACTGCAGATCCGGTAATTGTTAATTTTCAGAAAAAGCTTTTTCTTTTTTCGACCAATCAGGAAGGATATTGGTACAGTGACAATATGCTCGACTGGAAATTTGTGAAAAGAAAATTCCTGAGAGACAATAAATATACTCACGATCTGAACGCTCCTGCAGTTTGGGCGATGAAAGATACTTTATATGTTTACGGTTCAACCTGGGAACAGGATTTTCCGATCTGGAAATCTACCAATCCAACAAAAGACGATTGGAAAATTGCTGTAGATACTTTAAAAGTTGGAGCTTGGGATCCGGCTTTTCATTATGATGAAGACAAAAATAAACTCTATTTATATTGGGGATCCAGCAACGAATGGCCACTTTTAGGAACAGAAGTAAAAGTTAAAAATTTGCAGTCTGAAGGTTTTGTAAAACCTATTCTAAGATTAAAACCCGAAGATCACGGTTGGGAAAGATTTGGAGAATATAATGATAATGTTTTCCTGCAACCTTTTGTGGAAGGAGCTTGGGTAACCAAGTATAAAGATAAATATTACATGCAGTACGGTGCTCCTGCAACAGAATTCAGCGGATATTCTGACGGTGTGTATGTTTCTAAAAATCCTTTGGAAGGTTACGAATACCAACAGCACAATCCATTCTCTTATAAACCTGGAGGTTTTGCAAGAGGAGCGGGGCATGGAGCAACTTTCGAAGATAATTATAAAAACTGGTGGCATGTTTCTACCATTTTTATTTCCACTAAAAATAATTTTGAAAGACGTTTAGGAATCTGGCCTGCAGGTTTTGATAAAGATGATATAATGTATACCAACACTGCTTATGGTGATTACCCGACTTTGCTTCCGCAGTTTGCGCAAGGAAAAGATTTTTCTAAGGGACTTTTCACAGGCTGGATGTTGCTAAATTATAATAAACCTGTTCAGGTTTCGTCTACTTTAGGAGGTTATCATTCTAATTATGCAGTGGATGAAGATATTAAAACGTACTGGAGTGCCAAAACCGGAAATTCCGGGGAATGGTTTCAGACTGATTTAGGTGAAGTTTCAACGATTAATGCAATTCAGGTAAATTATGCAGATCAGGATGTTGAATTTATGGGAAAAACTGAAGGCAAAATGCATCAGTATAAAATCTATGGCTCAAATGACGGTAAAAAGTGGAAAGTAATTGTTGATAAAAGCAAAAATACAAAAGACGTTCCTCACGATTATGTAGAATTAGAAAAACCTACCGAAGCAAGATTTTTAAAAATGGAAAATCTAAAAATGCCAACAGGAAAATTTGCATTAAGCGGTTTCAGAGTTTTTGGAAAAGGAGCGGGTGCAAAACCTGCAAAAGTTCAGAACTTTGTTCCGTTAAGAGCCGATCCCAAAAAGTATGGTGAAAGAAGAAGCATCTGGATGAAATGGCAACAAAACTCAGAAGCCGATGGTTATGTTATTTATTGGGGAAAATCTCCGGATAAATTATACGGAAGCATTATGGTGTACGGAAAAAACGAATATTTCTTCACAGGAGCAGACCGAGTAGATTCTTATTATTTCCAGATTGAAGCATTTAATGCAAACGGAGTTTCGCAAAGAACAGAAGTTGTAAAGTCTGAATAATATTAAAATATTTAATTAAATAATAAAACGCTTTGAAATTTTTCAAGGCGTTTTATTTTTGTCAATTTGCTTTAAAAATTCACTAATCGAATTGATTACAAATGGAGCATTTTTCTCATTATTCCAATCTAAATGACCTCCCGAAAACTCATAAGACTGATTAAAAACTTGGTTCTTATTTAAAACAGAATCTAAAATTTTCTTCTGTGATAGTGGAATAACCTGATCATTATTCCCGTAAAAAGAAATTGTTGGTGGAGACGTTTTATTAATCCAATAAACTGGGCTTGCAAAATTTCCCATAGAAATTCCGTTAGAAAGTAGAGCTGAATCAACCAAATGATTTTCGACAAATGAATAATCATAATAATTTTTAAAACTTGGATCTGATAAATCGGCTGGACCAACGATATTTACTACTGCTTTTATATTGGTTTTACCATCAGATTTATATGAATAAAGCATTGATAAATGACCACCCGCACTGTTTCCGAGAAGAATAATATTGGGTTTGTATTTCAATGTTTTTTCTAAAAATAAAATTACTCTATTAATATCGTCTGTCTGATTTGGAATTCCGAAACGATTTTCAGAAGCTAATCTGTAATTAATGTTTGCAAAAACGCTTTTGGGGAATTTCTCCATCATCGACAAAGTGAAATAAGTAAGCTGAGATTTATTCCCTGCTTTCCAACCTCCACCATGAATGATGATAAATAGATTTTTATTTTGTTGAGTGTTTTTGGGAATATATAAATCTAATTTTTGTTCAGAATCATTTCCGTAAGAGACATCCATTTGTTTATCGAAAGTAATGTCTTTACTGATATTTATTGTTTTTTCTTTACAGCTAAAAATAATTAAAAGCAAAAATAAAATTGTCAGATTTTTTTTCATAATCATAAATATAAACGAAACCCACCAATTTCTTGATGGGTTTCTTACAAAATAAAATATATGAAAGATTGAATGTTAACGTGTTCTGCTTTTGATATCGTCTGAAGCACTTTCTATGTTTCTTACTTTTTTCACTTTTTGGTTTCCGAAAGTATAAGTAATGCTGAAAGTTCCGCCTCTGTTGTATCTGTTTTGATGTATGTAATTGTAATTTCCGTTGGCTTGGTAATCTTCAATTTCTATGATATTGGTATTTAATACGTCATTTACATTAAGAGCAAAAGTCCAGTCGTTCCAGTTTTTCTTAAGGCTTAGATCAAGACTCATTAAGTTTCTCAATACTCCTAGTTCAATTTGCTGTTTGTCAACAAAGAAATAATTTACGCCTAAAAACCAGGTTTTCTTTTTGTCTAAACGAATGGTATTGTTAGTTTGTATCACAATACTTGTAGAGCTTCTTTTGTTGATATAAGCAGGAAATATATCTCCTGAAGTCGGATCTACACTCAAACTTCCGTTGTTGATATTGTGCTGAACACCAATATTAAAATTGGTAGTCAGATATTGTTTGAAAAATGTTTTCTGAACTCCCACCATTGCAGACATTTCCTGTTTATCTCCAAAATTGGTACGGATGTATCTCAACTCTTTATGCGGATCCATAATAATGTTGCCACTATCATCTTTTATAGGATTTCCCATACCATCTAATCTTGGTTTCAGAATGTCTCTCTGCAATGGTACTTGTGTAATCTGATCTTTGAAATAAGAATGATTCAAAATCAAGAAATAAGAACTTTTATACATATACGTTAATTCCTGATTGTAGGTAGAAGAAGCTTTTACAAACGGGTTGTTTTGTGTATAATTATCTTCCGTCAAAATATTTCTTACCGGATTAATCTCCCAAAAGCTTGGTCTTCTCATTCTGCTTGAAAACGCATACGAAACATTATGATTATCATTAAAGGCATAGTTAAGACTTACGTAAGGCAAGAAATTGTTATAATTCCTTTCTATTTTTTGAAGTTCTGGAGTTGGGGCGTTATCTGAGGTTCCTATACTATTGGTAATCTCATATCTTGTACCAAGCTTTCCAGAAAATTTATCTGAAAATTTCTTCTCTAAAGTCAAATAAACCCCATAGATATTTTCATCATAAACGAAATGATTGGGAGTGGGTTTTGTTGTTGTACCGATTAATTCTCCGTTATTATTATACAAATAATCTAAGGTGTCGTTCTTTGTATCGTTGTCGGTTTTTGTTTTATTATAATTTCCACCTACTGAAACTGTAAAATCGTTTTTAAATTTTTTGATGTAATCTACTGTTCCTGAGAAGTTATTGATAACCTGTGGTAAATTCTGAAATACCTGTCTTCCGAGCCTTATGTCGTTTTTGTTGATGTCAGAAATAATTGTTCTGTTGTCAGTAAACTGAAATCTTTTATAATTAAGATAAGCTGCATTTAGATTTAATTTACTTCCTAAAGAATCTGTTTTTAGTTCGTAATTCAAATTCAATGAATTATTATAAGAGCGGGCATCTTCTTTATTTTTTGAGTTGGTGTAGTTTTCTACATACTTATTTTCTACACTGTCAAAAGAGCGAATGGTATTAAATAGATTTACGGTAGAATTATAGCTTTTGTTAGCTGAGGTATTCCATGTTAAGGCAAGGTTGCTTTTGTCAGTTAGCTGATAATCGATATTCATATAACCGCCAATACTTTGGTTAGGATCATCAATATTTCCTACAGATTCGTTAGAAGAAGTATTGTTTCCGTTTCGTAAAGTATATTGTTGTGCCTGAATATTTTCTCCACCATTTAAATTGGCACTTATTCCAAGTTTGTCTTTTCTGTAGTTCGCAGAAAAACTTGCAGAACTTGCGTTGTATTTATTCTGAGAGTTGGCCATTCTCATGTTTCCGTTGAGACCGTCACTCATTTTTTTCTTCATCACGATATTGATGATTCCATCTGATGATTCTACCTGAAATTCACTTCCAGGAACTGTGATAACTTCTATTTTCTGAATATTTTCTGCAGGTGTATTTTTCAATAGCTGTGTTAAAGATTCTGCATCCATGTTGGTCTTTCTACCGTTGATGTAAATCAGGGCATTGTTTTTTCCTGCGATTTTCAAGGTTTTGTCATCAGTAGACGAAAGTAGAGGAGTTTGTTTCAATAGGTCAAATGTTGTATTTCCTTTTGTAACAGGTGATGCGGCTACGTCATAAACAAAACGGTCGCTTTGTTTTTTGAAAACCTGCTTTTTCAATACAACTTCTTCTATTTTTTGAGTTTTTACTGTATCTGATTTTTTTTCTTGAGCAAAAGCAAATCCGCTAAAGAAAAGGGCTGCGATGAATATTTGAGTTTTCATAATTATATTTTTTAGTTTAGATGCTTGTATCTGTTATTATTTTACATTGCAAAGATATATAATAAATTTAGTATCATGCAATACAAAGTAGTGTAAATGTTTTTAAATAAAAATTAACTATCTGATTGTCAGTTGTTAAATTTTATAATCTAAATTTTACTATGCTTAACTATTTATACAATTAGACAACTAAACCTAATGTTTTGTTACAAAAAAAAAAATATTTAAATTCACTTTTTTTTGATTAATTTAGATCGAACAAAAAAATTAATAACTTATCACAAAAATCTATACTTGCACTTTCCTGAAGCCGGAAATAATCTGACTCTTCAGATAAGCCAGTTTGGAGCTGTAAACAATTATATTGATTTTACAATAAACGGAACTTATTCAGATAATGTAAATGGAGTAGCCGTAACCAGAACTTTATCTGTCACAGGTCATGTGAAAAGAGATTTTTAAATATTTAAAATAAATTTATAACAGAAAAGGACTTGAAAAAGTCCTTTTTTATTTTATTCTCTATCGAAGCGCGCCAGCTTTTTGTCAATCCAGATCGTGGCAAAAGGGAAAAAGGCAGCTATCAAAGCAAAAACAGAATCTTCATCATCCCATGCATATATTTTTCTTGTGGAAGGAATAAAAAGTAGATAGAGTGTGAAAAATAATCCGTGAATACTTCCAATTGTACTGATGTAAACAATAGGTAAAATGCCTTCAGGGTCAACCCTAATCCAAATCATTGCAGTAAAAAGGAAAAACCATGAGATTGCTTCAGCTAAGCAGATTTGCTTAAACCACTTGATGACTTTTTCCTGTCCATATTTTGTGAAAAATTTTTCTAAAAACTCCATTAAACAAAGATTAATTTTGACTAACAACTAACAACTAACAACTAACAACTAACAACTAACAACTATTTGTAAAAACTACTTCCATCCAAATATTCAAAAACTTCCGGCGGAAGCATCGGTCTTACGTTTTTACCCTGTTTTATCATATTACGAATTTCAGTAGCAGATAATTCGATAACAGGTGCTTTCACAAGCGAAATATTTTCGTTATTTATATATTCAGATTTTTTTTTGTCACCTTCAAAAACTCTGGGATAAACAATAATGTGATGATTTTTTATTAATAAATCAACATTTTTCCATTTGTGTAAACTTCCAAGATTATCTTCACCCATAATTAAACTAAAAGAATAGTCAGGATGTTTTTCTTTTAGATAGGTTAAAGTATCGATGGTATAACTTGGTGTAGGAAGTGAGAACTCTACATTTGAAGCCCGCATATCCGGATAATTTTTGATAGCGAGTTCTACCATATCGAGCCTGTTGTGATCGTTTAGAAGTGACTTTTTTTCTTTAAACGGGTTTTGCGGACTCACCACAAACCACAATTCGTTCATATCCGAATTTTCAAGAATATAATTCGCCAATATCAAATGCCCAATATGAATTGGGTTAAATGATCCGAAAAATAAGCCGATTTTTTTCATTAAGTAGATAAGTCAATTGTCAATTTTGCTTTGCAAGTCAATTCGCTAGACTTGTCAAATTTTTTAATTATTTAAGAATTCACCATTCACTTCCGAAGGAAAATTTACTATTGACCTTCATGAAACTTTACATCTTTAATATTCAGGCAATGCGTTACATTTCCTTTCCAGTGATTTTCTTCTAATGTAAAAGCGATATCGAAGTTTTTAGTTCTGAAATCATCTGCAAATTGCCCCAGTTTAAAACCAATACATTCTATATTTCTTCCGGTAGATTCTTGTTTGATGTAAAACTTCAGGTGATTATTATCTTTACCCATCGTTTTTAAGTAACCGGAAATTTTCTGATTTCTTAAAACCAAATTAGGCTTCATATTGTGAGGTCCGAAAGGAGCCAGTTTTCTGTGAAAGTTGATAAAATCTCTGTTAATTTCATCAATATCAACATCAGCATCTATGGTAATAGATGGTTCTTTTTGATGGTCTTTTATTTTTTCACCAACTATTCTTTCAAATTTAATTTTGAAATCCTCAAACTTCGATTTCTCCATAGAAAGTCCTGCTGCAGCGTGGTGTCCTCCAAATTTCAAAAAGTATTCCGAGCAAAGATCCAATGCTTCATGTACATCAAAATCTGAAACCGATCTTGCCGAAGCTACCATTTCACCATTGTTTCCGTCTGTGAAAACCAATGTAGGTTTATAGTAAGTTTCGGTAAGTCTTGAAGCAACAATTCCTATTACCCCTTTATTCCATTCAGGATGGTAAACAATGGTTGAGAACTTTGTCTGCTGTTGCGATTCTATGATTTGATTAAGTGCTGAAAGGGTAGAATTCATGTCGAGTTCACGCCTTTCATCATTAAGATTCATAATGTCGCTTACGATTTGGTGAGCGTGTTTCAGGTTGTCTGAAACCATCAGTTCTACGGCTGCTTTTCCTTGGGAAATTCTTCCGGCAGCGTTGATTTTTGGTGCAATTTCAAAAACAATATTTGAAATTTCAAAATGAGAAAGTTTATCTTCCGGAATCAAAAGTCTCAGACCCATATTTCGGGTTTTTCTGAGCATTTTAAGTCCCATTTTTGCTAAAACTCTGTTTTCTCCGGTCATCGAAACAATATCTGCAGCAATAGAAATTGCCAGAAGATCTGTCAGTTCAAACAGTTCCGATTCGGGGATTTTATAAATAGTATTCAGACCTTGGCATAGTTTAAAACCTACACCACATCCTGAAAGTTCTTTAAAAGGATATCTGCAGTCGACTCTTTTTGGATCTAAAACTGCTGTTGCATCTGGGATTTCATCTCCTGGTAAGTGGTGATCACAAATGATAAACTCGATGTCTTTGGTTTTGGCATAATTAATCATGTCAATCGCCTTAATTCCGCAATCTAATGCGATAATAAGCGAAAAGCCATTTTCCTTTGCAAAATCAATACCTTCGGTAGAAATTCCGTATCCTTCAGAATTACGGTCTGGAATATAGTAATCTAAATATTTTTTCTGAACAATTTTTCTGAGATAAAGATACATCAGCGCAACCGCAGTGGTTCCGTCTACGTCATAATCTCCGTAAACCATTATTTTTTCACCATTTTCTATAGCTGTTGCAATGCGTTCTACTGCTTTTTGCATGTCTGCCATCAGAAAAGGGCTGTGAATATCGGTTACGTTAGGTTTGAAAAATTCTCTTGCCTTTTGATAATTGTCGATTCCTCTGAGAACTAATAGTTTGGATTCAAAAGTTCCAAAACCAAGCGACGAACTCAATCCATCTACAATTTCTTCATCAGGTTCGGGTTTATAAATCCATTTTTGGCTCATGTCACAAAAATAGGTAAAATTTATTTTAAAAGCTATTGAAATATCTGCTCAAATTCAAATTCATTTTCCTTTTGGTGTTGAGTTATTTTCAATATAAATAGTGTTTTCTAATTAAGTTTTTAATGAATTTTGATTTTTTTTACAATTTAACAAAACCAAAGCGTGGAGAGTCTCGTAAGTAATTTTAAATATTAAACCCATTTAAAAATTATATTATGAAAAAACCAATTCAAGTTTCTAACCAGGGAGCAACTCTGGATACCGGCAGAAGAAACTTTCTAAAACTGAGCGGCATTGGTATTGCCGTTGCCGGCCTTACTTTGATAGGCTGCGATGACGACGATTTCGAATACATGGAACCTAACAAAATATTTGATTTGGGAACTGGTGATGTAGGTGTTCTCAATTATGCCTATGCTCTTGAACAGTTAGAAGCAGATTTTTACACCAAAGTTGTTAATAATTTCTATTCCGGAATTTCAAATGCCGAAAAAGAAGTTCTTACAGATCTTTATCATCATGAAGTGATACACCGTGATTTTTTCAAGGCGGCCATTTCTGGAGTAACGAATAATGTTTTACCTACTTTGGAATTTCAGTATTCGAATGTGAATTTTAACGACAGAAACTCAGTTTTAGCTACAGCAAAAGCTTTAGAAGATACGGGGGTTGCAGCATATAATGCGGCTGGAAAATATATTTCGAATCCTGCTTATTTGGTGATTGCCGGAAAAATTGTTTCTGTAGAAGCAAGACATGCTTCTGCGATTAGAGATTTAATCAATCCGGGAACTGCTGCATTTTCAGGAGATGATGTCATCAATGCAAACGGACTTGATGTTGCCAAAGAACCAAAGGATATCGTAATGGCAGCCGGAGGATTTATAAAAACTCCATTCACTTGGAAAGAACAAGGTATCAACTAATCAAATTAAATCTATTATTATGAATATTCTTAAATTACTAGATAAACTTTCAGACGATTCTTTTTTTACAAGACAAACGTCTAGATCAGGTTCGCTTTCAGACATTTCAGCATTTGGAAAGAAAGCCGCAGTTGCAGCTTTACCATTAGGTTTGGCTGGTTTAATGACCACTACAGCAAAAGCAGAAACGTTTAACGATAATGTTCCCGGAACAGCGATGAAAAGTGCTTTAACAGATGCCCTTCAGTTAGCATTAACACTTGAATACTTAGAAGATGAATATTACAGAATAGGTCTCAACACCGGAACTTTAATTCCTACCGCAGATCGTACTGTTTTTATGCAGATTTCTAAACATGAGGCAGCTCACGTTGCGTTTTTAAAAGCAACATTAACTTCTTTAGGAGAAACACCGGGCGCAAAACCTACCTTCGATTTTACAGCCGGAGGAAACTTTACACCATTTACCAATTACCAACAGTTTTTGATTTTGGCGCAAGCTTTTGAAGATACAGGAGTAAGAGCTTATAAAGGACAAGCGGGAAATGTAATGTCTAACAAGGCGGTTCTTCAGGCTGCTTTACAAATCCACTCTGTAGAAGCGAGACATGCTTCTCAGGTGCGAAGAATGCGTGCCAATAAAGGTTGGATAGAATTAGCAGATGGTGGAAGTATGCCTCCTGCAACAAATCCAGTCTACGCTGGAGAAGGTGTTACACTACAAGCTGGATTTAATACTGCAACTGCTTTTGGAGCAGCGGCAGGATCTGCAGCTTATGATGAAGTTCTTAGCGGTTCAGATGCTGCAGCAATTGCAGGTCTGTTTATTGTATAAATAATTTCTTTTTTAATATTAAAAATCCTTTTTCGGTATCTCTCCGGAAAAGGATTTTATTTTGATGAAAAGTATTATCTTCACGGCACAAATTATTTAATATGAAAAAAATCTTCATTTCGGCACTTTTGATAAGTGCTTTCTCGGGCGTTCAGGCTCAAAAAATCAATCTTGGAAAAGCTGCAGGTGTAGTATCTAAAGGAGCTTCGGCTTTATCTTTTTCCAATGCAGATGCCATAAAATTATCTAAAGAATCTGTTGATTATATGGATAAGAATAATCCGATTGCAGGTCCGAAAGATCCTTATACAGTAAGGCTGAATAAACTTTTTGGAAAGCATAAATCTCAGGATGGTTTAAACCTGAATTATAAAGTTTATAAAGTGAAAGACATTAATGCATTTGCTTGCGCAGATGGCAGTGTTCGTGTTTTTTCTTCTTTAATGGATATTATGACGGATGATGAATTACTAGCTGTAATTGGTCATGAAATTGGTCACGTTAAAAATGAAGATACAAAAGATGCAATTAAATCAGCTTATCTAAAAGCTGCGGCTTTGGAAGCGGGTTCAGCTGCCTCTGGTACGGTTGCTGTGTTAAACGAAAGTCAGGTTGGAAAAATGGCAAATGATTTTTTGGATGCTTCTCACAGTAAAAAGCAGGAGTCTGAAGCGGATATTTATTCTTATAATTTTATGAAAGCAAATAATTATAATGTTGTCGGAGCTTACACAGCATTTAAAAAATTAGCTTTATTATCTGAAGGAGGAACGGCTCAGTCAGGATTTCAGAAAATGTTTAATTCGCATCCGGACAGCAATAAAAGAGCAGAAGCTGTGAAAAAACGTGCTGAAAAGGATGGTTTATGGAAAGATCCGGGAACAGTTTCTTTGCCTAAAACAAAATTGACAAAATAATAAGTAAACTAAATATTACAAAAAAATCCTCAAAATTAATTGAGGATTTTTTATGGATTTTAATGTTGTTCTAAAATTAAGAATACATTTTTTCTCTTAGTTCTTTGATCTTTTTATCAGCAAGATATTCGTCGTAAGTCATTTCTCTATCGATGATTCCGTTTGGAGTCAATTCGATGATTCTGTTACAGACAGTTGAAAGCATTTCGTGGTCATGAGACGCCAATAAAAGATTTCCTTTGAAATTAGACAATGAGTTGTTCAAAGTCGTGATACTTTCAAGGTCTAAGTGGTTGGTAGGTTCGTCTAATAAAAGAACGTTTGCTTTTTGAAGCATCATTCTACTGAACATACATCTCATTTTTTCACCCCCTGAAAGTACTTTACAAGATTTTAAAGCTTCATCACCAGAGAAAAGCATTCTTCCTAAGAATCCTCTCATGAATTCCTCGTGACGCTCTTCGTCATTTTTGGTAAATTGTCTCAACCAGTCAACTAAATTGATATCTTCTTTGAAGAAATCTGTGTTGTCTAAAGGCATGTGAGATTGGTTAGTCGTAACTCCCCAAGCAAAAGTTCCTTTGTCTTGTTGAATGTTTCCTGCTAAAATTTCGAAAAATTCTGTAATTGCTAAAGAGTTTTTAGACAAAACAGCAACTTTATCTCCTTTCTTAAGGTTTAAGTCGATGTTAGAGAACAATAATTCTCCGTCTTTCGTTTTTTCAAGGCCTTTTACATCTAAAATCTGATCACCAACTTCTCTTTCCATTTCAAAAATGATTGCTGGATATCTTCTAGAAGAAGGCTTGATATCATCGATGTTTAATTTATCGATCATTTTCTTTCTTGCAGTTGCCTGCTTAGCTTTTGCAACGTTTGAACTAAATCTCGCGATGAAATCCTGAAGTTCTTTCTTCTTTTCTTCCGCTTTTTTGTTAGCCTGAGCTCTTTGTCTTGTAGCTAATTGAGAAGCTTGGTACCAGAAAGAGTAGTTACCAGTGTAAAGGTTTAATTTAGCATAATCTAAATCTCCGATGTGCGTACAAACGGTATCTAAGAAGTGACGGTCGTGAGAAACCACAATTACTGTGTTTTCATAATCAGCAAGGAAATCTTCCAACCAAGAGATTGTATCAATATCAAGGTCATTCGTAGGTTCATCCAAGATCAACACATCCGGATTTCCGAAAAGCGCCTGAGCCAAAAGAACTTTTACTTTGTCTTTATTCTCTAATTCGCTCATCATTTGCCAATGCATATCGTCTTTGATACCCACATTTGAAAGCATAGTCTGTGCGTCAGATTCAGAGTTCCATCCACCCATTTCATCGTAGACAACACCTAGTTCACCGGCTTTAATTCCGTCTTCGTCAGAGAAGTCTTCCTTTGCATAAAGGGCATCCATCTCTTCTTTTATTTCAAATAATTTTTTGTTTCCTCTTAAAACCGCTTCCAGTACAGTAAATTGATCGTAAGCAAAGTGATCCTGCTCAAGAACAGACATTCTTTTTCCAGGTTCCAAAGATACGTGTCCTGTTGTTGGGTCTTGTTTTCCTGTTAATATTTTAAGGAATGTAGACTTTCCTGCACCATTTGCTCCGATGATTCCGTAGCAGTTTCCTTTGGTAAACATTATGTTTACCTCGTCAAAAAGAACTCTTTTCCCGAATTGTAAAGATAAATTAGATACTGTTAACATATAGTTTTGTAAATTTGGCGCAAAATTACGAAAAGAATTTGGGTAAATTATAATAATGTAATACTCAAGTTTTTATATGAAAGCAAATTTTGTATATTTAATAACAAAATTTAATATAATGAAGATTGAAAAAACAGTCAGGATACTCAATAAAAGGGCTAGATTTGAATATGAAATTCTCGAAGAAATAGAGGCGGGAATGGTATTGACCGGTACCGAAATTAAATCTTTACGCTCTTCCAAAGCATCTATTACAGAAGCTTTTTGCCAGTTCATCGATGGTGAATTGTATATCATTAATATGATGATTGATGAATATAAATTAGGAACTTTTTATAATCATAAAACAAAAAGGGAACGAAAGTTGCTCTTGCACAAAAGAGAATTGTTAAAATTTGAAAAAAAACTTAAGGATGCAGGAAATACAATAGTTCCGTTAAAACTTTATATTAATGATGGAGGAAAGGCTAAAATTCTTATCGCTTTAGGGAGAGGTAAAAAACTCTTTGATAAAAGAGAGGCAATAAAAGATAGAGAAAACAAACGAAACCTCGATAGAATATTAAAGAAAAGTTAAAAATCATCCTGAAAACTTTGTTTATAAAGAAAAATTATATTTATTTTGCAATATCAATTATTTAATCATTTAATTCTATGAAAAATCTAAAATTAGGAATTTCAGCATTGGCGCTTACGGTTGCCTCTACTGTTTTCGCTCAGACTACCAACAATCCGTGGATGATCGGGGTTGGTGCTCACGCGGAAAACCATACAGCACAGCGTAGTAACTTCAGTAACACGTTTGCTGCTACTAATTTGACGAAGAATATGTTCAATACGAACAATTTTTCTATTACACCACCACTTTCTAAGTTAACAGTTGCTAGAAACATTGGTAAAGGTTTAGTTATTGATTGGCAAACTTCTGTTGGAAATGTTGAGAACAAAAGACTTAACATGGGTAAAGAGTTTATGTTAATGACTGGTCTTGGTTTCCAAGCAAAAGCTGCTGGTTTAATTTGGGACGAAGAGTCTTGGTTTGATCCTTACTTGAGAGTAGGTGCAAACTATTTAAGACATGATTACACTGCTCTTACTTTCCCAAGACAAACTTTCATCAACGGAAATCCTGCTGAAATGACTCAAAATGGGGAAGATGGTATGGAAATGGGTAAAGCAAATCACTTTACAGTATCTACTGGAGCTGGTGTTAACTTCTGGTTAACTAAAAACTTCGGTTTGGGTGTACAAGGTGATTATGTTTCTACTCCAGGTGATAAAGCGAACTATGCTAACTTCTGGCAAGCTTCTGCTTCTTTGAACTTTAGATTCGGAAACAGAGACAGAGATAAGGATGGTATTTTAGATAAAGACGATTTATGTCCAGATACACCAGGTTTACCAGAATTCCAAGGATGTCCTGATACAGACGGTGATGGAGTTCCAGATAAAGACGATCAGTGTCCAGATGTTGCTGGTCCAGTTGAAAACGGTGGATGCCCTTGGCCAGATACAGATGGTGATGGTATTATCGACAAAGATGATGCTTGTCCTACAGTTGCAGGTCCTGCAGAAAATAACGGATGCCCTTGGCCAGATACAGATGGTGATGGTATCTTAGATAAAGATGATGCATGTCCTACAGTTCCTGGTGTTCCAGAATTCCAAGGATGTCCTCCTCCACCAAAACCAAAAGTTGAAGAAAAAATAACAGAAGAGTTTAGAGATCTATTATTTGATTTCAACAAAGCTACTATCAGAGCTCAATCTAATGGTAAATTAGACCAAGCTGCTAGAATTATCAAAGAAGAAGGTTCTGGTCAAAACTTTGTGATTGTTGGTATGACTGACAAAAAAGGTAGCGATGTTTATAACTTGAACTTATCTAGACAAAGAGCTGCTGCTGTAGTTGCTGCTTTAGAAGCTAGAGGTGTTAATCCAGCTGTATTGAAATCAATCGGTATTGGTGAGCAAGAAGCTACTGTTCCTGAAACTGCTTCAGATGCTGAAAGACAAGCTGACAGAAGAGTTGTTGTAAGATCAATTTCTGGAGGTTCAGAATGGGAAACTTACCAAAAATCTGATTTACCAGTTAAAAAAGCTCCAGCTAAGAAAAAAGCTCCAGCTAAGAAAAAGAAAAAATAATTAATTTTTCTAAATAATAAATACCTCCAGGTTTCTGGGGGTATTTTTTTTGTTGTTGATTTTGAGTAATTTTGTCAAAATTTAAATTATAAAATGGGAAGAGCATTTGAATATAGAAAAGCCTCAAAAATGGCACGTTGGGATAAAATGGCCAAGACTTTTTCTAAAATAGGTAAAGACATTGCTTTAGCTGTAAAAGCAGGAGGAACAGATCCTGAAGCTAATCCTGCATTGAGAAGATGCATCCAAAATGCGAAGGGTGCCAATATGCCAAAAGACAATGTTGAAAGAGCAATTAAAAAAGCTGGCGGAGCTGATGCAGAAAACTATGAAGAGATCACTTATGAAGGTTATGGACAAGGTGGTGTTGCATTTTTCGTAGAATGTACTACAAACAATCCTACCAGAACTGTTGCTAATGTAAGAGCAATCTTCAACAAGTTTGACGGTAACCTTGGAAAGAATGGTGAACTAGCTTTTATCTTCGACAGAAAAGGGATTTTCACTATCGATTTGGCTAAAATTACAATGGATTGGGATGATTTTGAAATGGAAATGATTGACGGTGGAGCAGAAGATGTTGAGAAAGATGATGAAGAAGTAATGATTACTACAGCTTTTGAAGATTTTGGATCTTTATCTCACAAATTAGATGAGCTTAAAATAGAAGCTAAGAGCGCAGAATTGCAAAGGATTCCGAATAATATAAAAGAAGTCACTGCGGAGCAATTTAAAGTAAATATGAAAATGCTTGATCGTTTCGAAGAAGATGATGACGTGCAAAACGTATATCACAATATGGAAATAACAGACGAACTTTTAGAGTCTTTATAGAAATAAATTGCTGTTTATAGCAAAGTATTATGTCTTGCCACGAATACACAAATGTAAAATTTGTGTATTCGTGGCGATTTTTTAATACAGTGTGACAACAAAAATAATATAGCATTCATATACAATTCATTTTCAATTAGTTTCTTTGCATAAGAATCAATTGTGAAATCGCCATCCTTGGTAAATGTAAATACTAATTGATATGGCGATCACTTTTGATCATTAGTAAGATAAATATCTGCAATTTGAAAAGAAACGTTGAACTTGTTATCATTTCGGATGTACATTTGGGAACTTACGGATGTAAGGCCAAAGAACTTCTACGGTATCTAAATTCTATTCAACCGAAAACGTTAGTTTTAAATGGTGATATCATTGATATTTGGCAGTTTAAAAAGTCTTACTTTCCTAAGCCTCATTTGAAAGTGATCAAAAAGATCATTTCATTCGCTACAAAAAATACAGATGTCTATTATATTACCGGTAATCATGATGAAATGTTCAGAAAGTTTACCGATTTTGAATTGGGGAAGCTAAAGGTCTGCAACAAACTTTGCCTGGAAATTAATGATAAAAAGACATGGATCTTTCATGGCGATGTTTTTGATGCATCAGTACAACATTCAAAATGGATTGCCAAGCTTGGCGGAAAAGGCTATGATCTTTTAATTGTCATTAATAATGTTGTGAATTGGTTTTTAGAAAAAATGGGTAAAGAAAAATATTCATTTTCAAAAAAAATCAAGAACAATGTAAAAAAGGCGGTAAAGTATATTGGTGATTTTGAATTAACAGCTTCCGAACTTGCTATTGATAATGGATACGATTACGTCGTTTGCGGGCATATTCATCAGCCTCAAATGCGTGAAGTTTCCAATAAAAAAGGTTCGTGTACTTATCTCAATTCTGGAGATTGGATCGAAAATTTATCTTCCCTCGAATTTAATCATAACGAATGGACAATCTTTCATTATGAAGATTATAAACATTTGTTGAAAGATGATGAATCTGAGGAAATTCAGGATATCAATAATTCAGATCTTTTGAAAATTGTAACTCAATTTACGTAGAATGAAGATTTTGTATGCATTTCAGGGAACAGGAAATGGTCATGTTGCACGAGCGCAGGAAATTATTCCTATTCTTAAAAAATATGCTTCCGTTGATACTTTGATCAGTGGCCACCAATCTCAATTAAAGGCCGATTTTCCTATTAATTTTCAACATAAAGGTATTTCTCTGCTTTATAATAAAACGGGCGGAATTTCCTATAAAAAAATCATTTTTGAAAATAATTTTCTCGAAGCTTTTATAACCATCAAACAAATCGATTTAAGCAAATACGATTTAATTATCAATGATTATGAGCCTTTGACAGGTTGGGCGTGTAAAACTAAAAATTTAAATATGATTGAGCTGAGTCATCAAGCTTCAATGAGTTTTAAAGAAACCCCAAAACCTGCAAAAAAAGATTTTTTCGGAGAGTTGATTTTAAAATATTACGTTCCAAGCGAAAGAAAAATAGGTTTTCATTTTGAAAATTATCATCCTCAGATTAAAAAACCGGTCATCAGAAGAAAAATCAGAAACCTGAATCCTGATAAAAAAGGATTTTATGTAGTGTATCTTCCGAGTTTTTCTGACGAAAATATCATTAAAGTTTTAAGTGAAATTCCTGTAGAATGGAAAGTTTTTTCCAAACACAGTAAACTTCAGAGAAAGGAGAGGAATGTTGAGATTTTCCCAATTGATGAAATTCAGTATTTAAAATATTTCGAAAACTGTGACGGAATTTTATGCAATGCAGGATTTGAAACTCCTGCCGAAGCACTTTTTATGGATAAAAAACTGTTCGTAATTCCCATTCATAATCAATATGAACAGGAATGTAATGCATGTGCTTTAGACAAAATGGGAATTCCGAATTCTAAAATTTTAGATGTAGAAGAAATTAAAAACTGGGTCGCTTCAGATCTTCATTTTAGGGTAGATTATCCCGATGATATTGAAGATATTCTGCTGAAAGAAGTTTTAGCTTTGTAAAAAAATATCTTCCACATCATTCATTCTTCTCATCACGGCTCTTGCGTATGAACAGTGCGGATAAACTTTCCAATTGTTTTCTCTCGAAAATTTAATGGCTTCTTCTACCAAAAATTTTCCCATTCCGCGACCTTCAAATTCGGGATGAACCAGTACAAAAGAAATAATCAATTTATTGTCTTCAGGGAAAATAGTATAAGTCAATCTTCCAACTTCTTTGATTTCATTGTTGATTGTAATGACTCCGCCGTTTCCGGATTTATTGTTTTCGAATTTCATATTTTATATTTTTGATTAAAACTAAAAATACAAAAACTGCACCGATTGCAAGCGAAGTTCAAATGAAGAAGATGTAAATGGTTAATTCGTTTCACTTGCTAGTTTATTTAGATTCAACAAAATTTCCTAGAATTTCTTTTTTAAGTGGAATCTTTTAAAAGAAAATATTAAATATTCCGTTTAATTCTTAAATTTGGCTAATGCGAAAATATCTTTATCTCATCATCTTATCACTTTCTCTTGTGAGTTGCTATACTTATCAGGTTAAAAAAACTGTGGATACAGCAATTGATAATAAACAGGCATCTAAAAATAACGCAACTCTTGCAAATACCAATACTCCACAAACGGAAAGTATAAAGGCTAAATCTCAAAGCCAAAATTTACAACAAACACCGGCTCCAGTTAATGTTCAGGAGAAACTTGCACCTAATAAAAATGTGAAAATTGATGTTGATGGCCGAGCTTATAAAGTAATTGTTGATCGATGGGAAGGTGACAGTCTGATTGCTCATCCGGTTCATAGCCGTGATAAAGTTCTGAAGTTCCATAAGAACCAGATTAATGCCGAAAAAATTGCTGAAAAACGCTTTTCACAACCTATTGCAGATATTATTACTGTTGTAGCTTATGCGGGTATTGGTTTCGGAATTTGGTCTCTTTTGCAATGATATTTTAAGTGAATTGTGAATTGTCAATTTGTTTCACTTGTCAATTTTTTCAATCTAAATTCACTATTCACTTGCGAAGCAAAACTGACTATTGACATCTAAATATCTTTCCCTGTATAGTAATTGTAATCTTTAATAATAATTCCAATGAACTGTCTTTCGGTCATTTTTGTAGAATCAACTTCCAGTTTGAGAATACTTTTTATTTTGTCTGAAAGTTTTGTAATAACCTGTCTGTCATCAATTCTTAAAGCTTTTAAGTAATTATCTTTTATAATTCTCATATCGTTATCGCTTAATCCGATCACCTGTGAAAAAGTGGGAATGTAGTCGGGATTTATGTTTTCAAGAATGGTATGAGAAATATTGATATTGTTTTTAAGTGAAATCACCGCTGTTCCCGAAGCAATGTCTCCTAATCGCTGATTATTTTTAGAAACGATCATAGAAACTAAACCTACAATTCCTGCGAAGGTTGTATCAATCAATCTGAAAACCCATCTGATCAGATAATCTCCAAAACTTGCTTGGTAACCGTCAATTTTCACGACACGTATTTTCATTACTTTTTTTCCGGGAGTTTGTCCTTCCATCAGGCTTTCCAAAACAATTGGGTAAAGAGCAACAGGTAATGTAAGAACAATATAAACTGCGTTTTGAGACCATGAATCTAAACCATCTAAAATATATCCTAAATTGAAAATATTAAAAAATAAATAGAAGATTGCCACAAGATAAGCCACCTTAATGAGAAGATCGATAATGTACGCTACCATTCGTTCTCCGATACTTGCCGTGATAAAATTAATATTTACATTTTGAGAGGTATTAATCGCAATTTGAGACATAATTTTTATTATTTTAGCCTTACAATTATGAGAGAGGTTTATTTCATTAAACAAAATAAAGAAAAATGGTTGGGAATTGAGCAGGTTGTTCAAGGGAAAATTAAAAAAAATCCTGATGACCTGTCTTCGTTGTATATCAACCTTGTCAACGATCTTTCTTTTGCCCAGACTTATTACCCCAAAAGCAATACAACTGTTTATCTTAATCATCTTTCGTCTCAGATTTTCCAAAAAATTTATAAAACTAAAAGAGTTGAAGAAAACAGACTTGTTTATTTCTTTAAAACAGAAGTTCCTTTGATTGTTTACGAAAACAGAAGATATTTAATCTACTCCTTTTTGTTCTTTATATTTTTTATGCTGATCGGCGTTCTTTCGGCAATTTATGATAAAGATTTTGCAAATCTTATTTTAAGTGAAAGTTATGTGAATATGACTATCGAAAACATCAAAGAAGGAAATGCAGTCGGTGTTTATCAGGATGGTTCAACTTGGGGAAGTACCATCGGAATTACTTTCAACAACATTATCGTTGGTGCAAAATTATATATTTACGGGATTTTTGGCGGACTTGGAACGTTATATCTTCTGATGCAAAATTCTGTGATGTTAGGAACTTTTCAATATTTTTTCTACGAAAACGGAGCTTTAGGAGACAGTGCAAGAGGAATCTGGCTTCACGGAACATTTGAAATTTTCAGTATGGTGGTTGAAGGAATGTGTGGTTTAATTCTCGGAACATCTATTCTTTTTCCAAAAACACTTTCAAGATTTAATTCTTTTAAAAACGGATTTAAAAATTCATTCAAAATATTTTTAAGTACAGTTCCCTTTACCATTTGTGCAGGAATTATTGAAGGTTATGTAACAAGACATGCTTTAAACATGCCTTTATCACTCAATCTTTTTATCATTTTTGGCTGTTTGGGAATCATTGGCTTTTATTATTTTGTTTATCCACATTTTGTTAACCGGAGAATAAAAAACACAATCAATGATGCAGTTTTATAAAAAAAGAGATTTCGGAGCATTTATCAGCGACAGTTTTACCTTTTTCAAATTGTACGGTAAAAACTATTTCAGAAATTATATTCTGCTGAATGGGCTTTTGCTTATTCTGTTGGTAGCTGTATTTATTTTTGGTTACAGAGAATTGTTTATGCAGATTTTCGGTTCCAATATGAGTGGCGAAAGCTATTATTTTGAATCATATTTTGAAGATAATATCGGAATGTTTATCGTAGTAGGATTGCTTACTTTCTTGCTTTTTTTAATCATGATGATTGTCAATTATCTCTTCCCTGTTTTTTATCTTAAAAGATTGGCGGAAGGAGAGGTGAAAATAAAAACCGATGATATTCTTGGTGACTTTAAAAAAAATGCAGGCAAAATAGGAAAGCTTTGTTTGGGAATGGTTTTCGTTGTGACACCGCTCTCGCTTATTGTAATGGGAATTTCTTATGCGATGATATTAATTGTTATCGGATTTTTTCTCATCTTATTAGTTTATCCGGTTCTATTTAATGTGGTCACCTTTTTAATGTACGATTACTTCAACAGCAAAAGAGGTTTTTTTGAAAGTTTAAGCTACTCTATACGATCTCAATTTTCTTACACGAATGGAAGAGAAAGATCTCCATTCTGGAAATATTGGGGTTCTACGGTTGTAATTTCAATTATTCTTTATGTAATTACGACCATTTTTACGGCAATACCGATGATTTTTTTCATGTTGAAAATTACGACTACTGCGCCTGATGCAAATTTTGAACAAAATCCATTTGCCGGAAGTTTCGGAATAATGATGTTCGTAACGTATGGAATTTCTTTGTTGGTATCGTTCTTTTTGTCGAATATGCTGTATGTAAATTCAGGATTGATGTATTACGATAGCCGAAGAGATTTTCACCAGAAAGTAGAGCTGGAAGAAATAGAAACGATTGGGATCAATGAATAAATTTCTGTTTTTTTTACTGATTTTTCTGAATCTTGGGGTTTTAAAATCTCAGGAATATGAAGATGATGATTTTTCTGAAGTTTATATCGAAGACTCTGTGGTGACTTCGCATTACAAAAATATGTATGTTGCAGATTCTGTTTTAAAAGCGAATCCTCAAACCGAAAACACGGTTTTCCCAAAGAAGTTTAAAGAAAATCTGCCTTCAAGATATAAAGGAAATGAGTTTGATTATTCGACCTCAAAACCTAGAGAATCGTTTTTTGACAAACTTCAACGTAAGATTGCTCAACTTCTTCGTAGCATTTTTGGGGAAACCAGTTTAGAAACTTCTTCACAGATTACAGGTGTTGTTATCCGTCTTTTTGCCATCATCGTAGTTGGATTTTTACTTTATTTTATAGTTAAATATTTAATCAGCACAAATGGAAGCTTCTTTTTCGGTAAAAAGAATAAAAAAATTGAAATCAATGAAGAAGAGCTTCATGAAAATATTCATGAAATCAACTTTCCACAAAGTATTGCTAAGTTTGAAAATGATGGAGATTACCGTTCTGCGGTTCGGTATCAATTTTTATATATTCTTAAAAAATTAAGTGATAAAAAACTCATCCTTTGGAATCCCGAAAAAACAAATAAAGATTACGTTGCCGAACTAAAAGTTACACATCTTAAAAATGAATTTTACAACCTTTCCTATATTTTCGATTATGTTTGGTATGGCGAGTTCAGTATTGATGAGCAAAGCTATGGTAAATTTAAAAACCAGTTTCACGGATTCAAACCTTAATTAAACTTCTTAAAAATGAATAAAACTTTCAAAATATATGCTGTTATTTTCATCATTGTTATGGTGATTTTGGCATTGCTTGAAGTGAATAAAAAGGAAGTTACAGACTGGCGAAAAAACTATGATGTCAATCAAAAATCACCTTTCGGGCTCTTTGTTTTTAATAAAGAAGTCAAAGATTTGTTTAAAAACAATCTTACGAAACTTGATGTTGCACCTTATGATTATTACACTGAAAAAGATAAGAAACCACACAATATTCTCATCGTAGAAAGCGAAATGGATCAGGAATCCTGGAATAAAATTTTAGATGAGGTTTCCAAAGGTTCGGATGCGATGATAATTGCGAATCGACTTCCAAAAAATATTTCAGATACGATTGGTTTTTATGGTTCAAAAATTTCTTATGAAGACCAGAATATTCTAAAACTGACGGATAAAAAATATCAGAATGATTTTATTAAATTGGATAAATTTCCATCGGGAAGAGGTTTTTCTTACATTAAACCGAATGTTCAGGTTTTAGGAAAAACAGTTGAAGAAAATAATGACGATCAGGCAAATTTCATCAAAGCACCATTTGGAAAAGGGACAATTTATGCGCATTGCGAACCGCTTTTTTTAACGAATTATTATCTTTTGCAATCAGGAAATGTAAGATATGCGCAAAGTGTTTTTTCATATTTGAAAGACAGAGAAACTTTATGGTTTGTAGAAAGCAATACCAAAGAATCTCGTTCCTTATTGCGTTTTATTCTTTCTAATCCGGCTTTAAAATATGCTTGGTGGGTGTTTTTAGGAGGATTGGTTTTATTTATATTTTTTAATGTAAAACGAAAACAACGAATCGTCCCAATTATTGAACCGCTGAAAAATACTTCTGCAGAGTTTGTGAAAAGTATTGGGAATCTTTACTTACAGGAAGGCGATTTCCATGATATGATGGCAAAAAAAGCTCAATATTTTTTAAATAAAGTAAGGCTCGATCTTCTCATTGACACCCAAAATCTGGATGAAGAATTTGCCAAAAAACTTCAGCTAAAAACCGGAAAATCTGTGGAAATGGTTAATGAAGCAATTGTCCTAATTAAGAAAGCACAGGATCCTTATGCAAGTGTAATGAAAGAAGATTTGGCAAGAATAAACAGTCTTTTGGATGAAATTTTAAAATAAGAATGGTAATGAGGAAGACTCCGTAGGAGTCTGACCTTTGTAGAAAAAAAATAGAAATTGAAAATGAGCTCCGTAGGAGCGAAACGTTCAAAATAATAAAAACAAAATAGAATGGAAAATAACGAAGAACAAAATTTAACAAATCAAAATTCTATTAATTTAAATAAAGAACAAAAAGATCAGGGAGAATTTCAATCGAGAATTGATATGATTGAGCTTCGTGAAAATTTAAATAAAGTAAAAACGGAGATTGCAAAAGTAATTGTCGGCCAGGAAAATATGGTCGAACATCTTTTGGCGGCTTTACTTTCAAACGGTCACGTTTTGATTGAAGGCGTTCCGGGAGTTGCAAAAACAATTACGGCAAAATTATTGGCGAAAACCATTGATGTAGATTTTAGCAGAATACAGTTTACACCGGATTTGATGCCTTCCGATATTTTAGGAACGTCAATTTTCAGTATGAAAAATTCTGAATTTGAATTTAAAAAAGGACCAATTTTCTCAAGCTTTATTTTGATTGACGAGATCAACCGTTCACCTGCAAAAACGCAAGCGGCTTTGTTTGAAGTAATGGAAGAGAAGCAAATCACGATTGACGGAACCCGTTACGAAATGGATGAACCTTTCCTTGTTGTTGCTACCCAAAACCCAATCGAGCACGAAGGAACTTACCGACTTCCGGAAGCTCAGCTTGACCGATTTTTATTTAAAATTAATGTAGGTTATCCGAATCTGGAACAGGAAGTTGCAATTATCAAGAATCAACATGATAACAGATTGGTAGATAAGACTGAAGCGGTAAACAAAGTGATTACGGCACAACAGTTAAATAATTATCAGAAACTAGTAAAAGAAATCATTGTTGAATCTCAACTGATCGAATATATTGCTAAAATTATCATCAATACAAGAGAAAATCAATTTTTGTATTTGGGAGCTTCGCCAAGAGCAAGTTTAGCATTATTAACGGCTTCAAAAGCTTTTGCAGCTTTAAGAGGCAGAGATTTTGTGACTCCGGAAGATATTAAAGAAGCGAGTTATGCAGTTTTAAGACACAGAGTAATTGTTTCGCCGGAAAGAGAAATGGAAGGTTTGACAGCCGATGAAATTATCAGACAGATTTTGGAAGGAATAGAGATTCCTAGGTAAGTTGCAGGGAATAATAATTTCAGAATGTCGATAAACATTATGTTTGTCATGCTGAAAGCATCTCTACAAAATTTATTAAGATTCCTTCGGAATGGCAAAGATTCAGCTTAATTTTAAATACTAAACGGTTAATAATTATAGAAATAAAAAACCTAAAATCTGCAACCTTGAAAAAACTATACATCAATACCCGCTTTTTTTTCGCACTCATCGGTGTAGGAATGCTCTATGTTTTAGCGTTTTTCTTTCCGTTTTTTATGATCTTAGGACACGGTCTTTTATTGCTGATCTTTCTTACTGTGTTTGTTGATTATTTGCTTATTTTCAGACAGAAAGATGCTGTTTTAGCACAAAGAATTTTACCTGAAAAATTATCAAATGGTGATGAAAATGCAGTGAAAGTTGATATTAAAAATAATTACAGTTTTAAAATTAATGTAAAAGTTATTGATGAAATTCCTTTTCAATTTCAAAAGAGAGATTTTTTGATAAGAAAGGAAATTCAGTCAGGAAAAAATACATTATTTCAATATTTTTTAGAACCAAAAGAACGTGGGGAATATAATTTCGGAGCTTTAAATGTTTATGCTTCGTCACCGATTGGTTTCATTTCAAAAAGATTTATATTTCAGAAAGATACTTCTTTGGCTTCTTATCCGTCGTTTGTTCACTTAAGAAAATATGAACTGATGGCACTTCAGAACGAATTTTTATTAGGTGGAATCAAAAAAATCAGGAAACTGGGACACACGATGGAATTTGAGCAGATTAAAGAATATGTTCCCGGTGATGATGTGAGAACGATTAACTGGAAAGCAACCTCCAAGACCAATCGTTTGATGGTGAATCAGTTTCAGGACGAAAAATCGCAGCGTATTTTTATGTTGATTGATAAAGGAAGAACGATGAAAATGCCTTTCAACGGCTTAAGTCTTCTTGATTATTCTATTAATGCGACAATGGCGTTGTCTCATATTATTTTAAAAAAAGGCGACCGCGCCGGAATGATGACATTCTCAAAAAAAGCTGAAAATAAAGTTGCTGCCGAAAATAAATCAGGACAATTAAGAAAAATTTCTGAAGCTTTATACAACATTAAAACCGATTTTTTTGAAAGCGATTTCAACAGATTGTATCAGGATGTAAAATACTCAATCAATCAGAGAAGTCTGATTTTGCTTTTTACCAATTTTGAAACTTTGGATGGTTTAAACAGACAGATGAAATACTTAAGAGGAATGGCCAAAAACCATTTGCTGGTCGTAGTTTTCTTTAAAAATACAGAAATACATAAACTGATGAATACCCATCCTGAAAGTATGCAGGGAATTTATGATGAAATCATTGCCGAAAAGTTTGAGTTTGAAAAGAAACTCATTATTCAGGAATTAAGAAAATACGGAATTTACTCAGTCTACACACTTCCCGAAAATCTGAATGTTGAGGTGATTAATAAATATCTTGAGATAAAAGCAAGAGGGATTTTGTAGATTTGCAACAAGAAATAAGCAATAATGAAAATTACTTTAAACAGAATAAACGACGATTTTTTATTTGAATGTACCAATGCTCAGGGAAATTCAATTTTGTTAGATAATACTTCTCAACCGGGAGCAAAAGGAGTTTCTCCTATGGAAAGTGTTTTGATGGCGGTTGCAGGATGCAGCGGAATTGATGTGGTTTCAATTTTGAAAAAACAAAGACAGGAAATTATAGGATTCAAAGCTGAGGTAGAAGGCGAAAGAGTTGCTGTAGATGATGCCAAACCATTCAAATCAATTAATGTAAAGTTTTTATTGGAAGGAAATATCGATCCTAAAAAAGCTTTAAAAGCATCAGAATTATCTTTCGAAAAATACTGTTCGGTTTCAAAAACTTTAGAACCTAATGTAGAAATCGGGTATGAAGTTTTTGTAAACGAAGAGAAAGTTGAGCAATAGAGTTGGAGAGTTTTAGGGTTTGAGAGTTTCAGAAAACAAAAATTGTTTATAATTCTCAAACTCTAGTACGCTCAAACCCTCCAATCCAATTAAGCCAGTCTTGGCTTCATCAGTTTTGCCACAGTTGCAGTCCATCCAGTTTGGTGCGAAGCTCCAACTCCGCGACCATTATCTCCGTGGAAATATTCATAAAATGTGATGTAATCTTTGAAGTTTGGGTCATAATTAAATTTATAATTACCGCCGTTGAAAGCGCGTTGTCCGCTTTCATCTTTCAGGAAAATAGAGCAGAGTCTTCCGCTGATATTTTGGGCAACTTCATCTAAGTTTTTCTTTTCACCGCTTCCGGTAGGAAATTCAACTTTTAAACTGTTTCCATAATAAAAATGGAAACGTTGTAAACTTTCTACAATCAGAAAATTAATAGGAAACCAAATTGGCCCGCGCCAATTACTGTTTCCACCAAACATTCTGCTGTCACTTTCTGCAGGTGTGTAATAAACAACATTTTTATTGCCGTGAACTGTGAACACAAATGGATTTTCTTCATAAACCTTAGACATTGCACGGATTCCATAAGAACTTAGAAACTCTTTTTCATCCAGCATTCTTGTCAAAACTTTTGTAAGTCGGTTTTTACGGAGAATACTCATCAAGTGTTTTCTGCCACTTCCTTCTTCATCCCAGTGAGAAACTAAAGAAGTAAGTTCTGGTTTATTTTTTAAAACCCAATCCATTCTCTCCCGGAAATTAGGCATTTTACTGAGCAAATGATGATCGATAATTTCAACTGCAAACAAAGGAATCAGCCCGACAATACTTCTCAATCTTAGAGAAACACTTTCTCCGTTGGCCAACTGTAAAACATCGTAAAAGAAACCGTCTTCCTCGTTCCAAAGTCCTTCTTTTCCTTCACCCATGTTTTCCATGGCTTCGGCAATATAAAGGTAATGCTCAAAAAACTTGATGGCCATATCTTCGTAAACCTGATAATATTGAGCCAATTCCATAGAAATTCGCATCATGTTGAGCGCATACATGGCCATCCAGCTCGTTCCATCGGCTTGCTCAAGATGTTCGCCGTCTTTCAGTTCCATATTTCGGTCAAAAGCACCGATGTTATCCAATCCTAAAAATCCGCCACCAAAAATATTTTTCCCGTTTTTATCTTTTCTGTTGACCCACCAGGTAAAATTCAACAATAGTTTTTGAAAAACTTTTTCAAGAAATAAAAGGTCTGGTTTTCCGTTTGTTTTTTCATCAATTTTAAAAACCCTGAAGCATGACCATGCATGAACAGGTGGATTAACATCACTCAAATTCCATTCATAAGCGGGCATTTGTCCGTTCGGATGCATATACCATTCCTTAGTAAGCAAAAGCAATTGGTTTTTCGCAAAATCTGCATCAATAATGGCAAAAGGAACGCAATGGAATGCCAAATCCCAAGTTGCATACCAAGGATATTCCCATTTATCAGGCATTGAGATGATGTCTTTATTGTGAAGATGTTCCCATTCTGTATTTCTTACATAATGATTAAAATCTCTTGGAGCCTCATAATTAGGATCGCCCTTCAACCATTTTCCGACATTGTAATGGTAGAACTGTTTGTTCCAAAGAAGTCCTGCAAAAGCTTGTCGCTGCACATTTTTTTCATCGTCATTAAATATATCCTGCTGAATTTCATCATAAAATTCATTTGCTTCATTAATTCTTGCATTAAAAATATCATCAAACTGATAGAAGGCATCATCCATATCATACGGTGACAATCTGAATTCAAAAACTTCAGACTGACCTCCTTCGATGATTTCATCAATGATGAAGGCAGCTTTTGTTCCCTTTCTTTCAGGATTTACAGTGTTTTGCTGATGAATAATATAATCGTTGATTCCGTCTTTATAGTAAGTATTTTCTACAGATGGAGTGCCATGAAGTTTGGGGTTATTGGTTTCATTTTCACAGAAAACCTGTTCTACATTTTTATTTTTTGAATAAAACTTTTTAATGGGAAGACTGTCGTGAACCACATTGATGCAGCCTTCTTTTCCACTTTCTACCTGACCTTTGTATTCATTATAACCCCATTTCCAGTTATTTCTAAACCAAGTTGTAGGTAAAATTACAATTGGGGCAGCTTGGTTACTTCTGTTGCAGACGGTAACACGAATTAAAATATCATGAGCATCAGATTTACAGTATTCTATGAAAATATCAAAATATTCATCTTTATCAAAAATTCCTGTATCGAAAAGTTCATATTCAGGTTCTTTTTTGGTGCGTTTTGCGTTCTCTGCTACAATATCGTCATAAGGAAATTCGTTGATAGGATATTTGTACACCATTTTCATATAGCTGTGAGTAGGTGTATTATCAAGATAGTAGAAAATTTCTTTAATGTCTTCTCCGTGATTTCCCTGCGGATTGCTCAACCCGAAAAGACGTTCTTTTATTCTTTTATCTTTTTTATTCCAAAATGAGAGGGCAAAACAAAAAAGTTGTTTGGTATCCGAAATCCCCGCGATTCCTTCTTCGCCCCATCGATACGTGTGGCTTTCTGCAATATCGTGGTTGGCAAAATGCCAAGCATTTCCGTTGGGGCTGTAGTCTTCGCGCACATTTCCCCATTGTCTGTTGCTTACATAAGGTCCCCAGTTTTTCCAGTCTTTATCTTGTGATCTTTGCTTTTCGATGTTCATTTTCAGCCATTTTCATGGCTAAGTTAATTTTTTTGATAAATAATTCCAATTTTTTTAATCTGAATAATTCTTAACGATCTTCTCAAAACCCTGCTGTGATTACGTTTTATATTATTTGTTAATTTTTTTTAATTTTTAAAAGAAAAAGTTTTATCTTTGCACCATTCGTTCATTTACATATTGAAAATGTTATCAAGAAAGGTTGAGGGATTAGACCCTGTGAAACCTTAGCAACCCTTTGCGTAAGCAGAGAAGGTGCTACGTTCTACCAAATAATTTATTTTGGACAGATAACTTACTGAAGTTCTTTTCAGCCATTCTCATGGCATTTTCAAATTTATTTTTAATAATTATAAAATTGAAAACAGAACTGCAACATATTAATTTTTTGTACAAAACCGATTCTCTAAGAGAATATCATATCCCGTTAAGCTACCAGCTTTTCGGGAAAGAACTCTTTTCAGCATCCATCATTGTAGTAAATCATGCCTTAACCGGAAACTCAAATGTTGCCGGAGAAAAAGGTTGGTGGAAACAACTGATTGGTGAAAATCAGGTAATTGATACAAATAAATATACTGTACTCTGCTTCAATATTCCCGGAAATGGATATGACGATTTTTTTATTGACGAATATTCAGATTTTACTCCTTCAGATATAGCAAATATATTTCTGAAAGGTCTTGAATCTTTAAATATTAAAAACATATACGCTCTGATTGGAGGATCTTTAGGTGGAGGAATTGGTTGGGAAATGCTTTCGAAAAAACCGGATTTAGCCGAAATTTTTATTCCCATTGCCTGTGATTCTAAAACTCATGATTGGTTGCATGCTCAATGTCTTGTTCAGAAATTTTTATTAAATGGAAATGAAGAACCTTTGCAAAAAGCCAGAGTCCATGCAATGTTGTGCTACAGAACTCCTCAGTCTTTAAACGACAGATTTCAAAATAAATTTAATCAGGAAAAACAACAGCTAGAATCTGAAGACTGGCTGACTTATCATGGTAATTCTCTTGCCGAAAGATTTAGTTTAAAATCTTACCAACTGATGAATCATTTACTGATGAATATTAATACAAATCAAAATATGTTGGAGAAAATTCAGGCACGAATGCACATGATCTCTGTAGATACAGATTTGTTTTTTCCTGCCTCTGAAATCAGACAATGCTTTGAGAAGCTAAAGGAAAATAAAGAAGATGTTTTCTATCACGAGATCAAATCAGTTCATGGGCATGACGCCTTCTTAATGGAATACAGTCAATTAAATAATATCATAAATAACATTTTGTAGGAAAAAAAGAGTTTAAGGTAACTCTGTCTTATAAAAAAAATAAAAAAGGTTACAGATGAAAAGTAATGCAAACGAAATAAAACTTTTAAAGAACAGATCGATTATCAAATTTGAAGGAGAAGATTTTTTAGGTGAAATAGGGATTGATGGAAGAGTGTTTAAAGCACTTACATTTGCTCGCATCAGTGTAGGAATAATTTCTCAGCAGGCGGTAGAAAACGGATTGTCAATTCTGGTACACGAAGACGATTCTGAAAAAGCAGTAAACTGTCTTATCGAAGAGTTTGCTACGGAAAGAAGATCAGGAAAAGTTACTCAGATCTACAGCATCAACAATGTTTCCGTCATCGGTTTTGTGGCAGAAGATCTCAATAAAATACTTTCAGAATTGGCAAGAAATAATGTTTTCCCGTTGTTGTTAAACCAGAATTCAAGCGAGAAACGCATCAATATTGTTGTGACATCTTCTCAGGATGAGAAAACTAAAAATATTATTGAATCTGAAATTTTCAAAAAACCAAAAACAGTTCACTTGGCAATTATCGGTCACGGAAATGTGGGGAAGACCTTAATAGAGCAGGTTTTACATTCTTCGGAAGAAATTAAAAGAAGAAAAAATATACATCTGAAAGTCGTTGCTGTTGCCAATTCTAGAAAAATTGCTTTCAACAAAAAAGGTTTTGACAACCAATGGAGCAATGAGGTTTTTGCTTCTGAAAAAACCTCTAATGTAGACGAATTAATTAATTTCTCTAAAGAAAATCAGCTTGAAAATCTTATAGTTGTTGATAATACAGCAAGTACAGATTTTGTTAAAAACTACCATGCTTTGGCAGAAAACGGGTTCGATTTAGTTTCTTCAAATAAAATTTTCAACACTTTGCCTATTGAAGAATACCGTAAACTAAGATATACGTTGAACAAAAATAACAAGCGTTATTTGTATGAAACTAATGTTGGAGCTGGTTTGCCGTTAATAGATACCATAAAGCTTTTACACCTTTCCGGTGAAAATATTACAAGAATAAAAGGTGTTTTTTCAGGAACATTGAGTTATGTTTTCAATAACTTCTCTTTGAGAGATGATAAATTTTCAACCATTGTTAATGAAGCTTTAGAAAAAGGTTTCACGGAGCCAGACCCAAGAGAGGATCTTTCAGGGAACGATGTAGCGAGAAAATTATTGATTTTGGCGAGAGAGCTAGACTTGATCAATGAGTTTAATGATATCAACATTCAAAACTTAGTTCCGGAAGCTTTATTGTCTATATCAAAACAAGAATTTCTTTCAAGGTTGGAAGACTTAGATGAAGAATACGATAAAATTAAGAAAAGCCAAGAGCCTGGTCATGTTTTAAGATATGTAGGAGATCTTCATGGAGATCTACAGAAAGAGAAAGGCAACCTCGATGTAAAACTGATCTCAGTTCTTGCAACCTCCGCTTTAGGACAGCTGAAAGGTTCAGATTCTATTTTTGAGATTTATACCGAAAGTTATGGTGAAAACCCAATCGTTATCATGGGAGCTGGAGCTGGAGCAAAAGTAACAGCTAGAGGCGTTTTCGGAGATATTTTAAGATTAAGTGAAACGAAATAAACACGTCGGATGCTGGAAGATGGAAGTTTGAAGTCTTTCATCGCCGAAAAGTCCCGAAGGGACGATTTAAATCAAGGTAGGATGAAATCCTATCAAAAATAACAAATCAAATTATAACAGTATAGTAACGTCAATTTGAAAAAATCATAATTAAATTGATGCATTGCTAAAAAGATAAACAAGTTTATGAGCGATAATAATCAACCAAAAACTAATAACGAGCAACTGTCAACAAACTTTGAGACTCTTGCCATAAGAACCCAAACCGAAAGATCTCAGTTTGACGAGCATTCTACGCCTTTATATCTCACTTCAAGCTTTGTTTTTGAAGATGCAGAAGATATGAGAGCGAGCTTTGCCGAAGAAAAATCAAAAAATCTGTACAGCCGATTTTCAAATCCTAATGTTACAGAATTTACCGATAAAATTGCAAAAATGGAAGGCGCAGAAGCAGGTTATGCTTTCGCTACGGGAATGGCGGCAATTTATTCTACGTTTGCCACTTTGTTGAATGCAGGCGACCATATCGTAAGCTGTCAGTCGGTTTTCGGCTCTACGCATACGTTGTTCACCAAATATTTCCCAAAATGGAATATTGAAACCACTTATTTCAAAGCAGAAGATGCTGAAAATGTTGAACAATACATCAAGCCAAATACAAAAATCTTGTACTTGGAAACGCCAACCAATCCGGCGATTGAAGTATTAGATTTAGAATTTTTCGGAAAAATTGCAAAGAAGCACAATCTAATTTTCATTGTGGATAACTGTTTCGCAACGCCATATTTACAACAGCCAATAAAATACGGTGCAGATATCGTTGTTCATTCGGCCACAAAATTAATTGACGGTCAAGGTCGTGTTTTGGGTGGGGTAGCGGTTGGTAGAGAAGATTTGGTTCGTGAAATTTATCTTTTCGCAAGAAATACCGGACCAGCAATGTCGCCTTTCAATGCGTGGGTTTTATCTAAAAGCCTGGAAACTTTGGCAATCCGTGTAGAAAGACATTGTGAAAATGCTTTAAAAGTTGCAGAATTTTTAGAAAACCATCCGAATGTAGAACTGACGAAATATCCATTTCTTCCATCTCACCCAAGCTATGAAGTTGCGAAAAAACAGATGAAATTAGGCGGAAACATTGTCGCTTTTGAGATCAAAGGTGGTATTGAAGGCGGCAGAAACTTTTTAGATAAAATAAAAATGTGTTCACTTTCTGCGAATCTTGGCGATACCAGAACGATTGTTACGCATCCCGCATCAACAACGCATTCCAAGCTTTCTGATGAAGAAAGAAATGAAGTGGGAATTACCGCAGGTTTGGTTCGTTGCTCGGTAGGTTTAGAGAATGTGGAAGATATTATTGCAGATTTAAAACAGGCTTTGGATTAAATTAATTTGGGCAGCTTTATCCGCCTGAATTTATCCTGAGCTTGTCGAAGGACCTCGTTCAAGTCGGACTGCAGAGATTCAGCGCAAAACCAGCCTTGTCAAGGTTCAAAACCTTGACAAGGCTTAGAAATAAAAAGTTTGAAATAAATAAAGAGTCCTGAAAGGACGATTTAAATCAGAATAGGATAAAATCCTATTAAAATGAAAAGAACAATTTCAAAAAAAGTAAAATGAAAAATTCAGAACAACTATACAAAGCATTATCCGAAAGAATTTTAATTCTAGACGGAGCGATGGGAACAATGCTTCAGCGATATAAATTCGAAGAAGAAGATTACCGTGGCGACCGTTTCAAAGACTGGGAACATCCAGTAAAAGGAAATAACGACCTTCTTTCTCTTACGCAACCCGAAGCAATTGAAGAAGTTCACAGAAAATATCTTGAATCTGGAGCGGATATTCTGGAAACCAATACATTTTCTGGAACTACAATTGCGATGGCCGATTATCATATGGAAGAATTGGTCTACGAACTAAATTACGAGTCTGCAAAAATTGCCAGAAAAGTTTGTGATGAGTTCACCGCTAAAAATCCGGACAAACCAAGATTTGTTGCAGGTTCTATTGGACCAACCAACAGAACAGCAAGTTTAAGTCCGGATGTAAATGACCCTGGTTATCGTGCAATTACTTTTGAAGAGTTAAGATTAGCTTATAAACAGCAGTCAGAAGCTTTATTAGATGGTGGCTCAGACATTCTTTTGGTAGAAACTATTTTCGATACTTTAAATGCAAAAGCTGCATTATTTGCGATCGACGAAATTCAGGAAGAAAGAGGAATTGAAATCCCAATCATGGTTTCAGGAACGATTACTGATGCTTCAGGAAGAACATTGAGCGGACAAACCGCTGAAGCTTTTTTGATCTCAGTTTCACATCTGAATCTATTAAGTGTCGGGTTCAACTGTGCTTTGGGAGCAAACCAATTAACGCCTTATTTGGAAACATTGGCGCATAATTCAGACTTTTTTGTTTCGGCATATCCTAACGCAGGTTTACCAAATGCTTTCGGGCAATATGATGAATCTCCCGAATTTATGGCTGAGCAGATCAGAGAATATGTAGAAAAGGGATTGATCAATATTATTGGTGGATGTTGTGGTACAACGCCAGAACACATCAAAGCAATCGCTGATTTAGTTGATAAATACGAACCAAGAAAAGTGAAAAATTTTGTATGATTTTTGATTGTTGAAAATTTAGAACGAGTACACAAAATACTTTTTTTAAATACAAAAACAACAATCCCATGGAAAAGCCAATTTATCTCAAAAATCCGGACGACGCCAAACTTTTTAATGAATTAAGAAAAAGAGTGAACCAGCGAGTAGAAAAACTTCCCCAAAACAGAGATGTTTATATTAAGATCAAAGCAATTATTTTGCCTTTGATCTATTTTGGCTTGTATTTATTTGCTCTTTTAAATGCAGATCAGCCGTGGGTTTATATTTCAAGTTTTGTGTTGATGGGAATTTCATTGGTTTTAATTTACTTGAATTTAATTCACGAAGCAGCTCACAACAATATTTTTAAAAACAAAAAACTGAACGGGTTGGTTTTGCAAATTTTTGATTTTGTAGGAGCCAACTCATATATCTGGAAAAAAAGACACATCGCTGCTCATCACGCTTACCCAAATGTTGATGGTTGGGATACGGACATTGAGCAAAGTGGACTTTTACTAATCGTTCCGTGGATTAAAGCAAAAGGAATTCAAAAATATCAGCATTTCTTTTTCTTTCTGGTCTATCCGCTTTATTTATTTAATTGGATGTTCATCAGAGATTTTAGAGATTTTTTTGATAATGAAAGGGTGATTCTGAAAACTCAGGGAAGAATTCCGGTTTCAGAAAAAATTAAGATGATCAGTTTTAAACTGCTTTACTTTTTCTATCAGATTGCCATACCTGTTTTGTTTTTTAAAGTTTCCATAGGCTTGGCTTTTGGAGCTTGGTTTTTACAGGTGATTGCAGCAAGTATTTTTGCACTTTTTGTTTTGTTGCCTTTGCATCCGCTTCCAGATAATGCTTTTCCGAAATTGGATGAAAAAAACGGACTTCCATTCAGCTGGCTTCGTCATCAATTGGAAGTTACGAATGATTTAAAAGAAAATAATTGGTTTGTGAGAAATATGTTGGGAAATTTCAACTTTCACGTTGCCCATCATCTTTTTCCGAATTACAGTTATATGTATTATAACGAAATCACCGAGGAAATTGAGCAGTTTGCCAAAGAAAATAACTTAGGTTACAAACGATTTCCAATTTTTACTGCTTTAGGCAAACATGTTGATTTGCTGAAGCAAAATGCGAATAACGCTTATTTTATTTTAGAAGAATAATTAAATGAAATATTTAAGATTATCAGGGCTTGAACCTCTGATTATTACTCCGGAATCTAATTTCATCAACGTTGGTGAAAGAACGAATGTTGCCGGATCAAAAAAGTTTTTAAGGTTAATCAAAGAAGAAAAATTTTCTGAAGCTTTAGATATTGCCAGAGATCAGGTTGATGGCGGAGCTCAGATTCTGGATGTTAATTTTGATGACGGTTTGATTGATGGAAAAGCTTCCATGATTAAATTTCTGAATTTAATTGGTTCTGAACCAGATATTTCCAAAATTCCAATCATGGTCGATTCTTCCAAATGGGAAATTTTGGAAGCGGGTCTTCAGGTTGTACAAGGAAAATGTGTAGTAAATTCCATTAGTTTAAAAGAAGGAAAAGAAGAGTTTGTAAAACACGCCAAAGCAATCAAAAGATATGGAGCTGCCGTTATTGTGATGGCTTTTGATGAGGTTGGACAAGCTGACAATTATGAAAGAAGACTTGAGATCACCAAAAGATCGTATGATATTTTGGTTAATGAGGTTAAGTTTCCTGCAGAAGATATTATTTTCGATTTAAATATATTTCCGGTGGCAACCGGGATGGAAGAACACCGAAGAAACGCAATCGATTTCATCGAAGCAACACGTTGGGTTCGCCAAAATCTTCCTTATGCTTCGGTAAGTGGAGGAGTTTCGAATGTTTCGTTCTCTTTTAGAGGAAATGATACGGTGCGTGAAGCGATGCACTCAGTTTTCCTTTATCATGCGATTCAGGCGGGGATGAATATAGGAATTGTAAATCCGGCAATGCTTGAGGTTTATGATGAAATCAATAAAGAACTTTTAGAACTCGTTGAAGATGTAATTCTTGATAAAAGAGATGATGCAACGGAACGTCTTTTAGATTATTCTGAACGAAATAAATCGGTAAAAAAAGAAAAAGTCGAAGAATTAGAATGGCGTACTCATCCTTTACAAGAGAGAATTACGCATTCTTTGGTGAAAGGAATCGACCGTTTTATAGAAGAAGATGTGGAAGAAGCAAGGTTGCAATCTGAGCGACCGCTTCATGTAATTGAAGTTAATTTGATGACCGGAATGGGTGTTGTAGGAGATTTGTTCGGAAGCGGAAAAATGTTTCTTCCACAGGTTGTAAAGTCTGCCCGTGTTATGAAAAAAGCAGTGGCTTATCTTCAACCATTCATCGAAGCTGAAAAAGATCAGACCCAGAAAGCAAACGGAAAAATTTTAATGGCAACCGTAAAAGGTGATGTTCATGATATTGGTAAAAATATTGTGAGCGTAGTTTTGGGATGTAACAATTATGAAATTGTCGATTTGGGTGTGATGGTTCCTGCTGAGAAAATCATACAAGCAGCGATTGATCATCAGGTTGATGTTATTGGTTTAAGCGGATTGATTACGCCAAGTTTGGATGAAATGGTCTACATCGCATCAGAATTGGAAAGGCAGAATCTTAATTTTCCTTTATTGATTGGAGGAGCAACAACTTCAAAAGCGCATACCGCAGTTAAGATTGATTTAAAATATAAAAACGCTGTCGTTCATGTGAATGATGCTTCCAGAGCTGTAAATGTTGTAAGTTCTCTTTTGGGAGATCGAAATAAAGAATATGTAGATGATCTTAAAAATGACTACTCAGATTTTCGTGAAAAGTTTTTGAACAGACAGGTTGATAAAGAGTATGTATCGCTTGAACAGGCAAGAGCTGACAAATTTAAAATTGATTGGGAAAATGAAGAAATTTTCACTCCTAATCAATTAGGAATTCAGGTTTTTGAAAATCAGGATTTAGCAGAATTGATTCCGTTTATCGACTGGTCTCCATTTTTCAGAAGCTGGGATCTGCATGGCAAATATCCGAATATTCTTGAAGATGAGGTTGTAGGTGAGCAAGCCAAAGAACTATTTGCAGACGGACAGAAAATTCTAAAGAAAATTGTTGATGAGAAGTTATTAACAGCAAAAGCCATCTTCGGAATTTTTAAAGCTAATTCAAACGAAACTGATGATATTTTGATTTATGATGAAAATGATCAGGAGCAAGTTAAGTTTTTAACCTTAAGACAGCAGGTTCAAAAGTCAAAAGGAAAAGATTATCTGGCGTTAAGTGATTTTATTGCCCCAAAAAGTACCGGAAAAACCGATTATATGGGAGCTTTTTGTGTGACAACAGGTTTCGGAACTGATGAATTATCAGATCAATATGAAAAAGATAATGACGACTACAATGCCATTATGGTAAAAGCCATCGCCGACCGTTTTGCAGAAGCTTACGCTGAATTTTTACATAAAAAAGTTCGTACCGAATATTGGGGATATGCCAATCAGGAAAACTTGAGCAACGAAGATTTAATTGCTGAAAAATATAAAGGAATTCGTCCTGCTCCTGGTTACCCTGCGTGTCCTGACCACTTAGAAAAACATGCGATTTGGGATCTTTTAAAAGTGAAAGAAAATATAGGCGTTTACCTTACAGAAAGTTTAGCCATGTTTCCTACGGCGGCAGTTTCCGGATATTATTTTGGAAGTCCGCATGCGAAATATTTTGGTTTAGGAAAAATTACAGAAGAACAAGTGAAAGAATATTCAGAAAGAAAAGGAATTTCTTTGAGAGAGGCTAAGAAATGGCTTTCTCCAAATTTAGCAGACGGAATTTAATTTTTTGATTTTGCGACGGCGAAGCCGCCGCAAAATCAAAAAAATTCTTTAAAAAATTAAAACTTACTATTATTAAATGAAAATCACAGACCATATAAAAAACGCCAACGGAAAAACTTTATTCTCCCTCGAAGTAGTTCCGCCTCAAAAGGGAATCGGAATTGAAGATTTATATAAAAATATTGACCCTTTAATGGAATTTAAACCGCCATTTATTGATGTGACGACTTCCAGAGAAGAATATATTTATATTGACAAAGGAAATGGTTTGATGGAACGCAGAATTACCAGAATGCGTCCCGGAACTTTGGGGATTTGTTCAGCAATTCAGCATAAATATGGAGTTGATACTGTGCCACATTTACTTTGTGGTGGTTTCACTAAAGAAGAAACGGAATACCTTTTGGTAGATTGTATGTACCTCGGAATTGATAATATTATGGCTCTTCGTGGCGACGCGATGAAAGGTCATCAGTATTTTGAACCGACTTTAGGAGGCCATGCAAGTGCGATGGATTTAGTCAATCAGATCAATAATTTAGGTCGCGGAAAATATCTTCATGATGATGAGCAAATTTGTGACGAACACAACAAATTCTGTATCGGAGTTGCTGGTTATCCGGAAAAACATATGGAAGCTCCTTCAATGAATTATGATTTGAAATGGCTGAAACAAAAAGTAGATGCAGGAGCAGATTATATCGTAACGCAAATGTTTTTTGATAATAAAAAATATATAGAATTTGTGAAAAAAGCTCGTGAAATGGGCATCACAGTTCCAATTATTCCGGGAATAAAACCGATTGCAACAAAAAAACATTTAAAATTATTGCCACAGGTTTTCAAAATAGATTTACCTGAAGATTTGATCAATGCTGTTGAAGGTGCTAAAAATAACGAAGCCGTAAAGCAAATCGGGGTTGAATGGGCAATTGCACAATGCAAAGAATTATTAGATTTTGGGGTTCCCGTTCTGCACTTTTATTCGATGGGGAAAAGCGATAATATTAAAAAAGTAGCAGGAGAGTTGTTTTAATAAAATACGGCTGTTCATTTGGAACAGCCGTATTTTTGTTTTTTATTGATTTAAGAAAGTAACTAATTTTTTCAAGTCTTCCTCCTTATCAAATTTTATTTTATTTTCTTTGAAGAAAGCTGAAAGGGCTTCTTTTTTATCTGGAAATTGTTCTAAGATTTCTTTTTGGTTTTTAGGCTTTTTAATAAATCCTTTTGCTGTTTTTATATAGTAAAACGGTTCAAATGTCTTAAAGAAAGCAGGTCTGTCACTGTCATATGTGGTTTTTGCAAGTACAGCATCAGTAAATTTAGTTTTTATTTTTTTATAAAGTGCATTTTCTCCATTTACTAATTCGTAGAAATATCCAGAAAATTCATCACCTGTTTTTAAATTTACTAAGGTTTCTTTAGTATTAACGTAGGTTACTCTAGAGAAATCTTCAGTGTCGGGTAAAATAAAGATTTCATTATTTTTTTGATATTCAATATTATCTTTAAAACTATTATATCTTGCCGGGGCTGTTTCAAAATTATCTTTAAATTTTGCTAAAACAAATTGTTTATTTGGATAGGGAGTACCTTTTATTTCATCATAGCTTAATGCTCTACTAGAACTTTTAGAATTTACTTGATTATAAAGACCTAAGTCAGTTGGAAGCGATATAGCACCAGTTGTTACTTGCCCATAAATTATTGTTAAAGAAAATAATGAGATTAAAATAAGTGTTCTTTTCATTGTCTAGGTAATTGTTATTTTTTTCAAAATTACAAATAAAATTCATTTAATGTAGAATTATTTATAAATTTTTAAATTTATGATTTTAATATGTTATAAACGTAGTTTTTACTTAAATATTGCGAATTTGATAATGGTGTTTTATCTGGATATTTCAAAATCAATTAAAAACTTTCATAGGTGTTAATTTTTCTTTCAACAGATTTTTTAGTTGATAAATACTTGATGAAAAAATATGCCGGAACGAAAAATAAATAGTAACCTTTATAGTTTCCCTTTTTTTAATTACAATTCCGGATGCCTCTCAAACTCTTTATTCCTATCAAAAAGATACCTGTAAGTTGCCAGTTTTCTGGTAACAGTCGTATCAAGATTTTCAGCTATTTTTATCATTTTTGGATTAAAATCACCAATCCACTGTAGTTCAGTTGTTTTGAAATCGGTGTGTTTTCTTAGATGTTGTGTGCCTTCCCAAATCATGTATCCTTCAAGACCTTTTTTCTGCCATTCAGGAACCACACCGAAAACGAGACCTACCATTTTTTCATTCTTTTTAAACTTTTTAACCCATAAAAACTTTAATTTTTCAAAAAATCCGAATTTTCCGTTCAGGTATTTAAACCATTGATTCAGATCCGGAATATTCATCCACATGGCAACAGGTTTTTCATTTTCATAAACGAACCATGAGATATGTTCATTGATAATGGGTTTCATTGTCTTAAACATTTTTATAGTTTTAGATTCGTCTAAACATTTTCCTTGACCGTGTGATGCCCAAGCTTTATTATAAATTAAGGTAAAATCTTTTGCAAATTTCTCGAGATTATTCTTTCTCATCGGTCTTGCCGAAATCTCAAGATTTTTGCTATGCTTTGCATGCATCACAGTAAAAACTCTCGAAACCTCTGCAAAAATAGGTCTGGAAAAACACAATTGTTCGAAATAAATATTAAACCCATAATTTTCAAAAAGTTCTTTGTAATAAGGGAAATTATAATTCATTCCATATAAAGGTTCGATAAAACCTTCCGTTAGAAGTCCCCAAAATTTATCACGTTCTCCAAAATTTATTGGTCCATCCATCGCTTCAATTTCTCTTTCTTGAAGCCAGTTTTTGCAATGATTAAAAATGAAATTGGCAGTTTCCTGATCGTTGATACAATCGAAAAAACCAATTCCGCCAGTTGGTTGATTCTGTTCGTAAGATTTATTGATAAAAACAGCAATTTTTCCTACAGTTTCAGATTTATTTTTAAATAAAAATCTTACACACTGTCCATTTTTATAAAATTTATTTTTTTCGGGATTAAAAACCTCGTTAATGTCTTTGTCTAAAGGTCTGATGTAATTTTTGTCATGTTGATAAAGTCTTGCCGGAAAATCGAGAAACTCCTTTTTTTGATGGGTATTTTGTACTTCTTCAACAGTAATCATAACTTTTTAGCAGAATAAAACCGAAAGGTAATATTTTTCAGTATAAATTGAAATAGTCGAAAAGATTTTATCCGTATTTTTGTTGAAAAATTATTTAAAATGGTTGATTTTACCGATAACGATGATGATATTTTTACAGGAAAAGAGCATACGCCGATCCGTGAAGATGCTTTTAAGAAATCGCCACAGGAAAAAATAGAAAAAATTACCGAGCTTTTTGGTGAAATTATGGAAACATTGGGTCTCGATATGACAGATGATTCTTTGAAAGATTCTCCGAAAAGAGTTGCGAAAATGTATGTGAATGAAATTTTCGGAGGGTTACTTCCAGAAAATAAACCCGGAATTTCTACCTTTTCAAATAAATATAAGTATCGCCAAATGTTGGTAGAAAAAGATATTACAGTATACTCTTTCTGCGAACATCATTTTTTACCGATTATAGGAAGAGCGCATGTTGCCTATATTTCAAACGGTGAGGTAATTGGTCTTTCAAAAATCAACAGAATTGTAGATTATTATGCCAAAAGACCGCAGGTTCAGGAGAGATTGACGATGCAGATTGTAGATGCTTTAAAAGAAGCGCTGGGAACAAAAGATGTTGCGTGTATTATTGATGCTAAACATCTTTGTGTAAATTGCAGAGGAATAAAAGATACGGCAAGTTCTACGATTACAGCAGAATTGAGCGGGATTTTCAGAACCAATCCTATTACAAGACAGGAGTTTCTGCATTATGTAGGAAGCCATGCAAAACTGGATTATTAAAATTTAAAATAATGATAAAATTTAAAAAAGTTTCAAATCAGATATTCATCACAACCATTATTTGTTGTTGCTGTGAATGCTGCTGTTAAAGATTTCTTTCTTTTAATATGTGAAACTGTAAAATAAATTTTAAAAATTATTAAATCAAAAATAAATGCAATTAAAAATATACAACTCGCTTGCGGGAGAAAAAGAAATATTTAGACCAATTTTAGAAGGAAATGTTGGAATGTACGTTTGTGGACCAACTGTTTACAGCAATGTACATTTGGGAAATGTGCGAACTTTTCTTTCTTTCGATTTTATTTACAGAAGTTTAATGCATCTTGGGTATAAGGTAAGATATGTAAGAAATATTACTGATGCAGGTCATCTTACCGATGATGGAGATGTTAATAACGACCGTTTTGTAAAGCAAACCCGACTAGAAAAATTGGAACCGATGGAAATTGTGCAGAAATATACTGTAGATTTTCACAAGGTTTTAGATATGTTCAATCTATTGCCTCCGAATATTGAGCCTACTGCGACTGGTCACATCGTAGAGCAGATTGAATTAACTCAGAAATTAATTGAAACAGGTTTTGCTTACGAAAGCAATGGTTCTGTTTATTTTGATGTTTTGGAATATAATGCAAGAGGTTTAAATTACGGTGAACTTTCAAAACGTAATATTGAAGAGCTTTTTGCCAACACAAGAGATTTAGACGGACAAGGAGAAAAGAAGAATCCTCAGGATTTTGCGTTATGGAAAAAAGCTTCTCCGGCGCATATTATGAGATGGAATTCGCCTTGGGGAGAAGGTTTCCCGGGATGGCATCTTGAATGTACTGCAATGAGCACGAAATATTTAGGTGAAACTTTCGATATTCACGGGGGCGGAATGGATTTGAAATTTCCACATCACGAATGTGAAATTGCACAGGGAAAAGCTTGCAACGGAGCTTCTCCGGTAAATTACTGGATGCATGCAAATATGTTGACAATGAATTCTCAACGTATGAGTAAGTCAACGGGTAATTACATTTTACCAATGCAGTTGGTTTCTGGCGAGAATGATTTTTTTGAAAAATCTTTTCATCCTGCGATTGTTCGTTTTTGCTTTTTACAGGCGCATTACAGAAGTGTTTTAGATATTTCTAATGATGCAATGTTGGCGAGCGAAAAAGGTTTCAGTCGATTAATGGAAGCAATTAAAATTTTAAATGAATTTACTGAAGAGGATGCGGAATTTATTGGAGAAGTAATTGTTGAAAATCAAGTTCCTTTAGATGTTATATCGTGGGTTAGTGCTTGTTATGATGCATTAACAGACGACTTTAATTCGCCTATCTTAATAGCTCACTTATTTGAAGCAGTTAAGAATATTTTTATATTCAAACAGCAAGGATTGAAATTCAGAAAAGGTGAATTTGATTTATTTAAAATAAAGATGAATGCTTTTGTTTTTGATGTTTTAGGATTGCAGAATATTGAAGAAAATAATAATGAAAAATTAGATCAGACCTTGCAAGTCTTAATTGAGCTGAGAAATCAGGCAAGAAGATCTAAGAACTTTGACCTTTCAGACCAGATTAGAGATAAACTTTTAGCCGAAGGAATCGAACTAAAAGATGGAAGAGAAGGTACAACTTACGTTTTGAACTAAAGAAAGTTTTTCAATTTATATCTCTCGCAGATTTTAAAGATTGCCTAGATTTTTTACAAATAATTATCTGATCAATCTTTAAAATCTGCGTGAGTTTTTTTGTGCTGAAAATTGTTATATTTTTAATAATATTTTTTCAAAATACAATTCGAAAATTGTTTAACTTAGTAAGACTAAAACAATTACAAATAAAAATTAACACATGAAAAAACATTTATTCCCTATTATCTTATTATTACTTGGAAATACAGTCAGCGCACAGCAGGATTTTTTTGCATTGGCAGGAAAAGATTCTCCAAGAATTGAATTTAATGATTTCCGTACGATGAATTCAGATGGAACTTCCGGTGAAAGTATTTTCGGAGTTTTTTCAGAGGCAAAAGTGATTTCTCAATCTAGAAAAGCAACAATTACTGAAGACAAAAATTCTTACAATCATGCTCAGTCGATGAATTTGGCTGCTTTAGCTTTAGATTCTTCAGGCAATAATTTGGTGTATATGCCAATGTTTTCGTCTAATATCTATGTTCTAAATCAGAAAACAAAAGAAATTACTTTAGTTGAAAATACTGTGGCAAGAGTTACTTCTTGTGATATCAATTCTCATATTACAAGAATGGCAACCGGTTATGATGGAAATATTTATGCAATCAATAATGCAGGAACGCAATTTATTCAAATCAGTAAAAAGAACAATCAATACGTTGTAAATGATCTTGGTATTATTAAAGATGATGCTTCAAACGGCAAAAATTCTTTTACTGCGATGGAAACAGGTTTTGGCGGCGATATGATTGCTGATGCAGATAATAACTTCTACGTTTTTGCAGCTTCTGGAAATGTATTTAAAGTTTCAACGAAAGAATTAGAGGCAAAATTTGTAGGTAAAATTACAGGTTTGCCTGAAGCGTATTCTGTAAATGGAGCTGCAGTAAATTCTAAAGGAAAAGTAGTAATTGCAAGCGCAAAAGGAGCGGCTTTGTATGAATTGAATCTTAATAATCTAGAAGCAAAACGACTTCCTGGCGAACAGAATCTGCATATTTATGATTTGGCAAGTAAGTATTTTGCAAACGATAGAATCGCTGCTGTAAATGCTTTGGCGAATATTGATATTTATCCAACAAAAGTTGATGAACAAACGATTACGGTGAATGTAAATGATAAGGCTGTTAAAGGAAATATTAAAGTGAATATTTTTGATGTTTCAGGAAAATCGGTGATGTCAACAACTTTATCTGTAAAAGACGGAAACCTTAATCAGCAGATTCAGCTTAGAAATCTGGTAACCGGAACTTATGTGGTGAGCATCACAGAAGAATCTGGTAAAAACTTATTGTCTAAGAAAATTTTGGTCACTAAATAAATTGACTTTTTTATAATATTTAAAGACCTTTCTTCAGTATTGAGGAAAGGTTTTTTAATTAATATTTGATATTGCAACAGCTTGTTTTTCAATTTTTAAGCGTATTTTTAGGGAAAATAGACATCGATGAAATTGTATTTTAATATTGAATATCATGCAAAACCAGGCGAGAGACTAGAACTTATTGTTGATGAAAAAGATTCTGCTGCCCGAAGCTACATGATGTTTCATACCGAAAATGGTTTGTGGAAATGTGAAGTAGATTTTTTTTCTAAATCAATTGCTTACAAATATCAGCTTAAAGACGAAAGAGGAAATATTTTGCGGGAAGAGTTTGTTCTGCATCATTTGGGTTTTCCTCACAACTATAAAGAGTTTTTAATTTTCGATGAATGGAACAGCAAAAACTTTCCGGAAAATTATCTGAACAATAAAATTCTAAGAAACAAACTTTCTGAATTAGTTCCACGAAAAATCTCGGTATTAAAAAAACACACTCATTTATTCAGAATTGAAGCACCGGTTTATAACCCCAACTGGGAAATTGTTTTAATAGGAAATACGCCTTCTTTGGGTAATTGGAGCTATGAAAATTCAATTCATTTATCTCAGACTGATTTCGGGATTTGGGAAGCTTCTGTTGATATTCCGGAAATTCAGCTTATTCAATATAAATACGCCATTTTTGATCAAATAGAAGGAAAAATAATTGATATAGAAAGTGGCGAAAACAGGTCAACAGTTCCCAATCAACAGAATGATGTTTTACAGATTGTAGCAGATCATTATTTCAGATTTAAATCTTATCAAATGTATCACGATGCAGGTGTTGCAGTTCCTGTTTTTTCTTTGAGAACTGAAGATGGTTTTGGTGTAGGAGAATTTTCTGATTTAAAAAAACTGGCAGATTGGGCAGATAAAGCTTCTTTAGGGATTATTCAGATTTTACCGATTAATGATACTACAGCTAATTATTCATGGACGGACTCTTATCCTTATGCGGCAGTTTCGGTGTATGCTTTACATCCTCAATATATTTCTATAGAAAATCTTGATTTTAAATTACCGAAAGAGTTAGTTGAAGAGTTTCATAAAAAAAAATCAGAATTAAATTCATTAGATTTAATTGATTACGAAAAGATGATTTCTGCAAAATGGAAATATCTTAAAGCTGTTTTCAATACCGAAAAAGAGAAGATTTATAAAGATAGAAGCTTCAAAAAGTTCATTAAAGATAATGAAGAATGGCTTTTACCTTATTCTGCATTTTGTGTTTTGAGAGATAAATACAAAACACCGAATTTCAACGAGTGGAAAACCCATAAAAAATATATTGCAGGTAAAATTTCACCGTTTTTCTCAGCAAAAAATAAAGATTATGATGCTTCGATGCTTCATGCATGGGTACAGTTTCAGCTTCATAAACAATTAAAAGACGCCGTTGATCATATTCATGGTTTAGGAATTTCGTTAAAAGGAGATTTACCGATCGGAATTTATAGACATTCTGTTGAAGCATGGGCGGAACCTGATTTATTTGGAATGGATTTTCAGACAGGAGCGCCTCCTGATCAGTTTACGGAAATCGGGCAGAATTGGGAATTTCCCACCTACAATTGGGAAGCGATGAAAGCAGATGATTACTGGTGGTGGAAAAATAGATTCAAAGCGTTAGAACAGTATTTTGATGCGATGAGAATCGATCATATTTTAGGATTTTTCAGAATCTGGAGAATGCCAATTTCTGCAACTCAGGGAATTTTAGGATATTTTTATCCGGCAGTTCCTGTCATTTTTGATGAATTTAAAGCGAGACATATTCCTTTTGATTTTGAAAGATATTGTAAACCTTTCATTAATGATGAGATTCTGTGGAAATATTTTGGAGAAGAAACTTTTAAAGCTTTACAGTTTATCCATAAAAATCTGGACGGAACTTATCAATTTAAAGAAGAATTTAATACTCAAAGAAAGATTGCATATTATTTTAAAAATCAACCTGAAGATATTTCTGAAAAATTAATTTCGCTTTGTGCGAATGTTTTATTCTTGACTGAGGAAAAAAACGGCGAAACGGTTTATCATCCGAGATTTAATGTTTTTAAAACCGAGTCTTACCAATATCTTTCTGATTGGGAAAGGAAGTCTATTTACGAGCTTTATCAGGACTATTTCTACAAAAGGCAAGATTATTTGTGGAAAGAAAAAGCAATGGAAAAACTTCCGGTCATCCTTAATGCAACAGATATGTTGATTTGTGGCGAAGATTTAGGCATGGTTCCGGATTGTGTTCCTGAAGTGATGGATGAATTGGCAATTGTCGCATTGAAAGTTCAACGTATGCCTTCCGGAAATATTCCGTTTTCTAATCCTAAAAAAGCAGGATATATGAATGTGGTTACGGCTTCTTCGCACGACAGTTCAACGCTTCGTCAATGGTGGAAAGAAAATCCAGGATCTACGCAGATTTATTTTAATCAACAATTAAATCAAAATGGAAAAGCGTCCAGTGATTTAGAACCTTATTTAGCCGAAATTATAATTAAACAGCATCTTTACAACGATGCAATGTTGGCAATTTTCCCTATTCAGGATTTCTTTGCAATGGATGAAAATTTGGTCAATTCGAAAATTGAGAATGAAAGAATTAATAATCCTGCAGTGTTTCCGCACTATTGGCGGTATAGAATGCATTTAAATCTTGAAAATTTAACAGAAAATGTAGAATTTAATCAAAAGGTTTCAAATTGGATTAATGAAAGTGGAAGAAGTTGATTGAAATTATTATACTGAAAATCAATTGTTTAAAAATATTTTAAGAAGAAGTTTTATCTGTAGATTTAACTTCTTTTTTGTATCTATATCAAAAAGATAAGAATGAAAGTTCTGGATTAACCAATTAACGATTAATAAAATGAAAAATATATTTATAGGATTTGCATTAGGTTTGGCAACTTTATCATTTGCTCAACAATATCCAAATAACGGTTGGGACAACGATGGTTATTACGGAAATAATGACGGATATTACAGTGATGACGATGACAGGAATTATTTCCCGGATGACTATTACTACAATTATCCACAAGATTATTATCCTGCAGATTATTACCAAAGTTATTACAACGATTACAGACAAAGTATCATTAATATCAACTGGAACGGATTTTTTGCTCAACACAGATTAAACCGTTGGCAAATTGATCAGATTTTATATCTGAATAATTTATACTCAAGTTTTTCTTCATGGAATAATTTCTACCGTTACAATCCGGATAGATGGTATTACGACAGGTTTTATGCAATGGAAAGAATTTTAGGACCAAGAGTTTTTGTAGTTTTCCAAAACAACTATTATCATGGTCGTAGTCCGATTGTATATTTCCAAAATTACAGAAGAACACATTATGTTCCGACATACAGAGTAATGCCTCGATATAGAAATGTGAATATCAATATTTATAAAGTTGACAGAAACAGCTTCCGTAGAAATGATAACCCGACTTTAAATGTTGTAAGATCTTCACGAGCGGGAAGTATTAGAAATGGAAATTCTTCTGGTGGTTTTAGAAATTCAGATTCCAATAATGGAGTAAAAAACAACAACGGAAATAACGGGATCAGAAACAATAATGGAAATGGTGGAGTGAGAAACAATGGCGGATTTAGAAATGATAATGGACAAAATGAAGGTGGACAAAGACAGAGAGAGGCTACTCCAAGATCTGAAAACAATTCACCAAGAAACAACGGAAACGGAGGATTCAGATCTCAACCGAGAAATGAAAACTCAACTCCGAGACAGCAAAATAATGCTCCAAGACAGCAGAATAATTCTAATGAAGGAAGAAATTCCGGATTCAGAGGGAATTTAGTAAGGAATTAATTTTCATATATTATATTTGAGTGGTGTTGAGAGTAGATTTTTTATCTACTCTCTTTTTTATTTTGAAAAGTGTTGAAATATTAATAATTAAATTTAACATTATTTATGAATTTCATTTTTAACTTATGGTGAAATTCAGTATCAAAAAGATATAACAAAACAATTAATTAATTTAAGCACATGAAAAAATTAGTATTAGCCGCAGCCTTTATCGTAACAGGAAGTTTTGCAATGGCACAACAGGTAAATCCTCAAGACAAAAAAATCAACAGAGAGGAAATGCATAAAAAAATGGAGTTGAAGCAGCAGGAAAGAATGGCTGAAATGCAAAAGGAATTAAATCTGAATGAATCTCAGGTTGCGAAAATAAAAAATCTTCAGGAAAAACGTAAAGCTGATATGAAAGCTGAGTTTGAAAAAAACAAAGGCGAAAGACAGGCAAAAATGGAGAAGATGAAAGCGAAAAGACAGCAAATGGATAATGAAATGAAAAGCATCTTGACTCCAGAACAATATGATAAATGGCAGGTTTCAAGAAAAGCTAAAATGGAAGAAAGAAAAGCGATGATGAAAGAAAGAGGGATGAAACATGATAGAAAAATGATGGCGAAACCTCAGTCTGGAACCTCAATATAAGCTGATATAGAAGTTTATAATTTTGATTTTTAATGTTAGAAGGGCAGAAGTAATTCTGTCCTTTTTTATATTAAATCTAAATCTAAATTTTGTGAAAACTTTTCAATTCGCCTTTTAATCCGTAATTTTGAATATAAATTTTTTATTATGGTAAGTGAAAAAATTGCACAGCTAATAAACGAACAAATCGCTCACGAGCAATATGCGGCTCAATATTATCTTTCTATGTCTGCTTGGTTTTCAGCAAAAGATCTTGACGGAATTGCCAATTACTTCAGAGTTCAAAGCAAAGAAGAATTGATGCATGCCGAAAAAATGTTTGATTACCTAAACGATGTAGGTGGTGAAATCATCTTAGGTGAAATCGCAAAACCACCACACCAGTTTGAAAGCGCAACAGATATTTTTGAGAAGGCTCTGGAGCACGAAAAGAAAGTAACTAAAAGTATTTTCAATATCGTGAAAAATGCAAATGACGAAGGTGATTTTGCAACGACTTCATTCATGCAATGGTTCATCAATGAGCAAGTAGAAGAAGAAGCAAGCGCTTCTCAGTACGTAACGAAAATTAAAATGGTTTGTGATAATCCATCTGCGTTATACCTTTTTGATCAGGAATTGGCGAAAAGAGTTTTTGTAGCAGATCCTACAGCCTAAAAATATTTTTTTGAAATTGTGAGTTTCGGCGGCACCTTTGGTGCCGCCGAAACTCCTTTAACTTTATAAATTCTCGGGAATATAAATCAGCTGTGTTTTAATCACTTTCATTCCCAGGTTTTCTAAAACAGATTTGTAAGTTTCGATTTGTCTATCGTTCTTTTCGGTTTCCATTCCGGTTTTAAAATCTACGATAATATAACCTTCATCACCTTTTAAAATTCTGTCCGGACGATAAATTCTGCTGATTCCTCTCTCAGAAATCATGATGTCTTTTTCGTTAATCACTTTCCACTTTTCATCAAAAAATTCTGAATATTGATGGATGATTTTTTTGAGATCATCTTTAATATTTTCCTTTTCTTCAAGCGTAATCTGACCTTCCAAAACATACGTTTCCAAAACCTTATCAATATCTTTTTCAGTATTTATTTTTGAAAGCAGTTCATGCACAAAAAGTCCTATTCTTACTTTCTCGTTTCTTACCTGATAATTCTTTGAAGGCGTTGCGATTTTTATCGAACTTGTATTTTCATGCTCGTTTCTCAGGGTTTGAATATTTTCAGTTTTAAACTCAGACTTTTTATGAGAGATTTGTTTTTTCAGCATTTCAGGATGAGTTTCATACAAATCAAATTCATCAAGATCCTGAAGATTTTTAGATTGAATAAACTCCAAAATTTCTAAATTATTTGAAGTTTTATTTTGTTTCTGAAGGTAAAAAAACAACTGTTCTACGGGGCGTGTTGTGGCAACATATTGCAGACATAATCTGTCGACAAGATTTTTATAAGAATTTTCATGATTAAATTTCTCAATGCCTTCATCATACACTTCAAGATTTTTATTGAACTGATTGATGTTAACCGATTTTAAAACCGATTTCTCATCCGTTTCAAACCAGTTGCTAAATTCAGAATCACGGTTTTTATTCATCATCGGAATAAAAACGACCGGAAATTCAAGACCTTTTGCTTTGTGAATCGTCATGATCTGAATCGCATCGATATTTTCGGAAGCCTGAATTGTATACGTTGAAGCTTCTTCGTCCCAATATTTCAAAAATTCTTTGGTACTTGCTCCTGCATTTTGAGTAAAATTGAAAAGCATTTCCAAAAAGTTGAGTAGAAAATCGGTCTCTTTATGCTCAATCGAAAACTCGTTGATGTAATATTCAATAAAATTATAAAGATTAAATTTCGGAAAATGATCTTGTTTTAGTTTTAGATGATACTTTTCTTCAATAAATTGAATGATGGTTTCATGCTGTTCTAAAGCCAAAATTTCTTTCATTTCTAAAGTGAAATCGGGCATATTGATTCTTCCGAGTCTGTTGAGATAAAACATCATCATAATGAGATGAGGTTTGTTTTTTGGATTGGTTTCCCATTTCAAAAATTCAACAACAGCCAGTAAAGTATTTGATAATTCTAAAGTTAAACCTTTATCGGAAATCGTTTTAATATTGGTTTCTTCGCCATTGTAATTGACTTTCAGATTGCCTAATTTTTGTGAATAAGAAAAAATGTCAAAATTTCCACGGCACAAAATGGTAATATCTGAAAACCTGAATCCGTTATCCAGACATTCCTGAATATCTTTCTGCATTTTTTCTGAAACATCGTTGTAGAAATCTTCATTGGTCAAATTTTCAATGAGATTTACTTTTACTCTTCCGTTAATATTTGATTTTGGATTTTGTTCACCATCAACTCCAAAAATATGCTGATGCTCTTCTTCAAGGTTTAAAGAATGAAAATGATACAGTTCATTATTAAACTGAACAATATTTTTGGCACTTCTCCAATTGTCCTTTAGAACTAATAATTCAGCTTTTTTAGGTGTGAATTCCTTTTTGTTGATAATATCCAACATCAATTTACTTTCACCACCACGAAAACGATAAATACTCTGTTTCGGATCACCCACCAAAGTAAAAGAAGTATTTTCTGTCGAAATACTGTGATCTCTCAACGGAACAAAATTTTGCCACTGTAATTCTGAAGTATCCTGAAATTCATCAAAAAAGTAATGTTGAAATTGTGAACCTACTTTTTCATAAATAAAAGCCGAAGGCTCATTTTTAAGATTTTCATTAATCAGAATATTAAATTTTGAAAGCAGAACCAAATCATTTTCTTCCTCAATTCTTCTCAGTTCATCCTGAATGTCTTTGTTGACTTTTAGAGGTAATAATGCAGAAAGTATTTTCTCTTTTTTTTGAGTTTCAATGAAAAGAAGAATGAGTTTCATACGGTTTTCAAGAAGCTGTTCCAGAATTTCTGAAATTTCTGCGTCTTTGTGTTTAGATTTTGCTGCAGCTCCTTTTCTGTATTTTTCAACCACAGATTCTTCTGATGTTGTTGGAAAAGGAAATCCTGGTCTTTTTTTCTGATAAAAATCGACAACTTTCGGGAAAAATCCACCAATTCCGTTTTTTCCCTGCGCAAAATCTTCAATCTCGATATTTCTTGATTTAAATAATTCGATGGATTGTAAAGCTAATTCTAAAGACTGTTTTTTGTTGGATGTAATCTCTTTTCTTAACGTGTTTTTGATGTTTTCATAATTCTCATCATCAAATTCTTTATTGTCTTTCAGATGTTCGTAATGAATGTCTTTTACAAATTCTTTCGCAGAATCGTAAAGATTTTTATTCAGATTAATTCTTTCATTATTTTCCAGACTATAATCCACATAATCCATAAACGAATTGGAAATATTCTCATTTTCCCCAATTTGATCGAGCATTTTGTCGACAGCTTCAATCAAAAATGGTTCTGCATCAATTTCAAGATTAAAATTTTTAGCCAAACCCAATTCATAAGAAAAACTTCGCACCAATCGAGAATTGAAACGGTCAATTGTTCCGATATTTAAGGTAGAATAATTATGCAGGATATAATCTAAAAGCTTTTTTGAACGGTGATGAAGTTCATCAATCGTTATTTTCAGACCTTCGTTTTCAAACGCTTTCTGAATGTTTTTAAGATCATTATTCTCACGATAATTATCTGCAGTAAATTTGTTGAGCCATGAAAGAATTCTTTCTTTCATTTCGTTTGCGGCTTTGTTGGTAAACGTTAATGCCAAAATATTTCTGATGGATTGATGCTGATTGGGATATCTCAAACAAATCATCAGAAGCCTCTGTACAAGAGCATAGGTTTTGCCGGAACCTGCTGAAGCGTTGATTACTGTATAAGAGTTTGACATTTTTTACGAAAGATTTTATGCAATTTAGATAAAATTTAATTGAAAATTTAACAAATTGAAGCTGATATTTTAACAGTTTTGAGGTTTAAATTCAAAAAAAATATTAAAACCCGTTAAGTCTGGTTAAACTTGCTGTGTTAATGAAAAATAACTTTAGTTTTGCGTAATAAACAATAATCTGTGAAATATAAACTACTCTTTATTTTGTCTCTAATTTCTTTCATTCAAATGAATGCTCAAAACTATATTTTTGGGAAGATTTCGTCTGAAGATTTGTCTGAAGTTCCAAACGTGACAGTCATCAATCTGCGGACCGATGAGCAGGTTCTTACCAACAGAGACGGCCATTTTATGATTTCAGGAAGACAAGGTGATATTCTTCGTTTTTTTAAAAACGGATTTGAAAGAACAGACCAAAAAGTTTCCAAAGAAAATCTAGAATCACCAATGAACGTAAAGTTGTTGAGGGCTGCAGAATTAATTGCTGAAGTTGAAATCAAAAAAGGACTCAGCGGAGATCTGAAAATAGATTCTAAAACATTAAACCCACCCAAAAAAGTTGAGAAACTGAAAGCTGAAATTAATAATTATCTAAAACAAAAATCTGATCCAAGAATTTTAGCGGCCAGACCCGGTGAATTTGTGCAACCAAAAGGACAGGGTTTTTCTATAGGAAAGGTGAAAAACAAATGGGATGATCTTGACTTGGCAAATTATCTTGCGTATGCTTTGGGGGAGCAGTATTTCACCGATTTAAAAATAGAAAAACCTTTCATCAATCATTTTATCAACTATGTTCTAGCTGGTGGATTTGAAAGACAGAAAATTTTGAAATATGGCTTTGTGAGTGATGCTGATCTGATGAGATTTCAGGGGGCAGTTTTGATGCGGATTTCTTCTTACCGAGCTCCACAAATTCAAAAATAAACACAAACGATGAGAAAAAATCTTGCTGTATTTTTCTTTTTTCTTACAATACATTTCTTTTGTCAGCAGAAAATAACGGGAAAAACGTTGAGTGAGAACAATATGATTATTAGCTCAGTTTTGGTCGTCAATATTTCCAATGACCAAAAGGTTTACAGTAATTCTTTGGGTGAATTTTCTATTGATGCTTCTGAAAAAGATGAGATCAGATTTATTAAAAAAGGATACGAAAGAGCTTCACGAAAAGTTGTAAATGCAGAATCTCCAATCAATGTTGTTTTGGTAAGAATTCCTGAAGAGATAGAAGAAGTAGAAATAATTTCTACAACCGGAGATCTGTCTAAAGATTCTAAAAGACTGACTAAAATCGATAAAAAAGAACAACTTCAAAAAGCGATAGGTCTTCCAAAACCTCCTGAAAAACCTCGTGAAGTTCCGGCGGAAGTAAAGAAGGTTTTATTGGCTGCAGCTTTTGGAAATGTTGATGTACAAGCTGTTTTTGATTTGATAAGCGGAAAATCCAGAAGGCAGAAAAGATGGTACAAATATGAAGACGTACAGCTTGATATTACCTGGATCAGAAAAAGAATTGATGACGAATATTTTGTGAAAGACGGAATTCCAGCTGAAAGAATTCCGGAGTTTTTAGAATTCAGTTTTCTTATCAAGCCTGAAATAAGATCCTATGTGAAAGCTAAAAATATAAACAGAGTCATGTTTAATTTAGACAGTGTACTTCCGATTTATGTAGAACGCCTCAAGCAGAATAATAATACTGTTGAGCAAAAATGAGCATAATTTCTACAAAATTTTTAATACTGATTGCTTTACTGAAGGTAATTTTTACATTTTCACAGCAGAATATTTCCGGTAAAATTGTGGATGAAGATCGCAATAATCTAACTGGCGTTTTGGTTTTTAATATCACTAAAAATACAAAAGTCTACAGCAATATTTCTGGTGATTATTTTATTGAAGCACAAGAAAATGATGAGGTGAAGTTTATAAAACAAGGTTTTTACCGGATTGATAAAATTATTAAAAAAGAAACATTTAATTCTCCATTAGAAATACAGCTTGTAAGAGCTGAAACCTTAATTCAGGAAGTAGAAATTGACTATAAACCTACTGGAAATTTAGGTAAAGACAGTAAACATTTGGAAGGTTCTAAGAAAGTTGCTGCTTTGCAATCTTCAATCAATGATTACATGAAATCTGAACTGAATGAGCCACTCCCGAAAAATGTCATTCCAAAATCTTTTCAAGGGCACGATTTTAAGGCAGGACATGTAAGTTTAGATATTTTTGAAACTATTGCAACGATAGTTTTTTTGACTAAAAAAGGTTCTATAACAAAAATTACCACTCCCAATTATGTTGAAACTCAAAATTTTCTTGCCAGAGTAAAATCAGAAGTAGATTTGAGTATATTCGAAAAATATGGAATGGATGAAGAAAAAATCGATCATTTCCTGGCTTATGCAGAAAACGTAAATCATCTTTCAAAAAAATACCGTAAAGATTTTAATGCAGCTATCATTCTAAGCGAACTTCAGAACGCGTTTCTGGAATATTCTAAATTGAATAAGCTGAACGATTAATTTTGATTATTTAGAATTGTGAGTAATCTTAATTCTGATTTGTATTAATGAGGGTAAAACATAAATGATCGATGATCTTTTTTTTGATATGTTTTCTTATTCGATTAATATTTTTTGAAAAAGAATTTATTTTTATTGTTTATCAATAAAATTTTATTACTTTTGACACATTAACTTTAAAATAAATAATGATGTCAAAAACAAATAACTTCGTATTTTGGGGCTTATATATTGTAGCCTGGCTTATTTTTGTTGGTTTATGTGTTGAAGCAGGAGGTTTAATAGTAAATTTCTTTTTCAGTCTGTATAAACCTGAACTTATCCAAAATCTTTATCAAAAGTTGGATTTAACTGAAATGTATAACAACAGCAAATTAGTTTTTTTCGGTGTCTATGGTTTTATTCTAACCATTTCAATTTTAAAAGCTTGCCTTTTTTATACAGTTATCAGACTAATGCATACAATGGATTTGTCAAGACCATTCAGTACTTTCGTTGCAAAACAAATTTCAAAAATCAGTTATTATACCCTTTCAGTTGGACTGTTAAGTTACATTGCCAAAGAATTAGTTGAAAATTTAATACATTATGGTTTTGTTACCGACCATTTAAACGAATTTTGGTCAGACAGTCAGGCGTTTATTTTGATGGGAGCTGTAATCTATATAATAGCGACGATTTTCAAAAAAGGAGTAGATATTCAAAACGAAAACGATTTAACGGTTTAAGATATGGCAATTATAGTAAATTTAGATGTTATAATGGCCAAGCGAAAAATGTCACTTAATGAACTTTCTGAAAAAGTCGGACTGACTTTATCGAATCTTTCCATATTGAAGACAGGTAAAGCAAAAGCAATCAGATTTAGTACTTTAGAATTAATTTGTGATGTTTTGGAATGTCAACCGGGTGATATTTTAGAATATGTTAGTGACGAACAAAAAACAACCATGCGCTAAATATATTGCCATTATTGGAGGGAGATTGACTGGTAAATTTCAATAATTATATTTCTGAGTCAATCTACAGACAAAAAAAATCCAGAGCAATCAAAGCTCTGGATTTATATTTTAATGATAAACGATATCATAAATTTCGTCTTTCACATCCTTTAAATTTTCAGGGGAGTAATTGGCAAGAAGCCAAAGTTTGAGGCTTTTTTTGCCTTCACCATAACTTGGCTGTACATACATTTCGTCAATCAGATTGAAACCGTTTCTCTGATAAAACGAAAAACGTCGTTTAGCATCTTCGTTCAAATGTTCAGGCTCAATTTCCAAAATAATTCTTGGATAATTTTTAAACAAATAATCGGTAATATGAGATCCCAATTTTTGATTTCTGAATTCTGAAAATACTTCAAAATGCTCCACAAAAATATGATTGCTCAACTCCCAAATAATGAGGTAGCCAATATTTTCTGTATCATTTAAAACAGAAATCACTTTTACATTCGGATGTTCAAATAATTTGATAAATTGAGACCATGCTCGTCTTTCATCTTCCGGAAAAGTCGTTGAATAAGAGTGAAAAATCTGTTGCACACGATAATCATCGGGTGACGTAATCTGTAAAAATTCCATAATTAAAGGTCAAAAACGCTTGGTCGTCTGGTGATAAAAATGTCTTTAATCCAAAGAGTAAAAGCCAGACCAAGATAAATTAAAAAGAAAAATCCTGCCGTTGCAAAAGTAGAATAAATAAAGAAAACTCTCAGCTTGGAAACCGGAATTCCCAGTTTGGCACCCATTCTTGTGAGTACACCAAACCATTCGCGTTCCATTTTGTGGCGTAGATTATCAAACATTTTTTTAAGATTCTTTTAAAATTTTAAATCCGATACCGCAATTTAAGCAATTTTTTGCTTCGCAATAGTTTTTAAAATGATAAATAAGGCTTTGGCTTTCTAAAGAGGTTTTGATTTTTACTCCTAATTTTTTCCATTCTGTAATCACAGAATTCTTTTCAGACTGAATTTCGCTGTAGAATTTTAGAATTTCGTCGTTGATGTTTTCATTTTGATATTTGTGATACGTATATTTTATGGGAAGAATAGTATTTAAAATAATCAGTTCAATGAAATCTTTCGTTAAAACTTTTGGCTGATTTATCGTAGAGATTTTACCAAAATTAAAATGATTGTCCCAATATTCTGAAGCTTTTATTTCTTTAAAAATTTGATGTAAAACATTAGAATTTTCTGCAGTAATCATCTTTGAGAATAAGTTTTGATGCTGAAAATAAAGATCAGCCAGCTGTGATAAACGAATTGTAGGGAAGTTTGGCGGACGTAACCGAAGAAACTTGGGATGAATTGTAATTTCAGGAATAGTATATTTGGCTTTAAGAAAATCAAACTCTCTTTTCCATATTTTCATTTGCGAATCTTGTGGATTTTCCAGCCAACTGGAAATTCCAAAAAATAAAGCTTCAAGCTGTGTTTTATTTTGTCGGGTTTTATTGATGATATTGAAATCTATGCTTTCTGCAATCTGTTTAAATATTGAAGCATTGACTTTTAAACCGAAAGAGTAGGCGAGATGATGAAACATAACGGCTTCATAATTATTTTTGTGACGCAGCAAATCAGCTTCTATTTCTAAAGATTTTTCTTCTAGTTTTTTGAGTAAATTTTCTTCATGAAAATTAATAGGTATTTTTGTAGAGCTGAAAACCTTTTCACAAGGAATAAAAAGATTTTCTTTTAACAAATTCTCATATTTCTGAAAAACATTTTTATCTATATGGTCTCTCAATTCCAGGGTCGGAATATTTTGGTCTTTAAATTCTTTGATGTCAACATCATTCTGGAAAACTACATGTAAAATGATATTCTGATAAGCTGGATCTTTTGAGTGTTGATGAAAAATCCAGTCGGAAGATTTTACATGAAGTTCGATATTTCCGGCAAGAATAAGATTTCTGATTTTGATTTTTGCCATCAAAAAATCCGGTCCAGAATCGGTATTCCATTTCCCAAAATCTAAAATTTCAATAGCATTTCCGTCGGTGTCTTGGAAGTTGAAATTTGTAAATACTTTGAAGTTCCAAAGATATTGAAGCAATTTTTCATTCATCAGTTGTGGTTTTGTGTTACAACTAATTTAGTGAAAAATATTTTTTGAAATGATATTTTTTTTAATGAGGTTTTTAGGTTGCGCTCCTACGGAGCGCCGCAATTCGTAGATTACCTGATTTTTTCTACAAAGGTTCAGCTCCGAAGGAGCTGAACTGATTCAAAAATTTTCTTAAAAGATGAAAAGCTATGTTTTCAATTATGTATTTGTAATAAAATTTATAAACAAAAAATCCAGAGGAAGAACTCTGGATTTTAATTTATTTGTAAGAACTTCTAAGCTTTCGCAGGCTCTTTTTTGAAATTGGCAATCGTTGTTTTGTACATCTCCTCATAAATAGGAAGAATGTTTTTCAGATCAAATTTTACAGCTTGTTCTTTAGCATTCATTTTCATTTGTACTAAAAGTTCATCATTGCTCAAAAGTTTGATGCAATAATTACTCATCGCTTCCACATTACCGATTTCTGCTAAAAATCCGGTTTCGCCCTGAATATTTACTTCAGGAATTCCGCCCGCATTTGAGCTGATTACAGGAGTGTATGCTGCCATTGCTTCTAAAGCTGCCAAACCGAAACTTTCCTGCTCAGAAGGAAGTAAAAATACATCTGAAAGCTGTAAAATTCTATACAGATCATTTACTTTTCCTAACAATCTTATTTTTGATATTAAATCAGGATTTTCTTCTAAGAACTGATTTACTTTTTCCATATCGGGACCTTCACCGATGATAATTAATTTGGATTTTACTTTCTTTTCAACATTTTTAAAGATTTGTAAAACTTCATCTACACGTTTCACCGGACGTAAATTGGAAACGTGAATCAGGATTTTTTCATCCTCATTGGCAAACTGAGTTCGCTGACATTCATTAAGTTCATCAAATTCAGAATTGTCAATAAAATTGGTGATTACCTGAATTTCTTTTTTGATATTAAAAAACTGTAAGGTATCTTTTTTCAGACTTTCAGAAACAGACGTAATTGCATCTGATTGATTGATAGAAAATTCTACCGCATGTTTATAACTTGGATGTTGTCCCACTAACGTAATATCTGTTCCGTGAAGCGTGGTTACCAGAGGAATATCATTGTTGTCTTCCTTCAACATTTGCTTTGCCGTAAATGCTGCATATGCATAAGGAATGGCATAATGAGCGTGAAGCAGGTCTAATTTATAAAGATTTACAACACGGTAAATCATCGAGCTCAACGCAATATCATAAGGTTGATACTGGAAAAGAGGGTAGGTTTGAACATTTACTTTATGAAAGAAAATATTCGGGTTGGTAATATCTAATCTTGCAGGAAGTGCCGAACTTATGAAATGTACTTCATAGCCTTTGTTAGCAAGAGACATTCCGAGTTCTGTTGCCACAATTCCGCTTCCGCCGTATGTTGGGTAGCAAAGTATGCCTATTTTCATTGTACTGTTGTTATTTTGAAGTGGTGAATTCTGTTGATTTTGAAAATTTAAATGGGTCTAAAGTTATTCCCATTCCAGGTTTTAATTGATCATTAACTAAAACAGGAAGTTTTCCTGAAATTGTAGTCTTTCCACGAAATGCATCTGCAGTTGCCGTCATAGAATCATCGTTGTTTTCGTAAGAAACCAAAACGGTAGAAACTTTAGATAGATCAATATCCTTCAAAGCATAAGCGCTTCCAAAAATATTGAGAATCACATTTTGGTTTTTTGTCAATTCCGATAAAATCTTTTTTGACTCTGCTGAAATTTTGTAAGGTTTGTAAGCTGTAGAATTGTCTTTATGAAAACCAACAATTACCGTAGAATTTGCAGGAATTGTATTGATTTCTGAAGCTTTTTTAACAATAATTTTAGCATCTAATTTTAACCTATTTTCAAAAGTCTGATAAGGAGCTTCTTCCAATGGAACATAATAATATGTTGTATTAGAATTTAAAGGAAGCAGTTTCTTTTCGTCTTTTAATAATGTTAAAGCATTAGAATAAAGATTTTGAACCAATTTTGTATGCGAATCATTATTGAGGTCGTAGTTAACGTTTTCTGGATTTTTCGGAGTGTACTGGCTTAAACCTAAAAGATATTTAGTTAATAAAATTTTCTTCACACTTTCTTCAACTCTCGATTGAGAAATTTCTCCTTTATCGATTGCTTTCTGAATGAGTTTTTTACCTTCTGAAACACCTTGTGAAAAAAGCATGATGTCATTTCCTGCCTTGAAAGCCAAAGCATCCAGTTCGCCCGGTTTGTATTTATTAGCTACAGCGCCCATATTTAAAGCATCGGTGATAATTAAACCTTTGTAACCAAGTTTTTCTTTTAATAATCCGGTGATGATATTTTTTGAAATAGAAGCGGGAGTTCCTTTTCCAGATTCTAAACTTGGAACGTACAAATGCGCAACCATCACGCCGCCAATTCCTTTATTCATTAAAGCTTTGAAAGGTGCTAATTCTATTTTATTTAATCTCTCCAAGTTATGAGAAACTACGGGAAGATCAAGGTGAGAATCTGTATTGGTATCTCCGTGACCCGGAAAATGTTTGATTGCTGCAAGAATATTGTTGTCTTGCAAACCATTTGCATACGATAGTGCAGATTGGGTGACATTAGAAACTTCTGAACCGAAACTTCTGTTCCCAATAATTGGATTGTTTGGATTGGTATTGACATCAACAACTGGTGCGAAATCCCAATTGATACCCATTCTTTTGCAGTCTTCGGCAATTTTCGCAGCCATCTTGTAAATAAGATCTTTATCCTGAATAGCACCCAATGTCATTGCCCATGGAAATTTGTGAGCGGTGTTGATTCTTTGATAGAGTCCCCATTCAGCATCCATTCCGATCATTAATGGGACTTTTGATTTTTGTTGAAATTCATTCACAAGATTAATTTCTCTTGCCGCATCATCCTGCATCAGAATTAATCCACCGATTTTATCGTTTGTAACAATGTTTCTTACCTGATTGATGTGGTTTTCGTCTTTATTGGTGTAAAGCGCTACAATAAAAAGCTGACCTAGTTTTTCATCTTGTGAAAGACTGTTGTAAGTTTGGTTGACCCATTCTTTTGCTTTTTTAAGATCATGTTTTGAAATATCCTTTGGCTGATATTGCGCCGAAAGATTTACACTGAATAAAACGGTAATTAAGAGAAAATTAAAAACTAATTTCTTCATGATTTTTGAATATGAACAAAAATACGATTAAAAAAATGATGAATACTAAAGTTTTTGTGATTTTTGGTATATGTTTTGATTCCGCCATTAGTAATATTAAAACTTATTTAAAATGAAAAAAATTATTCCATTTTTAATGCTTGCATTTGTCAGTGTATTTACTGTTAGTTGCGATAATGATGATGATAATGTACAGTATGTAGATAACGACACTGTTGCAGGAGTTATAGAGATTACTAGAAGTTTCCAATATAATAGTGCCACAGATCAACATTATATTAATCAATCAATCAGTATATTACCTTCTGATATGGTTTTGGTATATAGATTAAAAGATCTTTCCGGAAGTAATAATGTTTGGGAACAGATTCCTAAAACTATTTACCTGAACAATGGTAATGAGTTAGATTATGATTTTGATTTTACTAAAAATGATGTACAAATCTATATTGGTGGAACTTACGATGTAACTACTACGCCAATTTACTATAATAATCAAAAATTTAGAATTGTTTTAGTTCCTGCAGATATTGTAAATAAAGGTGCTAAAGCTCCGGTTGATTACAGCGATTATAATGCAGTTATCAAGTATTTTAAAATTAACGATTCAAAAGTTACGAAATACTAATTAAGTAGAATCTTTTCAAATTTTTATAATAAAAAAGCGCCAGAAATTTATTTTTCGGCGCTTTTGATTTATTTGATTTAAAAATTATTTCTGGTCATCTAAAAAATGACCGAAGAAATCTTTTTTTGTCTGTAAATATTCTTTGCTGTTTTCATTTGCAGGAATTTGCAACGGAACTCTCGAGTTGAGGTTGATGTTGCTATCTTTTACAAATTTTACCTTTTCCGGGTTGTTGGTTAAAAGGTTGATATTTTCTATTTTCAGTTGATTTAGAATTTCAATAGCGATACCAAAATTTCTGTCATCTGCAGGTAAACCTAATTCTAGATTTGCCTGTACCGTATCAAAACCTTTTTCCTGAAGAGAATATGCTTTAAGCTTATTGATGATTCCGATGTTTCTGCCTTCCTGACGAAGATAAATGATGAGTCCGCCATTTTCGTGCATATATTTCATTGCTGCATCAAGCTGTTGCCCGCATTCGCATTTTTTTGAATGGAAAACTTCTCCGGTAATACATTCAGAATGAAAACGTACATTGACAGGCTGAGAAAAATCTGTATTTTCTGCGATTACTGCCATGTGCGGCATCCAGTCATTTTCATCTTCCGAAAAAGCGATCATTCGGAAATTACCGTGCTCTGTAGGAACATTAGCTTCCGCCTGAATTTTAATCATTGAATTTTTTTGTTTATTTTTTTCCGTTTACAGAATCTTCTATTACGGTAATATTAGTTTTTAGTCTTACCAAATATCTGTTTAATACTTCGTCTTCATCCTTTTTAAGATATTTTCTTAATTTTTGGATGTTTTTGTAAGATTTTTCCAGATTTCTGATGGTCTTGTTTTTACCTGAACTATTTCCTGCAGCTACAGCATACAAATAATTTTGAAGAGTGTATTTTAAAGTACTTACTTCATCATTTACAGCAGTATTGGTAAATTTAGGAAAAGTAGAAATCAGATTAGTGATCTCTGAGGCATTTACATTTTCGGTAATATTGATGCTTATACTTTTTGAATTTTCAGAATCAGATTTTGCCTCACTTGAGAATGTGTTTGATAAAGGCGATAAATTCAGCTTTTCAGTGGCACAAGAAGTGATTAATAAAAGTATTCCAAGAAAAAGTAGTCGTCTCATTTTTGCTCCTTTTGGTAAAGGATTGGGTTAAGACTTTCATCGTTGTACATTTTCATTTGTTTGTACACTTTCATCTTAACATCACCGTTTTCAATATCTGTAAGTAATTGAATAATTGAAGTTGACAAATCTTCTTTCTGAGTAAGCAATACATCTAATTTTGCCTGGCAATTTTGACGGTGCTCTTCAGAAGCAGATTCTCTGTTGGCTTCCAACGACATGTGATAAACCTTTAATGCCAAAATAGATAATCTGTCAACAGCCCAAGCTGGAGTTTCAGTATTTATTTTTGCATCAGATTTAGGAGTAATATTTTTATATTTATCTAAAAACCAACTGTCTATAAATTCCACTAAATCAGTTCTTTTCTGATTTGAAGAATCTATTGTCCTCTTTAATTGAAGAGCCTCAACAGGGTCTATGTTTTCATCTCTAATAATATCTTCCAAATGCCATTGAACGGTATCAATCCAGTTTTTAGCATACAAAATCCGTTCCAAACTGTCTGTTTCAAAAGGATTTGTCACAGGTGTCTCAACGCTGTCTAATACATGATAATCTTCAATTGATTGGTTGAAGGTTTTCCAGGCAGTATCGGTGAAATTCATTGAAATGAAGAATTATTTAGTTGCTGTTTGAATTATTGTTTGAAGGATTATTCTCCGTAGTTTTTGCTTCCGGCTTGTCTTCTTCTTTAATAGCATCTTTAAATTCTTTAATTCCAGAACCCATACCTCTCATTAATTCAGGGATTTTTTTACCTCCGAAAAGTAATAAAAGAATGATGGCAACGATAAGGATGTGCTGCCAAGATAAGGCAAGTATTGTTAATGTATACATTTCTTAAATTTTTGCAAAGTTAATCTTTTTTTAATATGAAACCCAACCTAATGGGTCAACTGCATTATTTCCATTCCATATCTGGAAATCAAGCGTATAAGTGCCGTCAAAATCCTGAGCAACTGCTCCTACCACTGTTCCTGCAGAAACCTGTTGGTTCTTAGAAACCGTTGTGCTGCTTAGATTTGAGTAAATGGTAAAATAATCACCATGTTTTATCATTACCGTTCTTGTACCGTCTGCCGAAGGAATAACCTGAGATACTACTCCAGGGAAAACGGCTCTTGCAGAAGTTCCTTTTGCTACGGATATTTTAATTCCGTTATTTTCTTCCCAAATCGATTTGAAGACCGGGTGTTGCTGTCTTCCGAATCTATGGGTAATTGTTCCTTGCGCCGGCATAGAAATTCTACCTTTGTTTGAAACAAAATTGCTTCCTGCAGCTGGAGCAGATACACCATAATTGGTCATTGCTTTTGTTTCAGCCGCTTTTTTATCGCTTTCTTTTTTCTTTTCTAAAGCTTCTTCTGCAGCTTTTGCTGCGTTTAGTTTTGCTGTTGCTTCTTTAGCTCGCAATGTAGCTTCTTCAGATGCTTTTTTAGCTGCAATTTTTCGGGCTTCATCTTTTGCACTAGCCTCGCTTCTTGCTGCTTCTTCATTTCTTTTTCTTTCTTCTTCTTCTCTTTTAGCAACTAAATCTGCGGCTTTTTTAGCTTCTGCTTCTGCTAATTTTCTTTCTTTTTCCAAAGCTTCAGCACGAGCTTTTGCCTCTGCTTCAATTCTTGCTTTTTCTCTGTCTGCAGCGATTTTTGCTAAACGAATTTTTTCTGCTTCTGCTTTTCTTCTGCTTTCTTCTTCAGCTTTTGCAATTCTTATTTCTTCAGCAATAATGGCTCTTATTTGCCCTTCTAAAGCTTTAGACTGAGATTGTTTTTGTCTAAGATCAGCGGTAAGTTTTGTTTCATTTTTCTTGAAATCTGTCACCAACTGCTCTTTCTGAGTACGCTCAACACTGATAGTTGTTAAATCTTTTTTCTGATTAACTAACAGATTTTCTTTTTCGTTTGCCGATCTCTTTTTCTGTTCAACAGATTTTTTCAGCGCAACGGCAGCTGTTGTTATTTCAGCAGCTTTTTTATCCTGATAATCTGAATATTGCTTTAAATATTGTACTCTTCGTAATGCTTCCCCCAAACTTTTTGATGAAAGTATAAAAGTTACTTTATTTTGTACTCCTTTATTTTTGTAGGCATTTACCAAAACTTGAGCATAATTTTTTCTTAAAACAGCAAGCTCTCGGTTTTGCCTGTTGATTTCCAGCTGACGAAGATATATTTCGTCTTCAATAAATCTTTTTTCTTTTTGCGTATTATTATAAACCTTTTCTCTAAGCGCTAATTTTTTATTAACGTTATTCAAATATGAGATAGACAATTTAGATTCGTTTCTTGTTTTTGCCAAATCTGAATTTATCTGAGATATCTGTTTTTTTAGATCAGCATTTTGCTTTTGCAATTGTTCTTTGGTTTGTTGACCATATTGTAAACCGAACAGCAAAATGCCTATTAAAAAGCTAATTTTTTTAATCATTTAATATCAATTTTCTTATAATTGGCTGGAACAGAATAAGGTGTTTCCATCCTCGAAAAGTCAAATTTCGTGTTTTCCATTAAAATCTGGCTTGTTTTAGAACCTTTTATAATTATTTTAACATTTTTTGGTAGCTTTACTTCATTCGGAAAGGTCTCCCAGTTTTCATATACGATTTCAATAGCATCATTGGATTTTACATCTTGTAATTTTACCCAATTTAAATTGAAATCTTCGGTGTACTGCATTTCTACTTTGTATTCTCTTGTAACTTCGTCTGTAACGATCTTCTGGTTTGTAATGGAAGTCAGCTGATAACCTTCAGAGTTTTTTACAATTCTTGAATTACTGTTGGTGATGTGCATAAATGTACGTCCCATCAAGAGTTTTTCTAAAGTTTTATAATCAATAAAATTAACATTCAAAAGGTTATTGAGATAATCAAAATCTGAATCGATATAATTTTTATTGTATCTGTCCATAGCCTTAATTCCTTCCGGCGTTATAATTGCTCTTGCTGCAGGAATGATTAAAAAAGTAATATTAGACCATATTTTTTTATCATTTTCGATGTAAATTGTTGCGTCAAGCGGACTTACTCTTAAATCACTTGCTGTAATTTTACTGCTGATTTTTACATGTTCAAATTTTGGGTGTAGAAATATTTTCTCATAAAATGTCAAACGATCCTGAATGTTTTTGGCATCTTTAGGATCATTTTTATCTGAATTTTGTATCTGGATGCTGTCGTTCTCAGAAGAATTCTGATTAAGAGCTTTTCTGCTTTTGCAGGAAAGTACAGTCAGTGTAAGAATCAGGAAGATAGCCCAGTTTTTCATATGATGTTTTTATTGTTTTTGTAGCGAATGTAATCTTTTCGATTTTATTTGCAGATTTTTAGTAACCTTTTGCAATATTAACGCCAAACCACACAAAATGTTATTGTGTGGTTCTCTCAACGTTATTTTATTTAAATTTATTTTGATAAAAAATCTAAAACTGAAAAATCTCCTAAAGAAATTTCTCTGGCTACTCCAAAATAATGAGCCGAGCTTCCGATCATTGAGTTGGAAAGATTTCCATGATCAATCACTGTTTTCTCCTGAATCAGCGAATTGTCAATATTAGAGTTGATTACTTTTGTTCCTTTACCTAATGAAACGTAAGGTCCGATTTTTGAGTTTGAAATTTCAACTCCTTCACCGATATAACAAGGCTGAATAATCAACGAATTCTGAATATTAGCAGATTCAGGATATGCTGTAAACTCATCTTTTTCATATTCTAAAATCTTACCATTGGTTTCTACAGTCGCATTTTTGTTTCCACAATCCATCCAGTCGTCAACTTTTCCTAAAGAAAATTTAGCACCGGCTTGACGAAGATTCTCTAAAGCGGTTGTTAATTGATATTCTCCGCTTACTTTAATATTATTATCCATGATATGGTTAATTTCAGCCATCAATTTTTCAGCTGAATTAAAGTAATAAATACCAATGATCGCCAAATCTGAAACAAAAGTCTGAGGTTTTTCGATGAAATCTGTGATAAAACCGTAGTCATCCAGTTTTACAACACCAAAAGCAGAAGGATCGTCTACTTTTTTCACCCAGATTACGCCATCAGAGTTAGTATCTAAAGTGAAATCTGCTCTGAAAAGTGTATCTGCATAAGCAATCACAACATTTCCTTGCATAGATTCTTCAGCACACTTTATCGAATGAGCTGTACCAAGAGGCTCAAGCTGATGATAAATGGTTCCTTTTGCGCCAAGTTTTTCTGCTATTTTAAGTAATGATTCTTCTACTTCAGTTCCAAAATCTCCGATAATAAACGCTACCTCTTCAATTTCTTCACCTGCCACTTTAGCAATATCTTCTACTAATCTCTGTACGATTGGTTTTCCTGCAATCGGAATCAATGGTTTTGGAACGGTTAAAGTATGTGGTCTCAATCTTGAGCCCTTTCCAGCCATTGGAACAATAATTTTCATATGTGAATGTTTGTTTTTATTTATAAAGTTTAATTTAAGCCCTTCTTAGAATTTTATTAATCATTGTTCTTTCGTTGTATGCTAAAAATGCAATGAAGAAAAGAAACAATCCGTTTCCAATTAAATAATTGTGCCGGAAATAATAAAATGAAATCATCGAAATACCAATAGATAATGAGAGATAAATTGCTATTTTGGATGTATTATAATGAATGGGATATTGTGATTTCCCCCAAAGGTATGAAATAATCATCATACTTGTATACGTGATTAATGCAGCAAAAGCACTCGCCCAATATCCGTAGGTAGGAATAAATGTAAAGTTGATGAAAATAGTAATTGCAGCTCCGATTAAAGAAATATACAGCCCAACTCTTGTTTGATCTGAAAGTTTATACCAGATCGATAAATTTAAATAAATTCCTAAAAATAATGCGCCTAACATTACAAACGGAATGATCTCAATTCCCTCATAGTAAAGTGGGTTTTTTAAATATTTTTCAGAAATCCATTGTAGATTTACCATTAATCCGATGTAAATTAAACAGTTGCAAATCACAAAAATATCCATTAAAACTGCATAAGTTTTATGGTTGTTTTTATCTTTAAAACTCGAGAAAAAGTAAGGCTCAATTCCTAATTGATAAGCCTGTCTGAAAACCGTGATAAAAGTTGCAATCTTATAAACAGCACCATAAACTCCAATCTGATGTTTCGCTTCTTCTTTTGGAAGTAAATATTTTAAAAACTGTCGGTCTAAAGTCTGATTGATAATTCCTGCCAATCCTGCAATCATTACTGGCCAGGAATAATTCATAATTCTTTTCCAAAGCTTAAAATCGAATTTTTTAAAACTGAAATTCACAAATTCTTTTCCTACAATCGCTAAAGTAATGATACTTTGTACCAGATTGGCAATGAAAACATAACCTACACCAATTTCAGGGTTATATTTAATTCCTAAAATTCCGTCAGGATAATTGGGAAGCCATTTGATGAAAAATACTACTAGAAAATAATATGCTAAAGAACCAATTACTTTTGAAAGCATATACTGAATAGGCTTTCCTTCAAGTCTTAAAACTGCTGAAGGAATTGTGGAAAATGCATCGAAGGATAAAATGAAAAGGAAAATAATTAAATAATTAACCTGATCCGGAGTTTCGAAAGCATTCGCTAGATCCTGCCTGAAAACATATCCTAAAATCAAATAAATAAAGCCTGTTCCTAAAATACTTAGAGCACAGGTAGAAACCAAAGTTTTCTTATCAATGTCGCCTTCCTGAGCAAAACGGAAAAATGAAGTTTCCATCCCGTGAGTCAGAAAAACGGTAATTACTCCGGCAATAGAATACCAATCAACAAAAGGTGACGAAGCAGAAGGTCCGAAAGCTTTTGTTACGATGGGTGCAATAAGAAAAGGGAAAATTCTTACCAATACAGAACTGAGCCCGTAAACAGCGGTTTGTCCAAATAGTTTCTTATACAATTTTAGGTTTTTAAAATGCAAATGTAAATATTAGAATTCATAATTTTCTGATTGATGTTTAAAAATCACTTTGGAAAATATTAAATTTGTGCAATATCAATCTTATATCTAAAAAGTAAAAATGAAAATTCTTATAAAAAATGCTCAAATCGTCAACGAAGGAAAAATTATCAAAAGTGATATTCTGATTGAAAACGATTTGATTTCTAAAATTGATTCTCAAATTTCTGAAGATGCAGACCAAATTATCGATGCTGAAGGAAGATATCTTTTGCCTGGAGTTATTGATGATCAGGTACATTTTCGTGAACCGGGTTTAACGCACAAAGGCGATATCGAATCTGAATCTCGCTCAGCCATTGCAGGAGGAACAACAAGTTTTATCGAGCAGCCGAACACGGTTCCGAATGCGGTTACGCAGGAATTGTTAGCGGATAAATATGAAATTGCTTCTCAAAAAGCTTACGCCAATTACGGTTTCATGATGGGAGGAACGAATGATAATTTGGAAGAAGTTTTAAAAACAAACCCAAGAAATGTTCCCGGAATTAAATTGTTTTTAGGTTCTTCCACGGGAAATATGTTGGTAGATAATCCTGAAACTTTAGAAAATATTTTCAGTAATACAAAAATGCTGATTGCGGTTCATTGCGAAGATGAAGCTACGATTAAAGAAAATACTCAAAAATATTTGGATGAATATGGCGAAGATATTCCCGTAAAATTTCACCATTTGATCAGAAGTGAAGAAGCGTGTTATAAATCTTCTTCAAAAGCAGTTGAGTTGGCAAAAAAAACAGGAGCAAGGCTTCACGTTTTTCACCTTTCCACTGCTAAAGAAATGGACCTTTTCAGAAATGATATTCCTTTAAAAGATAAAAAAATCACAGCAGAAGTTTGTGTTCATCATTTAACATTTACGAATGAAGATTACGATACAAAAGGTGGATTAATCAAATGGAATCCTGCGGTAAAAACTCAAAATGATAAAGATGCACTTTGGGAAGCGTTATTGGATGACAGAATTGATGTGATTGCGACAGATCATGCGCCTCACACGTGGGAAGAAAAACAGAATGTGTACACAAAATGTCCTTCTGGAGCGCCTTTGGTTCAGCATTCTTTGGTTGTAATGTTAGAAAATTATAAAAACGGAAAAATTTCTTTGGAGAGAATTGTTGAAAAAATGGCTCACAATCCTGCGATCTTGTTTAGAATAGAAAAAAGAGGTTTCGTTAAAGTAGGTTACAAGGCTGATTTAGTTTTGGTTGATTTAAATGAAAAATGGACGGTCGAAAAAGAAAATATTCTTTACAAATGCGGTTGGAGTCCATTGGAAGGGATGAGTTTCCATTCTAAAGTTACCCACACTTTCGTTAATGGAAATTTGGTTTACGAAAATGGTAAAGTCTACGAAGAAAAATTCGGAGAGCGTTTGCTTTTTGAAGTTGAAGAATAAATATCAATAGGAGCGGGCTTTAGCCCGCTTTTTATTTTTAATAATAATTAGCCTTAGCTAAAATTTAAATCTCTCGCAGATTAAGCAAATTTTGCAGATGATAATATTGAAAAAATCTGCCTAATCAGCTCAATCTACGAGAGAATTTATCTAACAATTCATTGATTTAGGCAATCACAATACTTTCAATTCCTTTTTCTAAAGCAGTTTCCTGAAGATGAGGAAGTCCTAAACCTTCTGCTCGGAAAACACTCACATCAGTCACTCCAATGAAACCAAGTACGCTTTTAAGATAAGGAACTACGAAATCATAAGATTGGTAATCGCCTTCAGAAAATACAGAGCCACTTGCAACTGCGATATACGCTTTTTTATTTTTTACCAATCCCTCAAAACCATTTTCAGAATACTGAAAGGTCATTCCGCCACGAGCAATGTGATCAATATATGCTTTCAAAGCAGAAGGAATTCCGAAATTGTAGATCGGAACAGAAATAACAATAACATCCGAAGCCATTAGTTGTGCAATTGCATCATCTGAGCGTTTTACAGCTTCATTTTGTTCAGAAGTTCTGTTTTCTGTGGGAATAAACCATGCGTCAACCTGTTCTTCGCCCAAATGAGGAAACGGTGTTTTCAATAAATCTAAAGTGGTAATTGAATGTTCAGGATAAGCTTCCTGCAGTTTTTCTTCAATTGCATTTCCTAATGTTCTGCTTGCCGAACCATTTGTTCTCGGACTTGAAATAATATGAAGTATGTTTTTCATAATGTAAATATTTATTTTTTTGATAAGTAAAAATTTCTTCAGCAAAATTATGTACATTTACTTATGAAAAGTAAGTAGTAAACAAAAGGTTAGTACTAACCTTTTAGTTAGTTTTAAAATTAATTTTTATGGAAAACCCTATCGAAAGTGAAGAAATTGTCTGTAGAGGAAGATGTGGCGAAAGTCTTTCGGCTGTTGAAGATGCCATTTATGTCATTGGAGGAAAATGGAAACTGAAAATCATTATTGTTTTACAAGAATTGGGAAATGTTCGTTTCAATGATCTGCAAAGAACAATTGGCGGGATTTCCGCAAGAGTACTTTCCAATGAATTGAAAGATTTGGAACTGAATGGCTTTGTAAAAAGAGTAGTGCATAGCGAGAAAACACCAGTTGTTGTAGAATATATTTCCACCGATTACAGCAGAACGCTGAAAACTGTCATTATGTCGCTTTCTGACTGGGGAAGAAATCACAAAAAAAATATTAGAGAAGATTCTTTTGCTCAATCTTAAGAGGTTAAAATATCAAAAAATTATATCGATTAATTACCAATCGTTATTTTTTTCGAAATACAAAATACCATTTTTGGTTTTAAGAATATCGCCGTCGTTTTCAAGATTTTTCAAAATGCGGCTCACTACTTCTCGGGAAGTACCTAAATTATTGGCAATTTCTTGATGGGTGATTCTTAAAGGGTTTCCGTGATTAACCTGTACCTGGTCTTTAATGAAGTTTAGAATTCTTTTATCAAGCTTATAATACATCGCATTATTTACTTTAGATACAATATCCGAAAGCCTGTTTTTGTATTCCAGATAAAAGACTTTGTTGATTTCAGGATATTTCAGAAGCCATTGGTGCAGTTTTTCTACAGGAATCAATATAAGCTGAGAATCTTTTACAGCTACAGAATAAACGCTGCTTATATAATTGCTGAAAATAGATGAAAACGTCATAGAGCAACTTTCGCAAGGCTTTACATAATAATGTATAAATTCGTTTCCATCATTCAACGAAAATACTTTTAGAGATCCTTTAGATAAAATAGGAACAAACCTGTTTCTTTGGCCTTCTCTCATAATTTCGTCTTTAGCACCTACGTTTTTTATGAGAACATTATATTCAAACTCATGGAGAAAATCTTTTCCAAGAAAGCCAAACTTTTTTACAATAGTTTTTCTGTACATTAAATTATTTCAAGTATTATTAAATAATAAGCTCCATTTTTAAATTTTTCAAAAATCTATGAAAACAGATTTAAAATGGTACTGAAGCAACGATTAAAAATTTAGTCGAAAACTTATCCTGTCTTTAATAGAATTACTTTTTTGGAATATTTAAAAAAGATAATTCTGAAAAAAACAATTCGAAATAAATGGTAACATACAATGTGTTTTTATATTTTTAAATAATCATTTTTCAGCTTAGTTTCTGTAATCCTAAAAAAACTAGCAGTAAATTCTTTTATTTAAAATTAAATATCATCAAGAAAACTTAATCAAGTTTTGATGATGTTCGTACAATCCGTCTAATAAAAGAGATTGCACTTTGTTGGCAGCAAACTGCCTCAATATGGTTAGGTTTTTTGTGGAATAATCTTTAAATCTGTCTGGATGAAAACCTACAGGATCCTGCAACAAATCTGTTACGATGAAATCCTGGTCAGTAAAGAGAAGATTAAACCTTGTTTTAATAGTTTCGGAGAACGCATGAGTGAAAAAGTCATTAAACCCAATATGCACTACAGTCGATTTTTCATTCAAGATATCGATTGCAATTAATTCTTTTACAAAAATAATTTTTTTTGGTTGTAATGTTAACTCTCTTTCTTTATTAATTAATATTTGAGTGCTTTCATAGGTGATGATAATATTGTAAAAATAATTGGAATAATTGTTATTCGAGCTCAAAACGGCTACTTTGAAATCTTTCATATCATTCATTTTGTACAATGTGGTGCTAAAATTAGGCGCTGTTTAAATGACACAATGGTTTTGGTAGAAACTCCTTTAAAATCAGTTGGTTTTCAGCGCAATATTCTTTTTTTATAGTAAAGTGTGTTGGTGTTTTTATTTCAGAGTGATTTTCTGGGGTGTAACGTTTTTCCCATATTTTTAAAACCTCTGCAGTGAGATTATATTCATTCAGAATTTCATCTTCAGATTTTAATTCTAGCCTTAATAATGAAAGCAAATTCATAATTTCATTCTTACTGTAAACAGATTTCCAGAAATCTTCCAGTTTAGGTTGATGTTGAGAAGAACTATTTTTTTTCTTTTCTAATCTTGTGTAACTTTTCATCTTATCGGTGGCACCTTTAATCAAAATATTTTCAAAAAGTTTATTGAGTTTATTTTTAATAAAAGATTTGCGATTGCTTACAAATAAAGGTTTTTTTGAATCTTCGATAATTTTATGGACATAATGGTTTTCTGTTTCAGAAATAGGCTCTTTTAAAAATTCGTGAATTAGACATTTTTTACTCAAGCTTGCTTGAGGGCATTTTTCTTCTGAGCAATAAGACAGAATCATTTTTAATTTAATATCGCAATTATTCATTTTAAAAAGGAAATACAGAAGTTCTGGTCATAACAATTGATTATTTAGACTGAATAAAAATCATTATGAAAACAAAATTGATAAATATGAATCTATGAAACGGTGATAAAAGTCACAATGATCTCTTTTTTTTAGCTAAGTAGATGGAGTACAGCAAAAGAAAAATGCCTTCCAAACAGAGAAGGCATTTTTAAATTGTAATAAGCAGAAAAAAATAATGTTTTCAGAGTCAAAAAAAGTATGAAATAATATCAGAAAAGATAGTATTAGAAATAATTTACGAAGATGATTAATAAAAATGGGCTTTAACTAAAACATAATTTTTTCTCTCATAGAGCAGGCAAATTTGCAGATAATTGAATAGAACAGAATCTGCGTAATCAGCCAAATCTGCGAGAGAAAAAAACAATCCTCTGTGAAAATCTGAGGAATATTTAATTAAAAGACTGTCGAAATTCCAAAGGCGACATATTTGTTTTCTTTTTAAAGAGCGTAGAAAAAGACTGCGAATGCTCAAAACCCAATTCATACGCAATTTCACTCACCGAAAGTTCAGTCGTTGAAAGCTTTTCTTTGGCTTTACTGATAAGCTTTTCATGAATATGCTGCTGCGTATTTTGTCCGGTATGAACGCGCAAAAGATCACTCAAATAATTTGGGGAAAGATTCATCGCTTCTGCGATTTGATGAACCGTTAAAAGCCCTTTATCAGAAGATTCTTTGTCAAAATAATCATTCAGAAAAGTTTCAAATTTCGTTAAAAGTTGGTGACTTCCACTTTTTCGGGTGATGAATTGTCGCTCATAAAAACGCTTCGAATAATTCAGCAATAATTCAATCTGCGACAAAATAATTTCTTGCGTATGATGATCAATATGCTGACATTCCTTATCAATTTTATTCATGATTTCAAGCAAGTCATTCTCCTCATCTTCAGACAAATGCAACGCTTCATTCACAGCATAAGAAAAAAATCCGTAAGAAGAAATCATCTTTGCCAACGAGTGTTTCAGTAGAAAATCTTCATGGAAAATCAACAAATAACCCGTGTTTTCACAATCCATCGTCTGCAAATCCAAATATTGAACCTGATTCGGTGCCGTAAAACTCAAAACACCTTTATCATAATCATAATGTTGCTGTCCGTATTTTATTTTTCCGGTTGCATTTCGTTTCAGAGCAACACAGTAATATCGACTCACAAAACCTTTCCAGACCTCATCTTCAATAAAAATACTTTCCGAAAGATTAATCACACTTACCATCGGATGTTTCGGTTCAGGAAGTGAAAGTAACCTGTGAAAAGCAGAAATAGATTTTATAGTATTCATAACTTTTTATTTTTTAGGGCGCCTTTTTCCGTCTTCCACTCCCGCTTTTTTGTTCCGCTTCGCTCCACAAAAAGAGCTTCGTTCAAGCCGGGGCGCAACAGTATTGCGTTTAAGCAATCTGTCATTCTGACGAAGGAAGAATCTCACAAATATAATAATGGGGAGATTCTTCACTACATTGCATTTCGTTCAGAATGACAAACTACAAATAAATTAATTTTAGAAAAAGATTAATAATCCAAAAGTCCCATGCCGAATTCGTCATACGTTGCTCCGGTATCTGTTCCTAAAGGTACAATACTTTCCAGTTTTTGAAGTTCTGTTTCTGATAATTCAATCTTAGAAGCTTCAATATTCTGTTCAAGATACTTTCTGCGTTTTGTTCCCGGAATAGGAAGAATTCCTTTGCTGATAATCCACGCCAAGGCCAATTGTGATGAGGTGATATTTTTTTCTTTTGCCAAACTTTCAATTGCTTCCACCAACTCGATATTTTTTTTGAAATGTTCCCCTTGGAAACGCGGAATTCCTCTTCTGAAATCATTTTCAGGCAAGTCATCAATTGTACGAATCTGTCCGGATAAAAATCCTCTTCCAAGCGGAGAATACGCCACAAAACCAATTCCCAATTCATTCAAAGTTTTGATCACTCCTTTTTCCTCAACGGTTCTTTCAAAAAGAGAAAACTCACTTTGCACTGCCGAAATCGGATGAATTGCATGAGCTTTTTTCACCGTTTCAGAAGACACTTCCGACAAACCGATATATCCGATTTTACCTTCCTTCACCAATTCGCTCATTGCTCCGACAGTTTCCTCGATAGGTGTGTTTTTATCCAGACGATGCATGTAATAAAGGTCGATGTAATCAGTTTTTAGATTTTTCAACGAACGCTCAACAGATTTTTTTACATAATCTTTTGTACCATTGATTTTCCAGGTTACCTGGTCATGATCATCAATTTCCCAACCGAATTTTGTGGCAATAATATACTCGTCACGATTGCCTTCAATAGATTTTGCAATTAATTGTTCATTTTTAAAAGGTCCATATAAATCTGCGGTATCCAAAAAGTTCCCACCCAATTCCAAAGAACGGTGAATCGTTGCGATGGCTTCTTTTTCATCGGTTTTACCATACATATCTGCATCACCAAAACCTGTCATTCCCATACATCCCAAACCAATATTCGGAACAATTAATCCCTGACTTCCTAATTTTACTTGATTCAATTTCATATTGTTGATTTTTATTGATACAAAATTCAGCAGAAATTAAAAATCGGATGTATGCAAAACCATGGTTGTCGTATGCAAATTACGGATTATGGTTTTCAAGTATAATCATCAATAAAAAGATCTGCGCAATCAGCAAAATAAGTGGGATAAAAGTCATAGCAGCTTTTGTCATTTCGAGGAACGAGAAATCTATAATTTAAAATGAAAAATAGATTCTTCACTTCGCTCTCGCTCCATTTAGAATGACAAGGTGTTAAATAAATATTTGTGAAATCTGAGGGAGAAAAAAGAATTTGTCATCCGGTAAAAATCTCAACAAAGTAAAACTAACTTTAGATTCTTCCCGAATGACAAATTTATGAATAACTAATTGTGAAAATTAGTGCAAAATATTAGTGTAATTGGTGTTAAAAATATTTAAATAAAACTATTTTCTAGGTTTAGAAGACATATAAAAGCTCAATTTTCCACCATTTATAATATCAGAATGTTTCAAAGTAAAGTTTTTAATTTCCTTTCCATTCAATAGAATTTTTTGAACATAAATATTTTTCGGACTTTGATCGATCGCCTCAATTTCAAAAGTTTTTCCGTTTTCCAAATTCAAAACAGCATGATCAATCGCCGGACTTCCAATAGCGTAATCTTCTGAACCTGGAGCAACAGGATAAAAACCAAGCGAACTCAAAATATACCAAGCGCTCATTTGTCCGGTATCGTCGTTTCCGCCTAATCCATCGGGTGTCGCTTTGTATTGCATTTCCAAAATTCTTCTGATTTGCGCCTGAGTTTTCCAAGGTTGCCCCGCCCAATTGTAGAAATAGGCAACGTGATGAGCAGGTTCGTTTCCATGAACATAACCGCCAATAATTCCTTCTCTTGTAATGTCTTCGGTATCGGCAAAAAACTCGTCTGGTAAATGCATGGTGAACAATTCATCCAATTTTGAAGCAAATTTTTTCTTTCCACCCATCATTTTAATTAATTCATCCGGATTTTGCGGCACAAAGAAACTGTAGTTCCACGAATTCCCTTCGATAAAGCCTTGTCCGTGCGTACTTAATGCATTAAAATCTTTTTTAAAACTTCCGTCAGCCAAACGAGGACGCATAAATCCTACTGTTTTATCAAAATTATTTTTCCAGTTTTCAGAACGTTTGATGAATTGATTGTAAATTTCTGTTTCACCTAAATGTTTCGCCAATTGAGCAATTGCCCAATCGTCGTAGGCATATTCTAAAGTATTTGAAACTGAAGTCCCACTTTTTTCAGCAGGAATATATCCTTTATCAATGTAATATCCGATTCCTTCATAATCTCTTTTGTTGGCGGTTTCAACACAAGCTTTCAATGCCGCTTTTGCATCACCTTGATAATTTCCTTTAATAATCGCATCTGCAACTACACTTACGCTGTGGTATCCGCTCATACACCAATTGTCATTCGCATAATGCGACCAAATCGGCAACATTTTCATAGAAAACTGATCGTAATGTGCCATCATCGATTTCACCATGTCACCGTTTCTTTTCGGTTGAATAATATTGAAGAAAGGATGAAGCGCACGATAGGTATCCCAAAGTGAGAACGTTGTGTAGTTGGTAAAACCTTCCGCTTTATGAATATTTTGGTCTAAACCTTTATACTCTCCGTTCACATCAGTGTATGTCGTAGGATTGATAAACGTATGATACATTGCCGTATAAAAATTCGTTTTTTCTGTTTCAGAACCTTTAATGACGATTTTATTTAATTCTTTATTCCAAATTTCCTGTGTTTGTGCTTTCACTTGGTCAAAAGATAAGTTTCCAGTCTCTTTTTCTAAGTTTTCTAAAGCATTCGCTTGACTTACCGGTGAAATTGCCAACTTAACTTCAATCGCTTCATTTTCATTCGTATCGAAATCAAAATACATTTTCAGATTTTTTCCTGCGATTTCCGGGAAGTTTTTCGTCTGATCAAATTTTCTCCAAAATCCACCGTAAACCTGTTTTCCATCATAATTTTTCTGACCGTAAGATTTAAATGGCTTTGAAAATTTCATTGCAAAATAAACCGTTCTTGTTCTTGCCCAGCCGTTGGTCTGTCGATAACCGGTAATCGTATTTCCGTTTTCTACGCGAACATAAGTCCAGACATTTTTACCATCATAATTGTAAATTCCGGCCATCAAATCTAAAATGATATGCGCTTGGTCAGATTTTGGGAAAGTATAACGATGAAGTCCGACTCTTGTTGTAGAAGTTAATTCGGCTAAAATATTGTGATCGTCTAACTTTACTTTGTAATATCCAGCTTCTGCGGTTTCATTTGCATGTGAAAATCTGCTTCTATAGCCACTTTCTGGATTTGTTGCAGTTCCCGGATTCAATTGCAGTTTTCCCACAGTTGGCATTACGAGAAAATCTCCTAAATCAGAATGTCCGGTTCCGCTAAAATGGGTTGAGCTGAAACCAACAATCGTTTTGTCTTCATATCTGTAACCTGCGCAATATTTATAAACATCACCGTTGTATTTTCCATTCATTTCGTAGGAAATTGTATCGGTTTCAGGACTGAGCTGAACAGCTCCAAAAGGTGCAGTTGCACCGGGATAAGTGTGTCCCATTTTTTCTGTCCCGATTAATGGATTGACATATTGAACCAGTTTTTCGGATTTTTGAGCTTTAATATTTAGTCCAAAAAATAAAAGAAATAGAAAAGGAATAGTTGTCGGATTTTTCATGAAAATTATTTTGAATCGTAAATTTAATTAAAATGAATTATAAAGGTTTATCAATACAATATTACATGAACTAATTTTGGTTCATCTGAATCTAAAAACTTTAAAACTAAAATCAATTATATTTCCTCTGAAAATCGAAAACCAATTCCGTGAATGTTTTCTATTGCAACAGTATTTTCATCGGCAAAAACTTTTCTCAGCCTTGAAATAAAAACATCAAGACTTCGTCCCATAAAATAATCATCATCGCCCCAGATTGCCTTCAAAATATCCTGTCTTTTGAGAACGGTATTTTTATGACGAATAAAATACAAAAGCAAATCAGATTCTCTTTGGGTGAGGGTTATGGTATTTTGGGTATCGTTTAAAGTATAGTTTTTAGGGTCGAAATTGTATTTCCCGACTTTATATTTTTGTGGAAAACTCTCCGTTTTTTTAGAACGTTTCAGGAAAATTTCAATTTTTAAAATGAGCTCTTCGATGCTGAAAGGTTTCACCAAATAATCATCTGCCCCTATTTTTAAACCTTTAATCCGGTCTTCTTTTAAAGCTTTAGCAGAAGTGAAAATGATTGGGATTTCTGCATTTTTATCTCTTATTTTTTGTGCTAAATCGAAACCGTTCATTTCGGGCATCATAATATCAAGTAAACAAATATCAAAATCTTTGGTATTGAAAGCTTCAAACGCTGATTTTCCGTCTGAGCAATGTTCTATTTCATAATAATTTTCCAAGCTGTCCTGAATCAGAAAAGCTATGGTTTCATCATCTTCTGCGTATAGAATTTTAGATTTATCCATCATTTACACAAATTAAATTAAAACGGAAAAAACAGAGTAATGGTGATGCCTTTATCTGCGTTATTTTCAACTGATATTTTCCAGTTATGCTGCTGAACGATTTTTTTTACATAAAATAATCCCAGTCCAAACCCGTTGATTTCGTCACTATTATTGGCGGGTACTCTGTAAAATTTATCAAAAATATGATTGATGTTTTTCGCAGGAATGCCCATTCCGTTGTCTTTAAACTTTAAATATAAGCCTTTTGAATCTTTCACCGAAGAAATAAGAATTTCAGGTTTTGTTTCGCAATATTTAATGGAGTTATCTAAAAGATTGTAAACGATATTGGTAAAGTGAAATTCATCTGCTAAAATTGAAATATCATTTTCAATATCTATCTGAATTGAAATGTTTTCATTTTTCTGTTTAATAGTTTCTGCAATCTCCTCAATGAACGGTTTCAAAATGATTTTCTGAGGTTTTAATGATAATCCTGAAGCATCATTTTTTGCAATATTCAATATTTTTTCAATATGATTATTCAGTTTAAAGCTTTGATTAATGATAATTGATGTGTAGGTTTTCAACTTGGGGTTTTCTTGCACGACTTCCTGTTTGTTAAGTGCTTCAGAAGCTAATAATATTGATGATAACGGAGTTTTAAACTCATGCGTCATATTGTTGATAAAATCGCGCTGTAATTCTGAAAATTTCTTCTGTTGAATAATTGTATAAATTGAATAAACATAAACAAGAAGGATAATAATCAGCGCAAAAGTCAGAAGATACCAAAAACGCAAAGAACTAATCAGGTAAGTGGTTTTATCGGGGAAACGGATCGAAAAATAATACGTTAGATTTTTATGTTTCGGAAACTGAATTACCTTTTCACTTGGCTCTTCCTGATGACTGGTCATGTATTTTCCATACATCATCTGGTCGCTATGACAATTGTACAAAGCGTAAACATAATCTGTATTGATTTGAAATCTCGTAAATTCTGTTTTCAGATAATGCTCAAGAACTGCGGGGTGAAATTCATTATTAATATTAACAACATAATAATCATTCGCAATAATCTGAACTGGATTTTCGGTGAAAGAGGATTTGCCTTCAGTCATTTTGTCAACAACCTCCATTAGAGCGATGTTTACTTTCTGATTAAATTTCCTGTCCTCAAGATTATAAGCTTGTTTGGTCCACATAAGTTGAGCTATCAAAATTCCGATGATAGCGACCAATCCAAGGCTTATAATAATATTGAGCTTTTTAATTTCCATTTCCAGAAGCAATATTATCCAAAAATATCTATAATTTTTTTACCATTAACAACTCGTTAACAAATGTTTGATAACAGTTAACAACTTACAATCATTTTCCGCTCTACATTTGTTAAAACAAAAAAAAATTGTTATTTGATTTCATAACTACTAAAAATTTATACACATGAAAAATTTAAAAATTACAGCGCTTCTTGCGGTTTTAGCATTCTCTCCGTTTTATGCAAATGTATTCCCGGTAACTCCGGCTTCAATTGTTAAAAAAGTAGCAGAAGCTGCAAAATGGAAATCAGAAACTATTGATGTAGGAAAAATTCCACAAGGAAAACCAAAAATCATCAGATTTGAATTCACCAATACATCGTCACAGCCAATTATGATTGATAAAGTTGCGCCTTCATGCGGATGTACAACTGCTGATTATACACAAACTAAAATTTTACCAGGAAAAACAGGATTTGTTGAAGCAAGTTACAATGCTGCAGCTGAAGGTCCGTTTTCAAAGTCAATTACAGTGACGATGAGTGACAACCAAAACCCAAAAGTACTTTCTTTTAAAGGTACTGTTGTGAAGTAATTAATTTAATCTTGTTCAATATAAAAAACAGTCTGTCAGATAATTGACAGACTGTTTTGTTTTTATTTGGAGCTGTTTCTCACTTTCCGCACTCGCTATTTTCCTACTTTGGCTCAGCGGCGGCTTCGCCGCCGCTGAGCCAAAGTAGGAAAATGAGCTCAAACAAATGCTGCAATCGAGGCTAAGAGCGTTTTTAATATTTGTAAGAAATCTTTGAAATATTTTACGCTAAAAACAAAAACAATTATTTGCAGCATTATTTATACATCTATTTTAGAGGATTGCGTTTTAATATTTGTTATTTTTAAGAAAAAATAAAACGTATGAATCTTTATACACAACCGATGTTGCGTGAAGACGCTCTAAAAGATAAAGTTGCTATTGTTACAGGAGGCGGAAGCGGTCTTGGAAAAGCAATGACCAAATATTTCCTGCAATTAGGCGCAAAAGTGGTGATTACTTCCAGAAATTTAGAAAAACTTCAGGTTACTGCAAAAGAACTGGAAGATGAAACGGGAGGAAAAGTACTTTCTGTAGCTTGTGACGTAAGAAATTGGGATGAGGTTGAAGCGATGAAAGAAGCCACTTTAAAAGAATTCGGAAAAATTGATATTCTATTGAATAATGCAGCCGGAAATTTTATTTCGCCTACAGAAAGATTGACGCATTCTGCTTTCGATTCTATTTTAGATATTGTTTTAAAAGGAACAAAAAACTGTACACTTTCTATCGGAAAACATTGGATAGATTCAAAAACTCCAGGAACAGTTTTAAATATTGTGACAACTTACGCTTGGACAGGTTCTGCATACGTTGTTCCATCTGCTTGTGCAAAAGCAGGCGTTTTAGCGATGACGAGAAGTTTAGCAGTTGAGTGGGCAAAATATGGAATCCGTTTTAATGCGATTGCTCCGGGACCATTTCCTACAAAAGGAGCTTGGGACAGATTACTTCCTGGAGATTTGCAGGAAAAATTTGATATGAGAAAAAAAGTTCCGTTGAGAAGAGTAGGAGAACATCAGGAATTGGCAAATCTTGCTGCGTATCTGGTTTCAGATTATTCAGCTTATATGAACGGGGAAGTAGTGACTATTGACGGTGGAGAATGGCTTCAAGGTGCGGGTGAATTTAATATGCTCGAAGATATTCCGCAAGAAATGTGGGATGCTTTGGAAGCAATGATTAAAGCAAAAAAATCGAATTAAATTATTAAAAACATAGGTTTTAAAAAAAAGCAGGTTTTCCTTTTTGGAGAATCTGCTTTTTTATTTAGGGTGTTTTTCCTCTTTGCTTTTAGGTGAATAGCCTCGAATGTTTTCATGGTTAGAGATATACATTTGTACTACAAATTAGTATTAACCAAAAACAAAATCAAAATGGAAACATTAAAGTCGGTGTTGCAATCTGATCACACCAAAAAATCAAAACAACAATTAATCAATCTTTTAACAGGTGTCGAAAAAGTACTTACTCCAAGCGTGTATGATAAAGTTTCGGGGGTGGAAATTTCAGAGCTTGATAAACTTACCCAAAAGGATATTCTTGCGATTGTGAATCAATTTAAAACAGCTTATGATAGTCAATGGGATAAATCTTTATCGGCGGCATCTTTGGAGGCTTTAAAAATGATTTCGGGCAAAATGGCCTCAGATGACGATATTTTCAGAACATCGGATGCTTCTGGAGCTAATTTTACTGCAGAATTGGGAAGTATCGATTTCGCTAAAATAATTGGAGGTCCTTTAGATGCTTGTGTAAAAGCTCAGACCAATGCGTCAGTTTCTACCGTGAGTTTTATTAATGAAGTCGGTTTTGAAGCTATAGACGAAATGTCAACTGAGAAAAAGCTGAGAATGGCAGATTTTAAATATAAAAAGAATATTGCCAATCCCAAATACGTCAGCGAAGAAGAAACACCTGATGAAGAACCAATCATAGAGCAGGAAGTGGAGCTCTCAGTTCCTTTTATTGCATTACTCAACGTGCCTTCTTTTAGAATAGAATCTTGTGATATAGACTTTAATGTAAAACTAAAATCTACTTATACTAAAAAAGTAGATGATGAGTTTGGAATTAAAACGAATACAAGCGGAGGTTCTGGCGTAATAGCAAGTTTATTTGCAAAAGTGAATTTCAGTGTAGAAGTAGCTTACAAAAGAAGTTCTTCTACTGGAGTGAAAATTGAAAAAGAATATTCTTTAGGCGTAAAAGTAAGGGCGACCAACGATGAAATGCCTGTAGGATTAGAAAAGGTTTTAGGAATTCTGGCTCAGTAAATTCTAAATTTTACGATCATGATTAAATTATCAGATTACCTGGATTATCTCAATAATGAGATAATTCAGGCTCGTAAAAGAGCAGACGAAAACGCAATTGCCATCGCCAAAGAATATGCAAAACACGAGTATTTAAAATATTTTACTGCTCCGAGATATGCTTTACCAAGTGTGAAAATGGAGATCCCTTTGAAAATCACTGATATTGATTCTGATTCTAAATACAATTTTAAGATCAATGAAGATCAATTGGTAGGAGAGCTAAATGACAAAATACGGCTGGTTAACAGGGAGAAAAAACTGAATATTTCCGAGATTACAAAAAGGCAGATTCAAAATGAAGATTTCAAAAGTCTTTTTAAAAAATTAGAATCTACAGATCAAAAATTTGGTAAAATTCCTTCAAGTGAAGTACTTAAAATTGATTTAAAATCGAAAATTAAAACTTTAAATACAGGTGTTTTCAGACCACAAGACGGAACTACAGACGAAGAAGTAGACGAGCTGAAAGATATTTTTTCAACAGTTTTGCTTAATAAATATACGCTTGTCAATTCTAAATTGAACAATATTTACATCGATCCCAACACATCGGCAGCAGAAGATAAAGACAAACTTTTTATCAATCTGCATGTAACGATGGAATCAGAAGGTTTAAGAATAGATTCTTATAAAGATAAAGACGGGGATGACGTTGAACAAATAACTTTTGAGTAATGCAGGAACTTGTACATCACAGCACACAGGCTTTAGAACTTCATTTGAATAAGCTCAATAAAGTTCAGGCGCTGTATTTGGCGAAATCTTTTGATTTTGATTCGGGTTTTGATGATTTTCTGCAGGAACTTTTAGAATATTTCAGAGCGAAAGGAAATACAACTTGTGAATCGGAAGTTTTAAAAATTCTAAATATGATTTCCACAATAAAACGGGGATTCAATCCTGTGAAAATGGAAAAAATTGATGTCGGAAAAAGAAATCTCTTATATGGTTTTTCCTTTAATGGAATAGAAAATACTCATGGAATTATAACTGAACTTTTAAACAAAGAATTGAAAAAGCTCGATGAAGCCGAAGAATTGATTTCAGGGTTAATTCTTTCACTCTATCAAAGTGGAATTTTAGATGATGCAAAAATAAAAGAGCTCAATTCGGTATCGAAAATTGAAGTATTCTGGAACCAATTACTTAATCAGAATACAACGATTGCGGGAATCAACAAAAAATTAAGACTTACACTTTTGTCTGAAGATATTTATTTGATTATCGAAAAAGTATTAACCAGAATATCCTAAAAAACTAAAGTCATGGAAAAAGAAAGATATATTGTTCTTTTGAGAAATCAAGAGAAATCGGCACTCAAGAAAGTAGAAAAAGAGCTTCAGGTAAGCATTACCTCATCTGAAAATCTTTCAAAAGAAAACCGCTCATTTCAGGTAATTGATGAAGATAACAGTGTTTTGTACAAAAATTTGGGAGTAATGGTTGTAGAAAATATGGATGAACATCAACTTGCTAAAGCCATGCAAAATGACTCTAATCCTATCGTTTATTTTGAAAAAGAAAGAGATTTTTTTCCTGCTGATGAAATGAAAATCATCAGCGAATTAAAAAAACAATCTGCAGAACTTTCAGATAAAATTATAGAACTTGAAAAGTTTATTAATAATAAACCTATTCCTGCAAAAAATTTGGTTGAAATGGAATGGGGCATAAAATCTATCGGAATGGAAAGAGCTCTGTATACAGGAAAAGGAATTGATGTATGTATCTTAGATACCGGTCTTGAAATGTCTCATCCCGATTTTTCATCCCGAGAAATTGAAGGAAAATCTTTCATTCAGGGAGAAGACTGGAGCAAAGATCCGAATGGGCACGGAACTCACTGCACAGGAATTTCTGCAGGCAATTTAAGATCAGACACAGGAAAACGCTACGGAATTGCCAAAGATTGTAATTTGAAAATCGCCAAAGTACTTTCAGATAAAGGAAAAGGTACCACAAGTAGTGTGATTGACGCTATTGATTGGGCAATAACCAAACAATTCAGAATTTTATCATTGTCTTTGGCTTCACCGGTTTATTTAAATGAAAAACCTTCCGTACTTTTTGAAACCGTTGGAACGAGAGCTTTGGAAAATAACTGCCTCATTATTGCCGCCGCTGGAAATGACAGCAACAGACCTTCTCTTCCTAAACCTGTTTCTGCTCCTGCAAATTCACTTTCCATTATGGCAGTTGCAGCAATTGATGGACAAATGAGAGTTGCAAAATTTTCTAATGGAGGATTGAATCCTTCAACTGGAGGAAACATCAATGTTTGCGCTCCCGGAGTTGATATTTTCAGCAGTTATCCTAAAAACACAAAAAATAAAAACTACTATTTCGCTTTAAGCGGAACCAGTATGGCAACTCCGTACGTTTCCGGACTTGCAGCATTGTACATGGAGCAGTTTCCTGATTTATCGGCAAAAGAAATCTGGGAAATGATTGAAAAAAATGCAAAGCCTATTGAAGGGTTAAAATACAGAGATATTGGAAGTGGTTTAATTCAAATTATTTAAAAATGAAAATATATCTCGCTGTTTTAAGAAAAGATGTTGATTTAAAGGAATTTAAAGTGTTTCTGAAAGATCAGAAAGTAGAATTATCAGATCATTATAAAGCCTTAGGAATCGTAAAACTACAAAGCGATAAAAAACTTTTAGAAAAAGATTTTGAAAAATTTTGCGAAAGTATTGAAGAAGAAAAAGATAATTTAACAATATAATCATCACAATAAAGCTTCTCTATGAAACATAAGTTTTATTTTTGTTCTTTAATTTAAATTAGAACCCTAATGAATTTCAGATTTTCAACTCTATTACTATTTGTTTTTGCATGGAGCTTTTCTCAGAATTTAAAAGTAATGTCTTTCAACATCAGACTCAATGTAGATTCTGATAAAGAAAACTCATGGACGAACAGAAAACAGGATGCGGTAGATCTATTAAGCTATTACCATCCGGATTACTTTGGTGTTCAGGAAGCACTTCCGGAGCAGATGAAAGATATTAAAAATGGTTTAAAAAACTACGATTATGTAGGTGTAGGTAGAGACGATGGTAAAGAAAAAGGCGAATTTTCTGCGATATTTTACGATACAGAAAAATTGCAGGTGGTAAAATCGGGAACGTTCTGGCTTTCAGAAACTCCGGAAAAACCGTCGAAAGGTTGGGATGCAGCTTATAACAGAGTTTGTACGTATGCAGTTTTTAAAGATAAAAAATCGAAGAAAGAATTTTTGGCAATGAATCTTCATTTCGATCATGTAGGAAATGTGGCAAGAGTAAAATCTGCAGATTTGATTTTAAAGAAAATTAAAGAGATCAATCCTAAAAATTTACCTTTAACATTAAGCGGAGATTTTAACCTGACAGACGATACTGAGCCTATCAAAATAATTTCTCAAAACCTGAAAGATACTTTCTATAACTCAGAAACAAAACCTTACGGGCCGAAAGGAACATTTACAGCATTCAACGTAACCGAAGTTCCACAGGAAAGGATTGACTATATTTTTGTAAAAGGTTTTAAGATAAAATCTCACAGACATATCAACGATAGAAGAGAAAATCTGCTGTATCCGTCGGATCATTTCCCGGTTTTGACAGAGCTGCAGTTTTAAAATATTAATTCTCAGGAAAATCAATCTCAAATCCAATTCCTCTCAGGGATTGGATTTTTATTTTTTCGTCATGCTGAAAATATTTTCGCAGTCGGCTGATAAAAACATCAAGACTTCTTCCGGTAAAATAATCATTGGTTTCCCACAAATTATCGAGAATATCGTCTCGTTTGATCGTTTTATGATTGAATTTCAAAAGATAAAGCAAAAGATCTTTTTCACGGATCGTCAATCTTATTTTCTCTTTGGAATGAGAAAGCAAGAGCTTTTCTGTATCTAAAATATAGCTTCCGATGCTGTATTGAGTAATTGTTTCCGAAACTAATGTTCTTTTCAGAATATTTTTAATTCTTAAAATTAATTCTTCCGGATCGCAAGGTTTTGAGATATAATCATCAGCTCCGATTTTCAATCCTGTTAAGCGGTCTATTTTCTGGTTTTTTGCTGTTAAAAATAAAAGTGGAAAATCGGGTTTTGTTTTTAAAATCATTTTTGCCAAAGAAAACCCATCGAGATTAGGCATCATAATATCTAAAATCCCAATATGAAAGGGGAAATCTGACTGTAAAACCGGTAAAATATCTTCAGGATTCTGAAACCATGAAACTTCAAAATCTTCAAGCTCGAGATATTGTTTCAGAATCATTCCAAAATCTGAATCGTCTTCTGCCAATAAAATCTTAATCTTCATAAGGAATTGAAATTTTAAAAGTTGTTCCTATATTTACTTCACTCGTAATCTCAGTTTTTCCGCTATATTTTTCAACAATTTTTTTCACAAAAAATAATCCCAAACCTAAACCTTTGCTGTTGTGAATATTGTTGGATTGTATTCTGTAAAACTTTTCGAAAATATTTTTCAGTTCGCTTTGCGCTATTCCGTTTCCGTTGTCTGTAACAATAATTTCGAGCTTATTCTGAATAGTTTTTACATCAATTTTTATTTCTGAAGCACCATATTTCACACTGTTTTCACAGAGATTTTTAATTACGGTTTCCATCAGTTTTTTATCGAAAGGAAGCTTTTTTGAAACTGAATTATTAAGTGAAAAATCAATGTTCTCGTAAGTAAAAGCTAAATCGTGAATGAAAAAATCCCAATTTTCTGGCTGTATGGTAGAATTTTTTTCGTCAAAATCTTCCGGGTGAAGTTGCAGCATTAGATCTTCAAGCCTTAGAATTTGTCTGTCAATTAATGGTAAAATCTCCGGAGTAAATTCTTTTTTTAATGTTTTTGAGGCAATCTTCAACGTTGCAATTGGAGTTTTAAACTCATGCGAAATATTATCGACCACCGTGTGCAAAACCTCAACCTGCTTTTGCTGTCTGATTAAATTTTTAACAGTGAAAATATATAAAATCAAGACACTCAGTAAAATAGCAACGCAACATAAAATGAGTAAAGTTAAGTCTTGAAAAACAACAGTATTGATATTTAAGATTTGAAAATCGGTCTGACTTCTTACAAAAAAAGAATCGTCTCTTTCAAGTTGATTGCTTTTATCAGATTTTGAAGTGGAAGAAGTTTCCCATTTTCCGGTATTAGAAATTCCGGCTTTTGTAATCTTGTTTCGCGTTTCGTATAAAGTGACTGGTTGGTCGATCAGGTTTATATTTTTCGGAACATAAACAATTGATAAAAACTGAGTTCTTACGGCAACTTTATAGCCTTCTTTCTCAAATTTACGGTCAATATAATCACTTAATTTATCTTGTGTGATTTTTTTGTTTTTTTCGAAATAGTTTAAAAACTCTTTTTTGCTGATTTTTTTATTGTTGAATTCGGCAAAGATTTTCCTTTGACCTTCGTCACCCAAATTACTTGCACCGCCAAGATTTTCCAGATTATCGATGTAATCATCAATTCTGTTATGAACATCGCTGTAGATTTCCCGCTTTTTTACCTGAGAAGTTTTGTACATAAAATATACCTGAATGCCCAATAATAGCAGAAATAAAGCTGCAAAAAGAGAGATAAGATATTTGCTTTTAGAAATCATTAAAGCAAATATATACATTTCGTTAATGCGTTTTTACCATTAACCTCGCATTAACCTTCCATTAACCGAAATTCTCGGTAGCAATATCCAATTTTGTCACAGTAAAATATCAAACTCATTTGAATTAACTTAAAACTAACTGAAATGTATAAATATCTTCTCTTTCTTGTTTTTCCGGTTTTTATGTTTTCGCAGTCGCAGAAAATTTCCGGTACTGTTTTTAATGCTGATAAAGAAAAACTTGATTCTGTGAAAGTGGAATTGTATAATCATGAGAATACTTTAATTAAATCTTTTTTTACTGATTCTGAAGGTCGATTTTTGTTTGATAATCTTTCATCAACATCTTTTAAGCTAAAAATTAATAATGAAAAATACCTTTCATTTGAAAAAAATATCGAGGCTAAAAATGAGAATGAAGCTTTAAATATCATTTTAAAAAACAATCAGAAAGATATTGAAGCGGTAACGATTACGAAGAAAAAACCATTGGTGAAAAGAAAAGTAGACCGTTTGGAATTTAATGTAGAAAACAGCAATATTTCTTCACTCAACGCTTGGGAAATTCTTAAAAAAACACCTCAGGTTACCATTAATAATGATGTTTTGGCAGTGAAAGGCGGAACGTCGGTTTTAATAACCATTAATGATAAAAAAGTAATGATGACCGGCGAAGAACTCAAAAATTTTCTTGAAAACACACAAGGCGATGATGTGAAATCTGTAGAAGTTATTACCAATCCGCCTGCAAAATATGAAGCGCAGGGTGGAGCTGTTCTGAACATTGTAATGAAGAAAAATAAAATTGAGGGCTATCGTGGAATTCTTTCTTCAAAATATATTCAAACTCAATATGCAAAAGGGGTTGCCGGTCTTTCGCAATATTACAAAAAAGATAAACTTTCGGTAATGGGAAGCTATTTTCGAGGAGGAGGGACATATTATCGTGAAGGAACAGATTATGTAAATTATCCTGAAGATGGCACAACTTGGATCAGTACGATGAATCGGAAAGATCAGAACAAAAGTCAGAATACAGTAAACTTTAATGTAGAATATGAAATCGACAGCCTTACAACGGCGAGTCTTAATTATTCAGGATTTTTTGCCCCCAAATCTTTTGGAACTTATTTCGTCCCGACTTTGATTTATAACACACAGAATGTAGCAGAATCTAATTATACAACAATTAATGATCATCATTCCAGAACAATTAATAATTCATTAAGTTTTCAAATCGACAGAAAACTGAATAAAAAAAGCAGCATTTCGTGGATCAATTATTTTACAACCAATAATTCAAATGCTTATCAAAATGTTTTGACATACTTGAATTTTAAAGATCAACAACCGAAAGAAACCAATTTTATGACCAATAACAAAAGCAATGTTCAGTTGTATTCTACACAATTTGATTATCAATGGAAAAATGAAAAACTGGAATTGGAATCTGGTGCGAAATACAGCTTTGTAAAAACGAACAGTTTGCTTGATTTTTCGGATAACGAAAATGGGCAATTTCAGTACAGACCAGAAAAAAGCAGTCTTTTTGATTATAAAGAACACAACTTTGGAATTTATACATCAATGGCTTATAATCTTGGAAAATGGAATTTCAAAGGCGGACTTCGTGCTGAAATGACCGATTTGGAAGGTATTGTTTCTGAACCTTATGAAGTAAATAAAAACAATTACTGGAGTTTGTTTCCAACTTTTTATGCACAATATACCACAGAAAATAAACATGAGTTTGGTTTTTCTTATGGCAAAAGAATCAGCAGACCGTATTATTCATGGCTGAACCCTGCGAAATCGTATTACAATTTATTCTCATATTATCAGGGTGATCCCAAGTTGAAAGCAACGATTATTCACAATTTAAATCTTACCTATTCATTCAAAAACTGGAATTTAGATTTTTATTACCGAAAAGAAATTTTCCCCTCAATGGAAATCTCATATCAAGAGCATGAAAATAATAATCTGATTTATTATTTTACCAATATTGAGAAAGGGGAGGCTTTCGGTATGAGTCTTTACAAAAGTTTTGAAATTAAACCTTGGTGGAGCTTAATTGTTTCTGAAAACCTGGAGCACAACGAAAATTATTTTAAAGGAATAGACGGAGCTTTAAATAAAAATCAAGTCTGGAACTGGGTTTCAAATATCTCAACAAGTTTTACTTTAGACAAAAATTCAGACTGGAAGATGGAATTAGGTCATAAATATTATTCGCCGTCAATTCAAGGGACATTTAAAATTTCCAGTCAATGGTCGGCTTATTTTGTAATGAACAGGAAGTTTTTCAATAAAAAACTAGAAGCGGCATTTATTTTTAATGATATTTTCAGATCGACACAGCAAAAAATAAGCACCAAATATGGTAATCAGGATAATTACTTTTTAGATTATCAAGATACCCAAGGTTTCACTTTTTCTCTAAAATATAATTTCGGAAATCAGTCTGTTAAGAATTCAAAAACAATCAAAAAAGCTGATGAACAGGAAAGATTGTAATGAATTTCTAAAAGCAATTGAAGTGTAAAAATTAAAATCCTTTTTCAAAATGAAAAAGGATTTTAAAATATTATTTATGTATTAATATACTCTTAATCCTGATCTTGATCCTGATGAAGAAACTACAGATTGCATTCTTGTTTTTTGTCCGCTAGAGAACATAAACATAGCTGAATCATCCACATAGTCCATATAATTCATAAACATTACAGACCTTGATACTCCACTACAAGTATTATACAAAGGATACGAAGGTTTTCCTATATTAGCTGTAGTTTGTGTAGGAGTATCAGTTACATAGTCAGTTCCACAGTTTGCATCCCCCCAAATATGTCTTAGGTTTAAGTAGTGTCCCACTTCATGGGTTGCTGTTCTACCTAAATTGAATGGAGAGGAAGCTCCTGTTTTTCCGAAATAAGGTGCGGCGATTACTACACCGTCATTCCATAAACCTGCTGATTCCGGAAATGTTGCGTACCCAAGAGTGTCTCCATTGGGACTCGGCATACTGCTTACCACCCAAATATTTAAATAATTAGTAGGGTTTGTTGCATTAATACCTCCTGTAGACGTTTTTTTCATAGCATCATTGGCGCTCCAGCTTGATTTAGTGGTAGATTTTCTGACCGTATTTATGAGTTTAAATCTTACTTTTACATCGCCCGCTTTTACAGACTGGAATGCGGAAGGTATTTTGCTAACGTCACTATTGGTGCCGCCAAAATCAGCATTTAATACGGCGATCTGTTCTGCTATTCTTGCATCAGAAACATTTTGTGACGTGGTTTTGTATAAAACATTTACAATTACCGGAATTTCAACGGTGCCATCTGCGAGAACTTTTCCTAATTTAATTTCATTGAGGAATTTTTCAGTATGAGCTTCTAAAGTTTCATACCTCATTTTTAGTTCTGGATTTTTTTGCAATGCCTCCTTGCGGATTTCTTCAGAAGGGCAGCTTCTTTTTGCGGCGGTATTGACTAAGTTTTCTGAATCACTTACTGATTCTTGCGTAATGTTGTCGTTGTTACAAGCCGACAGAGAACCTAATATAAAGGCTCCAAATAATAATTTTTTCATAAATTCTGATTTTTTTTGGTGATTTTCAGAATGTGAATTTATATTATTAAATAATACGATTTGTGAAATAAATGTTAAAATTCGCTAAAATTAACGTTTTTTAATATGTATTGTATAGTGTTTTTAATATTATGTTAAGTTTTTGCTTAAATTATTGATTGGAATTTTATTTTTTTTAATGTATTTTTTTCGAAGATTTGAAAAAAAACTGTTTTTTTTAATATAATTAAAATGAAGAGATATAAAACAAACAGGTTTGCATCTTTAAATTTTAATAAAAAATAAAAGCGGTGAAATATTCACCGCTGTAGTTTATTGAATTTTTGTTTTTCAAGATTAAACAACCTCAAGAGAAGGTCTGCATTCTGGTTGTCCACAGCTAAAACTTATTTCTGAACATTCTGATGTGGCACATGGACCGCCACTTGTAGAACCATCATAATAAGTAATCATACGACATGAACAATCTAGTTTTCCGCCCATAATCGTTTTTAATGCTTTTCTTTTTAATTTTTTCATAGTAATTTAGTTTTGTTAGTAAATGTTTGGTAATCATAAAGATATAAAATATTTTTAAAATTGTTAAATAATATCCAAAAAAATAAAAATGACTATTGTTTTCAAAAGACCTGAAAGACAAGTAATTTCATCGAAGTAATCTAAAGTATAATTTAGAAAATCTGTCTTTGAAAAATTTAAAAAGCAGATGAAAAGGAAAGATTGTAGATCTCTTTGATTAATCTGTTCAACTGAAAATTTTTAACAGAAAAAAGTGTTGTACAGCAGGGAAATTTCTTTAATTAATGATAGATTTGCAGCGATTATTTAATTCGTTAATAATAAATAATAAAATTATCAAATGAAAAAACAGACCATTGCATTATTTTGTATAGCAATATTTAGTATTTCGTGCGCTCAGAAAAATGATAAACAAGGCGATAGCAAATATACAGATGACCAAAAAGCGTCATATTATATAGGTTTAAATATTGCGCAAAACATGAAACAAGAAGGTTTCAAAGTAGATGCAGATCTTTTGGCTCAGGCTATTAAAGAAGAGATGAATGGAACAAAGAAACTAATGCCTGCTGAAGAAATGAATGCTTTTATGCAAGATTTTATGCAGAAACAAAATGAAAAAAAGCAATCTGCAGCATTAGTACAGGCGGGTGAAAATAAGAAAAAAGGTCAGGATTTTCTTGCAAAAAATAAAACCAACCCAAAAGTAAAAACCACTGCTTCAGGTTTGCAATATGAGGTATTGCAGGAAGGTGACGGCAAAACAAAACCAACGGCTACAAACGTTGTGCAGGTAAAATATACTGGTAAACTTTTGGATGGAACTGTTTTCGACTCTACCGATAAAAATGGAGGTAATCCAATGGATATTAATCTAGGTAGCGTAATCAAAGGTTGGACGGAAGGTATTCAACTGATGAGCAAAGGAGCTAAATATAGATTTTATATTCCTTCAGACCTTGCTTATGGAGATCATGGAGCAGGAGCTGCAATTCCGGCAGGTGCTACAATCATTTTTGATGTAGAATTGGTAGGTGTAAAATAATTGTAATTTAATTTTCCCAATAAAAAAAGAAGCTGAAAAGCTTCTTTTTTTATTGGGAAAATTCTGAGTAGATCATTCGCTACGATTCTGCAAAACCATTTTTAATAGCAAAAACAGCTAAACCGACTCTTGTTTTAAGATCAAATTTTTCACAGAGCTGATCTCGGTAGCTCTCTACAGTTCTTGGGCTGCAGCACATTTTTTCTGCAATTTCTTTATAGCTGAGTTCGGTAACAGTGTAAGTAAGAAATTCTTTTTCTCGTTCTGAGATTTTCTTTTTTTTCTCATTATTTTTTTCGTCACTCATATTCGAAAAAATAATTTTTGATGCCCAATCCGGGTAAAAAAAACCGTCGCTATTTAGCTTTGTAAGTGCAATTTCCAAATCTTTCGGATGAGTATTTTTAAGAAGATAACCTTTGGCTCCGTTTCTTATCATTTTGATAACACTATTGTCATCGCCCTGCATACTGAGTGCCATTACTTTGATATTTGGATGATTTTCTTTAAGCCATGCAGCAGTTTCAAAACCATTCATAAGCGGCATACTGATGTCCAAAAGAATGATATCCGGAATTTTCTGTCCACTTTCAAACTTATCAATCATGTCTTTTCCGTTTTCGGCCACATCAATTACTTCAAAATCTTCGAAGTTATCTATAATTCCTTCAAGCGCTTTAGCGATCAATAGATGATCGTCAACAATTACGATAGTCTTTTTCATGGTCGTTTTTTTAGTTTTATTTCAATTACAGTACCAACGTTTTCGTTGCTTTCAAGATTAAACTCGGCTCCGATGATTGCTGTTCTGTTTTTCATATTGGTAAGCCCGATTCCGTTGGAGAGAATTTTGTCGATGTCAAAACCAATTCCATCATCATTAATTTTTAATTCCCAAAGATTTTCTTCGGTTGTATTGAGTTTAATGAAAATATTTTTACACTTTGAATGTTTAATACTGTTCTGAATAAACTCCTGTGTAATTCTCAATAAAACATTTTTATAAACAAAATCGAGATCGAGATGTTCAAAATTATGCTCAAAATGAATTTTGCATTTCTTTAATACACTTGCATTATCTACTTCTTCCTGAATTAAAGTTACAATGTCTTTCTGATTAATGTTATCATCAGTTAATGTTTTTGAAAGACTTCTCAAATCCTGCAAAGACTGATTGATAATTTGTGAAACCTGATCTATTCTTTCGCTTTCTTCTAAAACTTTATTTTCATAAAGCAACTGTTGTATGTAAAGACTTGCTAACGTGAGTTTTTGCCCAATGTTATCATGCAGTTCACGACCGATTTGCTGCATTGTTGCCTGCTGAATTTCGAGCTGGGTTGCTAAAAGCTCTTTCTGATGAATTTCATTTTTAAGCTGAATTTTATTAAGATATTCTATTTTCCTCTGCTTGTACTTTCGAATGTAAATCATCACCGCAACCAGAAATAAGACGAAAAAAATATTAAATAAAATAATAGTTAAGTATAATTCTGTTTTCCCCATATGAATGAACTTGCAAATAATAGATACATCACAATTCCGGACAAAAGGAAATAGCTATAATAGAGACTCCAGATATCCATATGTTCCAAAAGCTGGAAATAAAATGCCCAAAACGGGAGCGTACCTATATAGAACAAAGTTACGCCAAGATTAATGTAAAACATCCTGTTTTTCGTAAAATTAAGAATGTTATCAGAGTTAACCTGCTTATAATATTCCATAATAACCAAAAACATCATCAGCAAACTTCCAAATGTATAGTTGAAAGAAAAAATATGCTTGTTTTTTACAAAATAAAGCTCATTTGGGATGAATGCTAAAAGAAATAATGCTGAAAATACAAAAAAAAGTTTTTTATTTTTGAGTGACTGATAGGCATAAAGCCAATAAAAAAATATAAATTCTATTGGGATGACGAAGTAATTAAAAAATAAGTTTTTCGGATAAGAAATATAGTTTTCGGCAAATTTTCCGAATATTTCGCAACAGAAAATAAAAATCAGGAATATTGAAAAATATCGATAGTGACTTCCTGTCATTTTTTTATAGAAAATAATTGATGCAAGTGCAGCGAGACCTTCTGCGAAGATCATACAGCTCTGTAAAAAAAGTTGGAAGTCACTCATAATAATTGATTAATAAGACTCTACTATCGATGTACTTGGAGGAACCAGAGTTCCATGATTCTGAGCTAAAGCCAATTCTCCGGTTACTGCAAGTGCTTTTCCTTCTTCGAAAGGATTAAAATCATAATTTAGACTTTCTTTCTTTTTCGTAGGGATCATTACTAAAGTATGTCTTTTGGCATAATTAGAAGGAATAGGCTGTTGTGGCACTTGAGGATACGCTGCGTAATAAAAACGGATTCCTAAATCGACACTTGGTACATTCGGATCGATTGCTTGAGCCTGAGTTTCTATTTCAGCAATGAAGTTTTTAAGAGTTGGCAAATCAAACCAAATAGAGTGCGCATCATCCATCGCCATATTTTGATTAATGGAATCTAATTGATTGTTTCGGTAATTGTCTACCAAATTTTGAATAAGATCTACTGGAAGTGTTAAGTTTGTGTTGTTCATTTTCTTAGGTTTTATGGTTATATTTTGTACAAATTTGCAAAAAAAACTCCTTAAAGTCTTCCGTTTTTTCACTGTAAATCCTGTCTTTGCAATTTATTTTTCCATTAAAAAAAATAAGTACCACAGAATGAGATCTGTGGTACTTACCCAAAAATTAATTTATATATGAAAAAAAACTACTTATTTTTCAGCAGGTCTGAAAACCAAACCTGTTTCCTCGAAATAATCTAACGTGATTCTGTCGCCGTCATTTACATTTCCTGCAAGAATTTCTCTCGATAATTTGTTTAAAACTTCCTGTTGGATTACTCTTTTTAAAGGTCTTGCGCCAAAAACAGGATCATAACCTTTGTTAGTCAGATAATTCAAAGCATCTTGTGTTGAGGTCATAATGATATTTCGTTTTGCTAACAGATCATTGTATCCTCTCAACTGATATTGTACGATTTTTCCGATTTCTTTTTTTCTTAAAGGTTGGAACAATACCGTCTCGTCAATTCTGTTTAAAAATTCCGGACGAAGAGTTTGTTTTAACAAGTCGAAAACTTCAATTTTAGTTTTATCAACAATCTCATCTTGGTTTTCTTCGGTAATATTTTCAAAATTCTCCTGAATGATGTGCGAACCGAGATTCGAAGTCATAATGATAATCGAATTTTTGAAATTCACGACTCTACCTTTATTATCCGTCAAACGACCGTCATCCAAAACCTGTAGTAACGTGTTGAAAACATCAGGATGTGCTTTTTCAATTTCATCTAAAAGCACCACAGAATAGGGTCTTCTTCTCACAGCCTCCGTCAATTGTCCACCTTCATCATAACCAACATATCCTGGAGGGGCTCCAACCAATCTCGAAACTGAATGTCTCTCTTGATATTCACTCATATCAATTCTAGTCATATTGTTTTCATCGTCAAATAAAAACTCCGCCAACGCTTTTGCCAACTCAGTTTTACCGACACCTGTTGTTCCTAAAAACAAGAAACTTCCGATTGGTTTTTTCTCGTCACTCAATCCTGCTCTGTTTCTTCGGATGGCGTCTGCAACCGCTGTAATCGCTTCTTCCTGACCAACAACTCTGTGATGAAGCTCGGTTTCAAGATGCAACAGCTTTTCTCTTTCAGATTGAAGCAATTTCGTAACAGGAATTCCTGTCCATTTTCCGATAACTTCAGAAATGTTTTCTGCAGTTACTTCCTCTTTAATCAATTCATTCTGATGATTTTGCATCTCCAATTCAAGTTTTTGCAAAGCATCTTCCTTCTCCTTAATTTTTCCGTACTGAATTTCAGCCACTTTTGCATAATCTCCGGCTCTTGAAGCTCTTTCAGCTTCGAGTTTCAGAGATTCAATATCTTTTTTAATCTGGGTTAAATCCTCAGATTTTTGTTTTTCTTTCAGCCATTTTGCATTAATTTCATTTCTTTCTTCAGAGATTTTCGAAATATCTTCTTTTAAATGGTCGATTTTCGTTTGGCTTCCTTCTCTTGAAATCGCTGCCAATTCAATTTCCATCTGCATCAGTTTTCTGTCGAGAACATCGAGTTCTTCAGGTTTTGAATTGATTTCCATTCTCAATTTGGCTGAAGCTTCATCAATCAAATCAATCGCTTTATCCGGTAAAAATCGGTCCGAAATATATCGTTGAGACATTTCTACCGCCGCAATAATTGCTTCGTCTTTGATTCTTACTTTATGATGTGCTTCATATTTATCTTTAATTCCACGAAGGATTGAGATTGCAGATTCCGTATCCGGTTCCTCCACCATTACTTTCTGGAAACGTCTTTCTAATGCTTTATCTTTTTCAAAATATTTTTGATATTCATTCAAAGTCGTTGCACCAATGGCTCTTAATTCTCCTCTTGCCAAAGCGGGTTTCAGAATATTTGCAGCGTCCATCGCTCCTTCACCACCTCCGGCTCCAACCAAAGTGTGAATCTCATCGATGAAAAGAATAATCTGTCCGTCAGATTTTGTCACTTCGTTTACGACAGATTTCAGACGCTCTTCAAATTCACCTTTGTATTTTGCACCGGCAATCAACGCTCCCATATCCAACGAATATAAGGTTTTATCCTGCAAGTTTTCAGGAACGTCTCCATTGATGATTCTGTGTGCGATTCCTTCTGCAATAGCCGTTTTACCAACACCGGGTTCACCAATTAAGATTGGGTTATTTTTTGTTCTTCTCGAAAGAATTTGTAAAACTCTTCTAATTTCTTCATCACGACCGATTACCGGGTCAAGTTTTCCTTCTGCAGCAAGTTCGTTGAAATTTTTAGCATATTTATTTAGAGATTGGTAAGTTTCTTCCGAACTTGCAGAAGTAGCTTTGCTCCCTTTTCTTAATTCTTTGATTGCGCCTTCTAAAAGACTTTTTGTAACGCCCATATCTTTCAACATCTTAGAAACTTCAGAATTGGTTTCTAGTAATGAAAGCCACAAATGTTCGATGGTTACAAACTCATCATCCATTTTTTTTGCAATGTTGGGCGCATCCAGCAAAACTTTGTTTGCTGATTGTGAAAGATAAATATTCCCTCCCTGTACTTTTGGAAGTTTTTCTAAATTTTCACGGTTGCGCTCTCTTACCAAATTGGCATCTGCTTCAGATTTTTTCAGTAAGAAAGGCGATATATTTTCATCTACCTGAAAAATTCCTTCCAGTAAATGTTGAGGTTCTATTTGTTGATTGCCAAACTCCATTGCCACTTGTTGTGCAGCTTGGATGGCTTCTTGAGATTTTACGGTATATTGATTTAAGTTCATATTTTATGTATTTTTGGTTTCTTGTAATTTTACTTTCATTTATAGATTTTAGACATCAGATTTCAGACCATAAGAGTCTCATAAATGTTAATTTTTCAAATCAGATTTTCTAATTTCTGATGTCCTCAATCTTATCAATCATTTAATTCGTGAAGATTAATTCAAAAACTGTTCAATTATTGATTTTTTAAAAATAACGGACAAAATTTCCGAAATATTCATTTTTAGATTTGTTTTTGAAAGACAAAATTTCCGATTTTAAATAATTCAGCGGAGAATCAGGAAATATAAGTCAGTAATCACTGAGGAGTAGGATATTATAAAATACAGGAAAGATTGTAAATGATTACATGAAAATCAAGATATTAAAATCAGAATAATTACTTTTGCACTTTACCTATGGAGTTAAAAGAAAAACAGATCAAAATACTCGAAGTCGCTGTAGAACTTTTCAAAGAGAAAGGTTATATGGGAAGCTCGGTAAGAGATCTTGCAACAAAACTAAATATTAAGGCAGCGTCATTGTACGCGCACATCCGCTCTAAAGAAGAAATTCTTGAGTGGATTTGCTTTGGGGTTGCACACGAGTTTTTTGCAGAACTTCAGGAAGTAAAAAATACAAATGTTTCTCCGCAGGAAAAGCTTAATTTATTTTTAGATAAACATCTATCGGTTGTTCTTAAAAACCGCGATGTTACGCATATTTATTCTAATGAATGGAAACATTTAGAGGAAAGATTGCCTGAATTTATTGAATTAAGAAAAAATTATCAGCAGGAAGTAGAGCAACTCATTTCTGAAATTTATCAGGCTGAAAACTGGGAACTGAAATCTTCTGCTTTTACAACAAGATTTATTCTTCACACCCTTAATAATTCTTATTTCTGGTTTAAAAGAAATATAGAGTCAACTTCTGAAATTACCAATGAGATAAGAGATAAACTGCTTTTTGGTCTCTTGGGAAATCAAAAATAATTTAAAAACTTAAAATCGTCAATCTTATCATTCATCAATGTTTTTGATGTTTCGTTCCATTACTTTTGTTCTATCTTAAAAAAACAAAAATATGGAATTAGGGATAGGAATGTTTGGCGACTTGGCTTTTGACCAGACTACCAGAAAATATAGAAATGCAGGAATTAAAATCAGAGAAATTCTTGAGCAGGTAAAATTAATGGACGAGGTAGGAATCGATGTTTTCGCAATGGGTGAACATCACCGTGCTGATTATGCCGTTTCTTCACCTGAAATCGTTTTGGCTGCCGCTGCAAGTATAACAAAAAATATAAAATTAGCAAGCGGAGTAACGGTTTTAAGTTCATCAGAACCAGTAAAAGTCTACGAAGATTTTGCAACATTAGATTTAATTTCTGATGGAAGAGCAGAGATTTTTGTCGGACGAGGAAGTTTCATTGAATCTTTTCCACTTTATGGATATTCTCTAAATGATTACGAAGAACTTTTTGATGAGAAATTAGAACTTTTATTAAAAATAAATTCAGAAGAAAACGTTTCGTGGTCTGGTAAACTTCGTGCTCCCATGCAGAATCAAACCGTTTATCCGAGAGCAAAAAATAACGGAAAACTTCCAATTTGGAGAGCAGTTGGCGGAACTCCACAATCAGTTTTAAGTGCAGCACAATTAGGAATGCCTTTGGTGGTGGCAATTATTGGCGGAATGCCGATTCAGTTTAAAAATTTAATCGAATTCTATAAGCAGGAATATCGTAAAGCAGGACATGATGAAGCTAAAATGCAGATTGCCATTCATTCACACACTTTTGTAAGTGATGAAAAAGAAGTTGTGGACGGATATTTTCATAATTATAAATCTCAGATGGATCGCATTGGAGCTTCCAGAGGTTGGTCCCCTTATACAAAAATGCAGTATGAAGGCGGAAGGAATAAGGATGGTGCTTTATTCATCGGAAATGCCAATGAAGTTGCCGATAAAATCAATTATATGAAAGAAATTTTCGGGATTACAAGATTTATTGGTCATATGGATGTAGGAGATCCTGCGAATGATGTAATGATGAAATCTATTGAGTTGTTTGGAGAAAAAGTGGCTCCACAAGTAAAATAAATGAAAGCTCCGTTGAATATTTCAACGGAGCTTTTTATGATTTATAATGTATCAAACTTGGCTTTATATTCATTCAGAAGATTGGCAAGATCTTTAGCAGACATTCCGTACGTATCAGGAAATGCTCCGGTTTTTCCTTTCATTTTAGAGTTTTCAAGAAGTTTTTCATCGATGGTAAAAGTGACCAATTTATTAACGAAAATAAATTTAGTTTTAAAGCTACTCACAGCCTGCCAAGGAATAAATGTTGTTTTGAAAAGATTTTTCATTTCAATTCCTCTTTCATCGATTTTAAGGTAAGATGCATTGGGAATCATATTGATTACAAAAATAATAAGACATATTCCGAAGAAGAAAATATTTAAAACTGCAATCAGCATATTTTTTTCTAAAAGTGAAATTCCTAAAACAATAAAAGAAGTACTGATGAGAATAAGAATTATATTTTTTATTTTTCTGGGTTTTAAAGTAAGTGGTAAATTTTGCATGGTATTTAAAATTCAAAAGTAAATAAAAAGACTAAATATTAAACAATCTCAATCAGGCTTCCCCGTTCTTCATCTTTCGTAATATTCAGAGAAATCGGAATTTTCTCCTTCAGTTCTTCAACGTGCGAAATAATTCCCACAATTCTGTTCTCTTTCTGAAGATTCATCAGTGTTTCAAATACGATATTCACAGATTCCAGATCCTGAGTTCCGAAACCTTCATCGATAAAAAAGAAATTTTTCTCAGATTGCGCATTTGTTTGTACACTTTCTGCCAAAGCCAAAGCCAGACTCAGCGAAACCTGAAAAGCCTGCCCTCCGGAAAGCGTTTTCACACTTCGGCTGCGTCCTTCATTCAGATAATCGATAATTTCAAAATCACTGCTTTCGTTCAGCTGTAAACTCAACTGATTTCTTGTCATCCGATGAAAACGTACATTCGCATGATCACACAATTGACGAAGATAAATTGACGAAACATATTGTACAAAACCGGCTCCTTTAAAGAGATTGGTCATAATCTTCAGATTTTCTGAACGCTTTTGAAGTTGAGATAAATTCTTTAATAAATCTTCTTTTTTCTTGAATTCTTTTTCAAGTCTTTCAATTTCAGTGGCGATTTTTACCACAGAATCATTGACTATTTTTAAATCATTTTCAAAAGCTTTGAACTGATTTTCGGTTTCTGCAAACTGTTCTTCATCAAATGAAAAATCATTGAGTTTGGTTTCCAGATTGAGAATGTCGTTTTTTACAATTTCAAATTGAATTCTGAATTGCTGAATCTGATTTCTCGTTTCCTGAATATTAATTTCCTGTGCAAGAATTTGCTGGATTTCTTCTAAAGTACTGAATTCCTGTTCTGATAAAGAGTTTTTAATCAGGATTTTATTATCGGAAATTTCTTTTTCCAATTCTGAAATTCGTTTTTCTAACTGGTCAACAATTGTTTTTTGTTCAGTTAATTTTGGCGAAATTTCTTCTTTTTCCTTATTTAGTTTTTGATAATTTTCTTCAGTTTCACGATTCGACTGCGATAATTTATTGTAAATTTCTTCGGTTTCAGCAATTGGTTTTTTCTCGTAATCAAGCCAGCTTAAAACTTTTAAATTACTTTCGTTGGTCTTGATTTGCTCTTCTTTTTTCGCCTCATCAAGCCTGAATTTTTCTAAAGCTTTATTGTAATTATCAAGATTTTCTCGCTCTTTTTCAAGATTTTTTTGTTCCAGACTGATTTGTTGGTTCAGTTCTTCAATTTGTTTTTCAATGGCAAAAGATTGTTGCCTTTTTTCTTCAAAATCATTTTGATTTTCAGAATTAAATTCTGTCCAGCTAAAGTTTTTTAAATGTTCTTCAATTTGAGTTTGAATTAGTTTTAAATTTTCTTCTTCTGATTTCTGTTGTTCCTCAAAAATCTTTTTTCGGTCAAGAATTTTTTCAATTTCTAAAGACTGTTTTTGAATTTTTTCTTTTTGAATTTCAATCTGCTCAATCTTTTTCTGAATTTCGTTGAGTTCAGAATTCACATCATCAAATTCTACAATATTCGGATGTTCCAAAGCGCCACAAAGCGGACAAGATTCTCCGTCGTGCAGTTCGTTGGCAAAATGAGCCAGTTTTTGTTGCACTTCCAAATGATTTCTTTTTTCAGAAAGTGTTTTTTTCTGATTTTCTAAAGTTTCAATTTGAGTTTTAAAATCATTTCTAAAAGTCTCAGGATTGATTTCAAAAGGTTTTAAGCCTTCTGATATTTTTCCAATTTCAATTTTTATTGAATCAATTTTTCCAGTCTGATTTTGTAAATTTTCATTTAATCTTTTCTTTTCTGTAAACCAGTTTCCGACATTTAAAAGTAAAGTGGAATCTAATTTTTTAGGTTTTAAAAGTTCTGCATTTTTAGAAAGGTCTTCAATTTTTTGCTGGACTAATTTCTGATGGGTTTCAACCTCTTTTACTTTTTCAGAACCTTTTTTTGTTCTTTCTTTTAAGGTTTCAATTTCTCCCGAAAATTTCTGCATTTGTAAAATCAAACTCAAATCATTTTCCTGAGTTTTAGACTGATTTAATGCTTCATATTTTGGTTGGATTACAGAAAGTTTATTTTTTAAATATTCAAACCGAATTTCAGTTTCCTGTACAATTTTAAATTGAGTTTCTTTATTTTTCTGCTGTTCAGAAATTTCTTTCTGAAGCTTATTTTTTTCGGAAATTAATGGTGTGAAAATCCTGAAAACTTTGTCGAATAGTTCAGTTTTTGTTTCTAAAATATCGATTTCCTTTTTCTGTTGATTCAGTTTCTCAAACTCAGATTTTTTCTGATTTAAAATTTCAAAATCCTCTTTTAGACTTTTTAGTTTAATATATTTTTGTTCAATTTTTGTAAACTGAATTTTTACATCTTCAAATTTCTGTTGTTCAATTTTTAAATTGTCTTTCTGAATTAAAATTTGCTCTTCGTTAACTTCTTCAAAACCTTTCAATTGGCCTTCCAACTGATCAAGTTCTGATCTGTTTTTGGAGTTTAAAACTGAAACATTATTCTGCAAATCAAAACGCTGAAGGCTGAAAATTTCCTTCATCATATTTGTTCTGTCTGTCGCACCCAATTCCAGAAATTCTTTAAACTGACCTTGTGGAATAATAATTGTTCGCTTAAAATTGGCATAACTCAAACCTATGAGTTTTTCAGCATTAGAATGTTCCAAAGGAATCCAGTTTTCATTTTTCCATTCATAAAAAGTGACGCTTGGAGTTTTTACGTCTTCAAAATTTTTGGAATTACGTTTAAACTCTCTTGTAGCACGGAATTTTTTGTTTTCAAAATTGATGAAATCAAACTCAATATAAGATTTATTCGATTTCAAATTCATCATATTATAGGCACGTTTATCTCTGGAGTTGAGACGCTCCGTTTCGCCGTACAACGCAAAAGAAATGGCTTCCAAAATAGAAGATTTCCCGGAACCAACCAAACCGAAAATCCCGAAAAGACCAGCTTCCGTAAGATTTTCAAAATTGATTTTCTGACGTTCCTGATAAGAATAAAGACCTTCTAAAGTCAGTTGAATTGGAATCATAATAATAAATTAAGAACTTAAAAGGGTTGTAATTTGAACCATTAAGTACATTTAAGAAGTTAAGAATAATTAAGTCTTTGCAAGCAAAGTAAGATTTGTGTCTTAAGAAATTTATTTCTCTTAAAAAACTTAACTTCTTAAATCCATCTTAATGGTTTAATAAAATTAGATTATTTATCAGAACTAACAATTTCATTAAACAAATGAATGAGTTCCTCATTGGCTTCCTGACCGCCGTTTTTAGATTTAAAATAATTGTTGAACAAAGTCTGAATATCCTGACTCAGGTTGATTTCACTTAATTGATTTTCATTAAAATCCTGATTTTTAACTTTCGGAATGAGATGTACAATTCCGTTATGAGATTGATAGATGAGTTTTCTCTCTTCGGCTTTTAAAAAAGTCTCGCTTTCTAAAGTTAATTCAACTAAAGTATTTGGATTTTCTTTCAGCCATTCAATTGTATTTTCAATAGAGTCAAACGTTTTTCTGACGAGTTTTTTACCGTTTTGTAAAGCGATTTTCTCAAATGAAACATTTTTATTGGGTTCTGCTTCAATAATGGAAACATATTTCGTTTGTCCGGCCTCGCTAAAGCTGTAGAACAAAGGCGAAGATGAATAGACAACAGGCTTTTCATCGGTTCCTATATTCTGAAAACCATGCAAATGTCCTAAAGCTGTATATTGAATCTGCTGCGGAATAATATCTGAAAAAACAAGATCTGCATTTCCTATTTTAATAGGTTTTTCTCCTTCCGGTTCTTCCAAAATCGGAACACCTTTTTTGTTCATATACAAATGCGTTATCAAAAGGTTGATACCATTTTGATCGCAAAATTCATCAGCCGTTTTTTTCCAGTTTTCAGCTAGAATTCTGTTGAGTTCCTCTTCTTTATTCTCTCCAAAATATTCTTTTAAACGAATCTCATTTGCATAAGGAGTATGCAAAACTCTGACAGGGAAATTTTGATTTTTTAATTCCAATTCAATAAAACCTTCTGCTGATTTTGAAACTTTGAAATATTCAAGCTCAAAAGGATTGATTGTCGCTTTCGGATGTCCGATTAAAATAATTCCGCATTCGCGCGCTAAAGGATCGGGTGCATCAATTAAACTTGGCGAATCGTGATTCCCGGAAATAGCAATAACAGGGCGTTTTCCATTTAATGATAAACGTTTTAAAGTTTTATAAAAAAGTTCTGTCGCTTCAACACTCGGATTAAAATTGTCAAACAAATCTCCGGCAACCAGAACCAGATCAACATTTTCACGATCTGCGATGTCAACAATTTCGTTCATCACCAAAACCTGTTCTTCTAATCTAGAAAAACGGTCGAGACGTTTACCCAAATGCCAATCGGCGGTGTGGAGGATTTTCATAATGTATTATCAGCTTCTCTTGCTTTAAAGTCTTCTCGAATTTGTTTTAAACGTGCTTTTCTTTCTGCTTCTGCATTTTGTATTTTACGTTTTTTTTGATCGATTTTCTTTTTATTTTTCTTCCTGTTTGCTTCGTTATTCTTGCTCATGTTGATTTTCGGAATGAGTAATTTTTATAGATAAGAAATACCTTCATCAAAAATACTAAAGATTAAGAGTTTAAACAATTTTAGTAGATAAGTCTGATAAAATATTTTAATTTTACTGCGTTATGGAAGAAAAATCAAAAGATCCTTTACACGGAAAAAGACTTGATGCTATTCTTGAAGAACTGGTAGAATATTATCAGGGCTTTGAAGAATTAGGAAAACAGATCAATATCAAATGCTTTACAGATAATCCGAGTATTAATTCGTCATTGAAGTTTTTACGAAAAACAGACTGGGCAAGAGCAAAAGTTGAAAGTCTGTATCTGTATGTTTTAAGACAGAAAAAAAGGGAAGAATCAAAAAATAAGAAGTAATATGTTGAAGATTATTCTTTACATGTAATTTCTTAATCAATTCTTTCAAAAACAGTATATTTGTGCCGTTAATCGTGATAGGAATTCACGAAAAAAAGAAAAAATATGACAATCGAAAACAATCATGTGGTAGCTGTAAAGTATATTCTTCACACTATCGAAGAGGATGGAACTAAAACTCTTGTAGAAGAAACAACTGCAGAAAATCCACTTACATTTTTATATGGTTTGGGAATGATGATTCCAAAGTTTGAGCAAAATATCCACGGTTTGAAAGCTGGTGATACTGCTGCTTTTGTAATTCAGCCGGAAGAAGCTTACGGTGAAAAGCAAGATGATGCTATCGCACAATTGCCAATCGATATGTTTGCAGAATCTGGAGTTCCGCCAATCGGAGCTATTTTGCCTTTATCTGATAACCAAGGAAATAATTTCCAGGCTTTTGTAGTAGAAGTTACTCCAGAAGTTGTTGTAGCAGATCTTAACCATCCAATGGCTGGAAAAGTTTTAGATTTCCAGGTGGAAATTTTAAACACTCGTCCTGCAACAGAAGAGGAGTTGTCTCACGGTCACGCTCATGGAATTGACGGAAACGAGGCTCACTAAGAAATATTTAAAATAAAATATGAATGTCCGATTAAAAAAAATCGGACATTTTTTGTTTAAAATGTAAAAGTTTTTTTAAACACATTAGATACGTTAGTTTAAGTTTAATACTTGAAAATATTTTAGAACATATAAGCTGAAAATCAAAGATTTTCAAAATTTAGGGTTTTTCAATTTTATCTTTGATAAAATCTTTGCGCCTTAAAATATAATTAAAGCAAATTCTTTTGCGCCTTTGCGATTTACCAACAAATTAGTCTAAAAATTCTCCCGAAACATAATACCATCGGTTTTGAATCATTTTAAATGTAGATAATTCATGATGCATTTGTTTTTCTCCGTCTTCATCGGTGTAATGTGCCTTGAATTCTACTTTATTCATTGAAGGTTTTTTTACAATTTCAAGTTTTGTCCATTCATTGATTTCTCCCCATTCCTGCAAATCTTTTGTATTGTGGAATTGCCTTTTGCCGGGAGAAGTCGTTTCCATTAAGTATTTTCCATTCGGAATGGCAAATGCAGAAAATCTTGAGCGCATCAAAGCTTCTGCAGTTGGAGCATTTTTTTCTCCGGTATGGTAAGGTTTGCAACATTCTTCGTATGTTTTTCCGGAGCAGCAAGGACAGTTCATTCTTTTATTTTTTGATGTACAAAAGTCGCAAAAGTTTTGGAATGTAAGTTTAAAATTTAATTTTCATTTAATTCATCAAAAAGCAGGAATATTATTAAATAATAATTAAAATAAGATGAAATTTATAAAACTTATTTTGTTCTTAGAGAGATATTAATATTTTTGTGATACTTTACAAGTATAAATACTTTATCGATGAAAAAAAATATCTTCTTTTTACTTTTCGGATTTTTCAATTTATTCTCGGCGCAAAATGGTTATGAAATCAGCATCAAAACCAAAGGTATTGCGAAAGATGTAATGTATCTTAAAATATTTAACGGAACGGTTTCAGATTCTTATGCGGTAGATTCTGCAAAAATCAGTGACAAAACACCGGTTGCAAAATTTGTTCAAAAACAGAAAGTTTTAGGAGGAATCTATAAATTGGAACTGAAATCTAATAAATCTGCTTTAAATATTTTGGTCAACAATGGTGCGAAAATATCATTTAACCTTGAAGGAAGTGAACTTTTAGGACTTATGCCTGAACAGGAACCTAATATTGGTTTTCTTACTTATGAAAGACAATCGGGAAACATTGAGAAAAAATTAGAGCTTTTAAAAGCTGTTCAAAAAAAATATCCGAGTCCTACTCTTGATCTTTATACCAAACTCGAAGAAAAAAGAAATATAAAACTTCCGGAAAATTTAGAAGAAAGGAAAAAATTACAGGCCAGTTTTCTTGCAGATATAGATCTTAATGAAAGACGAATTCAGATACTTCCGAACTCGTATCAGTTTTTGTTTAAATACATTAATATTCTTCCGATTGATAACGAAAACTATAAAATCGGTGTAGATCGACTTCTGAAAGGACAAAACTGTGATTCTAAAAATTATCTGTTTTATCTAAAATGGATTTTTAAAAATCTTGAATATTACAGCCAGAAAGGGATGAACGATGCTTATAAATATACTTTCAATACTTATTTGAATGATATGAAGTGCGTCAATAAAAATGAGACGTTTTACAAAAGTATTGCCGCTAAACTTTCTGCTTTGGAAGCTGTACCAATAGGAAGCACCATTGCAAATACCGAGATGCAAAAATTAGATAAAACAATGGTAAACCTTTCTGATATTTATGCGAAATCGAAATATACATTCGTAATGTTTTACGATCCGGAATGTGTGCATTGTCAGGAAGAAACACCCGGAATTGCAACTTATATAGCAAGTCTTAAAAATTCTGGTGTAGATATCCAGTCGGTTTCTTATCTGAATACGCCCGATGATAAAAAATGGCAGAGCTTTGTACAGGAAAAAGGATTGCAAAACTGGATCAACGTGAAGAGTAAAAATAACGACCGCTCTTATGTGGAAAAACTGGAAATCTCTTCTAATCCGTATTTCTTATTGCTGGATTCTCAGGGTAAAGTTCTTTTGAAAAAATATAACCAACAAGAAATTGCTAAGATTTTAATGTCATTAAAAAACTAAACGAATTTTTTTAATAGGAATTATTTCCACAAAAAAAGCATCCAATTTGGATGCTTTTTGAATTTAATTTTTGTCTTCTATTTTTGTATCTATAAAAATATATTCTTTATCAGCCATTTCCATAGAAAGACTTTTTGCCTTATATTTTACATGAGAGTTGTCAAGAATCTGGTAAGTATAAACATCTGTATTTCCTGAATCAAAATGCAGCTCATGAAATTCTCCATTTTCAATCCACCATTGTCCTTTTTCCACATGTTGATTAATTTCACAATCCTGAACTGTTGTAAAAATGAGAGTAAATGTTCCGTCTTCTTTCCTGTCCATCACCCAAAGTTTTTCTACACCTTCAATTTGCTGATCTTTTTCTCCGCCTTTCCAGATTCCGACCAGTTTTTTATCGATTTTGTTAGCTTGTGGTTTATTTTTTTGCGCATAAATTGTTCCGAATCCTAAGATAAGTACGCTTAAAATTATTTTTTTCATAGTTATTTAAAAAATAGAGTTATTTCCATTTCACTGCTTACAGATATTCCTGAACTTTTTGCAGGAACCCATTTTGTGTTTTGAATAAATTCTTTTAGCCGATTAATAAAGTAAGATGAATATTTGTAATTTTTTTTATTATGAAAGGAAACATAAGTTTTGAGATCTGAAATTTCTCCTGTTTTATATAAAATAAACCTTGCTCCCATAGAAGAATATAAGTCTTTATCTTTTCTATATTCAAAGTCATCAGGATATTCTACAGCTTTCCAAAAGTCTCTTTTATAATTTTCACTAAATTCTTCATAAGATTTGTCTCCGGGATATCGAGAAAGCCAGTCACATTCTTCAAATCTGAAAATTTTGTCCGGATTTTTCCTTATATATTTTATTTCTGCAACATTTCTTAAAGAGTCAATAAATTTAGATCCAAATCTTTTATCAATTTCCTTACTCATTACATTGGCATAACAGTTTTGAAGATTTGAAGGAACCACACAATAAGTTAATGCAGAATCAACTTCGATATTATATTTTTTCAAAAGTTCATTCATTTCATTATTTCCTTTATACTGCTCAACCATTCCAAAATAATGAAAAAAAACGAGTTTGTTTTTTCGAATATCATCATTCGCTCTCTTAGTTTCTTCTTGACAAGCTGAATCCAAATACTTTTTTTCTTCTACCATCCATTTATTCATTTCCATTTTTAATGAATCAGAGATAGTGTCAGATTTTACTGAATAAAAAGATTCTGACTTGTTTTCAAATCTTTTATTTTTCATGATGAAACAAGTCAGAATAATTATGGATGAAAAGAAGGTTGCTTTTACACCAATATTTGATATCATTTATGATATTTTTTATTTAATAAAACCTCTGTTTCTCAACAACGGCTTAATATCCGGATCATGTCCTGTGAAATCTCTGAATGCCTGATTAAGATCTACAGAATTTCCTACAGAAAGAATGTATTTTCTGAAACGGTCACCATTTTCTCTTGTAAGGCCACCGTTATTCTTGATCCATTCCCAAGCATCATTATCTAAAGTTTCAGACCATAAATAAGCGTAATATCCTGCAGAATAACCACCACCCCAAATGTGTGCGAAATAAGGCGTGTGATATCTCGGAGGAACAGTAGCTAAAGTAAATCCGTGATTATTTAATGATTGTTTTTCAAAATCTAAAACAGGAAGCAACTGACCTTCGTTAGTCACAGAATGCCAATCCATATCCAAAGCTGCTGCAGAAACCAATTCGGTCGTCATATAACCTTGGTTAAATGTTGACGCTTTTTTAATTTTATCAACCAAAGCTTGTGGAATAGGTTGTTTTGTTTCGTAATGAAGGGCATAATTTTTCAAAACTACCGGATCTAAAGCCCAATGTTCGTTGATTTGAGAAGGAAATTCCACAAAATCTCTCGGTACATTTGTTCCTGAAAGTGATGGATATTTCTGGCTTGCAAACATACCGTGGATAGAGTGACCAAACTCATGGAAAATTGTTGAAACATCATCATAACTGATTAAAGAAGGTTTTCCCGGAGCCGGTTTCTGATAATTATAACAGTTTACAATCACAGGTTTTGTTCCCAATAAATAAGATTGCTCAACGTAGTTGCTCATCCAGGCTCCACCGCTTTTAGAATCTCTTGTGTAGAAATCAAGATAATAGATTGCAATAGATTTTCCGTCATGATCGAAAACTTCATAAGTTACAACATCAGGATGATAAACAGGAAGATCTGTTCTTTTCTTAAAAGTTAATCCATAGAATTTTTCTGCAGCGAAGAAAACACCTTTTTCCAAAACGGTTGTAATTTCAAAATAAGGTTTGATTTGGTTTTCATCTAAATCAAATTTTGCTTTTCTTACTTGTTCAGCGTAGAAATTCCAATCCCAAGGTTCTACTTTGAAACCTCCTTTTTGCTGATCGATCAAATCCTGAATGTCTTTTGCTTCACGTTTTGCAGTTTCTACTGCCGGATTTGCAACTTGATTCATCAATTTTACCGCAGCTTCAGGATTTTTAGCCATTTGATCCTGCAGTTTCCATTCTGCGAAACTTTTTTTACCTAAAATTTGAGCTTTTTTAAGTCTAAGTTTTGCTAATTTTTCAATCGTTTCTCTCGTGTCGTTGGCATCGCCTTTTTCAGCTCTTTGCCAAGATGCTTTGAACAGTTTTTCTCTTGTTGCTCTGTTGGTAAGATTTTGCAAAAGAGGTTGCTGAGTTGTGTTTTGTAAAGCTAAAAGATATTTTCCAGGTTGTCCTGCTGTTTTTGCATCGCTTGCTGCAGCTTCAATTTCATCTGTTGAAAGTCCGTCTAATTCTTTAGCATCAGAAAAGAAAACCCCACCTTGCTTTCTTGCTTCCAATAATTTGTTGGAATACTGAGTGGAAAGTGATGCCAATTCCTGATTTACCTGCTTTAATTTTTCTTTATCGGCAGAAGAAAGATTAGCTCCTGCGATTTCAAAATTCTGCTTGTAAAACTGAAGTAATCTTTTGCTTTCAGAGTCTAAACCGTTTTCTGTGATCGATTTTATTCTTTTATACAGATTTTCATTCAGATACATTTTGTCAGAATGTGCTGCAAAAATGGGTGCATATTCTTCGTCCAAAGCCTGCAAAGTAGGATTGGTATTTGCGCTTGTAAGATTTGAAAATGTAATTGTGGTTCTTTTTAGAACTTCGCCACTTTTTTCTAATGCAACAATCGTGTTTTCAAAAGTTGCCGATTCGCTATTGTTTGCGATTTTCAAAATTTCAGCATCGTGCTGTTTTAATCCAAATTGAAATGCAGGTTTGAAATGTTCGTTTTTAATTTTATCAAACTCGGGAGTTTCATACTGAAGTTTGCTTTTCTTCATAAAAGGATTTGAAGAAAGCGAAGCATCAGGAACAGGCATTTCCTGTTTTATGTCATTTGTTTTCATTGTGGTACAAGAGTAATTGAATGCCAAAGCAGAAATTAACAATGCTGATGAAATGTGTTTCATGGGCAGATATTTATTATTTTAAAAGTCATATAGAATCTCTTTTGATTTTAAAAATTGTTTTTATTGTCAATTGTAAGAGATTTTATAATTTAGTTGTTATTAAAGTATAAAGATATTAAAAACTAAACTTCTAAACATTAAAACATGAAATCGCCATGATTTTTCACATTCAAACACTGATGAAGATGACGCGATTGAATATGTTCATTAAAAAAAATAAAATATTTAACTATGAAATATACAGCAATTTTACTTCTTTCAGGATTCGTGATTTTCACTTCTTGCAAAAAAAATGAGAACAAAGAAGGCAAATCAACTTGGTTACCCGACGTTACCAATAAAGATCACGGATCTCTAAAACAAAAAGAATTTAAAGGCGATTTTAACGAAATTGAGGTTTCTCAGGCTATTGAAGCAGAGATTATTAAATCTGATGTTGAAAGGGTAGTGATTTCTGCACCTGCAAATATTATCGACGAAGTTTTGGTGGATAACAGTGGCGGCGAACTTCATATTCACTACAAAACAGGAGTACGTGTAATGAATACCAATAATGTGAAAGCTAAAATTTATGCTAAAGATTTTAAAAAACTTGAAGCAAACTCTGCTGCCATCATTATTGTAAGAGATCAATTCACTCAGGAGAAAACGGATGTTGAGATTTCAAGTGCAGCTCATATTTCAGGGAAACTTGAAGCCAATGATCTGGATATTGATGCAGGAAGTAGCGCTACTTTCAAAGGACAAATCTGGGCGGTAAACCTTAATATTGAGGCTTCTTCTGCAGCAGATGTTACAATATCCGGAAAAACCAAAAATGCAAATCTTACTTCATCTTCAGGAAGCGGTATTTCTGCAAAGGATGTGATTGCTGAAAATGTGAAAGCTGAAGCTTCAAGCGGAGCAAGTGTAGAAATCGGTGTTTCTTCAAAATTTGAAGGTCATGCGTCTTCAGGCGGAAGTGTAAAAGGAATCAAAAAAGGAAATGTAACTACCGTAACCAAAGAAGAAAGCAGCGGTGGAAGCGTAGATATTCAATAATTTATTCTTGGGTCTCTTCATCATCGTCTGTAGATGAGGTTTCCCAATCTTTATTTTCAAAATTTAAATTATCATAAGCCAATAGCTCCTCCTCTCGCTGGAGGAGTTCTTTTGTGGTAAAAAGACGCATATCTTCATCATCTTTTGATTTTGCCAGTTTTCGGATTGATGCTTTGTCGATTGCCATAAATCTTTGCCCAAGACGTCGTGCTGCGTACTTTCGCATTCCAGTTTCCTGCAAAACATCAACGGCCATTTCTACTGCGGTTCCTAAAGTTTCACGGTAAATATTATCAATTCCTTTGTCTAAATACTCGTATGCATCAATTCTGTTTTTAGCACGAACAAATATTTTCACATTAGGATATTGCTCACGAACCAGTTCTGCAACAAATCTATTATCATCAGGATCATCAAGACATAAAACCAAAATTTCTGCTTCTTCAATTCCTGCAGCTCTCAAAACGGGAATTCTTGTTGCGTCTCCGTAATAGACTTTAAAACCGTAGCTTCTTAATAATTTTACCCTATCAGAATCCCTGTCCAGAACGGTTGCCGAGATTTTATTAGCTTTAAGAAGCCTTCCAACAGTGCTTCCAAAATGTCCGAAACCTACAATGATGATTTTTTTCTGAGAAATATTGCCATCAAGAATATCAAAATCTGATTTTACTTCCGGAATTTCTTTGATAAATTTTGGGGTAATCAGTCTGTCGTTAATTATTAGAAGAATAGGGGTTATACACATTGTAATGGCGGTGATTGCCATCATTTGAGCATTCATTTCCGCATTGAATAGATAAAGATCGGAAGCGTAATTGATCAAGACAAAAGCAAATTCTCCGACCTGAGAAAGTGCAAAAGCATAGAATAAACTTTGTGGGGTATCAATTTTAAAGAATTTTCCGATCGCAAAAAGCACAAAAAATTTCACGGCTAAAACCACAAAAACAGTACTGAAAATGAAAACAGGATCTTGTGCAATGACGTTAAAATTCATTGTAGAACCTACACTTACAAAAAATACTGCGAGAAGAAGTCCTTTAAACGGATCGATGTGTGCCTCCAATTCATGGCGGAATTCACTGTTTGCCAACATGACGCCTGCTAAAAAGGCTCCTAAAGCGGGAGACAATCCGATGGCAACCATTAATTCTGAAACTCCTATCACTAAAAATAGGGAAGAAGCGGTTAATAATTCCGTCATTCCAGCCTTTGAAACATATCTTAAGAAGGGTACAAAAACATATCTTCCTAATAAAATTAAAATAACAACACCGAAAATTACCGTTCCTGCCTGAAGCCATTCCGGAAGTTTCTGAATTAAAATCTGAACTTCATTATCATGATGTCTTGCTTTGTAATTGGCAATAATTGGTAAAATCGCCAAAATAGGGATGACGGCAATATCCTGAAATAAAAGCGTGGAAAAAGATGCTTCACCGGCGGTGGTTTTAAGATTATTTTTTTCCTGTAAAGTCTGTAAAACAATTGCTGTTGATGATAATGCAAAACACATCGCAATCGTAATGGCTCTGTCGATTTTCCAGCCAGCTAAAAAAAAGATCAGGAAAAGTAGGGAAATGGTGAGAGTCATCTGAGTAAGACCGAGACCGACAATTTTCTTTCGCATTTCCCAGAATTTCCTGGGTTCCAATTCTAGTCCAACCAAAAATAGAAGCATGATGACACCAAATTCACTGGCGTGCATAATTCCGTCGACATCACGTCCTGTTAGTTTTAAAACATACGGTCCAATGATGATTCCACCTAAAATATAACCGATCACTGAGCTTAAACCTAATTTTCTTGCGAGCGGAACCATAATAATGGCAACGCCCAAAAAGAGTAAAGTGTTCATCGCTAAGCTAGATTCCATATTATTGATTTAGGGTTTCTACAAATTTCTTTTTCTGTAAAATGATTTCTTTTTTTGACAGTTTATTGGCTTCGTAAACGATGGTAATGTCTTTGATATTGGCATTAAAAACGCTCAGAGAAACGATCAGTCCGCTGATCAATTCGTCGATGGTATATTTGTAAGTTCCTTCTTTTGAAAAAGATCTTTCTTTTCCGCCGGTTGTCACAACGATATACACTTCTTTGTTTTCAAGTGGGTTATTTTCACCTTCTTTAATCCAGTTTCTGTCGAATACTTCATCGATCCACAATTTTAGTAAGGGTGGAATTCCGAACCAAATAATAGGAAACTGAAAAATAAAACGGTCATAATTCTGGAGCCTTTTCCGTTCTCTGAAAGCCGCAATGTGAAAATCGGGATATTCTTCGTACAAATCACGAAGGGTAAAATGCTGATGACGAACATAGAAATTAATTAACTCTACATTAGAATTTGAATGTTCCAGATAAGGATGGGCAAAAACCACCAGCGTTTTTTTCATAGACCCCGTTTTCAGTAAATATAATGAAAATTCAGAAAAATTTGAAAATTTATGGTAGGTTTAATGAAATTTTAATCAGGTGAAATATTACTTTTCTAAAGGTAAGGTCGTCTTTGTATCATACCGAATTACAAATGTATTGTACGGAGGACTACATGCTATCTCGATAAATCCTCCTCCATATTCATCTTTAAGTTTCATCTGAAAATGTTTTTCAACCTTTGGAATATTTTTATAAGGCGATTTGTCAAACAGACTTGAATCTTTTGCGAAAGGAATTAACAGCTTTTGCAAACTGTCAAATTCTTTATACTTATCTTCAGTGTTATTAAATTCTATTAACTGTGTAACTGAAAAGGTTTTGTCATTCGGTACAAGTGAGACATATAATTTTTTAATTTCACTTTTAAAATACGGATTTTTTTCTCCGCTTGATTCATATGCTGTAAAAGGCTCAAATTCTTTTGGAACGTTTGTATATTTTAATTCCTTAAAATTCAAAGAGGAATTGTTGAGTACAGATTTATAACCGTTTTGTAATTCGGAATTAAAGAATATAGAATTTAAAACCGGAATTTCTTTTTGTTTTTTACATGAAATTATTGTGAAAAATATAATAATAACAAGAACTGCTTTTTTCAAAATTTTAAAGTTTAATTGTAAGGAATTACCATCCACCAGAAGCTCCGCCACCGCCAAAACTTCCGCCACCGCCGAATCCTCCAAAACCGCCACCGCCTCGAGAACTTCCGCCACCGAATCCACCGCCAAAACTTCCCGGGAAAGGGAATGGAAAAAATCCGCCTGGATAATTTCTTCGACCTCTTCGACTTATAGTAATGTCGCCATCATCATCGTTTCCACCACCTCGATTTCCAAAAAAGATAGCGAGAATAATGAAAATAACGAAAGCAATAACGAGTAGTTTTGTAACACTTATATCTCCAGATTTATTCTTGGTGGCAATCGGTTTAAATTTTCCCTGAACTGCTTCCATGATGGCATTCGTCCCACCATTAATACCTTCATACCATTTTCCCTGTCTGAAATTGGGCGTAACGATGTAGTCTAAAATTTGTCCGGCAACTGAAGCGGTTAAATACTGCTCAACCGCTCTTCCTTGCTGAATCGACATTGTTCTGTCGTCTTTAGCAATCAGAAAAACAACTCCGTTGTCTACATCTTTCTGGCCGATTCCCCATTTTTCGCCAAACATCGTTGCCAGATAATTCACATCTTCGCCTTTTGTAGATGGAATGATAATAATTTCGATTTCCGTTGAGGTAGAATCTGCGAATTTAATGAGTTTATTATTCAGTTCATTTTTTTCCTGCGTTGTAAGCAGATTTGCCTCGTCATAAACAGGGTATAAAACTGCAGGTTTTTCAGGAATAGTGTATTGTGCTGATAAAAAACCATAACAGCAAAATAAAATGAACGTGAAAAATAGTTTAAGAGAATGTAATCTCATTGGGTAATTCGTTGTGATTTTCTCCTTTTATTGGAAAATGTTTTTTTAATTCTAAACCAGTTTCAAGAATTCCGCTTTTTAAAGCCTGATAAAAATGACCTTTTGAAAATTCTGACGTAATATAATCATGCAGATAATCCCAATACGACTGATGTACTTTTTCGTGGATTCCTGTATCACCGATAATCGTTAAGTATTTTTTCTCAAAATTAACATGAAAAAGCACCGCATTTTTTTCTGCAGTTTTATCTTTACAGAGTTCTTTAAATACCTCGAAAGCAGTTGCCGCAATCTGATTATTTGACGTAGAATCAATGTGTACACGAATTTCTCCGGTAGAATGTTGCTCTGCCGATTGGATGGTTTCTACAAGAGAAGTAATCTGCTTATCTTTTAAAAAACGATTCATTATTCTGTAAATACGCTCGGTGCATTTTCAGCTCCAGCTTGTGCCTTAAATAAAGGTTTTTCTTTGAAATTGGTGAAGTTTGCCAAGATATTATTAGGAAACTGTTTGATCGAAATATTATAATCTCTCGCAGCATCGTTGTAATATACGGTTTCTGTTCTGATGCTGTTTTCTATAGCAATATATTCTCTTTGGAAATTGATGTATTGCTGATCAGCTTTCAGATTAGGATAAGATTCTACAACCGCCATTAATCGGCTCAATGCTCCAGACAATTCACCTTGTGCAGCCTGAAATTTAGCCATATCTTCTTCCGTAAGATTAGACGGATTGATGTTGATAGAAGTCGCTTTTGAACGAGCTTCCACAACTTTTGTTAATGTTTCCTGCTCAAATTTTGAATATGATTTTACCGTTCTTTCCAAATTAGGAATTAAGTTGGCTCTTTTTTGATAGACGGTTTGTACGTTAGACCATTTTGCATCAACTTTTTGTTCCTGTGCTACAAAATTATTGTACCCGTTTTTTCCCCAGAAAAAAAGTACTCCAACAATGATAAGAAGAGCAATACCTATAGTTCCGGCGCTCAGACAACCTTTATTTTTCATATGTGAATTTTTAATAGTTTACGAAATTGCATTTTTTTTAAGTTTTTTTAAAACAGCGATTTCAAAAATTTAAATTTTAATTATTTTTTGTGCTAACCAAATATACAAATTAAGTGCTAATTTTGCAGAAAATTTATTGAATGACAACAATTGTGGTGGCAATGGGAGAAAAAAACGAGATTGGTTCTGGTAATCAGTTATTGTGGCACCTTCCGAAAGATTTAAAACATTTTAAAGACTTAACTTCGGGACACCCGATTATCATGGGAAGAAAAACGTATGAAAGCATAGGAAAAGCGCTTCCCAACCGTACCAATATTGTTGTTTCAAGAAAGAAAAATTGGTTTCAGGAAGGGGTTTTAATTGTTGGAAGTATTAAAGAAGCTGTAAAATTCGCAAAAAAAATTGACGAAAACATCTTCATCATCGGAGGCGGAAATGTTTACGAACAAACCATGGAAATTGCAGACCGTCTTGAAGTAACTTTGGTAAAAGCAAATCTGGAAGCAGATACTTATTTTCCAAAAATCAACGAAAAGATTTGGAAAAAAACAGGAGAAATCTGTCATGAAAAAGACGATAAAAATCAATATGATTTCTGCTTTCAGACTTATGAAAAGGTTAATGGTTAACAGTTGGTGGTTGATCGTTTTTTAATATGTGGAAATTTAATTAGAAACCATCCTCTATCAACTAAAAACTAACAACCAAATTTCCTATCTTTGCACTTCTAAAATTTAATAATGAATAAGTACATAAAAATCATAGTTGCAGCACTTCTGATTATTGGAGGTCTTTATATGATGTTTTTTACAAGAAATTTAGGCTGGGGAATTGTAATTTTCCTTTTGGCTGCGTTGCCAATTTTCTTATTTTTTAAGAATGAAAATATTCTTTTAGCTTTTTGGCAGTTGAGAAAACAAGACATGATCAAAGCTTCAAAGTTTTTAAATAATATTAAAGATTATAAAACTGAACTTCACAAAAACCAATACGGATATTATCATTATTTACAAGGTTTGGTTTTGGCTCAGGAACATCCTACACAAGTAGAACCTTTGATGAAAAAAGCTTTAGATTATGGTTTGAATATGAAACATGACCGTGCAATGGCAACGCTTAATTTGGCAGCCGGAGCAATTTCTAAAGGAAGAAGACAGGAAGGACAAAAACTTTTGGAAGAAGCAAAAAGATTAGATTCTGCAGGAATGATGGCCGATCAGATCAAAATGCTGAAAGATCAGTTGAAAATGCCAACCATGCAAAAGCATATGCACAATCCTAATATGAGAAATAGAGGGAAGTTTTAATAACATACAAAATAATAAAAAATGCACTAATTGATTTTAGTGCATTTTTTATTTTCTGGACGGAGGTGGAGGAGGAGGTTCTGGCGTTTCAAAGAATTTATCATTGGGATAAAGTTTTTTTCTAATTAAAGAGAGTTTATCCAATTTCTTGAACTTATCATCTAAACCGTCATCATTGAAATATTGTCTTTGATTTTTATTAGGATAATAAACTGTTACCAAGGGTGAACCATATTCCCGTTTAGCTCTATTTTCGTCTTTTAAATATTTAAAATAATTTTCAAAAGAAAGAGAATTTTTGGGTTTAAAAGGATAAATGATTCTGGGTAAAGTTTGTTGCTGCTTTTCAAATGAACTTATCTCGGAATGGGTTTCTAAATATAAGGTGTCATTTTCTTTCACGAAATTATATCTCTCAGATGCAGCAAACATACATGCTGAAAGATTAACATAAACCTCCAAGGTATCTCCATTTTCCATTTTTTCTGAAAATTGATAGAGGTCTTTTTCCAGGTCGAACTTACTTTCATTATTACAAGAAAATAGTATGGATAAAGCTAATAAAAAGGTTGCTTTTTTCACAAAGTTTACATTTCAGCATCATTATTATAACCATAAAATTTAGGCATTTGCCAATGGTATTTTACAGCTAATGTTCTAATGGCAACAATCAATAAAATAGTAAAAATCTGAATAATTGTATAAGACAAGCTGGTGAAAGTTGTCAGTAACAGGAATATCGCTCCACCAATAATACAGGCACTTGCATAAATTTCTTTTCGAAAAATTAATGGAATTCTATTGAGTAAAATATCGCGGATAATTCCACCGAAACAGCCGGTAATAGTTCCAAGTCCGATACAGATTAAAGGATGAATGTCTGCGTTTAAACCTTTCTGAACTCCGATGATGGTAAATAATCCCAATCCGAAGCTGTCGAAAATAAATAAAGTCACTTTAAAATTTTTCTCGATTGATTTAAAAACCATCGAAAAAATAGATGTTATCAAAATCACACCACACATCAAAAGATCGTGCATCCAAAAAACAGGAATGTCGAGCAATAAATCTCTCACCGTTCCTCCACCAACAGATGTTACAAAGGCAATAATCAAAACTCCGAACGGATCTAGTCTTTTCTGCATTGCTGCAAAACTTCCCGACATCGAAAACGATATCGTACCAAGAATTTCTATTGCAAAATTGATTTGTTCGTGCATTGATTATGGGTGATGAGTAATTGTTAATGAGTAATTGATTCGTGCTAAATATTTTGAGATAATTTAAATTTATAAGTTGTCATTACTTTGACTAATTCTTCACATTCTGACTTTATAACTAATAATTTTTCTGAATCCACATATTCAAGCTCTTCAATAATCTCCAGCCAAAGTTGAGTTTCGTCTATTTCTTCAACCACAATACAGATTTTTGCAAATCTTTCTTTATCAGATCTTGCTCGTGAAACTGCTCTGTAATTTGCAGCAACAGAAGTTGCAGATCTTATAATCTGTTTTCTAATCACTGAAACGGCATCAGAATAAGGTAATGGTGAAAGTAATTTTATTATTGATAATGAGAAATTTTTAGTTCTATCTCTAAAGATTTGATTGAAATCCATAAATATAACTGTATTTAAAATTACTCATTACCAATTACCCATTACTTATGCTCAACTCTTACCGCTTCCGGAACCAAAAGTTCATATTCGCCACCGTGGTTGATGATTTCTCTTACGATGCTGCTGCTGATAAATGATTTTCCTGATGAAGTCAAGAGGAAAACAGTTTCGAGTTTTTTGTGAGCCAAGGTTCTGTTGGTATGAGCAATTGCCTTTTCAAATTCGAAATCGGCAGGATTTCTTAAGCCTCTTAAAATAAACTGAGCATTTTTTTCAAAGCAATAATCAACGGTTAAGCCTTCAAAATGATCAACTTCCACATTGGGAAATTCGGCTACCGAATTTTGTATGAATTCCATTCTTTTTTCAAGCGGAAACATATATTTCTTCTGAGAATTCTGACCAATAGCGATAATTACTTTGTCGAAAAGCGCAGCTGCTCTTTCGATAATATCATAATGTCCTAAAGTAATCGGATCAAAAGACCCCGGAAAAACAGCAATTTTCATGCGCAAATAAAGTTATAAGTTATGGGTTATCAATTATGAGTTGTTTTTACTCTAATTTCTAACTTCTAATATCTAGTTTCTCTTTTGTAAAGCTTTCTCAACCTCGTTTCCACAAAGATCTTTGATTGAAATTCCGTAAATTTTTGCCTGTTGCGGAAGAATACTGGCCGGAGAAAATCCTGGATTGGTATTCATTTCAAGCATGTAAGGAATTCCATCCATTAAAATAAATTCACTCCTCGAAAAACCACTCATTCCAAGAGAATTGTAAGCTCTTTTTGCAATTTCTTCCACTCTTTTTGTGGTCTCTGCATCAATTCTTGCAGGGGTAATTTCTTCGGAAGCACCTTCGTATTTAGCTTCGTAATCGAAAAATTCGTTTGTAGGAACAATTTCTGTAATCCCCAAAACAATCGTTTCACCTTTAAAATCAATCACTCCAACAGAAACTTCCATTCCGTCAAGGAAACTTTCAATTAAAATTTCATCATCTTCTTTAAAAGCTATTTCGGTTGCAGCGATGAGTTCAGATTTGTCTTTTACTTTAGAAATTCCCAGTGAAGAACCCGACTGATTGGGTTTTACAAATACAGGAAGTCCTAATTCATCAATAATTTCGTCAACATTAATATCTTCTCCTTTTCTTAAATAAACACTTTTTGCAGAAGGAATTCCATATTTTGAAAGTACCGCTAAAGTATCTTTTTTATTGAAGGTTAATGCGCTTTGATAGAAATCACAACCTGTATATTTCTGTCCGATAGCATCCCAATACGCCTGAAGAATTCCGTTTTCACCTGGAGTTCCGTGGATGATATTGAAGCAAGCATCGAATTTCAAGACTTCATTGTTGTCTAAAGTGACTGAAAAATCACCTTTGTTGATGGGTTTTTTATTCTCATTTTCATCCAGAAAATACCATTCTTCTTTCAGAATAACCACTTTATAGACATGATAAAGGTCTCTGTCTAAAGAATCATATATTAACTGGCCACTTTTCAGAGAAACTTTATATTCATCAGAATAGCCTCCCATAACTACGGCAACGTGTTTTTTGCTCATATCCATATTATCAATAAAGGCAAATTTAAACATTTTATATATTGAAATAAATGAATTTTGATTTTTTTGAAAGCAAAAATGAAATCTGCTAAATAAAAACTTCAATATAAAATTATTAATTATCTTTGTCGTTATTATTAAAGTATTTTTAAGTATGCTTAAATCACTTTTCAACTGGAAAGTTTTACTCAATTTATTAGTAGCCATCGGTATTTTCGTAGGATTGGTATGGCTTACTTTCCGTTGGTTGGAGTATCACACCAATCATGGGCAGGAAATTCCTGTTCCTAATGTTGTCAACAAATCAGTGCACGACGCTGTAAAAATATTAGAAGATGCAGGACTCGACTATGAAGTTGACAGTGCAGCTTACAACCCTAAATACAGACCGCTTCAGGTTTTAAAGGTTTATCCTTCTCCTGGATCCCGTGTAAAAGACGGACGAGCGATTCAGCTAATGGTTAATCCTAAAAGCTGGGCTCCGGTTGCTGTTCCTGATGTTATCAATAAATATTCGGGATTGGCTTTCCAGAGATTAGAGCAGGTAGGTCTTAAGGTTTCAGATACTATTTATGAACCGAGTATTCAAAAAGATGCCGTTTTAAGAATTTTATTTAAAGGAAATTCTATAAAACCCGGAACTAAGATTCCAAGATTCTCAGTGATTGATGTTGTGGTAGGATCTGGTCCTATGCGAAATATTGCCATTCCAAATGTTGTGGGATTAACGGTGAAAGAAGCGAAAGCTTTGATTGCAAGAAATCTTTTTGAAGTTGGTCTTGTAGATCATGAAGATGGTGGAAATGATGATTCAGATATTGTGTACTATCAAGATCCGGCATCGGGAGATGCGCGAGATCAGGGAATGCAAATTGATCTTTGGGCAAGTAAAAAAACGCCTGCCGAACTACGTGGGAAAATAGAAATACTTAATTCTACTTACCGTATGAGAGTAGATACTACTTTGCCTCCGGTAAGATATGATGAAGTTCCTAATTTCCAGGATCCACCACCGATCAATGATCCGGTTCCGGCTCCTGCACCTCAGAAAAAGGAAGCTCCTAAAACTGAGACGCCAAAAGCAAATGGAACTTCAACAAAACCTGCAACAACAGGTGATAAACCAAAATCTGGTGCATCGGCGACAACTCCTGCAACAGAAAAGCCTAAAGCTAAAAAGGTAATTATATAAATTAATTTTTAATTTAAAATAAAAAAAGGCTTCAACTTTAATTATGTTGAAGCCTTTTATATAGATAAAGCAATGACAGAAGATAACGAGGATTTTTTAGACGAAGAATTTTTAGATACCAATAACAGTGTTGACATTGACGATGAAAATAAAGGTCTTTATGAGCATCTTAATATTACGGTTGATGGTAATCAGGAACCTTTAAGAATAGATAAGTTTTTATTTAACTTCAGACAAAATTCTTCAAGAAATAAAATTTCGCAGACTTGCCGTGCCGGAAATGTCGTGGTTAACGGAAATCCTGTAAAGCAAAATTATAGAGTAAAACCTGGAGATCAGATTTCTGTTTTACTGACACATCCACCTCGTGAAAACGTTATTGTTCCGCAAGATATTCCTATTAATATAGTCTATGAAGATGACGATTTGATTGTTGTAGACAAAGAACCTGGAATGGTGGTTCACCCAGGATTCGGAAATTGGGACAAAACTTTGGTGAATGCTTTGGCTTGTCATTTCCAGAAAAACGGACAGAAATCAGATTTAGACAGGGTAGGTTTGGTTCACAGAATAGATAAAGATACATCTGGACTTTTGGTAATTGCCAAAACCGAGTATGCTTTAAGCTTTCTTGCCAAACAATTTTTCGAAAGAAAAACCAAGCGTCTGTATTGGGCTTTTGTTTGGGGTAATGTAAAGGACGATGAAGGCACCATTACGGGTCACATTGGAAGGCATCCTAAAAACAGAATGCAGATGTACACTTATGTTGACGGAAGCCAAGGAAAACATGCCGTTACCCATTATAAAGTTTTAGAGCGTTTCAAATATATGACTTGGGTAGAATGTAAGCTTGAGACCGGAAGAACGCATCAAATCAGAGCACATTTTAAACATATTGGTCATACGTTGTTCAATGACGAGAGATATGAAGGAAATGTCGCTTTGAGAGGAGTTAATCTTCCTAAGTATAAGCACTTTATAAAAAATGTGTTCGATGTTTTGCCTAGACATGCGCTTCATGCGCATACTTTAGGGTTTATACATCCAACGACCAAAAAGGAATTGTATTTTGAGAGCCCAATGCCTCAAGATATGGCGGATGCTGTAAAAAAATGGAGAAATTATTTAGAAAACTAAAAATATATTGAGATTTTTTTTATATTTGTTGAATTGAAATCAAGATTTGTTATGAGAAAACTATATGCTATCGTATGTTTAGCTCTTTTGTCGAATGCATACAAAGCACAAGAATCACTACCATACTATCAACAATATCTTTTGGATGGTGAGTTCCTGTTCAACCCTGCACAATACGGTAAAACAGACTACGTACAACTTAACCTAAACTATCAACAACAATTTTCAAAATTCAGCGAGTCTCCAAACGTGCAGTCTGTAGGGATTAATGCGAATATTTTTGACAGAGTAGGAGCGGGTATTTCCGTTTTTAGAGATAGCAACGGTCCTATTTCAGCTGGAGGTATTACAGCTGGTGCATCTTATTTCATCCCACTAAGTAGTGAAGGGGAGAGAAAAGATCAGTTTTCTTTTGGTACAAGTGTTAACTTCTACAATATGAATTTTGATTACTCAAAAATCAATACTGAAGACGGTTACGACCCATTATTACAAGGTAATGAAAGTAATATCTTTATGGCGTATGCAAACTTCGGTTTAGCAGCTACTTATAGAGGGATTTTCGGGGGTGTTTCCGTAAATGATATCGCATTAAGCAATGACGAATCTATCGTAAACAATTACGAGCCTTCTCCAATCAAGTTTTTCTTAAACTTAGGTTACGACTGGAAGATTGCAGACAATATTGCAATTACACCTTCAGTTTTGGTGAACTTAAATACCAATTCTACAAGAATGACAGACTTCAACTTGATGGCTACATTCTCTAACGATATCAACGCATTCTCTTTTGGGGTAAGCTACAGAGCTGTTCAAAACAGATTTGATAATCAGGAACTAAGTGTTTCTCCAGTGGTAAAAGTAAGATTCAACAAATTTATGATTGGTGCTACTTACAACCTTGGAATGTCTGATATTCAGACTTATGGAGGAAACAGCTTCATGCTTGGAGTTGGTTATAACTTCGATAACTTTATTAATCATAGAGGATTTAGATATTAATCAATTTAATTTAAATAAATTTGAGCTCTGAAATTTTTCAGGGCTTTTTTTATGATTTACATTCACATCCCTTTCTGCAAACAGAAATGCAGCTATTGCAATTTTCATTTTTCCACTTCTTTGAATTTTAAAGATGAAATGCTGGATGCGATGAAAAAGGAAATTTTCCTTAGAAAAGACGAACTTCAGAATAAAAATTTACAGTCTCTCTATTTTGGTGGTGGAACACCTTCTGTACTTTCTGCAGATGAAATTAAATCTTTAATTGATGAGGTTTTAAAACATTTCAATTTTAATAATGATATCGAAATTACTTTAGAATCCAATCCGGATGATCTGAATTCTCAGTTTTTAAAAGGATTGTCAAGTTCTCCGGTTAATCGACTTTCTATCGGAACACAAAGTTTTTTTGATGAAGATTTAAAACTGATGAATCGTGCACATAATGCATCCGAAGCTGAAGGTTCTATTAAAAGAGCGCAGGATTTCGGATTTGAAAATTTGAGTATCGATTTAATTTACGGTTCACCAACTTCCAATCTGGAAATCTGGAAGGAAAATTTAAATAAAACCATTGCGCTTGAAATCCCACATATTTCGTCTTATGCTTTAACCGTTGAACCGAAAACTGCTTTAGAAAACTGGGTTTCGAAAGGAAAGGTTGCAAACCCGAAAGAAGAAGAGCAAAACCGGGAGTTTTATTATATGATTGATTTTCTAAAAGATCATGGTTTTAATCATTATGAAGTATCCAATTTTGCGAAAGAGGGTTTTTATTCAAGACACAATTCTGCTTATTGGAAATATCAGGAATACTTGGGAATTGGTCCTTCCGCACATTCTTACAACGGAAATGATGTGCGAAGCTGGAATGTTGCCAACAACCAACAATACATCAAGAAATTAAATTCAAATATTTTAGCCAAAGAAACCGAAATTCTTTCTCAACAGGATCAATTTAATGAAATGATTATGATTGGTTTAAGGACGATTTGGGGAGTGGATTTAGATAGTTTAAACCAAAAATTTTCTGAAAATATTTTAGATAAATTTAATAAAGAAATTCAGTATAAAATAGAAGACGGGATCTTAAAAATTGAAGATAATCACCTTAAAATCCCTGAAAAACATTGGTTTATGGCAGACGGAATTGCTTCAGACCTGTTTCAGGTTTAAAAATCTAAAATCTAAAATCTAAAATCTAAAATCTTTAAGTATTTTTGTATTAAATTTCACATCGTTTGAAAACTAAAAAACAAAACTATTCGCATCTTTCGTCAAAACAACCTATCGGAATTTTCGATAGTGGAGTGGGAGGTTTAACGGTTGCTAAAGAAATAAAAAGACTTCTTCCGAATGAAGATCTTATTTATTTTGGAGACACCAAACATCTTCCTTATGGTGAAAAATCTAAAGAAGCGATTATAGAATATTCTACGAAAATTTCTAATTTCCTTTTAGAGCAAAACTGCAAAGCGATTGTGATTGCCTGTAATACGGCTACAGCAAATGCTTTGAAGGAAGTAATGTTGTCGGTTGCCGGGAAAGTTCCCGTAATTGACGTTATCAATCCTGTTGCCGAGAAAGTTGCCTATGAAATTCATAATAATGTAGGGGTTATTGCAACGAAAGCAACGGTGAATTCTGGTTTGTACAAGAAAAGCATCCGTAAGCATAATAAGTTTATTAAAGTTGATGAATTGGCGACTCCGCTTTTGGTTCCTGCGATTGAAGAAGGTTTTAAAAATCATCCGATTACACATTCTATTATTTATAATTATCTGAGTAATGCCAAGTTGAAAAATATTGAAACGTTAATTCTGGGTTGTACCCATTATCCGCTTTTGATTGACGAAATCAAACAATATTACGGAAACCGCGTTCGTGTGATAGATTCACCGAATATTGTAGCCAATCATTTGACGATTATTCTAGATAAATATCATCTTTTGAATGATAATAATCCGAAGCCGAATTACAAATTTTATCTTTCGGATATTACCAAAAATTTTGAAAAAATCTCAAAGAAATTCTTTGGCAAGACCATCGATTTAGAATTGAAAGTATTATAATAAAAAAAAGACTCATAAAGAGTCTTTTTTTATTCTGTTATATCGCTGTTTTCGGTTTCTGCATCCATCTCAGTTTCCTGATAAGGCTCGTAAAAACTGAAGCTTACATTACCGTATTTTCTGGTGAATTTATAATTTGGGTGATCAAGCTTTAATCTGCTTTGATGTTCCACAATTAGAATTCCGTTAGGTTTCAGATATTTATTTTTTAAAACTAAAGAAAGCAATTCGTGATACTTTTTCTCTTCAGTTTCAAAAGGAGCATCAGCAAAAACGATTTCGTATGATTTATTATTTCTGAATTTTTTCAGCCAGTCAAAAACATCACCTCTTTGCGTATTTACCTGTAAACTCATATCCAGTTCTGAAGCGGTAGCATTGATGAAAGACGTATGTTTTGGGTTCATTTCAACCGAAGTCACATCTTGGCAACCTCTTGACGCAAATTCAAAAGTAATAGAACCAATTCCCGCAAAAAGATCAAGAACGGAAATCGACTGCATGTCGTAAGTGTTTTCCAAAATACTGAAAAGTGCTTCTTTAGCAAAATCGGTGGTCGGTCTTACGTCAAAGTTTTTGGGAGCGGCTATTTTTTTTGCTTTCCATTTACCGGAAATTATTCTGTACATTTTTGTTAGGTTTTAGATGATAGGTGAAAGGGAGCAGTAGAAACTAAATCCTAAAATCTGCATCCTGCAACCTAATTAAGGATAAAATTCTTATTCGGGATATTATCAAAAACAACTTTCAGATTTTTTACAAATTTCTGAAGTTCTGAAATGAATGTTTCGTTTTCTGTGGTTTCACCATACACGTAAAAATAGGTGTCGTTTATTCCAAAACCTATTTTACTTAAGGTAAACATCACAAAATATAGAAAATCTACTTCCGAATTAACATCAAGGTTATTATATAAGATGATTTTTTTATTTGAAATCGCAAAAAACTCACATTGATTATGATAAAGATTGATGTGAATTTCTTTATTATTCTTATTGTTGATTGAGTTTAAAAATTTCTCTCCCGAAAAATTAAATTTTACCGGAACTGAAATATCTTTTATTTTATTATAAAATTCTTTTGGGAAAGTATAATAAAACTGTAGCTTAAACTTTTTGTTGACAGAAAGCATCAGTTCTGTATTTTCTTTATCAACAGGTGCGTTGAAGGCGATCAAATCATATCCCGAATCGTGATCTTCAAAACCTTCGGGCATTAAAGTAAAATGATTCAACGCAGAAACTACAGAGATTTCGTCATATCTCTGTTTTAGCAATGCATCTTCTAGTTTTCCGGAGATGAAATCCTTTGGCGATTCTTCGTCTACGAAATAAGACTTTTCCTCCAAAACACTTTTGTTTTTGATGATTTGGTAGATCAGTCCGTCTTTGGTAAAAAGTAAATTTAGTACGTTCATATTACAATTGTTGCAAATTTAGTGAAATTCTACCATTACCGCACCCGATTGATGATGAAGTATTTCCTTATTGTAAAAATCCAGACCTGTTTGGCTTTCAAGAACATCAAAAACCATTCTCTGTAAAGTTCCGTCGCCAATTCCGTGTACGATTTCAAGTCTTTTTAAATGATTTTTTCTACAGAAATTAATTGTCTGAATCAGTTTTTCCTTTTGCAGAAACAACCTTTCAAAACTATCGTAATCATGAGGGTTTTTAACTAAATTTTCAAAGTGAAGATCTAAAATTAAAGGATTTTTATCATGCTTTTTAGAAACTACTTTTTTAGGTTCTGCTTTTTTTATGATTTTAATATTTTCATAAATTTCAGCATCTTTCGGAACCAGTTTTTCTTTCGGATATTGATAAGTAAAACCGTATTCGTCTTTAAAAACTACAATGTTTCCATTCACCGAAGTAATCACTCCGCTTAAATCTTCATCTACTACCGAAACTTTATTGCCAATTTTCATTTTTTACCACTAATTAACACAAATGTTTTACACAAATTTTCACAAAATTATTGGTGTTATTCGTGAAAATATTTGTGGCATTTGTGTTTCAAAATTAAACTTTTGGTCCTAATTCAATTACAGCCAAATCTTTTATTTCTTCTCCATCAATCACAAACTGCATCATCGTTCTCATTTTATGCCAACCTTGTTTTCCGCACGCTCCAGGATTTAGATGTAATAATTTATTTTTATCATCATACATCGCCTTCAAAATATGAGAATGCCCTGAAATAAATAGTTTCGGAGCTTTTTCTGAAATCTCTTTTTTGGCTAAAGGAGTATATTTTCCGGGATAACCACCAATATGAATCATTAAAACCTCTACATTTTCACAAAAAAAGCGATTTACTTCAGGAAATTCAGAGCGGATTTTTGTGCCGTCAATATTTCCGTAAACTCCTTTTAAAGGCTTAATTTTTTCAAGCTGTTCAATAATTTCAAAGCTTCCAAAATCTCCGCAATGCCAAATTTCATCGGCCTGTTTTGCGTAATCTAAAATTCGGTCATCAATATAAGAGTGAGAATCGGAGAGGAGAAGGATTTTGGTCATTTATCTTATTGTTCTTTCAGTAATGTTTTGGTCATATTTCTCTTTGAAGATGGCAAGACGATCCGGATTCAATTCTCCATCATTTGTAAGTACTTTTTCTTTCAAAAGCCATTTTATAAGTTTTTCCATAGACTTTTTAGAATTCATAAAACTTGCAATTTTATAAAAATCATTAGACTCTACTTTTACTTTTTCGGTCAGAAAATTCAGTACATAATAATCATCATCTTGATACCTTGATGTTTCATTATCCATTTGTCTGTAAAGCAATATTTCATCATCACTTTTCAGATTGTAAAATGAATATTCAACCATGTTGATTTTTTCTGCTTTCAAAATTTGTTTTCCATCAAGCAAAACTTTATCATCTTTAATCTCGACTTCCTGAGTAAAATAAAAATTAAAGCTCAATACTAATAATGAGAATGTCAATAATTTTTTTGTAATCATGTGAATGTTTTTTTTGCAAATATAAAAATGCTAATTGTTATAATCAGATTTTTTATAGAAGCAATTTATTTTTATTAAATTTTAAGTATTGATGAAATGGGAATTTAATTCTACTGAATTGATTAAATTTGGGGAAATTTAAAAATAATGAAGCATAACTTATCTTTATTCTTTCTTTTGGTTTCTTTCATCTCTTTTGCACAGGTTGAAGAGAAAAAACTGGACGAACTCATTCAGAATACTTTAAAAACTTTCGATGTTCCAGGAATGTCTGTTGGCGTTATCAAAGACGGAAAAATGATTTACTCTAAAGGTTTTGGAGTACGTTCGTTAACCACAAAACAACCGATGGATGATACAACTTTAGTTGGAATTGCTTCTAATTCTAAGGCTTTCACTTGTGTTGCTTTGGCGATTTTGGCAGACGAAGGAAAACTGAATTGGGACGATAAAGTTTCAAAATATATTCCTGAATTTCAAATGTATGATTCATATGTTTCTCAAAATGTAACGATTAAGGATTTGATTACGCACAGAGCTGGTTTAGGTTTGGGACAAGGAGATTTGATGTTTTTTCCTGAGGGTGGAAATCTTACGGTAAACGATATTGTACACAATGTAAGATATTTAAAACCAGAAAACTCTTTCCGTACAACTTTAGATTATAACAACATTATGTTTATTGTTGCAGGAGAAGTTATTACCAGAATTTCAGGGTTAAGTTGGGCTGATTTTATCGAACAAAGAATTATGAAACCTGTCGGAATGAATGCAAGTTTCGGAAGTTATAACAGAGCAAAAGCTGTTGCTAATAAAATTGATGCACATGCTCCGGTTGATGGAAAAGCAATTGCAGTTCCTCACGACTGGAATGAAACTGCTAATGCAGCAGGCGGAATTATGAGTAACATTAAAGACATGACGACTTGGGCAGAATGTCTTTTAAATGGATTCACAACGAAAGATGGAAAGAAATTGGTTTCAGATAAAAATATTCAACAGCTTTGGAGTTTACAGATTCCTGATAGAGTGGCAATGAAAAATCCTTACGATACAAGTTTCTACGGATACGGTTTAGGTTGGTTCTTAAGCGATGTGAAAGGTCACAAACAAGTTCAGCATACAGGTGGATTGATTGGAACAGTAACGCAGTTTACTTTAATTCCGGATATGAAATTGGGAATTGTGGTTTTAACGAACCAACAATCTGGTGCAGCTTTCAACACGATTACAAACACTGTGAAAGATTCTTATTTAGGAATTGCCGATAGAAATTGGCTGAAAACCTACGGTGACAGAATGCAGAAAGTAGAAGCTGAATACAATAAGCAAAAGAAAGAAGCTTTTGCAAAATCTGATGCATTTAAAAAAGATAAAAACCTTCAGCCTAAAGCAGAACAGTTTGTCGGAAAATACAATGATGTATGGTTTGGTGATGTTGAAATTGCTCAACAGGGGAATACTTACAGAATTTCTTGTAAAAATTCTCCAAGATTGAAAGGGGAGTTGCTTCCTTTTTCAAACAATACTTTTATTATTAAATGGGATGACAGAAGTTATGATGCCGATGCGTATCTTATTTTTAACTACGATGAAAACGGAAAAGCAGAATCTGCAAAAATGAAAGCGATTTCAGATATTACAGATTTTAGTTTTGATTTTGACGATCTGGATTTGAGAAGAAAGTAATCAATCAACGAATATAAAAAGAGGCTGTTTTTTGCAGCCTCTTTTTTGTTAAATTATTTCTTAATGAATTTCTTAGTGATTTCTCCAGTTTTTAGAATGTAATTTCCTGAAGAAAGCTGACTTACATTGATAGAATTCCTTTCTAATGTTCCTGAATTCATGAGTCTGCCCGTCATGTCAAATATTTGATATTCTTTTGATGGAGCGTTGTAAACGTTTAGCTTGTCAATCGCAGGATTAGGATAAATTTTTATGTCTTTTGGACCAACTGAGCTGAACTCTGAAACAGAAAGATTAGCTAGATCTACTTTAAATATAGTGTTGGCAAAAAAATCTGTAATATACATGATGTTATTGTGCATTAATAATCCTGAAGGATAATCTAATAAGCTAGACGTTACAGCATCAGAAACTGTTGGGCTCAAAACAGAGGTGCTTATTTTTGAAATTTTTGAAGCTCCTGCTTCCGCTATAAATAATTGCTTTCCACTTGATGTAAGACCTGAAGGATAGCTTAACCCTTGAGCGACTATAACATTTGTTGCAGAACTGTTATTGAGCTCGAATCTTACAAGTCTTCCGGCAAATCTTTCGGTAATGTAAAGTTGGCTACCAACTACCTCAATCTCAAAAGGGCTTGAAACATAAGTAACATCTATTAATTGAGGTGAAGTTTGAGTAACATCTATTTTGGCAACTTTATTATCTCCTTCCAATGCTACGTATAAATCATTTCCGATAAACTCCAGACCTATCGGACTGTTAATGTTAGATATTACGATTTCCGGAGCCGTATTTGGATTTGTTAAATTTACTTTGGAAATTTTGTTGCCTCCGAATTCTGAGATATAAAGCATGTTGTTTTTTATCGCCAATCCGTAAGGTCTGTTTACTCCCGTTGCAACATCAACTGGAGGAGTATTTGGATTGGTAAGATCAAACTTCACAACTTTATCTGAATAATAATAGCCAACATACAAATCGTTACCATCCGTAATCATCGGATTGGGTGTTGTTAAATTGTCTTGAAATACACTTATTGAGGTTTGTGAATAAGTTTTGCTTCCTAATAATAGAAAGAAAGCGACCAATAAATAAATTTGTCTGTGCATAATAATAGGGTTTAAAATTATATTTTATTTAGAATAAATAAAATTTATACAAATTTAATTGTTTTATTCGCAACCGGAAAATGTGCAGTCGGTTGCATTCAAAGAAAGAGAAATAACAAAATAATGATATTGTTATTAATCAGTTTTTATAAATAAACTCAAATGATTTTGGGTTGCCATCCAATTTTCAGAATAGAAAATCTAAGTGTGATAAAAACTATTTTAAAATTTTAAAATCAGCTTCTGCTCTTGAAAATTCTCGATTAAGACCTTGATTTTCGAAGAAATCTCTTAACTCAATCAAACGTTTTTGATTATTATATTTTAAACTTGAATTCAGCTTTTGTTGGCAAAGAGAGCAGGCTCTTGCAAAATGAGAATCTGTCTCGGTAAGATTATTTGTTCCATTCATTACGCAATTTGCATTCAGGCAATGGCTTATTCCAAACATATGACCAATTTCATGTGAACTTATTTTCAGTAATCTTTCGAGACTTTTATTAAAGTTTGCTTCTGTCAAATTTCCATCATAAAATCTGAACATCGAGGTAACGCCAACTCCATTTTCATAAGAAGCAAGCCCGAAAACATAATTCCATTCAGGTCTTGGGAAAAGGTCTTTTTCAGTAATTCCCATCAGAACAACTGCATCTTTAGGTTTTTTCTTTACTAAAATGCTGTCCAGAATATAACTGGCTAAAACCTGTTCCTGATTATTGCTTCTAATTCTTTTGGCAGATTTTGGTAAAATAGTATTGGATAAAGTAGGGAGAATCTTAGTTTCCAGTTGAAAGTATGTGGCTAAATATTGTTTTGTGAGCTCAATTTGTTTTTTCTGTAGAATATTAAATTCACCTATTGGCTGAAGGTAAATCGTATTCTTTCCTTCTTCCGGTTTTATTTTTTTTAATTTTTGAAAGTCTTGAAATGTCTGAAAACTTTCTTTTTTATTGTATCTCCATTCTTCTGGTGTAGGATTTTTTAATGCTTCGTCATTAAATGCAATCTTTTCAAAATAAGATAATTCTTTCTTTTGACATGAAAAAAGAAAGATGAGAAGAGGTAAATAAATTAAACTTAAATATGAATTAAATTTTCCCGGGTTCATAAAAGAAAAGAAGCTTTTTATTGGCTCCGTCAAACTGTGACCAAGAATCACAATCAATTTGAAAACCTGCAACACCACAAGTCGGAAAATGGAAAACATCCTCAGAAATAGAATTGGCAAAATTGGAAATGCCATTGTTGTGGGAGAAAAATGCAACAGAATTCAAATCATCATTTAAATCATAAATGACAGAATGAAAATTATTTTCAGAAGGATTGTAAAGTTTTTCGTCGGTTCCAAAAGTTAGATTATAGGTTTGATTAAAAATTTTGCAGGTAGATAAAGCTCTTACTGCAGGGCTTGAAATAAAATAATCAATACCGATACTGTTGTTTTTCAGGAATTTAGACATTTTAAGGGCATCTAGCAAACCTTTGTCTGCCAAAGGTCTGTCGAAGTCGTTAGTTTCTTCAGGCCAGTCACTTTTTGCATGTCTTACGAGGATGAGTTGCTTCATAGTCTTGAGTTTGGATAAGATAAAATTAAACAAAAATTAACGGATAAAAAACATGATTTATAAAAAAAACTGTGTTAGGAATATAATGAGTAAAATTTCTTAAATTTGCAGACTTATGGGACAGATCATTGCTATAGACTACGGAAAAGCACGTTGTGGCGTTGCTGCAACCGATGATATGAAGATTATCGCAAGTGGTCTTGATACTGTGGAAACTCGTTTTCTGATGGATTTTTTGAAAAAATATGTCGTTGAAAACCGTGTGGAAGAAGTGGTAGTAGGTCTGCCAACAGACTTGAAGGGAAATGTTTCAGAAGTGGAAACCGATATTTTAGGGTTTATAGAAAACTTTAAAAAAGAATTTCCGCAGATTGAAGTTCATCGTTTTGATGAAAGATTTACTTCAAAAATGGCTTCGTTTTTTATTTCGCAAAGTGGGAAAAGCAAAAAACAAAGACAACAAAAAGGATTAATAGATAAAGTAAGTGCAACCATCATATTGCAGAATTTTTTAGAACAAAAAACAAGATGATTTTACCAATAAGAGCTTTTGGAGATCCTGTTTTAAGAAAAACGGGAAAAGAGATAGATAAAAATTATCCGGATTTGCAACAACTGATCGATAATATGTTTGAAACCATGTACGAGGCAAACGGTATTGGTTTGGCGGCACCTCAGATTGGTTTAGACCTCAGATTGTTTATCGTAGATGTTACACCTTTGGCAGAAGATGAAGATTACGAAGATATTGCTGAAGAGCTGAAAGACTTTAAAAAAGTTTTCATCAATGCTCAAATTCTTGAAGAATCTGGCGAAGAATGGAAGTTTAACGAAGGTTGTCTTTCGATTCCGGACGTGAGAGAAGATGTGAAAAGAAAAAGTACCATCTTAATCGAATATTATGACGAAAATTTTGTGAAGCATACCGAAACTTTTTCCGATATTAGAGCCCGCGTAATTCAGCACGAATATGATCATATTGAAGGGACCCTTTTTACCGATCACTTAAGTGCTTTGAAGAAAAAGCTGGTAAAAGGAAAACTTACAAAGATCACTCAGGGAGAAGTGTCTATTGGTTACAAAATGAGATTTCCAAAATAATTTAAACTAAGAAATATATTATTATAAAAAGCGTTATAGCTTTTACTGAAATTAAAAAAATAAAATTATGCTGTTAGAAAAAATAATTTCAATCTCTGGGAAACCAGGTCTTTACAAATTGGTATCGCAGTTGAAAAACGGATTCATCATTGAAGAAGTTACTACCAAAAAGAAAGTGAGCATCGGTAATTCAAGCCAGGTAAGCTTGTTAGATAATATCGCAATGTTTACTTTTGATAAAGAAGTTCCTTTGTTTGAGGTTTTTGAAAATATTGCTAAAAATTACGATTACAAAGAGACGATCAATCACAAATCTTCAGAAGCTGAATTGGCTGAATTTATGGTTGCATCTCTTCCAAACTACGATACAGAAAGAGTTTACAATTCTGATATTAAGAAATTGGCTCAATGGTACAACATCCTTCACAAAGCTGGATACATCACTCCTGAAAGTTTTGTAAAAGCAGAAGCAGAAACTACAGAAGGCGAAGCAGCTGTTGAAAAAGAAGCTCCAAAAAAGGCAGCTCCAAAAGCAGACAAACCTGCAACACCAAAAGTAAAAGCAAGTACAGGAGCTAAAGCAGCTACAAAAAGTACACACAGAAAAATGGGATAATTTAGTTTATCTTAATGAATATAAAACCTTGTCAGCAATGATGAGGTTTTTTGTTTTATGGCGACTAAAATTGACTTAGGAAAATGGAGCGTTAAGAAAATTAAAAGTTATTCCGTTAAAAAATTCCCACTGTTTGAAGCGCGACACAACTATTGAATCAAAAAACAATTCACAACTCGCGCAAGTTTTGGGGATTTTAGGAATAACTTTTAATTTTTAGCGGAAGTTTCCAAGTCTTGAACTTTTGGTTCTTTTGTTTCAAGACAAAAGAACTAATAAAGATTTACCTTAAATTTGCATTAATTTCAATCTCAATTATGAATAACAGACAGGAAAAACTCGAAGCTTTCGGAAGACTTTTAGATATTATGGATGACCTTCGTGAAAAATGTCCGTGGGATCAGAAGCAGACGCTTCAGACACTTCGTCATTTAACGTTGGAAGAAACGTACGAACTTTCTGATGCGCTTTTGCAGGAAGATCTTAGCGAAATCAAAAAAGAACTTGGCGATGTGCTTCTTCATTTGGTTTTTTATGCTAAAATTGGTTCTGAAAAAGAAAGTTTTGATATTGCTGATGTCATCAATTCGTTAAATGAAAAACTCATTTTCCGTCATCCTCATATTTATGGAGATACCGAAGTGAAAGATGAAGAAGAAGTAAAACAGAATTGGGAAAAACTGAAACTGAAAGAAGGAAATAAATCTATTCTGGGTGGAGTTCCTAAAGGATTGCCAAGTATGGTAAAAGCCTACAGGATTCAGGATAAAGTAAAAGGAATTGGCTTTGAATTTCATGATGCCGAAGATGCCTGGAAAAAAGTGGATGAAGAGATCAACGAGTTTCATGCAGAAACCGATTCAGATAAAAAAGAGCAGGAATTGGGAGATGTATTTTTCTCATTGATCAATTACGCAAGAATTTCAGGTTTAAATCCTGATTCAGCTTTAGAAAGAACCAATCTGAAATTTATTTCAAGATTTCAGAAAATGGAACAGCTTGCAGCTGAGGCAGATTTAAAATTAGGAGAAATGTCTCTTGAAGAAATGGATATTCTCTGGGAAAAAGCAAAACGTTCAGAATAAAATGAAAGTCGATCACCCTGTAAGAAACCGGTTTCAATATCTTATTGAAATGAAGAAAACTGAGCGAAAATGGCATTTCCCGTTTCTTGCTGCATTGTGTATTGGTATTCCGCTTTTGCTAGGCTGGTTTTCAGGGAAACCGAATTACGGAAGTCTTTCGAGTTTGGGAGCGTTGACAATATTATATTTTACAACAGCACCAATCAGTCAGCGGATGATCCACTTGGCGGTTTGTTCTTTCGGGATTATATTTTCCTTTACGATTAGTCTTTTTTTTAGTTTTAATATTTATACAGCGGCATTATCTTTCGGAATTGTCTCTTTTCTGTCGCATTTTATAACGTCTTATTTTAAAATTCCACCGCCGGGAAATTTTTTCTTCATTATGTTGGCGGCGATGGCAAGTACCTATCAGTTTGATTTGGAAATGATTCCTATAAGAGTTGGTTTGGTGACAATGGGCGCTATTTTGTCTTGCTCATTGGCTTTTCTCTATTCAGTTTTTATTGAAAAAAGTGAAGTGGTAAATGTTCCCCGAAGAGTTTTTAAGAAAAAAAGATATACGAAATTTGTTGAAAGTACGATCATAGGCTTAATTATGATGCTGACTTTAATTGTCGGTCATCTTTTAAAATTTCAAAATACGTATTGGATTTCTATTTCAACAGTAGCAATTATTCAGGGACGAAATTTCGAACATGTGCGACAAAGAAATATGCACCGTATTTTCGGAACCTTCATTGGTTTGGGTTTAGCATGGCTGATTCTGCTTTTTGACCCCGAAAAAATTGTAATGATAGGAATTATTGTAGTTTTACAGTTCGTTGTTGAGTTGATGATTGTAAGAAATTATGGTTTTGCCGTTATCTTTATTACGCCGCTTACTTTGCTTTTAATAGAAGTGGGAAGTACCGTACATCATCAGGTTGAAAACTTAATGGAGGCAAGATTACTCGACACTATTATTGGAAGTTTAATGGGATTGGTTGCAGGTTTTTTTCTTCATCACCAACAAATGATCAATCAATTGGAGAAAAATATCAGATATTCTTTCTTTCAGTTTAAAAAATTAAAAAAATAAAATTATGCGCATTCTCGTTGTATTTGCTGTTATGCTAATGAGCTGCAATCCGAAAGCTCAGGATTCGGTAACAAAATCGCAGGAAGATTTGAAAACAGAATTTTTACTCCCAAAAAAGCTGAAAGAAGTTTCAGGAATTGCTCTTTCTCAAGACCAGAAAACCATTTGGGCAATTGAAGATGCAGGAAATAAAAATGTAGTTTACGGGCTCAACAGACAAGGCGAGTTGGTTAATGATGTTCTTGTAGAAAATGCTGAAAATAACGACTGGGAAGATATCACAAAAGATGCTGCCGGAAATATTTACATCGGGGATTTTGGAAATAATGAAAACGACAGACAGAATCTTTCCATCTTAAAATTAGATTTAAAAAATGATTCTCAGAAATCGACAAAGGTCATTCAGACTACGAAATTTCATTATGAAGGACAGACTGAATTTCCTCCCAAAAAATCTAATTTACTGTACGATTGCGAAGCTTTTGTAGAAAAAGATGGAAGCTTTTATTTATTTACAAAAAACAGAAGTAAAGGTTTTGACGGAACTTTTCTTGTTTTCCAGATTCCAAATAAAGAAGGTGATTTTGAAGCAAAATTAATTGGAAAACTAAAGCTTGAAGGAGGTTACAGTGATGCAGCCATTACATCAGCTGCGATTAATTCTAAAAATGAAATTGTGCTTTTAACGCATAAAAATATTCACGTACTTTCAGGATTTACAGCCAATGATTTTAATTCGGCTAAAATTCAGAAACTTCCTTTAAATCACAATTCACAAAAAGAAGCAGTCGTTTTCGTTGATGATAAAACTTTGCTGATTGCTGACGAAAAAGATAAAAAAGAAGGTGGAAATGTATATCAGTTTTCTCTTAAATAAATTATTTTTATTTTAAAAACGCTGGAAAAGATTGAACTCCTACGGAGTTCTAATTTTAGAATCGTGGTATTATTCTACAAAGGTATGGCTCCTCCGGAGCCATTTTGGAAAGTAAACTAATCGCAAAATAAAACCCACAGAAAGCTCTGCGGGTTTTATTTTAAATTTATTTTTTTGTTTCAAGACAAAAGAAAAGAATTTTTGCATTTAAGATTCTTCACTCCGCTTTGTTCCATTCAGAATGATAAACTTTACTTTTAAATTTTCAGTTTAATAAAACGGTCAATAACCGTTAAAAACTCAAACCTACACCGCCGGAAATTCTTCCGCCATCTTCACCGGTAAAGTAATCGATTCTTGCAGAAAAAGTTTCGAGAATATTCATCCAAAATCCTCCACCGACACCTTGATGCCATTTGTCTGATTGTTCATTATCAATCCACACTCTTCCCACATCATAGCCAACTAAAATTCCCATATTGACAGGAACGATATTGTTTTTCACACGACCAAAATCCCAACGGATTTCAGAATTATTGACAAAATATGATTTCCCGGCAAATCTTTCGTTTCTGTAAGCACGCATTGCATTGTTTCCACCCATGGCTGCAGCCTGATAAAACTCAAAATTATTGTTATTGATAATCATGGCATTGGAAGAGTTGGCAAAAACAAATCTTCCTTGTTTATCGATTCTGCGGAACAGGTTTAAAGTTCCTTTAAAAGAGGCGAAGTTTTGATTAAATTCTGAAAGATTGGCTTTCCAGCCTGCATTTAATATCATTTCCAAACCTAAAGTAGGGAAGGCGTTATTATCAAAATTTTTAAAACTGAAAGTATAATTAGCTCCTGCAAATTGTTGTCCGTTAAAAACGTCAGGATTCACTTCTGGCGAAGCAGCAACAAAACGATCTTCATTGAACTGTACTTTAGAATGCTCAAAATTCAACTGGAACTGATGCTTCAGATTCAGCCAGCTTGTTTTTGAGATTGATGGAGCAAATTTAAACTGAGAAATTCGTACTCTGTTAAAGTCTTTACTCACTTCATCTTTTTCATATACCGTTTCATTACCCAAACCAAAAAATGTTCTTGCAAAAAATGGAGTAGTGTAGGTTGCATCAATTCCGGCATCCCATCCTGCAATCGCTTTTTTGAAGGTTCCTTTGTAGCCCACATTAAATCCGCCTGTTAAAGTATAATAATTGGCACTTATACTGTGTTTCTGAGTAAAACGATCACGAATAAAATTATTGACCGTATAATTGGCTACAATTCCCAAAATTACACCGTCATCGGGATTGTAATTGGCCATTGGATAACCCGCAAAAAAGTTGAATTTAGGATGCTTCCAATTGTAAGTGTTGATGTCGTAATCATCACTGATGTGTTTTGCTGCTCCTTTGGTTTCGTACGTATTTTTCTGAGATTTAAAATCATAAATCTTTACGTTTCTTCCATTGGATACATTGTAAATATCGTGATTATAACCACCAATCAGTCTGATGTTTGTTTTAGATTTTCCGTCGCCTGAAACTTCATAGATATCATCATCATCCAATCCGTAGATCCAAAGTTCTTTGGTCTTTTTTCCGTCGTAAGATTTTTCAAAAACCAGTTCTTCGGTTTTATCTTTATTAATTTTAAATTGTTTTACATCAATTGAGTTTTCATTTTTAACGATCACAAATTTATCCGGACTTAGAGTTCCCACCAATGGAACTTTTTCCTGAAGAATGTGATAATATTCTACAGCATTAGTCTCAATTTTTTCTTTTCTGAGTTTTAATTTTCTCTGAATATCGGCAATGGTTTCATCCTGAACTTCCTTCGGAAGGTTTTTAAAAGCAACATCAATATCGGCATCTGTAAGGTTTTGCTGAATAAATTTTGCCTGTTCACTCCAGTTTTGTTCTGTAGAACCTTTCAGGAAAATTAAATCCAACGAATAAGGTTCCATATTTACCCAACGCACATTTTTTATTTCATCTTTAAAAGATTTCATGTGGCGAATCATCGGGATATTCATAATAAAGGTAAATGCGGCACCATCATAGGTACTGAAAGCCTGATCTCTGTCTCTTGGGATAGGTTTGTAAATCACCTTATTTCCTTTTTTATATTCTGCCCATTTCCACTGATCTTCATGTCTGTCCCAATCGCCGATCAGCATATCAAAAATCCTTGCTCTGATATATAGATCCTGATCAACCGAATATTTGCTGTCTTTTCGCATATTTTTCAGAACATCCGATGTTGAAAGAATATCAGTAGCATTATCAAGCGACTGTAAAGTTTTAGGATCTGAAGAAAAACGCTCTTCAATCATGTATAATTCATCACCGTAATTTTTGTTGTAGCGACCCAAAGGTTTTTGTTTCGGGATATAAAATAACTCAGGATTACTGTGAAAAATACCCAGCTTATCAATCATATTATTAACAGCAAATCCAGTAAAAGGATGATTGGTCGTATAAAAATCGAGTAGAAATCTTTCAGGGAAAGTGTTGTTTAATTCGTTTCCGAAATCGTTTTTCTTAAAAGCCTGAGCGTTGAGAAAACGGACTGCACTTTTTTTGATTCCACGCATTACAAACTCCTGTCCGTCATTGGTTTTCAGACGAAGACTGTTTGACTGGTTTCCGCCACCTTCTCTGAAAGGAGAATAACCGGGATTCATATCTGAAAGATCTTTCGTTTTTGCTTCAATAGGAAGAGCATAATATTTTCTGTAATGATCTCCCCAAAGCCAGCGGTAAATTCTCCCTTTTTTAGTAAGCTTTTCAGCATAAACTGTTGAAGTGTAGGTTGCTGGAAGCGAGCTTGGAAAATTGTTTTCAAATACTTGAGGTTGAGGAATTACTGAAATTTGCGTCAGTTTTTTAAGCTCATTGTTTTTTGTTGAAAAATATTCTACATCTGAACTTAAATCTTTTCTGAGATTTAAAACAGCAAAACCACTTCCGCCGTAAGAAAAATCGGTTTTGTTAACAATCGTGGCGGGATCTGTTTTTGAACCTGCTCCGCTGATGATTTGTCTGATATTGTTGTCTGTATGATACTGCAGATTATGATCGTGTCCCGAAACGAAAATCACATTTTCTTTATCCTGAACAATACTTTTTAATCTGTTGGCAAAATCTGCATAATGTCTGTTGTTAATGTCTTCCATGCTTGCTCCGGAAGAACTTCTCAATGTTGTAAGCACAGTGGCAACTCCCGGAATCGGAACTTTCCCGTTAAAGGCTGAAAGATGAGATTTCGCAGAATTAAATCCGGCATGAACTCCGGAACTGATTACCGGATGATGAAGCGCAACAATAATTCTTTTATCCTGATTTTTTGTAATTAAATCTTTGAATTCTGTATAAAAATCGTCTCTGGTTTTAATATCACAACCTTTATTGATTCCAGGATATTTATCCCAATTTATTAACGCCCATTCAGAATCGATAATGATAAGTTTGATGTCTTTGGTTAAATTAATATCATCAATCGGACAAGAATTTTTAGGAAGAAAAGATTTTTTATCGTTCAGATACGTTTTCACGAAATCTTCCTGAGCTTTTAGACCATCCAAACCGTGATACCAATCGTGATTTCCGGGGATAACCAACGTTTTACCTTTAAAATTTTTGGTAATTGCTAATTGGTTTTCCATTTTTTCTTTTGCTAAAGGATAATCTTTATCACTTTCTTTTGGCATTCCCAAAGGATAAATATTATCTCCCAAAAAGATGAGCATCGAGTTGCTGTTGGCAGAATCTATCTTGTTCTTAAGAAAGCTCAACGTTTGCTGAGCCTGAATTTCTTCTGAGTTTCCTGCATCACCTACCAGGAAAACCTGAAAATCATTATCAGTTTTCAGCTCAGATTTTGATACTTCATGTAAGTTTTTGCCCTTTTTTACGTTGTAGGTAGCACAAGATAAAAGAAGTCCCGAAAGGAGAAACGTTTTTCCTGCCGGTGATATTTTTTTTAAATAAGATTTAAAGGATAAATTCATACATTTACATTAAGAAAAATTCTGTGATGAGCACCTTAGACAAAGCTAAAAATTATGTTGAAAACTTATTCAAAGATAAACTATCTTCTGTTTACTTTTACCATAATTTTATTCATACCACATATGCCGTTCAGAAAGCAGATGAAATCATAAAGCATACCAATTTATCTGAAGTTGATAGAGAAAAGGTGTTGCTTGCGTTGTGGTTTCATGATGTTGGTTTTACAGATTGTAATGCTGAAGGGCATGAAGAAAGGGGAGCCGCTATTATGAAAGATTTTCTTAAAAAAGATAATTTTTCGGAAGAATATATTAATGAAGTTTCCAGATTGATTCTTTCTACAGAAAAATACCATCAACCTCAAGATCTTTTAGAAATGATTATGAAAGATGCAGATTTCAGTCATTTTGCAAGTCCGTTTTACAATGATTCTGCGGAAGCTTTGCGTAAAGAATGGGAACTGACGGGCGGAATGTGTTTTTCTAATGATGAATGGAATGAGATGAATGTAGATTTTCTTAAAAACAAGCATAAGTATTTTACAGATTATGCCAAAGAAAACTGGGAGCCACTCAAACTGAAAAATGTAAAAAAATTGGAAAAGAAGATGGATAAAATGGACAAAGAAGAGAAACCCAAAAAAGAAAATTCAGAAAAAAAAGATCAGAAATCTGACAGAAGTGTAGATACGCTTTTCAGAGTTACTTTGAATAATCATACAAGACTGAGCGATATTGCAGATAGTAAAGCCAATATTTTGCTTTCGGTCAATGCAATTATTATTTCGGTTTGTCTTTCTGTTTTGGTCCCGAAATTAGATACTCCGAAGAATGCGCATTTAATTATTCCTACATTTTTTCTGTTGATCTCAAGTGTTTTGACGATTATTTTTGCGATTCTTTCTACAAAACCCAATGTTACTAAGACTACTTTTACCAATCAGGATATTAAAGACCGTAAAGTAAACCTTTTATTTTTCGGAAACTTCCATCAGATGGAGTTTAATCATTATCTGAGCTCGATGCATGATCTCATCAAAGACAGAGATTATATCTATGATTCTATGGTAAAAGATCTATACTATCTTGGAAAAGTTTTAGACAGAAAATATAAGCTTCTTTCGGTTACGTATCAGATTTTTATGGCAGGAATTATAATTTCTGTACTGTCTTTTGCATACGCTTTTCTTACGCTTTAATTAAAAAAACTGCTTAAAACATGATTGTAAGACAGCGAACACACTGGCTGAAAATGTTATTTATATGGAGAGGTTCTGTACTAAAGAAAATCGTAGCTCAGCTTTGTATTATCACCATTTTCTCTGTAGCGGTATATTATTTTAACGGTAAAATTTACGATTATAAAGTAAAGCTCAATCCTACGGTTTTTACTTTGATAGGGTTGGCTCTAGCCATTTTCATGGGCTTTTGCAATACCGCAAGTTATGACCGATTCTGGGAAGGAAGAAAACTTTGGGGATTACTGGTCATTGAAACCCGCTCTTTAACAAGACAAATTTTATCTTTTATACCAAATGTTTCAAAAAAAGAAAAACAGGAAATTGTAAAATTGATTTCTGCATTTTGCTGGTCTTTAAATTATCAGTTAAGAGACAAATCGGATATACAACCTCTTCAGAAGCTACTTTCTGAAGAGCAGTTTCATCAGATTCAAGGTAAAAAATTTATTCCCAATATTATTTTAGGATTTATTTCAGATTGGCTGAACATTCAGAATAAAAACGGAAATATAGACACGATTGTTTTGACTTCGATGAATCATCAATTGAATCAGTTTTCTAATATTTCCGGTGGTTGCGAAAGGATTTATAATACACCGCTTCCATTTGCTTACAGTGTTTTGCTACATCGTACGGTTTATTTATACTGTTTTTGGTTACCATTCGGATTGCTCGACAGTTTAGACTGGATGATGCCGTTAATTGTTTTGCTGATCAGTTATACTTTTATTGCTTTAGACGCCATTATCCAGGAAATTGGGGAACCTTTTGGTGAAGAAGAAAATGATTTGGCACTCAACAGTATTTGCAGAACGATTGAATTTTCTATTTTTGAACAGGCAGAAATTCCGCAAGGTGAATTGAAAAAGCCCAATTCTTATTTTGTAGATTGATTTACGCTAAAGAAACTCTCATTGCAAGCAACCCTGTAATTCCCTGCAGATCTTCAACTCTTAAAAGTTCAACATCTGTTTTTAAAACATTCTGTTTCTGAAGTCTGTGAATGTATTGTAAATATTCACGTTGATTTTCTAAACCGAAATAAACGATGGTAATTTTTCCCGGGCAGGTAATTCTTTCGTCAGAGTCTTTGATGTGCGCTTTTTCAAGTCTTTTTTTTATGATCTCAAAATTAGAATTAAATGCACCGTCTACATCAAAACGTTTTTCATCCATTCGGAAACGAATGTCTATTTTTTCATTATAAACAAAAATCAACGAAGCAATATCAAGCGAAACCGGAAGATCTTTTTTGAATAAACGGAACTCATGTTCCATCGTACAAATAGTTTCCAGCTGCCAATATCTTAATTCGTTAACCACTTTCGTAGAATAAGGCAATTCAGGAGCGATATTGGGACCTATGTAGAGATTATGTTCAACGCCATCCGATTTAAATCTTTCAAAATAATGTGGGAAAATTTCCTGAGCTGCGACTTGCTTTTCGTCTAAAATATCGGCCAGTTTACGATTGAGAAGCGTAATAGAATCGTCTAAATTTTTTCTGTTGGCATAAAAAAGATCATTCTGTGTAAAAACCTGACTAAAGTAATTTTTGATTTTTTCTTTAATCGTTTCTTCACTTTTTACCTCAAGCTGACCTTGCAGATAAGGATGGATTTCTTCGCGCAAAAGCCTTTGGAAACGCTGTTCGGTGTCTGCTTTTATTTCATTATTGAGTTCGTTTTCAAAAACATCCAATGCCAAAGAATACTTTTCGGCTTCTGATGAATTTAAAATGGTCATCACTTCATGAAGTCCGTCAATTTGCTGATTGAGATCTTCCAACATCAGCTTAAAACGTTTGTCTGATGAAGAGCGGATGTCTGAAAAACTAAATAAAGGAGTAAGATTTTTAAACGAAATCTCTTTTAAAGTATATATTTTTTTAGATAAATAAGCATTAAAATAACGCTCTGCTTCATTTCTGAATTTCCAGATAACGCTGTCGTGAATGGTCGTATATTCACGTTGAATAATAGCTTCAATCTGATTATTTCTTTCATAGGTAAACCTGCTCAGAGAGAAAATAATCATGTCGGCAACAAATTCAAGTTTTTTCAGTTTCAAACCGTTCAAACTATTGTTAATAGGCGAAGTAAACTCCATCATTGCAAGAAGCTCGTTGTCTTTCATAATCGGAATGACCATGAAGCTATTGATGTTATTGTCTTTCAGAATATTGAAAGTTGGCAGTTTTTTGATTTCCTCATCAAGATTGTCAACATTCGAAACCACCACAGGTTTTGAGTTGTAACTGATGTTTTCAAAAGCAGTTTTTCTTGCTTCTTCATCAAAGGTGTTGATCCAAAAATCGAGAAGGTGATTGGTGAAAACATTCTCGTAAATAGGAAGTTTTTCGAGTCTTTTGTTTTTGATATTAAACAGCATCAACCCAAAGTTGAGCTCGGCAACATCAAAATAAGATTTAAATATTTCTTTTAAATTCTCATCGGGTGAAGGGTTTTCCAGATCAATTTTAATCATACTCGATTTCAAATCGGAGAGTGCCACTTCCGAAGTACAGTCAATAAGAGAAATAATACTGAATCCGTTTAAAATCCATGATTCGGGCTGAAAATATTTTTTCCAAAGCTGTACATCATCCAGATTTTCAAGCAACATATCCAAAACATCATCCGACGGAATTTTGGTTCCTTCAGCAGGATAAACATCGCTGAAATCTGAGTTGACCGTAATTTTATAATGCTTCATAATTCCCTGTTTATCGGGGATATCATAATAAAATGGGATGGTAACTTTAATATCTTTTTTAAGATAAGTCTGTAAAATAAGGCAACAGCAAAAGACGTAATATTCGTCATCACTGATGTCTCTGAACTCGATTTCAAAATCTTTTCCGGCATCATTTAAAATATTCTGAAATCTTTCGGTATAATTGAACGTAAGATTGGTGAGCGGAATTCCTGCGGCTTTAATTTCATTTCTCGTCAAACCGGTAGGGAAGAGGTCTGCCAATAAAAGTCTGATGAGGTCTTTGTGCTTTTCAAACACCGATAGATCCTGAAAACCGTCTCTTAATTCTTTGAAATTTTTGGTTTTCTCAATCAAAGATTCAGCATAGTTGGCGCGATACTCTAAACGATCATTATACCGAATGTGCTCCAACACATCCAAATATTTTTTGAACGATATAAAAACCTGAAACGGACTTTCTTTCTTGTAGAGATTTGCCAAAATGTAAGAAAAATTGTGAGGGTAAAGGTATGAAAAGTATGAGGGAATTGGGTGTTTTTTGGGTGTGATTTTTATATTGAAAACTGATTTTGCTGTTGTAGATTTTATTATGATTGTCTTTCATTTACCAAAAAAGCTACACATTTTGAAACCATAACTTTTCTTTCTTAATCTTTAAAAAGTTTAATTAATATTTTCTTTTAATAATTTTCCTGCAGGTTGCTGTTGCGTTACGCAATGAATCATTCCTCCATTTTCATAGAGATTTCTTACATCAATACCGATCACTTTTCTGTTGGGATATTGTTTTTGAATAATTTCATTGGCGATTTTATCATTAGTATCTCCATAGTTCGGAACTAAAACAACTCCGTTAGCTACGTAATAATTTACATAAGAACCTTTGTCTTCAAGTTGTTTTCCATAAGCCGTTTTCACTTTATTTTTTGTCGCTGGAATATAAACTTTCTTGTATTCTTTACCTTCTGCGTTTGTTGCAGAGTACAATTTTTCAACATCGCTTTCAGAAAGTCCTAATTCTAATAAATCTTCTTCTTTCATTGTAAGCATGGTGGTATGATTGATGAATTTCATAAATCCGTCAATATGCATATCGGTAACATCAAGACCTGTAACGCCGTCTAACCAGATTACTTTGGAAACGCCATAATATTTTTTAAAAATATTTTCGACTTCACTTTGAGTAATGCCTTTGTTTCTGATTGCTTCTTTTTCCTGGCTGATGACCGAACTTTTACAAGCCATCAAAACTGCGTTTCCGTCAGTTTCTAAAGAGCCACCTTCGTTGACCATTTCTTCACTAAGATCAATTACTTTTACACCTAAATCTTTTCCTATTTTTGATGGGATTTGATCACAGTTTTCAAAATCATATTTTTCGCCCCACCCATTAAAACCCCAGTCTTCAATCAAAACATTTCCGTTGTTGTCTTTTACGAAAATTGGTCCGTTATCTCTTATCCAAACATCATCTGTCGGATATATTTTAAAGTCTACATTTTTCAGAGAAACTTTTGCTTTTTCTAAAACTTTGATGATTCTCTGTTTTTCAATTTCATTATAAGCAATGATGTGAACTTTTTCGTTGGTTTGTAATGCTTTTACCATTTCTACCCAAGTTGATTCCACACGATTTCTATACGTTACACCATGTTGATATTGATGGGGCCACTGAAGCCATGTTCCTTCATGTTCAGCAGATTCTTCCGGGAAATGATACGTTTGAGCCATAGTGAAATTGATGCTTAAAGCTATAAATAAAGTGGAAATAAAATTTTTCATTTTTTTGTCATTTCGTTTCAAAAATTGCACCAAGATTTAAAATTACTGTGAACTCATCTTTTTTTGAAGTATAAGTTTTTTTGATTCTTCTTATTTTATTTTTGTGATATTATTTATTCATAAAAGTTTTATCAACATCAAATTTTTCTGCTAAATATTCACTTTCAAATATTAAAGCTTTTTGTTCCGATGTAACTATTCCAAAGTAATTGCCTTTATTTGCATTTACTGTATATCCATTCAATGTTTTATCATATTTGAGATATATCTTATTATTTTCTGCCAAACTTACTTTCAGTAAATATTGATTGTAGGTTTTTCCCATGTTGCCAATTTCTGTATAAATAATAGAATCATTTTTGAAGTTTAGTGATATTCCATAATCACTCAATTTGTCATTTTCTGCAAAGTATTCTCCATTGAATTTTAATAGTTTTTGAGTATTAGCAGAAACTAGATTTTCCCATTGCCCTCCTTTTGAGGAAATTAAACTTTTTATTGTATTACCATCTTTATCAGTATCATTAATACTTGCGCCAGAATCTATTAATAACTTGGCAATAATAATATTGTTATTTTGAATGGCAATTAATAATGGAGTCTCTTTGTAATCTGTGTCTGAAGTAACTGCGCCGTTAGGATTTGCGTGGTTTTTTAATAAAAGTTCAACAACCTCTTTTTGATTTAACTTTGTTGCTAATCCAATTGCAGTTAAACCATCTTCATTATATACTTTGTTAATATCTGCTTTTTCATTAATTAAAAATTTAACAATTTCGTAATGGCTATTTTCTATTGCAACAGAAAGGGCATCATATTCATAAATGTCATCTTTCTTTGCAATATTTATATCGGCTCCTTTAGAAATTAACTCTTTTACACTAGCAAGGTTATTATCTTTGCATGCAAGACCAAGTTTGGTATATTCAAAACCATCACTTAGTTTAGTGAAAATATTGATACTATCTTTTTTATTTTCAATATAATTTGAGTTGGATGTCTCTGTTTTTTTACAACTTATTGAAATTATTGAAATAATTACGAGTGTAAATAAATATGCTTTTTTCATTGTACTTTTATTTCTACGTGTATTGCAGGTTCTTTTGTATCATACTTTATTTTGCCATTACTAACAACATTATTAAGAGGGTGGATGATTTTAGTGACAGCTGGATCTTTAACCAATTCTCGTATTAAATCTCGGGGATTTTTAGCACCTCTCGAATATGAAATATCTATTATATTATTCTTACTATAAGCTTCTTTTGATACACAATGCAATGACACTCTTTGACCACTCTCTGAAAGTTCTTTAATTTTCTTATCCATGTCAGAAATAATTTTTTCTTTTGAATCGCTCCTACTTTTTCCAGTATTAAATACAGCTATAACTGCTCTTCCTGGAGCTGCATATCTAATATGATTTCCACTACTTTCATTATTATACATTACCTCTGCTTGTTTTCTTGTGGATCTTATAGTACTAGTTATTATTAACTTATCATTTGCTGAATTCTTTGCAGCTTTTTCTAGTAAAGAAATTGTAAATTGGCTAACAACATTTACTCTTTCTTCGGTTAGACCTGAGTCAAAATAAACAATCTTGCTAGAAGTTTCAGTTTGTTTTGGTGTAACTTTGGCTTTCTGACAAGAAAATTCTTTTGTCATATTCTTTTTTCCATTATCATACCATTTTTTTATATTTTCTGCAATTTCCCAAACATAGGTTTTACCTTTTTCTTTACTTCCTTCTTTGTGAAATGCAGGATTAGCGGAATATCCAACATTTCTCCAATAATTAAGGTTTCTTATTGCTTTTCCATTTTTATACGAAATAGGAAGACTGTTATCAAAAACCACATGATTAGTTTGATTACCTTTTCCACAATCAACAGGAAATAAAACAGCTAAATAAAAATCTGTTAATGTATTTAGTTTTCCTTTAACCAAAGGGAGATTTAAATACTTTTCAACGTAATCTAATTGCTCTATCTGATTCATATTTAACAATTTTGTTCTTGTAATTTTCAAATCTGTAGCTGCATCCTTTCCTATTTGTAATAATCCTACATAACCTTCTTTTGATTCATTTTTGTGTTTTTTAAAAGTTCCAATAGTAGGATCAAATGTTCCTCCTGTTTCATGTGCCATTGCTGCCATAAGATTATTAGGGTCAATACTATTTCTTCTACTTATTAAAATTACTTTCTTCCTAAACTCACAACTTACTTTTCCGCCCCAGATCAAATCTTTGTATTGTTCTTTACAAATACATGATGAAGTTGGCTTTTTCTCTCCCTTCACAATCGCTGGACTTCTCCCATCTGGTTTCTGCACAGTAGGAGACTGATCCTTTTTTATAGTTCCCGGGGTTTCCCACCAATCCCATAATTCATCCCATTTTTCTGAGATGATTTGCCCAATCCCTCTTTCTTCTTTTTTACTCGCTGGTTTAGCGGCTGCGGGTGAACCTTGTGCTTTCGGAACTCCTCTAGGTTTTACCGGAACCTCATGTTTTATCGGAGGTAAAGGATTGTTGATATTTATATTATCTGTTGCATGTTTTTTATGTGAATAATATTCTACGGTGACATAAAATTCTAATTGTTTCGGATCAGTTTCGCCTTGCATTGCCTTTTTCATCAAAGCTTTGGTGAGCATAAATTCGGTAACGGCAATTCCGTTTTCGTTTACTTTTGCTTTGCGGGTTTCTATCAGTTTGTTATTCGCATTATGACCTTCACCTTTTGCATCATCTTCCCATAAAGTGAAAACAAGTTCTTTCTTCAGCATATTCACACAATAAGCTCTGGCTCTCAGCTTTTCCATAAAGCTAAAAGTACTGCCTTTTTTATCATCTACATAGAAAAGTTCTACTTTATCAATCTTCGGAATCTTTGCAGGTTGAGGAGTAATGATAAGCCCGCCTCCTTCAGGCTCATAAAGATAAGCCTGTAACTTATAAACTGAGCCGACCGCTTTTTCTCCAAACGTAAAATTACTGATTCCTTTTTTCCTGATATTGGTTGTGGTAAATTTCCCTAAACTTCTTTGCTTAAAGAGTTCCCATGTTACATTGTTAGGATTTCTTTTTTCAGGTTCGGTATCGGGATACCAACCCGTGACATTATAGGTGTAAATTTCTCCCACGATCGGTTTTACAACTCCTGCAATTTGAGCTACGCCTTTTTTTCCCATGATTTAATTTTTAAAATTACCAGGCATCTTCATTGTTATCATTTATTTCCTCCTTAAATTCCTCAAAATCCACAATGGGATTATACACATGCTGTTCTTTTGAGTCAGCATTATTGACGTTGCTTTTTCCTAATTCAGATTCTTGTCCGTGTTTTAAAACTGTGATTTTTCCGCCGGTGGAACACATGAGTTCTGAGAGTTCCGTTACACAGCATTTACCCATTACTTTTACCTTGTCATAGGTTTTTGTCCATTTTCCTGAAGGTGCAAATGCACATGGATTTCCGTTTTTTACTGAGCAACTTCCGAAAGGTACTGAAGGCGGATTAAACATTACATCGTCTTCAGTGACGGCAAGATAATCGGGTTCTCCGTTTTCATCGTTCCAATAGTTTTTTTGGTGGCTTGTTACTTTGAAACCCGGAAATTGGGTTTCTTTATCGCACATGGCTTTACCTTTGGGAATAACGAAATATTTTCCATCGTGTTCAGAAGAATTGCTTTCACTGTTTTTCTCTTTTTTTTCTTCTTCCTTACTATCTTGATCTGTTGATGAATTTTGTTCAGACTCTTCATCCATCGTGTCTTGACCGGGATCGGGTTCAGTTTCACTTTCATTATTTATTGCATTTGTTTCTTCATCAATGTTTTCGTTTTCATCATTAAGAAACTTTGGATCTTCCGGAATCAAGAGTGTGGTTCCTGCAGGAATCTCATCTTTTATTGTTTCACTCTGCGGACAATTCAGATTATGAAATGTTTTCAGAAAATGTTCGTCTTTTATTTTAAATTTTTTGGCAATTCCTGCAAAAGAATCATTGGGTTGTGATTGGTAGGTTTTCATCTTAATTTTGTGTTATTTGTAATTGATGTTTTTGAAATAATTCGTTTTGATACCAAATAATGACAGAAGATTTTATTTCATGTAATTGTTTTGTGTCTTTATGAGTGAAATATTCTATTATAATTTCAATATCGATATTGTTTTCTAAATTTTCATCTTCAATCCGATTTCCTTTTAGAAATTCTCTAAAACTGCTGTTTTCTAAGAGCATTCCTTTGACTGTAGTTTCTACAAATTCAGAATCTTCAAATGACTGTTCAGTCTGAAAACTGAATTCTAACGGAAATGAATTGATTTGAATATAAAATTTCTCTTTCCATGTCGATTTTTTGTGGAACCATTCCAAATTTGGAAATAAGATCTGATACAATACATTAGATTGTATTTGCCTGAAAAAATAAGTTTCGTCTAAGATATCTTCTTCAAATGTATCTAAGTATTTTTTAGAAATGTCTCCAATATAAAATTCTTCAATATCGTTTCGTTTTGCTTTAAACTTTTTGATTAAACTTTGATGCTTAAAAAAAGATTCTATTTTACCGCTTAATGAAATTTTATAAGAAATTGGGTAAAGGCTTTTCATACATTCCAAAGCAAGAGAAGAGATTTTGTCATCCGGAATTTCATTGTTTTTTGTTACATCTTTAATGTAAATTTCAGCAATAATGTTTTCTTTATCTTCTTGAATGTTGAGATCAATTTTATAATTAAACTTTAAATTTTCATTTTCAGATTGCTTAAAATTTTCTTCGACAGAATATTTGTCAAAATGAAATTTTAGAAAATAATCACTTGATGGAAGTAATTTTTGCTGTTCAATTTTCTTTTCTTCTTCAGAAATAAAATGGACAGGAATTAAGACAAACTCAATTCCTTTAAGGTTTGTTACAAAAAGCTTATCCATTTTTCCACAGTGTTGATTGTGGAATTCTTTCAAATCTTTTTCAGAAATATTTATTCGGGCGGCGATAGAACTTAGGTTGTCATCCGGACGAACTTTGTGTTTTATAAAATCCGTTATCATTTGTGTTTGTGTTTTTCATCTGTTTAAAGTTAATAAGGTTTGATTGAATATTTTGTAGTAATTCTACGACAAATGATGATTATTTTAAATTTCAGCACAAAAAAACCTTCCAATAAATTGAAAGGTTTAAATTTTAAATATGTTGATTCAGATTATAATCCGAATTGTTTTGCAAATAAATCAGGGAAAACACCCAGTGCAATAATCGATGCAATAATAAATACTGCGACAATATTGTAAGTTACCGTAACTCTTTCTGAAGTTTTGAAAGTTGTTTCCTTAAAGAAGAACATCGCGATAATTAATCTTAAATAATAGGCGATTGATACTGCTGAACCTAACACTGCTACAATAACTAAAAATGCATTGTTGTCTTTGCTTAAAGCCTGAGCAAATAATGAGAATTTACCCATGAAACCTGCCGTTAAAGGAATTCCAGCCATTGACAATAAAGAGATTGTTGCAACGGTTGCCAATAATGGTTCAGATTTAGCCAAACCTTTGAATGCGCCGTAAGAAGTTTCTCTTTTTAGTTTTTCAACCCAGATTAAGCACATAAATACTCCCACTGTAGACAATGAATAAGCGAATAAATAAAACGCTAATGTATACGTTGAAAGTGCGTTCATTCCGAAGAATACCAAACCGATATATCCTGCGTGCGAAACTGATGAGTACGCCAACATTCTTTTAGCATTGGTCTGAGCAAGACCCATCGCATTTGCCAATAGTAAAGTGATGATTAAGAATACGCCTAAAATATTGATCCACTCGTGAGTAACGCCAGAGAATCCAATCGTCATTAATCTGAATAATGCATAAAATCCTGAGATTTTTACAACACTCGCCATGAAAGCGGTAATCAATGATGGTGAACCTTGGTAAACATCCGGACTCCACATGTGGAAAGGTGCTAAAGCTACTTTAAATGCCATCGCACAAAGCATTAACACAACACCAAGAATAAACATTCCGTTGGTTGGATTTACTGTGCTGAAATCGTGAATTCTGTATAAATCAAATGTTCCTGTGCTTCCGTAGATAAATGCAATTCCTAATAATAAGAAACCTGTTGCAAATGCTCCCATCAGGAAATATTTTAATGAAGCTTCGTTTGATCTAAGGTCTGTTTTGTTGGAACCTGCCATTACGTATAACGGAATAGACAAGATTTCAACTCCTAAGAACAAAGTCACCAAATTCTGGTATCCGAACAATACAAAACCGCCACACAATGCAAAAAGCATCAATGCATACAATTCTGACTGATGGTTTCTGTGATTGCTGAATGCAAAACCTCCCAGGAAGAACAAAAGCAAAGTCGTTACAATAGAAATTTTTGTAAACAAAGCTGTATTTTGTCCGTACTCATACATTAATCTGTATTTTTCGAAGAAAGAAGCTTCAGGTAAAAAGCTTACATATAATGCAACGATCAACCCAAAAATCCCAATGTATCTTGCGAATTTTCCCTTTTCAAAAACTCCCGAGAATAATGCAGCAACTGCTGTCAGGAAAACAATAATTAAAACACTCATAATTTATATTTGAGATTTGAGATTTGAAATTCCAGGTTTAAAGTTTAAGGTTCCAGGTTTTATTACTTGGCTCTTTTTACTTTTACCTTTTTACTTCCTATCTCTTAATTCTTTTAATTTTTTATTTAAATCTTTAATCTTAATTGATCATCGATGAATACACAAACTTCAATGAACTTCCCACCATATCGATAATCGGTTGAGGGAAAATTCCTAACAAGATTACAAATACTGCAATACTTGCCAATACTGAAAATTCTACTGCCGATAAATCTTTTGCTGTGCTCAAAACTGCAGCATTACCTTCACCAAACATTGCTTTACCGTAAAATCTTAATAGATAAACTGCACAAAGAATGATCGTTAAACCAGCAATGATTGAAGCCAATACATTAAAATCAAAGATAGATTTAATCAAGATAAATTCACCAATGAAACCATTCGTCAACGGAACTCCCATTGATCCTAAAATGATCAGTAAGAACAATACCGCAAACTTAGGCGCTACTTTTGCCAAACCTCCCATTTGTCTGATGTCTCTTGTTTTGAATCTTTTGTATAAAATATCTGCACAATAGAACAAACCTGCAACGTTGATACCGTGAGCGAAAGTCTGAATTAAAGCTCCTTCAGCTCCTTCAATTGTTAAAGTTCCTCTTAAAGTAAGAACCGCCGAAGAGAAAATACCTGCAACCATTAATCCAACGTGTGAGAAAGAAGAATATGCAATAATTCTCTTCATATCAGTCTGGATAATCGCAATTAAAGCACCGTGAACAATTCCGATAATTGCCAGGATGATTACAATCTGTCCTGAAATTCCGAAAATAGCAGTCGGTGTAATTGGTAATAGATATCTGATTACTCCGTAGATCGCCATTTTCAGCATAATTCCTGATAAAAGCATCGATCCCTGAGTTGGAGAATAAGTATACGTATCGGGTTGCCAAGTGTGGAAAGGGAAAACCGGAAGTTTCACTGCAAAAGCAAAGAAAATAAACCAAAATACAACAATCTGCTGCGTTTCACCCAAATCTGCATTATACAAATCTGTAAGAGCGAAAGATGCTGAATGCGTGTAAACATAGATCAAACCCGCCAACATAAACAAAGATCCTACGAATGTATAGACGAAGAATTTTGTTGTGAATTCCATTCTTTTGTTTTCCTGTCCCCAAAGTGCAGCAATAAACCAAATTGGAATAAGCGTTACTTCCCAGAAAATATAGAATAACAAACCGTCTAAAGCTGTAAATACTCCTACAAGACCAAACTGCATCAGCAAAATGAGTCCATAAAACGAGTTTTTGTAGCTTACGTTTTCGTTAAATGATGATAAAATAATTAGCGGCGAAAGAATATTGGTCAGCAATAAAAGAAGCAAACTCATCCCGTCAATTCCGAAATGAAGATTACTTTTTATAAACTGCGACCAAGGATAATTGATCTCGTATTGCAAAACACTGTCAACCGTCGGTTCAAAATTGAAATCCGAAAGGATGTAAAATGTAAGCAACATTTGAATCAAAGCAATTCCCAGCGCCAAATATTTGCTGGAAGCGTTCTTCCATGCAAAAGTTAATCCCGAACCTACAAGAGGTAAAAGTAATAATGTTAATAGTAAATAAGACATTATTGTAATATAAAGTTAACAATCAGTATAATTCCCACAGCCAAAGTCATGATAAGAACATAGTTCTCAACATTTCCGTTTTGAATACGTTTCATAGATTTTCCGCTGTCTTCAGCACCTTCACCTATGTAGTCTACAAAACGGTCTAAAACGCCTTTGTCAAACATTTTTCCGCCACGTCCAAGTCCTTCGAAAGTTTTTACAATTAATGCATTGTAAAGCTCATCAACATATAACTTTTTAGCAGAAAGTTTTTCCCAGCCTGTATATTCTTCTTCGGCAAGAGCCATTTTCTTTTTGTTCACATACATGTTTTTCACAATGAACCAAACCGTAAAGAACATTAAGATGGTTGCTCCCAAAAGAATCATTTCTGTATTAAAATCAACTCCCGAAAGAGTCATTTCCATTTGCTTAAAGCTTTCCGGTGTCAATACCGGTTTCAGCCATTCCATTAATTTAGCATAATGACCGTGACCGATAAAGTGTGGTAAATTAATAAAACCTCCGATTACTGAAAGAACCGCCAGAACGATTAACGGTAACGTCATGTTCATCGGGCTTTCGTGTAAATGGTGCTTTTGTTCTTCAGTACCTCTGAACTCTCCGTGGAAAGTCAAGTAATACAATCTGAACATATATGTTGCGGTTGTTGCTGCTAAAATGAATAACATTACCCAGTAAATAGGGTTTTTAGCAAATGCTGCAACCAAAATTTCGTCTTTAGAGATCATTCCCGAAAGTAAAGGGAAACCTGAGATCGCTAATGTTCCGATAAGGAATGTAATGTGTGTAATTGGGATTACTTTTTTAAGTCCGCCCATGAAACGCATATCCTGCTCGTTGCTCATAGCGTGGATTACAGAACCTGCTCCCAAGAATAACAATGCTTTGAAGAAAGCGTGTGTCATTACGTGGAACATTGCTGTAGAATAAGCTCCTAAACCTAAAGCGATGAACATAAAACCAAGCTGTGAAACTGTAGAATATGCCAAAACTTTTTTGATGTCGTTCTGACGCAGTGCGTAGAAACCAGCCAAAGCTGCAGTTAAGAATCCGATTAATAAAATTCCACCTTGTACAGTTGGAGCTAAAGTGAATAAGAAGTTTGATCTTACTACCAAATAAATACCTGCAGTAACCATCGTTGCTGCGTGAATCAATGCTGAAACAGGAGTTGGACCTGCCATCGCATCGGGTAACCAAGTATATAAAGGAACCTGAGCAGATTTACCAACAGCACCAATAAATAAACTGGCTGTGATAAAGATGATGATTGTTCCGTCTAATTCAAATTTAGAAGCATTTTGTGCTACTGAAATATAATCTACAGAATTGGTCTGAGACGCAATCATGAAAATACCGATCAACAAACCAAGGTCACCAATTCTGTTCATGATGAAAGCTTTTCTTGCTGCTTTACCGTATTCTTCGTTGGTGTACCAGAATCCGATCAATAGATAAGAACAAAGACCTACACCTTCCCAACCGATGAATAAAATCATATAGTTGCTTCCCATTACCAAAAGTAACATTGAGAAGATGAAAAGATTTAAATAAGTGAAAAACTTATAGAAACCTTTATCGTGGCTCATGTATCCGATAGAATACAAGTGAATTAAAGATCCGATTCCTGTGATAATCATTACCATCATTAATGAAAGCTGATCAATCTGGAAACCGAAGTTGATTTGAATTCCGTTTACTCTGAACCATTCGAATGCTTTTACAACAACCGCCGGACTTTCAGAGTCAAATTTTAAAAATAAGCTTACCGCAATACAAAAAGATGCAAAAACTGCAGCTGTTGCCAAACTTCCGACTACAATCTTTGGAAGATTTTTCCCGAAAAGTCCGTTGATAAGAAAGCCTATAAGTGGTAAAAGTACTATTGCATATATTAAATTCTCCATTCTTATCCTTTTAATTTATTAAATATACCTACATCTACAGAACGGGTGTTTCTATATAACATCGCAATAATTGCCAAACCAACCGCTACTTCGGCTGCTGCAACTACCATGATGAAGAATACCAAAAGCTGTCCGTCGCTGTTCCCGTTGTACGCCGCAAATGCAGCCAATAAAAGGTTTACAGAATTAAGCATAAGCTCTACACAACCTAAAATTACAATCGCATTTTTTCTAAGCAATACTCCACAAACTCCAAGACAGAACAAAACTGAACAAAGAGTAATGAAATATTCCAGAGGGATGCTTTGCATAAATGTATTTACTTCTCCCATAATTTTATAAATCTTTTTTACCGATTAGTACCGCACCTACAATACCTGCCAAAATCAGGATGGAAGCAAGCTCAAACGGCAAAACATATTCATTAAATAAAAGTCTTCCCAGATTCTTTGTAAGACCTACACCTTTATCTACGTTTTCAACCACTACATGATTATCCTGTACTCCTCTGAAAACCCCTAAAACACCAATTAAAAGAAGACCTGCTGTAAAAACTCCAACAAACTTTAAAGTATTGTTCTTCTTACTTTCGTCTTGCTTATTAAGGTTAAGCATCATTAAGATATAAAGGAAAAGTACCATGATAGCACCTGCGTAAACGATGATCTGGATGATTGCAAGGAATTGTGCATTCAGAAGAATATACATACCCGCAATAGAAAACATTGTAACAATTAATGACAAAATAGCATATAAAGGATTTTTTGCAAACACGAAGTAAACCGCACTTGACACTGCTAAAAACGCCACCAAGAAAAATAAAAACTGATCCATTATTTTACCGCATTTTTTTGTTTCTCGGATTGTCTTTCTGTGATATCAATCCTTTCATTTATTTTTTCAACTAATTTATCTTTACCGTAAATGAAAGATCCTCTGTTGGTCTCAACATCAACCAATCTGTCTGTAAGATAAATTGCAGATTTCGGACAAGCTTCCTCACACATACCGCAGAAAATACATCTTAACATATTGATTTCATATACCGATGCATATTTTTCTTCTCTGTAAAGATCTTTTTCTTCTCTGGTTCTTTCTGCTGCAGTCATTGTAATTGCTTCTGCAGGACATGCTACTGCGCACAATCCACAAGCTGTACATCTTTCTCTGCCTTCTTCATCTCTTTTCAAAACATGTTGACCTCTCCAGATATCGGCTCTAGGCTTTTGTACTTCCGGATAAGAATAAACATTGGGAGCACGTTTTACAACGGTTCTCACAGCATGCTTAAAAGTAATCCCCATTCCTTTGAAAATCGCCGGTAAGTAGATTTTCTCAGAAAAGGTCATCTCTTTATTTGAAACAACTTTTGATCTGTTTGTAAGTTTCATTTAATTATAGATATTAGATGTTAGACATTAGATTTTAGACTAATCTTGTCTGTTATCTTAATTATTTACTATTTTATTTTAAAATGATAATGTTAATTTTAAAATTCTCTCATTATCAAATTTTCAAATTCTTTTCTTAATTTCCAAAAGCTAAAATCACAGCTCCTGTAATCATTAAGTTGACCAATGCCAATGGAATTAAAGTTTTCCATCCTAAGTGCATCAATTGATCGTATCTGAATCTTGGAAGCGTCCATCTGATCCACATAAAAATCAAAATTCCGATTACCGTTTTAGATAAAAATGCTACGATACTTAAAATACCTGCTACATTTTCTCCCCAGTTTTCTGTAACCCAGTCAATTCCCGGATAGTTGTACCCTCCGAAGAAAAGTACGACCATGAAAGCATTAGAAATAAACATATTCACATATTCACCAAACATGTATAAACCTAATTTCATTGAAGAATATTCGGTAGTATAACCTGTTACCAATTCAGATTCACATTCAGGTAAATCGAAAGGGTGACGGTTGGTTTCTGCCAAAGCTGCCACAAAGAAAATTAAGAATGCTAATGGTTGGTAGAAAATATTCCAGTTCATTCCAGAACCGATAGGGATAATTCCCCAAAGTTTTCCTTCAGTTTGATTTTCAGTAATTACTTTTAAATCTAAACTTCCTGTCATCATAATGATAGAAAGTAATGCAAGACCCATCGCCAATTCGTAAGAAATCATCTGCGAAGAAGCACGGATTGCACCTAATAATGAATACTTGTTGTTGGAAGCCCAACCTCCGATCATAATTCCGTAAACTCCGATAGAAGCCATTCCGATGATGAAAAGTACACCAACATCAATGTTAGCAACTTGTAAATCATAAGAAACATCTCCAATGTCCAATGTTTTTCCCCAAGGAATAACCGCTCCGGTAATTAATGAAATAAACATCACCAATGCAGGTCCCAATACGAAAAGAAACTTTTCTGCATTGGCAGGAGTAAAGTCTTCTTTAAAGAAAAATTTACCACCATCTGCAAGAGGCTGCAGCAAACCGAATGGTCCTGATCTGTTTGGCCCGATTCTGTCCTGCATAATGGCTGCAACTTTTCTTTCTGCCCAAGTAGAGTAGGCTGCAATCGTTAATGAAAGCAGGAAAAGTGCAAGTACAAGTATTAATTTAAATGTAATTAAATCCATTTTTATTTTTATAGATGTTAGAAATTAGAAGTTAGAAATTAGAATTACAAAAGTCTGTTATCTAATGTCTGAAATCTGAAATCTTATTAATTATTTTTCGTCTTTTTCGCTGATTTCTTTAGCCATTGGATTGTCTAAAACTCTTAATTCGTCTTTAGGCTTCTCGTAATGGTTTAATGAAATAACTGAATGTCTGTCGATATGTCTTGGTCCTTCAATGTTCCAGTCTGAAAGAGATTTTCTTTCGAAACGACAAGTGTCACAGATAAATTCTTCAACTTCTCCCCACTGATCTTTTCTAGCAGTTACTCTTACAACTTCGTCACCTTTTAGATATACAGTCGCTTTTCCTGAACACTTATCACATTTGCAAGAACCATTCATTGGTTTTGTAAACCAAACTCTGCTTGCAAAACGAGCTGTTCTGTCTGTTAATGCTCCAACCGGACAAACATCAATTACGTTTCCGATGAAATCATTATCTAAAGCTTTATTTAAATAAGTAGAAATTTCTGCATGATCTCCTCTGAAAAGAATTCCGTGCTCACGTTCACCTGTCAATTGGTTTGCCGCCAAAACGCATCTTGCACACAAAATACAACGGTTCATATTCAACTTGATATGTGGACCTAAATCGTCTGCTTCGTAAGTATTTCTTTCGAATTCAGTTCTGGTTTCAAGATTTCCGTGCTCGTAACCCAAATCCTGAAGGTGACATTCACCTGCCTGATCACAAACCGGGCAATCTAATGGGTGATTGACCAACAAGAATTCAGTAACCGCTTTTCTACCTTCCTGAGCTTTTTCAGAAGAAAGGTTTTTCACTTCCATTCCGTCCATCACATTGGTTCTGCAGCTTGCTACCAACTTTGGCATAGGACGCGGATCTGCTTCTGAACCTTTAGAAACTTCTACCAAACATGTTCTACATCTTCCACCGCTGGTTTCCAATTTGCTGTAGTAACACATTGCTGGAGGAACAGATTTTCCACCGATTTGTCTTGCAGCTTCCAAAATAGAAGTCCCGGGCAAAACTTCAGCAGTTTGTCCGTCTATCGTTATTTTGAATTTTTTAACCTCTTCGCTCATAATTATATTTTAAGCAAATGCTTTATTTATATTTTCTTGTATTAAATGTGTATCCAATCCCAAAATTAATCTGGTAGAATACAAAATCCTGACTGGCTTTATCAGGTTTATTATTAAGAGTTGTTTTAATATCCGGCATATTAATGTAACCGAATTTCCCTTCAACTCTTGCCATAATACGATTCCAAAAAACAAAATTGATGTTGGTTCTTGCATCCAACCCAAATCCTGCTACGTGAAACCTGTCACTTCTTTCGTTTCCGAATAATTTTACATTAGATTTCGGAAATAAAACTCCGACTCCACCTCCATAAGCCCATGAAATATCAAAATTCTTTTTATTTAATACGCTTTTATATTTCTCAAGACCTACATTTACATAATTAAGTCCGTCTGTATGTTCAAAAGTCAGGAATTCCTGATCTGTTAAATCAACTTGACCATTCTTAACCATTGCTGCATATTTCGGATCTGAAATATTTCCATTAAAATCAACAGTCTGCTCCTGATCCATCACATATTTCATATGATCTTGAGCAATCACCAATGCCAAATTATCTTTAATAAAATATCCTAGTCTAAAATTAAACTGTGGCGCAGAAATCTGTCCCGGATCGATATATGCCCAACTTAATTCTGAAGGTCTGTCATGTGCTACAACATTATTTAATGTAAAATCGTAACCATTTCCTTTAAATCTGATATCAGAATTACTAAATCCTGCTCTGTTCCAACCCCAAAAAACAAACATCTGACCTTTTTTAGTTAGAGGTTCTGGTTTTACTTCTTCATTATTCGATGGCAAACCTACAGTTGGACCATTTCCATCTTCATAAGGATATTTTAAAGTATCACTTTTAGCATTTTGTCCAAAAGCAAAATTTGAGATCAATAAACCTACAGCAATAAACTTCTTCATAAAGCCAAATTCATATTAATTACTTGCTGCAGCCGGAATAGGATCTGCATAATGAGCCAAACCATAATTCTGTGTCTGAGACAATTCTGGGTTTTTAATATGCCACTCGAATTCATCTCTGAAATGACGGATTGCTGCAGCAACAGGCCAAGCTGCCGCATCACCTAAAGGACAAATTGTGTTTCCTTCAATTTTTCTCTGGATATCCCAAAGCAAATCGATGTCTTCCATTTTTCCTTCTCCTTTCTCAATTTTTTTCAAAATTTTGTACATCCATCCCGTTCCTTCACGACAAGGAGTACATTGTCCGCAACTTTCGTGATTATAAAATCTCGCCAAAGTCATGGTATGTTCTACGATACACTGGTCTTCATCCAAAACAATAAATCCTCCTGAACCCATCATTGTTCCGGTAGCAAAACCACCATCAGCAAGAGATTCATAATTCATATATCTTGGTTCTCCGTTTACCGTTTTCAATAATAAGTTTGCCGGAACAATCGGAACTGAACTTCCTCCAGGAATACACGCTTTCAGCTTTTTACCGTTTGGAATTCCACCACAATATTCATCAGAATAAATAAATTCTTCAACTGTAATGGTCATGTCGATCTCGTAAACTCCGGGTTTATTGATATTTCCGCAAGCAGAAATTAATTTTGTACCAGTCGATCTACCAACACCGATTTTTGCATATTCTGCTCCGGTAATATCGATAATTGGAACAATTGCAGCAATAGATTCAACATTATTTACAACCGTTGGTCTTTCCCAAAGTCCTTTTACAGCAGGGAAAGGTGGTTTTAATCTTGGGTTTCCTCTTTTTCCTTCAAGAGATTCTAGCAAAGCAGTTTCTTCACCACAGATATAAGCTCCACCACCTCTTTGAACATAAATTTCACAATCGAAACCTGTTCCTAAGATGTTTTTACCTAAAAATCCTGCAGCTTTTGCTTCTTCAATCGCTTCTTCTAAAATATCAGGAATCCAAGAATATTCTCCACGGATGTAGATATAAGAAACGTTTGAACCTAAAACGAAAGATGAAATCAACATTCCCTCAATCAAAAGATGAGGAAGAAATTCCATCAAATATCTGTCTTTGAAAGTTCCCGGTTCAGATTCATCGGCATTCACTACCAAGTGTCTTGGCACGCCTTCCGGTTTTGCCAGAAAGCTCCACTTCATTCCTGTTGGGAAACCTGCACCACCACGACCACGAAGACCTGAAACTTTTACTTCTTCAAGGATTTCTTCGGGCGTCATTTTAAAGGCTTTTTCTGCTGCTCCGTAACCTCCTTGTTTGCGGTAAGTTTCGAAGTAGCGTATTCCTTCTACGTGTGCGTCTTTAAGTAAAAGTTTTTTACTCATTTTTATTTGCTTATTGCAATCAGCTTTTGGCTTTTTGCATTAATTAGTATTAAACGTTAAGTGAATAATTTAAAATCTAAAATTTAGAATTTAAAATTTCTATTAGCCCAAATCAACTTGTCCTTCTCTGCAAAGATCAAGGATTTCGTCAACTTTTTCTATCGTTAAATTTTCGTGATAAAATTTCCCTAACTGCATCATTGGTGCGTATCCGCAAGCTCCAAGACATTCAGCTGGTTTTAAAGTGAACATACCATCTTCAGTGGTTTGTCCGTCTTTTATGTTCAATTTCGTTCTGATATGGTCAAGAATTTTTTCGCTTCCACAAACCATACAAGGTCCGGTTCTGCAAACTTCCAAAACATATTTACCCACCGGCTTCATATTAAACATGGTATAAAAAGTAGCTACTTCGTATACTTCGATAGGTTTAATACTCAATAATTCAGCAACATAATCCATTACAGGAACATCCAGCCATCCTCCAAATTCTTTCTGCGCTAAATGCAGAACGGGAAGAAGGGCAGACTTTTGTCTTCCTTCAGGATATCTTGCCATGATTTTGTGTACCTGCTGTAAACTTTCCGGTTTAAAAGCTATTGTTTCGCTCATTTTATTTAATGTATTATTGTACAATGTACAATGTACTAATGACTTATTTATTTTAATCACTGTAAAATCATTACTACATTTTACAATGATACTTTTTACAATTTTATGCGTCTAATTCTCCCGCAATCACGTTCATACTACACATAGTAACAATCGCATCTGAAATTACAGAACCTGTGATCATTTCAGGATATGCTTGGTAGTAGATAAAACATGGTCTTCTAAAGTGAAGTCTGTAAGGGCTTCTTCCTCCATCACTCACCAAATAGAATCCTAATTCTCCGTTTCCACCTTCTACAGGATGATAAACCTCACCTTTTGGTACGTCAGTTTCTCCCATTACTATTTTGAAATGGTAAATCAAAGCTTCCATCTTTTTGTAAACATCAGCTTTTTCAGGAAGATAAAATTCTGGAACATCTGCGTGGAAAGGACCTTCCGGCAAATTATCGTACGCTTGGTTGATTATTTTCAAAGATTCCCAGATTTCCTGCTGACGAACCATGAATCGGTCGTAAGTATCACCAGAAGTTCCTACAGGAATGATAAAATCGAAATCTTCATAAGAAGAATAAGGTTGTGCAACTCTTACATCGTAATCTACACCTGTTGCACGTAAATTAGGACCTGTGAAACCATAGCTTAATGCTCTTTCTGCTGAAATAGCACCTGCACCAATGGTTCTGTCCATAAATATTCTGTTTCTCTCCAATAGATTACAGAATTCCTGGAATCTTGCTGGGAATGTTTTTAAGAAATCTTTCAACAACTCATGGAATTTTGGAGTGAAATCTCTTTCAAAACCTCCGATTCTTCCCATATTGGTAGTCATTCTAGCTCCACAAATCTGCTCGTACATATCGTAAATACGCTCTCTTTCGATGAACATATAGGTAAGACCAGTAATTGCACCTGCATCCATTCCGGTTACTCCGTTACAGATTAAGTGGTCACCGATTCTTGCCAATTCCATTAAAATAACACGCATATAATCTACACGTTTCGGAACTTTTACACCAATCAGTTTTTCTACAGTCATGTGCCATCCAAGATTGTTGATTGGCGCAGAACAGTAGTTCATACGGTCTGTAAGCGTCGTGATTTGAGCATAATTTCTTCTTTCAGAAATTTTTTCAAAAGCTCTGTGGATATAACCAACGGTTTGCTCTGCGTGAAGAATTCTTTCACCGTCCATCGTAAGAACGTTTTGGAAGATTCCGTGCGTTGCGGGGTGAGTAGGTCCCAAATTCAGGGTGTATAATTGCCCGTCGATTTGTTCGTTACTGTTGTGCTGGTTAAGTATATTAGATAATGAGTTGTCTTTCATAATATATAATTGATAATTGATAGGCGATAAATGATTATTAATCAATTATCATTAATCATTTATATTTTTATCTACCAAACATGGTGTCGTTCTTATCTGTTCTTGTACCATCTTCAAGACGGTATTCTTTCAGCATTGGATGATAACCAAGGTCTTCCATATTCAGGATAGGTCTTAAATCTGGGTGTCCTTTAAATTTAATTCCATAAAAATCAAAAGTTTCTCTTTCCATCCAGTTGGCTCCTGCATAAAGCTCTGTTAAAGAATCTACTTCAACATTCTCTCTTGACATAAAAGCCTTTATACGGATTCTGAAATTCGTCATCATATTATGCAAGTGATAAACAACTCCGATTTCTTTCTCTGGAAATTCAGGGTAATGGATTCCACAAACATCAGTAAGGAAATTAATTTCCAATGATGAATCTTTAAGATAATGAATTATTTTTTTGATATCCTCTTTTTTAATTTCTACAGTCAGCATACCATAAGGCTCTGAGCTGGAAATTACAGATTCCGGAAACTCTCTCGTTATCGCTTCTAGTACAAATTCGTTCGTCATTTCCGTATCAATTAATTGCTAATATTATAAGAATCAAGCAATGCTTGGTATTCCGGCATATCTCTTCTTCTGATGCTTTCGCTTTCTGCTAAAGCCTGCACCTGCATTACGCCTTCAATAATTTGCTCTGGTCTTGGAGGACAACCAGGAACGTAAACGTCTACCGGAATAATTTTATCAATTCCCTGTAAAACCGAGTACGTATCAAAAATACCTCCACTTGAAGCACAAGCTCCAACAGCAACTACCCATTTTGGTTCTGCCATTTGAGTGTAAACTTCTTTTAAAACGGGACCTAACTTTTTAGAAATAGTTCCGCAAACCATCAACATATCTGCTTGTCTTGGCGAGAAAGAGTTTCTTTCCATACCAAATCTTGATGCATCATACGTTGGGTTTAGAGTAGCCATGAACTCGATACCGCAACAAGAAGTAGCAAAAGGTAGCGGCCAAAGTGAAAACTTTCTAGCCATCCCGATTACACTGCTCAATTTGGTTGCGAAAAACCCTTCTCCTTCAAATCCTTCCGGAGCTGGTGCATCTGTTCTTATAATTGGTTTTTGATCTGACATTTTTAGTAGATTTTAGATTTTAAATTTAGATTTTAAATTATTGTTAATGTTAACTTTAATTTAAATCCCCTATCTAAAATTTGTAATTTAAAATTTATAATTATCGTTATTTATCCCAGTCTAATGCGCCACGTTTCCAGACATAAAAAAATGCAAGGAAGAAAATAGCAACAAATGTAAGAACTGCAAAGAATCCTTCAAGACCAAATTCTCTGAAGTTTACAGCGTACGGATAAAAAAATACGATTTCGATATCGAATAATACAAACAATACCGCAGTTAAGAAATACTTAATTGAGAATGGAGTTCTTGCGTTTCCTTCAACAGGTACACCACATTCCCAGCTTTGATTTTTTACAGAATTTCCTTTTTTCTGCTTTGGACCCAGAAAATGAGCTCCAAGCAAAGAAACGGCTACAAAACCTATGGCAACACCGGCTTGTATAAGGATCGGAATATAACTTTCAGGTAAATTCATTTTTACATTATTATCTCAAGTTGCAAATTTAGGCAATAAACAATAAAGCATGAAATTAATCAACTTAAAAGTCTGATGAAAATAGAGAAAACCGATAATTTAGAATCAATAAAAATAGTGCTATTTCTTCAGTTTTCTAAGCACAGTAAATGCCATAAATGAAATATAGCCAAAAAGTACACTTGCATAAACGATATTTACAAGCGTATTCATTTTGTCATCGGGTAATGCAAAAAACAAATTGTAAGCAGCGAAGCCTGCAATTAAAAAACCGAAAATAAAAAGATGTGGCTTCATATTAGAATTTTAAAGAATACGTTCTTCTTCTTTTATGATTTACCGGATTGTAATCCTGCCAAAGAACCTGCACGCTTTTGTTTTCCTCCAATTCAGGGTTGGTTTCCGCAAAATCGATTCCCATATTGTTGAATCGCACGAAAATTTCTTTGAAAATAATAGCAGTTACACCACGTCTTTGGTATTCGGGATGAATTCCGATTAAGTAAAAATTAGCGCGGTCGTTTTTCTTTTGAGCCTGCAAAAAATGCCACCAACCGAAAGGGAAAAGTTTTCCTTTAGATTTTTGTAAAGCTTTAGAATAAGAAGGCATCGTAACGGCAAAAGAAACCAACTCATCATGCTCATCAACTACACAGATTACGTAGTTTTTGGCAATCATCGGGAAGAATTTCTCTTTGTATGTTTTAATTTGCTCTTCAGAAATAGGGGTGTAGGTCGAAAGATGTTTGTACGTTTCATCAAGTAGCTTAAACATTGGTTTTACGTAAGGTAAAATCTCTTCTTTGCTTTTGAAGTCTAAAACTCTTAAGTTATATTTTTCCGCAATCAGTGAGCTGAATTTTTCTACTTTTGGAGGAAGTACTTTTGGGAAATTCATTTCAAATTCTACCCATTCTTTTTCTTTTACAAGACCGAGATTTTCAATATGTTTCGGATAATACTCATGGTTGTAAATTCCAATCATGGTAGCGATTTTCTCAAATCCGAAAGTCAGCATTCCTGCTTTGTCTAGATTGGTAAAACCCATTGGTCCTTCAATGTTGTCAATCTGATGTTCTTTAGCGTAATTTATAGCGGTGTCAATCAATGCTTTTGAAACTTCTGTGTCATCAATAAAATCAATCCATCCAAAACGGACTTTTTTTATACCCAGTTCTTTTTCTTCTTTATGATTGATGATTACGGCAATTCTTCCCACTATTTTATTGTCTTTCCATGCTAAAAACTGCTTTGCTTCAGAATATTGCAAGGCAGGGTTTTCCTGAGGATTCCATACATTAATTTCGTCTTTTATAAATGAAGGAACATAATAGGGATTGTTTTTGTATAAATTCATTGGGAATTTTACAAATTGCTTTAAATCTTCGGGAGTTTTTACTTCAAGAATGGAAACTTTTGACATAGTTTTCGGGTAAATAGAACCACAAATATAATTAATAAAACCTAAAACTTTGGCACAATTTTTACATCAATTATAAGAATTATTATATACTAAATTTAAATAAAATGACAGGTTATTATCTTATCATAGGACTTGCGATGCTGATAAGCTGGTTTGTTTCCTCAAGATTAAAATCTAAATTCGAATATTATTCAAACGTACATCTCAGAAACGGAATGTCGGGTAAAGAAGTTGCCGAAAAAATGTTGAGAGATAACAATATTCATGATGTTCAGGTAATTTCAGTTCCTGGGCAATTGACGGATCATTATAATCCGGCGGATAAAACGGTGAATCTTTCAGAAGGAGTTTATATGCAAAGAAACGCAGCTGCGGCGGCTGTTGCAGCTCACGAATGTGGTCATGCTGTACAACATGCTGTAGGATATTCAATGTTACAATTAAGATCAAAACTGGTTCCTGTTGTGAACATAAGTTCAAACTTAATGCAATTTGTATTGATGGGAGGGATCGTTGTTATGGCAATGAGCGGCAATAAATTAGTTCTGTTAATCGGAGTAATTATGTTTGCTCTTACTACATTATTTGCATTTGTAACACTTCCTGTAGAGTATGACGCAAGCAACAGAGCTATGAAATGGCTGAAAGATACAGGAACGGTTACCGCAGAAGAATTTGTTGGTGTTAAAGACAGTCTTACCTGGGCGGCGCGAACTTATTTGGTGGCAGCTTTAGGATCTTTAGCACAGTTGATATACTTTGCTTCTCTGTTAATGGGAGGCAGAAGAGATTAATTTAATTTTTAAATTCAAAAAAATATGTTGCATCTCAGATAATTTTTCTGAGATGTTTTTTTGTGCGTAATAAAAAGTTCATTCAATTTTGATACTTTTGGATTATATGAAAAATATAAGCTGGAAGGTTGAATCGGTAAACCAACAAGTAAACATTTTAATCAGAATTATTGCTTTATTTTGGTTTCTTACTAAAATTTGGGGCTATAAAACGTGGATTACAGATCGTTTATATCCAGTGATCCCGGTTTTTGATTTCTTTAAATTTATTCCCAATTATTTACATATTATACTTTTTGTAATTTCTTTAATTTTATTATTGCTTATTTTATTTGGTAAAAAAAATCTTGCTTTTCTGATTTCATTTTTTGTGATAGAATTATTTAGTTGTCTACTCGATACTGTAAGATGGCAACCGTGGGAATATATGTATTTATCTGCATTTCTGGTTTTTATCATTAATTTTCACAAACCAAAAAATATCATTGTATTGATGCATCTGCTTTTGGTGGCAATGTATTTTTTTAGTGGCCTGCATAAATTAAATCGAAGTTTTCTTTCTTCTGTCTGGATGGATACAATTCTGGTTGATTTTTTTGGATTTTCTCTTGAAACAATTTTAAAATATAAACTTTTTTTCATCGGGCTTATTATTCCTTTTTGCGAAATACTACTTGCAGGATTACTGGCTTTCTCTAAAAACAAAAGAAGAATCAGCTATTTTTTAATTCTGATTCATTTAAGTATTTTAATAATTTTAGGGCCTTTTGGTCTTGGGTATAATTCAATCGTTTGGTTTTGGAATTTAGCGCTCATCTTTATATTGTTTATCACTTATAAGAAACCTGTTGAAATAGAAAGTGTAAAATCTTTTTCGTTAAATAATTTCTATTGGCTGGCTTTATGGTTTTTAATGCCGGTTTTAAGTTTTTTTGGAAGATGGTATCAATATTTTTCTTTTAACTTATATTCCGGAAAAGGAAAGCAAATGTATATTTGTTTTTCTTCAAAAGAGAAAATTCAACCCGAGTTTGGAAAGGTAATCAATTATGATGGTTCACCATGTATCAATCTTCAAAATTGGGCCTTAAAAGAAATGAAATCAATGCCTAGTCCTGAGATGGAAATTTATCTGAAAATGAGTGATGAAATAAAAAAGAAATACGGAAAAAATAATGTTAAAATAATAATCTATAATTCTGAAAACCAAAAAATAGTAGAGTAGTAGATTATTATTCAATTATTTTACAGACAACATTTTGAATATTGTTTAAAGACTCAGTGATAGCATCTTTATGTTTAAGCTTTATTCTCGCAGAAATAACAGCTGTTTGCTGTGAATCAAAATTCAAGACTTTAGCATCAAATTTTGAGAGCAAAGTGAAAATAAGATTCTGCTGATTAAACTGAAACTGAATTTCTATTTCAGTTTCCAGTTCTTTTGTAATGATTTGGGCTTCTTCTAAAGTAATTTTAGCAGATTCTTTATAAGCTTTTACCAAACCTGAAACGCCTAGTTTTGTTCCGCCATAATAACGAACGCTTATCACTAAAACATTGGTTATTTCATTAGCTAGAAGTTGATTATAAATTGGTAAGCCTGCGCTTCCGGATGGTTCTCCATCGTCATTTGCGCGATAATTTTCTCCATTTAAACCCATTCTGAAAGCATAGCAATGATGCGTAGCTTTCGGATGCTCTGTTCTTATTTTCTCTAAAGCATTTTTAAGCTCAGTTTCATTATTAACCGGAAAAGCAAAACCGATGAACTTGCTTCCTTTTTCTTTAAGTAAAGTGTTTTCTACAGGTTTTTCTATAGTTTTGTATTCGTGCAGCATTGGTCGGCTTCTTAGTGAGAATTTTTATAAAATTCAATAACATTGTCTCGGAAATCCTGAGTATCAATCGGAGTTTCACTAAATCTTGGAGCTTTCGTTCCGTTTTCTAATACTAAATTTTTATTTTTAATAATAATCGTCTCGTCCCATAAACCTGCATCAATAAACTGTTGAAGAACCAAACTTCCGCCTTCCACAATGATGGATTGTATCTGAAGTTCGTGTAATTTTTTCAACATATTTTCGATGAAATTTTCTCTTGAAGTTTTGATGAATTTTATATTTCCTTCTTCACCTTCTTTTACAGAATTAAAAACCAAAGTTTCGGCTTCATTGCTGTAAATATTAAAATCGGTTGGAACTTTTAAATCAATATCGATCAAAATCCTGATTGGGTTTCTGCCTACAATTTCTCTTGTAGTAAGACTTGGGTTGTCTCTCAAAGCCGTCATTGTGCCAATCAGAATAGAATGCTCGTTGTTTCTTAGCTGATGTACAAATTGTTTGGTCAGTGAGTTGCTGATTTGGGTAGGCTTAAAATCTTTATCCATAAAACGGTCGCCAGATTCTGCCCATTTTAAGATAATAAAAGGTCTTCTCTTTTCGTGATAGGTAAAAAATCTCTTGTTTAAATCAATGCATTCTTTTTCCAAAACTCCGGAAACTACTTCAATTCCTGCATCCTGAATGATTTTCTTGCCTTTTCCGTTGACTTTATCGTGGGAATCCATTGCTCCGATAACAACTTTTTTAAAGCCAAGTTCAACAATTTTCAGAGCACAAGGCGGAGTTTTTCCGAAATGTGCACAAGGTTCCAAAGAAACATAAATCGTAGATTCAGGAATCAGACTTTTATCTTCAACGGAATTAATAGCGTTAATTTCCGCATGATTTTCACCCTCTTTATGGTGATACCCTTCACCAATTATTTTACCGTTGTGTACGATCACACTTCCTACCAATGGATTTGGATAGGTGTTTCCGATGGCTTTCTGAGCGAGCTCGATGCATCTTCTGATGTAAAATTCGTCTTGCATAAGATAAAAAAAGCGAATACAAATTTCTTTGTTTCGCTCTATAGATTTTACTTTAATTTTAATTTATTCTCCAGCGATAATACTGTGAAGATTCTGCTTTAAAGTCTCAAGGTGAGCTTTTTTGTCATCAATCGTATTGTAAGTATCTCGTAAAAGAGGATTTTCTCTTGATGGATTTTTGAAGAATGAAAGGTTGTTTTCCAGTTTAACGATTTCAGCTTCAAGATCTGAAATTTGACTCTTAATTTTTCTTGCTTTATCAGTTAATTGGTTTTCAGATAAACCTTCTTCTTTCAGCTCAAGCTCATTAATCTTATTCAGCTTCAACTTTTCTCTAAGAGTTTTATTAAACTCAGAGTTGATTGCCATCTTATCTCTAGGAACTTTTCCAATATTATTCCAAGATGTTTTAATCGCTTCTATTTTTTCGATGCTTCCTTCGTCGTTTGAAATGGTTTTCAACTCTTCAAGAATATCTTTTTTAAGCTTGTAGTTTTCTTTCCAGTTATCGGTAGAAGCGCTGCTTTTTTCTCTGTAATTATTAAAAAACGTATTACATGCATCACGGAATTCATCCCAGATTTTATTGGTCATGCTTTTCGGAACGTGACCTATTTTCTTCCAATCTTCCTGAAGTTTTTTGAATAAAGCCACTGCAAGATCCCAATCTTCAGAAAGCATATTGTCTTTTGCAGTCTGAATCAACTTCAGTTTCTCATCAAGATTCTGCTGTTGAGAACCTTTCAGAGATTTATAGTAATTGTTTTTTGTTGTGTTGAAACCTCTTAAAGTAGCTTTGAAATCATTCCAGTTATTGTTAGACAATTTTCTCGGAACACTTCCTGTTTTCAAAAATTCAGAACGCAGTTCTTCAACTCTCTTAATTGAGTTTTGCCAATACGTATGATTAGGATTGTCTTTTGGCTCAGAAAGTTTCTTGATTTCAGCAATGATTTCGTTTTTCTTCTCAAGATTTGCGTTCTGCTCTGTTTCAATAGCTGCAGAAAGCTCAGTTTTTCTCTCGTGAATTTTATTTGAAATTTCTTTGAACTCTTCCCAGGTTTTTTCACGGAATTCTTCAGAAACAGGTTCTGCTTCTTCTTTCCAAAGCTTGTGAAGATATTGAAGTTCGTTTAAAGCTTTTTGTACAACAGGTTCGTTTTCCAGCTCTTTTGCTCTTGCAATAATGTGCTGTCGTTTTTCTAAGTTGTGGCTGTATTCCTGCTCAAGGAATTCTTTATTTAAATCCAACATCTGATAAAACTGATTCAAATGATGAAAATAATTATTGTTTAAAATTTTAAATTCAGATTTTGCAACCTGACCAGCGTTTGACCATTCCTCTTTAATCTCTCTGATTGATTTGAAAAGATTGACTCCAGGTTCAGAATTAGTATAAAGATTTTTAAGCCTTTCAATAATGCTTTGACGTTGGTCTAAGTTTTTCTTCTGCTCTTCTTCCTGATTTTTCTGGAAATTATCATGCTTTTCTCTGAAAATATGAATCAGACCTGAAAGTTTAGATTGAGAAGGATGCTCGTAGCTGAAATTTTCGATTGCATTTCCTGCGTCGGTATATTCATGCTTTTTATCTTCGATTTCGTCGTGAATCGTATGATTTGCTTTTTCCTTTAATGCATTAAACTCTCTATATCGTTCACCTGCATTATTAGAATTAATAATTTTTTCCATTTCTTTCAGTGCATCAGCAAGAGACAGATCGGCAATAGAATCGTGCTGAGAACCATCATGCTCTTCTTCGTGATGGTTTTCTTCAGTATTCTGAATGTTTTCAACTGTTTCCTGATGTTCTGTAGACGTTTTGTGTTCTTCGTTTTCAGAAAGATTATTTTCTGTTGTCATAGCAAATCTTTTATGAATAATGGCGTTAATTTCTTAAAGCGAGCTAATATAAGCCAATTAAGTTACTAATTTATGTTATTTTTTTTTAAACGACCAAATTTCCCAAGCTTTTTCTGCCTGTTGTTCCAGCATATAATATCCGTTGACAGTTTTTGCCCCGTTTTGAGATGAGTTTATAATAAATTTGCTGTATTCCGGATTGTAAATCAGATCAATCACCAAATGTTGATTTGTAAGCGCCTCAAAAGGAAAATTCAGGCAATCTTCTGTATTCGGAAAAGTTCCGACCGGAGTACACTGAATAATTAACTTATTTTTTGAAACCGTTTCTGAGTCTAAATTTTCAAAATTAATTTCTGATTTCCTTGAAATCGTTTGATACGGAATCTGATGTTTATCTAAAACATATTGCACAGCTTTTGCAGCACCGCCGTTTCCTAAAACCAAAGCCGATTCGTGATGTGTTTTTTTGTGCGCAACCAATGTTTTTTCAAAACCAAAAGCGTCTGTATTGTAGCCGGTTTTCTTTCCGTTTTCAATTAAAACACAGTTTACAGCGCCTATTTTTTTTGCTTCATCACTCAATTCATCCAGATAATCTATAACTTTCTCTTTGTAGGGAATCGTTACATTAAAACCTAAAAGATTGGGTTTCAAAAGCAGTTCTTCAATTTCATTGATTTCCTGTAAATCGAAAATTTCGTATGAAAAATCGCTGAGTTTTTTCTTTTTAAATTTATCTTCAAAATATTGTTTTGAAAAAGAATAGGAGATGTTTTTTCCGATCAGTCCTAATTTGTTGCTGGAATCCATACATCAAAAATAAAAAAAAGACCGATAAAAACCGGTCTTTTGTATTGAAAATATTTGTTGTCTTAGTCTACAATGAATTTTGTAGTGTTGTTGTCTGTTTTCAAGATGTACACTCCTTTCGCTAATCCGTGAAGATTGATTTTGTTTGAGTTTTTAAAAGGATTTGCAATATTCTTAATCAGTTTTCCTGAAAGATCATAGATTTCAGCTTTCAAAACTTTGTTCAGGTTTTCACCTTTTACAAATAATTCGTGATTTTTAACCGGATTTGGATAAACGCTGAATGCTTTTTCTTTTGAATTTTCAACAGTTGATAAAGAAGCTGCACAAGTCCAAGAAAGATCATCAATTGCTACTCTTGGTCCATTTGTAGCTGTGATTGGATTTGTAATTTTAATAATAACATTTCCACTCACGTTGATGTTCGAAATTGTTGTTGTCGTTGTCGTACCAGTTGTTGCGCTATAAGGAATAGTACCTACCTGAGTTCCGTTGATTTCAACATTTAAAACACCAGGTCCGGTTCCGTATTTTAAAGCAGTAGTTAATGTTAGGTTTTGAATTCCTCCTGAAATCGTAGAACTTGTTAAGTTACCAATTCTTAGCGTGATTGCTTTTCCATTAATGGTTTCATCCACTCTAGCATCTGTTGCTGTCCAAGTTATACTGTTATTTGTCCAAGTTCTTGTAGCATATCCGTTTCCTGTTCCTGTGATGTTTTCGAAATCTTCAGTTCCGCAAGTTCCTGTTCCACCACCAGATCCTGCAAGTGTAGTTTCTGTAGCAGTATTACTTTGAGGAGATGAATTTCCGGCTGCATCTTTAGCAATTACATGGAAATTGTAGGTTGTTGAAGAAGCTAAAGCCTGAACAGTTGTTGAAGTTCCCGTAACGGTAGCTTTTAAAACATTATTAGCATAAACATCGTATCCTGTAACTCCTACATTATCTGTAGATGCAGTCCAGCTTAAAGCTACGGTACTTGCAGTTGGGTTATTTGCAACTAAATTAGTTGGAGTTGTCGGAGCTTGATTATCTACCGTTTGTGTTCCCCAAACTAAATTTACATAATTAGGATTGTCAATATAAGGGTTTCTGTTTCCCTGATAAGTATATGAAGCATTGTTTCTTCCGATTTCTGCTGGAGAAACTGGATCTAAATTGTGCCAAGCTAAAAGCTGGTTAAGTTCCCAAGTTTGTAATCCAGGATATGCGCTTCCGCCCAACATATCTCCTGAGCTAAATCCTGAAAGCTGAGTTTCATATCTTGTTACAAAGTAAAAAATCATTCTTGCAACATCACCTTTAAACTCATCAATAGGTTCGAAAACCGTTCCGCCATATCCTGCTGAAACTGAATTTCCTAATTTTGAGCCATTCAATGAAGTAAAGCTTGCCGTTCCTACTTTTCCAAAAGGATAATTTGAACGCATTCCGTTTACTTTACCATCAGTTGCTCTAATAAAATGAATATCATTTTTCATTGGAGAGGCCTCATTAAACAAACTTTGAGGAACAATGTGCTCTCTGTTGTAACAATCCCCCTCATTACCGTAACTTCCACATTGGTTGGTACTGTATGTGAAATTATAAGGATCTGCAGCAGTTGGTCTTTCAGAGTAAATATCTAAAATAGTACCGTCATTTTCATAGTAGTAATCCCTATCTGTTGTTTGGTAACCTGTCCAAAGACCATTATAACCATGGTCTTGATGTCCATTTGTAATAATTGCTTTAAGCTGAGTTTTTAAAGCTGCACCTGTACCGGTTGCATTGTTGTAATATCCCGGAGGAACTTGAGCTAAAGCACTGATAGTGATCAGAGTTAGCAAAAATGAATGTAAAATTCGTCTCATTTTTTCTAAATTGGGAAGCAAATTTACAAATAAATAAAATTATAAAATATTAATTTTTAGTAATATAGTCTTTACTGATTTTAGAAAAGAACCAAGAAATTATTATACCAAAGACAGAAGCTATGGCTGCGACGATTAAATAATTTTTACCAACAATTTTTACAGGAAAAGGTAAATCTTCAACAGCCTTAAATAATTCAGTATAAATTTGGAAATAGCATAAAGCTGTTCCTAAAATAAGACCTGAAATTACTCCTAAGATAACAATAAGAATTCCGGTATAGAAATAGGTCATTCTAAGATGTGATAAAGGAAACCCTAAAGAAATCAGAGATTTTGCCTGTTGTTTTTTGTCGAGCTGTAAAATAATGATAGCACCCGCCAAATTAAAAGTCGTGATGAAAATAACCAAAGCGAAAATTAAATAAATAAAAAGCTTTTCGGTATTAATCATTTTCCAGAACGCTGCATTTTCTTCCTCTTTTGTTTTAATTTCGATGTCTTTTCCTATAGTTTTAAGAAGATTTTGTTTTACAGAATCTATGTTTTCTGGATTTTTAAGCTTAATAACAATTTGATAAGCTGAATTTTTTGGAAGATTTAATAATTCTTCTGCCAATTCTACCGGAGCAATAATGTAATTGTTGAGCTGTTCATTCCCTGGAAAAACACCACAGACAATAATTTCTTTTTTATTGTAAATATCTTCTTCCTTATTGATTATTCCTGTTCCGGGTTTAGGCATGAAAAGCGTTGAAAAATCTGTGTTTGAGTCTACAGGAATTCCCAATCTGTTCTGAAGCGAATGCTCCATAATTACTTCATTGGTATATTCGAATGTAGGATAACTACCAAAAAATATGGTTTTATCAACCGGGTTTACTTTAATATAAGCCGAATCAACCCCTCGAAGATAGGCAACATCGCCTTTTCCGTTGTAATTAATGTAGGTTTTTTCTTCTATTATTCTTGAGAAGCTGGAAATTTCTTTATTATTTTTTAAAACAGTATTTATTTTCTCAAAATTTTTCAGCGTTTTTCCGGATGTGCTTTTTATCGTTAAATCAGCATGAAGATTAGAAATCAAAACTTTGTTGAAATCTTCAAGACCGGAAAAAACAGAAATAATGACAAACATTGCAGCCACAGCAACACTCATCGCCACAGCAGCAAGCCAGGTAATAAATGTTACAGCAGTGCTTCCTTTTTTAGATAAAAGGTAGCGCGATGCAATGTAAAATGCAATGTTTTTCAATGTTTCTATAAAACAGGATTGTCGCCTTCGCCTCTCAGTTCTCTTTCGATTTTCTCTACATCATCAAGCGTAGTATCTAGATAAAAGCTCAATTGTGGAATAATACGCACTTGTTTTGCCATTTTCTGACCGATGAAGTTTCTGTATTGTGCCTTGTTTTCGTCAATTTCTTTCATAATTGAAGATCGAAATTCCTGAGGGAAAATACTTAAATAGATTTTTGCAATTCCCAAATCGGGAGTTACTTTAACATCGGAAACCGAAACCAGAAAATTCTGTTTACTTTCTGATGCCTGTTTGCGGAAAAGTTCTGCGAAATCTTCCTGTATAATCTGTGCTACTTTTCTTTGTCTGTTGCTTTCCATAATTTATGCAAATTTAGTACTTTTGTTTGAATTGCTAATTTGAAAATTGATTAGCATTCAAAAAAATATATTTTAGATTTATGAAATTAGAACATATCGGTATTGCGGTAAAATCTTTGGGCATCTCTGATGAGCTTTTCACAAAACTTTTAGGAAAAGAATCGTACAAAAAAGAAACGGTAGAAAGAGAAGGCGTAGTGACTTCATTTTATGAAACAGGAGAAAGCAAAATTGAGCTTTTGGAAGCCAGTAATCCTGAAAGTCCAATTTCAAAATTCATCGATAAAAAAGGAGAAGGGATTCATCATTTGGCATTTGGTGTAGAAAATATCCTGAATGAAGTAGAAAGATTAAAAAAAGAAGGGTTTCAGTTTATCTCTGAAGAACCTAAAGAAGGTGCTGATAACAAATTAGTTGTCTTCTTACACCCAAAATCTACGAATGGTGTCTTGGTAGAACTTTGTCAAGAAAAGCCATAAAAAATTTTGTAGTGAAAGAAATTTTACTATTTTTGCAAACACAAAATTTAACCAAATTTTGAGGTCCTATAGCTCAGTTGGTTAGAGCACCTGACTCATAATCAGGTGGTCCCTGGTTCGAGCCCAGGTGGGACCACAGAAAAGCACTCAAATAGAGTGCTTTTTTTATTTTCCATCATTGTTTCAGATTATTACTAATTACAATTTTCAAAAATTTTAGTTTCCAAAAACTTCTTGAGATGACTAATCATCAAAAGAAGAATACCTTATTTTAATGTTCTAATTTTTTTTTTAAGGCTAAAGGTTTAGCTTTAAAATTGATTTTGTTCAATGCGTACTTAAATCTTTATTGATTTGGAATTATTAGCAGTGTTTTTTTTATCACTGAACGTTGATTTTTTTTTTTCTAAATTTACAAAAACGAAAACCGCAAAACTTGAGATAGTAAGATGATATACAAACAGTAAGCGTGTATAAATTTAAAAACTCGAAATTAACATTATGAAAAATAATCAACACAAAAAAAGATCAATTTCTTCTCATTTTTACAAAATAAATAGGTTTGTTTATATAGCAATATTTATAAATTGTTTAAGCTTTGCACAAGATAAAAAAGCTTCTGAAATTTACTATACTCCAAACGGAATGTTTGATAATGTTATTGATAATCATGGGAATACATTTAAATTGTCTGAAATAGAAATTGCAAAATCTCAATCTACTGAAACTGGGAAAACAATATTAAATAGCCAATCTTTCACATCAGGTATTTTTGAACTTTATTTTGAAAATGGAAGTGGAATGGAAACTGTTGGTAATAGTGTTCATGACCAAAGAAGGGCTATAATACTACAAGCATTTCTTGATATTTCTAATTTTATCAATACACCTTTAAAAAACGCAGGAAATACGAATAAAGTGAAAATTTGGATTAGAAGTCCACTAGGAGTAGGTTTACAGGTAAATATCGGAAGTACTTCAAGTGCATATTATAGTTTCCCGACCTTATCTTCGGGAATTAATAATCAAGGAATTGATATTGGTGGAATTTTAGATAATGAAATATGGAAGACAATACATACCGGAGTTGATTCTTATGCTAATACAGTTCTTCCTATTGTTAACACAAATATTGCAGATGGTTTCTATCATGGATGGGCATGTTTCAATTTTTCTGGAACAGTAAATTGGAATTTAGATTACAATAAATATAATTCTGCGACTGCATATCCAGTACATTATATTGATTTATATTCAACCGTAATTCATGAAATTACGCATATTTTAGGGTTTAATAGTTTAATTAATTATTATGGAAATAGCGCTTTTTATAATAATCCGGGCAATTATTATACGAGATATGATAAAAATTTAAAAACAAGCTCTGATGTACCGTTAATAATAAACTCTCCTTTAACAGGTGGACAAATGTATGGTTTCAACTATAACTCTGCTGTTTCAGGTCCTGTTTTATACCCAAGTTGTACAGTTTTTCCTCCTGAATTTAATGGCAATAGCGGTACATTTAACTGTTCAACCTCATTAAAGTATGTTGGTAATGTTACAGTGCCTGTCTATACACCTTCATGTTTTGAAAAGGGTAGCCTTAGTCATTTTGAAGATGCCTGTTACAACGGAAATTCGAATGATCAGTATTTTATGATGAGTGATAAAGCATCAAGCCTTTTCGCTAAAAGAACTTTAACAAGTGAAGAAAGACAAGTATTATGTGATATTGGTTACAGAGTTGGAGGAACTTTCGGTAATACCAGCAACTTTACCTATAAAGATTATGGTGCAGCAACTTGTGCAGGAGTAACTATTGGTGGAGTTAATGATGGATTTTTAAATGGAGTTTATGCTTATCAAGGTAATACAGGCACAAATATTATAGTAGATGGAATATTAAATAATGATTATACCAGTGGCTTATCTTCAAACTTGAGTTTTGAGTTTGTACAGGATGTATATGATCCGGATGCAATTATATCAGGAATTACCCCTACTTCATTTACATTTAAATCTTATGTACCGGGTGTTCATGTATTGCGTTATGTACCATTTGACAATATTACCGAACAACGTGGGAACATTACGTATATTTATGTAAATGTTTTTAATAATTGTTTAAACTTTACTCAATCTGATTTGGTTAAGAATGGTAATTTTGAAGAACATAATTATGCTCCTAGCTATACAAGCCAGATTTATAAATCATGTGGATGGCAATGTACAAGTTATTTTCCCTCTCCAGATTATTTTAATTCAGATTCAACATATCCGCATGTAAGTATCCCTTCAAATATTTTTGGTACTCAGGCTGATAAAATACCTGGAAATCATGCTTATGCCGGTATGTATATCTCTCGAAACAGACCCAATTTATTACAAAATGTTTATAGTGAATCTTTAAAAACCGAGCTAACCGGCTCTTTACAGCCAAACACCAAATATCAATTGTCTTTTGATGTTTCGATTGCGGATAATCACCAGTTTAATGCCATTAAATTTCAAGCATTTATTACTGATACTAACTTAGAATTAACAACTGGAGGAATTATCCCAAATGTAAATATCACTTCGGATAAAGTTTTTTTAACAAATCCTAGTTTTTCAGGTACTAGTTCGTTAACAGAATGGGAAACAATTACTTTTACATTTACAACAGGTAATAATCCTAATTTGAAATATCTTTATATTGGTGGATTAAATAATGTACAATTTCAAAATAATAATGGTCCGGATGTATATTATTTTATAGATAATGTCTCTCTGGTTCCTTTTTCACAACTTGGATTGTCGGAATCAAATTTTGAGAACGACGATGTTGAAATTTTTCCAAATCCAACCAATTCAATAGTCAATATTAAAAATTCAAAATCAAGTATAAAATCTATTGAACTTTATGATACAGCAGGAAGAATTTTGAAAGCAGAAAAAGTCAATAAAAAAGAAATTCAAATTGATATATCTAATTATCAGATTGGTACTTATTTAATTAAAGTAATCACAAGCAACGGCGATGTTGTGAAAAAAATTATTAAGTATTAGTAAAGTTTTAATACAACATATTTAAACATAAGACTTTGATAAATTTGTTAAAATAATTAAACTTCTTATCATTCATAATCAATATTTTTTTATTCCCTAACTTTATTGTTTCAAAATCATAATTATGTCTATAACAAACGAACAGGAATTAATCGGAATGCAGAAAGTAAGTGAAGCTGTGGCTTTTACTTTGAAAGAAATGATGAATTATGCACAAGTTGGAATGACAACAAAAGATCTTGATGAGTATGGAGCTAAAATTCTTTCGGATTTTGGTGCGAAGTCTGCTCCTTATCTTACGTATGGATTTCCGGGTTGGACGTGTATCAGTGTAGATAACGAGTTTTGTCATGGAATTCCTAGTTCTGAAAGAATTTTGAAAGAAGGAGATTTAATTAATATTGATGTTTCTGCAGAGCTCAATGGATATTGGGCAGATAACGGAGGTTCTTTTGTGATTGGAAAAGATATCAATCAACATCAGAAATTAGTCGATGCATCCAAGGAAATTTTAGAAAAAACAATTAACAATATAAAGGGTGGTGTAAAAATCGCAGATATTGGTTTTTTAATGGAAACTGAGGCAAAAAAAAGAGGATTTAAAGTCATTAGAAATCTTGGCGGTCACGGTGTAGGAAGAAGTCTCCACGAAGAACCAGATGAATTGATGAATTACAAAAACCGTTACGATTCCAGAAGATTTAAGAAAAATTCTGTTGTGGCGATTGAAACATTTATTTCGACCGATTCAACAATTGCGGTAGAACTGAATGATGGTTGGACGATGGTAGGAAACAAAGGTGGATACATGGCACAACATGAGCATACCATTTTGATTACCGACGGAAAACCTATTATTTTGACACAGATAAATGAGATTTTAAATTAAAGAATCAATATTTCAGATTAAAATATAAGCCTTTCAGAATGCTGAAAGGTTTTTTTTTGCGAAAATTTTTAAATATTTTCCAACCTTTCTTTTAATTTATGCATCTTTATGAAAGAAAGGTTTTTCCACTTTCGAATGAATGTATGAAAAGTTTATATCTGAAATTATTTTTGTTTTTCCCTGCTCTGTTTTTTGCGCAGATTCCCGTTGTGGAAACTTTTGATGATAAAGGAAATTATGTTCAAAATAAAGAGGTTATTTTAAAGAAATTAGTCATAGAAACTAAAATTACGGGTAAAATTTCTACCAATATTGTTACGATGGTTTTTAGAAATAATTCGGCTCGTGTAAGAGAAGCAAAACTTACATTTCCGCTTCCGGAAGGAGTAAATGCAAGTGGTTATGCTTTAGATATTAACGGAAAACTGAGAAATGCAGTTCCTGTAGAAAAAGAAAAGGCGAAAGAAGTATATGAAACGATAAAAAAGCAAAATGTAGATCCCGGAATTTTAGAAAAAGTTGAAGGCAATAATTTCCGTACAACAATTTATCCTCTCAATGCAAATGGTGGTGAAAGAACCATTCAGATCACTTATAATTATGAGCTTAAAAAGTTAGGACATAACTACGAATATTTTTTACCACTCAATTATACTTCGGAAATCCCTGAGTTTTCAGTTAAAACTTCTGTTTTTCAAAATGCAGAAGCTCCTAAACTTGAAGAAAAACCAGACGGAAATTTTAATTTTATAAAAAACGGAAACGTATGGATTGCAGAAATCAATAAAACGAAATATAAACCGGGAAGCAATTTAAAAATAAACTTTCCTCAAAATAATCTTCAAAATGTTTTAATGCAGAAAGCTTCAGATAATTCATCTTATTTTCTGGCAGATATAAATATTAAAAAGAATGAAAGAGAAAAAAGGCTTCCTAAAAATTTAGCAATCGTTTGGGATAATTCTTTAAGTGGAAAAAAACGTGATCATGAAAAAGAATTCGTTTTGCTGAAAGAATATTTCAACACGAATAAAAATCTGAAAGTAAAAATTTACTTTATCAACAATACTTTTGATGAAGGCAAAACTTTCAAAATAAATAATGGAAATTGGGACGAACTGAAAACGTATTTATCTCAGACAACATATGACGGAGGTACAGATTTCGGGCAACTGGAAAAAGTAAAAGAAGATGAGATCTTTTTCTTTACTGATGGGTTATCTTCTTTCGGAGAATTAAAATTGGTTTGGAATAAGCCGACTTCTACAATTTCGTCTTCCAATAACGTGAATTTTGGTCAATTAAAATTTATAAGCAGTAAAACTGGAGGTGAATTTTTAAATTTAAATGAAAACAGTCCGCAAAAAGAAGTTAGAAAACTACTTTTTCAACCATTAAAGTTTTTAGGAATTGAAAAGAATGATTCGGTTTCTGAAGTGTATCCTTCTTTTACCCAAACTGTTTCTGAAGATTTTGTTTTATCAGGAATTTTAAAAGGAAATCAAACGTCTGTTAAAGTTAATTTCGGTTACGGAGATGAAATTACCGAAACAAAAACTATTCGTTTAAACTCTAATGAGCAAACTGTAAAAGATTGGGATATTTCAAAATTCTGGGCTCAGAAAAAACTAAACGAACTGGAGATTTTCGAAACAAGAAATAAAGATGAAATTAAAAATTTAAGTAAACAGTTCGGATTGGTAAGCAATAATATGAGTTTGATGGTTTTGGAAAATGTTGAAGATTATGTAAAGTATGATATTGCTCCGCCTCAGGAATTAAGAAGTCAATATGATGAAATTGTAAAAAACAAAAGAATTGAAAAAGAGGAATGGACAAAAGATTTGATGGATGATGCAGAAGACATAACCGAAAAACTTAAAGAATGGTGGAAAAAAGATTTTCAAACAAAAGCAAAAAAAAATTACCCAAAGCCAACTTCTAATGAGCTAATGCAAGTTGAAAGACCTATAGAACCTACAGTACATAATCAGGAAGTTACAAAAATTGAAAATTTATCTTTACCAGTTGCAACTCCCCCTGCAAGAGCTTTTGCATCTCCCCCAAGTAATAGTAAATCTGACTCAATAACTTCTAATCGCTCAAATGAAATTGAGGAGGTTGTAATGATGGACTACAATAGAACAATCAGTCGTAAAGAATTGGTTGCTTCTTCATCAGTTTCTGTGAACTCTGAGCCAATAATAATAAGAGGCGTAGCTTCTGTTAATTCAAATACACAGTTGCTTTCAGTACAAGGAAGAGCGGAAGGTGTTGCCATTAATAAGATATCTAAAGATGAAAATGTTTCTGACATTATTAATTCTGGCAGAATTGATATAAAAGATGTAGAATCGAATGCTGAATATATGAAGCTTTTTAAGAATGCTGAAAATTCAGAAAAAATTTATCAGGTTTATCTTCAAAACAGAAAAGACTACGAAAATCTTCCACAATATTATTTTGATGTTTCAGAATTGTTGTTTAAAAATAACGATAAGAAAACTGGCTTAAAAGTCCTAAGTTCAATTGCAGATTTAGATATAGAAAATGAAGAACTATATAAAATATTGGCTTATAAATTAAAAAAGATAGGAACTTATGATAAAGAATTATTTATTACCAAAAAAGTGCTAGAATGGCGACCTTTCGATCCTCAAAGTTATCGTGATTATGCCTTAGCTTTAGAAGATAATAAGCTTTATCAGCAAGCCTTAGATAATCTTTATAAAGTTCTTACACAATCGTATACTCATGAATTAGCAGATCGGGATGATGGAATCGAAGAAATTGTTGTAATGGAAATCAATCAACTGATAAGCAATTACAGAAGTCAATTAAATCTGAAAAATATCAACCCTAAAATTATCACAGACCTTCCTGTAAATATCCGTGTTGTTATCAATTGGAATAAAGATGATACAGATATTGATCTTTGGGTAACAGACCCAAATAAAGAAGTTTGTATGTACTCTCATTCTTCAACAGAAATCGGAGGAAGACTGAGTAATGATTTCACACAAGGTTTCGGACCTGAGCAATTTTTACTCAAGAAAGCAATTAAAGGAAAGTATAAGATCCAGACCAACTTCTTTGGTGAAAATCAGGTAGGAATTGCAGGTCCTACTGCAATCATGGCTGAAATTTTTATCAATTATGCAACCGGAAAACAAGAAAGAAAAATAGTTGTTTTTCAGAATCAGAAAGAAGATAATGGTAGTGATAAAGAAATTCTTATCGGTGAATTTGAATTTTAAAAGCATTAAAAAATAAAAAAGATTTAAGTTTAACTTGAATCTTTTTTTATATGTTAAAAGTGAATTATTTTAAATAATATCAAGTTATTGGCGTAAACTTTGATGCTTTCCAAACTTTAAATTATCATTTTCAGAAACCAAATCACCAAATCTTAATAATATGAAATTTAAAGTACATTACATGCTGATTGCATCGGCGATGTTTTTGGCAAATTGTTCGGACGATATCGAACAACAACCTATCGAAGAACCTGGAAACGAAGCGATTTATCCACCTGTAGAAACCAATCCTGCAAATACAACCTATTCTCCTGCTTTTGCTGGACAAACAAGAATAAATGGTGTGAGAACACAAACTCCTTACAGTAGTATCGTTTTAAGTTCATCATTAACTGCTCCGTGGGGAATTACAGCTTTGCCAGACGGAAGACTGTTAATCACTCAAAAGGGTGGAACGATGAGAATTGCCACCAATACAGGAGCTTTAAGCAACCCAATCACGGGAATTCCTACAGTCAATTCTAACGGACAAGGAGGTTTATTAGGACTTTGTATTGATCCCCAATTCTCTACAAACAGAATGATCTACTGGGTTTTCTCCGAAAATGTTGGAGGAGGAACGCAGACTTCAGTTGCAAAGGGAAAACTTTCAGCTTCCGAAACATCGATTGAAAACGCTGTAGTTATTTACAGGGCAAACCCGTCTTCTTCTGCAGGAAATCTACATTATGGAGGGAGAATTTTATTTGATTCCACCGGAAATCTTATGGTAAGCGTAGGAGAACGTTCTGATCTTTCCACAAGACCTTTGGCGCAGTCGGTTACGGCGGCGATCGGGAAAATTTTAAGAATAACAAAAGATGGCGCTCCGGCTCCGGGAAATCCTACTTTTACTCAGGCTGGAGCTTTGCCGGAATTGTACAGTATCGGTCATAGAAATCCACAGGGAATTGCAATTCATCCCACAACAGGAGAATTATGGCAAAGCGAGCACGGACCTCGTGGCGGAGACGAAATTAATCGTGTATTACCAGCAAAAAATTACGGTTGGCCAACCATTACTTACGGAATTGAGTACAGCGGTGCAGTGATTGGCAGCGGAATTCAGCAGCAAAGCGGAATGGAACAGCCTGTTTATTATTGGGATCCTGTGATTTCACCAAGTGGAATGACGTTTTACAAAGGAAACAATATTCCTGAATGGCAGAATAACCTGTTTATAGGTTCATTAAGCGGAACTCACATCGTAAGACTTGTTATTAAAGATAATAAAGTTGCAGGAGAAGAGCGTTTGTTGGTCAATGAAGGACAACGCTTCAGAGATATTATGCAAGGAAGTGATAATGCTTTATATGCGGTAACAGACGCAGGAAGATTATATAAAATTCAAAAACAATAGATTATTTTTTTCGTACTTGAAACACCTGCAGAAATGTAGGTGTTTCTTTTTTTTAACTATAATTTAATCAAATTGATTTAGGTTTAAAAAAATATACACCTTAATGGAAAAGTTTAAACGCTTAGCTTAAACAAATTAGAAGTCTAAGTTTATTAATTTATGCATGTAAATAATTTGGCTTAAAATGATAAAAGAATCAACTTCTGAAATCAAAAACTGCCGACAAAAATTGCCGACAGTTTTCTTGAAAGTATATAGTAAAAAATTAGTAACCTTCGTTTTGTACCAAATATCCAGGTACACTAGATGCTCCGTCAATAGCGGATTGAGGGATTGGGAACAGTCTTTTTCTAGGATCTGTATTGGTTTTTGAAGTGTAGATGTCTTCATAATGACCAAATCTGATCATGTCTGTTCTTCTTGAATATTCCCAGTAAAATTCAAAACCTCTTTCGCGATAAAGCAAATCAAGATTGATTGAAGTTAAAGCCGGTGGAGTTACTGAAGGTCTGGCTGTTCTTGAAGCTCTTACCAAATTTACATCTGCCAAAGCTGCTCCTGCATTTCCTTTTCTAAGCTGGGCTTCTGCTCTCATTAAGTAAATATCAGCTAAACGTAGAAGTACAATATCGGCATTTCCTCTGTTTCTTCCCGTATCTGAAGTTCTGCTGAATTGATATTTTGAAACTCTATATCCGTCTGTGTAATCTTTATTGTTCGGATTTTCAAGATCGATTTCCAAAGTGTGATTAACGTAATTTACAAAACCATTTCTCTGTTCGATGATTGGGTAAATCTTATACTGTCCGTTTACCGTTTGGAAAGGTTGTCCGTTTGATGCATTTCTCAATCCCCATTGAATTCCTCTCTGAATTCCTCTGTTGATTTCGTAAGTTGCACCATTCACAAGGAAGTAGTGGTTTGTATCATTTGCCGGAGTAACGCCCGTTAAATTCTGTAAATTTTGAGGAACGGTAAAGTTTTCTTTGTAAAATCTTGCATCTGCCTGTGCAGGATCTGTACTTCCATAGGCTTGAACCCAGGTGTTGTAAAAATCAGATGTAATTGCAGGCCCGTCTGTTCCGTTTGCTTTTGGGAAAGCTGCCAAAGGATATTGACTTCCTGATAAAGACCAATAACCCAGTCTGTTATGAGATGTTGTAAGATCCTGACGTTGATCAATAGCAAAAATAAGCTCTTTATTAGAATGATTATTATCGTCAAAGATGGCAAAATATTCAGGTGATAATGAAAATAATCCTGAGTTGATTACTTTATTGGTGTATTCAATCACTTTATCCATATCTGCTGTTGCAAAAGAGGCAGTTCCGTAAGGGTTTTTGTAAACTCCTGCATTCAGATAAAGTTGTGCTAAAAATCCGTTAACAGAAGCTTGAGACATTCTTCCAGGACCTTTTGCATTGTCAAGATCATTTACCACAGCAAGGAATTCGCTTTCGATATAAGAAAAAGCTTCTTGTCTTTTTAAAATCTGTGAATCTTCAGAAGTTGAATCTTTTTTAAATGCCAATCCCCAATAATCCAGCATCAGCATATTGTAGTATGCTCGTAAAGCTCTCATTTCGGCAAGACCTTTCGCTGCTTCCGGATTTGTTGCAGCAAGTGGCTGCAATCTTTCGATGGCAACAACCGTTCTTGAAAGCATTAGTTTAAAAGCATTCCAAGTATCTTTTACAACAACGTTTGCGGTAGTGGTATTATGCTGATGAAGTTCGATGTATTTTCCACCGTCGTACCAGTCGTTTCCACTTCCTCTCGGAGGTAGAATTCCCTGATCGGTACTGATTAACTGAAGACCATAATTTTTTGTATGAGTAAATGCATCAGGAAGCGGTCCGTAAGCGGGAGCCATTACTTCTATCACGACATTATTGGTCTGTACGTCCAGAGATTCGTCGATTACCTGCTCAGCAAGATCGCTGCATCCAATATTGACAAGAGCACTTAGGCTTAAAATACTTATTAGAAATTTATTTTTCATTGTTTTCTTGTTTAAATAGTTAATTAAAATGCTACGTTTACACCAAATGCAAAGCTTCTTGCCTTTGGATATGTTGCATAATCAATTCCGAAAGACTGAATTCCTCCTTGAGAAACTCCGGTGTTGATTTCCGGGTCGAAACCTGAATATTTGGTAATAACGAATAAATTCTGAGCGGTTACTGTAAATCTTATGTTTCTGATGTGTTCTCCGATTCCTAAAACTTTAGGATTCAGGTTATACCCCAAAGTAGCATTGTTTAATCTGAAGAAATCACCTTTTTCTAGATATCTCGTCGAGATCACATTGGTATTGTTAGCGCTTTCATTCGGAAATTGTGTCGCTGCATCAGTGGTATTCTGTGATAATCCTAATCTTCCTCTTGTAAATAAAGTTGAAGCAGTGTTGTTGTAGATCATATTTCCTGCAACTCCGTTGAAATTGAGTCCAAGATCAAAGTTTTTGTAAGCTGCCTTCAGATAAAGATTGTATGTGAAGTCTGGTAATGCACTTCCTGCGGCAACTCTGTCATTATCAGTGATAATTCCGTCGCCATCTACATCTCGGAAAATATTGGTTCCGTTTTCGTTTAAACCTAAAAACTCTCTTACGTAAAATGTACCAATTGGTTCATTGTTGATGTATCCATTGATAACGGCATTGGTTGTTCCGGGACCTTGTGCTTCCCCAGTAGAAAGAACTCTGTAAGGTGAATCTTTTACTTCATTTTTAATGAAAGAGGCATTTCCGCCAATGCTATAAGTGAAAGCTTTATTTGGATTGCTGTTATAGTTTAAAGATATTTCATAACCCGTGTTATTAATGGTCATATTTGGAATATTCTTCCACATTTTTTCTTCAGCACTGATTGGGTCAACAGGATTAATGTCTAGTAAAATATTATCTGAAACCTTATTAAAGAAATCAAATGTACCAGTCAATCTGTTATTCATAAATCCGAAATCTACCCCGATGTTGGTTTGTGTTGTTACTTCCCATTGAATTCCGGGATTGTCAGCTCTTACCAGATAAAATCCTACAGGATAATTTCCGCTTCCGTCCATTGGGTAAGTTGCCTGTCCACCACCATCTGAAGCCGATTTATAACTTCTCTTCGTAATTTTATTAGGCATTTCCTGATTTCCGGTTTTCCCCCAACTTGCTCTCAGTTTTAAGTTGCTTACCAAACTGACATCGGAAAGAAAATTTTCTTTGCTGATATTCCAGCCTGCTGCAAAAGATGGGAAGATTCCGTAACGGTTGTTTCTACCAAATTTTGACGATCCGTCTGCTCTTAAGGTAGCTGTTAATAAGTATTTATCTTGGTAACCATAATTTGCCCTACCAAACCAAGACTGAAGCTCATTTTTTGTAGCACTTGATGTTGAAGTAGTATTGTTTTTATTAGCTGCTCCAATTTGATATTGAGGCTCAATTCCGTTATTTGGGAATACCGAATAATCCCAACCTCTTTCAATCATCATGAATTTTTGGTAAGAATGTCCTGCCAATACATTAAAATCATGACGGTTGATCTTGAATTTATATGTCAAAGTATTTTCTACAAGTGTATTATTGTTTGAGAAATAGTTTAAATCTAAAGATCCTATTTCCAAAGGAACTGCGTGCGGAATATTTTGAATAATTCTGTCAGCTGTAGAATAGTCAACACCAAAATTTAATTTATATGTTAAACCTTTAATGATTTCTACTGAAGGCGAAATATTAGCTAAAATTCTATTGTTGTTGGTGAAATCTTTGTAAATCTGCTGACGAATAAGTGGGTTGAAAGCTCCATTATTAAAAACTGTAGTAGGTGAACCATCTGTATATGCAGGATAAGTAGGGTTCCATGTTAACATATTAGAAACTGTACTCGTCGCGTTCGGTCTATTGTTTTCAGTTCTTGATCCGTTTAGGTTAAAATCAATATTTACTCTTCCGTCAAAAGCTTTTTGTGAAACATTTACACGTCCTGAATATCTTCTCAGATTACTGTTGTACAAAATACCTTCCTGATTTTCATAACCTAAAGCAGCATAATAATTTGAATTATCTGTTGCACCTGCTGCTGAAAAATTTACATTATTTGAAATTGCTGTTCTCGTCAATTCATCCTGCCAATCAGTATTTCCGCCCATGTCGTCTAGTTTTCCGCCCATTGCAGTCACTTGCGTTCTGAATTCATCAGCGCTGAAAACGTTCATTTTATTGGCAAGATTGGAAATAGTGAGATTAGAAGAAAGATTCATTTGGGTTCTTCCCTTTTTACCTTTTTTAGTAGTAATTACAATTACCCCGTTTGCACCTCTCGCTCCATAGATGGCTGCTGCAGAAGCATCCTTCAAAACATCCACCGATGCAATATCATCAGGATTGATGAAGTTCATCGGGTTATTGGCAACTCCGGTATTAGTGTTATCGATTACAAAACCATCAATTACATAAAGTGGAGTAGTTCCTGAACGTAAACTTCCAACCCCTCTGATAATGATATTTTGATTGGCTCCAGGCTCTCCACTTACATTGGCAACGTTTACTCCGGCAACTTTCCCCTGAAGCAATTGACCAACATTGGCAACCATCCCTTTGTTGAAATCCTCAGCTTTTACAGATCCTACTGCTCCGGTTACATCAGATTTTTTTTGAGAACCGTAACCAATCATCACGACTTCTTCAATGTCTGTCATTTTGTTGTCACTTTTGATGGTGTCGGATTCTTTTTTTTGTGCAAACGTTAAGCTGACACAGCCCATCAAAACAGTTGGCACGAGATAAATACGCTTCATTCCTTTTATTTTGGTGCAAAATTAGTCTCAAAAAAAGCCGAATTCCGTTAATTTACCGTTAAGTAACTTATTTTTAAAATTAATAAAATGTGAATTATGTTACGAAAAATTAAATTTTAGTAAACTTAATGTTAAGCAACTTGATTTAAACTCCTGTAAATAAGATAAAAGCTTGTTAATATTGGTTTTTGGTGTTTTGGATTCACAATTTTGACTTGATATAATGTGTAATTTTGCCCCTTGTTTTTGAATATAGTTAATTATTAAAATAATAATCAATATGAATTATCATTGTAAAAATCTTAATTTAAAGAGTGCTGTGTTGTTTTTTATGCTTCTTTTTGAATCATTATTAACTGCACAAAGTCAAAAACCCATCAATGTCATTTTTATGATAGGAGACGGAATGGGAGTGTCTCAAGTTACTTCTGCTTTTTATTTCGGAGAAGGAAAACCAAATTTTCAGAATTTCAAATTTGTAGGTCTTTCTGAAACTTCAAGTACAAGCGATAGGATTACAGATTCTGCAGCCGGAGCAACAGCTTTGTCTACGGGGAAAAAAACGTATAAAAGAGCGATTGGTGTAGATAAAGATTCTTTGGCAATTCCCACAATTTTAGAACAGCTTCAAGATAAAGGCTACAAAACAGGATTGGTAAGTTTAACCAGCATAACCCATGCAACACCTGCTTCTTATTATGCTCATATCAAAGACCGTGATTGGCATGAAGATATTGCGCTGGATTTTATTAAATCTGATGTAGATTTTGCTGCAGGCGGTGGTTTAAAGTTTTTCAGCAAAAGAAAAGATAAGAAAAATCTTTTGCAGGACTTATTAAAGAAGAATTATAGAATAGATACAGTTTCTCTTTCAAAACCAGTTGCCGGGAAAAGAAATCTATATCTTTTGGCACAAGACGAATTGCCCAATAAGATTCAAGGAAGAAAAGATTTTCTACCGGAAGCTACCCAAACTGCTTTAGATTATTTTTCTGCTGAAAAGAAACCTTTCTTTCTTATGGTTGAAGGTTCTTTTATCGATTGGGGTGGTCATGCAACTGATGCTGATATGATGGTAAAGGAAGTTCTTGATTTTGATAAAACAATTGGCGTTGTGATGAATTTTATCAAGAAAAATCCAAATACATTACTTGTTGTGACAGCTGATCACGAAACTGGTGGTGCAAGTATTGGAAAATTTATGGAAAAAGATGCAGCAACAGGAAAAATGAAGGAAATAAAAGATAAAGTACAGGTTAATTTTATCGATAATCAGCATACTGCGGCTTTGGTTCCTGTTTTTGCGATGGGAAAAGGGGAGGAGCTTTTTTCGGGAGTTTATCCGAACAATATGATTTATCACAAATTGATCGAGGCTTTGAAAAAAAGCGGAATCAAGATTAAATAATTTGAATTTAAAAGAAATATCATGTATTTAAATCTAAAAAAAATCGTCTTTTTTTTCATTCTGACTTTTACGACAACAGTTTATGCGCAAACTGTAAAAGTTCATTCACATAATGATTACGAACAGAAAATTCCTTTTTGGTATGCATTGGGAGCTGGTGTAAGCTCAATTGAAGCTGATGTTTTTCTGGTGAACAATCAGCTGTATGTTTCACATGAGGAGAAAGATATTCAGAAATCAAGAACGTTTGAAAGTCTTTATTTAGAACCTATCAATAAAGCTTTAGAAATGAATATGATCAATCAGGAATCTCTTCAGATTTTAATTGATAGCAAAACTGACGCGAAAACAACTTTAGATCAAATTGTAAAATCAATTCAAAAATATCCCAGAATTACGGCTCAGAATAAAGTGAAATTTTTGATTTCTGGGAATCAGCCAAAACCGGAAGAATATACTTCGTATCCTGATTTTATTTTTTTTGATTATCAAAAATTAGAAAATTTGACAACTGATCAATGGAAGAAAGTTGCTTTGGTAAGTTTAAGTTTTCCGCAATATTCTAAATGGAATGGAAAAGGTGGCTTAACGGAAGATGATTTGTCAAAAGTAACCGAAGTTATTAAAAAAGCAAAATCATTTGGGAAACCTTTCAGATTCTGGGCAATTCCTGATGGGAAGACTTCTTGGGAATTTTTCGCACACAACGGAATTGATTTTATTAATACAGATCATCCAAAAGAATGTGTAGAGTATATCAATTCTTTAGAGAAAAGAACTTTTAAAAATAATTTGTTCTCAGAAGTTTATCAGCCTAAGTTTGCTTATCTAAAGAAAAATGTTCCGGTAAAAAATGTTATTTTATTAATCGGTGACGGAAACGGATTGTCGCAAATTTCGTCATCCGTTTTAGCCAATAAAGGTCAGTTAACATTAACTCAGCTTAAAAATATTGGTTTAATTAAAACGACTTCGACAGATAATTTTACGACAGATTCTGCAGCTGGAGCGACGGCTTTTGCTACAGGAAAGAAAACAAAAAATAGATTTATCGGAGTAGATACAGACGGGAAATTAATTCCAAATATGACAGAAATCCTTTCTGAAAAAGGCTTCAGTACAGGAATTATTACTACCGATGAAATTGTTGGGGCAACACCTTCTGCATTTTATGCTCATCAAAAAGATCGTGGCATGGAAAAGGAAATTGCACAAGATTTAACCCAATCGAAACTTACTTTCTTTGCTGCCGGAGGTAAATCTAAAGTTTCAGGTCTGAGTCATTTTAAAATTGCAAATGATGCCGAAGAAGTAGGGAAGAGCAGAGCTGATAATTTGGCCTTTTATCTTTCTGAAAACGGGGTTCCCCAAGTTTTAAAAGGTCGTGGAAATCTTCTGGCAGAAACTGTAGACAACGGTTTGAAATTTTTAAAAAGCAAGAAAAAGCCATTCTTTATGATGGTAGAAGGAGCTCAAATAGACAGCGGAGGTCACAGTAATAATGTTGGAACGATTGTTACTGAAGGAATCGATTTCGATAGAGCGATTACCAAAGCGATTCAGTTTGCCGATCAAAATCCCGGAACTCTGGTGATAGTTACTGCAGATCATGAAACAGGCGGTTTCAGCATTCCTCACGGAGACATGAAAACGAGTACAATTGAAGGAGATTTTACAACAGATGATCATTCGGCAACATTGATTCCGGTATTTTCTTACGGCTCAGGTTCTGAAAACTTTACAGGAGTGTATGAGAATAATGAAATTTTTCATAAGATTTTAAAATCTTTACAATTAAAATAAATTTTAGATTCAAGTTATTTAAACCAAGGCATCTTCTGGAAAAGGAGATGTCTTTTCTTTTTAAACGGCTTAAGTCTTTAAAGGTTTTTAGTAATATGGCAGAAGGTTTGCAGAGTTTTTGCGTAACTTTAAGAAAAATACACATTTATGCAGATAGAAACACGTACCCTGAAAGTAGATGATTATGAAGAGCTGGTAGAAACCATGCGCAGAGCGTATCCTCAAATGTCAGAATACGTTTGGTCAAAAAAAAGCATTGCCAAGCTGAATAAAATTTTTGAAGCCGGGCAAATCTGCATCACCGTAGATGGAAAAATTGCGGCTGTTGCATTGTCGATTATTGTCAATTATGATGAATTTGGGGATGATCATACCTATAGTGATATCACCGGAAATTATTCTTTCAATACCCATATTTCAACCGGAAATGTATTATACGGAATCGAAATTTTTGTTGATCCCGAATATCGTAAATTGAGATTAGGAAGAAGATTATACGATGCCCGAAAAGAACTTTGTGAATTATTAAACCTAAAATCCATTATTTTGGGTGGAAGAATTCCGCATTATCATAAATACAGCAACGAGATTTCGCCTAGAGAATATATCAGAAGAGTAAGAGATAAAGAGATTTATGATCCTGTGCTTTCTTTCCAGCTTTCTAATAATTTTTTACCGATAAAAGTCCTTAAAAAATATCTTCCTGAAGATGAAGCTTCCCATGAAAACGCAGTTTTGCTGCAATGGAATAATATTTATTACAGTAAAAAACCAAACACAATGCAGGATAGTGTAATTCGCTTGGGATTGGTGCAGTGGCAAATGAGGCAATTCAAAGATATTCATGCTTTTTATGAACAGGTGGAGTTTTTCGTGAATGTAATGGGAGATTACAAATCAGATTTTGTGCTTTTCCCGGAGCTGTTCAACACACCTTTGCTGGCTCCGTTCAATAATCTTTCTGAGCGCGACAGTATGATTGAGCTGGCAAAAATTACTGAAGAAATTAAAGCAAAGATTTCAGAGTTGGCGATCAGTTATAACGTGAATATTATTTCCGGAAGTATGCCGATCTTTGAAAATAATGATCTGTACAATGTAAGTTATCTACTTCACCGTGACGGTAGAATTGATGAATACAGAAAAATTCATATCACTCCAAATGAAAGAAAGTATTACGGAATGAAAGGCGGAAATGAGATCAAAGCTTTTGATACCGACTGCGGAAAAATAGGTCTGGTCATTTGCTATGATGTAGAATTTCCTGAATTACCAAGAATTTTAGCCGATCAGGGAATGAAAATTTTGTTTGTTCCTTATCTTACCGATACTCAAAACGCCTACATGAGAGTTCGTCATTGTGCTGCTGCAAGAGCGATCGAAAACGAATGTTATGTCGCAATTGCAGGTTGCGTTGGAAATTTACCTGGTGTAAATAATATGGATATTCAGTTTGGTCAGGCTGCTGTTTTTACCCCTTCAGATTTTGCCTTCCCATCAAATGCAGTAAAAGGTGAAGCAACTCCGAATACAGAAATGACGTTAATCGTAGATGTCGATTTAAACTTATTAAAAGATCTTCACTACAATGGTTCGGTTCAAATTCTGAAAGATAGAAGATCAGATCTGTATGAAACGTATTTAAAATAAATTTTTGTTTTACTCTAAAATATTTTGAAGCACTTTCATTTTGAAGGTGTTTTTTTTATTTCTCTCGCAGATTTTGCAGATTCAGCTGATTTTTATATGCCATAAGAATAAAAATTAAGTCAAAATTAAAATACAATCCACATTCAGTTTAAACTAAAAAACGATCTTTCGAAATTAAAATTTTCCGTTTTGAATCGATCGCCTTCTATTTTATTTTTAATTCTTTTTTTCTTTTCATTTGATCTAAAAAGCCAGCAAAAATCTATAAAAATTGCTTTTTTAGCAGATGTGCATTTTCAGGATCTGTATGGAGAATTTTCAGATTCAAATTTTAAAGGAATTGAAAATCCCAAAACGGGTAAGGAAACGATTCTTAGAACGATGGATTCTCAACTGCATTCCACAAGGATTTTTAATGAAAACTATTTTGCTTTTCTTGCCGCGTTGGATGATATTGCCAAAAGAAATATCAAAATTGTTGCGCTTCCAGGAGATTATACGGATGACGGACAAGCTTACAATCTTCGTGGTTTAAAGAAAGTTTTAGAAGAATATCAGAAAAAATATAAGATGCGGTTTTTCATCACAACGGGTAATCACGATCCTGTCGGTCCTTTTCTGAAACAAGGAGGGAAATCTGATTTTATGGATGAAAATGGTGGAGAACTTTCCATTGTCAGTAACAAGAAATGGGTTAAAAATAAAGAAGAAAGAGCCGTTCTTACGAAAGATATTGCAATGTCGGGATATCTGGAAATTTTAAATGAGATGAAAGACTTTGGTTTTGCACCTTCAGAAAAAGATCTTTTTTGGCAGACGCCTTTCAGTACAGATCCTTATCAACAATTTAATTTTAAAAATGCTTTAAAAGGCTCAGAATATTCTAACAGAATGTATGAAGTGAGTCCTGGTTTTTCAGTGCCTGATCTTTCTTATGTTGTTGAACCCACCAAAGGAATTTGGTTAATGGCAATTGATGGAAATACCTATATTCCCAAAAATAGCAATGGAAATCCGAAAGATGAAAATAATTTTCAAGGTGCTTCCATCGGTTACAATACTGTTTTAACCAATAAAAAGCATTTATTTTCCTGGGTTGAAAAAATGGTAAATGAAGCCAAAAAACACAACAAAACATTGATTGCTTTTACTCATTATCCGATTTTAGATTTTAATGATAATGCAAGCGAAGAAATCAAAAAGCTTTTAGGAAAAGATAAATGGCAAATGGATAGAGTTCCACAGGATGAGGTTGCAGAATTGTTTGCAAAAGCCGGTTTGAAATTACATTTTGCAGGACATATGCACATCAACGATACCGGTGTAAAAAAATTTGATGATGGAAAAATGCTCGTCAATATTCAGGTTCCTTCTTTAGCTGCGTATATTCCTGGGTATAAAATTCTCACTGTTAATTCTGAGGATGAATTTGAGATTGAAACGGTATCAATAAAAAATGTTCCAAGATTCAACGAGTTGTTTCTGCTTTATGAAAAGGAGTTTGATAATTTAAAAACTAAGAACTTAAAGGAGATTTGGAATAAAGATATTTTAAAGACAAAAAATTATCAGGATTTTACATTGTTTCATCTGAAAGAGTTGGTGAGACTTCGTTTTATACCTTCCGACTGGCCGAAAGATTTTATTGAAAAAGCTTCAAAACTTTCAGGTAAAGATTTGCTGGAATTAAGTTCAGGAAATCAAAAAATATCCAACAAAATCAAAAATAAATTTGCAAAATGGAACTTTGAAGATGCACTTTTAAATCTTTATCAACTACAATCTGCAGATGAATTGGCAAAAAAAGATATTCCTAAAAGAAGGCTTTCTCAGTATAAACTTTTAGAACAAAATTTTGAAAATTTAAAAACTGATGATGAGTTTCTAAATCAGCTTAAAACTTTCTTTAAAATTTTAGAAAAACTGTTTTTGGGAGATGCTTCAGACCATTTTAAGATTGATTTTCAGAAAGGTGAAATTGTGAATTTGAAATGATTATTTTTTCCTTTACTTGTTATTTCCGATTTATGCAGCCCGTTCCGAATTATAATTTTTCATACAAACCAGACAGTACAAATCTTCTCGCCAAATTCGGTTAACTCTATAGTTTAGTACTGTATTGATTTCCTGATCGATGCTTATGTTTTGGGCTATTTTAGATTTTTCAGTATTTGATTTTTTATCTGATGAGTTTTTTTTATCAATATTCACGATCATATTTTTAGAAAAATTATTCTGAATATTTGTTGAATCTTGCTTGAGTTGTTCGTTTTGAGCAAAAACGAAGTGAGAGGCAAACAAAAAAATAAGATATAGAAATGATTTCATCGATGATTATTTGTAAAACTAAGGTAAGAAAAATACATCTACTTTTCTCGTGTTTGTGATTATTAAATTCTGGAATTATAATTTTGTACCATAAATTCCTGTTGCACAACCGTAGAAATAATTTTCTGAGTTTACATTCAAATTATATTTGCTGAATATTTCCTTTACACCGTCGCAGTTTTCAAAATTTTCGGTATAGATCCAAAGCATTTTATAATCACTAGGATTTCCTAAAAATAATTTACCCAAAACTGGAATCATTTTACTTAAATACAATTTATAAGGATAATATAAAAGCTTGTTTTTAGGCTTCGAAACTTCCACGAAACTAAATTTACCATTCGGTTTAAGAATTCTGGAAACTTCTTTTGCTAAGATTTCCAATTGCTCTTTATTAAACGTTTTCAAACCATAAGCACAGGAAATGATATCGAAAGAATTTGATTCTAAATTACTCTGTAAAATATCTTCACAAAGCAAGTTCAGCTGGTCTTTGAAAACCTTATTTCCTTTACTTTCTGATTGCAAAATCATTTCTTCAGAAAAATCTAATGCTGAAAAAGTAGAATTAGGGAAATTTTGTTTTAGGTAAGTCCAGTTTTCACCTAATCCGGAAAGCAAATCAATTACATTTAAATTGTGCTCAGATTTTCCCAATTTGTTGAGAAACTGCTTTCTCCAACGAATCGAAAAGCCAAACGAAGTAATGTAGTTCATCCTTTCGTACGAACCAGACATCTGATTGAATAACTGTTTTACAAATTTTGGCTCGTAGATGTTGTTCATAATTAAAGAAATTTTAGACAGACAATTTAATTCATTTAATACTTAAACTTTTCAGAAAGGGTAAAACTTGTGATGAACCATCCAATGTTTCGATAATAATTCCGTTTTCATTAATTAAATAAAGAATGGGATAACCATTAATTCCAAACTGTTTTTCAATATTTTTTTGGTCAGAAATAACAGTAAAGTTTACTTCTTTGTTAACGAAATATTTCTTGACATTTGCTTTAGAATCTGAACCAAAAATATTGATCAACACCGTTTGAGTATTTAATTTAAAACCTGAGCTCAGAATATAATCTGAAATTATTTTTGAATAACCACAATTGGTCGAAGAAAAGAGTAGAAGAGTTTGCTTTTCTTTTTTTGGCTTGAAAGAAAATTGCTCACCGTTAATATCAATTGCTTCAAAAGGTTGAACTACAGTATTTTTTGCTAAAGGCTGTAAAGAATCTTGTCTTTCGTAATATTTTAAAGCATAATCTTTTGGAAGAAGAACTTTAAAATTGGTCGTCTTATCAAGGAAAATATAATTACTAAATAAATAGGTTACAGTTTGTCCCAATTTTCCATCTACAAAACTTTTTCTTTCAAACTTGCTGATTGTAAAATTTCCTGAAATATAAATGTGAAATTCGACTTTTATTTCTTTTCCTTCGTAATGATTAATGCTTTCTATGTTTGAATAATGACTGTGAATTTTACCATCAATTTGAGTGTCATCAATATAGCTCCATTTCATTTTGAGCAAAGTGGTAGGACCAAACTGCCTTAAACGGGATGACGAAATTGCTGCGTTTTGATTGTCTTTATTTTCGTATTCATAAATGGTTTTTTCGGAGTGATTGACTTCGTAATAAAAGTTGTTTTTGTAGAATTCCTCCGAAGTTTCGTTCTTGCTGTAGAATTCGAAATCTTTATTTTGAGGTTTATAAACTGTGTATAAAACACTGAAAACAGAGGTTGCATCCGTTTCAGGATTAGGATAATAAGCGATGGTTTTATAGCTGATTACATTGGCCTGGAAATATTTGCGTTTTGCTTTTTCTAAATCGGGGACTTGTGCGCAAAGTTGAGCTATGCTAAACAGCAATAAAACAATGCATATAATCTTCTTCATTTTTATTACAGATGACGTTTGTTTTTGTATTTATCTAAATTTATTCTTCAAAAAGTTCTTCAACATTATAAAGAACCTCACAATCACAGAAACCTCCATTTTCTTTTAACCAGTTTTCAACTTCTTCTCTATTCTGAATATTTTGGGAATTTAGGAATTGTTTCGTCAACTTTAGACTGTCATCACAGGTGTTTTTCTCAAGCACTTCATCCAAGAAATCAAATAAATTTTGAAAGAGCTCACGGGAAGTCGGAAGGCTTTGTTCGAATTTAATTCGTGCTTTTTCCTGTAATTCTCTTTGGATTTGTTTGCGTCTTGCTTTTTCTATTTTGTCGGGCATTTATTTTAAAGGTCTTTAAAAGTTGTTTGTAATCTGTAGTTAATTAGTTCGTTTAAATAAATACCTTTAATAGGGATTGCAAATTTATTTTCAATCTTATAAAATTGATAAGGATAATATATTTTTATAACATCACTATTTAGATTGGAAACATCATACTTTTTGTTACTGAAGATTTTATCAAAGCTTGTCAAGCTTTGAATTGTTTCGGAGCTTTCACTTCCATTAAATTTGGGGTAACTGTAGTAATGTCCTTTCTTGTTTATATAAACGTTATCGTACTGATATTTCTGATGAATGTAATCACTTCCATCTTTACTTTTTGAAATATAAAGAATTACGGTGTCATTTTGTGCAAATCCCGGAGTTCCATAATGATCATAAGCAATAAATTCTACGGTATCACTTTCAAGATAATTAAATATTTTTCTAATTACCCGATATTTGCATTTGAAAGCTCTATCCATAATATACTGTTTCTTTATTATTTTAAGAGTGTCTCCCGTTTCTTCATCAATTTCATATTCACCTGTAGGTAAATCTTCTTTATTTTCATTTGGGTCAAATTCTATTACAGAAATCCTTTTTCCTACAAATGCAAACAAATTAATAGATTTGTTTGCACCTCCATACATAATATTTTTTGAGGTGCTTGTATATGTTGAATTACAAGCTATTAAAATAACTAAAAGTGAGATTGAAAAAAGCGAAAATTTTATTTTCATAAATCTGCAAATAATTTTATCATCTTATCTGACTTAAAAGATACAAACTTATCCAAACAGTAAAATAGTAAAGAATAAGATTGATGATCAGATAAATTTTCTCAATTTCGATTGTCTTTTTTCGATTGATGGTTTTTATGCTTCCAAAAATCAAAAAGATTAAAGAAAAGAGAACCGTGAAAATCGAAAGAAGAAAAACAGAATTCAATACTTTTTCATAATACATCCATTCAAAATTAAAATTTTGAAGATAGTAATGCTGAATTCCAAAAATAACTATGAAGATAAGTAGAATCAGCTGATATTTATAAACCTTTTCTAATCTCATTTTATTTTAGTTTTATAAATGATAGAGTCATAATTGACAACAACTTTTAAAGAATCAAAATACTTTTTATGCTCGAAATTTGAATTGAAATCTTTCACATAGTTTTCAATGTTTTTCAAATCAGGAAGTGAGTCATTTTTTGTATTTAGAATAAGCTCAAAATTTTCCAGTTTCGTGATTTTTTTATGTTTTAAATCCCTGAAATACCAAATTGTATCGGTTACATCGCCAACTTCCATTTGATAATTGTATTTTTTATTTAAATCATAAAGCAAACCATTGGTTTTTCTTGAAGCTTCGTAATGAGGCACTCTTCGCATTCCCCATGTAAAAGGATTCAGGTAAAATAGCATGGGCAGAAGAATGAGGATAACGAGAACTATAGTTGTAGCTTTTTTCATGAGATAATTTAGTCTGTAATGAAATTTATCTTTTAATCTTTTCCGGTTATAATTTCTGAAATTTTTTCAAACCAGGGTTTCGAATAAATATTTGCATTCATAATCGATTTTTCTCTTTTATTTCTAATTTTTCCTGATTTAAAAAATGTAAAAAGTACTTTATCTTTTAAAATTAATTTATTTGGAGGAAGCGACCTGCTTTGTCCGCCTCCGGAAATTGAGCTTGCAAAGTATTCAATATTTGAAGTTTGATTAGAGATTCTATCTCGGGATAAAACAAGTTGAATTTTATTATCAAGATACAAAGTATCTTTTACTTCAACAGTGGAAAGATAGATGTATTTATTTTTTTTTAAGTCCCATTTTCCAATATTCCAGCTTGATGCAAGATCAAAACCCCAAGTATATTCAAATGTTTTATCTGAATACAATATTAGTTTTTCTCCCAATTCGTTTTGATAAACTCCGGAGATTTTATTTTGGGAAAATGAATGTATTGAAAGCAAGAAGAAAAATAAGTAGTATGTTTTTCTCATGATAAACTGTCTTTTGATGATCAAAATAAATTTGAAATTAATAATCTAAATTCTGAAAGTACATTTGTAATTCCAAAGCTCTGTTTTTCACGATTTCCTTTTTCTTATTTTCAGCAATATTATACCACATTGTTCCTTCTTTTACTTCAAAATAAAATTTAGTAATGAATTTAAATTCTTTGTCTCGATAAATAACCCATTCTTTTTGAGAAGCTTTCAGTATTTCAAAAGCGTCTTTTGGAAGTTTGGATGCGAGAAGATTGTAATATTTATTCAGCTCTTTATCCCAAGACTCTGTTGCTTTTATACTACATTTTCGCATTTCAGCATTCGAAATATCTTGTTTATCAAAACATTTTGATTCTTCAATGTCTATAAAATTTTCTTGCTGATTTTTATTCTGAGAAAATATGGATACTGAAAGAAAAATAAAAAGTAGAGAAATCAATTTTTTCATAATTTTTGAAATTATAAATCCTTAAATCGATACGGTATTTTCACAATATCAATTACTTTTTCACCCTGATTGTTTTTTCCGGCAATCCACTTTATATTTTGGGTAGATTTTGCAGCGGCAGCTTTCACCTCTTTATTAAAAGTTTCATTTTTTCCGAATGTTGAAATATTGAGTACATTTCCCTGTTGGTCTATCTTTAAGATGATTTCTGTATTTAAATTTTCACCAATATCCTGTAAGTTTTCTTTATCAATATTCTTATCAATTTTCTTCAGAAATGTGCTGTTTCCACTCGGGAAATGTGCAGGAAAAGTTACTCTTGGCGGTGGCGGAACAGACTGATCCTGCGGTTGTTTTGATTGGTATCGGTCTGCGATTTTTGTTTCTTGTTTTAAAATTTTTTGTTGAGAAAATACAGTATGGAATAATAGTATAAATAATGATAAGATGAGTTTTTTCATGATTTCTTTTCTTTCAAATTGAAAGGTAATTGATTTTTTGACGTTCATCTCCTGCAAAGTAATCATAGTTGTACGGTGCAAAATTATTTTTCAACCTCGTAATGACCTTTTATCGAATTCCATGTTAGCTTATTGTGGTTATCTTTCCAAAATTTCATCCACCATTCAGCATTTTTTGATTCATCAAATTTTTCATCGCCAATCAGCATTGCTAAATAAGAATATGTATAGGTATCAGGATTACAATACATTGCTGGAGAGCCTTTTTCTTTTGGCATTTCATCTAATTTGTAGATTTTTTTCAGACAACTCTTTGTAAGCTGATCTTTTTTAGAATTGGGCTGTACTGAAATTATCAATGCTTTTAATGCAGACAAACTGCTTATTTCTGGGATTTTAGAGTTGCTTAGTTCAATTGGTTTATATTCTTCAACAGATTTATTATTTAAATAATCCAGCCATTTGTTTTTGAGACTTTCAAGTTCTTTTTTACTCGAATTAGTTGTAACAAAACCAAAGTTTTTTCGTGTTAAACTTTGTAAAATTTGATTGGCTCTTCCAGCTACTAAAAAAATGTCATTTTCAAATACCAATCCTTTTCCTTCAAAAAGTATATCGCCGTTCGAAATTCTATTCCAAACAATTAATCGGCTTGTTCCTTTCAGTTTTGTTTCTGATGTGTTTGTTATCTGTTGGGCTAAAGATTTTTGATAATCTATATCTTTCGTATAATTATTAACGGAAGCATTTAGGGTAAGAAAAACCTCACTCCAATATTGATCAGATAAATTTTTTTCTAAAAGTTGTGATGAAGAAAGCTTTTGTGCTTCATCATACATTTCTTTTGTATAATTTTCAATATTTTGTTGACTCCAAGAAGTTAATAAACGCTGAGAAAAGTAAAGATTGAAACTTATTAATAGAAGAACTGACAGATATTTAGATTTCATCATGGTTAGAGTTATTTTTTGATTTTATCAAATGTATAAATTTCTTTTGTCATTTACCCCAAAACAATCCTCCCATCAACTTCCTTCAGCAATCCTTTCCCAACCAATTCCTCCACAGAAAAATTCACTACAGAATCAATCTGAGAACCCACTTTCGCAAAACCAAAAGTTTTACAAATCGCACGAATCAATTCATCTTTATTTAAACTCAAACTTGAATGCATCAATTCCATAATAGCAACCGAAATTTCTTCAGGTACAATCTCGTCAATCAGTCTTTTTTCTACAGAATTGTCTCGGTAAAAATCAAGATTTTGAGGTTGTAGATTTTCGCTCCAATAAAATTTCTGATAACTTTCTGTGGTTTGTACATTCGGGATAGAATTTAAAGTTTCCAAAAGATAAGTATTCATTTTTCCTCCTGCTCTTGAGGTATTCCAAAGTTTAAGAATCTTCCTGAATAAAGCGTTCTGGCTAATTGGTGATTCGGTGTCAATAATCGTTTTAATCTGATTTAAAAGAACCGATTTATTTTCAAAAAGATAAATAGATTCTGAGTTCGCATTAATTTCTGGAATCAATTCTGCTGCAACATAAGGAATCATTTTCGAAGGTTTTTCAGTTTCCGAAACTTCACTCAGATAGACTTTTTCAGAAGTTTTCAGTTCAATAATTTCTTCTTTTTTTTCTTTTACCTCAGTTTTTATTTTTTCAATTTCAGCCTGAATTTTTTCAACGATTTTTTCTTTATTTTTAATCCAGCCCAGAGTCCAGATTCTGAAAACATTCCAACCTAAACCTTTCAAAACATTCGGAACAAGCAATTCTCGGTCATTGGTCGTATTGATATTGAAATAATTCTCACTGTCAAGCAAAATCGCCATCAGATATTCGCTTTCATTTTCAGGATTAATTACGCCGATATCAATTTTATATTCTGACGTTCCGATATTGGTTTTTATTTTCAGACCGCTTTCCTCCAAATGTTTCGCAATCGAATTCACCATCAGTTTCTGCTGATTTACCGTTGAATTTGAATTGTGATAAACCAAACCTTTTTCAGAAAAATTCAGGAAGTTTTTTAATCCTAAAACACCTTCCGAACTTGTTCTGTTCATATCGATTTGGTCGCCTTTTAACGAAGAAAAAACTTTCATTTCGTAACGCGCTCTTGTTACAGCAACGTTCAGTCTTCTCCAACCTCCATCTCGGTTGAGCGGACCGAAATTCATCGAAACTTTTCCGTCTTCATCAGGACCGTAACCAATCGAAAACAGGATAATATCTCTTTCGTCACCTTGTACATTTTCAAGATTTTTAATGAAAATCGGTTCTTCAGAATTGATAGCAAATTCTTCCAAATGCGGATTTTCCTGAAATAATTTCTGCAGTAAATCTTCAATCAGACTTTGCTGAGTCTGGCTGAAAGTCACCACACCAATCGATTTTTTATTTTTATTTTCAAGGTGAATTCTGATGTATTCAATGATTGCTTCAGCTTCATTTTTATTCGTTCTCGTTTTTCCTTTATCGTAAAATCCATCGATAAATTCAAATGTCACTTTTCTGTTTAAATCATCCGGAGACGGGAAAGTAAGCAGCTTATTATCATAAAAATGAGCGTTTGAGAAAGAAATTAAACTTTCATGCTTGCTTCGGTAATGTCTCAGCAAATAATTTGAAGGAATTGAAAGCGCCAAACAATCATCCAAAATACTTTCCAGATCTTCAAGCTCGAAATTTTCTTCATCCACTTTTTGAGAAGCAAAAAAGCTTGTCGGTGGCATCTGTTTCGGATCACCAACAATAATCGCCTGTTTAGCTCTTGCCAAAGCACTTACTGCTTCAGAAGTTGGTAATTGCGAAGCTTCATCGAAGATCACAATGTCAAAATGCTCTTCATTCACATCAAAATATTGCGCAACCGAAATCGGGCTCATCAACATACAAGGTTTCAACCTCGGAATTAAAGTAGGAATCTGGTCAAATAATTTTCTGATGGACAAACCTCGTCCTTTGTTTCGAATTGCTTTTTGCAAAATCCCTATTTCTGAGCTTTGAACGGCTTCCTGTGAAAAATTAGGAATTCTGTCGCTGAGTTTCATCGTTAACTGATTTTTGGTCAGTTCAGTAAATTCTTTGTGAAGATTTTTATATTGCTGAATCTGAGATTCGTAAATATTCGCATCAAAACCATTCAAAGTTCCCGAACCGTAAATGGTTTTAATGAATAAATTCAGATGAATGATTTTTTCAAATTCCAGCTCAATAGATTCTGTATCGAGCCAGCCTTTTTCAAGGAAATTAATGAACCAGTTTAGGTTTAAATCTTGTGCTTTTTCTTTTAAAACATTAAAATTAATCCAGTCTTCCAACTGATGAATATTCTGTACAACAGTTTGCCGTTCTGTATCATTTGGAATTTCATCCACATATTCCAAAAGTTGAGTTTCTGCATTGTGGAAATCTTTCAAAGTTTCCAGAACTTCAGAAATATGCTGACTGTTATTTTGTTTTGATGAAATATCTTTTAACCATTCCGGGAAATTCGGAATTGAAATTTTTTGTGCTAAATCTTTTGTATTTTCAATGGTTTTTAAATCTTTTTCAATCGCAGCAATATCAAACGAACTTCCATTAAAATAAAGATTCGTCACCGAAGAAAGTGCATTGTAATGAAGGTTGTTTAATTGATTTTTAAGTTGCTGATAATTTTCAAGCTTTTCAAAAAGCCCGTCAATCTGCACATCAGATTCAATTCCTGATTTTGCATAGCCGTTCAGTTGTTGCTTTACTTTTCTTTGTTTAAACCATTTCGGAATAAACCAGGTATGTTTTGCCTGATTCCACAACAATTTTAAAGAAGCGAAATCTACATTTAAAATAGAAGAATTAAAATTTGAGGTGATTTGACTTTCAATTTGTTGAAACTGAGTTTGCTGAGTCATCCAGTTTTTAAATAAATTCAACTGACCTTCATTGAAAACAAGGTCAACCAAACCAGTTTTTATCGGATTTTCTTTTAAATATTCAAGAATTTCTATGCTGTCAGAATTGGAAACTTCATCCAATTTGAACTGGCTTTTTACTTGTTCAGCCGAATTTTTCTTTTCATTAAATTGAGAAATTGCCGAAAGAATCAGGTTTTTATTTTCAAATTGATGATTTGAAGTTTTAATTGATCTTAAAGCATGAAGCGAAGGTTGTCCGATTTTCTGCACAATTGAAGCAAAAGGAATCAACCAGTCTTTCCACTGATTCCAGTTGAAAACATCGGCGCTTTCCAAAGGGAAATTGATATGAAAACGTTCATCCGCTTTTACATGATTGGTTTCCAAAAAGGCAATGGTATCAAATAAACTCCAACCAATCGGGAATTTTTTGTGCAATTCATTTACATATTTTCCAAGCTCTTTTCTGCGTTCGTCGAGACGTTTTGCCTCTTCATGATAATCGGCATTGATTTTATATTTCGGAACTTCAAGCGTTCTTTCAAATTGTTTTAAAACATCCGATTTTTTAGATTTATTGGAATGCAATTCAAGACAAAATGCGCCCAAACCAATATTTTCCAATCGATGATGAACCACATCCAAAGCCGCTTTTTTCGCTGCAACAAAAAGTACTTTTTTATCATTCGCCAAAGCATCAGCAATAATATTGGTAATTGTCTGTGATTTTCCCGTTCCTGGAGGTCCGTGGAGAATAAAACTTTTATTGAGATTGGCATTTTTCACTGCATTCAGTTGAGAATTGTCAGTGGAAATTGGCAAAACCAATTCTGAAGCTGAAATATTTTCTAAACTTTGAGCATCATTTTCTACGCTTTCCAAAGTTCCCGTAAGTTTGCCGTCAATCAGGCTTTTTACAATCGAACTTTTCTGAATTTCTTCAGAATATTTTGAAATATCCTGCCAAAGAATCAATTTATTAAAGGAAAAAATCCCCAAAACCAATTGTTCCAACACATCCCAACCTTCAAGATTAAGTACCGCATTTCTGATGATTGCCAAAACTTTCGGAACATCAACGCCCGATTCGTCCATCGGAAGATTTTCAAGACTGTTGATGTTGAGTTTGAATTCCTGTTTTAGATATTCAAGCAACGTAATGTTGATCATCGTTTCTTCTTCACGACTTCGAAGCGTAAATTTAGAATTCACAGATTTTCTCGACAGTTCAACCGGAATCAATAAAATCGGAGCCAATCTTGGAACTTCTTTATTTTTCGGTTCAAACCATTTTAATAATCCGATTCCTAAATATAATGTGCTTTTTCCATTTTCTTCTTCAGCTAATTTTGCACTTCTGTAAAGATTGGTAAGAATATTATCGAGGTCATCCTGATGATAATACGTTAAAAGTCGGTTGTATTTAAACTCATCTTCCGCCAGTTTGAAAAGCGGTTGCGACTGATGTAAAGGTTCACCGTAAAGATTATATTTTCTGAGAATAGTCTGATTATTGTCAGGAAGAATTGTAAATGATTTTCCGTCGGCTAAACTGTCTTCAAGCACATTAATTTTAGAATCAACCAACTGAAGCATACTTTTGGTAAACCGCAAATTCAGAAGATTATTTCTAAGCGAAAGATCGAGCAGTTTTCTTTCCCAGACTTTCTGTTTGGTGAGATTTGAAAAATCGGTCAGTTCGAGATCATCATATTGAGTTCCCAAATCAAAATCTTGTTCAAGTTCTGTTGAATTTTGAACAGGTTTTAAATCTTCTGCCGAATTATTTTCATTTTTCAAAAGTGGGAGGGGCGAAATTCCCGCTGACCTTGCATTTTTAATGTCTAATGAAAGCAAAAACCTTGAAGAATCCATCAACTGAGTTTCTGCAGAATTCATTGCATCTTTGAATGAAATGTTGCTTCCTTTGCACAGATTGGTAGATTCAATTAAGGCAATTTCTTTAATTCCTGAAGCAATTCTTTTGGAAATTGCAGCCTGATCAAAATTGACCATTCCATCAAATCGATGATCATCCAACCAAACTCCTACGAAAGCATGACCTTCCGTTACTACAATCAACGGATTTAAATCAATTGCTTCAAGACACGCTGCAAAAAGCAGAGAAATATCAATGCAGTTTCCAAATTTTGTTTCTAAAACCGTGTCTACAAGCCTGATTCTTTGTCCGTTCTTTTCAAAACTTGGCGGCATTGCGCTGTAAATTAGTTCCAGATTTTGGATGGATTTATAAATTGCCGAAACCATCTGCAAAACTCTTTCCTTACTTTTTTGCTGATAGCCTTCAAACGAAGGCGTAAGTTTATTTCTCGCTAAAATATCAATAGCATCAGCTTTCAGTTTGTACAGCGAAGTATTGTTTGAAAGAACATATGAAGCCAAAAGTTGTGGATACGATTGCAATCCTCCAAAATAATCCATCGGGAGAACTTCTATGCTGAAACTTTTTTCATAAATAGATTCTCCGTCTTTAAAAACCTGAATTTTAATTTGGTCTAAATCTTTTTCCGTAAGTCTTTTCAACAATGCATTATTAAAAACAAAGTTGAAAAGAGAAATTTTATACAATGCATTCTGCCTTATTTTATCAATATAGACATCATATTTTTCAAATAAACCCAAAGATGAGGTAATCTGAAGGTTTAGATTTTCAAAATCTTCACTCACTTCTCTGAAAGCAATGCTCTGCAGAAAAGGATATTGGTTTAAACAAAAAGTATAATTGAAATAAGGATTGTGTTGTATCTGTAATTCAAACGGAATAATCTGCTCCATAAATGTTTTTTGTGATTGTCACTCTCTTTTTCGGGAGATAATGCAATTTAGAAATAAAACAGATAATCACAAAACAGTTTGGCTCAGTGAGGATGAAAATTACGAATTAGTCGAATGCCAATGCAATCATTTAATTCTTTCTTTTTCCATTAAAAACTACATCAAAAGCCAAGTAGCTCACATCATACGGATGATTTCCCCCTACCAGATTATTCATATAACCAATATCAAAAGTTACTGCAGAATGTTTTGGAGTTACTGAATAATATGCCAAAAAACGGCTTTCATGATATTTCAAATCACTCCATTCTTTTGAAAGTGCATTTTTTTCTGTTGAAAATAATTGTTCGGAACTTAAAATTATTTTTTTTGAAGAATCTTCATTCAGATCAATGCTAAATTGCAGACGCAATCGACTTCTTAAGGCAAAAGATTCGGCATCTTCCAAACTTTTTGGGGCGAAAAATTTTCTTAACTCCTGTCTGAAAGTAGGAGTTACTTTAAGTTTTGAACTTTTAAAAACGTGTGATAATCGACCGTATAATCTAATTTCCTGTTGATCAACAATATTATTATCGGCTGAGTTTTTCTCTTTTTGATTTCTGAAACTTACCGCAAATGAATATTTCCAGTTGTTCTTGAGTTGCTTGTAAAATTCCTGATTGAGAACTAAAATTGCAGGTTTTTCTATAGGATTGAGTGATGTTTCACCCGTTCGTCCCATTCCGAAATAACTCATAGATTCCCAATTTTCACCCAACTTTTGCTTTATTCCTGCAGCGAACCAGCTCGCCGTTTTAGCATGTCCCAAACCCGGCGGACTGATTTGTGCAGAAATATCTACAGCAAAAAAAAATACAATGGAAATGACCAAAAATCTCCTCATTTTAATCTTCTTTTTTTTGTAAAATTCTTCCCTGTGCATCAAAAACGACTTTCCATTCCTGAGAATTACTTTTCAATTCTACGTTGTAGATTACTTTTCCACCTTCAGTAATTTTTTTAATGTCATCAGTTCTGTAACCATTAAATGACCTTTTAATAGAAGCTAAAACGGTTTTTGGAAGATTACTTTTTGAGATTTCTTCTTCATGTCTTACCAGTTTTCCGTCTCTAGAATATAAAATTTTATGGTCATCGCCTAAAAATCCAGTTTCAAATTCTACTTCGTAATAATTTCCTTTAATTTCCCAGTCGATATCGGCTGCTTTTGGAAAAGATTTTTGAAAATGATTTAAGATCACTGAAGGAACTTCGCTCTGACGAATATCCTGTGCTGAAATATTGGTAATACTTAAACCTAAAATGCTGATTGTTAAAATTAAATTTTTCATAATGTAAATTTTTTATAGTGCTAATTTCCGACACGATTCTGGAAACATTTGGGAACAACAGTTTCTGTTGATTAATTTTATAATTGATTTTGTAAATTTTTTAGAATTATGATTTGAAAACTGTGACCTTTTGAAAACGGAACAAAAGATCAAAGTTCATACACCAATCTGAAAAATGAAGAGATACTTTCATCTTGATGAGAAACGGGAATTCCAGTAACAATTCCTACTGCAAAATGAGGATCAAGCTTAATCTTGACTTGCGGACGAAGCGTTACCAACATTTTTCCATGACTGATCTCTTTATTGACTTCCATCCCGATAAAATGGCCTGAATTGGGTAAAGAATACATCACCGAACTATTGATCTGCCAATCGACCGGAGTGCCATTTTCTCCCAATTGATGCTGAATCATCGGATAGGTGTAAACCAAAGTGTGAATATGTGAACCCCATTTTTTAGCCGCTATAAAAAACGGACTGTACACCAAACCCGTAATGAATTTTCCTTTTCCATAATTTTTGAAATCTGTAAATTCTATCACCTGAGTATACCCTAAAGCCAAAGAAGTCTGAGATTTTTCCGAAACAAAAAAAGTATATTGTGCAGAAAGTCTGAGTCCGTCTAATCGGTTTCCGGGAATCTGTTCTTTGGTTGCATTATTTTTCGGACTGAAAAAAGAGAAATCAGTTTCTACTTCTAAACCTAATCGATTCATCGGTGCGAATTCATATTCTGCCAAATATCCGTTTTCTCTGTAATTTTTCCCACTTGAAAAATCTGCTCCCAAATTAAATTCTTTTTCGCCTTTTCGTGCACCAAGATCTCTCACCAAATCCTGAAAAATAGGTTCTGCGTGAGATACTTTTACAGGTTTGGTTTGTGTTTGTGCAAATACCGAAAAGCATCCTAAAATGTTTAAAATTCCTACTGCTAAAATTAGTTTCATTGTTTTCATACAGCAAATCAACGGTACGAATCGGGAAAATTTTGGGAAGAAATCTGGAAAGAAATGGGAATTTTTTTATAATTAAAAATTAAATTTTTGATAGCTTTAAATTTATTCTCTCGCAGATTTATAAAGATTAAGCAGATTTTATTGATCTGCGTAATTTTCAAAATCTGAGAGAGCTAATAGAAACACTTTGAGAAATGAAACTTGAATTTTGCTCCGTAGGAGCAAAACCTTTGTAGAAAAGATAATCTTAACAAAAAAAATGCGCTCCGTAGGAGCGCTATCTTTGTAAAAAATTATAAAATTTAAATGAATATTTAGAATAGGAATGTTTTATAAAAATCTAAAAATTCACCGAAAATTCATGCATTCCATTTTTAAAATCATAAGAAACTGAAAAATCATACAATTCTGCAATGGCTTTTACAATCGCCAATCCCAATCCGCTTCCTGATTGATGTTGCTCAGATTTCTGAAAACGTGTAAATATCTTTTCGTGGCTTAAAGAATGATCTGTTCCGGTATTGAGAACACTTAATTTTTTAGCATCAATTTTCACCTCCACTTTTCCGGATTTTATATTGTGGAAAATGGCATTTCGCAATAAATTAGAAACGATAATGTTAATCAATGCGGCATCAGCTTTTACCAAAAGTTCGCTGTTTTCAGAAAAAACAATTTCGACTTCTTTAAACTCAGCAATATCACTAAGATCTTCTATGTTTTTTTCAACAATGGAATTGACTTTAATTTCCTGATTATCAAAAAACTGTTTGTTTTCAATTTTTGTAAGCAGAAGAAGCGATTTATTGAGACGAACCAATCTTTCAATAATTTCCATGATCTCAGCAATCTTTTCTGCCTGATTTTCTGTGAAATTTTCTTTTTCAATCAACAATTCAAGCTTACTGATAGCAATCGCTAAAGGAGTCTGAAGTTCGTGAGAAGCATTTCCAATAAATTCTTTTTGCTGTTCGTAACTTTTTTCGCTGTATTGCAATAAAGTAGTAACGGCATCCTGCAAATCACTGAATTCTTTGGTTTTTGTTTCAACATTCGGAAGTTTTTTACTGATTCCTAAACGATAATTTTTAAGCTCATCAAGAAGTTCATAAAAAGGTTTCCAAAGTCTTTGTAATACAATGTTATTGATCATCAGAATACTGAAAATCAAAAGAACGTATAATCCTGCAGCATCCCAAAGCAATTCTTTTACAAGATCATCTTCCTCAACCATATTGTTGAAGATTTTAAGTTGATAAAAGTTTCCATTTTGTTCAAAAACGGTTGTTAAAATTCTTACAGGTTCTAGTTCCTGAGCTTCATCATCTGCATCTTGTGCGTAGATTTCAGTGTCTTCATAAGTATCTTTAAAACTTAGAGCTTCTTCTTCGCTTATTTTATTAACGGAAAAAAAACCTTCATCAAAAGTTTTTTGCTGTAAAATCGTAGAATCTTTTTCTGCTTTAAAAACGATTTGTCTTTTATAGTTTTCTAGTTCTTCATCTACACTTCCTTTGATTTCATCGAGCATATTGAAATAAAAGATCACTGACCATAAACTTACGATCAGCAAAAGATAGGTCATCAGATGAAGAATAGATTTATTGAGAAGTTTCATTTTTCTATTAATTTGTAACCGATTCCGTAGACTGCTTCAATCTCAATTTCGGCGTTCGATTGCTGTAGTTTTTTTCTTAAATTTTTAATTTGATAATAAATAAAATCAAAATTATCTGCCTGATCGATATGATCTCCCCAAACATGTTCTGCCAAAGCTGTTTTGGTCACCAAACGTTTTTTATTAAGCAGAAAAAAATGAAGAATATCAAACTCTTTTCGGTTAAGGGTAATATTTTCTCCATCAACAATAAAAGTTCTTTCGGTAAGATCCAGTTCAATATTGGCAATCTCAATACTGTTTTTACCTTCCTGATTTTTTCTTCGAAGAACTGCTTTTATTCTGGCGTTGAGCTCGGCATTATGAAAAGGTTTGGTTAAATAATCATCGGCTCCGAGTTCCAATCCTGTCAGTTTATCGTCGAGAGAATCTTTTGCAGAAATAATGATGACATTTTCCGATTTTCCCATGTCTTTAAGCTGTTGAAGAAGTTGCAGACCATTTCCGCCCGGAAGCATAATATCGAGCAGAATACAATCGTAAGTGTACAAAGCAATTTTTTCGCTCGCCGAATGATAATTTTCTGCGGTCTCAATAAGAAACTGCTCCTGAATCAAAGAATCATGAATTGATTTTAAAAGTTCTTTTTCGTCTTCTACAACAAGGATTTTCATACAACAAAGGTAGAGAATGATTCTGGAAAGAGTTGGGAATTAAAAAGAACAATGTTTTGGTGCCATTTCTAATTTGCGATATAATAGTAGAATTCATCATTAATATTAACAAAATCCATTATTTCAAACAGATGATTATCACGTTCCATTATTTTATTGGATGAAAAATAGTAGCCACAAGAATTGTCAGTGAAACCATCTTTTAAAAAGAAAATACCTTTTTTAGTTTTTACTAATGAATAAATATTTATTTCTTCCATCAATTTCAGAATTTTTTCCTGCTCTTTATTAAATTTAAATTTTTCTTCAATATTTATTTGAGTGGAAATAGGGAATGGTGATTTTTCGGAAATTATGTAACTCCAATACTTATTATCTTCTTTATACAAATCATCAACACGCTTTAATGAAATTTGATTTAAGAAAATGGAGTTGTCATTTTTTTGAACAGCTAATGCAAGAGCTTTAAACTTGTTAAGATTTTTATTCAAAAATTCAACATTAGAATTCCCTTCTATTTGAGACGCTTTTAAAAAATGATTTGGTTTATCTCCAGCTTCTTTATCGCTAAATTTATAATGTTGAGAAAATCCACCCCAGAAAAAATTAGGTATTTCGCTTGATGTTCTTATCGAATCTAAACTCCAAACTTTTTCGTGTGTTATAGGTCTGATATCCCATTTTGAAAATGGTTTTGAAAATTTTAAATATTCTTCTACAGGGATTTTATTTACAGTTGTTAAACTATCTAAGTGCTTAAAGATAATTAAATCAAAATTTTCATTTTTATTTAAATATTCCTGACTGAAAGTAATAATTGATGTAAAAAGAAAAAATATGGTTAAAAATCTTTGCATAATATTATTTTGCTTAATTCCCAAATATATAAAATCTTCTTCGTTAATAATTTAGATTTTATGCAACTTATATTTATTTTCTAACTTTTAATCTCCGTTAAAAATTCTTCCATTTCTTCAAATTTCTGAGTTCCAATCAAAACTTTCTTCTCATCATTTAAAATAATTTGCAACCCTTGATTTCCTTTTACATTATAAGCTTTTCCCTTTCCGAAAAGACCTTGACGCAATCCCCAACCTCCATATTCTGTTAATGGCGAATATTTTCTGACATAAGCTTTTTTAATATTCCTCCAAGGATAATATCTGAATGTAATTTGAAACGGAAAAAATCGTACATAAATTCCCTGTTCATCAATTTTGGTTTCCAGCCTAATAACAAGAAATAAAATGATGACAAGAATTGGGATAAGGATTGATATTGCTAATTCAGGCGTAGAAAAATACTGTCGGTCTTCAATAAAATTATAAATAGTATAGATCATTACTGCGGAAAGCAGTAGCCAAAGCCACCATTGAGTAAATCTTTGCTTTTCGGTAAATTCAAATTTGTTTTCCATGTTTTTGAAGAAAATCTAATTTACAAAAATTAGAGAGATTAAAAATCAATTTTCATCTTTTAAGAAAGTTTTAAGGTGAATAATGATTTGCATTTAGTGATTTATATTTACTTTTGATAAAATAACATTTCATGTTTATGTATAAAAAAGGAATAATCGGATTAAGTTGTGCAATCGTTTGCATTGCTGCGAATTTTAGCAATGCGCAGACTTCAGTTCAGGTTAAAAATACTCAGGATTTTGCTCGAAATGAAATTGTTTCTCTTTCAACTGGTCAGCTGAAAACGTTTTTAGGGAAAAATAAAGCAGAAGATTTAAGAATTAAAGATGCTCAAAATAATTCTCTGACCATTCAATGGATTGATAATGATGGAGACGGAAAAAGCGATGAGGTTCTTTTTCAGGCAAAAGTAGATGCAAAAAAGACAAATTCTTACACGATAGTTGCTGATTCTAAAACAGCAGTTCCTGAAAGTAAATTAACGACTTATTCAAGATTGGTTCCTGAAAGAGTTGACGATTACACTTGGGAAAACGATAAGATTGCGTTCAGAGTTTACGGTCCGAAAGGTCAGACTGAAGCTTTGGCGGGAGTAAAAGGAAGTACACTTTCAAGCGGAGTTGATATTTGGTTTAAAAGAACCGAAAAATCAGTCATTAACGAATGGTACAAAGGTTATCTTACAGATCCTATGTATTATCACAAAGATACGAGAGGTGAAGGTTACGATCCTTATCACGTTGGAGACAGCCGTGGAACTGGAGGAATCGGAATCTGGAAAGATGAAAAACTGCAGGTTTCAAAAAACTTTGCAAGCTCTAAAACCATTGCGGAAGGTCCGTTGAGAACGGTTTTCGAATTGATGTATGCACCGTGGAGCGAGTTTGATGTGAAAGAAACCAAAAGAATTTCTCTTGATTTGGGTTCTAATTTTTCTAAGTTTGAATCTACTTTTGAAACACAAAAACAAGTTCCAAATTACACAATTGGAATTACATTGCATAAAAATGAAGGTGAATCTAAATTGAATGACAAAAACGGATATTATCTTCACTGGGAAAAAATAGATGATGCTTTTGTTGGTGAAGGAATTGTATTAGATCCGAAAATTGTAGAAAAGTCTGTAGCTTTTAAATCTGAAATTCCAGATCAGAGTAATCTTTTAGTAGTAACAAAGCCACAGAAAAAACTGACGTATTATGCAGGTTTTGCGTGGCAGAAAAGCGGACAGATTCAAACTCAAAAAGATTGGGAAAACATTTTGCAGAAACAATCTAAAATAGTTGCCAATCCATTAATTATTACCGTTAAATAAGTTTAAAAATGATTAAATCAAAACTTTCAGTTGCCGTTTTTTGTTTGGCATTTTCAGGAATTTCGGCGCAGGTAAAAGATACTTTGGCGGAAAAAATGATGGTTTATCAGCTTCCAAATGGAGGTTGGGGAAAACATATGAGTGACAAAAAAAATGTGGATTACACAAAAAAAATAGATGCTCAACTTTTAAAAATAATTAAAGCAGGAAATAATGATCTTGCCACAATCGACAACAATGCAACATCGAAGGAAATCAACGGATTAATAAAAGCGTACAGCACAACAAAAAATCCGGATTATCTGAAATCTGCTGAAAAAGGAATTCAATATTTGCTGTCGATGCAATATCAGAATGGAGGCTTTCCACAGTATTTTCCAAACTCTTCAATCTATAGAAAACAGGTGACCTACAACGATAATGCAATGATTAATGTATTAACTGTTTTGTATAATATTTCTGAAGGAAAAGAAGGTTTTGATGCAGTAAATTCTCAACTGAAAGAAAAATCTAAATTAGCTTTGCAAAAAGGAATCGACTGTGTTTTGAAAACTCAGGTTTTGCAAAAAGGAAAACTTTCAATTTGGGCAGATCAATACAATGAAGTCTCTTTAAAACCCGAAAAAGCAAGAGCTTTTGAACCGATGTCATTGGCAAGTGGAGAATCGGTAAACATTGTGAAATTTCTAATGATGCAGCCTGTAACTCCGGAGATTGAAAAATCAATTAAATTGGCAATACAATGGTTTAAAGAAAGCAAAATCGACGGTTATACTTACAATGTTTCCAGAGAAAGTGGAAATACTGTTCGTGTTTTATCTAAAAAAGAAGGTTCGGCAGTTTGGGCAAGATTTTATGATATTCCGACCAATAAACCTGTTTTTGGAGACCGTGACGGAAGCGTGAAATTCAATTACGAAGACGTTTCCGAAGAACGCAGGATGGGTTACAGTTGGTACAACGAGGCAGGAACAAAATTAATTGAAAACGATTTTCCGAAATGGCTGAAAAAGAATAAAATTTCTGAATAAAAACAAGATCCTGAAGCACAATGCATCAGGATCTTTTCATTAATAAAAGTTGCTATTTAGAACTTAGTAGCTCTCACAGATATTTCCTGATAAAGTTGCTCCTGCATTAGCAGTAACATCAGATTTTACTGAAGAAAGCGACAAAGTAGGAATAGAATATGGTGGCGTAAATGCAGTTCCACTTCCTGTTTTATTACCCGTAACATTCGTAAATGTATTGTTTGAAGTAACGGTTACCGCGGTATATCCGCTCATTAAATTGATGGGTTCTTTTACATTTTCAAATACATTTCCATCTACACGAATATTTGCCTGAACTCCGGCTGCAATACATTTGTTGCTCACAGAACTGTTAAAATAACTGTTTAGGATATGAATTTTACCAAATCTCACTCTTGGCATACGCTCTCTGCATCCAGGAGCCCACCAACAACGTACAAACGTTACATTTAGTTTTCCTGCGTCGGCTGTTGCACCATCGCTAGAACCAATTAAGTTAGAAAACCTGTGATCATCTGTTCCACCAGAACCACCTGCTTTTGGCGTTTTTAAATAATGGAATTTTGTATAAGAAACCGTAATATAATCTGATTTATTTTTGATATCGAAATTACCATCTACACCATCTCTGAATTCACAGTGATCGATCCAAACATTTCGGCAATCATCCAGAATGGCATTGTCCCAACCATCTGTATCATAAGCTCCCGGACCTTCAAAGATCAGGTTTCTAACGATAATATTGTTACATCTTTTGATGTTGATAATTCCAGAACCATCTTTAGTCTGATTGGTTGATACAAGCTTTGCGCCGCTTGTTCCGTAGATCGTTTTTCCGGTTTGATCCTGAAGAGATAATCGGGTTGTGATGGTGATGGTTCCTGTAACTTTGATGACCTTAACGGCAGTGTTCTCAATCGCTGATTTTAGCTGCGCATAAGTTGTTACGGTAGTTTCGGCCGCAGTTCCGCCTCCTGTAGTTCCGCCATTTTGAGAAGCCCATCCTGGAGCGACACAGTTCGCAAGAGGAACGACGGTTTTTGCTGCAAATGGGTTTTCAATACTGTTTTCGTTGGGATTTTCAGAGAATTCACTTTTGATGTCGTCATGTCCACATCCGATTAATGCAAAAGCTGTACTGAGAGCAACTATAGACATAGTTGCCTTGAAATTGATTTTCATAGTTAAAAGTTTTGTTTATTTAGTGGTGTAAAATTATAAATATTTATTTAATAACCAAATTTATTGATTTAAAAATATTCATAAATGTTATTTGTTTGATATTAATTTAATTCAACCGATTGCGCATTGATTATAAATTAATATTGCATGTGTGATGGAAAATATATTTGAAAGTTTTTTTAATTATAAATTTGAGTTTTGAAAAAGGATAACTTTTTTAAGTCTGATGTAGGAAATGAAAGAAGCTTTTATTTAAGACGCGTAAAATTTTTGATTTTTTAAAATATCTTGTTTGTTAGCTTTCTTATGGCTTTGCGATTAATTATTATTCATTACCTATCATTTATTACTCATCTCACCAAGCCAGTCTGCACACAGTTTTTTCCAATTATCCGTCAGTTCAGTTTTATTTGAAATTCCAATATTATGTTCACCTTGAGGGAATATGAACATTGCGCCTTTCACTTTATTTTTAATCATCGCTTCGTAATACAAAATACTGTTGATTACCGGAACAGCATTGTCGTTTTGCGCATGAAATAAAATTGTTAGCGGTGTTTTTTCTGTTACTCTGTTTTGCATGGAATATTCTGCAATTTTTTCCTGCGAAGCATTTTCACCTAAAAGATTGACGCGGCTTCCTTTGTGTGCAAATTCTCCCAAATCAATTACAGGAGAAACCAAAATAACAAAATTCGGAACTGTTGAAATAGTTGACCAATCACCTTTTAATTCGGTGTAATCGGTAGAAATATTGCTTACCATTGCAGCTAAATGACCACCTGCAGAAGTTCCTAAAACTCCAATCTGGTCGGGTGAAATTCCGTATTGAGCAGCGTTTTTTCTAATTAATTTTATTGCAGCCTGAATATCCTGTAACGGACCAAGGTCTTTTTGCTTTAAATCTGGGGAAGTTGGCAAACGGTAATTCAAAACAAAAGCCGATATTCCTAAAGTGTTGAGCCATTTTGCATAAGAATAACCACCCAAATCATAGGTTAAATGTCTGTAACCACCACCAGGAATTATGATGATTGCCATTGGTTTTCTTTCTTCTTTCGCAGGCAAAAAAGCAAAGAGTTCAGCTTCCTGAATTTGTGTAAGTCGTCCTTCTTTTTCCTCAATGATATTTAATTTTAAACCTTTAGAATTGGGCATTTCACCTTTTTGCCAAACCGTAATTTTCTGTTGAGCTGAAATTTGAATTCCAAGAAAAATGATTAATATGAAGGTGAAATTTTTCATTGTTTAAAAATTAAAAGTTAGAAATGTATTACTCATTACCAATTACTTATTATTTAATGTTTCAAGCCAATCCGCACACAATTTTTTCCAATTGTTGCTCAGTTCATTTTTATCTGTAACAAAAAAACGATGACCACCTTTAGGGAAAATAAATAAAGAGCCTTTCACTTTATGTTTTGTCATGGCTTTGTAATATAAAATACTGTTCATTGGCGGAACTGCGGTATCATCCTGATTATGGAACAAAATTGTTGGCGGTGTTTTTTCTGTTACCCGATTTTGCATGGAATATTCTGTGATTTTTTCCTCTGAAGCATTTTCGCCAAGCAAACTGTTTCGGCTTCCTTTGTGTGCGAATTCTCCTAAGTCAATGACCGGACAAAACAAAATGGCAAAGTCAGGAATTGTAGAGATATCTGCTAAATCGCCTTTTAATTCGGTGTAATCTGTACTGATGTTACTTACCGAAGTTGCCAAATGTCCACCTGCAGAAGTTCCGACAACACCGACTTGGTTGGGCGAAATTCCCCATTGAACTGCATTTTTTCTAATATATTTGATAGCAGCTTGAGCGTCCTGAAGCGGAGCAATTTCTCTTTGAATTAAATCGGTAGAAGTTGGCAATCTGTAGTTGAGAACAAAAGCAGAAATTCCCAAAGTATTCATCCATTTTGCGATTTGAAAAGCACCTTCGTCATAAGTGAGTTTTGAATAACCACCACCAGGAATAATGATGACCGACTTTTGATTTCTCTCTTTTATTGGAGGCAAGAAAGCAAAAAGCTCAGGCTCTTTCAGTTCTGCTAAAACTTTTTTCTTCTTGGTTTTAGATGCTAAAATCTTTGAATTGGGCATTTCTCCTTTTGGCCAGAATAATATTTTTTCCTGCGCGGGAATTTGAGTAAAAAGAAAAATAATGAGGAGAAAAAAAGTTTTTTTCATGACTTCAATTTTTTACTTTAAAGCGTATTTAGAAAAAAACCTCACAGATTTTTTTAAATTTATGAGGTTTGATTATTAGTAATTTAATCTTTCAGAAAATCCTCTCTGAATGGAGTGAAAGAATCAATCAATTGTCCGGCTTCCAAACACTTTACACCATGAAAAATATTCGGTTGGGCAAAAAATCCGTCACCTTGTTGTAAGATTTTGGTTTCATCATCAACGGTCACTTCAAATTTTCCAGAAGCTACATACGTAATTTGAGAATGAAAATGCTGATGTAAAGCTCCAATAGCATCTTTTTCAAATTTTACAATTACCATCATTACTTGGGAGTTGTACCCTACAAATTGTCTGGAAACTCCGTCTCCTAAATCTTCCCATTCAGAGTTTCCGTCGAAAAATGGTTCTTTTTTGAAATTCATTTTTATTTGATTTTTTTGCGTCTTTGTCATTCTGAATGAAAAGAAGTGTAGTGAAGAATCTCTTTTAATTATTTAGAATCATATCTATTTGTTGAGATTCTTCCTTCGTCAGAAGGACAAACTGACTGTTTATTTTTTATCTCGCAGATTAAGCGGATTACGCAGATTTTAACGCTTTTAATCTAAAAAAACCTGTGTGTTTTTAATTATTTAATATATTTTTCTAAACCGGTTTTTAAATCTTTCAGAGATTTTACAGCTAATTTCGCTACCGTTTCTGCTCCTAATTTTGATAAATGGGTGTCGTCTGCTTTATCTTTATCATAATATGTATTTTCACCCGCCTTAAAGTGTAAATGTAAAAGTTTTGATTTTTCAAGACCGGCTGAAATTTCCATTTGCTCGGTCAGTAATTGCATATCAACGAAAGGAACTTTCATATCATTGGCAACCATTCTTACCACTAAAGGATATTCTTTGTGCGTATCAATTAAAACTCCATTTTCATTGAAATTTCTTCTTGTTATAGAAGTCATCAAAATCGGTGTCGCGCCTTTTGCTCTTGCTTCATTAACGTATCTTTCCAAATTGGCTCTGTACTGAGTATAAGGATTGGTAAATTTTGTAGAATCTTTTAATTTCTGGTCGTTATGTCCAAATTGGATAATTACAAAATCTCCTTTTTTCAATTGTTTTTCAACTTTATCCCATCTTCCTTCTGTTCTGAAACTTTTTGAACTTCTTCCGTTCATCGCATGATTCTGAATTTCAATTCCGGCGGTCATAAATTGCCCTAAAACCTGTCCCCATCCATGTTCTGGATTTTTATCGGGATTGTCTTTGTTTGCCATTGTAGAATCACCTATCAAAAATAGGGTTGGTTTTTTCTGAGCTAAAACGATGGTTGAAATTACAACGCTTAGGATTAAAAGTATTTTTTTCATTTTTAAAAATTGATTTTTGCGAGATGCTTCGACAAGCTCAGCATGACATCTCTAATACTAACAGCTTTATATGAAAAGCATTTTTTGTTGCGGTGTCATGCTGAGCGAAGTCGAAGCATCTTTATTAGTTAAGATAATTACTCATTATTTATTACTCATATTCGGATTCCAGTCTCCGAAAATATTTTTGATGGTATATTTTTTAGCTTCTTTTTTTGTCAGTTGATGAGACCACGCTACACGGTTTTCCGTTTTTCCACCTTCACCTTTGCTTCCAAATTCTGCGTAATAGGCAGTTTTGTCTTTATCGGGAAACATTTTGTCGCCTTTCCAGGGATTCCAGCCTTCGGGAACGATGTGATTTCCCATTTCGGTATTGATGAAAACTGTTTTTGCATAAGGTCTCCAAGGTCTTCCCAAGAATACTTTATTGATGCCTTCTTTCGCAATTAATTTACAGTTGAAAAATACATATCCAAATTCTTTACTTTGGTCTGTTGATGCCGCAGTGATGTAAGAATTGGCTAAACTTTTAATCGTACAGTTTTTGAACACTACAGTTGCCGAGCCAAATAGAAAGTCGGTTGTTCCTTCAATATAACAGTTCTCATAAAATTGTCTGCTGTGATTTCCGCCTGTATAAACGGTATCCTGACAACCTAAAATTTTAGAATTTTTAATGCTGAAACGGTCACCTTCCACATGAAGAGAAACAGCTTGACCTTTATTGCACCAAGTATTTTGTATCGTAACATCAGAAATTTTAATATCATCTGACATAATTAAAAGGGTGTACGAATTGAAGGTTGTCATTTTCTCATTCAAAGCATCAGTTTTTCCGGAATAATCATCGTTGGTAATAATGGTGTTTTCCTTGTTTTCGCCTTGTAAAGTGATCTTATGTTTTGAAGAAGGAATAACGATTTTTTCGTAATACGTTCCTGCTTTTATTTTTACTAAAGCTTCACCCGGACCAAGATCTCTGATTGAATTGATGGCTTTTTGAATGGAGGTGAATTGCCCGCTTCCGTTTTGTGCAACGATGATTGTTATATAAGGTTCATTTCCTGCCAATAAAAAATTGGTTATTGAAATGAAGAGAATTAAAAATAGTTTTTTCATAAATAATTTTTATGATTGATTCTATGTTTTTTAAACGCAAAGATTTAATTTAAATCGTACAAATTTAAGGAGCAAAGATTGCGACAAGTCGCTGATGAAGCTTGAAAATATACGTTAGCTTAAAATCAATTTATTGATTATTCCTTGCTCCTAAAATATTTTCAATAAATAATAAATCTTTGAGTTTTAATTTTGCCTCAACCTCAACCTAAGCCTTATTTCATCGTTTTATCTAAAAAATCTACCGTCAGATTCAATGTTTCTGTGAACCAAGGTTCTGCAGACCAAAAGGAATGCGGTGTATCTTTTATTTCGTGATATTCGGTAAAGATATTATGGCTTCTTAAAATCTTCATCATGTCGTCTCTTCCTGCATGAAATCGAGGCTGAGAAGAGTTAATGAATAGAGTAGGAGGTGTGTTTTTACCAACAAATTCTAGAGGTGAAGCTTCTGTCCAGTTTTTTAAATTCACATTTTTGTCGCCATCTAACCAATAAGCTGCGTAAGTACTTTCTTCAGCTTCGGGATGAATAAACGAAACAATTCCGTCTACATTAACGATTGCCTGGATTTTATTTTTAGCTTTTACACTTACCAAAGTAGCGATTTGTGCCCCTGCAGATTCTCCTAAAACTACCATTTTTTTTGTGTTTAAAGAATACTTTTTTTTGTTTTTCTTTAAAAATTTAATCGCATTTTCTACATCATCAATTGCGGCAGGATATTTTGCCACTTCACTCAAACGATAACCAACTGCAATGGCAACGTAACCTTTTGATGCCAATTCCTGAGCCATATATTTTTCGTTTTCCTTTGAACCAGAAATCCAGCCACCACCGTGAACCAAAGCAATTCCAGGATGTTTTTTAGATTGGTCTTTCGGATAATAAATGTCTGCTTTTAAAGATAATCCGTTAATGTTGGCATACTCTACATCCTTATCAATTAAAATATTCGATGGAACTGGTCTGTTTAAAGGAGTAATAAACGGATACTTCTTTTTCAGTTTTTCGTATGTTGCTTCATTCGTGTAAGGAGTAGCATTCGGCTTTGTCTGACCGAATGCTTTTGCTCCTACAAAAAAAACAAAAAGAAAATATAGTTTGTGAAAACTCATTTTTAAATTAATTTGGTGTTTTGTTTAACCAAAGTAGTTTACTTTTAACCACAAAAGTCACAAAAGTTTTTTAAACACATTAGAATCTTTTAAGTTTCAAGCTTTGAAAATATTTAAGAACACATAAGATTAAAAATCAAAGATTTTTTCTGTGTTTAAATTCTCGAATCTCGAAACTAAAATTCAGAATTACAAAACTCGCAACACGAATCTCGAAACTTACTTTACTGCGTTTTTAGCAACTTCTTTCGAAATGCTTAATTGCTCACCTTTTACCTCTTTTGGAAGTTTTACCGCTGATGTTTTACTTCCTAAAACCTTAATTGTTGGTTTTTGAGAAGATTGTAACTGAAGGGTAGATAAATCTACATTTTTACTGTTGTAAACAACGGCTCCGGTTCCTTCACTGTAGGTAAGTTTTACGTTTTTCAATATAATTCCGTCTGCATCTACGATGGTTAATGCTTTTTTAGTATCAAACTGAGAATCTTCAATCACGATATTTTTGATATTCATTTCAGCCAAACCATTGATGGTAATTGCTTCATCAGAATTTACCGCATTGATGTTTTTAAAATAGATATTTCTAAAAATTGGAGTTTCCTCAGTTACCGGAAATACTTTTTCTGGAGCTTTGTTGCCTTCCTCTTTTTGCCCGTCCTCTAATACTGGAGAAGCTCCTTCGTAGAACATATTAAAACCAATCGTCTGAGTCGGAATATTGATCATATCAATATTTTTCACATAAATATTTTCAACAATACCACCTCTTCCACGAGTTGTTTTGAAACGAAGACCAATGTCAGTTCCAATAAATGTACAATCTGAAACGTGAATATTTCTAGCGCCACCAGACATTTCGCTTCCGATAACGAAACCTCCGTGACCGTGATAAACTACATTATTTTTAATGATCACATTTTCAGTAGGCATTCCTCTTTTTCTTCCGTCTTCATTTTTTCCTGATTTAATGCAGATCGCATCGTCACCTACATCAAAAGTATTGTCGTAAATCAAAACATTTTTGCAAGATTCTAAATCTAAACCGTCACCGTTTTGAGAATACCAAGGATTTCTTACCGTAAGATTTCTTAAAATCAAATTTGAAGTCATTAATGGATGTAAGTTCCAAGCCGGAGAATTTTGGAAAGTTAGACCATCCAATAAAACTTGGTCACAACCAACGATGCTCACCATTACCGGACGAAGAAAATCTTTTACAGATTCCAGTTCAGATTTTGAAATTTTATCGGGAACATTGAAGCTTGAGCTGCTTTCAAATCCTTTTTTATAACTTTCTGAAGGATACCAGTTTTTGCCATCTTTAGAAAGAATTCCACCAGATCTTACGATTTCTTTCCATTGAGATTCTGCCATTTTACTTTTTTTAATGGCTCTCCATGCATCACCGCTTCCATCAATCACCCCTTTTCCTGTAATCGCAATATTTTTAGCATTTTTTGCGGAAATAGGAGATTGGCAACGAATCGTTTCCAACCCTTCAAAACTTACATCGACCAAAGGATAATCGTTTTTATCTTTGCTGAAAACCACAAACGCACCTTCTTCAATATGAAGATTAATGTTGCTTTGCAATACAATTGGTCCGGTTAACCACATTCCTCTTGGAACGACAAGTTTACCACCACCTTTTTTTACCAAAGCGTCGATTGCTTTCTTGAAAGCTTCTGTATTTTTTACTTTACCTCCTGCAACACCTCCAAAATCTTTGATAGAAACTGTATTTGCTGGAAAAGAAGTTTCTTTCACCTGTGGCATTTTAAACTCTATTCCTGTGTAAATATCTTTATTTTGAGCATAAATCTGTCCCGAAAACAGCATTACTGCAGCAAGACTGATGATTTTAAACGACTTCTTCATTATATTTATTCTTTAATTTTCTGTTGATGATTTTATCAAACCTAACGGATTTCAAAAACGTTAGGTTTCGTATTTTAAGTTCTCGTAGATTAAACAGATTATGCAGATTTTAATTATTTTAAAATTATCTGCGAAATCAGCAAAATTTGCGAGAGATTAAATTAGTTTTTAGTTACTCTGAAATATTCAAAATCTGCGTAGCCACCGCGGTTTGCTTTCTGCGTGCTTACAGAATATAATCCTACTTTAGCGCCAATCCATTTTCCTGGTTTTGCCTGAAATGGTTCGCCAACTTTTATGAAATTCTTACCGTTTTCGCTATAACTGAATGTGCAAATTCCGTTCGGTTCGTTGACATTTATTTTAAAATAAGCTTCGTTTGATTTTAATTTAGTTTCAAACAATACTTTTTCTTCACCACCTTTTTCAGCCTTTTCGGCTTTTCTTAGTTGGACATAATATCCGTCAGTTTTATTCGTAATAACAATCGATGCATGATCCATTCCCATTACTAAAAGTCCGGCGGTTTTTCCTTCTTTGGCATCTTCAGGAGTTAATTTAACTTTAGTGGAAGCCACAAAATTCGGAGCCGGGAATTTTTGAGTCAAAAGATTCGGAACATTCCAAAGGTTTTTATCATTTTCAGCCATTTTCATGGAAAACAATCTCAAGAATTTCTGTCCGGGAAGTTTTGATGACCAAACGATGTTTTCATTGGCGCTCCATTGCCATTGTAAACCTAATTTTTCACCATCAAACTCATCGGTTTCCGGCGGAGTAACGATTGGATAAGTTTTACCAACGTTTGGTTTTTTATACGTTAAAACCGGTTCACCGATTCCGTTTTTATCGTTGTCGATTCCCATTACAGGCCAATCTTTTTCCCATTTCATCGGTTGAAGATGCACGATCCTTCCTCCTGCATCAACATCCTGAAAATGATAAAACCAGTCTTCACCTGAAGGCGTATCTACCCACGCTCCTTGATGAGGTCCGTTTATTTTTGTTTTTCCCTGTTCGAGAACTATTTTCTCTTCGTAAGGACCGTAAATATTCTTAGACCTTAAAACCAATTGCCAACCTGTAGCAACTCCACCTGCAGGAGCAAAAATATAGTAATAACCGTTTCTTTTGTACATTTTCGGGCCTTCAACGGTTGGATGAGCATCATGTCCGTCAAAAACGTGAACGCCTTTATCTAAAACTTTCGTTCCTTCCGTATTCATTTTATTGATGGAAAGCAAACTCTTTACTCCAGCACGACTTCCTGCCCAACCATGAACTAAGTAAGCACCTCCGTCTTCATCCCAAAACGGGCAAGAATCGATCAAACCTTTTCCTTCCATGACCAAAACCGGATCTTCCCACTTTCCCAACGGATCTTTGGTTTTCACCATATAAATTCCGAAATCTGGGTCGCCCCAATAAATGTAGAATTCACCTTGATGAAAACGGATTGCGGGAGCCCAAACTCCGTCACCTCTTTTGGGAGTGCTGAAATTCTTTGCAGGTAAAACGTCTGGCAAAGCATAGTTGACCAATTTCCAGTTGACCATATCTTTTGAATGTAAGATGGGCAATCCCGGAGCTTCATTGAAACTTGAAGCGGTCAAATAATAATCATCACCAACACGGGTAACATCCGGATCTGAATAATCTGCATACAAGATCGGGTTTTTATAAGTTTTCCCCTGGTCGGCAATCCAGACTTCTGAAACGTATGGCTTTTCCTGTGCATTAAGATAAGTTGATGCAATAGAAAAGACGGTGATAGAAAGTATATTTAAAATATTTTTTGTCCTCATAAAATCCAAATTCATTGATAAAATGTAGTTATCCACAATTGGCTATTTCAATGTTAGTAACTTTTTTTGAAAATTTTTATTTTGCTACGTTTTTTTGAAATGACAATACAATAATTATTTATTTTTCAAATTCTAAACTTGCCAAAATGAATGGTCCTGTTCCTTTTCCATCATTAGAACGGATCTCTTCATTGACATAATATTCATAAGAACCGTCTCTGTAAGGTTTTCCTCCTAAACCAGCAACAGCACAACATTTATTTAAATTTACAACACCGTTTTCATCAACTGTAATTAGGTTTTTAATGATTCCATCGTAACCTTTTTTAGCTGCAGCTTTATAAGATTTAGGCAAATATCCTTTGTTCACGGATTTAATCATCGTGTAAACAAACATTGCTGAAGCGGTTGCTTCTTCGTAATTTCCGTTAGCTAATGGTTTATCTAAAACCTGATACCAAAGACCCGATTTTTTATCTTGATACTTAATAACCGCATCAGAGTAAGATCTTATGTAAGAAATAATTCTTGCTCTTCCCGGATGATTTTCTGGTAAATAATCTAACACATCTACCATTGCCATTCCGTACCAACCCATTGCTCTTCCCCAGAAATTTGGCGAAAGCCCAGTTTCTTTGTTTGCCCAAGCTTGTTCTTTACTTTCATCCCAAGCGTGATAAAGCAATCCTGTTTTTTTGTCTAAAAGATTTTTCTGAACAGAATCAAACTGGAAAACGATATCATCATACGCTTTTGTTGCATCTGCACCTTTGGTGAAATCTTTTGTATAATGTGTGTAGAAAGGCATTCCCATATAAAGACCATCTAACCAAACCTGATAAGGGTAGATTTTTTTATGCCAGAAAGAACCTTCATTTGTTCTTGGCTGCCCGTCAATTTGTAAACGAAGTGTTTGCAGCGCTTTCAGGTATTTTTCTTTTTTCTCTTTTTCATAAAGATAAAGCAATACGTTTCCGCTATTCAACATATCGATATTGTATTTTTCGATATCATAGGTAAGTATGGTACCGTCTTCTTTGATCAGTTTTTCTCCAAATTCACTGATGTAATCGTAATATTGCTTTTTACCTGTTTTAATATAAAGTTGCTCGGCTCCATCCAAAACGATTGCTGAAGGATACGTCCACTTTGGGCTTTTGCTGAAATCAAGCATCCATGCTTCCGGAAATCTCTGCATTTCTGAAAGCATCATTCTTTCAGACCATTTTAGGTTAGTTGGAACTACTTTTCCTGACTGTGAAATTTCTTTTGCTGGTTTTGAGGCAACTGTCGTTTTTGTTTGAGCACAAGCTAAGAACATTCCTGAACTTAAAACTGCAACTGCGTATATTTTTAATTTTTGATCAATAAAACTCATTGTCATTCAATTTTAAAGTTGATTGTTATTATCTAAAATTTCTAATTTTTTATCTAGATCTTTATAGAATTCTGCTTCAGTCTTCAAACCATTCGGCTCTTGCGACCAAGCTCCCATAAAGTAATAAGAAACATTTTTTGTCTTCTTGAAAACGACGATATGTGTAGATCTTGCTTTTACATATTTATCAAAACTTTCGATAGGGTAGAATACTACCATTCCAAGATCGTCTTCTTTTTTGGCTAAGGTCTGCGTTCCGTAAGTAGCAATGTAGCCCCATTTTTTGTTTTTACTGATTCCCTGTTTCATCGGGATGTCTTTAAATGCAACAATTCCGGTACATAAACCTGAAAGTGTTTGGTCTAAGCTTAGATCAACTTTCACAAAACGGTCTTTGTTGAAAATGGTCAGTTTCGATTGAAGGTCAACCGCTTTTCCCCAGGTTTTCCATCCTTTGTAATCGATGGTTGCGAAAGATCTATCATTTTCATTAAAAACTTTTGCAGTTGTACTTTTTACGGTTTTAAAAGTTTCCACAAAATCATTTTGGTCATCATATCTTCCGTAAGACCCGATTCCGATGGTGCGACCTGATTTCAAAATATCCTGTCCCCAAGGTGCGTCGTGGTGATACGTTTCAAAACCGTCCTGCCCGACTTCTGGTAACACTAAAGTATTTACTTTTTTACCAAAAATATCAGTGGCATTTCTCCAATCCAAATACAGTCTGTAACCAATTTGGTTATTTTCTAAACCAATTCCTTCGTATCTGATGTAATAAGAATGATCGGTGTGATCTGCAGGAAGCGTTAATTCATTAACATTTTTAAAAGTTCCGCCGATGTATTCGTTTCCCTGCCATTTTCCGCCTTCTTTTATCGATAATTCGGCATACGAAAATGGTTTTTTAGGATTTTTTCTGATGCTTTCAATGGTTGAGGTTTGAGCTGTACAACTTATGAAACCTGCAAGAAGTCCTGCAGAAAATGTTTTTATAAGAATGTTTTTAACTGACATATTTTCTTTTGTTTTTTAATTTTTTCAAACCTTTTTACTAAAACTGTTTTCTTATAATATGTTTTACAATATCGTGAGTGTAGACCTCAATATTATCATAATTTTTATCTAAATCTCTTCCATTAGCATTGGCTTTTTTAGGATTGAGATTGTGCTTTATTTCCCATTCGTCGGGCATTCCGTCGTTGTCTGAATCGAGTAAGGCTTTTCCCGGTTTTAAATCTGGAAATCCTCCAACGTCATTTTGCGAATCGATGATTCCGTTTTTGCTTCTGCGCGAACCATTGTACGTGAAAGTACCATTTTTTACCTCTTTTAAAATACGGATATCTACTGCATCTCTCACCAAACTTGCACCGCCAATCTGTAATATTTTTTCATACGCTTCTTTTGCGGTATGTGTTTTTACATTATTCTGAATATCGTGAGGTTGATCGATCCTTATTGAATTTTTATCAGCATCTGTCAAATTGTAAGAAGGTTTCATTTGGTTAAAAACGCCTAAACTCCAATTATCTGCGGTTACTTCAGGATTGCCTTCAGAAACATTTCCGTTGATATAATATTTACCCCAAATGTTGTAAACTTCGGTTTCAGGTTTTTCGTTTTTATCGATGGCTACAATTCTTTTTTTGTTCATCGATGCGGGACCTGGTTTATAGTAATTATTAACCATATTTACATTCATCCCTTCGCCACCGTAGACATTGTTGTGTCCCCAATTATAAATGACATTATTTCTAAAATCAGTCAAATCGGTCAAGGCAAATTTACTTCCAGCGTATTCTCCTAATCGGGGATTTCTACTGTCGTGATGAGCATATATATTATGATGAAAAGAAGCGAATTTTCCGCCTGCAATTCCGCCGTATCCGTGAGCGCCTTTTTGATGGGCAGAATTTCTTAAACTTTCTGCTATCACACACCATTGAAGCGTGGTATTTTCATTCACATAAATAGAAACCGTCTCGTCGGTAGACCAACTCATTGAGCAATGATCGACGATTAAATTTTTTATAAATCTTGCCCCTAATGCATCACCTTCAAATTTTTTCTGATCTCCCATTCTGAAACGTAAAAAACGAATAATTACGTTATCTGCCGCAACAAAAGTTTCGTAGTTGGCAATGGTAATTCCGTCGCCTGGAGCAGTTTGTCCGGCAATGGTGACGTTGCCTTCTTTTATTTTTAATGGAGATTCCAAGTAGATCGTTCCTGCTGTTTTGAAAACAATATATCTTGCTCCTTTTTGGTCTAAAGCATATCTTAAAGTTCCTTCTGAACCGTCGTCTATCAATTTTGTTACAAATAAAACTTTTCCGCCTCTTCCTCCGGTTGTGTATCTTCCGAAACCTTCTGCGCCTGGGAAACTCAACGTTTTCTCCTGAGCCGAAACAGACAAAGCGAGCATTAAGAGAATGCCTGTGGTAAAGATTTTATGTTTTAGACTGAATTTCATTTAAAATAATTAAGATTTTATTTCATTGAATTTTTTAAACATGATAAATTGACAGGTCGCTCCTACGGAGCTTCGTTTTTTTACATTTATTTTTTCTATTAACAGCAAATCCCGATAGGATCAATTACAGCTTCAAAAGAAGAGAACTTTTAATTTTTCTCGGAAAAAATAATTTTTTTAAAACTTTATTAAAGTTCCAGTTGTCTTTTCCTTTCAAAATATTTTTTGCTGAATATTTTTTAGCCTGATCTTTTGTTAGTTGATGAGACCAGGAAACTCTTTTCGATGGATTTGCTCCAGCTCCTTTTGAATTATATTCTGCATAGAAAGTTGTCTTTTCAGCATCAGGTTTAGACCAGTTATGCCAACCTTCTTTTTTAATTATGGAATCGATTGCACAATTGATGTAAACTGTTTTTGCAAAAGGCCTCCAAGGTCTTCCCAAATATACAGAATTTGCAGTTGCATCACCTGTTAAATTACAGTTAATAAATACGTAACCAAACTCAGCTCCTTCCGGAGTAGAGGCAGCAGTAACATAAGATGCATTTTTTTTGGAATAAATGGTGCAATTTTCAAATACGGCAGTTCCGGCTCCGAAAATATAGTCTGTAGTTCCTTCGATGTAGCAGTTTTTAAAATAGTTTCGGGATGTTTTGCTTTTATCCGGGTTATCCTGAGTTCCTTTGGTGTATAAAGTATCCTGAAATCCTAAAAATCTGCAATTTTCAAATGCGATTTTATCTCCTGTAGTGAGAACGGCAACGGCTTGTCCGACAGGTCCTGCATCATTTTGAAAGGTGATATTTTTTGCTGAAAAATTATCTGAAAAAATAAATAGGGTAGACGAACCTGTTGTTCCGATATTTTTGCCTTCTGCATTTGGCTTTGAAGAATAATCGTTGTAGACTAAAATCGTATTTTCTGCTTTTTCGCCTATTAAACTTATTGGGCTTTTTGTTGCGGAGACAGTAACTTTTTCCCTGTACGTTCCTGGTTTTATTATAATTTTTGTTCTTACCGATATTCCTTCCTCAACAGCATCAATTGCCTGTTGAATAGTCGTGAAATTTCCTTTTCCGTCTTTCGAAACGATGATGGTTTTTTCATCATTAGCTTTGAAAGAAAGAAGACTGATCATGACTACTGAAAAAATAAAGAAGAACGTACTATTTTTTAAACCTGAAAACTGCATAAGTTGTTGATCGTTTTTAGTTGTCAGTTGATGGGCTGAAATTTCAACTTTTAAAAATCTTTTCTGAATTTTTCTTTGAAGAAAAGTACAGACCTTCTCCCGAAAAAGGAGGAAGTCTGTACTGAAAATTAATTAATATGAATGTATATTTTTACTAATAACCATAATCTTGGGTAAGATTATAATTAGAGTTTACAACGTCTAATGCTAATGGTAATAGCTCTTTCCTGTTAGGCTGGAAATAATATGCATAACTCTTGATAGGATCTCCACTGATGTATGGCTGAGTCATTGCTAATCTCCAGTTTACTTTTGTATAACCTGATGGTGTAGCAACAGATTGATTTGGGCTGTAGAAAATATCTGCTTTTGCAACTCCTGCAGTTGTATAGAAATCAATGTCTAATACATTTTGCTGAGCTGTTTTTGTTGGTACATATGTTGGCTTTTTGTAGAAGATATATTCAGGAACGTTTGCATAAGCTCCCGTACCATTCATAAATTGGGTAAGCTTAGCTCTTGTTTCATTGATTTTAGTTTCTAATAAATTCCAACGGATAAGATCATATTTTCTTAATCCTTCACCACCAAATTCAAGCTGTCTTTCTTTCACGATATAATCGAAGAAAGCTACTTTACCAGTTGGAATCGTTCCTACCTGACCCAAATTACCTGCATATGCTCTTTGTCTTACTGCCATCACTGCATTGATCGCATCGTCAGATGGACCACCGTGTAATTCGTTATCAGCTTCTGCAAACATTAATAAAATATCTGAATATCTAAGCATTGGCCAATCGATCCCTAAGTTTTGAGAAGTTCCTGTAATTGAGGTCCAAGATTTTCTGAATTTACCGTCATTCCAGTTGATAGATGTCTGAAGCTCTTCTTGTTTTGTAGTATTTACTCTATAGATGGCGATGTTAACATCTCTTCTTAGATCATATTTTGTAAATTCATAAAAATAAACAGGAATTGCACTGATCCCGCCTGAAGATTTCCAATCTGTATCATCATGTCTCAAACCATTATAGTAACCGATCTTACTGTCTGTTCTTGAGTTTCCTCCGAATGCTCCGATCGCATAGATCACCTCATTCGTAGCATCCTGAGAATTGGTATGCAATGATCTGAATAATCCTTCATAGCTAGGATTAAGCTGATGCTGAGCAGAATTGATAATGTCTTTACACTCATCATAAGCGATCTGGTAATATTTCTGAGGATTAGACCCCTGCATCATTTGTTGAGGATTTCTTCTTAATGAATATCCTGCTCTTGCTAAAGCTATTCTCGCTCTTAAACCTTTAACAGCACCTTTTGAAATTCTTTGTGCGGTAGTTCCTCCTTCAGATCTCCAAGGGACAAGACTTTCTGCTTTAAGCAAATCTTCAAGAATCTTATCATAAATAATATCTCTATCCGTTTTTGCAAGATACAAGTCAGGAAGATCGGCTGAAGGTACATCTTGGAAAGGTACATCGCCCCAGTTTTTTATAAGATCATAGTAGAATTGGGCTCTCAATGTTAAAGCCTCACCCAAATACCTATTCATTAACGTCTTATCTGCTGCTGAACCAGTTTGCATCACAGGTGAAAGCGGGATATTTTTAATGACAAGGTTGGCTCTTTCAATTCCGGCATAGGTATCTAAGAAAGGTCTTAATAGCTCAGTATTCGTAGGAATTGCACCAAAGCAGCTAATTCCTCTTCTGTCATTCGCATTATAATCACCTGAAGTTCTTAAATCGTCACCTGATTGAGTAAGGATTAAGTTCATTCTCTGACCATAGGTATTGTCACCCATAGTAGCATTATAAACGCCTACCAAAGCGGAGAAAGTGTCTGGAGCAGAGTCAAATTGTTGTTTCTCGGCTGTATTAGATAAGCTTTCTACATCCAGATAATCATCACAAGAGTTTAAAGATATTACTCCTGCAACAGCAAATAGTATTGTTAAAAATTTATTCTTCTTCATAATATTAGGTTTAAAAAGTGATGTCAACTCCTGATAAGATAAATCTGCTTCTTGGATAAGCGGCATAATCTACACCAGGTGTTAAAGGATTTCTTCTGGTATTAGCTTCTGGATCATATCCTGAATAACCAGTAATGGTAAAGACATTATTCATAGTGAAATACAATCTGAAGTTTGAAAGTCCTAATTGTTTAGTAAATTCTTTTCCAAGAGAATACCCTAGAGTTACATTATTTAGTCTTAGGAAAGATCCGTCTTCAATAGCATACGAATGTAAGAAATAAGCACCTGCAGGTGGAGTCCATCCTGTTGTATTAGCATTTAATGCAGCTAAAGCTGTTGGGTCATTTACTTTTACACCTGCATCATCGAACCATCTCCATCTGTCGGCAACTTCAGCTAACATGTTATTGTCTTTGTATAAATATTGTGTTGAATATTCTATTTTGTTAGCATTATACACTTTATTTCCAACAGAGAAGTTAAACATTAAGCTCATATCCCAGTTTTTGTAACGGAAATTCTGGCTAAAACCACCATAGAATTTAGGTTGGGCATTTCCTAGATCGGTCATATCTTTATTATCAATAATACCGTCACCGTTTAGATCTTGAAGTTTAAGATCTCCAGGTTGTATTAGTTTCGCTCCATTTGCAGCAGCAGCTGAGCTAGGAATACCTGCTTTCAGTGTATAAACCTGCGTTGCTGGATTATAATCGAAATCACTTACTTCATATCTTCCCGCTGTTTGATATCCCCAAAAAGTACCTACCGGCTTACCAACCTGTACTAAGAAGTCATTCAAGCTGTTTTGCCAACCTGAAGGGTACAGATAAGAAAAAGAACTTGGAGATGCATTATTCCCTAAACTTTTAATGGTGTTTCTGTTAGAAGAGATATTCGCATCCATTTTCCAAGTGAAATTTTCCTTGTTAATGATAGAACTTCCGATGGAGAATTCAATACCTTTATTCGTTGTACTTCCAGAGTTTTGATATTGATATTCGTAACCTCTGTCTTTAGGAATTTGAGCTAAAAGTAATAAGTCTTTGGTATCCGTTTGATAAACATCTAAAGTACCATATACTTTTCCTTTAAATAAGCCAAAATCTAAACCTAGGTTTTTAGAAGCAGATTTTTCCCAAGTAACATTTTTGTTTGCTAAGATATTTCCTGTTGTAGCACCTGGAGTAACATTGGTTCCAAAAGCATATCCATAATCAGATGACGTTGTAAAGAAAGTATCGTATAAGAAAGATCCGATTCTGTTATTTCCAGAAAGACCATATCCTAAACGAAGTTTTAATTCACTGATGGTTTGGCTTTCTTTTAAGAAATTTTCTTCAGTAATTTTCCAAGCGGCAGAAGCTGCAGGGAAGTAGCCCCATTGGTTTCCTGCTCCAAAAACACTTGAACCATCGGCTCTCATGGAAGCAGTAAGAATGTATTTATTTTTGAAGATATAGTTGGCTCTACCAAAAAATGATGCCAATCGGTCAGGGTTTCTTCCTGCTTTAGGGGCATCTTGTACCAATCCACCTGGAGGAGAAGCTGATTGAATGTTAGCAAATGCTTCTTCAGCACTTATAGATTTTGGAAACCATTTGATAGTCATTCCTAATGATTCTCCATCAGTTTTTACGATTTCCTGTCCTACTAATAAATCTAATTTATGACTTCCAAATGTCTTTCTATAATTTAAAGTATTGGTATTGGTAATTCTTCTCGTTTGAGATTTGTTTAAAACAACTACAGGTTGATCATTATTCTGTCTTGCCACAGAAGTTATGGCTCCCGAAAACTGATTAAGATATTCATCCCTCTGTAAATATCCGATAACACTCCTGAAAGTAAAGTCTTTACTTATTTTGTATTCCAATGTTCCATTGAGTAATAGATCATTTCTTCCATTCTCTTTGATCTCGTTGTTCGCTAAAAGAATAGGATTTACAAGGTTGGTTTCATTCGCAAATAAAGGATCAAAATCATCAACGTTTACGTTCGATCCTCCTTCAAATGGTTGATACCTTACTGCATTCCTTAGTCGGTTGGTACTTTGTGAGCCTGTAGATGAGGTTCCTGTTCCGAAGATGGTTTGTCTGCTATATCTTGTATTTAAAGTAAAGTTTAATTTCTTCGAAATATCATAATCATATTTGAAGTTGAGCATGCTTCTTTTAAAACCAGATCCGATCATAATCCCATCTTCCTCTACATTATTTAAAGATAATGCGAAAGATGAATTGTCAGACCCTCCGGTGACAGCAAGGTTATGAGTAAAGTTAAATGCTTCTCTTCCAAAAACCTCGTCTTGCCAGTCTCTTTTTTGTACGTCTTTGTATTTGCTTAACTGGTCGTAAGTTCCATATCTTGCCTTGAAAGCATCAATATCCGTCTGAACTCCACCTTTATTATACACTTCATATTGATACAGCACATATTGATACGGATCTAATACATCGATCGTATTTTGAATTTTCCTAACCCCTAAAAATCCATTATAATTAATTGATGTTTTTGCTCTTTTACGACCTCCTTTTGTGGTGATCATAACAACACCGTTGGCTCCTCTGGCTCCGTAGATATTGGTAGAAGATGCGTCTTTTAAAACTTCAATAGATTCAATTTCTTTTGGAGATAAAATAGATAGTGCATTATCCATTTGAACTCCATCTACAATGTAAAGGGGAGCATTACTTCCTGTAATAGAATTACCTCCTCTGATGACAATGTCTACATCGGCTCCGGGTGAGCCCTCACTTAATGAAACCTGTACTCCTGCCATTCTTCCCTGAATTGCTTCGGCAGCATTGGTTGATGGCATATCTTTGATTGCTTCAGCCTTTACAGAAGATACGGAGTTAGTAACATCTTTTTTAGAAACTTTAGTATATCCTACCAAGACAACTTCGTCAATCTTGGTTTCTTTTTCCTGAGCCATAGCAAGTACGGGAAGCAGGAAAACAGTTAAATATAACCACTTTATTGATTGTACCTTTTTATCCATTTATTGTATCCTTATATAGTTTAATGTGTGGTGTGAGAAGTCAAACAACTTCTCTGCTTTTTTTGTGGATTTCTAAGTATTCTGTTCGTAGGAATATTTTAATGATATACGCTTTTCAGAGTGCAATCGATTGCGTAATTATTCTTAATAAAATATCTTGGCTCCTAAACTAATATTATTTTCCATTACGCAAAGAAAAAAATGTTATTTTTCTATTAATTTGACTGTTTAATTTGTTAATAAACATAAAATGTTAAGATTGTTTATTGATTTATTGTTTTGATTTTCAGTGTTTTGCATTTGGTTTTGTTATTTGTTTTAAAGATTGAAAAATGTGAAAATAATTTGATGTTTAACGATTATAATGATAAGAAATCAGCGCAAATAAGAGTATTTCAAGCTTCCAAAAACTCCCAAAAAGCATATCCAAACTGTAATTTTTATAGTTACATCTGATTTTTATCATCTTTTTCATTCAGAAAAACTTGTGTATTTTATAAATGATAATTTTTCACTTAAATTAACAAACAATGTGTATAAATTTAATCTTATCCTTATATATAATATATTTAGTGGAGTTGTGTTAAAATATTTGGCATGATTTTTATTTTTTACAGTCGTTACATTGCATTTCTGTAAAAAAAACTGACACTTTTACTTCTTTATTTTAAGTTTTTTGTTATTGATTTAAAATTTATGTAATTGATTTTTAGTTAATTATAAATTATAATTAATTTTTTGTTAACCGAATACATATAATCTATATATTTATCGACAAGTATTTCTGTGGAATTTTAGTGTAATTTAATGCAATCGATTACGCAATATTTAACAGGTTTTTAAAAACCATAATTTAAGTTTAAAATCTAGAGTATGACAAAATCAGAATTTCGTTACGCCCATCATCCTGAAGATGTAAAAAAATATACAACTGAAGACCTGAGAAGGGAGTTTTTGATGAATGATTTATTTAATGAAGATCAGATCAATGTAGTGTATTCTATGTATGACAGAATGATTGTAGGTGGTGTAATGCCTGTAAAAAGCGCATTGAAATTGGAGCCAACCGATGATCTGAAAGCGCAAAACTTCTTAGACAGAAGAGAATTGGGAATCATCAATGTAGGTGCTGCCGGAAAGGTAACGGTCGACGGAGAGGTTTTCGAGCTTGGAAATAAAGAAGCTTTATACATCGGAAAAGGCGCAAAAGATGTTGTTTTTGAAAACGGAAATGAAGGTCAAACTTTATTTTATTTCAACTCAGCTCCGGCGCATCACACTTTTCCTACAAAGAAAATCACTAAAAACGAAGCTGAAATTGTAGAATTGGGCGAAACAAAATATGCAAACAGACGTACAATTAATAAACTGATTGTAAACAGCGTATTAGAAACCTGCCAACTACAAATGGGAATGACCGAGCTGCACGAAGGAAGTGTTTGGAACACCATGCCTTCTCACACGCATACCCGTAGAATGGAAGCTTATTTTTATTTTGATTTGGAAGAAGGTCAGGCGGTAAGTCATTTTCTTGGCCAGCCGAATGAGACGCGTCATATTTTTATGAAAAATAATGAAGCGGTCTTGTCTCCGGAATGGTCTATTCACTCGGGAGTTGGTACTTCCAACTACACATTTATCTGGGGAATGGCAGGAGAAAATATGGATTATGGAGATATGGACGCTGTTAAAACTAACGAACTAAAGTAATTTTTTCTACATGAATTTATTCGATTTATCCGGTAAAGTTGCCGTTGTTACAGGCGGAACTCACGGATTAGGAATGGCAATGGCCGAAGGTCTTGCTGCTGCAGGTGCTGAACTGGCAATCACAAGTACAACTCCATCAAAATTAGATGAAGCTTTAGATTATTACCACAGTAAAGGGTATAGTGCTACAGGCTATCTTTTTGATGTAACAGACGAACGTGAAGCAGCTCAGAAGGTAGCTCTTATGGAAGCTACTCATGGGAAAATAGACATCCTGGTCAACAATGCAGGAATCATCAAACGTGTTCCCGCAATTGAGATGGATGTTGAAGACTTTAGAAAAGTAATCGATGTAGATCTTACCGGTCCTTTCATCATGTCCAAATTAGTTGGGAAGCACATGATCAAAAGAAAATCTGGTAAAATCATCAATATTTGCTCTATGATGAGTGAGCTTGGTCGTGACAATGTAGTAGCGTACGCTTCTGCAAAAGGCGGACTGAAAATGCTTACCAAAAATTTAGCAACAGAATGGGCAAAACACAACATTCAGGTAAACGGAATCGGACCTGGATATTTTGCAACATCTCAAACAGAACCAATCAGAGTAGACGGTCATCCGTTTAACGATTTTATCATCAGCAGAACTCCGGAAGGAAGATGGGGAAACCCGGAAGATCTTGCAGGAACAGCTATTTTCTTAGCTTCTGACGCAAGCAAATTTATCAACGGACAAATTATTTACGTTGATGGAGGAATTTTGGCGACCATCGGGAAACCTGCTAATGAGTAACACAAGAATTTTACAGAAATGAAATCTTTTATTACAGATAACTTTTTATTACAAAATAAATACGCTGAAGAGCTATACTTCAATTTTGCTGAAAAACAGCCCATTATTGATTATCACAACCATTTAATTCCTAAAGATATTGCAGAAGACACAGTTTTCGAAAATATTTCAAAGGTTTGGATTGCAGGCGATCATTACAAATGGAGAGCGATGCGTACCATGGGGGTAAACGAAAAGTTTATCACAGGTGACGCTTCAGACAAAGAAAAATTTGAAGCTTGGGCAAAAACTGTTCCTTATACTTTAAGAAACCCTTTGTATCACTGGACGCATTTAGAATTAAAAAGATATTTCGGAATTGATGAATTGTTGAATGAAAACAATGCTTCAGAAATTTATGAAAATATCACTTCTCAGCTTCAGGCTCCTGAAAAATCGACAAGAGGTTTGCTGAAGATGATGAATGTAGAATCTCTGTGTACAACGGAAGATCCTACAGATATTTTAAATTATCATCAAGATTTGGCGAAAAGCGATTTCTCTATAAAAGTAAGCACAGCTTTCCGTCCTGATAAAGCTATTTTAATTGAAAACCACAACTTCGCAGATTATATTTCTAAATTAGGCGAGTCAGCAGGAATTGAAATCAATTCTTACCAGACTTTGTGTGATGCTTTAACGAAAAGAATCGAATATTTCCATGAAAACGGATGCAGACTTTGTGACCACGGATTAAACAATATTTCTTTCGAAGAAGCTTCAGAAGCAGAAGTAAGTGCTATTTTTAATGATAAAATTTCAGGAAAAGTAATTGCCGAAAAACAGGTAAATCAGTTCAAAACTGCCATTTTATTGTTCTTGGGCGAAACGTATCACAAATTTGGATGGGTTCAGCAGTTCCACTTGGGAGCTTTGAGAAACAATAATGAAAGAATGCACAGAATTTTAGGTCCGGATACAGGATGGGATTCTATTGGCGATTTCGTTCAGGCTGAAACTTTATCTAAATTATTAAATACTTTAGACGGAAAAGATAAACTCACCAAAACTATTCTATATAACTTAAATCCTGCCGACAACGAAATTTTCGCAACAATGATCGGGAATTTTAATGACGGCAGTATTAAAGGAAAAGTACAATTCGGTTCTGGATGGTGGTTCTTAGATCAGAAAGACGGAATGATTAAGCAGATGAATGCCCTTTCAAATATGGGATTAATTAGCTGTTTCGTTGGAATGTTAACAGATTCAAGAAGTTTTCTTTCTTTCCCAAGACATGAATATTTCAGAAGAGTTCTTTGTAACTTATTCGGTGAAGAAATGAAAAACGGTGAATTGCCGGATGACATGGAACTGATTGGAAAAACTATTTCCGATATCTGTTATCATAATGCTAAAAATTATTTCGATTTTTAAGTTTCGAATGAAATAAAATCTCCCGCAGATTGAGCTGATTACGCAGATCATTTTTAAATCTGCAAAATTTGCTCAATCTGCGAGAAATAAAAAATAAATTTGAACCATTAAGGAGTTAAGTTTTTTAAGCTCAAAATTTTAATGGTTCAAAAAATAATAATTTTCATATCTGCAATTTTTCTCAATTTGAAAAATATTTGTGAGCTTGGCTGAGTAGAATGCCTTTGCCAACTTAAAAATATACATCAAGTTTTAAAAGAAAAATCTTAGCGCACTTTGCGTCTAAATAACAGCAGATATTAAAAAGAGTATTTAAAATATGGCTAGTAAAATACTTACTTTCGGTGAAATCATTATGCGACTTTCACCTCCCGGAAACAAGACGATGAGACAGAGCCACGAAATGGAATTTTTCTTCGGCGGAACTGAGCTCAACGTAGCTTCTTCATTGGCAACAATGGGGTGCGAAGTAACGCACATCAGCAATGTTTCTGACGATTTTGTGGGAGAATCTGCATTGTCTTTCATCAAAAGTTTTGGGATCAATACATCTTTCATTAATAAAAATGAACATCCTTTAGGGTTATATTTTCTTGAAGTTGGTTCATCAGTTCGTGCGAGCAGAATTGCTTACAACAGATTGAACGGTTCTTTCGCCAACATCAAACCAGAACAGGTTGACTGGAAAAAAGCTTTGGAAAGTTGTGAATATTTTCACTGGACAGGCATCAGTCCCGGAATTTCAGAAGGTGCTTACGAAACTTTGAAAGAAGGTTTATTAACCGCTCGTGAAATGGGAATTGAAATAACTACAGATCCTGCTTATCGTTCCAATCTTTGGAAATATGGTAAAAACGGAAACGAAGTTTTAAAAGAATTGGTTTCTTACTCAACGATTTTTATCGGTGGTGTCAATGAAATTAATGAAATTCTTGGAACTCAATTTTCATCAGACCAACAAGGTTTTATGGAAGCTTGTGAAGAATTAAAAAAAGAATGTCCTTCTATTCATAAAATTTTCGACAAAATAAGAATTGGGGTTACAGCAAGTTCTCAGCAAACGCAGGGAAGAGCTTTAGTCAATGGGAATTATTTTGAAACGGAACTTTTAGAAGTAAATCCTGTAGTTGATAGAATTGGAACAGGAGATGCTTTTGCAGCAGGTTTAATTTATGGATTATTAAATTTCGATGACGAAAAAGCATTGAAATTTGCCAATGCAGCCTGTGCCATAAAACATACTATTTTAGGCGATATCAATTATTGCAGCGCAGAAGATATTGAAGAAGTAATGAACGGAAATTCTGGAGGAAGGATTAAGAGATAGATCGTTGTTAGTTGCTGGTTGATAGTTTATAGCAACTTGCTTAAAATTAAAAACCTTTGTTGCCATATTTAAGTGAAGCGCCTTTGCGAACTTAAAAATATACATCAAGTTTTAAAAGAAAATCTTTGCACCCTTACATTAAAAACGTAAGTCTAGCAAATACAGCATACTAAAGGATGGATAAAACCCCATCAAAGATTATTTTCAAACAAAATAATTAAACAAAATGACAAAAATTCAATTAGTTACAAACACCATCATTAATCAGGGAGCTTTGCCTTTGTATTATAATGCTGATGAAACGGTAACTTTAGAGATATTGAGATCACTTTACAAAGCAGGAATTCGTGCGGTAGAATATACGAGTCGTGGAGAAGCAGCGTTGAGTAATTTCACAAAAATGGTAGAAGTTCGTAATGCAGAAATGCCTGAAATGCTTCTTGGAATTGGAACAATCAAGAATGTAAAGCAAGCAGAAGAATATTATAAAGCTGGTGCAGATTTCTTCATCAGTCCCGGTTTTGTGGCAGAAGTTGCAGAATTTTTAATTCCGAAAGATTTGTTGTACAGTCCGGGTTGTATGACTCCGACAGAAATTATCGCAGCCGAAACTGCAGGCGTAACTTTTATTAAATTATTTCCCGGAAACGCTTTAGGTGCAGGATTTATGAGTGCAATTAGAGACGTTTTCCCAAATCTGAAATTTATGCCGACAGGTGGAGTAGATACCACTAGAGAAAGCATCGAGAGTTGGTTTAAAGCTGGAGTTTCTGCAGTGGGAATGGGAAGCAAATTAGTAAGCAAAGAATTGATGCTTACGAAAGACTATGAAACGATAGAAAGTGAAACTAAGAAAGTATTGGATATCATCCAAACTTTAAAATAATAACTAAATTCTAAAAATTAATATGAGTTCAGTTAAATCTCTTAAACCGACACAATACAGGTGGACAATATGTTTGCTGTTATTTCTTGCAACCACGATCAATTATTTAGATCGTCAGGTCTTATCATTGACGTGGAAAGATTTTATCGCACCGGAATTTCATTGGAATAACAACGATTACGGAAACATCACCGCATTATTTTCTATATTTTATGCAGTGGGAATGCTTTTCGCAGGGAAGTTTGTCGATTGGATGGATACCAAAAAGGGTTTCCTTTGGGCAATCGGAGTTTGGTCTATTGGTGCAGTTTTACATGCATTCTGTGGGATTGCAACTTCAGGAATTCTTACTGGAAGCTGGTTTGTAGGTTTTCACGAATCTAAAGAAATCATCGGAAATGTAGGAAGCGTTTCTGCAGTAATCAGTACCAGTGTTACTTTATTCATTTTTGCACGTTTCGTTTTGGCAATTGGTGAAGCAGGGAATTTTCCGGCAGCGATTAAGACGACAGCAGAATATTTTCCTAAAAAAGACAGAGCATTTTCTACAAGTATCTGGAATGCAGGAGCAACGGTTGGAGCTTTGGCAGCACCGGTTACGATTCCATTTATTGCAAAATCAATGGGTTGGGAATGGGCATTTATTATCATCGGAGCTTTAGGTTTTGTTTGGATGGGACTTTGGGTATTTGTTTATAAAAAGCCTCATTTACACAAGAGAGTTAACGAACATGAGCTTACTTATATCAATCAGGATCAGGATGATCTTCCGAATGAAGACACTTCAGTTCCGGAAAAAGTATTTACGTTCAGAGAATGTTTCAGCTACAGACAGACTTGGGCTTTTGCATTCGGGAAATTTATGACAGACGGTGTTTGGTGGTTCTTTTTATTCTGGACTCCGGCATATTTAAGTTCGGTTTACGGAATGGATTCCACACAAAGTGCATTGCCGTTATTTGTATTGTACATGATTACTTTACTGTCAATTATCGGAGGCTGGCTTCCAAAATATTTTGTTGAAAAGAAAGGAATGAATGCGTATAATGGAAGAATGAAAGCGATGTTAATTTTTGCGTTTTTTCCTTTGTTAGCGCTTTTAGCACAACCTTTAGGTTCAGCAACCTATTGGATTCCGGTATTAATTATTGGTGTCGCAGGAGCAGCACACCAAGCTTGGTCGGCAAATATTTTCTCTACAGTTGGCGATATGTTCCCGAAAAAAGCCATCGCAACCATTACAGGAATTGGCGGAATGGCGGGAGGAATCGGTTCATTCATCATTAATAAATCTTCAGGATTATTGTTCGATCATGCACATAAAGCTTGGTCAACCGTTGATGGAGTTCCTTTATTGGAAAAATATCCTCAATATATCAACGAAAGATTACCGGATGGTTTCTTTGAACAATTAGAAAAATCAGGCGCAGTTGTTTCAGACGGTATTGACAAAGGATACATGATTATTTTCTCAGTTTGTGCCGTCGCTTATTTAATCGCATGGACGGTAATGAAAATGTTGGTTCCTAAATATAAAGTGATTAGTAAATAAAAATTAAACCATTAAGAAGTTAAGAATGATTAAGATTTGCAGGCAAATTGAAGTGCAAGCTTAAGAAATTTATTTCTCTTAACTAACCCTTAACTCCTTAATAAATCTTAATGGTTCAAATATAAAACTTTGAGTTCTTAGCTAAGTAGAACGTCTTTGCCTCAATTTTTAAATTGATTATTTGAATCGGCGAAACTTCGTTTTGCGAACTTAAAAATATACATCAGACATTAAAAAATCTTCGCGGACTTTGCGTTAAAAAAGCTCCAAGATTTGGCAGAATTAAAAACATCATTTAATTCAAATTAGAAAAATGGAAAATCAGACAAAACAGAAATTAAACCGCCAAAATAGCGGAATAGATACAAAATTACCAATCAAAATCATACAGTTCGGTGGAGGAAACTTCATGCGCGGATTTACAGATTATGTGATTGATAAATTAAATAAGGAAGCAGATTTCAATGCAGGAATTGTCAATATTCAGCCAACGCCAAACGGTTCGGTTCACAAGCTTGAAGAACAGGGGAATTTGTACACTTTATTTTCAAGAGGAATTAAAAAAGGAGAAATCATCGATGAAAAATGTGTGATTTCAGCTATTCAGAAGTCAATTAATCCATATGCAAATTACAACAGTTTCTTAGAATTAGCAAAAGAAGAAGAACTTGAATTTGTTTTTTCAAATACAACAGAAACCGGAATTGCTTATGATGAAACAGAAACTTCTTATGAAGGTCCGCACAAAAATTTCCCTGCGAAAGTAGCGGTTTTACTTTATGAGAGATATAAGCATTTCAATGGAGCGACAGATAAAGGTTTAAGAATTATTCCTTGCGAGCTGATCGAAGAAAATGCAATTGTTTTAAAAGGAATTATTTTAAAATATGCCCAACTTTGGAATTTAGACGAAGGTTTTGCGCAATGGATTGAACAAAGCAATCATTTCCACAATACGTTGGTAGACAGAATCGTTCCGGGATATCCGAAAGATGATGCGGCAACTTATGAAGACCAGTTGGATTATGAAGATCCAATGATGGTGGTTTCAGAAACATTCCTTTTATGGGTGATTCAGGGAGGTGAAGATTTAAAACAAAGAATTCCTTTCGATAAAATCAACGAACAGATTTTGGTAGTGGATGATATTCAGCCGTACCGTTTAAGAAAAGTAAGAATTCTTAATGGCGGACATACATTGATGTTGGCTCCGGCAATTTTAGCAGGAAAAGAAATCGTAAAAGAAGCAATCGATGACCAGTTTGTCGGAACTTTTTTAAGTGAATCAATATTTAATGAAGTAAATCAAACTTTAGGTTTAGATGAAACTGAGTTGAAAGAATTTGCGGAAGAAGTGTTTGACAGGTTCAGAAATCCTTTCATCAAACATCATTTGGCGAGTATTGCTTTATATTTTGTTTCTAAATTTAAAGTAAGAGTCGTTCCGAGTTTGTTGACTTATGTTGAAAGAAATAACAAACTTCCGTTGAACTTAACGTTCTCTCTGGCAAGTTTAATCAGATTCTATCAGGGAAGTTTTGGTGAAAAGTCTCTTCCTCTGAATGACGAAGAAACAATCATAAACAGATTCAAGGAAATTTGGAAAAACGAAGATTATGAAATAGTTTCAGAAATTTCGTTGAGCGAAAAACTGTTCTGGGATACCGACCTTACACAAGTTGAAGGTCTGAAAGCTGCAGTAGCAAGAGCATTGTACGAAATCGACCACAATGACATGGAAACTGCCTACAAAAATTTCATTCAATTTTATTCTTAAAAATCATGCAAAAGAAAGTACTGAAAGTAAATCCTAAAGACAACGTTGTAGTAGCGTTGATGGATTTGCCTGCCGGAGAATCGGTGCATCTAGACGGTACAGATTATACGGTTGTAAAAGATATTAAGGCAAAGCATAAATTCGCTGCCGTAGATTTTGAGGATGGCGACCATATTTTGATGTATGGCGTAATCGTTGGAAAAGCAAACCAATCAATCAGACAGGGCGAAGTCATTACCACTGAAAACGTAAAGCACCAAAGTGCAAAAGTGATCGGGAAAACTGAAACTTTGGGCTGGAATCCACCCAATGTCGACAAATGGAAAGACCGTACTTTCAACGGATATCACCGTGAAGACGGACAAGTAGGAACAGAAAACGTTTGGTTATTTTTCCCGTTGGTATTCTGCGAAAACAAAAATATTGAAACACTGAAAGATATTTTTGAAAAAGAATTACTTCATGACAAAGCCAGCAAACATCAATTGTTATTAAGATCATTATTAAATGGCGGAGCGACTGATATTGTTGAGGAAGAAAAAGAAGAGGATACAAGAATATTTAAAAATATCGACGTAAGATTCATCACACACCAAGGTGGTTGTGGCGGAATTCGTCAGGATGCTGAAGCATTGGGAAGACTGTTTGCAGGATATGTCAACAATCCGAATGTTGCAGGAGCTACGGTTCTCAGTTTAGGTTGCCAAAATCTTCAGGTGCAGATCTTTATGGATGCACTGCACGCTTTGGCTCCGAATAATAAAAAGCCAATTGTAGTTTACGAACAACAAAAATCAGGTACCATTGATGAAATGCTGACCGGCGTTATCAAAGATTCGTATGAAGGTATTAAACAAGCGAATAATATTGAACGAAAGCCTGCATCCATCACCAAACTGAACATTGGGTTGGAATGTGGTGGCTCAGACGGTTTCTCAGGAATTTCAGCCAACCCAGTTTTGGGTGAAGTTTCAGATATTATGGCGGCAGTTGGCGGAACAACAATGTTGGCCGAATTCCCTGAATTGTGTGGAGTAGAGCAGGAGCTGGTCAACCGTTGCATCAACGATGAAGATGGTGTAAAATTCCTGAAACTGATGAAAGATTTTGAAGCCTCTGTGGTTGCAGCAGGATCAGGATTTGATATGAATCCGTCTCCCGGAAATATCAAAGACGGTTTAATTACCGATGCGATGAAATCTGCAGGAGCCGCAAAAAAAGGCGGTGCAGCACCAATTGTAGAGGTTCTCGACTTTACAGAATATGCTACAAAACCGGGATTAAACCTTTTGTGTACACCAGGAAATGATGCCGAATGTACAACAGCTTTAGTCGGTTCAGGTGCAACAGTAGTTCTTTTCACAACAGGTCTTGGAACTCCGATGGGAAATCCTATTTCTCCGGTGGTGAAGATTTCTTCCAATACTGTTTTAGCAGAAAAAATGTCAGACATTATTGATTTCAATACAGGTACCGTAATCAGCGGAGATAAAACAATTTCCGAAGCGGCAGACGAACTTCTGGAACTCATCATCAACGTAGCCAGCGGCGAAGTAAAAACCAAAGCAGACGTTCTTAATCAGAATGATTTCATTCCATGGAGACGAGGTGTCTCTTTGTAGTGGGTTAATTATATTAAATATTAGGGTTGAAAATGCTTCTTGCTTTGGTGAGGAGCATTTTCTTTTTTGGTGTCTATAGTTTATTTAAGTAATGTTAGTATGTTAATACTTTTAGAAATTGATAGTAGACTATATTACGAGCTAAACTCTTCACATTAAAATGTGATTACGCATAGTGTTTAATATGTTTGCCGCAAAAATACTTTGTATATTTGATTGTAAATATAATACATGAAAAAACATTTAATTAAAGTACACCGTAACTTATCTAATGATGATTACAAAAAAATATGGAAAGAAGCAATTTTTATTTTTGATTCAAATGTTCTGTTAGATCTTTATCGTCTTCCTGAATCAGCAAAGAATGATTTGGTAGCGGTATTAAAAAATAAAGATTTCAATTCTCGAATATGGATAGGCTTTCAAGTTTTAATTGAGTTTCTCAATAATCGGTTAACAATTATAGGGGAACAGAAGAACATGTTTAGTAAGGTTGTAAATATGACAACTAATCACGTAGAAAAAATTAAGGAATTAAATAAGGAATATATTCATGAAATAAATAAACTTAATCTCAATCAGCGTCATTCTACAATATCTCCTGATGGATTTATAAGTGAAAAAAAAATAAAAAAATCAATCAAAGTATTTGATAGATTCGTAAGTCATTTAAATGAGAAGGAAAAGAATCATAATGATGTAAATGATAAAGATGAAATCAAAGAATTAATATTAAATATATTTAATGATAAAATAGGAGGAAATTTTAATAATGATGATTTGTTAAAAATTGAAGAAGAGGGAAAGCAAAGATATTTGGCAGAAATTCCTCCAGGTTATAAAGATCACAAAAAAGAAGGTTTTCACTTTGTACATAATCAAAAATATCAAAGAAAATACGGAGACTTGTTTTTATGGAAAGAAATAATTAATCATACGAACAACAATAAATTTAAATACATTGTTTTAGTAACTGGTGATGTAAAAGAGGATTGGTGGGAAGAAAAAAGAGGAAGAAAAATTGGACCACGTAAAGAGCTTTTAAATGAAATATATACTTGTTGTGAAGATTTGGATGTGTTTCATATGTATAATACCTCCACATTTTTACAGTATGCGAAATTAGAAATTGACTCTGAAATAAAGGATTCATCAATTGAAGACGCTAGAAAACTAATCAATATCAATAATAAGAGTGAAAATCATAAAATGGAAGTTTTAAAGACTCAAGAACAATTATCATATGCTAACAAAAAGATTGAGGAGCTGAATAAAGAACTTGAGTATACTGAAGTTGAGCTACGTAACACAAAAAATTATCGCTCTAAATTATATAATAATGGGACTGCAGATGATGTAAGGGATTATGCACATAATTTAGCATATGTACAAAGTGATCTAGAAGAAAATATTTCTTTACTCATGAAAAAAATTTCTTCATTACATCATTATAAATCGGATAAAGAATCAAAATTAAATTTTTATTTGAAAGAAATTCAATCAGGAGAGTAACATCAAACATTAACGCAAAACTCTTACTTTCACTAGCAAGTCTCTACTTGTCACTAACGTTCAGTTAATAGTTGATAGCGTTGATTGATACTATGTTTGTGAAAATTAACGGAATATAAATTCGTTACAGGTGGTTTTGTTTTAAAAAATAATTTATGAGCGAAAAGATTAGTAAGATCAGAGAGTGGCTTAACAAAGGTGGATTTCCTTTCGAAATGAATGTAGCAAAAGTTTTTAACGAATCAGGTTTTCAAATTGGACAATCTGTCCTATTTCGCGATTCGGAAACAGCGAAATATAGAGAAACTGACATTATCGCGTTCATAACGAAAGCCATAGATGATGTTTGGTTTAATATAACGTTTGTAATAGAGTGTAAAAAAATAACAACTAAACCTTGGATAGTCTTAAAAAAATCTGCGTCGTATAAAATTCACAGTGAAAAAATTTTGACGTTTGGTAGTAATAATGCTATGAAACTAATACAAAAAATTAGTAAAAACAAAAGTTTTCAGTCCCCTTTAATATTTCCTAATATTGCAGAGTGTGGATATAATGTTGTTACCGCTTTTTCTGAAAAAAATGATAGTTCTTATGCTGCAAGTCAAAGTGTCTTGAAAGCAATAGAATATCTCGTTGATCAATCAAACATGTCTCGCAAAAAATTTTGTAATATTTATATTCCAATTATTGCAATAGACGGAGAATTATATGAGTCATTTTTAGATAGTGATAATGAAATTGAGATAGAAGAAAAGAGAATTTCTCATTTTTTATCAAATAAATCTTTTGAAGAGAATGGTTTGAGTGTATTAAATGTAGTCACATCAAATGAAATTGCAAACTATGTTAAAGAATTAAAAAATCAATGTGATGATTTTTTTATTAAGTATGAACAGGAATTAAAGGATATAGCAAAATCTTATCCTTCAAATATTATAGAAACTCCTTATGATCATAACTTTTAATTAAGTTAAATCCAATGCTGGTACGTGCCCATTGCAATTAATAAAAATAGTCACAAGCGATACGCTTACCTCAGCAAAACCATTCTTTCCACGTTCCCAACCCCTCCCGATACGTAAAATATACATCGGGATACGTCCCACAAAAGTTCCGATATGTAACCCAACCTATCCCGACACGTTCCTCAAACATCCATCGGGGGTTGTTCATACCTTCGGCGGAGTAATGTAGGTTTCAGGATAGGTCAAGAAACCTGTCCCGACAGGTAAAAGATAAGTCAGGATAGATAAAAAACCACTACAAATCTTTCTTGAACGTATCTGAGAGGGTAGATGATGTCGGGCGACTATTCAATGACGTATCCAGATGATTAAATGACCACTCCGTACCTTCATTGAAGTATGCAGAACGGTAAGTAATGCCTCACCACCATTAAAAAATGTGCCGGAATAGGTGAAAGTTTAAAGCGAAGCATAAAAATACCCCTCCGTAGAATTTGGAGGGGTAATCTGTTTGTTACTGCTTTATTTTTTTTCCTCAGGCGGTGCAGTAGAAGTTGAATTTTTTACAAAGAACTGTTTCAGATCTTTGTATTTGTCTTCAAATCCCGGTGCAGCTGTTCCGGCTTTATAGTTTGAATAAGAATAATCTACCAGTGCCGACTGATAATTGTCGTAATCGTGCAATGTTTTGGCATTATTCAGTCTCGTAATCAGGCTTTCGAGTCTGCTGATCATTCCCTCCATACTATTTCGGGAGTTGTGATCTTTGTTGAATTCGTCCCAATCCACTTCGGGAGAACTCAGGTTAGACTGATTCTGATTGTAGTCGTAGACTTTGTTTACAAACAGTTTGTTTTGTTCATTGATGCTTCCGTAACGTCTGCGGTCTTCAGGTGAAAGGTTGATTGTTATTTCAGCAAGAGCTGTTTCCAATGCCGCGATGGCATCCTGTGCAGCAGTGATCTTTGCACTGCTCAAATGGGTGGAGTTCAAATTTGTTAATCCCATCATTTTTGATTTTAAAGGTTAATACTATGTATATAAAATCTTGTGTTTTTATTTTGAGGAATCACTAAGGTAGGAAAAAAAATAAAATGAAAAGAAAAATTTTGAATGCCTGAAATAGTTACCAATTTTATCCACCGCAGAAATTCCCCTCCCTTGGAGGGGTGGATTTTTCCGAAAGGAAAAAGACGGGGTGGTTAAAACACTTACAATAGAATTTTCAATCTACTTGTGAAAACAAACCACCCCGTCAAAAATTCTTACGAATTTTCGCCACCCCTCCAGAGGAGGGGAATTTTTAACTTTTTTATTTCTATTGTTTGAATTTGTATTTAATAGCAAAATAAAATTAAAGCTGAGATTCTTCCTTCGTCAGAATGATAAACACTGTAAAGATAATAGTGAAAAATGTTTTACATGCCTTTAATACGACATAGGAAATGAAAGCGTTAATAAAATAAGCGATGCGAACGTTAAGAAAATTCTTCTGTTCGAAGCGCGACATCAATTGTGAATTGAAGAAACAATTATGAACTCGCGCAAGTTTTAGAATTTTTAGAGAGTATCGATTATTTTTAGCCTTTCAGTTCCAAGTCTTGAATTTTTGTTTCTTTTGTTTTAAGACAAAAGAATTTAAAAAAATAAATCACTGCCCCAATCTTATTATATTCTAAGAATTAATTGCAATTATACAAAATTGGGAGACGATAAAGATGCTGTTTAGTTAACTATAAAAACGACATAGGAAATGAAAGCGTTAATAAAATAAGCGATGCGAACGTTAAGAAAATTCTTCTGTTCGAAGCGCGACACATATTAACAATCAAAGTACCCATCTTGAACTCGCGCAAGTTTAGAATTTTTAGAGAGTATCGGTTATTTTTAGCCTTTCAGTTTCAAGTCTTGAATTTTTGTTTCTTTTGTTTCAAGACAAAAGAATTTTAAAAAACTATTTTCTTTTTGAAGACTTCCTTACACAAATCTTCGGTGCAAGAACAACCTTCTTCTCAATAGAAACTCCGGAAGAGTTATCTTTAATATGATCAAGGAAAACTTGTCCAGCCATATTTCCCATAATCAAAGGGGTCTGATCCATCGAGCTCATTGGAAGTTCCATAAACTGAGTAAAAGGTTCATTGGAGAAGCCGATAACAGCAACTTCCTGAGGAATTTTGATCTTACGTTTTTTCAATTCCTGGCAAGCTCCCAACGCCGCAAAATCACTGGAAGAAAATATAGCATCCGGAATGGATGGTCTGCTCCATAAAGTTTTGATGGCTTCAATTCCTGCTTCAATCGAACTTCCGGTAGAAATGATATTTTCTTCTTTTACTTGAAATTTGTGATCAATTAAAGCCTGTTTATAACCATTCAGACGGTTTTGATAAATCTCAAGATTCAAATCTCCGGCAAAGTGACAGATGTTTTTATACCCTTCAGAAATGAGATGTTCTGTCGCCATATAGCCGCCTTTGTAGTCATCAATGGTAACGGTGCTAATTCCCGGAATATCTTTCTTTCTATCGAAAAATATAATAGGCGTATTGGATGTATTTAAAATTTGTTGAATATGTTCCGTGTCTACTGTGGTACGGGAAACAGACATGAAAATTCCGTCAACCTGAGCATTTAATAAAGTATTTAAATGTTTTTTCTCTGTTAAAACATCTTCATGACTTTGGCAGATAATCACGTGATAACCGTGAAGAGAAAGTTCTTCCTCAATTCCACGGATAACAGATGAGAAAAAGTTGGTATTAATGTAGGGAACGATGATTCCCACGTTTTTTGTTTCCCCACTTTTTAGAGCTTTGGCAAGATTATTCTGCTTATAGTTCATTTCCTTTGCCGTTTTAACCACTAAATCTTTCGTTGCCTGGCTGATTCTCGGATTATCATTCAATGCTCTGGAAACCGTTGCCACACTTACGTTTAGCTTCTTTGAAATATCATAAATAGTGGCATTTTTCTTTGTCATAGGTATTCTGGACTAACGTTAATTTTCCATCCGTATTCCTTGTATGGAATGGTGGTAAATTTAATCAAATTATAAATACCAATAGCGCAGAAGCTATAATTTTATACATTATTAATTAAATAATACTGAACAGTCTATTTCTAAAAGCTTTGCAGATCTATCGTAGTTTTACTACATCAAATCGTAGAATTACTACAATTTTCGAAATAATGGTTTAAAAGTTTTAAAAATATTTTTGGTGTATTTATCTTTGGGTTATAGAAATCACAAAAATACTAACGATTTAAAATTTACTTATTATGGCAGCAAATTCAAGAGGAATCTTAAAATTCAACGGCAGCGAAGGTCAAAAATTATTAAAGCTGAACTACAGCGTTTCAAGATCTACAGATGTTTCAGGTAGAGTAGCATCAGATCCTTCAAATGCATTAATCAAATTAACGATCGAGGCAACAGAAAAATCTGACATCCTTGAGTCATTGTTAAACGGAAAATACAAGCCAACTTCAGGCGAAATTACTTTCAACAAATCTCACGAAGAAGGAACTTTGATTACCTTAAACTGGGAAAACGGTTATGTAATTCAGCACGAAGTAGATTTCGATGCAGTAGACGAAAACTCAATGTTGATCAGCTTTGTTGTAAGTGCTGAGAAAATCAACTATGGTAATTCTGCTTACGAAGGAATTTGGCCAACAAGCTAAAATTTGCAGATTTATTATTTATAGTAATATATAAAAGACTGTCCTCAAAAGACGGTCTTTTTTGCCCTAATTCTTCTTCGGAAAAAATAATTTCAAAAAGAAGGATTTAAAAAGAATAATGGCATTGCCGAAATGTAAAATGCATAAGGCAAGCTAATTGCATTCCCATTAAATTGATTAAGCAAAATAAATAAGATTTATCATATCGAGATGAATAATATTTTATAAATTTATGCTCTATACACCAAATTTACGCAGATATGAAAAGTTTTGACACATCTGGAGGTTCCGTTTTCCGCCCGTCTCAGAATGCGGCAGGAATTTCAGAGAATCATCATACCGGAATTAACCGATTGGTAAAATTATCTTTGGTCATTGAAGGTAAGGTGATCAAATATTATAAGCATTTTAAGCTTACCCAAAGCTCACAAAAGCATCACGAATTTACGCTGACTTTAGCACACGATACTTTAGGCGACCGCCAAACCCATACTTTAGAAGAAGCGAATAAATTTTTAGGCAAAAGATTAACGGCCGTCATTTCTTATAAAGACATCGAAAACAGTCCGGAACGCACTTTTGTAGGCGTTATCACGGGAGTGGGTTTCAGTCAGGAGAAAATGAGTTTGGGAAATATCGTTTTGTCAGGTTACAGTCCAACAATTTTATTGGATGGAGCTCCGCATATTCAGAGTTTTGGTGGAAATCAGGCTGTCAATATGGGAATTATTGCTGAAGAAGTCATTAAACAAGGTTTAGATAAAAGCCGTTTTGATATCAGAATTGATACCAATGATTATTCTCAAATTATTTATAGCAGTCAATATGATGAAACCCATTATAATTATCTGGCAAGAATGGCAGAAGCTTATGGTGAACAGTTTTACTATGATGGCGAAGTTCTGCACTTTGGAAAACTTCCACCCCAAAATAAGCCAATTAAGTTAACTTACGGAAGCAGTGCAAACGACATAAAAGTAGAATTAAAAGCGGTTCATACCAAACCACAATTTTACGGTTACAACAGCAATAAAAATGAAATTTTGAAGTCGGGTTCAACACCGATTCAGCATGTTGGAGATTTAGCAAAAACAGCTTATCAGCATAATGATGCTATTTACAAAACACCATCATTACGGGTTGCTCCAATAAAAGCAACAACTCATTTAGATGTTGAATATTCACAAAAAAGTACTTCTGGAAGCGAGGCGGTGAATGTTTTCAATCTTTCAGGTTCTACAACCGTTCCTTTTTTACATCCAGGATGTAGCGTAGATATTGAAATGCGAAAAGTTGATACGAATGAAACTTCTTATTTTACAAGAATCATGGTGACGGAAACAACGCATGAAATTGATACGATCGGACATTACATCGGAAGTTTTGCAGGAATTGCATCAGACACAGGCTTTTTACCAAAACCTGAATTCACAGTTCCTATTGCACAGCCACAAATCGCAACGGTCATTTCAAATACCGATCCAGAAGGACAAGGAAGAGTTCAGGTAAGATTTGATTGGCAAACGAATGACACCACACATTTCATAAGAATGATGAGTCCCGATGCAGGAGGAACTGATCAGATTACTCAGAATAGAGGTTATGTAGCGATTCCTGAAGTTGGCGATCAGGTAATGGTAAACTTTGTACACAATCATCCAGACCGACCTTTCGTAATGGGCGGAATGTTTCATGGCGGAGTTGGATTAGGTGGCGGAATCAATAATCATATGCGATCCATCCAAACCAAAAGTGGAATTAAAGTTCTGATGAATGATGATGAAGGAAGTGTAACCATTTTAGATCCAAGTGGTAATACTTATTTTATGGATGGTAAGGGAAATATTACTGTAACTGCACCTAATAATATGAATTTTAATGCCGGTGGAAATATGAATATTTCTGTGGGACAAAATATGACAACTACTGTTGGAGCCAATCAATCGAATACAGTAGGAATGAATAAAACAGAAAATGTGACAATGAATTTTTCTGAGTCTGTTGGAGCGATGAAAAACGTAGGAGTTTTAGGAAGCTTTTTCACCAACGTTACAGGTAAACTAACGCATTATGTAAAGGGTGATATGGAAACCTTTGGAGAGAAAGAACATAAACTTATCAGCTTGCAAGGAATTGAAGTCAGCAGCAAAGGAAATGTTGAGCATCATGCAGAAAAGGAAGTTAAAAATAACAGTGGCGAAAAGTCTAAAAACTATTAGTCATGAGTATTGAATATTTTGTTGAAGGAAAAGTAAGTTCTCAAACAGAAGGCGATCAATTGGCTTTCTCGAAAGGCGATATTGCTCACAATGGGATAAAAAATGTTTTACAAAATGGGACTGATACAGGAGTTAGTTATAATAATCCCAGTAAAGTAAATCCCAATGATAAACCCATTAATACTATTGATATAAGTCTGAATTTGTTTTTTGACGGAACTCAGAATAATAAAACCAATACAGAGTTAGGTGGAGATTTCGACGAAGCAAGCAGTGACAAAGATGATAGTTATAATAATGAATATACCAATGTCGCAAGAGGTTTCGATGCCTTAAATCCCAGCGCTGTAAATCAAGTTCGTTGGTATATTGAAGGTATTGGGACAGAAGATAAAGAAAGTGATAGTATTGTAAAAGGTGTAATACAAGGAACAGGCGAAACCGGTATTAAAGGTAAAGTAACGAAAGGCTGTATAAAAGGAGCCGAAGCAGTTGCCACTAAAATTACAGATAAAAGTAAAATTATTGACACTCTTACTGTTACTGTTTTTGGTTTTAGCAGAGGAGCCGCCGCCGCAAGGCATTTTGTTCATTTAGTTACCAAGCCACCTTTAATGAGTTATTCTGGTGGGAAAACAATTTTGCAGATTTACCCTCCCGAGTATATTGGTGCAGAAGGAACATTTATCATCAAAGATAAAGATGGTTCTAAGCTTAAATTTATTAATCAGTACGGGTATTTCGGTGCCTGTCTTGTGGGAAAGGAATTAAAAATCAATAAAATTAAATTCAGATTTGCGGGTTTGTATGATACTGTTGCCTCTTACGGTCTTAATCATCGCGGAGGTATGGGAATTGACAATGACACCAAGCAATTAGGCTTAAATACAATTGGAAACAACAAAGTAGATTTTGTTCTTCAAATCGCTGCTGACGACGAATATCGAGATAATTTTGATTTAACCAATATTAACAGCACAGGAATTAATGGGCTGGAGTTTACACTTCCAGGTGTTCATTCCGATATTGGGGGATCTTACGGAAACGGAGAAGAAATTTCCGTATTATATTGCAATCGTTTTGATCCGTATGACCAAACAACCTATAAGGAATGTGAGGAATTTAAAAAGATCGTAATTGAAGAAGGATGGTATACTGAAGACCAACTAAAAATTAAATATTTCTATCAAAAAGATGTGAAGTATGATCGCTGGTGGAATAAAGGAAATCAATATTATGGGTTAGTAGGTACCAGAACACTCTCTAATTCTTATGACAAAATACCTTTAAACCTGATGTTTCATTATTCAAAACAATTTGGATTAGAGTATATTGAAGATAGAATTACTGAAGACCATAAAATTAATGATCCTTTTCTGAGCCCAATATATAATCAATTATTAGGTTATACAAACCAGTGTAACGAAATCAGAAACCAATATGTAAAAGAGTATAATGAGGGAAGAAAACCATCCGCAACTAAATATATAAAAGACATAAAATCATTATCATATATAAGCAAAGTAGGAAATGTAGATGATTTAAAAACTTTAAGAAATAAATACCTTCATTGGTCGGTAAAAGCAAATCAAATTGGATTAAGTCCAAATCCTAATAACAATGCACCTAAAAAAGAAGGTGCACTGGAAGCCAAATACAGAAAAAGAAATATACAAGATGGATAAATCCCTAGTCAAAATAATAATCTATTTTTTATTCATAACCCAAAACCTAAGTTGCCAAGATATGAAACAAAAAAAACTGCCTGAATTTCAAGTGGAAATATCACATCCTTATAATAAGTTAGATGTAACCCCTATACAGGATAAAATTTTTACTTTAGAAGGGAATGGTGCGGGATTGCCTTATGGTAGCAGCTCTGGAGAATGGGGATATTCTGGATCTGGTTGGACTGAGCAATACGGTACTCCCATCGGAGCAGATATTATCTACTTTTCAAGATATGAAGATACTTTTTATCGTTTGAAAGTTGATTTTCCGTTAGATAAGATCAAAGATTATATGGAACGGGCCTATGCACAAAGTGGAGGAACAACTGAGCATAAAGCCCCATTAGAAGAATACAAGCGATTGGGTAGAAATGAACGTTTCAGTGCAAATTACAATTCTTATAATAGTTTTTCTAATCTGGTTTTTGGTTTTGCCCCCAAAGGGATGGTTGTCGTATGGTTGCGTTATGGCGCGGCTGTTCGGATAGAATTGGGTCGTTATCAATCCGAAGTTATTAAAGACGATAAAGAATTGGAGAAAAAATTATTTTCAAAACTATCTATTTCACGTGAAGAAATGAGAAAGAATAGGTTTTTAGATATTTCTCCAAATGAATGGGACAATTATCGGATAAGATATGCTTACAAGCCCGTAATTACCGGCGAAAATAAAGCCCTTCGATTATTTGAAATGAATTTTCACTATTATAATGCAGAGTTAGAAATTATGCTTCGCCCTTGGATTAATAATATTCCGGTAAAAGAAAGAGCCATTCCGAAAGAAATTAGCTTCGTTTGGGAAACGGGAAAAGATCAGCAATTTGTAGGGAGAGCTTATTTCAGTTGGGAAAAGACCAATGAGGCATTTAAAAAAGCTGGAAATAGTGCAAAGTTAGAATTTAAGATAGCTCCCGATAATAATAGTTATGAAATATTTTTGAACGACCAACCTTTGAAAGCTGATAGTACAAGAGTTTTCAAGACAGAAAGCGAATATAAAGATTCTTATAATGATTATAATTAAAAATCACTTGAAAAACTATTTTTAATACTTCAGTAACAGTAACCAATGAGCAGTGAAACAAATTTTGCTAAAGTAAAAATCGAAGGTATCTTCAATCTGGAAGAGTTTTCAAAAGAATATAAAATGACTCCTCAGGAAGTTATTCAATTTCATAATCAACACTGCGGATTACAGGAATTATTGAGCTTAAATTTATCAAAATATGTACAGCATGTTTATCTGCCTTTTAAAAATTATGAAGAGGAGGATATTAAAATCTTAAAAAACACAACGCTCGAATTACCAATTAGAAATGAGGAAAAAGAGTATGGAGTTATTATTAAAATTTCCCCAAAAGATCTTCAGATACATTACAAAATAAAGGTAAAACGAACAATGGATCTTTTAACCTTGACAAAAGATAAAACATATGTAAACAACCAGAAAATTGAGCAGACTATCGAGCAATTATTTGAAAAAGCCAATAACACTTTATATCCTTTACAGATTTTAACTGAAAGAAATGGTGCATTAAGTAAGATTGTGAATGCGGAGGAGGTTGCTGAAAGATGGAAAAAAGAAACGTTTCCTAAGCTAAAAGATTACTATCAGTCTGAGACGACCGATAAAATTCTTCAGCAGTTTGATGATACTTTTTGTAATCTCAATAAAAAGCGACAGTTTTTGGAACGGAATATGTTTTATAAACTATTTTTTCTGCCTATTTATCAGACGTATGCAGGTTTTAAGAAAGAAAGTTTACTGCAGATTTATCATGCAGATATTGCAAAGCAGATTAATTATAAAATGCAATATACTCTGCAGAAAAAATTTACAAGAGGCAATAAAATTGCTTTAAAAATAACCGGAGTTGAGGATGATAATTTATTTAATGAAAACCGGGAAAAAGGAAAAGTAGAACTACTTTACAAATTAGATAAAGAAACAAAAGTAGTATACTCTATAGCAGGGTTTATTTCTTATTTTGAAAATGATAAAAAACATAATGTTGATTTTCAGCTTTATGAATTAAGAAGATTCAATTAATTAGTCAATCAAAAATCGCAGATTATGAGTGAAAAACATCTTGTTTGCCAAGGCGCTATTTGTAGCTGTAAGTTTGGGTCTGCACCTGATAAGCTAAAGGTATTGACGCAAAGCAAACGCTATATTAACGACAAAGATGGAAGCCAGAAATTGATGGCTACCCATATGGATATTGGTAAAACGTTTGAGAAAAATTTGTTTGGCAGCTGTGCAAAACTTAATAATAGCCCTTGTCAGGTTGTAGTGACGCAATGGAGCGGCTTCTACGAAAAAATAACTTTACAGGATAACAGCGGAAAAGCATTATTGGAAGATAGTAAAGCAACTTGTCCTATTGGAGCTCCGGATTGTATTACTATTATTAATCACGGACAAATTATGGAAGCATCTGCACAAAATGTGGAGAATGCAGAGAAAGAAGTCTTGATGGAATTATTTCCTTTTACAGATCTCGGAGAATATATCAGAAAAACAGATTACATAGAATCTTAAAACTTTATTAATGGCTAATAATACACTAACCGCTATTGTTTTGAAACCAGATAATGCTGATTTTAATGAACAGTATAGAACTTTGACAACTCAGGAAGGGCAAGTGTTTTCTGTTGGAATTAAAGAATATATAGAAGGAAAAAAAAATATCCAGGAACGTATAATAGCTTTAGAAACCGAAAAAAAAAATATAGACATTGATCTAGCAATAGAGCAAAACAGATTATTTGATCAGGCTAATCAAAGATATAGTGAAGGAGGTAAATGGACTGAGATGGAAAATCATAACGGTGTACAAGTAACTCATGCTCAGGTAAGCATGGATGAAAATATAAAAGCCGCCAAAAACAAAGCTGAGAATGTAAAGAAAACAAAAGATAATCTGTTAAAGAATTTAAATCAGGAATTAGACACTTTTGAAAAGAAATTTGAATCTGTAGTATGGGCTTGGAATTTGGCTTACCAACGAAGCAGTTTACCAAACGGAAGGAATGAAACAATTGCTTTAGGTACAAAAGAAGTAAATTTATCACTTAGGCAACATCTATATGGAGGAGGATTTGCTTGGCTTGAACCTTTCTTTGAAAATTCTACTCCTACAGGAAATATAAAGTCTGGTTTATATGTACACACGGCAAGCCAAAATGCACAGGTTTTAATAGCTGAATGGTATGGGTATGGTAAAGATAACACCCCTTTAAAGATTGATAAACCGATTATTCCGGGCTCAAAAGTTCAGTTGCATATTTATACACAAAGTATGTATGGGCATAATATTAGAGTTGAGCTTAAAGCAAATGGTAAAACGCTAAAGGCGAATGCTTACGGAACTGTACTTCAGGTATATGCAAATAAAAAACCTGATCAACCCGATTCTACTTATGAAGTAGTAGATTCTAAAGATCTTTTTTTAGCAGAAGTTGAGATTTATGATTATTCAGATCCCAAAAGTATACAGCCTCCTGCGGGAACGATAACGGGACATCTGGTAGATCCAAAACAGGATTTGTCTGATGGAAATATTTCGATAGTACCTAATGTTCAAAAGGCAGTCGTCGATGTATTCATAGATCCGGCATGGTGTATCGGTGAAGTGCAGATTGTTATCAAACCAACGATTCATTTTGGTAATCAAAAGAAAGATTTAGACTCGGTTTTAACGGTCAATTGTCGTGAATCTGTAAAAGTACAGATGCCGGAAACAGGAAATGTACCGGTATTCGTAGATAAGATAGAAACAAATTTTCAGGCATTTCACCCTTGTGGATATAACAAGTTTGAGGTAGGTGACGGAACACGTACTATTGATTTGTTAGAAGACAAATCTATTCCTCCTCTCAATCTTTTTGAATTGGTAGCAGGACCATTGAATAATACGCATGATATTACAATAGATCTTGATACAGATACAACAGAATGTTCTTTTGACGGCACTTTGAACGATCATGAAAAGCATGTTTTGAGTTTAATAGATTATCCCGAAAAAGAAGTAGAAAAAGAAGCGAAGGAGGAAGAAGAAAAAAGCAGCACCGCTTTCAACAGTAAATTAAAAGTGCAGATAGGAGGTGACAAAGCCAATATGAGTCATGAGCAATTAATCGCTTTTAAGGGTAAATTAGAAAAATATACAGCAGATGGTGATGATAAGCAATTGAAGTTTAAAGCAAGATATATTTATAACTATACGCCGATTAATCTTGCTGGAATTCCTGTACATCCGATATTTAGATATTTTTGGTTAGGAAATGGTGTTCCTACAAACACGTATATGGTAAAAAGCAATACCTGCAGATATCAACAAGCAGTTTCTGTGAAAACATATCCAGATGTTGGTTGGAGTTTAAAACTTTCTTACACAAATTCTACGGTAGAAAGAGAACTTTGGGGAAACCAGCGATATGCTAATACCAAAAAAGCAAAATTTAAAAGAGAACCACAAAAGTGGATTCCCGCAGGTGAGGGGAAAAGCATTGGGATTTCTTTAGGAGCAAAATGGGATGATGAAAACGAATATGATGCCACTGCAGACATTACAAAGCAGGTACAAAAATTAACGGACAGCTTAGGAGCAATTGGAAAATTTATAAACTCTGTTTTTTTAGGAGATGAAAACAAGAAAGAGGAAAAATATAAAGAGCCTGACGCAAAACATAAAGAAGCTTTAGAAAGCGTCGCTGATAAAAAAGACCAAAAGGAGAAGCGTGAATTGGAGCAGACAAGAGATCAACTAAACGCTGCAAAAACCCGACATAGAGCTTCGGTTACTGACAGAGATAGAGCCAGAGCTCAAAAAGATATAGACAGTCTTCAGCGAAGAATGGATCGCCAGTCTAAACAATATGAGCTGAAATTAACCAGATCTATCGGTTCTATCAGTATACAATGGCCACAATTAGAAGCCCAATTTGAATGGAGTTTAGAAAATATTAGTCAGCGAGGTCCGTTTTACAATCAAACTGGCGTTGTTTTACAGGGAGTATTAGAATTAACACCGCTCATTGGGATTACTGCAACATTAGACTTCCTTGCTTTAGCACAGAGAGCGCATCCTGTCGCATTAGCGGTAATAGCAGCAGCAGATATTACATTGGCAATTATAGGTGATGGTAGTAAGATTACTTGTGAGTTGAGCGCAACCGGTACTTTTGGAGGTAAATTACAGGGCTTTCTCAATACAAAAACGGGTGAAAATAGTTTCAATAAAGATGATCGAAATGCAAATGACAAGCAAGTTGCAGAACTCAAATGTGATTTGGAATTCAAATTAAAAATTGCAATAGAATTAAATATAGAAAAGAAGAAATTCTTTGTCAAAGTTATAGTAACAGGAAAATTGGGTGCTGAAGCAACAGCTAAATGGACAGCTAAAGCTCCTATCGATACCGATGATTATGGTTGGTATCTGGCTCCTGAAATGACTTTCGAAGGATTAGAAATAAAAGGTGAAGCTAGCTTTTCCGGTCAGGTAAGCAGTCGGGATGGAAAATCAAAATATGGTTCTGTAGAAAGCACCAACGAGTTTACTTGGCAGGCGATTGATGCCTGGAAAGAACCAAAGAAGTGGGGAAAATTTTATTTTCCTTCCAAAAAAGAATAAATTTAAAAAATATGTACAAATACTTCATTTTAATAATCAGTTTAATAAGCCTGCAAAGTTGTGGACAAAACAAAAAAACTATGGACGTAAAAGCAACAGAAATTCTTGGAAATTTATATAAAAATGTTAAACATACTGACCAGCGTATTAATTATCAGGCAATGATATTTATTGGGGGTTGCAACTATGAAGTATTGATAAACGATTATCCGGTTGATCGATATTTCGGACCTGGAGACGGTTCTTCAAGTGGAAGCACGCCGATCAACATTGCCATTCTTAAACCTGGGATTCAAAAATGGAAAATAAAAGTTTATCCTGTTAGAGATAGAAAAGAGGTCAACGGCGAAGTGACATTAGTTCCGCAGAGTATTATCCAGCCTGGTGCAAGAGTTGAAATGGAAATCGAAGGCGTAAGATTCAGTGAAAATGGGGATATTGAGAAAAGATTTGGTAAAGTTGTAAAGTTTGAGGCACCTTTGAAAAAAGATGATAAAAGTGGTCAAAATATTTTAAGTGATGCCGGAAAACCATACATAGAATATAGTGGAACTTTTCAGGCTGATGTTCCTTATAATTTGAGTGGATGGGAAAACAGTACGGATCTTTCTAAAATGAATAGTACAGTTTTAGAAAAGCAACTGTTAAAAGAATATCAGAAATTTCACGGATGGCTTCAAAATGGAAAACTAGATGAAATGGCAAATGCAAAACTAACGGCAGAAAAAGAGGTTGCACAAGCCTTCTTTTACGATAAAAAAACCAATGACAATTTTTTATCGACTTTTTTACAAAGATGGGGACAGAAGGGGCTCCAAATGCAGCCGTTAGAAAATTATAAAGTTGCGATCTATGGAGCTGGAAAAATTGTTACATTAATTGATAATATAGATGGTGGATCTCCGCTTTGGGGAAATTATGAAGTTGGTGAAAATCAGTTTAAAAATAATACATATATGCTTTATTTTCACATTCCAAAAGGTAAAACAGAATTAGAAGTCATAAGATAATTTCCCTTCTGTCAAACTTTTTGTAATATTTTAGACTAATACCATTTTCATAATCAATATCAAATTTGGTTATGAAAATTTCATTTATACGTCATTGCAATCGCTATTTTTGTATCTTAAAACACAAATAATATCATGCACAGTCTTTTACCTTTTCTGTTAGCAATGGTTGCGGTCATCGTTGTTTTAAACATGTTTGCTGCCAAACTCAAAATTGCTTACCCTATTTTATTGGTTGTTGGAGGTTTGATTATTAGTTTCATTCCGGGATTACCTGTGATAAAAATAGATCCGGATCTTATCTTTTTTATATTTCTTCCGCCATTATTATGTGATGCAGCCTGGAATATTTCTTTTAAAGAAATGATGAAATGGTGGCGTATTATCGGGAGTTTCGCTTTTCTGGTCGTATTTTTTACAGCTTTATCAGTGGCGTTAATTACCAACTATTTTATCCCGGGATTCACAATTGCATTAGGGTTTTTACTTGGGGGAATCGTTTCTCCACCAGATGCGGTGAGTACAGGCGCGATTACTAAATTTGTCAAAATTCCAAAATCTACTTCTACCATTCTTGAAGGCGAAAGTTTGTTGAATGATGCCTCATCATTGATTATTTTCCGCTTCGCTTTGGTGGCGGTAGGAACAGGTCAGTTTATTTGGATGGACGCAACGATGAGTTTCTTTTGGATGGTCATTGGCGGCGTTGGTATTGGTTTGCTTTTGGGGTGGCTTTTTGTAAAGGCACACAAACTTCTTCCAACTGATGCGCCTTCTGATATTGCATTAACGATCATTGAACCATATCTGATGTATTGGATTGCAGAGCAGTTTCACAGTTCGGGTGTTTTGGCGGTTGTTGCCGGTGGACTTTTTATGTCGGCAAGACGATTAAAATTTTTAAACAGCACGAGCCGGATTCATGCTTACAGTGTTTGGGAAAGTCTGATATTTATTCTGAATGGTGTAGTTTTTCTAATTATTGGATTAGAACTTCCTGAAATTGTAGATGGACTTAAGGAAGATCAAATTCTGTTGGAAACAGCTATTGGCTACGGTGTTTTAGTAACCGGAATTCTGATTGCTGAAAGAATGATTAGCTCTTATGCCGCATTAATTTCTACGATGATTTTCCGTCCAAGTGTACAACCTCATGCATCTTCAAGAACACGCCGTTGGATGATGCCACTTTTATTAGGCTGGACAGGAATGCGGGGCGTGGTTTCGTTGGCGGCAGCATTGGCAATTCCCGTGACTTTAGATAATGGTGAAGCTTTTCCGCATAGAAATTTAATTCTCTTTATTACGTTTGTCGTGATTTTACTTACCCTTTTAGTTCAGGGGCTTACGCTTCCTTATTTTATCAAACGTACTCGGTTTTTTGATGATGTTTTCAAAGAAGAATCCGAAGAATTAACAAAACAAAAATTAAAGAAAGATTTGAAACAACATGTTTATCATTTTCTTAAAACCAAGTATGAAAACGAATTGAAAGATCACGCAGGTTTAGAAATTTTCCTAAGACATTGGGAAGAACGTGCGAAAGCCGCCGACGATAGTTGGATGAATGAGAAAACAAAACTTATCTTTATAGAAATGCTCGAAACCCAGCGTGAATATCTTTCAGATCTTAATAAAGATCCGAAAATTAATGAAGAAATAATCCGTCAGCAATTATTCCAAATCGATCTTGAAGAAGAGCGATTAAGGATGATTTAATTCTAAAAATTATCTCGATGTCACAGAACAATAAAATTTTAAAGAAAATAGGAGCAGAATTTTTAATGGGTATTTTTGGCGCTTTAGGAACTCATGTTGAGACAAAAGTTGGGTTAGGTGTTTTTTTATTAATTGTAGGTTTAGGAATTTTATTAAGTCCAAAAACCCAAGACATAGATTATTTTTCACAATGCTTGGTTGGAGTAATATTAATTGTGATGGCATTAATTTTATTTATTTGGAGAATTAAACAACTTAAAAAAAATGAAAATACTGAATGAAGTAATTTTAAATTGATTAAAAAAGAGCACCGAAAAAATTCGATGCTCACACAAATTAATTATAAAACTGAAGTATATTTTATTTCTCCCAAATCTTTTCGATCTCTTCCAAAGATTTGCCTTTGGTCTCAGGAACCCATTTCCAGACAAAAACTAGCGATAAAACACTCATTATACCATAAAATCCGTAGGTAAATGCTCCACTAAATTCCATCATAAAAGGATAGGTTGATGAAATTAAATAATTCGCTGCCCATTGTGCTGCAACGGCAATCGCAATCGCACTTCCTCTGATTTTATTAGGAAAAATTTCTGAAATTAAAACCCAGCAAATCGGTCCCCAAGACATCATAAATGAAGCCGTGTAAACGATGATAAACACCAAAGTGGCAATTCCTATGATTTGATAATAAGATAAGATCGCAATCGCAAACATTCCAATCGCCATCCCAACTGAACCGACGATCAATAATGGTTTTCTTCCCCATTTATCCACCGTGAAAATGGCGATAATTGTAAATACAACATTCACCAATCCCATCACAACGGTTTGTAGCATTGAAGAATCTTTATGAACACCCATACTTTCGAAAATTCTAGGAGCATAATACAAAGCGACATTAATTCCTACAAACTGCTGAAAAACAGAAAGCAAAATTCCAATCACGATCACGGTTTTTCCAAAGGCGAAAATCTCACTTTTATGCTCAACAACAGTGCTTTTTATTTCAGAGAAAATTTCTTTTCCTCGCGCTTCTCCGTTGATTTTAGTTAAAATTTTAAGCGCTTCCGCATCTTTATTAATAAAAGTAAGATAACGCGGAGTTTCAGGAACGAAAAACAGTAAAATTCCAAATAGAGCAGAAGGAATTGTCAGTGATAAAAACATATATCGCCATCCGATTTCGTTAATCCATTCTACGGTTTGCCCGCTTGCGATTCCCCAGTTTACAAAATAAACGACCAGCATTCCAAAAATAATGGCAAACTGATTTAAAGAAACCAATTTTCCACGTATTTCAGCAGGTGCAATTTCGCCAATATACATCGGACAAACCGCTGAAGCTAATCCTACACCAATTCCACCGATAATTCTATAGAAATTAAAAGCCAGCAAAACACCCATTGAATGTTCGCCGTGTTTGAAGAATAAAAATTCAGGATATGCCGCTCCCAAAGCACTGATGAAGAACAAAAATGCAGAAAGCATCAATGATCTTTTTCTTCCCAGTTTCGTAGAGATCATCCCGGAAATTGCACCACCGATGATACATCCGATCAATGCGCTCGAAATGGTTGCTCCGTGCGCCAATGAACTCAATCCCAAAGGAATGATCAGATATTCTTGAATCGATTTTTCGGCTCCGGAAATCACTGCGGTGTCGTATCCAAACAAAAGTCCTCCCAAAGTGGCGACCAATGTGAGTACGGTAACGTACAGCATATTGATCTGCGCCTTTGTTCCTGAAGAATAGTTAGGACCAGAATCTATTATTTGCATAGTTTGATTTAGTTTTAATTGTTAAAATATATTTAAATACGAATTGCATAAATATCCTTTCACTAATTACACAAATCGTTCACCGTGTTATTCGTGAAAATATTCGTGCAATCTGTGTTTAAAAAATTATAAATATTGATTAATTAAGCTCTCCAGATATTCCTGTTTTCCACTTTCTCTACCTACTTCTCCCAAACCTTGAGCATAAGTTGCAAGATCTGTTAAAGAAAGATTTCCGTCTTCAAAATCCTTTCCTTTTCCACTGTCGAAAGAAGAATATCTATTGGTTCTGATCTCTGAATATTTTGATTTTTCTAAAATTTTATCAGCAGCTAAGAATGACCTCGCAAAATTGTCCATTCCGCTGATGTGAGCGATGAAAATATCCTCTAGATCTGTAGAATTTCTTCTGATCTTAGCATCGAAATTCACACCTCCACCTTGGAAACCTCCAGCCTGAATAATCACCAACATCGCCTGAGTCATTTCATATAGATCAACCGGGAACTGATCTGTATCCCAACCGTTTTGGTAATCCCCTCTGTTCGCATCGATGCTTCCCAAAACATTATTATCAGCAGCAACTTGCAGTTCGTGCTCAAAAGTATGCTGTGCTAAAGTCGCGTGATTTACCTCAAGATTTAATTTAAAATCATTCAATAGATCGTACTGACGAAGGAAATTCAAGCAAGTTGCTGCATCAAAATCATACTGATGTTTTGTAGGTTCCATTGGCTTTGGTTCGATGAAAAAAGTCCCTTTGAAACCTTGAGCTCTTGCATAGTCTTTCGCCAAATGTAAAAATTTCGCCATATGTTCCTGTTCACGTTTCATATTGGTGTTCAGTAAAGACATATAACCTTCACGACCGCCCCAGAAAACATAATTTTCTCCGCCTAATTTGATCGTTGCATCCAATGCATTTTTTACCTGCCCGCCTGCGTAAGCCAAAACATCAAATGAAGGATTGGTTGCTGCCCCGTTCATAAATCTTGGGTTTGAGAAACAGTTGGAAGTTCCCCAAAGTAATTTTACGCCAGAAGCTGCTTGTTTTTCTTTGGCGTAATCAGTGATGAATTCTAATCTTTTTGTAGATCCTGTAAAATTATCTGCCTCGTCGATCAAATCATAATCGTGGAAACAGTAATAAGGAACGCCCAGTTTTGTGAAAAATTCAAATGCGGCATCCATTTTTTCTGTGGCTCTTTGCTTTGCATCAGAAGCGGTCAACCAGTCAAATTGCTGAGTTCCTGCTCCGAACGGATCTCCACCAGTTGCACAGAATGTATGCCAATAAGCTGAGGCAAATTTGAAATATTCTTTCATCGTTTTGCCACGAACCACCAAATTCTCATCATAAAATTTGAACGCTAACGGGTTGTCTGATTCTCTTCCCTCAAACTTGATTTTTTCTATTCCTTTGAAATATTCTTTGTTTCCTAATGTAACTGACATATTATATATTTTAAATTTTATTGATCTTTTTAATTTATTATTGAGTTTTTATTTGGGCAGCTTTTTCGCCTTCCACTCCCAATCTTTTGTTCGTCGTTCCTCCTCGCAAAAGGATTTCCGTTCAAATCGAGGAACGAGATTCATCGATTCAGATAAAGAAATAAACAAACATTAGATAAGTCGGGCTGCGAGTTTGTCATCGTTTAAAATGAATCGCTAACAATTGAATGTAAAGCTAAAAGCCAATTGCCATTCGCTAATAGCTAGTAATTACTTGCTCCAGTTTTGTTTTCCACTTCGCATAGCTTTCCTTGTACTGATTCATATTTTTAAAATCAGGAATATAAGTTGTGGTAATATCTTTTTCTGTTAAAATATCGTTTAGCGTATCAAATGCTCCGGCTCCGATCGCTGCTGCTCTTGCCGCTCCTGTTGAACCTGTTGTATCAAAAATTCTAATTTCAGTATCCAGCAAAGATGCAATCGATTGCGCAAATAAGGAAGAGCGAAATAAATTGTCTCCTCCAGCTTTAATGATTCCTTTTTGAAGACCATCATTCATAAGAATTTCAGTTCCATAAACGAAAGAGTAGGCAATTCCTTCCAATCCGGCTCTGAAAAGATGAACGCTTTTGTGACGGTTAAAATTTACATTGTAAGTAGAAGAACCAATGTCTTTATTTTTTAAAACTCTTTCGGCTCCATTTCCAAAAGGTAAAACGATAATTCCGTCCGACCCGATTGGAATTTGTGATGCCAAATCATTCAGTTCCTGATAAGAATGTCTTTTCTGGTCAACCTGATGTCTCAACCAGCTGTACTGAATTCCTGCCCCATTTAAGCAAAGCATTTTCCCAATTCTTGGCTTTTCCTGAGTATGATTGATGTGTGCAAAATTATTAACTCGCACAGATTCTTTCGAATGAACGTTATCTGTTACACCGTAAACTACTCCGGAAGTTCCACCCGTTGTGGCAATTTCTCCGGGATTCATGACATTTAAAGACAAAGCATTATTTGGCTGGTCTCCCGCTCTGTACAAAATAGGAATTCCTTCCGGTAAACCGCTTTCTTCAGCTCCCTGTTTTGAAACTACACATTGCTTCGTAAAATTATCAACCACTTTTGAAACCAATGATTCATCTATTCCCCAATGATTTAACAATGTTTTTGAAGGCTGATGTTTCTGGAAATCCCAAAGAACGCCTTCTGAAAGTCCAGTGACGGTTGTTGTTGCTTCACCGCTTAATTTCAATGCAATAAAATCTCCGGGAAGCATAAATTTCCAGATCTTTTCGTACACTTCGGGCTCGTTCTCTTTTACCCATTTTAATTTTGAAGCAGTGAAATTTCCCGGTGAATTTAGGAGTTTATCCATACAGATTTTTTCACCCAGATCATTGAAAGCTTGGTTGCCAGTTTCTACAGCACGACTGTCGCACCAAATAATTGATGGACGAAGAACCTGTTTATCTTTTCCCACCAAAACCAATCCGTGCATTTGGTAAGAAATACCTATTCCTTTGATCTCGTTTTTATCGATGTGGCTTTCAGCAATTACTTTTTGAGTTAAAATTCTGAGATTTTGCCACCATTGTTCCGGATTTTGTTCTGCCCAACCGATCTTTGGAGAATCAATGGGCATTTCTGTTTCCGGATATTTTGCATGAGCGATCACTTTGCCCTGTTCATCTACGATAGAAGCCTTTATCGATGAGCTTCCAACATCATATCCTATAAACTTCATTAATGAATTAATAATTGTTAACCTTTAAATGTAATAATTTTATGCAATAATCAATAAATTTTTAAGAATATGTGAATTTGAAAAAATGGATTTAATCTTAAGTCTTTATTTTCAGTCTTTTAGGAATATTTTGAATTTGTGAAGTTTGGTTTTAAACTTAAATAATCTTGGTTGTGAAAAAAAGATTTTCCCCAAAAATAGGCTCTAAAATGTAATTTTGAGTAATCGATTACGCAAACGTGTAATTTTAAATGAAAATAGTATGATTTGCTTCAAAAATTATATTTTTGAGTATGAACAATAGAAATCGTGGAAAAAGCACAGGCGACGACACCTTATTTTCTTCACAAAAGCAGATCGATAAACTGAAATTAGCCGTTCAGGATATGAAATATTTGCTGAGTCGAAATTATGCAGAAAAAACGTCCTCCGAATTAGTGGGTAATCATTATCGATTGAAAACCCGACAAATTCAGGCTTTGCGTGGAGCTTCGGCTTCTGAAAATCAGATTCAGAGCAGAAAAAATAAAGAACTTCTAATTTCAGATTTAAAAGATAAAACGATTTATCTTGATGGTTTTAATGTTTTGATTTTATTGGAAAGTTTACTTTCTAAAGCTTATATTTTTGAAGGAATCGACGGTTGCTTTCGTGATCTTTCCGGTGTTCATGGAACTTACAAAAGAGTCGATCAAACACAAAAAGCGATTGAATTGGTTGCTACATTTTTTCAAAGATCTCAGGTACAAAAACTGATCTGGATCTTTGATCAACCTGTTTCAAACAGTGGAAGGATCAAAGAAAAAATTTTAGATCTTGCTCAAGAAAATAATTTTGATTGGAATGTTCAACTGGAATTTAATCCGGATAGATTTTTAGTTGAAAATGCAGAAATAATCGTTTCTTCTGATGCCTGGATCTTAGATCATTCTAAAAATTGGTTTAATCTTATTAAGTATTTGATCAACGAAGAAAAATTGTCCGTTAATCTTGTAAAAATATGATCTAAACACAATTGTGATATTTATGAAAACATTTGTGTTATTAGTGTTTAAAAAAAGCATGAATTTATTTAAAAATTATATTCCATTATTTTCAGAAGACTGGAAAGAAAAATATCAGCAAATTTTAGCTGAAGAACATCTCAAAAATTTGAGTCTTAATATTCAGAAATTTAAAGACCAAACTTTAGATTTCAATCTTCCATTTTTTAACGATGAAATTAAAATTGATCGTGATGAAAGTTTCAGTTTATTTACTCATGTTTTAGAGTCTCGAAACTCAGATGAAATGAAAGTGAAAAAACTGGAAGAAATTCCTTTTGAACATTGGCTGAATATTTTAGGACAAAGGCTAACCTCAGCAAGTCTACGTGATGAAAACGCAATTCCTCCTTTGAAAAGTTTGTTAATAGAAGCTTGCGAAAAATCTTTTAATCAGGAAATTACCATTGCACAAAGAGCTTGGGAAAAGCATGTCGGAAGAATGGAAGACCAATTTTGGGGCGAAGTAAAAGGAAATAATCATCAAAAACAGCAAGTTGTGATGGCGAAAATTAATTTTATTTTAGAAAATAAAACGTGGTGGAATGTGTTCTTTCATTACAAACATGAATTGGTTTTTGAGGTCAGAGAAAAAGACGGCCACGGAATTCGATGGAGCCACGGCGGAAAAAATCTGATTGGTTTTTTGGAAGGTTTTATAAATGAATGATTTGATACGTAAAAAGATTGCGTAGTAACAAAGTAATTTTGACCAAATTTTAGCTTTACATTTTTTTTATAAAGACAGATGAAAAACATTTACAATAAAGGAACTTTCAGAAGCTTCGAATATGGTAAGATCGGACCTTATTTGAAAAAGCATGGAAATAAAAAATGGAGGAGAACTGAAAAGTCAGCAATAGAAGACCAGCTTAGTGAAATCACTAAATTTTTAAAACAAAGAAAGAAAAGACGAAAATTAATCTGGGTTAAAATCACAAGAGAAATCAACGGAACAACTGATTCTGATTACAGAAGTTTCTATTCTGAAAAAGCCTTCAAAAGCTCGATCAACAGAGCACATGTAACGAGATATTTTTTAATAAATAATAAAACAAACAAAAAATGAGCACATTTATCGATATTGGCATCAATCTGACCAATAAACAATTTTACAATGAGCAAGAAGAAATCATCAACCGAGCTCTTGACAACGGCGTTGAACAAATGATCCTTACAGGAACGAGCGTCCGGGGAAGCAAAGAATCGGCAGAAATCGCAGAAGATTATCCTGAAATTTTATTTTCTACAGCAGGAATTCATCCGCACGATGCAAAATCTTTCAACAATGAAAATATTAATGAATTAAGAAAATTATTAAAACTTAATCACGTCATTTCAGTTGGAGAATGCGGACTTGATTTCGATAGAGATTTTTCACCAAAACCCATTCAGGAAAAATGTTATCGCGCTCAACTAGAATTATCAATTGAAATTAATAAACCTCTTTTTCTCCATGAAAGAGCAGCTTTCAAAAGATTCAACGAAATCACAGACGAATATTTATTAAAACTTCCAAAAGCGGTTGTTCACTGTTTTACAGGAACTTTAGAAGAGGCGAGAATTTATCTGGATAAAGGATTTTATTTAGGATTTACCGGAGCCATAAGTGATACGAACAGATTTAAACATTTGGAAGAAGTCATCAAATATGTTCCACTTGACAGAATGATGATTGAAACCGATGCACCTTTTATGCTTCCGAAAAATATGCCGAGAATGCAAAACCGAAAAAACGAACCTTCATTTTTGCCTTATGTTGCACAGACAATCGCACATCTCAAAAAAACAAGTATTTCTGAAGTTGCTGATGAAACTACAGAAGTCGCCAGAAATTTTTTCAGAATATAAAAAAGAGCTCTACTCACAAAGTAAAGCTCTTTTTATTTATCAATTGATTTTTATTAAATCACTTTCAAGGCAGCTTCCAAAGCCAATTCAATCATTGGTTTCAAAGCTTTTTCTCTTTCGGCAGCCGAAATAAATTCTTTAGTTGGGATAATATCAGAAACTGTAAGAATAGTCGCAGCATTTTTACCTAAATGTTTTGCATTGGCAAACAATCCGAAAGCTTCCATTTCTACAGCAGGACAATTGTATTTTGTAGCAATTGCCGGAGTTGCAGGATCTTTTCTGTAGAAAATATCACTACTATGAATGTTGGTTGCTTTAGCTTTTAATCCTAATTCTTCAGCTGTTTCGTTGATGATATCATAAATATTTCCCTGGTGAGAAAAAATCTCTTCTTCAAATCCCCAAGCATATTTTGCGTACGTACTTTCGCTGGCTGCATTTTCTACATTTAAAATATCGAATAATTTCACATCACTCGAGTATCCACCGCAAGTTCCGATTCTGATGATGGTATCAACTTCATATTCTGTGTACAGCTCGAAAGAATAAATTCCGATACTTGGGAAACCCATTCCACTTGCTCCTACAGAGATCTCTTTCCCTTTGTAAGTTCCGGTGTAGTAAAAAATACCTCTTGTCTGGCTTACTAATTTTGCGTTTTCAAGAAAATTTTCTGCGATATATTTTGCACGAAGCGGATCTCCCGGCTGCAAAACAACTTTGGCAATCTCTCCCTTTTTTGCACTGATGTGTACGCTCATATTTTTGTTTTAAATTTTTCACAAAGATAACAATTTGTGGATTGAGAACGGTAAAATGATATTATTCAGGAACTTTTCAAATTATGATATATAATCCTTTTTAAAGTTTAAAATACATTTTCATAATCTTTTTATTTTAACATTTCTTAACGGGTGGTTTTTATTTCTTATTTTTGACGGATTCAATTTTATACAATGAAATTATATAAATTTTCTTTATTGATGGTTGTTTTGGGTGGAACGGCTTCTGCTCAAACTCAAAAATTTACCATAGCGGAAGCTGTAAATGGGATGAGGACTAATCTTGCGGTAAAAAACATTTCACAGTTTTCGTGGTCAAGCGACAGCAAATCTTATATTCAGGCGGTAAAAGGCGGATATTTGACTACCGATCTTAAAACAAATAAGCAGGATACTTTGATCTCTTTATATCAGCTTAACAAAAATTTTGCAGATAAAAAGTTGAAAGGTCTTCCTCCTGTAAAATTTATCACCAATTCTGAAGCTTATCTTACGGCTAATAATCAAATGTATTGGTTAGAAAAATCGGGTAGTGATTGGAAAGTAAAACGTTCGGCAAATTTAGGAGATAACCCTTCTAATGTAAAAACGTTGGCGGATAATCAGACTTTGGTTTATACAAAAAACAATAATCTATTCATCAATAAAAACGGAAAAGAAGTTGCTATAACGAATGATTCTAACGAAAATATTCTGAACGGAGCTTCTAATGTTCACCGAAACGAGTTTGGAATTGACACCGGAATTTTCCCATCTCCCAATTCTGAAAATGTAGCGTTTTACAGAATGGATCAGACTATGGTTGCAGATTATCCTGTAATTGACTGGTCTGTAACTCCTGCAGTGAATACCAATATTAAATATCCGATGGCTGGAAAAACTTCTCATGAAGTGACATTGGGAGTTTATAATATTAAGAATCAGTCTACCACTTTCCTTAAAGTAGAAGGTGAAAAAGATCAGTATTTAACAGCAGTTACCTGGAGCCCTGATTCTAAATTTATTTTCGTTGGGGTTTTAAACAGAGGTCAGAATCATTTAAAAATGAATAAGTATGATGCTGTTACAGGAAATTTTATCAATACATTGTTCGAAGAAACGAGTGATAAATATGTTGAGCCACAGCATCCGTTGACATTCTTCCCGAATTCAAATACAGATTTCATCTGGCAAAGTCAGAGAACGGGGTATAATCATTTGTTCCACTACAGTTTAGAAAAAGGACTTATTGCTCAAATTACAAAAGGCGATTGGTTGGTTACCGATATTTTAGGATTTAATGAAAAGAAAAAAGAAATATATTATGTTTCTACCCAAGATAATCCTACCGAGAAACATTTGTACAGAATCAACTGGAATACGTTCAAAACCCAGAGAATGGACAACGCAGAAGGAGTACATTCAGGAGTTTTGAGCAGCGACGGTAATTATTTATATGATACTTACAGCAATGCAACGACACCTAGAGTTGCCGATATTCTTAATACTTCAACTTTGAAATCTACCAATATTTTAAAGTCTGAAAATCCGTTGAAAAACTATCTTCGTCCGGAAATTAAGAATATTAATCTGAAAGCTGATGATGGAACAATTTTGTATGGAAAAGTTATTCTTCCGACCAATTTTGATCCGAATAAAAAATATCCGACTATTGTTTATTTATACAACGGTCCGCATTTGCAATTGGTGACCAATACTTTTCCGGCTTCAGGAAATCTTTGGTACGAATATATGGCTCAAAACGGGTACATTGTTTTCACAATGGATGGAAGAGGTTCAGCAAACCGAGGATTGAAATTTGAACAGGCGGTTTTCAGAAAATTAGGGACTGTAGAGATGAAAGATCAAATGCAGGGTGTAAAATATCTGATGTCTCTTCCTTATGTAGATGCAGACAGAATGGGAATTCACGGATGGAGTTTTGGCGGATTTATGACGACAAGCTTTATGCTTAAAGAACCGAATGTTTTCAAAGTAGGTGTTGCAGGTGGTCCTGTGATCGACTGGAGCATGTACGAGATCATGTACGGCGAAAGATATATGGATACTCCACAGGAAAATCCTCAAGGTTATGCAACTTCGAATCTATTGGATAAAGTTCAGAACTTGCAAGGTAAATTATTGATGATCCATGGAGCGCAGGATGATGTGGTCGTTTGGCAACATTCGATGAAATTTATCAAGTCTGCAGTGGATCACGGAGTTCAGATGGATTATTTTGTTTATCCGGGACATCCGCATAATGTGGTTGGAAAAGACAGAGTACATTTGATGCAAAAAGTGACCGATTATTTTGATTTGTATTTAAAGAAATAATAAACAAAAAATCCAGTCTTTAGAGGCTGGATTTTTTTTGTTTAAATATCAATAAGAGCGGGCTTTAGCCCGATTCCAAAATTATAATTTCAATATGGCTTTAGCCAAAATTAATTTTAATTAAAAATGCTTTGAAGATATAATCTCTCGCAGATTTTACAGATTACGCTGATTTATTTAATATTCTTAAAATCTGCTCAATCTGCAAAATCAGCGAGAGTTTTAGAAAGAATCTTACTCAGGGATCCAAACGCTTACATTTCCGGCAGGAACAGGAAAATCTCCCCAACCGTCTTCTCGGATTTGTACTTTTTCCTGAGACCTTCCTAAGGCATCATAAAAAGTTTTTCCAATGTATTTCTCACCCATTTCCATAGGTTTTTCATAAGCATCTTTATTGCTCAAAACAACGGCACAACCTTGATGTTCTTCATCACCTTCACGAATCCAGCCTAAACAATTGGAATCTTCAAAATAATCTCTTTGAATTCCGTAAGCATTTTCTTTTCTGGCTTTTAAAAGTTCTTCAATGCCGTCTACTTTATCTAAAAATATTTCCTGCTCATTTCCTTCACGGTCTTTATCTTTATAATGAGCTCCAAACAAATCTGGATAAAAAACACAAGGATATCCTTTTTCTCTCAATAAAATAAGTGCATAAGCAAGAGGTTTAAACCAAGCTTCAACCGGAGCCTCCAAATCCTGCAAAGGTTGCGTGTCGTGATTATCGACTAAACTTACAGAATGCATCGGGTCAGCTTCTGTTAAGGTTTCAGCAAAAATATTTCTTAAATCATAAGAACCGCCTTCTTTGGATGCAGTATAAAAATTATTTTGAAGTGAGCTGTCGAAAAGGCTCATACAACCTTCTGTAGCTTCAATATATTTTTGTAATAAATTCAATTGTCCGGGAGCCCAATATTCACCGACCGCAAAAATATTTTTCCCAGAATTGGAACGGAGCATCGTTAACCATTCTTTATAAAAATCAAAAGAAATATGTTTTAAAGCATCTAGTCTTACTCCATCAAAATCTGTTTCGTCAAAATACCATTTTGCCCATTTATTCAGCTCTTCACGTACATGAGGATTTCGGTGTTCGATGTCGTTGAACATCAGATAATCGTAATTTCCTTTTTCATCATCGATCATTTCTTCCCAGTCATCACCATATTCAGATTTGATTTTATAAATATGTGAATCTTTTCCTTCGGCATAATCTACACCGCTGAAACAAGTGAAATTCCATTCAAAATCTGAATATTTTTTTCCACGTCCCGGAAAAGTAAATTTTGTATAAGATTCGATTTCAATTTCTGAAGAAATGACTTTTTCACGGTTGTTTTCGTCAACTTTTACGGCTTTAAATCTTTCTAATTCATCTCCACCAGCTTTGTGTCCCAAAACAACATCTACAATAACCTGAATATTATTTTTCTTTAAGTTTTGGATCGCTTTTTTATAATCGTTTTTGGTTCCGTATTTTGTTGAAGTAGAATTTTTTTGATCAAATTCTCCAAGGTCAAAAAGATCGTAAGCATCGTATCCTACAGAATATCCGCCATTTGTTCCTTTATAAGCCGGAGGAAACCATACTGATGTAATGCTGAGTTCGGATAAATATTTTGCCTGTTTTTCTGCCTGCTTCCATAGTTTCCCATTTCCTTCTGTATACCAGTGGAAAAACTGAATCATGGTTTGGTTCATAGTTAATGTTTTAGGTGAGATTATGTATTGAAAATCAATCTTTTAATTTTCAAATTCCTCAAACGGAATTTTAAGCTGTACTGAAACCTGCTTTTTTTCTTCGGTGTTGAGGTGTGACAATGATAGTCCCAATAATCGTACCGCTTTATCAAAAGGACGGAGTTCCCAAAGTTTTTTAGAAGTTGCAAAATACTGTTCAGGTGATGTAAAATATTCATCCTTGGTCAAACTTCGCGTAAACAGTGAGAAATCTTTGTATTTGATCTTCAAGGTTAAAGATCTTCCTAAAATCTGATGTTTCTGTAAACGCTGATGAAGTTCTTGGCTTAAATTTTCTAATTTTTCGTTGATCTGCTGTTCATCAAAAAGATCTTCGAAGAAAGTGCGTTCTACGGCAACGCTTTTCTGGATGCGGTTGGGTTTTACTTCAGAATGATGAATTCCACGAACAACATTGTAATAATATTTCCCCGATTTCCCGAAAAGCCTCGTTAAATCTTCAAGCGATCTGTTTTTTAAATCTTTTCCTTTATAAATTGCGAGGCTAAACATTTTGTTGGCGGTAACTTTTCCTACACCATAAAATTTTTCAACAGGCAATTCTTCCAGAAATTTTTCAATTTTTTCGGGATGGATGGTTTTTTGCCCATTGGGTTTATTAATGTCTGAAGCAACTTTTGCTAAAAATTTATTAATTGAAATTCCTGCTGAAGCAGTTAAACCGGTTTCTTCAAATATCTTCTGACGGATCTCTTTCGCGATCTGATTGGCAGATTCTATTCCTTTTTTATTTTCTGTAACGTCAAGATAGGCTTCGTCCAAAGAAAGTGGCTCTACCAAATCGGTGTACTCGTAGAAAATTTCCCGGATTTTTCTTGAAATTTCTTTATAGCGTGCAAATCTAGGTGGAACGAAAATTAAATGCGGACATTTTTCTTTCGCCGTTTTACTGGGCATCGCAGAACGGACACCAAATTTCCTTGCTTCATAACTCGCCGCCGAAACAACACCACGATGACCACCGCCAACTGCAATTGCTTTTCCTCGTAATTCAGGATTATCATACTGCTCCACAGAAGCATAAAATGCATCCATATCAACATGAATTATTTTGCGGAGCGGAAAAGAAAAATCCATATCACAAAGATATGGATTCTATGGTTTTTGTTGAAAAGTTCTGTGTTTAAGATTTAAAATTTAGCCTAATTTTAACCTCAACTTTATTTTAAAAGTTTATCAATTGTCTTTTGTATTTCTGGATCTTCAGGAGAAATTGCGTAATATTTTGCAATGGCAGATTTTTGATCAATCACCATATATCGCGGGATCCAGTTAAGGTCAATATAATTATTAAAATCATTTTTCCAGCCTGAAGCAAACCAGTAGTTTTCTTTTTCTTTCATGTTAAATCTTTCAAGGCTGCTGTCAAATTTCTCTTTTGATCTTTCTAATGAAAAGAAAACGAAATCGATATTCGGATTATTTTTCTCCAATTCTTCAGCTTTTGGTAATGCTTGAAGGCAATCTCTGCACCAACCAGCCCAGAAATCAATGACCAAAACTTTTCCTTTATGTTGATTTAATATTTCCTGAACGCTGATGTTTTTACCATTTTCATCTTCCAGTTTCTGATTTAATGCTTCTTTTGAAAATTGAGTTTTAGAAACTTCAGGTGTTTTTTGCGCACATCCCAAAGTGAAAATACTCAACATCATAAAAGTTAACAGCTGTTTCATATGCAGATATTTATTTTTACAAATCTAAACATTGATCCCGAAATTAAAAATGAAATTGCATGAATTGGCTTAAATTTAAGAATTGAAACAATCTATAGTAAATGAAAAATCTGCAACTTTCGCCGCAGATTTTCTATTGTTTTTTACTTACATAATTCATAATCATTTGATTGAATTCTTCCTTTTTATCAATCACCACATTGATTGGCCAGTAATAGACCATATCTCTAAGATAGTCGAAAGTTTTCAGGCGTACATAATCTTTTTCGGTGGTTAGAATTAATTTGTATTCGCCCATTTTTTTGTATTCTTCGATGATATTTTTAATATCCGCATCAGTGAAATTATGATGATCTCTGAATTTCAAGTGCTTTACACGTTGCGAAAACTTTGCTAAATGTGCCAATAAAGGTTTCGGATTGGCAATTCCTGTGATCAAAAGAATGTCGTAATAATTCAGGTTATTATCCGGAAGCATTTTCTCTCTTGAATAAACATTTTCGTCATATCCAATAGATGAGAAAAATACTTTTTGACTGTGCTCCGGTTTTATTCTTGAAATATAATATTGCTTGGTTTCCTCAGTCAGTTCATCAGGACATTTGCTGACCATGATAATATCTGCTCTTTTTGCTCCTGCTCTAGATTCTCTTAAATCTCCAGCCGGAAGAAGATGATCTTTAAAGTAAGGATCATTAAAATCGGTCATCAAAATATTGAATCCTGCTTTGATGGCTCTGTGCTGCATTGCATCATCAAGAATCAAGACATCAAGATCCATATCATCAATTACTTTTTTTGCTCCGGGAACTCGGTCTTCAGAAACTGCAATCACAAAACGGTTTTTAAAACGCTCAAAAAGCTGCATCGCTTCATCACCGACAGTTTTATAATTACTGTCGTAGTTGGTCACATCATATCCTTTCGTCAATCTGCCGTAACCTCTGGAAAGAACGCCTGTTCTGTAATGTTTTGATAAAGATTTTGCCAAATACATCACCATTGGTGATTTTCCGCTTCCGCCCACAGAAAGATTGCCGACATTGATAATCGGTGTCTTGAATTTCGTAGACTTAAAAATCCCCAGATCGTACATTGTGTTTCGGATGCCCGTAACCATGTGATAACCTAAGGAAAAAGGGTAGAGGTACCATCTTTTCATACGCTGACAAAAATAAGAATTTTAAAACCGTTAATTGATGTTTTTAATCAGTTTTCGAAATAAATTAACAATTTTTTTTGCCATCAAATTAAAGTATTTTTGCAGGAACGTTTAAGAAGTAAAACAAAGGACAATATTTTATCATTCCGCACATTTTATTTCTAAAATCTAATATTGATTCACATTGAGATATTTTATAGAATTTTCATACAACGGTAAAAATTACTTTGGTTATCAGATTCAGCCAAAAGATATTTCCGTACAGGAAGAATTAGAAAGAGCTCTTTCTACAATTTTAAGAGAAGAAATTAAAACAACAGGAGCGGGAAGAACAGATACCGGAGTTCACGCCAAGAAAATGTTTGCCCATTTTGAGACCGATCAGGTTTTGAGTGATCATCTTTCGCACAAATTGAATAGTTTTTTGCCTGCTGATATTTCGATAAAACGAATTTTTGAAGTTAGAAATGATTTTCATGCTCGTTTTGATGCGACTTTCAGAACCTATGAATATTATATTTCTTTGGAAAAAAATCCGTTTACGCAGGATTCGGCGTGGCAACATTGGCGAAAACCTTTAGACATCAATAAAATGAATGAAGCATGTAAGATTTTATTTGAATATGAAGATTTTACAAGTTTTGCAAAACTGCATACTGACAACAAAACCAATCTCTGTAAAATGTACAAAGCAGAGTGGGAACAAAACGGAACCGAATTGAAATTCACCGTTTCAGCAAACCGTTTTCTGAGAAATATGGTGAGAGCGATTGTAGGAACAATGGTAGAAGTAGGTTCTGGGAAAATACAGCCAGAAGATATCCGACAAGTAATAGAAAATAAAAACCGGAATTCTGCGGGAACTTCTGCTCCGGCTCATGCGCTGTTTTTGGTGGATGTAGGCTATGAATTTTAAATAAAAAATAAATGATTTCAATTATAATTGCCATTGGTGTTTTCAGATATTATCAAAAACTGGCTGTAAGAAACGGAAAAGTTCATTGGAAATATGGTTTTCTGGGAATGGGAATTTGTTTAGGCGTACAATTACTATTCTGGTTGATTTATAAATTTATCGAAATGCTATTAAATTCTCAAGAGTCGGATTTGTTTTCTGCTACTCTTGTTACAACTTTAGGATGGGTTGCTTCTATTTTTACTGTTTGGTTTGTTCATCGAAATCTTGAAAAATCGTGGAGAAAAGACGCAGTTTCAACACATGAATCAGAAATTGACGGAATCAGAAAAAAGATTTAAATTTGATTCAATAAAACTAAAAACTATGATGTCAATAATTATTCTTGTGGGCGCATATCGTTATTATGCAGGTTTGGCCGAGAGATTTGGTAAAACAAAATGGCATTTCGGGCTTTTGGCGATCTGTATTTATTTAGGATTCCAGCTATTGTTTTTGTTTTCCTACGGAATGTACGTTGCTTTTACAGATCCGAATTCCTTGAATGACAATAATTACGCAGGTTTTTCAGGAATTAATATCATCAGTTGGCTATTTGCGATTGGCTGTGTTTACGGAGTGTACAGAATTCTTGAGAACAGATTCATAAAAGAAAATACACAAAGTCCGGTTTTGGAAATTGAAGAAATAGGAAGTAAAGAATTATAATAAATAATGGTGGGTCTGAAGTTTCAGAGTCACCATTTTAATTTTTAAAACGAATAACTATGGATGAAATCGACAAATTAGCTTTTGCCCTCAATCACTTTGCCGGACTTACAGAAGAGGATTTCAAATTATCTGAAAATTACTGGCTACCAAAAACCTACAAAAAAGGAGATTTCTATAATCTTCGCGGCACAGTTTGTACCTATTTCGGGTTTATTATTGATGGCGTTTTCCGTTCTTATACGATTGAGGAAAAAACGGGCGAAGAGAAGAACGTTTTCTTGTATTCTGCGAATGGTTTTGTGGTTTCTTTTAAAAGTTTTATCAATCAGATTCCTTGTGATTATCATACACAGGCTTTAACGGATGCTTCCATTATATTTATTCGTTATACAGATTTACTGGCATTGTATCATCAGTCACATCGATGGGAAAAATTTGGTAGACTTCTTGCGCAGGAAGCGTTTAATGTTACCATGTCGAGAATTGAAGGATTTATTTTAAAATCTCCCGAAGAACGATATTTAGATTTGATCAAACAGCATCCCGATATTTTTAATAATGTTCCGTTGTATCATATTTCCTCTTATTTAGGAATTCAGGGACCATCTTTGAGTAGAATTCGAAAAAGAATCTCAGGAAAATAAATTATTTTTCTTGAAGGTATATTTTATTTTTTAGGGCAGCTTTTTCCGTCTTCCACTCCCGCTTTTTTTCTGACATTGCGAACAAAATGAGGCAATCTTTGCAAATTTTCTCCGTCGCAATCCCAGAAAAAAGAGCTCCGTTCAAGCCGGGCTGCAGCGAAAGAACTAAGTAAAAGAGCCAAGTAAAAAGTAAAAAGAATCAATTTAAAAATTCCGAAATATAAAAACCTCCAAACCTAAATTTCCTTAATCAAAATCAACTTTGTTGATTTCTTCAAAACAAAAAAATCTTAAAATCACTTAATACCTTAATTTTTCTTAATGGGAAAAAAATAATCAGTTGTTACGATTTTAACCAAGGTTAAAATTATCCTCATTTTATTCGCAGAACTTTGTCCCATAATTTAAAACCAACTAAAAATAAAAGTTATGAAAACAAAAACAATCGTATTAATTCATGGATTATTTGTGAACAATACAAGCTGGAAAGAATGGAAAACTTATTTCGAAGCAAAAGGCTACACAGTACATACACCTGCAAATCCTGGACACGAAGGAAATCCTGTTGATTTAAAGAAAAATATTCCATCAGATTTAAAAGATGTAGGTTTCGATGATGTGGTAAAATATCTATCAACATTTATCAATACACTTCCTGAAAAACCAATCATTATAGGGCATTCTTTCGGTGGATTGATGGTTCAGAAATTAATTGATATGGGAAAAGCTGTTGCCGGAGTAAGTATTGACGGCGCTCCTCCAAAAAATGTGATGGCTCCTTTTTCTACCGTGAAAATCGTTTGGCCTGTTGTAAATTTCTTCAAAGGAAATACAGCATTTTTAGGAACTAAAGAATGGTATCACAAAGCATTTTTTAATAATTATTCTAAAGAAGAAAGCGATAAGTTATATGAAGCTGTTGCTGCCCCGGAAAGCAGAAAATTTGCAAGAGATCCGCTTTTTAAATCTTCAGCAAAATTAGATTTAAATAAACCACACGAGCCGTTATTATTTATTGCAGGTTCTAATGATCACATTTTTCCCGCAAAGTTTTCAAAGAAAATTGCAGATGCGTATAAAGACAAAAACAGTGTGGTAGATTTTAAAGAATTTGAGGGTAGAAGTCATTTTATTGCTGGTGAAAAAGGCTGGGAAGAAGTTGCTGGCTATATTTTAAACTGGCTTGAAAAACAATAATGTAAATACTTCAGAAAGAAAACGATCTTGTATTTTCTCATACAATTTTACATACTTGTAAAGCCTGTAAAATTTTAAAGCCGTATTTTTGCAGAGAATTTTTTCAAAACAATTCTTTACGTCAATTTCAATAATGAAAAAACAAGATACCTGGGCAATTGTAAAAAGGCTTTTCTTCATTGGGATGAAGTTTCGTTCTTGGTTTATTTTTACCCTGATTATTTCCATCATATTATCGGTTGTTTCTACATACAGACCTTATCTTACAATGCAGATTGTTGATAATGACATTACGAAGCTTAAAGATAAAGGTTTGATGATGAAGCATATTTATGCTTTGGTTGGGTTGGTTTTTGCCGAAACAATTTTAAATTTCTTTTTAGTTTACTTTTCAAACTATATTTCGCAGAATGTTATCAGAGATATTCGTGAAAGGCTTTATAATAAATTGATTTATTTTAGAACTGCTTTTTTTGATAAAACTCCGATTGGTCAGTTAGTGACGAGAGCGGTTGGTGATGTAGAAACCATTGCAACGGTTTACACAGACGGCTTTCTAATGGTTTTCGGAGATGTTTTGAGAATTGTCTTCGTTTTATTTATGATGTTTCAGGTAGATGTGCATCTGAGTTATATTTCTCTTGCGATTTTACCTTTAATGGTTGTGATTACAAGATTTTTCCAGAAAAGACTGAAGAAAGCTTTTGGTGATGAAAGAACCTGGACTTCCAATCAAAACTCTTTTGTGCAGGAAAGATTAGCAGGAATGCCGATTATTCAGGTGTTTAACAGACAGAAGGCAGAATTTAAAAAGTTTGATGACATTAATATCACTTTAAAAAGCGCCTTGCTGAGAACAGTTTTTATCTTCTCTCTGTTTTTCCCTGTTGTTGAGTTGATTTCATCTCTTTTTATTGGTTTTGTCCTTTTTTATGGAGGTTACATTACCATCAGTGCGGGTGTGGTAATTGCATTTATTCAGTTTATTTCGATGTTGATTCGTCCTTTACGACAGATTGCAGACCGTTTCAATAACATTCAACGTGGAATTGTTGGTGCAGAAAGAGTTTTAGGCGTGATGGATGAAGATTATGCAATGCCGAATACTGGAACCGTAAAGAAAGATCACTTCTACGGAAAAATAGAATTCAAAAATGTTCGTTTTGCTTATGACGAAAAACAGGAAGTTTTAAAAGGAATTGATTTTAAAGTTAATCCAGGAGAAACTGTGGCAATTGTCGGAGCAACCGGAGCCGGTAAATCTACCATTATCAGTTTAATTACAAGACTTTACGACATCAATTCGGGTGAAATTTACATTGATGATGTTGAGCTTAAAGATTACGAACTGTATAATCTGAGAAGTCATATCGGTGTGGTTTTGCAGGATGTTTTCCTTTTCCATGGAAGTATTTACGAAAACCTTGCATTTGGTGATGATGAGGTAACTTTAGAAAAAATAAAAGCTGGCGCAAAAGAAATTGAAGTTGATGACTTTATTGAAAGTCTTCCCGGAGGTTACGAATTTGTGGTGAGCGAAAGAGGCTCGTCTATTTCATTAGGGCAGAGACAGCTTTTGTCTTTCCTAAGAGCTTATTTATCAGACCCTAAAATCTTGATTTTGGATGAAGCTACTTCTTCAATAGACCACGAAAGTGAAAAATTAATCCAGAGAGCGACCGAAAAAATTACCAAAAACAGAACATCAATTATCATTGCTCATAGGCTTTCAACCATTGAGAAAGCCGATAAAATTATTGTGATGGAACACGGTAAAATCGTTGAAGAAGGTAAACATCTGGAGCTTTTAGATAAAAACGGATATTATTCTACTTTATACAAAGCACAGCTGAGACACGAAGTTGAGGTAGAAGAAAAACGGAGTTTATAAACCGTAAGGAATTATTTCTAAATCTTTTTTCCAGCTTTCACCATATTTCTTGTTTAAATATTGGGCAACTTCCTGATTGTTCTTTTTTGCTTTTTCAGACATGAATGGAGTGATAACGCAGTTTTCATACACTACGTGTACTCCATATTTTTCTTTGAAGCTGTCGTGGTTTCGTGACATGATTCCGAACTGCATAAAGTACTTTACTTTTTCATTTTTATTGGAATCATTGTGATTTTCATTTCCCTTTTTAGCTTCTAAAATTACAGGCTCATATTGTTGTGCAGAAATTGACATTGAAGTCGCTGTAAAAATAATCAGAGAAACAGTTGTAAAGATATTCATTGTGCTTTATTTTCCTTTTTGATGTTTAAAATTGCTTAAGGTTAAATTTTTTTTAGATTTCTGTGAAATTTTATTCATTAATAAAATTCTTTTTTAAACTTAATTTCGTTAATTGATTCAATAAGAATCAATTATGCAAACTGCGATTAAATCGCCATTTGTTAACATTGAGTTCACATTAAATTTACTTTTCATTAATAACTAAACAGTTAGGTATAGTTTTTGCAATTAAGATAAATCATTAAAAATTTGCTAAACCCCATTGCTGATTTAAATATATTTGCTAAATTTATTAAAAATTTAACCTTCTATTGAATTTAATAGGGGTTGATGATGAAAAAAATGATGATTTTCTAACTTAAAAACAAAATGTAAAGATGAATAATATTCAAGACGAATTTCAGGTCTTAAAAGATGAATTGAAAAAATTGAACATTGATGTTCAAAAAATTGTAAAAGTAGGCAACGGAAGTATGGATTTCCATGAAGTGTTTTACAAATCTCCGAGATATGAGGATGTGAAGACGGTTTATGTACAAAGACACACGATGGATAATTTGATTTCCCGATTTAAAGAATGCTATAGCTAAAAATATTAAAAGCGCCTCAGAAAATTTCTAAGGCGCTTTTTTTATGCTGAAAATATTAGAATCTATATCCTAAAGAAAAACCACTTCTGAAACCTGCCCAAGGTCCGTCTACTTTAATTCTAGCTCCATTTGCATTCGTTTCAACGGTGTAATCTACGAAAGGAACGTCTAAGTTTTCAATTTCTTTTTTTAGTTGTGCCTGCATTTCGGGGGTAAGAACTATATCACTTGTCAGACTGAAGTCTCCTTTTCCTGATCCGTAATGTGCTCCGGCAATCCAAAAATCCAAAACAAAACTGTGCTGTTTATTAAGAAAAAACTGCGCACCCACCATCAAACCACCACTATTTCCATTAGCGTCTCCCAAACCTTTTAATGGAATCGGAATAGTTGTGTTGAAAGCAGTGTAATCATAAGTAAAATCAAAAGTATTGGTAGAAACTTTTGAATATCGGTAATAAGGTGCAAAATAAAATCCTTTTCCATACCCTTCACCAATGTAAAATCTCGGTTCTATGGTAAAGTTGGTTGCTTTTATTTTAAGATTTTGAAATCTTTTTTCATCCTCATCACTCAAAAAAGCATTCATAAATGGAACTTTACCTTCTGCAACGGTTCCGAAACCTACGTTTACAGCAAACCAGCGGTTGATCGATCTTTCGTATGATAAATTAATATTTCTGAAAGCATATCCTGTAACATTAGTTTTAATAATATTCATTTTATCTTCCGGAGCTGCCGTTGCGGGTTCATAATTTATGATTTCCTGAGCCGTTGCTTCAGAAATAATGAAGTAGGGGATAATAAGAAATAGTTTTTTCATGGCTTTAAAATTTTAATTAAAAACAGATATAAAAGCGATTGTGTATGATGACAAATGAAAGAACATAAGTTTATGAAAACATTAAATCAAAAACCGTTCTAAAATCTTAGAACGGTTGCAAATTTTATAAAAATAATTTTATTTCTTTATGAATTTAGTAGTTTCTTTTGTCATTTTTGAATCTGAAACTTCAATGAAATAAGCAGCGGGTGGTAATTCTGAAACTTCAATTTTCCCGGATTTTACATCTGTGGTTTTAACCAGCTTTCCATCTAAGCCATAAATTTTAATTTTAGAATCTTTTGAAGTATTACCCTTTAATTGAATAAAATCCTGCGCCGGATTTGGATAAATGCTTAGTTTCTCTTTTAATTTTAAATCTGAAACTGCGAGAAAAGTTTCATTTAAAGCTTGTGCTATATTGGTGTTTTGTGGTGTTCCCTGAACAGTAATCACTGCATTGGTAGTACTTAGTAGTGGAGCTTTGTGCAGATTGTCATAATAGGCATATGTTGTATTGGCAATAGTTCCTACCGGAAAACCAAACACAGTAAGGTTGAAGTTCTGTATTGATTTTATCCTTAAAACATTTGGATACGTTTTCGTTCCGATGAGAAGAGTTCCGTAAGCGTCTGCTGAAATAGCAATCGTTCCCGAAAAATTTCCCGATCCTGCCGTTGCGCTGAATGTACCTGAAGCTGTATCGTTTTCAGAATAACCAAAAGCTGCAGGATAACCAATGAAAGTTCCGTTGTTGGTAGAAAAATTCAGCGTGGCATCCGGAGTTACCAATCCTGTAATTTCAAGTTTTGAAGCGGTTTGTTTGTAGTAAGCAGTACTTCCGCCACCTGTCATTTTAATAGTCGATCCCGGAAAAGTAGAAATCTCTGTAGAGCTTGGCGCAGAATAAGTTGCTGAAGCTATAGAGCCGGCTGTTAAATTTGTATTCGTAAAGGTCACATTATTACCTGTTGCCGAATTATCAACCGTTCCGTTGATATTAACATTGTTGACTATTTCACCGATAATAGGATCATTAAATGCTTTTGTAATCGTTGTTTGAGCAGATAAGAAACCTGTAGTGGAAATTAAAATAAGGAGAGTTTTTTTCATTTTTCACTTTTTATAAAGATAAATCATTTGTGAAATATTTTTCATAATATTTTGATTTCCAATAAAAAAAAAATCCACTCAAGTAATCTTAAGTGGACTGTTGGTGTGCGTTAAACCTATGTTTTTAGTTACTCAAAATCATTTTACGATAAGCGTAAATATCTTCTATAGTCACTACGGTCATATTTCTTTTTTCTGCAAAATCTACAATCTCGGGAAGCCTTGCCATGCTTCCGTCTTCGTTGGTCAATTCACAAAGAACGGCATCATCGCCCAAATTTGCCATTTTTACCAAATCTACACTTCCTTCTGTGTGACCTCTTCTTTCGAAAACTCCGTTTTTTCTGGCAATTAAAGGGAAAACGTGTCCCGGACTTGCAATGTGTTCTGCCAAAGCATTTTTGGCAACGGCTGTTCTGATTGTTGTAACACGGTCTTTCGCAGAAACACCAGATTCAACCCCCTCTTTGGCTTCAATGGAAATGGTAAATGCTGTTTGATTTTTTGAATTGTTGGCTTCCACCATCGGACGAAGATTAAGGTGTTTGCTTTTCTCTTCCGAAATACACAGACAAACGATTCCGCTGCATTCGCGAATTAAAAGTGCCATGTCTTTTTCTGTAATGGTGGAGGCGGGAAAGATGATGTCGCCTTCGTTTTCGCGGTTTTCATCATCTACTAAAAGGATGCCTTTTCCTTGTTGTAACTTTAGAAGTGCATTTTCTACACGTTCTCTCGAAGTAGCTCCGAATTTTTCTAATAATTTTTCCATGTTATTTTAATTTTAAGTTAAAATACACTTCGGTACATGGAAATGAAATACAACACAACAAGTCTATCAAAATAGTCTTATTGATTGTTTCATTTTCTTCTCCCATCCAGACTGTAACTGTCGGTTTTGGAATTTCACCAAATCAGTCCTTTCGTAAAAAAGGAGTCGCGGACTGTAACCGCCGGTAGGGAATTGCACCCTGCCCCGAAGAAAACTTATGCTAAGTTTTACTGTATGTTTGTTTTAATTGTTCTTTAATTCATTAATTTTTTTGTTTAACGCACAGACTGTAAATTTCGGGAAGTTTTTTGAAATAGGGAAGAGGTTTTAATGAGAATTCAAACCAACCGCATTAAAAATAAAATTCGTGTATTCGTGGCTGTTTATCTTAGCTCCACAGATTGCACAGATTTTATTCTCAATCACCAGCTAAGATTTTTGTGGTTGATTGAAGTTTTGCGTTCAGCTTTTTTGCCACGAATGCACGAATTTTATTTAATACACTATTTGCTATAATTCTTAATTTCACGCAAAGTCAAACAAAGAATTTTAAATATTGACCGTTTTTAAGGTATGCAAAGGCGTGAACTTAATAAAGAAATACAAGTATTTTGAATGATGAGAATATTCTATGATTGTTTTAATTTTTTGATTTTCTTAAAACTATGAATTTTAAAGAGCAGATTGTATTGCTTCTTTAAGAACTTCAATGTTGATATCATTCAGTTTTTTGAATTTTATGCAGTAGCTCGTGACGCTGGCTTTACCTATTTTTTCTCCAAATGTATTGGCTAAGTATTTTTTATCTTCAATACCCATAATATAAATGGAAATTCCTGTTGTATTGGCGCTCAATCCGATTTTGTAAAAGCCTCTGGTTTTTCCATCAGCATATTTCATGAGATGAATTCCATAGCCGATATTTGGATTGGAAACGATTTTGTTTTCATCATTTTTGCCGTCTAAAAACCATAATTTACATTTCGGCATAAGCTCAAGAATAATCTAATGTAGATTTTCTAAATCACTGCGTTTTGGTTCTTTGTGACTTGTGATATATTCGTTGATTTGTTCTTGAATGGTCATTGTGAAAATTTAGAATTTAATTTAAAGTTTTTATAAAACCTAATTTATAAATTATTTTTAATTCTATTATTTTGCTCTGCAAGAACATTCGTGATGTTCACTGATGTATTGAATTGATTCCATACAAAGTTCCTTTAAAATAGAAACATCAATATCAGAAAGTTTTTTTATATAAATACAGGCTTTACTCATCTTAAATTTTCCAAGATCGGGTAGTAATAATTTACTTTTTTCAGTATCGGAATAAACATACAGCGAAAACGCTGCTTTTCTGGGCGAAAACCCAATAACCGGCGCATCACCTTCGTGCCCGCTTGCGTATTTATAATGATAATTTCCAAATCCTATAATCGATGGACCCCACATTTTGGGTTCAGAATCAGACCATTCTTGCATCAGTTCTATCAATTGCAAACTGTCGGTTTTTTTCTGCTCATTGTCAACATAAGAATCTAAAAAATCTTTTACGTCTATTTCTGTGTAAGTTGTCTTTGTTTTTGCCATAATTTCGATTGAGATTACTGTCTTAAAATCTTTTCCATTTTTCTTCCTTTTGCCAATTCGTCGACTAATTTATCTAAATATCTAGTCTGTTTAGTCAGCGGATTTTCAATTTCTTCAATTCTGTAGCCACAGATCACTCCTGTTATAAGATGAGCATTAGGATTTAGTTTTGCGTTCTTAAAAAATGTTTCGAATGTTACTTTTTCATCAATAAGTTCCTGCAGTTTTTGAGCATCAAAACCCGTTAACCATTCTATCACCTGATGCAATTCTTCAACGGTTCTGCCTTTGCTTTCTACCTTTGTAATGTAGTGTGGATAAACCGATGAAAAGGTCATTTTTGCAATTCTCTCATTATGTTGGGGTGTTGGTTTCATGTTTTTATTTTATTAAGGTTCCGTTTTGATGTAGAATAATTTTTTCATTTTCTTCAACTTCAAGGGTGATGTCGGGTGTATTTTCTTCTCCAATAATATTTCTGTAAACTTTATAGATATAATTCCCATTAGTAAAAGTAATAACGTGATTTCCGCCACTTCCCTGAAAATCCAATTCTCCATTGTTCAGAATGAGGTCGGGTTTTGACGATTCTTTTTTGCTTATTTTCCAGGAAGCATATCTGTATTTTTTATTTTCTAATTCGTCAATTCTAATCAGATATTTTTTAGTTTTTATTTTGTAAGTCGGGCTTTCGAAAGTTTTTAACGAGATGTGTACATTTTCTTTTTCCTTATCGATAAGCTCTTTCCTCAGCTTTTTTTCAAAATCACTTTGATAGTTTACCGCAATTATTTTTCCTTCATCACTGTCTATCCATACAGTTCCGTTGTTGAGCATAATTCCTCTCCAGCCAACTTCTGACCATTGTTTCAGTTTTGAATCAGCAATTTCATTAATAAGTAACTCGTCAAAAACTTGATTGAAACGTTGTTTAAACTGTTCTCTATTTTTAATTTCCGGAATCGGATATTCTCTTCTTAGGGGAAAATTCACATTTTGTGAAATGTCTTCAATATTTTTCTTTTTAAATAAATCAATAACATAGTTGATATTGGCAACTTTAATGGTATCAATTTTTTTAATTTGAGAAAAGTAAATTTGAGAAACGAGTAAAATTAAAAGTAATAATCTGAATTTCATTTTATAGTTAATAAATCTGTATTTACAACTAAACCTGTTGTTGTTAGTCAATTGTTTTAAAGTCAATTAAATAAGGTTTAAGTCTTACTCCATTTTCTTTTCTAAAATTGCTGGAAATTAAAATTTGATAGTGCTGATTAGGTTTCAGATCGGCTTCAAATGTCCAAGATTTTCCATCTTCACTAAAAAATCTTTCGGGCTTAATTTTAGGGAAATTATTTTCTCCAAGAGGTCCATAATCTAATCCTGTATTGTATTTTAATAAAGGTTCTGAAAAGAAAACCGTAATTTTTGTAAGACCTGATTGTACATTTTGGCTGCCATTTTCAAATGGTAATAATTTTACAACTGTCGGTCTTTGTTTTTCGTAATCGCTATTTAATTCTTCTAAAGTTTTTGGTAATAATTTGGTTAAATCAACAATACGTTCAACTTCTTTTTCATTGGTGTAGTCTAGCTCAATAAGTTCTTTAATTGCTTTTGCTTTGTCTTTTGAAAGGTTATAATAGCGTTCGCAAATTTCATAACCAATATAATATCCTAAATCTCTTACTTTTAATTCATTCTTATTCTCTCCCCAAAGCCAATTGTAATTATTATTGATGATAAACAGATCAGATATAAATTTATCAACAACGATTTTTTGATTTGCTTTTCCGAATTCAATGGCAGGTGCATCAGATTTTGTATTGGTAACTTTGCAGGAAATAAACTCTGCAACCCCTTCATACAGACACATCGAAAGTAAATTTTCAACTAATTCTTTTTGTTGGGTATGGATGTATTCGTGGGTACACAACAAAGGCAGTTCATGAAAAGGATTTTGATTTTTATAGAAGTTTTGTCGCCAAGTTGGAAACTCATCAATGATGGTGGTTTTATCTGCTAATGACAGTTCACTTCCAATTAAAACCCTGTTTCCATCAATTGTTCCACTTGTTCTGAAAGCACCAAATGAAAAATAAATTGTGGCAGGTTTTAAATCAGGATATGCTTTTTTAAGCTTCTGAATATTTGCATTTATTTTCGGGTAAAGACTTTTTACTTTTAAGGTATTGGGTTTTAATGAAGACCAGAATTTTGGATATTGTGTCATCCAGTTAATAAATTCTTTTTCTGAATAGTTGCGAACTTTAATCAGACTTTTTAGCCCGGGAGTTCCTTTATCAAAATAAAGATCTTTTAATAGCTTATATTGCTGAACACTGTCTTTGGTAGCATTTATTTTGTCATAAGCAGTCCAAAAATTATCAATGTCTGTCGATACAAAAACTTGTTTAGTTTTTTGTGCAAATGTAGCCGTTGCTAAACATAAAATGATTATCAAACTAAGCAGTTTCTTCATATTGTATTTAATAATTTTCAGGTTGCTTCAACCCAACTAAATTAAACAAAAAAGTGAAATAAGAAAAAGTTCTTAGAAAAATTTAGGTAAGCTTAACTTGCCGATTAACTTTAAAAGCAATTCTATTTCATTTGAAGTTCGTTTAGATATTTCCGGATATCTTTTTCTAATTTAAAAGGATATTCATAATCTAACTTTTCCGATAATTCAGTTCCGATTTCTGAAACCAAATCAGCCATTGCAAATAAAGCGATCCAATTATCTTTGATGTTACTTCCTGCGAATGTTTGCTCTGTTTTTAACCACATTTCGGAGCTTAGATATTTTTTAAAAAGCCTTCCATATTTATTGGTTGTTATATTCCAGTTGTGTTTACTTCCGATATACCATTCGATGAGAGGAATTAGATATTCAGTTCGGATATTGGTTTCCGACATAAATTTTGCATAAAATATTTCGTCTCTAGCAAGACATTTTGCGACGTAAGTGGTGTCCCACCAAAAGTCATTGAGAATACGTTGAAATTCTTCTTTTGATGGTTTTTTGATGATGGAAACCTGAAAGCTAGGTTTCTGCATTTCCTTTGTTATTTCTTCTTTGTCAATCAGAACTTTATAGCCAATGTCCCAATCTTCGGGTAATTCTTTCAGCCTTACTTCTTTCAGAAACTTGTCTTTGCTGAATAGTTTAAAATCAACTTTTACATGATCATCGTATAAAATCATTTTCATTGCATGTTTTCCGTCAAAGCTATTTTCATCTTCTTCAATCATCGCAATTGGATTTCCAAAATGATGCGTCCAATTATTGTCTGAAATATATTGGGTATTATTTTCAAAAATAAGTTCAATATCCAAGTCGCTAAATTCATCAACAGGCGCAAGAGGATTTACAAGCGAACTTGTGAGTAAAACCGCTCTTACATCTTCGTTATTTTCTGACCAATTAATAATGGATTTTAACTTTTCTTCTCTGGCTTTCATTTTAAGTGAAATGATTTAGTGCAATTTTTTTTACGTTTGTTTTTTCGATAGAAACTTCTTTTCTATGCGTCTTGATTAATCTGGAGTCATTTTTATTGTTTTAAGCCATCTTTCAACCAAAACTTCCCAATCTGCAATTGGCAGTTTTTCCCAATTTGGAATTTTTTGTGCAGATTCTTTCAATCCAAAAGCGTGACCTCCTTCCGAATAGATATGATATTCTGCATGAACGCCTGCTTTGTGTAATGCCATATAATAAACCAAAGAATTTTCAATTTTATCAATGTTGTCGTTTCCGGCCTGCAAAATAAAGGTAGGCGGAGTTTCGCGATCAACCGGAATCATTGGATTTAATTCATAAGGTTTTGTGGTATGAAATGTCATATGTCCGGGATAAAAAACAATTCCGAAGTTGGGTTTACAGCTTATATTATCAAATTCATCCGTCAAAGGATAGGCTCTTTCTCTGTAATTGGTGCTCAAATCCGCAACCAAATGTCCACCTGCAGAAAATCCCATTACTCCAATTTTATTTGGATCAATATTCCATTCTTTTGCTCTTGCACGAACCAAGCCTAAACTTCTTTGTGCATCTTGTAAAGCCAATGGTTTTACGGGATCTTTTTCACAATCGCATTCTTCGTTATAATGCGGACCGGAAGCTGGAACTCTGTATTTTAATAATATTCCTGTAACTCCAATTGAAGCGAGCCATTTACAAATTTCTGAACCTTCAAGATTAATCGCAAGTTTGTTGTAACCTCCACCCGGATAAACAATAACAGCAACGCCTGTATTTTTTCCTTTGGGAGAGAAAACTGTCATGGTTGGTTTTGAGACATTTTTCACCATTCCATCATTATAGGATTCGGTACCTTTAATAAGTTCAAAATCCGGAATTGATTTACTCCAAATCGGAATTTCTTGAGGTTCGGTTTCAATCTTATCAGCTACTTTAATATTGTTGTTTTCTGTTTCTTTCTTTGTCTTTTTATCCTGACATGAATTAAATATAAAACCAATGCCAATGCAACTAAGCATTAAAAATATTCCAAAATTTTTCATATAATTTTTTGTTTGTGTCTTGTTTTTCAGTGATTTATTATAAATCAAATTTACATATTACATCAATATGAATATTTTAAAAACAAAAAAAACGTCCAGAAATCTGAACGGTTTATGAATTTTAAGAAACTTTTTCTACACGCTGATTTTGTTATCATTAAAATAAATTATCTCAGTTGTTTGTACTTAGTTCATACTTGGTACGTCTGTTTCTTTATAAATATTCCAGAAATTATAATCCGTCATTGGTGCGTCGGTGATTCCTACATTTCGTCCCATCGTTACAATTTGCCCTCTGTGATACGTTCCGTGTAAAATGATATGCTGAATGTATTCATATTTTGAAAAATCACACTGAAACCATTGTGAGTCAATTTTCACATTTTTTATAAGATCTTCTTCAGATAAACTTTCTACATATTCCATCAGTTTTCGAGAGTTGTTTCTGATAGCATTGAAAATTTCTTCTTTACCGGTTGTTGCTGAAGTGGCAGCAAAATCAAAATCATTATTTTCTCCGATATGGCTCCACCAATATTCCTGTGTTTGCCAAATGTGATGCAATGTTTTTAAAATTGTCGGAAAGCTTGAAATAACTTCCTGATTAAGTTGTTCATCAGATTTTGTAGAAAGCCAGTCGATGTACTTGTTAACAACCCAATTGTTGTACTGAACGGTGTGAGTAATTAAGGTTTTTAGATTCATTGTGAAATATTTTATAGTTTGGTGTTATAAAATTAATAAAAAGTCTTTGATTTTTATTAAAACAAAAACCGCTTTATTTAAAACCGGTTTCATAGTATTTTGGTTACTATTTATTTACAAATTGATATTCAATTTCATTTTCTTGAAGATCTCTCGTTTTAACAAAACCAACTCTGTTGAAAAGTTTTATTGCGTTACTGTTATTTTTGTCTGTAATCGCAATTACTTTTGTAAGACCCATATAATTAATACCAAATTCAGCAGCCATTTTCATCGCTGTGGTCATAAAACCTTTTCCATGAAATTCAGATTTCAAAACACAACCCAATTCTCCTATTCCATGATCAAAGCCACGATAATAACCCAAAGTTCCCATAATTTGATTGGTTTGTTTATTGGTAATTCCCCAATGAATTGATGAACCGTTTTGGTAATCCAGATTAATTCTATCCTGTATTTCTTTTGCTTTTTCAACGGTTAAAGCAGGCATTGCATCATAGAAAGATATTTCAACAACATCTTTAATATCATCATCCTGAATTTCTCTCAAAATGATGGTTTCGGAAACAATTTCCGGAAATTTATCGTAGGGTGGAAGGTGCATTTTGTTTTTATAATTTGGTGATTTTTAATCTGTTGTAATATGCATTTGCGGTAGTTTTATTCTCTTGCCATTACAAGAAAAGAAGATTTTAGTGAATAGAAATAATAATATATTTTTCATAAATTTCTGTAATAAAAAGGATAGTGTTTACTGTTTGATAACGGGACAGTAATTCTTTACGTTCTTACTCATAAATTCTGCCCATTTCTAATAAATCGCCCAAAGTTTGCCAGCTTACTTCAAATTCCTGCTCATTATCATCATCATCGTGGTCTAAATAACACCTCATGCCACATTCTAAAATAGAGTCAGGGTCAAAATTATACCATCTGTTTCCTGTTTCAGAATCAATTCCGAAATATTTCTCCTTATCATCCAGTTGCTTACCTTTCATTTTATGCAATTCAGCAATCTGAAACTGCAAAACGGCAATCGTATAATAAATTTCAATGTCGTTTGCAGTAGCATTTTCGTCTTCTGAAGAGTTTGCTGTCTCATCTGTAAATTTATTATATATTGTTTTTTCATCAGGTGCTTTTACAATCTTTAGCCAATTATTATCAAATTTTTTTGGCTCAGAACTAAATGCTTCCAGTATGAGTTTTAATAAAAAATCAGCTGTTAAAGTTTGTTCTCTTTCTTGCTCGATCAATTTTAGTAAAGCTAAAAGATAAGTTTCCAAATCTCTTTTGCCTACATTATTTCTGTAATTGATTTTATTATAAAATTCGTTATAAGTCATATTTTTGATAAAATATATTTGTAATAATATCTCATAATTCTTTAGAGACAAAAATCCCGAACGTGAAATTCGGGATTTTGTTTATTGCTAAATTTCTAAACCTATTATTATATCTTAAATACAGTAATGGAAATTATAAATCCAATTACGCCCGCGATTGCCCATGCGATTTTGTGGTTTTTCGGAGCGTCACTTACCCAAACTTTAGGATCTTTTGTTTTATTTTTACTTTCAGTTGTTGTAATATCTCCTCCCGGAAAAACAAACATTGCAATTCCGATTAAAACAAAAACTGGTGCTGCTAGAACAAATTTAAAAACAGATCCTGTTGTTTCCATCATTCCATATCCTAAATATGTGAATATGCCGCCACAAAAAATGGCAAGAATCCCAAATAATCTTCCTAATTGCATAGTATAGTTTTTTTAATTAAAAGATTATTTATAATGAGGTTTTACAACTAAGCTTGTAATTTTACCATTCTCCCAAGTTGTATATACCTTTGCTATGTTTTTGAAAATGTCGGTAGTTTTGAAAATGTAGAAGTTACCATCTTTGGAAAAATAATCTACTTCCGCTTTCATGCTCATACGATTTACAGGCAAATCTCCTTCGTTTTTTGTAATAGTCATCACATCTTTACCGTCTTTTACATACGGAGCAAAGGCATTTAATAAATTTATTTCTTTAGAGAATGATTCTACTATTTTTTGAGCTTCAGGAGAAATTACATTGCTGGACTTTGTAATTTTAGGATTCATAAGAACGAATTGCTCTTCGGAAGGATTTGTGATCACTACTTTATCTATTGAGCTATTATCATCAATTAGAAAAAACTCGTCATCAAAACCGTTGTCTATATCGTGAGAATAATAAGCAAGATTAACGTTGTCATCGCTTTTTACTTCTGCATCTTTGTTGAAAGCTTTAAGGAAAATCATTTCGTTTTTAGGATTCTTCACTTCAAGATAAACATATTTTTTGCCATTTGGAGCAATAAGTAAAGTAGAATCTTTGTCGTTTCGTAATACTTTGCTTTCTTCTAATTTTAAAATTGTTATTGGGTTTTCATACACTTTAAACTCTTTGCCCATTTCTACGTTTTGATCTTTTTGTCCACAAGATGTAAGTAGGAATGTAACAGAAAAAAATGATGCTGCTAAAATTGATTTACTTTTCATGTTTTTTAATTATTATTTAGGTTATTGTTTTTTTGTTTTTACCAAGCGGTTTCAAATCTTAATTCTATTTATTGATGCAATTGTTTTTTATTTGTAAAGTATAACTGCTAAATAAAATTTTAAAAGGCTTCTCCGGCTCCTTTCTTTGTAGAATTATATTCAATTAAAGTAGCAACCGCTTTTTTTAATCTTTCTACTAAACTTTGATCTGGTGTAAAATTAAAAGGAGCTGAATAATTACTATAATTTGGACCACTTACAGAAAATGCTTCATAGGAAGCAGCATTAGATTCTTTATCACAAAGAGTTGTAAGGCATCCTTTGCCAGTTACATAAAAATCTTCTGAATATTCAGAATTCATACCAGTTATTTTATTCAGGTCAATAGTTGTAGTGCAATAGTTAGTTAGGGATTCATAAGGTTTTTTATAAACAAATTTTCCATCAGCGTATGAAATAAATGTTCTGTATGATCCTAAATTTTCTTTCATTTTTCCTGCAATCCAATCCATTGTTTGCTGTTTGGTTGGTTTTGCCTCTTTTGCCTCCGTATTTTGAGTGGTTGGTTTAGCAGCTTTTACAGGAGCTTTCTTTTGAGCATTCACATTCATGCTCGCAATTGTTACGAGTAATACAATTGCTAACTTTAATTTCTTGGTCATTGTTTAAATTTTGTTTGTTAGTTGTGTTTGAAGTTTTATTTCAGAGTATTATTTTTTCACTAAATAAATTCAGTGAAAATTCTTTATAAAAATGTATCTTTTTGCTTTGAACCTTGTTGTGTTTTTGAGTTTTAAAAACAGCAATGAAGTGCTAATACTTCTGAAAAATGCAGAGTAGTTTTCATGGTTATCATCTAGGAATTGAATTGTTATTAGTTAGTTTTTTCCCAAATATAGGATATAAAATGGAAATCTGCAAATTTAAATAATATGTTCTATTAATGGTAATTCCTCAATGAATCAATGTTTTTTATGTTTATAATCTGTTGGTTTGATTTAAATGCTTTTGTGATTCACAGATTGTAAATCCGCAAGATTAATTAGTCAATATAATTCTTCACTCATTTTCAGTTGGATCGGTTTCTTCTGTTGTATTAACGTTTCCAGACACGTCAACTTTATTGAAATTTAAATTATTTTTTTTTGTAAATAAAGAATTGAATGAAGGGTCAGGTTTTTAATTAATGATCTCAGCATCCGGATCTTCCCGAAGCTTTGCAATTCTTTCTCTCCAGTTTTGAAGTTCTTCGTCGGTCAGTTTGATCCATTCTGTGACCTCGCCAATGATCTTTAAAGGTTTTGTACTTCGATAAGATCGGGTAGGGTTTCCCGGAAATTTTTTATCGGTTACGTTGGGATCATTTTCAAAAGTTCCTGTTGGCTCTACAATATAGATCCTTTCATGGCCATCACCTTTTGCGAGTGCAGCAGCTAATCCGGCGCCGTTTTGTAATGCCGTAAAATAGATGTGATTCATGATGATCTCGGGATAATAATTCGACTCGAATCCGGGATTGAGCAGATCGCCAATTTGTAGATCAGCTTTTGTACCGTGGTAGAAAGGACCGTTATCCAGAATTTGTTCGTCTTTTTTGTTTTCCATTATGAAAGTGTTTTTGAGGTTTGCAGAACCTGTAAACTTAAGAATTTGTTTTGAAATGAGAAAACCGCTCTGGGAATTGAGTGGAAGCAGGGATGCTAAAACTAATCTTGCGGTTTATGATAATCCATCCAGTTTTTTATTCTTCCAACAAACATTTTAAGATAATTTTCTGTGAAAAATATGTTGGACCAATCAAATCTTTGTGCCTGAACACCAAGATAAAACATAAATATTGAGGCTCCGGCTTCAGGAATTAATTTAATTTCTTGATCAGATAAATTTCTTGTTTTTTGATAGCCGTCTAGAAAGCTTTGAACTTTAAGTTCATATTCTTTTTTGTCTGCTTCAATAAAAAATAGCTGTTTACAAAAATAAGCTACATCTAAAATAAGAGCCCCATTTCCAGAATTATCAAAATCGAAGATGGTGATCTCATTTTCATTATTTACACTTAGGTTATCATACCAAATATCAAGATGAACGATGCCTTGCTGATCTTCTGACCAATCGGCTTCTTTGAAACTGCTTGATATTTGAGCTCCAATTTTCTTGAGGTACTGCATTTCTTCTAAATCTTCAGAAAAAAAAGAGGTCATCTGATGATAAGCCTGATGTAAGAGGACATCGGAATTATAATGTACTCTATTAATTTTTTTGCCCGCTGTAATCGTGTGAATTTTTGCCATTAAAGAACCAACCGAAAAACAGGATTCATTGCTCATGAATCGCATTTTTTTACCTTCTGCAAATGTAAAGAGCACAGCATAACGTAAACCTTCCGGAGCATTGATCTCCTGGATAAAATTGCCTTCTTCATCCGAAATTGGATATGATACTGCAAGATCATTATCTTTTAGTAAGAGTAAAAGTTCTAATTCTTCCTGAATTTCAGACTTCGTTCTCCAATGAAGACAGTAAACGCGGGCAACAAATTTAGTTTCATTATCAGAAATAAAATAAGTGTGGTTAACGCCTGTTCTGAACAATTTACAATCAACATTTTCTCCTAAGCTGTATCTTGATTTTATAAATTCAGCTAATGCTGTTGCTGATAATATGGAAGCTGTTGCTGGAAAAGTAGGCATTTTTTATTTGTATTTTAAGATTGTCAAAAATATCACTATTCGTTTATTTTTTTACTTCAAAACAGTTCTGTTTTGAAGTAAGTTTCGAAAGATGTTAATTGGTTACAAGCAAGAGCCCAGGAAGAATATTGTTTTATAACGGAAGAATATTACTCTAAGTTGCTATAATATAAAATTGTATCGTGCCAATATAAAATAATGTTGCAAGAATATTACTCTATGTCGCTGTAATATAAGATCACATCGACCAATATAAAATTCTTTTTATCAAGTTAAATTTCTTTATTAATGAGAAAACCTCTGGATTGTAAATACTCATCAATTTCTATTTCAAATGGAAGTTCAAAACCACTATCTAAATCAAATATTCCGGCTGAATTGTCTGATGATTCTAAGAATCCAATCATTTTTGAACGAGTATTTTCCTTAGCGTTTTTCCAACAGTTTTTAATGAAATCAATTTCCAATCCGTTTTGATTTTCCCAATAATTGGCAAAATCTAAATGATCGTCATGATCAAGATAGGCTGAATAGTCGATGTTATTTTCATTCAAAACCGTTTTACACAATTCCTGAACATCAAAATAGGAGTAGTCTTCCAAAGAATGGTCTTTCAAATGCAATTCTGCGATTTGCGTGGTTTTATCCGGAGCGTAATATTCATAATTGGGCAAAGCAAATAGAAAAGCCAAAGGATTGGCAGCGTAATAATACAAACTGATCACTTCTATTTTTCTGTCATCTTCTCTGAATTGATATTGCGCACTCAAAACATCCATTAAAAAATCTGTCACTACCTTTTCTCTCGGAAGCAGGAAAGTAGTAATGAATGCTTCATCAATTTTCGTTTCTATATAACCCATAATTTATTGTTGACTGTAAAATTAATAAAAAACCGTTCTGGAAATTAGAACGGTTTAAAATATTTTGGATAGCGTAGATCTATAATTTCTACTTTATAAGGCTGTTTAAACTAATTTGAAATTTAACCACAAAAGGAACAAAAGACAATTATAAAGTTATTAGTAGATAATCAAAGTTCTCAAAAGAATAAAAGATCAAAGATCTTTAAAGGTTTTTGTATGCTTTTTTCTTTGTACTCATTAACTTTAAATAGAAAATATCTAAATCTTTTGCCTCTTTTGTGGTTAAATAAAAAGTTTAAGCAAGTTTTATATTAAAAGTCATGGATTGCAAATCTGCGACAGTGGATACATCTTCATTCGTTTATTTAGCGGAAAGTGCTTCTTCGCTAATATCCGCAACCTGAATGCTTTTAATAGCTGTTTTGGTTGAGGATGCTGTACTTCCACCCATGATGTATAATTTATTGTTATATATTTCCGCAGCTGCGTGTCTTCTTGGGATCATGTTGGATGATAACTTATATAATTTATTCGTTTCTGTATCAAAATACGCCAGAAAATTTTGATTGTTATAACCGCCTGCAATAAAAATCTTATTACCGGACACCGCTAATGAATGACCGGATATTGCAGCAGGCATCGTATGTTGTTCAGTCCAAAGATTTTTGTTGAGATCGTACACGTTCACCAGACGGGATGAGGTCCCGTTAAAGCCACCAATAACATAGAGCTTATCATTCACAATTTTGCCCCTTGCTTCTCTTGCTGTGGGCATATTCGGTAATGGATGCCATGTGTCTGAAGCAATGTCATAATATTGAAACCTATCAGAAAATACTGTGGTTGCAGCATTGTTTAACCCACTTCCTCCGAACGTATATATTTTTCCGTTATGGATGGCAGAACCTGCATTTCCTGTATAGGCATGATTAACAGCTCCCTTCGTTTTTTTATGAGTTTCAAGGTCTATAATTTCAAGATTGCTGTTTCCCCAACCGTTAAAAATATAGATTTTATTATTATAAGTCTCCGAATTGGCGAATCTTTTAGGAACCAGACTAGAATTGATTACACTCCAACGGTTATCTTTAATACTATATTTTTCAATAACAGTAGCATTACCATCCGTATCTTTATATCCATTGCTCACATAAATATTGTCACCTGCAATGGCACTGCTAATCGCTCCTCTGCGCATAGACATATCCGAAAGATGTTTAAAATTTAGGGTTTGTGAATTTCCGAAGAATAAACCGAAAAGTGATAGGAGTAATAATTTTGTTTTCAATGATGATGGGATTTTGTTTTAAAGATAGGGAAAAGTGATGGATTGGAAATCTGGGACATCGGGTTTTAAATTTAATAATTTAAGAAAATGAATTAAAGGTTGTTTTTATACAAAAGCCACACGAAGGATTCGTGCGGCAGCGTGTGCTTTTAAACGATAATAATAATTTTATAATATAAAATTGTCAATAACTATTCTATCTATTAAGCCATATGTATATGGTTTTTGAGTCTTATTTTCAATTATAAGATTTAATTTAATTAATTCATTTAAATCTTTACTTGCAGTTTGTCTTACTATTTCATGTTTTTCAGCATAACTATTTAAAGTGATTTTAGTTTCCTTGTTTTTAAAATATAAATATCCAATTAAATCTGCTTGTCTTTTATTTAAACCTTTATTTAATAATTCATAAGAGATAGCATTTGCTTTTTTTCTTTCATTAAGTTTTTTATCTCTGTAATTGGTAAGTTTTTCAAATGCAACTCTAATATTTTTTATACTATAGGCAATGAAATAATTTAAATCATTACCATCAGATTCTGTTTTAAGAAATGCTTTATCGTATTGTGTTCTAGATTCTAATATAACTTTTGAGATAGAAATATTTTGAATTAATGAATATCCTTTTTTTAATAAATACCAGTAAAAAAGAGCTCGTGCTGTTCTGCCATTTCCGTCACTAAAAGGATGTATATAGCCAATTAAAAAATGAATTATAGAAGCTTTGACTATTGGGTGTATGAAATTTTTATCATTATTTATAAATGTGCATAACTCTTCCATTAACTCTTCAACTTCCTTCCAATCGGGTGGAATATGTGCAATTTCTCCGTCAACATGATCAATGACAAAAACATCCGACTTTCTAAAGTCACCTGAACAATGTTCTGCAGATGTGTTTGCTGTCATGATTTTATGAAGTTCAATAATTATTTTAAAATCAATTTCTACTTCTTGAAATTCGTTAATATATTCAATTGCACGAAGATTATTGAATATCATTTGCTCGGATTCGTTTCTAGGGTTTCTGCCACTTTTTAGCATTTCTTTTGCTACTTCGGTCGTAGTTGCTGCTCCTTCAACTTGTGAGGAAGCAACAGCTTCTTCTAAAAGTGAATTTCTAAAAAAATCATTCCTGTCAGAAAGTAAAATTGGATTTTTTTGTAATCCACCAATTAATTTTAAATCAAAATCATGTAAGTTTTTTGCTATAAATGAGGATATAAAATAGTTGAATTTATGTTTTCCAAACTCAATATTGACATATTTACTAAGGCGATATGTTTTTAATAGTGTCCAGTTCTCAATAGGCTGTGAGAAGGGAGAGTCTTTTTTATATTTTAAGTCATCCCAATAGTAATATTTCTCATCTGATTTATTCAAAAAATCTTCATACTCACCTTCCCATATTTTTATCAGGTAATTGACATTAATTTCTGTAATAGGAGGTTTTTCAATTTTCATAATATATTGTTAAATTGTCGTTCAAATTTAACAATGTTTATTTTCTTACACAAGTTTTTTTAATAAAAAAAACCGCTCAGAAAAATCTGAACGGTTTAATATATTTGCCTCGGTCGCTGACCGCGCTGTTACATCATTCCTGGCATTCCACCTCCCATTGGCATAGCTGGTTCTGCGCTTTTCACTTCAGTGATCACACATTCAGTTGTTAAGAGCATTCCAGAAACAGAAGCTGCATTTTCAAGGGCAACTCTTGTTACTTTTGTAGGGTCGATGATACCTGCTTCAAGCATGTTTACATACTCGTCAGTTTTAGCATTGTATCCGAAGTCTCCGCTGCCTTCAGCAACTTTAGCTACGATCACAGAACCTTCACCACCTGCGTTAGCAACGATTTGTCTCAATGGTTCTTCGATTGCTCTTTTTACAATTTTGATCCCTGTAGTTTCGTCAGCATTGATCCCTTGAAGATCTTCTAAAGCAGAGATCGCTCTTACAAAAGCAACACCACCACCCGCAACGATACCTTCTTCAACTGCTGCTCTTGTAGCGTGAAGTGCATCATCAACTCTGTCTTTTTTCTCTTTCATTTCAACTTCAGAAGCTGCACCTACGTAAAGTACGGCAACACCACCAGCTAATTTAGCCAATCTCTCCTGTAGTTTTTCTCTGTCGTAGTCAGAAGTAGTCGTTTCCATCTGAGCTTTGATCTGAGCAACTCTTCCTTTGATCTTGCTTTCTTCACCACCACCGTTTACAACTGTAGTGTTGTCTTTGTCGATAGATACTTTCTCAGCAGTTCCCAACATATCAATGGTAATGTTTTCCATTGTGAAACCTTGCTCTTCAGAGATCACTGTTCCTCCTGTAAGGATTGCGATATCTTCTAACATTGCTTTTCTTCTGTCTCCGAATCCTGGAGCTTTTACAGCAGCAATTTTAAGAGAACCTCTTAATTTGTTTACTACTAAAGTTGCCAAAGCTTCACCTTCAACTTCTTCAGAAACAATTAATAAAGATTTACCTCCTTGAGCAATCGGCTCAAGAACCGGAAGCAATTCTTTCATTGAAGAGATCTTTTTCTCAACTAAAAGGATGTAAGGATTTTCTAGTTCAACCAACATTTTTTCAGGGTTAGTCACGAAATATGGTGACTGGTAACCTCTGTCGAACTGCATCCCTTCTACAACGTCAACTGTTGTATCGATACCTTTAGCTTCTTCTACTGTGATCACTCCTTCTTTACCAACTTTTCCGAAAGCTTCAGCGATCAATGCACCGATCGTTTCGTCGTTGTTAGCAGAAACCGAAGCAACTTGCTTTACCATTTCTGTAGAATCACCAACTGTTTTAGATTGAGATTTAAGGTTTTCAACAACTGCAGTTACTGCTTTGTCGATTCCTCTTTTTAGATCCATTGGGTTTGCACCTGCAGCTACGTTCTTAAGACCTTCTCTTACGATAGCCTGTGCCAAAACAGTAGCGGTAGTAGTACCGTCTCCTGCGATATCATTGGTTTTGGACGCAACTTCTTTTACCATTTGCGCTCCCATATTTTCTACTCTGTCTTCAAGTTCGATCTCTTTTGCTACAGAAACACCATCTTTAGTAACGTGAGGTGCACCGAAAGATTTTTCGATTACTACGTTTCTACCTTTTGGTCCTAAAGTTACTTTTACTGCATTAGCCAATGCATCAACCCCTCTTTTTAGAGCGTCTCTTGACTCGATATCGAATTTTATTTCTTTTGCCATTTTTTGTTGTATTAATGTACTTTGTACAATGTATTAATGAATTTATATTCACGAAAATTAAAATCATTTTACGTGAATACGTTTTACTTTTTACAATTAATTATCCAATAATTCCTAAAAGATCAGCTTCCTTAACGATTAAGAAATCTTTTCCGTCTAATTTTAATTCAGAACCTGAATATTTCCCATAAAGAACTTTGTCACCTACTTGTACAGTTGTAGGCTCATCTTTTTTACCAGGACCTACTGCTACTACAGTACCTTCTTGAGGTTTCTCTTTTGCGGTGTCTGGAATAATAATACCTGAAGCTGTTTTAGTTTCTGCAGCGATCGGCTCGATCAAAACTCTGTCTGCTAATGGTTTAAAGTTTACTGACATAATATATTTTATTTTTTAATTATTTCTGTGTTGTAATTGTCTAATTGTATGCCAAGAGGAGGTTTTTAAAATTTTGGCAGACTTTTGAGACGGATTGTGAAATTTTGGCAGAAAAAAAGTTCATTGGTTACAATGAACTTTAGTAAGTCTTTATTTACATGATTGATCATAATCTTGTAACAGCTTCTTGTACATATTTGTGTACAGTTCTGTTTTGTATTTCATATTTATCCTTGAGGCTTCTGCTCCTTTTTTTCCTTTAATCTGAGCTTTTCTTTCAATGTCAGATTCTTTTTTGTTTTCTTTAAAAGTTTTGTTAGAAAAATATTCATTCTTTCTGGCTTCATCTACTTTTTTCAGGAACTCGGGGCAGTCTGCTCCCACAATTTCGTAGGCTTTGTAGAACTTTTTGTAAAGTTTCTTCATATTAAACAAATCCAAAGGACTCAAAGAGCTGTAATCTACTGGAGCTATTGCAACGGTTTCGTTGGGTTTGCTTATGTAAATCATCACATATATCAATTGGCAGTTGTCTTCGTTCCCATTAAATCCTGCTGCGTTATTGCTTCCAAAATCAGCTTTACAAACCATACTTCTATAGCCGTAAAGATTAATTTCTCCTTTTTCCATCAAAGGTAACATCAAAACTCTTCCTTCGGATTCCAGTTCTAGATTGTTATCTATTTCTTTAACAATTCGTTTATCGAGCTGAAATTTTTCCTGAGTATCTTCATTGGTATAAATCAAACTTTTAATATCCGAAACAGGAATAAGCTGTACGGCTGTATCACTTTTTGAAGATTTAAATTTTACCTCTTTTCTATGCAGATTGGCGCTTTTTTCAGAGCTTTTACCAATATATGAGAAAGTTGCAACATCAGGAAGCATAAAATCTTGTGCAAATCCGATTTTTGTTGACCCGTCTTCCATAAGAATTTCTATGGGTAAAAAATCTCTTTTTCCAGTATAAAACTGTAAAGATTGCGCAAAATAAAATTGTGCTGATGCGATAAGCAACAGAAGAATATTGAGCTTTTTCATATAAAATGATTAGTTTTTATTTTTAAATATTGAAATCTGAATTTTTAAAAATAGTAAGGTTTAATTTTTCTTTCCTGCTGCCTGCATCGGATTGACTTTTCCATTGGCGCCTCCTCTCACGGTTGCGTTTTGTTTTTCCTTGAAAACATGGAATTTTGAAGTTTCAGAAGAACTGCCGTCATTGCTCCAGAAATTGTTCGAAGTATCAATATCTGCAGTTTCTCTCATTGGATCGAGCTGAATTGATTTTAGTCTTTTGTCAAAATAAAACGTCTTCGAAACTTTCTTTTCATTGTGTCTCCAGATTTGAGCCGACGATTTATCTCTTAATTTTGAGCCATCTTCAAATGTAAATTCAAGAATAACCGGCATTACCAAACCTCCTTTATTTACAAAGTCAAGTTGATAAGCATTGATGTTTTTAAGCTTTTCCTGTTCTTTTTTGTCTAAAGCTATATTTCCTTCTGTTTTTAAAGTGTATTCTTTATTGGTATCTACTTTTTCCTGACCACGGTCATAGCGATAATAAAAATCCTGAAGGTCTTTGTCTTTTTCCACTTCAAAATTAATGGTCTTATCTTCTCTGTTTCGGATCTTTGAAATATCTTCAAAAGGATTTTGTAGTGGTTCTTCTACTTTATATTTTCCTTCAACAGATTCTGAAATTGTATTAAAATCCGGACTTGCTATGGTTACTTTATCGATCGCAATGTCTACAGGATCTGTTCCGTAAAACCAACCTCTCCAGAACCAATCTAAGTCTTCCCCGCTTGCATCTTCCATTGTTCTGAAAAAATCTGCAGGTTCAGGATGTTTGAAAGCCCATCTTTTAGAATAGGTTTTAAAAGCTTTGTCGAAAAGCTCTCTTCCCATAATGGTTTCACGAAGAATATTCAATCCTGTTGCAGGTTTTGAATACGCATTCGGTCCAAACTGAATAATGTTTTCAGAATTACTCATAATGGGTTCAAGTTGATCTTTCGGAAGCTTCATGTAATCAACGATCGTCCAAGCCGGACCACGTTTTGAAGGGAATTTATTGTCCCATTTTTCTTCCGTTAAATATTCGGTAAAGGTATTTAGACCTTCATCCATCCAGCTCCATTGTCTTTCGTCTGAATTGATGATCATCGGGAAAAAATTATGTCCCACTTCATGAATAATTACACCGATCATTCCGTTTTTGGTACCTTCGGAATAAGTTCCGTCTTTTTCTGTTCTTCCAAAGTTGAAACAGATCATCGGATATTCCATTCCATTTGAAGCTTCTACAGATTGAGCAACAGGATAAGGATATGGAATTGTAAATTCTGAATATGTTTTAATCGTATGAGCAACAGCTTTTGTTGAATATTTTCTGTACAGACCATAAGCTTCTTTAGGGTAGAAACTCATCGCCATTACTTTATTGTTGTTTTCAGGAATGGTAACGCCCATGGCATCCCAAATAAATTTTCTTGAAGAAGTCCAGGCAAAATCTCTTACATCCTTTGCTTCAAAAACCCAAGTTTTTCTTTGTTTTGAATGATTTTTCTCTGCTTTTTTAGCTTCATCCAAAGTCACAATTTCTACAGGTTCGTTTGAAGTCTGAGACTTTTTATATCTTGATAATTGTTCTGATGAAAGAACTTGTTCGTAATTTTTACACTCCCCGGTTCCACCAATAATATGATCGGCAGGAACGTTCATCGAAACTTTATAATTTCCAAAAACTAAAGCAAATTCACCTCTTCCTGTGAACTGATGATTTTGCCATCCGTGAAAATCACTATAAACGCACATTCTCGGGAACCATTGGGTAATGGTGTACAGATCATTTCCGTCTTCTGCGAAATTTTCGTAACCGCCACGACCACCCATTTTTATTCTGTTCGGAATATTATAATTCCAATCAACTTTAAAAATGAATTTTTCGCCTTTTTTCAAAACTTTAGGCAAATCAATACGCATCATGGTCTTGTTGACGGTATATTTCAACGGATTTCCTGAAATATCAGTTACTTTTTCCAAATTTACACCAAGACCGTTATCTTTTGCGGGAAGATCAGTCGTCTTTAATTGCTGGTCATTTAAAGATTTTGGAAGGGTAGAAGAGAACTGATAATCTGCTTTATTTAATGTTGACTGTTGATTTTCATCCAACTGAAGCCAAATATAATCTAGATCGTCGGGTGAATTGTTGTGATAAGTAACCGTTTCAGAACCTTTCAGATTTCTTTTATCTTCATCAAGATATGCGGTGATGTCGTAATCTGCCCTGTTTTGCCAATAAGCCTGTCCTGGAGCTCCTGAAGCTGTTCTGTAAACGTTTGGTGTAGGAAGAATAGTTCCCAATTGTTCAAATCTGTTCCCATGGTTACTTCCCGGATTATTTTGAATATTCTGAGCAAAAGCGCCGGTATAAAATAGAACTGAAAGTGCAGCAACTTTAAATTTCATAGCTAATATTTTTAATTGTTTTCAGGAAAAGCCAACCACCAGTCTTCCATTGATTTTATAATAGGCAAAAAGGCAATCCCTTTTTCTGTTAATTTGTATTCTACTCTCGGAGGAATTTCAGCATAAGCAATTCTCAAAATAAGACCGTCGTTTTCCAATTCTTTTAAAATCGTGGTTAATGTTCCCTGTGCTAAATTATCTAATTCCCGTTTCAGAACTCCGAATCTTTTTGGACACTCATTAGCGATAATTTTTATCAGAGAAATCTTCCATTTTCCATTGATCATCTTCAAAGTGTGCTCTGCGTAGCAATTATTTGCCAGAAAAAGAAAATTTTCTGTACAGTTAACGGTTTCATTATCAGAATTAGTATTAAAATTCATACTGAGTATGTTTTTTTCACCTACTTGACAGCAGGATTTGAGGTTCTTACTTTTGATGCCGTAAAGTTAAAATATTATCAATAAAAATGAGAAATTTTCAAGAGTTTAACAAATGGCTGAGTTTAATTGTCATTTCGATGTCGATTTTTTTATGTGTTTTGGATCTTTTCATTGTTAATATTGCAATACCATCCATTAAAAATTCTATCAACGCAAGTACCGCCGAAACGCAGTTTATAATCGTCTTTTATATTATCGGCTACGGTGCTTTTCTGATTACGGGAAGTAAAATAGGGAACAAATATGGGCACAAGAAAACCTTTATTATTTCCATGTTCAGCTTTATGTTGTTTTCATTTTTTTGTGGAAGTTCTACTTCTGCAACAGCATTGAATGTAAGTCGGCTTTTCCAAGGAATTTCGGCTGCTTTTATGGTTCCACAAGGTGTTGCTTTAATTTCCAATGTTTTTACAATTGAAGAAGAAAGGGTGAAAGCTCTTGGAATTTACGGTGCGATTGCAGGAATAGCCTCGGTTATAGGACAGGTTTTAGGTGGAATAATCCCCGATCTTCATTTTAGTTTTGATGCATGGCGACTTGTTTTCTTTATCAATATTCCGATTGCGATTTTGGTCATTATTTTAGCGAATAAATATCTAAAAGAAGTTGAAATTAATACAAAAGAATCTATACAAATCTTTCCACAAATAATATTGATCATTTTCCTCATTATTTTGATGTATGAAATTGTAATCGGTGGAGAAGAAGGGTGGAGTACAAGCAATATTCTGTTACTGCTTTCATCTTTATCAGGATTGATCATTTTTATTTTAAATCAAAAAAATAAATTTAAAAAAGGAAAAGAGGTTTTGATCAATATGAAACCTTTTTTATATCCGAGTTTTAAAATAGCGCTTTTTGCAGCGGTAACTTATTACTTAGTTCAGGATTCTTATTTTTTCATCAATGCCAATTTTTTTGAAGAACACCTTCATTTGAGTTCTACAAAAACAGGATTATTGTTTGCTTGTCAAGGAATCGGTTATGTTTTAGTATCTTTATTATCCGTTAGGTTTTTAAATAAATATCAGGAGAAATTTATTGTTTTCGGCTTAGTGATCATGATTTTAGGACTTGTAGCCCATATTTATACCATCAATACCTTAGTAATCAACTTACCAATTATTTGCGTTGTATTATTCTTTTACGGAATAGGATGCGGAATTGTTTTGCCATCTATGTTTACCAATGCAATGAGAAAATTACCTGTTTCAATTACTTCTCTTGCAAGCGGAGTTTATTTAACGATACAACAAATTTCTATAGGATTTGGCGTAAGTTTGGTGGGCAGGGTTTATTTTAGTTTTGATGATGGCTACTTTATGGCAACTTTAGTAATGATAGTTTTACTGTTCGTTACCATAAGTATATTTTTAATTTCAGGTTTTAGATTAAAAAGGAATTCTCTCTAAGGTCATTTTTAAAGCCAATGCAAAAACTCCCGATGATACAAAAAGGATCCAGTCTTTTTTGTTGATTTTGAAAAGATTTAATAAAATCAACAGTAAAATTAATATTGCAATTACAATAACGATTTGCCCAACTTCTAAGCCAATATTAAAACCTAACAGCGGAACGGCAATGCTCTGACTTTTTGCAATCATCACTCTTGCGGTATTGGCAAATCCTAATCCGTGAATCAGTCCGAAAAATAAGGCTAAATAATAGTTGGTTTTATTCTGAGTCTGTTTTTTATTTTTCATTACAATATTTCCGGCAGCAGTTAAAACAATCGTCAACGGAATCAAAAATTCAACCCAATCTGAAGGAAGCCTTACCACATCAAGAATACTTAAAGCTAAGGTAATAGAATGTCCGATGGTAAATGCAGTTACCAAAATCAGAATTTTTTTCCATTCTTTGAAGGTGTAAACAGCAATTAAGGCTAAAACAAAAAGCTGATGATCAAGCGCATCTAATGAAATAATGTGTTCCCAACCGAGTTTTAAATAAAATAAAAAGTCTTGCATTATGGTATGAATATTAGGTTTACGAAAATAATGATTAATTTCGGAACAGATTTGAATGGTTAATGAGTTTTATAAATATGAAAAAAGTTTTTGTTTTTTTAGTGCCCCTTTTATTGTTGTTTTCTTTCACCAAAGTAAAACACCCTTATCACGTTGGCTCGGTAGAAATCAATTACAATTCAAAATCAAAAACTTTTGAGGTTACCGGAAGGTTTTTCTTAGACGATTTAGAAAATGGTCTAAGCAAGAAATACGGAAAACCTTTTCATTTTAATGATACAAAATATAAAGCTCAGATTAATGAGGCTTTAAAAAATTACAGTGCTGAATATTTAAAACTCAAAACAGATAATGAGTTTCTAAAAATAAATTACGTCGGCTATGAAGAAGACAGCGAATCGGTAAATATTTACTTGGAATCTGAAAAAGTGGAAAATCCCAAAAAAGTAGAAGCTGCGGTGAGTTTTCTGTATAATTTATTTGATGACCAGATCAATCTCGTTCATATCATTGTCAATGGAAACCGTAAAAGCGAAAAACTAACATATCCAAACAGATACTTATTTCAACAGTTTTAAAATTTATTTTTGAAGTTGCAGCAATGCATTTTCAGCTTTTGCATGGGCTAAAAGATCAGGAAAAAAATCGTCATAGCATTTCTGTAAAATCTCTTTGTTGTCTAAAAAAGCCTGAAAAACTGGAATATCTTTATCTAAATATTTCGCTTTATTCAAAACATTCTGAATACTGAATTTAATTCCCCAATCTTCACGGTAATTATACAACCAATCATCATGTTCCATTTTTGCAAGCATTCTTTTGAAATTTTCTGAAAGAAACTGCTCATTTTCATTGAGAACTCGGTACACTCTTAACGAATGTTCTTTCCAGCCTTTCAAAGAATTGAGACTGAAATCGGTCGCCAGAAAATAATCCATCGAAACATCTACAAAAGCACCTGCGTAAAGCCTTACGAGCGGACTGAAAACTTTTTTTGCTTCATGTATTGCAGGATGAGAATCGGTAAACGTATCAATCGAGCGATGAAGAGTAATGCCATCCTGAATATCTTTCGGAAATGAATATCGGTCTTTGTTGCGAATAAAATCTTCGAGAAATTGCCCGACAATTTGTCCGTCATTGAAAGTAAGAAAAGAGTGGGCGAGAAAGTTCATAAACGAATATAGAAATTTTTAAATAAAGTTTGCTTTTTAATCATTTTAAATTTTAATTCTTCGAAAGATGAATTTAGAAAAAACAAATCCTCAGAAAAATATTCTGAGGATTTATAAAATTTATGCAGGCAATTATTTAATAATAAATTTTTTGCTTCCCACTAAAGAGTTTTTATCGGTATAGACACTCAGGAAGTATTCCCCAGATGGTAAACCTTTCAGATTAATACTTTTTTTATCAGACGTTAAGACAACTTGACCTAAAACATTGATGACTTTAAAAGTATAAATTTCATCGTTTTTAATCCAGATATTGATTTCATCTTTTGCAGGATTCGGATAGATGGTAAAGTCTTTTACCTCTTTGTTTTTGATTTCAAAAGTCCCCAAATTTGCGGTTGGCATAAATTGGGAAACCACGCATGCAAAACGTGAAAAACCAAAAGCTTCGTTGGATGGGTTTTGATTTCCTATTGCGATTCCTGTAGGTTCAGAGTTATGGTTTACATTAGGATTTGCCCACCTGTTGATTCTGGAACAATTAAAACCGTTATCTGCGCATTCATCATTGTATGCCATAATTGTTCTCCATTTTTTTGAAATCCCACTTGATGGTCCTAGATTGATGGCGGTGCGATTGATATAACCATGATGATTGCTACAAGGTGTGGTTGCAGTAGAAACGTACCAATCGTGATTGAGACCCATATTGTGACCCATTTCGTGGGCTAGACTGTAGTTTGAAACAACGCAGTTAAATAAAGTTACTGTAAATGCGATATTTCCTGTGTAATCCGTAGGATTGCTATTTAAATATCCTAATCCGCATATACTTGTAGGAGTAGAAGTGACCAATGCACAAAGATCGGCTCCGTAAGTTGTTCTTAAAGTATGTACATCGTCCATAAATCCATCATTGTTATTTCTGAATCTTGGTAAATCAAGATAAATATCTCCAGATTCGGCATAGTCAACTTGACCCGAATAAACAAGATTAATTGTAGTGTTTGTAACTCCAGAGTTAATAAGTGCAGTATTGAAATTGGTGATTGCAGTGGCTACAAAAGAATTACTTTGTGCATCTCCACCCCAAGCAGCGCTTGCAGCTAAAGTATAGACAATCAAAACATCAATCGTTGTTGCGGGGCAAATCGCTGTGGTTTCTGAACAAATATTAGCATTAACTTTTTGTGAAACAGATGAATCATTTAAAATAAAATCTGTAGTAGAATCTTTATTGATCAAAGCAGATTCGCTGACTACAGAAACGGCAAATAGATTGTTTTCAAGCTGATGAAAAATTATTTTTTCTCCTAAAATTGAAGTGTACATTCCTGTAATTGCATTTCCAGCTTTCGATAAAACCAATTCAGATTTTGGTTCGTTCTCAATAGTGAAAACCGAAGATTCAGATTTATTACTATACAAGAAAGATTTAGAATATTTAGCTTTAATTGTTCTGTTATTGGGTAAACTAATTTCAAGATCAGATTTTATATCAAATGAGGATTGCGTATAGTATTTTGTGAGAATATAAGTTGCTGCTAAAGTCTTGTTAACCTTTTGTTGTTGGCTTAAATTATTTTCACTGATTGTGTTTTGGAAAATCTTGTTTTGAGAAAAAATTACAATACTGCAGAACAGCATTAAGAAAGTAATTTTATTTTTCATAATTGTCTCAGGTTTAAAGTTTTATTGTGTATAAATGTAATAATTTTTTATTAAAATAATCTTTCATGAAAATCCTCAACCTTACTCACTTCTTCAATCTTTATCCCAAATTTTCTCTTTGGAATTTTATTTAAATTAGAAACAAAAATTTTCTCATAACCTAATTTTTCAGCTTCAGTAATTCTTTGTTCAACCTGTGCTACAGGGCGAATTTCTCCACTCAAACCAATTTCGCCTGCAAAACAAAAATGTTCAGAAATGGCAATGTCTTCATTCGATGAAAGAATAGAAGCGACAACTGCTAAATCCAAAGCTGGATCATCAGTCTTAATTCCTCCGGTAATATTTAGGAAAACATCTTTTGCACCCAATTGAAAACCTGCTCTTTTTTCAAGAACAGCCAAAAGCATATTTAATCTTTTAGAATCAAAACCTGTACAGCTTCTTTGCGGAGTTCCATAAACTGCGGTACTTACCAATGCCTGAATTTCCAAAAGCATCGGTCGGTTTCCTTCTAAAGTTACCGCTACAGAATTTCCGGAAAGCTCTTCAAATTTTTTGGTAATTAAAATTTCGGAAGGATTTTTTATTTCTTTTAAACCTTGAGAAACCATTTCGTAGATTCCTATTTCTGCGGTGGAACCAAAACGATTTTTATTAGCTCTCAATAGCCTGAAAAGATGGTTTCTGTCACCATCAAAATTCAAAACGACATCGACCATGTGTTCCAAAACTTTTGGTCCTGCAATTTGCCCGTCTTTTGTGATGTGACCCACCAAAAATACGGGAACGTTGTTTTCTTTAGCATATTTAATAATCTCATTCGAGCATTCACGAATCTGAGAAACTGTTCCGGGTGAGCTTTCAATTAATTGAGATTGGAGCGTTTGTATAGAATCTATAATCACGAAATCCGGTTCTAATTTTTTAGCTTCATGAAGAATTTTTTCTAAAGAAGTTTCAGTATATAGAAAACAGTTTGGATTTTTGACATCGGCTAAACGGTCGGCTCTCATTTTAATTTGAGACGCACTTTCTTCACCAGAAACATAGAAGATTTTCTTCTTCATTTTTAAAGCAAGCTGAAGAAGTAGAGTGGATTTACCTATTCCGGGTTCACCACCAATCAAGGTAACAGAACCTAAAACAATTCCGCCTCCCAAAACACGGTTCAGTTCATCTGAAGGTGTTTTTATTCTAGGCTCTTCAACGGCTTCAACTTCAATGATGTTGATGACGTTTTGTTTTGTTTTTGAGAAAGGAGGTGTTTTTGAAGATGTTTTTTCTACAATTTCTTCTACCAAAGTGTTCCATTCCAGACAGTTTTTACATTGTCCGGTCCATTGTGGATATTGCGATCCACAGTTTTGACAGAAGTATGCTGTTTTAAGTTTTGCCATACTGCGAAGTTCAAGATTTTTTTTGAAATTTTACTTAATTTTCGGAGATGAAAAATATTTTTTTGAGTTTAGTAGTTTTTGTTGTGATGTCTCTTTTGCATGCTCAGTTCACAGATTGGATTGTGAGGTTATTAAAATTACGAGGTGGAGATTATGCAATGTACTCGATGTTGATACTTATTTTCAGTTCTGTAATTACTGTAATAGGATTGGTTACCGTTATTATTTTTAGAAAAAGTTATGATTCAATTTTAAAAATAGCGATTTTGTATGAGGTTATTTATTTGTTGTTTTTAATAATCTCAGGAAATAATCCTTTCAAATATTTTTGGCAACCGACGAATGAAAATCTTTTGATGACAATGATGTACAGTAATTCAATAGTTGTTTTTCTCTTGATGTTCTTAATTTATCTGCTATATTCAAAAATAACCTCTTCAAAAAATAATAACTTATCATAGGTCAATATTCAATACTAATATACTGACTATATTTGTCATTATAAATTTAAAAAAATGAAAAAAATACTATTAAGCTTTGCTTTTGCTTTAGTAAGCGCATTCACTTTTGCACAAACTGCTTGGAAAATTGATCCTGCACACTCATCAATTAATTTTAATATTAAGCACATGGGAATCAGTTTTGTGCAGGGAAGATTTGATAAATTTCAAGGTGAGATAGAGACTCCTGGTTCTAATTTAGATAATGCTAGGTTTGACTTTACTGTTCATACTGAAGCAATCAATACAGGTGTGGAGGCTAGAGATAAGCACTTGAAGAGTGCAGACTTTTTTGACGCAGAAAAATTTCCGGAAATGAAGTTTCAAGGAGCAACGATGTCACAAGGAAAAGATAAAAACTACATACTTAAAGGTAAATTAACAATTAAAGATGTGACAAAAGAGATCAGCATTCCGGTAACTTTTGGAGGTATTGCTAAAAACCAACAAGGTAAAGAGATTTTAGGTTTACAGGCAAAATTTACAGTAAATCGTTTAGACTATAATATTAAATATGATCCAACTGGAGCAGGTATTGCAAAAGATGTTGAGGTTAGTTTATTTTTAGAATTAGCGAAATAATAAATTTCTATATATAATTTGGTTTAGGTGAAAGGTTTTTCAAATTAATTTTGAGAAACCTTTTTTCTTTTATTACTCAGCTTTTCAATTAAAATAAAGTTAATTTCAGAATTTAAAAGTGCAACAAAATTGCTTTGCATTTGTTTTTGCCCTAACTTTGCACAAACCTAATCTAATGAGTAAAAAGAATACAAAGTACATCTTTGTGACAGGAGGTGTAACTTCATCTTTGGGAAAGGGAATCGTTTCTGCTTCTCTGGGACTTCTACTAAAATCACGCGGCTTTAATGTAACGATTCAAAAACTGGATCCTTATATTAATATCGACCCAGGAACATTAAACCCTTATGAACACGGAGAATGCTATGTAACCGAAGATGGTGCGGAGACGGATCTGGATTTAGGACACTATGAGCGTTATCTTGATGCGCCTACTTCTCAAAACAACAACGTTACAACAGGGAAAATCTACCAAACGGTTATTGAAAAAGAAAGAAAAGGAGACTTTCTTGGAAAAACTGTTCAGGTAATTCCTCATATCACGAACGAAATTAAGCGTAGAATTAAAATTTTATCTAAACAGAACTACGATATCATTATTACTGAGATCGGTGGAACTGTGGGAGATATAGAATCTTTGCCTTACATTGAAACTGTACGTCAGTTGAAGTGGGAATTGGGTGAGAAAAATTCTATGGTGATTCACTTAACTTTATTGCCGTATTTGGCTTCAAGTGGAGAATTAAAAACAAAACCTTCTCAGCATTCTGTTCGTCAATTGATGGAAAGCGGAATTATGGCCGATGTTTTGGTTTGTAGAACGGAACATAAAATTCCAAAAGATCAGAGAGCGAAACTGGCTCAGTTCTGTAACGTTTCTTTGGATAATGTAATTGAATGTAAAGATTTGGAAACGATTTATGAAGTTCCAATGTACCTTCAAAAACAAAACTTTGATGATGTAGTTCTAAAAGAATTAGATCTTAAGAGTGATAAAAAAGCAGATCTGAAAGACTGGGAAACCTTCCTGAAGAAATTTAAAAATCCAAAGAAGACTGTGGAAATTGCTTTGGTAGGAAAATATGTTTCTCTTCAGGATTCTTATATTTCTATTGCTGAAGCTTTCAAACATGCAGGTGCAGATTTGGAAACCGAAGTAAAAGTAAGATGGGTTTATAGTGGTGATTTAACGAAAGAAAATATCAAAGAAACTTTAGATGGAGTTTCAGGTATTTTGGTTGCACCAGGATTTGGAGACAGAGGTATTGAAGGTAAAATCCTTACCGCTCAGTATGCAAGAGAAAATAAAGTTCCTATGTTAGGAATCTGTTTAGGAATGCAGATCATGACTGTGGAGTTTGCAAGAAATGTTTTAGGATATTCTAAAGCCAACTCAATGGAATTTGATTCTTCTACAGAGCATCCTGTAATTTCTTTAATGGAAGAACAGAAAAATGTGGTCGACAAAGGAGGTACAATGCGTCTTGGAGCTTGGAAGTGTTCTTTGAAAAACGGTTCAAAATTAAACGAAATTTACGGAGCGAAAAATATTTCTGAGAGACACCGTCACCGTTATGAATTTAACAGTGATTATATTGGAGAATTTGAGAAAAACGGCTTCTTAGCAACAGGTACAAATCCAGAAACAGGTTTGGTAGAAGCATTAGAAATGCCGAATCATCCATTCTACGTTGGGGTACAATATCACCCGGAATATAAGAGTACGGTTGCAACACCGCATCCTTTATTCAGAGCTTTCATTAAAGCATGTTCAGCTAAATAAAGTAATTCTAAAATTACAAACGTCATATATAAACTCAGACTGATTATTCTCAGCCTGAGTTTATTATATAGTAACATATTATAGTATAGAGTTTTGATAAAAAAACAGTATTTTTGTCGACTCTAAAATGTATAACATTTTGATATACATTTTAAATGAAAATTTGAACTACAAAAGAAACAAAAGTTTTTAGTCTAAAAAACTTGAAGTATTTCACTTTTTAGTAAATAAAAGTTCTCAAAATAAGAAAATCAAAGATTTTCAAAAACTTTAATGTTCTTTTAAAAGAATTGAGATGCTTTAGAAGAATTATTAAAAAACTTTTGTGCCTTTTGTGGTTAATTAAAGAAAAAAATATTTAAAAATTTTAATAAAAATAAAATGCAACAGAACAACGGACTCGATAAAAGTCAGATTATTAGTTTTGCGGTTTTATGTTTGGTTCTTTTCGGATTCATGTTTTATTTCCAAAGGAATAGCGCTGAAGAAGAAAAACTGAAAGCTGAGCAACAGAAAACAGAACAGGCTAAAACTCCAGTAAAACAAACTCCGGCAGCCGATATCAATCCCAATGTAACCCCGAATGCGATTCAGGTTTCCAATTTGGCAAACAATGAGCTGAAGCTTGAGTTTTCAAGTTTAGGAGGACAGGTTTCAAAAGTTGAGCTTTTAAAATACAAAGCTTATGATCAGAAAACTGACAAAGCCGATCTTCCGCTTAATCTGATTACAAAAAATAACTCGAGCTACGGTTTTCAGTTCAAAGATAAATCTGGAAAAACTGTCAATACCAAAGATTTGGTGTTTTCTCCGGTTGTTAATGGTAACTCAGTTACTTTAACGGCAAACTACAACGGTGCAATAATTCAATTTATTTATACTTTAAATAATAATCCTAAAGCTGAGCTTAAAGATCAATATACTTTAGACTTTAAAGTGAGAACTCAAGGTTTGGCGAATGTAACTTCTGATAATAAAGCAGATTTTATTTGGGATTACCAAGTGAGAAACCTGGAAAAAGGTAGAGCTCAGGAACAAACCCACTCAGAATTTGCATATGCATTTAATAATTATAAAGATTATGATTATGACGGCAGAACAGATATGAATGAGGAAAAAGAAACCCTTAACTGGATCGGTGTAAAACAGCAGTTTTTCTCTTCTGTAATCGAATCTAAAACAGGTTTCACAAACAGTAAAGGAAATCAGGAGTCAATTGAAGAAGGCGAATATTTGAAAAAACTGAATTTCGAAGGTTTCGTAGCCATGAACGGAGGCGAATTTAATCAGGACTTCACTTGGTATTTTATGCCATTGGATTTACCTTTATTAAAATCTTACGACAAAAATTTTGATGAAATTTTACCATTAGGTTGGTCTTTCATCGGAGGAATGAACCGTTATTTCTTTATGTGGTTATACAGTATTATCGCAGGATGGGGAATATCTGCAGGTTGGGTAATTTTCTTAATGACGATTATTGTGAAATTGATCTTGTCGCCAATTATGTATAAGCAGCATAAATTGAGTGCAATGATGAAAGTAATTCGTCCTGAGATTGATGAAGCGAATGCAAAATTCAAGGATGCAGATCCTATGAAAAAGCAACAGGCAACCATGGAAATTTACAGAAAAGCAGGGGTGAATCAAATGGCGGGATGTCTTCCGGCGTTGGTGCAAATTCCGATTTTCTACGCATTATTTAGATTCTTCCCGAACTTTATCGACTTAAGAGGACAAGGATTCTGGTTTGCAAAAGATCTTACCGCATATGATGATTTGATTAAACTACCATTTAAAATTCCTTTCTTGGGAGATCATTTAAGTGTTTTTGCGATTGCGTGTACGATTGTGATTTTAATTTATACGGTAATGACTTCAGGAAATATGCAGCAGCCACAACAGGAAGGTATGCCAAATATGAAAGTGATTATGTATATTTTCCCTATCACATTCTTATTCTTTTTGAATACTTCTGCATCTGGTTTATCTTGGTATTATTTTGTATCGAATGCGATTAATATTTTGATTATCCTCGTCATTAAGTATGTAATTCTGGATGAAAAGAAAATTCACGCTCAAATTCAGGCCAACAAAGAAAAGCCTAAAGCGGAAGGAAAATTCCAAAAGCGAATGAGAGAAATGATGGAAAAGGCTCAGGACGCACAGAAAGCGCAAGAGCAAACGAAAGGCAAGAAAAAATAACTTATTATAACAGAAAGAGAAGCAATTTATTGCTTCTCTTTTTTATTTAGAAATAATTTAAATTAACAAAAGGCTTATTTCTTTAATGATAATTCACCATTGACTTATATCTAATCATATTTTAAACGGAAAGATTGTCGGTGATATTTCGTGATACCGTGCTTTATCAGGGCTTCCTGGTGTTTTTTTGTGGCGTAACCAAAGTTGGTATTCCACCCATACTCTGGATGTTCTTCGTGGAGTTCTATCATCAATTTATCTCGATAATTTTTTGCTAAAATAGAAGCTGCTGCAATTGATAAAAATTTAGAATCCCCTTTAATTATACATTGATGTGGAATAAAATTATAAGAGTGAAATTTATTTCCGTCTACTAAAATAAATTCGGGCCTTACAGCTAGCTTATCTAAAGCTCTGTGCATAGCATGAATACTGGCATTCAATATATTATGCTCGTCAATGAATGCAGGAGAAAGCTCGGCAATTGCAAAGCTTTTTACATTATCCTTAATGTAACTATCCAAATCCATCCTCGTTTTAAAGCTCAACTTCTTTGAATCGTTGACAAGATTTTGCTCAAAATTTTCATCTAAAATTACAGCGGCTGCAACAACCGGTCCGCACAGGCAACCTCTTCCAACTTCGTCGCAACCTGCTTCGATGTAATTATTTGACCATTTCTTTAATAAATCCATAAATTTTAACATTTAAGAGTTGTAAAAACATAGTGAAAACTTAAATATTATGTTAAAAATAATAATTTTTTGAAATTTTAACAGTTTTATATGAGAAGTTTTTACAACTTTGTTAATACAAAATTAATATTAATATGAAGAAATTAACCGCAGGGGTACTAATTTTAGTACTATCCTCGCCTTTTGTGGTTGCTCAAGCGCAGACAAAGCCGGGAGATACCCTAAAAACACAAGAAATTGAAGGTGTAGTTGTGACTGCACTCGGAATTAAGAGAGAAAAAAAATCTTTAGGATACTCTTCACAACAATTAAATGCAAGTCAGGTAAATTCTTCCCCTACAAACAATTTTTTGAACAATTTATCAGGTAAAGTTGCAGGGTTAGATGTTAAAATGAATTCCAATTTTGGAGGATCTACCAATATTGTTATGAGAGGTATTAAATCCATAACGGGTAATAACCAAGCATTAATTGTTGTAGATGGTATTCCTATAAGTAATGCTAACCTCAATACGAACGACGCTAAAAATGGACGCGACGGATTTGACTTTGGAAACGCAGCATCAGATATTGACCCTAATAATATTGAATCAATAAACGTTCTTAAAGGTGCAGCTGCAACTGCTCTCTACGGTAGTTTGGCTGCAAATGGAGCTATAATGATAACTACAAAAAAAGGGAAGAAAAATACAGGATTAGGTGTCTCCTATAGCTCTACGGTTTCTGTAGGAACTTTTGACAAATCTACATTTGCGAAATATCAAAAAGATTATGGTCAGGGTTATGGAGGAGAAGATAGCTCGTATATGGGAGATATTAATGGTGATGGAATTGATGATGGGTTAATAGCTTCTACAGGAGATGATGCTTCATACGGAAATGCTTATAATCCTAATATCTTTGTATATAATTGGGATGCTTTTATTGAAGGTCATCCAAATTATCAAAAGGCCACGCCGTGGGTTGCTGCAAAAAATGATCCAACAAAGTTTTTCAAAAAATCTTATTCTATCATTAATAGTGTTGCATTGAATGGAGGAACTGAAAAATCAACATATAATTTCGGATATACAAATAATTACGAAACAGGCATTCTCCCAAACAGTTCTTTGAACAAGAATACTATCACCGGAAATTACTCTTATGATCTTTCGAGTAAATTAAAGACTAATGCTTTCATGACTTTTACCAATCAAAGTACCATTGGTAGAAATAATGTGGGCTATGGTGATAATATAATCGGAGGATTTAGACAATGGTGGGCAACAAATGTTGACGTTTTAGACTTAAGAGAACAATATTTTAGAACGAAAAAGAATGCTACCTGGAATATGATAAGTCCTACTGGAAATAATTTATCACCTAATTTTTGGGATAATCCTTACTGGAGCAGATATGAAAATTATGAATCTGATACTAGAAGAAGGTTTTTAACCGGTGCATCACTTAGTTATGAGATCACTAAAAATTTGAATTTATTAGGAAGAGTTGGTATTGATTATACAAGAGATAAGCAGGAAATAAGAAAAGCTGTAGGAAGTCATGCTGAGGAGTTTGGTCTTTCACAGACAAATCAATCTTCCGGATACGAAATTTTCACTAGAGACTTCATGCAACAAAATTATGATTTTATTGCTACGTATGACCTGAAAGTTGGTGAGAAAGTCACTGGAAAATTAACAGGTGGTTACAATTTTATTAAGAGAGATATTGAAGCTTTCAATGCATCAACTACTGGCGGACTTTTAAAACCAGGTTTCTATGCCCTACAAAACTCTAAAACTTTTATTGCACCTATCGAAACAGAAATAGCATATAAAAAATCAGGCGTTTACGGACAAGCATCATTCGATTATGATAGAACAATATTTTTAGAAGGATCTTACAGATACGATAAATCTACAGCATTACCTGCTGATGGATATGGTTACTGGGCATTGGGAACAAGTTTTATTTTCTCGGAATTAATTAAACAACCTTGGCTTAATTTAGGTAAGTTTAGATTGAATTATGCAGAAGTTGGTAATGACCCTGAACCAGGCAGATTTGGTTGGTTGAATAATAGAGGAGCTATTACTGATGCTGCATTGTTTGATCTTTCAAGTACATATTTAGATTTTTCACAGCTAAGACCAGAAATTACTAAATCTTGGGAAGCTGGTATAGAATTACAAATGTTTAAGAATAGATTAGGCTTAGACGTTTCAGTTTATAAAACAAATAGTACAGATCAAATTTTTTCTGTTCCGACTACTGCAGCATCACAATACTTATTCAAAATGATTAATGCAGGAGATTTAGAAAACAAAGGAGTAGAGGTAGCTTTAAGCGGTACTCCTATCAAAACTGATAATTTCACTTGGAATGTTAATGTGAACTGGTCTAGAAACAGAAATAAACTTATTTATTTGGATGAAGGTAGAACTAATCTTCAATTGGCAAATTTTCAACATACATCTTTGAATGCTACTGTGGGAGAAGCTTACGGAACTATACGCGGAACAGATTATGTTTATGATGGAAACGGAAATAAAGTAGTAGGAGATGATGGATATTATTTGATAAAGAATGATCAGGTTTTAGGTAATATTCAGGCAGACTGGCTAGGTGGAATTTCCAATACATTTAGATATAAAAACTTTTCAGTAGGCTTTTTAATTGATGTGAGAAAAGGAGGTGATATCTTTTCATTAGACCAAATTTTCGGTCAGGAAACTGGTCTGTATCCTAATACGGTAGGTTTAAATGATTTAGGTAACCCAATTCGTAATACACTAGATCAAGGTGGAGGAACAGTATTACCAGGAGTTAAAGAAGATGGAACTCCTAATGATATCAGAATTGATGGTAGTTATTCTACAGGTATTTATGGTTCAGTTAATCCTGAAAAAGCTTTTGTATATGATGGATCTTATGTTAAATTAAGAGAGGCTTCTATTACCTATACACTTCCTAATAGAGTTTTTGAAGGGACTGTGATAAGGTCGGCTTCATTTAGTCTTTTAGGTAATAATCTTTGGATTATTCATAAAAATCTTCCGATGGCTGATCCCGAAGCTGGATCTTCAGGAGGTAATGTACAAGGTTATCAGTCTGGGGTAATGCCTACTGTAAGAACCATATCGTTTAATGTAAAAGTTAATTTTTAGAATTATGAAAAAGTTTTTTTTATCAATATTTGCAATCTCTGCTTTAATTACTTCTTGTGCTAGTGAAGATGATATTTATAATGACGATTCTCTTAAAGCTTATGAAGCTTCTGGAGAGTATTTCTTTGCCAATGCACAAAAAGAATTAGTAGATCAGCTTACTACACCAAGTGTGAATCTAAATGTATTTCGTTATTTTTCACAATATTGGGCTGCAACTACTTATCGTGCAGAATCACGATATGATTTAACTACAAGAAATATTCCCGATAATCATTGGAATAATCTTTATGCGGAAGCTCTTGGTAATTTTAAGAAAGCTAAAGAGAATATTTTAACAGAAAGTAAACCGGCTTTAATGTCCGAAGCTGAATGGAGTAAAATTCAGCAAAACAGAGTGGCAATTATTGAAGTTTTAATGGTTTATACATACCAGGTTTTGGTAGATAGCTTTGGAGATATCCCTTATTCCCAGTCTTTAGATATTGTAAATACACCTTTACCAAAGTATGACGATGATGCAGTAATTTATCCACAACTACTTGTAAGATTAAATGCTGCAATTGCTAAGTTGGATACAGGTTATGGATCAATAACTCCAAGTCAGGATTTGGTATATGGTGGAGATGTTGCTAAGTGGAAATTATTTGCAAACTCATTGAAAGCAAAAATTGCGATTAACTTGGCCGATGTTAACAGCACTCTTGCAAAATCAAGTATAGAAGAAGCTTATGCAGCTGGAGTAATTGAAACTAACTCCAATAATGCTTTACTTACTTACAATACTTTTGCACCAAATTATAATCTTATTCATGAAGAGCTGGTGCAAAGTAACAGAAATGATTTTGTGCCTGCATCAGTTTTTGTAAATAAACTTAATTCCTTGAGTGATCCTAGACGACCAATCTACTTTACGCCTTTGGGAGGAACTACAAATACTTTTGTAGGAGGAAACTATGGTTACCAAAACTTATTACCATACGATGATTCTTACTCCCACATTGGAGATAAAATAAAAGAACCAAATTTACCGGGAGTACTTATTGATGCTGCAGAAATCAATTTTATATTAGCTGAGGCAGCAGAAAGAAGTTATTCTGTAGGTTCCGCTGCGACACATTATGAGAATGCTGTGAAAGCTTCACTTACTTTTTGGGGAGTTAATAACACTGATGCTACTACTTACTATAATCAGGCAAGTGTAAATTACAGTACCGCAACCGGAACTTGGAAAGAAAAAATAGGTAATCAAGCCTGGATTGCAATGTATAATAGAGGTTTTGAATCTTGGACGTTTTTTAGACGTTTAGATTTTCCTGGTATTGTTGCACCTCCAAGTGCATATCCAGTTGCAGACGGAAAAATTCCAGTAAGATTAACATATCCATCTACAGAACCTAACATCAATGGAGCGAACTGGTCTGCAGCATCTTCAGCAATTGGAGGAGATAAACTGACTACAAAAGTTTTCTGGGATATTAATTAATAACCTTCTTTTAACATTCATATTAAAACCGCCTTAGTGCGGTTTTTTTATTTCCGTATATTTGCATTTCAAATTAGAATAATGAATATTAAAGATATAATAGAACAAAAACTGGCAGAGGTTATCCTTAATGTCTATCAGTTGAAAGATATAAAACTCGAAATCCAGGAAAATAAAACTGAGTTTGAAGGAGATTTTACAATCGTTACTTTTCCTTTGGTAAAACAATTAAAGAAAAATCCTGAAAGCATCGGCGTAGAACTAGGAGAAGGATTAACGACTCAGACCGAATTGCTGGAAAGCTTTAACGTGGTAAAAGGATTTTTAAATGTAAAAGTTAAAAACCAATTCTTCGTAGATCAGTTTAAAACGGTTTCTGAACAGTTTTTTAATATAGAAAAGAAAAATGCAACCGTAATGGTGGAATATTCTTCACCGAATACCAACAAACCATTGCATTTAGGACATATCAGAAATAATCTTTTAGGATTTTCGGTAGCTCAGATTCTTAAAGAAGCTGGGTATGATGTTATAAAAAGTCAGATCATCAACGATAGAGGAATTCATATCTGTAAATCGATGTTGGCTTGGGAAAAGTTTGGAAAAGGAGAAACACCGAATGCAGAAATGAAGGGAGATAAATTTGTAGGAAACTACTATGTAAAATTTGATCAGGAATATAAAAAAGAAATAGCTGAACTTATTGCTAAAGGAAGTACTGAAGATCAGGCTAAAAAAGATGCTCCTTTAATGAAAGAAGCTCAACAGATGCTTTTGGATTGGGAGAATGGCGATGAAAAAGTAAGAAATCTTTGGAGCGAAATGAACTCTTGGGTTTATGATGGTTTCAATCAGACTTACAAAAGATTAGGTGTAGATTTCGACCAGGTTCAGTATGAAAGCAACACTTACATTTTAGGAAAAGACCTTATTCAGGAAGGTTTAGATAAAGGTGTTCTGTATCAGAAAGAAGACGGTTCGGTTTGGTGTGATTTGACGGCGGAAGGTTTAGACGAGAAACTTTTGCTTCGTTCAGACGGAACTTCTGTGTATATGACTCAGGATTTGGGAACGGCGGTACAGCGTTTTAAAGAAAACGATATTCAGAAACTTATTTATACGGTAGGAAACGAACAGGATTATCACTTCCAGGTTTTATTTAAAGTTTTAGGAAAATTAGGATATTCTTGGGCAGATCAGTTGTACCATTTATCTTATGGAATGGTTGAACTTCCAAACGGAAAAATGAAATCTCGTGAAGGAACAGTTGTCGATGCAGACGATTTGATGCAGGAAATGTATAATGAAGCAAAATTAAAAGCAATTGAGCAAGGAAGATTAGAAGGTCTTACCGACGAAGAAAAAGAAATTTCTTATGAGATTATTGGTCAGGCTGCATTGAAATATTTCATGCTGAAAGTAGATCCAAAGAAAAAAATGCTTTTTAATCCTGAAGAAAGTATTGATTTTAATGGAAATACAGGACCGTTTATTTTATACACTTATGCTCGAATTCAATCGTTGTTGATTAAAGCAAATTATTTAAATAGAGAAATTGCTGAGGTAGAATTAAATCAGCATGAAAAAGAAGTAATTATGCAATTGGCAAATTATAAATCTGTTGTTGAAAGAGCATCTGAATCATTAAGTCCAGCTTTAGTTGCAAATTATCTTTATGATTTAGTAAAATCTTACAATTCATTCTATCAAAGCAATATAATTCTAAAACTTGAAGATGAAGATTTAAAGCAATTCCGTTTGAATTTATCAAATCTCACGGCACAAACAATAAAAAAATCATTAAGCTTACTGGGAATTGGAACCGTAAACAGAATGTAAAAAATAAATCCTCTTGAAAATTTCGGGAGGATTTTTATTTTAAACCTGAGCTTCGTTATGAACTTGGCTGTCTCGATAGAGTTTTGCACTGCTCCATTTAGCATGTTTCGAAGGAACAATCTTGTACCCTTTTCGATAAGTGTAGACTTTTGTAAACTCTGCTCCGAAGAAAATAAGCATACACGAATAATTGATCCACATCATAATTAAGATCACCGTTCCGGCAGTTCCAAATGCTGATGTTGGTTTAAACTGACCGAAGTAAAGGCTCAGCAAAAATTTACCTAAAGTAAAAAGAGCTGCGGTAAGTAAAGCGCCTTTCCAAACCGATTTCCAACTGATTTCTACATCGGGAAGTACTTTAAACATCAATGCAAAAAGGACGACAATAACTAAAAATCCTACAGTGAAATTAATAATTTCTACAATGATATACGTTTCAAGACCGAAATAGGTCGTGATGAAATTATTAAAAAGTCCGATTAATGAGGATAAAACCATAGTGATCATCAGTAAAAATCCTAAAATTAAAATCATACCCAAAGAATTGGCTCGGTCTAAAAGAAATTTTACTAAAGCTTTTTTCGGAGCTGCTTCTACATCCCAAAGGTTATTTAATGATTTCTGCAACTGAAAAAATAGGGTAGTGGAACCATAAACCAATGACCCAATTCCTACAATTTTCATGAAAATATTTTCTTTATCGATGAGTGCTCCTGCAATCATATCCTGAATGCTTTTGGCAACATCCTGTCCCATTAATCCACTAATCTGAGTACTGATTTGTCCGCGAATGGCCTCTTCACCAAAAAAGTATCCTGCAATCCAGATAATAATAATCAGTAATCCCGGAATTGAGAAAATGGCGTAATAAGCCAAGCTTGCCGAGTCATTAGAAGCAGAGGAATTATTCCATTCTGTAAATGTTTCTTTTACGGTTTCCCAGAAAAATTTGAGTTCTTTTAGCATAGTTAGAATATTAATAGATGTGATTTGATGATGCATATTGTCTTCAGTTTGAAATCAAGAAATGACAATATTATTGTTATAGGATTTAAGGCAAAGATTATTCCTTAACGTAAATTTTAATATACAAAAAGGAGAAAACTTGTTTAACAAGTGTAAATGGTTTTATCAAATTATCAATAGATAAGTTTTGGCTAAAGCCAGATGAATGGTATTAAATCAAAAACGGGCTAAAGCCCGTTCCTATTGATATTGAAAGATTGTATTGTTTTTTTATGTAATAAGTTAGAGCTGTTCACTAACTAACTAACTAACTAACTAACTAACTAACTAAAATCAGCTTTTTAGAAAGGATATCCAATGGCAATATTCAGAATCAGATTATCTTTTCTCCAGCTGGAATCTCCAAAATTGATTCTGTCGAAAGTCCATCGGTCGCCTTTTTCGTAATATGGAACTCTTAGAGGCATTGCCAAATCAAGTCTTAAAACTAAAATTGAGAAATCTAATCGTAGACCAACTCCGGCTCCTACAGCAATTTCACTTAAAAATTCTTTTGAAAATTTTCCTCCCGGTCTTGTATTAACTCCTTTATCATCGATATCATCATTGATGAGCCAGATATTTCCCGCATCTACAAATGCAGCAACATTTAAGAATTTATAAAGATTAGCTCTGTATTCTGCATTGAATTCTAACTTCACATCACCCGACTGATCAAACATAAACTTATTTTTGTCTTGATCAGGTCTCGGATCGTAACTTCCGGGACCTAAAGTTCTTGCTCTGAATGCTCTGATACTGTTACTTCCTCCTACAAAAAACTGTCTTGAGAAAGGAATATGCTCTGAATTTCCGTAAGGAATGGCAACTCCTGCAATAAGTCTTGAAGCGAAAGATGTTTTCTCATTAAACTTATGATAGAATCTTACATCGTTTTCAATTTTGGCATACTGACTGAAAGGAATACCGAAAATTGTTTTCTCTTTTCCCTCTTTTGCATTGGCTCCCGTTACAAGACCTGTAATATTTCCTGCTAAATCGAGCATTCCTTTATAGTAGAATGTATTTTTTCTCGGAAGCATTGTTGTGGAGTAGGTGTAAGAATAAGTGGGTCCAAAAATTAATTGTTTCTCAACAATTCTTTGTTGATAAGCATTGCCGTCTGAAATTGAATCAAATTTTGCAGTAACATTGGCTGGACGAATTAAAGAAACGTCAAAGATATTGAGTTCATGTTCTTTTCTTACATTTTCTTTCCATTGATATCCAAATGAAGCATTAAATGTATTTAAAGAGTATAAAGTGGTTCTGTTCTGAAATTCATAACCTAATTTAACATTGGTTCTCGGTACAAAAGCACTCGAAGAATTAAAACGGAAAGGTGCTACGATTCTCGGAATAGATAATTGTACATTGGTTCCCGCTCTGAAAATATTTTCAGCATCTGCAGGACCGCCCATCTGAACATCGAATGCTCCATAAACAGAAGCTTTAAATTGCTCTGCACCACGAAAAAAATTTCGTTGTGTCCAGTTTAAATTTAATTCGCTTCCTGCATAATTCGCAGAATTGGTTCTTCCCAAAGCTTCCAAGCGTAAAGATTGAAGTTCTCTTGGAGTCAATACATAATACGCATCAAACTTATGATTTAAAGAATCTGAAACGACAAATTCATTTTTCACAAATTTAAAAACACCCAGACTGATCAATCGGTTAAGAGATAAATTGTGGTCTTTTCTATTGTAGATATCACCTTGGTTGAAATATAAAGCTCGGTCAAAAATTCTTGGTTTAAATTTTTTATCAGGATCAACTACGTAAATATTATTGTACTCATATCCTTTCAAAGAATCGGGATTCATCGGGATATTGTATTTCCCTTTTTTAGCATCGCGAAGATTGTAATTAGGAAAAACAACTACTTTATCAATCGTAAACTGTTCGGTTGCCAATTTCGGCGTGTTGTCTTTCAGCTTTACAATAAGCTCAACTTTTGGGTCTTTAGTTACCGTACTGTCTGCTTGTACAATAATATTGTCTGGACTGAAGTAATAAAAACCTTTGTCTTTTAGCTCATTGTCGATTCTTTGTCGTTCGTTTTTTATGACATCCAAATCGAAAGGATTTCCTGCTTTAAGTAACGTTTTTTCTTTTAAATTCTGAATTTCGGAATTAATAAGCGTGGAGTCTTTTGGGAAATTCACATTGCTTATTAAATATCTCGCTCCAGGATTTAAGGTGTAAATGACCTGCGCTTTTTTATTTTTTGAAACCGTGTCATATTTAGCTTTTGCATTAAAATAACCTTTGTTTTCAGAATAATTTACTATAATGTCTTTATTAAATTCTCTGTCAACATCTCCCAATAAAACTGGTTCTTCACCAAATTTATATTTCAGCCAATATTTTATGCCTTTTTCTTTTTTGGGTTCTTTCGTAGTATTGTATGCATACAGTTTCGGTCTTAAACCAAGAAAAGTAGAATTAGGTTTTGGGGTGAGGCTTTCTTCCAATGCAGACTGCAATTCACTTTTTTCTTTTTTTGAAAGAGAATCGTTTTCTATTTTTACTTCAGCTCCGGTATAGAGCATTTGCCCGTCTTTTAGAAATTTGGTATTGCTACAAGAGATAACTGCCACCGTAATTCCCGATGCCAAAAAATATTTGCAGTATATATTAAAGGTATTCTTCATTATTTAAATTCTACGACTTGGTTATCTTGCTTTCTTTTATTTTCTCTGTTTTCCTTATTTCTATTGCTTCTCGATTTGCGGAAAATGTCTTTGAACTTATCGTAATCTAAAGTGATGATAAACCCAACTCCGGTTTCTATAATTTGTCCTTGCAAAGCAACCTGATAATCATTTTTTCGGTACGCTCTCAACATATATCTTCCGTCTCTAGAGAGGCTGTAATCTATGGTAACATCTCCTGCAATATTGGTTGTGTTCTCGTTTTGTCTCGCTTCGCCTTCCAATCCGAAATTACTTCCTACTGTAACTTTCAGACGATCATTCAATAATTTTTTGCTGATGTCAATATTCAGATCGGTTCTTGTATTCTGTTGTCCGGTAGAATAATCTTCGGTGGATTCAAGATCGAAATTCAGATCAACTCCTTTTATAAGGTTTGAGGCAATATTATTAAGTTGTTGCGAAAGAATTTTACTCACACTCTGTCTTGCCAAAGTTTCAGCAGAAACTCCGGAATTGCTTTCGAAAGGATTTTCACCGATAAAACGGTTTAATAAAAGCAAAGCAAAAACCTGCTTATTCATTTCATTTTCGTCTTGTCGCAACTGAGATAGTTTTCCGTCTACTGTTTCTGTTACGGTAGAAGAAACCGCGTTATTTTTTTCGTCTGTGGTAATATCAAAAGAGATATCAGGTTTCAGAAGTTCTCCTTTCAGAATCAGTAATGTGTTAAACGGAATTCTCTGTTTAAACTGATTAAGATCTGCAGGATTTCCTCCAAACTGTTGTTCCACAAGATCAATCGGTGCTGCATTGGTTTTATAAATAGCAGTAATATCCAATTTAGCGGTTGTTGGCTCACCAGTCCAGGTGATAGTGCTTCCTTTTTGAATGTCAAATTTTCTTTTCAAAAGACTTACCGACATTTCGTAGCTTCCTTTTTCAACCTGATAAACGCCGACTAAAGTGGTTTTTCCTGAAGGATCTATTCCGCCCGTTAAATCTGCTTCACCCTGAAGTTTTACAAAATCTCCATTGGCTTTGTCAATAATAATCGACATTTTTGCTTCTTTATCTACTTCAATGTTGACATTTACATCTAATCCTTTAATAGGACTTTCTGCTTTAACAGAATCTGCTTTAATGGTTTTATTCAGAGCAATCTGATCCTGATCGATGAATTCTACAATACCGTCTCTTTCCTGTAACGATGGGCTCGATTGCGGAAGGACAAAAGTGAAATCTGTTTTTTCTGAAACTGCCAATCTACCATCAACTTTTGGTAAATCTAAATTCCCACCCACTTTTAATGCCGCATCAATCGCAAGGATTCCGTACATCATGGCATCATTCGACTTTTCAGAATTTACCACTTTAAAATCTTTTGCATTCAAATCGAGATTAAATGCAAAATCTCTGTAGGTCTGCGTTAAGATCTGTCCGTCGATGTTCAGAGCATTTCCGTCCTTGTCTTTAATTTTAAAGTCATCAAACTCAATTCCGCGGTTGGTAAATCCTATTTTATCATTGATGTTTCTGAAATCGCTTCCGGTTTGCGCGATCATTAATCCGACATTATTCAGTTTAATATCACCCAAAATTTTCGGTGCAGTTGTCGTTCCAGTAATTTTTAAATCTCCCGAAAGATAACCTTCCGTGTTTGTAATTGCGTTCATCGAAAAGCCCTGAAGCGTTTTCATCTGAAGCTGATTCATATTTAAATTTAAATCAAACGTACTCGAAGTAGTGTTGTAATTTCCTAAGATCTTCACATCATTATTATTCCCGGAAAGTGCAATGTCTGCATTCAGAAGATTTGCGGATTGGTTATTGACTTTAATTGCTAAATTTCCTACCGGACTTCCATAAACAATCAGATCAGAAACATTGATGTCTGAAGTGAACGTCATGTTTTTTGTTAAATCTCTCAATTGTGCCGTTCCGTTGATGGTTCCTTTCGCTAACAATGAATCTTTTTTGATGATTTCTGTAATCGTTTCAATTTTAAAATCTTTCAGCGAAACATTCAGCGGACTGGTTGGTGAACTGGTTTCAGACTGTAAAGAAATTTCGGCTCCCGAATTGGAAAGTTTAAAATTGTCAGCAACAATTCCCTGGCTGAAGATCTGAATTTTATTGTTTTCAGCAACCGTCCAATCCATATAATTTAATTTTAAACCATTCGGATTCAACGATATTTCGGTAACATCATTCAGCGATTTGGCATTTCCTGCAATCAGGAACTGGGTTGTATCTTTGTCGTCTTTTGTTGTGATATTGTAATTGATGATGTTATTGGCAACATCGCCATTAATATTTACTTTATTTAAAGCAAAACTTTCACTTTTCAAAGAAGCAACACTCAGATCATATTGTAAAGCCTGATTTTCGTTGGTGATTTTCAGATTGGTGTTTTCCAAAGTATTTGTTCCGTACAAAACCTGCGGAATTTTTGCATCTAATTCTATTTTTTGAGAATCTGCATTGTAATTTCCTGTAATGTTGATGGTTTCAAAACTTTTCAGATCCGGTACAAATTTTCTGATCAGATCATCATTTTTAATCACCGCATTGATGGTGAAAAATTGTCCGGCATCTATTTTCTGAGCTTTGCCAGGTTTTTGAAATTGATAATATTGATTAATGGTTTGACTTAAAGCTCCAAAAATCTGAGTCAGTTTATATTTACCATTCAATTCAACATCTGCAATCTGCGAATTGAATTGAATTAAAGTTGAATCTGCTCTTGAAACTGCATTCAATCTAACTTCCTGAATAGGGTAGACTTCTTTGGTATCTGAAATGGCAAAATCCTTTAAATTAAGATATCCGTTCAGATTATCCGGATCTAAACTTTTAAAATCGGCATCAATTCCACCCGCAATGATCATTGGAGAACTGTAAAATCCTAATTTGTTTAGATCTAATTTGTCGATATTTCCATTAACTTTTACTGTAGGATTTTTCTCAGCGTAAACTCCGGAAGCAGCAAGATGTAAATTGGCATTCGGATCTTTTGAGTTTAAATCAATATCATAAGCGCCACGGTTTATTTTACCTTTCAGATTCATATTCTGATAGGTGTAGCCGTTGTAAGTTGCAGATTGTACGTCGCCCGAAAGATTTGCAGACATTGTTTTTGGGTCAAAACCTTGTCCTTTTGCATTGATGGTTGCGGTGACACTTCCAATATCTTTATTCTGAATCAGTTTTCCGATCTGAAGACTCTGAAGATTGGCTTTTACATCAAAAGTTTCTCTGTTTTTTCTGCGCATATCGGCTTTAGCGATCACGGCAGCGTTCCCTAAAGTGGAAGTCAGACGCAAATTGGCATCCACAACTTGGGTTGTACCTTTTGCTGTTCCACGGATTGTAAAAGAAGATGGCAAAGTAATATTGCTCGGAATTGTATTTTTCGGAACTAAATTATAAATGGTTTTTGAGGAAGAAGAAACTTCTGCAATTTTCAGATCGTAATACAACTGATCAGGATTCATCGCATTTTTAATTTTTCCTGAAGCCAAAACTCTTAATTGGTCTAAACCTGAAACTTTCAGATTCTGAATCATCAAATCATTCACAGTTCCGTTCACCAATGCATTTACACTTAAAGTCGCATTTGGATATTTGTTGAACGGTGCTGTGTTTTTTAAAGTCGGAACTAAATTTAAAATATCAGAAAAACCAATTTTAGAATCACGGATATCGGCTGAAATTTTTACCGCTCCAAGATTGGATGATAGTTGGTCAATAGAATTATAATTTAAAATAACTTCGTCACGCAATATGGTTTTCGGAGTCTGCAGGTAAAGATTTTTTAAATAGGCTTCTTTTTCAGCATAAACAAAATCGGTGTTGAATTTTTGAATATCTAAACCTCTTGCTTCCTGTATTTCTGCTGATTTTACAGAACCTGCAAAACCATTGTTTTCCATTTTAAAATTTCGAACATCGATATTTAATTTAGCAAAATTAAGATGATTAAAATCCATTCCGTTTTTTGTAGGAGCGATGGCTGTGTTGTTGTATGCGATTTTTACATCATCTAAATGAAGTCTCCCCAAAAGGACTTTCATTGCTTTTTCTTTAGTAGGATTTTTTGAAACTTCAGGCTTTTCTTCGTTTTTAGGATTGGCGTTTTCCGTTGGAAGGAATAAATTGGCGTTGATGTTGGCTCCGGTTAAATAAACATTTCCAACACTGTAATTGTTATTTTCAAGATCAATGCTGTTCACTTTCGTGCTTAATTCTTTGAAAAGAACTTTTGCAAAAGTTTTGGTATTGTCGTCCCCGTAGTCAATATCAAAATTGGTCAGGTTTATTTTGTTTAAACCTAATTTCATTGCCTTTTTCTGATTCAGAGAATCTACTTTTTCTTCTACATTGGCTGCAACTTCTTTTACCAAATCTTGTTTTAGTTTTAATTTTAATCCGTCAAGATTAATATCGTTTACTGCGTAAGAATTGTTTTGAAGATCAAAAGTTTTTACTCGGGTATCAAAAGATTTGAAATATACTTTAATATCATTTCTGGATTGCTGATCGTTGAAAGTGATCCCGATATCTTTTAACTTAATTTTATCAAGAGAAATAATAAAAGGCTTTGATGGTTTTTGCTCCTGTTCTTTATCGGAGGTTGCAAACGCATCAATAATATAATCGAAATTGAATTTTCCGTCTGGTTTTCTTACCACATTTGCGCGAACACCTTCTAAATCTATGGAGGTAATATCAGCTTTAGAATTAATCAATTTCCACATATCTAAACCGACATCGAATTTTTTCACCGCTAAAAGGGTATCGATATTCTGACCTTTTAAATATAGATTTTCCATCACCAAACTGTTTGGAAATGCTATATATACTTTGTCTAAACTTACTTTGGTTTTTATTTTTTTCTCAAGGTAAACGATCAGTTTATCTTTTACAAAGTTCTGAACCGCCGGAAGTCTTAAACTTAAAATAAGCAGGATGATTAAAACGACAAAAGAGATAATTGTAATAACAATACCTCTGAGAATTTTTCTTTTGTTGAATTTCAGTTTCAAATTTTTGTGATTTAGACAAATATACAATTCGTTTTTGGGTTGGCGAACGGATTGTTTCACCGATGTTTAAATTTTGAATCTTGTCTTATATTTTGAAAATTTGAAATTTAATAAGCTTCACCATGATAGTTTTTTTTGAAAAAGCCCATTGGTAAAGGCTTTGTTTAATAATATTATGCAATATGTTTGCCAACGAGGAGTAATTATGTTAAAAAAATACAAATGTGGTACCTGTTTTAAACTACAAAAACCTGCAGAGAACAGGTTTTTGCATTGATGTATGCCTCAGTTGATAATTAAATATTATGGAATATTTAAAGTGAATAGGTTTTCAGATGTTAGTTGAGTTACAACTGCGACATACACCTGATGGAGATTCAATTCATAGTTTTATATATTTAGATGAGTAATTATTCTTGCCATTTTGCAATTTCTCCTTGTGGAGCTGCACCTCCCTGTTTTTCTGTGATAGGAGATTTTTCTTGATTGATGTGATATATATAGGATGCGATTTTTTCTGCGTCTCTTCCTGTAATGGTTCCTTCTTTTATAAAAGGACGCATGGTCGGATTGTTCGGTGAACCGTTTTCAAGCATCCAGAAAACATTTTTAAATAAACTTTTCTCTTTAATGTTAATCCAGTGTGTGTCGGTTAAGTTTGGACCGATGCCACCTTTTCCGCCGTCTGCATGACAGGTTACACAATTGGTTTTAAATAATTGCTCACCTTCTGCAATGTAATCAGCGCTATATTTTGCGGTTTCTAAATTAATAGGCGGAGCATTTTTTTCGTATTCTTCAATGGAAGCCAGTTGTAATTTAGCTTCTTTATCGTATTCAGCTTCGGGATGGGCGTAATCTGTGAAAGCAAACGCAATCATATAAACTGCACAAAAGATAATTCCGAAATAGAAAAGCCCGATCCACCATTTTGGTAAAGAATTGTCGAGTTCGGTAATTCCGTCGAAACCGTGATCGATCAAAATATCTTTTTCTTCAGCCTGCGATTGTTTTTTGAAAGCAGAATTCCAAAGTTTTAGATAATACGGAGTTGTTTTATCAGTAATATATTCCTGTTTCTCTTCTTCTGTCAATCTATTAAATCTTTCATTTTCTACCAAATCTCCGATAGAATTCATGATGAGCAATAAAATGGTGATGATGATCAACAATGTCCAAAAGAAAGGGGTAGAAAAATAATTGGCATCTTGTGCGAACATTTCGAACGCCATTACCGTAATTCCTATGGTTATTGCTATATATATAGATATGGGTGTTCTCGTTTTCATTGTAATAGATATTTAAAATTAATCTACGCTTGCTGTTTTGATGTCTGTCGTTTTGATGTCTGTTCCAAGTCTTTGCAGATAGGCGATCATTGCAATGATTTCTCTTTGTTCCATCGGGACAAAATTGTTTCCTTTGGCAATTTTCTCTTTATCCATTTGATCTTTTACATCGGTTGCTTCAGAATAAATTCTTTTTACAATCGCTTGTGACTGATTATTTGCCCATCGATCTGCTGAGTCTATCTGTGCTTTGGTGTACGGGACATCAAAAGTATTTTTCATCAGTTTCATTTTATCGATCATTTGAGAACGATCCAGCTTGTTGGTGATCAACCAAGGGAAACGTGGCATAATAGAACCTGCAGAAGTAATTCTTGGGTTGTACATGTGTTTAAAGTGCCATGAATCTGGGTTTCTTGCACCTTCTCTGTGAAGATCCGGTCCTGTTCTTTTTGATCCCCAAAGGAATGGTCTGTCGTAAACGAATTCCCCGGCTTTAGAATACTGCCCGTTTTTTCCGTCAAATCTTGTTACTTCATCACGGAATGGTCTTATCATTTGTGAGTGACACGAGTTACAGCCTTCTCTTACATAGAGATCTCTACCTTCAAGCTCTAATGGTGAATAAGGTTTCACTGCAGATATTGTTGGTAAGTTGCTTTTTACAGTTAGTGTAGGGACAATTTCTACCAGTCCACCGATTGCAATTGCCACAAAAGCTAATATTGATAATAGGTGAGGAGTTCTTTCCAGCCAAAGGTGTACACCTTCGCCTTCTTTTCTTGAGCTTCCTACATTGGCTAAAGCTGGTGCTTCTGCAGGAACATTTTTTTGGAATGATCCGGCTCTGATTGTTTTGTAAACATTTACAACCATTAAAATGGCTCCACTCAGATAAAATAATCCCCCTAAGAATCTCATTTTAAAGTAAGGAATAATCGCAGTAACGGTATCTAGCCAGTTTTTCCATAATAAAGTTCCATCCGGATTGAATTGTTTCCACATCAAACCTTGAGTAAATCCTGCGATATACATTGGAACTGCATAGAAAATAATTCCTAAAGTTCCCAGCCAGAAATGCCAGTTGGCTAATTTTTTAGACCAAAGTTCGGTTTTCCACATGATCGGGATCAGGTAATAGATAACTCCGAATGCCATGAAACCATTCCACCCTAAAGCTCCCAAATGAACGTGACCAATTACCCAGTCGGTGTAATGCCCGATTTTATTTAAAGATTTTGTTGCTAAAAGTGGTCCTTCGAAAGTTGCCATTCCATAACATGTTACAGCAACTACAAAGAATTTTAGAATAGGATTTTCTCTTACTTTATCCCAAGCTCCTCTTAAAGTCAATAATCCATTCAGCATTCCACCCCAAGATGGTGCAATCAACATAATCGAGAAACCTGTTCCCACCGCTTGAGCCCATGCTGGTAAAGCCGTATATTGAAGATGGTGAGGTCCTGCCCAGAGATAAACGAAGATCAGTGACCAAAAGTGAATAATAGAAAGTTTATATGAAAAGACTGGTCTGTTGGCTGCTTTAGGCATAAAGTAATACATTAAACCTAAAACCGGTGTTGTCAATACGAATGCAACCGCATTATGACCGTACCACCATTGAACTAAGGCATCTTTTACTCCTGCATAAGCAGAATATGATTTCCAGCTTGTAAAAGATAACGGAACTTCTAAGTTGTTAAATATGTGTAGCATCGCAACAGCAATCCAAGTTGCAATATAAAACCAGATGGCTACATATAAATGACGCACTCTTCTTTTGGCAATCGTTCCAAACATATTGATTCCGAAAATTACCCAAGAGAAAGTAATCAAAATATCAATCGGCCATTCGTGTTCAGCATATTCTTTTGAAGTGTTGATTCCCATTAAAAAGGTGATCACAACAGCAATAATCATAATTTGCCATGTCCAGAAATGAATCCATGATAAAGTATCACTATACATTCTGGTTTTCAAAAGTCTTTGCATACTATAATAAGCACCGCAGAAGAAAGAGTTGCAGACAAAAGCAAAAATTACCGCACTCGTATGAAGCATTCTGATTCTTCCAAATCCTAAAGCACCTTGCGAATTGACTAATCCCTGAATATTTCCACTTCTTAAACTCTGAATGGTGGTGTCATCTGTTCCAAATAAAAATTCAGGTAATTCAGGATAAAAAAGCATTAAAGCTGCAGTTAGTCCTAAAATAAAACCAATAATTCCGAATACTACAGTAGCATAGAGGAATGCTCTGACAATATTATTGTCATAATGAAATTTTTGCGTCTCCATAAGTCTTGTGTCTTGCAACGAACAATAATTTTCACAGAATCTCCCTTAAACAAAGGATTTCGATGACCTGAAAAGAAATATCATGTTGCGTATGTAATGTTTTGACAAAGGTATTTACTAACTTTGTCTAAGGCTATTAGATATACTTCTAAAATATACCGAAAACTACTAAAGCTATTGTGTAATGAAAATTTGTGGACAAAATATCAGGAAAATGCGACGCGACCGTGACCTTACTCAGGAATATATGGCCTTCGAAATGGGTATTTCTCAAAAAGCATATTCTGATATCGAAAATTCAAAAGTGAAAATCAATCTGGAGATTCTTACAAAAATTTCAAACATCCTCAATATAAAACCCTCGGAAATCTGCAGTATTTCTCATAAATGTGGTACAAACGATTACGAAGACAAATACAATGAGCTTATTGAGTATATGAAGAAAAATAATATTGCTTTGCCCCAAAATTTGTAATAAGGTTTCTCAAATAAATTACACACACTTAAATTCTCCAACCCTCCCACTTTTTTCAGGAGCTTAATCCGGTTTTCACTACTCGCTTTTTTGCGCCCTGCTTTTTCTTTGCAGCAAAAAGAGCTCAAACAGACCGTTCAATCCGGGCTATTTTAGCAATTGTTCCCTTTGGTGGAT